>PJUI01000007.1_pt1 | contig 846951 bp, 787 predicted proteins | sample 1512201 | NCBI WGS metagenome assembly PJUI01 (sample SAMN08177670, study PRJNA422409) | Feces metagenome, whole genome shotgun sequencing project. | isolation source: Chicken feces (2) enriched on wood chips | host: Gallus gallus | place: USA: Madison | collected 2015-01-15
CAATACTTCTGCCAATTTGGTCTGTAAAGCTTCTTCTCTTAGGTTTTTAGCAATAATTTTACCAGTTGGATCAATTAAGAAATTGGCGGGAATACCACGGATACCCCATGCAGAGGAAACCTCATTCTGCCATCCTTTCAAATCAGAAACATGTGTCCAGGTCAAGTTATCATCTTTTACCGCTTTTAACCAAGCTTCTTTGGTGGTACGTGTAGTTCCACCATCTAAAGAGACGCCTAAAACTGTAAAGTTTTTGTCTTTGAATTTATTATAGGCCACCACTACATTTGGGTTTTCCTCACGACAAGGAACACACCAAGAGGCCCAAAAATCTACCAACACATATTTACCTTTAAAATCAGACAATTTAACTGGTTTACCATCTGGATCATTTTGTGTAAAATCCATAGCCATTACACCTACTGCTGTTTTCTTAGCCGCTTCGAAAGTAGTAGCCAGCGTCTTACCCATTTTACTTTCTTTTAAGCTAGGGTTCAACTTTAGGAACAGTTCTTCTGCCTTACCCGCCAGTTTATCATCAGAAGCAAATCTCGACAAAGAGCTTAAACTCAAATAAGAATTGGGATTATTTTTGATGAAATCTAAATAAACTGGGTTCATCTGTGCCATGATCTTATCGCTCTTTTCGTAAAAAGGAGTCATTACTGCCTTATCCTTTCTTTGCTCTTCTGTCAGCTTTCCTACTTCTTCGTTCAATGCTTTTTGTTGATCGGTATAAGGTTTCAATGCAGAGGCAAGTTTTAAATTATCAGCATTGATAGGCGTACCACCTGCTTTTGCTGATTTTAGAGAGTCGGTAGAGTTGACTACAATGTCTCCTTTCTCCAGATATAAACTAGTATAATCCATATAACGGGTATTCATCCCTTTTATATATGGATTCATATTTTTGAACAGATTGGCTGTAGTTACCTCGGCAACACTTCCTTTAAACTCGAAAGATCCGTTTTGAACCAAGGTCGAATCTGTTTTGCGTTGACCATTGTCCATGTAGATAAAGTAGATTTTATCTCCTGCTTTTAGCCCTTTCACATTACCCTTCACGGTGAAGGCCTGTTGAGCCATTAAACCTAGTGGTAATAGGCAGATGGCTGATACTAATAATTTTTTCATGGTATTATAAATTTGGGTTTTGGTTACTTTTAATCAAATATATCGATTATGTATTTGATTAAAAGTGTTGATTAGCTTATTGATCCTCTGTATTAAAAAAAGGCCTGATGATCAATCAGGCCCTTTGAATATCTTTAGTATGGGCTATTTGGCTTTTCCACCTATTAGCTCTGCTAATTTAGTCTGTAATTCTTCTCCTCTAAGATTTCTAGCGATGATCTTACCAGTTGGGTCTACCAAGAAGTTAAAAGGAATACCTTGAATTCCATAGTTTTTAGAAACTTCATTATCCCAAAATTTTAGATCTGATACATGGGTCCATGTTAATTTATCATCGGCAATTGCCTTTAACCATGCATCTTTTTTGCCTGGCTGGTCTAAAGAAACACCTAAAACAGTGAAGTTTTTGTCTTTGAATTTATTATAGGCCACCACTACATTGGGGTTTTCATCACGACATGGTCCACACCAAGAGGCCCAAAAATCTACCAACACGTATTTACCTTTAAAATCAGACAATTTAACTGGTTTACCATCTGGGTCATTTTGAGTGAAGTCAGTTACCATACCAATCTGGGTTTTCTTTGCTCCATCAATGGCTCCTTGTATATCTTTACCTAATTTGGTATCTCTAACTGCAGCAGAATATTTCAAAAACTCTGGCTCTGCCACCTTTGGGTCGATATTAGCGCCCATTACACTTCTATAAGCAGATAAACCGATATAAGAGTCACGGTTTTCTTCTGCAAACTTTTTAGTCAAAGGTGTTCTTTCTTTATTGGCCGCTGTATATTTTTCCATAAATGGTTTCATAAAAGCTTCATCCTTTCTCTGTTCAGGAGTATATCCATTGTATTCTTTCATGAGTACCTCTACATCAGCATCCATTTTTGCAAATAGGGCTTTATACCTCGTGTTGTCATCATTGACCTTAGACCCTGTAATCTTAGCATATTTAACTGAATCTTTTGCGGTTACAGTGATGGTCGCTTTTTCTAAGTAAAAAGATAGTTGGTCTAGTGGTGTACGTTTTTTAGGATCCGGATTAACAGGAGTAGCATCATGTTTAATTCTAATTGATGCCGAAGTTATCGACTCTATGTTTCCCTTAAATTCAAAAGCACCTTTGCTTACTGTAGCAGAATCTGTTACTCTATTTTTACCAACAGTATAGGTTAAATAAGCTTTTGCAGGGGCGTTTAGTTTCCCTACTTTACCCTTCACGGTGAAGGCCTGTTGAGCCATTAAACCTAGTGGCAATAGGCAGATAGCTGATACTAATATTTTTTTCATTGTATTATCAAATTTGGGTTGGTTATTTTAATCAAATATATAAATTCTGTTGCCAATTTGGATTAGCTTTATCATTAAATGAGCCTAGCATTACACTATTGGACAGCGTTGTAGTACCTGTTTTCAAAGAAGGACCCAATAAATATCAGGCCCTTTCTTTATCGTTTCATTTGCTTATTTGGTTTTTCCGCCCAATAATTCTTCTAATTTGGCTTCTAATTTATCTCCTCTAAGGTTTTTGGCTACGATTTTACCGCTTGGATCCATAATAAAGTTAAAAGGGATTGCCTGAACGCCATACAATTTAGCTGCGGTATTGCCACCTTCTTTTAGGTCTGAAACCTGTGGCCAAGTTAAACCATCGTCTTTTACTGCTTTTAGCCATTCTGCTTTCTTATTTGGCTCATCAAGAGATACACCTAATATCTCGAAATTTCTGTTTTTATATTTATTGTAGGCAGCCAAAACATGTGGGTTTTCTTGGCGACAAGGGCCACACCACGAAGCCCAGAAATCAACCAGCACATATTTGCCTTTTAAGCTCGATAAGCTCACTGCTTTGCCTTCTGGATCATACTGCGTAAAATCAGCAGCCATTACTCCTATCTGACTTTTTTTAGCTCCATCAATAGCAGTTTGGATATCTTTTCCTGTTTGTGTAGCCCTTAATGCTGCAGAGAACTTCATAAATTCTGGCTCTACTACTTTAGGGTCAATATCGTAGCCCATTATAGTTCTATAAGTTACCAATCCAATAAAAGAATCACGGTTTTCTTCCACAAACTTCTTATTCAATGGCTCTCTTTCTTTATTGGCTGCATTATACTTTTCCATAAAAGGCTTCATAACAGCATCGTCTTTTTTCTGCTCGGCAGTGTATGCGTTATACTCTTTCATTAAGGTAGCCACATCAGCATCTATCTTTGCAAATAATGCTTTATACTTGGCATTGTCGTCATTTATTTTAGAACCGGTAATCTTAGCATTTTTAACTGAATCCTTTGCGGCTACATTGATGGTCGCTTTTTCTAAATAAAGCGAAATTTGATCAATCGGCGTACGTTTTTTAGGGTCCGGATTAACTGGGGCAGCATCATGTTTAATTCTAATTGACGCCATAGTAGGCGATTCTATGTTTCCTTTAAACTCAAAAGCCCCCTTGGTTACCGTAGCAGAATCAGTAACTCTCGTTTTACCAACACTGTAATTCAAATAAGCTTTAGCAGGGGTGTTTAGGTTGCCCACTTTGCCTTTAATTGTAAAGGCTTGTTGCGCCATTAAGCCTAGTGGAAGTAGACAGATAGCAGATAATAGTAATTTTTTCATTGCTGTGGTTTAGATTGTTAATGTTGCATCAACCTCTTTAACTAAAGTGTGCTGCAATTTTTGGTATTGTTATGCTTAGGTAGATGTTATACTATGTTATTATAAAATTATGCTGTAAATCATTAGCGAGGTCAGTGCTAAGTTTACAGGTTTACTTGAGTCCTATATTTTTAATAAAAATCGACATTACAGCTAATTAAATCAATTGAATCTTATTTTTCCATAAATTTTACGGATATTTACATTTTAATTATGTTTATTTTCAGTTTTAGTACATTTTTAAGCTAGATTGTGTCTGTTTTTTTCGTTTTACTCCTACTACAATGATTCAAAAAAATTTAGATTCGGTTGATTTAGAGATCCTTAACTTGTTGCAACACGATGCATCATTGACCAATAAGGAAATTGCCATGAAGTTATATAAATCCATTGCTACCATACACGAGCGGATCAGGCGCCTAAAGGAACAGGGTTATATCAAAAAGATTGTAGCCATACTGGATAGGAAGAAAATCAATAAAAACCTGATTGCATTTTCTCATGTATTATTGAAAGACCATACTGCCACCACCTTAAACCGTTTTGAAACTGAAGTGTCTAAGTTTAGTGAGGTAATGGAATGCCTGCAAATGACGGGCGCACACGATTTCATCTTACGGATCGCAACCACAGACATGGATGCCTACCATCAGTTTTTAAGGAATAAACTCGCTACTTTAGAAAACATCACTACGGTGCAGAGCTACTTTGTGCTTTCTGAACCTAAAAGCGAAACGGCCTATCCTCTTGTGGCCTCGGCCTTAACTTAATTTTTGGTAGGTACGCCACCATAGATCCGGCATTTCGCCATTTACTGCGGTATTGTAATCATCATATCGGCAAGGGACCAAATGATACCTTTCGTTTTTAGAAATACCAGAAGGGTAAGGCACCTGCATCCACCAACGGTCTGAACGTTTGCTTTTTACAAAATTCATCTCCCCAGAACCATCTTTCAGGCTTGCCCTGTAAATGATATATTGGGATTTTGGTGTCAACGGGAAATCCTGTTTGCGGTTATAATAGCCATCAATAAAATACCAGACCATTTGGGCCAGCAACATGGCACTTTGCCCATTACGGTCAAAAGCAGGGTTAAATTCGTAAAAACCAATAGAGGTCAACTTATCGTTCATGCCTGCATAACGGGTTATGCGACAGGCATCCTCACCATAAAAGCCATTTGGTCCTGCATTAATATTGGCACAGGCATCGCCAGAGCGGATGGCCCCCATGTCAAAGCTGATCATGTTGGCATTGCGCAAAATAGGCTCAGTTAAAGTAATATCTGGCAAAAACTCACCCAATCGATGTACATCAAAATAGAGTTTGTCCATTACTTTTAAGCTATCTTGGTTTACAAAATAAGTTTGGTACCCAATGTTACTAAAGTTGAACAGGTAATTGGGCTGGTGCAAAAAAATCTTACTCAGGTAAGAGTTTGATGTGGTGGCAACGCCCTCATGGCTATCTTCATCCAGGTCAAACTTCGAATCGATCACCACCAGGTCAACCTTTTGCTCCAAATGCTCATAAGCCATGTATTGTGCATAGGTAATGTCTTGTCCACCACCAATGATAACGGGTAAGATATTCAGTTTGACCAATTCGGCAACTACTGTTTTTACTGCAAAATAAGTATCCGATATTTCTCTCCCCGCAATGATATTTCCTAAATCGACAATCTTACTTATAAATGCACCTTCATTTAAGGCATAAAACTGCTCCCGAAAATGGTCTGCCCCTAAAGCACATCCATTATTATTTACCGCTCCTCTGTCATCTTTTACCCCAAAAATGGCAATATCAAAGGCTTTATCTTCCAATTCTGGAAAGCGATCGGTATAGAAATTGGCCTTTAATCCAAGTTGGCTGGTATAGAATCCCTGTTTAGGGCTAAACTTTTCTGGATTAATGGGCGAAAAAAAATCTGATAAAGACATAAAGCGGTATAAATGTTTGGCATCAAATATCTATTTTTGAGCGCATATTTTAATGAACATCCTAAAAAAAATGAACCGTTCATCATTAAATAATGATTAAACACACGAAGGAATGGTTCTTTAAACATGGGAAGCTCCATCTGACAGATGAAAACAAAAAAACAAACAGATGAAATGATATTGGTAACCGGAGCAACTGGGTTTTTAGGAACAGAATTAATTAAACAACTAACCGCTCAAAACTTAAAGGTTCGCGCTTTAAAAAGGAGTACCTCAACCATTCCGCAGTTACTCGATAACAATACCTTAGTTGAATGGTTTGTGGCCGACATCAACGAACCCGAAACCTTGGCGGATGCTTTTGAGAACATTACCCAAGTCTATCATTGTGCGGCATTTATTTCTTTCGACCCAAAAGACAAAGCCAAACTTTTAAAAATCAACATTGAAGGCACTTCCAATATCGTTAACCTTTGTGTCGAGCATCAGGCCCGTTTGGTGCATGTAAGTTCTATTGCAGCACTAGGTAATGCAAAAAAGGGAGAACAGATCACCGAAAAAGATTTCTGGGAGTATGATGCCCATGTACATGCTTATGCCATTTCTAAATACGAAGGAGAAATGGAAGTTTGGCGTGGCATTGCCGAAGGTTTAGATGCCGTGATCGTAAATCCGGCAGTCATTATTGGAAAAAATGCTGGCTTTACGGGCAGTGGCGCTATTTTTAAATTGGTTAAGGATGGCCTTAAGTTCTATACCGATGGTGCAACAGGTATTGTGGATGTAGAAGATGTGGCCAAAAGCATGATTGCCCTGATGAACAGCGAGATCAGTGGCGAACGTTATACCCTTTCTGCAGATAACCTCAACTACAAAGATTTTTTTGCCGAAATAGCCAAAGGTTTCCAGATCAAGGCACCTGCTACCGAAGCCAGACCTTGGATGCTGGGCATTGCCTGGAGAGCGGCCAAATTGGCCTCTTTGTTTACAGGTAAGGCTCCTGCCTTAACCAGAGACGCGGCCAGAAGCAGTTTTAATTTGAGCTACTATAGCAATGCCAAGATCAAAAATGCGATCCATATCAATTTTAAACCTTTAAAAGAGAGCATCCTTGAAGTTTGCCAAGCTTTGAAATAACCCATAAATGAAACAGCAGAACTTTTACATCATTGATTTCGATAGTACTTTTACACAGGTAGAAGCTTTAGATGAACTGGCCCGTATCTCTTTGAACAAACACCCTGATAAGGAGGCCATCTTTAAAAAGATCGAAGATTATACCAATTTGGCCATGGAAGGCAAACTGTCTTTTTCTGAGAGTTTGGCCCAACGGGTAAAGTTGTTAGAGGCCAATGAAGACCATTTAAAACAGTTGATCACCCGTTTAAAAAAGAAAGTTTCCAGTTCGTTTTCTCGAAATGCGGCCTTCTTTAAAAAACATGCGGATGAAGTGCTGATCGTTTCGGGTGGATTTAAGGAATTTATTACCCCAGTGGTAAGTCAATACCATATCAAAAAAGAGAACATCTATGCCAACACTTTTGTAACCACAGGTGATGGAAAGATCATAGATTACGACCATGCCAACCCCTTAAGTGAAGAAGGCGGAAAAGTAAAACTGATGCGCCAAATGGATTTAAAAGGCGACCTATATGGCATTGGTGATGGGTATTCGGACTTTCAATTGCGTGAAAGCGGCTTGATCAAAAAGTTTTTTGCCTTTACAGAAAACATCGCCAGAGAGAGTATCGTTTCAAAAGCTGACCATGTTACCCCAAGTTTCGACGAGTTCTTGTATGTAAACAATTTGCCAAGGGCGATATCCTATCCCAAAAACAGAATCCTTTGTTTGGTGATTGGTGATGTGCCAGCTGAAAGTATCGCCTTGCTTAAAAAAGATGGTTTCTCCATCAGACATAAAACTTCCTTTGAAGAGAAATATGTAGGCGATGTGGGCATGATCATCTTGGCCGATGGCGAAAAACTGGAAAATGAAAAATTGTCGCGCGCCGTTAAACTGAAAACGATTGGGTATTTGGGCAGTGCCAGAAATAAATTTTCGCTACAAACCTGTACCGAAATGGGCATTGTGGTGTTTGACGATGTAAAAAGCAATCCACGTAGTGCAACGTTTATTCCAAAAAGGGTGATTGATTTTATGAACAAAGGCACTACCTATATGAGCAGCAATTTCCCAAACCTGCAGTTGCCAGCCATAGACAAATCGCATCGTTTGATCCATATCCACAAAAACGTACCGGGCATTATGGCGCAGATCAACACCATTTTTGCCAAGCACAACATCAACATCGTAGGTCAGTTTTTAATGACCAACGCTACCTTGGGCTATGCCATTACCGATATCAATGCTGAGTACGACAAACAATTGTTCAAATCGTTAAAAAAGATAGAAAATACAATTAAATTTAGGGTATTGTATTAGTAGCTTATTATGGATAGCCTAACAGAAAGAATTGATTTAATAAACAATTTTGAGCTTATCGGACGTAGCAGAAATGAAAAGGTTGATATGCATTTGGAAAGTAATTTCTATATCTTACTATTAAGCTGTATTATTTTTTCCATTACATTTATAATCGTTTTATTAGCTGCAATTACAGAAATTTTCAAAATTGGCATTCCAGTTAATTGGAACAAAACAAGTCTACTCGTATTAGTTTCTATAAATTTCCATAACGCTATTGGCAATGCGCTAAATAAAAGAACAATACTAAAACATCTAAAATTCTTAGAAACATCTTCAGTTAAATCGTTCGATCAAAAGCTTAATGACGATTTAGCAGACCTTGTAGCAAAGCTTCATAGACCTTTAAGGCGTAAGCCAATTATTGCTGCTTTGATGGCCATTATAGCTATTGGTTGTATTATAAATATATTTATGGACTATCAATTTATCTATTATAAATTTTTAATTATACCAACGTTATTATTTTATGTATTGGCCATCTTAAATATTTGGGGCAACTACAAAAAGCTAAAGGCAAATATTGATGAAGTAGAGCAAAGTCAACATAGCTTTAGCCCCATTTAATTTAGATTCCTTACCTTGCATCCCTATCCAAATAAAATGATAAATAGCACTAAAGTAAGTTTTGATCATGATTTCAAAACCTGGAAATGGGCTTCTTTTATTAGCTTAATTATTGCCAGACCAAGTTAGTTAGACCAATAGATCAATTTTCATTGCTGTACGAGCGTACCAGCATCATTTATTCATTTTACTAACTATATAGCTATTTTATGGATTTTACACCAGAAATAAAAGACAAACTGCACAAGCTTCAAGAAAAATATGAAGCCATGGGCCAGGATATGGCATCGTACTTAGATGGCCTGTTATACGCCGATTTTTTAACTTATTGGGACTACATCCACTTGGATACCCTATTGAGTTTACAAAGTCCAAAAACACCTTTCCCCGATGAAGAGATCTTCATCATGTACCACCAGATCACAGAACTGTACTTTAAACTTTCTTTGCACGAATGCAAACAAATATCTACACATCCTGAACTGACCGTTAAATTTTTTACCGAACGTGTTAAAAGAATCAATGCCTATTTCAATGCCTTGACCACTTCTTTCGAGGTGATGGTAAACGGGATGGAAAAAGAACAGTTTCTAAAGTTCCGCATGTCATTGTTACCAGCGAGTGGATTTCAATCAGGACAATATAGAATGATAGAGATCTGCGCCACCGACTTTAACCGACTGGTAGACAAAAGCAAGCGGGAGGAATTGGCAAATGGCACCATCGAAGAGAAATTCGAATACATCTATTGGAAATTTGGGGCTACTGAGTTGGCCACAGGCAAACAGACCTTAACTTTAAAACAGTTCATCAAAAAGTATGCAACCGAATTTTTAGCCCTGGCTAAAGAAAGGGAGTACAGTAATTTTTCGGCACTGTACCATCAGTTGGTAGCAAAAGGCGAAGATGTAAGTCAACTGGCAGAAGAATTGCGCAAATTAGATTTGTACGTAAATGTAGAGTGGCCTTTGTCGCATTATAAATCCGCAGTGCGCTATTTAGAAAAAGACCCTGTAGATATTGCTGCAACAGGCGGAACGAATTGGCAGAAATACTTACCTCCGCGTTTTCAGAAACGTATTTTTTATCCGTTCTTATGGACCTCAGAACAGATGGAAGAATGGGGTAAAGGATGGGTGCTTAGTGTATTACAAACACTTCGAAACGAAAAATAAGTTGCGTTTAAACCTGTTTTTTCGTACTTTTGTATCAAATTAATACCCAAGGCAGTGATAGATACTTTACAGATCAAGATTACAAAAAACAGCAACTCTAGGTTGGCTGAAACTGAGTTTAAAGATATCCCTTTTGGAAAAATTTTTACAGACCACATGTTTGTAGCAGATTTTGAAGATGGAGAATGGAAAAATTTCGAGATTTTACCATATGGTCCAATTCCAATGAGTCCGGCAATTTCTGCCTTACATTATGGGCAGGCCATTTTTGAAGGCATGAAGGCTTATCGTTTACCGAATGGTGACATCAGTGTTTTTAGGGCCGATAAAAACTTTGAGCGTTTTAACATCTCTGCTGATCGTATGGCTATGCCAACCGTTCCTGAGGAGATTTTTATGCAAGGCATTGCTACTTTGATCAACATCGATAAAGGTTGGGTACCATCACAAGAGAATTATGCACTTTACCTAAGACCGGTAATGTTTGCTACCGACGATTCTTTAGGGGTAAGAGCGAGTTCAAAATACAAATTTGTAGTGCTGGCCTCTCCTACTGGCCCTTATTATACCAAGGCTTTAAAAGTAAAAATCGAAACAAAATATACACGTGCAAACGAAGGTGGTGTGGGTTATGCCAAAACTGCTGGCAACTATGCCCGCTCTTTATATCCATTTGCCGAAGCCCAAAAAGAAGGTTTTGACCAATTGATCTGGACCGATTCTGCTACCCATAGTTTTGTGGAAGAATCTGGCGCAGCCAATGTAATGTTTGTTTTAGATGGCAAATTGATTACGGCTGCAGTTGGCGAAACCATTTTAAATGGTGTAACCCGCGATACCATTATTGCTTTGGCAAAAGATAAAGGCATTACGGTTGAAGAAAGAAAAGTTACTGTTGCCGAAATTATTGCAGGCGCAAAAAATGGAACATTGACTGAAGCTTTTGCCGTAGGTACCGCAGCAACGGTTACCCAAATTGGTGAGATAGGCTACGAAGGCGAACTTTATCAATTAAGTGATCCCAACACTCGTACCATTTCTACAGGCATAGCCAAAGAACTGAACGAAATCCGTTATGGTTTGGCCGCCGATAAGTTTGGCTGGAACTGGATTGTTTAAAAACACAAAATAAGCTACAAGCGTTTCGAGTTAAAATTCGAAACGCTTTTTTTTATACCCTAAGGGTAACAACTGTAACACAATTTCTGATAATCCTATACTATTGGTAATTTCAACCTTCCAAAATTTAAACCATGAATAAAACCCTAATTTTCGGCTTAGCCTTGAGCTTATGTTTAAGCACCTCAATTAAGGCCCAGCAAAAAAGGTTATCTCAAGCACAAGCTTTAGGTACCCAAGCCTCACTAACCAAAACCATGAACCCAATCATGGGTTGGAGCGATGCCACCCACTACATTGAGATGGACAGCAAAGAGCGTAAAATGTATGCAGTTGATATTGCAACTGGTGCACGCACTGCTTATACACCACCTCCAAAAAGCGATGTCAATGTAATGATCAAAGACAAAGACGTCTACATCCAATATGGAAAAGAAGAAGCTAAACGTTTAACCAATAATCCAGACGAAGAGTTGAACCCTACTTTATCTCCTGATGGAAAACATGTGGCATTTACCAGAAACAGCGACCTTTATTCGGTTGAAGTAGCTACTGGTAAAGAAACCCGTTATACCTCTGATGCTACAGATGTGATCTACAACGGTTATTCTTCTTGGGTATATTTTGAAGAGATTTTAGGCCGCGCTACCAGATATAAAGCTTTTTGGTGGGCACCTGATAGCCAGCACCTGGCATTTATGCGTTTTGACGACACCAAAGTACCGATGTTCCCGATCAATGGTTCAACTGGTCAACATGGTTATGTAGAAAAAACACGTTATCCAAAAGCAGGTGATCCAAACCCTGAAGTAAAAGTTGGTTTTGTACCTACACAAGGTGGAAAAGTAGTTTGGGCTGATTTCAATGAAAAAGACGACCAATATTTTGGCACACCTTATTGGAGCTTTGATGGCAAGACCATGATGGTACAATGGTTAAACCGTGGTCAGGATAATTTAAAATTCTATTCGGTTGATCCTTTAACCGGCGCAAAAAAAGAAATCTACGACGAAAAACAACCATCGTGGGTTGACCTTGATTTTGACGGCAGAATTGAATATTTGGGCGACAATAAACACTACATCTTGAAGAGTGATAGAACAGGCTGGGCACATTTTTATCTGTATACTTTAGATGGAAAATTAATCAACCCAATCACCAGTGGCAACTGGCAGGTAAGCAACCTGTTGTATACTGATGAGAAAAACAAAGTAATTTATTTTACTGCCCGTAAAGAAGCCAGCACACGTACAGACCTTTACAGCGTAAGCTACAATGGGAAAAATCTAAAAAGATTAACCTTTGGAGAATACACCCATCAAGTTCAGTTGTCGCCTGATGGCAAATATTTTATCACTACTTATTCTAATGTAGCTACACCTCCAAAACGTACTTTATTGAACAATACCGGAAAGATCATCAAAGAGCTTGGCGATAGCAAAGCTGATGATTTTGACCAATACATCTATGGCAAAACCGAATTGATCTTTATCCCTTCTGAGGATGGAAAATACCAATTGCCTGCCACCATTACCTATCCAACAGATTTCGACAAAACAAAAAGATACCCTGTTGTATTTAGTATTTATGGTGGACCGAACGCAGGTACGGTTACCAATACCTGGAAAGGTACCAGCAACCAATGGTGGGCCAACGAAGGCATTATCCAGATTGCGGTAGACCACCGTGCCTCTGGCCAATTTGGTAAAGAAGGCGTAGCCTTGATGCACCGTAACCTAGGCAAATGGGAGATGAAAGATTATGGCACTGCAGCCAAATGGTTAAAAGCACAAACATGGGTAGACAATAAGAAACTGTTGATTACTGGCCACAGCTACGGTGGTTACATGAGTGCTTTAGCCTTAACTATGGGTGCTGATGATTTTGATTTTGGTTATGCAGGTGCACCTGTTACCAGTTGGGAATTATATGACACACATTATGTAGAGCGTTTTATGGATACACCTCAAGAAAACCCTGAGGGCTACAAAGCAGCATCTGTACTTACTTATGTTGACAAATATAAAGGTCTATTGCGCATTATGCATGGCGATATGGACGACAACGTACACGTACAGAACACCATTCAATTGGTAGACAAGTTGACCAATACCAACAAACATTTTGAATTGATGATCTATCCAGGAAGCAGACATGGATTTGGCCCTTCTAAAGCGGCGCATGACCGTGCCGAAAGATACCGTTTCTATTACCAGAACCTGTTGAACAGACCAGTTCCAGAAGGTTTGATCAAATAAACAAAAAGCCCCGCCTGTAGAGCGGGGCTTTTTTATGAAGTATTAATGTGGATTTTCTTTTTGTTCTTTCCGCATTTGCCTACGCAGTCTACGTTCGTCGCGGTCGTCTTTCATCTTTTCGAATTTGGCCACTTGAGCCCTGATCTCGGCTTCTTTTTGTGGTGTAACACCAACGCTATATTTCACACCCTGATAAAGTGTTTTCCAAATAAAATTAAAGAACGAAGCCGTCGGTTTTCTCTCGAAATTAATTTTGGCCGAAGTAAACTTCCCTTCTGCATTGGGATTATCAGAATAAAGCACCAAAGCATTTGCCAAAATAGACAACAAGCCTTTTTTAACTAATCTTTCCCGTCCTTCTTCTTTCTTTAATAAGGCTACAGAAAGATCGTTGAACCTAAAATCTACAACCCCTTTGGCTACATTTTGGTTGGCCTTGATATCAAAAGCCAACTCTCTGATCAGTCCTTTGTTTACCTGTATCATCCCTAAAGGTTTGGTGATCTGGTTCAATCGTCGCCCGTCGAGGTTGGTAATGGCTCCCTTATAATCAAATGCTCCTAATGGTGAGTTGAGGTAAAATTTAAAATTGATGGCCAGTCTACCCTGCCCCATCACATAACTCACCAAGTCTGCTTCCATCATTGGGTTGGTGGCTTTATATGCCGCTTCATTGGTGGCATTGGTAATCACCCCACTCGTTTTACCAAAAACGATTTTACCGATGTGTTTGCTGTTGCGGTCAAATTCGGCATAACTGACATCGATATTGCTCAGTCTGATCTTTTTAAGCGTGAGCTGCATCTTCAATTGCTGTAACAGTTGGTGCGGGAAGCGACCTGTTTTGATCTTCTCTTGCTTAGGGAAACTATTGTCATTGTATACAGAAATACCTCCATCAGCAATGTGCATCTCGTTGGCAATCAATTCTTGTTTCTGCAAATAGGCAGGCAAATTCAAGCCATCAAGGCTGATATTGTTCAATTGGATGCTATACCTATCCTTGGCATAACCTGCAACCTTTGCAAACTGGTTTTCCTTATAGCGTGGCGCCAATGCGAACTGTTTGATGTTTACCTTTCCACTCGAAGCATTAAAATGCAGCTGGTCTACCTTAATGTGGTACATGCTGTCTGGTGTAGCATAGGTGTAGTTGTTGAGGTTTAAATTTACATCTTTTAACAAGTAAAACCTTGTGGTATCTTGGGCCGAAAGTGAATCGATCAGCCAATCTTTTAAACTTACATTAAGGTTAGCTACCGAATCAATATCTGGAAAGGCACCATTGTTGTTTACATACTTAAAACGAGCATTTTTAAAATCTACGGTTTCTATATGTAAAGATTTGAACAGCTTTTTGATGTAATCGTATGGCGATTTTCGTGGTCGTGGTGGCCTGTTGTCATTAAAATCAAAATGTTTGTTTACCATGGTGATATTAGGTTTATCAAACAGCAACAGCTCGATATTGATCTCTTTGTCGAAATAAATATCAAAAGGATGAAATCTTTTGATGTCAAGTCGCTTTAAGCGGATATAGTATAAGTTATTAGGCGCTTTCTTGGCCGCGATCAAAGTCTTATAAACGTTGGTATCAGGGATAATGGACACATCATTGATTGTAGCCGAACCTGTAATAAAATTGGTGTGGATAGTTGAAAATTCGATCGTATACAAGCCATTGGTAGAAGTATGGACCAACTCCTTCAATTCTTGTTTGATCAATGGCTTAAACTTTACGCTGATGTACCATGAAGCTCCAACCAAAACTAAAGAAATGAAAAGCAATATACCAAGGATCCATTTTAAAATCTTAAATTTTCGTGGTGCTTTTTCAGCCATATCAGATGTTCATTTTGTGTCATCCAATATACGTTTTTTATTAATATTCTATCTGGTTCGTATCGACACGAACCAGGGATTCTACTTTTTCTTAGGTTTATCTTTTGCACCAGATTTAGGTTTGGGCATAGGTTTCATAGGCACAGCGCCAATACCTACGGTCTCTCTAATCCCCACAAAAACACTCTTCCACATCAGATTAAAAAAGGAAGCTTGTGGCAATCTTTCAAAGGCCACACTTACTGTTCTTACCTGCTCGCCTTTGGTCGGGTTATCATTCTTGATCAAAACGGTATTGGCCAAAAACGACAACAGTCCCTTTTTCTCTTTAGGCTTTCCTCCATCTCCTTCTTTAAGCAAGTTTACCTTTAGATCAGTATAATAAAACTGCAAAGTGCCTTTCGAACGTTTTTCGTTTGCCGTAATGTTAAAATCTGCTTTTTGAACAGTTCCTTTTTCAATCTCTATAAGGCCCAACGATTTGGAAAGCGGATTCAATACCTGCATGTTAAAATTACCAATATGGCCCACATAACTAAATGCGGCATCTTTATCGGTCAGGTTAAAATCTATCTTCACATTCATTTTTCCAGTACCCATAATGTAAGTGGTCAGGTCGGCCAAAGCATGGTTGTTTTTGGTCAACCTTAACGAATCATTGGTCAGGTTTAAGATGTTGCCACTGAGATTATCTAGCTTAAGCGTACCCCGCTCTTTGGCTTTTGGGTTGTACTCTGTATAAGCGATATCAACATTTTTTAAGCTCATCGTATCTACCAGCGTTTCAATCGGCAAACGTTTCAATGCATTGTGTGGATAATTTCTTCCTTTATCAAAATTTGGTGGTGGCAGCTCGCGGTTCATAAAAATGGCCACCTTTGCCGGACCAATCGCCAATCGCTTTGCATGAAGGTTACCATCATTATTTAGCGAAACAAAATCTACCCCAGTCAGGCTCAACTCCTTAAAGTCTAAATCATAACGGTCTTTTTGAACAGTATATTTCCGACTAAAGGTTAAATCGGGATACATCGGAATCATTTTCAGCCCTTTGATCTTCAGTGTCTTTCTGCTGATAGAACCAATTACGGTATCAACCTGCAAGGTGTACATCTTATCTTTGGTAACAGATTTATAGCCCCTTAGCTCAAAGCCAATATCCTTGGCATGAAATACACGAGAGGTATCATTTTGCGAAAGCGAATCAACCAGTATATCTTTTATATTAACTGTAAGGTGTTTAACCGCATTTAATTTTTTTTGCCCATTGTAATAATCGAAATCTGCATCTACAATACCTATCCTACCCACCCTAATTGCCTTGATGGTCTTGGAAATCTGTCGATATAGGGTCTGCTCAACTTGGACGGTATCTTTTTGTTTGGGCACCTTATGGTAGATCATATCGATGGATGGATGATCTAAAACAATACTGTTGATCTTGATCTTCTTTTTAAAATAAGCAGTTAAAATACCAACGCGGCTCAATTTAAGATGGGCCAGTTTGATCCTGAACAGATGTGTTGGTGCTTTTTTAATGGTTTTTAACTGGTTAAAAACATTAGTATCTGGTGTTAGTTTAATACTATCCAATACAATATTGCCACTGATCAGGTTTAAATGGATGTCCTTAAAATCTATCCGATATAAGTGGTTAGACCCATTATAGACACCTTCTTTGATCTTTGTGGTTACAATAGGTTTCCATTTTGCACTAAAATAGAGGGCAGCAGCACCAATCAAAATCACGAGCGTAAGTAAAATACCTACTACCCACCATACTATTTTCTTTGTTTTGCGTTTTCTAGTTGGCATAAGCTTAATGATTTAAACAACTACAATCTTTAAGCCGTATTGTTTGGAATTTGTAAGGAGAGTTATTTTTGATGCTGACAATTTGTCATTTACAAATTATATTTAGTATTTTTGAAACCCCATAAAATTTGAATAATTGATGATTGATCTACAGCTTACCGATAAGAAACACGATGAAGAACGCCAAGGAGAGGCTTTAATTTTAGATGCTCCGAAAAAAGGCGATGGCAGGAAACTGTACATTGAAAGTTATGGATGCCAGATGAATTTTGCTGACAGCGAAATCGTAGCTTCTATTTTAGCGGATACAGGTTTTGAAACGACCGGAGACTACCACCAAGCGGATGTAATCTTTATCAACACCTGCTCTATCAGAGAAAATGCCGAACAACGTGTACGTAACCGCCTCTCGCAGTTTGGTGTAGAGAAGAGAAGAAACCCTAAATTGATCGTTGGCGTTTTAGGCTGTATGGCCGAGCGTTTAAAGGCCAAGTTTTTAGAAGAAGAAAGATTGGTTGACGTGGTAGTTGGCCCTGATGCTTATCGTGATTTGCCACAATTGATCAGTCAGGTTGAAGAAGGACACAAAGCTGTAAACGTAATTTTGTCTCGAGAAGAGACTTATGCCGACATCAGTCCGGTACGTATCAACAGCAATGGCATTACGGCCTTCATTTCGATCATGCGCGGTTGCGATAACATGTGTTCTTTCTGCGTGGTACCCTTTACCCGTGGCCGTGAGCGGAGCAGAGATCCTTATTCAATTTTGAACGAAGCGAAAGAACTGTTCGAAAATGGTTACCGCGAGGTTACTTTATTGGGCCAAAACGTTGATTCTTATCAATGGAACCAACCAAAAGCCGAGAAAGTAGAAAACAATGATCTGGCAGATGACCTGAATACTTTAACAGGCGATGCCTTGTTAGATGCTTTAAGCAAAGAAAGCGAATTGCCTTCTCATCGTTTAAAAGCTGGTTTGGGGCATGCTGAAGTGAATTTTGCCCAACTGTTAGCCATGGTCGCGGCCATTAGCCCTGAGCTAAGGATCCGTTTTTCTACTTCACACCCTAAAGATATTACCGACGAGGTTTTATATACCATCGCTAAGCACGATAACATCTGTAACTATATCCACCTTCCAGTTCAATCTGGTAACTCGAGGATCTTGGCATTGATGAACCGTACCTATACGCGCGAATGGTACATGAACAGGATCGATGCCATTCGTCACATTATTCCAGGTTGTGCAATTTCTGCCGACATCATTGCCGGTTTCTGTACCGAAACTGAAGAAGAACACCAAGATACCTTGAGCATTATGGATTATGCGAGATATAACTTCGCCTATACATTCTCGTACTCTGAGCGTCCTGGTACTTTGGCGGCACGTAAATACAAAGATGATGTACCTGAAGAGGTAAAGGCCCGTCGTTTGGCCGAAATATTTAAAAAACAACAAGAAGATTCGTTGGCTTGCTTAGAAGACTTTGTAGGCAAAACGGTTAAAGTTTTGATTGAAGGGTTCTCTAAAAAATCTGACAAAGAATACAGAGGGCGCAATGACGAAAACGCAATGGTGGTTTTCCCGGTTACAGCTACAGTAAAACCTGGCCAGTATGCCAACGTTTATGTAGAACGCTGTACATCGGCTACGCTTATTGGTAAAATTATAGAATAATTGAATTTGAATGAGGGAATTTGTGTAACAACAGTCTCAGATCTCCTATCTCAAAAACTACTAAATGGATATACAAGATATTAAAAACAGGTTCGGTATTATCGGTGGTTCGCCATTGTTAAACCGTGCAATAGATACAGCCAGACAAGTTGCCCCTACAGATATGTCGGTATTGATCACCGGCGAAAGTGGTAGTGGTAAAGAGGTATTCTCTCACATCATCCATCAGATGAGCACCCGCAAACATGGCGCTTTTATTGCGGTTAACTGTGGTGCTATCCCAGAAGGAACAATAGATTCTGAATTGTTTGGGCACGAAAAAGGCTCTTTTACTGGCGCACACGAAGCGCGTAAGGGTTATTTTGAGGTGGCCAATGGAGGTACTATCTTTTTAGATGAAGTTGCCGAACTTCCTTTGGGTACCCAAGCTCGTTTATTGCGTATCTTAGAAAGTGGCGAATATTTACGTGTAGGTTCGTCTAAAGTGCAAAAAACAGATGTACGTATCATTGCGGCAACCAATGTAGATGTGTATAACCGCGTAAAGTCTGGAAAATTTCGTGAAGACCTATATTACCGTTTAAATACGGTGCCTTTGCGCATCCCTGCCTTACACGAGCGTAAAGAAGATGTATATCTATTGTTCCGCAAGTTTTCTGCCGATTTTAGCGACAAGTACCGTAGCCCAGGTATCCAACTGGAACCAGAAGCCATCCAGATCTTGAGCAATTACAGCTGGCCAGGAAATGTAAGGCAGCTGAAAAATATTGCTGAGCAGATCTGCGTTCTAGAGAAAGATAGAAACGTAAGTGCGCAAGCTTTGTTAAACTATATTCCGAATGAACAGACCAACAACCTGCCCATGACGATCAATGGCAGCAATAAAGAAGATTTCTCTGAAAGGGATATTTTGTACAAAGTATTGTTCGACATGAAGAAGGATATGATGGAGCTTAAAAAACTGGTGGCAGAAATTATCCAAAATGGCGGCAATACTTCGCACATCATGGCTGATAATCCTCAATACATCAACCAGCTGTATCAAGAAGTAGATATGCCCAACCATAATGAGCCTACCTTGACCATTAAACATCCTTCGCCTAGCGCGCCTACAGAATACAATTATGCGCACGATGCGGAAGAAGTGGAAGAGTCGCTTTCTTTGATCGATAAGGAATCTGACCTGATCAAAAAAGCACTAAAAAAACACAAAGGCAAACGTAAATTTGCGGCACAGGAATTAGGAATCTCTGAACGTACTTTATACCGCAAGATCAAGGAACTCAACTTAAATTAAAAAGAGGCAAAGCTTCATCAAGACCAAAAAAATTATACAGATGAAAAAAATTATATATGTTTTTATAGCATTTATGCTAAGCGGTTGTTACTCGTTTAAGGGGACATCAATTCCTGACGAAATGAAAACGATAAGAATCTCGCTTTTTGAAAACAATGCACAATTGGTAATCCCGTACCTAAGTTCGCAATTTACAGAAGATTTTAAGGAACGTGTGCGTACACAAAGTAGGCTAAGTATTACACAAGGTGACGCAGATGGCTCTTTTGAAGGCCGTATTACGGATTACGACATCAAGCCGATCTCTATCCAAGATAACGCCAAACCTATTGCTGGTGCCAACAGGTTAACCATAACGGTTTCAGTTAAATATGTCAACAATATTAAAGGACACGAGAAAGACAGTTTCGAGCAGCCTTTTACTGCTTTTACCGATTTCTCGTTGGCCGGACAGTCCCTTCAATCGCAAGAAGCTGCCTTGATCAAAAAGGTAACGGTACAGTTAACCGAAAATATTTTTAACCGTGCTTTTGCACAATGGAAATAAATTTTAAGTTTCAATGACTAACTTAGCGGCATGGAGCTAGATTTAGAGACCAAACAACTATTAGCTGATCTAATTGCAAAACCAGAACTGGTAACGCAAGCGCATGCTGGTACGTTAGCCAATTTGGTTAAGGCTTATCCATATTACCAACCTTTGCACCTATTGTTGGCGAAGGCAAGCTTGAATAATGAAGACCATACCAATACTCTTGCCACTGCAGCGCTTTATACCAATGGAACTTTATTGCACCAGGTGATCTACCAGCCTGAAACCTTAAGGACAATTGTTGTTGACCAACCAACAACTGCTACTGAGGTTGAAGATGTAGTGCAAGCGCCTATATCATCACCTACTGATGAACAGGAAGTTTTTGAAGAGATTGCAGAAGTAGTGCATACGCCAGTAGAGGAAACCGCTGTTAAAACAGAAGAGCATAATCCAGACGAACAAGAAACCTATGACGAGATTGTTGAAGTAGATGCCACTGCATTTCCAACAGCATTACCTGAAGAGGAAATACAAGAAATTGAACTGCCGATAGCAGAAACTGTTCCAGATGAACTTGCCATTGAAAGCATTGTTGCGACCGACTTTTTTGCGTTTGAAAAAAGCTTTAGTACTGAGCAGGCCATAGAAAACACAAAAGAAGAAGTTTTAACTGTTGCGCAACCCGAAGAGTATAATTTAGAAGCCGAAGCACAGACGGTAAGCAAATACGATGATGATAAGCTGCCGTATACCTTTTTGTGGTGGTTGGCCAAAACCCGTAAGGAGCATGCACAGATTTTTCAGCCTTATGTTACGCAGAAAAAGACAGATACCCAGAATCCGAGTGAGCTGCAGCAACAATATGTAGAGCATATCTTCCATATCCAAACTCCTTTTAATGTTGCCGATGAGGCGGGCAAAGGTCCCATCAACAGGCAGGTTGCACCAAAGGGAATTGACATTATCGATTCTTTTATCAAAAACGACCCTCAGATCAAGGTGCCAAAGGCAGATCAGATCAACAACGAGAATAAAGCGAAGAAAAGTGCAGAAGATAATTACGACCTCGTTTCCGAAACATTAGCGGCGATTTATATCGAACAAATGCTTTATCACAAGGCGATAGATACTTATGAAAAATTAAGTTTGAAATTTCCAGAAAAAAGCCGTTACTTTGCCGACCTTATCCAATCTTTAGAAAAGAAAATTTAACAACATATTATACCATGATAACCTTATTAATCATTTTATTAATTATTTTTTGTGTAGCACTAGGTTTATTCGTTTTAATACAAAACCCTAAAGGCGGCGGTTTAGCTACAGGCGGTTCTGGTAGTAACATGTTTGGTGTACAACGTACTGGCGATGTTTTAGAAAAAGGAACTTGGGTTTTATTGACCTTGATCGTGATCGTATCATTAGCCATTACAACAGTTGGCAAATCTGGTTCAGGTGCTGGTAGCACTGGTTCTAAAATTGATTCTCAGATTGAAAAATCTGTAACTCCTTCGCCAATTGGTGGTGGTACAACTACCCCTCCAGCTACTGCTACTCCTAAAGCTGGCGATACTTCGAAAAAATAATTTCATTAAAAGAAATAACTGAAAACTCTTTGGCCATGGCCAAAGAGTTTTTTTTATGCCTAAAAAATAATGGTTCATGAGGACTCAGTCGTCGAACCATGGATACAATGCATTTTTATTTTCTGCCAGACTGACACTCAAATTATTGTCCAATTTCTATTAACTGACACCAAATGTAAATTTGACAAGTAAAATTATCTTGGCACAAAAACTGTTTAATGTATTTCGTCGTATTACAAGTACGAGTTAACTCAATTATAAAAACTAAAAATAAAAGTATTTATGTCATTAAATCTTAAACCAGTTGCTGGCACAGCAAACAGAGTGATTGTTGAACCTGCTGCGGCAGAAGAAAAAACAGCATCAGGAATTTATATTCCAGATACGGCTAAAGAAAAACCATCTAAAGGTACTGTAATTTCAGTTTCTGATGAAGATTCGGAAGGTAAAAAACCAACCGTAAAAGCCGGAGATGTAGTTATTTATGGAAAATACGGTGGTACTGAGTTTCCTTATAACGGAAAAGATTATCTAATTATGCGTGAGACCGACATCTACGCAATTGAAGGCTAAGTATATCAATTAAAAATCAATCATTTAAAATTAGATATGATTTGAGTTAGATACACTTGTCTCAAAGCTCAATCAACATATCTCCAATCTATATTTAATAATGGCAAAACAAGTAAAATATAACGTTGAAGCACGTGACGCCCTGAAAAGAGGTGTTGACATTTTAGCAAATGCAGTAAAGGTAACTTTAGGGCCTAAAGGTCGTAATGTAATTATCGATAAAAAATTCGGCTCACCAGCCATCACCAAAGATGGTGTAACAGTGGCTAAAGAAATTGAATTGAAAGATCCAATTGAGAACATGGGTGCACAAATGGTTAAAGAAGTAGCTTCTAAAACTGCTGATATTGCAGGTGATGGAACTACAACCGCTACTGTTTTAGCTCAGGCAATTGTAACTGCTGGTATTAAAAACGTAGCTGCTGGTGCAAACCCAATGGATTTGAAACGTGGTATTGACAAAGCAGTTTCGGCTGTTGTAGCTAACTTAAAAGAGCAATCTCAAGCTGTTGGCGATGATAACAACAAAATTAAACAAGTTGCTTCTATCTCTGCAAACAACGACGATGTAATCGGTTCGTTAATTGCTGAAGCAATGAGCAAAGTAGGTAAAGATGGTGTAATTACTGTTGAAGAAGCAAAAGGTACTGAAACTGAAGTTAAAACGGTAGAAGGTATGCAATTTGACAGAGGTTACCTTTCTCCATATTTTGTAACCAACGCAGATAAAATGGAGGCTGAATTGGAAAGCCCATATATTTTGATCTACGACAAAAAAATCAGCAACATGAAAGAATTGTTGCCTGTTTTAGAAAAAACTGTTCAAACTGGTAAACCATTGGTGATCATTTCTGAAGATCTAGATGGCGAAGCTTTAGCTACCTTGGTAGTGAACAAGATCCGTGGTTCGTTGAAAGTGGTAGCGGTTAAGGCTCCTGGCTTTGGCGACAGAAGAAAAGCAATGTTAGAAGACATCGCGATCTTAACTGGCGGTATCGTTATCTCTGAAGAGAGAGGTTATAAATTAGAAAATGCCGACCTAACTTATTTAGGTTCTGCAGAAAAGGTTGTGGTTGACAAAGACAATACAACTGTGATCAATGGTGCTGGTCAGTCTGAAGACATCAAAGCTCGTGTTGGTCAAATCAAAGCTCAAATCGAGACTACTACATCTGATTACGATAAAGAAAAATTACAAGAGCGTTTGGCTAAACTTTCTGGTGGTGTTGCTGTACTTTATGTTGGCGCTGCAAGTGAGGTAGAAATGAAAGAGAAAAAAGACCGTGTTGATGATGCTTTACATGCCACTCGTGCTGCTGTAGAAGAAGGTATCGTTGCTGGTGGTGGTGTAGCATTTATCCGTGCGGTTGAAGCTTTAGCAGACCTAAAAGGTGCAAATGAAGATGAAACTACTGGTATTGCCATCGTTAAACGTGCGATCGAAGAGCCATTACGCCAAATCTGCGAAAATGCAGGTATCGAAGGTTCTATCGTTGTACAAAAAGTAAAAGAAGGTAAAGCTGATTTCGGTTACAATGCCCGTACTGATGTTTACGAAAACTTGATTGGTGCTGGTGTGATCGATCCAACTAAAGTAAGTCGTGTGGCATTAGAAAATGCAGCATCTATTGCAGCGATGTTGTTAACAACAGAAGTTGTATTGGCAGATGAGCCAGAAGAAGCTGGTGCTGGTCATGCACATCCACCAATGGGTGGCGGTGGCATGGGTGGCATGATGTAATACCTATGCGGCCCTTAACTAGGGAATTATTATAAACTGATCCCTCATTACGAAAGTTTTGAGGGATTTTTTTTGGCAAGTGATGGCGAGATGGTTCGTGAGAAACGAACCATGGTGTTGGGAACATGAACCATGAGTTTTTGATTAAGCACTAAGCATTTTGTAACAAATAGACACGGTTTGATGTCTGAAATAAGATTTAACTTTAGAAATGATGACAAAGGAAGAATTTTTAAAATCGAAATTGTTTAAGATTGCATTACCGATCTTCATTTTTGCCTTAATTATAGCACTCTATAGAAATGGCTATGCTTTTGGCCAATGGCTGCATCAGGTATTGAATTAGGTTAATACTACAGGTAGTACCCTATGGTTCGTGCGGATAAGAACCATTGGACATGGTATATGCAAAACTTTAACATTTGTATTATCGTTATTCGGATATAATTTTCGAAATTAGTTGAAATCTACAATCTACCATATGTCTGAAGGCTTTTTTGGAAACGAACATTTTATAACACAGGGAGAGATCAACAAGTTTTTGTTGGCTACCCTACTTTGTGGGCTGATCGGCGTTGAGCGCGAGTTTAGAAATAAACAGGCGGGCCTAAAAACGATGATCATGATCGGTTTGGGCGCTACGCTTTTTACCATCCTATCTGTAAAGATTGGTTTGAGCAGCCAGGATCGCATTGCTTCTAATATTGTAACAGGAATAGGCTTTTTAGGGGCTGGTGTAATCTTTAAGGAAGACAACCAGGTTAAAGGCCTAACTACCGCCTGCGTGATCTGGATCGTTGCCGCCATTGGCATGGCCATAGGGGCCGGTTATTACGAACAGGCCATAGGGGTAACCATAGTTGTACTGCTGGCATTGTTGATCTTTCCGTTTGTAGAGAACTTTGTAGAGCGCCGTTTTACCAAAAGGACCTATCGGATCGTTAAAAAGTATGAGAACGAAAGCCTAGATACCTACGAAGAATATATTACCACCTCTAAACTTAAGTTGCACCGTGGCAAACAAGAATTGGCCAATGGCATCATCAGTGGTACATGGGTAGCCATCGGTAGCCCAAAGAACCACAAAAGGTTTGTAGACAAGATGCTGAGGGACCAAAAGATCATCGCTTTTGATTTTTAATCAATTTATACCTAATGCCTCTATCTTCTGTGTTAAAACATCCATTTTGTGTTTAAACAAATTGATGGCCTTTTGCTGCAACAAGCCAATGCTTTTATTTAGATGACTGATCAGGGATGGGTCTATGGTATAATCGTAATAATATCTTGATTTTACATAGGCTTCTTCTAACAGTTGCAGATATTTGATTTCTTCTTCTTCTACGGCAGAGAACACGCCCAGTACTTCTGGCGCATAGCGTTTTACATGTTTACGGAGCACCACCAACGAATGGCATTTTACATCTTTGCCCCGCAATACATTAAGCAGGCTCCGATAGGTAAGCTCGCAGGCTTGTTGTAGCATAAACATGGCCATATCGTAAACTTCGTTGTTGATATAAAGCTGAACGCCATTGTAAAAATGAACAGCCTTATCTATACCTCCCTTAAAGAGAATTTCTGATTCTGACTTTGTTTTTTCGAACAATGTACGGCTTAAGGGTACCAACAGTTCTTCGTTGTTCTTTTTGTAGATAATGTTATGCTCTACGCAGGCGGTATTGTAAAAAACATGCCCCCGGCTCATCAAACTGTGCAATAGACCATAGCTGTGTACGGTACACATGCCTTTTTTAAAGCCCAGTTTGGTTAAGTCTAATATGCTTTCAAATTCTTGATAGGCCTTGGTACAGCTTTTTTCTAGCACGATCAATAGATCAAGCTCATCTGCTGTGGGGCTGAGGTTGTAGATCGCCCCTACTGGTATTGCTTTTTTGATCAGCTCTACCACCCCTTCTAGCGAAACCATTGTTTCTTCTACCATACAAGCCTGGATCTGTAGATCTGCATGTGTCTTATACTGTAACTGGCTGCTGGTACGTAAGGCATTTAACAGGTCTTCGTAAAATGTAAGGTCTGTAGTGGCATTGGTCCTGTTGATGCTTTCGGTGTACAAAACATGTGCCCTGTAAAAACTCCAAAGTTTATCGGTGTATTGGGGTTCGCTATATTTATCAAAGAATGTTGAAAGTGCATTCTGGGTATTATTGTTATTTATTATGGTTTCCATAGGTGGGTAGGTTTAGGGTAGCTATTCTGTTTCCATTTCTTTGTTTGGTAGATGATCCAACAACTCGTACAGCCAATAAAGGTCTGTTAAAAGGTCTTTAAAGTCTAAGGGTAGGCCATCGTCAATATTATAAAACAGATAGTCTATCAGCATCTTTCGCAGGCCTTTGTTTAGCCTGTTAACGGGTACTTGTTTTAAAAATACTTTGAACTCATCGAGTATTTCTTCAGGTATTTCGCCGTCTGTTGCGGCATTGGCTAGGCGGTTGTTTGTGCTGTCCATATTCGGTTAGACGTTTAATTGTTAGCATTAAAGTTGTTTTTTCACTATTTTTAGATTTGCTACACAATTATATCCACAATAATCGAATATATCAAGCATAAAAGATTAACAATCCACAAAAATGGTAGAAAGAATTGATAAGAGTCTGATTTTAAACAGAATAAAATCTCACTACAAATTTAAATCTGATGTTCAACTAGCTAAATTTTTAGGCATTGCTGGCACTACTCTTTCAAATTGGTATGCTAGGGATACCATGAACTACGATTTAGTCTTCACAAAATGTGGAGAATTAAATCCTAATTGGATTGTTTTTGGCGAGGGGAGGCCAACTAAGGGCTATCCCAATCCAGAAGATACTTTTTCAACAACTGAAGAAGCATTTGAAAAAATTGCTACTTCTAAGGACGTTGAAATTGCAAGATTACGCGAACTGCTTGCTTCGCATGAGGCTACCATAGCTGCTCAGGCCAAGGCCATGGAGATGATGCAAAAGGTAATTGATGTGCAGGGTAAATAAAGATTTTTAGTTACACTGTTTTATATCTGCTAAGTAATGGTGTTGTATGTGATCATCGGTATTTTTTTACTTATTGTTGTTGTGCTCTTTTTGGGCAACAGCAAAAGAATACAGCAACAGCAAAAGATTGACCGAATTAGATCGGACTGGGCCAAACCTTTTGTAGCTGAACGTAATTTTAACCTGATTGCTGCTTACCACACTGCCTTGAAGAATGAGGTTGTATTAACTGATGAGGTTGCAGATGATATTGACCTCGACAGTGTTTTTGACTTTGTTGACAGAACATATTCTAAACTGGGGCAACAGTACCTGTACAACAAACTAAGATCTACCGAAAAAGACATCGCCGCTTTAACCGAATTGGATAACTTGGCCGAACTGTTCAAGGCCAATCAGGATGCAAGGTTTAATACAGCCGTTGAGCTGGCTAAACTAGACCACAAAAATGCCTATTACATACACGAGCTTTTTACCTCTACCTACCATACACTTTATAAAAATTGGCTTGCGGTATATATAAGGTTGGCGGGCTTTTTATGGATAGCCATACTGGTACTAACTATTGTATTGAAGAGCCAGGTTTTCTTTTTGCTTTGCCTTGGCCTAACATTTTTTAACTTTTACCTACATTATACCAACAAAAAGAAGATTGCCCGATATGTGCATTCGCTACCGCAGCTTTATCTGCTAATGCAAACGGGCAAGGGCATTCTAAAGCTTGTTGATACTTCTTTTAATATTGATATTGCCAATAGGCTAAGGCAATTGGGTTCGCTTAAAAAAACATTGGGCCTGATCAACTTTCAAGACCAGGCCAATAGAGACCCTACCGATATAGGCGCTGGTGTGATGGAGCTGATCAAGACCTTGTTGGTTGTTGAGCCCGCCATGTTTCTTGCTTCTGTTAACAAGATTAGGCAGCAGCGCGACAATATTGAGGCCTTGTTTAACTACATAGCCAAAATAGATGTAAGTATTTCTATTTTATGTTTAAGGTCTGGGCTTCCGTATTATTGCAAGCCTGATTTTAATGGCCTGCCCAACCAACTGGAGGTTGTAGACCTTTTTCATCCAACGGTAGCCAATTGTGTACCAAACTCGCTTACCACCGTGGCCAGTAAGGGGGTTTTGGTAACTGGATCTAACATGTCTGGCAAAACCACTTTTATACGTTCTATTGCCATTAATACCTTGTTGGCCCAAACCTTGTTTACGTGTTGTGCAGCAACTTATCGGGCTCCTTTTATGCAGGTTTTTACCAGCATTAGGATCAACGATGACCTGACAGCACATAAGAGCTATTTTCAGGCCGAGGCTCTTTCTGTACTCGACATATTGGAAAAAAGTATCGGACAAGGCTATAACCTGATCATTATTGACGAGATTTTTAGGGGCACCAATACCATTGAACGTATTGCAGCTGCCAAGGCCATACTCTCGCACCTTACCGCCCAACAGAATTTTGTTTTTGTTTCTACCCACGACCTCGAGTTGGCAGAGTTACTGGGCAGTGCTTATACGGCCTACTCTTTTGAAGAGATCGCTGCCGATACGCGTCTCATTTTCGATTACAAGATCAAACCCGGTATCTTAAAAAACAAAAACGGTATCGCTATCCTTTCTGCCATGGGCTACCCCACTGCTGTTGTTGATGATGCTTTGGCCATTAGTGCGGCATTAAGGGAGAAATATAACATCTAGTTTGACATTGCTGCGGACAATGGTTAATGGTTGGTAGTTCAAGAATTCCAGTTCGCAGTTCAAGCTATCCAGTTCACAGTTCAAGGTACCCAGTTCGCAGTTCAAGCTGCCCAGTTCACAGTTCAAGCTGCCCAGTTCGCAGTTCAAGCTGTCCAGTTCACGATTCAAGGTATCCAGTTCACAGTTCAAGCTGCCCAGTTCACAGTTCAAGCTGCCCAGTTCATGATTCAAGGTACCCAGTTCACGATTCAAGCACTGGTGGAGACATTCCGAACGATGGTGGAGGCTGTTCAAGACACCAAGCTTGTAATTCTACTATTTGTTAATCTATTTTAAATACCAAAGCGTGTTTTAAATCTTTTGCTGTTGCGGGTAGGGTAATCTCTATGTCTGCCCCGATCTGTTTCCAGGTTATGCTTGATCTAACACCCAACAGGCTGATCTTTTTGGGCATTTGTGGGGGTGTTTTAATGGTTATTTTTTTAGCAAGGATACTTTTATCGGCTATAAGGTAAAGGGCATAGGTGCTACCATTTTTACTTTTTGTAAAACAGACGTTGGCGGTTTTATAGGGTGCAATGGGCTGGGTTGCATAAATGGCTTCTTTGTTGATATCCATCCACTGGCCTATTTGGGTAAGGCGTTCTAGTACGGGTTCTGGAAAGGTACCGTCTGGCTTGGGTCCAACATCCAACAGCAGGTTACCTCCTTTTGCTACAATATCTACCAGTAGATGGATAAGGGTGTTGGTGCTTTTATAATTGTCGTTAGGCACGTAGCCCCAAGCATCGCCCATGGTCATACAGGTTTCCCAAGGGTAGTCTAATGGTTTTTCTGGCACTTTCTGTTCTGGTGTCTGATAGTTTTCGTATTCGCCATGCACGGTACGGTCTACAATGATCAGACCCGGTTGTTTGGCACGTGCCATGGCCGCAATGTTGGGCATGTTGATGTCTTGGTCCCAAGCAGGTATGGGCGCACCCCACGATAGTACTTCGGCATTGATGCTTGCCTTTGGCCTAACCCAGCCTCCATCTAACCACAAAATATCTACCTTTCCGTAATCGCTCATTAACTCTTGGATCTGATTGTAGGTAAACTGCTTAAATTGTTGCCAGCGTTGTGGATGCAGGCGTATATCGTAATTGTTGTTGCGATCTGGTGTTGCATAACGTGGCCACCAGTAATACTCGCTGTGCCAATCGGGTTTGGAGAAATAGGCACCGATCATAAAGCCTTCACTCCTAAAGGCATCAAAAACTTCTTTGGTAATATTTGCCTTTGGGTTTGAGGAGAAAGGGACTTCCTTACTGGTAACTTTATAGTCTGATTGTTTGGTATCGAACATGGCAAAGCCATCGTGGTGCTTGGTGGTAAACACTACGTATTGCATACCGGCCTTTTTTGCATAGTTTGCCCAAATATTTGGATTGAAGTTTACCGGATTAAATTGTTTGTTGAGGTTAAAATACCATTGCTTATAGGTCTCATAGTTTTGGGTACTATCTCTAGGAATCCATGAGGCATCTTCGGAGTTGATGCTCCACGATTCGACAATACCTGGAATGCTATAGATACCCCAGTGCATAAAAAGCCCGAATTTTTTATCGCCCCATTGGGCCAGTTTGGCTGCAACCTTTGCATCGGCTGGGGCTTTGTAGCTTTGTGCAAACAGTACACCACAACTTAAAACTAATAGCAATAAACTCGATATTTTTTTCATGGCCTTATAATTATAGTCTAAAATTAAGGGGTTGGGTATATTTTACCCTTACAGGCACGCCACGTATTTTTGCAGGAATCCAAAGTGGTGAACGGAGCAATATCCGCTTTGCTTCTTCATCTAATAATGGGCCTGCAGATTTGGTGATATTGACATCTACAATCCTACCATCTTTGTCTACTATAAAACTAGTCTGTACTTGTCCTTGAATACCATTATTGAGCGCATCTTTTGGATAGATTAAGGTGTTCTTTATGTATACATTCCAAGCTGCTGTACCTCCTTTAAATTGTGGTGGTTCCAAAGCAGCATTATAGGTGTGTTTTTTACCATCGCGGATACTTTCTCCTGAAACCAATTTGCCCATTTGATAAACTTCTGTATAACTGGTAGCGGTTGACTCTTCTTTACCCGTCCAAGTGCCTTCTTTAAGGCCATCTTTATAATCGCCTTCTTCCCTTCTTTCGCCTTCTGGCAGATTGATAGTTTCTACAACATGTCCATTTCCTTCTTTTACATAAACAGTACCTAATGAGTCTGCTAGATAAATTAGCTTATTCCCTGCATTAAATATTGCGCTTGAATATTCCGCATTATTTCCAACCACTTGGTTTACGGGTGCCGTAAACTTAACATATTCTACCTGCTTATGTAAGGCTCCATTATCAAAGTACTGGTAGCTCATCCCTATTGGCATTCCGTGTTCGTAGTTGGCTACTTTTATCCTACGGCCAGCTTTGTTAAAGTTGATGACAGTACCTTCTAACACCAAATTGGGCTCAAAGGCCGAAACTTTACCTACTGCTTTTCTTTTACCGTCTGCAAAAAACTCGAGGTATACAAAATTGGTCTCCCCTGAATCTGGTTCTTGAATCGCCCGCATAAAATCTGCACTGTCTTTTGTGCTCACTTCTTTGCCATTGTTTTTAAAGAAATAGATGTTCTGTTTTTTTTGGGCCTTAACTGCACTTAGTGTAAAAAGTAGGGCAAATAGAAAAAGGGTAGCTCTCATTGATGTTTTATTTTTGACGAATATAACCGATATAATAGATATGTACAATGGTTTATCTTATTGTATAATACAATAAAACTATTGTAGATTTGTGTATGCCAAATGAACAGATTTCAGTATTCGATATTTTTAAGATAGGGATCGGCCCTTCGAGCTCGCATACTTTAGGCCCATGGAGGGCTGCACAACAGTTTACTTCTTCTTTAAAAAAACAAGGCCTGCTTGCTGAGGTTGAACAGGTAAAGATCTTACTTTATGGTTCTTTGGCCAAAACTGGCAAGGGGCATGGTACTGATATTGCCATTTTGCTGGGCCTTGCTGGTGGCGATCCTGTAACTTTTGATGTAAATGCGATCGACAGTACAGTGGCAGAGATCAAGGCTTCGCAGCGTTTGTTGTTAGGTGGCGAAAGAGAGATCAATTTCTCTTATACTGATGATCTGTTGTTCTTGTTTACTGAGAGTTTGCCTTTTCATCCGAATGCGGTTACTTTTCAGGCTTTTTTAAGCTCTGGCAAAGCTTTTTCTGAAACCTATTATTCTATTGGTGGTGGTTTTGTGGTTAAAGAGGGCGAAAATGGTAGTGAAAAGGAACAGGTTGACCTACCGTTTCCGGTAGAGAAAGCGAGCGAACTTTTACATTGGTGCTTATCTACCGGTTTAAAGGTAAGCGAAGTGGTAATGGAAAACGAAAGTGCCTGGCGTACGGAAGCCGAAACGAAAAAAGGGGTAATGCAACATTTTCAGGTGATCAAAGATTGTATTTATCGGGGTTGCCATACTGGTGGTTTTTTACCTGGTGGTTTGGATGTGGCCAGAAGGGCATCGAAACTGAACCAACGCTTAATTGGTGATCAGGTTTATACGGATTATGATAGCTGGTTAATGGCCATTAGAAATGGTGGCAACGGCTTTAATTATATATTGGACTGGGTAAGTTGCTTTGCGCTTGCCGTGAATGAGGAGAATGCTGCTTTTGGCAGGGTGGTTACTGCACCTACCAACGGTGCGGCGGGTGTAATACCTGCAGTGCTACAGTATTTTATTGCTTTTTGTGATGGCTACAACGAGGAAAAGATCATCCAGTTTATTACTTGTGCTTCGGAAATTGGTAGCATCTTTAAAAAGGGGGCTACGATATCTGCGGCAATGGGTGGATGTCAGGCTGAAATTGGGGTGTCTTCTGCCATGGCCGCGGCTGCTTTAACGGAATGTTTGGGTGGCTCGCAACGACAGGTATTGATGGCTGCAGAGATAGCAATGGAGCATCATTTAGGGCTAACTTGTGATCCGATTGGTGGTTTGGTACAGATCCCTTGTATTGAACGCAATACCATGGGCGCCATTAAGGCGATTACAGCCAGTCAGCTGGCTTTGCAAAGTAATCCTGATAAGGCAAAAGTGAGTTTGGATGCGGTGGTAAATACCATGTGGGAAACAGCATTAGACATGAACTCTAAATATAAAGAGACTTCTGATGGGGGCTTGGCCACCAATATTCCGCTGAGTTTGCCTGAGTGTTAGGTTTTTTACCACAAAGACGCAAAGGACTTATTGCTTATGGTTAAACGTCTAGTCTATGTCAACTATGTGGTCCGCTTTAAAACGGTCTTTTGTTTCGTGGGGACAAGAACCAATGAGTTTGGACATGATTAAAAAAGCAGATTCTTCGCTGCGCTCAGAATGACAAAGCTTTTAAATATTTATTATTCAACACCGTTGGTTCGTGTGGACACGAACCAATGGTGCATGAACCAATAAGGTTGGGTTTAGATCTGTTGTCTGGCTTTGATGGCCAAATATCTATTTACCACATTTACGGTTAGGTTTTGTGGTACGGTGAGCAGGCTAAGGATACCATGCTTGGCCAATTCTTTAACCATCAGTTTCTTTTCGAAGGCAAATTTCTCGGCAATGGTCTTGATATAGATCCCCTCTACATTCTCAGCTGGTTCTTCGCTTAAAGTTTTCAATGTTGTATTTTCAAAGAACACCACCATCAACAGGTGAAACTTTGCCATGCGCTTTAAAAATGGCAACTGTCTTTCTAATGCCGACATGCTTTCGAAATTGGTAAAGAAAACCATTAAACTACGTTGTTTTAGAGTTGCCCTTACGCTAATGTACAAGGCTTCCATATCTGTTTCCAGGTAACGGGTCTTTTCTTTGTACAACACCTCCATGATCTTGTTCAGCTGTGTTGGGCGTCTATCGGCGGGCACAATGCTCCCTGTTTTTTCGGCAATGGTAATCAAGCCTGCCTTGTCTTGTTTTACCAAGGCCACACTACTTAGGATCAAGCTGGCGTTGATAGCGTAATCTAATAAGCTCAATCCTTCAAACGGCATTTTCATGGCCCTCGATTTATCAATTACGCAATAGATGTGCTGTGCTTTTTCGTCGGTATAGGCATTTACCATTAGCTCGCCTTTGCGTGCTGTGGCTTTCCAGTTTACAGTTCTATAATCGTCACCTGCCACATAGGTTTTTACTTGGTCAAACTCCATGCTATGGCCAACGCGTCGGGTCTTTTTGATTCCGATATCGGTTAAGCGGTTAGAAACGGCCATAAGCTCGTACTGTCTCATCCTTAAAAAGGATGGATAAACAGGTACCACCTTATCTGCCCCAACGTTAAACCTACGGCTAAGCAATGCCAAAGGCGATTGCACATAAAGTCTGGTGAGACCAAAATCGTACTCGCCACGTTTGGTTGGGCGCAGGTAATAGGTTATGGTTTTTTGTTCTCTCGGGGCCAAACTGGTAGTAAACCAAAGGTCTCTTTTTTGAAACTGGAATGGTATCTCGTCTATGATCCCAATGCCTACTTTAAAAGGATAAAAGTTTTCGAGATAGATCTTAAGTTCGTTATCGTCGCCATTGCTTAACCTTTCGGGTGCATCTCTACGCAAAAACACCTTTGCCCCTTTTTGGTGCAACAAAAAAAGATCGATCAACAAAAGCACCATTAATGCACCAAAGGCCAAATAAGGCAGATGCCCCAAAATTGGCACAAAGAACGAAAATAGAAACAGGCACACGCAAAGGCCAAGGCCTATAAACAGCCTTTTACCTAAGAACAGGTCGGTGTAATATTTTCTAAAGATCTTCTTCATTTTAATTCATATTCGTTATTGCGATGAATGCAATGACGGTATATTCTACTATCTAGGTACTTCTATTTTTTTGATGATCTGCGCCACTACATCGGCGGTGGTTAGGCCTTCCATCTCTTTTTCTGGGCTCAACATAATGCGATGTACCAATACTGGTGTTGCCACTTTGATAATGTCATCGGGGGTTACAAAATCTCTTCCGGCCATGGCCGCTATTGCTTTTGCACCATTTACGATCGCCAACGATGCTCTTGGCGAAGCGCCTAAGTATAGTGATTTGTTATGGCGTGTTTCGTGGATGATCTGCGCCACATAAGCCAATAGTTTAGGTTCTACAAACAGTGCCTTGATCGTTGCTCTTAAAGTTTTGATCTGATCAACGGTTAATACTGCTTTGATGGCCTGCAATTGGTCTTCGGTTTTGTGTTGATGCTGTTGGGTAAGGATTTCTATCTCTTCTTCTAGCGTTGGGTATTTGACTTCGATCTTGAACAAGAAACGATCTAGTTGTGCTTCGGGCAAACGATAGGTTCCTTCTTGTTCTATTGGGTTTTGAGTGGCCAATACCATAAAGGGTTCTTCTAGTTTATAGGTATGCCCATCAACGGTGATCTGTCTTTCTTCCATGGCCTCGAACAATGCCGATTGGGTTTTTGCAGGGGCACGGTTGATCTCGTCTACCAAAATGATGTTGCCAAAAATCGGGCCTTGCCTAAATTGGAACTCTGCTGTTTTTGGGCTGAACACTGCCGTACCCAACACATCGGATGGCATTAGATCTGGGGTAAACTGGATCCTTGAGAATGTTGCCGAAATACATTTGGCCACCAATTTGGCGCTTAAGGTTTTGGCAACGCCTGGTACACCTTCTAATAACAGATGTCCATCGGCCAATAGCCCTGCGATCAAAAGGTCTATGGTGTCTTTTTGACCAACGATGACATTGCCTAATGATTGTCTGATCTGCTCTACGGCCTGGTTCAATTGGCTTAGATCGGTTCTTTGGTTAAACATTTCCTGTTCCATATGTTATTGGTCTTGTTTATAAAATTGTTCTATGAGTTTATTTAAGCGGATCAGCTGTGCATCTTTAACGGCATGGCCCGCTTTAAGGTAGTTTATTTCTTCTAAAAGTTCTTCGATGACAGCTTCGCTTGCCCCTGCCATATTGATCAATGCAGCTGTAAATTCTTGGTCAAGCTCGGTGGTTTTTAGTCTGTATTTGTTGCGGATATACGCTAAGAGGTAGGTTATCTTTTTCTCTGCAATGTCTCTGTTGTTTCTTTGTTGGTAATATACCTTACCTACCACTTCAACAAATTCTACCGATGTGTTCTTCGGTCTTTCGATTACGGGGATAATGCGTTGTCTTCTTTTGATCTCAAACAACACAAATGCCACCAGACTAAACAGGGCAATGTAATAGGCCCATCGCAATTGCTCATACTCAAAAAACACCCTTAACACCGAGGTGTTGTTCTGGTCTCTTTTGGTAAAGTATTCGTCCCATATCAGTTGATCGGTTTTGGGCAGATACGAAAGTATTTTGCCGGCATAGTCCATACCATCTTCTTTTAACAGGCTGTAATTGGTTAACAGTTGCGGATTGGGCATGAGGTATAATGCGCCTTTGCCAAACCTGTATCGCACAAAGTTGGCCTGTTCGTTCTGTACCCGTCCTAATACCGTTGCTCTTGCGGTATCTATAGCTGAGAAATATTGGCTGCTGATGCCTTTCTCAAAATAATAGTCGTACTCTTTTTTTACCAATGGGTTAACGAAGTTGATCGGGAATTTTCTTTTGCTCCTGAAACTATAGTTGGCCCTGACCTTAAGCTTTAAAGTATCTAGCAAAATGCCCTGTAGCTGATCGGCCGCAATGAGGATGTTGTTGCCAGCCTGCATGTATTTTACCATTTCGCTATAATCTAACGTATCTACCTTAACGGTACCAGCAATGAGCAGGTAATTTGAAGGGCCGGCTGGCTTAGCTTGTAGGGTGTTGTAGATGGCGGTTTGAACGGTTTTGACTTTTGCCCCTGGAAAGATATCTGTAAGTTGTTGGTGCAGGATATAAGTGCCGAATGGAATCTTGTCTTTGGCCAAATAGGTCTGTTTCCAATCTGTAGGTTTTGGGCTAAAGTATTGTGCCAACAGGTAACCCACCAACAGGATACTTCCGATGATCAAATATTTTCTTAATCCGCTCATGCTTTGTGTTGGTTAAACTGATGAAAGGATTCTTGTATGGGCGCAAAACTGTTCTTGTCTATAAAGAACTCGCCATACCAGATGTACTCGAACTGGGTGGTTAGCTGGGCAAATTCTTGTTGTTTGGCCTGATCGGCAATTTCTAGCACATAGGCCTGGTTGGTCTTTTCTGGCAACCAATGGATCAGTTCTCTATCGCTCAGTTGCTTAAGGGTTTTAAGGTACAACAACCTTACTACCAAACGGTAATTGCCCATTTGCATGGCCTGTTCTATCTGCTCGTCGAAATCAATTTCGTGGATGTTTTCCAACCCTTCTTGATAGGGTACGGCAATGGGTTTAGATCTATTTGTTAACAGTTTATAATCTATCCCCATCAGTTTCAACACAATAAAAACAATGAGGGCGATAACCAATGCAACAAGTATATATTTAATGATCGTGCCACCTAGCTTGTTACCTAGCACCTCTCTGACCAAACTCCATACCCATGCCCAAAAACGATCCCAAGCGCTCGGTACCGCTACCGTATCATCGTAAATGAAATCTCTTTTTTTACTATAGTTTTTAATGGCCTGCTCATCAAACCTGCGCAGTTCTACTTTGCTGTTGGTGTCTATTTTTAGTACTTGCGGCTCTTTTTTAACTACTGCCTTTTCTACCACCGGTTTTTGCAAAGCAGTGGCGCGGGCATTAAATGCCCCACAAAAAAACAGTAAAAACAAGAGTATACGCATGTTAATATTCTTCTTGGTGGCTAGTGTGCTGATTTTGGTTATCGTTACCAAAGTTTTCTATACGATCCAACAGACCTGTACTCTCTTTGTGCTCTACCAGATTAAAATAGCAGAAAGCAGAACATATAACCGGAATGACCATAAACACTTGGGCAACATAGCTAGAAATGGAACTTATAATGGCATAGGCTCTTGTGATGGGATTTGATGGATTGGTAAAGGCATTGAACATGGTAATGATCATTGCAGGCAATTGTATAAAAGTGGTACAGCAATAGGTAATGATCCAGATGACCACCAAAATACCAAAGGTGATCCACCAGTTGTCTTTTAACAGTTTAAACGAACGCGTAAAAGAGTAACCCAAAGATGCATTCTCTAAGATCAGGATGGGATAGACCAACGTTACCGCTGGAAAAACGTAGACCCCGGGAAAGAAGCAGCAGATAAAACATACAAACAGAAATATACTCATGAGCATACCACTGCCCAACATCCTGAAAAAGTAGTATTTAAAGTAGCTCCAAACTTCTTCTACGCTTGGGGCCATATTGCCCTTTTGTATGTAAATAGAAATGTAGCTTAAAACAGTAACATAAATTGCAGTGTAGTTAAGTATCATAAAAACAAATACGCCTAGGAAGCTCCACGAAAAATACCTGCTGCTATATCTTGAGGCTATGCTAAAATTACTAGTATCTTGTGTTACATCTACAAGCTGCAACTGTAGCACAATGGCATTGACCATACCTGCCAAGATAAAAAAGCCACAGAGGTAAAGAAATGCCTTCATCAATGGTTTAAAGTTCTGCTTAATGAAAAGGAAGGTGTCTCCGATGATCTCTCCAAATTCTCTTACTTTTCTAAATTCTACCTTGTCTTTCATGGCACTATGTTTTGTTGGCGTTTATTTAATTGCATGGGGTAAATGACTACATACCATACCATAAATGTTAATGAACCTATTAAAATGCTTAGGCTTAGCCAGATTGGCATTTCGGTATGGCGGGTAATGTACCCTTCGAAAAAGGCAGCTAAAAGGATGATCGGAATCAGACCCAAACCTATTTTAGCGGCATCTTTTGCACTGTTTCTAAAGGCGACCAAGCGGGTGTAGGTTTTTGGGAAAAGTAGGCCATGGCCAAGTACCAAACCTGCTCCACCAGCCACAATAATGGCCAAGATCTCTAATGTACCGTGGATCCAGATCACCAATATGGATTCTGCACCTACGCCTTTGCTAAAGAAATAATATTCGAATGAGCCCAACATCACCCCATTCCTTAACAGAAAAAAAACTGGACCTATACTAAATAACGCACCACTGATCACCATCACCAAAGTAACCCAAGTGTTGTTGGCCGCAATGTGGAAAAACATGCTGAACTCGTTCTCTCTTTTGTACACGCCAAAAGGGTCGCCTTTGTCAATATTTGCATTGGTCATATTTACATAGCTATCGCCCAGGATCAAACGCACAAAGGTATCGTCGTATTTAGCTGAAATGGCTCCGATACTGGCCGAAATAAAGAAAAAGATAAAAGCATACAAGATCTGCCTGCGGTATTGATAGAACAACAGAGGCAGTTCGTATTTCCAAAAGCGGATAAAGCGTCCTGTTTCTTCTTTTTTGTTTTTATAGAGTGATTGGTGCAACACCGAAGCGATACCGTTTAGGTATGCAGTGGTCTTTGATTTGGGATAAAACGTTTTTGCGTAGGCCAGATCGTTGGTAATGTCAATAAATCGGTGTGCTAATTCGTCTGGATTGTTAGTTTGTAATTGTTCGTAACTCTTCCATTTTTCAGAATTCTGCTTTACAAACAGCGCTTCTCTCATAAAATTGTTTTCCAGTCCTTAAATATTCCGTTAAAATAAAACAAAATTCTTATTAGTCAATAAAAAATAAAAAACCCTATTATATTTGGGCAAATGGAAACAGTAAGAGTAAGTACGAGCCAGCATGTAGATATTGATTACCCTGTTGCAGGCCTTGGCGAAAGGGTTGCGGCTAGGCTAATAGATTTCGGATTATTTATAGCCATATTCTTGATCTTCTTGCTCTTTTTCTCACTGACTGGTCTGATCAACTCTGGTAGGATAGTTGTGATTGTGATGTTGCTGATTTTTGGTGCGGGCTTTGTATTCTACGACCTGATCTGCGAGATCTTTATGAATGGGCAGAGCATTGGCAAGCGTTTGTTAAAGATCAAGGTGATCAGTCTTGATGGTGCCCAGCCAAGTTTGGGGCAATACTTTATCAGATGGGTTTTTAGGATTGTTGATTTTGTGCTGACCTCGTGGGTAGGGGCATTGATCTGCGTGGCCGTTACCGAGAACAAACAACGCATTGGCGATATTGTGGCTGGCACTACCTTGATCAAAACCGTGCCTCGCACGCAATTTGAGCATATTGCCTTCCATCCTGCTGCAGAAGAATATATCCCTGTTTTTGATACGGTTGCCGAAATGAACGACCGTGACATCGAGCTGATCCATGAGGTACTGAACACCTATTATAAAACACGTAATGCCGACCTGGTCTATCAGATGGCCGCAAAGGTAACCAACCATTTAAGGATCAGCATACCTGAAGGCATGAACGAGCTTCAGTTTTTAAAAACAGTGATCATGGACTATAACCAGATCACTGCCAAAATATAATAGTTTATTTAAGGGAAGTTAAAACTGCAGGCGCCACTTTTATGGCCCATTGGTTATACATCTTGCCCGAAGGGTGCAAACCATCTGAAGCTACCAAAGACAAATCTGTAGCTGCATTTCTAGAGCCTGGGGTAATATCGGTATAACTTACACCCATGGCCAGAGTCTCTTCTTTTGCAATGGCATTGTAGGCATCGATTTCTTGGGCAATGGTCTGTTGGTTTCTGCCACTAGACTTACCAAACGGAGTTACACCCCAATCTGGAATGGAAACTACAAAAACCATTTTTTTGTTCTTGCCTGCATAAGTTATGGCAGTTTGCAACAACTCTTTAAATTCTTTGCGATAGGTAGTTTGTGGGTATCCTCTATATTGGTTATTGACACCAATCAATAGTGTAACCATATCAAAATTCTGATTGAGGTTTTCTGTTTTAATTGCAGCTTGTAGTTCGTCTGTTGTCCAACCGGTTTTGGCAATGATCTTTGGTGCGGCAATATTTTTACCTTCGATGTTCAACTGGGCCATTAGCTGATATGGAAAAGATTCTTTCTGGGCCACGGCCTCTCCAATGGTATAAGAATCGCCAAGGGCGAGATAGGTTAAAGGGGTACCTGTTGTAGGTGTGGTTGGTATTGCTATCATGGCATCGTTTGCTTTTTTATCGCAGGCCAATAATAAGCATAAAGACAAAAAAATACTACTCCATTTCATATCTTAATTTACGAAAAACCATACGAAATGGATGTTGGCTAATGCAATTGGTGTGTGATGATCTTATAAGTGTAGTTAATGACCATGATTATTCCGGTTGCCACATACATTGTTTTTAAGGTTTTTGAATTTTTGTCCAACTTTAAAACATAGGTGGTCAGTGTGGCCAAGGCACTTACCAAAAAAGGGATGGCAGGTGGATACAAATGAAAGCTTTCTGTAAGATTACCCTGCAACAAAGCGAGTACGGCACGTTGAAAACCGCAGCCCGGGCAATCTAAATGGGTAAGGTATTTAAACGGACAGGGGATCAAAAAATAATCCGCTTTGTCTAATAGCCTAGACAAAACGGATGTAGTATACAGGATAAACAGTTGCAATTATGCTTCTGGGTTTGATGGTGGACTTGGTGGATTGTTAAAGGGGTCGTTCGGGTTGTTAAAAGGATGGTTACCAAAACCAAATCGGGCCTCTGCAGCAGATGGACCTAAATATTTAGCACTACCGAAACCTAAAATTGGCCAGAAAACAAAACCCAACAAAACCAGACCTACGGTAAAACCTTCGTCTTTGCCATAGCTTTTGCTGATCAGGTTGTACAACCAAACCATAAACACAATGTTAACGCAAGGGATGAGCAGCCACAACAACCAGATGGTAGGTTTACCCACAATCTCAATCATAATTAGAATGTTGTAGATCGGGATAAGGGCAGCCCAGCCTGGTTTACCTGCTTTTTCGAACGTTTTCCACATGCCGATAACGGCAATGATGGCAAATGCAAGGCACACCAGCCAGATCATCATAAATATACCAGCAAGTGCACCAAATGCTGATGAAGAGTAGTCGGATGAATATTCCATAGATTAATTTTTAGTTTGTATAAAGATAATACTTAAACTAAAACATCAAAATATTTTTGAGGTTTAAACACTGAAAACAAAAGACTTACAAGAAAGCTTTTTATTTTAATCCTTCAATCAGTTTTTTTCTGAAGGCTGCACTCGTTAAGATACTGGCCTCAAAATCGCCAAAGTTTTTGTTGATAAAGGCACTTTGCGTTTGGGTTAACCCATTAAAGAAAAACGAACAAGCCAGTTGAGGCCCCGTTTTGGGTATCGCATAAAATGCATCTGTCAATACAAAAGCTGTAGACCCTCCTTTTTGGCCCAAGTGTTTAAATTGCGCCTTATTGCCAGGATAGGCCATTGGCCATTCGATGATACTTTCTAATACGGCTTGGGTTTCTGGCGCAAAGAATTTTCTATCTGCTATCTTTTGCATCAATTGCGCATAATTAGCAGTATTAGATGCCACCAACCGATCAGACCATACTTGTTGTATATTTAAAGATAGGTTGGCAAAATTAAAGCTTTTGATAAATGAGGGGTCTGTTTTGAGTTTTTGATGGGCCTCTTCACATTTTTTATGGTATGCTGCTAATGACATTGCGCTTAGCTTTTTGATCCATTCCCCTTCGGTAATGTCTGCAGGTTTTAAGCAAACCATTAAGGCCGAAGCTGTAAAATAATATAAGGGCTGATGTTCTTTTAAACCAAGCTCTTTTAGGTTTTTGTTGATATTGATTAAACCTAAAAGGTCTTGCAAAAACTCTGTATTGGCATTTGAGCTGTACATGATCATCCCTTTGGCAATGTCTAAAAGCTGAACGCTATCTACAATAGTTTTACCGATAGATTTAAGCCAGCTCGGCTGTGCACCACCATCGGTATTGGGAATATAATATTTAGCGAGGTCTTTTACTGCGATCTTGGTAAGTGGTGATATTTTCTTTGCTGTACATTGTTTGGCAAACTCTATGGCAATGATGGTTTTAACTGCACTGGCCAAAGGCATTTGCTGGTTGCTGTTATAATCGATTACCGTTTTACCATCTTCTATCAGGTAAAGCGAGGCTTTTTTTGGGTTTTCTTTGATGAACTTAATTACATCATCCAGATTTTGGGCCTGGGCAGTTAGCTGCAGTAAAACTGCGATCAAAAAGAGAAGGTATTTTTTCATCAGTGCAGCTCCATTTTAAACAGTGCCGCAATATGGTTCTTTAATTTGGCCTTTACCTCTTCCATGTCCAATTCGTAGCCAAGCTCGTTTTGCATAGAGGTTACAGCTTTGTCGTCGATACCACAGGGTACAATATTATTGAAGTAATCGAGGTTGGCATTTACATTAAAGGCAAAGCCATGCATGGTTACCCAACGGCTGCAGCGTACACCCATGGCACAAATTTTACGTGCCTTTTCGTTATCTGGGTCTAGCCAAACACCTGTATAGCCTGGATATCTGCCCGCAGTGACGCCATAATCGGCCAAGGTTAAGATCACGGCCTCTTCAAGCGTCCTGAGGTAAAGATGGATGTCTGTAAAAAAATTATCCAAATCTAGGATCGGGTAACCCACGATCTGGCCGGGCCCATGATAGGTGATATCGCCACCACGGTTGATCTTGTAATAGGTCGCTTCTTTATCCTTCAATCCCTGCTCGTCTAACAACAAATTTTCAGGATGTCCGCTTTTGCCCAAAGTATACACATGTGGGTGTTCGCAAAAGACCAAATAATTTGGGGTGGGCAAGTTGGTATTTTCGGTCCTATTTTTTGTTTTTAACGCAACGGTACCATCAAACAGTTCTTCTTGTTTTGTCCAAGCTTCCTGATAGTCTGTTAAACCCCAATCTATAAACTCTACGGCTTTGTTCATTGTACTTGATTAAGCAACCACGTAACCTAACATGTAATCGTCTTTGGTCTTGAAATAATTCACTTCCAGTTCTCTCAAGCCTTCTGGCAACTCTACCAAAACCTGCAGGGAACCCTCTCCTTTTAGCTTAAATGGTTTGATATGGATGTGTTGTTTAAATTCCAGTCCTTTTTTACCATGCCATTTGTAAACGGCCTCTTTTGCACACCAACTTACATATAGGCCGTTGGTATTGTCGCCGATCTGTTTTTGGGCCAGCTCTACATCCGAAAGGAATTTATGCTTGATGCTCTTGATCTTGTGTTTGATCAGCTCTATGTCTACGCCCACTTTTTTATTCTTACTGACAATTACGGCAGCATAATCGTAAGAGTGGCTTAAAGAGATGTGGGTTGTAGAATTGACCAGATAAGGTTTGCCATGTTCGTCCATCCTACAATCGATATAATCGGCGGTATTTAACATGGTTCTCAATAATACCCTGGTACTTAACCAATGTAATGCTCTTTTTCCATTACTCAAAGAAGCGATCACATCTAGCTCATGTTGTTTCAGCTGTAGGCTAGAAAGGAGTTGCTCTTCTGTTTCTTCAATTTTCCATACAGCAAGTATGGTTTCATCATCAATTCTTTTATTGAAAACTATTGGCATGTCTTATTTAGAAAATCCATACAAAAGTATCTTAAATTAATCATAATTTAGTCCAAAATACTTCATAAAAAATGATACTCTCAGATAAACGAATACTCGAGGAAATAGATAAGGGAACCATTATCATCGAACCATTTAAAATAGACTGCCTAGGTACAAACTCTTACGATGTGCATTTGGGCAAATATTTGGCTACTTATAAAGACCGCGTTTTAGATGCAAAGGCACACAATACCATAGACCATTTCGAAATTCCGAAAGAGGGTTACGTGCTACAACCAGGCACTTTATATCTGGGGGTAACCTTAGAATATACTGAAACACATGCACATGTTCCATTTTTAGAAGGGAAAAGCAGCACTGGCCGATTGGGAATCGACATCCATGCCACTGCTGGCAAGGGCGATGTTGGTTTTTGTAATACCTGGACTTTGGAAATTTCTTGTGCACAGCCTGTTCGTATCTATGCAGGCATGCCTATTGGACAGTTGATCTATTTTGCGGTTGATGGCAGCATTACCAATATGTACAATACCAAAGACAATGCAAAATACAACAACAAGACTACCAAACCGGTAGAAAGCATGATGTTCAAAAATACCTTTTAAAGGAATCAACTAACAATTTAATTCCTTTATATTGCTATAAAGCCTTAGGTTTTCGTAACTTAAGGCTTTATTATTTTTCAATGAAAAGGAACTTACTCATTTTATCAGTTGCGCTACTCACATTATTTAGTTTTTCTGCCTTTGTGGTAGATGAAGATCCTCTGGCCGCTCTGCTTAAAAAGCTGGAAGAGTATACCAAAAAATATCCTCAAGAAAAACTGTACCTACATTTAGACAAGCCTTATTATGCTGCAGGCGACGATATCTGGTTTAAAGCTTATGTTGTAGATGCCAAAACTTCTGCACCTTCTACACTGAGCAACATTCTTTATGTAGAGCTGATCAATGAGAAAGATTCCATTACCAAACAGCTCAAACTGCCCATGGAAAGTGGCATTACCTGGGGTGATTTTAAACTTTCCGACACTTTAACGGACGGCAATTACAGGGTAAGGGCCTATACGCAATGGATGAGGAATGCTGGCCCGGATTTCTTTTTCGACAAGACCATCAAAATTGGCAACTCTTGGACCAATGAAGTGTTTGTTAAAACAAGCAATGTTCTAAGTACGGAGGGTAATGCAGACAAAGTAACCAGCACTATACAATTTGCAGACAAGCAGGGCAAACCTTATGCAAATGCTGTAGTGAATTACGAGGCGCAGATCAATAAAAAGACCATTAGCAGAGGTAAAGAAACTACCAATACCAATGGTGAGATTGTGGTCAACATCACCAATAACCAGCCTGGCAAATCGGGTAAAATCATTGCCACAATTACGATAGACAAACAAAAGATCGTTAAAAGTATTCCTCTTAAAACCACTTCGAGCGCAGTAGATGTGCAATTTTTTCCGGAAGGTGGTTCGCTGATAGAAGGGCTACCTTCTAGAGTAGGGATCAAGGCTGTAAATGCCATTGGCCTAGGCGAAAACATCAATGGGGTGATTGTTGATAATGATGGTGGTGAAATTTTAAAATTTGAAACAACACACTTGGGCATGGGCTCTCTTTTTCTAAGTCCAATTGCAGGTAAAACCTATACGGCCAAAGTAAAGTTTGCCAACGGCAACGAAAAAACATTTCCCTTACCTAAAATAGAAAAAAGTGGTTATTCGCTTGCGGTGAATACCAACGACACTACTAAGGTAGCGGTGAAGGTAATGTTAACTGCCGACCTGCTGAACAAAGGTGAGCTTAAATTGGTAGCGCAACACAATGGCATGGTCTATTTTTCTAATATAATCCCTACTACCAAACAGATTGTTTCGGTTGCCGTACCTAAAACTGAATTTCTTTCTGGCATAACGCAGTTTACCCTATTTTCTCCAGATAATGTTCCTGTTAGCGAACGTATCGTATTCATCGAAAACAAGAGTGACCTGATCAATGTAGAGGTACAGAACCTAAAACCTGATTATGGCAAAAGAGGCAAGGTAGATTTAAGCTTTATGGCTACCAATAGCAATAAACCTTTACAAGGGAGTTTTTCTGTAGCGGTTACCAATACGGCTATTGTTAAACCAGACCTAGAAAACGAAAGCAATATCTTAACCAGACTTTTACTAACAGCAGATTTGGTGGGTTACGTAGAAAAACCCAATTCTTATTTTTTAGGTAATGATCCGAAAACACGTACGGCTTTAGATAACCTAATGTTGACGCAGGGTTGGCGCAAGATCAATTGGAAACTGATCAATGACAACCAACAGCCTTTTATTGCTTTTCCGGCAGAGAAAACAATGAAGATCAGCGGAAAGATCACTAAAGGCGGAAAACCGGTAGCAAATGGAAAAGTTTCTCTTTTTTCTACAACACATGGTTTTTTTGCAATTGATACTTTAAGTAATGCCAAGGGCGAATTTAATTTTGACCAGATCAGTTTTACGGATAGCACTAAATTTGTGGTGCAGGCCAGAACTGACAAGAACAATAAAAATGTGCAGATTGACCTTGACATTGTACCCGGACAGCTGGTAACCCCCAATAAAAATACTGGCGATGTAGAGATCAATGTAAATGAGTCTTTAATGTCTTACCTGAACCAGAGTAACAGCTATTTTGATGAGCAATATAAAAAAGGCCTGTTGAACCGTACGATCATGCTCAAAGAGATCAATATCGTTGAAAAGAAAAATTTAACGCCTAATTCGCAAAACTTAAATGGCCCTGGTATGGCCGATGCAGTGATCACTGCTAAAGATCTGGAAACTGCCTTTACCCTATCCCAATATTTGTTGGGCAGGGTTGCAGGTGTTACAGTAACTAAAGGTCAAGCCTTTTCTAGGGGTTCAAAAGGGCCTATGAATGTTGTTTTAGATGGCATGAGCATGGGAGATGAGTTTGAGTTAGACGATATCGTGGTACAAGACATAGAAACCATCGAAGTTTTAAAAAGCATTGGTAATACGGCTATTTACGGTGGTCAGGGCGCAAATGGCGTATTGGTTATTACTACTAAGAGAGGTGCAGGCACAAGTAATTACAATAGATATTCTCCAGGAATCGTTACGTATGCGCCTAAAGGGTTCCATGTAAACAGAGAATTCTATTCGCCGAAATATGATGTAAATCCTGATGACAAACCTGACTTGAGGACCACTGTTTATTGGAATCCACATCTAATTTCTGATGTGAGCGGAAAAGCCGTTTTCAATTATTTCAATACCGACCAAAGTGGTACTTACAGAATTGTGATCGAAGGAATTGATGCTATTGGTAATTTGGCCCGAAAGGTTTATACTTACGAAGTAAAATAAAATATTCATGAAAACTATCGAAGTAACTATAAAAGACCGCTTGGCCATCATTACACTTAATCGTGGAAAATCTAATTCATTAAACCGCGAAATGGTTGTTGAGTTGACAGATATGTTAGGTAATATTGACAATGATCCAAATATTGGTGGTGCGATGATTACTGGTAAAGAACATTTCTTTTCTGCAGGACTAGATTTGATCGAACTATACAACTACAATGAAGACGAAGCGAAAAGTTTTTGGGACCTGTTCTTGAACTTTATTTCAAAGATCACTTCATTTAAAAAACCATTGATTGCTGCAATTAATGGGCATAGCCCAGCAGGTGGTTGCGTAATTGCCCTAGCTTGCGATGCAAGGGTAATGGCCGAAGGAAAATACATTATTGGTTTAAATGAAGTGCCTGTTGGGATCATTGTGCCGAACAGTATTTTTAACCTTTATGCATTCTGGTTGGGCAAAGCAAATGCAACCAGAAGTTTATTAGAGGGCAAATTATTCAATCCTGAAGAGGCTTTGGCCATTGGCCTAGTGGATGAACTTGTTAAACCTGAAAGTATTTTAACCGCAGCAGAGCGTAAGGCCAGAAAGTATATGGCCTACGAAAGGAATACTTGGAGCCAAAGCAAACTGAACATCCGCAAAGAACTGATTCAAAGTACAAGTGCTGATCAAAGTGCCGATCTTGAGGTCATGTTGAAACAATGGTGGTCGCCAAGTACAAGGGCTATCCTAAAAACCATCATCGATAGCCTACAACAAAAAAAGGCATAATCTAGCTAAGCCTCTATTTTATTATTAAAACTTAAACTCCCATGTATAATCAACCCATGTTAAAAGATGATGCGTTAAAAGGCAAAACAATTGTAGTAACCGGAGGTGGCACTGGCCTTGGCCGTGCAATGGGCACTTATTTCTTAAAACTCGGCGCCAATCTGGTGATCACCAGTCGCAAACTAGAAGTACTTCAAAAAACTGCTGATGAAATGTCGGCAGAAACAGGCGGACAGGTTTTAGCAGTGCAGTGCGATGTAAGGGATTATGCACAGGTAGAACAGGTTTTAGCCCAGACCATCGAGAAATTTGGAAAGGTTGATGGCCTATTGAACAATGCCGCTGGTAATTTTATTTCTCCAACAGAACGTTTATCTGCAAATGCATTTTCGAGTATCATCGACATCGTTTTAAAAGGAACTGTAAACTGCACTTTGACTTTCGGCAAACATTGGATTGCCGCTAAACAACCTGCAAGCATCTTAAATATCGTAACTACTTATGCCTTTACCGGATCTGCTTACGTAGTACCCTCTGCTTGTGCAAAAGGTGGCGTTTTAGCCATGACCCGATCTTTGGCTGTAGAGTGGGGCAAATACGGGATCCGATCTAACGCCATTGCGCCAGGGCCATTTCCTACCAAAGGTGCTTGGGATAGGTTACTGCCTGGAGACTTGGCAGAAAAGTTCGATTTTAAAAAACGTGTTCCTTTGAAGCGTGTTGGCGAAAACCAAGAACTGGCCAACCTTGCCGCTTTCTTGATCAGCGATTTTGCTGGTTATATCAATGGCGAGGTAATTACCATTGATGGTGGCGAATGGCTGCAAGGTGCTGGTCAGATGAATGGCTTAGAGGCTATCCCTAACGAAATGTGGGACATGCTTGAACAAATGACAAGATCGGCTAAAGGAAGCTAGCTCTCTTTTACATCAAACTATAACGAATTCTTAAAAACAACTTCGGTAGCGCCGAACCCAAATTTTTCTTTGCGGGCATCCATAAAGGTCTTTACTTGTGGATGCTTGCTGATGACTTTGTGGATATGGTGTCTCAAAGTCCCATTTCCAACACCGTGAATAAAAATAATGGATGGGAGTTGATGTACAATAGCAGCATCTAAGGTTTGCTGAAAATGTGCCAATTGGATATTGATGATTTCTGATTGTGTTAAGAATTGATGGTCGTCTCTCAATTTCTCAATGTGCAGATCTATCTCACTGCCAGGCACCTTAACTTCTTGTTTGGCTGATGTCCCTCTAAAAAAGCTCTCTTTTAGTTTTTGTGCATCGATCAAAGGTACTGGCTCATCAAGTTGAAGTAGCCATGCATATTTATTGATCTCTTTTACCTCTTTCTTGGCTCCATTAAAATCTTTGGCCTTAAATTTCTTTACGATCTCTATCGGCGACTTTGGCTTAAGGTTAGTTGGGGTAAAACATAAGACCTGAAAGATAAACTCTGGCCAGATCTCTATATCTGCAAGATTGGCGCTGTAGATCTGCTGGGCTGTTTTAGGTTGGATCTGACTTGCAAACTCTCCTCTGTATGCTCCCTTTTTATCTGTAGCCAAAGTGAGCAATAATTGATAAGATGTACTGTTGATCAATGTAAAGTGTACCACGGCACTGGCCTTATGGTCTTCGGCCACGGCCAAGAATATCCCAGTATCTCTAAATTCTTCAGTAGCTATTATGGCTTGTGCTTGGTTGCTTACTTGAGTTACGGCAGCAGAAGAATGGCCGTGCACATGGGTTAGGTTACTGAGGGCGACAGGGATTTCAAATCCATCTGTATCGGTAACACCCACTGTTAAATTATCAATTATTCTGGTAATATAACCTTCTCTTTTTTCGTCTACAAAACGGACAAAATCACCTAGTTTAAAATTCATCTTTGTGTATTAAGTATCAATTGTTGGCGCAATATACGTTGTATAATTAACGTACGATCATCATATTGCGTACTTGTTGTAGCTCTCCATTCTGCAAACGGGCATAATAGACCCCAGCTGGATACGCCCTATTTTCGAAAGTAGTGGTATAGGTACCTTCTTCTTTGATGCCATCTATAAGTGTAGTAATCAGCTTGCCCATGGTATTAAATATCTGGATCAGCACATGTCCTCCCTTAGATGTATATTTGATTGTTGTGGAATTGTTAAATGGATTGGGATAATTGGTGATCAGGTTTTTACCGCTTTCGTGGTTGGCCTGCGACAGGTCTGTAGACATACAATTGGTACCTGCTTTGATAATGGGCAACGACTGAAAGTTTTTGAGCATTACATTTTGTAATATGGCTTTATCTACGCAAAACCATTTCTCTAATAAAGTGGCGTAAACAGACCTGAAATCGTATTGCATTGGAATATTGTCATTAACAGAAGTTGAAGCACTGATTACAGGATTGGTACCCAAAACACCACCTTGTATGGCATCACCAAAAACTATAATCGGCGCTGCTGCACCATGATCGGTACCTCCACCAGCATTTGATTTGATCCTACGGCCAAATTCTGAGAATGTCATTCCGGCAACTCTCTTAGCTGCACCCAAACCTTCTAGATCATCCATAAATGCTTTGATGGCCGCACTAACTTTTTCTAATAAGTTGGCATGTGTACCTGTATCTGTAGCGCCAGCAGTTACCTGCCCTGCATGGGTATCAAAAGAACCGATGTTTACCATGTACATCCGGGTTTTTAGTCCACCTCCAATTAAGCGGGCCACTACTTTGAGCTGATCGGCCAATGTGTTACCTGTTGGATAAGTACCTTGCACCTTCACTTTGTTGGCCGCAGTTTTGATCACATTGGCATATTGCTGGGTCTGTTGCGATACCTGCCTGATATAGCTCAGTTCTTTACCTGCATTTGTATTTGGCGCAGGTGTCTGTATCCCATTGATCAGGTTATAAAAATTAACAGGATCCGCAATGGCCATACCCATGTTAATGGATGGGCCTTGAAATGCCGGCGATAGGAACGAACCAATCTGAATAGCCAAAGGATCGGGCATTACCGTATTGGGATAACCAATAGGAAAGTTGCTGTATTCTTCGCTTAAATACCTTCCTCCCCAACCTGTATTGATGATCTTATCAGAATCTGAAGCGGTTAACCAGATATCTGTTGCCCTAAAATGACTAAAATTTGGTGTCGGATAGCCAACGGATTGGATAACCTGAACCTTACCATCTTTATACAGATCGCCCAAACCCGTCATTTTTGGATGGATGCCCGTATTATAATTGCCTAATTTGATGATCTTATTTTGAGGGAGGATAATATTCGGACGGGCCAGATTTAGGTTCTCATAATAATCTAAGGGGATAACCATATTCAGGCCATCGTTACCTCCATTGAGCTGGATGATCACCAATACATGATCTGTTTCTTCACTTGCAGCCGTAATGGCCGATAGTAAACTAGAGGCACCAAAAGCCTTAAGCGAGAAACCACTGATCAGCGAAGGCAACAATACACCTGCCGGTAAGGTCTTGGCTATAAATTCCCGCCTTTTCATGATAGTTGATACTCCTCCAGGTTCATCACATATTTATAAAATGCTTTTAGGCGGGTCAATACAATGGTTGTCTTTGCATTATCATTCGGACTAAGTTTGTAATTGGTCCAAGCCTCTGTCCAATAATTATTGGTAACCTGGTTACTCAACAAAATACTCTTCAAAAAAGTTTTTACCTCGGCATTTACATCGATGGTATATAGGTGTGCGATCACGTCGTTGATCAATTGGTCTGGGTCTTCGGGCTTATTGAATTTGGCTGTATAAGCCAGCGGATCAATTACAATCTTTTTGTTGTTTCTGGTATAACCCGAAGCGATAAAGCGATCAGTAAAAGCATTGCGTTTGGGTAAGGTATCTGAGTTGATCCAAAGCTCGTAAAACTGTGGTACTTGGTAATAGGCTGGCCAACCCGAAACATTGGGCGGATCGCCAATGCTCTGTTGCAGGTTCTGAGCCTGCGACCGCAGGTAATCCCACATGTAATACGCATTTACATAATCCAGGTTATCTGGAAATACGATTTCAAATTCACGACACAGACCAATGGTAAAATCGACAGGTGACTTTATGTTACAGGAACGATTTTGTATTAAAAAGAAGTGGTTGCTGGTAAATAATGCCTTTAGAACCGGTTTGATCTGGTAATTGTTGTTTCTGAAGATTTCGGCCAATGGCACAATTACGTTCTGCTCGGCATCTGCTGTAATATCATAATATACAAAAAAGCGATACAGTCGTCTACAGATGTATAAACTAAGTTCATTCTGGGCAAACAGCATGTCCATCAGATCATCTACCTCTTTCGCACCATCTACACCCGTTCTACCTTTGATCAGCTTATTGTTATAAAAAGAAGAGAACTGTTTGTCGGCGCTATCGTGCCGCGAAGCATCAAATACCGAAGTGATGGCAACGGCATCTAATTTATATCCCGTAAGCAATCTAGCTGCTGCTTTTACATCTGTTTCGGTATATTTAGAATTTGGGCCCTTACCCATTGTAAATAGCTCTTGCAGTTCTCTTGCATAGTTTTCGTCGGGTGCAGATTTTGTATTTACATAGCCATTAAGATAACGGAGCATGGCAGGATCAATGGTAACCTGTTTAACCAGTTCTTTAAAATTGCCGAAAGCAAATGTCCTTAGGGTATTGTTGTGTTTATAGATGTACCTACTATCGCCGAGGGTTGCTGTTTGGGTGGCAAAATGATTGTGCCAAAACAACACCATTTTTTCTTTTAACGAAACTTGTTGATTGAGCATCTGCCCGATCCACCACGACTTGAACGAGGCCACCCTCCTACCATTTACCGTACCATCGCCATAGGCGGCATTTATCCAAGTGGCACCATCCTGTATTTCGGCATCGGTATAACTGGCATCGTTGTAATTGTTAATTGGAGGTGCAGGAAGTGGTATATCTTGTAGTAGATAGTCTACTACATAGTTTAGGTTTCTGCCTGTAAGTGAGGTAACATCAGCCCTTTTTACACCAAACAAACAACGTTTTAACAAATGCGTTAATTCTTTTGCACCAAAGTCTCCTCTATAAACATCAATTGCCATGCCTTGTCAAATAATTAACTTAAACTTAAGATAATTAATCCACTTCTTCAGCAAAAATTAGGAATTTACCACCTGATCAATGCACTGGCCCAAGTAAAGCCAGAACCAAAGGCGGCCAAACAAACCAAATCGCCTTCTGCGATCTTACCTGCTTCCCATGCCTCGCACAATGCAATTGGTACAGAAGCTGCAGTGGTATTTCCGTATTTTTGGATATTATTGAATACTTGGTCGTCTTTTAAGCCCAACAACTGTTGTACATATTGGCTGATCCTCAGGTTTGCCTGATGCGGCACTAGTAAATCGATATCTTTTTCAGTGAGGTTATTTGCTTTTAACGCTTCCTTGATCACTTCTGGAAATTTAACCACCGCTTTTTTAAATACCGCGGGTCCATCCATATAAGGTAATGCAGCTCCACTTTCCAGTTGTTCTGTTGTCATGAATAATCCACCGAGCTCTTGATCTGGATAACCTGGTTTTTCTGGCATCCATTTGTTGGCATGTGAACCAGGGTAGAACATGGCCAAGATCTCTGCATCCGCACCATCGCTATGCAGATGTGTGCTTAAAATCCCTTGCCCTTCTTTTTGTGTGGGCTGCAGCACAACCGCACCGGCACCATCACCAAAAATTACCGAAACATTTCTGCTTCTTGTTTCAAAATCCATAGCGAAAGAATGCTTTTCGCTGCCTACCACTAAGATATTTTTGTACATGCCTGTTTTGATAAACTGATCAGCGATGGATAAGGCATACAAAAATCCAGAACATTGGTTACGGACATCTAAAGCACCAATCTCTTTCATTTTCATTTCACGCTGTAGCAAAACACCACAACCCGGAAAATAATAATCTGGACTTAAGGTAGCAAAAATGATAAAATCGACATCTTGAGCAGTAATTCCAGCCCTTTCTATAGCAATCTTTGCTGCTTCAACACCCATGGTAGTAGTGGTTTCTCCAAGTCTATCTGCAAAACGACGTTCTTTGATGCCTGTACGCTCTTGGATCCATTCATCATTGGTGTCCATAAATTTTGATAGATCATTATTGGTATATACGTTTTTAGGAACGTAATAACCGATACCGGCGATTTTAGAACTTTGCATAATTTTGGTTTGAAAAACAAATGTAATTTAATTAAAAAGATTTTAGAAATCTGATATGCAGCGCAAAGTTTAATATCTAAAATCTTCGATATAATGCTTATTTTTGTACTATGGCTACAGAAACCAAGGAAGAAACATTTACATTAGAAGAGATCTTAACTTCTCTTAAAACCGTTCATCGCCTGATTTTATGGAACGATGATGTAAATACGTTTGAACATGTAATCTGGTGCATGATGAAATACTTGGACTACTCTGAAGCCCAAGGCGAAAAAATAGCCTGGGAAGTGCACAACAAAGGCAAATGTGCCATTTTAGAGGGCTCTTTTACCGAAATGGAAGTTTACCGTAAAATCTTACAACAAGAGGGCTTAACAGTTTCAGTTGATTAACCCACATTTCTTTAACCACCTCAGACACCTTAGAAAGGCTAAGAATTTTTGGTGAACAATAGTCAAAAAGCTATGTTCTCTATGTTTATTTGGGATAAGAAATCCAATAACTTAGATGACCTAATAGGTCTTAGATGGTGAAAATAAAATCTTACAATAAGAGGGCTTAACAGTTTCGGTTGATTAACCCGCATTTCTTTAACCACCTCAGACATCTAAGAAAACCTAAGATTTGTAACGGACACTGACCACAAAGTTATCTTGGGGCAACAAAACCCATAACTTGGATGTTCTAATATGTGTTAGATGCTGAAAATAAAGTTCTACAACAAAATGGCTTAACGGTTTCGGTGATTAACCCACATTTCTTTAACCATCTCAGACACCTAAGAAAACTTAAAGTTTGTAACGGACACTGATCACAAAGTTATCTTGGGGCAACAAAACCCATAACTTGGATGTTCTAATATGTCTTAGATGCTGAAAATAAACCCAAGTCGATTTATTTCAGCTTACCCAATACCTGTATAAGTTCTGCCTGCGTACTTTGTGTTTTATCCTTCGCGTACCAACCATGCAACTGCTCTGCAATCAGCATCATATCTGTGCTGTCTTTTTTCCATTGGGCTAACAAATGTTGTAAGATATCTGGTCTGGGACCCCATTTTGGCAATACCAATTCTTTATTTTCGTCTAAGATCAGCAATACCGGGATGGCTCTTCCTCCATTGGTCAAATGCGCATCGATCAATGGCAGATGTTGGTCTCTCAACACCAGTTTTAAATCAAATTTACCATGGCTTGCCAAAACAATCTGGTTGATCACCGGAACAATTTGCGCCGCATCGCCACACCATCCTTCAGAAATGACCAAGAAGTGATAGTTGCCTTTTATCTGATCAATTGTTTTTAACATTTCATCGTTCAGTACAGTGGTCTTGTCAACCCTGTTCATCCTTTGAACGTTCATTTTGGTATAGTGTAACATGGCATCAGAATCGTCTGGACCAGTGGTTTTACCTTCTGCTAAAAGTTTGTTTACCAATTCGCGATAGCTGGTATAATCCAGTCCATCGCTATCAAAAATATTACCGTAATTAAGCATGATATAGCTGTAATAAAATAGTTACGCCTCTTTTTTTAAACCCCGAAGCCCGAACTTTGTCTTCCTGATAAGGAAAACGTAAAACGAGAAAACATCTAGATGAAAATTATTACACACAAAGTTCTATTATTAACATTAGCTATTTGTATTTTAACTGTAAAACTTTTTGCACAAGCTACCGGTGACGGCAAAATAAGTGGAAAAATTGTTGAAGCAGCTACAAACGAACCAGTTTCTTACGCAACTGCATTTTTATTAGACAGGAAAACCAAAGCCAATGTAAAAGTTGTGCAATCGGATATAGACGGAAATTTTGTGATCACCAACCTACCTAAAGGTGTATTCACTTTTAAGGCAAGTTCTATTGGTTTCCAAACCATGGTTAGGGATTCCGTTTCAATCACCGATCTTGCCAAAGACATCAATTTAGGCGTAATTAAAATGAAACCTGCCAAAGGCAACCTATTGAATGAGGTTACCGTTACCGCGCCTAAGGCTACCATGCAGATGGGGATTGACAAAAAAGTATTCTCAGTAGACCAAAGTCTGGTAAGTGAGGGCGGTTCTGCTTCGGATCTTTTGCAAAATGTACCTTCTGTACAAACAGATATTGATGGAAATGTAAGTTTACGTGGTTCTGCTGGTGTTAAGGTTTTAATAGATGGCAAGCCTTCGTTGATTGCTGGGGGTAGCGTTGCCCAGATCTTACAATCGATTCCTGCAAGTTCGATCGAAAGTGTAGAATTGATCACCAACCCATCTGCAAAATACGATGCAGAAGGGCAGTCGGGCATTATCAACATTGTTTTAAAAAGGAACAAAAAGCTTGGCTTTAATGGTTCTGTGGCCTTAACTGCTGGTAACCGCGAAAATTACAATGCCAATACAAGCTTAAGTTTCCAGAACAAAAGGATAAATCTTTATGGTAATTATAGTTATCGTTATGGCAACCGCATTGGTGGTGGCTACAATAACATCGCTTACATCAACACTACCAGCCCTACAGCTTTTGCTAACCAGAATACCGATTCGAGGTCTTTAGATAAAGGTCATAACCTAAAAGCGGGAATGGATTATTATTTAGCAGAAAAAAGTGTAATCAGTTTCTCAGCCGGAGTTAACATCAGAGACAACAACAGGAATGAATTTTTAGAGATCAACCAATTCAATTCAAGTCTAAACCCTTTACAGTTGAGCAACCGTTCAAATATCAACGATGGTACCGGAAACAGTTACGACCTGAACTTGGATTTCACTCAAAAATTTAAAAAACCAAAAGAAGAACTGACCATGAACTTTGGTTATTCTGAAGGGAACAACGATAACTTCCAGACTTACAACACACAAGTTTATAACCTAAATGGCAATACAATCAGTCCAGTGCCAAACATCCAAAGAAACGATGGTGCTGGCTTTAACCGTAATTACAATGCCCAATTGGATTATAGTTTGCCTGTTGGCAAAACTGGCAAGATCGAAGCGGGTTACAGAAGCCAGATCCGTATTTCTGAAAACAGTACCATTGCCGACATTTTCAATAATGCTGCTGGCACATTTGATTTCAACTACCAGTTAAGCAACGAATTTAACAGCAAAGACCAAGTACATGCCATTTATGCCAATTACCAGAACCAGATCAAGAACTTCGGTTATCAGGTTGGTTTAAGAGCAGAAGATGCGTCATTGAATACGCGTTTGGGCGCTTATAACATCAACAGCAATTTAAATTACACCCCAGGTAAGGTTGCTTACACCAGGTTGTATCCAAGTATATTTTTAACCCAGAAATTTAGTGGCGAACAACAACTACAGTTGAGCTATAGCCGTAGGGTAAATAGACCAAGAGGATGGGATACCAATCCTTTCTTGGATGTTTCTGACCCATTGAACTACCGTCAGGGTAATGCCAACCTAAAGCCCGAAGATGTACATGCTTTTGAATTGAGCTACAGTAGGTATTGGACCAAGTTCTCCATCATTTCATCTTTATATCTGCGCCAGACCAATGATGTAATCCAAAGAATCAGAACTGAGCCAGATGCAAATGGAATTACCTTAAGCACTCCACAAAACTTAACTAGAAATATTTCTAGTGGGGTGGAGTTGATTGGTAAGTACGATGTATTGAAATCATGGAACTTCACCACTAACGTTAATCTTTACCAAAGCAAGATCGAAGGTGTACCTGCCTTCGGAATTGTAGAAAATTCAGGCTTCAGTTACAATGCCAATCTTACCAACAACTTTGTATTGCCTTTTGGCATTACCTTGCAGGTTAAAGGCGATTACCGCTCTAGAGAAGTAATGGCACAAGGCATAAGAAAAGCCAACTATGGCGTAGACGCAGGTGCGAAATACGATTTCAAAAACAGAAAAGCAAGTTTGAGCTTGAACATAAGAGACGTTTTTGCAACCAGAAAATGGGAGATGACCACAACCGGAACCAATTCGGTAGTTGACTTTAGCCGCTACATGCAAAGGACCATGGCCAACTTAACTTTCTCTTATCGTTTTGGTAAAACTGATTTTAACTTTAAGAAAACCAAAAAAGGTGATGACCAAGGTTCTCGCCCAGATGAAGAATCATTTTAATATTTCTATCTTAGTACTGTCTTGAAAAGAATCCTCCTCCATTTTTTTGCTGTTGCTGTACTGAGCTTATTGTCATTTGCCGTTTCTGCGGCAGAAAAAGGAATCATTAGAGGAAAAATCATAGAGGAAGATGGAGCATTACCAGTTGCTTATGCCACGGTAGTGCTCTATGATGCCCTTACCGAGCAACCATCTTTAGCCAATACACAGACCGACGAAAATGGCTATTTCAAACTCATCAACATCAAACCCGGCACCTACAAAATAAAGGTAACCTATGTTGGTTTTGCCAATCTTACCGTAAACGATATTTTTATTACTGATAAGGAGTTTGACAAGAACTTAGGCACCTTAAAACTAAGTAATGAAGCCAATAGCCTAACCGAGGTCGTAGTTACTGCTCCTAAGCCTTTGGTAGAGTTTGGGGCAGATGTAATTACCTACAACGTGGGCTCATCTATTTTGGCTGAAGGAAGTACAGCTACCGATATCTTAAAAAACGTACCCATGGTACAAGTAGATATCGATGGCAATGCCACCATTTCTGGTAAAAGGAGTACCCGTGTATTTATAGATGGAAAACCATCGGATTACATGACCTCAAATATTGCCGACCTCTTAAATGTACTACCATCTGATGCCATAGAGAAGATCGAGGTAATGACCAATCCCCCATCCAAATATTCGGGAGATGGTGAAGGGATCCTTAACATTGTGATGAAAAAAGGGTTTAAAGTTGGCTTTAATGGTAATGTGGGCATAACAGCTGGCGTGCAGGGAAACACCAACACCAATGCCAATGCTTCTTATAAGGGCAAAAACTACAACATCAATGGCAGTGGGGCATTTAGACAAAATATTGGCAAAGGAAATAGCGAAAGTTACCGAACCAATTTTTTCCCTGATACTACCTTTTACTACAACCAATTCAACAACAACCGTAACGAAAGTAATGGTGGTAATTTTAGGTTGGGTTTTGATTGGGACATTACCCCAAAACAGGGCCTACGTTTTTCTACCAATTATAATATCAATAACAACAATAACGTTGCTGGGAACGATTTTTATTACCTGAACCAAGAGCAGACCACTACGCGTTTGCGCAACCAGCAAAACCTAGGTGATGGCAACAGTAACAATTTTGTATTCAATGCCGATTACAACCTGCAAACCGATACCAGTGGCGGTAAATTATCGATGGGCATTACCTTCAATACCAACAAGAACAGCGACCTCCGCTCTTATAATAGAACTTATGCTTTTCCAAGCAATTTGAACCCAAGTTTACAACAGAACGACAACGAAGTAAGTAACCGTGGCCTAAATTTCAACCTCGATTATGATAAGCCTGTTTTTAAGAAACGAGACCAACTGGAATTTGGTATAGCGTATAACTACCGCAAAAATGACAACGACCTATTGGTCCAGAATTTTAACTTCAAAGACCAGGAATACATTACCAACCAGAACCTGACCAATAAGTTTTTCTACAATGAGAATATCTTATCGGGTTATGTTTCTTACAATTATCGAAAAAAAGGTTGGGGCCTTAAAGGTGGTTTAAGAGGTGAGTATACGGATGTAAATTTCGACCTTTCTACGGGTACGAGTTATCATGTAGATCCTTACCTAAGCTTATTCCCCAACTTTTCGATCAACCATTTTTTCAAGAAGCGATACAACTTCGGGGCTACCTACAGTGTAAGGATCAACAGGCCTAGGGAAAATGCCTTGAACCCGCAGGTAAACAATTCAGACACTTTAAACATCTCTTACGGCAACCCCAACTTATCGCCTGCCTATACCCATCAAATGGATTTCAGTTTTGGTGCTTTTGGTAAAAAATGGTCTTTCACACCCCGTATTTCCTACTCTACCAGCAAAGGGGTGATAGAAAGATACAGGACCGTGAAAAGCAATGGCGTATCAGAAAGTACTTTTGACAATATTGGCACCAATTATTCAATGGCATTTATGCTGATTGGTAATTTTCGTCCAACCAATAAGATCTCTGCCAATGGCAATTTTAGCGTGATCCAAAGCAGGTATGCTTCAAAGCTAAATTCATCGCTCAATAGGGATGGTTTAAGCCTTAGGGCATCTATGGGATTCTCGATGCAACTCCCTTATAAAACTGCTTTCGAATCCAATTTAAACTACGCCAACAACATCAATGCCCAAGGCCGTAACAAAGGTTCGATCAACAGTAGTTTTGGGGCAAGAAAGAGTTTCTTTAAAAACACCTTATCTGCCCGTATCAGTACCAACGACCCTTTTGGCCGAAAGAACAACAACTCATTCAATCAAGGCAGTAATTTTACCTCTCAAAGTTATTCGACCAACAACTCCAGCAATGTGTCGTTCAGTTTAAACTATCGCTTTACCAAAGTAAAAACAAACAAGGTTGCTATCCCACCACCAGCTAGCACAAAACCTAAAAACTAATGATAAGGTGTAAGGCTCAAAGCAAATGGCGGGAAGCCGAGTGCTCAAAGCTATAGTTAATAACGACAAACTTGCACCTAACAACTGAAAAGCTGATAACTGGTAAATCAGACTAAAGTCCGTATCTTGCAGCCATGAATAGCCACAATCCTTGGAAAGTCTTAAACAGTAAAAAAATTTACGATAACAATTGGATTTCTTTAACCGAGCATCAGGTGATCAACCCATCTGGTGGCGAGGGGATCTATGGCGAAGTCCATTTCAAGAATATCGCTATTGGCATTCTTCCATTAGATGAAGACCTTAATACATGGCTGGTGGGGCAGTACCGTTTTCCACTTAAAAATTACAGTTGGGAGATCATCGAAGGTGGTGGTTTATTGGATATTGACCCCATTACAAGTGCCCAACGCGAATTGGCAGAAGAAAGTGGTTTAACAGCCCAAATGTTTACAGAAATCCAAAGGTTACACCTGTCTAATTCTGTAAGTGATGAACTGGCAATCATCTACCTTGCCCAAGGCCTACAGCTGGGCAAATCATCACCAGAAGAAACAGAAGAATTGGTCATTCGTAAACTTCCTTTTGATGAGGCTTACCACATGGTAATCGATGGTACGATTACAGACAGCATGAGTGTAGCGGCAATTTTAAAAACAAAAATATTAATACAAGAAGGCAAGATTTAATTCACATGAGCAAATTTTTAGGATACCTGTTTACGCCGATTTTTTACTTTTTCTTTTTCTTGATGTTGGTTATTTTCCAACCCATACAATGGATCTGTTATCGATTTTTTGGCTATAAGGCCCATAAGGTTTCGGTAGATATCTTAAACTTTTTCTTAACCTATTGCAATTGGTTTTTAGGCAATTCTGTAACCTTTATCAATCATCAAAACCTACCAACAGATCAGCCAATCATCTTTGTGGCCAACCACCAGAGCATGTACGATATCCCTGGATTGATCTGGAACCTCCGTAAGTATCAACCCAAGTTTATTTCCAAGATCGAACTTACAAAGGGTATTCCTTCTATCTCCTATAACCTTAAATATGGTGGTGGTGCCAATATCGACCGCAAAGACAGTAAACAAGCTGTATCAGAGATCATCAAACTAGGCCGTAGGATGAAAGAAAAAAACTGGAGCACTGTGATATTTGCTGAAGGGACCAGAGCTAAAGACGGCCAATTAAAACCCTTTCAGGTAGGTGGTATTGCTACACTCCTAAAGGTCGTTCCAAATGCCTTGGTTGTGCCTGTGGCCATCGAGAATTCTTGGAAGATCGTACGATATGGCAAATTTCCCTTAAGTTTCGGCGAGCGCATCCGTTGGACGGTTTTAAGCCCTATAGATCAAACCGACAAAAATGCCGAGCAAATTACCTTAGCCGCAGAAAATGCCATCAGAACAAAACTGAACCAAACCTTAACCACATGAAATTGATCAAATATCTTTTAATCGGCTTTATCAGCCTTGGTTTAACAACAGCCCACGCACAAAAGAAAGACAAAGAAAACACTTTGTTATGGGAGATTTCTGGTAAGGGATTAAAAAAACCATCATATCTATTCGGCACTTATCATTTTGCCGGTAAAGATTTCATCGATACGATGCAGGTTTTAAATGCAAAACTCAATCAGGCAGATGCTGTAGTTGGCGAATTGATCATGGACAATACCATGGCTGCCAAACTGATGCCACACATGTTGATGAAGAATAATTTTTTAGATAAACTGTTAACTGCTGAAGAATACCAGTTGGTAGCCGATTACCTGAAAAAGATAAGCGGTTACGACCTAAAGTTATTCAACTCAATGAAACCCGCAGCCGTTCAGGTTACGCTATTACAGTTTACCGCACCTAAAACATTTACCAAGGATAATCCTGCACTAGATCAATATTTTCAGGAGTATGGCAAAGCAAATGGCAAAAAACTATTGGGTTTAGAAACGGTAGAAGACCAAGCACAACTGTTGTTTGGCAGCAGTTTGGAAAGACAGAAAGAGCTCTTGCTCAAAATGGTGAAAGACGAAGCGAAAAATAAAGAGGAAGGGCAGAAATTGTACGATTATTACATTGCCCAGAACATGAAAGAACTGACCAAGCTTTTTACAAGCACAACAGATTATAGCCAAGAAGAAATGGACCAGATGATCAAGCACCGTAACCAAAAGTGGATCGACCAACTTCCAACGCTAATGCAAGACCAATCTTTATTTATTGCGGTTGGCGCAGGACACTTGGTAGGTAAAGATGGCCTCATCAAAGGCTTACAGGCCATAGGTTATACCGTAAAACCCATTGCCGTAAACTAATTAGGCCCTATTCTTATTAGATATTTTTTCCGTCAATTAGTTTAAAGAATTCGTCTCTATAGGTATCTCCTATTGGGATAACCTTGGCCGCAATCGAAATCCTACTCCTTTCAATGCTTTCTATTTTGTCTAGCGCAATGATGTAAGATTTATGGACACGAATAAATTCCCCTTTCGGTAAGGTTTCTTCCATTTTTTTCATGTTCTGTAAAGTGATCACCCTTTCGTTTTTGGTAAAAATAGAAATGTAATCCTTTAATCCTTCGATATACAAAATGTCGTCTAACTGTATTTTTTGGATCTTATGTTCTGTTTTCACAAAGATGAAATCTTGTACAGGTGCAGCATGGTTGGGAGCAGCTACTGGTGCTACAACTGGTTCGGGAGCAGCAACTGCGGCTGGCTCTGCCTTTTGTAGCTGATGGTGGACTTTTTCTACCGCTTTATAAAAACGATCAAATGCAATTGGTTTTAACAGGTAATCAGAAACATTTAGATCATAACTTTCCAATGCGTATTGAGAATAAGCTGTAGTTAGGATATAATTTGCTTTTCCGCTGGCAATTTTCAAGAATTGGATCCCTGTAAGATCTGGCATCTGGATATCAAGGAATACTAGATCTATCCCCCCAGCTTGTACCAACTGTAAAGCTTCAATTGCATTTTCTGTACGTTTTACCAGTTGCAAAAAAGGCACTTTAGAAACGTAATCTTCAATGATGTCGAGCGCTAGTGGTTCGTCATCTACGGCAATACATTTTAATATCATAAGTCTAACATCAGTTCTGTGGTGTAATGGGTAGCCGAATTTACAATATTTAATTTATATCTATTCGGGTAAAGTAGTTGCAATCTTCGTTCAACATTGTTTAGCCCAACACCGCCCATGGCATCTTTATTGGTTTTACTCTTTTTATTGCTCACACTAAAATGAAGGATTTTTTGGTTGGCAATGATATTGATCTTGATCGGGTCGTCATGATCGTTCGCAACCCCATGTTTAAAGGCATTTTCTACAAAAGAAATCAAGATCAGCGGAACGATCTGTTGCCCATCAATTTCTCCATTCAATGTAAACTGTACGGCTGCCCCATCTTTAAACCTTAGTTTATGGAGTTCAATGTAACTTTGCACGTATTCTACTTCTTTACTCAAAGCTACCCAGCTATCGTTACTCTCATAGATCATGTAACGCATGATCTCCGAAAGCTTTAAGATGGCATCGGCCGTTTTATCAGATTTCTGATAAGCTAAGGAATAGATATTATTAAGAGAGTTGAATAAAAAGTGCGGATTGAGCTGCGATTTTAAAAATTGGAGCTCCATGTCTTTTTTTTCACTTTCTAGATTGCGTTGTACGCTTTCATTCGAAAACCAATCAACAGAAAATTTGATGATACAGCTACTGACCAAGATGAAACCAGAGAAAAAAGTACTGATCAGCGCATATTCATTGATAGACATGTAATGCGCTACGTTTCTTCTGTTGATTGTTTTGAGCAGGTCTTCTGGATAGAGCGCTGCGATAACGGTTTTAACAAGTACGCAGACCAAGATCAGCAGAATAAAGGCCAATATATACAACCAATATTTCTTTCTTTTCTGGATCAGTTCGGGGATAAGAATAATGTAGTTGATATAAAACATGGACAAATTCAGTACGCTGAACAATCCATAAGAAAAGACATAGTCTTTAGTGGTCTGTTTTGCGCCACCAATAAAGATTGTAGCAAGGGCAAGCAATAAAATGATACCCCAAAATATGGAATGGATAATAATTGCTCCTTTGCTCTTCATGTTTACATTCATCTAAATACGCCTTTAATTGTATCCAAAGTAACTAATCTATTCATTTTAACCCTTTACTTTCGACGAACTGGCATTTTTTTTCTACCAAAAGGCTAATTCATACAACGAGTTACAAAACTATCCATTTTAACCGTTTATCTAGAATAAAATACACTTGGTCTAAAAGATTTTAGCATGTTTTTTTTAATCATTCTATTTGTTTCAACAAACCAGAACAATTAGACCTAAAATAAAAGAACCATGAAAAAGTTATCAAACGTATCGCCATTCCTACTTTTATTATTTCCAGTATTTGTGATGATGGTATTGGCTTTTGCTACCAGCACTAACCATAACCAAGATGAAGAAGTTGCCTTAAAAAGCACACCTTCTACAACCAACACGATTGTAAAAGCAACAACTGCAATCTTAAAATAAGTATGAGTAATTTCGCAATAGAAACGGTAGGCCTGACCCATCACTTTGGTACGCAGACCGTAGTTAAAGATCTTTCGTTGCAAGTACCAAAAGGAAGTATCTATGGTTTTCTGGGCCCAAATGGTGCAGGAAAGACCACAACCATAAAAATCCTCCTTAACTTGTTACAGTCTCCTGCAGACCAGGTATTTATTTTTGGCAAAGAAATTAACGCTAATCGCATTGCCAGTTTAAAACGCATGGGTTCTTTAGTAGAGCAACCAGCTATCTATACCCACTTAACAGGAAAAGAGAACCTAGTTAACCGCTGTACACTTTTGGGCATCAATAAAAGTAAATGTACAGAAATGTTGAGTTTGGTTGGTTTAACCGAAGCTGCCAATAAAAAAGCAGGCAAGTATTCTTTAGGGATGAAACAACGTTTGGGCATTGCCTTAGCTTTGATCGGTGACCCAGAACTTTTACTGTTAGATGAGCCTACCAATGGCCTAGATCCGAATGGAATTATAGAAATCAGAAACCTGATGATTGAATTGACTACCAAGCATGGAAAAACCATTTTGGTATCAAGCCACCTTTTGGCCGAGATTGAAAGAACAGCTACCCATGTGGGCATTATCAATAAAGGCGAATTGCTTTTTCAAGGTACCATTGGCGAACTACATGACTTAAGCAAACCAGTTGTTAAAATTGAGACCAATGACCAAGCCGCTGCAGCCAATATAGTGGGAACCACAGGCGCAGAAATTGTTCATCAAGATGAAAACACCATTTCTGTAACCTTTAAAGGGAAAGAAGACATGGGCCACCTGAACACTTTATTAGTGCAGAACGGAATTACCGTTTATAGCATCAATAAAGAAAGAAAGGACCTTGAAAATTTATTCTTAGACATCACCTCAAAAAACTAATATGGTACGCTCATTATTTATTTCTCTAACTTCAGAGTTTTACAAATCTCGCAAAACGCTTGCCTTTTGGGCAGCTATAATTTTACCCATATTGATCTGTGGTCTTATTGCCATAGGTTTTTATAGTAGTGCCGATAAAATACTAAAATTGGGTTATCCAGGCTTAATGCTTTGGGGTAAGTTCAGTGGCGCCGCATTGGGTGTAATGGGAATGTTGATCCTACCTTTTTATGTCATGTTCATGGCTTTTTCTGTCAACAACATCGAACATAAAAACGATACTTGGAAAACACTATTTACACAACCGCTTAATAAGTTTTCTATCTATGCCGCCAAATATATCTATGCGGTACTGCTTTTGTTCATCTGTCTTTTCTTATTTGAAATATTAACGATTGCAAGTGGTTACCTTCTTCAAACCTTAGTTCCAAAATTCACCTTTAACGATTATAACCCATTCGTTTTACTGACCAAGTTTTACAGTAAGTTGTTCTTGGCCTCTTTGGGTATCCTTTCTATCCAATTTGTATTGAGCTTGCTTTGGGCTGATTTTTTAAAGCCAATGGGAATTGGATTTGTGGCTACGATTGCTGGCATTATTACCGCGAACGTAGGTTGGGAATATGCTTATCTTATTCCCTACAGTGACCCAACATTGGCCTTACGTGTAACCAGAACAACTAAAGATGCAAAAATAGAGGACTTCCCTGTGTTTTCACAAGAGATTTGGGTAAGCTTGGTTTGTGCATTGGTGATGTTTATTGTCGGTTACTTTATCTTATCAAAAAGAAATATCAAATAAAGATTTTAGTTTAGTTTTTAGTTTAGTATGAAAAGGGCGGTTTTACACCGCCTTTTTCATTTGAATATCATTGCTAAAACTACCTGCCTGCTTTAGGCGTAACCACTAAACTTTCGTGCCCATCTTCATCTACAGACTGAACACCAAAAAAGTAATTGTCTTTAGAGTAGGCCAGTGTAGCCGAGTTTTCCTTTACAAAGAATTTTCTTTCCCAGAATGGGCTTGTCGTTTCACGCATCAACACATAATAACCAGCTGGTTTTTTGCCTTTTGGCACTTCCCATTTTAACGCTGTTTTATTGGTTAAACCTGCGGTAAGCACCACTACATTTTCTGGCTCTTGTGTAGAAAGTCCTAAATTTGCCATGACCGACAGATTCATACGTGTTACTTTTTGCAGATAGTTGTAGTCTACATATTCAGGTAAATCACCGAATTTAAATCCATTTTCAGTTCTGATGTCCTGATGTTGCCTGTTAAAATCTTCATTCATCTCAGTGATCCTAACGGCGGCAAAACCTTGTTGCGAAAATGGGGTGTGGTCACCTCCACGTAAAAAGCGGTCACGACGATAAATCAATTTCACCTCTAGCTGATCCACATATCGCTCTGCTACTTCTTTAATATATCTGGCGGCCTGACGTGCTTTGCCATCATTTTCTGTACCTGCCGATTGACGGGCAGCAGCTTGTGCAGGTGTTTCTAAAGCAGACACGCCTTCGCTAAATACACGTACGCTTTTGTTGTCCTTTATATCGGTTTCCATACCGTAAGAGTTGCCTACAATATCATTGTTCATCAATAAATGTACATTCCAACCTTCTTCCTTCGCTCTTTTAGCCAAATTCGTTGCTCCATATAAACCTTGTTCTTCACCTACCATGGCCACAAATACCAGTGTACAGCTAAATTTTTGCTTGCTCATGATGCGGCACATCTCCATTACCGCGGCTACACCAGAAGCATCATCATTTGCACCTGGTGCAAAATCCTTAATGTTCATTACGTCGGTAACCCTCGAATCATAATGGCCAGAAACCATCAGCATCCTTTTATCATTAGGGTCTGTACCTGGTAAAACTGCCATTACATTTTTAAGTACCACGGGTGCTGTAATTCTTCTGCCATCTGCAGCTTGCACAAAGGAATCATAAGATACCTGTAGCCTACCACCACTTGCTGCACCGTACTTTTCAAACTCGCTTTTGATCCACGTTCTTCCAGCTCCAATACCTGTTGTTTTGCTCAAGGTATCACTTAAGGTATGCCTTGTTTGAAATGAGACTAGTTTTTTAATGATTTGCTCTAGATTAGCAGCTCCAACCTCGTTAACCATTGCACTGATGTTGGCATCTCTAATTTCTGTTCGTTGGGCATATAATCTTTCTCCTGAAAAAGCCATCAGTAATAAAAGGATGCCAAAATGTTTTAATCTGACCATAAAAGGGATGTGTAAAAATATGAATAGAAAGGTACAACTATTTAGCATTACCTGTAAATTCACCCACAATAACGTTACTTAAACTAAATAAGATATGATGAAAAAAATTACTTTCAGCGCACTTGCCTTAGGCTTGTGCTTCTCTGCATTTGCACAAGAACCAGTTAATACGGAGATTGTACAAAAAATCAGAACAGAAGGCTTGGATAAATCTAAAGCCATGGACATTGCCTACCACATTACTGATGTTGCTGGGCCACGTCTATCTAACTCGCCGGGCTTAAAAAGAGCACAAGACTGGGCGGTTAAATATTTCAAGGAAATGGGCCTTAAAAACGTTCATTTAGAAGCTTGGGGAGATTTTGGTAGAGGATGGCAAGTTGACAAATATTATGCAGCTACTACAGTTCCTTTTTATCGTCCAATTATTGCTTCTCCAAAAGCATGGACTCCAGGTACAAATGGTCCAATCAAATCGGAAGTAATTTTGATCAAAGCAGATACTGTAACGGATTTGGCTAAATACAAAGGTAAATTAGCAGGTAAAATCGTAATGATCGAATCGGCTACATTACAACCTTTAAAAAATTCTTATACCCCAGATGTGGTACGTTATACTGATGAGGCTTTAGCGAAAATGGCTGATGCGCAACCAGCAGCTCCAGGAGGAGGCAACCGTCCACAAGGGCCAGCTGCCAACAATAACCAAAGAGCAATGATGATGAGAATGGGCGCGGTAAGAGCAGCTATCGACAGCATGTTATTGGCTGAGAAAATCGGTTTGAAATTAACTTATGCAAGAGGTAGCTATGGTACTTTCTTTACTAGTAATGGTGCTTCTTATAAATTAGATGCTAAACCAGTTAACCCTGAGTTAGAGGTAAGCAGTGAAGATTATCTACACATCCTACGTTTGTTACGTGGTGGTGAGAAAGTAGAGATCGAAGCTGAAGTTAAGACTTCATTTTACGACAAAGATCCAAAAGGATATAACGTAATTGCCGAAATCCCTGGAACTGACCCGAAACTAAAAAGCGAAATTGTAATGCTTGGTGGCCACTACGATTCATGGCACTCAGGAACTGGCGCTACAGATAATGCAGCTGGTTCTACGGTAATGATCGAAGCCATGCGTATTTTAAAAGCGATTGATTTTAAACCAAAACGTACCATCCGTATTGCTTTATGGAGTTCGGAAGAGCAAGGTCTGTTTGGTTCTAGAGGTTATGTGAAAGAGCACTTTGCTGATCCTGCTGATATGAAACCAAAACCTGAGCATGAAAAATTAAGTGCGTATTACAACTTGGATAATGGTACTGGAACAATCCGTGGTGTATATTTACAAGGTAATACCGCTGTTAAGGATATCTTCCAGGCTTGGATCAATCCTTTTACAGACCTAGGTGCTAAAACCATTACTGTTGGTAATACCGGTGGTACCGACCACCAATCTTTTGATGGTGTAGGCTTACCTGGCTTCCAGTTCATCCAAGATCCAATGGACTACAATACACGTACCCACCACTCTAACATGGATACTTTTGACCGTTTGGTAGAAGATGACTTGAAAAAATCGGCAACGATCGTAGCTTCTTTTGTTTACCATACTTCAGAAAGAGCAGAAAAATTACCACGCAAAGAGATGCCTAAACCAGCAGCTCCAAGACAATAATTCCCAGCTCAATTTATAAAAAAGGCCTTCGAAAAATCGAAGGCCTTTTTGTTTCAAGTTGATTGATTTTTGCCAAGAACATTAGCCAAATGATAATTTTCTGTTTGGTTTAACTTTGAGCATGCCTAAGCTGGACAAACACTTTGATAGCCGTACTTCATTAGTGCGGCCAACAATGACACTACAATAGGCAAAGTTATCAAAGGTAACCCTGTGCCAAAAGCTGGAATAAGTGCTAACAAAACAGCTTTGATAATGTCTTTCCATTTCAAATCGCCATCTCCAAGTACCGTTCCGATCACTGTGCAAAAAATCTTGCGGATAGTTGCTTTTACCCTTGCCCATCTTCCAAATAACAAAGCTTCTTGCCCTGCAATTTTGTTTTGTGCAAATGAAAGTGACAAGGTGTTAATGCTATCTAACAATGTTTCTTCACTTCCCAAATCAACATATTTGTTAAGGAGGTAATCTTGCACTTCTGGATTGAGCAATTCGCTATCTGCATAATTGTTGATACTAAACTCATCCAAATGCGATAAGGATGTGGCTTCACTTTCAACATAGGCCAACCATTGGTCAGCATCCTGTTGCGATGTAATCAATTGTGTCATAATTTTGGTTTTTAAGTTGCGTCATCAAAGTTATCCTGACCTCTCTAAGCAGGCATACCTAAATACGCCTTATCTAATAGGGTATTTTTACGGTAGTGAATAGAAGAATTTTACTTAACTTAACTAAATGAAAACCAATAGTTTTACCATTAATAAATCAAAATTTTAATTTAACTTTTAATTATTATGGCAAACGAAGAAAACAAACAAAAGACAATCCTAGAAAGCATCTCATTTGATGAAGCTAGAGCAATGGTTCAAAATTATAGAAATACTGTTGGAGGAGGTTCAGGGGCAGGTGCTAATGAAATAACAACCTCTGTTTGGTTTAGTCTTGAGCATTTGAAGAAAATCTATGTAATCTTGGAAACAGAGAAATTATTGGGAAAAGGAACAGATGGTGTACGCGTCTATTTTGCAAAATATCCTAATGGAGAAAATAAAGATAGAAACACAGTAGTTCTTGTATCAACCTTTGAAGAACAGGTAGGAAAAAAAACCTATCACAGAGACTACTTCGAGTCCATTATGAAAGACGGTAAAGGAATGCTTCCTGAGAATAGAGGTGTACTATGTCCACCAGAAGAAGGTTGTGACCCAACAAGTGATATACTTAAATAATCAACGGCAAATATGACCCCTGTAATTAATATTATCATCGAAATAAGCTGTTTAATAGCATCGATTTTTTTTTTGAAAAATGACCTATCCAAATTTTCTCGACTTACCATTTTTTATTTAACAATCGTCTGTTTAACTGAAATTTCTGGATTGATTTATATTAAGACATTTCATAAGTCAAATGCTTGGTTATATAATATCTCTATCATTTTTGAAGCTGCATATATAGCGTATGGTTTATATGCAGCTTTAATTGCTTTTACCAAAAAATCTTCTCCTATTATCTTTAGCTTTTTAGGTGTTTTTTGTCTTTGTTATCTGATTGAGATAAGTAATCACGGTTTTTTTAAATTTAATACTGTCACACTTTCTGTAATGTCCATTTTGATTATCATGATCAGCTTATATTATTTCTTATTACTACAGAAGGATAAAAACCCGATAAATCTTAAATATCATTGGCAATTTTGGTGGGTAACAGGCGTCCTCATCTATTATTTTGGGGGTACAGTATATAATCTTTGTCTTTACTTTTTATTAGACGATATCCCAAAACCTTATAAACTATTGGTATATGTGATGATTTTTTTAAATTTAATTTTATACAGTTTTTGGGCTTATTCATTTTTATGCCGATCGCGTCAACAGAAATTATCTGGGTCATAATTGTTGCCACCTGCATCTTTGTCTTGGCTCCTCTATTCCTCTTATTTTATGTCAAACAAAACAATTGGCAAAAAATAAAAGATATAGAAGAAAAAAAAGAAATGAACCAAAAATTTGAGGCCGAGCTCCTCAAAACACATATTGAAGTACAAGAACAGACCATGCAGACCATAGCCAGTGATCTACACGACAATATTGGCCAGTTGTTGAGCTTAACTGCACTTACCTTAAACTCCATTGATATCCAACAGCAAAAAAAAGCGGAAAAGAAAGTAGGAGATTCATTATCATTGGTTAACAAATCTATTAAAGAACTACGTGAACTAGCCAAACTCTTACAAGGTGAGCAATTGGTTGCCTTGGGCCTTGGTCAGGCGCTACAACAAGAATTTGATTGGCTTAAAAGAACAGGCGCTTATCAACTCCAATTCAACAACCAGCTGATCGATATAAAAATCACCTCTCCAAATAAAGACCTCATCGTGCTACGCCTTTTACAAGAGATATTCAACAACATTATTAAACATGCCAAAGCCAAGCATATTGCGATTGATGTGCATTTTAAAAATGACAGCTTACACCTTAACGTAAAGGAAGATGGTATTGGCTTTGATTACGAAATCGTGAAAAAGGAAAACCGCGGTATGGGTCTACAATCCCTGCAAAAGCGGGTAGCCATGATCAATGGCACCATTAACATTTTTTCAGAGCCAAAACTAGGCTCCTCCATTACTATAGAAATCCCCTATCCCTAAACCATGGAAACACCTACTATATCTATTGCCATTGTTGATGACCACACACTTTTCCGCTCAGGACTGGCTAGCCTTTTAGCAGAATTTGAGGAAATAACAGTCGAATTTGAGGCCAACAACGGAATTGACCTCAAAGAAAAAATTAAAAACCACCCTCACACACAGCTCGTTTTAATGGATATCAATATGCCATTAATGGACGGTTATGAAAGTACCAAATGGCTAAAAGAACATTATCCCAAAATACACATACTTGCTTTGAGCATGTTTGACCAAGAAAAAGAGATCATCGATATGTTAAAAGCTGGTGCAGGTGGTTATATGGTTAAGGAATCTAAACCAAGTGATCTTTTGTTAGCCATTAAAACCATGATTGACAAAGGTTTCTACATCAATGAACTTGTTTCTGGTCGTTTGTTGGTTTCCTTAAAACAAACTCAAACCAAGCCCGTTTTTACTGAGCGTGAGCTTGTTTTTCTACAATACTGTAGCACGGAGCTTACGTACAAGGAAATTGCTTCTTTAATGAATGTCAGTCCACGTACGGTAGATAATTACCGCGAATCGCTATTTAGTAAACTCAACATCAAGTCAAGAACAGGTCTAGTGGTCTATGCCATCAAACACCAGTTGATCAATATTTAAACCGAACAATTAACTAAGTGTAAATTCCTGGTGTCTATCTGGGATTTCTACATCTTTAAACCCTTTAGCTAATAATTTTTCTCTAAAAACCTGTTGTACCTCATAATCGCCATGAACCAGGAATATCTTTTTTACTTTGTTTGGATCTTGACCTGATATAAACTTTAATAAGTCTTCATAATCACCATGTGCACTCATCGATTGGATGCTCTGCACTTCTGCCTCTACCTGAAAACGCTCTCCATAGATACTGACTTCCTTAGCTCCATTTTTTAGCTGTCCACCCAGAGATCTCGGTTCACAATAGCCTACCATTAAGATGGTATTTTTATGGTCGCTAATGTTATTTTTAATATGGTGTTTTACCCGTCCAGCCTCTGCCATACCAGATGCAGAAATAACAATACAAGGCTCCGGATTTGAATTGAGCGCTTTGGATTCCTCTGAATCTTCAACATAATGTAGACCTTTAAAATCAAATGGATTATCGTCTACCTTTAGCACGTCCAATACTTCATCATTGTATCCTTCTGCATGGTTCTCTATGATCTGCGTAGCCTTAGCTGATAAAGGACTGTCTACATAAACCTTAATGGGCGGCAGTTTCCCTTCCAGATCGAGGTTATTTAAAATATACAAAAGCTCCTGTGTACGGCCAACGCTAAACGCAGGAATGATCACTTTCCCCTTTTTTTGAACACAGGTATTTAAGATCACCTCTAAAAATGCCTGCTCTGTAGGTTGTGCATCTTTATGCAGTCGATCACCATAGGTCGACTCCAGTAAAATATAATCTGCCTGAGGAAATGCTTGTGGAGACCTGAGCAACAAATCGCCATATTGGCCAACATCTCCACTAAAACTTAAGTGTGTAGTCTGCCCGTTTTCTACAATTGTTAAGTGTACAGAGGCACTGCCAATGATATGTCCAGCATCGATAAACTGTAAGGTAACCCCTTCCATCAACCTAGTTTCGTTATGATAGTCTACGGAAACAAAATAGTCCATGGCCTTCAACACATCCTCTTCTTCATATAGTGCCTTTTCTAAGGGCAACCCTCTTTGCTGTAACTTCTTGTTTTTATATTTTAGGTCGCCTGCTTGTATCTTGGCCGAATCGAGCAATAAGATCTTACTGAGTTCTTTGGTTGCAGGAGTCCCATAAATCACACCTTTAAAACCTTGAGCAATTAAACGGGGTATCAATCCACTATGGTCTATGTGCGCATGAGATAACACCAAAATATCTACCTCAGCTGCATCAAATCCAAAATTCTCGTTCAATTCTTCCGTTTCATGTCCCATTCCCTGAAACATGCCACAGTCTAATAATATTTTTTTGCCATTCTGTAAAGTGATCAAATGTTTACTACCGGTAACGTTACGAGCAGCACCATGAAAGGCTATTTTCATATGTTTTAAAATTTATTTTTCAATATAGTAAAAATAAATCCCGAAATATTTTGTAAACTAACAGATTAGTTTTAGATTTAGCTAAGTATTTGGTATACAAACACTAAATTAGTTCTAATAAAATAATAAAAAACGCTCAGGAAAGCGCTAAACAACAATTATCATGGAAATTAAAGATTTAACGAAGGCAGAGGAACAGATCATGCAAATTGTGTGGCAACTAGAAAGCGGATTTGTAAAAGAGGTGATGGATTATTTACCCGAGCCAAAACCGGCTTACAATACCGTTTCTACCATTATCAGAATTTTAGAAGTGAAGGGTTTTATTGGCCATGAAGCTTTTGGAAAAGCACACAAATACCATCCCCTAATTAGTAGAGAAGAGTATAAAAGACATGCTACCGAAAAATTATTGGGTAGCTATTTCGAAAATTCTGTAGAAAGCATGTTCTCATTTTTTGTGAAAGAAGAAAAATTGGACTTAGGTGATGTGGATGAAATTTTAAAAATGATCAATAAATTCAAAAACAAACCAAAATGAGTTGGGCACATTATCTCCTACAGGTAAACATCTACCTGGTTATTTTCTTCTGTTTTTACAAGCTGTTGCTAGATAAGGAAACTTATTTTGTTTTAAACCGCATTTATTTAATCGCATCTGGTGTGCTATCATTGGCTATTCCTTTTTTGCGGTTCGAATGGTTCAATAAACAAGAAGTAACACAACACATCTATACCAGTGTAGACCAATTGAATACTTTGGTTACACAGGCTACTGTTGTAAAAGACACTACAGAAAAATTTAACTGGGGTAATTTGATTGTTTTTATCTATCTGCTGGGGATATTGTTTTGCTTAGGCCGATTCATTTTTCAATTGGTTGCTGTTAGGCGCTTATTAAAAACCATTGGCAATGGCATGGCCTTCTCTTTTTTAAATAAGAAGGTCATTTCCAACAATCTACCAGAGTCGGCAACGGTTCACCTACACGAAGATATCCACGTAAAGCAATTACATACGTTGGATGTTCTATTTTTTGAATTTTTAGGCATCATTACTTGGTTCAATCCAATCATTTACGCCTATAAAAACACCATAAAAAACATCCATGAATACCTTGCAGATGAAGCTGCTGCAAAATTTCAAGGTGACAAAGAAGAATATGCCATGTTATTGCTCAGCCAGGCATTTGGCGTAAGACCAAATTCTTTAACCAATGGTTTTTTCACTAAATCACTGATCAAGAAAAGAATTTTTATGCTGCATAAACAGCGCTCCAAAAAGGTGGCCATCTTAAAATATGGATTATTTGTGCCTCTTTTTGCGCTTACTTTAGTGTTATCATCGGCCACTATCCGTAAAAACGATAAAATTCTGGGCATGGCCGATAAGATATCATCAATTACAGCCAGATCTTTTGTAAAAGAAGTATTGGCAACACCTTTAGAGGTGGTAGATTTCATCTACCCTCCTCCTCCAAAAGCGGATCGTGTACCGCAACAGACCTTAGTGTATGGAGATGTGGTTACCGAATCTACCGAGAGCGGCAATGAGCCTGACCAAAATGCGCTTGAACCCTTCTATAAACATGTTTTCAACTCCATCATTTATCCTGTCAATGCTGCAGAGAATAAAATACAAGGAAATACAATCATCAATTTCTCTGTTAAAAACGGAAGAATTACAGATGCCATTGTACAAAACGAGTTGGGTTACGGTTTGGATCAAGAAGTATTAAAACCAATTGCGAACTATACCGACTACATCAAAAAAGATGGCAATTATAGCTTAAAGGCCACTTTTAAATTGGATGGGGCTGATACGCCCATGCAGAACGAAAATGCGACTACGCAAGATGGCTATACTCCATTGGCCATTACCATTACAGGCATAGCGCCCAAAGAAGAAGTTGCCATAGAGAAACCTACATCAAATTTTGTGGCTGTTTCTGCTCCACCTGTATTTCCAGGCGGTACACAAAAGCTAAACCAATTTTTGGATAAAAAAATCAAGTATCCGATAGCGGCCTTAGATAATGATATACAGGGAACGGTAACAGTAAACTTTATTGTAGAAAAAGACGGCTCGCTAAGCAACCTTAAAACAGATCGTAAATTAGGTTTTGGTCTTGACGAGGAAGCAATAAGGGTACTAAAATTAAGCAAATGGCTTCCCGCTGTTCAAGATGGCAAAACAGTTAGAGTTAATTATAGCATTCCTATCAAGTTTGCGCTAGACCAGAATAAAAGAGAGAGTAAAGCAAGTGTAATTGCCAGTATACGCTTAAAAAACTTTCCAGAAGGACCAAATAGAGAGCCTTTATTTATTGTTGACGGTGAGCTTAAAGAGACTGGGGGTATCCTAAAAGAGCTTGATGCCAACAAAATTGAAACTATAGATGTATTAAAAGGAGCAAGCGCCATAGCCTTGTATGGTAAAAAAGGCGAAAATGGAGCGATTATCATCACTTCGAAAAACCCAGAAAAGGCCAGAGTATCAGCTACGCTGTTTAAATAAAACTTAAAACTAAACCACATGAAAAAGCTAATCCCGTTAATAGTAATTACTCTACTGTTGTCGGCTTCATTACAAAATGTAAAAGCTGATACCGGACGCCAGGATGTTAACAACACCAATCCTTGGGAAGCTTTTTATAAACATGTGCTTAATGGAGCTATTTACGACCAAAAAGCGATAGCTGCCGACCTGCAGGGAAATAGCTTGGTATTGTTTACCATTGCTACAGGAGGTCAACTTAAAAATGTAAAGGTTGAAGCTGCACTTGGCCTTGGCTTAGATATCGCTATTGTAAATGCCATCCTCTCTTATCCAAACCTTAAAAGTTTAAAGATTGGTAAATATGCACTAACGACCTCGTTTCTAATTGACCAGAACAAGGCTGAGCTGATCAATAAGGACATTAAGATACCTCAAGGTTATATTGCACTAAAAAAAATAACCGTTACTGCTCCCGCTGCTATTGTTTATGAAAACAGTAAGGCCATTGCCTTGAGATCAAAAAACCATAACCCCTCTGTTGATCCATTGGTTGTTTTAGATGGCAGAATACTTGATAGCTTTGAAAGCAATACGATAGATACAAAGAACATCAAGGGTGTGACTATTTTAAGAGGCTTATCTGCTATTGCGGATTATGGCGACCAAGCTAAAAATGGGGTAATTGTTATTGATACAAAAGAAGAAAATACTGATTCCCCTCAAAAATTTAACATGACCATTAAATGGAATGGGGCCGCTACTAAGACCAATGACCCGCTCTACATTGTTGATGATGAAGTGGTGGATAATATAAATACAATTTCACCAGACAAAATCAAACATATCACCATTCTAAAGGATGCCTCGGCTTTTGCCTTGTATGGTGATAATGGAAAGAATGGTGTAATTATAATGCATACAAAAGATGCAGATAGTACTCCTCAAAAGAAGACGTTGGCCATGAAATGGAATGGATCTTCCGACAAAACCAATAGTCCGATATACATTGTTGATGATGAACTAGTTGACGACATAAACACAATTAAACCAGACAAGATCGAACATATTACCATCCTAAGAAATGCATCAGCTTTTGCTACATATGGAGATAGTGCAAAAAATGGTGTGGTTATCATTACCACCAAAAAAGAAGCTAAACAAATAAACAAACCCTAAACCAAAACCACATGAAAAAAATGTTTTTCTCATCGCTATTTGCGGTGTTAATGCTCGTGTTATGTCAAAACGAAATGGTACATGCACAAGAAAAATCAACTGCAACCAAAACTGATGCAAAATTTTATGAATTTCAGAAGTTAAAAAACCCTCCTACTTATCCTGGTGGTGTTGAGCAGTTTTATAAAACGGTTTTTAATAATGTTAATTATCCCGAAGCTGCATCTAAAAAGAATGTACAGGGTACAGTAGTCTTGTCTTTTATCATTGAAAAGAATGGAGCTATAGGTAATATCTCGCCCGATAAAGATTTGGGATCGGGATTGACCGAAGCAGCGATTGTGGCTTTAAAAAGCACAAAAAAATGGGTTCCAGCTAAAATTGATGGAAAACCAGTACGTGTTAAGATGAATATCCCAATCAAATTTTCATTAAAAAGCTAGCATAATTTTAAGCAAAATTAATACTCTACAAAAAACCCCAACCTAAATGGTCGGGGTTTTTTATTGTTTAGTCTCCTTTGTCTCGGATAGTTAAATCTAATCAATTAATCGTTTAAAAACAAATCAACTTTATCGCTTTCAGTTGTTGATCTGCAACTGTGGACTGATCGTTGAGCTTATCCTTCTTCTTCGCTGATGAACTTAGCTGAGTAATAATCCCTGTTCATACGGGCAATATTCTCAAGCGAAATCCCTTTAGGACATTCGGCCTCGCAAGCACCAGTATTGGTACAGTTACCAAAACCTTCTGCATCCATCTGCGCTACCATGTTCTGTACACGCTTGTAACGCTCAGGCTGTCCTTGTGGCAATAAGGCCAATTGGGAGATCTTTGCAGAAACAAATAACATCGCCGAAGCATTTTTACAAGTAGCTACACAAGCTCCACAGCCGATACAGGCTGCTGCTTCAAATGCTGCATCAGCTTGTGCCTTTGGAATTGGAAGATTGTTGGCATCTTGTGCATTACCCGTGTTAACCGAAATAAAGCCTCCTGCCGCAATAACACGGTCAAATGCAGACCTATCTACCGTTAAATCTTTGATTACCGGAAATGCCTTTGCTCTCCATGGCTCAACTACGATGGTATCTCCATCTTTAAAAGAACGCATGTGCAACTGACAGGTAGTTACAGCATCTTTTGGCCCGTGTGGACGTCCATTGATGAACATCGAACACATTCCGCAAATGCCTTCACGACAGTCGTGGTCAAATACAATCGGCTCATCACCTTTCGTAATCAGATCCTCGTTTAAAACATCGAACATCTCTAAAAAAGACATATCTGGAGAGATATCCGACACTTTGTAATCTACAAGTGTTCCTTTAGTATTGTTGTTCTTCTGACGCCAAACTTTTAGCGTTAAGTTCATATTTCCTTTACTCATGGTATTGAGATTTGAGATGGGAGACCTGAGAAGTGAGATCTGAGATTGGAGTAATAACTTCTCCCATTCTCATATCTCATATCTCTCTACTCACATCTTATTTATAACTTCTTTGTGCTATCTTAATATTTTCAAACTTCAACTCTTCTTTATGAAGCTCAAAAGTTCCGTCTCCTTTATTCTCCCAAGCCGCTACGTAAGCATAATTTTCATCATCACGTAAAGCTTCGCCTTCTTCTGTCTGGTACTCTTCTCTAAAGTGTCCTCCACAGCTTTCGTTACGATTTAAAGCATCCATACACATCAATTCACCTAATTCGATGAAATCTGCTACACGGCCTGCTTTCTCTAGTTCAGGGTTATATTCATTCGACTCTCCTGGTACACGAACATCGCTCCAGAAGTCTTTTTTCAATTGTTGGATTTCAGCAATGGCTGATTTTAGTCCTTCAGCATTACGGGCCATTCCACATTTCTCCCACATGATCAAACCTAATTTTTTGTGGAAATGATCAACAGACTTGGTTCCTTTAATACCGATCAACGTATCTAAAATTCCCTTGGCTTTCGCTTCTGCTTCAACAAATGCAGGATGGTCTGTTGGAATTGCTTTTACTGAAATCTCTTTTGATAGGTAAGCGCCAATGGTATATGGCAACACGAAATAACCATCAGCCAAACCTTGCATCAATGCAGATGCACCTAAACGGTTGGCACCATGGTCTGAGAAGTTGGCCTCTCCGGTACAGTATAAACCAGGAACAGTTGTCATCAAGTTATAATCAACCCATAAACCACCCATTGTATAGTGAACTGCTGGATAGATACGCATTGGCATTTCGTATGGATTTTCACCAGTAATCTGTGCATACATATCAAATAGGTTACCATATTTCTCTTTGATTACCTCTGTACCCAAACGCATACAAGTTTCTTTATCAGGATTGTGGTTACCTGCTTTAGAAGCTTCTATTTTACCATAACGTTCGGTATTGGCTTTAAAATCTAGATAAACGGCCAATTTAGAAGCACCTACACCATAACCGGCATCACAACGCTCTTTAGCAGCTCTCGAAGCCACATCACGAGGCACCAAGTTACCAAAAGCAGGATAACGACGTTCTAGGTAATAATCTCTTTCGTCTTCAGGAATTTCTGAAGCTTTGCGGGTATCGTCTTTCTTTTTAGGTACCCAGATTCTTCCATCGTTACGCAACGACTCAGACATTAGGGTTAGTTTAGATTGGTGATCACCAGAAACTGGGATACAAGTTGGGTGGATCTGCGTGTAACATGGATTTGCAAAAAAAGCACCTTGTTTATTTGCTTTCCAAGCTGCAGTTACGTTACTTCCCATCGCATTGGTAGAAAGGTAGAATACGTTTCCGTAACCTCCAGTTCCTAAAACCACAGCATGACCAAAGTGACGTTCCAACTCGCCAGTAATCAAGTTACGGGCAATGATCCCACGGGCCTTACCATCAATTTTAACAACTTCCAACATTTCATGACGGGTAAACATCTCTACTTTACCCATTCCAATCTGACGTTCTAAAGCGCTATAGGCACCTAACAACAATTGTTGACCGGTTTGTCCTGCAGCATAAAATGTTCTTTGCACCTGTGTACCCCCAAAAGAACGGTTGTCTAACAAACCCCCATATTCTCTGGCCAATGGCACACCTTGAGCCACACACTGATCAATGATGTTTGCACTTACTTCTGCCAAACGGTGTACGTTGGCTTCGCGGGCACGGTAATCTCCACCTTTGATGGTATCGTAAAATAAACGATAGGTACTATCCCCATCATTTTGATAATTCTTTGCGGCATTGATACCACCTTGTGCGGCAATAGAGTGTGCCCTACGGGGTGAATCTTGAAAACAGAAGCATTTTACCTTGTAGCCCATTTCGGCCAAGGTTGCAGCAGCAGAAGCCCCAGCTAACCCAGAACCCACTACAATTACTTCTAAACTTCTTTTATTTGAAGGGTTAACCAAAGGCACAGACGATTTAAACTTCGTCCATTTACTGGTCAATTCTCCTTCTGGTATATTTGAATTTAATGCTGACATTATATTTAGCTTTATTCGTTCAAAATTATTTTAAAGACCTAAATAGATCCAAACCGGCATTGCTGCAAAAATCAAAGGGATAAGGATAGAGAACCAAACTCCTATGGCTTTAATGATCGGCGTATATTTTTTATGGTTCCAACCTAAAGTCTGGAAAGCAGAAGCAAAACCATGTAACAAGTGATAACCTAAAGAAATCATTGATAATACGTATAAAATCACCCATCCAATGTTAGAGAAGGTTTCTTTCATTACCGCATATAAATCTTCGTGTCCGTTTGCATCAATGGTAGGGATACCAGTAAAACGAGAAACTGTCCAGAATTGGCTCAAGTGAACAATCAAGAAGATCAACAACAAGGTACCCAGTAGTCCCATAGAACGAGAATACCATTTGCTGTTGGCATTGCCATCGTTATAGGCATATTTAACAGGTCTTGCCGCTTGATTTTGGAAAGTTAAACGTGCACCTTGAACAATGTGCAGTAATAATCCTGCCATCAAAACAACCTCCATGGCCCGAATGATCCAGTTGGTGGCCATAAAATGTGCCCCTTCATTAAATAATACACCTGTATTGTCAAAGAACACAAAAGCGTTTAAGAAACAGTGTACGACTAAAAAAGAGATAAGAAAAAGGCCTGTGATGCCCATTATTAGTTTTTTTCCTATTGAAGAGGAAAAAGCATTTGCGATACTACCCATTAGCTTTTTATTTTTTTATTCAGTTAGTGCAAAAGTATTTAAAATATGATTTAAATTAGAAATGCTTGACATAAAAACACAATAAAGAAGCTATTTAGAAACGTTCTAAAAAAAACGGGTTATTATTTGTCTAAATCAATATGAAATTGAAGCTTTTAGTCTCAATTTTAAGCATAAAAAAGGGGAATAGCACAATGCCATTCCCCCAGTTATAACAGGTATTATTAATTAATTTCTATTGAAACGAAATGGTATAAATTCCACGATCGCTAATTCCGGTAATGGTTGTTTTTCCATCTCTAGAAGTTGGCAATGCTTTTTCTACCTCTTCAACACTGTTTACAGCCTTGCCATTGATCTTGGTAATCACCACACCTTTAGCAATATCATAATAATCAAATAGTTTTCCAGGCTCAACTTTGGTAACTACTACACCATTTGTAATGCCATATTTTGATTTGATCGCAGCAGAAGCTGGCGCAAACTCAGCACCTAATGCACTTGCATTTACACCTGTAGACTTGCCTGCGTTGGCAGTTGAGTTAGAAGCCAAGGCTGCATTACTTTCTGGTTTTAAGGTTACAGTTACATTTTTGGTTGTACCATCGCTTTTTAAAACGGTCAAAGCTACTTTATCACCAGGGCGCATACGTCCGATTTTTTCTTGTAAATCTGGCGAGTCATAAATCTCTACACCCTCTACTTTTTTAATGATATCACCTTCTTTGATTCCTGCAGCAGCTGCTCCACCATTAGGAATTACGCTACTTACATATAGACCATTGATCTCTTTTACTTTAAGCTCTTCTGCCTTGTCAGCATCTAATGCAGCAAAACTAACACCAATATAGCCACGTTTCACCACACCATATTGTTTAAAATCTTCTAAGATCTTTTTGGCCAAATTTACTGGAATGGCAAAACCATAACCTTCATTTCTACCAGTTTCTGAAGCAATAGCCGCATTGATACCTACCAATTCCCCATTGGCATTCACCAAAGCTCCCCCACTATTTCCTGGATTGATGGCCGCATCAGTTTGGATGTAAGATTCGATGGCTGTATTTGCCGGACGTTCTGGTCTTTTGCCTGTACGTTGCATTTCCATCCACTCTTCTTGGGTCATAGATTGGTTTTCTCTATTCAAGATCCCAATATTTCTTGCTTTTGCACTTACAATACCCGCAGTAACTGTAGTTTGTAGATCTAAAGGGAAACCAACAGCCAATACCCATTCTCCAACCTGCACATTATCAGAGTTACCCATTTTTACAAATGGCAAACCTGTAACATCAACTTTGATCAAAGCCAAGTCTGTATTGGCATCTTTACCAATTACTTTAGCGGTAACTTTACGTCTGTTAGACAAGATCACTTCAATTTTATCAGCATTGTCTACTACGTGGTTATTGGTTACGATATAACCATCAGCTGTTAAAATTACACCAGATCCTGAAGCTGCACTTGGCACTCGTGGTCTTCTGCCACTACCTCCACCAAAAAACTGTTCAAACATATCTGGCATGCCACTACCGCTATCATTAGAAGCTTTGGCATTATAGGTGGTCTTGATATGGACTACCGCTGGCGAAACCGCAGCTGCAGCTTGTACAAAATCTACTGATCCTGCAGATGAAATTTTAACTGGGTTACTGGCAAACATCATGTTTTGCTTTTCTGTTAATGAAAAGCCATCATTGTTGCGCTCTAATAGTTTATAAGCGCCAATTGCAACTGCTCCTCCTAAAAAGGCAGCAAACACTATTAATCCTATTTTTTTCATTGTTTATATTATTTATTTATCTTTTTACGAATGACTTACTCAAATTTAATACCATATAAACGATATTTGCACGTGTAACACATCTGATTTTGTGTTAAAAAATGTTAAATCAAATTTAGCTTTAGATTTTCCATTTTCAGCAAACAAATATTTTATTCTTAAATGAAGAAATAATGAACATCAAATTCTCAAAATACCAAGGTGCAGGCAATGACTTTATTTTGATAGACCATACCATGAGCCCGTTAAAAAACATTGATAATGAGCTGATAGCCAAGCTCTGTGATCGTCGTTTTGGTATTGGGGGCGATGGATTGATGTTTTTGACCAAACATGCAGACTATGATTTTGAAATGGTCTATTACAATGCGGATGGAAATGTTGGCAGCATGTGTGGCAATGGTGGACGTTGCATCGTTGCTTTTGCCAAACACCTAGGCATAATTGACAGTGAAACCAATTTTTTGGCAGTTGATGGTCCGCATTATGCCAAAATTACAGCCGAAGGGAATTGGGTTGAGCTGCAAATGATTGACGTGACTACCATTACAAAAGATGGTGAAGCATTTGTTTTGAACACAGGTTCCCCTCATTATGTAGAGAAAGTTCAAAATTTAGCCGAACTGGATGTATTTACCACCGGAAAAGCGATTCGTAACAATGCAACCTATCAACAAAACGGAATCAATGTAAATTTTGTAGAAGATAAAGGCGACCATCTTTTTGTGCGCACTTTTGAACGTGGCGTAGAAGATGAGACCTATGCCTGCGGAACAGGAGTAACAGCGGTGGCCATGGCCATGGCACAACAAAAAGAAGCTGGACATATCCAAACACCTATTGAGGTTTTGGGTGGCAAACTACAGATCAATTTTGATTATGATGGTTCAAAATTTACCAATGTCTTTTTATGTGGCCCTGCAGAAAGGGTTTTTGATGGGGAGTTGGAAGTTTAATTGCTCAATTGTTTACTAGTTCATTCGTCATTGGTTCATTTGGATCTGAATCAAGACATTCAAACTTCGAACCTCGGACTTTCCGACTCTTCACGATCAAGACCTTTGCCCCTATTGTTTAATTGCTCAATTGTTTAACTGGTTAACTGTTCAGTTGTTCATTCGTCATTGGTTCATTTGGATCTGAATCAAAATATTCAAACTTCGAACCTCGAACTTTCCGACTTTCCGACTTTCTACATCCCGACTTCGGTCATCAGACTTCCGACTCTAGACTCATAACCTAATTCCCCTCAGCCAGGTAAGCTGCAATCGCAATTTTTATCTCTCCAAAAGCATAAGATTTGCCTAAATGCGCTCTGATCTCATTTAACCTAATAGATTTTAACTTTACAATGGTTGCGATAATTTCGGCCAATCTTCTGGCTGGTACCAGTTCGCTAGCTTGTATTTCCTGCTTAGCTACAAAATGTGCCAAATGCCCTTCTATCGTACTCTGCGTAATTTTTCGTTCACTTGCAATTTCAACTAGTGTTTTACCTTCCTTAAACAAGGCAAGGGTAACTTCTTTTGTATCTACTTTTGGTTGGGCTGGGGCTTTCTGCTTTTTAGCAGCTTTTGGCCTACTATAAAACTCATCAGCAGATGGATTAAACTCTTCCTTATTTGGTAATGTATAAGCCCGCTTAACTTGTTCTTCTCTTTTTGCACTATTGTACAAAGCCATCACATCTTCCTTGGTCAACTCTACCCCACTATTGGCCGCCGCAAGCATAGCCTTAGCTTTACGTATCTTTTTAAATTGTTCGTAAAACATGGCCTCCATATCAATCAGTTCTGCCAGGTATTCTTTGGTCTGTTTTTCTGTCTTTACAATTTCGATGAGTTCAAAAATCGAGTTGCTGATTTGCTCTAGTTGAGGATTAAAATAATTCTCTGCCGCTGCTGTGCGCTCTAATAATAAAGCCAAACTTTCTGCATTTTCAGTAACGAACAGTCGCTCGATCTGTTTTAAGAATTTATCTGCATTTACCTTTAAGGCCATCAGCTCTTGTTGCATTTTAACGGCCCATTTCAGATGTGTTTGCTTAGTAGAACGTTTTTCATCTTTGGTATAACTAAAAACATGTTCAAACACATAATTATCTAGGGTGATAAAACTAAAGCTCTGCAATAACGAATGTTTTAAAAAAGCATCACTTTCTTTTTTGATCTGGATGCTCAGGTCTTCCTGTTGTTCTTTGGTCCTTGCAAAATAAGTTACATTTTGGTCTTGTCTAATCCCTCTGTTAGAAATTAAGGAGGTGAGGATCAGCCCATCGAGCGAACGCAATCGGGAAAGCGCCACATAAATTTGTCCCGGGGCAAAAGCATCCCCAATGTCAATGATCGCTTTATCAAAGGTTAAACCTTGACTTTTGTGCACGGTAATTGCCCAAGCCAACTTTAGTGGAAATTGCGTAAAAGTACCTGCAATCTCCTCTTCTATTTCATTGGTCGTTTTATTGGTGGTATACCTGATGTTTTTCCAGGTGTATTTTTCGATCACCAGGCCCTGTCTGCTTCCATCAACCTGCACTTCTATCACATCGTTACTGAGCTTGGTCACCACAGCTATTTTTCCGTTAAAAAAGCGTTGTTCGCCAGTTGGATCATTTTTGATGAACATAACTTGGGCGCCAACCTTTAACTCGAGACTTTTTTCTGCCGGATAGGCACTCTCACTAAACTCCTTTTCTACTACAGCGCTATAAAAATAAGACTTGCCCTTGAGTTCATTTAAACTGTTTTTGTTTAACGTATCCGCTTTGTGGTTATGAGTGGTCAGGGTAATATAATTATCCGTTAATTGAGGTTGGTAGTCTTCTCTATAATAGGTTTCGAGCAAAGCCATGTCTTGTGCGGTAACTTGGTTATTGCGCAGGTTATTTAACAAATGGATAAATGTTTCGTCTGCCTGACGGTAGATCTTCTCCAGTTCAATATATACTGGTGGATTTTTCTCCAGCGCTAAAGCATCAAAAAAGAAAGCACTTTTATAGAACGAGCTGAGCAGATTCCATTCTGTATTTTTGACCACCGGCGGCAATTGGTGAAGGTCGCCGATGAACAAAAGCTGTACACCACCAAAATTAGCATTGTTTTTACGGATGTAACGTAAAACCATATCAATGGCATCCAAAAGATCAGCCCTAAGCATACTTACCTCATCAATGACCAATAACTCCAAGTCCAACAAAATGCGACGTTTTGTGGCATTCATGTTCAAATGTTTGATGATGGATTTTGGTGTATGGTAATGCTGATAGGCTTCAATGGTTGCAGTTGGCGCCACTTTAGGCAAAAATGTACCGAAAGGCAACTGAAAAAGCGAATGGATCGTTACACCGGCCGCATTAATGGCAGCTATGCCCGTTGGGGCAACAATAACTGCCTTTTTATGTGTTAATGAAATCAGGTTACGCAAAAATGTGGTTTTACCCGTACCCGCCTTTCCGGTCAGAAAAATATGTCTTGAAGTTAAATTGATAAATTTAGCAGCAAGTTGGGCGGGATGCAGTTCTTCTGATGGTTGTAACATGGTATGTTTTGATCACGGGCTCCTTAATATACGGCTTTCACTTTATACAAATTCTACTTTTTATAAAAATATAGCTTGAACTAAAAGAAGTTTCGTACGACTTATCAATTCTTCTTTATAAGCAAATAGGCTGTAAAATTAGGGTATTTAAATTTGTTTTCTCGATTGTTCTCTTCTCTCTTTTAAAGACCAACGCTTACAATCAAGATAATTTCATAGTTTCTACAAAAACAGAGGAACATCAAATCTACCATGAAAACCGTTGATTGCCACGCGTTTGTTAAATAATGTTATTAAGTGTTAAATAACACAACTATATTTTTAGTATTATAATTTTAGTTTTATATTCGGCCGACCAAACAAAACTTACTAAATGAGATCATTATGTCTTGCACTACTGCTATCCTTATGCTTTAGTAGTGCTCTTTTTGCACAAAATCCTTATGCAATAAAAGGAATTGTTGCAGACACCACCAGTAGCAGTCGGTTACACAATGCCACCATTAGCATCTTAAACGCAAAAGACTCTACCTTATACAAATTTACACGTGCGGCAGCCAATGGAACCTTCTCTATTCTACCGATGAAGAAAGGTAATTTTATCTTATTACTTACCTACCCTAACTATGTAGATTATGTAGCTCCATTTACTTTGGATTCTGTAAATAGCAGTATAGATTTTAAGGTAATCGGCATGAACTCCAAAGCCACGCTGCTGAATGAAATCATTGTGAAGGGAAAAGTTGCAGCCATTAAAATCAAAGGCGATACTACCGAATTCAATGCCGCAAGTTACACTATACAGCCCAACGATAAAGTAGAAGATCTCTTGAAAAAAATGCCAGGTATTCAAGTAGACAAGGATGGCAAGATTACCGCACAGGGTAAAGCCGTGCCTAAAGTATTGGTAGATGGGGAAGAATTTTTTGGCGATGACCCTACGTTGGTCACCAAAAACCTGAGGGCAGATATGGTAGATAAGGTACAGCTATACGAAAAGAAAAGCGACCAAGCTACTTTTACAGGTGTTGACGATGGGCAAAAAACCCAGACCATCAACATCAAACTAAAGGAGGATAAAAAGAATGGTTACTTCGGTAAAATTGATGCGGGCGTAGGAAACAGTGGCTTTTATCAAGGTCAAGCGATGTTCAACAAGTTTAAGGCAAAACAAAAGTTCTCTATTTACGGCACTACAAGTAATACCAATAAAACAGGCCTTGGCTGGGACGATAGTGATCGATTTGGCGGTGGCGGTGGTGGAGACATGGAGTTTCTTGATGGGGGAATGATGATTTCTTACGGAGGTGGCGACGATATGGACTCTTGGGGTGGTCAATATGATGGTGAAGGCATACCAAGGGCAAACAATGGTGGCGCCCATTATGACACCAAGTGGAATAAAGACAAAGAATCAATCAATCTAAATTATAAAATTGGTTCATTAAGTGTAAAGGCCAATAAAAATACCATTAACCAAAACACTTTGCCAGGAGGCATCATCAATAGCAACAGAGATCAGTTTACCGACAATTACATGTTCAGACAAAAGGTTGATGCAACTTATCAAATCAAATTAGACACTACATCCAATCTAAAGATCATGATTGATGGAACGTTAAAGAACAATGAAACAGCCAATAACTATAGCAGCATTGGTACCAGGGGTGACAATAGTTTGATCACTAAATCTGCCAGAGACTTGAGCAACAACGGCGATGAACAGATTTTTAACATCTCGGCATTTTATACCAAAAAGTTAAAGAAAACTGGAAGAAATTATTCTATCAGGGTTGCACAAATGGTAAATGAAAAAGATAATGAAGGTTATTTGAAGGCAAAAAATGAATACTTTAATACCACAGGGCAATTAGACAGTATTGAGAACATCGATCAATTTAAGATCAACAAACTCAAAACCAATTCATTTAACTCTAACATTACCTACAACGAGCCTTTAGGTAAAAAACTTTCGTTGTCGCTCAATTACGGTTTTGGACTAAACAATAGCAATGCCGACAAAAGATCTTACAACGCTTCTGTTCCGGGCAAATACGATATCTTGGATTCGGAGTTCAGTAATGATTTTGAGGCCACGCAGATTACCAATCAAGGAGGTGCCGTTTTTAATTACAGAACCAACAAAACGACCCTAAACTGGGGTACGAAGATCAATGCCGTTAGTTTTGACCAATCTGAGGCCTATACCAATACCCGATACAAAAGAAGTTTCTTAAATTGGATTCCACAGGCAACTTACCAATACAGGTTTTCACAGCAAAAGTCATTGCGATTTAATTACTATGGTTATACTTCGCAGCCTAGCGTAGAACAATTGCAACCTGTTAGAGTAAACAACGACCCATTAAACATCCCATTGGGTAACCCCGACCTTAAACCTTCTTACAATAGCAGCTTTAACATCAGTTACAATTCTTACAAAGTATTAACCAACCAATCTATTTATATCAGTGGTAGCTATGGCTTTGTAAACAATCAGATCATCAACAATACCACTACCGATGATGCGGGTAAAACCATATCGCAAGCCATCAACTTGAAAGACAAGACACCTATCAACTATCGTTTATATTTAGATCTGGGCAAAAAAATAAGTTCAATTGATACCTATATAGGTTTAAGCCTAAATACCAATGGTGGCACCAATTATAGCTACATCAATAGCCAAATGAACAAAACAAACACCAGCAATTATGGTGCGAACCTCAATATCAATAAATCTGTAGAGAAGAAATACGAAATCCAATTTTATGGAGGGCCAAGCTATAGAAGACAGAATCTTTCCTTACGTCCAACGTCCAATAATGATGGTTGGAATTTTAATGGAAGCGCCTCATTCGCCATTTTCTTCCCTGGCAAAATACAGCTTAGATCTGATGCGCAGTATACTTATAATGGAAAAACAGAAACCCTTAATACTAGCTTTAGTCAGGTGATATGGAACTCTGGCATCACCAAAAGCTTTTTTAAAGGAGAAAACCTAAAAATGAGCATCACTGCAAACGATCTTTTGAACCAGAACAGGGGCTTTAACAGAAGTGCATCAGAGAACATGATTACACAAACTAGTTATAACACCATTAGGCGTTATTTCATGTACTCAATTACATGGGACTTTAACAAAATGGGTGGCGTATCTAAAAACTAAATAGCAATGAAATCAAACCAATTTATAATTATATGTCTGCTGTTGTTTACTGTACAAACAGCAGTTGCCCAGAATGCCCGCTTTGCTACACAAGGCATTATCGAATACGAGAAAAGGGTAAACATGTATGCATTGATCAAAAAACAGATCACGCCACGTAACGAAAGTTACATGAAACCCATGCTCGAGAATTACCAGAAGACACAGCCACAATTCAAAAGCTTAAAAAGCACGCTTACCTTTAGCAAAGACCAAACATTGTTTAAGCCGATTGAAAATAAAGATGCAATAAACAATACCATGTGGGGTGATGATTTTGGCGCATCGACACAGAACAATACCGTTTTTACTAATACTGAAGCTGGCACCAGCATAAGCCAGAAAAAGGTGTATGAAGAGACCTATCTGGTAAAAGACAGTACCCGTAAGATCAACTGGAAAATTACCAACGAGATCCGAAACATTGCCGGATACGACTGTCGTAGAGCCAATGCCTTGATCATGGATTCTATTTATGTAGTGGCATTTTATACCGATCAAATACCCGTTTCTGGCGGCCCTGAATCATTTACAGGTCTACCAGGAATGATATTAGGAGTAGCCTTACCTTATGAACACGTAACCTGGTTCGCTACTTCTGTATTGGACCAACCTGTAACAGATGACAAACTAAAAGCGCCAATAAAAGGCAAACCGGTCGACAATAAACAATTGATCACCACTTTAAAAGCGGCGTTAAAGGATTGGGGAGAATATGCCCAAGATGCATTAAAAGCATTCTTGTTGTAATACCAAAACTAAAAAGAAAGCCCCAGACTAATCATCTGGGGCTTTCTTTTTGCCTATTATAAATTAAAAAGCTTTTTTAGTTCACGAGCAGTTTATAACCTTTCCCATGTACATTTAAAATCTCTACTTTTGGATCTTCTTTAAGGTATTTGCGCAATTTGCTCAAGAATACATCCATACTGCGACCGTTAAAATAGTTGTCATCGTGCCAAATGCTCAACAATGCTTCTTCTCTGGTCAAAACCGTATTTTTCTTTAAACACAATAACTGTAAAAGCTCTGCTTCCTTTGTAGAAAGTTTTTGTTGTTTCCCATTAAAATGGATCAGTTGGGTAGTATAGTCAAAATTATATTTACCAATCTCAAACTGGGTCTGTTCAGGTTCATGTACCGGATTTTCTTTGGTGGCCACTCTTTTCAGTAAGGCATTGATCCGCAGCAACAACTCTTCTATGCGAAAGGGCTTGGTAATATAGTCATCCCCACCAAGATCATAGGCAGAAGCTTTATCTTCCATCATGGCCTTTGCCGTAGCGAAGATAATGGGAACTTCCTGATTGATCTTCCTAATCTCCTTGCCTAACGTAAAACCATCCTTTTTGGGCATCATTACATCCAAAATGCAAAGATCAAAGCTTTGTTTAGAAAAGGCTTTCAAACCCTCTTCACCATCAGTACTCAATACAACATCAAACTTGCCTTTTAGCTGCAAGTAATCTTGCAATAACAGCCCCAAGTTAGGGTCGTCTTCTACCAGTAAGATTTTCTTCATGTGTGTGTTAATTAGTTGTTTTGCTTAAACGGTAAGGTAACCTCAAATGTTGTTCCTCTATCCTTTTCACTATGCACTTTAATACTCCCATTCATTTGATTAACAATATCTTGCACATAGTTCAACCCCAATCCAAAACCTTTTACATCATGCAAGTTACCTGTTGGCACCCTATAAAATTGATCAAAAATGCGTTTGGTCTGTTCTTTTGTAAGTCCAATACCTTCATCGCTGATTTCGATACAAAGATTTTTAGTGGTACTTTTTGTACTGATTATTATTTTGGGAGCGTCTAAACTATATTTATTTGCATTATCAATCAGGTTGTAGATTACATTGGACAAATGCAATTCATCACCCATAATGATATCCTGTTCTGCATTTAGATGAAGCGTAATTTCGGCCCCCTTCTTCTGCAGCTGCAAGCTCATGCTATCTACAACAGCAGTAATCAGGTCATTCATATTAACTGGGCCCTGCTCTAACTTGATCTCTTTTTTATCTAAGCGGGCAACACTAAGTACACGCTCGATGTGGTTGCCCAAACGCACATTTTCATCATAGATGATACCTGCCAAACGATTGATTCTATTTTTATCTTCTACAATTTCTGGATCTTTCAAAGCCTCGCTGGCGATCATGATCGTTGCCACAGGTGTCTTAAACTCGTGGGTCATGTTATTGATAAAATCTGTCTTCATTTCTGACAGTTTTTTCTGTCTGATGATGGCATAGATCGTATAAGTGAAGATAAAAATAAGGACCAACAGCAAAGCTGCCGACGAGGCCATTGTGGCAAATATATTATCTAACAACAAGGAGTTCTTTTGCGGAAAATAAACATAAAGTATACCTGGGTCTCTGATGATATCCTTATTGAATAATGTAAAACCATAGATATTTTTTGGTAATACTTCCTCGTCAACATGAGACACATTTTTATATAATATAGAATCCTTCTTTGCCAATTTGACCCAAAAATCATAGCTGAGATTGATCCCCTTGTTCAATAATTCTCTTTTGATCAGGGTGTCTAATTTATCGCTACTTGGTATGCGATCTGCCAATGGCACATCCTTATCTGCCATCTCCTTAGCTGCTGCCTGCAGCACACTCACACTTCCATCATCCAACAACCTCGCTGTATCGGCATTCAGCTCAGTCAAGGCTTGTTTATATCTTCTATGGGCAATGGCGTCTTCGATCTTGAACTTTTTGGTCAGCGTATTATCTACTGTTGGTACAGAAACTGTTAACGGTAATCCATTTCTAGGATCTAACACGAGGTACCTGATGCTATCTGGCAAACTGGTAGGGGATAGATTAAAAGTTTTGGCCCTATTTGGATCGTAATTTAGGGCAATCGTCCGCATCAAGTTCCCATTTTTATCTTTGATATCTCTTGTAATCAACGAAACACCTGAATGCAAAAGATTAGGCAAGTTGTTATACTCTTCTTCCGAAAGGATCACACCATCACCAAAGTTCATTTTAACTAATGTATCCTGATAATTAAGGGCATCCACAATCTGGCGGAAGTTCTCACGTTTCCTTTTCTCTTCTTCTTCTTTAAATTTTTCTCTTAGATCTACGTATTCTTGGGCCCTGTCTAAGTCGCTCTGCTTGCGTTGCAGCTTAAAATCCAGATCTTTTTTACCAATATGATCTACGGCGTTTAGGGCTTGGACTTTATTCACCACGGCGTTCAACGCCTGGTTTACATTTTGCTCAAATAACTTGGAATTTAGCTTATAAGATTCCCTGATGTAATACAATTGCATTACAAAAACACCTAGCAATGCGAAGGTCATTAGGGCCGTGATCAACCAGAGGCTTCTTTTTTTCATTTTAGCTATTCAAAAATAAATGATTAATAAGCAACTCCGTTGGTTTTAACACTTTTTAACACAATATAAACCAACCAATTAAACACCAAAAAAGCCATTCCGAACATCAGAATGGCTTAGATTTATAAATTTGTTTTCCTAAAAGACTACTTAAAACGGTAGATCATCTTCTTCACCTGCTGGTGCGTTCAGATCTACTGGAGCAGCATATTGTGGAGCTGCTGCAGCACCTGCCGTATTGGTCAATGCAGTTAAACGCCAAACCACCAAACTATTGAAATAAGAGGTCACTCCTTCTTTGTTTGTCCACGGGCGACCGCGTAAATTGAAGGAAACTTCTACTTCATCACCTGCTTTTAAAGTATCGAACAAAGCTGTTTTATCTTGTAAAGCCTCAAACCTGATATATTCAGGGTAAGTAGGATTTTCTGCGTATTCTATAATTAAATCACGTTTTTTAAACGTATCACTTACCTGTTGTACCGCACCAATTTCGTGCACCTTGCCTTTAATTTCCATTTCAATACTTATAATTATACTATCAAACCAAATCTCTCAATTTTTATTGAGAAATCTATGCTTCATACACATCAAGTTTTCCACACCCAGTGCAGTTAATTAATTCTATCATGAAGAAATTATTATCGTTTTAATTAGCGTATAATCATCCTTCAAATTAAATCTCTTTTTTTATTGGTAACTTTGCCTTTAATATGATGCAAGTTTTCCAAACCAAAAGCAAGGTAATCATTACCTGCAACAAAAGGCTTTCTCCTTATTTACAAGATGAGGTTGTAGCTTTAGGCTATGATATTGTAAGGGCTTTCCCAACGGGAGTTGAGTTGAATATCACTTTAACCGAGTGTATCAAGCTTAACCTTAATCTAAGATGTGCCAGCCAGATCCTCTACTGTATAAACAGCTTTAAAGCCAACACTCCTGATGAGCTTTACACGGCTTTAGTAGCTATGGAATGGGAAGAACTGATTGATTTTTCGGGCTATTTTTCGGTGACATCGAATGTAGACAATCCAACGATCACCACGCCGCTTTTTGCCAATCTAAAGGTAAAGGATGCCATTGTAGACCGAATTAAAGACAAAAAAGGTATCCGTCCAAATTCTGGTGCAGATGCCAATAAAACAGTAGTACATCTCTACTGGAAAGATGATGAAGCAGATGTGTTTTTAGATACCAGTGGCGAAACTTTGGCCAAACATGGTTACCGCAAAATCCCTGGAAAAGCACCAATGCTGGAAGCTTTGGCTACCAGCGTAATCTTGGCTACACAATGGGACCAAAAATCTCCGTTTGTTAACCCGATGTGTGGTTCTGGAACATTAGCCATCGAAGCCGCATTATTGGCCACCAACCGCAGGCCTGGTCTGTTCAGGATGAACTACGGTTTCATGCACATTATGGGTTATGACGAAGAAGTGTTCTTTACCGAACGCAGAATCTTAAAAGACCAGGTTATCAAAAATGCCGACCTTCAGATCATTGCCACCGACATTTCTGAAGATGCTGTAGACGTAAGTCGCAAAAATGCGAAAACTGCCGGTGTAGACACATTGATTACTTTTGAAGTTTGTGATTTTGAAGAAACGCAGGTTCCTGAAGGTGGAAAAGGTGTTGTGGTGTTTAATCCAGAATACGGTGAACGTTTGGGTGTACATTCTAAACTAGAACTGACCTATAAACGCATCGGTGATTTCATGAAGAAAAATTGCAAGGATTATTTTGGCTATATCTTTACTGGCAACCCAGACTTGGCCAAAAAGATTGGATTAAAAGCTGATAAAAAAATAGAATTCTATAACGGAAAGCTCGATTGTCGTATGCTGGAGTATGAATTGTACGATGGAACAAGAAGAGCTGAAGAAGATCGTCCGAAAGCCAAATTGGGATAAATTTCTGAAAACAGAAATTAAGTAAAACTGTTGGCCCCTCTTTTGCGTTTATAGTTTCATGATTAACTTATTGATTCTATGAAAGATCAGTTAAAAGAGGAAATGAAAGTTGTGGCAGGCAACATTAGAAAGATCAGAGAATACAGAAACTACACCCAAGATTATTTAGCAGCTAAATTAGAGATCTCTCAAAATGCATATAGCAAAATAGAATTGAGCTATAGTAAACTTACCCTAGATAGGCTTTTTCATATCGCCCTTATTTTAGATGTAAAAGTAACACAGCTGCTCTATTTTGACCCAACACAATTTAAGAAGTAAAAGAGCCTTCGTTCAATAACTTTTCAACACATGATCGTTTACAGCTAAATTCGCAATAACTTGCGGGCATAGAATTTCTTTATGCAAAAAATCATCGACCAAACCATCAATTTCGTTAAAATTACTTTGGCCAATGCCGAAACTGGACACGATTGGTTCCACATCGAACGCGTATACAAAACTGCGCAAACCATTAATGACACAGAAAAAGGTGATGAGCTTATAGTTGCCCTTGCCGCACTATTACATGATATTGCTGATAGCAAGTTCAACAATGGCGATGAAGAGATTGGCCCTCAGAAAGCAGGAGATTTTATGCAAAGCATCAATGTACCGGCCGATGTAATTTTACATGTGCAAGAAATCATCAGAAATCTATCTTACAAAGCAAGTTTAGGCCACATTACATTTGCCTCTAAAGAACTGGACATTGTACAGGATGCCGATAGACTTGACGCAATTGGCGCAATTGGCATTGCTAGGGCATTTACTTATGGAGGTTATAAAAACAGGGTATTGTATGATCCTGCCATCAAACCAAACCTTAACATGAGCAAGGAAGAGTATAAAAATACTACAGCCCCAACAATCAATCATTTTTATGAAAAACTGCTGTTGTTGAAAGACCTGATGAAAACTGATGCCGGCAAAACAATGGCTACGCAACGCCATCAATTTATGTTGAGCTATCTGGACCAGTTTTATGGAGAATGGGAAGGCAAAAAATAGCCGTTGCTGTTCCTTGCAAAGGCGTAGAAGCTGTTCACACCCCAAATTAATTTAACATTTACTTAACTTAGAAAAGCGTAAATTAGCTTTATGAAGCTAAGTGTCCTTGTTCTGATCACCGCACTCGCCGTTGGCCTTTCTATCGGCTTGGTAAACTACCATTTCCAAAGTAGCTGGTACTATCTTTTGATCTCTTTTGGGATTTCATTTGTAACCAGCTTTCTGGTTTTCTATTACCTTTTAGAGAAATATATCTATACCAAGATCAAACTGATCTATAAGTTGATCCATAACCTTAAGCTAGGTAAAGATTTAAAAGAAGCTTTGGGCGAATATGTAAGCTCTGATCCCATCAATGATGTAGAACAAGAGGTTAAAGAATGGGCAGGGGCCAAAAAGAAAGAGATTGACCTGTTGAAAAAGCAGGAACAATTTAGGCGAGAATTCCTTTCCAATGTTTCTCATGAATTTAAAACGCCTCTTTTTGCTATCCAAGGCTATATAGAAACTTTACAAGATTGCCTAATCGATGATCCAGAGATGGCCATGAAGTTTTTAAAAAAAGCTGAGAACAATGTAGAGCGCTTAAGCTATCTGATCAACGACCTTGATTCGATCTCTAAGTTGGAAACAGGAGAAATTCCGATCAACTTCGAAAAATTTGATTTTGTAGTCTTGGCCAAAGAGGTGATGGAGAATTTGGAAGACAGAGCCTTAACCCATAAGATCAACCTTTCTTTTAAAGAAAAATATACCGCCCCTACTATTGTTTTTGCTGATAGGGAAAAAATTAGGCAAGTAATGATCAATCTGATTCAAAACTCTATCAAATATGGCAACCTGAATGGATCTACCGCCATTAAGATCTTCGAATTACACGACCAGTTTCTGATTGAGGTAACTGACGATGGAATTGGAATTGAAGAAAAACACCTGACAAGATTATTTGAACGTTTTTACCGGATCGATTCGCACCGTTCGCGCCAAGAAGGAGGTACGGGTTTAGGCCTTGCCATTGTAAAACACATCCTGGAAGCGCATCAGCAAACCATTTCTGTACGTAGTACCCCTAACATAGGTACTACTTTTGCATTTACCTTGCAAAAAGGCAGTTAATGATAAATTCTCTTAAAATAGTTGAAAGAGTTAACATTAACTTAACATACTAACTTTAGATTTGCATCATATTTAATTTAATATGAATAGCATTTTTAGCTTCTTTACACCTAAAGACAAGAAATTTCAACCGCTGTTTGAACAAGCGGGCGCAAATGTTTTAAAAATTTCTGAAGCCTTATTGGTTGTGGTTACAACTAATGACCTAGAAAAAAGAAAAGAAGCCATTAAGGAAGTTGAACGCCTTGAGCATGTTGGAGACGACATTACCCATACCATCTTCATCGAATTAAGTAAAAACTTCATCACTCCTTTTGATAGAGAGGATATCCACTCTTTGGCCAGTGCCATTGACGACATTGCTGATTATATCCATGCTTCTGCTGGTAACATCGAACTGTATAATGTAACCAATATTGGCGATGCCATGGTTAAATTGGCCGAACTGCTTGTAGAGATGTGTGGCGATTTGGAAAAAGCCATTAAAGAGTTGAGAAGCTTTAAAAATATCCGTGTTATTGCTGATGCCTGTGTAAGGATCAACAGTGCAGAAAACCAAGCAGATTACGTGTGTAATTTAGCCATTGCACGTTTGTTTGAATTTGAAACCAACGCCATAGAATTGATTAAACAAAAAGAGATTTTACAGACCTTAGAAATTGCAACCGACAAATGTGAAGATGCAGCTAACGTATTGGAGTCTATTTTGGTTAAAAACGCTTAAGAAAATATGAGTCTAACCCTCCTTTTGGTCATCATTGTATTAGCGCTGATCTTCGATTATATCAATGGCTTTCATGATGCTGCAAATGCAATTGCTACCATTGTGGCCACTAAAGTATTAACACCTTTTCAAGCTGTAGTTTGGGCAGCATTCTTCAACTTTTTAGCCTATTGGGTTTTTGGTTTTGGGGTTGCAGACACAGTGGCCAAAACGGCCAATACCATGGAGATCAACCTGGTTGTAATATTGGCAGGGGTTATTGCCGCCATCATCTGGAATTTATTTACTTGGTGGTTTGGTATCCCATCAAGTTCATCGCACACCTTAATTGGTGGTTTTGCTGGTGCCGCCATTGCCCATGCAGGCATCAATGTAGTGAATTGGTATAAGGAAGGTAAAGCTGGCGAAATGCCAACAGGCGTATTGGTTATTGTAGGATTTATTGTACTGGCTCCGTTTATTGGGGCAATCGTTTCTTATTTTATCTCCATTTGGCTTTTACACTCTGCCAAAAAGAGTATCTGGCCCAAAATATTTACCTTAACCTTAATCATCTGCACCATTTGGTTCATCAGCAATCAGATGTTGATGTATAATGAAATCAAAAAACCACGTTTCGACTCTCACTTTTATAGTGTAATTTTCGAATCGCACAATATCAAATGGCTTTTGGTAGGATTTATCATTCTTTCCATCAGTTTCTTCTGCTTAATTTTTAGCAGTTTAAACCAAACACAATCTACTGCTTGGTTAAGAAAAATGCAATTGTTATCATCAGCTTCCTTCAGTTTAGGGCATGGTGGTAACGACTCGCAAAAAGTAATGGGTATCATTGCCGCCGCTGTTGTAGTGTACATCCACACCAGTGGAGTAGCCATGACAGAATTACCAGCTTGGCTACATGTTGCCCTTCCGTCTAAAGGACCAAATGGCGAAGAAATTGCCGGACACATGCCACCATGGATTCCATTGGCCTGTTACAGTGCAATTGCTGCCGGAACATTAAGTGGCGGATGGAAAATCGTAAAAACAATGGGCTCTAAAATTACCAAAGTAACGCCATTTGAAGGTGTAACCGCAGAAACTGCTGGTGCATTGACTTTATATTTCACTGAACACTTAAAAATCCCTGTAAGTACAACACATACCATTACAGGTTCAATTATTGGTTCAGGCTTAACAAAAGGTGTTTCTGCAGTAAAATGGGGCGTAACGGTAAAACTGATCTGGGCATGGGTATTGACCATTCCTGTATCTGCGATCTTAGCCGCATTGATCTACTACCTATTAAGCGCTTTTATCCACTAGGTTTATTCTAAAGCTTTCATCTGCTCGGCAACCTTTCTAGAATCTGCATCGTCACTCGCGGCTAGATGTTCGGCAATGTTTGTTCGGTTAGCTGCAGAGTGGTTCTGGCTTAACTTAAACACATGCTGTAGGTCTTCTACCCTGATCTCGAAGCCTGCAATTGCCTTTAAGTGTTTGTCGATATAAGCAGTATCCATTTTATGAAAAGAGGCTGGACTGTTATTCGCATCTTCATAGCTATCGGTGAGTTGCATGATTACTCTTCGTGTTTCATCCTCAGCCATTAACCTGATCTTACCTTTGGCCTGTACCGAACTGTAGTTCCAAGTAGAGGCGACGGCTGGGTTTTCGTAAACAGCAGCGCTGACATAGGCATGTGCACCTGTAAAAAGGGCCATTACATTTTCATTTTTGGCATAGGCCAAATGATGGTCGGTCTTTCGCATGATATGGCCAACGATATGCATCCCCTCTTCATCCTGATAGATCTGCACAGGGACTTGGGTAGCGACAGGATAGGTTCCATCAAAACCTATCAAGGTAATAAAGGAATGGGCTTTCATAAACGCCAATACTTTATCGGCATCTTTTTCTTCAAAATGTGAGCTCTTATACATTGGATCAATAAGATTATAAAATGGAGAATAGTGGACTAAGCAGTCTAGAATTTAATGCTAACCACAACAGGTGAGCTTTTTGTAGGCACTTCCCAATTTGGACCATTTTTAACTAAACGAATGGCCTCGTCATTTTCAAATTTGGTTAATGTACCAACAACCTTGATGTTAACAGGCCGCCCTTTTTTGTTAACCTTAAAGCTCAACCGAACAGCTCTACCTGTGGTCGTTTTATCTTTCAGCAATTTGTTGTTATCAAGCAGATACTGTTCAAATTTTTCCCAACCATCAATTGGTTTTGAAGCATAATCAGGGAGGCTTTGAACAGCCGAAGTAGCTTGCCTTTTCGCTACCCTATTACCAAAACCTGTAACCACAACTTCACTTAAAGTACTTGCATCTTGTTCTAAAGCCACACGAAGTGGCTCATTGGCTTTAATCTCTACTTCTTTCTGTTTAAAACCGATATACCCAATGGCTAGTTTTTGCTTACTTAAATTACTATCTAAGTTCAACACAAATTCACCTTTTGCATTTGTAGTGGCCGTAATATTACTTCCTTTTGATTTAACTAAAGCTCCGATAATAGGCTCACCATCTTCATCTGTTACTTTTCCGGTCACCTTAACAGTAGGTTGGGCAATAGTTATTCCTGCTATTCTCCCTTGAAGTGCCTTATCCATTTGGACAGGTGGTGCTGCTGCAGCTGCAGTTATTTCCTTTAACTGGATTTCTTTGGCTACAGCAGTATCTTCAGTAGCTTTCCTAGCTACTGTTGGCGCTGCAGCAATTATTGACTGGACCTGCTTATTTTCAACAGCCTTAGGCTTTTTGTTATTCGCCAACGTATTGGTTTTGGCATCTGCCAAGGCTTTATCTATTACAGCTGCTACTTGAGGGGGTTCCTTAACTTCTGGACTCTTTTTAGCTCCTCCTGCTGCAATATTTACATCGATATTTTTAGTTTGGCCTGCCAATATTTCTTGACGTTTGTTTTCCTTCATCCAGAACAACAGACTTACGGTAACAAATAGAACAGCAGCTGTTGCAGCAATACTTAAACGTTGCGAGGTAATTCGCCATCTTTTCTGTTCTACAGGTTTTTGCGCAATACGTTCTTGCAACTGCTTTTGTAACAACGACAAAGATTGCGTCCTTCTTGGAGATTGGCTTAGTCCAGCTAGCGCCTCGGCTACAAAAGGATCCTCCAACGAAAGTTTTTCAACCTGGTACATAGCTTTGGCATCAAGCTTACCATCAAGGTAATCTTCCAATACTTCTATATCTAACCACTCGTTATAACTCACTGTTTTTCTCGATACAAATTTTCAAATTCCTTTTCCCATTCTGGATATAGCTCTTTACTTTAAGCATATCATATCCCGTTATTTCGGCAACTTCCTTATAACATTTCTCTTGCAAATAAAACAAATCTACACTTTTGCGCTGTTCTTCTGGTAGGGTTTCCATGCACTTTTCCATCACGCTTAGCTGAGTTTCTCTTGTATCATCAATATCTAGATGCACAAAATCAGCATTTTCCACAAAATTATCTTCCATGGCAACCGTTGGATTTTTGGAAGCCTTGCGCAAGGCCATTAAACAATGGTTCCTAGAAAGTACATGTAACCAGCTTTTAAAGTTCTGCACTTCATGAACTTTCAGTTTCACCACCAGTTCTTCAAAGATCTGCATCACTGCATCTTTGCTCTGCTCCTCATCCTTAAAATAATTTAGGCATACCCCAAACACCAAGTGCATGTACTTATTGTAAAGTGTGCCCAATACCTCCAAGTTACCACTTTCTTTATAGGCGGCAATAAGCGAAGAATCATCCTGCTCATTTATTCTGGCTGTATTTTTAATAAACTTCAAACGGTGTTTCGGCTAAATTGAGTCAAGTATAAAAAATATTTTCGGATAAGGATCTGGAAATCTGATAAACCTTACATCCATATTAAAAACCAAAACTCATGAAAAAATTATTATTTATCTTTTTTCAAAAGGGTACTATGAGGAAAAATAGAGAAGACTCCCAATCAGAAATTTTAAAATTGGCTAATCCTACTCAACTAATGGCAAAAGATTTGCTTACTATTGCCAATAGAAATGATGTTAAATAGTGTGTTGGTGTCAAATGACCCATTGCTGACCTCATCTGTTTCTTTAATTTAACGCTAAAACAGAAAAAATGAAGAAAATCAGTTTATATTTCTCGGCACTTTGTATCCTCTGCCTTGGCAGTTGCGATGTACAGAGCCAAAACAAAATCGGCAATATATTAAAACAGATTCCAACAAGTGGCACACCAACAACTTTAGAGATTGGGCAGGGAATCAAGCAGGCATTAGAAATCGGGACCTCCCAAGGTGCAGACAAACTTTCGGCAAAAGATGGCTTTTTTGGGAACTTAGCAGTGAAGATTCTTTTCCCTACAGAAGCCCAAAAGGTAGAGAAGACCTTGCGAAGTATCGGTTTAAATTCTTTGGCCGACAATGTGATCTTGAGCATTAACCGAGCAGCCGAGGATGCTGCAAAGGAAGCAAAACCAATTTTTATCTCAGCTATAAAACAGATGACCATTGCTGATGCTACCAATATCTTGTTAGGAAACAAAGATGCAGCAACCGAATATTTTAAAAGAGTAACAACTGCACAACTCATGGAAAAATTTAAACCTGTAATTACAAGTAGCTTGAGTAAGGTTGGTGCTACAAAATACTGGGGAGATGCCGCCTCAGCCTACAATAAAATACCATTGGTTAAACCCGTAAATACAGACTTATCATCATATGTTGCGCAAAAGGCGATAGATGGCATGTTTATACAGGTTGCCCAAGAGGAATTAAAAATTAGAGACAACATTGGTGCCCGTTCTACTGGTCTGCTACAAAAGGTATTTGGCTATGCAGACACCAAAAAGTAGTTAACAAAATTGTGGATTTGTGGATAAATTTTTATCCAATTAAAACTAAAGATTTCCTAGCTTGTTCTAACTAAAAAGAACAGCAAAACTTAGATAAAAAAGTCCTGTGAGCGGGTAATCCACGAAGGGCAGGCACACCATAAATCGACTGATAAAATTGCTTTTAAAACAAAAAGCTTCCTGAATTTTGGGAAGCTTTTTGTTTTTAATAAAGTTTCAATGGACTATCAATTCATCGAAAATAACCAAAGATTATTTCCCTCTACATCTTCAAAATTGGCCATATAACCCATATCTGGGGCAATCATCGTTTTTTCCATCAACACTTTGCCATTTGCCGCTGGTATCCTTGCTAAAACCGTATTGAGGTCATTCCCACCATTAAGATAAACTTTTGGCCCATCAGCACTTACCTTGTAGCCTTCGCCTGCAACAATGGCCACGCCCACGCCTCCATTTTCTCGATCATATAATAAGAAGCCCATCCTAAAAGGTCCCATCTGCATTTCAGGCATTTCATAATCAAAAATTGCACTGTAAAATTTTTTTGCCCGATCAAAATCAAGCACTGGAATTTCGATCCAGCTAGCTGCATTATGTGTCATTTCCATAGTTATTTGTTTTTTACTTAAAGATAAATATATTATGTAGAAACAAAATCCAAAAAACTGAAGCAATCATCCTTTACTTTATCTTTGTGAAATGCCAAGTCAACATATTCCAATCCATTCGTTAAAAGACATCAACAAAGTTGGACTTGAAATACGTCATTTGGCATCAATAAGGGAAATTGACGAAGATATATATGGCGTGCATCGTGATAACCACTACCTATTCTTCTTTCAACAAGGTGGTTTTAGCCAGATCATGGTCGATTTTAAGGAAATTACACGTGCAGGCAAGTGGTTATTCTTTATCTTACCAGGTCAGGTCCATCAGGTGTTGGCTAACCACAATTGTACAGGCTGGTTCTTGGCAGTGGGGGCAGAATACCTCAACGAAACCTACAGAACAGTTTTAGATGAGCGATTAATTGGGCAACAACCTATTGCTCCAGACCATGAAACTACAGCATATTTAGAACAAAGTCTTTCTTTATTGGATAAAATCTGTAACCAGACTCAGGATTTTAAGTTCCAATCCCAAATCATCCGTTCGTTAATTGACACTACTGTAGGTTTTTTTACAGCTGCTTATTTAACAGCCGAAAACGGACAACATCAACATGAGCTACGGCCAACTACCATTACTAGACAGTTTAGACAGTTACTTCGCCAAAACTTTAAAGAAATCAAAAGTCCGGCTGCCTATGCCAGTTTATTGAACATTTCACCAGCTTATCTCAACGAGGCTGTTAAACAAAATACTGGTTTTGCGATCAGTTATTGGATCCACCAAGAAATTATCCTAGAGGCCAAACGTTTACTTTATTATACAAATAACAGCATTAAAGAAATTGCAGTGGCCTTAGGATATGCAGACCATGCTTATTTCTCCAGACTTTTCAGCAAAGTTGTGGGGCAATCTCCCATCCAGTTCAGAAGAGACTACCACGAATAGTCCAACACTTACATTGTTTTAAACATTGTTTCCAAATCGCTTTATCACGTGCTTTGTATATCAAAATTTAACGACGATGACCATTAAAAACAAAGTCATTTCTTTATTAGAAAACGCATTTGGCAAAACTGGAAAAGTGTTAGAAGTAAGAGCTTGGAACCCTGCTACTTTTTTTGAGGTCGATGTACATTTTCCGGACATGAAAATGGAGAAATGGGATAAGGTGCAGCATATAAAGGTTAGGGTTGCCGAGGGCATCTATAGAGACTACACCCCCGCCTGTTGGGACGTAGAAACCAGTACTTGCACCCTCTTTATCGATGCACAGCATGAAGGACCCGGAAGCAAATGGGCAAGTAGTTTAAAAAAGGGCGACACTATCATATATGTTGGTGTGGGACCAACTTTTCATCAACCCACAACCAATAGTGCCATGATCAGCTTGGGAGATATGAGCAGCATTGGTCATTATTTGGCCCTACAACAATTGGCAAAAGAACAACCGCTCGTAGGCGCAATTACCATAGCAGAAGAACACCATCGCCGAGAATTTAACGAATACCTGGATTGGAACATTGGTGCCATTGCCCAACAAGATTTTGGAGGATATTCTGCCTTGGCCAATTGGATAGAAACCAATGACCTTACTACCGCAACGGTTTATATTACAGGACATATTCCTACATGTGTACAATTGCGCAAAAGGATCAAACAGCTCAACACCCAACCCAAAAGCATCAAGGTACAAGGCTTTTGGCAATAAACCCGTTATTGAGGGAATTTAAAATCTCTAGTTTATACTGGCCTTTTTTCATGTCATTTGCATCATCCATCGCTTCATTTGCTTTTGGCTTTAATTTGAGGTACTTTTATACAGTATTTTACAATAACAACTTTGGATTTTAAAGATTTTAATTTTAACCCTGAACTTTTAGAAGGTTTATTAGCGATGGGTTTTCGTAACGCTACGCCGATACAACAACAAGCGATACCGCTAATTTTAGCAAAAAAGGATTTGATTGCTTGTGCGCAAACAGGAACTGGTAAAACCGGAGCCTATCTGTTACCAATCATGAATATGCTTACCGAAAACAACGATAGGCATAATACCACTTTGATTCTTGCACCTACCAGAGAACTGGCCCAGCAGATCGACCTGCAGGTTGAAGCCCTCTCTTACTTCACCAATATCAGTTCGTTAACGGTATATGGTGGTGGCGATGGCATCGCTTACGAACAGCAGAAACGCTCGATGCGCGAAGGGGTAGACATTATCATTGCTACACCTGGAAGATTGATTGCGCACCTTTCGTCGGGCGTACTCAAAATGGACAAATTACATTACCTGGTTTTGGATGAAGCAGACAGGATGTTGGACATGGGCTTTTATGACGACATCATGAAAATTGTAGGCTATCTTCCTAAAGAACGACAGACCGTGATGTTCTCAGCAACCATGCCCCCAAAAATCAGAACATTGGCAGGCAAACTTTTAAACCAGCCTGAATCTATAAATATTGCCTTATCTAAACCTGCAGCCGGTATTAGCCAACAAGCTTATTTCGTGCACGATAGTCAGAAAGTAAAATTACTGACCGAGGTGATGAAACATGCCGATTATAAAAGCATTATCGTTTTTGCCTCTACAAAAGATAAGGTAAAAGAGTTGGGCAAGGTTTTTAGTCGTTTAGGATTTAAGGCAGAAGCTTTCCATTCGGACCTAGGTCAGAAAGAACGTGAGGCCATTATGCTCGACTTTAAGAACAAACGCATCCCTGTATTGATCGGTACTGATGTTTTAAGTAGAGGTATTGATGTAGAAGGGATCAGTTTGGTGATCAATTATGATGTACCGCATGACCCAGAAGATTACATCCATCGTATTGGTAGAACAGCAAGGGCAGAAACTACCGGAACCGCGATTACCTTGGTGAACGCAAAAGACAAGCGTAAGTTCGCCAATATAGAGAAACTCATTGAACGTGAAATAGACCGAATTCCTTTACCTGAGCATTTGGGAGAAGCGCCAAAAGATGAGCCAACTACCGAGAAAAAGCCTTATGTAAAGAAAAAGAAGTTTTTCAAGAAGAAACCTAAGGCGAGTACTTAGTAACCTATCGGCCATACGTGGTTAGGATTTACAATATTGGTTTATTTAGGAACTGTCATGTTGAGCCTGTCGAAACATCTTTTATATTGGTCTTCGACAAGCTCAGACTGACATTCTATTAATTTATACAGTTAGTCTGGATTTGTAACCATGTTGATTAAGATTTACAACATTGGTTTATTTAGGAACTGTCATGTTTCGACAGGCTCAGACTGACATTCTATTAATTTAATATAGCTCAACGAAATCTAATTTTTCTTCTTCATCTAATGGTTTGTGGATAAAACGCATTTCTTTTCTATAGGGTAAAATTTTAAATTTCCTATCTTTAGCTATGCAAAACCAAGCCCCATTAGCAGAACGGATGCGTCCACATCATTTGGACGAGTATGTTGGGCAAAAACATCTGGTTGGTCCAAATGCGGTGTTGCGCAAAGCGATAGAAAGCGGGCAATTGCCATCAATGATCTTCTGGGGACCTCCTGGAGTTGGCAAAACAACCTTGGCTTATATCATCTCCCAAAGTTTAGATAGACCTTTTTTTAACTTGAGCGCCATCAACTCGGGCGTTAAAGATATCCGCGATGTGATTGACAAAGCCGCAGCCTTGAAAGACAGTTTTATGGGTCTGCCTATCCTGTTTATTGATGAGATCCATCGTTTTAGCAAATCGCAGCAAGACAGTTTATTGGGGGCCGTTGAGCGAGGTTTGGTTACGCTGATTGGTGCAACTACAGAAAATCCATCTTTTGAAGTCATCTCCGCTTTATTATCGCGATGCCAAGTCTATATTTTACAAGGCTTAAGTGAAGAAGAGTTGGTTGGCTTATTAGATACGGCGATCAAAAAAGATGTCATCCTAAAAGAAAAGCAGATCAAGATCAAAGAGCACGAAGCTTTGATCCGTTTATCAGGTGGTGATGCCCGTAAACTTTTGAATGTTCTGGAAATTGCCATTAACGGTATTGGCGGTAGCAAGATTGAGCTCACCAATGAGAATGTACTTGCCCATGCCCAACAGAACCTCGCCTTATACGATAAAGCAGGAGAACAACATTACGACATCATTTCGGCATTTATCAAATCCATTAGGGGCAGCGACCCAAATGCAGCCGTTTATTGGTTGGCCCGAATGATAGAGGGCGGAGAAGACCCTTTATTTATTGCACGTAGGTTATTGATCCTCGCTTCAGAAGATATTGGCAATGCCAATCCGAATGCCTTGTTATTGGCAAATAATTGTTTCACTGCAGTAAATGTAATCGGCTACCCAGAGGCAAGAATTATTCTTTCGCAATGTGTAACTTACTTGGCCTCATCGGTTAAAAGCAATGCCAGTTATGAGGCCATTAATAAAGCACAGGCTTTGGTGAAACAAACGGGCAATCTGCCAGTCCCATTGCATATTAGAAATGCACCAACAAAGTTGATGAAAAATATAGGTTATGGAAAAGATTACCAATATTCGCATAGTTTTGAAGGGAATTTTTCTGAGCAGGAATATATGCCAGAACAACTCAGCGGCACCAAATTATATGACCCGGGTAAAAATCCGGCAGAAGAAAAATTAAGAGAAAAATTAAAACAGAATTGGAAAAACAAATACAATTATTAATATGCTATCAACTTTCTTAAGCCATCAATGGATGGATTTTTGGCGTAGCCGAAATAAAGCCGGCAGTATCGCTGCTAATCTATTATTGGGCTTTTTTATGCTTTATTTCCTGGCCCTTGCAGTTGGCATTGGTTTTTGGATGAGCAAGCTCCTAGAAGCAGCTTTCCCTGGCCAAAATGTCATCACGGTTTTTAATGGCTACATCTTGTATTATTTCTTGTTCGATCTGGCTATCCGTACACAGATGCAAGAACTTCCTACCTTAAGTATCGTACCCTATCTGCACCTTAGGATCAAGCGGAAAACGATTGTCAATTTCTTAAACATCAAATCGCTTTTCTCGTTATTTAACATCCTGCCCTTATTTGTATTTATTCCTTTTAGTTTCATGAAGATTGGCACTACCTACGGTGCGCTCACCGCGTTAATGTATGTAGTTTCTATCCTGTCATTAGTTGTGTTTAACAATTATCTGGTTTTATACTTAAAGCGTAAATCAATCAATAACTTTTCCTATTTTCTTTTCATCATTGGGTTAGTTGCTGTATTAGGAGGCTTAGATTATTACCATATCATTTCAGTAAGGGATTTCTCTAACTTCATTTTTGTTAACATTACTAAATATCCATTTTTAGGTTTGGTCTTTACCTTGGCTGCAGTCGCTATTTTCATCGTCAACTCCAACTACCTACGCGCCAACCTATATACCGAAGAGTTAAGCACGAAAGACGATAAAAAAACAAGCACCGATTATCCATTTTTAAATCGCTTTGGCAAGGTTGGAGAATTGGCAGCTTTAGAACTAAAATTGATTCTCCGTCATAAACGTTCTAGAGGTTCAGTTTTAATGGGTTTTGTCTTTTTGGCTTATGGATTTATTTTTTACAAAGGCCCAATGATTGAAAAAGATGAGTTTGGCAAGCTGTTATTTGCTGCTTTGTTTATGACCGGCATTGGCATCTTAACCTATGGGCAGTTTATGTTTGCTTGGCAGAGTACCCATTTTGATGGCCTATTGGTGAGCAAAATCGACTTTAAGGATTTTATCAAAGCTAAATTTTTATTGTTTACCATCAGTTCTACCATTATTACCATACTAGCCAGTTTTTATGGATTGATGAGCTATAAGTTACTATTGTTGCATGCAGCAGCTTATCTTTATAACATAGGCTTTGCTACAGTTATTGTATTGTATTTTGCCACATTGAACTATAAACGATTGGACATTACCAAAAGTGCCAGTTTCAACTGGCAGGGCATTGGAGCTACACAATGGATCTTAGGCCTACCATTTATATTGATCCCAATTTTCATCTATATGCCATTCGGCATTATGAACAAACCTTATTGGGGCTTAGGCGCAATTGCTTCATTTGGCTTGATCACCTTATTGATGCGCAATTTCTGGGTGAATCTGTTAGTTAAAAAATTTGAAAAACAACGTTATAAAATAGCCGAAGGCTTTAGAGAATAATATGAATATGTTAGAATTTAAACAATTGAAAAAAACCTACGGTGGTCGTACCGTAGTAGATATTAATAACTTAACTATTCGTGCTGGCGAAACTATTGGTCTGGTTGGAAATAACGGGGCTGGTAAAACGACGATGTTCAGGATGTTGCTAGACCTGATCAGACCCGACAGTGGTGAAGTTTTATCGAAGGACCAAAACGTTGCCACCAACGATCATTGGAAAGATTATACGGCCTCTTATTTAGATGAAGGTTTCCTAATTGATTACTTAACGCCTGAAGAGTATTTTATCTTTATCGGCGGATTACATAACCTCAGTGTGGCCGATGTTGGCGATTATTTAAAACAATACGAAGAGTTTTTTAATGGCGAAATCCTAAACAGGGGAAAATACATCCGCGATTTTTCTAAAGGGAACCAAAACAAAGTAGGCATTGCAGCTGCATTGATGCAAAAACCTGAACTTTTGGTACTCGATGAGCCTTTTGCCAATTTAGACCCTACTACGCAGATCAGGCTTAAATCTTTGATCAAATCTCTAAAAGCTTCGCATCGTTTAACCACTTTGATCTCTAGCCACGACCTTAACCATGTAACTGATGTTTGCGATCGGATCATCTTATTGGAAAAAGGTCTAATTATCAAAGATTTCCATACTGACGAAAATACTTTAAAAGAACTGGAAGCTTACTTCTCAGAATAATCTATTGTAACAATTGTATAGAATTATGGTCAATCAGCTACCCAACATGTGGTATTTGATTGACCATTTATTTTTTGGCAAAATTTGGCATATGGCTTTTAAATGCACCTAACATGCACTAATTCAGTTGATAGAAATTTAATTTATTTAGGTTTTAGGAATTGGCACTTCATTTGACAATGCCATCGTAGTTAAATCAAAAAAATAAGAAAATGGTAACGTCAAAATTTAAAATAGCTGCTTTTAGTATTGCATTGGCCCTTGGTGCAATGACATTTCAAGGATGTGATAGCTTAACAAACACCCAAAAAGGTGCGGGTATAGGTGCAGCCGCTGGTGGTGTAATTGGTGGTATAATTGGTAAAAAAGCAGGTAATACTGCAGTAGGTGCCATTATTGGTGCGGCTGTAGGTGGTACAGCTGGTGGTTTCATCGGTAAACGTATGGATAAACAAGCTGCAGAAATACAAAATGCAATCCCTAACGCAGAAGTTATCCGCGAAGGAGAAGGTATTATCGTAAAATTTGACAGTGGTATCCTATTCGATTTTGACAAATTTGCATTAAAAGATGCAGCTAAGAAAAATATCGAATCTTTAGCAAGTTCATTAAACCAATATCCAGGAACAGACATTAAGGTAATCGGTCATACAGACAGCCGTGGTACTGAAGAGTACAATATGGGATTATCTGAAAAAAGAGCTGCAGCTGTAAAAGCTTATGCAGTTTCTCAAGGTGTTCCTTCTTCACGTTTGATCACTGTTGGTAAAGGCTTTGCCGAACCAATTGCAGATAATGCAACTGACGAAGGTCGTGCCGCTAACCGTAGAGTAGAAATTGTAATCGTAGCTAACGATCAATTGAAAAAAGAAGCAGCCGCTAAAGGTTAATCATAAAATTTATATCTACCTATAAATTATAAAACCCTGAAGTAATTACTTACTTCAGGGTTTTTTTGGCATTTAAGGGTTTTAACAATACCCTCTTCAACAATCCTTATTGATAAATATCTTCGAAATAGGTAATCGCCAACGATTTGAGCAATAGTTCTTGCTCCATTAAAGCATAAGACGGAATTGGCTTGATGAGCTTCCAATGCGGCCACCCATCTTGGTCCAACCCTTCCAACTCATAAAACCCCATTTCGCTCAATAGGCGACAGGTGGCAATATGCATGAGTTCTTCCTTTTGTCTTTTGCTATATTTTCTAGGCCCTTTACCTAATTCTTGTACGCCAATCAAAAACAGGACTACCTTTAGATCGGGTGTATCCGATTCAAATTCCTCTGCAATTTTTATTTGCAAAGTTTTCCATTTGGCATGTATTTCTGCTGGTTTCATATCGCAAATATACATTTCTACCTGCTTTAATGACTTACAGATTAACGCACATCTAAGTCAAATTTTTAGCTTTGTAGGATGAACAATAAAATCAACACTGGTTTACTCGCTTATGGCATGTCTGGCAAGGTATTTCATGCCCCTTTTATAGATAGTCATCCTGCCTTTAACCTATCGGCGGTTACAGAAAGAAACCATAAAAATGCAGCTAACGATTATCCATCGATCAAAAGCTATAATAGTGTTGATGATTTATTGGCCGATGATACCATAGATCTGGTTATTGTCAACTCGCCCAACTATACCCATTATGAGTATGCAAAACTTGCTTTGATGGCGGGCAAACATATCTTGGTAGAAAAACCATTTACCGCAACTACCGCACAAGCAAAGGAATTGTTTGCATTAGCCAAAAGTGTTGGGAAAAAGGCATTGGTTTATCAGAACCGAAGGTTTGATAGCGGTTTCAATGCCACAAAAAAGGTGATAGACAGCGGTAGCTTGGGCAAGTTGGTAGAAGTTCACTTTCGCTTTGACCGATATAGAAACGAAATTGGGCCGAAGGCATTCAAGGAAGAGCCTGTTGAAGCAAGCGGTCTGCAGTATGACTTGGGACCACATTTATTAGATCAGGCCATCGCCCTTTTTGGCAGACCAACTAATTACTACAAAGTATTGAGCAAAAATAGAGTGGGTACAAAAGTAGACGACTACTTCTCGATCCAATTGAGCTATCCAAATGAGTTGAATGTCTTTCTAACGGCAAGCATGTTGGTTGCCGATGTAAAAGATGCTTTTGTAATTAATGGTTTAATGGGCTCATTCAGTAAAAACCATGCCGATGTACAGGAAGGGCAATTGCTAAAGGGAATTAAACCAACTGATCCTAATTATGGCATTGAAGACCCAAAAGATGCAGGAAAACTCACTTTGGTAACTGCAGATGGTGGTAGAACTACTGAGCTAGTCTCATCAGCAAAAGGAGACTACACCGGGCTATTTGAAGCGGTTTACCAAACGATTGTTAATGATGTGGCTTATCCCATTACTGAAGACGATATTTTAGCACAACTTGAAATTTTAGAGGCTGAGCCGAGTTAATCTATAAACCTCCCATCAGGGCAATCAGAAATTCTGTTGGGTTTTCTATATGTGGAATATGCCCAACGCCTTCAAACTCGATCAGTTTCGCACCATATATTTTGGCCGCAGTTTTTTTGCCCAACATTTTATATTGCCCATATAGAGCTTGTTGGTCTATGCTCAATAAGCCTTTGCCAACAATGGTCCGATCTTCTTTCCCAATAAATAAAATGGTAGGGACCCTGATATTTACAAACTCATCAACAACAGGTTGTTCATAGATCATGGTAAAAGTCATGGCTGCCACTTTTGCCCATCGTGGATAATCGGCACTAAAAGTTACTCCAGCAGCAATACGCACCAATTCATCATATTCTGGCTTCCATACGGTAAAATATGACGATTGATAATATTTCTTGATGCTTTCTGCGGTTGATTTAAGTTCAGTTCGATATTGTTGCTCGGTACTTACATAAGGGATAAAAGTTTTATAATCTTCCAAACCAATTGGATTTTCCAACAACAGTTTTTCTGTTCTATCTGGAAAAAGGAGTGCAAAACGAGTAGCCAACATCCCGCCCATCGAATGGCCCAATAACGAAGCTTTTTGAACACCTAAAGTATCCAACAACTGTTTGTTCCAAGCCGCCATCTGATGAAAACTATAATGGATAAAAGCTTTTGACGATTTACCAAAACCAATCTGATCAGGCACAACTACCCTAAAACCACCATTTGTTAAAGCCTTGATCACACTTGTCCAATAATAGCCACCAAAATTTTTACCATGAAACAACATCACCGTACGTCCATTCGGGGTTACCGTCGGGGCCACATCCATATAAGCCATCCGTAAATCCTGACCTTCTGTTTGGATATTAAAATACTTAATGGGATATGGATATTTTACATTTTCGAGTGTAATAGACAGGGTATCTTGCTTTTGCGCCTTCGCAATGGAACCTAATAACAGAACAGAAAGTACAATACAGCAAAAGTTTTTAATCATAAATAAGAGTTTAGTCAAATAAGAAACAATCATCAGGTGTGATTGTGTTAAATTTAAGCATTATTTATACTTTTGGTCACCAAATAGAAATATATATGACGGATTACGAAATTGGCTCAGGAGAGTTATCACTTGCTGTGATCAACAGTATCATTGAAGACAACAAAAAAATCAGCCTATCTGTTTTATCAATTGAACGGATAGAAAAATGCAGAAAATATCTAGATCAGAAGCTCAGTAATCATGACGGACCAATTTATGGTATCAATACGGGTTTCGGTTCGTTACAAAATGTAAAGGTAGATTCCGAAAACCTGACCCAATTGCAACATAATCTTTTGCTTTCCCACGCTTGTGGAACAGGAATGGAAGTTCCTAAGCCCATTGTGAAATTAATGCTGTTGTTGAAGATCCAATCTTTAAGCTACGGACATTCTGCAGTTGCCCTTACTACGGTACAACGTCTGGTAGATTTTTATAATCATGATGTTTTACCTATAATTTATACCCAAGGATCTTTAGGTGCATCGGGCGACCTGGCTCCACTTGCCCATTTGGCCCTACCTTTAATCGGCGAAGGTGAAGTGTGGTTCAATGAACAAAGGATTACCGCAGCTGAACTTAACAAAAGTTTAGGTTGGCAGGCTTTAACGCTACAAAGCAAAGAAGGTTTAGCCCTGATCAATGGTACCCAGTTTATGAATGCTTATGGCGCTTTTTGTTTGTTAAAAGCCCAAAAACTCTCCGCTTGGGCTGATGTGGTTGCCGCAATTTCTGTAGATGCATTTGACTGTAGGATTGAGCCATTTTTAGAATTAAGCCATCTGATCAGACCCCATCAGGGCCAGCTTACTACCGCAGCCAACATCAAAGCTTGGTTGACAGGAAGTGAACTGATCCAAAGAAAAGGCAAACAAACACAAGATCCTTATTCGTTCCGCTGTGTGCCACAGGTACATGGAGCAAGTAAAGATAGCATCAATTATATCCAGTCTGTTTTTGAAACCGAAATGAACTCGGTAACAGACAATCCGAATGTATTTCCAGATGAAGACCTGATCATTTCTGCAGGTAATTTCCACGGACAGCCTTTGGCATTAACCTTAGATTTCTTATGCATGGCCTTGGCCGAGTTGGGGTCCATTTCGGAAAGAAGAACCTTCCAATTGATTTCTGGCGCTCGCGGTTTGCCACCATTCTTGATCAAAAATGCTGGGCTAAATTCTGGATTGATGATTACCCAATATACAGCTGCCTCTATTGCCAGTGAAAACAAACAATTGTGTACACCTGCCTCTGTAGACAGCATTGTAAGTAGCAATGGACAGGAAGACCATGTAAGTATGGGTGCAAATGCAGCCACCAAATGTCTTCGTGTGTGTGATAACCTAGAAAGGATCATTGCAATAGAACTATTGACCGCTTGTCAGGCCTTAGACCTGAGAAGACCAGAACAATCCTCTCCAAAAATAGAGGCCTTGGTAGCCGACTATCGTAAAATTGTTTCTTTTAACGAGGCAGATAGGTTACTTGCTAAAGATATCAGTGCTTCTATTGATTTTATTAGAAACACATCCATATCATAAAATTTAACAGCCAGCAAAAAACGATAATAAAAATTAGGAAGAAGATCATTTTAATGATGATTTTTTAATTAAAGCAAGCTTAACGAGAAATCGAAAAGCTTGCTTTTTTTGTTTATTTGGTTTTTAAGGAGGATAGGCAAACCTCTCATTCCTTGTTCTTATTAATGGCATAAGAACAGCTATAAAAACTATGTTTTTTATTGTTATCAGTTGTTCTTTACTTTTTTGCTTTATACATCTGATTAAGGTTGATGGCCGGCATCTGAACTTGGGTCTGATCAGAAAGGTTTCCTGAGCAATTCGCTACTTTGACATTTTCCAATTTCACATTAGCGACATCAAGCGTATTTAAAACCAAATTCTTGATCAAGCTTGGGGATTTCCCTCCATTTTCTCCAAAAATCTCTATTTCAGATTTAACTGAAGAATTGATGGACAAGTTTTCAAAAGTACTGCGGGTGCTGGTAAAATCACTGTTCTTTAAGTTGAGATAGAGGTTCGTAATTTTATTGCTCTCCCAAGCATTCACATTGTCTACATTTTCTGCGTTGATATTCAGCTTACCAATAACCGCATCCTTATCAAAAGAGATGACACCTGAGTTGTTCACGTTAAGATCAAGTGAATCGGTTTGAGCATTAACAAATAAAGCTTTGGTGTTGTTGATGTTCAACTGTTTAAGTGTTGGTGCATAAACCAAGATAGAAATATAATAGCTATCCTTATCTTCTGTTTTATCCTTAAAGCTGATCTGTAATTGCCCATTTGCATCTACTTTGAAATCGATTGAGTCTTTTACGCCTTTGGAAACTTTCACCCCATATTGTTCAGCTTTCACATAATGGATATTGATTCCGATTTTTTTGGCATCTTCAATATTTACGGATTGAAATGGGGCTGCGATCACCTTACTTTCCATATTCTTAGAAGGAGTATTGAAATTTGCATCTTCTTTGGCCCTGTTGCTTTCCTCAATGGCATAACCTTTATCATCTGTATAGTTGACCTTTGCATCATATACCATTCCAATTAAAGGAATAAGGGTCAATGCCAATGCAAAAGTGATCAATAATTTATTGCTTGTCTTCATGTTTTTAAGGATTAAAAGTTTTCTTTAACAAAAGTGTCGTATCGGCTTTGCAACTCGTCAAACCCAATGTTCAATAAGTATACATTTCTAAATACTACCGGGAGTTCATCGTCCATAAACTGGGTTTTCCTATAGCTTTTTACATTTGCTATGGCTTCGTCGCCCACAAAAAAGCCGATGCCTCTTTTATTACTGATTATATTTTTGCTTTGCAAAAGCTCGTAAGTACGCATAACGGTGTTGGGGTTTACTTCCAACTCAACGGCCATTTCTCTAACAGAGGGTACTTTTTCATCGGCTTTCCATTTTCCTAACAGGATATGCTCACAAACATATTCTGCTATCTGAAGATATATTGCCTTGTTATCTCTAAATTCCATATCTATACCGATTAAAATTAAACCTCTTTTTCTTTAAGCCTCACATAAGTAATGGCCCAAAAAATAACGGTCAGAACAATTAAAAGTAGTGTCATCAAAAATTCTATATTGTCTTTATCTATACCCATAGGCATATTGTGATGGCTCCTTATCTTGTTGTCAAAAAGCAGTTTTCCACTTTTGGCAATAATTGCGGTCCATACCCCACAAAAAATCATTAAAGAAATTGCGGTTTTAATGTAATGGAACTTATTAAAGTACACAGAACCTAATAAAAAGATGCTGGTCATCATCAACGGGGCAATATAAAAAGGTTGCAATAAGTGCGATCTTTCCGCTTGGTCTACAAAGAAATAAGCTAAATTTTCCTTTACAGAAGGCATAGTTTGCGATATTTCTCCATCATGGAAAATACTACGCATGTACGAAACAAAGGCAAGGTCTGTTAGATAAAATATCAAAACAAAACTGATGGTACTTAATATCCCGGCAAATAAAATACCTCCTAAGAATTTCTCAAACGTAGAAGCAGGGATAAGCAGATCGATGATCGCCTTTGGTTTTTGGCCTAGGTGGGCAAAATAGGTACTGGCAATAGCCGTAATGAAAAGTAGGCCAAAGAGTACAAATAACGGAGTCCTAAACTCTAATGTCTCTGACGAAAACCCACTAAAAGGATAGAGGTTAAACACATAAAAGGCCACATCAACACCAAGTACCACCACCAAACTGATCAAGTAGATCTTTCCAAACTCTAACCATTGTCTTTTCAATAAAAGACCAAAACGCTGTATATTAAATGTATTGTTCATGTCTGTTGCTGGTTTAGTTAAAAATTGGTTTTAGTTTGTGCTTCTCTGCCAATACCGCATTGAATAAAAGCTCAATATCCAGCTTGCTATCCTCGTTGTGAAAGTTTGGCATTACCGCATTAAAACCTGACAAAGAGGGTTCTGCATAGATTACAGTTTCATCCAATTCTTTGATGCGTTTGAAGCAAAGTTTATTGGTGATCTCTTCAATAGAAGCTTTTAGGGCCACACTGCTTTCATCAAGCATGATCACCGTATCGATCAAGTTATCTAAGTCTCTTACCTGGTGTGTAGAAATAATAATACAACGATCATCAGTTAAGGCAGAAGCCATGATTTTACGAAACTGTGCTTTAGAAGGAATATCCAGACCATTGGTCGGCTCATCCATGATCACCAGTTTGGCCTGCGTAGCCAATCCGAAAGCAATGATCACTTTTTTCTTCTGTCCATAAGACATATTGATCAGCTTCTGTGCCACAGGGATATCAAATTCTGCCAATAGATCGGCAAAATAACCATGGTTGAAGTTTGGATAAAAAGCAGCATTTGCTTTTACATAAGCATCTATCTTTACCGAAGGCAGATAAAACTCTTCTGGAATGAAACAGATCTGCTCTAACAAAGCAGGTTGACGCTTTGCAGGGTCATATCCCATGACGTCCATTGATCCGCTTTCAGCATAAACCAATCCCGCTAGGTTTTTTAATAAACTTGATTTACCTGCACCATTTTTACCAAGCAAGCCATAAATGTGGCCATTGCTTAATTGCATGCTCATATTTTTGAACAATAGTTGGTGCTTGCTGTAACCAAAATTTAGGTTGTTGATTTTAATCATATTCTACTGTATTAGTTAAATAATACACTAAAGTATCAGCTATTTTTGAAACCACCAAATTATTTCGAAAATATTTTATCCGGTTTTTTTCTCGTTAGGTCAAAAAACATCGTTATTACATGCTTTAGCTGGGTTTTATTGTTATTTTTTTATTTGATTGGAGAGCTCTAAAAAAATCAGGGCACAAAAAAACCCCAGGCTGCATCCACAGGGCTGGGGGTACTATTAACTAATCTAAATCTTTATAGAATCGGCACACTGATGCCAACGCTTATATTCCTGCCCGGATTGAATATCCCAGCGGGTTTGTATCTACTTAAATGGTTGTAATATAGTTTGTTTGTTAGGTTTTGTCCGGTAACCCATAAATTAACTTTTCCGTTTTTAACTTTTAACGAAGTACCAATACCTGCATCTATTAAAGTGTAGCCTTTGGTTTCTGTTTCAAAGCTGTCAAAACGGTCTTGTTTAAATACATTAGTTAACCCGACTTTTACATAACTATCTTTTAACCCTTTTATTGTGGGCTCAAAACGTAATTCGTTATTTAGACTTGCAGATGGGATAAAAGGTAATGGAGAATCTGTTGCTCTGTTGGTTCCTTTTACATAAGCAAAGGTATTTTCAAAGTGTAAAGATTTGATCAAATGGAAATCTACAGAAGCCTCTCCACCCACTAAATCTGCGTCTGTTTGCACAAAACGGTATACTGGGATCACTGTGCTCAGCCCTCCTTCATCTACAAAAGGGGTAGTTTCGTTATTGAAATTTCCAGGGTAGATATAGTTATAAATACGGTTGCTATAGGCGTTCAATCCCAATGTAACATTTTCGAGACTGTATGATAAACCTAGATCAAATTGTAAACTTGTTTCTTGTTTAAGGTTGCTATTTCCAATTTCGTATCTAAATGTTCCTTCATGGCGGCCATTGGCTCCCAACTCCGCAATGTTCGGTGCCCTGAAACCAGAACCAACATTACCTTTAAAGTTTAGGTTTTTGGCAATTTCAAAGGCAAAGCCCAAAGATCCCGAAACATTCGAAAATTTATTGTTGAACGCTGTAAAAACCTGTTCTCCATCTGCGATTAGGTCACGGCCATCAATGTTTTTATAATCGTACCTTACACCAGCATTGATTGCACCTTTGCTGAAATTACGTTTCAGGTAGGCGAAAGCGCCAACATTATCGCTGGTGTAATCTGGGATCAAAAATTCATCTCCACTATTTGCATTGGTCTGGTGCATTCCTTGAACGCCAATTGTAGGCTCCCATTTACCATCATTGGCAAAAGAATATTTTACGTCGTAAGTGTAAGAATTGAGGTTTAAGAACAATCCTGGCTCATCTTTACTTTCTTCAAATTCTTTACGGATATTTCTTTGAAAGGCTAAAGTTGTTTTCAATTGTCCACCACCTAAAAGGATATTGCTATTTAAAGCAGCACGGTAATGGTTAATGTTCTGATACGGCAACTCTAGCTTTCTAGAGCGGGCATCGCTATTGCTGATTACATTCCCATCTTCGTCCAGATAGTTTCCATTGTCGTCAGGCCCATTTTCTACAAGACCCACATTGGTGTTAAATCTTGATAGGCTCAAGTGTGCATAACCCCATGTTTTATTCAAGCCCACCATGCCACTCACATTGGTTTCATTGAAACCAGAATTAGATACAGTATGGCCTTTATAACCAAATCCGTAGGCATTTTTATAAGACACACGACCACGATAAACAAGTCCGTTACTGTTTCCCTGTAACATTAACGAAGAGGCACTCAGTCCATTATTTGTACCGTAACTGGTGGTAAAGTTGCCATGAAACTCTCCTGAAGGAGGCACTAGGTCATCGATGATATTGATTACACCACCAAGTGCATCAGAACCATACAATAAACTGGCCGGACCTTTTAATATTTCAATTCTGGCCGCAGCAAACTGGTCTACTTCTACACCGTGTTCATCGCCCCATTGTTGGGCTTCTTCTCTCGCTCCATCCACAATGGTGAGTACGCGATTATAACCCAAACCTCTAATTGATGGTTTAGAAATCGCGCCTCCAGTAGTGACTTGAGAAACACCTGGCACTTTGGCAATAGCATCGATGATATTTGTACCACCTGACTGTGATAATTTCTCTCTGCTTACCGTTACTACGGCCAAACTGTTTGTTTTGCTATTGGCACTGTGCGGTGTACCTGTAACTACAATCTCTGCACTTTCAATTACCGATGGCTCCAGTGCAAAAGATATGGCTCCATTGGCACTTAAATCTATTTGTTGTGAGGCTGTTTTGTAGCCAATGTAACGTACTTCGATTAAAAATCTTCCCTTGTTAGGGACATTCTTAAAGGTAAACTCACCATTGGCATCGGTAGTAGTGGTGGCTTTTAGATCTGATATATAAATGGTAGCGCCAACTAAGGGCTCTTTTGTGCTTGCATCGGTAACTTTACCTTTTACATCGGCCAGGGTACCTGCCGACACCGTAAAGGATAAAAAACTCAGGAGTACAACCAAAAATAGGTGTATCTTTTTCATAATAATGTGTTGTTAAGGATAAATGCCCATAGCCTCAGGCCATAGCTGATTTATCGAATAATTAAATAACAGTTGGGAGACAAGCCTTCTGCCTATCGATTGATCGCTTATTATGAAAAAGCTGGGGGTCCTCTGAGCGCTGTAGCAATCAGTTCGGTATAGGAACCGATCACCAGCGGATTATTTTTTACGATACGTTTACCGCTTAGATAAGTAGCGTATGAATAAGTAATGTTGGTATAATTTTTTTCGAAATGGGCGGCACAGATCAAACAGGTATCTTGTTGCGCTTTAAGGTGTACTTTATGTGTACAGTTTTTTTCAACTGCAACAGATGCTACTTCTTCATGGTGATGTAAAGCACCCCAAGGCGTAATCGCAAGCGAAAATACCCATAGCATTACTACGGTTAAAATTCTGTGGATATGTAAGCGCCTCTTTTTCAATTTCGACAACAAACCTACGCAAATAACATAAATTTCATACATTTGAAATTGTAACATTGCCTTGATATGACTTCAAATACATTAGACGGTTTAAACCTTAGCACCAAACAAACTCCAAATGGCAGCACCTTAACCTGTAAAGGTTGGGTACAAGAAGCTGCACTCAGAATGCTGTTAAACAACTTAGATCCAGAGGTTGCCGAACGCCCAGAAGACCTGATCGTTTATGGCGGCAGAGGAAAAGCGGCCCGCAACAAAGAAGCTTTGGCTTTAATTATAAAAGCCTTAAAAAATTTAGAAGAAGACGAAACTTTATTGATCCAATCTGGAAAGCCGGTTGGCATTTTACCTACGCACAAAGATGCCCCAAGGGTATTGATCTCTAATTCGCAGTTGGTACCTAAATGGGCTACGCAACAACATTTTGACGAGTTGGAAGATAAAGGCCTGATGATGTATGGACAGATGACGGCTGGTTCGTGGATCTACATTGGGTCGCAGGGCATTGTACAAGGAACTTATGAAACTTATTCGGCATTAGCCAAAAAGCATTTCCAAAGCAATTTAAAAGGAACACTAAATGTTACTGCCGGTTTGGGCGGTATGGGAGGCGCACAGCCTTTGGCCATTACCATGAACCAAGGTGTTTGCTTAGCAGCTGATGTAGAGGAATGGCGTATTAAAAAACGTTTAGAAACAAGATATATCGACGAGATCGTTTACGATATAGACGAAGCCATTGATAGGGCCCTTCAATACAAAAAAGAAAATAAAGCCCTTTCTATTGGGGTAGTTTGTAACGCGGTAGAATTATTGCAAAGATTAATAGACCGCAACATTACGCCAGATACCTTAACAGACCAGACCTCTGCACACGACCCATTGATCGGTTATTTCCCAGAGGGGTTAAGCGTAGCAGAAGCCAATACATTGAGAACAGTAAACCCTGAGGAGTATACCAAACGTTCTTATGCAACAATGGCTAAACATGTTACGCAAATGCTCGAGCTGCAAAAACGAGGTGCGATTACTTTCGATTATGGAAACAACCTACGTGGAAGAGCACTAGAAGTTGGCGTTAAAAATGCATTTGATTTCCCTGGTTTTGTACCAGCTTATATCCGCCCTTTATTTTGTGAAGGTAAAGGTCCTTTCCGTTGGGCAGCTTTAAGTGGCGATCCACAGGATATTTATGAAACAGACAAACTGATTCTCGAATTGTTTCCAGAAAATGAAAGCCTACGTCAATGGATCACCATGGCGCAAGAACGCATTGCCTTTCAGGGCTTACCTGCCAGGATCTGTTGGTTGGGACAAGGAGAAAGAGAAAAAGCAGGCTTGGCCTTTAATCAATTGGTAGCCGATGGAAAGGTGAAAGCACCAATCGTGATTGGTCGCGATCATTTGGATACAGGTTCTGTAGCTTCTCCAAATCGCGAAACGGAAGCCATGCTTGATGGTTCTGATGCGGTGGCAGATTGGCCCATCTTAAATGCATTGATCAATACTGCAGGTGGGGCAAGTTGGGTTTCTTTACATCATGGTGGTGGGGTTGGCATAGGTTATTCCATCCATGCGGGCATGGTAATCGTGGCTGATGGTACTGCCGATGCTGCAGTTCGCATTAAACGTGTTTTGCACAATGACCCAGCCATGGGTGTCATCCGTCACGCTGATGCAGGTTATGACATTGCTAAAGACACTTTAAGAACACATCGATTGGGATTGAAGTAAATATAAAAACTCATGGGTTTAGCCCATGAGTTTTCAAATTTATCAGTTCTTAAAGTTTTGTCATTTCAACAGCGAGGTTTTTGATCAATTTCATAAAATAAGCTGATCAATGTATGTGGATTTAAGTTTTAAAATCTAAACATGGTATCTTTTCCGCCAACTTTACCACCAAAGTTTTGGATATTGTAAGTTAACGTTAACAAACCATGTCTGCCGATATTATTTGTTCTTAAATCTCTCGCAGTATTCTCTGTAATGTAAACGTAACGACGGTTATTGGTATTTAAGATATCATTAACCGACAATTTAAGTTGCAATCTGTCATTTTTCATAAAAAGTGTGGTAACAGCAGCATTCCAGAAACTAATGGTATTATTTTGTCCGTTAAGTGTTTGAGTATTATATTGTAAACGGTAATTGGTCTCCCAAACCACTTTTTTAGGGATACGGACAATCAATTCAGTATCACTTCCGTGGTTGTAATAGTTTAGATTCCTAAAAAATTTATCGGTATAAAAGCTTTTGTTAAAACCAAAACTATAGGTTTCTCCAAATTCAAATTTATCACTTAAATTAATTCTAGCCCCAATTCGCGGACCTCCGTTAATGATCTTGCTCTCGCTAATAATATTATTTACAATTACATAACTCTTGTTGTAATTTCCCCAGTAACCAGTACTAACTGTAAACTGTTTTTTTGTGCTTTTAAAATCTTTAGAGATATTACCATTACTGTGAAACTGCCAAATACCATCTTGATTAATTGGCGTTACGGTTTGTACACCTCCATCGCCAATTACTCTTGACATAATTACACCATCATTTTGTACGCTACCACCTAAATACAAATTGTAACTCAACGCTTTTTGTGTATCGTATTTATACAAATTCATGTTTACCTGATGTGTTTTGGATGGTCTTAAATTCGAATTACCATTTTGGATATAGAACTGGTTGGTATTGTTGGCAATTGGTTGTAGATACCTTACATCAGCCTCTCTAAATGATGGTGAATAACTAAAGTTTAGGTTTTTATACCTAATGGTTAATTGCGGTGCAAAAAAGTTAAAATGTTGGTCGAAGCTTAGATTGTTGGTAAACTCGTTTTTTAAATCGATGGTATTAAAAACAAAACCTGGTTGAATATTTAAGTCTTTGGTTACAGCCCAACGCAAACTTACTCTATTGTTGGTTTTATAACCACTTTGAATTACCGTTTCGCTAAGATTAGGTATGGCAATATCATAAGCTTGGTTGTTTGGATTTCTGAAAAAAGTAACCAATGCATTTTCATTATCAAGGTAATTGGCGCTACTTGCAATGCTCAATGTTAAGGTTTTACTGAGTGGTTCGCTATAGTTTCCATTGATGTTAATATTGAAATTAGTAATGTTATTATCTCTTAACTGATCTAACAGCACAGTTGGATTCTGTGGGAGATAAAAGTTGGTTTCATTGGTATTAAAATTATCGGATAAGTTATCTCTTTGCGAAAAATTTAAGGTAAGATTAAGGGACCTCCCTTTTTTCTTAAAGTCTTTCCAAAGGTTGGCACTAATGTTATACTCATGGCTTCGCCCTTTTGATCTAGAAATATTATTACCATCGCTTTCACGCTGAAGGTTATTATTGAAAGTTGAGGTAACTAATGTGCCATCACTATTGGCAATTCCAATGGAGATATTGGGTTCAATAGTAAGCTTGGTTAAGCTATCTAGGTTTGCTTCTATTCTGCCTCCAAAATTGTGGCTGTAATTGACATTATTTTGCAAAGATTGGCTATTTGTAAATAATCGCCTATTTCCCAAAGTTTGGTCAACATCTGTTTGTGTATCATTGAAGTTATCACTATAACCTAAAAAGTATTTTCCATTAATCTTTACTCCTTTTTTAGTCAACGTGTTAAAATTAGCTCCTCCGCCAGCAGATTTTTGCAGACCACCGTTCATCGCACCTCCGAAGGAAATACCATTTAAAGAAAAGCCTCCATCTGAATTAATCATTGTAGAGTTTACACCAGATCTAGAAAAGCCTCCAATACGCATTACATCGCCGATGCTAAAACCAGGTTTGTTCACGTTATTGCCATAACCCAACACACTAACTTGGGTCGTATCTCTAAAAAAATTCATAATACCACCTGCTTCAAAAAGTTCTTTTGGTCCGCCACCGGCATATATTTTTCCAAAAGCACCACTTTTAATTGCTTTCTTTAATTTTAAGTTGATGATTTGTGGTATGCTACCCGCAACAATATCTGGATCTCTACGCTTTGCCTCGGGATCGTCACTTAACTGCACTTTATCAATAATATTAGCTGGAAGATTTTTTGTCGCAATTTGCTGGTCTCCACCAAAAAACTCTTTTCCATCAACTAATATTTTACTTACCGATTTGCCGTTAACCATTATTCCACCATTGGCATCAATAGCTACACCTGGCAACTTTTTCAATAAATCTTCAACTACTGCACTGGGTAGTGTTTTAAATGATTCTGCATTAAATTCGATGGTATCTTTTCTTACGATAACAGGAGGTCTTTCAGATAGCACCACAATCTCATTTAAGGTATTTGATTTGGGTGATAAGAACAAATTGCCCAAGTTAACATTTGGTGTGGCAGCATTGATGGTTACTTCCTTTCGTAGAACGCCATACATCCATGCATTCACTACCAAACGATATTTAATACCAATTTCTAAATTGCTGATTTTAAAAACGCCCTTGTCATCTGACAATTTATAGGTGCTCAATATGGTATCTGCATCTTTAAAAACAGAGATCGTGGCATAATTAAGTGTCAATTTGTGGTCTGTACTATCCATTAAAACACCAGTAATACTTCCTTTCTGGGCAAATAATAAGTTGGAGCTTAGGATGAGTGTAAGGGCAAGAGCAAATAAATTTTTCTTCATAAAAAGGTTCTGTATAAATTTAAAACTACTAGCAAGACACTAAAATCTCTGTTATGTTGCATCAGAACTATAAAACCAGTTCAATAATATTGAAAACGTTTAGAAACAAGATATATCGACGAGATCGTTTACGATATCGACGAAGCCATTGATAGAGCCCTTTCTATTGGGTAGTTTGTAACGCGGTAGAATTATTGCAAAGATTAATAGACCTCAAGCCACGGAGGTCATCCTTCATGCAGATCCAGGTTATGACATTGCCAAAGACACGTTAAGAACACATCGATTGGGATTGAAATAAACAAAAAAAGCTCATAGGACAACCCTATGAGCTTTTTTTGTTTATAAAACTTCCCTTTATTTCAAAAGCTCATCAATTGCTTTTGCAGCAGTAGGTTGCGATGGCATGGGCGCATTCATGTCTACCATTTTAAAGTTTTTATCGATCAATAAACTCCGCGGGATACTTACAATATTATAGGCCTGTAGTTTAGCTCGATTGATCATCCATTGGTGGCCATCCGCTTTGCGTTGGGCAAGGCTTTCTTTCCACAATACTTCGCTATCGTCAATTGACAAAGAAACAAAAGCTACCTCAGGGTTTGCTGCATATTTTTGTTTCAGTTTTTCGTAAGCTGGCATTTCCTGCATACAAGGACCACACCAGGTAGCCCAAAGGTCAACGTAGATTACTTTACCTTTTAAGCTACTTAAATTCACTTTGCTCCCATCAGCCGTAGCCACCATAAAATCTACAGCCTGGTCTCCTTTACCAAATGCCATCAGATAAGTCAGCATCTGGTTCGCTGCATTTTGATAAGCAGGGGTCTTTAGCGCTGCGATTTCTGTTTTAAAATTAGCCAACGATAGTTTATCACTTACCTTTTGCATTTTTTTGACCATGTCAGAAACTGCAAAATAATCTTTGATCTGCTGTACATCAGTCGGCTTACCTCCTTCTTTGATTACCTCATTGGCCACATCTCTATATACCACCAATTGCAATAAGGAAGCATCTGCAAAATTCTTACTTAATGCTTTGATCTTGGGAGCAATTATTTTTGGATATTTCTCTGCAAATTCCTTTTCAGCTTCATCCTTAAGTTTAAGCATGTAGCCAATGTAAAATTCTCCATTGATATAGCTATTCATCAGATCAGCTTTGATACGGGCGTTTTCCAGACGCCTAAATTCAGGTGTAAGCTGTTTAATGGCGGCAAGTTCTTGCTCACGTAATTTAGCTTCCTGTTCTATCCATAACAAAGTTGCCTCAGGACTTTCCTTCACATTTCCTCCACCTTTAATAAACGAAGCTTCCTTCGGAAATGGAGTTTTCCTCAAATAGTTGTTTGCAATAGCGCCAATGCCCTTAAAAGTAGATTTTTCGGGAGCGCTACGATCAATAAAGACCTCCATATCGTCTCCAGGCGACAAGTATAGTATGTTCCGGCCTATTCGATAATAATTAGGCTTGTTGATCTTAAGTTTAGCGCTGAATCTTCCAGCCGAATCTGGCAAGATCATGTTGTTTGCATTTGGTGGCAATAAAAACTGGAATGCGGAAATGTCTTCTACATCAACCTGATTGTTAAATCCTTTTAATTGTCCTTTCAGCTTCACAAAGCCAATTGTTTGCGCATTTGTAGCAAACACGATCAAACAATTGAGAATAATTAGAACAGCTAGTTTTTTGATCAATTTCATAAAATAAGATTAATGTATGTGAATTTAAGTTTAAAATCTAAACATGGTATCTTTTCCACCAACTTTACCACCAAAGTTTTGGATGTTATAAGTCAAGGTAACCAAACCATGTCTACCCAAGTTATTGGTTCTTGAATCACGGATGGAGTTATCGCTAATGTAAATATTCCTTCTCGTGTTTGTGTTCAAAATATCATTCACTGCAAACTTTAACTGTGCCCTATCGTTTTTCATAAACAACAAGGTAAGTGCGGCATTCCAAATTTTAATATTGTTGTTAAAACCTGCTACTGTTTGGGTGTTGTATTGGATTCTATAGGTGGTTTCCCAAACCATTTTTTTAGGCCAACGTACAATCAATTCTGTTTCACTACTATGGGTAAGATAGTTGATATCCTTATAAAACTGCGAGTCGTATTTACTATTATTAATGCCCATATTGTAGCTTTCGGCAAGTTCAAACTTGTCATTTAGGTTCAAGCGAATATTTGCTCTTGGATTGAAGCCTAAGATATAGGCATAACTACGATCTCCATTGATCTGTACTACATTTCTGGTATAGTTAGACCAAAAACCTGTTCCAACACTGATCTGCCGCTTGGCATTTTTAAATTCTTTGGTAATGTTAAATCCACCATTGAACCTATAAATACCATTAGCATTAACTGGGGTAGAAGTCTGCACTCCTGTAGCATTGTCAATTGTTCTTGCCATGATCACACCATCGTAATCCACATTCCCATTAAGGTTCGCATTATAGTTCAGGTTATTTTTGGTATCGTATTTATATAAATTCAGGTATACCTGATGTGTTTTGGATGGTTTTAAATTTGGATTACCATTTTGGATGAACAAGGGATTGGTATTATTGGCAACAGGCTGCACATAATTGACATCTGGCTCTCTAAACGATGGAGAATAGTTGATGCTCAAGTCCTTATACCTGATGATCAAAGAAGGGGCAACAAATTTAAAGTTCTGTTCGAAATCTGGGTACTTGGAACTATTGAATTTGTTGGTTAGATCGATGGTATTGAATACAAAACCTGGTTGGATGTTAAAGTCTTTGGTTATCTTCCACCTTAATGAAGCCCTACTATTTGTTTTGATTCCTGATTGTGAAACAGTTTGTGTAAAATCTGGAACGGCAATGTCGTATGCCTGACTTAATGGATCTTTATAAAAAGTAGCCAGCGCATTTTCGTTGTCGATGTAATTCCCACTAGAGGCCAGGGTAAAACTTAGTTTTTTACTGATCGGTTCGTTATAGTTCAGATTTAAGTAGGTATTAAAGTTGCTCACATCATTATCACGTAATTGGTCTTTTACATCTGATGATGCCGGATTATAGAAGTTGGTCGTAGCCATATTAAAATTATCGCCAAGATTATCCTTTTTAGAGACATTGACACTCGTATTGAAACTTCTTCCAGCTTTTTTAAAGTCTTTCCATAAATTGGCTACAATCAGATAAGAGGTATTGTCTCCCCTAAACCTTGTATTGTTAACTCCATCATTCAAGAGTTGGTTGGATCCATTTCTATTCTGTGTAAGTAAGGTATTCGCATTGCGTACAATATTTAGGTTTACAGAAGGTTCGATGGTCAAGGTGGTCAAACTATCTAATTTGATTTCTGCCTTTGCACCAAAGATGTGGTTGTAATTTTTGTTGAGCTGGTTTGAGTTGGTGGCCGTTAACAACTTACCATTCTGAAGGGTCTGGTCAATATCCGTTAACTGCTGTAACGAAGTATTGCTTTGTCCAAAAAAGTACCTTCCGTTTAGTTTAATTCCTTTTTTGGTTAAGGTATTAAAGTTTGCACCAGCACCTGCTGATTTTTGTATCCCGCTAGAAGATCCACCGAAGCCCATCCCATTGAGTTCAAAACCACCATCTGAATTGACCATCATAGAATTTACACCCATCCGCTGAAAACCACCAATCCGCATCACATCATTGATGCCAAAACCCGGTCTGTTGATGTTATTTCCATAAGCCAATAAACTTACTTGTGTGGTATCTCTAAAAAAGCTCATGATCGCCCCTGTTTCATAACGTTCATTTGGACCACCTCCGGCAAAGATCTTTCCAAAAGCGCCCTGTTTAATTGCTTTTTTCAATTTCAGATTGATTACCTGTGGCGTATTGGCTGCCAATAGATCAGGATCATTCCGTTTGGCCTCTTTATCGTCGCTTACCTGGATCTTATCAATAATGTTGGCTGGCAAATTCTTTGTAGCAATTTGTTGGTCGCCTCCAAAAAACTCTTTTCCATCTACCAGGATCTTACTTACTGTTTTTCCATTCACCTGTATAGAACCATCGGCAGCAACGGCAACACCTGGCAGCTTTTTTAATAGATCTTCTACTACAGCAGTGGGCAAGGTCTTAAAGGATTCTGCATTAAATTCTATGGTATCTTTCCTTACAATAACTGGAGGCCTTTCAGATAGCACCACAATCTCATTTAAGGTATTTGATTTAGCTGATAGGAACAAATTGCCTAGGTTAACATTTGGTGTAGCGGCATTAATGGTCACCTCTCTACGTAGAATGCCATACATCCAAGCATTGACTACCAAACGATATTTAACTCCAATTTCCAAATTACCGATCTTAAAAACACCTTTATCATCTGATAGTTTATAAGTGCTCAATACGGTATCTGCTTCTTTAAAAACAGAGATCGTGGCATAGTTTAGGGTCAATTTGTGGCCTGTACTATCCATTAAAACACCAGTAATACTTCCTTTTTGGGCAAATAACAAGTTAGAGCTTAGGATAAGTGTAAGGGCAAGGACAAATAAATTTTTCTTCATAAAAGGTTCTGTATAAGTTTAAACTAGTAACAAGACTCTAAATTTCCCATATGTTGCATCAAAACTATAAAACTAGTTTGCTAAAATGGCTTTCCATCGTTATTGTTACGAAATTTCCGTAAAACAACGATTTGACAGAATCAGTTATACGAAAGTATTCGTACATTAAAATCGTTTCATCATTTTTACAACCAGCCATGCTGATTGCATTGTAAAGATGCCAAGCTTAAATTTTTAGAAATGAAAAATGTGACGAAACGAGCCAGAAATGGGATGAAATAGGCCCGTTTTAATTTACAACAAAATCTTGCTGCTGATTTCTTTGTCGATGGTGATGTAACCTGGGTATTTGACCAAACTTCCACCAACCATGATCGATGGTTTAATTTTAATGGTCACCAATCCTTTGGCTTCTGTTCCATTTGATGCACTTGTTAAAAATTGGGTAACATCATCTAAAATCTTACCGTTTGACAGAAATTTATAGATATTGGTGTTAAGCAACAAAGGCACCACACTGGTTTGACCTGCCTCGATAGATACCCTTTGGTCTACCGTACCATTTACAATTTCTTGTTTATTGATCAAAATGATATATTCGAAATTATTGATGGCCGCTAATGAATTAGATGGATTTTTGATCTCTAGGTTTAGATCTGCTCTTAACGGAATGTCCTGTCTCAAAAAAGCCAAAGCTAATGCTGGTGCATTGATCAGGTTAAATGATTTTCCTGTAATCAGTTTTTTAACGTCTGTACCTGCCAAAGTAATGTTGTTGGCATCGATCAACCTATATTCACACTTCTCTAAAGCTTTGATCTGTTGCGCCTGTTTATTGATACTACAAGATGATAAAACGGCGGTAAATAGAAAGATAAAAAAGACTTTGTTCATTACTTGTTAACGTTGGTATAGCCGCAAAGGTATAAATCATCTGATCATTAAAATTTTTTCCTATTTATATTATCTCGTTTTAAAGTCAAATTATTACGTAACAATATGACCTTCATCCTATGTTATGCTAAAATTTTAGTTAATTTACATCATAAAATACTGTATGAACTCTCGTATCTATTTTCTTGTTTTTTTATTGTTCCCTTGTTTTTTAAAGGCTCAGCAACAACAGCTCAATGCTGCAGAAATTGCCTTGGGTATTGCCAAACTAGGCGTTAAGGGAAGCGTATTGTATATTGCTGCACATCCTGATGACGAGAACACCCGTCTGTTGGCCTATCTGGCCAAAGAAGCAAAAGTAAGAGCTGGCTATTTATCCTTAACCAGAGGCGATGGTGGACAAAATCTGATCGGCAATGAACAGGCTGAACTGTTGGGATTGATCAGGACTCAAGAACTATTGGCGGCCCGCAACATTGATGGGGCCGAGCAATTTTTTACTCGGGCAAATGATTTTGGTTTTTCTAAAACTCCTGAAGAAAGTTTTAAGATTTGGGGTAAAGAACAGATCTTGGCTGATGTAGTTTGGGTGATCCGTAAATTTAGACCAGATGTAATCATTACCCGTTTTCCGGAAGATGCTCGAGCTGGCCATGGACACCATTCTGGTTCGGCAATTTTAGCGAGAGAGGCTTTTAGCGCTGCTGCAGATCCCAAACGTTTTCCTGAACAACTCAAATATGTACAAGTTTGGCAGGCCAAAAGAATACTATGGAATACTTTTAACTTTGGCGGCACCAATACCACTTCGGCAGATCAACTTAAAATAGATGTAGGTCTTTTCAACCCTTTATTGGGCAAAAGTTATGGCGAAATCGCTGCAATTAGTCGTACCAACCACAAAAGCCAAGGCTTTGGTTCAGCTTTACAACGCGGTGAAGCTTTTGAATATTTTAGTCACGTGGGTGGAGAACCTGCAAAAACAGGGCTGTTAGATGGTGTAAACACGATGATTGGCAACAAGGAAGTTGAAGCACTTTTAACAAAGATCCAATCCAATTACCGCAACAATGCACCTTGGTTATCCCTACCAGATCTATTAAAACTTAAAAAGATCAGTCAACCCATTGCGTTTAACCACCAATTGTTAGATGAGCTCATTTTAGCTTGTGCCGGAATTTGGGTTGAAGCCAATGCGCCAGAAAACAGTTATGCCGCTGGCGATTCGATTCCAATCAAGATACAGGCCATAGTAAGGGCAACAGCTCCATTGTCTGTTACACTGGGGACAACAACCAACAAAAGCACCAAATTAGAACCAAATAAATTAGCAGTTATTGACTATAAGGTTGCTTCTTCATCGGCAGACATTACGCAACCTTATTGGCTGGCAAAAGCCCATCCAATTGGGCAATTTGTGATCGACTCACAACAAGATGTAGGCTTTCCAGAAAATCCGAAATCTTTAAGCATCAAACTGCAATTGACCATTAATGGCGAAAAAATCGAATTGGAGCAACCCATTGTCTATAAATCAACAGACCCCATCCGTGGCGAGAAATACCAACCTTTGGTTTTGGCACCAACAGTTACGGCAACCTTGAGCGAAAAAGCATTCATGTTTAATGGCAACAATGCCAAAACCATTACGGTGCAGCTTAAAAGTTTCAGAAACAATAGCATGGGTTTCGTTACGCCTAAATTACCAAAGGGATGGAAAAGTAATCCCGAAAAGGTAGACTTCAATCTCCTCCGCAAAGGCGACGAACAGACCATCAGTTTTACCATTACCCCTGGTAGTGAAACCAATAGTGGAAATCTTGACCTACAGGTAAACATTAATGGAAACATTGATAATAGGGGCCTAAGGACAATCAGTTACGAGCATATTCCCAATATCACTCTTTTTCCGCAGGCCACTGCCAGAGTAGAAAAAATTGATCTGAAGATTGTGGGTAAACGCATTGCATATATCGATGGAGCCGGCGATCTGGTTGGCGATGCATTAAAACAGATTGGATATGAAGTTACCCATCTTACGCCAGCACAGGTCTTAGCCAATGACCTTTCTGTTTATGATGCAATTGTAACGGGCGTTCGTTTATATAACATCAATGACGAGGTTAAAACCATTCAGCCAAAGTTGTTGACTTATGTGCAGAACGGTGGAACACTCTTGATCCAGTATAATGTAAACAATGGCCTGAAAATGCAGAATATTGGACCCTATTCTTTTAAACTGGCCAACAAGAGGGTAACAGAAGAAGATGCCAAAGTGAATTTTCTCGCCCCAACAAATCCAGCATTGAACTATCCAAATACCATCACCACCAAAGATTTTGATGGCTGGGTACAAGAGCGTGGAATCTATTTTGCCACAGATATTGACCCTAAGTACACCACTATATTGAGCATGAATGATACTGGCGAAGCCGCTAGCGATGGTTCATTATTGATTGCTGATTATGGAAAAGGGAAGTTTGTGTACACCTCTTTGGTTTTCTTTAGAGAACTACCCGCGGGTGTACCAGGTGCCTACCGTCTATTTGCCAATTTGTTAGCCCCAAAGCAACCTTAATATGGAAGAGCAGCAACCAGAGAAAGACTTACCTCCCTTTGTAAAAAGCTGGAAACAGTTTTATGGCCTGCTCATCGCTTGGCTCGTTTTCCTCATTATTTTGTTTTACGCTTTTACCAAATACTTCGAATGAGCGCGATTGATTGGGCAGTTTTAATTGCAACGCTACTGTTAATTGTAGGTTATGGCGTTTATAAAAGTCGTGGGGCACAAAGCATGCAGGCCTATCTATTGGGCAACCAGAGTTTACCTTGGTATACGGTCTGTCTTTCGGTAATGGCTACACAAGCCAGCGCCATTACTTTTCTTTCGGCTCCTGGCTTGGCCTATTCGTCGGGGATGAGTTTTGTACAGTTCTATTTTGGGTTGCCACTGGCGATGATTGTACTCTGCATTACTTTTGTGCCCATCTTCCATCGCCTGAAGGTCTACACAGCCTACGAATATCTGGAACAACGCTTTGACCTTAAAACCCGGGCCTTAACTGCATTTTTATTCTTGATCCAGAGAGGATTATCAACTGGGATCACCATTTACGCTCCGTCCATTATCCTTTCTACGATCTTAAATATAGATACCACCTACACCACCTTATTTATTGGTGGCTTAGTGATCTTTTATACAGTTTATGGAGGCACCAAAGCCGTTTCCTACACACAGCTCCTACAAATGAGCATCATCTTCTGTGGGCTCTTTGCAGCAGGCATCATGGTGGTGCATCTTTTACCAGGAAATATCGGTTTTACCAAGGCCATTTCTATTGCAGGTAAAATGGGCAGAACAAATGCCATTGATTTTAGTTTCGACTGGAACAACCAATATACCGTTTGGAGCGGATTGATTGGTGGTTTTTTCTTGCAGCTTTCTTACTTCGGAACAGACCAAAGCCAAGTTGGGCGCTACTTGACAGGAGCCTCGGTTAATCAAAGTCGTTTGGGACTATTGATGAATGGCTTGGTTAAGATCCCAATGCAGTTTCTCATTTTATTAATCGGCGTATTGGTGTTTACCTTTTATCAATACAATAAAGCACCGTTATTTTTTAACAGCTACGAGCTGAACAAATTAGCGCAAAGCCCTTATCAGCCAGAGCTAAAAAAAATCCAGGCTGCCTACGACCAATCTTTTGAAAGCAAACAACAAGAAGTAAACAAGTTAGACAAGGCCTTGGATGCCAATGACCAAAAGGCAATAGACCAGCAGCGCATTGCCGTAAAAAAAGCCGACGAGCAGACCAAAAGCATCAGAAAAGATTTAACAGAACTGATGTTGAAGAATGATAAAAAAGCGGCTACAAACGACAACAATTATATCTTTTTAAGTTTTGTAACCCAATACCTGCCAAAAGGCCTAATTGGACTGTTGATTGCCATTATCTTCTTGGCTTCCATGGGTTCAACCGCTAGTGCCTTAAACTCTTTGGCTTCTACCAGTGTTATCGATATCTACAAGCGGCTGGTCAATAAAGAGGCCACAGATCAACAGTATGTAAAAGCCTCGCGATGGGCTACGATCATTTGGGGCGTAGTGTGCATATTGATGGCTTTATATACCAGTAAGATCGGGAACCTAATCGAGGCGGTCAATATTTTAGGTTCCTTTATCTATGGAACTATTCTAGGTGTCTTCATTGTGGCCTTCTACCTCAAAAAGATAGATGGCAAAGCCGTTTTTTATGCAGCCATCTTAACCGAGATTATCGTTTGCATCTGTGGTTACCTAGAAGTGGTAGCGTATTTATGGTTAAATGTTATCGGCTGTTTATTGGTGGTTATTTTTGCTTTGGTAATCCAACAATTCAGACACAAAAAAACCGCTGAAGAAATTCCAGCGGTTGATTGATCTTGTAAATTGAACTATTTTTTAGCTTCTGCCAAAAGTTGAGAATTTAGACGGATGTATTCGTCATTTTTAGCTTCTGTAGCTAAAGCGATTCCCTCTTTTGCAGTTGCCTGAGCAGCTTCTTTATCTCCCAATTTCAACAATACACGTCCTTTCCATAGTTTTACCCATGGTGCTTTTGGATCTGCTTTTTCAGCTTCGTTCATCCAGTTCAATGCTGTTTTTAAGCTTTTACCATTTTCGAAATAGTATTGTGCAGCTTGGAAGTATGGTTTCTTCTCACCTTTCATCGCCTCATCGATGTTGGCCATTACTTTTTCATCAATAGAAGTGGTAAGGTTAATCGAGATGGCTGTGTTTTCCCACATCAACTGCAACTGGGCCGAAGTTGGCAATACATTGGCAAATTGGATGGTAAAGGTTTCAACCTTGTCTTTCAATACAATTGGTTTTACCTTGAAACGTAAAACGTCGTCAGATTCTTTGTAGGTATAAGCTCCCCATTGTTGAGCGGTTTTACTTAAGATCACTGTCCATTCTGTTGGATTTGGAATGGTAAACAGGCCATATTCTCCAGCTGGAACGATCTTACCATTTAAGTTTACAGACTCTGTAAATTTGATCACCGTTGCCGAATTGGCACCCGTACGCCAAACCTTATCAAATGGCTCCAAATCACCAAATACCTTACGACCTTTAGTGTTGGGACGCGAATACGTGATGGTAATTTTTCCCAATCCAAAATCCTGGATCAATGTTTGTCCACTACTTGCTTGTGGCATCTTAAGACCTTGGGCGTTTACCTCTAATTGCATGCCCCATACAACTAAAAGCAACAAAATAGTTTTGAATGTTAATTTCATTTTTTCTGTTTTAAGTTTTCGGACTAAAATTACGTATATCCTTACATATTTAGTAGCGTTAAAATACAGGCCTGTGTCAAGAAAAAAGCTATGTTTAAACTTACAGTGCAATTGCCTTAACTTGCTTAAAATTTGCAAGCATTAAGATGGATACGACAAAAGAAACGATCAGTATTTTAGGTTGCGGCTGGTATGGATTGGCACTGGCCAAAAAGCTGGTTGGCCATGGCTATCGGGTTAAAGGATCTACAACAAGCGAAGATAAGTTAGCCCGTTTGCAAGAGACAGGTATTGAAGCCTACTTGGTCAATTTTGAAGAGGGTGAGGGTTCTTTTGAGGAATCTTTTTTTCAATGCGATATTTTGGTCATCAGCATTCCGCCCAAACGGAGTTCACCAAACTTAAAAGATTTTTCTACTAAAATTAAACAGATCATTGCTGCTGCAGAAACACAAGGTGTTCAACACATCATTTTGATCAGTTCAACAGGCGTTTATCAAGATGGAAATTTTAAGGTAGACGAAAATACCATTCCAGATCCTGATACCGATTCGGGCAAGGCGATGTTTGCCGCTGAACAGTTGGCCAATGAAAAAAAATCATCGACGCTTACTATTATCCGCTTTGCAGGATTGATTGGTCCGGGTAGAAACCTAGCCAAACATTTTGCAGGTAGAACTGCTATCCCAAATGGACTGGCACCAGTTAACCTGATCCACCTTGACGATTGTCTGGGTATCACCTTAGCGATCATTACGCAAAAAGCTTTTGGACATATTTATCATGGCGTTGTGCCAGACCATCCAACAAGAGCAATATTTTATACCGCAGCCTGTAGCACAGCCAATATGGCTGAACCACAATTTATGGATGAGCTTTTACCATGGAAACAGGTAGACAGCATCAACGTGCCTACTATTTTAGGTTACGAATTTAAAAACAATAGCTGGAAAAATTGGCTAGAAAATGGCGATTAGGCCGTTGCCAATTTACTTACGTTACGGTAAGGAAATGCATTGAAGATGTGTCTTCTTGCAAATCTACCTGGCGAGTCGGCGTTTACCAATTTAATGTACATTGCTCTAGGCACATCAAAATACTCATAACCACTACCATCAAAAAAGTCGATACGAAGAATCTGGTCTTTGTATTGAAAATCCTGAATGTTAGATAAAGTTGTCGTTTGGATGTATTCATCTTTAGCGTGTGCTAAAGTTTCTGGTGCAATGCTCACCAAAAAAGTATAAGCTTCGATAATTTCCTTACTTTTTTCTTCTGCCGCCAATTGGCTTTCAGCGCTTTCAGTAAACTTATCAGGGTGCCAATCTTTCATCAAGCCTCTATAGATGCTCTTGATCTCTTTTAACTCTGTGGCTTTGGTAACGCCTAAAATTTTTCTGTAATCTCCAACCTTTTTCATAAAATCTTTTGATATGTATTTGTTTATGAAATGATTGCAAAATTTTAAAGCACAGCCTTCAGGGAAACAATTTTGGTGCAAAGGTACGCTTTTTAAACCAAAATTCTAAACGTACGGTAACTATCTTTTCATGGCCCTTATTTACCCGCCTTAATCCATGCGGCAATATCGTTGATCAGTGTTTCAGATACGTTTACCGGAACCTGATATTGCGAGCCATTGCTTTTCTCCGTCTGTGGGCTTAACAAGTGGTTCAATTCTGGATATAGCTTAAAGGTAACATTTGCTTTTTTGGCCAGGCCAGCACTCCATAAATTGTAATCTGTTTCAGAAACTTGGATGTCATTCCCTCCCTGTAAAACGAAAATACGTGGCTTGGTTAATTTCTTTGCGGTTGCAACTTGGTCATACACATTTAGGTCTACCCAATAAGCAGCAGGCAAACCGATAATTACCGAATCTGCTTTGATATCGTTCAACTTAGAAAGTTTACTTCTCTCAATTTCGGTGATCACGGTCTGGAATTGTTTTTTACTGGCCTCTGTAGTATCCTTTGCCAATTCGAACATGTATTTATTCTGCTCAACAATAATATCAGTTAATTTTCTTGCCGGAGCTGCCGCTAAAATAATCCCTGCAATGTCTGGTGTAAGGGTAGCAATGCGAGGCGCCAGCATACCACCTAAGCTATGTCCAAATACATATACATTCTTCGGATTGGCCCCTGCAACAGTCTTGGCCAAAGCTACTGCAGCAACTGCATCGTCTGTTACTTCTTCCTTAACCGTAAATGTCTTTGTAAACTCATGGGCATATACTAAGGTTCTTTTTACATAACGGATCGAACCTATTCCTTTTGAAGCTAAACCTGCTGCCAAATCTTTAAAAGGTTTATTTGGGCCAACGCTGGCATCCATATCATTTGGACCAGAACCATGTACCAAAACCACCATTGGGAAGTTTTTTACATTTTTAGGGGTGGTGATTACCGCTGCCAATTGATGACCAGGGGTTTGAAGGTATACCGATTTTTCTTCGTACAAATTGGTATCGGCATACAATGGTTTGGTATATACCGATGCTTTAGGCGGCATAAACAAACCGATTATTTTTTCAGCCTTATTAAACAAAACCACGAAGTTTTGATTGTCCTTTTCAAATTCACCCTCTACGGTAACGGCGTAAAATTCTCCTTGAAGCTTGCTCTGAACCGCATCCAATGTTACTGGTTTACCCAGCTTGGCTGTAATATTATCCCACAGTTCTTTGAGCTGTTCGGGCGAAATTTTTGCTTGCTCTGTCTCATCAAAAGATTTATGGGCATCGGTAAATTTTTCTTCAGCCATAAAAATGAAAAACTGGTTTGTTTTGCTGAATAGGCTTAAAACATTCTGAGAAAAGGTAACTGTACTTACAAACAGTAGGGCAATCAATAAAAAGGTTTTCTTCATAACATTGGTCATCACACACAGGGTGAGATTCAAAGTTAATAATATTTCAACCGCTTTAATGTTAAAAACTGTGAAATAAAAATGCCGCCCAAATCGAATTTGACCGGCATCTTATTTTAAAAAAAATCTTGTTATAGCAATTCAGCTTCAATGGTAATGGTCGTGTTCAATAATTTGGAGATTGGGCAATTCGCTTTTGCATCGGCCACCAATTCATCAAATTTCTCTTTAGACAAGCCTTCTGCTTTTACCTTCACCTCTAAATGGATATCTACAATCTCTCCTTTTTCAGGATTAAGATTTACAATGGCCTTGGTAGTCAATTCTTCGGGAGTTATATTTTCTGCAGAAATGTTGAAACTCAATTTCATGGTAAAACAACCAGCATGTGCCGCAGCAACCAGTTCTTCAGGGTTTGTACCGACACCTTCCTCAAAACGACTTTTGAAAGAATATTGGGTTTGATTTAATGTGCCACTTTGTGTGGTCAAGGTTCCTTTTCCATCTTTTCCAGTGCCATTCCAAACGGCTGTTGCATTTCTTTTCATATCAATTGTTTTTTATTTAACTAAAGTGTTTTGCTGTTACAATTGTTTGCTTGTAACTATTATCTGACAATAAATTTACAGCATATTTCTTACAAATAGATTATGCTTAAAATATCATTACATTAAATATATTTGTAAAAATTAAATGTTCTAACACTTTGGCAAAAAACACAAAAAAATATAAAAACATCTTGGTTATCGAAGATAATCATGCCATTTTAGATGTTATAACTTTGATACTGCAAAGCGAAGCTTACAAAGTTGCCGGTTTAAACAAAAGCGCCGATATGATGCAACATATTGACGCCTTCCAACCAGACTTGATGATCTTGGATATTATGCTTCCTGATGGAGATGGAAGGGAACTATTGAGCCAGATCAGAACCAACCAGCAGACTGCTAATATTCCTGTATTGATGATCTCTGCTAAATACACTGCGCAAAACATACAACATGGCGACCACAAACCCAATGGATTTTTAGCGAAACCTTTTGACATTGATGACCTTTTGGATAAGATAGAAGGCATTTTGGCCGGAAAAACTTATTGATATTTATCGGGTATATTTTTCCTACATTTAAATAAATAAAAATAGGATGAACGCCAACGAAGAACTTATACACCATTTCTACACTTGTTTTCAGCAAAAGGATTATAAAGGGATGCAGGCCTGTTATGCCGACCATGCTACTTTTAGCGATGCTGTATTCAAAAATCTTAATGCGAGCCAAGTTAGGGCGATGTGGGAAATGCTGATCCTAAAAGGCAAGGATATGCGTGTTGAGTTTGGCAATGTCTCTGCCAATGACCATACGGCAACTGCACATTGGGATGCCTATTATACCTTTTCTTCAACAGGCAACAAAGTGATCAACCGCATTGACGCCAGTTTTGAAATAGAAAATGGCAAAATTGTTAAACATACAGACCATTTTAGTTTTTACACTTGGGCCAAACAGGCCTTGGGTATCAATGGTATTTTATTGGGTTGGACCAATTTTCTACGAAAAAAAGTGAGCGCCCAGGCCATGAAAAACCTAGACAGCTTTATGGGCAAGAAATAACTATTTGCTTAAATAAGTGACAATGGCATTGACATCCAGCTTTTGCTGATCACCACTTTCCATGTTTTTGAGCGTCAATAGTCCACTTTGCATCTCATCCCCTCCAATTAAGATCACATAAGGAATATGTTTTGCATCTGCATAGCTCATCTGTTTTTTAAGTTTCGCTGCTGATGGATACAATTCTGCCGAGATATTGGCTGTCCTTAATTGTTGCAAGATCGGCAAGGCATATAATTCTGCTTCCTCATCAAAATTACTGATCAATACGGTTGTGCCCTGTGCGGCCGACGTTGGAAAAAGATTCAATTCTTCCAGCACATCATAAATTCGATCTGCGCCAAACGAAATTCCAACACCAGTAAGGTCTTTTAAGCCAAACATTCCTGTCAGGTCGTCATAACGGCCACCACCACCAATACTGCCCATGGCCACCTCGTTGGTTTTTACCTCAAAGATACAGCCTGTGTAATAATTTAAGCCACGTGCCAAGGTAATGTCTAATTCAACTACTGTTGAGAGATTGGAGATTGGAGACTGGAGATTAGAGATATATTTGAAGACTGTTTCAATTTCTTCAATTCCTTTTAAGCCTATTGCCGAGTTCGCCAAAACTGATTTCAAACTTGCCAGTTTTTCAACATTTGAACCTTGCAACAATATCACAGGTTTCAATTGGTCAATATCGGCAGTTGTAAAACCACGCTCCAATAATTCTTTCGTTACCCCTTCAAAGCCAATCTTATCCAGTTTATCAATCGCCACCGTCATGTCTACAATCAGCTCTGGCTTACCAATAATTTCGGCTATGCCTGATAGTATCTTACGGTTATTGATCTTGATGTTAAAATCCTTCAGACCTAAATTGCTTAAGGCTTCGTGATAGATCAATACAAATTCTGCCTCGTTTAATAGTGAGGGAGAACCAACCACATCTGCATCACATTGATAGAACTCTCTGTAACGTCCTTTCTGAGGGCGGTCTGCACGCCAAACAGGCTGTACCTGAAAACGCTTAAATGGAAAAGAAATCTCACTCTGGTGCATCACCACATAGCGGGCAAAAGGCACGGTAAGATCATAACGTAATGCTTTTTCAGAAACAAGCGGTAATAAGTTTCTTGAATTGTATTCAAAATCCTGATCTTTTTGCTTTTTGTTGTCTGCTTCCTTTAAAAAATCTCCGCTATTTAAAATCTTGAAGATCAGTTTGTCACCTTCATCACCATATTTACCAGTTAAGGTAGACAAGTTCTCCATACTTGGTGTTTGTATTTCGGCATAACCATATTTCTTAAAAACCGTTTTAATGGTATCAAAAATATAATTGCGTTTCACCATTTCTTGCGGCGAAAAATCTCTTGTTCCTTTGGGTAAACTTGGCTTGGTAATAGACATGGGGCAAAAATAGTAAAAAAGCTGGCAGTTTTCAGTTCCCAGCTGCTAGCTTTCAGTTAACAGTTGATAAGGATTTGCTCCTATTCAGCGTCGTAGATAATTACTTTTTCGAAAAAGACCCTAAACTCATCCAAAAAAGCTTGATGGATCGGATGGCTCTGATAAACGTCATGACCGGCCAAATCTTCAAAAAACAAAACCAGGCTAAAGGTATAGGTCGTATCAACTACCGCACGTTCTATCGGAGCTGGAGTACCAATGTGAAAATATTTTACAACTTCAATGTGCTCTAAAGAATCCAATCCTTTACGGAAATTGGCTTTTTGTGTTTCAGTAGTGTCGGCCTTTAGCCAGAATAATACGTGGTGGGCTATCATTAGCTTTTGATTTTAATTGCTCAAAAATAGGTTTTTTGGCTTTCGTTTGGTAACAGAAACAAGTAAAAAAGACAAATATAAGATGAAAGCATTGCCCCTCTTTCACCTTACATTTTCTATTTTATTTCTGGCTAGCGGCCCAAGTATCCATTTTTGCTTCAAAAACGCTTAAAGGCAATGAACCATCTTTCAATACCTCGGTATGGAAAGCAGAGAGTTTGAACTTGGTGCCCAATTCTTTTTCATACTTGGTTCTCAACTCCCTTATCTTCATTGCTCCGGTTTTGTACCCCAATGCCTGGGCTGGAATACCCATGTAACGTTCAATTTCAGCAGTTGCTCCTTCTTCGCTGATGGCCTCATTGTCCATCATGTATTTGATGGCTTCTTCTCTGCTCATGTTCTTGGTATGGATGGCCACATCAACCACCAAACGGATGGCACGGTGCATTTCATCGCCAAGCGCCCCCATGTGTTGATAGGGGTCTTGGTATAGGCCTAATTCTTTACCTAATGATTCGCAATACAGCGCCCAGCCTTCTACATAGGCATTATGAAAACCAAACCTGCGAAATTTCGGCAAGGAGGTATTTTCTTGTGTTAAGGAAATCTGATAATGGTGCCCAGGGATGGCTTCGTGCAAGAACAGGGATTCCATTCCAGAAGTGATGTTAAATTTGGTTGCATCTAAAATGGGCACATAAAATATGCCTGGTCTTTTACCATCTGCAGAGCCTTGGTTATATTCTGCACTTGCCGATGCCGCCCTGAAAGCTTCTGTCTGTCTGATTTCGAAAGGCGTTTTAGGTTCGTGGTCGAACATCTTTTTCAAGTTAGGCTTCATCCGCTGGTGGATGTCTTCAAACGCAGCCAATACTTCTTTTGGCGTTTTGTAAGGCATAAACTTGGGGTCGGTCTTCATGTATTCGAAAAATGCCTTAAGATCACCTTTAAAACCGACCAGATTTTTGATGCTATCCATTTGCGCTTTGATCCTCGCCACCTCTTTCAAGCCTGTTTGATAAATCTCTTCTGGTGTTTTCTTGGTCGTGGTTTGTTGTCTAACCAAATAGGCATACCATTCTGCTCCACCAGGCATGGCCGACATGCCAGAAGTTGTCCTTGCTTTAGGGAAGTATTCATTTTGCAGGAAATCTCCTAGTTTTTTATAGGTTGGTATAATTACGGTTTGGATGCTTTTTTTGTATGCCTCAGTTAATCTTTTTTGATCTGCAGGAGAAAAATCTTTAGGCATCAGTTTAATCGGGTCGTAGAACAAACTCTGCTCTGGATTGGCCACTACCATGCTCTGCATCTGCGGAATCATTTTAACCACTAACGCTTTGGGCAGCACAATGCCGCTTTGCATCCCTTTTTTAAAGTTACCAATGGCCGTATCTGCCCAAACCGCAAATGCATTTACACGTTTCAGCCAATCTTCATAATTCTTTACGGTTTTAAAAGGTTGTGCTCCTGTTCCAGACCCTAGTTGACCGATGGTTAAAGGCAAAGCAAACATCTGGTTAAATGGCAAGTATTCTGAATGGTATTTAAGCCCTTCGATGTTCATGTCTAGCTGATCCTTTAAAAAATAGTACGAAAGCTTGTCGTTCGCATTTAAACGCTCTCTATCGTATTTAGTCAAACTATCAAGGAAGCGTTGATTAAACGCCCCATATTCTTTTATATAAGCTACGGAGCCATCATTGGCCAAAAGGTCGTTGTATCTTTCGTCACCAATAAATGTGGCATTGATCGGGTTGAGCTTTAAACCCTCCTCATAATATTGTTCACATAAAGCCGCAAAATTCTTGTTGGTTTCGGTTGAAGGTTTACTTGGCTGTTTACAAGCACCTATTGCGGTGGCAAGTAATAAGGCAAAAGCTAATTTTTTCATCGGTTCAGTTGTATAAATTTATAAAGTTGATTTTTTTAGCGGCAGACGTTTGCGATAGCTCAATTGTCTCCAGATCCATTCTATTGGACCATAGTTATATCTAGAGAGCCACCACTTGCTAAAATAGACTTGTATAGTGTAAACCACAATGGCCAATAACAGATAAAACCAAACAGGCTTTGTATTCCAAACACCGAAGCCAAAGCCTGAAAACACCAGTAAACCAATCAGATTTTGGGTCATGTAATTGGTCAAGGTCATTTTACCCATAATGGCCAAGTTAGCGAAGAACGCTTTTAACTTTCCTGCAATGTATAACCAACAGATAGCACTACCGATAAATATCATTGTACTTAAAATTACCCAATAACGCATATTATAATAGTTTTGTATGGGTAATTTAAGTTTTTGGCTGATCGGGAAAAATGCGGTGAGCAAAAGTGTAACCACTAATGAGATCCAGAATGTGCGCTTAATTTCTTTTCTTTTACTAGTTAGGTCATTGAAGAAGTTGATCTTATATAAAGAGAAACCCCATAAAAAGCAGCAGAACATCACTACATGGACGGTATATAGATAGGGCTTACTGATCATTTGTCCGACATACGTTGCTTTCAAGCCAAACGACAGTACATCCAATACGTTATTGCTCCTGTACAATGGAAATAATTTAGACATGTGGTTCCATCCAGAATCATTTAAGGAATTGATATAGGCCGAAACTGCTGGAATAGCCAATAATAAGATGATACTTGTGATGAAGGTTGTTTTAGCCGAACTTTTATAAAAGAGCAATAACAATAGGCCCAAGATGGCATAATCTTTCAGGATATCTCCAAAAAAGAAAGCACTATTGATCAAGGCCAGCATCAAGAGCCAAAACATCCTGCCTGCAAAAAATCCATATGGGTTATGTCCCTTTCCTTTAACATTGTTCATTAATACCGCAAAGCCATAGCCAAAAAGCAAGCTCAACATGGTCCATGATTTGGCGGAGAAGAAGATGCTGGTAAAAAACATCAAGATGTTCGTCAACATATCGGGCTTGAAAGCATTCCAATCCCTACCGAAGGTAAAGAAGTCGAAGTAGTTCATCAATACCACACCCAAAAGGGCCCAGCCCCTCAAGATATCTACAATTACAGTCCGCTGGTTGAGTTGAATTGGTTGGCTTAGGGCATTATCCATTTCATTAAATTTAAGAGGTTAATTAAAGTTAGTGTTTTTATAGATGGAAATTTAATAGCCCCTAAATTTAGTAATGAAAACAATAGATTATTAACGATTCAAAATCTTAAACATCTGCTATTCAGCAATTTTAAAATTAATTCCCCTAAAATTAAAGATTTCTATTATCTTCAAAAAATTTATCAACTAAATCTTTAATTGATTCGCTATCTATGACATTAACTTCTACTCAAAAAACAATGAAATCTCTTCGAACGGCAGGGCTCTTCCTTCTGCTTTTTTATGCTTGTCCCTCTTTCGGACAATTGGTTCCAATTTCTTTAGAACAACGTATTGAAAATGCCACAACCATTCTGGAAGGAAAGGTAATTGGTCAAACCTCTTATTGGGACGAAAACAAGACCCACATCTACACTGCTAATATTGTTGAGGTATATAAGGTATTTAAAGGTCAATTAACTGCAAAGCAAGTGGAGATCATCACACCAGGAGGAATTGTTGGCGATAGAATGGAACGCATTACATATTCACTTGAATTAAAAATTGGAGATGCTGGAGTTTTTACTGCTATACCAAATACCACAAGAATAACAACCACAACCAAGCTTACACAGTTAAAAGTATATACTGGAATACAAGGCTTTATACAGTATGATTTAAAAAATGGTTCGGCTAACGATATGTTTAGCAATTATAAAAACATTAATAAAGAAGTTTACACCAAAATCGTTGCCCAAACAAAATCTGATATAAAAACTGTACAAAAAGCACCTTTCAAAATTGAGATACAATGATTAAAAAAATACTAAATTTCCGTTTCTCTCTTTGCTTTTTGTTTTTTGTTTTCATTCTTTCTTCGACAACATTTAGTCAGATAATCGATTTCAATCCCAAAACTATTACCGCAGGAACCGGAAGCGTACTCACCTTTACTGGTATAGGCTTTGGCTCTAGTAGGGGGCCAAATGCTTACGTTGCATTTTCCAGACAAGACCCAACAAACCTTACCGTGATAAAGGTTTTAGAGAGCGATTATATCTTGTGGACGGATACTAAGATACAGGTAAAGGTTCCTGCTGGAGCCGGAACTGGAGGGCCCATAATTATAATAGATCAGACACGCGGCATTTACTTAGGACAATTAATCATAAGTAATACTATAAACAATGGCCCTGCTTACATCAGTTCTTTTAGTCCAACCAGCATTTCTGCCGGCACTCAGAGCCTAATCACTATAAATGGTTCTGGATTTGGCTCAACACCTGGCTCTGTTTTTTTTAAATGGTCGGGAGCGGATGGAGATGCTGCTATCGGGACCAATAGCTCTGAAATTATTTCTTGGAGCAATACACAAATAGTTGCCAAAGTATCTGAAAGTGCTGGATCTGGTATAATTTCAGTGATATTAAATGGCGATCATAATAATCCTATTAAGTCCAACACTCCATTAACTGTAAAATATGCTGTATTTACCTCGTATAACGCATTGCCTTTAATACTCTCAAATAACAATGGTAATGGTGGTTACACTTTCAGAATGGAAACTAATTTTGCAAGCAATACAGCAGCTAGCACATCCTTTAAAAAAGCAATGGATACATGGGTATGTGCAACCAATATAAATTGGGGAATTGGCTCAACAGCCACAGTAAGCGAAGCTGCTTCTACAAATGTAAACATGGTCAAGTTTGGAGGGGCAAGTGAAATTATAGTTGGAACTTTAGCTTACACTTCAATGGGTTTCAGACGATGTCCCAATGGAGAATGGGAGCTTGGAGATGTGGACATAACGTTTAACAATCAAGATTACAATTGGAACTATACAAGTAGCGCCCCTTCAAGTAATCAATATGACTTCGAAACAGTCGCTTTACATCAATTGGGACATGCCCATGGCCTTGTACATGTAAATAATGTAGGAGATCCAATGTATTATAATACCAAAATCGGCACTACAAACAGGTCATTAAATGCTGCTGTTATTGAAGGGGGAAACTATATGTTAATTAATAGCGCTGCAATGGGTGCTCTTTCTTGCAATGGTGCCATCATACCATTTCCTGCTGGAAGCTGTGGCTTATCATCTCCAACAATTACCTCTTTTACCCCAACAGCAGGCGCAACGGGAACTGTAGTAACCATTACAGGCACTAATTTCTCGTCTGTTACGGATGTACGTTTTGGCAATGTAATTGCGACATCATTCAATGTGGTTTCTCCAACTGAAATAACCGCTATAATTGCAAATGGAGCAACAGGAGATGTGAGTATAACTACACCAGGAGGAGTTGCAACAAAATCCGGCTTTACTTATATCACAAAGTCTTCACAAACTTTAACATTTAATCCTTTCCCCAATAAAACATATGGAGATATTGATTTTGATCCAAATGTTACAGCAAGTTCTGGACTTCCAATTACTTATACAAGCAGTAATCCTTTAGTCGCAACAATTGTGAACAACAAAGTGCATATCATAAGTGCCGGAACGACAATTATTACCGCAACACAAACTGGTAACGCTACCTATAGTCCAGCGATTGTAAACCTTAATTTACTTGTTAACAAGGCTAACCAGAGCATTTCCCTTTCAACTATACCAACAAAACTGGTGACAGATCAGGACTTTGATCTAGATGGTATTGCAACTTCTGGACTAATGGTAAATTATACAAGCTCTAATCCTGCTGTTGCCACCATCATCAACTCGAAAGTACACATTGTTGGAGCTGGATCCACAACAATTACGGCTATTCAAAATGGAGATGCAAATTATAGCCCAGCAACACCTATCTCGATTGATCTAACTGTTAGTAAATTCGCTCAGACCATTGTTTTCCCTAATCTTAGCGCAAAGGAACTCAACAGTCCAGACTTTGACCCAGGAGCAAGTGCAAGTTCAAGGCTGATGGTAACCTATACAAGCTCAGACCCCAATGTTGCTACAATTGTTGCTGATAAAATACATATTGTTGGGGCTGGATCTACAATCATTACAGCTTCACAGACCGGCAATACAGAGTTTGCTGCGGCAACTGCTGTTGCTGTTACTTTGGTTGTAAATAAGTCTAATCAAACCATTACTTTCTTGCCTATTACAGTTAAAAACTATAATGACCCTGATTTTGAGCTGAATGCTACAGCAAGTTCTGGGCTACCTGTTGCCTATAGAAGTTCTAATACAGCAGTGGCTACCATTACAGGAAACAAGGTGCATATCATTGCATCAGGCGCTACGGTTATTACTGCCATGCAAGTTGGTAATAATAATTTTAACGCAGCTGTTGAAGTACCTCAGAATCTAGATGTTGTTTATACATTACCTGTAAGCAATTTTACGATCAAATCAACTGATGTAACCTGCAAAGGAAGTGGCAATGGTGCAATCCAAATTACAGCAACACAAACGCTAAATTATACCGCAACAATTTCTGGGAACAACAAAACCACTACCCATCCCTTTAACTCTGTATTAGCAGTAAATAACCTTGCTGCTGGAACATATAATGTATGCATAACCATTAATGGGCAGGCAAACTATAAACAATGCTTTGACCTAGTGATCAAAGAACCGAAAGACCTAGCTGTCTATTCGAGCCTGAAAAATGATGGCAATACTGTGGTATTGAAACTAGAGGGTAGTAATTTCTATAGAATCGATTTGAATGGTCAGGTAATTACAACTACTGATCAAGAGATTTCACTTCCTTTAATTAAAGGAAATAATATTGTTAAGATATCCTCTGATAAAACCTGTCAAGGTATAATTGAAAGAACATTTTTAACTACAAATCGTATTTCACTTTACCCAAACCCGGTAAAAGACATTCTTTATATTTCTACAGGAAGTACTGAATCAAGTCTTGCCAAAATAGAAGTACACTCGTTAGATGGAAGGTTGGTGTATACTAGTCAGCATATTGCAGAATATGGAAGAGTAGGTGTAGATCTTTCTAAACTGAATAAAGGGTTACATGTGCTTACCCTATCTATCGGAAATACAAAAACCATCCATAAGGTCTTAAAAGATTAATCATAAACGCTATCAGATGAAAAAATATCTATTTATATGCCTATTATGTCTAGTAGTCATCGGTTGTGAGAAAACCCCTAAGGTGATTGATCCACCAACAAAAGCGGTATTAGCGCTCCCTAACAATAATGAGACTTGCATTAGTGGCACTATTATTTCGCCAACTTTAAGTTCTATCTCATTTAAATGGACTGCATCTCAAAATGCAGAATCATATGTACTTACTATAAAAAATTTGGAAAGTGGATCGATTATTACCCAAACAACAACAACCACAGAAATACCAGTAACATTATCTCGAAACACCCCTTATTCTTGGTCTGTTACTGCTAAATCATCTAAAACTAGTACAACAGCACAAAGTGAAGTTTGGAAATTTTATAACGCAGGGGAAGCACTAAGCTTTTATACTCCTTTTCCTGCCGAGATGGCTAGTCCAACCATGGGACAGCGCATTACGCCAACAGCTGGTAAAATTACCTTACAATGGGTGGGAAGTGATGTAGATAACGATATTGTAAATTATGATATCTATTTAGGTACCAATGCTAATCCAACATTATTAAAAAGTAACCAAGTAGATCATGCCTTAGCCGATGTTGCCGTAAATGCGGGGACGACTTACTATTGGAAAGTGATTACAAGAGATAGTAAAGGAAATACTTCTGATTCTGGCATTCATATATTTTACACTAATTAATTGTCTAAAGTAGAATATCATTAATCCATTACTTTACTTTTAATACAAATTACCCAAACAAAAAAGGCTACCCAAACAGGTAGCCTTTTTATTAAATCCTCAGACCAGCCGAGGATAATAATTATTGATTAAACCAATAACCTTACTGGTTCTTCTAACAATGCTTTTAAAGTCTGCAAGAAAGCTGCACCTGTAGCACCATCAACCACACGGTGGTCGCAGCTTAAGGTAACTTTCATTACGTTTCCTGGTACAACCGCACCATTTTTAACTACTGGTACTTGTGCAATGCCACTTACGGCAAGGATACAAGCATTTGGTGTATTGATAATGGCTGTAAATTCATCTACACCGAACATACCCAAGTTAGAGATGGTAAAGGTTGAACCTTCCATTTCTGCTGGTTGTAGTTTTTTAGATTTTGCTTTTTGTGCATATTCTTTAACCTCTGCAGAAATATGGCTTAATGATTTTCCATCAGCAAAGCGGATAACAGGCACCAATAGACCTTCGTCAACTGCAACAGCTACACCAATATGTACATGTTCGTTGGTGCGGATGGTATCACCTAAGAAAGATGAATTAATTGCAGGATGTTGTTTCAAGGCAATAGCCACCGCTTTTAGCACTAGATCGTTGAAAGAAATCTTAACCGGGGCATATTCGTTCATTTTGGTACGGGCCGCAATCGCTTGGTCCATATCAATGCTCATGGTTACATAGAAATGAGGAGCAGTAAATAAACTTTCAGATAAACGTCTGCTGATTGCTTTACGCATCTGGGTAACTGGTCTCTCACTAAATTTCTCCTCACCAACAAATTGTGGAATTGCTGGAGCTGCTTTTTCTTTTGGACTTTCTGACTTCTGGCTATCAGCTTGAGGCGTAGCCGCAGGTTTAAAGTTTTCGATATCCTTTTTAATGATACGACCACCATCTGCACTACCGGCAACCTGAGCTAGGTCAATTCCTTTTTCTTTAGCAATTTTTTTAGCCAAAGGCGAAGCGATGATCCGACCAGTATTTGCATTGGCAACAACTTGGGGTTTTGCTTCTTCCTGGGTTACTTCTGCTTTAGGGCTTTCAGCTGCTGCTGCGCTTGTAGTTTTAGCAGGAGCATCACCTTGTGCTAAAATAGCAGAGATGTCTGTTCCCTCAGGGCCAACAATAGCGATAATGCCATTTACTTTAGCTGCTTCACCTTTGTTTACGCCAATATGCAATAAAGTTCCAGTTGCGTAGCCCATCACTTCCATCGTAGCCTTATCGGTTTCTACGTCGGCCAGCACATCATCATCCTTAACTTTATCACCAACCTTTTTATGCCATTCGGCGATAACGCCTTCAGTCATGGTATCACTTAATAAAGGCATACGGATTACCGTTACTCCTTTTTTACTCAATTCTTCTTCGCTTAAGCCACCACCTTGTGCTGGCGCTTTAGTTTCTTCTTTTGGAGCTTCTTCGGCTTTAGGAGCTGCTGCTGTTGTAGCACCACCTTCCGCTTCAAGTGCAGCTTTATAGTCTTCGCCTTCTTTACCAATTACGGCAATTACAGCATCAACCGGCACAGCTTTACCCTCTTCAACACCAACAAACAATAATGTTCCGTCCCAATAAGACTCTAAATCCATAGTCGCCTTATCGGTTTCTACTTCGGCCAAAACATCGCCGCTCTTAACTTTATCGCCTACTTTTTTATGCCACTTCGCCATTACCCCTTCGGTCATGGTATCGCTCATTTTGGGCATTTTTACTATATCAGCCATTTATATAAATCTATTGAAAATGCGTTCTAAAAAATTAATCTTGGTATGGATAGTCAGTTTGCACATAAACATCTTTGTACAGTTCAGATGCATCTGGCCAAGGAGATTCTTCAGCAAATTTCACTGATTCATCAACTATTCCTTTTACTTTTTCTTCAATCTCAGCTATCCATTTATCATCAGCATATTTCTGTTCCAGAATAATTTCTCTCACTTGCTCAATTGGATCTTTTGATTTGTATTCTTCCAACTCGTCTTTGGTACGGTATTTTGCTGGATCAGACATCGAGTGACCACGGTAGCGGTAAGTTCTCATTTCTAAGAAAGTAGGTCCTTCACCACTACGTGCACGTTGGATTGCTTCGTCCATTGCATTGTGTACGGCAACTGGATCCATCCCGTCAACTGGTGCACAAGGCATATCAAAACCTAAACCGATTTTATAGATATCGGTCATGTTGGTGGTACGCTCTACAGAAGTTCCCATGGCGTAGCCATTGTTCTCGCAAACAAAAACTACTGGTAATTTCCATAACATGGCCATGTTAAAAGCTTCGTTTAAGGCCCCTTGACGAACTGCTCCGTCGCCCATGTAACAGATGTTTACATTTTTGGTGCCTTTATATTTCTCTGCAAATGCAATACCTGCACCTAAAGGAATCTGACCACCTACGATACCATGTCCACCATAAAAGTTATGTTCCTTGCTAAAGATGTGCATTGAACCACCTTTACCTTTAGAGCAACCAGTGATCTTACCATACATTTCTGCCATGATACTGTTTGCACTTACACCCAATGCCAAAGCATGTGCGTGATCACGATAAGCTGTAATCATAGAATCGTCTGGTCCCATTGCAGAGATTGCGCCTGCAACTACTGCCTCTTGGCCGATGTATAGGTGGCAAAAACCACGTATCTTTTGCTGTCCGTATAGCTGTCCGGTTTTTTCTTCGAACTTGCGCATAAGCAACATCGACTCAAACCACTTCAAATAGGTATCCTTATTTATTTCTACTGCACTCATGTTGAGGTATTGATTTTTTATTTACGAGAGCAAATCTAATTTTTTTTACGCAATTTCTGACATCATTTAATGTAAAATTATCTTTGTGAGGCAGCTAAACCATTAGATTTTAAACCATTTAACCGATTTCATGCTCTTTTTATTTTTTGTGATCTGACCATAGCTGGGATTATTATTTTTTGCTTTCGCCAATTCACTATAAATTTTAGAATGAATTAAAAAAGAAGGGGAAATATTATTCTGTTGGCGAAATCTATTTTCTATAGCGTTAAATTTGATTTTATCAACAAAAAAACAATTAAAATGATACGATAGCGGAGGTAAAAACGCAACAAATGTTAATAACTTTTACAAATGACTGAAAAACATTTGGATAACATATTCAAATAACATATTTTTGCTACCCTAACAATAAGCCCTAGTGGTGTACGTTTAAGTGTAAGTGTCATTTTACCCAAACTTAACAGTATAACATGATTAAAAAGTTTTTGTTCTCCCTCTTGATTATCACTTGTAGCTACTCTGCTACATTTGCTCAAAAAAGCAAAAAAACAAAAGAAGTTCAAAGCAAGGCAAAAGAGACTAACGTAGAAGATCCAGATAACTTAGCTTCACAATATTTCTCGCAAGTAATGGGTGTTGCAGTAGATGCGACGTCTAACTTAAAGCTTTACAAATTTATATACGAGTGGATTGGAACTCCATACCGCTTCGCTGGTAATACCAAAAAAGGAATTGATTGTTCAGCCTTTGCAAAAACCATTTACGACAAAGTTTTCAATACAACTATCTTACGTAATTCTGGCGATATCTTCGGAATGACCGTTCCTTTGTCTAAAGACGAGTTGAAAGAAGGTGATCTGGTATTCTTTAGAGGTAATGGCCGCAAGATTTCTCATGTTGGTGTTTACTTAGGCGATAATCGATTTGCACATGCCTCATCCTCACGTGGTGTGGTAATCAGCAATCTTAATGAACCTTATTATTCGCGTATCTTTTTTAAGGGTGGCAGAATTATCGAATCAGGCAAGAAGGACTTTGTTGAAGAATAGCCTAATTTTCAATTGATCAACATTTAAAATATTTAATCCTCCTATTATCCAGGGGGATTTTTTTATACCTCAGCAATGAAGAACTTTTTTGCCCTTTTTGGTTTTACCCTATTGGTGGCCTATTTTGTATTGAGCTGTCAGAGTAAAACAGTTGACCAACAATCAAAACTGCTCCCACCAGATAGCCTTCATCAAACGAAAGATACCATCAATATTGTTGCCGTGGGCGATATCATGTTGGGCTCTGCTTTTCCAACTAAACTTAATCTTCCACCAGATGATGCTGTCAACAGTTTTAAAGCTGTGGATTCATTTTTAAAAGGGGATATTGTTTTTGGAAACTTGGAAGGTTGTTTTTTAAATGATGGCAATTCTTCTAAGTGCAAAGGATCAGATCCCAATAGCTGTTATGCTTTTCGGATGCCAGACCGTTATGGTGCCATTTTTAAAAAAGCGGGTTTTAATGTATTGAGCATTGCCAACAATCACGTAGGGGATTTTGACAGTAGAGGTAGAAAAAATACCGCGAGAATCTTGGATTCGTTACAGATCAAGTATGCTGGTCAGCTCAACAAACCTTTCGACATTTTTGAAAAAGATAGTGTAAAATATGCCTTTTGTGCATTTGCACCTAACGAGAATACCGTTTCTATTAAAGACATCGATAGTGCGAAAAAACTGGTTGCGGCCTTGAAAAAACAGGTAGATATTGTGATTGTCTCTTTTCATGGGGGTGGCGAAGGGGCAAACTTTGAGCATGTAACCCGACAGACAGAAATCTTTTATAAAGAAAACCGTGGAAATGTTTATGCTTTTGCACATGGCGTGATTGATGCTGGTGCAGATGTGGTTTTAGGACATGGCCCGCATGTAACCAGAGCAGTTGAAGTCTATAAAAATAAATTCATTGCTTATAGCCTAGGCAATTTCTGTACTTACGGGATGTTCAGTTTAAAAGGCCCAAATGGTTTTGCGCCACTACTTCAATTAAAGCTCAATGCCAAAGGCGATTTTTTATATGCTGATGTAATTTCTGTAAAACAGGATAAGATCAACAGGCTAACTTTAGATGAAAACTTCACCGCATTTAAAAAGATGCAAAGTTTAACGGATGTTGATTTTAAAGGCCATCAATTAAAGTTTGATAACAATAGAATCTCTTTAAAAGATCAAAACGAAACAGACAAGGCAAATTAAGCCTCATCCTTTGTATTTTTCACCAATCCGATACCAGATACAAAAAAGATGATTGCTATGATGCCGATTACAATCAATTCTTTGGTTTGTATACTGTTTTGTACAAAACCCCAACCCGAGTAGATCAGACCAATAATACCTAAAATAGTTAGCACTGTACCGAAAGTACGTTTTACATTCATATCAATGAGTTTAATAGCTTTATAACATCCTGTTTATCATTTTGTTTTAATAAAAAAGCGACACCAAATTCATGATGCCGCTTTATCTTTTTATATTGCCTTTAGCTTAATCTACCAAACACCTAACCTATTTGCTGGGGCAATGTACATCTTAGCTGTTGCAGGCACATTAAATGCCTTATAAAATGCTTCCATGCTGTATACAGGCCCATTTACCCTAAACATTTCTGGCGAGTGTGGATCTGTTTTGATACGAACACGCATGTTTTCATCTCTGTCTTTGATCCTCCATACTTGGGCAAAGCTTAAAAAGAACCTTTGGTCTGGTGTAAAACCATCAATTTTCTTTGTCGCTTCTTTGCCCTGTGCTGTTAATTTAAAAGCATCGTAGGCAATGGCCAAACCACCAATATCCGCTAGGTTTTCTCCCAATGTTAAATTGCCATTTACGTGTTGGTTATCCAACAAGGTAAATCCGCTATACATGGCTGCAACTTTATCAGCTTTGGTTTTAAATTGAGCTGCGTCTGCTTTGGTCCACCAATCTTTCATGTTACCTGCAGCATCGTACTGACGACCTTGGTCATCAAATCCATGTGTCATTTCGTGACCAATTACCGCACCAATTGCACCATAGTTGATGGCATCATCAGCATTTGCATCAAAAAACGGAAACTGTAAAATCCCGGCAGGGAAAACAATTTCGTTAAATGTAGGATTGTAATATGCATTTACTGTTGGTGGTGTCATTCCCCATTCTGTTTTATCAACTGGTTGACCGATCTTTCCAATCATTTCATTATAACCGTGTGTTCTGGCACTACGTGCATTTCCTAAGTAATCGTTTTTGGTAATGGTTACATCATCAAAATTCTTCCATTTGGTGGTATAACCAATTTTCTTTAAGAAGATATTCAGCTTTTCAGTTGCTTTTGTTTTTGTTTCGGCACTCATCCAATCCAATTTTTCGATACGGCTAGCAAACACTTTCTGTAAGTTATTTACCAATTCATCCATACGTTTTTTGGCTTCTGGTGTAAAGTATTTCTCTACGTAAAGCTGACCCAAAAGATCGCCAAGGTTCCCATCTATTCCATTGATTAATTTTTTCCATCTCTCAGACTGTTTCTTTTGTCCGTTAAAGATCTTATTGAAATTGAAAGATGCATCTACAAATGCTTTACTTAAAAAGCCTGCATTTCTGGCCATGTAATCATATTTGAACTTGGTTTTCCAAACATCAATCGGCTGGCTGGCCAATAAAGTACTCAATGTTTTAAAATAATCAGGCTGACCAACATTTACACTATCGGTTTTTATCTTCATCGCAGCAAAAAGGCCTACAACATCCAAGTTTGGTGCCAATTGGGCCAATTGGGCAACGCTCATTTTATTGTAGTTCTTTTGTGGATCTCTCAGTTGTTCTGGACTACGGTGCGATTTGGCAATCTCTGTTTCCAAGGCCAATATAGCGTTCGCGTTTTTAGTCGCTGTTGCACCATCCACCCCTGTCAAGCTAAACAGTTTAGTAGCATAATCAACAAAACCTGTTCTAGCTACCTTAGAAGCACTATCCGTTTTAAAATAGTATTCTTTTTCTGGCAAAGACAAGCCCGACTGATAGAATGAAGCTATATTTTTAACACTATTTTTTTCGTCTGCACCAACACCCATCCCCAATAAACTTGCTTCATCGGTTTTGGCCAACTCTGCCAATAGCTTAACCAGTTCTTTATAGTCTTTTGCCGCGTCTATTTTCGCCAGTACAGGCTTAAGTGGTTCCGCACCTAATTTTTCTATGGCAACAGTATCCATTCCGCTGGCGTAATAATCACCTACCTTTTGTTTGGCCGTACCTTTGGCTGCACCTTCTTTCTCTGCTTCTTCAACAATTCCCTTCAGTTTTTTAAGATTATCTTCATATAACGTATAAAAGCTTCCCCAACCGCTCTGGTCATCAGGAATTACTGTATTCTTCATCCACTTTCCGTTTGCATACATAAAGAAATTATCTCCAGGGTTAACTGAAGTATCCATTCCTGCAGTATCAAGAAATACAGTCCGATTTTCGGTACTGGTATTTTTACTTTGACAGGCTACAATTAAAGCCAAGCCAATTAGTGGTAAACCTAATTTTAGTTTCATACATGTTTAATTAAATAAATTATTTAAAATAAAGCTACATAGAAACTTCAATTATTAGTAATATTGATTAGAATTTAACAAATTGAAACGATGATTTACATACCTTATGTTTTACTTTTCTTTGGACTGATTGTCCTACTTAGCTCTTTTGTAACTGTAAAACAGGGTACAATTGCAGTTATTACCATATTTGGCAAATACCGCAGGCAGTTGCGCCCTGGGTTAAGCCTAAAAATTCCTTTGATAGAGCAGATTCATTCTAGGATTTCTATCCAAAATCGATCGGTAGAGCTTTCATTCCAAGCCGTTACCCACGATCAGGCTAATGTTTATTTTAAGGCCATGTTACTTTATTCTGTACTGAACCATGATGAAGAAACCATTAAAAACGTAGCTTTTAAATTTGTGGATGCCAACAACTTGATGCAGGCTTTGATCCGCACCATTGAAGGCTCGATCAGGGCCTATGTAGCAACACAAAAACAGGCCAATGTATTGGCCCAGAGAAATGAGATCGTAGACCATGTGAAACATCAGATAGACCAGGTATTGGAAAGCTGGGGTTACCACCTACAAGACCTGCAGTTGAACGATATCACTTTTGATGAAGAGATCATGCGTTCTATGAGCAGGGTAGTTGCTTCTAACAATTTAAAGGCTGCCGCCGAAAACGAAGGTCAGGCCTTGTTGATCACCAAAACAAAAGGAGCTGAAGCAGATGGTAATGCCATTAAAATTGCAGCAGCAGCAGAACGTGAGGCGGCCCAATTACGTGGACAAGGTATTGCTTTGTTCCGTGCAGAGGTAGCACATGGTATGACCAAGGCCGCACAAGAAATGGAACAGGCCAACTTGGATATTTCTGTTATCCTATTTACCATGTGGACCGAGTCTATCAAACATTTTGCAGAGAATAGTGATGGTAATGTGATTTTCTTAGATGGTTCTACAGAAGGGATGAACAAAACCATGAAAGAGATGATGTCAATGCAGATCTCAAAAGAAAAGAAATAGATAAATTTATTCCATAAAAAAAGTCCAGCTAGATCAGCTGGACTTTTTTTGTGTTTTATAATTAAGTTTATTTGTTAAAAGGAGGGATAACGTTGGTCAGTTTTCCATCAACATTGGTCAACTTCATTAGATCCACCATGATCTTTAAGCTCTCATCCTGTACAAAATCAAAGGCTTCATCTTTTGTGGTCTTGTCTCCTTTTTTAACCGGAGCTAAGCCTCTAGATGCTCTCAATTGATTTAAGCGAGCTAGGGATTTCGCTTCCAACTCATCACGTTCCGCTTTTAATTTTGCTTCATTCAAAGAGATAGAGGTTTCTCCATCACGTTTTTTAGAGTCAGCAATGTCTTCTTGTAATATCTTATACGCTACAGAACCCGCCATTCTATCGTTGTGCAGTTTTAACAATTTCATTTTTACATCTGTTAGGTCTGCAACCATTTTAAAGTTAGAAGGTTTAACCATATCAAATGGCAATGCCGATGGTTCAGTATCTTCACCAATTTTATCCATTGGATAAACCGAAGGGAAATTGAAATCAGGTATTACACCTTTATGTTGTGTACTGTTACCATTGATGCGATAGAATTTACCCATAGTTAAGTTAATCACACCAAGTTGTGGGGTTCCGTCTTTATCCACAACTACTGAGCTTGAAGAAGCTGGTGCTCCTTGTTTTGCTCCAGGTTGACTCTCTGGTTGTGCTTTTTTGAAGACCGCAGCCATTTTTTGCAACAACGATGGCTCTACCAATCTATTTAGATCTATAGAAGACTGCACTGTTCCTTTGCCATAACTTTGTGTACCCATGATCACACCTCTACCATAATCTTGTATCGCTCCGGCAAAAATCTCAGAAGCCGATGCGCTTAAACGATCAATCATTACACCAAATGGACCAGACCAGGCCACACCTGCATTTTTATCTTCGTCAACTTCAACAGCACCTCTTAGGTCTTTCACTTGTACTACTGGGCCTTTGTCAATAAACAAACCTGTTAGGTCAATGGCTTCTACCAATGATCCGCCACCATTTGCACGTAGGTCCATTACAATTGCATCTACTTTATCAATATTCTTTAAGGTATCTATCAATAAACGCACATCACGTGTGGTGCTTTTGTAATTAGGGTCTCCGGCATTTGCCGCTTTAAAGTCTGCATAAAATGCTGGTACGTCTATAATGCCAATTTTATAAGGCTTGCCATCAGATTGGATGGTTTTAACTGATTTCTTTGCAGATTGGTCAGCCAAAATCACTTTCTCTCTTACTAGGGTAATCACAATTGGTTTAGACGAAAGCTCTTGTCCAACTGGGATAACTTTTAACCTTACCGTTGTTCCTTTTGGACCTTTGATTTTTGCTACCGCATTGTCAATTCTCCATCCAATAATATCTTCAAACTCTCCATCTACACCCTGTGCTACCGCCACAATCCTATCACCAGCATTGATCTGTTTGCTTTTAAAAGCTGGTCCGCCAGGAACTACAGATACAATTTTGGTCACTTCATTTTCTAATTGTAGTGTTGCACCGATCCCCTCGATAGAGCGTGACATTTCTTGATTAAAAGTTTCTGCATTTCGAGGGTTGAAATAGTTGGTATGTGGATCAATCGCTTCTGTAAACGAATCCATTAAGATTTGGAATACATCTTGGTTATTGAACTTTGCGGCTTGAGATTTTAAGTTTTCGTAACGCTTGGTTAGTGTCTCAATGTTTTTGGCCTGATCCGTACCTGCAATCTTCAGGTTAACCAACTCATATTTCACTCTTTTTTTCCAAACATCATCTAAAGCTGTTGTGCTTGTTATCCAAGGCATCTTTTCTCTATCGTATGTATAAGTATCGTTCTGGTTAAAATCATACTTCTCTTTAAGTTGGGCCAATGAATAGTTCACACGATCATTGTATCTTTTGAGGTAAACATTGAAAATATAAAAAGGAGCACTTAGATCACCAATCCTGAAATCGTCATCTAACGTAGTTCTGTATTTTTCAAATTCTTTGATATCGCTTGCCAAAAAATAATATCTCGAAGGATCCAATGCTTTGATGTACCTATCGAAAATGACTGAAGATATCGAGTCATTCAATTTTATCTTTTTATAATTATAATTTTCTATCAGTTGGACAACTTCTCTGCAAACCAAACTTTGTTGTTCGTCTGGTTTGATATTCTGTACACCATCAACCATTTTTTGCGCCTTTGGTGCAGCACTACATGCCAACGCCGCGGCAGTAAATGTTATCATTAATATTCTTCTCAACATCTCTTTAAACAGTTTAAAATCCATTTCATGTAAATCAACATCCAATATGATACCAATTTCTTAAATAAACAAAAAAGATACAGTTTTTAAGTGTATCTTTTTTGTAAAGTTTATAAAAATAAGGTTTTAATCAAGAAATCAGCTTGCTTTTAATGGCTAACATCACCAATCCAATAATACTTTTCACTTTTGTTTTCTTAAAGATATTTTTTCGGTGTGTTTCTACAGTACGTCTACTGATGGCCAAATGAGCTGCAATTTCCTCATTGCTGTATTCTTGGGTAATGAGCTTTATAATCTCCACCTCTCGTCTACTTAAAACATCAATAATTCTAATTGCATTATTCTTCATGTACAATGGGTTGATTCAGATGATCGTTGGTAGTAACAAAAATTGAAAAAACCATGCCCCTGTACAATACCAAGTTCAGGGTATATTCATCTACCCATTAGTAGGTACATGTTTAAATGATCTTATGATCGTAGGCATATTTTAGGAGGCCTACGATACTTTGCGTACCTGTTTTTCTGAATATGTTTTTACGGTGGGTTTCTACGGTACGTTCGCTGATAAACAATAGATCGGCAATTTTTTTATTGCTCAATTCTCGCTCGATCAAGCGGATGATCTCTACCTCACGATTGGTAAGATGCGATTCGTCTTCGTTACCTTTAAAAGATTTCATGAGTTCTTGAGTCACCTCATCGCCAAAAAAGGTGTGCCCGCTGGCCAGTTTATCCAAGGCTTCTACCAACTCCTTCTTTCCTGTATTTTTTAGGATATAACCAGATACACCAGCATCAATCATTTCTTTGATTACCTGTCGTTCGCCATACATGGAAAGGGCCAACACTTTGATTTGAGGAAACCGCTTTTTGACATTTCTGGTCAACTCTACGCCAGACATTTCGGGCATGTTGATGTCTGTTAATAAAATATCAACTTGCCTTTCTTCCAGCATGGCCATTACCTCTTTGGGCTGGTTACAAAAACCTACCAATGCAAATCGCTCTTCGTTATTGAGTAAAGAACTTAATCCATCTACAACCAATTGATGGTCATCAATGATAAATAGGTTTATTTTAGACGCATTTTCCATCTCACTAAGCTACAAAGGAATATGGATTGCCACAAGGGTTCCCGAACCTGGGGTTGAAGAAAAATCTACCGAGCCTTTTAAATAACCTACTCTACTTTTGATGTTCTTGAGGCCAATTCCTTCAAATCTTTCTAGCGATGAGGCATCAAAACCTTTTCCATTATCTTCGATCATTGCGTTGATTCCTTCTTCATCTTTCGTAAGTTGAATATCCAAGGTATCTGCCTCTGAGTGTTTGATCACATTATTCACTGTCTCTTGGATCACCCGATACAATACCGTTTCTATATTCTGGTCTAACCTCTGCTGTAAGCCAAATGTCTCTAAGTTGATCTTGAGTTTTCTGGCATCTATTTTACTGATGAAATCTCTAACGGCAGCTGTAAGTCCAGACTTCAATAAAACATTAGGTGCCATTTGGTGCGAGATCAAGCGAACCTCTTTGCAGCTTTCATCAACCAAACTCATGGTTTTATGGAACATTTCTGCACCATGTGGGTCTTTAAAATCAAGGCTCTCCGTCAATGCCGAGAGGTTCATCTTAACTGCCGAAAACAGCTGACCTAAACCATCGTGCAATTCACCAGAAATCCGTTTACGTTCATTCTCTTCTGCATTTAAAACAGCTTTGGTAGAGAGGTCTTGCTGTTTGATCACTTCGGCTTGTAGCCTTGCTTCTTGTTTGAGTTTATACTTGTTGTAAAATAGAAAACCGATCAAGAAACTAAAGATCAAGATGGCAGCAATAATTACAATGGTGATATTTCTTTTGAGCAGTTCTAATCTTTGTATTTGGTTTTCGGTATTGAGCAGTTTAATTTTTTGCTCTTTTACGGTAGCTTCAGATTTCTTCTGCTTCAGCTCTGAGCGATTTCTTTCCAATAATAGATTTTGGGTGTTGATCTGGAGGTTATTTTTGTCCAAAATAAGGTTCTTGTTCATGATTTCGAGCTTGCTCTTGTTCAGTTGTAGCCCTTGGATCTGGTTCTGTGTACTTAAAAGAGTAATCTGGTTTTGTTTTTTCTCCGTTTGGTATTTGGTATTGAGCTCGTTGATCTGCTTGCCCAATTTTTCGTTCAGCAAGCTATCTTTGATTAGCCTGTATCTTTCTCTACCAAAAAATGCCTTTTTAAAATCTCCTGTTGCCGAATCTAGCGAAGACCGATTGTTATAGATTTCGGCAAATGTATTTACATCTATTTTATTATACTTTAAGGCAGATGCTTCGGCCTTGTCAAACCATTCTTCGGCCTGTTTAAACTGCCCCATTTTGGTGTAAGAAAAAGCAATGTTCTGCTCTACCAATGCCAAACCAGCAAAATTTTTCGATTCTTCTACAATCTTGATTGATTTCTCTAAAATAGGGATGGCCTCTTTATATCTTTTCTGTCTGATGTATAACGCACCAAGGTTATTGTAACAGACCTGTAGACCACGTTTAAAATTGACTTTGGTAAATGCAGCCACACTTTGATCAATCAGATGAATGGCTTTATCGTAAGCAGATTGCTCGATGTAGATATTGGCATAATTGATATAGGCAATGCCCAAATTTAGCTGATCATTAAAATCGATCAAGATCTTGATGGCTTTGTCGTAATACAAAATGCCTTCTTTATAGTTTTTCTGTAAGCGCAGTATATTGCCGACATTGATAAAGGTCTGTGCATTATTTCTAGGTATCTTAGACTTTTCAGTTATACTGATTGCTTCAAGATAGTAATCAATGGCCTTGCTAAGATTACCGAGATCCGTATATACAGTACCTATATTGTTCAAGTCCGCTCCGAGGGCCTCAAGGTCGTTTATCGTCCTATGGATCTTTTCTGCTTTAAGAAAATAGGGCAAAGCTTCATTCAGGTTACCCACCAACTTATAGGCAGTGCCCATGTTGTTATAATTGCCACCAATTTCACGTTTATTGTTCAACTTCGTATAGTAATCATTGGAGATATTAAAGTTTTGGATAGCAATGGCTGTATGGTTTTTATAAGAATTGATATGCCCTATGCATTTATAGGCTTCGGCCAACCCTAAAGTGTATTGTTTATTGGTGGCCGCATTTTTTGCCCGCATTGCATAGTTCATGGCTTTGGCCGAATCGACCTTTGAATAAATCCATGCCAGATCATTCAATGCTTTGATGTAGGTTGTGTCTTTGGGTGTTTTTAAAGAGATTACTTTATTCAAGCTATCAACAACTACTTTATTTTGGGCATTTGAAGCATAGCTGAGACCCAAAAATAGAAATAAAAGACGGCATGCAAGTTTCATAGAGATGTGTTAATCCCCAAATTTAGAGCGAAATCTGCATCGGCTATATACCCTCTATTGGGTATTTTTAATTCTTAAAAAGGGATGTAGATTGCCACCAATGTACCCTCATCTGGGCGAGAAGAAAAATCTACAGTTCCTTTGAGGTAGGCCACTCTGGTACGGATATTTTTTAGCCCAATGCCATCAAATTTTTCGAGCTGGGCCACATTGAAACCAGTTCCATTATCTTCAATCATCACATTGATTCCTTCTACATCTTTGGTCAGTTGGATATCCAATGCGCTGGCCTTGGCATGTTTAATTACATTATTTACCGTTTCTTGGATCACTCGATATAAAACGATTTCTATATTCGGATCTAAACGTTCCTGTAAACCGAAGGTAGTTAGGTTCACCTTTAATTTTCGGGCATCAATCTTATCAATAAAATCCCTAACGGCACTGGTAAGACCTGCTTTCAATAAAACATTTGGGGCCATTTGATGCGAGATGGCCCTTACTTCTTTACAGCTTTCATCAACCAGATGCAAGGTCTTGTTAAACATCTTTTCATTGTGTTCGTCTTTAAAAGTAAGGTTTTCGCCAATGGCTGAGAGATTCAGCTTTACGGCCGAAAACATCTGCCCCAAACCATCATGAAGTTCTCCGGCAATGCGTTTGCGCTCATTTTCTTCAGCAGTTAAAACTGCTTTTGTGGCCAGGTCTTGTTGTGTCATTACTTCGGCCTGTAACCTAGTCTGTTGTTTCAGCCGATAACGGTTATACAGCAGATATACGATAAATAAGCAGCCTAGAAAAACAACACTGATGACACCAATAATCCCATCGCGTTGGGTAAGTTTTAACTTTTGGATGGTATTTTCCTTATGCAAAAGATCTATCTTCTGCTCTTTCTTTTCTGTTTCATATTTGGTCTGCAACTCGCCAATCTGCTTGCTCTTCTCAATGTTGAAAATGGAATCCTTTACCTTTGTATATTGTTGATGCGCTTGGTAAGCAGCAGCAAAATTCTGCTCTCGCCCATAGATTTCTGCCAATAACTCGTATCCTTTCTGCAACATATCCGGATAATTGATCTCTCTGCTATAACTGATTGCTCTTTTTGCATAAGCAATGGCCAACTGATGATCTTTTTTATCTCTAAAAACTTCTGTAAGCTCAATTAAGCAAATGGCAATCCCATAATTGTCTTTCAGTTCGATACGCAAGGATAAACTTTTTTGAAGATTGGTTACTGCCAGATCATAGTTTTTCATCAGCGCATAGACATAACCGATATATTCTAAACTATAAGATTCGCCTAGTTTATCTTTTATCTTTTGATAGGCGAGCAAAGATTTTTGATATTGCACCAAGGCCTTCGCATATTTACCTTCTTCTTCATAAATCAGTCCAATATTATTACAAGCATTGGCCATCTGTTCATCATGTTTAACAACAGCTGCTTCAACTAGCGCTCTTGTATAATATCCAAGTGCCTTTTGTAGTTCTTTGTTCTTTTTTAAAAGCGTACCTATTTCATTGCAAACAGCGGCAATCTGCAGGTGGAGCTTCGCTTGTTCTGCAATTTGCAAAGCGCCCATGTAGATTTTGAGTGCTTCATCATGTTTTCCTTTAAAATAAGCAATATTACCACTGATCAGTTCTGCTTGGATAAAAACAGTATGGTCTTTTGTTCTTAATGCCTCTTTTTTTACCTGCTTTAAAAGTAAGATGGCCTCTTCGGGTTTAGACCTAAAAATATGCTTTGCTGAATCTAACAATTGGTTGTGTTGGGCAACAACAACCAAAGGCAAACTGAATGATCCCAAAAAGAATAAGGGAACAATCAATAACTTGTAGGCTTGGTTTAACTTGATTTGAGGCACAGATCTAAGTTCGTTGATTATAAAGACCAATAAATACCCAGAAATACGGATTTTAACGTGTTTTGGCTTTAGGCAACTGCTTTTCGGCGATGGTAGCCCTGCTCATTTTTATCTGCTGTGCAAATTGGGTAATATTTGCATTTTTGGCCAATAGTTCTGCCCTGTTCACATCCCTGCTTGCCATTGCGTATTCTTTCTTTTTGATCTTTACTGATGCAATGCCAAGTACAGACTCGATATAGGCTGTATTGTTTTTAAGCTGTTGGGCCAAAATTCCTTGCTGGGTATAGAACCATAACGATTGGGTCAACTTATTTGCCGCCAGATAGATTCTGCCCAATTGGTTATAAGAAGCCATCTGACCAGACTTGCTTCCAATTTTGGTGTAGGTTTTTAATGCGGCATTAAGGATTACTTGTTCGGCTTCTGTGTAGTGCAAAAGCAAAAGATGTACGTTGCTCATCCTCAATAATGAAGCCGCGTATCGGCTAAATTTTTTATCGCTATTGTATTCAAAGGCTGCTTTACCGAATAGGGTCAGCGCTTCATTCAAATCCCCTTTTCGTTCATTTTTCTCCGCATCTGCGAAGTATTCGTCACCATCAGTATCTTCCATTCTAGACACGGCAATATTAATTGCAGCACTAGGTGGAACTCCTTCTTGAGGAGCTGGGTTGGCATTTTGTGCAATGGCATCCGATACCAAAAATAAGCAAACAAGTCCGAGGTAGATTTTGTTCATCTTATAAAGGTATAAAATTTTAGTTAAATACCTGTAAATTAACATCAAAAGATGCCCATACCATATAAGGGTGTGAGTCGCAATGATAGATTTCTCCTTCTTTTGTAATTCCAATTATGCCTGCAAAACCATCAAAGGGTTTAAGCTCTGCGAAAGATTTATCGCAGGCGGCCTGCAATGTAAAACCGTCGGTTACACGTGTTACGATCTTAGCGGCAAGGGCACCACTCACAATATCCTCACCTACACCAGTACAAGAAATCCCTGCAAAGTTGTTGGCAAAATTACCTGCAACCGTGGCCGAATCGCTTACGCGACATGGGATTTCAAAACCTTTTCCACCTGTCGAGGTCGCTGCTGCTAAATTACCATCAGCATCTAAAGCCACACAGCCTACAGTTCCTTTTCTGCCTTGTTGGTTTATTTTTTCCTGATATTCTGCTTGTCTTTGTGCAGTGATAGGGTTAAAATAGTCGAAGCCATTCGCTCTGGCAAATGCCAAGGCTCCTTCTCCACTCAATACCCTATCATCATAATCGAGCAGTTTTTGTGCAACCGCTATTGGGTTTTTAACATCTTCCAAGTTAATTACCCCACTAAATTTCTGTGTATGGCCATCCATTAAAGCAGCGCTGAGGCGTACTTTTCCATCACTTTGGATCTGCGAACCGATACCTGCGTTGAAAAGTTCATTGTCTTCCAATAAACTCACTGCGTAAACTACAGTCTCTAAAGCGGTATGGCTAGCCAAAAATTGATGTGCTTTTTCTACAATCTCTGCCAAGGCATCTTGTTTGGCCTTTTTTGTTTCTTGATTGGTGGCCGATTCGCTGAAAAAACCACCGTGTATAATAACTTTCATTTTGATTGGGTCAAGTAATTTTTAACTGATGATTAAAATCGGTTTCATTGGTTCATTGGTTCATTGGTTCACTAGTTCATTAGTTCAATTGGTATCATTGGTTCATTGCCAAAGCTTAAAAGTATAAAGAAACTTTATACTTCCCGACTTCGTTCTTTAGACTTCCGACATCTAATTCAATTTACTCTGTTGGAACCGCTTTGGGGTGGTGAATTACCAGTTGATGTGTTTTTAAATCGTAGGTATCTCCATCACACATGACATGTACCACCATATTTTTGATTGAAACTGGTTGTCCCATTTCTACATCAGTTAAATTGGTATCGGCCATGTTCCTGCCATCTACCAAGATCACCATTCCAGAGCCAATTGCTTCCATGGTATGTTCGTGGATATAAAGCCCCGTATCTTCTCCAAGGCCTATTCCTAAGATTCCTGGATTACTTGCTGTAGCATATAACAAACGACCAATCCTACCACGTTGTACAAAATGTGTGTCTACGATCACGTCATCAATAAAACCTAGCCCACCCGTGATCTTCACCTCGCCTTTTAACAAGGCATCCTTACTGCTTCCTTGATAGATCATGTTTTTTGAACTCGCCGCAGCACCAGCCGAGGTTCCTGCGATTACAATGGCCGTATCCTGATATTTCTCTAATAAAATGCGGTGGATCTCTGTGCCTCCAAAAATGGAAGAGAGACGCAATTGGTCGCCCCCAGTAAAGATAACCACATCAGCAGATTTGATGCGTTCTACATATTCGGCTCGGTTCGCTTCTTCTCTACTTCCGATGTTCAGTACACCAACATCATGCACATCTAATTGGGCAAAAGCCTTGATGTATTCTTCGCCAACTTTTTCGGGAATCAAAGAGGCCGTTGTCATGATCTCGAACCTGGAATCATTACCATTGGCAGATTCGGTAGTGATCCTTTTTAAAATTCCACGCTCAAAAAAGTTCATGTTTTGTGGCAATCCGAACTGTGTTTCGGCAAAACTTCCAGTATTTATCGCACCGCCAATTATTATTAATTTACCTTTTGGAGCCATTCTAATCGTTTACGTTTTCGCTAATGTGCCAAATATATGGGCATTAGTCTAATTTTTAACATTATTTTTATCAATATTATACTTTTAATTAACAAATTAGGCGGTTTTGTTAATTTTTTTCACTCTAAATTATAGTCAAATTTTTAATTCTGAATTGGCCATTTTTTGAAAAAATTTTTATACTTTAATTTTTTCTTTGAGAATATTTTCTCAATGGAGTACAACGCTCCGATTACTACCACTTAAAACGAAACTTATAATGAAAATATTAGGCATACAGGTGCTAAGGGGACCAAATATCTGGTCTATCAATAGAAAAAAACTGATCCAAATGCGTCTGGATCTTGAAGAACTGGAGCAAAGACCAACCAATGTAATTGAAGGATTTAGAGCGCGGATAGAACAACTGATCCCAAGTTTATATACACACCGTTGCTCTAAAGGTGCACCAGGTGGTTTTTTGGCCCGTGTAGAAGAGGGAACGTGGATGGGACACGTAATTGAGCACATTGCCTTAGAGATACAGACCCTTGCAGGCATGGATACTGGCTTTGGCCGAACACGCCAGACCAAAACAGAGGGTATCTATAATGTTGTTTTCAGTTATCTGGAAGAGAAAGCTGGAGTTTATGCTGCAGAATCTGCTGTGCGCATTGCCGAAGCGCTGATTGAGGGTAAGGAATATGACTTGGAACATGATATCCATCGGATGCGTGAGTTGCGCGAATCAGAAAGATTAGGACCAAGTACGGGTTCTATTGTAGACGAAGCGATTTCGAGAAACATTCCATGGATCAGGCTGAACAAAAGCTCTTTGGTACAGTTAGGTTATGGAAAAAATCAGGTTCGTTTTAGAGCAACCATGACCGAAAGGACCAGTAGCATTGCCGTTGATATTGCAGGGAATAAGGACGAGACCAAACGTTTATTGAGTGATGCTGCCATACCCGTAGCCAAAGGCCTTACTGCTTCTACACTCGAAGATGTATATGATGCCATTAAAAGAGTTGGATTTCCATTGGTGTTTAAACCACTGGATGGCAACCATGGCAAGGGCGCAACAATTAATGTGAAGACAGAAGAAGAAGCCATTGCTGCTTTCCACTATGCCAAAGAATATTCGAGAAGAATTATTGTAGAAAGTTTCATTACTGGACACGACTTTAGGGTTTTGGTGATTGACCATAAAATGGTTGCAGCTGCCCTGCGTGTGCCTGCACATGTAAAGGGAGATGGAAAAAGTACCATCCAGCAATTGATTGATAAAGAAAACGAAGATCCAAGACGTGGTTATGGGCATGAAAACGTATTGACCGAAATTACGGTAGACCGTGATACACTTGATCTACTGGAGAAAAAGGCTTATACTTTAGAAACCATAGCGCCAAAGGGCGAAATTGTTTACCTAAAATCAACTGCGAACTTAAGTACAGGTGGTACTTCTATTGATGTAACCGACCAAGTACACCCTCAAAATGTTTTCAACTGTGAGCGAATTTCGCGTATTGTTGGCTTAGATATTTGTGGGATTGACATCATGGCCCAAAACCTAACTGAGCCTTTAACAGAAAATGGAGGTGTAATTTTAGAAGTAAATGCTGCACCAGGTTTCAGGATGCACTTGGCACCTAGCGAAGGACTACCACGCAATGTGGCCGCTCCTGTAATCGATATGTTGTATCCACCGGGTAAATCGGCACGTATTCCGATCATTGCCGTTACGGGTACAAATGGTAAAACTACCACCACCCGTTTAATTGCGCATATTGTAAAAAACAATGGTAGCAGGGTAGGTTTTACCACTTCTGATGGAATTTATGTACAGAATACCTTATTAATGAAAGGTGATACCACTGGCCCATTCAGTGCAGAATTTATTTTAAAGGAACCAACGGTAGAAGTTGCCGTTTTGGAAACTGCCAGAGGTGGAATTTTACGTTCTGGCCTAGGCTTTAACAAATGCGACATCGGCGTAGTTACCAATATCCAGGAAGACCATTTAGGGATTTCAGACATCCATAACCTAGACGACCTTACAAGGGTAAAATCGGTAATCATCGGGGCGGTGAAACGCGATGGTTGGGGCGTTCTGAATGCCGACAATGCCTACTGCCTAAAAATTGCAGCGAATGCCGATTGTAATATTGCCTACTTTAGTATGGACGAAAAAAATCCGGTGATCAAAGAGCATTGTAAAAAAGGGGGGATAGCGGCCATCTACGAAAACGGCTATGTAACCATTAAAAAAGGCGATTGGAAAATACGTGTTGAAAAAGCAACCCACATTCCCTTAACATTTAATGGTTCTGTTGATTTCATGATCCAAAATGTTTTGGCAGCTACGCTAACTACTTTCTTATGGGGCTACAAAACGGAAGATATCCGGATGTCTCTAGAAACTTTTATCCCTTCTGCGGCACATACACCGGGTAGGATGAACATCTTCAAGTTTAAAGAGTTTAAGGTATTGGTAGATTTTGCCCATAATCCTGATGGTTTCAACGGGATTAAAGATTACCTTAAAACAGTTGAAGCTACAGAGCATGTTGGCGTAATATCCGGTACAGGCGATAGGAGAGATGAAGATATTATAGAAACAGCCCGTATTGCTGCACAGATGTTCGACAGGGTGGTGATCTGCCAAGAAAAATACCTTCGTGGCAGAAAACAACAGGAACTGATAGACTTATTATTAACTGGCCTAAGGGAGGTGAAACCAGATATTCAGGTAGACATCAACAATAATGGCGAAGATTGCATGAAGAAACTGATCGTTAATGCCAAAGCAGGATCTTTTATTACGATCTTGAGTGACACGATTGATAATGCCATCCACAAAGCCACTTATTACCTAGACAAAGAGCTGGATAAAAAATAGTATCCAATGGCTATAAACAACAAAGCCCCGATTTTGTCGGGGCTTTGTTTATGGTGCAAACTCCTTAGGCTTGCAGGTCTCTCAACCTTTTGATCTCATCGTGTGATTGTCTCAACTGTGCCTTTTGTTCTGTAACCAGACTTCTCAGATCTGAAGAAAGGCCTTCTTCGGCCAATGCCATTTTGTATGCTTTTTGGGCCGCATCTTCTCCAAATTCGCAATTGTTTAAAACTGTTTTACGGTCGTGGCCTGTAAAAACGGCTTTCACATCCATCCAAGCCCTGTAGATTTTACCCGAACTTGTGGTTCCTTCTTCAATTTCTTCGCCTAAAGCCTGTACTTCTGTGGCCAATGCCATTTTCAATTTGTGGCTTTCGCCAATCATCTTCACAAATAATGATTTCAGGTCTGCATCTTCTGATTTTAATTCTTCGATTGCTTTTTCGTAACCTACCACTCTGTCATTATTGATCTGGATAAGGTCGTTTAAGATTTCTGCATTTACTGTTCTTGTTTCCATGTCTTTAATAGTTTTGATGTGATAGAAGAACAGTCTAACTTTTGAAATGTTTAAATTTCCTTAGCGCATTTGGGAATGAAACCTTTACTATATTTGAATATTACAAAAACAGAAGCCAATTATCTATGTATCCAAATTTCATCCAACATGTAAAAAGATACGTTTCACTTAACGAGGATGAAGAACAGATCCTTTTAAAATACATCAAACCTTTAACCCTCCAAAAGAAAAGCTATCTACTGCGGGAAGGAGAGATCTGTAAAGCGAATTATTTTGTAGAAAGTGGGTGCTTGCGGATGTTCTTCATTAATGACAAGGGTACAGAACAGATCGTACAATTTGCTTTGGAAAACTGGTGGCTCGCCGATTACATGAGCTTGACCATCCAAACGAAATCCCTATTCTATATCCAGACCATTGAACCATCTGAAATTATTGCGGTCGACGCTCAAAAACAGGATGAGCTGTTTAAAGAATTACCGCAAATGGAACGTTATTTTAGGATCATGATGCAAAGGGCCTACGCCGCTACACAAAGACGGTTTAAGTTTTTTCATGATTATACCAAAGAAGAAAACTATCGTGTTTTCGTATCCCTGTTTCCAGAATTTGTACAACGCATACCACAATATATGTTGGCCTCTTACCTAGGTCTTACACCAGAATATCTGAGTGAACTTAGAAAAAAACATGGTTGATTTCATTTCTTAAACTAGCTTAAGTTTTCTTCGTTCTGTGAGTTTTACCTTTGTTCATCATTTAAAACAACTGACATGAACAAGAGAATTAACATCGAAGAAATTGAGCCTGCTGGCTATAAATCAATGTTTGCCCTAGAGCAATATATAGCTACTACCAAGGTCTTAAAAACACATAAAGAATTGATCAAGATCAGGGCTTCGCAGATCAATGGCTGTGCCTTTTGTATCGACATGCATACCAAAGACGCCAGAAAACATGGCGAAACGGAACAACGTATCTACCTGTTGAATGCCTGGAGAGAAACCGACTTTTTTAGCGAAGAAGAGCGAATAGTTTTAGCTCTTACCGAAGAAATCACCTTGATTTCGCAGGGCGGTGTTTCTGATGAGACTTATCAAAAAGCCAAAGCCATATTTGACGACCAATACATTGCACAATTGATCATGGTAGTGGTGGCAATCAATGGCTGGAACAGGATTTCTATTGCTACGCAAAAACAACCTGCCCTAGACAAATAACATTCTGGTTGTGCTGGGTATTGATTTTCATTTTGAAGCCTCAACCCAGCGCAACCTTTTATATTTTAGACAAAGGCATATAACCCAGCACGATTTCATCTTCTGGTAACTCATCGCCTGCTGAGAACCTTAAGGCATACCTACTTTTCGTTTCGGTCGAGAGGATATCATTGATCTCGAAGATATCATCAACATCTACACCATATTTATCATCAATGTGCGAGGTTGCCCCATCAAACCAGACGTGTTTATAAAAGGCTGTTTCTTTTGCCTCTTTAATGGCTAATGCCTTTTGATCAGCTACCACTAACATCTTGTAATGAAATTCTTCAAATTCATCTCTTTTGTAGCCTCCCAAATTCATAAAAAATAAGCCATTCGAATTATTGTTGTCTGCTTCTGTTTTACTGACCACTTCTACCTTGTAGGCACCAACTTTATTTACTATGCGATAAGCATCTACATGGACTTTGCCATTGGCTTCCGGCCAAGAATCCAATATTTCTGGCAATAAGGCTTTGATAGATGTGCCAATGCCAAAAAATATATCGTGCTGTTCTATATTTCTTCCTTTAGGTTTAGCACCTAATAAGATCATAAATAATTGTGGTGTTTCCATTGCTTATGGTTTCAATAAGTGATAAATTTAAAGCAAAACATTTAGAGTTTATCAACGTTCTTAAAAAAGAAATCCACCTTATGCATGCACTCCAAATTCCACCTGATGGTGGCAGTCTGTATACAGAAACCAATCTGCAAAATATTTTTCCAGAGCCTTTAAATGCTTTAACTTCCTGCTTTTTTCTAGCCATTGCTATGTATTGGACTTTTAAGCTTTGGCGGAACTTCAGGACATATCCTTTCTTGAGTTATTGCCTATTGTTGTTATACATTGGCGGTATAGGTGGCACAACGTATCACGCTTTTAGACAGTGGCGTCCATTTATCATGATGGATTGGCTCCCAATCATGTTGCTTTGTGTATCAGCTGGTGTTTATTTTTTGGCGCAACTGATCAAATGGTATTATGCTTTATTGTTGGTAGTAGCCTATGCCGCATGCCAGTTCTTGTTAAGAGATCTATTGATGCAGCGCAATATCCAACTGTTTATCAATATCAATTATGCCATGATGGCCGCACTGGTCTTGCTACCTGTATTAGGCTATCTCATCTATACCAAATGGAAAGATGGAAAGTGGGTAGGATTTGCCTTGATGGCTTTTGTGATGGCACTTACTTTTCGTATTGCCGACAAATGGGAATGGTTAGATTCTGGGACACACTTCTTATGGCATACTTTCGGTGCAGTTGCCTGTTTTTGTATGTTCAACTACATCTATTTAACTGGGGGTAAGAAGGGAATAATAAATTAGATAATGGATTGAATATGAAAATTACTTCCAATCTTCAATTAGTTGTTTACACCTTGCTTCTACAATTTTAAATACGGGATCAAACAAGGCATTGTCATAATAAGGATCGGCAACCTCTGCGTCATCGGTCAAAAATAAACTTACCTTTTGCTTTTGTTCTTCATTAATAGCCAAACCTAGAACGTCCTTAAGGTTGTTTTTATCCATCACTAAAATATGGTCAAACTGATCAAATGAAGCTGTGGTAAAATGTCTGGCTCTTTGTGCAGAGATATCGTATCCATAGGTTTTGGCTACGGAAACACTTCGTCTGTCTGGTGCCTGCCCAATATGCCAGTCACCCGTTCCTGCCGATGCAATTTCCCAGTCTAGCCCCTGGACTTTGACCAAATGACGCATCACACCCTCGGCCAAAGGCGACCGACAGATATTGCCCAAACAAACCATTAAAATTTTCAATATATTATTTTGATTTGGCTTTATAAGTATATTTTACTGTATAGGTTATTCCTTCTTTTGAAAAGGTAGAAGTTTGTTCCATTTTGTTGCCTTCAACGGTTGCCTCTCTATTGCTACCGTAGCCATTTGCTAAAATGATCTTGTCACCTTCTTTTGTCCACTTTTGCGAACTAGAGTTGGCTACCATATCACATAATGCACCATTGGAAGAAACTTGGTAGATCCCAGTGGTTAAAAAAACATAGGTATAATTATTGGCCAAGCAACTATGAGGACCATTTATGCTTTTATAATCGGTAGTTGTTTTATTACCTACTGTCATTGCAGGCGAAACTACAGCCTTATCTAAAACCCAGCGGTATTTGGTAATGTCTTTAGCTGCATCTTTTTTACAGCTGATAAATGCGCAGATACAAAACAATAAAACCAACTTTTTCATAACCAATAATATGTTTATTTATAAATATCGTTCAAGATCTTTGCCAAACGTACACCACCTTTTAACAATTGCTCATTAACAGTGCCAATCCAATCAAAGTTGTATCTATAACTTAATTTGTCGTCATTTTTGATCCCTGTTGCATAAATGCTATTGCAGATTTGGTACGATTCAAAAACACAGTCTTGTAAACTTGTTTTTTGCCAGTTGACCAATTGTTGGTTAGTTGGGTGATTGATGGCTTTGGTATACTCCGTATAACTCAATTGCTGAAAATCAACTAATCCTTCGTCCCAAACTTTATGCAGGTTAGATTTTTCACCAAACCAAGTCAGCTGGATTTTATTTCCTCCCAAATCGTCTTTTCTAGCTGTATGCATAGGCTGGTGCATATCTCCAACCAAATGGATCAACATCCTTAAAGCTAATTTCTTTTGATCAGCAGTACTTTTCGAGTTTTTTAAAATGGCAATCATCTCGTTTGTCTTGTTATAGATGTTTGCTCCTGGTTGACTAGCTAAAAAACTATATACATCCGTTTTTGACAGATCGGCCGGAAGGTTTACATAATGCCAGTTGCTTAGGTAATTATAGCTGGTATCAGATTTGATAAAATCTGCCCAGTTGGCTGCCATAGCCATGCTTTCTGTTCCCAAAATCTGTTTAATGGCCAAACGGGCTTTGGCCTGTAGATACTGGTCGGCTACTTCACCAACAATTCGATGTCCTAAAACACCCCATGCGCCTGCCGTAAAAGGCAGATAGGACAATGCAAATACTATAATGATCTTCTTTAAAACTGATATCTTCTTCATATTATAATTCTTTAGGTACACAGGTAATTTTTTCTTTTAATACCAGTGCACATTCTTTGTGGTCATTTAAACTCTCTAATACCAAACGGTCGGCACCTGATGATCTGATGATAAAATTACTCAAATAGCGACCATTGCGGTAACATCCTGATACTTTTTGTTTGTAGTTAGCCTTGGTAAACGTACCTGTCAATATCAAGGTATCACCTTTAACAACATAAGTTCCCTTGGCATGCTCCTTCCAAATCCCTTTGTTAAAACATGAATCCTCATAGTAATTCACTTTCGAATAAGTAGTTAAATCTACATAAAATGAATCACAACTTATTTTAAAGTGGTGCTGGGTATAATTCAACAATTGATCGGCATCTGCAATGCTATCTTGGTTCCAAACACCTTGCAAAAGAGCCTCTCCTTTGCCTTGTACATTTGGCAATCTGGTACAGGATACGCATAAGAACAAAAAGTTGAAAGTAAAAAGTAGAATGTAAATTCGTTTATCAAACATCATATTTCCAGTATTTATCAATTAAAGCATGTTGTTCTAAACTTTATACTTTCAACTTTTAAATTATTTTAAACTACCCACCATCTGTTCTGGGCGCACCCACTCGTCAAATTGCTCGCTGGTTAGTAAACCTAATTCAACGGCAGCTTCGCGTAAGGTTTTATTCTCTTTATGGGCTTTCTTTGCAATCTTGGCTGCATTCTCATAGCCAATATGTGGGTTCAACGCTGTCACCAACATCAACGAGTTTTCCATGTGCTGTTTAATTACAGGCTTGTTTGGTTCGATACCTTCTGCACATTTATCGTTAAACGACACACAAGCATCACCGATCAAACGACCAGACTGCAAAACATTGGCTGCAATAACCGGCTTGAATACATTCAGCTCAAAATGACCATTGCTGCCACCAATACCAACCGTAACATCGTTACCCATTACCTGCGCACATACCATAGTCAACGCTTCTGGTTGTGTTGGGTTAACTTTACCCGGCATGATCGAAGACCCTGGCTCGTTATCAGGAATGATGATTTCTCCAATCCCACAACGTGGGCCTGAGCTCAACATCCTGATGTCGTTCGCAATCTTCATCAAAGAAACGGCTACGCGTTTGTAAGCTCCAGATAATTCCACCATCGCATCGTGTGCAGCAAGTGCCTCGAATTTATTTGGTGCAGTTACAAAAGCCAGACCTGTCAATTCAGCAATCTTTTTTGCAACCAATATATCGTATCCATTTGGTGTATTTAAACCTGTACCAACTGCAGTTCCGCCTAAAGCCAACTCACTGATCATCTGCAAAGCATTTTTAATTGCCCTTAAACCATTGTCAATCTGTTGTACATATCCAGAAAATTCTTGGCCCAAAGTTAAAGGCGTTGCATCCATAAAATGGGTACGGCCAGTTTTAACGATATCATTCCAAGACGCTGCTTTCTGCGCCAAGGTATTTCTTAATTTTTCCAATCCTGGGATGGTAATTTCTACTGCCTGTTTATAGGCCGCAATGTGCATCGCCGTAGGATAGGTATCATTAGAAGATTGTGATTTGTTCACATCATCATTTGGGTGCAGTACTTTTTGATCATCAGCTAAACTCCCACCATTTAAAACATGGGCACGGTTGGCAATCACCTCATTCGCATTCATGTTGCTCTGTGTACCAGAACCGGTTTGCCAGATCACCAATGGAAATTCTGCATCCAGTTTACCTGCAATAACCTCATCACAGGCATTTGCAATTAAAGTAGCTTTCTCTTTCGACAAAACACCTAATTCTGTATTTGCCAAAGCTGCTGCCTTTTTCAAATATCCAAAAGCATGTATGATTTCCTTAGGCATTGAAGCCTCTGGGCCAATTTTGAAATTATTACGTGAACGTTCGGTCTGTGCACCCCAATATTTATCTGCGGGCACCTGTACCTCGCCCATGGTATCGTGTTCTATTCTGAAACTCATGATGTTGTTGTTTTTTTGGCAAATTTAACCTTTTTGATTTTTAAAGTAGTGTATTTAGCCAAGATATTTAAATCGTTACCTGCTTGTGATTTTAAGCACCTAAAATATGGTCATGAAGATGAACATGATGCAAAATTTGAAAAGCTGATCTTTTCTAGCTTTTTATAATAGGTATTTATTTTCTGCGTTTCTTTAATCACTAAAAGTGAACCCAAAATGCCATAATGTTTAAAACTCTTTTGCGTTTGGAAAGGCAATAATTCTTATTTTGCCAGCTTTTAAACCCGTATATTTTACTACATGAAGTTTCGTCTATTCACCCTTGCGTTTGCATTAACCATTCTATCGCTCTCATCCTGTACCAGTAAAGAAGAAAAAGCTAAAAAGGCAGAGGCCGATAAAAAAGTAAGAACCAAGGAAGACGATAAGGCAGACAGTTTGCTTATTGCCTATGACCCTCAAAAAGGGGATCCATGGATTGCCGATTTTGTACAGAACCTGCACAAAAAATCCGGGTTCAATGGCAACATGTTGGTTGCTAGAAAAGGAAAGATCTTGTACGAAAAGGCAATTGGCTGGGCCGATTACCTGCATCGTGACAGCTTAAAGATCAACTCAGAATTTGAGTTGGCATCCATTACCAAAACTTTTACCGGCGTTGCCATTATGCAATTGGTTGAAGCTGGAAAACTGAAACTAACGGATGATGTAAAAAAATTCTTCCCCAACTTTCCTTATGATGGGATAACTGTACAATTATTGTTATCGCACCGAAGTGGAATGATGAACTATGTCTATTTTATCGACGACATCTGGCGCAAGGAAAAACGCGATATGAAAAAGGGTGTTTCCAACCAAGATGTCATGAATGTAATTGCCGATAAAAAACCAAACCCTTATACCAAACCAAATAAGGTTTTTCATTATAACAATTCCAATTTTATGGTTTTAGGGGCCATTATAGAAAAAGTAACTGGGAAAACCTATGCAGAATACATGATGGAACACGTATTTAAACCTGCAGGGATGAAAAACACCCATGTTTATTCTACTACCGTTTATCCAAAAATTCCTGTTGATGTAGTGGGCCACGACCGTACCTGGCGTTATTCTGTAGTCCAGAACTTCTTAGATGGCCCAGTTGGCGATAAAGGTATTTATAGTACCCTACATGATTTGGTTCTATATGACAAATACCTAAAAAATGGCCGGTTGTTAACCAAAAGGAGTTTGGACTCTGCGTATGTTGGTCGCAATAAAGCTGTAAATGGCCACTTTAATTATGGCTATGGCTGGCGCATGTTCGATGGTAAGGGTATGGACAAAGTAGTTTACCATACGGGTTGGTGGCATGGTTTCCGTCATATCTATATCCGCGATCTAGACAAAGATATCGTGGTGATCTTCTTAGGTAATTTAACCAATGGAAGTTTAATGCACTTAGACGAATTGTTCAAGTATTTAAAGATGCCGATCATTAGAAAAGGTGCTTATACCGGTGCTGGTTCATTGCCAGGCAGCGATGAGGATTAACTAATTTTAACATAAATCAGTACTTTTTTCATTTGATAAATATTTAGCTTTCAGTTATGAAACTAGGCTATCTATTGACACTGTTCTTGACCATAAGTACTGTTAAAGCGCAAACAACTCTTACTTTGCTATCTGCTGTCGATAATCAGCCTTTAGCCAATGTACTGGTCTACTACAAAACAAACCTGATAGGTGAAACGAATAAAGAAGGTAAAGCTAGCCTACAGTTAACCAATATAGATAGTCTGGTGTTTGTTAAAAATGACTATGAGGATATTGTATTGGCCAAGAATCAATTGACACCAACAATATTGATGGTTAAAAATAGGGTAATCCTTCTAAATGAAGTGGTGGTTAGTCCTATGACAGCTGAAAAATTGCTCAAAAAAGTTGGTGATTTTATTGAAGAAGCTAAAACCAAAAAGGGCAGATTGAGTTATAAAATCCCCCATCACCTACAGATTTACAATAAATTTATGGCAGGTAATGACACCTTACATTATCTTAATAACCGATTTACATTTGAGAGGGGCAACTTTAAAATAAACGATCAGACCAAGATTGTAAAAAATTTCAGACATGTACAAGTTAAAGAGAACATCTCAAAAGTTTACAGTTGGGGTGGCAAAGAGGCCGATTTTTGGGACCTGTTTTCTCTAACCCCCTTAGGTATCCATTATAGTGCTGACTTCAATAATTTTTTTCTACACCAAGACCTATTCGATTACAAAATTGTAGCGAGCGAAACTTATTACAGATTGGAGTTTAAACAGAAAAAGAAATATTTTTTGTTTAGTATAGAAGGGTATTTAATTGTAGATAAACAGGATTTTGGAATTTATGAATTTGAGACGAGGTTATTGAACAACAAACCCCGTTTTATAAGTCAAAATACTAATTTAAGCAATTCAAAACCGGCTGCATTTAAAATAGATGCCGAAACCTATCGATTTAAATATACTAAAGAAAGTGATGGGTATATTTTAGACCATAGCAGTAAAAACACCATATTTACAGCAGAAAAGGGCCAACACAAAAACATACGGTTTATTGCTACCACTCAAGTAGAGCGTACTGTTGATTTTGGGGATAGGAATTTAAAAGGTTTTGATGCCTTTAAATGGGATATCAAATGATGAGATATTAAGAAATCTTATCAAAGGCAATGCCTCGGTTCTTTTTATCTAGATATCTTTTAAGTAAAGCATTTTCGGGCAATTCAAGCATCGCATCTTTTTCAAAAAGTTCGATTACCGTATTTCTGGCTTCTTGGAGAATAACCTGATCTTTGGCCAAATTTGCCATCTTGAGTTCTAACACCCCACTTTGTTGCGTACCGGTAATATCCCCTGGGCCACGCAATTGCAGGTCTATTTCAGAAATTTCGAAACCATTGTTGGTTTTAACCATGGTATCTAAACGCAGTTTAGAATTTGGGCCAAGCTTATTTCCAGACATCAAGATACAGAATGACTGCTCTGCTCCACGACCAACCCGCCCTCTTAATTGGTGCAGTTGCGAAAGCCCAAAACGTTCAGCATTTTCAATGATCATCACTGAGGCATTGGGTACATTTACACCCACCTCGATTACCGTTGTTGCCACCATGATCTGGCTCTTACCCTCAATAAAGCGCTGCATTTCATACTGCTTATCGGCATTAGGCATCTGACCATGTACAATGCTGATCTGATATTCGGGTAAAGGAAATTGATAGCGCATCTGTTCAATACCAGCTTCCAGGTGCAAAAGATCTAGTTTTTCACTTTCTCTGATCAACGGATAAACAATATAGACCTGTCTACCTTTGGCGATTTCTTGCTTCATAAAACCGAACATGCGTAAACGTTGACCTTCAAATAAATGGAGGGTCTCGATTGGTTTTCTTCCAACAGGAAGCTCATCAATTACCGAAACATCAAGGTCGCCGTAAAGGGTCATGGCCAATGTTCTTGGTATGGGTGTTGCCGTCATGACCAATATATGTGGAGGAACTACATTTTTGCGCCATAACTTTGCCCTTTGTTCTACACCAAAGCGATGTTGCTCGTCAATCACTACAAGTCCAAGATTCTTAAACTGGACTTTGTCTTCAATTAAGGCATGTGTACCTACTAAAATATCAATATCTCCAGATTCCAATTGTTGATGCAGTATGGTCCTTTGCTTTTTAGTAGTATTTCCAGTTAGTATCGCTACATTGACCAACTCTCCTTTTAACAGGTCAACCAAAGATTGATAATGCTGACGGGCCAATATTTCTGTAGGAGCCATCATACAAGCTTGGTAGCCATTGTCGTTGGCCAACAACATGCTCATTAGCGCTACTACAGTCTTGCCACTGCCTACATCGCCCTGAATGAGCCTATTCATTTGGCTGCCTCTTTGGGTATCTAACCTAATTTCTTTAATAACGCGTTTCTGCGCATTCGTCAAGTCGAATGGGAGCATTGTGCTATAGAAAGTATTTACGCGCTCTCCTACCGCATTAAACACAGCTCCTTTAAACTTTAAGCTACGAAGTTGTTTGTTGTGCAGCAATTGTAGTTGGATAAAGAAAAGCTCTTCAAACTTTAAGCGCCGTTCGGCATGCTGTAACATCGACGCATTGGCTGGAAAATGGATATGGATCAGTGCTTCTTTCCTACTGATCAGTTTATACTTTTCCAAGATATAGGCGGGCAATGTTTCCCTGATTTCATTGATGTGTAGTTCAATGATATGATGGATCAGCTTTTGGATTCCCTTACTATCCAAAAAGCTCTTTTTAAGCTTTTCGGTAGAGTTATAGATGGGTTGTAAGGTCAAGTTTCCTGTGATACCTGTTTGCCTAGGATAGTTTTCCAGATCTGGGTGTGAAATGCTAAACCCATTGTTGAATAAGGTTGGCTTCCCAAATGCGATGTAAAGGCTTCCTCTCATCACGTGGTCTTCAACCCATTTTAAGCTTTGGAACCAAACCAAGTCCATTGTTCCGGTATCGTCCGTAAACTTTGCTACAATCCTCTTTTTATGTTTTTCGCCGATGGTCTCTTTACTCGTGATCCGTCCTACTACCTGCACCAATGGCATATCTGGATTGAGTTCGTTGATCTTATAAAAACGTGTCCGATCAATATATCTAAATGGGTAATGATCCAAAAGTTGCTCATAGGTAGAAATGCCTAACTCTTTTTGCAAAAGTTCGGCACGCTTAGGGCCAACGCCTTTCAGGTAAACCAGTGCTGTATCTAAATTTGAGGCAAACAAAATTGGACTTATTTTCTCTTCAAAGTAAAGATATCTTTGATCAAGTTCCAATTAAATAGCAAAACTGCGGAGAGCAACAAGAGATAAGCCATCAATTGATTGACACTGATGTGTTCGTCAAAATATAAAACGGCAACTGCAAATGCAATAATTGGATTAACATAGATAATAATTCCCAATGTGGAAGATGGGATCCCAATCAGTGCATACAGACTTAAAAAAAGTGGGATAATGGTAAATACAACTGCAATGGCAACAATATGTCCCCAAAACCATATTCCAGTCGGAAAACCAGCATGATGCGCAATGTAAAAAGGCAACATCATTACCACGGCTAAAGTAATCTGTAGGGCCAATACATTCAACTTATCCAGATGTTGCATCTTTCGTTGGATGATAAGATAGAATGCATATAGTGCAGCAATAATTACCGACCATACTACTTCAATAAAAGAGCCTGTGGCCAACATTACAATACTTAATAAGGCAATGCCCAATGAGATGAGTTTGATTTTGGAAAGTTCTTCCTTCAAAATCAGGAAGCCTCCAAATGCCGTGATCAATGGACAGACCATATAGGCAAAGGCAGCCGACTTTAAGCTCACATTGTTAACTGCATAAATAAATGTATACCAGTTTAAGGTAAGTAAGATGGTTGCACCAATGATCTGCCAAACAATGATTTTCTTTTCTCTGGGCAGGGCTGATCTAAAATATTGGATATCTTGTTTGAGGTATTTCCTTCTAAACAACAAAATCGCAATCCATATCACAATCAACGAAGTGAAGATGCGATAATACAATATCTCTTCTGAAGGAAAAGCTTTAAGGTTTCTTAAGGGAATGGAAAAGAAGCCCCAAATGGCAACTGATAAAAAAGCCGCTAATAAGTAACGCGATTTAGATTTCAACGAAACTTAGGCTTTAAATGCTGTTACAGAGATTTCAACATTTACGCCTTTTGGCAAACCTTTTACAGCAACAGTTTCACGGGCAGGAAAAGCACTTTCAAAATAAGCCCCATAGATTTCATTCACTTCCGCAAATAAGCTCATATCAGCCAAGAAGATTGTTGTTTTAACAATATGTTCAAACTCATATTCAGCTTCCAATAACACCGCTTTGATATTGCGCATCACCTGGTGTGTTTCCTCTGCAATAGAAGTTAGATTAAGCTCGCCATTTTCTGGATTGATCGCTACTTGACCTGATAGGAATAAAAATCCATTGGCTATTACAGCTTGACTATAAGGGCCAATTGGAGCAGGTGCATTGCTGGTGTTGATGATTGTTTTCATTTAATTTTTTAATATAAACCATTGGATAAGTTTCCAGATGATACCCCCAACAAACAGCACAATGGCCAAGGCATTAATGATATGCATTATCCTGATGTTAATGTTCGTTGGTCTTTTTGGATCTGGCTTTCTGAAAAAGTACATATACAAATGTAGGCATAAAAAAAAAGAGGCCCGAAATTTCGGGCCTCTTTTTATATCGAATTAAGAAAGATTAGTTTCTTGAAGTCTCAACACGACGGTTTTGGATACGACCTTCTTCAGTATCGTTAGAAGCAATTGGATTAGCTTCGCCAAAACCTTTAGCAGTAACTTGACTAGCGTTAACGCCAGAGTTTACTAAGTAAGTTTTAACAGAGTTAGCTCTGTCTTTAGATAATTTCAAGTTGTATGCAGCAGTACCTTCGCTAGAAGCATAACCTTTAGCAGTTATTTTACCACCGTTTTCACGCAAAGTTGAAGATAATTTATCTAAAACTGGATAAGCCTCAGTTTTTAACACTGAACTGTTAAATTCGAATTGGATAGTTTCCCAACCTGAAACAGTTGGAGCTGTAGGAGCTACAACAACTGGTGCTGGTGGAGGAGGAAGTGGACATCCTGAACCATCAACTTTAGTTCCAGCTGGAGTACCAGCACATTTGTCAAATTGATCAGCAACACCGTCACCGTCAGTATCTTTTTTCAAATCTTCGATAGATTTCTCTACGTTAGAAACACGGTTTTTCAATGCTTCAACTTCTTGACGTAATGAAGGATCTTTCAATTCATCATACATTAATGCAAGTGGGTTAACCCAATCCAAGTTTGGTTTAGATTTCGAACCTAGAGAGAATTCTAAGCCTGCAGAAGCATAGCTGAATTTATCAAAGTTAGAAGTGATGCTATTACCAGCTTGAACACCATTGAAGTTAAAATCATCAATAAAGTTCATGGTGTAGTTTAAGTTAAATGATACGCGATCAGATACTTTAAATTTAACACCAGCACCTACAGGAATGTAAGCACCTTTGTAGTAATCATCACCATCAGCTGGTTTCTGTACATTTTTAGTACCGTTAGCTAAAGTTGTAGTTGGCTGATAAGCTACTAAACCGTAACCTGCAGATAAAATGAAGTTTACAGAGTTCTCACGACGTAAGAAATCTACTGTAGCCACATTTACCACACCTCTTAAATCAACTGCATATTGCATTTTGGTTTCGAAATCTTTAACACCATTCTGGATACCACCAGCTGCGTCTTTGTTAGATCCTGAAACTTTACCACGCATTACGTTAGCTTCTAAACCGAAAGCATGACCTAGTTGTTTACGCAATGAAACGCCATAACCTAAGTTAACATCCCAGTTAGTAAAATCGTTTCTACCGCCTAAAAGAACGATAGGAGTAGTAACACCAGCATTGACCCCTATTGACCAAGACCTGTATTGTCCTCTTCCGCCAAATACCTTAGCAGATGATGAAGGAGCTGTAGCATCTTGAGCACTTGCTAGAGATGTTACTCCCATCAATGCTACTAGAGAGGCAACAAGACCCTTCTTTAAAGTAGAATAATTCATAATTTTCTTTTTTAAGGTTAAACAAATATTAATTGTATAATTTTTTGTAAGAACAAAATTAAACAATTTTTTATAATCTCAAAATACTATACAAACTCCGTTCCAAACTTCGAAACGCTTTAACTTTTTGTACATTTGATAGATCAATACCTGTAAATTTAAATAAAAGTATGAAATACGAGCAAATAAATAATTCATTGTTCATCGAGAACAGAAAAAATTTAGCAAATCTCCTTAAAGCTAACACTTTAGCTATATTTCAGTCTAATGATGAGTTTCCACGAAGCGGAGACCAGAATTTTCCTTTTAAGCAAAACCCAGATCTCTTCTATCTATCTGGCATAGATCAAGAGCAATCCATTTTATTGCTTTTTCCAGACTGTCCTAATCCTTTATACAGAGAAGTCCTTTTTTTAAGACAGACAAACGACCTTATTAAAGTATGGGAAGGCCATAAATATACCAAAGACCAAGCTAGATCAGTCTCTGGAATTGAAAATATCTATTGGTTAGAAGATTTTGATAACATCCTCCATAGCATTATCCATTATGCGGACCATGTCTATCTCAACACCAATGAAAATGATAGATATGCACATACAGTAACCTATAGAGACATCAGGTTTATTGAGCAGCTCCGCACAAAATATCCTCTTCATCATTATGAAAGAGTGGCTCCTCTGATGAGAGAATTACGTGCAATAAAATCAGATGTTGAAATCGCACTGACTCAAAAAGCCTGCGACATTACTGGCGGGGCTTTTCTACGTGTTTTAAAATTTGTAAAACCTGGCGTAATGGAGTATGAGGTTGAAGCAGAAATCATCCATGAATTTATTAGTAAAAGAGCCACTGGACACGGTTATTCTCCAATAATTGCGGCCGGCAACAATGCCAATATTCTACATTATACGGATAACAATCAGGAATGTAAGGACGGAGAGCTCATCTTGATGGACTTTGGAGCAGAGTATGGCAACTACAATGCAGACCTGACCAGAACAATTCCTGTGAATGGCAGATTTACCAAAAGACAAAAAGAAGTTTACAATGCTGTTTTAACGGTAATGGACGAATCTAAAAAATTGATGGTTGCGGGTGCGATATGGAATACCTATCATGAACAGGTAGGAGAAATCATGACTGAGCAATTAATTAAACTAGGGTTAATTTCTGTAACTGATGTTAAAAATCAAAATCCAAAATACCCTGCCTATAAAAAATATTTTATGCACGGCAATACGCATCACTTAGGTATTGATGTACATGATTTCGCAGGCAGATATACTCCATTTGCGGTGGGCAATATTTTAACCTGTGAACCGGGTATATATATTCCAGAAGAGGGGCTCGGTGTAAGGCTTGAAAATGATATCTTGATTACCAAAGAAGGAAATATGGATCTGATGGCAAAAATTCCAATCATCGCAGAAGAGATTGAAGATATCATGAACGCTTGATCCACGACTCTACAAAACGATAGATATTAAAATCATGGTCTAACAAAGCTTCGTTTACTGCTACTCGGAGCTTTGTTTTATCAATATCTGTCATACGCTGATGCTGTATAATTCGAAATGCTTTCTCTGCCATTAAAAGTGTTTTGCGTTCATTGAATTGCTGATTACCTTTTAGCAGCCACTTACACAATGCAGTTATGCCTTCGTTTTTATCTGCCACGGTTTTAAAGATGGGGATCTGCTGATGTTGTTCATGCACCAATTTTTTAAGGTTGTTCGCAAAAGTATCAGCTCCTTCTCTATCTGCCTTATTGACTACGAAAGCTTGTGCAATTTCCATTAGTCCAGATTTAATATTCTGGATCTCATCGCCAGATTCGGGAACTAACACCACAACTGTTTGATCGGCCAAGCCAGCTATTTCCACTTCCGACTGTCCCACACCAACCGTTTCTACCAAAATCAAGTCAAAGTTGGCAGCTCTTAATAGGTCGACCATTTCTAAGGTTTTAACAGAAATACCGCCTAAAGCTCCTCTGGTTGCAATAGACCTGATAAACACATTTGGGTTGTTAAACTGTTGTGCCATCCTGATCCGATCACCCAATAATGAACCGAAATTAAACGGAGAAGTAGGGTCTACTGCCAATATGGCAATTTTATGACCTTTTGAAACCAGCTCGCTCGTAATGGCGTTAACCAGTGTACTTTTCCCTGCCCCAGGGGGTCCTGTAATTCCGATAACAGGAACCTGATAGTTGATCTTGATTTCTTTTAACAAAGCAGCAGCAGGCTCAAGGTCATTTTCTACTAAAGTCAATGCCCTGGCAATGACCCTAAAATCTCCTTCTGTTAAACCTATTTTAAATACTTCGTGTGATTTCATCAACAAAACCTATCTTATCGCAAATAAACATATTTTTTACTAAACAACCTCAATCTACTTCCATATCCTATGGGCTTGGGGCCTGCAGAAAAAACAAAGAACAAAAAATCGTAACTTTGTTCTGATTACATTATATAGATGAAAACCTATTTTCGATTATTATCGTTTGCTAAGCCAATTGAAAAATTTGCTATCCCATATATTATTGCCACCTTATTGGCCATATCTTTTAACACGTTTCTTTTTACTTTACTAGGGCCTTTGATGCAGGCTATTTTTCTAGAAAAATGTGAAACTGTTACGAAAACCGATGCCAGTAGCTCATGGAACCCTATGGAGCAATTTGACAGTTATATCAACAACGTTATAGCTGACGATAAAATATTTGCACTAAAAATAATATGCGTGGTAATTGTCATCACGGTTTTTTTAGCCAATTTTTTCCGTTATTTCTCTCAACGTTATATGGAAGATTTAAGGGTTCATACGCTATTAAATCTTAGAAAAACGGTATTTGACAATGTAATGAACCTCCATGTGGGCTATTTTAACAATGAACGTAAAGGAGACATCATTTCAAAAGTAGCTTCAGACGTTCAGGTGGTACAATTTTCTGTTACCAATACCCTACAAGTTGTTTTTAAAGAACCAGTGCAGCTGTTGTTCTTTATTGGGGTATTGATTAGCATCTCTCTTAAATTGACCTTATTCTCGTTATTGGTTATTCCCATTTCTGGTTTTGTGATCAGCAAAATTGTTAAACGCTTAAAACAACAATCAACTCAATCCCATCAGTCTTTTGCAAAGATGATTGGCTTCTTAGATGAAGCTCTAGGAGGCATCAAGATCATCAAAGCCTTTAATGCAACTTTCAGGATTAAAGAAAAGTTTGATGAAGAGAATAAATTCTATTCTAAACTGAACCGCAAAATGGCCAGACGTCAGCAGTTGGCCTCGCCTGTTTCCCAAACGCTTGGGGTTTTGGTAGTGGTGTTTATCCTTTTATATGGAGGGATACAAATCTTGGATGGAACTGGCGATTTAGAAGCGCATAAATTTATAGTGTACTTAGCCACTTTCTCGCAACTGATGCAGCCCATTAAAGCGCTAACAGATTCATTTAGTGGCATTCATTCAGGAATTGCGGCTGGTGAGCGTGTGCTAGACTTAATAGATACCAAGCCAGAATTGGTCAATAAACCTGGCGCTGAAAATCTAACCAAGTTTGAAAGAGAGTTAACCTTTGAGCATGTTGATTTTAATTATGGCGACAAACAAGTATTAAAAAACATCAATATCAATATTAAAAAAGGATCTACTGTTGCCTTGGTTGGTCCTTCTGGTGGAGGGAAAAGCACTTTAATGGACTTGATTCCACGTTTCCATGACCCTAAATCGGGAGTGGTTAAAATTGATGGTCATGATTATAGAGATCTTACTGTAGAAAGCATCAGAGCGCAGATTGGAACGGTAAATCAAGAAAGTATTTTATTCAATGATACCATATTCAACAACATTGCTTTTGGCAAGCCTGAGGCAAGTGAAGAAGAGGTAATCAATGCAGCTAAAATTGCCAATGCACACGAATTTATCTTAAATACGGAACAAGGTTATCAATCATTTGTTGGCGACAGGGGCAATAAATTATCGGGCGGACAGAAACAACGGATCTGTATTGCAAGGGCCGTATTGGCAAATCCGCCAATTATGCTATTGGACGAGGCTACCTCTGCGCTAGATACCGAATCAGAAAAACTGGTACAGGAGGCTTTAAATAATCTAATGCAGAATCGAACCTCTATTGTTATTGCCCACCGTTTAAGCACCATACAACATGCCGATACAATTGTAGTAATTGACAAAGGTGAGGTAGTAGAAACTGGAAATCATAATGAGTTGATGTTGCGAAATGGTCTTTACAAACGTTTAATAGATATGCAAGCCTTTAATCAATAGATATAAGCTGAAAATCAGATGTATAGTATTTGAATTATTGTGTCTTCTCTTAAACTTTAACAATAGACTCGCCTATTATAGGAATTTTTATATAATATGAAGCAAATTTTGTTCATGATGCCTAGTTACTATAACTTCGATGAAGTGGTAAAAGATGGCTTAGTAAAACACAGTGGTTATTCTGTAAATGGCATAGATACCGCTGGGAAACAAGCATATAGACATATTTTTGATCGAATTCTCAATTTTTCCTCTAAAGTTTTTCTTAATAAGAATCTAAAACCTGAGATGAAAAGAAAACACTTTTCATTTCTGATCGATAAATTCGATGAATATGACTATCTCATTGTAAACAGGCCTGATATCATTAGTAAGGAAATATTAACAAAAGCGATGGGCAAATCGCGAAAAAAAATCCTATTGCTTTGGGACAGTCTTGAAAAAATTCCTATTGCTCAAGAAACAATCTCCATGTTCGATTCTACTTATAGCTTTGATATTGAAGATTGCAACAATTATGGCTTTCATAAAATAGAAAATTTCCATTTTTATGAAATGCCTAAGGATAAACCCGAAATCAAACATGATGTAGTTTTTTTAGGCACTTTAGATGATAGGATAGATGCCTTGAAAAACATATTAGATTATCTACGAAGGGAAGAGAAAAAAGCACGGGCTTATCTCTACATCCCTTCAAGTAGAAGCTTAAAGAAACATGCAGATATTGAGGTGTTAAGTAAAATTGTCCCTTTTAAAAAATCTGATCAATATGCTATTTCTAGTAAGGTTATTTTAGATTTAGGCCATAAAAATCAAAGAGGTCTTTCTTTTAGAGTTTTTGAGGCTATGGTATTGCATAAAAAATTAATCACGACCAATAAACAAATCAAACAATACGATTTTTACGATGAAAATAACATCTTCGTTATTGAAGATGTGAACAATATGCACATACCCAATTCGTTTTGGAACTCTCCCTATAATGAATTACCAACTCATGTAATAGAGAAATATCACATTAAAAACTGGGTAAAGAAAATTCTAAATGGAAAATAAAAAATTAGTTTATGTTGTATGCCCCAACAAAAAAGAACCTATTGGTGGTATCAAACAGCTTTATAGACTTGTTGACTCTTTAAATCTTGCAGGATACAATGCTTTCATTATCCATGGAAAGAATAATTTCAGAATAAATTGGTTTGACAATCAAACCCCGATAAAATATTTCCCTAATCTTTTTGCCTTATTATATAACAATACCCGCAAAAAAAAGAAATTGAAAGTTCCGTTATTTGTAAAACAACTATTTATAAGTAATAGGATGCCTGAGCCAGAAAGCATCATTGTATTTCCTGAAATCTATGGCCCATCGATTAATGATTTAGTGCCAAACAATAAAATTGTAATCTTCAATCAAAATTGCTACTATTCCTTTGATAGATTTGAGTTATTAAAAAAACAAGCATCTCCTTATAATAATCCAAATACTTTGGGGTGTATGGTAGTCTCGGACGATTCTCTAAATTATCTAAAATATTCCTTCCCAAATTTATTTGTTTCTAGAATACGTCTTGGCATCAGCCAATGTTTTCAATATGCTAATAAAAAGAAAAAACAGATTGCTTTTATGCCCCGCAAACTATCTGAAGACTTTATTCAATTGTTTAATATAATTACAAATAGAATTGAACTAAAAGACTGGAGTTTTATTGCAATAGATAATATGACAGAATTGGAAGTTGCAAATGTATTAAAAGAGAGTGCTGTTTTTTTGAGTTTCAATCATAGAGAAGGCTTTGGTCTTCCACCAGTAGAGGCAATGGCTTGTGGTTGTTATGTTATCGGCTATACAGGAAATGGTGGTAAAGAATACTTTAACAATAAGTTTTGCAGCCCGATAGAAAACAGAAATATCATTGAATTTGCAAAAGAGATAGAAGCCGTCATAAAAGAATATGAAATAAATCCAGCTAAAATCTTAGCGCAAGGCAAACAAGCTTCTGACTATGTATTAGCCAATTACAACGTTCATCATGAAACAGAAGACATCATCAATACATGGAATCAATTAACTTCAACACCCTAAATAAGATATAGTCATATTCCATAAAAGAATTTTCTTTTGTTAACATAGCTAAAACTAATATATATTAAATACTTATTTCGAATTGGTATTTAATATATTTGTTATTTGGATATGGATAAGGAATATGATTATTTAATTGTTGGCTCTGGAATATTTGGGGCAACATTTGCTCATGAAGCCTATAAAGCTGGTAAAAAGTGCTTGGTAATTGACAAGAGAGATCATGCCGGTGGAAATGTCCATTGTAAAAACATTGACGGAATCAATGTACATTGGTATGGTGCCCATATTTTTCATACCAATGATAAGAGCTTATGGGATTATGTAAATCAGTTTGCAGAATTTAATCGATATACGAATTCTCCAATTGCAAACTACAAAGGCGAGTTATTTAATTTGCCTTTTAACATGAATACCTTCTATAGTCTTTGGAAGACCAAAACTCCAATTGAGGCACAAGAAAAAATCGCAAAACAAATAGCCCATCTAAATATAAGTGTTCCCAAAAATCTTGAAGAGCAAGCATTAAAACTTGTTGGTCCTGATATCTATGAGAAATTAATCAAGCATTATACTGAAAAACAATGGGGTAGAAGTGCAACTGAACTCCCTTCATTTATTATTAAACGATTACCTGTAAGGTTCACCTACGACAATAATTATTTTAATGATAAGTACCAGGGAATACCTATTGGTGGATATAATAAAATCATAGATGGCTTATTACAAGGAATAGAAGTAAGATTGAATACTGATTTCTTCAAACATAAAGCAGAGTTAGAAGTATTAGCCAACAAAATTGTATTTACTGGAAAAATCGACGAGTATTTTAATTATCAATTTGGTGAACTTGAATACAGAAGCTTAAAGTTTGAAACTGAAATAATTGATTGTGAAAATTATCAAGGAAATGCCGTTGTAAATTTCACTGACCCAGATACTCCTTATACAAGGATTATTGAACATAAACACTTTGAATTTGGCAATCAGCCTACTACTGTAATTACAAAAGAATATCCGTTAATGCAATCTAAAGGAGTAGAGCCCTATTACCCCATTAATGATGAAACCAATATGGATATTTTTAAAAAATACCAACAACTTGCATTAACCCAAAGGCATGTAATATTTGGAGGTCGGTTAGCAGAGTACAAGTATTATGATATGCATCAAGTCCTCGCTTCTGCATTGCAAAAAACAAAAACAGAATTTAACGCTCAATTATGATTAAAATAGAAGATGGTCTATCTAAAGTTTATATAATTTGCCCAGCTAATGTTGCAACTGGGGGGCCAGAGTTATTACATCAAATGGCATTTCAGCTAAATGCGATGCATATTAAGGCTTATATGTTCTATCTCCCTAATCATATAGAAACCCCGGTCCATCCTTATTACGAACATTATAATATTCCTTTTGTGCAACAGGTGGATAATACTTCGCAGAACATTGTTATTGTTCCAGAAGCATTGGCAAATGTGATCTATGATAAAAGATTTTCTAAAATGCAAAAGGTGATTTGGTGGCTTAGTGTCGATAATTATTTTGCATTCATAGAGGACTTGGTTAAACGACATCAACATAAAAAGACCTTCAAAATAAAACAGTTGTTCAACTATTACAAGATTCCAACAATAAATCATATTGCTAAACAAAAGAAACTCTTTCACTTAGTTCAATCAGAATATGCAAGAGATTTTCTCAAAAAAAATAAAATCACCAACATTGCTTATTTATCCGACTACCTAGGCCAAGCATTTTTAAATAAAGTAGAATTACTCGAAGAAAAAAAGAGAGAGAATAAAGTACTATACAATCCTAAAAAAGGGCTTGAGTTTACAGAAGAAATCATTAAAAATGCTCCCCATATTAATTTTATTCCTATTCAGAATTTAAGTCCAGAAGAAGTTTCAAATCTATTATCGGTAAGCAAAGTCTATATAGATTTTGGAAACCACCCTGGTAAAGATAGGTTTCCAAGAGAAGCAGCGATTAGCGGCTGTTGCATATTAACGAATAAGAGAGGGTCGGCAAATTTCCACGAAGATGTACCAATTGATGGTGAGTTTAAGTTTGTGGACCAAGAAGAAAACATCCCAAATATTATTGCCAAAATTGAAGCCTGCCTAAACAATTTTGAGCAAGAATCAATAAAATTTGAACCTTATAGAAATTGGATTACAAACGAACAGCAACAATTTAATACCGATTTAAGAAATATCTTTAAGAAAAGTAGCCAATAAGGCAATTTCCCTATTCTTTCTATAGAGTTATTTAGAACCAATTATCCATTTAAATCTTGTTTTCAACAAGAGTGAAACCAATAAAAAGGATATTGAATATATAATCAAAAAGCGGATAATTGTATAACCTGAGGCCTCAAAAACAGTCATTTGCGAAACGTTGAACTGAGAGGGTCTAAATATTTCCGATAATAATCTAAATACAAGGACCTGATGTATTAGATATATTCCAAATGTTGTTTGTCTTGGTTTTAATAAGCTTTGCATTTGTTTCAAAGGGCCTATTTTTAACAGCAATAAGAACATGCTAAGAGAGTAAAGGATATTTGTTACCCTCAAAGTATTAAATGCATCCACTGAGCCCAAATGCATTAAATATAAAATTTCGGCAATAGCTAATAAAAAAAATATCACATTTATAGTGATGGTCCAAAACCATGATATCTTATCAACTAGCTTAGAAATTTTATCATAATATCTATTTATATATACCCCCAACCATAAATAGAACACGAAGCCAAATAATGCTGTTGTATGCTCAGTGGTAATCCAACCGTAATATAGATTTAGACTATAAAACAAAGAAATTAGTCCCCAGATTAACCCAAAACCTAGTTTATAGATATATTTTTTAAAAATAAGTAGGATTGAAATACAGATTAAGAAATTAAGGATAAACCAAAAACTGGTATAAAAAACTATGTTTTTTAATTGTGTTATTATGAAGCTCGAATCTGGTAATTCTGGGTTATTAAATTTCCAATGTACAAAATACATGTGACCAGCATTTAGAATGATCAGTATCGCAATCCAAAAAAGCCATGGTCCTATTGTGTTTTTAAACCTATTTTTTAGATACTCTAGCGGTGTATATTCGGTAAATTTATGATTGATGAGAAAGCCACCTATTAAAAAGAAAGCAATGGTTGCAAATTTGAAAAACTGAACTACAGCAGCTTGAACAAATCTATCTTGAAAACCTGTATATAAATCTCCCCATAAAACAGAACTGTGTTCAAAAACGATACCTATCATAGAAATGCATCTTATCGTATCCACAAAGTCAAAGTTTTTCTTTTTTTCCAAGGTAGTATCGGATTTCATCTTTTAGAATAGTTAAAGGGCGAATATCAACAAAAAAGTCCCAAATTCATTGGGACTTTTCTATTAAGATTATTACATTTAAAACTCCTGTATCAATATCCTCGATTAAGATTTTAGTTTTTCTTTGCTTAAATATTTATTGATAATCCGTTTAAAGCAAGGCATAAAAAGCAATACCTTCATTTCTGAAGCCACCACCACCTATTGTTGGCTGGTTTACAGGCGTATAGTAATGGTCTGCTCCATATATACCACTATAAACATAAATTGGAATTCTATTTGCCCCAGGGCTAGGATAAGCATAAAAAGCTATACCTTCATTTATATAAGCCCCTATTCCAGTACCTAGAGCAGGTTTATTTTCTGGTGTAAAATAATGATCACCACCATGTGCATTATAATAAACATAAATCGGGACCCTATCTGGAGCCGGTTTATTAAAAGCATAAAAAGCTATACCTTCATTCTTAAAGCCGCCACCTCCTATAGTAAGTAGATTGTCTGGTGTGAAATAATGGTCTGTACTTCTTGAATTGTAATAAACATAAATTGGAACATCTCCAAATTCCTTCGCCTCATTATCCTTCAAATACTGTATCACATAAGTTTTAACTGCATCACTTTTTACGGGATCGGCAATCAGATCCCAGATTGGGATTAGACCATTTTCTGCAATGTCAATCATTTCTGCATTCGCTAATGACGAACTATTTTCCCAAGCAGAGATATTTACCGTAGGTGGGTTTGCCGACACAATATTCGTATTCCCCAATATACTTGTTGAAGGTTCACCACCAATGGTTTTGTAGTGTAAGGTTTGTGAGAAGTTCTGGGTTGTACTATTATAATCATAAGTAAATCCTGTATTGATGCTAAATACTGCTTTTACTCCTACATCAACGCCAGCCGTACTCGCATTGATCCTATCTATTTTTGTCGTAGTAGACCGGTATAAAACCTCCAATTTTGCACCTAAGATAATATCGGTAAGCACATGCGTGCCATATCTGCTGACAATGTATGCTGGAGTTTCATTTTGCACATCTGTTGCAAAACTTGCTGTAAGGTAATCTCTAAGCATGCCATTAGTCGCATTGAGTTTCACCCGTTTCTGCTGTATCTTATGGCTATAGCTACTATATAGATACTTTGATGAAAACGCATCAGAATCTGAGTAGGTTCCACTAATAGAGGCTTTAAAAAGAAGAAGCTTTTGTAGACCAAAAAGTGAAAAAGAAGAATTGAGTTTTGCAGTAACCTTTTCCAAATAAGAGGTTGCATTTTCTCCAGCAATCAGTACACCTTCTCTTCTACTCGACAAATCCCATTCTACTCGTGTAGGCTGTTCTAATTTTAGCTTGTCAACATTGATTACCGAGAATTTAGCTGCACTCGAGTTCGCAAATTCTCCAGTGAGGTCATAACCATAGCCCAACAGGTCATTTTTTCCATCACCCGCAGAATTGGTACCAATGCCGTCCCTTTTCTTTTTATCAATCCCTTTACCTGTATTTTCTTTAGGTACATCATTTTTTTTGCAGCCACTAAGAATGGCCATAGCTGCAAATAGCACAAAACATGCAGTCGCAGTTAACATTTTTAAGTTTTTCATAGTTGTAGTGTAATTAAGGTTTATGTAGATAGCAATTTACATTACAACACCTAGTGTTTTGGTAACCAGCTGTTTCCAAAAACAAAGCTACGGTGGCTGAAAAAGCAAATCTTATAACAATACATATATACGGTAGAATACATTTCATACTCAATCAATACCATTTGGTACAATATTTTTCTTCTCAAAAAAGGAATTTCCTAACTTAATATACCTACATATGAAATTCAATGATTACAATAGATATTGGCATTACCTTGCGAAAGCTACGCAACATGCACAAATACTCTCAACAACATGTGGCAAATTGTTTAGAGATTAGCCGAGAGGCTTATAAACGATGGGAGAATAATCGGGTCAACTTTTCTATTTCCCAGCTAAAGAAAGTAGCTGATTTTTATGCCTTGGAAATCCACCACATTATAGAGATGTCTTACCTTCATAAAAAAACACCCACAAAAAAAGGGTCTCAATTACTCGAGACCCTTCTGTTATGTTTTGTAAATCTTACAATTTACGCTTAACTTCTACTTGTTCGTAGGCTTCCACAATATCTCCAACTTCGATGTTGTTGAAGTTTTGGATATTCAGACCACATTCGTAACCTTTTGCCACTTCTTTTACATCGTCTTTGAAACGTTTCAATGAAGCCAGTTCTCCGGTATAGATTACTACACCATCACGTACGATACGGATTTTGCTGTTTCTGGTAATCTTACCATCCAACACCATACAACCTGCAATGGTACCTACCTTTGTAATTTTAAAGGTTTCTCTGATCTCTACGTTAGCCACAATCTTCTCTTCAAATTCTGGTGCCAACATACCTTCCATCGCCGCTTTGATCTCGTTGATCGCATCGTAGATGATAGAATATAAACGGATATCGATCTGTTCAGCTTCTGCCAATTTACGCGCACCTGGTGAAGGGCGTACCTGGAAACCAATGATGATCGCATCTGAAGCAGATGCCAACAATACATCAGATTCTGAAATCTGTCCTACTGCTTTACCAATGATATTGATCTGGATCTCTTCTGTAGATAGTTTCAATAATGAATCGGCAAGCGCTTCGATTGAACCATCCACATCACCTTTAACAATCAGGTTCAACTCTTTAAAGTTACCAATTGCCAAACGACGACCAATCTCATCCAAGGTAATATGTTTTTGTGTACGTAAGCCCTGCTCACGCATCAATTGTAAACGTTTATTGGCAATCTCTCTTGCTTCAACTTCACTTTCTAGAGCATTGAACTTATCGCCAGCAGTTGGTGCACCTTGCATACCCAATACCTGTACAGGTACAGATGGTCCGGCTTCTTCAACTTTTTGACCACGTTCGTTAAATAGCGCTTTTACTTTGCCACTATAACTACCTGCCAAAATTGGATCTCCAACTCTTAAAGTACCCGCTTGAACCAATACTGTAGTTACAATACCACGTCCTTTATCTAGTGTAGCCTCAATTACGGTACCTGTTGCACGTTTGTTAGGGTTAGCTTGTAATTCTAACAACTCTGCTTCTAACAATACTTTATCTAATAACAAGTCGACATTTAAGCCGCTTTTACTTGAGATTTCTTGCGACTGGAATTTACCACCCCAATCTTCAACCAAGATGTTCATGGCGGATAATTGTTCTTTAACTCTATCCGAGTTTGCACCTGGTTTATCAATTTTTGTAAAGGCAAATACCAATGGTACACCCGCAGCTTGTGCGTGGTTGATCGCCTCTTTTGTTTGAGGCATCACTGCATCATCAGCCGCAATTACAATGATCGCAATATCTGCTACCTTAGCACCACGGGCACGCATCGCTGTAAAGGCTTCGTGACCTGGCGTATCTAAGAATGTTACTTGTTTGCCAGAGTTTGTTGTTACTTTATAGGCACCAATGTGTTGGGTAATACCTCCAGCCTCACCAGCTACCACATTTGCTTTACGGATATAATCTAGCAAAGATGTTTTACCATGATCTACGTGACCCATGATCGTAACCACTGGTACTCTTGGTTCCAAATCTTCTGGTGCATCTTCTTCTTCAATGATACTATCCGCTTCTTCATCTGCTTTTACAAACTGGATTTCGTAGCCAAACTCATCCGCAACAATGGTTAAAGTTTCTGCATCCAAACGTTGGTTGATCGAAACGAACATGCCCAAACTCATACAAGTACCAATAATTTTCGTTACCGGTACATCCATCATGTTAGCCAACTCATTTGCCGTAACAAACTCGGTAACTTTTAACACTTTAGATTGTAATTGTTCTTCTGCTGCCGCTTCTTCAGCCGTTAAAGCAACATCATCACGTTTTTGACGACGTAGTTTTGCTCTTTGTGCAAATTTACCAGATTTACCTGCTCCACTTAAACGTGCAAGTGTGGCTTTGATCTGATCTTGTATTTCTTTTTCTGTTGGTTCTTCTTTAGGACCACTTGGTGCAGCACCAGGTCTAGCATTTCTAAAGTTTGGACGACCACCAGCCGTATTGTTTGTATTATTTCTAAAGTCAGGTCTATTTCCAACCGGAGCACCTGTTCCCGCTGGGCGAGGTGGGTTATTTCCTTGTTGGCCTTGATTTGGCTGACCTTGTCCTTGTTGCTGTCCTGGAGCAGGGTTATTACCTCCCGGCGCTTTTTTGCGCTTACGCTTACGTTTAGCGGCTTCACTATCGTTAGAAGATGCTACTGGCTGGTTTCTACGATCCGGTGTAGTTGGTAAAACAATTTTACCAATAATATTCGGACCTGAAAGTTTAACCGAGCGTGCTTTGATTACCTCATCATCGGCAGCTTGTACCGGAGGAGTAGTAGCAACTACAGGTGCAGGGGTAGGTGTAGCCACAACTTCTGGAGCTTTAGGTTTTTCTTCAACCTTTGGTTCCACAACTGGAGCTTTTTCTTCCTGAGCTTGTACTGGAGTTGGTTTTTCTACCACAGGCTCCTCAACTTTAGGAGCAGCCACTACTGGCTCTTCCTTTTTAGCTTCTACAGGAGCTGCTTCCTCTTTCTTAACAGGGCGTGTTTTGCTGTTCAGATCATTAAGATCGATCTTACCAACAATTTTCACACCTGGCAAGGCGCTTTCTTCTTCCTTCGCTTCAACTTCTTTAGCAGGAGCCGGAGCAGGCTCAACTGGTTTAACCGCTTCAACAGGTTTTTCTTCCTTCGGCTTCTCAGCAGGAGGAGTATATGAATGAAGGTTTTTGATTAAAACACCTTCGTTTTCAAAGTCTTGTTTTTTTCTAGGTACCTCAGGAGCTTTCTCAGCTGCTTCGGGTTCATCACGACGAATTTTACCTATAACTATCTGATTGGCTTCTTCTTTTACGATTTTATCCCCCTGAAACTCTCTTAGTAATGTATCATACATCTCTTTAGATAGTTTTGTAGTGGGCTTATTTTCCACAGCAAAGCCTTTCTTACTTAGAAACTCTACGGCTGTAGCTATCCCTACGTTAAGTTCTTTAACTGCTTTAAATAAAATTATGGGTTTGTCGTCTGACATTGATTATCCTATTTTTTACTAATTTATATACAAAAGTAACGTTTATTCTTATTTATTCAAGCATAACACGTTATTCAAATTCCGATTGAAGAATACTGATCACTTCTTTGATTGTTTCTTCTTCAAGATCGGTACGTTTTACTAATTCATCTACTGATAAAGCTAAAACACTTTTTGCGGTATCGCAACCAATTGCTTTTAACTCATCAATGATCCAGCTGTCAATTTCATCTGAGAATTCTTCGATATCCACATCTTCATCTTCTTCTCCAGCCTCACGGTAAACATCGATCTCATATCCCGTCAATTTACCTGCCAATTTGATGTTATGTCCACCACGTCCAATTGCCAATGAAACCTGATCTGGTTTTAGATACACTGAAGCATGTTTTGTAACATCGTCTAATTTAATAGAGGTGATTTTTGCAGGGCTCAATGCACGTTGGATGTATAGTGAAATATTGTTGGTAAAGTTGATTACATCAATATTTTCGTTCTTAAGCTCTCTCACGATACCGTGGATACGAGAACCTTTCATCCCCACACAAGCACCTACTGGATCGATCCTGTCATCATAAGATTCTACAGCCACTTTGGCACGCTCTCCAGGTTCGCGAACAATTTTCTTGATCGTGATCAAACCATCAAAGATCTCTGGCACCTCGATTTCGAACAAACGTTGTAAGAATTCAGGGGCAATTCTCGAAATGATGATTTTTGGCGTAGCGTTTACCATATCAACTTTAGAAATTACGGCACGTACCGAATCTCCTTTTTTGAAATAATCTGCTGGGATCTGCTCCGTTTTTGGCATCATCAACTCATTGCCTTCATCATCCAATACCAAAGTTTCTTTTTTCCAAACCTGGTAAACCTCACCTGTTACGATCTCGCCAACTCTATCTTTATATTTCTTGAAGATTTCGTCTTTCTCTAATTCTAAAACTTTAGAAACCAAAGTTTGACGGGCAGCCAAGATCGCTCTACGACCAAAGCTCTCCAAAGTAATCTGTTCAATGTAATCATCCCCAACTTCCATATCTGGGTCCAACTGCTTTACTTCTGCCAGTTCGATCTCTAGGTCATCATCTTCAGAAAAACCATCTTCCATCACTTTTCTTGTACGCCAGATCTCCAAATCCCCGTTGTCAGGGTTTACGATTACGTCACAATTCTCATCAGTGCCATATTTTTTACGCAACATACTGCGAAATACCTCTTCCAGTACGCTAATTACTGTAGGGCGGTCGATATTCTTAAAGTCTTTAAACTCCTGGAATGAATCGATTAAATTAATATTGCTCATTTTTCTATTTAAATGAAATTAAAACCTTTGTTTCTACTATATTATCAAACCCAATCTGTGTTTCTACCAATTGGGCTTTTTTACCTTTTTCTTTTACTTTCTCTTCTATCGAGATTTCATTGTCGTTAACTGCGAGCAGCTTACCTTCTTTTTTTTCACCATTTGCCAGTTTGATGCTCAACTCTCTGCCAATATTTTTGTGATACTGACGGTTCAATTGAAGCGGTTCGCCAACGCCAGGAGATGAAACTTCCAAATTATAAGCTTTTTCAATGGTATTTTCTTCTTCTAGATGAAAACCCACATGTCTGCTAATTGATGCACAGTCCTGAATACTTATTCCCTGATCGCCATCTACATGGATGATCAGTTTGTTATTTGGCAACATTTTTACTTCTACCAAAAACAGCTCAGGCCTGTCTGCAATCTTCTCCTCTACGAGTGCTATAACTCTTTTTTCTACCTGCATATCCTAATTTGTTGCAAAAGAAAAAAGGGGACTCAGTCCCCTCTTCTTTCTCCATTACCGTGCAAATGTACGAAATATTTTTTTCAAAAGAAAAAAATCCTAACAAATGAGCTATTTATTAACGTTTTAATAATTGTTGCTGAGGCTTTACCTTATAACCTACTTTTGATTTTATTATATCTTTTCCACTGGCAAACTCTGCAGTGACCATGGTTTCTACCAAATAGGTCTTGCCCTTAACAAAAGGCATTTGGGGTGTAAAAACCAGTTGGTTATTGGCCACACTGAGTTTGCCAGGCCAGTCCATCTCCATTGTTGTCGAATCATCGTCTACAGGAGTCTGCAGCACTGAAACCAAATGCTGATAGCTTGAATCTGTGTTGATGTTATTCTTCAGTTGCAATAAACTTGCTCCGTTTAGATCCGAAATAACGATGGTATTGCTATCTGTCGAAAAATGGATCGATACTGGCTTGTTATTTGTAGGGCTACAGGCAACCAAAAAAGAACTGAAAAGAATAATTAACTTTATATATTTAAACATCTAACTAAATTAACAATTATGAAACTAATATTTGAAATTTTAATCATGGGTCTGGCCATGTTGTTGGGCGCTTACATTGTGCCAGGTGTTCAGGTTGATGGTTATGGAAGCGCAATCATCGCCGCTATCTTAATTGCAGTGGCCAATGCCACCATTGGACTGATCTTAAGGATATTTACTTTTCCTTTAAACGTATTAACCCTTGGCCTCATTTCATTCATTATTACGGTATTGATGATCTTATTGGTAGACCATTTTATGACAGGCTTTAATACCTCTGGTTTTTTGGCCGCAGCAATTCTGGCCATTGTAATTGCCATTATTAAAATGCTGTTGAATTCTATTTTTGGAATGGAGAAAGAATAGAAAGGCTGTTCAACTACAAAAAAGCCACAAAGAATCATCTTCCTTGTGGCTTTTTAATGATTTATAAATTTCTTCTTAGCTCAAAATACTACGACTGATCACCATTTTCTGGATCTCTGAAGTACCTTCGTAGATCTGGGTAATCTTTGCGTCCCTCATTAAGCGCTCCACATGGTATTCTTTCACAAAACCATAACCTCCATGGATCTGCACAGCTTCAACAGTTACATCCATAGCCACCTTGCTGGCAAATAATTTGGCCATTGATCCAGCCAAAGTATAAGACTGGCCTTGATCTTTTAACCAAGCGGCTTTATACACCAACATACGTGCTGCCTCTATCTGCGTAGCCATATCTGCTAGTTTAAAGGCAATTGCTTGATGATCAGAAATGGGTTTACCAAATGCTTTACGTTGTTTCGAATATTCCAAAGCCAACTCATAGGCTCCTGCCGCAATGCCTAAAGCCTGCGCTGCAATACCAATTCGGCCTCCTTCTAAAGTCTTCATGGCAAACTTGAACCCAAAGCCATCTTCTCCAATGCGATTTTCTTTTGGCACTTTTACGTCATTGAACATCAAAGAATGCGTATCAGATCCACGGATTCCTAATTTATTCTCCTTTGGTCCAATGGTAAAACCAGGTGTTCCTTTTTCTACGATAAAGGCATTGATGCCTTTGTGTTTTAATTCTTTATGTGTTTGGGCAATCACCAGGTAGATACCTGCAGTGCTCCCATTGGTGATCCAGTTTTTAGTGCCGTTCAACAAATAATAGTCGCCCATGTCTTCGGCAGTTGTTTGCTGAGAGGTTGCATCAGATCCTGCTTCTGGCTCCGAAAGGCAGAAAGCACCGATTTTTTCTCCTGAGGCCAAAGGTTTTAGATATTTTTCTTTTTGCGCTTCGTTTCCATAAGATTCAAGTCCATAGCAGACCAAAGAATTATTCACCGAAACCACAACAGAAGCAGAAGCATCAACTTTGGATAGTTCTTCCATTACCAACACGTAAGAAACTGCATCCATCCCACTTCCATTATATTTTTGATCAACCATCATCCCCAAAAACCCAAGCTCTCCTAGTTTCTTCACTTGTTCTGTTGGGAATTTTTGATGCTCATCTCTTTCAATAACACCCGGTTTTAGTTCAGTCTGCGCAAAATCTCTGGCAGCCTGTTGGATCATTAATTGTTCTTCACTAAGTTCAAACAGCATAATTTTGATTTATAAAAGGTTAGATCTGCCAAATTTAGTATTTCTCTTCGAAATTACTATGCAGCCATAGCAATTTTTTACACAACAATGCCCTCTGAAGCGATTTTAAAGGATATATCACAATTTTAATACACCAAAAGCAAGATCATTAACATTTATAATCTTGGTGTTACCGTAAGATTATTATTTTTGTTAGATGAACCTAGGTCAACAAATCTTGTTTTTCTTTAGCGCCTTAGGTGTGTTTAATGGTTTTATCATTAGCGCTTATCTGCTGGTTTTTAAAAAATCAAAATCGGCAGCTTCATATTTCTTAGGACTAATGCTTTTAGGACTGTGCTTAAAGATCGGCAAATCTTTTATCTCTTATTTCTATCCGGCCTTGCCTGGCATCTATATCCAAATCGGTATTTGGGGAGGTTCTTTGATAGGCCCTTCTCTTTTTTATTTGATTAAATCTGCATTGGGGACAGACACAAAAATAACGACCACACAAAAAGGTACGTATCTGTTTTGGTTCTTAACAGTTTTAATTGCCAGCATTGTTGCTCCATATGATAGTCAACCAGACATCTGGGAAAATTATATCTGGTCAATTATAGCTTTACAAATGGCCATCTACATGGTTTTATCTGGATGGTTGATGCGAACGACTTTTGTCAAACTTTTAGACAAGGGTGAAAAGGTTTCTACAACGGAGAAACTATTGCTATCTGTATTGATTGGCAATATTGTCGTTCCTGCTTCATTTAAGTTGTCTATCTTCTCTTTTTTTAATGGCCCTTGTATTAGTGGCGCCCTGTTTTTTTCGCTGATCCTTTACCTGAACACCTTCTTGTTTATCAGCAGAAGAAAAACCAGCAACCTGCTTTCAGACAATCAAGATCAAGTGCGTTATGCCAACAAAAAAATTGACAAAGCACAGGCTTTGACTTTAACAGAAAGACTACAAAAAATCATTTTGGAGGAAGAGCTTTATAAAAATCCAGACCTCAAACTCAACGACCTCGCCAAAAAGGCTGGCATTTCAGGTCACCAGCTTTCGCAGTTGCTGAACGACAATTTGGGCAAGAGTTTTGCCGCCTACATCAACGAATATCGAATCAACGAAGCCTGCCAACTGATCATAAATGACAAAGGCATTAAATTGGAAGCCATTGGTTATGAGGTTGGTTTCAATTCGAAATCTACTTTTTACACTGCCTTTAAAAAGCATAAATCTACCACCCCAACACTTTACAAAGAACAGCTATCGGCTGTTTCATCTTTCTAGATCTGGTCTGAATTTATAATTCCGAACTCCTAAATCTGAGAATCAAAACCCTATCTCTTTTCTTCTCTTCTAGTTTTGGTGCATTCTATAACCCCAACACATGAAGATGAAATCGACATTATTGCTATGCCTTTGCTTATTTACAAGTACATACCTGCACGCACAAACCATTATTGGAAAATTGGTTGATGCAAAAACCAAACAGGCGATTGCCTTGGTCAACTTATCATTAGCCAACCAGAACCAACCAACCGCCATCAAGTATACAAGTAGTGACACTTTAGGCCGCTTCGAGTTTAAGGAAATCCCCATTGGAAAATATATACTATCGGCCACGTCTATGGGCTACAAAAAAATACAGCGAGAGCTTACCATTAATGAAAATACTGTAAAACAGCTGGATCTTGGAATCATTTTAATGAACGAAGACCCCAACCTGCTCAAAGAAATAACCGTTACAGGTGGAACAGCCAATTTTGCTACCCAAAATGGTCAACTGAAAATTGGGGTTGCCAATAATCCGTTCTTCAAGTCTTCATCTAATCTATTGGATGTTTTCAGGAAATTGCCTGGCCTGCGGGTTAACCAAGATGGGACAATGTTAATGGCCAGTAGGGCAACACCAACATTATTTGTTGATGGCAAACCTGTAAACATGAACAATGACGAAATCCTAACCTATCTCAATAGTTTATCACCAGACATGGTCGAATCGATCGAGATGATCAATCAGCCCTCTTCAAAATATGATGGCGAATATCAGGGCATCATAGATGTAAAACTGAAACGTAATCAATCTTTAGGTTTAAGAGGCAGCTATAATGCCAGGTTTCAGCGAAACAATTATAGTTTATTGGACAATAACTTGTCTTTGAGTTATAAGACCGACCGATTTACCTATGACTTAAACCTTGGCCATATTACCGGCAGCACTTTTTATAAATATTATGCGCTGCAGTATCTGGCCAATACCAATGCTATGATTACCGATACACGTACTGTTACAGCTAACCAGAACTTTAATGTGCAGGCCAGGGTAGCTTATGAACCTAAAAAGGGGCAGAGCATAGAAGCCTTTGTAAGGACCTTCCAAATTGACAGGAATGCCACCTCTGATAATTACCTAACTACGCAAACCGCCAAATTAGACCAGACCATTGCAATTACAAAAAGTGAAAACGACGCCCGTCCCAAACAACATAACTATGCAGGTGGCATCAATTACGATGCACAGTTTAAGAACGGCGAATTACATGTAATTGCTTCTTTGGCACAAATCGACAACCGACAAATGGAAGACATCCAAAACAGAAATATCATGAACAGTTCACTCCACAATGGCCTGCTCAGTTATTGGAAGACCAATTCCCGAAACAACATTTTGATCCGCACCGCTCAGGCAGACTACAGTCAAAATATGGGCACAGGCAAATTAGAATTTGGTGGAAAGTTTGCCTACACTACTACCGAGAACAACCTGCGCTATGATACATTGGCCAACTCCGTTTTTAACTTTGACCCCCAACGCAGCAACCAGTTCAATTACGGAGAATACATTATGGCGGGTTATCTTTCTTATCAGGGCAAATGGAAAAAACTCAGTTATAGCCTAGGTTTAAGAGCCGAATATACCCGTACTGTGGCCAATTCCATTACAACAAGCATGCTTACCGAAAGAAAGTACCTCAAATGGCTACCGAGTTTAAATGTTACCTATGCCATTAACCAGAGCGAACAACTCAGCTTCAGCTACAGCAGGCGCCTAACCAGGCCTACTTTTGCGTTCTTAAATCCTTTTCGTTTTTACTATAGTCCGCGTCATTATTGGATAGGCAATCCATATTTGCAGCCTTCTACCACCAATCTTTTTGCATTGTCTTATAGCAGAAAGGCACTTAACGTTTCCTTAAACGCAGGGCGAGAAACGGATGTGATGGCACGTTATCCAGAATATAACCCAGCAACAAACGAACTCATTTTCTTGGGGCGCAACCTTCCCTACAGAAATTTTGCAAACCTGTTGATTAGTTCGCCCCTTACCATCAACACATGGTGGAGGATGAACAACAACATCGGATTCTATTACAACAAGGAGCTGACCCCTTACTTTGATAGGACTTACGAGATTGGCGTATTCAATTATACACTTAATGGCAGTCAGATTTTCATGCTAAAAGATTGGTTATTGGATGTAAGTTATACCTACGAATCGAAAAGTGGTAATGGTCTTTACGTATTCAAACCAGTTTATGGGATAGATCTTGGTGTGCAAAAAGCTTGGTTCAAAAGCAAGCTCAATACCAAACTTACGCTTTACGACGCCTTCGACAGCATCAAAAGAAGACTCATTTTTAGGGAAAAGAGCATCATCAACAATGACATGTATCATTATTTTGGTGCACAACGATTGGTCCTTAGCTTAACCTACAACTTTGGCAGCTCTACCTTCAAAATAAAGGAAAGCAAAAAAAGCGACGAAGAAAATAGGGCCAACTAATGGGGGTGGCTTATTTTAACAGACGGTTATTGTCGTCAGGGAACACCAAGATTGGCTGATATTTTTTCGCTTCTTCCATTGGCAAAGAACCGTAAGACATGATGATCAAAATATCACCTACTTGTACTTTCCTGGCTGTAGCACCATTTAGGCAGATCGTTCCAGTACCACGTTCGCCCCTAATGGCATAGGTTTCAAAACGTTCGCCATTGTTGTTGTTTACGATCTGTACTTTTTCGTTTGGAATAATGTTAGCTGCATCTAATAGATCTTCATCGATAGTGATGCTGCCTACATAATTTAATTCTGCCTGTGTTACTTTAACACGGTGTATTTTCGATTTTAAGACCTCGATAATCATTCTGCAAAGTTAGGAATAAAAGAATTAACAGTTGTCAATTTTTGGTCAGCAGTATTTAACTGAGCAATACATTGTCAATCAAGCGTGTTTCGCCAACCTTGGCAGCTACCAATGCTACAGGGTGGGCAGCATTCTTGTTTTCGATAGGCAATAAGGTCTCTCCATCTGCAATAGTAAAATAATCTAATACTACGCCAGGTGTTTCATTGATCATTGTTTTGGCCGTAGCCAATAGAGTTGGCAGGTTTTCTTGATCAAAATGAGTGGCCACGTAGGTAAGCGCCTTACTCAACACCAAGGCATTTTCCCTATCGGTTAAAGATAGATGTATATTTCTAGAGCTCATGGCCAAACCGTCTTCCTCTCTTATGATTGGACAAGAGACAATCTCAACCTCCATGTTAAAATACTTCACCATGTTTTTGATCATCAGCACCTGCTGAAAATCTTTCTGCCCAAAGAAGGCCACATCTGGCTGTACGGCATCAAAAAGCTTTTTTACAATCTGGGTTACACCTTGGTAATGTCCTTTCCTAAATTCTCCTTCCAACAAAAATTCGGCTGGACCTAGATCGATCTGCCAATGCTCCGGAGTAGGAAAAGAGGGATACATTTCCTTTACGCTTGGCATAAAGACAACGTTACAACCAGCATCGTACAACATTTTAATGTCGTGCTCTAATGGCCGGGGATATCTCTCGAGGTCTTTGGGGTCTGTAAACTGGGTGGGATTAACAAAGATGCTGCAGACCACGATCTGCGCCTGTTTTTGTGCCATCTCTATCAATGATAGATGTCCCTTATGCAAAGCACCCATTGTTGGTACCAGTGCGATTTTAGAATCTGCCTTTTGTAAAGGCGCCAACAACATCTTTAATGCTGCGACTGTATGTATAATTTCCAAATTACCAATTGGTTTTTAAAAGGCCAAAGTTGAGCATTTATCTAAAACTTACAAAGCCTATTGCATAAGTTATTGATAAATATTAATATTATTAGTACCTTTGCACCTTGATAATCTTTAAATTAACATAATTTAATATACAATATGGAGATGGCAAAAACGAAGCTACTGATTGTTACACACGAGATGTCGCCTTTCCTCGAACTTACCAAAATTTCAGAAATCACTCGTCAATTACCACAGGCAATGCAAGAAAAAGGATTTGAAATCCGCATCTTAATGCCAAGATTTGGTAACATCAACGAAAGAAGGAACAGGTTACACGAAGTTATTCGTTTATCGGGAATGAATATTATTATTGATGACAATGACAATCCATTGATCATTAAAGTTGCCTCGATCCCAGCTGCACGTATGCAGGTTTATTTCTTGGATAACGAAGATTATTTCCAACGTAAATATGTTTTCAGAGATAAAGAAAACAAGTTTTATGCAGACAATGACGAACGTACGATCTTTTTCTGCAAAGGTGCGTTAGAGACTGTTAAAAAATTAGGCTGGGCCCCAGATGTGGTGCATTGCCATGGCTGGATGACTTCTTTAGTTCCTGCCTATATCAAAACAACCTACAAAAACGATCCTACATTTAAAAATGCGAAGGTGGTTTACTCTGTCTATGAGAACTGTTTTACAGAAACATTAAACGCTGATCTACATAAAAAAGCGGTGATGAACCACATGACAGAAGAAGACACCAAGGCTTTCATCAAAGCAGACTGTAACAGCCTGCATATGGGAGCAATAACCCATTCTGATGCAGTTGTTTTAGCAGATGAAAACATAGATAAAGATGTGTTAAAATTTGTTAAAGATTCTAATAAGCCAACTTTAGCCTTTAATTTAACCGAAAATTACGAGAACTTCTTCAATTTCTATGAGGAAATCTCTGATGAAGAATTGGTTTCAGTAGCTTAAAAAAGCATTATTTTAATATTAAATATGAAATTTATAAAACTAGACTTATTAACCCTGTTGATAAGTCTTTTTCTTTTCGCATCATGCGAAAAAACCGCTACAATTGGTCTAGAAGTAGACCCTAACAGTGCCGTGCAGGGAGCCTTGGTTGACACTGTAACCGTAAGCTCCAGAACTCTTCTTGATGAAAACAGCACTACACTTTCGTTAGTTAGACACCCGCTTGGTTATTTAATAGATCCTGTATTTGGAAAAACCGAAGCTGGTTTGGCCATGGCCATCAATGTTCCTAGCGAAGCCTATAGTTTCGGAACCGACGCTGTTATCGATTCGGCCGTATTGTCGCTAAGCTTTGGCGGAGAGTTTTATGGTGATAGTACAGCCACTTATAGTATCGACGTACGTCAGTTGAGTTCTAATATCAATGATAGACTTTCTTTTCTAAACACTGTAGAATACGCTACCAACAGTACATTATTGGGAAATAGAACTGGGAAATTATACCCAACTACACCTTTTAAGATAACCGATATAGTTGCCGGTAAAGCAGACACCTTAAAAACTGTCGCCCCTCAAATGAGGATTAAACTCGACAACAGCTTTATCCAAAACAACATCGTTAAACTGCCTGATGCGAGTTTAAAAACAAATGCCCGTTTTGCTGATGCCTTTAAGGGTTTATATGTACAGGTTAATAAAACCAGTTCGACAGGTACTGGCGGATTGATGTTTTTTGATTTTACAAGCACCAACTCCAATTTAACGCTATACTACAAAAAACAAAATGCAACTACTGTTAGTGCAATAGATACTGTTGCTGTAGATTTCCCAATCAATAGCAGCACTGGACCGGTATCCGCTTCAATAAAACATGATTATACAGGAACGCCTATCGCAACACAACTGGCTAATCCAAATCAACAATATGCAGTAACTTATCTACAGCCTTTAATCGGCTTAAGAAACAAGATTTCTTTCCCATATCTAGCAAAGTTTGCAGCTAATGTTGGCAAGGTTGTAGTGAACAAAGCAGAACTGGTGATCGACCTAAGTTCTGGATCAGATGGCAAACCATTCGACCCGGCAACAAGGTTGTCGCTATATAGATATGACCTGGCCGAGAAAAGACAAAATGTACCTGATAACAACCCAGAATTTGATACTCGTGGGCTTGAATCTGCTGTTTTTGGCGGCTATTTCAACTCTGTAAAAAAACAATATGTTTTTGTGGTAACCAGTTACATACAAGACCTCATGAGTGGCAAGCTTAAAGATTATGGTACATTTATCGCACCAACGCCATTGAAAGAGTTTTCTGTAGCCCCTTCATTAAGTAGTGGCGGCAGATCAGTTATTGGATCTTTTAAAAAGACCCCGGCAACTGGTGATAACCTAATGAAATTGAATATTTATTACACTAAAATAAACTAATTTAATTTATAGTTTATTTGACTAATCCCCCGAGAAATAAGTATTTTCGGGGGATTTACTTTTACAAGAAATTTTATGTGTGGAATTGTAGGCTACATTGGCTTTCGTGAAGCTTGGCCAATTGTTATCAAAGGATTAAAAAGGTTAGAATACCGTGGATATGACAGTGCAGGTATTGCATTGATAGACAACGGCGACCTGAATATCTATAAAAAAGCGGGCAAGGTTCAAGAACTTGAGAATTATGCAGAAGGTAAAAACCTTGCAGGTACCATCGGTATGGGACATACCCGTTGGGCTACCCATGGCGCACCTTCTGATAGGAACTCCCATCCACATACCTCCAACAATGGTAGGTTAAGCATTATCCACAATGGGATCATAGAGAATTATGCTACCTTAAAAGAAGAGTTGCTAAGAAGAGGACATGCTTTTAACAGCGATACTGATACAGAGGTATTGATCCATTTAATTGAAGAGGTTTATAAAAACGAACATACAGATCTGCTTGAAGCAGTAAGGCTAGCCTTGAACAAGGTTACTGGTGCCTATGCGATCGTGGTAATGGACCAAGATAATCCAAATGAGCTCATTGCAGCCAGAAAAGGAAGTCCGATGGTGATTGGTGTAGGTAAAGGCGAATATTTTATCGCTTCTGATGCTACCCCGATCATAGAATACACCAAAAATGTAATCTACTTAAACGACAATGAGATTGCCTATCTCAAACGCGATGAACTGTTGATTAAGCGATTGGACAATGTTGTTCAGACCCCATATATCCAAGAACTGGAGCTTCAACTAGAGATGCTCGAAAAGGGCGGCTATGACCACTTTATGTTAAAAGAGATCTATGAGCAACCCCGTTCTATCAGAGATTGCATGAGGGGCCGCATTTACCCTGAAGAGGGCAAAGTACAGCTCGGTGGTATCAAAGAGTTTGCCGACAAACTTAAGAACATCGACAGGATCATCATTGTGGCCTGCGGTACTTCTTGGCACGCTGGTTTAGTAGGCGAATACCTGATTGAAGAATATGCCCGTATCCCCGTTGAGGTTGAATATGCTTCCGAATTTAGATACAGGAATCCAATTATTACCGAGAAAGATGTGGTGATTGCCATTTCCCAATCTGGCGAAACAGCCGATACTATGGCTGCCATAGAGATGGCAAAAGAAAAAGGAGCTACAATTTTCGGCGTATGTAATGTGGTTGGGGCTTCAATCCCACGGATTACACATGCTGGTGTTTATACCCATGCTGGCCCAGAGATAGGTGTGGCTTCTACAAAAGCCTTTACTGCCCAAGTTACCGTTTTAACTTTGATGGCCTTTTACATGGCCCAACAAAAAGGAACCATCTCTAACTCAAAACTCATAGAGTTACTAACAGAGTTAGATTGTATTCCTGATAAAATCCATGTTGCCCTACAAAGCAACGACCTGATCAAAGACATTTCAGAGAAGTTTAAAGATTCGAGGAATTGTCTGTTCTTAGGAAGAGGAAGCGGTTTCCCTGTAGCGTTAGAGGGTGCCTTAAAGCTAAAAGAGATTTCTTATATCCATGCCGAAGGCTATCCGGCAGCAGAGATGAAACACGGACCTATTGCCTTGATCGATGAGGAAATGCCTGTTGTAGTTATTGCCACTAAAAATTCATCGTACGAAAAGGTAATCAGTAACATCCAAGAGGTAAAAGCAAGAAAAGGAATCGTCATTGCTATTGTTACCGAAGGTGATGTTGAAGTTAAAAAGATGGCCGACTATTGTATCGAAATTCCTGATGCCAGTGAAGCTTTCTTGCCTTTGCTAGCTACCATTCCATTGCAATTGTTATCTTACCATATTGCCGTATTGAGGGGCTGTAACGTAGATCAGCCCAGAAATCTGGCCAAATCAGTAACTGTAGAATAAACAAAAAAGGCCCGATCAATTGATTGGGCCTTTTTATGTTCTTTGCTCCTATTTAAAAGGGCAGGTCGCCTGTTGCATCAACAGGACTAACAAAATCGTCTTCACTTTTCGGTGTGCCACTGCTTACTGGTGTGTTCTCAAAATCACTTTTTCTACCCAACATGGTAAAGTTTTCGGCAACAACCTCGGTTACATATTTTTTAACTTTTTCTTTATCCTCAAATGAACGTGTTCTTAATTTACCTTCAATGTAGACCAATTTTCCTTTTTGCAGATACTTAGATGCCACTTCTGCCAAACCCCTCCACAGCACAATGTTATGCCATTCTGTTTGTTCTACACGTTTTCCATCTTTATTGTAAGTTTCCGAAGTAGCCAATGGGAAGCTGGCTACTGTAACTCCTCCCTCTAAATGTCGAACTTCTGGATCTTTACCCAGATGCCCCACCAAAATAACTTTGTTAATACCAGACATGCTTAAATTTGATTAGTTTTTATATATAGATTAACAAAATCGCTAATTACCTTAGGATGTGGTAAATCTTCAAAATCCTCAAGTAAAACCGATTTAATGTCCGTCTTTAGATTAAAGTTAATAATATAATTATCTAAAGCAAAAAATTGGACATATATAATTTGGTGGGTCAATAAATGTCTTTTTTCTGAAATAAATGAGGTTTTTACTTCTTCCCCAAACATTTCTTTTATACTTTTCATAAAATTGGGATCGTCAGCATTCGGTTTTTCTGCCGTCTCTATCAATGGAAAATCGAAGAGTTGTTGCCATATGTCTCCAGGATTACGTTGTTTGGTTAAAATGTATCCATCCTTGATACCAATAAAGTAATTGAACCATCTTTCTTTAACCTTTACCTTTTTCAATTTAACGGGCAATACATCAACTTTGCTGTGTTTAAGGGCATAACAACCCAATTGTACAGGACAAACTTGGCAGGCAGGCGATTTGGGCTTACACTGCAGTGCCCCAAACTCCATGATCGCTTGATTATATAAAGAGGGTTGTTGATTTTCGATCAGCGATTGGGCCAGCGTTGTAAATATCTTCTTACCCCCAGTAGAATTGATGGGTTCTTCTACCCCAAAATATCGGGCCAGTACCCTAAAAACATTCCCGTCTAAAACTGCCTTGGCCTCATTGTTTGAAAAAGAGGATATCGCTGCGGCCGTATATTCGCCAATTCCTTTTAGTTTGATCAATTGCTCATATTCGACTGGGAAGATCCCCTGATGCAACTCTACCACTTGTTTGGCGGTAAACAGCATGTTCCTCCCTCTAGAGTAATAACCTAGGCCCTGCCATAATTTAAGCACCTGTATTTCTGATGCAGCAGCAAAGGAACCCACCGTTGGGAAGTTTGCCAAAAATTTATTGAAATAGGGCAGGCCTTGTTCAACTCTGGTCTGTTGCAAGATAACTTCAGATAACCAGATCACATAAGCATCGGTAGTATTACGCCATGGTAGCTCGCGTTTGTTAACTTTATACCATTTTATAATTTCATTTTGGAAATTCATTACCTCAAAAATACAATCAAAATATATCTTTTTTATAAAACTTGCAATAACATGATACATTTGATCGCAAATAAATCATCTTTTATTTTCCTATCTCATTAAAAAGCAATACTTTTGCAACCCCAAAACAGTTATAATATTTAACACTCAATAACTTAATAAATAGAAAATATGACTAAGGCAGATATTATTTCAGAAATATCAACAAAAACAGGAATTGAAAAAGTAGATGTACAGGAAACAGTAGAGGCATTTTTCAAAGTAATCAAGAACAGCATGATTGGCGGAGAAAATGTATACGTTAGAGGCTTTGGCAGTTTCGTTGTAAAAAAGAGAGCGCAAAAAACTGCTAGAAATATTTCTAAAAACACTGCGATTATCATCCCTGAGCATTTCGTTCCAAGCTTTAAACCAGCAAAAGTTTTTGTTGATAAAGTAAAAAACAACTCGAAAAAAGTTAAAGCTGAAGCTTAATCTATCATGGCAAACAAAGTCCGTTCAACACAAGTTATAATTATTGTCGCAATGCTAGCGCTTGTAGGATTTTTGTTTACAAGAGAGATCAAAGGGTTAGTGAAGCCAAAAGATGAAGCCGGTAAAGCCGCTGCAACATCAGATATGGCAGCAAATACTCCACAACTTAGTATAGAAGAGGTTTCTTCAACCGCTAAAAACATGATCAGCGCAGCGTCTGCCAAAGATATATCTGCTCTAGAACGGACTTATCAAAGTGCCTCTGGGAGTGATAAAAACAAACAGGCAACCGTACTGGCGCAAAAATGGGATGATTTAGAACAATCTATTCCTAGTGCAATGTATTTAGAGGTTGTAGCAAAAGCAGATCCATCATTAACCAATTGGTTAAGTTCTGGAGACCGTTTTTTGAAAGCCTTTGACAATACGCAAGACAGCTTGGTAAAACCAGTAATGCTGCAAAAAGCCAATGCTTCTTTTACGAATGCATTAGCTTTAGATTCGGCTAATATCGAAGGCAAGACTGGTTTAGGCATTACCATTGTAAATGGTATGGGTGCACCAATGCAAGGTATTGCGATGTTGTTGGATGTGGTAAAAAAAGAACCTAAAAACTTTAAGGCAAATATGAATTTAGGCATGTTTGCAATGAAATCTGGTCAATTTGATAAAGCGATTACTCGTTTCAACGATATCATCAGCAATATCAAAGCTACCCCAGATGTCTACTTCTGGCTGGCAACAGCATATGAGAGTTTAGGCAAAAACAAAGAAGCAATAGACGCTTATTTAAATAGCAAGAAATTAGCGGCCAATCCTACCTTATCGAAGTTTATTGATAAAAAGGTGGCTGAGTTAAAGAATAAACGTTAATTAACAGATTAATAAAAACATTAAAAACTTAAAATTATGCCAAGCGGTAAAAAAAGAAAAAGACATAAAATGGCTACGCACAAACGTAAAAAACGTTTAAGAAAAAACAGACACAAGAAAAAATAGGATTTTCCTATTCGTGTATTGTCCAAAAATAAACACCTGATCAATCGGGTGTTTATTTTTGGATTCCATTGTTTTTTGTCCATGTGTAATAAGGCATTGATTTGCCTTAAAATCTGTAGCTTTTGGTAAAGGAATTAATAATCGATTCGACTCCTACGGGAGTAACCATAGCTTTAATTGAAGACAAATACCTTGTAGAGCTTCATAAGGAACACATCAACAACAATTACGCCGTAGGCGATATTTATTTAGGTCGCATAAAGAAAATTATGCCGGGCTTAAATGCTGCGTTTGTTGATGTAGGTTATGAGAAAGATGCATTTCTGCATTATTTCGATTTAGGCCCACAAGTACAATCTTTAATAAAGCTTACTAAAATTAAGCGTAATGGCACGGTTAATGGAACTTTATTAGATAATTTTAAATTAGAAGCTGACATCAATAAAGCGGGGAAGATTTCCGAGATCGTCAGTAAAAATTTGATCCTACCCGTTCAAATTGCTAAAGAACCTATATCTACTAAAGGCCCAAGATTAAGCTCTGATCTTTCTATTGCAGGAAGATACATAGTTTTAGTTCCTTTCTCTAACGTCATATCGATCTCTAAAAAGATTAAAAGCAATACTGAACGTAATCGTTTAAAAAAGATTATTGAAAGTATCAAACCCAAAAATTTTGGGGTCATCATTAGAACGGTATCTGAAGGTAAGGGTGTTGCCGAATTACAAAAAGACTTATTGGATTCTGTGTCCAAATGGGAAAGCTTTGCAAAGAAGCTTCCTGATGCAGAACCTTCTAAAAGGGTTTGGGGGGAGATGGATCGTACTTCCACCCTGATCAGAGATATTTTAAATGCCGATTTTGCCAACGTTTACGTAAACGATGCAAACCTGTTCGAAGACATCCGTTCTTATGTGCACGAGATTTCGCCAGAAATGGAGAAGATCGTTAAACATTACAAACATAAAGAACCCATCTTTGAGCATTTCGGTGTAGAAAAACAAATTAAAAACGGTTTCGGTAAAACAGTTAATCTTGCTGGCGGAGCCTATTTGGTAGTTGAACATACGGAAGCTTTACACGTTATTGATGTAAATAGTGGTAATAGAACAGCTAGCAAAGAAAACCAAGAAGAAAATGCGCTTCAGGTAAATAAAGAAGCAGCTAAAGAAATTGCTCGCCAATTGAGGTTGAGAGATATGGGTGGTATCGTTGTGATCGATTTTATCGATATGCACAAACCGACCAACCGTAAAATGCTTTTTGATTACCTACGCGAACTGATGTTGCTGGATCGTGCCAAACACACCATCCTGCCGCCAAGTAAATTTGGCCTGGTGCAAATTACCCGTCAACGTGTAAGACCAGAAATGAACATCGTTACTGTAGAAAAATGCCCTACATGTGATGGTACTGGAGAGATCAAAGCCAGTATTGTGCTCATGGACGATATTGAAAGTAACCTAACCTATATTTTGCAAGAGCAGAACGAGAAGAATGTCACCCTTTGTGTACATCCATATATTGAAGCCTTCATTAAAAAGGGATTGTTCTCTTTGCAATGGAAATGGTTCTTCAAATTTGGTCAACGCATCAAAGTGAAGTCTATCTCTTCTTATCACCTTACAGAGTTCCATTTCCTTTCTTCAAAAGACGAAGAGATCAAATTGTAACATTGTATTCAAAACATTCGAAAGCCTGATTTCATTGATAGAAATCAGGCTTTTTTGTTGCTAAACAATTTTGTTTTAGCTTTAGATAAGGCAGCCCAAGGTATTTTTTGGCTGCCTTTCTATATTAATGCTAAGTGGTTTGGTGCATATCGCACAAAGTCTCGCAAATAAACACATTGGATGTAGATGGACAACACATTTTACATTCGGGTTTACCAAGACATGTTGAAGGGTCAGGCCCATCTCCACCCATTACTTTTTTCATCTCAGCTTTACTGAGTAGGTTTGATTTGTTCATAATTTAAGTTTTAATTTAGGTTAGGTTGTTTTTTTACCACGTAAAAACATAAAACGTTGATATACACCATTTAAATTACTAAACATTTTGTAAAAAAAGAGAAATTGAATCATGTTGAATAAAATGGTCTAATTTCATCGATCACAATCAGGCTTCTTGTTGTTTAAAACTTGATCGGGTATTGCCACAAAATAAATCTAAATTCGTATCATATAAATCTAAGATCAGTTGGCTAAAACAAAATCAGCATATTTCTGTCAAAGTTGTGGTTATGAATCTGCAAAGTGGTTGGGCAAGTGTCCATCTTGTAGCCAATGGAATACCTTTGTAGAAGAAATCGTAGACAAGGGCATTGCAAATGTCCCTACTTGGAAATCTGTAACTGGTACGCAAAAATTAAGCAGGCCCAACAAAGTTGAGGAAATCCAGAGCGCAACAGAAGACAGGACATCAACTGGCGATGCCGAACTGGATCGGGTATTGGGCGGCGGTCTTGTGGCCGGTTCTGTTACTTTAATAGGTGGTGAACCTGGCATTGGCAAATCGACCTTGATGTTACAGTTGGCCTTAAATATCGCTGGCAGAAAGATTTTGTACGTTTCTGGAGAAGAGAGCGAACAACAGATCAAAATGCGTGCAGAACGTATTACAAGCCAACCTAAAGCAGATTGTTATATCTTAACGGAAACTTCTACACAGAATATTTTTAAGCAGATAGAACAGTTGGTCCCTGAGATTGTCATTATCGATTCTATCCAAACACTCCATTCAGCACATATCGAATCTACCCCAGGTAGTGTTTCGCAGGTAAGAGAATGTACGGCTGAACTCCTCCGTTTTGCCAAAGAAACAGATACCCCAGTTTTTCTGATCGGTCATATCACCAAAGATGGGGCCATAGCAGGCCCTAAGATCTTGGAGCATATGGTTGATACCGTATTACAATTTGAGGGCGATAGGCATCACATCTATCGGATATTAAGGTCTATCAAAAACAGATTTGGTGCTGCAGCAGAACTGGGCATTTATGCCATGCAAAGCAATGGGCTAAGGGAAGTTTCTAACCCATCAGAGATCTTATTGTCGCAAAGAGATGAAGAATTAAGTGGAATTACCATTGGAGCCACCTTAGAAGGCGCCAGACCCATGCTAATAGAAACGCAGGCGTTGGTAAGCATTGCCGCCTACGGAACGCCACAGCGTTCTGCTACGGGCTTTGATACCAAAAGAATGAACATGCTCTTGGCAGTACTCGAAAAAAGATGTGGTTTTAGGCTAAGTGCAAAGGATGTATTCTTGAATATCGCTGGTGGCATCAAAGTGGAAGACCCTGCTATTGACCTTTCCATCATGGCCGCCATCATCTCTTCTCATGAAGATATCTTTATCTCCTCCAAAATCTGCTTTGCAGCCGAAGTTGGCCTATCTGGCGAAATCAGGGCTGTAAATAGAATCGAACAACGGATATCGGAGGCCGAAAAATTGGGCTTTGAGAAAATCTTTATCTCTAATTATAATCTTAAGGGATTGGTAAGGGATAAATTTAAGATTGAAATCGTTACGGTAAGCAAGATCGAAGAAGTTTTCTCTTTGTTGTTTGGTTAATTTCGACAAGAACCAATACCGCCTACAACTTTGAAGTGTGGAAATTATTTACCCAACTTAAGAAAAAAAGGTTTTTATTTCCCCATCGTTACAAATCTGGATTTCTTGTTTTCAAGCAATCAAAAAATTAAATGACTAATTGTCAATCAATTATACAAAAACAGCCAGAAAATCAAGTTTTGGATATTTTATTGCCTTATATGGGTGTTCTTGTCCTGCGAATGGATAATAACAATAGGGATGATTGACCTCACTGCTTTTTAGTAGTGGGGTTTTTTTATGTTTTAAAATTATTTACAGAACATTGCTTATTTAGAAAGATTTTAAATATTTTTGCTAGAGATAAGATAAAGCGTTACACCAAATTAAAATGGACCGTGAACGAGATACCAGTTCCAATCCAACTAAAAAACAATAATAGCATTATGAAAAAAATTATTTTAAGCTTGACCTTCTGTTTATTTACAGCATTTGCATTTGCCCAAGATGCAACTTCATTTGAAGGAAAATCTTTTGGCGAAGGTGTGAAAAAGGGTGATGTGATCACCACTGCAGAGGTTGATGCCAAATTAGGAAAAGATACCAAAAAAGACATGAAGGTAACTGGCGTAGTTACTTTGGTTTGTCAAAAAAAGGGTTGTTTTATGAATTTAGCTTTGCCAAATGGCGAAACAATGTTTGTTAACTTTAAAGATTATGCTTTCTTTATGCCAAAAGATCTTGCTGGTAAAAAAGTAGTGATCGATGGTTTTGCCGAAAGAAAAGAAACTTCTGTTGAAGATTTAAAACATTTTGCTGAAGATGCCAAAAAATCAGAGGCAGAAATAGCAAAAATTACAAAACCTAAAAAAGAAATTGTGTTTGAAGCAAAAGGAGTTGTAATTTTACCGAATTAAGAAGGTTCTCCTTTTTAATATTGATTGGTTGAACCCTGCTCTCTCCGGAGCAGGGTTCTTTTTTTACTGCCATCTTGTAACAGGATCAACAATTGTACATCTATATGATTGTATTTTTTATTTATATTTAGCATAGACTTAAAACCAACCAGCAATGATTATAGTAATCGTAATAGCAGTCGCCATTTTATTGATCGGTATTGGCTTCTACAACTCGCTAATTAGCAAAAAGAACCAAGTTGCCAATGCATTTTCTGCCATAGATGTAATGTTAAAAAAACGTTTTGACCTGATTCCAAACCTTGTTGAAACTGTTAAACAGTACATGCAATACGAGGGCGATACCTTAACAAAAATTACCGAACTGAGAGGGAAAGCCCTTGGAAGCAATGTAAGTGAAAGTGACAGGTTACAATTAGACCAGCAAATTGGGTCGGCTGTAAAAGGGCTGATGGTGAGTGTAGAGAACTATCCTGACTTAAAGGCCAACCAGAATTTTTTGAACCTACAAAGTACCTGGACAGAAAGCGAGGAACAGATTGCCGCAGCAAGAAGAAACTACAATTCATCAGTTACTACTTATAACAATGCTGTAATGATGTTTCCAGGCAATATGTTTGCCGGCATGTTGGGCTATCAACCAATGGCTGTATTAGAAACTGCCGAAGCAGAACGCAAAAACGTTAGCGCCAAAGAGCTTTTTAACAGTTAATGTCTTCAAATTTTACCATAAATCCAGCAGTAGAAAGTGTACTTGCAGATTTAGAAATCCAGCGTAAGGAAATTGTTTCTGGCAAGTTGAAAGGCTGGGGTGCTATTGTTTTGGGCATTATTGCCCTGATCGTGGTCTCCTCAACTGGACAAATGTTAATTGCCTTGATCCTTGGAGCAGCAGCAATTATACCCGGGATAGTTATTGTCTATCGGCTAGGGGAAAAAATAGGACTGTATAAAAGCCGCTTCAAGAACGAAGTGATAGGCGCAGCTTTAAGCAGTGTAGACCCAAGTTTGATCATCGACCCTTATAAAGGCATACTAGAGGCTGAATTTAGGTTTTCTCAGCTTTTCAGCACCACCCCAGACCGATACCATACCGAAGACCTGGTAAGTGGCAAAGCAGGCAAAACGAGCTTTTATTTTGCCGAGGTACATGCAGAGTATAAAACCGAAACACAAACCAAAAGTGGCAGACAGGTTCAATGGCATGATATTTTAAAAGGAATTGTATTTAGCGCCGATTTTAATAAAAATTTTAATGGGATTACAGTGGTAAGGCCAAAGGATTTAGGTGCTTCAATTGGTGCCTGGTTTTCAAAAAATGTATTCTCTATAGGTGATAAAAATGTGGTACAATTGGAAAACGACAGCTTTAACAAGAAGTTCGTGACCTACAGTACTGATCAAATTGAAGCAAGGTACATTTTAACCCCTTCCATGATGGAAAAAATCAATGCCTTAGATGAACGATCAGCCTATACAGTATCGGTATCTTTTGTGAACTCTAGTCTTTACATTGCCTTCCCACTCAATAAGAATTATTTTGAACCCCCTGTTTTTAAGACCTTATTGAAACCAGACCTGTTGGACGATGACATGTCTGTATTGAGTTTCATGTACGACATTATCCAAGAACTAGACCTGAATACCCGAATCTGGACCAAACAGTAACTTAATGATTGAGTTGGCCAATATTAACCAACTATATATCCTTAAATAGAAAAAGCCCTTAACATTTTTGCTAAGGGCTTTTTTATTATTTAGATAAATACATCGATTTATCTTTATATAACTTACGGAAGTAAGGATCTTCTAAATCTTTGATGAAGCGAATGGCTTCTCCAGTAGATTTCATCTCCGGGCCTAATTCTTTGGTTACTTCTGGGAATTTATCAAAAGAGAATACAGGTTCTTTGATTGCATATCCTTCTAGTTTACGAACGATATTGAAATCTTTTAATTTGTTAACGCCTAGCATGATCCTGGCTGCGATATTGATGTAAGGTACATCGTAAGCCTTCGCTATGAATGGAACCGTACGAGATGCCCTTGGATTGGCTTCAATCACATATACTTTATCGTCTTTAACCGCAAATTGGATATTCAACAATCCGATTACGTTTAAGGCTCTGGCAATCTTTTTAGAATATGCTTCCATGTCTGCAATTACCTTTTCTGATAAACTGAAAGGCGGTAATACCGCACTTGAATCTCCTGAGTGGATACCTGCTGGCTCAATGTGTTCCATCAATCCAACAATGTGTACATCTGTTCCATCGCAGATTGAGTCTGATTCTGTCTCTTCTGCTCTATCCAAGAAATGATCGATCAATACGCGGTTACCAGGAAGGTCGCCAAGCAATTTCACTACTGCTTTTTCAAGGTCTTCATCATTGATCACAATGCTCATCCCTTGTCCACCCAATACATAACTTGGTCTCACCAATACTGGATAGCCAACTTCATTCGCTACCACAATTGCTTCTTCAGCATTTTCGGCCACACCATATTTTGGATAAGGAATATCCAATTCTTTCAATAGGTCTGAGAAGCGTCCACGATCTTCGGCAACATCCATGTCATTATAAGAAGTACCGATGATTCTGATGTTGTTCTCATGCAGTTTTTCTGCCATTTTAAGGGCCGTTTGACCTCCTAATTGAACAATCACCCCGATTGGGTTCTCTAACTCAATGATCTCGCGAACATGCTCCCAGAACACAGGCTCAAAGTATAACTTATCGGCCATGTTAAAGTCTGTAGATACGGTTTCAGGATTACAATTGATCATGATTGCCTCAAAGCCACTTTCTTTTGCGGCCAACAATCCGTGTACACAAGAGTAATCAAACTCAATTCCCTGACCGATACGGTTAGGACCTGAGCCTAAAACGATTACTTTTTTCCTGTCAGAAACAATCGATTCGTTTGTACCTAGTTCATCCCCCGTTGAAAGAGTTTCTGTACCCACCAATGAAATCTGGATTGGGCTTTCTTCAAAAGTAGAGTAGAAATATGGGGTTTGTGCCGCAAACTCTGCCGCACAGGTATCCACCATTTTATACACTCTTCTAATGCCTAATTCTTTACGGCGATTGTAAACCTCATCTTCTGTTACGTTACCCAAAACATAGGCAATCTGTATATCAGAGAAACCTCTTTGTTTTAAGTTAAAAAAGAAGTCTTTAGGGATATTATTTAGCGAGTAACGCTTCAATTCTACTTCTAGGTTAACCAGTTCTTGAATTTGAGACAGGAACCATTTATCAACCTTGGTTACCTTGCGGATAGATTCAAGTGGTACACCCATGCTCATCGCGTCTTTGATCAAGAACAAGCGGTTCCAACTTGGGTGTTCCAAGCCATACATGATCTCTTCGATGTTTCTTTTCTGTCTGCCATCTGCACCTAATCCAGCTCTGCCAATTTCTAAACTCTGACAAGCCTTTTGTAAAGCTTCGATAAAGCTACGGCCAATGGCCATTACCTCACCTACAGCTTTCATCTGCAAACCTAGTTCCATGTTAGCTCCTTTAAACTTATCAAAGTTCCAACGAGGGATTTTTACGATTACATAATCCAAGGTAGGCTCAAAATAGGCTGAGGTTGTTTTGGTAATCTGGTTTTCTATTTCGTCCAAGTTGTAGCCAATGGCTAGTTTAGCAGCAATTTTAGCAATCGGGTAACCTGTTGCCTTACTTGCCAATGCGGACGAACGGGAAACACGTGGGTTGATTTCGATGGCGATGATGTCGTCATTATCCGGATTTACCGAGAACTGAACATTACATCCACCTGCGAAATTACCGATGGCACGCATCATTTTGATGGCCTGGTTACGCATTTCTTGATAACATCTGTCTGATAAAGTCATGGCAGGTGCTACCGTAATCGAATCTCCGGTATGGATACCCATGGGGTCGAAGTTTTCGATAGAACAGATGATGATCACATTGTCATTGCTGTCTCTCAACAATTCCAATTCGTATTCTTTCCAGCCCAAAACTGCCTTTTCTACCAAAACTTCGTGTGTTGGAGAGGCTTCCAGACCACGTTTTAAAGCGGCATCAAACTCTTCTTTTTTATGTACAAAACCACCTCCTGAACCGCCAAGGGTGTAGGAAGGGCGAATTACCAATGGATAACCGATCTCTTGAGCGGCTTCTTTTCCTTCTAAAAATGAATTGGCAATTTTAGATGGCGCAACACCAACACCGATATCAACCATTAACTGACGGAAAGATTCCCTGTTCTCGGTCTTCTCAATTGCTGCTACATCTACTCCAATGATCTTTACACCATGTGCTTTCCATAGTCCGCGTTCTTCAGCGTCAACACATAGGTTTAAAGCTGTTTGTCCACCCATGGTAGGCAATACGGCATCAATGGTTGGTAAACTTGGAGAGTTTGCATGTTCAGTTAAGATCTGTTCTATCGATTCTAAGGTCAAAGGTCGCAGGTAAACATGATCACCGATTACCTTATCGGTCATGATCGTTGCGGGGTTAGAATTGATGATGGAAACAGCAATACCTTCTTCTTTTAAAGAAAGTGCGGCTTGAGAACCAGAATAATCAAATTCACAAGCTTGACCAATAATAATAGGTCCTGATCCGATAATAAGTACTGAACGTATGGAGGTGTCTTTAGGCATGGGGGTTTTTAAAAAGTCTAAAGTAAAAAGTCAAATCTGACTGATAGCTGGGAGAGATCCTCTGCTATGAAATGAAAAATCCCAACTGCTCTGTCGGGATGCAAAGATAGGTTTTTTGTCTAGAAATATGACTGAATTTTTAAAATATATTACAATAAAAAAGAGGGCCTTGAAGCCCTCTTTCCCTTTTCCACACACACAACGTTTTATTGTTGCAATTTTATTTCGCCGATATCTGTTGTAGCACTATCTGTTACCGCAACATTTTCTACCGAAGCATCTTTATAAGGGGCATTTGCTTTTACCCAAACGGTATAAGTACCTTTTTTAACATTACTGAATACAAAAGCCCCGTTACTAACTTGGCTTCTTAAGGTATCTGTACCTGCAACCGCTACTACTTCTCTTGCACCTTCTGCTGGCGACACTTTACCTTGTATTCCACCTTCTTTGATTGAGCCGAATGCAAATAGACCTAATGATAAACCTGCAACAGCTAAAAAATTTAAACTCGCTCTTTTCATGACATTAATTTTTTAATTTAACTTCTATTAATTAAGCGTAAATTTCTTCCATGTTTATTTCTAACGTTCTACTATTTTAATGTTTGTCCATAAGTAACACCTCTTTAATTGGATTGTTTTATCTTTTGTGTTTTTATTTTAACTAATGGTTAATGTTTCGTTTGACCAATTGTCAAATATCCCTTCTAAAAATTCCTTATCTCTACACACTGTTGTCTTAAAATAAATACATTTTATTTTCTTTAATTTTTTAAAACCTAAACAGAGAATTATTTGTTATTGGTATTGTATGAAAAAAATATCACTTTCATTATTTGTTCTTTTAGTAGTTGTTTCGGGTTGTGCAACGGTCCAATCCATTATCAAATCTACCTTCCCCTACACGGCAACTTTGAGTATACCGGCAGAGGCAAAAAGTGGAGTTATGCTAACTACAACGAGCACAGCAAGTGGTTTCGACCAGATTTTTGGCAATCAGAGTGGTGCCGATTATATCAAAGAAGTTAGGGTTACTTCAGTAAAATTAGAAGCGATCAATCCTACAAACCAGAACTTGGGTATCTTTAAATCGGTAAAGCTCTTTATTGTAAATGGGAGTAATGCGGAAGTCATGATAGCGTCAAGAAGCGATGTGTCTGAAAATATTGGCAACAATCTTGTACTAGATATAGACAACACACGTTTTGTAGATGACTACATTAAAGGAAGTAATTTGAAAATAAGGATGGAGTACACGTTAAGGAATAATTTAACAAGTAACGTGAGTGTGAGGGCGGCAGTTAATTTTAGTTCGTCGCCAAATCCAAAATAGATCTAAAGCATCCTCGACAATCATTTGTCTGAGGGTATTCTTCATAAATAGTTTGTTTGGTTTATTATCCGGTAGGGGTTGTTCCCTATCGGATTTTTTGTTTTCTGGCTTTTCGTATTCCAAAAATAACCTACTCATCAATACTATTTTATACTTTTGAAACATGTTAGCCATGGCCAATGCCCTTAAAGATAGCTTAACCCAATTTGTATATGGAACTGGGGTATTAGAGTGGCTTGGTGTTTTTACAGGCATTTTATGTGTTTGGCTGGCTGCTAAGAACAACATCTGGAATTGGCCAATTGCGATCATCAGTGTATCCATTTATATTTTTATCTTTTTTGAAAGTAAGCTCTATGCAGACATGGGCCTACAGTTTTATTTTTTTGCCATGAATGCTTATGGTTGGTATTTCTGGAGTAGACAAAAAAACAATCTACAAAAGGACAGACCCATTACCCTGATCACCAGAAAAGAAATCTTACTCTCTATTGTTGGAGTAATTGTATTTACCTTGATCATTGGCTTGTTCTTACACCAAAACACGGATGCTTCTTTTCCTTTTATCGACAGCTTTTGTACAGCGTGTAGTCTTATTGCACAGCTATTTTTAGCTAGAAAGGTTTTACAAAATTGGTTAATTTGGATTTTTGTAGACATTATATACGTAAGCGTATATTTTGCCAAGGGCTTATATGCAACAGGTTTGATGTATGCTCTGTATATATTTATTGCTACAGTAGGTTATATAGATTGGAAGAAAATTTATCGTGAACAAAATCATTAAAAAAATAGCGATTGTTGGCCCAGAAAGCACGGGCAAATCGACCATATCACAGCAACTGGCCAAGTACTACAAAGTACCCTGGGTACCAGAATATGCCCGTTATTATTGTGCTGCATTAACTGCAGTTTGTACCCTGCAAGATGAAGTCAATATGTTCCACGGACAGGTTGCGCTAGAAGAGTCGGTTTTGGCAATGGCCGATACCGATTTCATCATCTGTGATACCACTTTTGTAACGGTTAAGATCTGGAGTGATGAAATGTTCGGTAAAACACCTCAGGTTGTTTTAGATGAATTGCACAAACGCCCGTATGACCTTTACCTCTTATTAGACATCGATTTGCCTTGGCAGGAAGATTCCTTAAGAGATTTCCCAACTATGCGCGAACATTTTATGGAAATTTGGCATAAAGAACTACAAGCTCTAGGCGCCAATTATGTAGTTATAAGAGGAATAGAAACCCGGCTACAAAATGCAATTACTGCAATTGACACTTTCCTAAAACATTAAAAAACAAGCATTAAGCTATTATTTTGGTCACAATTTCATAATATCAATCCTTTTACCTTAACTTTGTCTCATCAATAAGGGGTGCCTTGTTTTGTAAAACACAAATACAGGCTGAGATCATACCCATTTTAAGGTGAAAGGTAAAAGGTGAAAGGTAAAAGGTAGCATTAGGCTAACCTTACGCCCTAAACCCCACAACCCTAAACCTTAAATGCACCTGATCCAGGTAATGCTGGCGTAGGGATGGTTTATGGAGTTTAACTAAAGTCGGGAGTACCCCTACTGCCGGCAGGTTTAACTAAACAATTAAAAAAAAATTGAAAAAATTGAGACTTATGGCAATCCTTGCCATGTTGTTGCCTTGTTTCGCCATGGCACAAATCGTTGTTACTGGAAAAGTAAACGACAACAATCAAAAACCGCTTTCTGGAGCAACCATCAAATTAAAGAACAAAGCAACTACAGTGATTAGCGATGTGAATGGTTCTTATACCATCAGCAACCTATCGCCAGGCAAATATGTGCTGAGTGTAAGTTATGTTGGCTTTAAAACAGAAGAAAAGACCATCGACCTTTCTTCAAACACCACCCTAAACTTTAGCCTAGAAGCATTGAGCTTCATTGCAGATGAAATTGTAGTCAGTGCCACAAGAGCTTCAAAAAACACGGGCACTACTTTTCGGAACATGAGCAAAGCCGAGTTGGAGAAAAATAATTTCGGACAGGATATGCCCTACTTACTGAACCAGACCCCCTCTGTGGTGGTCACTTCTGACGCAGGAGCTGGTGTAGGTTATACAGGAATGCGGATCCGGGGTAGTGACGCTACCAGGATCAATGTGACCTTAAACGGCATCCCACTGAATGATGCCGAAAGCCAAGGTAGCTTTTTCATTAACTTACCCGATTTGGCTTCTTCAATAGACAACATCCAGATCCAACGTGGTGTAGGTACATCGACCAATGGGGCGGGTTCTTTTGGGGCCAGCCTAAATATCCAGACCACTACCCGAAGAGATTCGGCCTATGCTGAGCTCAACAATACTTATGGTTCTTACGAAACCTGGAAGAACACCGTGAGTGTAGGTACAGGCATGATCAACAACAAGTTCAGTTTTGATGGTCGTTTATCAAGGATCAAATCAGATGGATACATTGACAGGGCAAGTTCAAACTTAAAATCGTTCTTCTTTTCTGGTGCTTATTATGGCAAAAAGGATTTATTGAGGATGAATGTGTTTAGTGGCACCGAAAAAACATATCAGGCTTGGAATGGTGTAGGTGAAGATATGCTGAAAATCAATAGAAGAAATAACGATTTCACTTATGATAACCAGACCGATAACTATCAACAAGACCATTACCAATTATTCTATACCCGTAATTTAAGTCCAAAATTAGTAGCTAACGCCGCTTTACATTATACCTATGGCCGTGGTTATTATGAAGAGTATCAAGAACAACAAACCCTTGCCGATTATGGAATCGCTCCTTTAGTAATTGGCAACAGTACAAAAACAGAATCTGACCTAGTGAGACGCTTATGGTTGGATAATGATTTTTATGGCGTAACCTACTCCTTAAATTATACCCCAAAGAAGGAGCTGAATTTTATATTGGGCGGTGCTTACAACGAATTTAAGGGCAGACATTTTGATGAGGTCATCTGGGCACAATATGCCAACTACGACGCCAGTAAATCATTGCGTCATAGATATGATGACAACGATGCTTTCAAAACTGATTTTAACATCTTTGGTAGGGCAAACTATCAGGTAGATCAGTTTAGCTTCTTTGCCGACCTACAATATCGCAGGGTTTATTACTCTTATTTTGGGAAAGACCTGAACAATGGTATGGCACAACAAAATGCTACACTTAACTTTTTCAATCCAAAAGCAGGGATAACTTATACCATCAATGCTAAAAGTAACATCTATGCATCGGTCGCTATTGGGAATAAGGAACCAAACCGAAGAGATTTTACAGATTCGAACATCGACAGTAGGCCGCAGCCAGAACATTTAACTGACATAGAAGCTGGTTACCGCATACAAGCTACCAACTTTACTGTAGGGATAAATGGTTTTGCCATGTTATATAAAGATCAGTTGATCAATACTGGAGAGCTGAACAATGTTGGCGGACAGACTCGCCAAAATGTAGCTGATAGCTACCGTGCAGGTATAGAATTTGATGGCCGTTTACAATTGACCAAAACCCTGTCATGGGCTGCAACGGCTACCTTTAGCCGTAACAAGATCAAGGAATTTACAGAGTATATTTATGATAAAGCAGACAAGACAAGAAAGACTTTTGTAAAAAACACCTTCCAAAACACCGATATCTCTTTCTCTCCTTCGTTGATCATGTCGAGTGAAATTGCCTATAAGCCAATCCAAAATGCGGAAATTGCTTTCATCAGCAAATATGTAGGCAAACAATACTTGAATAACCTTTCAGATGATGGACAATCTTTATCCAGCTTTTTTGTAAACGATATCCGTTTATACTATCAAACGGCCTTTACCGGAGTTAAAAATGTTGGCTTAAGCCTCTTGGTAAACAACGTGTTCAACACACTTTATGAAAGTAATGGTGCTTCTTATCCTTCTTTTTCAAAAGGAGAAGTGAGTCGTTACAACGTTTATTATCCGCAAGCTACCCGTAATTTTTTGTTAAGTTTGAGCTTAAAGTTCTAACGACTGCCTAAAATAAGGTTAAACATTTGAACTCCCTGATGCAGATTAAATCCTTCATCAGGGAGTTTGATTCAAGAGGTACCATGAAAAAATTCATTGAAAAACTCCATTTCATCACACATGATATAGCGCAGTATACTCATATTGAACAGGCACAATTGGCTTGCGAAGCTGGTGCAAAATGGATCCAATATCGTTGTTTAAGTAAACCAGATGATGAACTTTTAACAGACATTAACCAGATTGCGGCTATCTGCGATGATTGGGGTTCGACTTTGATCGTTACCAATCATACTCATCTTAAAGGCCAAGCAGATATCCAAGGTTTTCATATAGAAGACCTAGATGCAGACTTTATCGCCCTGCGCAATCAGATCGGAGAAGAATTTACTTTGGGCGGTTCTGCAACTACAATTGAGGGCTTGATGAGATTGGCTGTTGAAGGCGCCGATTATGCTGGCTTTGGTCCATATTCCACCACGACAACCAAACCCAATTCCTTTCCGTTAATAGGGATAAAAGGTTATACTGATGCTGCTAATGCGTTAAAGACGGCAAATATAGACCTGCCGATCTTGGCCGTTGGTGGCATTACTTTACCTGACGTGACGACTCTTTTGCAAACTGGTATTTACGGCATTGCTGTTTCTTCGGCCATAGCCCAGTCTGAAGACTTGTATGAAGCCTATCAAGATTTCTATAACGAAATAGATTAAATTCAATAACCAAGGAGATGAAAATCTCATCCTCAACAATTTGAACAGCACCTCAAACATTGTAGTTAAAATCAGGTCATTTTATGATTGTCAACAGGTTTCAACAAATCCAAGAGCTTATCTTTGATATGATTATTGCTGATTGACATGAAAACAACAAATACAGACATTCTTAATTTAACTGATGTTAAAACTTTGGTCGATGATTTTTATACCAGGGTTCGAGACAATGAATTGTTAGCTACTGTCTTTAATGCGGTAATCAAAGATAACTGGCCTGCGCATCTGGAAAAGATGTATGGCTTTTGGCAGACGATTTTATTAGAAACACCTGCCTATAGTGGTAGCCCGTTTTTAAAGCATGCCAAACTTCCGATTGCAAAAGAACATTTTGATACCTGGATCAGTTTGTTTAACGAAACGGTCGATTCGCATTTTAAAGGCGCTAAGGCTGATGAGGCCAAGTGGCGCGCAGCAAGAATGAGTGAAATGTTCCAATACAAACTAGACCATTACAAAAACAATCCTGCCGAGCCGCTGATCTAAATGGTTAATTCCTTGTCAATTTTTAGCTTAATTTAGATTTAACCTTTTCGGTGCTACTCATTTAGGTTCGAAAGTCATACTTTTACCCGAAACTAAGTTACTTTGGAAGACCAATCTGCTCTACCCGAAAAAAAAGACCCCTTTGCCGCACTGCGCTACCGTGAATTCCGCTCCTATGTAGGTATGCGCTTCTTCTTTACGTTTGCTTATCAGATGCAGGCGGTAATTATCGGTTTTCACATCTACCATCTCACCAATGACCCTTTGGCCTTGGCATTTATTGGCCTAAGTGAGGCTATTCCTGCCATCAGTATTGCCCTATATGGAGGTTATGTGGCAGATAAAACAGAAAAAAGAGGGTTGTTGTTAAAAATATTTTCTGGTGTTTTTCTTTGCTCTGTGATCATGCTTGTTGTCACCAGCAAACAGATGCATAGTTACGTACCTACCAGTTCTATCGTACCCATTATGTATGGGATGATATTTTGTATTGGTTTGGCCAGAGGTTTCTTCGGACCTGCAACCTTTTCTTTAATGGCACAGATCCTACCTAAAGAACTTTATCCCAATGCCAGCACCTGGAGCAGCTCTAGCTGGCAAATGGCATCTATCGCTGGACCTGCAATAGGTGGTTTGATCTACGGCTTCTATGGCATTACTACCACCTATATTGTGATCATTTCCTTTATCTTTTTGGCTTTGGTATGTATCTTCTTCTTAAAGAAACATCCGCCAACATTTATTCCAAAAGAAAGCATTGCAAAAAGCTTAAAAGAAGGAATCAACTTTGTGTTTAAGAGCAAAATGATGTTGGGTGCAATGAGTTTGGATTTGTTCTCCGTATTCTTTGGCGGGGCAGTTGCCTTACTACCGGTGTTTGCAAATGACATCCTAAAAGTAGGTTCAGAAGGTTTAGGTTTCATGAGGGCTGCTGCTTCTTTGGGTGCCGTTTTAACCATGTTGATGATGACTAGATTCTCTCCGATGGGCAGACCATGGCGTAACCTTTTGATTGCCGTTACTGGTTTTGCCATCAGTATTATCTGTTATGGCTTGTCAAAGAGTTTCTATTTGACCTTGTTTTTCTTGTTCTGTGAGGGTGCCTTTGATAGCGTAAGCGTAATTATCCGTTCTACCATTATGCAATTGCTTACGCCAGACCAGATGCGTGGTCGGGTTTCGGCAGTAAACAGCATGTTTATTGGCTCATCTAACGAAATAGGTGCTTTTGAATCGGGTTTGACAGCTAAATTGATGCGTACGGTGCCCGCTGTAGTTTTTGGTGGAAGTATGACATTGGGCATTGCTGCCATTACTTACTTCAAGACCAAAAGTCTGCTTCCTTTAACGCTTAGCGACATTAAACCTGCCGAAAAAATAGAAGACCAGATTTAAGTCTAAAATAGTTGGCTTAGACCATCTAAGACACCTAAGAAAAGCTAAGCTTAATTAAAACTCAGCTGTCTCAGGTGGTAAAAATATTTCCTCTCCGTTAATCCAGGTATGATATTTCTGATTAATTATCCAATCTTTCGCCAACCTGTTGTCTCCACATCGCAAAGTACAGTCCTTTTTCTGCTAACAGATCTGCATGCTTACCTTGTTCGATGATATGTCCTTTTTCTAAAACATAAATGCGATCTGCATGGCGGATGGTCGACAAACGGTGTGCAATAAGAATGGTAACATGGCTTGTCAAAACAGAAACATCACGGATGGTTGCTGTAATCTCTTCTTCGGTCAATGAATCCAGTGAAGAGGTCGCTTCATCAAATACTAAAATATCTGGATTACGCAATAAAGCTCTAGCAATGGATAAACGCTGTTTTTCGCCACCAGAAACCTTTACCCCACCTTCACCAATTACGGTATCCAAACCTTTATCGGCCCTTGCCATCAAATTCTGACAAGCGGCCTGTTGTAATACCCGCATACAATCTTCATCGCTTGCACCTGGTTTTACAAACTGAAGATTCTCTCTGATTGTACCCGAAAACAATTGGGTATCTTGGGTTACAAACCCGATTTTTTCTCTCAATAGATCTAGATCAATTTCTTTTCCAGAAGTCTGGTTATAAAAAACCTCTCCTTCAATGGGTTGGTAAAGACCCACCAATAGCTTAACCAATGTTGTTTTACCAGAACCTGATGGACCAACAAAAGCAATCGTTTCGCCATTATTTACCGCAAAACTGATGCTATTTAAAGCATTGGTTTTACCAGAAAGGTGTTTGAAACTGACATTTGCAAAAGCCAAGGTATTTACTTTTTCCAATCGAACTGGATTGGCTGGTTTTCTATCTACTGGTGTACTTAGGATCTTTTTAAAATTACCCAAGGAAACTTCCGCCTCTCTCCAAGCCAAGATCACATTACCTAACTCTTGTAATGGTCCAAAAAGGAAGAAAGAATAAAAAAGGAAGGAGAAATATTGCCCTGGCGTAATCGCTTTATCAAAGATCAACATCAGCAATACAACCACCATCGTGCTACGCACCAAATTAACGGTTGTGCCTTGCACAAAGCTCATGCTTCTTACATATTTTACTTTTCTTAGCTCTAAGCCTAATATTTTATAGGTTGTTTTGTTCAAGCGCTCTATTTCCTGACTGGCCAAACCTAAACTTTTTACCAGTTCGATATTGCGCAATGATTCGGTAGTAGAACCCGCTAAAGCAGTTGTTTCTGCAACGATAGAACGTTGGATGGTCTTGATCTTACGACTTAAGTACCAGCTTAAAAAGCTGATGATTGGAATAGATGCCGCATAGATCAATGATACCTTATAACTTACACTTAAGGAGTAGACGATTACAAAAATCAATCCTATTAAACTCACAAAAAGAATGCTGATGAAAGATGTAATAAATTTTTCGCTATCTAATCTTACTTTTTGCAACACACCCAATGTTTCTCCACTACGTTGGTCTTCAAAAACCTGATAAGGTAGTTCTAAAGAGTGTTTTAAACCATCTGCATACATCTTTGCACCAACCTTTTGTACAATGATGTTGGTAAAATAATCTTGGAAGTTTTTGGCAATCCTAGATACCATCGCTGCACAGATCGCTAAACCTACAAGGCCTAAAATACCCCAGATGTATTCAGTTCTACTTAATTCGTTATGTCTGTTGATGTATCTATCTAAGATCCTACCTGTAAAGTAGGGGTCCATTAAAGAGAAGCCTATATTAAAAGCGGCTAGTACCAATGCTAAAACGACAACCCATTTATGGGCTTTCAAATATTGGAGCAGTAATTTCATCTTTTTTATTGTTTGGGTTGCAAAAATAAACAAAGGGAATGAAGCTCAGCTACATTCCCTTTTATATTACATTTAGACTATATAGAGATTAGATAGTCATGATATCTTTTTCTTTTACCTCTGCGTGTTTATCAACTTTGATGATGTACGCATCGGTAATTTTCTGAACCTCGCCTTCGCCAGTCTTGATCTCATCGTCAGAAACACTTTCGCCTTTTAGACGTTGGATCTTGCTATTGGCATCTTTACGGATATTACGAACGGTAATACGACCTCTTTCTGCTTCTTCCTTCACTTTTTTAACCAGTTCTCTACGGCGTTCTTCTGTTAAAGGTGGTACAACCAATCTGATAATTACACCATCGTTCTGTGGATTGATACCAATATTGGCTTCCATAATGGCACGTTCAATTGGCACTAATAATGATTTTTCCCAAGGTTGGATGATCAAGGTTCTTGCATCTGGTGTATTGATGCTACCCACTTGTGCCAATGGTGTTGGTGTTCCATAATAGTCTACCATAATACCATCTAACATCCCTGCAGATGCCTTACCTGCACGTATTTTAGTTAATTCAGCTTCACAATGGGCAATCGCTTTTTCCATTGTTGCCTGTGCATCTTCTAATTGTTTCTTTATGAGGTCGTTCATAATGTGTTATGTTTATACAAAAATATAAAAAATGGTCAAAATTTAGCCTTGAACTAAGGTACCAATTTCTTCGCCATTTGCAATTTTCATAAAGTTACCGGTTTTATTCATGTCAAATACGATAATCGGAACCTGGTTTTCTTCACATAAGGTGAAAGCTGTCATGTCCATTACGTTTAAACCTTTGGCATAAACCTCTTTGAAAGAGATTTCGGTATATTTTGTTGCTGTTGGATCTTTTTCTGGGTCGGCGGTATAAATACCATCCACTCTAGTTCCTTTTAAAACTGCATCTGCTTTGATTTCGATGGCTCTTAAAGCAGCGGCAGAATCGGTCGTAAAATATGGATTTCCTGTTCCTGCACCAAAAATGACCACACGGCCTTTTTCTAAGTGACGAACAGCTCTACGACGGATAAATGGTTCGCAGATCTGTTCCATTTTAATTGCGGTTAATAAACGGGTTTTTAAACCTACTTTTTCCAATGCATCTTGTAAAGCCATGCTATTGATCACCGTTGCCAACATTCCCATGTAATCTGCCTGTGCCCTGTCCATTCCAGACTTTTCAGCGCTCAGACCTCTAAAAATGTTGCCTCCCCCAATAACGATAGCTATTTCTAGCCCTTTTGAATGAACTGCTTTGATGTCTTCCGCATATTGCCTAACACGCTCATTGTCAATCCCATATTGCTTATCGCCCATTAACGACTCGCCACTCAACTTTAGTAAAATCCGTTTATACTTCATGACCCCAAAAATATCAACAATTTTTTAATACCTAGCTATGCTTTTTAACAATTGGTGTAAATATTTAGTTTGGGATGGATGCCCCTTTAAATATCACTTCTTTGAGATTTAATTCTTGATCTAAAACCAGTAGGTCTGCCTGATAGCCTGAGGCAATTTTACCTTTTAAATTATCGGCATTAATGAGTTTTGCCGGATACAACGAACTCATTTTCAAGGCATCGCTCAAACTAATGTCACAATGGTCCACACAATTTTTAACCGCCTGCAGCATGGTTAAAGACGAACCCGACAATGTGCCATCGGGCATTACAAACTTGTCTCCGACCAAATGATGCTGGTAGGGTCCGGTTGTGCATTCAGTTACAGCGTCTGTAATTAAAAACAAACGTTCTTTCAGCAGTTTTTGGCTAAACTTCACTACTTCAAAATCAACATGTCGATTGTCTACAATGATACTTGCCATTGCTTTATGATGGTTAAATACTGCTGTTGGAATACCTGGCTCACGATGATGGATTGGCGTCATGGCATTAAAAAGGTGCGTGGTTGTTTGCACGCCTTGATCATAAGCAGCCGTAGCTTGTTCTATACTGGCATCACTATGCCCTAATGATACGATTACGTCATTGTCTAAAAGATATTGGATCACTTCGTCGTCTTGTAGTTCAGGAGCGATGGTCATCATTTTAATCACACCATCACCAAAATCAAGCAGGGCTTTAACCTCATCCAAACTTGCCTTACGAATGTAGGCTTCTACATGTGCCCCTCTACGTTTAGGATTTAAAAAAGGTCCTTCCAAATGTAATCCTAAACAATTTTTGGCAATTTTACGGTGCTCTTTAGCCGCAACTATACAAGCATTAAAAACCTCGGGTGTATTGGTAGCCATACAAGCTAAAAAGCTTGTTGTGCCTTTTTTCAGCAGGTCGTTTTCAATAATTGTCAAAGCCTCAACTGTAGGCTCTGCCGAAAAAAGCTTCCCTCCTGCTCCGTAGATTTGTAAGTCTATAAAACCTGGAATAACTAGGGCTTCACTTTCCTGTGTTGTGTTCGAATCCCCAATATTTGAAATATCTGTTCCGTTAATGGTAATCTCCTGATTCTTTACGAGCTGGTCATCTTGAAAATAGGCGCAGTTGGAAAGTGCTGTGAAGGGCATATTTTATATAAATTTAATTTGATCTTGTTCAAAGTTAAATATAGTAAACCATATATTTGAGTTGAGCTTGATAACCTGTAAGTAAAATAGATCAGAACCAAATGCAACAACAACGAAGAAATTTTCTGAAGACCAGTTTAACTTTAGGTGCTGCAACCTTACTTGCACCTAACCAAACGATGGCCAATTTACCCGCCACTGCTGAGGAGTTGACCATTGCAGTTGGCCCATATCTGCAGACCAACTTTGGTAATGAAATGACGATCCTGTGGCTCACCAACAAAGTTGCAACAGGTTGGGTTGCCTATGGGGAAGATGCCAATAATCTAGATCAGAAAGCTTATGGAAAAACCGAACTGGGTTTAAAAGCAGCCAACACCAAACTCAATTCGGTTACACTTAAAAACCTAAGTCCAGGCAAAACCTACTATTATCAGGTCTTTTCTAAAGAGATCAAAGATTTTCAACCTTATAAATTAACTTACGGCAACACTGTGCATTCGGAAACCGAAAGTTTCATCAATACTGCTATTACCAAACCAGAGATTTCATTTTTGATGTTGAACGATATCCATGATCGTCCACAATCCATCCCGCTGTTGATCAATCTAGACAAAGAAAAAAACAATGATTTTATCTTCTTCAATGGCGATATCTTCGATTATCAAACAGATGAGCAACAGATCATTGACCACATGCTCAAACCTTGTGTAGATTCATTTGCGAAAAAAACGCCTTTCATCTATGTAAGGGGGAACCATGAAACCCGTGGAAAGTTTGCCAGAGAATTTCCCCAATATTTTACCCATGTAGGTCACGCAGCCTTTAATCTTGGCCCTGTTCGTTTTGTGATCTTAGATACTGGTGAGGATAAAGAAGATGCACATCCAGTGTATGCAGGCATTGTCGATTTCGACCAATATCGGCTTGAGCAGGCGGCTTGGTTAAAGGCCGAAATCAATTCAAAAGCATTTAAAAAAGCCCCGTTCAGGATTGTGTTAATGCATATTCCACCACGTTTTTCGGGCGATGCCCATGGACCAAAACATTGTACAGAATTGTTCGAACCTTTATTGAACCAAGGCAAAGTTGATTTGGTATTAAGTGGCCACACCCATAAATACATTATCCACCAGCCTAATAAAATGGCCAACAACTATCCATTGGTAATCGGTGGTGGGCCAAAAGATGGCAACCGGACTTTAACCAAAATTGTGGTCAATGATAAAGAAATAAAAGTTACAATGTTAGACGATTCGGGAAAACAAGTGGGTGGTTATACTGCAAAAAGAAGAGCATAAAAAAAGGCCAGTTAAACTAACTGGCCTTTTCTTTAATTATATTATCGGATTAAGCACCTAATTGTACGCGTTTGAAAGCAACAACAGTTAATCCTTTAGCAGTGTTATCTAAGAATTTACGAACATCTACTGAACCGTCTTTAACAAACTCTTGGTTTAATAAAGTACTGTCTTTGTAGAATTTGTTCAATTTACCAGCAGCGATTTTTTCAACCATTTCTTCTGGTTTACCTTCTTGACGAATTACGTCTTTAGCAATTTCGATTTCACGCTCGATAGTAGCAGGATCAACACCGTCTTTATCAACAGCAACTGGGTTCATTGCAGCAATTTGCATGGCAACATCTTTACCAGCTTCAGTGATATCTACGCCATTAGCGCCCTCAAATACCACTAGAACACCCATTTTACCATTAGAGTGGATATAAGATACGATTTTTTCACCAGATACATTTGCATACTCTTGAATAACGATCTTCTCTCCGATTTTACCGGTTAGTTCAGTAATGGTTTCGGCAACTGTACGTCCATCTTCCAATGTAATCGCTGCTAATTCTTCAATAGAAGCAGGATTGTTAGCAACTGCTGCAGCTAAAACAGCCTGAGCAAGATTGCGGAAATCTTCAACTTTAGAAACTGGCTCAGTTTCACAAGCTAAAGCAACTAATTTACCATTAGTGCCATCTGCTGAAACATTGATCAATACTTGACCTTCAGAAGTAGCATTACCAGAACGAGCGGCAGATACTTTTTGACCTTTTTTGCGCAATAAATCAACAGCAGCTTCGAAATCTCCATTGGCTTCTACTAATGCTTTTTTGCAATCCATCATACCGGCACCGGTCTGTTGGCGTAATTTGTTTACATCTGCGGCAGTAATTTGTACTGTAGACATTTTTTAAATTTTATGAATTTTATAAAATGTTAAAAGTTACGGGTTACAGGTTATGGATTTGACCCCAAAACTTATAACTCGTAACTCATAACTGAATTAAGCTTCTGTACTATCTTCTGATGAGGCTTCTGCTTCAGCAGTTTCTTTTTTAGTTGGTCTTTTTGCACCAGCTTCTCTAGGTGTTGCAGCTTCTGGAGCGTCAGCAGCAGCTTTAACCGCTACAGCTTCTTTCTCAGCTTCATCATCTTTTTCGCGTTTGCGCTCGTCTAAACCTTCTTCAATTGCTTTGATGATAACGTCAGTAATCAATAAAATTGATTTAGTTGCATCATCATTCGCAGGGATTGGGAAATCGATGTTAGATGGATCAGAGTTGGTATCAACCATTGCAAAAGTTGGGATGTTCAATTTCATCGCTTCTGCTACAGCAATATGCTCTTTTTTAACGTCGATTAAGAAAATTGCAGCCGGTAAACGGTTTAGATCTGCAATACCACCCAATAAGCTTTCTAATTTGATACGCTCACGTTGAATCATCAAACGCTCTTTTTTAGAAAGAATAGAGTAAGTACCATCTTTAGTCATTTTATCGATGGTAACCATCTTTTTAATTGACTTACGTACTGTAGCAAAGTTGGTTAACATACCACCTAACCAACGCTCGGTTACGAAAGGCATGTTTACTTTTCTTGCTTGCTCAGCAACGATTTCTTTAGCTTGTTTCTTCGTAGCTACGAATAAGATCTTACGACCTGACTTTACGATTTGTTTAATCGCTGCTGCAGCTTCTTCAGTTTTAGTTAAAGTTTTATTTAAATCTATAATGTGAATTCCATTGCGCTCCATAAAAATATATGGTGCCATTTTCGGATTCCATTTGCGGGTAAGGTGACCAAAGTGTACACCTGCATCCAATAAGTCTTGATATGTAGTTCTTGCCATTGTGTTTGTCTCCTTTAAGATTAACGTTTACTGAATTGGAATTTCTTACGTGCTTTTTTACGTCCTGGTTTTTTACGTTCAACCATACGCATATCACGGGTCATTAACCCTTTAGCACGTAATGCTGGTTTTTTCTCAGCATCTAATTCAACAATAGCCTTAGCGATTGCTAAGCGAACTGCTTCTGCTTGTCCTTTTACTCCACCACCATTTACATTTACAGTTACATCAAATTTACCAACTGATTCAGAAACTTCGAATGATTGGTTAACAATGTATTGTAGAGGTAATGTAGGGAAATATTCTTTGTGGTCTTTACCGTTAACGGTAATAGTGCCGTTGCCTTCTTTTAAATAGATACGGGCAACTGCAGTCTTTCTTCTTCCTGAAGTATTTGTAACTGACATTTTCTTTTCTCTTTTAATTAAAGTTTAATGGTTTTTGGTGATTGTGCTGCATGCGGGTGCTCTGAACCTGCGTAAACAAAAAGATTGGTGTACAATTTTTTGCCCAAACGACTTTTAGGTAACATTCCGCGAACAGCCTTCTCAACAACACGAGTAGGGTGTTTTGCCATTAACTCTTTTGGAGAAATGAATTTTTGACCACCTGGATATCCTGTGTATGAAACATATTCTTTTTCTTCGAATTTGTTTCCTGTCAATTTTACCTTGTCTGCATTAATAACGATAACGTTATCACCGCAGTCTACGTTTGGGGTAAACTCTGGCTTGTTTTTTCCTCTGATGATCATGGCGATCTTAGAAGACAAGCGCCCCAAAATCTCTCCTTCAGCATCAACAACAACCCACTGTTTATTAACAGTTTTGGCATTGGCAGAGACAGTTTTGTAACTTAACGTATTCACTTGCTTTTATTTAATTTGTTAAAAAATATTGATTATCCCAGTTTTTTAGGGACTGCAAAGATAGGGAGAATACTTTAATTACCAAAGGGTTGAGGCAAAAAAAGTTGAAAGTTAGAAGTTATGGTTTACAATACCTTACGTTTTGAGAAGAAAAAAGCTCAGAATCAATTAAATATATCCTTTTGAAAAGCAAAACCATAGCCCCTTTTAATAGCAACCTGGCTTTCCGCTGTATTCCCGATAAGGAATCGGGAGATGCCGCTTCAATCCAGTTTAGATGGCAAAGCTTGTGCACCTATCAAAGCCAATTGGAACATTATAGATCATCTGGTTTAAAACCAATCCGTTTTCTTGGTTTGGCCTTCTTTTCTGTCAGCTCGTCGATATAGCTAAATACCAGTTCTATGTTTTTATCTTGGCTCTTCAGCTTCTTTTTAATATCGGCTATCTCCAATTTCAGCTCGTTATGTCCCTCCAGCAATTTTCTCAATCTTGTAAAAATTCTTACGATCTGGATATTTACTTGGATGGCCTGTTGACTGTTTAAAACACTCGACAACATTAAAACACCATGTTCGGTAAAAACAAAAGGTGCTTTACGAAGCCCAAACTTTTCACGATTGGATATCACAATCTGTGATTTCCAATTTTCTAATTCTTCTGCATTTAGTTGAAACATAAAATCTTCTGGAAAACGGTCGATATTCCGTTTTACTGCTTGATTTAACACTCTTGTTTCTACACCATAAAGCTCAGCCAAATCTCTATCAAGCATTACTTTTTGGTTTCGGATTTCATAGATCTTGTTCACAACAATATCATCTGATACGATTGCGAGAGGTAGTTTTGTAGTCATAGGTAAACCAAATATAAAATTATATTTTGATTTCAACCTTTAGAAAACACCTTCAACCCATTAACTTACAGCCTTATAGCTTTCCTTAACATATATCCCCAAATGCAACAGCACAGACATGCTAAAAACAATACTGATCAACAAATAGGTCAGCGTATCATTGCTTATAAAACTATATTCTAGTGATGAACTTAAGATAAATACAGATCCGTAAATTATCGTTCCTATAAAATATAAGCTCCACAAGCCTGTAAGGTAATGCCAAATCTTCCATTTATAGTTGTCCAACTGATAGCTTCTCAGACATAGCCAATTGAACACAATCACCACAAAAATACCAGCAGTAGAATTAAAGGTTCCACTCTTTAAATACACCAATAGATAAACCATGGCCAATACCAGATTGAAATAAGAGAGCTTTTGAAGCATTTTGATACATATTATATAATTACCAGATCTTTAAACGTAGTTGACAGCTAAGAAGTTTACCATACGAGTTCTATTTTCTTATCGTTTGATACATATGTACGTAAAATGACAAACAAGTTTGTCGCAATTGTGTTAAATAGATAAATATTAAAATCATGACAAAGCAAACGAAAATATTAACAGGTTTATTGGCCGGCGCTGCAGTAGGGGCCGTGGTAGCATTGGCACTTACATCAGATAGAAATGATGAATTAAAAGGGAAAGTAAGTGATTGGTTCTGCGATCTTTTAGACAATTCGAAAGAAAAATTAGGTACAGTGGGAGAGCTAGTCAAAAATAGTTTGGCAAAAGTGCGAGCTTAGATTTAGGATAAGCTAAGGCAATACCTATCTTTGAAACATGGATGTTTTTGGTTTAGCACTTTCTGATTTTTACAAAAAAGGCAACGCTGATATTTTGTGGTTGTACAACTCGTACGATGAACCTGAAGAAATGCCAATCGATATTTTCTTTAGAGATGGAGAAGAAATGCCCGATCTGGAACACAAAGCATTGACCCTTTGCTATGGAAAAACCTTAGACGTTGGCGCGGGAGTAGGTAGCCATGCCTTATTGTTGCAAGAAATGGACATAGATGTTACCGCTATCGATATTTCTGCACCTGCCGTTAAGATCATGCAACAACGAGGTGTTAAAAAAGCCCTAGAGCAAGATATATTTTTAACCACCGACAAATACGATACACTTCTGTTTTTAATGAACGGTATTGGTTTAACCGGAACTTTAGCAGCGTTTGCTGATTTTTTGGACAAGGCAAAAAACCTCATCCATGCAGATGGTCAATTGATCTTTGACAGCTCAGACATTTCCTATCTCTATGAAGGTCTTCCCAAGCCCGAAAACAAATATTTTGGCGAGGTCAGTTACCGATACGAATATCAACAACAAAAAGGCAATTGGTTCAACTGGTTATATCTAGACCAACTGACATTGAGCCACATTGCAAACCAACACGGCTGGCAATGTGAAATTGTTTTTGACGATGGTGAAGATCAATATCTAGCCCGGTTGTCTTTAAAAGTGTAAAGATAAAGAGATTCTCATGCTAGTTTGAACGCTATTTTTTAAGCGTTCTCTTCCCAAATGTTTGCAATATTGACAATCGTCTGCACTGCCTTTTCCATATCCTGAACAGACACCCATTCTTGTTTTCCATGAAAAGCATGTTCACCTGCAAAGATATTTGGACATGGCAAGCCCATAAAAGACAGCCTTGATCCGTCTGTACCTCCTCTTATACTTTGCTTTTTAGGCACTAAGCCCGCCCTTTTTATCGCTTCTACACCATTGGCAATAATTTGTGGGTACTTGTCCAATATCTTTTTCATGTTCCGGTATTGCGCTGTTACTTTAAACTCATACGTCGAATTAGGATAGGCTTTCATTACCTCTTTCACTGTATTTTCTAATGTAGCTTCATGTTGCTCGAGCAATTCGTCTTCAAAATCCCTGATGATGAACTGCGCCTCGGCTTGTTCTGCCTGTCCGTGGAAACTTACCGGATGGATAAACCCTTCTTTTCCGCTGGTTGCTTCTGGCGTCAATCTATCTTTGGGCAATGCTGATAAGATATCGGCCAATATTTTAATGGCACTTTCCATTTTACCTTTTGCAAAACCTGGGTGGGCACTTACGCCATTGATGGTCAGTTTTACCCCATCTGCAGAAAAGGTTTCATCTTCAATAGAACCGAGTGTCTCCCCGTCTATGGTATAGGCAAAATCCGCTCTTAATTTTTTCAGGTCGGCCTTGTCTACGCCCCTTCCTATTTCCTCATCTGGTGTAAACAGGATTTTGATTGTCCCATGTTTGATTTCTGGATTTTTTAGCAGAAAAGCAGCAGCTTCCATAATTTCTGCCAACCCAGCTTTATTATCAGCGCCTAAAAGGGTGGTACCACTTGCTGTGATGATGTCGTTGCCGATCTGATCTTTCAGGTCTTTGTGTTCATTCAATTTTAGAACGATAGCATGGTCATCTGGCAAAACCAGGTCTTCTCCGTTATAATTTTTATGGATGATAGGTTTTACGTTTGCTCCACTACAATCTGGCGAGGTATCCATATGCGAACAAAAACAGATTACCGGAACATCCTTTTCTGTATTTCCAGGAATGGTTCCATATACATAACCGAACTCATCTAAGTGCGCATCTTCAACACCCATCTCCAATAACTCTGCAACCAATACCTTACCCAGATTTTTCTGTTTCATTGTTGATGGGCAGGTTTTAGAGGCTGGATCTGATTGGGTATCTATTTTTACATACCTGAAAAAACGCTCCTGAAGCTGTTGTTCTTTGTTTGAATAAGTAATCATAAACCAAAATTAGCATATTGAAACTACAAGCAATAGCAATTATATAGAAAACTTGTTTTTTAATCCCTTCAAAAGAAGAAAAGAGAATGTTACAGTTTGCCTCAAATAAAAAAAGTAATTTAGTGCCATAACCTTAATTTTATACCATGAAGAAACTTCTACTTCTTTCACTTATGGCGATCAGTATGGCATCATTTGCACAGCAAACTCCTTTTGAGCGTAGCAACAAAAAAGAAACCACAACGTATGCCGAAGCCATCGCCTTCTACGAAGGTTTAGCCAAAGCATCTCCACAACAGGCAAAATTATTTACCTATGGAAGTACAGATTTCGGGAAGCCTTTACATCTTTTGGTTTTATCTAAAAAGGGCATATTTGATCCCAGTGCATTAAGAAAAAGCAATAAGAGGATCTTCTTGGTCAACAATGGTATCCATCCTGGAGAACCAGAAGGTATAGATGCGAGTATGATGCTGTCTCGAGACTTATTAAAAGGAAATAAACTACCTGAAGATGTGGTGATCTGTATCATCCCTGTATATAACATCGATGGTAGCCATAACCGTAGTGGTACCTCGAGGGCAAACCAAAATGGGCCTGTTGCCTATGGTTTTAGGGGCAATAGCAAAAACTACGACCTGAATAGGGATTTCATCAAAACCGATTCTAAAAACTCACAGGCTTTTCAACAGATCTTTAACACTTGGCAGCCTGAAATATTTGTAGATACACATACCAGTAATGGAGCGGATTATCAATACACCATGACATTGATTCCTACCCAAAAAGACAAATTGAACCCAATTTTATCGAGTTACCTCACCAAAACCATGGTGCCTGATCTTTATAGCCAGATGAAGGGCAAAGGTTATGAGTTGATCCCTTATGTCAACTCTATCAACGAAACACCAGATGCTGGAATAACAGGTTACATCGAATCGCCAAGATATTCTACTGGTTATGCTGCACTACACAATACAATTGGTTTTATGCCAGAAACGCACATGCTCAAAACCTTCGATAAACGTGTAGAATCGACCTATAAATTATTGCAGACCTACATCGACATCATTGTTCGTGATGCAAAAGTAATTGGCGAAAACAAACGCAAAGCTGATGAATTTACCACCCAGCAGACCGTATTTCCATTAGATTGGAAGTTAAACCGCTCGGTTTACGACAGTATCGATTTTAAAGGTTATGTAGGCAAAAAGAAACCAAGTGAGGTAAGTGGTACTGATCGTTTGTATTACGACCGAAATGACCCTTACACCAAAAAAATAAAATATTGGGACCAGTTTGAGCCAAGTTTGACCATAACCAAACCGATTGCCTATGTTATTCCAAAAGCTTGGGATAGGGTAATCGAGTTATTGAAACTGAACAACGTTAAAATGCAACAATTAACGGCTGACACCAAACTGGATTTGGAGATGTACTACATTGGCGATATGAAGACTGGTACACGCCCTTACGAGGGACATTACCAACACTCGGCAGTGGTATTGAACCCAATGCTGCAAAAAGTGCAATTTTATGCCGGCGATTATGTGGTATATGTAAATCAACCAAACAACCGTTATATTGTAGAAACCTTAGAACCTCAAGCGATTGATTCGTTTTTCAACTGGAACTTCTTCGACTCTATCTTAGGACAAAAGGAGGGCTATTCTTCTTACGTTTTTGAGGATACCGCAGCAGAACTTTTGAAAAAGGACCCTGAGCTGAAACAAAAACTAGAAGCTGAAAAACTGAAAAACCCTGAATTGGCCAAAAGTGGAAGGATGCAATTAGATTTTGTGTATAAAAATTCCGACTATTACGAAAAAACCTACATGCGCTATCCTATTGGAAGGCTTAAACAAGACATCAAACTCAATTTGAAATAACATGATGCAATATCTTAACGACACTCCTGTAGCTTCTATCATATTTCTCTTTACCATTGTAACGAGCATTTATGCCTTTAATGACCCACAGGTTTATGGTAAGTTTATGATGCATCCCTATACGGTGAGTAAAGGCAAAAAGCTATATACCTTTATCACCAGCGGATTGATCCATGCCGATTGGGGGCACTTGTTCTTTAATATGTTTACCTTCTTTTTCTTCGCTTTTAAGTTAGAAATGATGATCGGCCATTGGCAGTTTGGATTGCTCTATATTTTGAGTTTAATCTTGAGTGATATTCCTACTGTGATCAAACACAAAGACCATTTCTGGTACAATAGTTTAGGCGCATCTGGCGCAATTAGTGCGGTATTGTTCAGTTATATTCTATTTGAGCCCTTAAGTATCATTGGTGTAATGTTCATCCCCATGCCTGCCATTGTGTTTGCTGTACTTTACCTGGTCTACTCTTGGTACATGTCTAAAAATGCAAAAGACAATATCGGACACGATGCCCATTTTTTCGGTGCCTTAACTGGATTGATCTTTACCGTAATTTTTGTACCTGGAATAATCCCTTATTTCTTAGAAAAACTATTCGGTTAGGGGTAGGTGGGGTTCAGCAAAATAGCTCATTGGTGCGGTAGGATCCTTAATGATCTCGAACAAGGTATGGCCCCAAGGTTTCCAAAAGTTTTCTAACACCTGTCCATAGGTTTTGTTGGCCCAAGCATCGAAGATTGCTTTATTTTGTGTACCTCTTAAGGGCATAGCATCAATATAAACCACCTCATTTACGGGCATGATATTGTATTCTGGCAAGCGGTTAAACAAATAGGCCGAATAGAAAAAACGGGCAGCGATCTCTTCAAACTGTTGGGTAGATAAAGGTTGGTCTTTGATGAAATCCAATAACCCTTGATGATACCTTTTATTGGTACCATTATCTTGTAAACAGGCAATGATCCCAAAATCCTTAAATTTTAAAGAGAAGGTCAGTGTGTTGATCTCGTCCCTAAAACTAAATGCGGTATCGGTATCTGTTAAAGGCACAACCACAATAGACCAAGGTGTAAAATCTTCTAACACTACCTCACGATAAATGCTTTGCAGCATGGTATGTAGGTTACCAAACTTATGCATCAATCCCTGCGACATGTTCATGCCATCGCCACTTAATTGCTGCAAGCGAATAGCGCCCTGCATTTCGATATACAAAAAGCTGTACATTAGTTTACCGATCCAATTGAACAGGTCTTGCTCTGGCAGGGCAGAAACACCCGCATAACCTTTACCAAAAGCCAAAGCCACTTTATCTTCCAAAGGAGATACAAACTGGTCGTATACTGTACTGTTGCAAGGCACCACCAAACTTTTATAGGTACGGATGGTTTCGTCCAACAATTGGATCTGCTCATTTCCAGTAAGGTTGGCCATAGACAGCAGCCAATCTGGCAAAACGTTAATGGTTACCAAGGGTGATTTAAAACCATCACCACTTAAAAAGCATTTATCGGTCTTAAAATCAAAGTTTTTGAATGGGTTATACAGGGCAGTATTCATTGCTGCAATATTAGCTAATATATTTTTAGTGCCCATCCTTATCTAGATATTTTAACGTTCGCATTACTTTTAAGCTGGGCAACATTTGGTGTAAAACAAAAAATCTCTATAGCGCAAACTATAGAGATTCTTCATTTTATTCAGCATCAATAAAATCAATACCTGTTATAGAAATAACCAATCTCATCAACCAACTGTGCGTAGATAGGTTTGGTAAATTCTACAAAAAGCGCATCTGGAGGTGGTGGTAAAGATTCTCTTCTTTTGGTCATTTGCAGCTGTTGTTTGCTCAATGCACGTTCATCGCCTTTATAACTTGCCCAACTGTCTTGCCATACAAAAGTTCCAGGTAGTTTTTGTCTTTTGATGACCTTACGGCTTGTCCAATCTGTAATGGTCAGGTCTAATAACCCAGAAGAAGAAACTCTTTTGTCGAAAATGCTCAAGGTTGCTTTTACGGTTCCGTAAATCTTTCCATTAGCCCTGGTTTCCCCAATCACTACACTATCTTTTTTAAGTTTTTCGACCCTTTCTTTTACATAAGTCTGGCCTACTACAAAATCATCAAAATTTAAACTCAACACTTGATCAGGCGTAATTCTTTGTTTACTGGCTTGTTGTTCTGAATAAAAGATAACGAATTTATTTTTCTGGTAGTTGGCCATAAACTGGTCTATCTGCTGTTGAAAATATTGATTGCTCAGTTTATAATAGTTACTGTTAACCACTACAGGCTGTACAACTACCTTTACTACAGCAGCCCAATAAGCATCTTCGATCTTATCTTTTACATCTTTATAGTTTGGGTATAACTGCTGGGCTTTTTCAAAACTATAATAGGCATTTTTTGCACTGGTACGGGTATTTTCGTTCATCATCTTTATACCCAAAGCATACCTTACCTCTGCAGCTTTATATTTGGCGTCTTCTATTTCACTCACAAATCGCTGTGGGTTTGGAACCACGGTTAGGCATGATGGACAACTGTTGATTTCCTCTCCCAATTGGTTGATCTGTTGGTAATCTGCAAGGATAGACTCCCACCTTAATACATTGGCAGATAATTTTGCATCATCTATTTTTCTGAGGTGGTCTTTTAGGGCCAACTCATACGCTGTTCCTAAAACCTGTAACGCTTCTGTATTTTTTGGCGAGTTCTTTAAACGGTCTACAGCTTTTGATACTGAAGCATCGTAGTTTCCTTTTTGCAAAGCTTTTTTTCCGGTGGTACATCCAACAATTAGTATGGATAAATAAATAAAATACCGTAATCTTGAACTTGTTTTCATAACAATAGGATTTAGCGTTATCGGATACAAATATAGGTGAGGATCCATCCCTTTTAATAACAAGACGATTTAAAATGAAAATAAGTTGCAAAGAATTTGAACTAGAATTAAAACATCCTTTTTCGATTTCGAAATTTACAAGAACAAGTACCCCATTATTGCTTTTAAAGGTCAATTACAAAGATTTTACAGGTTATGGTGAGGCAAGCATGGTGCCTTATATGGGCGAAAGTTATGCTTCGGCCAACGCTTTTTTGGCCAAGGTAGACTGGAGCAGGTTTCAATTTCCTTTTGATTTTGCCGAAATCCATCAATACCTAGATCAATTGGCTCCTGGAAACCCTGCTGTAAAGGCCGCTATTGACATTGCCTTAAACGACATCAATGGCAAGATCTTAAATCAGTCTTGCGCTGCCATTTATGGAGCTGACCCTGCCAAGATGCCCATTACTTCTTACACCATTGGCATTGATAGCCCTGAAGTGATCAAAGAAAAGGTTGCAGATGCAAAAGGATTTAAGGTGTTAAAAATCAAATTGGGTAGAGACAATGATAAGGAGCTGATCCAAACAATCAGAAGTGTAAGCGACTTACCTCTATATGTGGATGCCAACCAAGGATGGAGTGATAGGAAACAAGCTATTGAGATGTGTTATTGGCTACACGATCAAGGGGTATTGCTGATTGAGCAACCAATGGACAAAAATAACCTAGAGGGCAATACTTGGCTTACCCAACGCAGCCCGATACCAATCTTGGCTGATGAAGCAGTGCAGCGTTTAGCTGATATGGATGGACTAAGAGGTGCCTATCATGGCATCAATATCAAATTGATGAAAAGTGCCGGAATGTACGAAGCCCATCAAATGATATTAAAAGCAAGAAGTTTTGGGATGAAGATCTTAATTGGTTGTATGAGCGAAACCTCCATTGCTACTTTGGCCGGAGCAGCACTTGCGCCCTTATGTGATTGGGCAGATTTGGACGGGCCTTGGTTAACCAAAAACAATCCATTTGATGCACCAGAGATGAAAGAGGGCAAATATATCTTAAACAACCAACCTGGTTTAGGGCTAACTGGGATTGACCCTGAATTATTTCCTTCTTAAGTTTAAATTAAAATGCTGACCCCAGTTTAGCGAGGTCAGCATCTGTATTTTATTTTCTGATGTCTTTTCTAACATCTTTAAGCAATTGGATCTTAAAGAATAAGAAGGCGGCAAATGTTGCAGCAAAAAAAGCAACAATCAGCCAGCTGTTGTTGTTAAAGGCCCATCCCATCCCAAAAATAGAGAGGATCAAACCTAAGTTATAGAATACATTGATGGCAATTTTTTTACCCATAAGTGAGAAATAATGACTGAAGGAAGGAGTTTTGAACGATGGAATAGGCAAAATCTCCTATTCACTCATTCAAAATTCGCCCACTCAAAATTAATAAACTGGCATATTTGGATCAAAAGCTTCTTGCCAAGCTAAAATCCCTCCTTTAAGGTTATACAGGTTATCAAAGCCATGCATCTGCTCTAATTGCATAATTGCGGCAGCGCTTCTTTTACCACTACGGCATTGTACAATTACAGGTTTGTCTGTAGCAATTTTTTCAGTTTCAATTAAGATTCCACCCAATGGGATGTTTACACCATCAAGATTTGAAGTTTCATACTCGAAAGTTTCTCTCACATCGATCAATTGAAAATCTTCTTTGTTATCTATCTTTTGTTTAAGTTCTTGTACCGAAATCTCTTTCATGTTCTTTATATTTTTTACAAATATACAAAAAACACTTATTGCGAAGCTGTTGTTAATTGTGCCATCGGAATTTTGACTTTTTGGATAACCGACACACCATCCCTGAAAGAAACATAATAAAGCATCTCTGTGCTTTCATCGTAAAAGGGACTGGTATCAAAACTTTGTCCGTTTACTTTTGGCCCAAGGTTTTTAGGGGTAGACCAATTTTTCCAGGTATCATCCAACCGCGTGCTTACATATAGATCAAAATCTCCATAACCACTATAACCATTACTGGCAAAGATCATTGTTTTATTATCGCTAAAAATAAAAGGATTGGTTTCATCGGCAGCAGTATTTAATCCTTTGCCCATGTTTTGAAGCAGGCCGTAGGTATCTTCATCTTTGGGCTGGGTAAAATAAAGATCATATCCCCCTTGGGTCAAGTCAGACTCTATTCCAAAAATAATACGTTTGCCGTCCTTTGTCAAAAATACATCTGCATAATCGCCATAATTGGTATAGGCCACTACTTTTAAGGGTTTTTGATAGGTAAATATCCCTTCATTCAGGTTAAAAAAATCAAAACCTAACACATCCCCATCTCTTCTGAACTTGTTCTCACTGCCCATCAGCAATGTTTGGGTTGCCGGAGCATAACCAAAAATGTAATTGAGCCTTTTGTCATTTCTGATCTTTTTGGTTACATCTACAATTTCTTTTGGGTTTGTCAGATCAATAGCATGGATCTCGCTTGCTTTTTCGTACATGCTAATGGTGTAGAATAGGTCATTTTCGAGGATGAAGATTGAGCTCAGGTCGTAATCGTTATCTGGTGCATAAACCAGTTTTTCGGCATCGCCCAGTTTTTCAGCTTCAGGAATCAGGTTAATTTGTGGTTGTATCGGAACTTCACTGTCAGAAATGGCAATGGCGTCGATTTGTTTTTGCCCTGGCTTTAACGAAAAATTGAATTCTATACGCACAATCTTCACGTTATTCTCCGGTACATCCAAGATAAAATAGGCAATATCTGCATTGCTTTCTACATTGGGGGCGACTTCTATCTTGCGTCTCTTTCTATTAAAATAATAAGCCCTGTCTGCATTTCCTTTCGACTGCAAAGTATTCATCCATCTTACAAAACCACCTTGTTTTTTATTTACGGTATGGAGTTTGCCAGAAGCATCGCCCACCATAACTCGGGTTATACAACCTGCATTTAGGTTTTCGAACACGGCAATCTGTTTTACAGTCTGTGCTTGTTCAAACTCAACATCTACATAGGCATTGCCCAAAGCATCTTTAGCCACCCAAGCATTGGCACTTGGCCCTCCTTGCGGAAAAGCATCTGGTTTACCTAAAATACGCTTTACGCTATTCAGTTTTCCGCCTAGATCCGACGAATATTTGAGCACCTTGCTGGCATACTGCACTTGTTGGGCCTGAGCAAATAATGGCCCTAGTAAAAGAAAAAAGAAGATTTTGTTCATTGTTGATTTGGTTTTCAGTTATAAAAAACGGCTGCAGGTAATCCTGCAACCGAACCATAAACAATGTTGTTTACACAACTAGTTGTTGACCTTTATTTTCTCTACTTTTTTACCTTTGAAAGCGAAGATAAACTCTCCATCATCTGTAATATCAATACCATCACCATATCTTTCACTTCCACCTTTCCCTTTTGATTCTACCTTTCCTTTGATGGCGCCATTGCTCATGTCAACCCCATAGATTACATTTTTGGAATTCTTTTGGTTGCGCAAAAAGTAATTACCACCAATTTCGTAGAAGAAATCAACATCAGGCAATTTATCTGTAGCATAAACCCTTTTGCCGTCTGCCTTTTGGTAACTGGCCAATCCTTTTTCTGATAGGACAACCACGGTTTCTCCAAAATCGATCACATCCGTTGCTTTACCTACTCTTGCATCATTGTGTTTTACATCAAACAATTGTTTGCCTGATTCAATATCGTAAGCATAAAATTCATCGCCATCACCCACAAAGACTGTTTTATCTTCATTGATGATCATATCGGTAATGCGTTTATCAAATCGCTCCGAACGCCACACGGTTTGCCCTGTTTTGTCATCTAAAGAAAGGATCCCATTTTTTTGGTTGATGTAGTCTGTATAGATCTTGTATTCTGTTTCGGTTCCACTGGTGGTTCTCCTGGTTTCAATCTCTTGGACTTCCACTTTTCCACCTACTTGAACCATTACCCTATTGTTTGTTCTGTAGATATGTGGCATAGAAAATGCACCCGCAATTTTTTCTGAAGCCCAAATCAGCTTACCTGTTTCCAGGTCGTGTTTTTCTACATATTTTGTGCGACTACGGTTGGCGAAGATTACGATATACACCGCATCTTTGGTAAAGATGGGATCGGCCAAAGTTCCATAGATTCCTTTTTTAGATCGGTTGCCCAATATGCCCGACGACTTGCTCATGTCGTTTTCGTATTCTACCTCCCAAACCTTTTGTCCATTATCCAGATTAAAGCATTGTAGCCCATCTAACCATAAGAAAACCTTGTTTCCCTTGATATCCAGATTGACCAAGGCTTCTCTAGAGATCAGTTTCTTTTCAATCGTACCCCTAAAAGTGGCATCCCATAAAATTTCTCCATTGGCCGCATTGATCTTAACCAATTGGTTTTTAAATCCTGAAAACAATGCCGCTAGTGCCGTTGGTTTATAGTTGATCATTACGATTTCGTTTTTGCTTCTATCGTAAACATATTTGCCGATACTCCCCTTAAACAATTTCGTTTCCCAAATCTTTTCTCCAGTTTTTGCCTTTACCATGTTCAACCCATCTTTTTGGGCAATCATAAAAGCATCCAGTTCGTTGATGTAGTTAACGGTTTCTACTGGTCCACCATCTTTAGAAAGCAGGTTCTGATAGTTTTCAGAGTTCCACATCTCTTTCCCTGTTTTCACATCGATTACGGCTACACGATCAGTACCCAATTTTCTGCTGTCGAAAAGGAAAAGGTAACCACCATCTACACTTTTGATGTAGTATTGGAATTCAGAGTTATTGGTTTTATTGGTCGTGATCTTTTTGAAATCACCTTCCCAGATTTGCTTTCCGTCTCCATCTAGAACAGTTGCTGAGTTATCGTCAGAGCCCAGTACAAATGTACCTTGCTGGTTGATCATGGATAATCTGTTGGCCTTGTTCGCAAATTCTGATTCCCAAACTGTTTTAAAGTTTCCTGATTTTTTGCTGGCTTTGCCACCACCGATCAGTTTACCAAGTTGTGCATGTACGGCTCCTAAACTAAGGGATAGGAGTAAGGTTAATGCGAGTAATTTTTTGTTCATGGTTTTTAGTTTTTGATATTATTCGATAGTTATGGTTTGTCTAATTTTGTAGCGTTGCTGCTTGGGCAGTTTGAACTCGAATTTCTGTTTCAATACCAGATCAGATACATATTCAATGAAATCAATATTCTTGATGTCGCTATCTACCTTGAAAAAAGAGGAAACTTTGCCATTTTGTACCACGGCCATATCTACTACCACATAGCCCTTTACCTCATTGAATTTTTTGTTTTTCTTTTTTAGAAAATCAGTGCTTTTAAACAGTTCACTTATTTCTTTCGTTAGGGCTTCTTGCACCTGCTCTTCTTCTGTAAGTACAGGTCTCTTTTGTGCATGGGCCTGAAAAGTGCCCAAAGAAATAACCAATACGCCAAAGGCCAATAAGTAGTTTTTAAGGAGGAATAGATTTTTCATTACAGAAAGCGTTTATTGATGCTTTCAAAATTGGGCCAAATTAGCCGCTGTTTAAATACCCGCAATTTGGTATTTTAGTATACCCAATAACACGTACGCAATTCATTTTTAGAGCGCTGGGTGTAACAAGTTGGGTTAATGAGCGTTTAATAGTAAATCTTGATTAATCGGTTAATTTCATGAATGACATCTCTCGTTTCTTTTGGTTTTGCTCTGGTGCGCATATCTCCACTTTAGAAAAGCACCCCACAGAGCATAATAAATACCTTGGCATAGGTGCAACGATATTTTTTACAGGATTATTTGCCGCACTTTCTGGTGGTTACGCCATGTATTTTGTATTCAAAGGGGGAGATTTCGCTTGGTTGTTCGCTTTGTTTTTTGGAGTGATCTGGGGATTGGCCATTTTTAACATGGACCGTTATATCGTATCCAGTATCAATAAAAACGCGAGCACCAACAAACAGATCTTACAGGCAACACCTAGAATCCTTTTGGCCATTATGATCGGTATGGTGATTTCCAGACCCCTAGAACTAAAAATTTTCGACAAAGAGATCAAAGAGCGATTAAACGTAAGCTACCTTAATGGACAGCGTTCAAAAATCGATACCCTCAACAAAGCCTTTGATAAAAAATATACCATTGAGCTGAACAAGCTCAAAGATGCCAAAGCACAACGCGACTCGTTGGCCGCAGCCATCAAATCTGATAGACAGAAACTCAACTTTGAGATCTTCGGTAACAAAACGACCGAAACATCGGGGGTAATGGGTTATGGCCCTTATGCCAAGATGAAAGAAGCAGATCTTAAACAGAGACAACAAAATCTAGATACATTGTCGCAGGATGTACGTAGCCTAGAAAAATTTGTGGATGGTAGAAAACAGTTTGATGGTTTACTGAGCGAAAAGCTTTACACCAAAAAACAATTAGACAGCTTAAGCAATATTGCTGGTTTTGCCGATAGAAATTGGGCACTTGGACAGCTGAGCTTTAATGTTGATGGAACAAGGGACACCAACACTGCTATTGCAGTTACCTTTATTGGCCTATTGTTTATTTTCTTTGAGTGTTTACCTGTTTTTGTAAAGCTGATGAGCGGTCGTGGTCCTTATGACCAGTCTGTAGAAAATCTAGAAATCTCACAAGTACATCAATCTAACAAAGAACGAGAGTTTGAGGTAGAAGTGGCTGATGGCATCCACGAAACAAGGGTAAGCACCGAAATAGAAAAACGGAAGGAACTGATCCGCAAAAGTGCCATTAGAGAACTGAACCAAGAAGAATAATTGGCCTTGCAAATGCAACAGAACTGGTATTAATTTGCGTACAATTTGTAGTTTTTACCGAATAGCAGTACCTTGAGGCAATATTTAGATTTATGAAGAAAATTATACTTGCCTTTCATTTAATTGCAATGGCTACCGCTGTTAATGCACAACAGGAAATTAGCTACGAGGTTAGTTTTAAAAATGCAATCCATCACGAGGCGCAGATCAGCATGACCATTCCAAATGTACCTGCCGGACCTTTAAAAGTTCGCATGGCCCGTTCATCACCTGGCAGATATGCCACCCACGAGTTTGGTAAAAATGTTTACAACTTCAAGGCTTTTGATGCCTCTGGTAAAGCATTGGCCTTAAAACAACCCGCAGGCGATGTTTACGAAATTCCAACCCATGGTACGAGTGTAAAAGTGACTTATACCTTATTTGGCAATTGGATCGACGGCACTTATGCTGGTTTTGACGAAACCCATGCCCATATGAATATCCCCGCAACTTTTGCTTTCCCTATCGGGATGGACAAAAGACCACGTATCGTGAAATTCAACTATGCTGAAAAACCAAACTGGAAAGTGGCTACCCAACTCAAACCAATGGGTCAGAACAAATATTATGCGCCCAACTTCCAATACTTTATGGATAGCCCCATAGAGATTTCTGCCTACAATACAGCGAGCTGGCAAGTCAAAAACCCTGATGGCAAGATTCAAACCATACATGTAGTTTCTCATTCTAACGACGAACAACAAACTATTGACCGTTATGCAGAAATGTTAAAGAAAATGGTGGCTGAGCAAATGATGGTTTGGGGAGAGTTGCCTAATTTCGATTACGGCAATTATTATTTTCTACACGATGTGTATCCAACCTACGCAGGTGATGGAATGGAACATCGAAACTCTACTTCGATTGTACAACGTACTCCAAAAATTGCAGGTAATGAGTCCAATTTATTAGGTACTTTTTCACATGAGTTTTTCCATGCCTGGAATGTTGAACGCTTGCGACCAAAAACCTTAGAGCCATTCAATTTTGAGCACTCCAATGTAAGTGATGAGCTGTGGTTGGCCGAAGGATTTACACAATATTATGGCAATCTTTTATTGACAAGGGCAGGATTTAGAACAACCGATAATGCGGCACAAACCTTTAATGGATTGGTAAATAGTGTATTAAATTCTCCAGGTGCTAAAAACTTCTCACCAATAGCAGCCAGTAGATATGCTGTTTTTGCAGATGCCGGTGTAGCCATAGACCAAACCAACAAAGGAAACATCTTTACTTCTTATTATACTTACGGTGCAGCGGTTGCCTTAGCATTAGACCTTCGTTTAAGGACAGAGTTTAACCTGACACTAGACGATTACATGCGTGCCTTATGGAAAGCTTATGGCAAACCAGAAATTGCCTATACCGTTCCAGATCTACAAAAAACACTAGGCCAATTGACCAAAAACCCAACATTTGCAGCAGATTTCTTCAAAAATTACATTTATGGAACTGCCAAGAATGATTATGCCAAATTATTGCTCAATGCTGGTTATGTATTGCGCAAATCAAATCCTGATAAGGCGTACACAGGTTTAGGTAGATTGACTTTCGAAAACGAAAAAGCAGCTTTGCCTCAAACCACCATAGGCACACCTGCCTACAATGCTGGTTTAGATGTTGGTGCCATTTTATTAACAGCCGATGGGGTAGAAATTAAAGACCAAGCCGCTTTAACCAAAGTAACAGAGGCACACAAACCTGGTGATGTGATCACCATTACCTATAGCTATAACGGGCAAGAAAAAACCACCAAACTTACTTTTGCAGAAAACCCAGCCCTGGAGCTTGTTTCCATAGAAAAAACTGGTGGTGTACTTACGCCTGCAATGCAGACATTCAGAGACAATTGGCTGCAGACAAAAATTAAATAATCAAACTAAATTCGGTTAATTCCGACCCTAACTATTATAAAAATACAACTGATGAAAAAAACACTTTACACGCTATTCTTGCTGTTTGCAGCTACTGTTGCCTCGGCCCAAGACATTAATAAGATCATAACCAAAGACTATGTAGACCATTTGATCAAAACCTTAAGTAGTGATGAAATGCAGGGGAGAGCAACCTTCTCGCCAGGGATCGACAAAGCGGCTACGTTTATCGAAAGTGAGTTCAAACAAATCGGACTTAAACCTCTTGCTGGTGCTTCTGGTTACCGCCAAACCTTTTACAAATACCAACTGAAGCCTGCTTCGGCACAGGTTACCATTGATGGACAAACCATTGCTAACGATAATGTATACGTAGCTGGGCATAACAATGAGCAATTGACCTTTGACCAGACGAACAGTGATGGTTGGATTAAACTTGATCCCGAAAAAACCTTTATGGCTCAATACAGAACACTAGGAAGAGCTGGCAAGAAACAGATCGTTTTGGTTGATGCCAAATTTGCAGAAGACTTTAAACGTCTTAAAGCAGGTTCTTCAAGAGGTACAATGGTAGATGATATCAATCCTGCAAAAACTGCAGCTATGGTTTTCATCCTTGGTTTAGATAACATTGCCAAAGACTTTAAAGTAGAATTAAAAAACACGGTAACCAAAATGCCTTTGTTTAACGTAGCTGGTGTTATCCCAGGAAAATCAAAAGCTAAAGAGTTGGTGATTTTTTCTGGTCACTATGACCATATGGGCATCGTTAAACCTAAAGAAGGAGATAGCATCATGAACGGTGCCGACGATGATGCTTCTGGTACATCGGCAATGATCGCTTTGGCCAAGTACTACAAAAAACTAAACAATAACGAACGTACTTTGATCTTCGTGGCTTTTACTGCTGAAGAAATTGGTGGTTTTGGCGCGCGTTACTTCTCTCAACAATTAAACCCTGATGATGTAGTGGCCATGTTCAACATCGAAATGATCGGTAAAGACAGTAAATTTGGTAAAAACACCGCTTTCATTACGGGTTATGATAAATCAGATTTCGGAAAGATCTTACAGAAAAACCTAGAAGGTACTGAATTTACTTTCCACCCAGACCCTTACATTTCGCAGAACTTGTTTTACCGTAGTGACAATGCCACTTTAGCGGCTTTGGGCGTACCGGCACATACCATTAGTACCGACCAGATTGACACGGATAAACATTACCACCAAGTAAGTGATGAGTACGGAACGTTGGATGTAGAGAACATTTTATCGACCATTAAAGCAATTGCCAAAAGTGCAGTAAGCATTGTTAAAGGCATTGATACTCCATCAAGAATTCCAAAATTAAACCAATAAACAATACAATTTACCCTAAAACAACACTATTTAACCTTATGAAAGTTTTTAAATCAATTGGTCTCTCACTAATAGGCACCGCTTTGTTGACGATGCAGGCCATACAGCCTGCAGTAGCGCAAACCGGCGAGACCCTATTGTTAAGAAGCCCCACAGTTAGCAACAGCAACCTGGCCTTTGTATATGGTGGAGACATCTGGATCGCCAATAGGGATGGAAGCAACCCTAGAAGATTAACTGTAAACCCTGCCGTAGAAACTAGTCCGATATTTTCTCCAGATGGCAAACAGATTGCATTTACAGGCAACTATGATGGCAATACCGACATTTATACCATTTCCATTTATGGAGGTGAGCCAAAAAGGGTAACCTACCATCCAAGTGCTGATCTGGTAAAAGGTTGGTTGAACAACAACGAGGTTTATTTTACATCAACCAGAGACTATAAATATGCATTGACTTCAAGAATGCACAGCATTGGCATTGATGGCAAAAACGAAAAACCCTTACCGATGCCAGAAGCTGTTCAGGGCTCGCCATCAAGCGATAAACGTTATTGGGCCTACATCAAGAACACCGATCCAACTGATCGTTCTAACGTAGCCTTTAAGCGTTACCGTGGCGGAGGTATGCCACAGATCTGGATCTTCGATACCAAAACAAACGATATTGAAATTATTCCAGGAACTGGGGCCAATAATGTTAAACCACAATGGTTGGGTAACAAAGTGTATTTCTTGAACGATAAAGATTTGACTTTAAACCTTTACAGCTATGATACCAAAAGCAAAAAAGTAGAAAAGCTGACCAATTACAAAGATTTCGATATCAAATCGTTAACCGCAGGTGAAGGTGCCTTGGCTTTTGAACAAGGAGGTAAAATCAATCTATTAGATCCGAGTACCAATAAGGTAACTACGCTTAACATTAGCATCCAAGCCGATGCGCCTTATAAACGTCCACGTTATATAGATCTGGCAAACGATGTACGCAATTTTGAGATTTCTCCAAAAGGCGTAAGAGCATTATTCGAAAGCCGTGGCGAGATTTTTTCTGTACCAAAAGAGAAGGGCGATGCCAGAAATCTTTCCAATTCGCCAGGGAGTTATGAGAAATATCCAGGCTGGTCGCCAGATGGAAAATATATCTCATATTTATCAGATAAAAATGGAAAATACCAACTTGTTCTACAGAACCAAGTTACCAAAGGCGCTCCAGAGTATATTGATTTGGGTGATACTCATTTTTATTTTCAACCTACTTGGTCGCCAGACAGTAAAAAGCTTTTTTATGGCGATAGTCACTTGAATTTGTTCTACATCGACATCAACGACCGTAAGCCTGTTTTGATTAAACAAGATAAATTAGGCTCAACAACCAACAGGACTTACAATTCGCTTCAACCTACATGGTCGCCAGATTCTAAATGGATTTCGTATGTAGCAACTTTACCAAACACGGTAAGTGCGGTATTTCTTTTCAATTTAGAGAAACAGACGCATACGCAGGTAACGGACGGCATGAGTAATGCCGTTGGACCAAGCTTTAGTAAAGATGGCAAATACCTGTTCTTCTTAGCCAGTACAAATGTGGGCTTAACCAATAGTGGTCTGCACATGTCGGCCTACGAGCATTCGCCAAACTATAATGCTTATGCTTTGATCTTATCAAAGAAAACTCCTTCACTGTATAAAACAGAAAGCGATGAAGAAACAGTAAAAGCAGATGAGCCAAGCCCTAAAAAAGAAGAGCCAAAGAAGGAAGAGCCAAAGAAAGACGCAAAAGACAGTAAAGACAAACCTGCAACACCAGCAAAACCTGCTGATGCGGTAAAACCAGTTGAAATCGATCTTGACAATTTGAATAACCGCATCATTTCATTACCCATTCCTGCCAATGGTTTATCCAGCATTTTTGGTGATGTAGATGGACAGCTATTGTTTATCCGAAACGGCGAATTGAGCACCTTAAACTTGAGCAAGATGGAAACTACCGTTTTAATGCCTGGCGTGTATGGTGCAACGGTAAGTGCTGATGGAAAAACCATGATGTATACCTCTAGAGGAAGCTACTTTATTGTCCCTGCTGCTCAAAAACCTGCCTCATCAGAAGCTGGAAAGATCAAATTGGACGGTATTAAAGTTTTGGTAGATCCAGTAGCCGAGTGGAACCAGATGTTCAATGAAGTTTGGCACATGGAAAAAGAATATTTCTATGCCGAAAATATGCATGGTACTGATTGGCCGGCAATGAAAAAGAAATATGAGAAGTTTTTACCTTATGTAAACCATAGATCAGACCTTGCCTACCTATTCAATGAAATGATGGGTGAGATGGTAGTGGGCCACAATTATATCTATCCAGGTGACGAACCTAGTGCGCCATCGGTTTCGGTGGGGATGCTGGGTGCAGATTACCAGATAGAGAATGGTTTTTATAAAATCAGCAAGATCTTTAACCGTTTAGATTGGAATCCAAGCTTTAAAGCTCCATTGGCAGAACCTGGATTGAACATTAATGAAGGTGATTTTATCGTTGCAATTGATGGTGTGCCACTTACTGCAGAAACTTCGATCTATAGCCTTTTCGATTTTAAAGCGGGCAAACAAGTAGCCATTAAAGTAAACAACAAACCTAGTTTGGTTGGCGCCAGAGAAGTGGTAGTGGTACCAATTACCATAGCAGGCGAGATGGACTTGCGCAAAACCGAATGGGTAGAAAGAAACAGAAAACGTGTAGACCAACTTAGCGATGGCCAAATTGCCTATGTGTACATGCCAAATACCGGTGCTGAAGGTTATACCAGTTTCAACAGGTATTATTTCTCTCAAATGGACAAAAAAGCGTTGTTGTTAGACGAACGTAACAATGGTGGTGGCTCAGTAGCCGATTATGTAATCGACCTCTTAAGTCGCGACCTGATCAGTTATTGGGGCATTAGAGATGGCAAGAGCTTTACTACTCCCGGTAATGGCATCTTTGGTCCAAAGGCCATGTTGATCAACGAAAATGCAGGTTCTGGTGGCGACGCGATGCCATATATGTTCAGGTTTAAAGGCTTGGGCAAATTGGTAGGCCGTACCACCATGGGTATTTTAGTAGGAATCAGTGGTTATCCGAACCTTTTGGATGGCGGTAGAATAACTTCTCCAAACTTTGGTATTTATGATACCAATGGCAAATGGATCATCGAAAATGAAGGCGTTGCTCCTGATATTTTTGTAGAGCAGACTCCGAAAGACCTATTGGAAGGTAGAGATCCTCAATTAGAACGCACCATTAAAGTGCTTCAAGATGAGATGAAAACCTATAAATACCCTAATGTTGCAAAACCTAAAGATCCAATAAGAGGACAATAGATCAGATAGCTATTTCCATCACATAATCATTCATCAAGAAACCGTTGCCAATTTCAATGTCAACGGTTTCTTTGATTCTAAAGCCAATTTTTAAATAAAAATCTTTGGCGTTGTTATTTCTGTTGACATTTAACTGCAATGTTTTACCTCCGGCACGAGCTGCTAGATTTACGACTTCATTGATCAAGATCTTACCCACACCTTTACCATGTGTTTCGGGCAGGACATAGAGTTTATGCAGTTTATAGGCATGGTTTTCTGCATCAATTATCGAAAACCCAGCAAAACCAATATCCTTTCCTTCTTCCGAGGCAATTAAAAAGGTATGCCCTTTTTGCAATTGCGACAACAGCTCTCCTTTGTTGTACATCATGTTCAACATGTAATGCAACTGTTCTTTACTAATGTAACTGCTATAGGTCTGTGGCCAAATTCTTTCTGCCAAATCGGTTATGATGGCAATATCTTCTTCCTTTGCTTTTCTTAAAAGGATCATAACAATTCACTTAAAAATAAATAATCTGTACTAAAGTTAAAACTCACAAAACCATCTTTTAGTACCACAAAATCTCCATTGGCTTCTTGCTTCAAATTACTGGTTTCGAAATAGGAAATGATATCAATCCTAAAAATTGCACCTGCAGGTTTCCAAACACTAAAACCAGTTTTAACCGGATAGCTTTTTTCGGTTTCTGTAAATAGAACGATATTGATCTCGGGTAAAAAATCGGCCAGGTCATCAAATTTGTTCTCTGTACTGATCACGTTTACCGCCGGATATTTTTCGGCAATCAGGTATTTGATTACCGTTTGTAGACTTTTGGTGGTTGCGTATACCCATTTGGTATTTTCTTGGACCTGAAGCCCTGTATCTTCTCCAATAACTACATCAACTTTTAACCCTAACGAAATTGCTTTTTCATATTCGTTGGCGGCCACGAGTAAAGTAGGGCTCCATTCTAAAAGCTGCCCTAGGTATTCTTCATCAAAGTTTCCCAGTTGATGGATATAAAGCGCTGGTTCTTGTTTTTCTCTTACAATATGATGTGATGACATGTTACGAAGTTAAAAATAAAGCCTATTTAAATTTCGAATTTTTAAACGCATCCATCAATATCTTTTTGTCTTCTTCATTGTTGTAATTGATGTTTACGCCAAAATCATATCCTTTTAACAAAGTACTGTACATTACCTGATGCATCAAAACTGCACCACTTGGTCCATAAACCTTGATGTAAAAAGCATTAAAATCAAGTCCTTGCACCACTTCCTTTCCAGACAAGGTATCTATCTTGATCTTCTGATTATTATAGGTATCAAAAAGTAGTTTTTTTAAGGCCTGGTTATTGGTTTCATATTCTCCAGGGTATTTTTCTACATAAGGTTCGATGGTCGAATCGAAGATATTCAATTGATTCTTCTGAAAACTGACCAAGTGTTTCAAACTGTCTGTATTTACCTCACCTTCGTATACTTTATTGATGGCTTCTTTTCCCTTTTGGTCGTTCACCTCAATTTTTGCCTTGCTGATCAATTTATAACCCTCTGGTATCGTTATGGTCCAACCCAATTCCTTATTGGTGTAATTTGCTGCTGCATTTGCTTCCTGTTGTGGTGTTGAAGAATTACAAGCCGCTAAAACAATTAGGCCGAAGATAAAATATAAGAATTTCGTTTTCATGTCGTTTGGTTAAGTAGAAGACAGGCTGTAAATCTAAATAAAATCTGTATTTTAGTAGTGATGAGCAAAAGTAAATTCGAAATTTCTAAAGAAAGTGGGCCACATCTTAGGTTGGCAAGCTTGGTAGGAAGCTGGGATGGCAGTACACGCACCTGGTTTGAAAAGGATGTATTGGCCGATGAATCTCCTATGAGAGGCCGGATTACCCTGATCATGGGTGGGCGATTTATCCGATACGAATATACTGGAACCATACAGGGGAAACCTTTTGAAGGTTCAATGACCTGGGGTTATGACCTTAGCAACGAAAAATGTCAATGTGCTTGGATCGATAGTTTCCATATGGGCACAGCAATAATGGCCTCTGAGGGTACAGAAACAGGAAATGGCTTTTCAGTATTAGGCAGCTACGGTAGCCAAGAAATGCCAGAGCCATGGGGTTGGAGAACCGAGTTGGAAATCATCAATTCTGATCAATTTATCCTTAGGGCCTTTAACATTTCGCCCGAAGGTGAAGTCGCCAAAGCAACTGAAACGATCTATCATCGTTTTTAATCCCTAAAAAATCTAAGCCGTAAACCTATTCTTAAAATACCTCGCAAACCATAGCAGATTCTTGGCAGGGGTAATCTTGTGATGTATTGACCAGCTATTACCAAGAGAAGGATTTTCGAGCAATGCGCTGTAAGTATTTGGATGTTAAATAATTATTTGTAAGTTTAATCTACGAAGCAAATCGTACATTAGGTTTTGAAGATGAAAAAATTTATCCTACTCGTCTATCTCTCTTTCACAATATTAGCTTTGTATGCTCAGCCCACCACAATTTCGGGAATCATATCAGGGTATACTCAGCCTAAAATATACATGACTGTTTTAAACGGCACCAAACTATTAAAGGATTCTGCAACAGTAACCGATGGCCATTTTGAATTTACCATTGACATCAAAGAGCCTTTGGCAGCTAGACTGATCACTCGCGATCCAAGCAAAAGGATGGTAGACAAAACAAACGGTTCTACGTCTTTTGCTCCTGTCATCCAGCTTTTTATTGAACCCGGTGTTGCCATAAAGATAACAGGTAATTATGTAGACTGGCCAATTGTAAAACTTGATGGCAGTTTGAACAATCAATTACAGAGCAGTTATTATTTCGGCAATAAAGCAACATTGCTTGCAGAAGAAAAAGCATTTAAAGAATCTATTGCACTAAAAAATGCTGGTGATACCATTAAGGCAAAAATGATAGATTCTATCCGTTTAAGTCACACTGTGACAAATACCAATGCTTATGCGCAATTGGCAAAAGAAAATCCAAATTCCCTCTTTAATGCATTTTATATTTACGAAATCCTACCTTTTATCACTGATGAACTGATGCTTAAGCAAACAATTGCTGGTTTTTCAACAACACTAAAAAATAGTGTATACGCTTTGGCTATTCAGAAAAGATATAGCGAGCTCAGCGAATCTGGCATTGGTACAACAGTTAAAAATTTCAAGGTAAATGGAAAGGATAGCTTGGTCAATATCAATGCTTATCGAGGCAAATATGTGCTATTGGACTTTTGGGGGTCATGGTGTGTGCCTTGTAGAGAAGGAAATCCCAAACTCAAAAAACTATATGCAACCTACAAGGATAAGGGTTTTGAAATTATTGCCATTGCACTTGAAAGAGGGAAAACACCAAGACAAGATTGGCTCAATGCCATTAAGGATGATGGCATTCCTTGGATCAATATCTTAAATAACGAAGCCATAGCAAAAAATGGACAAGACCTGGTCAATTTATTTGCCATCAAGTCTTACCCCACAAAAATATTGGTCAGCCCAACAGGGAAGGTGATTCTGAGAACACAAGGTGACAACGAAGAAATCGAAGAAATACTAAAAAAGGCTATGCCAATAAGATAGCTTAAAAATAAACAGGAAGATTTCATCGATAGGGATTAGTCAATCAATTCAAAGCTTCCGATCTCTGTTTCCTTCCCATTTACCATGATCGATAATTTGTGTTGTCCAAGATAAAATTTCCTTGTAGTGATCAATTTGAAACTTTGTTTACGTTTGATGTTAACCTTTTCTCCAGCTTGGTAAGTTTTTTCGCTGATCTTGAAAACCTTTCCAGCCAATGTGCCATTGTTTTTCAAATAGTACAAAGTATATTCCAATCTGATGTACCGTGCAACTGTATCATTGTTCTCAATGGTAAAGGCAAATGTTACCGCATCTCCAAGCTTAACCACAGGTGTTTCTATTGTAAAATCGGTAACTGCTAAATTTGAAGCATCAAGGCCATAAAAACTTAATATGTCGGGATGTCCCTTTTTTAATAAAGTTCTACAGGCATGTTTAATGATGGCATCCGTTTCTTTGCTCAGGCCTTTCCATTTCTTCGCAAGATCAACCACAACGGCTGGGTTATCTTTGGTAATATCGTTTAAGCTGTTGGCCACACTTCTGCGTACATACTCACTAGAATCGTTCTTTAGGTTTTCTAAGATTGGCAATAAAGCAGCTGGATTTTCTTTTAAGGCTGGAATAGCCATAGCCCAAGGTAGTCTAGGTCTACTTCCTTCACTTGCAAAACGACGCACATGATGATTGGAATGTGTAGACCATTGTAACATTTGGTCGGTCATTTGGGTGCCGTATTTCAAAAGAAAGGGCCTAACGGCAAATTCTGCACTAATAAATTGGGTTACGTGTTCTAAAGCCGCCACAGAATTTTCAAAGTCTGCCAAACCATACGTAGCAATATAATCGGGTAGAAACATAAACTCCAATCGGTGCTCATTAAAGCCATCCGCTTTGAGTTGGGCAATGATCGACGTTAATAAAATTGCACTTTGACCATAGTTGGTTGGCATAAAAAGATGAAGCGTTTGTGTGGTATGCTGCATACGCTCCTTCCATTCCATTTGCACAAAAGCAGCTGGCAATATGGCTTGCATAAATTTGTCGGCTTTAAAAGCTGGCACTACTTTCTCTAAACTGAAAGCTAGCCTTTCGTAAAATGTTTTTGAATAGATATCCTTAATGAGTCCCATAATTTTTCGAACTTAAGTAAAGATTTTGGTTCCTTTAAAACGAGATTTCCACATCACCGTCTATCCCTACCAAATACCGCTAGGATTTCATCCTTTGGTAAGACCTGTTTCATGTTGTTAAATTAACAGAAAAATTGAGCCTATAAGGAGCTAAATTATGGCTTGCATTGTTTATCTTAGTTTAAACAATTATATCAATGAAAAATTTTGGCTTTGTCTTGTTGCTGCTACTAAGTTCTACGGTTTTTGCCCAGAAAAACAAATTGTTAAAGAATACGCTGGCGAAAATGGTAATTTGGGATCAAAAGGCAGCTGGATTACCTCCAGAAGGAACGGCTTTTGAATCGCCCAAATGGCAGAATTTTAAGGACAGTGTTTTTACCTCTCATTACGGTAGATTAAAAGCAGTTTTTGCAAGCATGGGGTTCCCTGGCGAGGATATGGTAGGGAAAGAAGGATCCAAACACTTTTGGTTAATGGTACAGCATTTAGACAAATGGCCAGCTTTTCAGCAACAAGTTTTAAACAGCATGGAGAAAGAAGTTGCCAAGCAAAACGCTTCGGCCAAAGACTTTGCCTACCTCACAGACAGGGTACGTTTAAATACAGGTCAGAAGCAGGTATATGGCACACAGGTTACGTATAATACCGATAGTTGCCAAGCTATTCCAAGAGCCTTAGAAAACCCTGAATCTGTCAATCAACGTCGAAAAGCTGTTGGTCTTGAACCGCTTGAAAAATATTTAAATGGAATGAGCGAAATGCACTTTATGATGAATAAAGACCGTTACGAAAAAGCAGGCATACTCAAACCAAAATTATATCCCATCCAAAACTAGCTAAGTTTTCTATTTCTTTTTTGGGACTTTTGCTCCTTTTTTTTTCGCTTCGGCTAAACCAATAGCAATGGCTTGCTTATTGGAGGTTACTTTTTTACCTGTTCCTGTTTTTAAGGTTCCTTTTTTCTTTTCGTGCATGGCTTGTTCTACTTTTTCGCCAGCTTTTTCTGAATATTTTGCCATTGTAATCAAATTTTATGTTCAACAACTTTCAACTTAAATAGCAGATCAATAACAAATTACAGCAATAAAGATTTTAATTTTTTATTTCATTGTCAAAATCGATACTTTTATATAGAATTATAAATTTTAACTATATGACCTTAGTTCAACTAGAATACATTGTTGCGGTAGACACTTATCGTAGTTTTGTAAGTGCGGCAGATAAATGTTTTGTAACACAACCTACACTGAGCATGCAGGTACAAAAGCTGGAGGAATTTTTAAATGTAAAAATATTCGACAGGAGCAAACAGCCTATTATTCCTACAGAAATAGGTGCACAGATCATTGATCAAGCAAGGATTGTGCTTCAAGAAAACAAAAAGATCAAAGAGATCATCAGCAGCCAACAACAGGATGTAATTGGTGAACTCAAAATTGGGATTATCCCTACCATTGCTCCTTATTTATTGCCCCAGGTCATTGCTTCGATGTTGAAGAAATATCCTGACCTTAAATTATTGATCTGGGAATATACCACCGAAGACATTATCCATCACCTCAAAACAGGCATTATTGATTGTGGTATTTTGGCAACGCCATTGGTCGATTCGAACATTAGCGAAACGCCTTTATATTATGAGAACTTTGTAAGTTACATCAGCAAAAACAGTAAACTCTACAAAAAGAAAGCGATTGATGCAGACGACCTTGAAGATGAAAACATATGGCTTTTAAATGAGGGGCATTGCATGAGAACACAGGTATTGAACATCTGCCGTTCTACAAAGAACAATCGCCTCCAATCTTTAACTTATAATACTGGAAGTGTAGAAACACTGATCAGGATGGTTGATGTAAATGACGGGGCGACTTTGTTGCCTGAATTGGCCTTGGCCGACCTTACTGTTAAGCAATTAAACAAAGTACGTTATTTTAAATCGCCAGAGCCTGTACGTGAAATCAGCTTGGTTACGCACAAAAATTTTATCAAAAAGCGAATGTTAAACGCCTTACGTGAAGAGATTTTGGCTATCATTCCTAAAACGATGAAACAACGCAAAAAGAAAGATGTGATCGGAATCTAACCATCGTGCTTTTTCTTATGGAAAAAGTTGAGTTTGATGCTAATGGCAATGGCGATCAAAAAGAATCCAAGTGTTAAAATATCAATCAATTCGGCATTGCTATTTGCTCCTGTAACCTTGTCTACAAAATATTTGATAAAGGAATCTGGAAGGTTCTTTTCGCCTAGCTTTTCTTTGACCTGCCATTGCCAATCGGTAATAGGACAATAACCTAAGCCAAACCAAATGCCCAATAGGGTCCAACAGGACAGGGTGAGCATGGTAAACCAAAAATGAATGCGACGGGTGGCTTTAAATATCCACCCAAAAAGATTAAAACCGATGATCAGCAAATGCAAAATGCTCAATAGCACATCTAGCAATGCCAGATCCATTTACTTAATTGTTTTTTCTAAGTCCTTCGATCCCTACAATTTTCTCTTCTTCTTCGCCCTTTTTTGCTTTTTTCTTTTTCTTGTTAGGATCGATACCACTTAAGCGTTCTTCAATTATGGTATCATATTCGGTGATCTGCTCAGGCTTTAAGATAGACTTGATGCTTTTGTTTGTTTCGTTCTGGAGTTTATAATACTTGGTCATTTCCTCATCATTATACCCCGTAGCTTGCTGTTTTTTATACAAGGCCAATTGCTCTTTGGCTAAGTTATACGCATAATTATAGATGACGCTTTTTTGCGTTGGGCTTAATTTTAAACGTTTTTCCAGTTCGTCGATGTTTTTTTTAGCCAATTCTTCTGCTGTGGGCTGCTTTTGTTGTGCAAGACCAGAAAAAACCATGCCGAGCATCAACAACACCATTAAGATCAATCTTTTCATGGTTGCAATTTAAGAAATTATCATTTAAAAAATAAAAGGTTCTTTTTCAATCTTCATAGCCTAGCTCAATTAAGGTTTAAAAACAAAAAAGCCGAGCCCTTTAAAGGGCTCGGCTTTTAACATGTATATGCTTAATTATAATGCTTTTTTGTAACGTTCTGCAACGGCATCCCAGTTTACTACATTCCAGATCGCTGCTAAATAATCAGGACGTTTGTTTTGATATTTTAAGTAATAAGCATGCTCCCAAACATCAATTCCGAAGATTGGTGTACCTTTTACTTCTGCAATATCCATTAATGGATTATCTTGGTTTGGTGTTGAAGAGATAACCAATTTTTTATCAGCACCAACTGAAAGCCAAGCCCATCCTGAACCAAAACGAGTTGCACCAGCATCTTGGATCTTTGTTTTGAACTCTGCGAAAGAACCAAAAGCTTCGTTGATCGCTTTTGCAAGATCACCAGTTGGCTCACCACCTTTATTTGGACCTAAAACTGTCCAGAACAAAGAGTGGTTATAATGACCACCACCATTGTTGCGAACTGCCGCAGGAAATTTTGAAATGTTTTTAACGATATCCTCGATGCTAGAATTAGCTTCTGGTTTTCCTTCTAAAGCCTTGTTTAAATTGGTAACGTATGCTTGGTGATGTTTGCCATGGTGGATTTCCATGGTCATTTTATCAATATGTGGTTCTAATGCGTCTGTTGCGTATGCTAACGCAGGTAATTCAAAAGCCATAATTATATTATTTAAGTTTTAAAATGTAATGTACAAATATAACTGACAAAGGTTAAGTTTTGCACCTTTATTTGTCAAATTTCTTTCCGTTTGTTCTTAAAAAAAGTGGTCATCAATGCTCCACATTCTTCACTTAAAACATCGCCTTTTAACAACGTTTTAGGATGTAAAAGGTTTTGGTTTATTTTCGTAAAACCGCGTTTTTCTTCACGGGCACCGTAAACAATCCTGCTTACTTGTGTCCAATAACTTGCACCAGCACACATCACACAGGGCTCTATGGTAACGTACAAAGTGCAATCTTTTAAATATTTGCCACCCAAGGTTTGGGCCGCGGCGGTAAAAGCCTGCATTTCTGCATGTGCGGTTACATCGTTTAATTGTTCCGTTAAGTTGTGCCCACGGCCAATGATCTTACCTTGGCAAACCACTATGGCGCCAATCGGGATTTCGTCTTTTTCAAAAGCCAGTTTTGCTTCATTCAATGCCAAACGCATAAAATGTTCGTCTGCTACTTCTGGATTTTTATCCTCAAAGTTATAATAGCTCATCTTAGACCAGTTTGCTTCCGTTAGGCACTTTTTTGTCAACTGCGCTTAATACAATATCACCATTTTCGTCAGCAAAACCCGTTACCAAAAATTCGCTCATGAACTTACCAATCTGTTTTCGTGGGAAATTGATAACTGCAATGATCTGCCTGCCTACAAGCTCTTCTTTGGTGTAATGTTTGGTGATCTGTGCACTGCTCATCTTAACACCAAACTCGCCAAAATCTACTTTTACCTTAAACGCAGGTTTTCTGGCCTCCGGAAAATCAAATGCTTCGAGTATCGTACCAATTCTAAGTTCTACTTTCTCAAAATCGTTCCAGTTTATTTCTTCCATTGAACAAAAATACTATTTAACTACAAAGGCGCAAAGTGTAAAGCTTAAAGCAGGACACTGGAAATGGCCAATTGTGAAGTTCTAGCTGAAAATTGAACACTTGTACCTTTTTACTACCTTTGCAACATGGTAGAGATCAAGCTAAAGAAAGGAAAAGAAAAAGCAGTTTTGCAACGTCACCCTTGGGTGTTTTCTGGAGCATTAGAAAAGATAAAAGGAACTCCTGCAAATGGGGATGTGGTAAAAGTTTGTAGTGCAAATAATGATTTTTTGGCCTATGGTTACTATAACGACCAATCGAGGGTGGCTGTCCGTTTGTTGGAATGGGATGAAAATGAAACTATTAACGAAGCTTGGTATGAACAACGGATCAAAAAAGCGATCGACTCAAGGTCGCATCTTTTAAAAAGCAAGGATACCAATGCCTATCGTTTAATTTTTAGTGAGGCAGATTTTTTACCTGGCCTGATCGTAGATCAATATGCTGATTTTCTTTCTGTACAGATCTTAAGCACCGGAATTGAAAAGATAAAACCAATCCTCATCGATATTTTGGTCAAACTCTTACAACCTAAGGGAATTTTCGACCGTAGCGATGCCACAGCCCGTACACATGAGGGAATCACCGCAGAAAACGGATTGCTTTGGGGCGAAACACCAGCTGCTTTTATTGCGGTAAAAGAAAATGGGATTACCTATCATATCAATATAGCCGAAGGCCAGAAATCTGGTTTCTATTGCGACCAACGAGATAACCGCCAGCTCTTAGCAACATACGCAAAAGGCAAAAGCGTGTTAGACTGTTTCAGTTACAGCGGCGGCTTTAGTCTTAATGCATTTAAACAGGGGGCAAAAGAAGTGACCAGTGTTGATAGCTCTGCGTTGGCCATCGAAACCTTGAAACAGAATATGGAGCTCAATCAGTTTAGCGCGAAAGATCATGTGGCCATCCAATCTGATGTAAACAAACAATTGAGGGCTTTTAAGGAAGAAGGTAAGAAATTTGACATTGTAGTTTTAGACCCTCCTAAATATGCACCATCTCGCTCTGCTTTAGATAGGGCAGCACGTGCTTATAAAGACCTTAACCGATTAGGATTATTGTTATTGGAAAGTGGTGGTTTATTGGCTACGTTCTCTTGTTCTGGTGCGGTCGATATCGAAACGTTCAAGCAGATCATTGCCTGGGCAGCATTAGACGCAGGTAAGGAAGTACAGGTGATCAGACAGTTTTCACAACCTGAAGACCATCCTGTCCGTTTGTCTTTCCCTGAGGGCGAATATTTGAAAGGACTTTTAGTAAGAGTTTTATAATCGATAACTTTAGACAATAGCGATGTTAATTGTACAAAACATTAGACTGAGTAGAGTTTTAATTGATACCTGGAAAGTGGATATCATCATGATCATCTCTTGTACAGTGGTGTACTTGGTAAGAGAATACCTGATTGCTTATCACTTTCAGATTTCGCCAATTATACCAACGGTATTGGGTACTGCTATTGCATTTTTTATCGGTTTTAACAATAACCAAGCTTATGATCGATGGTGGGAAGCCCGAAAAATTTGGGGAGCCTTGGTTAACGATTCTAGAAGCTTTGCCAGAAACTTGATCAATTATGTAGAAGAAGATGAAACAACTGTTAAAACAATGGTCTATCGTCATATTGCCTTCATTTATGCCTTAAAAGCAAATCTACGCCATACGGTAGATGGAATTTACATCAAATATTTGACAGAAGACGATAAAAATGAAGTGGATCAGCAGAGCAATGTGCACAATGCGATTTTAAATATCCAAGCTAGAGAACTTCAGCAGCTACTTAAGGCTAAAAAAATTGATGGTTTTAAATTCATCGAAATCAATGAAATGCTTACCCGTCTTACAGATAGCATGGGCATGTGCGAGCGGATTAAGAATACGGTTTTCCCAACCACTTATAGTTACTTAACCAAAGTGTTTATTTGGTTGTTCGTGGTTACGTTTACCTTGGTGATCAGTCAAGATATGGGTTATTGGAGCATATTTATGGGCTGGTTGATCGGTTTTGTATTTGTATCTACACAAATCAATGGAATGCGGTTGGTGAACCCTTTTGAGACCAATTCTTCTAGTTTACCTCTGAATAACATCTCTAGAACAATAGAGATCAACCTGCTAGAAATGATTGGCGAAACTGATATTCCAGAACCTGTTAAACCAATTAACCAAGAATATATTTTATAAGAGATATAATCTCCTATTAATTAAAATACACTCTTGGTTAATAAATTATCTTTAAGATTTAGCTGCCTACATTTTGCCTTGTGGCATCTTCGGCATGTTTCTCATCATCTTTGCAGCTGCTGCTGGATTTGAAAACTGCTTCATTACTTTACGCATGTCTTCAAATTGTTTGATCAACTTGGTCACTTCTTCAACTTTGTTGCCCGAACCTTTTGCAATACGCAAACGACGGCTTTGTTGAATGCTGTCTGGATTTTCTTTTTCGAAAGGAGTCATCGATTGGATGATTGCCTCTACATTTTTAAAAGCGTCATCTTCGATATCCACATTTTTCATCATCTTGCCCACACCTGGTATCATGCCCATCAAGTCTTTCATGTTACCCATCTTCTTGATCTGTTGGATCTGGTTATAGAAATCGTTGAAATCGAATTTGTTCTTGCGGATCTTCTTCTGTAGTTCAGCAGCTTCTTTCTCATCAAACTGTTGTTGTGCTCTTTCTACCAAGGAAACCACATCACCCATGCCTAAAATACGTGATGCCATCCTATCTGGATAGAATACATCAAGGGCTTCCATTTTCTCGCCAGTACCAATAAACTTAATTGGTTTGTTTACCACCGATTTAATAGACAATGCGGCACCACCACGGGTATCGCCGTCTAGTTTGGTTAAAACAACACCTGTAAAGTCTAACCTGTCATTAAATACTTTCGCTGTATTTACCGCATCCTGACCTGTCATCGCATCGACCACGAATAAGATCTCGTGAGGTTTGGTCTGTGCCTTCACTTCAGAAATCTCGTTCATCAAACTTTCGTCGATAGACAAACGACCTGCAGTATCGATGATGATCACATTATTGTGGTTCTTTTTACCTTCTGCAATACCTTCTAAGGCAATGGCAATCGGGTCTTTAGATTCTTTATTTGCATATACCGGAACACCAACCTGCTCGCCTAAGATCTGCAATTGGTCAACCGCAGCCGGACGATAAACATCGCCAGCTACCATTAAAGGCTTTTTGCCTTTGCTCTTTAGATGCAAAGCTAGTTTTCCGGCAAAGGTGGTTTTACCCGCACCATTTAAACCAGCGATCAATATAATTGTTGGATTGTTCTTAAGGTCGATATCAGTAACCTCACCACCCATTAAGGCCGTAAGCTCATCGTTCATTACTTTAGTTAACAACTGACCTGGCGATACCGCAGTCAATACATTTAAGCCTAAAGCTTTCTCCTTAACCTCGTCTGTAAAAGATTTGGCTGTTTTATAATTTACGTCGGCATCCAATAAAGCTTTCCTGATCTCTTTCATGGTCTCTGCCACGTTGATCTCAGTAATACTTCCCTGTCCTTTTAAGACCTTAAATGCCCTGTCTAGCTTGTCCTGTAAATTTTCAAACATATTCGTTTAATTTTCTAAAACACAAAGGTATTAAATTTTGCTCTAAAAGCCATTCCCACTTCATATTCGGTTGATTTTTTATGCTTTAACTCTTGCTTCAATTGAAAAGTATCATAAAAGTTACATATCTACGAACTAATTAGTTTCGTTCCTAAAAAATTAGTACTACCTTAGTCTTATAATTTTAAGACGATGATTAAATTAGCGAAAAGAGAAGAGCAGATCATGCAGGCATTTTGGGAAGTAGAAAAAGGATTTATCAGAGATATTATCCCATTGCTTCCTGATCCTAAGCCACATTATAACAGCGTTGCTACAGTAGTAAAGATCTTAGAAGAAAAAGGATTTTTAGGTCATGATACCGTTGGCAATATGTTCTGCTATTTTCCTTTGATCGGCAGGGAAGAATATCAGAAGCATGCACTAAAAGATGTGGTAAGCCAATACTTTGGCAACTCTTATCCACGCATGTTGGCCTTTTTTGCCAAAGAGCAAAATCTTTCTGAAGACGAACTAACAGAAATATTAGACCTTATTAAAGATAAAAAGTTATGATACTTTATTTGTTAAGTGTAGCACTCATTTTGGCGGCCTGCTTTATTTTTTATAAAGTACTGCTCCAACAAGAAACATTTTTTCCATTGAACCGCTTTATTTTAATTGGCTGTTTGGCATTATCGTTCAGCATCCCATTGATCCCGGTTCCGCAACAATGGTCGTTTAGAAAAGCAAGTACGGAAGTAGAGTTGTTTACACCACCTGCTCCACAAAGTGAAGCAGCCACTCCCCAAAAAAATACGGTAAGCCAATCTGCGCTAAAAAAGAGTGCCGCTGTAGCCATTGTAAAGGAAAAGGAATCTTCCTTTTTTAAAGACCTCTCCTTATACGAGGTGATGATCTGGACCTATTGGTTGGGCGTAGCCATTTTTGCAGTTAATTTTATCGTACAATTAGGCATTTTACTTTATAAGGCTCATTCAAGCCCATTCATCAAAGATGGCCGCTTTAAGATCATAGAACTTTCTGGAGATGAGGCACCTTGCTCATTCGGAAACAACATTTTTATCAACCCAGAGAAATACGATTGGGATACTTACAGCCAAATTCTTTTGCATGAGAAAATCCACATTCAACAGGGCCATAGCTACGATATTTTATTTGCAGAAATTGCGATTATTTTTCAATGGTTCAATCCATTTGCCTGGTTATACCGCAAAGCAGTAGAAGACAACCTCGAGTTTTTAACAGACAACGAACTACTAACGAATGCCGACATAGAACGCTCCAGTTACCAAATGAGTTTGGTAAAGGTTTCTGTACCTCGCTTTCCAGTTAGCCTTACCACAAATTACAATCAATCCATCCTTAAAAAAAGATTAGTTATGATGAACGCAAAAAAATCCAATGTAAACTCTACATGGAAATACCTTTTCATTTTTCCATTGTTATTGTTATTTGTTGCCCTACTGAATGAGCCCGTAGCTTATGGTAGATCAACCGCAAAAAATAAGACCGATAAACTTCAGGCCATAGAAACCGAAGGCTCGTGGTTTGCCACCGTAAAAAATGACCAGATCACCATTCGTTTTGAATTCGATGAGAACCGCGAATCGCACTCATCTACTACTTTCCCATTGTCTGAGTTTAAAAACCTATCGCAAAATAAAGACGGTGATTTTAGTTTGACCCGCGACCCTGGTACCATCTTATTTACCGGAAAGTTTGATGGAAAAACAGGTATGGGGACCTACAAATTTAAAGCTGACCCTAGTTTTAAAAGCTTTTTGGCAAAAGAAGGAGTAAGTGTAAACGATCAAGAGACCATGGTATTTTGCTTGGTAAATCTTACCAAAAATTTTGTGAATAACTTGAAGACTGAAGGATACACCCATTTTTCTAAAGACGACCTTACTCCATTGGCTGCCTTGAATGTAAATGGAGAATTTATCCGCTCGTTAAAAAATGCAGGGTTAGCTGATGTCAGCCTACAAGATCTAATTCCGTTAAAAGCATTGGGTATAGATGGCGCCTATGTAAAAGACATTAAAAGCTCTGGCTATAAAAATGTCACTGCAGGCAATCTCATTACCTTAAAGTCGCAAGGTATTACTGGCGATTTTATCAAGGATTCTAGAAACAGCACACAGTCCACTCAAAACACTACTAAAGATGATCAACTGTTGGCATTAGCCAACAGCAAAGGTCCAAAAGGCCCTAAAGGCGAAAAAGGGAACAAAAACAATGATGATTTTGATGATGCCTTTGGAGAACTAATTGCCAAAAAAATATTGGGTGTTACAGCAGAGTATACAAAAACTTTTACCGATATCGGCTTTAAGGCTTCAGACAGTGAACTGATCGCCATGAAAACCTTAGGGGTCACTGTAGATTTTCTAAAAGAGTTTGAAAATATTGGTATCAAACTAAAGGTTGATGACGCCATTAGCCTAAAGTCTCTTGGCATTACCGCCGCCGAGTATACTGCCTACAAAAATATTGGTTTTAAAAACCTTAGCATCAGCGATGTGATTGCTGCCAAAAGCACAGGTACATCGGCAACCTTTATCTCATCGATGAAGAAAAGAGGACACGATTATGCTAACATTGATAAATACATCAACATGAAGGTCTTAACAATCGATTAAGTTCAAATCAGAAGATTTCCCAAACCACACAAACAAAACCAAACAAACCAGCTCGTTCCTAACCTCTCCTTACAGGGACGGGCTGTTTGTTATGCTTGTGCCCAATTTTTAGGCAAAACTTTAATGATGAAGAGCGGTTCAACAACAAAAAGAAACCACTGCAAATCGAAATGCTTAAGCTTTAACGATTAAAAGACTGATATCCAAAATATTTTCTCTTACGTGCAACATTCCAATCCTTACGCTCGTCCTATAAACAAACTAAACTTGATGAAACTATTCTTTACGCTCCTTATCTTATCGGTAACTATAAACTATAGCTACGCACAAACGCCGGCTCCCATTAAAAAGAAGCTACAAGCACAAAGAACAACCATCAGTCCAAAAATTGATGGTATTTTGGACGATGCTGTTTGGGAAAAAGCACCCATAGCTACCGATTTTATAGAAAACAGACCCGTACCAGGACGTGTAGAACCGAAGGAAGGCAGAACGGAAATCAAGATCCTATATGATGACCGTGCCATTTATATCGCCGCCCGCATGTACGACAATCCAGATAGTGTAGTACACGAGCTGGTATCTAGAGACAACATTGGCAATGCTGATTTTATTGGTATTGTTTTCGATACTTTTTTGGATGGCGTAAACGGAAACGGATTTTATGTAACCGCAGCAGGCGTACAGTTTGATGCCAAATATTCATTGATCGGTGACGAAGATTCCAACTGGAATGCTGTATGGGAAAGTAATGTAAAAATAGATGACAAGGGCTGGACCGCAGAGTTTAAGATCCCTTATTCGGCACTCCGTTTTTCGAGCAAGGACATCCAAAACTGGGGGCTCAACATTACCCGTAAACGTACGGGTAAAAACCGTCAAACTTTCTGGAATTTTGTAGATCCGAAGGTAAATGGCTTTATCAATCAGGAAGGTATTTTAGAAGGCATACAAGGCATTAAAGCCCCATTACGTTTGTCTTTCTCTCCCTATGTATCTACATTGATCAGCAATTACCCTTACAATACGCCCGGCGTAAAAAACACACAGGCAGCCATTAACGGTGGGATGGATGTGAAATATGGTATCAACCAAAGTTTCACTTTAGATATGACCCTGATCCCTGATTTTGGACAGGTACAAAGTGATAACCGTGTTTTAAACCTTACTCCATTTGAGGTGAAATTTGACGAGAACAGACAGTTTTTTACAGAAGGAACCGAAATGTTCAACAAAGGAGACCTTTTCTATTCCAAGAGGATAGGCTCCATCCCTTCTTATTTTGACTATAGCGGCCTTAAGGCCAACGACAAGATCATCAAGAATCCACAAGAGGGAAAAGTATTGAATGCCACGAAAATATCTGGCCGTACCTCAAGCGGCTTGGGTATTGGTTTGTTCAATGCCATCACCAATAAAATGTATACAGAGGTTGAAGATGCACAAGGCAACAGAAGAACATTTGAAAGCCAGCCATTAACCAATTATAACATCTTTGTATTAGACCAATCGTTAAAAAACAACAGCTCTGTTAGTCTGATCAACACCAATGTTTTAAGACAGGGAAGTGCACCTGATGCCAATGTAAGTGCGGCTTTGTTCAATATCAACGACAAGCACAATAAATATTTCATAGAGGGATCTGGCAAGATGAGTTATGTTACTGCCGATCCGATCAAAGAGAACCGTACTGGTTATAGTTATGACATGAAGATTGGTAAAAAAAGTGGAAACTTTACCTTTAACTATGGGCAAGAGTTTTCTGATACTCGATTTGACCCTTCGGATATGGGTTTTTACACCAACAACAACTTCTTTGACCAATCTTTGAACTTTGCCTATAACATTTATAAACCCGGCAAATGGTACAACCAGATCCAGGCATGGACAGAGGTTGAATACTCTCGAAGATACAAGCCAGGAGATTACCAGAGCTTGGGTATTTTCCCGGGGATCTATACCCAGTTTAAAAATTTCTGGTCGGTAGAAGTGAACGGCAACTGGCTGGCAGAATCAAATGATTTCTATGAATCGAGGAACGGACAAGTGTTCAAAGCCCCAGAAAGTTACCGTTTAGCGATCTACGTAAACCCGAACAGAGCGAAGGCCTATAATTTTGGTGGCAATGTAGTAAGGATCAAAAAAGCCATGCTTGATGGGGTTGGCTATAATTTTTATTTCTTCCAGAACCTGAGGTTAAGTGATAAGTTAGCGCTGGGTTTAGACCTTAACTATGCACCAAGCTATAATTATGTAAACTGGGTAGCCTTTAATGGAAATACCTCTGTTTTTTCTCGTTATGACAGAAACACTGTAGAGAACTCTATGGATGCCAAATATAGTTTCAGCAACAGGATGGGTATCAATTTAAGGGTTAGACATTATTGGTCTGACAGAAGGAACAAAGAATTTTATGCCTTGAATAGCGCTGGTCGTTTAGATGCCTATACTGGCCCTACATTGCAAAACAAGGATAGAAACTACAATGTGTTTAACATTGATCTAGTTTATACTTGGCAGTTTGCCCCAGGTAGCGAATTAAGTGTAACCTATAAGGATGCCGCCGAAACCAACGAGCAGTTTTACACCAAACGTTATAGCAGAAACTTTGAGAATGTACTTTCTGGTCCACAGAACAATAGTTTATCAATAAAAGTACTCTATTACATAGATTACCTTAATCTGACCAAGAAAAAGAAAGCTTAAGTTGTTACTACCTAGGGAAGGCAAACATGAGCCCCAAGGCAAGGGTCTGGCTTCCCTGTACTTTCAGGTCTGTATCTCGGTCGTATAAACCTACACCAGTAATAGAAACATTGATAAAACGATTGACCTTAGCTACGAGGTTTACATCCAAACGATGATCAATGTGTCCAAAATTATCGTAAGGAATGAACATGTTGTATCTTGTTTTGAGCATGATGTTCTGGAAGATCTCTTTTTCATAACTCGTTACGATCTGGAAAGCCAGTTCGTTTCTAAAGCTCCGGCCTTGTTTCACCCCAAAATTAGTGGCATTGGCATTCTGCAGCACCGAATCCAACACAAAGGTTTGACGGGCTGTTCCAGTACCAATACGGGTAGAGAAGACTTTACTGGGCTTGTACTCAAAACCGATAGACTCTGTTAAATAGCCTGGCGACATGAACCTCGACAAAAGCTTTTCCTGTTCATTGCCTTGTGCATCTTTACTGTATGAAAACCCTTTATCAAACTGCGATTCAAAGTTGATGGAACCAAAGAAATACCAATTTTTAGAAAGCTGTATAGCGGCTTTATTATCCCAATAAATACGGTCGGTTGTTTTCTTTTGCAATTGGCTTTTGTTCTTTACCTTACCATATTGTAAGATTACCTCACTTACATAGCTATAACTTTCTTTGCTGTACTCGGCTTTATAATTGACCAGACCACCAATAGCCAAAGAGTTTACTCCACCACCTTTCCAATTGTCGCTAAATGCAGCCTGGTTCACATTGATCCCAATCGAAGTTTTGGTCTTCCAATAGTTGACCTTGGCATTTACCAAAGCAGGTTTCAGCTCTACCGGTTTAAATTGGATGGTTCCGATCCTAGTGGGCAGCGGGCTTCGTTTGAGCTTGATATCTAGGTTTTTTGTAGAAATAGGAACAGTATCTACCTCTTGGGCATTGACATGGAAGGAAAGAGCGATTACGATTAAAACGGTAAGCAGTAAATTCTTCATTATCTTACAAATAAAAACAAAAATTTGCGGAATGCCTGCGATTTTTTCTAAATTACAGCCTTATCCTACCGCTTTTGGATGATTTCAATGCATGAAAATCTCCTACAAAAACCTTACCCAATTCAGCCATTTTCGTTCGGATAAATAATTGAGGTCTGCTTCAAAACGATAAGCTTCCCTTTCAAAAGAGATGTTAAAATAGGCTTGGTAATGGTTCCTATACCTTAAAAGGTTAATGAAATAATTAAGCAGATAAAATATATAAAAAGGCAGGATCAATAGCTCCAATTGTTGTCTCAAATGGATTTGCTCATGATTGATTAATATTCGGTCTTTCTTTTGTTCCTCATTTTTTAAAATGATAAAAGGAAACAAGGCCATGGCATTGGCAGGCAACTTATTAAAAACAATTAACCAGGGTTTCATTGATTTGTCGCCTCTATTTTTGGCAATTTTGGTAGCCTAAATGCCCCAGGGTTTCTTTTATAGGAAGCATAGCTGTTTTTGATGTACAATACAAATGCATAATCTGATGCTGACAATACAAATGAATAGGTTGGTCGGTATTGCAAAATAAAATCTTTGAGTTCTTCGTCATTTGCACCAACTACAGACCTTACATAATCGGGATTAAACCTATAGTCTATAATAGTTTCGTGATAATCTCTTTCTAAAATGGTCTGCAGGTGTCTTGCATTTTTACCTTGCCTGCTCAACAGATTATAAATCGCATCGATCCCAAGCCCAACACCACCCTGTCCTAAATTTAAAAGGTCTTTGCTACTGCCTCTATCCAAGGCATATTTATATTCTTTTAACGTTTTGTTGTATTGTTCTTTTGGTGTTGGAGCCTTGCCATAAACATTGATCTCCTTTAACCTTATCGATATTGCCTTTAACTGAAAAACGATGGTATTCTGCCCTTTATACACCACCGTATCCATGGCATAACCCTGCAAGGCTGCAAATAAGGTATCGCCTATTTTGGCCTTGGTAAAAAACTCGCCTTTGGCATTATTGTATATCCCATCGTCGGTTGTAGGATTATAGATGTAAACCTTGGCCAAACGCTGTTTACTCTCCTTATCAACCACAAATCCTTGCACAGGCGTACTTTGAGCAAACACATTTACTCCACAAACAGCAAGAAATAAAACCAGCGCAGAAAACTTCATTGTTTACAAAACTACAATATATGTAATTATTGCTTGCCTATGTTAACATTATTTAACTACCAATAGTTTTTGTCCAACCTTGATGTTGTTATCGCTTAGTTTATTGAGCAACTTTAATTCGTCAACCGTCAACTTATATAATTGTGAAATCTTAAATAAAGTATCACCTTGTTTTACTACATAGTATGATGCATCAGTAGTTGTTGTTGGAGGAGGGTCTTTTGGAGCTACATTGACAGGGGTGAATTTTTTATTCTCAACCGGCATGTTTGCATTGATATCTGCAAAAACCCTGTCTTCCCTTGCTATTTTCTCTCGCTCGGTTTCAGACTGGTCGTATTGATACAGTTGATATTTCTCGATAAGTCCGATCAACATATCTGCATATTTAGGATTGGTGGCATAGCCTGCTGTTTTCAACCCCTGTGCCCAGTTTTTATAGTCGTTCTTATCCAGTTCGAACAAAAAGCTATACCGCTTACGCTTTAAAAATTCAGAGTGGTCTCTATACGACTCTCTTGCATCTTTATATACCCTAAAGCAATCGTCACTTTTATCATCATCTTTGTAATAAGCTTTTCCTTTCCAATCTGAAGTACATTTAATACCGAAATGGTTATTGGCGTACTTGGCCAAGCTGCTGTTTCCGCTACCAGATTCAGAAATTCCCTGTGCCAAGGTAATACTAGCCGGAATACCGTAGGCATTCATCTCTTCTATGGCTACCGCTTTAAAGGCATCGATATAGGCCAATGTAGTATAATTGGTAAAATTGGGGTTTTCCTTATTGGCCTTCTTCTCGATCTGTTTGTTATTGCGGCTGTATTGTCTGGATTTACACGCACTTAAAGATGCAATGGCAATAGCGCATAAGAATATTGTTTTCTTCATTAAAGTTTAATTTTTTGTCCCGGTTGTAATGCCGACGATTTCAATCCATTCTTTCGCATCAAAATGGCAGAACTCGTTCCATTTCTTTCGGCAATCCTGTTCAGGTTGTCTCCCTTTTTAACCGTATACATCTTGCCTTTTGTGCTTGTTGATGTTCGGTTTTTCTTACTTTTTCCAGATGACCGAACTGTTCGTTCAACAACCGGAATTACAGCTTCTACATAGTCTTCTGGCCTTTCGTCGTATTGGAAAAGCTCATATTTTTTAATAAGGCCGATCACCTGGCTTGCCCATGTACGGCTACGGGCATATCCGGCCCGTTGGATGCCTCTGGCCCAATTGATATAATCGTATTGGTCGTATTTATCAAAAAGTGCATCAAAATAGGTGCGGCTATGCAAAAACGCAACAAAGTGGTTATAGGAAGAGTCTACGCTGGGATAGTCTTTATAAGACGACCTGATTTCTGTACTGCTGTTTTCTCCCTTGATCCCAAAATGGTTGTTCAAGTACTGTGCAATTTTACTTTTCCCAGCTGCCGATTCGTGGATGGCCACCGCCAAAATGATACTTGCTGGCAGTTGATGGATCCGCATCAATTCTTGCGCATGGTCTACATGTTCTGCAATATAATCTTCTGTAGTTTGTGCTTTGGTAAAACATACCGATAACAGTAGGACACAAAAGGTAATTATTTTCTTCATTGTTAAATTGTTTGATTGCTAATGTTAGCTCATGCTAACCGTCAACTGACAATTGCCAACTGAATTATTTCTTACGTATAATTAAAAGTCCATCCCTAACGGGTAAAATCAATTTTTCAACTCTCTGGTCTGCAGCAACCCGATCATTAAAGTTACTAATGTTTTTGGTGTCTTGATCTTGGGCATTGCTTAATATTTTTCCACTCCATAGCACATTATCAACGATGATGATACCGCCAGGTCTTACCTGATCAAAAATCAGATCGTAATACGTACCATTATTCTTTTTGTCTGCATCAATAAAAACCAGGTCAAAAGTCTCGTCACTTAAGGTTTTTAAGCTTTGTTGGGCATCGCCGATGATATACCTGATCTTATCATCCAATGGCGATTTGGCAAAATTTCCACGTACCATATCTTCCAGTTCTGCGTTGATGTCAAGAGTATAAATCAACCCACCTTCACTTAATCCTTCTGCTAGGCACAAAGTAGCATAACCTGTATAAGTACCTACTTCTAATATCCTTTTAGGGCTGTTCATCTTGCTCAATAAGCTCAAAACACGCCCTTGGTAATGACCACTCAACATTCGTGGCAACAATACTTTAAGGTGTGTTTCTCTGTCGATATGCTGAAGCAGGGCATCTTCAGGTTCACAGTATTTTAAGAGTAGATTTTGTAGTTCTTCGCTGATCATTGTGTTTATAAACGATGTTGTTCCATAAAATATTGCAGAATTATCGTCGCTGCAATTGTATCTACCCTTTCCTTGTCTCTTCTATCGCTTTTTTTAAGGCCACTTTGCATAATGGTCTGCTCGGCCAATTTTGAAGTAAAGCGCTCGTCTATCCAATATTGTGGAATGGCAGGAAAATTCTTTTTTAAGATAGTGGCAAACCCTTTTACATGCTGGGCAGATTCTGATGGTGATCCATCCATTTGCTTCGGATCGCCAATTACAAAAGCTTCTATCTGCTCTGTCAACATATATTTTTTAAGGAAATCGATAATGTCTTTGGGGTGTATGGTATCCAGTCCGGTTGCGATGATCTGCAAGGGATCGGTTACGGCAATGCCGATACGTTTAGTACCATAATCAAATGCAAGGATACGAGCCATGGCGTCAAAGATAACAAAATATAAAAAGCTATTTCCCTAGCAAAAATGGTCCCATCTGTTAAAAAACCGATCATACACAATTAAGGTTCCATCTTTGACCCCCACAACAGCATATCATATCTGCTACACTAAAGTTTCTACTTTTTAAGCACCTGCTCTATTCATTTCGTCACCAGCGCCACCGTTAGATCTTTTTGTCGTTTTTAAAGGTTTACCAAAACGATAGCTAAAGCCAAGATTGATCACCTGACTATCCCTCCATAAAATAAAATATTCGCTCGCTCCAGGAAAATCAGTTATTCCCTCCATAGATTGGGTATAGAAGATATCTCTTGCACTCAATTTTAAACTTCCTTTTCCTTTTAAAATCGTTTTAACTAAACCTGCTGATAATTGACCAGTAGGCGATAATATTTCTTGCAGGTCATTCCGTGCTTTTGTGGTATAAAAGCCCGAGATTTCTGCATTTAAAGTTGGATTGATTCGAAACTGATTGTTTAAACTGGTATGCAACTGTTTTACTGAAGATTGATAGTTGACGTTTTGATAACCACTCAGTTTTTTATAATTGAAGTTGCTCTGCGCAGTTAAAGACCACCATTTAAAAGGTGAAACTTGCGCAGTTACCGCAATTCCTAGATTATGCATCCGCCCAACATTCCCTTCGGTATATACTAAAATATCATTCCCCTCTGACAAGAATAGTTGCGAAAAATAATTGGTAATCCCACTATAAGAGAGGGCAGTAGTTAACACTTGTCCATAAGAATGACTCAGCTCAAAGTTCCAGCTGTACTGGGGTAAAAAGAATGGATTTCCTCTTTGGTAAGTATATTTATTGATGATAAATACGAAGGGATTAAGCTTTTGATAGGCTGGGCGATCGATCCTTCGACCCGCAGTAAAAGAAAATGAGTTTACCGAATCTACCTGATAAGCTACATAACCCGAGGGGAAAAAGTCTTGATATTTTTTAGAGAAATTACTGCCCTGTTGTTGGGCATTACCCAATTGATTTCCATTGTAATTTGTATTTTCATAACGAAGACCCAATTGATAGCTTAATCGGTTAATTTTATGTTCTATACTGCTATAAACCGAATTGATGTGTTCTTCATATAAAAAATGATTGCTTTTTTTAAGATCTTCCGCCCAATTTGTTCCATTAAAGTACTGGTAATCGGCAGTATTATCTGTGTTTATGGCCGATGATTTTACACCCGCCTCCAACTTGGCATTTTTTCCGAGTTGCAAAATATAATCGGCCTTTACAGAAAATATGCGAAGTTTTGATGGAATGTCTCCTCTTGATCCTTGATTATACGCTATTGTTCCTGTTCTTATGTTCTGAAAATTCTGATCATTGTCTATTGCATACCTTAAATAATCAACGTCAAAACCGATATCTTGTTTTTTATTGATATTGTGTCTTCCATAAACATTTACGGCTCCGTTTCTTAATCTAAAATCACTTCCACTATAGGTAGAAATAGCCGAATCAATTTCATTTTGTGCATTTAGCCAAGTGGCAACAGCATCACCTTCGCCTTTACGCTTAACCAAGGTACCAGAAAGTGTTAAACCAAAAGTTGTTTTCTCTGAAGCGTAAAAATCTAGCCCGGTTTTTAAAGAGTTGTTCTTTCCTGTATTACCCAAATAAGATGGTTGATCTAAAGCGGCACTAATTCCACCTTGGTTGTTAAAATATTCGCGATAAGCATAAATTGAAGTGAAATTTTTATTGTAGTTAAAACCATAATTTACAAAGGTGTTCATCCTTCCTTTTCTAAAGTTCAATACCATCGAGTTGTTGTTTTTGAGGTATTTACCTTGACCAACATTGGTTAAAAAATTGCCATTGAACCCTTCTTGTCTATTCTTTTTGGTTTTGATATTGATGATCCCAGCATTACCACTTGCATCATATTTAGCCGATGGACTGGTAATCAGTTCAATCTGGTTAACCTGGGCCGAACTCATACTCCCTAATAAATTGCTCAGCTCGGTACCCGATAAATAGGTAGGCTTATCGTCAATCATAACCAACACACTAGGTTTCCCCTGTAAACTGATTCCTCCATTTCGATCTACCATTACCCCTGGCGATTTTTCTAAAACTTCTAGAACGGTAGTTCCAGCATTGGTTACCGAAGCATCAACATTGATGATCGTTTTTCCCTGTATGCGTTGTACAAATGGTTTTTTGGCGGTAATATTTACTTCTTGTAAACTTTTTGCACTTTGCACCAAATTGACATTGATGGTTTTGTTCGTTGCAGGAAGTTCAAAAATAACCGTGTTTTTGGTAGCATAACCTAGTGCAATTACCGTAGCCACATATTTCCCCTCTCCATTTATTAGAAAATCTGCTATCCCCTTATCAGATGTAATTGCTGCCTTGATCAATGTTTTACTGTCTGCTTTACGCAATTCGACAGTTGCATTGGCAATGGGCTGTTGTTGTTCATCCAAAACAGTAAAGCTTATGGCATGAGCAACACTTTGTGCCCAAACTACCTGATTGCCCAATAGGCAAAAAAATAGTAAAATGATCGTATAACGTATTTTCATCTGTGCAGGTATTTGGTTATTTATGCTTAAGGATTTAATGTTTGGCAATTGTCAATGATCTGTAACAGTACCTTTTTCAGTTGTTCAATACTTTTCGTTTCCACGTCCTGTAATGCAGCAGCTCTATTTTGAACCGCGATTTCATTCACATCAATTGTAATTTTTTTTCCGCTTTCGGTCAATATCAGGTTCACCCTTCGTCTATCTGTTGGATAAACTTCACGAACCAAATACCCTGCATTAACCAACAACTGAATGATCCGGGTAATGGAAGCATTGTCCTTAAAAACAATTTTGCCAATATCGTTCTGTGTAATATCTGGGTTTTCAGCTACGCTTTTTAAAATCAACCATTGGTCAATTGTAATGTCATATCCTGCCTTGCGAACATTGCGTTGAGCAAATTGGTTATATGTTCTGAAACACTTATCCAAAGTATAAAGCAAGGTGTCGTTTAGTTTTTCCATATCGTTAAAGTAAAAATATTAAATGCAATATCAATAATTGATATATCAACAATTATTTTACAATGCGAATTGATTAACATTCGTAAAACATACATCAAAATCTCAATCTCGTATCCCACATCTCACTTCTATTTCTTATTTTGCACCAATGCAGTTTAAAGAGATCATCGGACAGGAAAGCTTAAAGCAACAATTGATACAAACCGTTGTAGAAAACAGGGTTAGCCATGCCCAACTTTTTTTATCTGCCGAAGGAAGTGGTGCCCTACCCTTGGCCATTGCCTATGCCCAATACATCAATTGCCAAAACAGAACGGCAACAGATAGCTGTGGAGCATGCGCTTCTTGTCGCAAATACGAGAAATATATCCATCCCGACCTTCACTTCTCCTATCCTTTTTTCGCTTCAGCATCCGTAAAAATAGCGGTTGATGTTTTAGAAGAATGGAGAAGCTTGTTGTTGGAGGATCCTTATTTCAATCTCGATATCTGGCGTTCCAAATTAAGTGCAGATAATAAACAGGCCAATATCAATATTGCCGAATGCCATGACATCATCAAAAAGTTAAGCTACAAAGCTTTTGAGGCCGAAACAAAGGTCCTGATCATGTGGCTTCCCGAGTTTTTAGATCGCGAAGGGAATGCCTTGCTAAAAATCATCGAAGAACCACCTGCCAATACCTTGTTTATACTGGTGGCGCAGAACCAAGAGCAGATCTTATCTACGATTTTATCTCGTACCCAAATTGTTAAGATACCCAAACTACCAGACCTCGAGATCGAAAACTATTTGATCAACAAGGCACAATTGGCACCCAACCAAGCTACCGAATTTAGCTTTTTGGCCGATGGCAATCTTATAGAAGCAAAAGCTCTGCTTAATGATACTCCAAATAACAATGCGGGTTACTTTGCCGAATGGTTACGCATGGGTTTTGGCAATAAGGTTCCGGCAATGATCGCCTTTACCGAAACAGCGGCGAGTTGGGGAAGAGAGAATCAAAAGAATTTTTTAAAGTACGGAATCAATTTTTTACGAGAGTGCAGTTTATTGATCAGTGGAGCCGACGATTTGGTCAAATTACCTCATCAGACCTTAGAAGTTGCTGTTAAATTGTCGACCAACGTACTGAATTTAGCCATGGTTGAGGCCTTAATTGCAGAATTAGAGAAGGCACATTACCACATTGAACGCAATGCGAATCCGAAAATTCTGTTTTTAGATGTATCTTTACAACTAGTTAAAATAATTAAGTTTAAAACGCTCCCGAAAGGGACTCAATATATATACAATTAATATGGGATGTGGAAGTTGTTCGACAGGTGGCGGTTGCGCCCCCTCTGGCTGCAAAAGTAATGGCTCATGCCTTACTGGTGGATGTCAAAAAATGGAAGTACACGATTGGCTGTCGAATCTGGATATGCCTTCTAATTATATGCCCTTTAATGTTGTTGAAGTAAAATTTAAAGGTGCCCGAAAAGAATTCTTTTTAAATAACGATAATATCTATCTCGAAATTGGCGAACTAGTGGCTGTTGAAGGCCCTACAGGTGGCTACGATGTTGGCCATATCTCCTTGACCGGAGAATTGGTACGGATGCAGATGAAACGCCGTAAAACCGCTTTAGACCAAGTTACCCGTAAGATATATCGTAAAGCTACAGAAGCTGATGTAGACAAATGGAAATTGGCCAAAGATATGGAATGGGAAACCATGCATAAAGCCCGTACTTTAGCTTTGGACCTCCGTTTATCGATGAAAATCAGCGATGTGGATTATCAAGGCGATAAAACAAAAGCTACATTTTTTTATACCGCAGAAGGTCGTGTAGACTTTAGGGAGCTGATCAAAAAGATGGCCGAAACCTTCAGGATCAGGATCGAGATGCGCCAGATTGGTATGCGTCAGGAAGCGGGTCGTTTGGGCGGTATCGGCTCTTGTGGTCGTGAGCTTTGCTGCTCTACTTGGTTAACCAATTTCAAAACAGTTTCTACTGCCGCAGCTAGGTATCAAAACCTTTCTTTAAACACCTTAAAACTGGCCGGACAATGTGGTAAGTTAAAGTGTTGTTTAAATTATGAATTGGACACTTATCTGGATGCGCTAAAGGATATTCCAGACCGTATCGAATCGTTACAGACAGAAGTTGGTGTGGCACGTCACCAAAAAACCGATATCTTTAAAAAGCTGATGTGGTTCAGTTATGCCAATCAGGAAGATTGGATTCCGCTGAAGGTTGATCGCGTAAAAGAGATCATGGCCATGAACAAAAAAGGCGAAAAACCTGTTAACCTAAAAGACGAAGCCGTTGAACTTAAAACGACAACAATTGTAGAAAAAGTACATGATTATGAGAATGTTGTAGGCCAAGACAGCTTAACCCGTTTGGACGAAAGAGCCAGAAACCGCAACAACAATAACCGTAACAAAAACAACAACAGGAACGATCGCAACCGCAATCAGCCTAACCAGAATCAACAGGCCAAACCTGCTGTACAAACGAATAAACCGCCACAACAAAAAGGCACGCCAAAACCTGCACAGCCAAAACAACAGCCTCAAAAGCAAAACCCACAGGTACAAAAACCGCAAGCACCGAAACCACTTGCAGAAGGAGCAGAACCAGGTCAACAAGGTGGGCAGCGACATGGAAACCGAAACAACAAGAACAGGAACAAAAACCGAAATAAGAACAGACCTACAGATCCATCATCTGAAAAGCCGAAAAATGACTAAAAATAAGTTGATTATCCCTGTTTTGGCAATGCTCTTTATGCTTGCCAGCTGTAGCAACAGCAATCTGGTTGACACGAATGAGGCCATTGCTGACAATAGCTGGACTTATGCTAAAAATGCAAAAGCAAGCTTCGAGATCAAAGATGCCAACCAATTATATCAGGTTCGTTTTAAGCTTCGCCATACGGCCGATTACCGTTATTCGAATCTTTTTGTGGTGATGCGTTTAAAAGGGGATAGCCTGTACAAAAGCGTTCGTTATCAGTTTAAACTGGCAAAAGCAGATGGGGAGTGGCTGGGAAAAGGTTCTGGAGATATTTTTACCTACAGTTTTCCGTTATTAAAAGACTATCGCTTTGCAAAGCCTGGCAAATACGAAATCTTCATTGAACAAAACATGCGAGATAACCCGTTAACAGGAATAAGTGACGTAGGTATAACCGTAAAAAATAAAGAGTAAATACTTTGCTTAAGCGCAAGTGTTGTACAAAATCATACATCCATGAAAAATCTGATCTGGGCAAGTTGCCTATTCTTTATCACCTTAACTACAAATGCTGCTGAGATTACCTTTTTGGATAATCCTGCTTGGAGTACTGTTTTAGAAAAAGCCAAAAAAGAAAACAAAATCATCTTTTTAGATGCCTATGCAACTTGGTGTGGACCTTGCAAACAGATGGATAGCCAGATTTATGCCAACAGTACAGTTGCTGAATATTACAATGCCAATTTCATCAATGTCAAATACGACATGGAAAAAGGTGAAGGACCGATGCTTGCCGAAAGATACTTTGTGACAGCCTATCCTAACCTATTGTTCATCAATCCAGAAGGCGTAATTCTACATAAAGGTGTCGGTTTTCATGAAGTTGATGATTTTGTTGAATTAGGTAAAGCAGCAAAGGATCCATCCACTCAATACTTTACCTTAAAAAAGAAAGCTTTAGAGCTAAGCAATTCGGATTTTGTCAAATTTGCAAGTCTTGCCGTTGCTTTTGAAGATGAAGACTTTGAAGAGATCAGTAAAAATTATCTGGCCAAACAACCTGATATTTTAGGCAACATTGATTTGATCAATCTGATCATGAATGACATCAATTCATTATCGGAGGAGAAAACATTGGCTTATATCGTTGCCAACAAAGCCAAGATCATCAATACCGGGAAATATACCGAAGAAGAGGTCAACCAACGTTTGGTAAGCCTAACCTTGGGTTTTGGCATTTATCAAAGCGCTTTAAAAGATGAAAATTCAATGGATTTTGAAAGCATCCAAGCATTATTAGATAAATACATTCCTGAAAAGTCCTTTTTTGTTTACCATTATTTTAGGACACAATACTTTATAGAGGAAAAGAAAATACCAGATGCCCTTAAGGAATTTGATCTTATTATTGACAATACTCCCGCTAAAGTTGATTTTGAACAGCTTTGCAATACCATCATGAGCCTTGGCCCTGTTTTGGCACAAGAAGGCAAACTTGATGCTGCCCTTACTCGATTTGATGCGGTACAAATCCCTGCCAAAGAAGCAAAATTGGCTTATATGAAAGATTTTGTGAAAGGCATCGTGTATATCAAAATGAAGGAGTACGATAAATTTAAGGCCATTGCCGATTCTTTGATTGCGAACCCCAATACACCAGAAAACGTAAAAGCTGACCTAAAATCTGCTTTGGAAAAAATAGCGCAACACGAGTAAAACCATACCTTTATGGTCGCCCTAAACTGCTCGAAGGATGTGATAAAGATGAATGGAATAGTTCTAAATCAACACGAGTTTTCGTTATAACAAAGGCAATAGCTGCTCTAGCGCCATTCCTCTGCTTCCCTTTAACAGCACAAGATTATCCTTAATCGGATTTTCCAATAGATAGGTTGATGCTTCAGCTGGCGTATTAAAAAACAGACCCGTGTATCGATCTTTTAAGGCATAAAAATCTTTACCGATAAAGATCAATTGGTCAATTTCATTTTGTATCGCTAGTTTAGCTACGATTTCATGTTGCTCGGGCGACTCTGCTCCCAATTCAAACATATCACCAATAATTGCCGTTTTATGGCTTGCACTCAATGCTTTTAAATTATTTAAAGCGGCAGTCATACTGCTGGGGTTGGCATTATAAAAATCACAGATCACCATGTTCTTTTCAGTTTTGGTCAACTGCGAGCGGTTATTGCTGGGAAAATAGTTTGCTAATCCATGATTGATCTGTGCCGGAGTCAATTCAAAAAAGTTTCCGATACAGATGGCGGCCAAAATATTCTCAAAATTATAAGTTCCAGTTAAATTGGCCTTGGCCTCAAATACAGTGTCCTTGGCCATCCACTCAAATTCGATTAGTGGATCTGTATGTTTCAATTTTCCCCTGATCGCATCCCCATTTTCGCTTCCATAATAAATCACCTTGTTTAATCCTGCCGCTTCACTCATTTCTAATAGATAAGGATTATCGCGATAGATAAAGGCATAGCCATGGTTCGCCTTCAAATAGGCATACAGTTCAGCCTTCCCTTTCTTCACGCCTTCAAAGCCTCCAAAGCCATCTAAATGGGCCATACCAACATTGGTGATCAATCCGTGCGTCGGTTGCGCAATTCCACATAAAAATTCAATCTCCTTTTGGTGATTGGCACCCATTTCGATCACGGCAATTTCCGTATCACTATTTAAAGCCAAAATTGACAACGGAACTCCTATGTGGTTGTTCAGGTTACCCTTGGTGGCAAAAGTGTTAAATTGCTCTGCAAGCACAGCCCTGATCAGTTCTTTGGTTGTGGTTTTGCCATTGCTTCCAGTTAAGCCAATTACAGGGATATCCAATTGTTGGCGATGATGTCTGGCCAGGTCTTGTAAAGCACTCAGCACATCTGGCACTAAAATACATTGGGCATTGACCACATAGTTTTCGTTATCTACTATCGCAAATGATGCCCCCATGGCCAAAGCCTTTTCGGCAAAAGTATTGGCATCAAAATGATCTCCTTTTAAAGCAAAAAACAAACAACCTTGCGTAATTGCTCGGGTATCTGTACAAATTACTGGATGTTTTAAATAATGTTGATATAACTCTTCAATGTTTGCCATTTTGCCTCAGGGATAAATATTCATCGTAAAATTACAAATGCAAAGACAAATAAAACATTCTTTTTAGTATTATTGATAAATAATCTGTAGCAATGAAAAGATCCCTACTCTGTTTAATACTATTGTGTTTAAGCTTTACTATTTTCGCTCAAACTCCATCCCCTGATGAATTTTTAGGCTATCCATTGGGCAGTCACTTTACGCCACATCAAAAGGTGGTAGATTATTTCAAAAAAGTAGCAGGAACCAATAAAAACATCCAATTGCAAACCTATGGCAAAACTTACGAAGGCCGTGAGCTATTGTTGGCGGTAATTTCTGATGCCTCGAACATGGCACAATTGGAGCAGATCAGAAAGTATAACCTCAGCTTATCAAATGCCGAAAAATCACCAGCAAAAGTGGCAAAACAACCAGCCATTGTATGGTTAAGTTACAATGTGCATGGCAATGAGGCCAACTCTACAGAAACTGCAATGCGTGTTTTATACACCTTAGCAGAAGCAAAAGACAGCAATACCAAAGAATGGTTAAAAAATACGATTGTGATCATCGACCCTTGCTTAAACCCAGATGGCAGGGAGCGTTATGTAAGCAATTTTAACATGGTAAGTGGCAAGGTTCCAAATCCAGACCCTAGTGCCAGAGAACATAGCGAACCATGGCCAGGTGGCAGACCAAACCACTATTATTACGACCTTAACCGCGATTGGGCATGGCAAACACAGATAGAAACACAGCAGCGATTGGTAGCTTACCATACTTGGATGCCACAAGTACATGTCGATTTTCATGAGCAGAGCTATAATGAACCTTATTATTTCGCCCCAGCAGCAGAACCTGTACATCAAGACATTACGCCTTGGCAAAGAGAGTTCCAGGTAGTGGTTGGCAGAAACAATGCTAAATATTTTGACGAAAACGGATGGCAATATTTTACCAAAGAGCGTTTCGATCTTTTGTATCCATCATATGGAGATACCTATCCACTGTACAATGGCGCAGTGGGCATGACTTATGAGCAAGGAGGCATCAGAGCGGGCCTTGCGGTAGTAACGGCAGATGGAGATACCTTGACCTTAAAAGACAGGATCGACCATCATTTTACAACCTCTATGTCAACCATAGAAACCGTTTCGGCCAATGCAGAGAAGTTGGTGAGCGAGTTTAAAAAATATTACGAACAAAGTGTATCAAATCCTCCAGGGATTTATAAAACCTATATTGTAAAGGCACAGAACATTGAACGTTTACGTAAAATGGCCGAACTGCTCAAAAGAAACCACATTGCTTTCGCCTTTGGTGCCGACAGAACCTTAAATGGTTACAATTACGAAACCCAAAAAACAGAGAGCTTTAAGGTAGACCGCAACGATTTGATTGTTAATTTACAACAGCCACATTCTGTGATGGCCAACGTATTGTTTGAGCCTCAAACCGTAGTTACCGACTCGAATACTTACGACATTACTGCTTGGGCACTCCCATATGCCTACGGATTGAACGCCTATGCAGTGAAGGAGTTTATCACCGGAAGCCATAGCTTTATAGAAGAGAAAAAAGAGAGTATTCCGAACATGAGCAAACCTTATGCTTGGGTAATTCCTTGGAATACGATTGATGATGCGCAGATCGTAGTGTCGTTGCAGAAACAAAAAGTTAAGATCCGCATTGCAGAAGAAGGATTTACAATTGGTGGAAAAGCCTACAGAGCAGGTTCTTTGTTGGTATACCGAACAGAAAACGAAAAAATAAACAAAGACCTGTCAAAAATATTGTCAACCGTAGCCAAAGACCATAATGCTTCTTTTTATCCAATTGCCAGTGGTTATGTAGAAAAAGGTAAGGATTTTGGATCATCTGTATACCGTCTTTTAACCGCACCGAAAATTGCGGTGGTAAGCGGACAGGAAGTTTCGTCGCAAGGTGTTGGAGAGGTTTGGCACTTCTTAGAGCAAGAGCTAAATTATCCGATTACCATGATCAGCACTCAAAGTGCCGCTTATCTTGATATCAATAAAATAAATGTACTGGTATTGCCTGATGGTTCTTACAGCGATAAATTGGGCGAACAATTAAGTGGATGGATCAGTGCAGGGGGCAAGATCATTTTAATGGAAGATGCAATTGGTGCAATGATTGGCAAAAAACCTTTCGATATCAAAAAGAAAGAATATCCTAAAAAGGACGAAAAAGAGACCAATGAGCGTCGATACTCAGAAAAAGACAAAGATGATCTGCAGAACTCCATTCCGGGAGCAATCTACAAGGTAAGCATCGACCAGAGCCATCCTTTGGCTTTAGGTTTGGGCAAATATTATTATACCCTAAAAACCGATGAAAAAATATACGAACCTTTAGAAAACGGGTGGAATGTGGGCACTTTAAAAGCGAATAGCTATATGGCCGGAGTTGCTGGCGACAAAGTGAAAAAGAAATTGGCATCTGGATTATTATATGGTGTGCAACAGTCGGGTAGAGGTACCATTGTTTACCTAGGTACCGATGTGCTCTTCCGTTCTTTCTGGGAAAATGGAAAACAATTATTTACTAATGCGTTGTTCTTGGTGAATTAATTTTTAAAGATTTTAACATTGAAAAAGCACAAGGGTTCAATAATCTTTGTGCTTTTTTATGTGTTGACCTTAAAATCCCATCTTTTAAAAAGTATTTCTGGTCTGTAAAAAAAATTTGCATAAACAAATTTATGACGTAACTTTATGTAAACTAACCAAATACAAAACTTATCACCCTCTTTTAACATTAAAATGAAACGAATATTAATGCTCATGTTCAGTGCGCTTGTTATAATTACAAGTGGCTGCAAGAAAAAAGATGCTGCGCCAAAAGACGCTGTAGAGCAATATGTAGCCTTGCTCAAATCTAATACCTACGAAAGAAATACGCCTATACCTAAGTTTGGAAAAGATCAGATCAGCGCATTACTTAAATATGCCAATGATAGCCAAGTGATCCAGAATTTTCCAATCCCAACTTATTCATCTTTGGCAGGATATCCAGCGCAAAAAGTAGGAGTCATTATTTTGTACACCATCGAAAGCATTCGTTTACAACGACTGGAAGGAGCTTCAACGCGCCTCCATGTTACTGATTCTGCTGCACCACAAAGAACGGTAGACCTGACCGAGCTGTTACCTTATTACACCAGTTGGTGGGAAAAGAACAAAGACAAGAGTGCCGACGAACTCAAAAGAACATCTCCCTTTGAAGGGACTACCTTATCTTGGTAAGGTTAAAATAAAAAGGCGAACTAAAAATTAGTTCGCCTTTTTTATGATTGATCGTTAAGACTAAAGTTCTGTTTTGATCTTTAATTCTTTCAGTTGTTTTTCATCAATTGTACTTGGACTATCGATCATCACATCTCTACCCGAGTTGTTCTTAGGAAAAGCAATCACATCGCGGATGCTATCCAAACCTGCAAAAATAGAGCATAACCTATCGAAACCAAATGCAATACCACCATGCGGAGGCGCACCAAACTCAAAGGCATCCATTAAAAAGCCAAATTGTTTTTGTGCCTCTTCAGTGCTAAAACCTAAATGTTTAAACATTAAGGCCTGTAAAGCCCTATCGTGGATACGAATAGAACCACCGCCAATTTCGGTACCATTTACCACCATATCGTAAGCGTTTGCACGAACTTCACCTGGTTTTGTATCTAACATGGCAATGTCTTCTGGTTTTGGAGAAGTAAATGGATGGTGCATGGCGTGGTAACGTTCTGTTTCTTCATCCCACTCCAATAGAGGAAAATCCAACACCCAAAGTGCCGCAAAAACATCTTTGCTACGCAGGCCCAAACGTGTACCCATTTCTAAACGGAGTTCACTCAATTGTTTGCGCACTTTATCAGTACCGCCAGCCATTACCAGAACTAAATCTCCTGGCTCAGTTTGGCAAGTCTCTGCCCATTTCTTTAATTCCTCTTCATTGTAGAACTTATCTACAGAAGATTTTAAAGAACCATCTTCATTGTGACGCAAGTAGATCAGGCCAGTAGCGCCAATCTGTGGACGTTTGATAAAGTCGGTCAATTCATCTAACTGTTTACGCGTATAATGTGCACAACCTTTGGCATTGATCGCAATTACCAATTCTGCATTGTCAAAAACAGCAAAATCTTTTCCTTTTACCACATCATTCATTTCGATAAACTTCATATCAAAACGTGTATCTGGTTTATCAGAACCATACCAACGCATGGCATCTGCATATTGCATCCGTGGTACCTCAGGCAGGTCATAATCACGTACCTCTTTAAATAAGGTACGGATCAATCCTTCGAAAGTATTTAGAATATCTTCTTGTTCGATGAACGACATTTCGCAGTCGATCTGGGTAAACTCAGGTTGTCTATCTGCCCTTAGGTCTTCATCTCTAAAACATTTGACGATCTGGAAATAACGGTCAAAGCCCGAAACCATCAACAACTGCTTAAAAGTTTGTGGCGATTGTGGCAAAGCATAAAACTCGCCCGCATTCATCCTGCTTGGCACCACAAAATCCCGAGCACCTTCTGGCGTCGATTTAATCAAAACAGGTGTTTCCACTTCAATAAAATCCAAGCCATCCAGATACCTGCGAACAGATTGTGCCATTCTATGGCGCAAGATCATGTTGTTCCTGATCGGATTACGACGCAAGTCTAAATAGCGATACTTCATCCGCAGGTCATCGCCACCATCTGTTTTATCTTCGATAAGGAATGGGGGTAATTTTGCCGCATTTAAGATCTCCAATGCAGTGACCTTGATTTCGATTTCGCCAGTAGGGATTTCTTTATTTTTATTAGAACGTTCTACCACTACACCACTCACTTGGATCACAAACTCGCGTCCAAGGCTACGCGCACCTTCACAAAGATCGGCATTATCGTTCATGTTAAAAACCAACTGGGTAATACCGTAACGATCTCGGATATCTATAAAAGTCATTCCGCCTAAATCTCTAGAATTCTGCATCCAACCACAGAGTGTTACATTTTCGCCTAAATTTTGCAGTGTTAAAGCACCGCAAGTCGTTGTTCTTAACATTTTTAAATTAAATTTTGAGCCGCAAAAATACCGATTTAGTTTCTAATCCTATAAGCTTTTTGAAACCTTATGGGATTGTTCTCCTATTTTATAGCTTATTGCACAAGCATTTGTGATTGAAATGGATGCTGTTAAAAACACCGTAGGGGCGATTTGGGTATAAAATAGATTTTTTTTCTACCTTGATGCAACGTTTTTAAAAATAGCCTGTCTTTTAACATGAACGCTTTAGAATTTGGAAACTGTATACATAGATAAGCACCTATCGCTGGTAAATGATTGCCGAACAGGCAACAGAAAGGCACAATTTGAATTGTACAAATTGTATGCTAGTGCCATGTACAATGTGGCATTGCGCATCGTAAATGATGACGCCGAGGCCGAAGATGTGCTCCAAGAAGCTTTCTTAGATGCCTTTAACCGAATTGGTGACTTTAGACAAGAAACAACCTTTGGGCTGTGGCTTAAGCAGATCGTCATCAACAGGGCCATCAATTACCTAAGAAAGCGCAAGGCTGAATTTGTAAGCCTGGATGAAGTAGAAATTGCGGACGAACCTTCGAACGATTACGAAGAAACGCAATTAAAGGTAGAAGCCATAAAGGCTGCAATGGCCGAACTGCCCGATGGATATAGAGTAGTATTGACACTCTATCTATTTGAAGGGTACGACCATGAAGAGATTGCACACATATTGAAAATAACAGAAAATACATCACGCTCACAGTATATGCGGGCAAAAAGAAAGTTGAATAGTTTATTAGAAATGAAAGGAGTAGCAAGATGAGCAATAAATTAGAGGGGTTTGTAAAAGACAACAAAAGAGAATTTGAGGTAAAAGGGCCATCAGACCAATTGTGGGAACGCATTTCGGCAGAGCTGGATAAAAAAAAGCAACCAAAGCGCACAATTAAACTGTACCAATGGATGAGCATTGCCGCCATGTTGGTGATCAGTGTGGGCATTTATTTTACCTATAATTATAAACAAGCGAATAATCGCCAGATCGAAGTAGCAGATATCAGTTCTGAGTTTGGAAAAAAGGAAGTCCGTTTTGTAAACCAGATCGAAGAAAAGAAAGACAGCTTAGCCGTATATGCTTCGGCCAATCCAGATCTATATAAAAGGTTTACCGAAGACCTCAAAAACCTGGATGAAGAGTACAATAGGTTAAAAAACCAATTACCAAATAGCCCAAACCAATTATGGGTGGTAAAGGCCATGGTAAAAAACCGCGAAATGCAATTGCAGGTTTTAAAACAGCAATTGATGATCATAAACCAAGTCAATCAATATAAAAAGGAGAGTACAATATGAAAAATCTAATGTTATGTATGTCGGGCATGTTGCTCGCCACACAAATAAACGCACAGCAGATAAGCACTTCTGTTAGCGTTAATGCAAACGCAAATACTTCCACCTCTTATAGCTATACTGTAAATGATGTTAAAAAGCAGGTCAACGTAAAGTATAGCAGCAACATGCAAGAAGTACAAGACGACAATTCTGTAAAGTCTAAATCTTTTACCAAATCGTTTGGTGTAGACCGCAGCGACAAAATAAGCTTGAGCAACCAATTTGGTTCAATGACCATTAAAACATGGGATAAAAACGAAATCAAGGTTGATGCAGATATTAAAGCCTATGCAAAAACAGAAGAAGAAGCCCAAAGATTATTAGACCAGGTTTCAATTAGCGCAACTAAAGACGGAGACTTAGTAAGCTATAAAACCAACACGGGCGATAGAAACGGAAACTGGGGCAGTAGCGTTAGAAACGGCAAAGTGATCTGGCGCAGAGAGGTAAAGATCCACATGACGGTTTACATGCCGGCCTCAAATGCATTAACAGCTTCACAAACCTACGGTCCACTTTCCATAGATGACTTTGCGGGCCCTACCTCTTTAAAAGTGCAATACGGAAATTTAATTGCCGGCAACCTAAGTAACAGCAACAATTACATCTCTGTACAATACGGAAAGGCCGCTTTAAGAGATGTAAATGCTGCCAAAATCAAACAACAATACGGCGATGGCTTAACGATCAACACCATTGGCAACATAGACTTAGATGCCCAATATAGTTCTGCAAAGATCGGTACCGTTAAAGGTACTGCGAACATCAAACATCAATATGGTAGTGGAACAACCATCGAAACCGCAGGTGCTTTGACTTTAAGCGCGCAATACACAAAAATAAAAGTTGGAAACCTAAAAGGAAACTTGAACGGCAAGGTACAATACGGTAGGATCACTGTTGATGAAATCGAGAGTGGGAATAAAGACATCACGATAAATGGTAGCTACTCTGATATTGACCTCGGCTTTGGAGCCGCTTACAACGGCGATTTTGATATCTCAACCAATTATGGTGGCGGCTTTAGATATGGTTCTAATGTAACTACCAAAAAATTAGGCGAGGACAGAGGCTATAATTCTGTTAAAAACTACAGCGGGCAAGTGGGCAAGGGCGGTACCGCAAAAATAAATATCAGAACAGATTACGGTTCAATCACATTTAAATAATAAAAAGGGTGTGCTTAAGGCACACCCCTTTTTTATGGCTAAAGAATAACTTCTACCATGAAAACTGTACTAAGATTTATTTCCCTACATTTCTTATTCATTTCTATTGCTTTTGCACAAACACCTAAGCAAACCATCGTTACAACAGATATCGATAATTTTTGGACTGCCTTTGACCAGCTTAAAACCACAACAGACAGCTTAAAACAGCTAGATATCTTACAGCAGTTATATGTAGACAAGGGTACTCCTGGGCTAAAGGCTTTTATGGAAGCCAAAGGTTATACCACCGCTGCATGGTTAAAATGCATCCGCAGCTATCCAAAATACTGGGCCTCCATCAGACCCAAAACTTATCAGGTTAAAACCTTGAGCAAACAATTTGACCCTTATCTCAAAAAGTTTAAACAGCTTTATCCAGAGTTAAGACCTGCCAATATCTATTTCTGCATCGGTGCGATGCGCTCTGGCGGAACCACACAGGGCGACAAGGTATTGATCGGAGCCGAATTGGCAACAGGAAATCTTGAGGTAGACCTTTCTGAATTGCCAACAAATACCAAAACATGGCTGACCACCTACTTTGGTTCTGACCCATTTAAAAATATTGTCTTGTTAAACATGCACGAATATGTGCATACGCAAGAGAAACGCTCTGGAAATACCTTATTGGGCCAAAGTATTTTTGAGGGTACAGCAGATTTTGTTGCCGAATTGATTACTGGAAAAGTACCTGCCATGCCTTATATGACGTATGGAAAGGCACATGAAACAGAACTCAAAGAAAAATTCAAAGCACAGCTGTTCCTAACCGATTATAGCGATTGGTTATATAACGGCACCTCAAACAGTTTTGGCGTAGGCGACCTAGGCTACTACATGGGTTACGCCATCTGCAAAACCTATTATGATCAGGTTAAGGATAAAAAAGCAGCCATCAAAGAATTGATTGAGTTAGATTATGGCAATGATGAGGTGGTAGAGGCCTTTCTGAAAAAGACAAACTATTTTAAAGAAGGCTTCAATAAAGAAGAGATCATCAAAGCTTACGAAAGCAAAAGACCAGTAATTACCAGTATCGGTCCGTTTGCCAATGGAGATACAAACGTAGACCCAGAATTGAAAGAAGTTCAACTTCACTTTTCGAAACCCATGAAAAACAGGTACTCTATCAGTTTAGGTATATGGGGAGAAAAAAGCTATCCTTTAGACAAAGTTGTAGGTTTTTCTGAAGATAAAAAGACCTTTACCCTCAAAATGGAGCTCAAACCCGGTCAATCTTATAGTTTTTTAGTTACGGGTAGAGGCTTTGCATCTGAAGACGGTTACCCACTAGTTGAATTCCCTGTTAATTTTAAGACCAAATAAACTTTTTAAGACCAAACAAATAATAATACCCTGAGCTCCGATAAATATTATCGGGGCTTTTTTTATCTTCGTAGCAGATAAATGTAACTATGGATTTTTTAGCCACACCAGAAGCCTGGATCTCTCTTTTAACCCTAACCGTTTTAGAAATTGTTTTAGGGATAGACAATATTGTATTCATTTCAATATTATCGGGCAAACTGCCTCAATCGCAACAGAAAAAAGCCAGACAACTAGGCCTGGCCTTGGCCATGATCACCCGTGTATTGCTCCTACTTTCACTAACTTGGGTAATGAGCTTAACCACTCCATTATTTAACATGGGCGAGTGGATTGGCATGTCGAGCCAAGAATGGTTAGATAAATTGGCCATTTCTGGAAGAGACCTCATCCTGTTGATCGGAGGTTTGTTCCTGATCTACAAAAGTACCCACGAAATCCACAACAAACTTGAAGGCGAAGAAGAAGGCGAAGGAAAAGGAAAAGTACATTCGTTTGCAGGTACGATCATCCAGATATTGATCCTCGACATTGTATTCTCTCTCGATTCTGTAATCACTGCAGTAGGGATGGCAGAACACATAGAAATTATGATTGCCGCAGTGGTCATCGCTGTAATTGTTATGATGTTCTCTGCCAGTGCCATCAGTAATTTCGTAAACCAACATCCAACCGTAAAAATGTTGGCCCTTTCATTTTTATTGTTGATCGGTGTATCACTCCTTGCCGAAGGTTTAGACCAACACATCCCTAAAGGTTATGTATATTTTGCCATGGCTTTCTCTGTACTCGTAGAAATGTTAAACCTGAAGATGAAAAAGAACAGCAAAAAACCTGTTAAACTGCGCAACGTACCTAAAGAAGAAACTGAAAAATAAATAAATTATTTGTTTGTAAAACAAGGTCAGAAGGGCGTCGGTAACGGTAGCCCTTCTTTTCGTTGCGCCCATTAAAAATGGGGCTTCACTACAATAAGGTTTATAGTGTAAAGTTTTGAAACTCTGCTGACAAAACAGTTATTGCAATTTTGTTGCGTTTGGGTTTTATTATTTAGTTTTGCTGCAAATCATTCTGTATGCAACAACAAAAAATTTTCGACGCCATCATTATCGGTGGCAGTTATGCAGGTCTATCAGCCGCAATGGCTTTAGGTCGCTCGTTAAGAAATGTACTGGTTATTGACAATGGTAAACCTTGTAACCAACAAACACCGCACTCGCACAACTTCCTGACCAGAGATGGAGAAACTCCTGCCCATTTAGCCGCCATTGCCAAAGCACAGGTTTTAGTTTATCCAACGATACAATATCTTGATGATACGGTTATCAATGCCCATCAGATCGAAAATGGCTTCAAAGTTGATACCTTCAACGAAACCTTCCAAGCCAAAAAATTGATCCTCGCAACAGGTGTCAAAGATATCTTACCCAATATCAAAGGTTTTGCCGAGTGCTGGGGTATTTCTGTGTTACACTGCCCATATTGCCATGGCTACGAAGTTAGAAGTAAGGCAACAGGTATCATTGCCAATGGTGAAATGGGGTACGAATTTATCAAGCTCATCAGCAATTGGACCGAAGACTTAACCTTGTTTACGAATGGTCCGATTGAACTCGATCAATTGAGCCAACAAAAATTAGCCTCGAAGAAAATCAACATTGTAGACAAAGAGATTGAGGAACTGGTACACAACAATGGGTTGGTTAGCCATATCAGATTTAAGGATGGAAGCCAACAAAAAATTGAGGCCATCTATGCCCGCTCCGTTACACAACAGTACACCTCAATTGCCGCAGACCTAAACTGTGATCATACGCAAGATGGTTATATAGCGGTAAACAACCTACAACAGACTTCAGTTTATGGTGTATATGCGATTGGCGATTCAACCACGATGATGCGTTCTGTATCAAATGCGGTGGCAACAGGTGCCATAGCTGGAGCGACCTTAAATAGAGAACTGATCAATGAAGAGTTTTAGGTCGATAAAATTGTTGATTAATCGCTGAGCTATAATTTCATCAAGCCAAAGCTAAAAACTACTTTTGCTGGCCAAACATTAAGCTTAAATTTATGATTACTTTTTTTGAAGCTACCCTAGCCGAACTGTCTATCCATAGAATCGGGAATAAACTACAGGACGAATTCTATGTCCTTTCAGAAAATTCCATGCACATCCAGGATGAAATGTTGAACCAGTTATTGCTACAGTATTTTCTTTCTCCCTACGAAAAAGTAAACGAGATCTACCGCTTTATGCATCCCAACAACGACCTCAATTTAAATGAGGTCTATCATTTTGCTGCCGAGATATTTAACAATGGTGCTATATTTCACGACAACAGCAAAAAGCTGGCAACCTATCTGTATGAAATCTCCAACCATCCGAAAATAAAATCTGGAGAGCTTTATATTGCCTATTTTGAAAATGTACAGATCGAGGGTGATTTACATGATGCCATCGGAATCTTTAAATCGGAAACGAAAGAAAGCTACCTAAAGGTTTATCCAGAACAGAACGGCTTTGGATTAAGTTATGAGCAGGAAGCCATCAACATCAGTAAATTGGATAAAGGTTGTTTGATCTTCAACACCGATAAGGAGGAAGGGTTTAAGGTGGCCGTGATCGACCAGACCAACCGCAGTGCAGAAGCCGTGTATTGGAAAGATGAGTTTTTAAAACTAAAGATCAGAAATGACAATTATAACCAGACCCAAAATGTATTGGGGGTATACAAAAGCTTTGTTACCGAAAAATTGGATGACGATTTTGAAATCTCCAAAACGGATAAGATAGACCTGCTCAACCGATCGATGAAGTATTTCAAAGAGAAGGAAAGTTTTGACATCGATGAATTTGCCAACGAAGTCATCGCTAACAAGGAAGGGATAGAATCGTTCAAAAACTACAAAAAGAGCTACGAGGAAGAATTTGATACCCCAATCGCCGACACTTTCGACATTTCTAATGCTGCCGTAAAAAAACAGGCCAAAGCTTTCAAGAGCATCTTAAAATTAGATAAGAACTTTCATATCTACATCCATGGCAACAAAGACCTGATTGAAAAAGGTTTTGACGATGATAAAGTGATGAATTATTACAAAGTTTATTTTAAGGAAGAAGAATAAAATAGAGATGCCGATTTAAGCTAAAAAATCTATAAATTGGTGATAACAAAATCCCTTTGTTAAACTAAAGCTAAATCTATGGCACTATTTATCAAAATCCTCAACTCAGTCCTTATTCTTTTTGCACTATACATGGGCATCAAACAAGGATTTGCAATGGTCAGTGGCAAAGCAGAAATGTTGCAGTTCTTCAATAAGTTTGATGTTGGAAAATCCGGTGTATTGATATTGGGTACATTGACCATTATTGGGGCCATATTGGTTTTATTTCCTAAAACTTTTATATATGGTAACTTTATAACTGCAGCTGGAATTTTATTTATCATTGCTTTAGAGCTAAATCATAAAGATTTAAAAGGAGCTGCCATCGAACTGCCATTCTTATTATTGTCATTGGTTATCCTTTATCTACAACATCCTTTGGCTAAATCCTGACACCTTCATTCAATATCAAGATTACATTTTTTATACGTTTCTAATGCAATTCTATCAATTCTTATATTTTATTTCATTCCTAACATTAACGTTACCCGCTTTTTATTGATGTTGTTGTAATTTAATTTTTAAACCATTAGTTTTAATAATTATGAGTTTAGAAACCAAGCAGAACAGTATCTTTAAAGTAATCGGTGCCTCATCTTTAGGTACTTTGATTGAGTGGTATGATTTCTACATTTTTGGAAGTTTGGCTACGATCATCGGCGCTCAACTTTTTCCGGCAGATGCAGGAGCTTCGGCCTTGATCAATACTTTGGCCATTTTTGCTGCAGGCTTTATTGTTCGTCCGTTTGGGGCTTTGGTTTTTGGTCGATTGGGTGATCTGATCGGCAGAAAATATACATTTCTATTGACACTTGTTTTGATGGGCGGCTCTACCTTTTTAATTGGGCTGATTCCATCTTATGCCAGCATCGGTTATGCCGCGCCAATTTTGGTACTCATTTTACGCTTGGTACAAGGCTTGGCCCTTGGAGGCGAATATGGTGGTGCCGCAACCTATGTTGCCGAACATGCGCCTCCAGGCAAAAGAGGATTTTTTACCAGTTGGATCCAGACCACAGCTACACTTGGTCTATTTCTTTCTTTAGGAATTATTGTGCTTTCCAAAAATATCATTGGTGCCGAAGCCTTTGCAGATTGGGGTTGGAGAATACCTTTCTTGCTATCTATTTTATTGGTAGGTGTGTCTATCTACATCCGTTTAAAGATGCACGAATCGCCAATGTTTACCAAACTCAAAACCGAAGGCAAGGTTTCTAAAAATCCTTTAAAAGAAAGCTTTAGTAAAAAGACAAACTTTAAAATGGTGTTATTGGCCTTATTTGGCGCCACCATGGGTCAGGGTGTAATCTGGTATACTGGCCAGTTTTATGCACAATCCTTTATCGAAAATACCTGTAAGATAGATTTTAATGACTCTCGGTACATCTTACTTTGGGGCATTGCCTTCGCCACCCCATTTTTTGTGGTATTCGGTGCATGGAGTGATAAAGTGGGCCGAAAATGGATCATGTTAACTGGAATGCTGTTAGGAATCATCTTCTACAGGCCAATCTATCAACTATTTCTGGACAAAAGTGACATCAAGACCTTAAATACCTCAAAAACAGTAAAAGTTGCTGAGCCTATCATTACACATCACGCCCTACACAACAACGGCGATAGCTTGGTCAACATTAGTACCATGTATACATTGGCCGATGGCACATCCTTCAATAAGGTATTGGTTGATACCGTTTATGCAGACCCTCATAAAGCCGTTGGTCATGCAAAAGAAGTTTATAAGGATAAAAAATTAAGCACAAGTACTTTCTGGATTTTTGTTGGGCTTGTTTTTTTCCAGATCTTATTGGTTACCATGGTATATGGTCCAATTGCGGCATTTCTGGTAGAATTATTCCCTACCAAGATCCGTTATACCTCAATGTCTTTACCTTACCATGTAGGTAATGGCGTTTTTGGAGGCTTAGTGCCGTTTATTGCCACCCTTATTGCCAGTTTTGCCGGTTCTACACCACTTTCAGGCTTGTGGTATCCGATAGGTATTGCTGCCTTAAGTTTTATCATTGGCGCTGTTTATCTTTCCAATAAACCAGATCCAAACGTTAACGACTAGAAAAGATGAAATCACTTAAAAAGATATTAGGTTTAGTTTGGATCATCCTTGGTCCAACAGCTATGGTTTTTATGGCCTGGCAAGCTTGGGACAAAGTAAGCAAGGCTGAAGCAGGCGTGGCCCAAACCAACACCGCACTCCAATGGGGGATCATCCTACTGATCTTTATTCCAATTGCAATCGGTCTGGTTATTTTTGGGAAATATGCTTTAGCTGGCGAATATGACCAGCTGCCAGAAAGCTCCGAAGATTTGTAGCTTTTAGTCGAATCCTATTTCCAAAAAAGAAAAAAAAGACGCTAATAATTAAGAAAATTAGCTCTTAGTTTCATTTTAAAAAACAATTGACCAATTCCATTTTGCTTTGCATACATTTAGTGATATGCTTGTAAAAACCTATGGAAGTGCCGTTTATGGTGTTGACGCCTTAACCATTACAATTGAAGTTAGTGTAGGCAGTGGCACCAAATATTATGTAGTTGGGCTACCCGATAATGCTGTAAAAGAAAGCATGTTCAGGGTAGAAAGTGCGATACGGATTTCGGGTTACCGGATGCCTCGCCAAAAAATTGTGGTCAATCTAGCGCCTGCAGATATCAGAAAAGAAGGATCAGCTTATGACCTCCCAATTGCTATTGGTATCCTGGCTGCTTCAGGGCAAATTATTGTCGACGACCTAGAGAAATACTTCCTGATGGGAGAACTCTCTTTAGACGGAAGCCTACAAAGTATCAAAGGCGCCTTACCAATTGCCATCCAAGCTAGAAAAGAAGGTTTTAAAGGATTTATTTTGCCCATGGTCAACGCTAGAGAAGCCGGCATTGTAAATGATGTGTTGGTGTACGGAATGGAAACCTTAGCAGCAGTAATCGACTTCCTTAATGGCAAGGACACCCCAGAGCCTGTAGTTATTGACACCCGAGCGGAGTTTTCTAAACAGATCAATAGTTACGAACAAGATTTTTCGGATGTAAAAGGGCAAGAAAACATCAAACGTGCTTTAGAAATTGCCGCAGCTGGCGGACATAATGTGATTTTGATAGGACCACCGGGGGCTGGAAAAACCATGTTGGCCAAACGTTTACCTACGATCTTACCTCCTCTTAATTTACAAGAAGCCTTAGAAAGCACCAAGATATATTCTGTTGCCGGTAAATTGCCCATCGCCAATGCTTTGATGACAGAAAGACCTTATCGATCTCCGCACCATACCATTTCTGATGTGGCTTTGGTTGGTGGAGGAATCAATCCCCAACCCGGGGAAATTTCTTTAGCACATAATGGCGTTCTTTTTTTAGATGAATTACCAGAGTTTAAACGTACTGTACTCGAAGTGATGCGTCAGCCGTTGGAAGATAGGAAGGTTAGCATTTCTAGAGCTAGGTTTTCTGTAGAATATCCTTCAAGTTTTATGCTGGTTGCTTCTATGAATCCTTGCCCATGTGGATTTTTCAATCATCCAGAAAAGGAATGTTTATGTGCTCCAGGTGTGGTACAAAAATACCTGAGCAAGATTTCAGGTCCTTTGTTAGACCGCATCGACTTACATGTTGAAGTTACACCTGTAAACTTCAACGAACTCTCTTCTTCACGTGAGGAAGAAAGGAGTAGTCAGATCCGAGAACGGGTAATGAAAGCCAGGACAGTACAAGACAGTCGTTTCAAATTACACGATGCCTTGCATTTTAATGCGCAGATGAGCCCAAATATGGTGAGGCAGATCTGTACAATTGATGATACCGGGCAAGCCTTGATCAAAAGTGCAATGGAAAAACTAGGCCTTTCTGCCAGAGCTTATGATCGGATCCTAAAAGTAGCACGTACCATTGCCGATCTAGATGCAAGCGAAAACATTGAAGCAGGGCACTTGGCAGAAGCTATCCATTATAGAAGTTTAGACAGGGAGAGTTGGGCAGAGTAAAATGTACGTTAAAAGAAAACCACCTATCAAATGTTAGAAAAACTTGTATCTTTCTAAAAATTACGCTTACATGAAATTACTTCTCAAAACTTTACTTTTCATTATTTTCCTAACAGCCAATTCTACCTTACTTTTTGCACATGATACTAACGAAACCTCGCACACCATCATCAATGGCGGCATTGGAATTGGTAGCGCCCTGGCCATTGTGATCTGCTGGTCTAGAACCGAATCTGTATTGACATCTATTTTAGCTGGCATTTTTGGCTGGTTGTATGTCATCTATTATTTGATCGTCAGAGAAAAAGAGAATGGTTAATTCTTATCGTCTACTACTCTTCCTCCAGTTAAATGGAAGCAGATTTGGTATAGCATAAGAATTAATTGTCTTTAGTTGTAGCGTTTCTTCTGCGAATCTCGTCATCTAATTAACACGGCATCAGACTTAGATTATAACTGCCTATTTTTTAAAAAAGAGACACCTTTCACTACTTTTAAACCTTGTGGTTTCTCTTCAAAATCACTATTTTAGCAACATAAACCGAAAAACAAAATGAAATCAGCTCTTAAGTTATTTGTACTATTATTGGTAGTTCTTGGCACATCTTGTAAAAAGGATAATGCAGAGGCAAAAAGAAGATTAGCTTCGTTAACCAAAGCAGGTTGGCTTACTTTAAAGATAGAAGAGAAAAACACAGATGGCTCATGGAAAGACATTACACCTGCTTATTCAGCATTAGAAGCTGATAACCAACTGATTTTCCGCGACAATGGGTATTGCGAAATCAATGAAGGTGAATTAAAGTTCCCTGGAAACGCACAGATTGCATTTTCTGGAGAATGGACTTTTACCGATAACGCAAGCAAAATCCAGATCATTGGTGGCAACCTGATGGAAATTTTAGAACTGAACGATACTAAACTACAGGTATTGATCCCTAAATATTCACCCGTTCAGCGTTATACTTTCGGGCATCCTTAGGTTTTTAATCTAAGTCTTCTTCTTCCTCCTCCTCATTTTGGGGGAGTTGTTTATAGGCTTCTATTTGTTGCCCGATAAGGTTCACTTCTTCGTTTTCTTCGAAGATTGGCATGTCTGTTTTATAATCTAGTTTTAGCCAAATTGTTGAAGTATCCTTTTGGATCTGGATGTATTCTGTTCCGTTTTTAAAAATGGTATAGGTATCATTTCCCTCTGGGAAAACGGCATAATTAACTGTTCCAACTTCTATATCAAAGGGTTCCATAAACTTAAGATTTAAAGTCTCAAAGATACGGATATCGATTTTAAATTACTGTTTCAGGGCTTTTAATTGATAAATAAAGTCGATAAACTTTTGGCTTGCATAGTTGGCTGCTCCTGCTTCATTGTAAGAAATCCTACCCATTTTATCCAAAACAACCGTAGTAGGTAACGAACCTTTAAAAATCACATCAGGTATATCACCTGCAGCAATAAAGACAGGCATCTTATATTTTTTTCGGTCCATATAGGCCTGTGCCTTTTCAAAATTGCTATCCGCATCCACCATTAAAAAAACAACCTCTTTGTCTGCTGCAAATTGTTGATGCAATTTATTTACAGAAGGCATCTCTGCCAAACATGGCGGGCACCAGGTAGCCCAAAAATTGAGGAAAACAACTTTACCTTTTAACGCTGCCAAACTGACTACATTCCCCTTGGCATCTTTAAATTTAATGCTTGATAGGTCTGTAGCAATCGTTGTCTTTTCTGTATTGACTTCAGGCCTAAATAGACCGAGCTGCATCAAGCCTTGCATCAACAACGCTTTGGCCGAAGGAACAAATAGGATCAGCAAAACAAAGGCGATCAACAAGCCATTTAGTATATTTTTCTTTGTCATCTTTTTTTTGATTTCCATCGCATTAATAATAAGTGATCATACCTCCGCTTCCACCAAATTTCTGTAGGCTATAGCTCAAGCCAAAGGTAAAATAACGGGTAATCTGGTTGCTTCTGCTATCAATAGTCGAATTTCCAGAAACATATCTCGACAAGTTGTTTCCTTGGGCCAATAGATCAACCACTTTTACGTTTGCGGTAAGCAGCTTGCTCTTTAAGAAGGTTTTACTCAATGTTGCCCCAATTAAAAAAGGATTGGTATTGGCAATAGCATAACCCGTGTTTATCCTTTTCGAAAAGCTGGTTTCGAACTTAAAGGTCTTTAAAAAATTGCCTCTTGCAGTTAGTGCAAGATTCCATGTTTCTATATTTCTAGACACTCCTTTGATCAATGTGTAATTGTTTGCATTCAATCCGTACGTCGCTTTTCCATTGATGGCTATCTTTTTTAACATCAGGTTTGAGCTGATTGATTGAGAAATACCAAATGATTGGTTAAACAGTTTGACATTATCGGTAAAAACAACATTGTTCCCATAGTTAAAATTACCCGAAAGGTTAATGGTAAACTTGTTCTTAGCTAACGGAATATTATAAAAATAATTGCCATTAACATTGTATGCACCATTGGTGTTTTCGTAATGGGTTTCTTGTTTTAGACCATTCAAAGTATCACGTATCAGAATTACATTACTAACGATCTGGTTTTGTGTTGTTGATGCCCCAATGGATACCTGCAAAGATTTTCCACTTTTAGGATCATTGCCATTGTAACTGATGTTAAATGTATGACTAAAAGAGGGTTTAAGGTTAGGGTTACCTACAATGACATTCTGCAGGTTTTGGGTGTTTCTAACGGGTTGCAATTGATTTGGACTAGGACTATTGCTATTTCCATTGTACCGCATCGATAAGGTCTTGTTATTTTTTACCCGATAAGAAAGGTTAAATGTAGGGGCATAGTTGATATTGGTATTCTTGAGTTGGACATTCAGGTTTTCATAGTCGCCGATCAATGTGCTAGGCCTGATGCTACCACCTAATGTATAATTCATTTTTTTGCTGTTAAAAGCATAGTTAAGCCCAATGTTCTGAGAAAAGAACAGAGACGAGTATTGGGTGCTTAACGAATCGACATACCGGACATTGTTCGCTTTATCTGTCACATAAGTCAGGATGTCATTATTGGTATTCCCAATTGCGAAACCATAAGAAGCGTTGATATTTCTACTGGACAAGGTATCTTTCGGTTTTTTTAAAGGGTGGCTATAGGTAATCATCCCGCCAAAATTGTTGTTGTTATTTCTAGCGTTGACCAAACGATTCAGCAATGAGTCTTTTGCTAAAACAAGGGTAATAGGGTCGTAATACAAAGTGTTACTGATAATGTTCTGCCTATTTTTTCCTAGAGAGGCACGAAGAGTGATATTTCCTGAAATTGACGCTCCTTTTTTAGCCAACTTTCTAGACCAATTCAAATTTCCGTTTATATTGGGAGTAGTATTTCTAGAGTTACTCTCATTGAGCAGGTCTTGTTTGATGATCCCATTCTGTTTAGCGCTCGAATTATTGTTGCCACTATTCTGTGAATAACCAATATTCATCGATCCGTTGATGAAATCTTTTTGGGTATTGTTCTGATAATCCAAACCTACACTATGGTTGCCTCCTTTATTATTTCCACTACTTTGGTTGGCGCTATAAATTGTACCCAGCGTATTTACAGTCTCTATAAATGAAACGTTTTCATTGTCATTATAATTGTTATAGAAATAATATTTAATCCCAAAGCTTCCATTTTTTTTAAATGTTCTGCGGAAGTTAATAGCGGCATTGCTGCTTCTACTTTGTCCGGCGCCATTATCCCCTTGGTCGGCATTAAAATAAGCGCCTATCTGTTCTTTTTCTCTCCAAATATTGGTATTCCCATCTACAGAAACTTGTTTGCTTGTTCCGCCGTTTACACCAATGCTTCCAAACATTCCGCCCTTCACCTCTGATTTTGTAACGATATTGAGCATTTTTTGTGGCTCTCCAACCTTTATACCCGTAAAATTGGCATCATCTCCATAATCATCTATCACCTGTATTTTGGCTACGATACTTGCAGGCAATTTGCTGATGAAATCCTTTACATTATTGGTAAAAAAATCTTTTCCATTAACCCTGAGTTTGGTCATCCCTTTACCCATGGTTGTTACATTGTCTTCAAAATCAACTTCAATACCCGGCATTTGTTTGATCAGGTCGCTTACCTTATCTCCGGCCAAAACTTGAAAAGCTGCAGCATTAAACTCTACGGTATCTTTCATTACGCGCATCGGTTTAACAGCTGCATGTACTTCAACTTCCTTCAGCATGATGCCTGAATTTTTTAAGATAATGGGAGCAATCTCTAATTGTTTCTCTCCCTTTTCGAACTTGTAACTACGGGTGTTTGTATGATAACCCATGCTACTGATATTGAGCGAAAAACTTTCTGTTTTAATCGCTTTGAAAATAAACTTACCTGATTTATCTGTAACTGTCCTGAGGGTATCGGTCCCTGCAATCAGCAAAATATTTGCATCGGCGATCGCAACATTCAAACTGTCTACCACACTTCCGGTAACTTTATGGGAAGTTTGGGCAAGCGTTATTGTTGAATAGCAAAGATTAAAGAAGAGAAATAAAAGCGCGCTTAATTTATAAATGGTTTTCAATTTGTTTTCGACAAAATCCGTTAACAAACTTAATATTTAGTTTTTACGAAACGAAAGACATCTGATATTATTATAAATTAAGCTTTTAGAAGTCAAATTTCAACCGTAGTCCTGTTCCGATCAACCTCAAATTATCTTTGCTCACTTCCTTCATTGGCAATTTCATAAAAGGTTCTATAGACACCGCATTGTTTTTTGAAATCTTCTTTTTGTAGCCAACTGATAGATTATAGAAGCCGATATATTTACTTTCGTTGGTATTCGATTCTGGGGCTGGTTCAGTGGTACGCTGATTAACAAACATGCTATTGGTAAACGATGCTTCATTACCTAATCCTCCACCTACTATTGGACTATTGGGAGCTCCCGCTGCACCTCCAAGCAAGTAATTTGGAACTAGTTTTTTCTCCAAATAGGTATTGTTACGTTGGTAATCGAGTACAGCAAAGGCAGAAACACCAAAATTGGCGTAAATACTATTACTGATGTGGTATTTCAGCTCTAATGGAATATCTAAGCCAATTACCTTTTCGCTAGTAGACTCTAGGTTTTTACTATCTTGGACAAAGGCCGCTGAGGATGGCGAATAGGCAAGCCCACTTGGTGTTGCACTTTTACTGGCCGTCATTTCATTATAAGCGATACCAGAGCTCAAGGATAATTTATCTGAAAGGCTATATTCCATACTTAAGCCATAACCCATATTCAGTTTTTTGGTATTGCCAAATGAAGGGGCAACCAACACTCCCAATTCCCACCTATTCGCTCTTTTATCCAATTGGTTAGCTTGTGGCTTGGCTTTTTCGGTCTCTTTGTTCAAGAAATCTATAATATTAGGTTTGGACTTTTCTTCAGCAATGATGGTTACCTGTTGAGGATCTGTTTTAGGCGTAGTTACTGTTGTTACATTCTCGTTTACCGTATTTCCTACTACTTGTTGATTTATAGACGTCGTGTTATTGGAATTAGCTGCAACTACAACCGCTGGTACCGTGGTGACATCCTGTTTTATTGGTTCTTCCGGTTTTGTATTTGCAAATACATGCCCCTGATCTACGCTTTCATTAAAAATCTCTGTCTTTGACTCTTTTTCCGTTTCAACAACTGTTGGCAAATCAGTTACCGTTTGATCTTTGGGTAGTTCAGTTATAGGAGCTGAACCCGTTTTGGTTATTTTATTTCCCTGCTCTTCTGGTTGCTGTTTTGTGATCAAGAAAATAGCAAATGCTAATGCCAATAGGGCTGCAACCCCGCCTAAACTCCTGATCCATAAAATCGGTGTTTTTTTCGGCTGTTGTTCCCCATTAAATTTCTCCCATGCGCCTACCTCATAAGTTTCCTCATGTGCCATTAGGCTTTGCCTGATGTGAGCAATTAACTCCTCTTCAGTTGGCTGCTTATGTTCAGTTGGTTGCATATGAATTAATTAATGTCTTAGAATAAAGTGTTCTCAACTTATTTTTCGCCCTCGCTAAATAAACTCTACTCGAACTCTCTGGGATGTTTAATATTTTTGATATCTCGTCATGAGAAAACCCTTCAATCTCGAATAAATTAAAGATCAGTTTTTGTGTCTCTGGCAACGCATCAAGAAGTTTTAAGATATCTTTTACGTTTAATGCCGCAATAACGGTTACTTCAGTTAATGGCTCTTGATGTTCTGTGATTTCATCAATAGATAATAGACTACGTTTGGTACGCAAAAAATCTATGGCCGTACGGGAGGCAATTTTTGCTATCCAAGCTTTAAATGCCCTTTGGTGTTCTTCTGTATTTTTGGGAAGGTTAAATTGAACAATGGCCTTAAAAATCTTTATAAAGCTATCGTTAACCAACTCTTCAGCATCATTTCTCTCATTTACATAACGCAAAACCACGGCCATTAAATAGCCATAAAATGATTTATAAACCATTTCTTTGCTCTTGCTGTTTTGATTTAAGCAACCCGCGATAATCTCCTCAAACTTGAGCATTCCTACTGATGTATCTTTAAGTTGTTTTCAATCATAGAAATGATTAAACGTTTTTTATTATTAAAAATTTTTTAAAAAGCCAGCCCATATAAAGCTGGCTTTTGGCAAAAGCTATTTGTGTGTGAAAACAGCAACGCCTAATTTGGTTTCATCTGTAGCCGCTTTAAGTCCTCGGGCATAAACGGTATATATCTTTCCTTCTTCAATTTTAACATCTGCGATAAATGTTTCTACGTTTCCTGTGTTTTTATTTTTCACCAAAAACTTCACATTATTTCCTGGGTCAATGGTCTCAAAAGTTGAATATTCCTTAAATGCTTTATTGGTAAACAGATCTGTAGGTTTTCCGTCAATAGCTAAGTTTAAGGGATCCGAATCTGGACTTAAATTTACAAATCGGACTTTAGCTTTACCTGCTGCCGGTTTGGCCAAATCGTCTTCCAATAAAAGGAATTTGATGTTTTCCAACTTATCGATCACAAAAAGTGAGTATCCTTTGTTTACAGTAAGTGTAGCAAATTCTGACTTTAAAGCTACTCCTGATTCTTTTTTGGTAACTGTTAGTTTTCTGTTTCCAGAATATGCATTTAAATAATCTATTTTAGATCCATAGCCAAAATCGCTGATCGTTGCCCTCGTATTATCTACATACACATCTAGTTTTTCTATTGTTGGTGAAGCGTGGATCAGACTTAAGCCAGAAACGTCAACTACAATATAATCTTGTTTCTTTGCACAAGATAACAAAGCTACCGATAGCGTAACAGCAGCAATGATGGCTTTATAGTTAAATGATATTTTCATGATTAATTTTTAAGATATATAAAATAATAGGTTAACGGCCATTAACATTTTCGTCATTAATACGAGAATGGTTTGCCAAACGCTACATCAATGTTGCATTATTTTTGCAATTATAGCGCATAGCTATAGTATAGGGAAACAAATTGGACTAATCAGCATCAACACGGATGTTTTTGCCACCAAATTTAGAGATATTATAACTAAGCCCAAATGTAAAAACACGGGTAGCCTGATTGGTCCTACTGTCGATGATCGAATTACCCGAAACATAACGTGCCAAATTATTACCTTGGTTTAATAGATCGTTGGCATTTATATTTAAGCTTAAAGATCTATCCTTGAGGAACGTTTTATTTAAACTCGCATTGATCAAAAACGGATTGGTATTGGCCAAGGTATAACCCGTATTGAATCTTTTGGAGGCATTAACACTAAACTGATATGTTTTTCTGATGGTTGCGTTCATGGAGAGTGCCAGATCAAAAGTTTGAATATCTTTAAATCTATTGTTAGCATCTCCATTACTCGTGGTAAGGTTATAATTCACATTGGCATCTATGGTAAATTTCTTTATCCTCCATGAGTTATTGACCGATGCTGAATAATTTTGTGTTTTATAGAATGTAGCACCATTGATCTGTCCGAGCACATCGGCAATTGAACCTTGGTTTAAAGCATTATTGTTAGAGCTAAAGGTATAATTTACATTTGCAGAGGTTGTTGTCATTTTTGACCTCATTGAGGCTCTCAACTGCTGAGTAAAATTAATGCCCTTATTGAACCGTTTGTTATTGTTAATGAATACGGCCCTATTCGAAAGCCCAAGATTTCCGGAATAGGAAATGGAATACTTGTTCTTTTTGAGAGGGATATTGATCATATAATTACCCCTTATGTTATAATTGCCATTTGTATTTTCGAAACGTGTCTCCTGTTTTAAGCTGTTTAGGGTATCTGTTATCAACAATACATTGTTTACAATTTCATTTTGAGTGGTACTAAAGCTTAGTCCAGTCTGTGCCGATATCCCTTTTTTGGTATTTACATAATTATAATTTGAAGAAATATTATGGCTAAAGGAAGGTTTTAGGTTTGGGTTGCCAATTACGATATTCTGCAGGTTTTGGGTATTTCTAATGGGCTGTAATTGATAGGCACTTGGACTGTTATTACTCCCACTGTAATTAATGGAGATGGTTTTACCAGTAGCTATTGTCCGGCTCAAGTTGATGTTCGGAGAATAATTTAGGTTGTTGTTTTTTATTTTTTGATTCAGGTTGATATAATCGCTTGTTAATAGGCTTGGCCTTGCATTAAAACCGAAGTTATATCTCATCTTTTTATTGGTGTAATTGTAATTCACACCTAAAGTCTGGTTGATAAATACTGAAGTATAATTGGTGCTCAACGAGTCTACAAAATTGGGCTGATGGCTTAAGTTATCAACCACAAAAGTGGATACGCTACTTTTACTTTTACCAACGGAGATGTTATAGTTAAAGTTTAAACTCTGACGGGCCAATGAATCTTTAGGTTTTTTTAACCCCAAGCTAAAACTAACCCCTAAATTGAAGTTTTGATTTTTGTTTTCTGTAATCAGGTTCCTGGTCAGTAGGGAGTCTTTTTCTAAAACCTGCGTTACCTTATCATAGTAAAGTGTGTTTGTGCTAATGTTTTGATCTGAGTTTGTAGTGGAAGTTGAGAACCCAAAATTAGCAGAAAGCCCATTCTTTTTGTTCTTTAGGTTCTTGGATAAATTGACATTGACATTTAAGTTTGGCGTTTGGTTACTTGACTGGTTAACGTTTTTAAGGTCTTGCCTGATTACACCAGATTGATTGTTTAAAGACAGGCTAGCATTACTGGCATCTCTGTAGGAAGCGTTAACGGAGCCATTGAGGTAAATGCTTTTGTTATTGTAATTAAAGTTGGAGTTGAGGTTATGATTGTTATTCTGGTTCTCCCCATTGCTAGCTGTTTTGTTATAAAATGTACCCAATGGGTTTAAGGTTTCTATGGCCTGTTCATTTGTATAGGCGGCATCACTCCGACCATAATTATAATTAATCCCATAACTTGTGTTTTTACCAATCCTGTCCGAATGGCTTAAGCCTATTCTTGCATTTTGGCTTGTTCCGGCCCCATTGTTTGCGGTATTGTAATTTAAATTGCCACCACTTTGTTTTGTGCCTTTCCATAGGTTAAGATTTGCATTGCTTCCAATCTGGTCATTGGTTCCCGCATTGATACTGGCAGACCCAAATTTTCCATTGTCCATGCCTGGTTTGGTTACGATGTTCAACATTTTTGTAGGTTCGCCAATCTTAATCCCTGTAAAATTTGCTTCATCCCCAAAATCATCTATCACCTGAATTTTTGCAACAATTGCCGCCGGTAATTTGCTGATAAAGTCTTTGACATTGCTGGTAAAAAAGTCTTTTCCGTTAACCCTAAGCTTGACCATTTCTTTACCCATGGTTTTAACGTTATATTCCTTATCTATTTCTAAACCCGGAAACTGTTTCATCAGATCCGCAACGTTGTCTCCTTCCAAAACCTGATAGGCCGCTGCATTGTACTCAATCGTATCCTGCATTATTCTTATCGGATTTGGCTTAGCTTTTACCTCGATCTCTTTGAGCATGTTCTTCGCAAATTTTAGCTCGATGCTAGCAATCTCTAAATGTTTTTTCTGACCAAAGGAATACTGCTGGACAAACTCTTGGTAGCCCACTGTGGTAATCTTTAATGAAAATTCTTCTGACTTGATTTTTGAGAAACTAAAATAACCTTCGCTATCTGTTGTAGTCCGTAAAGTATCCTTTCCCGTAATGAGCATTACATTGGCATCGTTGATGGCTGTTTTACTGGTATCGACCACAAGACCACTCACGCGCTTATTGCTTTGCGCAAACAAGGTCGACGTGCACAATAGCATGAGCAGCATTAAGGGAAAAAATAAAAAGCGTGTTTTCAAGATGTTGGTTACCTATTACAAATATATTTTTTACCATTGGGCATTTTGTCATTTTAACAAAATTTAACCCTAAAGCAAAATATGAGTAATCAGCAATTCATCGCCAACAAAACATCGCAACCAATCAGTGTTTGAATTGGATGAGCTTAAATGATGTTTTTAGATCCTAACCTTTCTTTATTTCAATCACGGTAATCTCCGGCCAAATGCCTACTCGGCCCGAAAAACCAATAAAGCCAAAGCCACGGTTAACGTTTAAAACCCGTCCATTTTCTTCTTTGATCCCTGCCCAATGTTTGTAGCGAAGTTTTACCGGACTCCATTTGATCCCAAAGGCTTCAATACCAAACTGCATTCCGTGTGTATGCCCAGCTAGTGTCAAGTGGATTTTAGATGGATTTTTTTTAACTTGTTCTTCCCAATGTGAAGGATCATGCGAAAGTAGGACCTTGAACTCTTCCGGCGTGGTATTCAATAATGCCTTTTGAAGGTCACCTCGTTCTCCAAAGCCCAAACCCCAGTTTTCTATTCCTGCCAAAACAATCTTTTCTCCATCTTTCCAGAGCTCAACATGTTCGTCCAATAACAAACGGAAACCAAGCTCTTGGTGGTAACTTTTTAATTGTTGCAGGTTTGCGCTTTTAACCTCGTCATTGGGCCATTTCACATAGTCGCCATAATCATGGTTACCCAACACAGAAAACTGTCCGTATGGCGCCTTAATCTGCGAAAAATGACCAATCCAAGGCTTAATCTCTTCTGCTTTGTTGTTAACCAGATCTCCGGTAAATACAAACAGGTCTGACTGCTGTGCTTTGATCAGGTCAATTCCTTTTTGAACAGCCTTGGCATTGCTGAAACTTCCCGAATGGACATCAGAGATTTGGGTAATCGTAAAACCATCAAATGCTTTTGGCAAATCTTTAAAATATAACGTGTGTTTAATTACGCGATAGGCATATTTTCCTTTTAATATACCATACAAAAACAATAAAACAGAACTGATAAAAACCACCACACCAACGGTTACCCACTGTGGGCTTCGGAGCGGAGCCAAAAAATGATGTTGGCCAATCCAGCCAATGAGACCAACTGTACCTCTATAGATATCTGCCAAAATTAATACCAGACTAAATAGGATTTCGCTCACAAAAAGCACCAAAAAAGCATGTGTCGCAATTTTAAAGAACAGACCCATTCCCCTCTGTTGCATCCCTTGTAGTGCATAAAGCAATGCAAAAGCAATCAGAGTAATCGTAGTCCAAAAAACGGGCCCTACATAACTTTGTTGGGCCACAATCTGTAGTCCACCCCACACATACCAGTTCAACAAAAAGAACAACAGCGTAAAAATAGCGATGGGTAATAATTGAATTCTTCTCCTCATGCGATTGGGTATAAAAGAAAAGGAGCGATTTCTCGCTCCTTTTCTAATTGTTTATTTAAATCAGCTCTACACTACGGCTTACAAAGGCAGTTAATTCTGCTCCCGTTAACATGCCTTGTGATAATAAAGCCAAGTCTACTGCTTGTTTTGCAAATTTACTTTGCTCTTCTTCGTCTGCAGCGGCTAAAATCTTGCCCACCAACTTATGGTTTCCATTAATGGCTACTTTATAGCTATCTGGCATATTGCCATAAAAACTCATTCCACCACCCATTTTAGCCATATCTTTCATGCGGCGCATAAATTCGTCCATGGTTACAGTTACCGGAGAATCGTCTGGACTTAAGCCTACAACTTCAACACTAAACCCTGGTTTTACAATCGCTTTTTCGAAAATCGATTTTACTTTGGCCGATTGTTCATCACTCAATACAGATTCCTGCAGCTCATCCTTTTCAATCAATTGACTGGCTACGCTTGCATCAACACGTTTCAGTTGTGTTTTTTCTAGTTTTTGCTCTAAACTGCTTACAAAGTGTCCATCTATTGGTGTGTTCATCACCAACACATCATAACCTTTTTTCTCTGCAGCTTGGATAAAACCATCCTGTTTATCAGGATCTGTTGTATACAGGTATACCAAAGAACCATTTTTATCGGTCTGAACAGCTTGAACTTTTTCTTTGTATTCTTCAAAAGTGAAGTTCTCTTCTTTTGTATTGGTCAACAAAGCAAAATCTTTGGCTTTATCATAGAATTTTTCTTCGCTGATCATTCCGTATTTCACAAATAGACCGATATTGCTCCATTTTTCTTCATAAGCTTTACGGTCTTTGTTAAATAGCTCGGCCAATTTATCCGCTACTTTTTTAGTAATGTAGCTGTTGATCTTTTTAACATTGCTGTCTGCCTGTAAGAAACTTCTCGATACGTTCAACGGAATGTCTGGCGAATCGATTACGCCATGCAATAACATCAAAAACTCAGGCACGATATCTTTTACTTCATCGGTAATGAACACTTGGCGGCTGAACAATTTGATCTTGTTGCGTTGCATATCAAAATCATCCTTCACTTTAGGGAAATACAATACGCCTGTCAAGTTAAATGGATAATCTACATTCAGGTGGATCCAAAACAATGGCTCTTCTGAAAAAGGGTACAGTTGTTTGTAAAAATCCAAGTAATCCGCATCTGACAAATCTGCAGGTGCTTTGGTCCAAATAGGATGGGTAGTATTGATGATATTATCAACCTCTACCGATTTGTATTTAGCTTTTCCCTCTTCGTCAACACCATCTTCTTCTTGATCGGTTTTAACACCAAACTTGATCGGCACAGGTAAAAATTTAGCATATTTATCTAAAATCTCCTGAAGTTTCTGCTCGCTTAAAAACTCTTCAGATTCTGCATTTACATGCAAGATGATGCTTGTTCCTCTAGTGGTTCTGCTACCTTCGGATATTTCAAATTCTGTACTACCATCACAAGTCCATTTCGCTGGTGTAGCACCTTCCTGATAAGATAAGGTTTGGATTTCTACAAGGTCTGCAACCATAAAAGCAGAATAGAAGCCCAATCCAAATTTACCGATGATCTCATTCGCATCTTTTGCATCCTTGAATTTTTCTACAAATTCGCTCGCTCCAGAAAAAGCAACCTGGTTGATGTACTTTTTGATCTCTTCAGCAGTCATCCCTAAACCATTATCACTAATGGTAATTGTCTTAGCTGCTGCATCAACACTAACTTCTACTAGAGGTTGGCCTAATTCACCATTATATTGTCCTAATGATGCTAGACGTTTTATTTTTTGAACCGCATCAACGGCGTTAGAAACTAATTCCCTTAAAAAGATCTCATTGTCCGAATACAGGAATTTCTTGATGATCGGGAAAATGTTTTCAGTGTGTATGGAAATACTTCCTTTTTCTGTTGTCATATCTTTCTTTATAATTTTTGATTACACCTATGCTTATCAATGCCTGTTCCAAAAGTTTGAACAGGTCAAAATGACAGCCTGTTAAAAAATGCATGAACCATAACTTATCCACTGAAAAAGAAAGCGTTACAAAAAATAGTTGTTGATATAGCCGAATAGGTTTTATAAATTGCATTAACCTATAGTAAAAATCAAAATGAAAAAACTGTCAATATATTTCTTATTACTAAGTTTGATGATGTCTTGTTCAAACCCTAAAGAAAAAACCAGTGCTTACAAATGGCCAGATGCCAAAGCTCCAGTAGCCCAAGTTATTCCGCACAATAGAATTATACATGGAGATACCGTTGTAGACAACTACTATTGGATGATCGATTATTTTAAAAAAGGCCCAGACAGCACCAAGGTTGTTGATTATCTAAAAGCAGAAAATGCCTATTTAGATACAATGATGAAAGGCACCGACCAATTCCAAGCAGAATTGTTTAAGGAAATGAAGGGTAGGATCAAGGAAAAAGACGAATCTGTGCCTGTCTTTAAAAATGGTTATTTTTATTACACCAGAAACGAAGACGGAAAACAATATTATAAATACTGCCGTAAAAAAGGATCCTTAACCGCTAAGGAAGAAATTCTTTTAGATGTTGATGATCTGGCAAAAGGGCATTCTTATTACAGCGCAAGTGGTTTCAGCGTTAGCCCCGACAACAAATTGTTGGCCTTTGGAGTTGATCAAGTTTCCAGACGCCAATATACCATCAACATTAAAAACCTGGAAACAGGCGAGATTTATAAAGATGTGATCAGCAATACCCAGGCCGATCCAACATGGGCAAACGATAACAAGACCATTTTTTATACCTCAAAAAATCCGGTTACCTTATTGAGCGAAAAAATCAAAAAACATACCTTGGGTACAGATGCAAAAACTGATGTTGTTGTTTACGACGAAAAGGACAATACCAATTATATCGGTGTTTTTAAATCAAAAAATGAAAAATACATCTTCATCGGCTCACAAGGCACTTTAACTACAGAATATCGGATGATTGAGGCGAATCATCCAGAAACTGCCTTTAAGGTATTTACGCCACGCTCAAAAGACGTCTTATATGATGTTTATCCGGTTGATGGAAAATTTTTGATCCGAACAAATTGGAATGCGAAAAACTTCCGCCTCATGGAATGCCCTTTGGATAAAACGGAAAAGGAAAACTGGAAAGAAGTGCTGCCAAACCGCAATGATGTATTATTGGAAAGTGTAGATGAGTTTAAAGATTATACCGTGTTATCTGAACGCAAAAATGGCTTGAACGAATTACGTGTAATCAAAAAAGATGGCAGCGATTATTACATGAAGTTTGAGGAACCTGTTTACACGGCATATGTAAGTGCAACCCCTGAATACGACAGCAAAACCCTTCGTTACATCTACACCTCTTTAACCACACCAACCACTACCTACGATTATAACCTGGAAACAAAGGAGCAAAAGACAATGAAACAACAAGAGGTTGTTGGAGGTTATGATCCTAAAGATTATGTAACCGAACGTCTTTTTGCCACGGCTAAAGACGGCACTAAAGTTCCAATTGCTTTGGTGTATAAAAAGGGCTTTGAGAAAAATGGAAATTCACCATTGTTGCTGTATGGCTATGGTTCTTACGGTTCAAGTTCTGATGCCACTTTTTCTTCTCCAAGGTTAAGTTTATTGAACCGCGGTTTTGTTTTTGCTATTGCCAATATCCGTGGTGGACAGGAATTAGGTCGCCAATGGTATGAGGATGGAAAATTGATGAAAAAGAACAATACTTTTACCGATTTTATTGCTGCAGGCGAGTATCTGATCGACCAAAAATACACCTCGAAAGGGCATCTCTATGCACACGGTGGAAGTGCTGGAGGTTTGTTAATGGGCGCTGTTGTGAATTTGGCCCCAGAACTATGGAATGGTGTAATTGCTGATGTTCCTTTTGTAGATGTGGTGAATACCATGTTGGATGAGAGTATTCCCTTAACCACCAATGAATTTGATGAGTGGGGAAATCCTAAGCAAAAAGCGGCTTACGCTTATATGAAAAGCTATTCGCCCTACGAAAATGTAACCAAAAAAGCATACCCGAACATGCTGGTAACCACAGGTCTTCACGACAGTCAGGTGCAATATTTTGAGCCTGCCAAATGGGTAGCCAAATTGAGGGCCACCAAAACCGATAAAAATGTATTGTTGCTTAAAACAAATATGGAATTTGGTCATGGCGGTGCATCCGGAAGGTTTGATTATTTAAAGGATGTTTCGTTAAGATGGGCTTTCTTATGTGCATTAGAGGGAATAAGCAAGTAAGGCAGATGTCATTAAAATTGGTGTTGAGCGTTTCATAGCTCGTTTTACGTATCTTTGCCCATTAATGGAATATAACGTTCATACTTTAAGCAACGGCATTAGGCTCTTGCATGTACCTTCTACATCGACGATTTCTCATGCCTGTATCATCATCAACACAGGATCGAGGGATGAAGATGAAAAACAAATGGGTTTGGCCCATTTTATTGAGCACCTCATTTTTAAACGTACTGAAAAGCGAAATACCAATCAGATCTTAACCCGTTTAGAGAGTGTTGGGGCTGACCTGAATGCCTATACCACCAAAGAATATACTTGTATCCACGCGTCTTTTTTACATCCTTATCTAGACCGCACGCTGGATCTTTTCAATGATATTGTTTTTCATTCTTTGTTTCCAGAAGAGGAAATGGAAAAAGAAAAAGGAGTGGTCTTAGACGAAATTACCTCTTATCTTGATCAACCTGAAGAAGCGATCAATGACGATTTTGAAGACCAGCTTTTTAAAGGGCATCCTTTTGGAAGAAATATTTTAGGCACCCCAGAAACGGTAAATGCCTTAACCCAAAAAGATATTCTCCAATTTATAAAAGATAATTATAAAACCGACCAGATCGTGGTTGCTGTATTGGGTAATTATTCGTTGAACAAGCTGGTTAAGGTAGGCGCTAAATATTTTGAATCTGTTCCCCAAAATCTTTCGGTAAAAAAGAGGATTGCACCCATTCAAAATCCAGCAGAGAACATCGTTGTCAATAAACAGATCATGCAGGCCCATTGTATGATGGGTACCCAAGCCTATTCTTTGCACCATCCTTATAAAGCGGGCTTATTGTTACTCAACAATATGTTGGGTGGTACAGGAATGAGCTCTATCTTAAACCTTCAGCTAAGAGAAAAGTATGGGATTGCCTATACCATAGAATCCAATTATAGTCCTTTGAGCGATACCGGGATTTTTGCCTTGTATTTTGGTACAGATAAAGAAAAAGTAGATAAAGCGATCAGTTTGATCTACAAAGAGTTCAAAAAGATCAAGGCAAATCCGCTAACGGAAATCCAATTGCAAAAGGCAAAAAATAAATTTATTGGTCAGATTGCCTTGGGCGAAGAAAATAGAATTGGCCTGATCATCTCTATGGCAAAAAGCCTGATCGATTACCATAAAATAGACGACTTGGAGACTGTTTTCAACAAGATTCGGAAGGTTAGTGTAGAAGATATGGCCACCATTTCAAACGAAATCTTAGACGAAAGCAAACTGAGTTCTTTAACTTTTTTCCCAGTAGAAAATTAGTCTTTCTATTTTCATTTCTCTTCCCGTTATTTCCCTTTTGTTCAATAATTTGTACTTTTGTACTATGAAACTACCAATTGTAGCCTATGGCGACCCTGTGTTAAAGAAAGTTTGTGTTGATATTGACGAGACATATCCTGACTTACAACAACTCATCAGCAATATGTGGGATACCATGTATAATGCGAGTGGCGTGGGCCTAGCTGCACCTCAGGTTGGTTTGGCAATCCGTCTGTTTATTGTAGATACCAAGGCCGACGAGGAAGAAGAAGTTTTCAAAAAGGTTTTCATCAATGCGCAGATTTTAGAAGAAACCGGAGAACCTTGGGCCTTTAATGAAGGCTGTTTGAGTATTCCGGAGGTACGTGAAGACGTGATGCGTAAACCTAATATCCTCATCAGATATTACGATGAAAATTGGAAACTTCATGAAGAAAAAATAACTGGTTTTGCAGCCCGTGTGATCCAACATGAATATGACCACATTGAAGGTAAATTGTTTACAGACAAGCTGAGTTTGTTACGTAAGCAGATGCTAAAAAGTAGGTTGGACAATATTTCTAAAGGAAATGTGCATACTGATTATAAGATGCGTTTTCCAAGACAGAACAAAAGAAGATAACCTAATTATTCGTTATCGCTTTTCTTATCTCCTGAAAAAATCTGTTGCATCAGCTTACCCCAAGCAAATGGGTTAAGCAATGGATTCGTCTGCCGCATGTTCACATTCATCATTCGGTCAAAGTTATAGCGGTAATTGCTATTGCTGATTTCGTGCGCATCCCTAGACAAGGTTAAGGACATGCCTTGGATACTTTTTGGAGAAAGGTTCCGTTTGGCCAGTGCAGCATCATCATCTGCAACCTTCATGGTCAAAAACTGCTTGTTAAACTCTTCTATGGTTGCCCAAGGATAAATGGTTATCGCTTTCAGGTAAACAACTTCTGGTTTGATCTTGATCATCGCGGTATAATGGTGTTCCGCAATTTCATTTGGCAATACAAAGGTTTTGCTCACAAAACCTACGGCAGAAAACACCACCGTATCTCCTGGATTTACAATAAACGAAAAATAGCCTTGGTAATTTGCAGCATACTTTTGTCCTTTATTGCTCAAATTGGTAATGGTTACATAAGGCACAACCGTATTGCTGTCAGTATCGGTAATAATTCCCGAAAACTGCACCAATTTGCCGCTTTTTGGCTGTTCTTGTCCAAACGCCATAGCCGCAAATAATAGCAATATGATGGTTAAGCTATATCTCATTGCACAAAAATAATTGTAAATGCTTAATTGGCTAGTTAAATTGTGTTAAAATCTAATCTTGCTCAGCCAGGTCTACCGCAACAACACCTGTAATTTCTGGTACTGCTTTCATAATGGCTTGTTCTATGCCTGCTTTCATGGTCATAAAACTCATTTTGCAGCTTCCACAATTACCCAATAATCTTAATTTAACAACATACTCTGGCGTTATCTCTTCTATAGCCACATTTCCACCATCAGCGATCAAATAAGGTCGGATGGTTTCTAATGCCTGCTCAACTTGTTCTGTTAAACTCATCTTATATTTTTTTAAAGTATAAAAATAGTAATTTTTTAGCAATTTGCCGTTTGTACATTATTGATGGAAATCTGCTGGGCAATTTTCCCTGCAATTTCACTGAAAGCAGCTGAAAGCGGACTTTCCAAATCTAAAGCGATCGGATGTCCTTTATCGCCTGCCGCAGTAATTCCTTGAACCAAAGGAATTTCACCTAAAAATGGCACTTCATATTGTGCTGCCAATGCCTTACCCCCATCTTTACCAAAAATATAATACTTGTTTTCTGGTAATTCTTCTGGTGTAAAATACGACATATTTTCAATTACACCCAATACTGGAATATTAATTCCAGGCATCCTGAACATCGCCAGCCCTTTTCTGGTATCGGCCAAGGCCACCTGTTGTGGTGTGGTTACGATTACCGCTCCAGCAATAGGGAAACTCTGACTGATGGTGATATGGATATCTCCCGTTCCGGGAGGAAGATCTACAATCAGGTAGTCCAATTCTCCCCAATCGGCATCGTTGAACAACTGTTTGATCGCATTAGAGGCCATTGGCCCTCTCCAAGGCACAGGTTGGTCTGGATCCGCAAAAAACCCTAAAGAAAGCAGTTTAATGCCATATTTCTCAATGGGTAGAATCAGTGTTTTTCCATCTTCTGTTTCACGTGCGCTAGGTTTTGCGCCAACCAGATCAAACATGATCGGAACAGATGGGCCATAGATATCTGCATCAATCAAGCCCACCTTTGCACCATCAGCAGCTAAAGTAACAGCAAGATTGCTCGATACTGTAGATTTACCAACGCCTCCTTTACCTGAAGAAACCAAGATGATGTTTTTAATCGCCTTCAGTTGTGTGGTATCAAGAGGTTTGGTTACCCTTGAAGTGATATTGATGTTGATGATCGCATCAGCAGCCACAAAATGTTTGATGGAATTGATACAGGCATTCTTCAACATATCCTTCATCGGACATGCAGGAGTGGTCAATTCTAAAGTAAATCCAACTGTTCTATCTTCAATTTTAACATCTTTGATCATGTGAAGTGTAACCAGATCTTTTTTAAGATCAGGGTCTTCCACATTACGTAAAGCGGCTAAAACTTGTTCCTCGGTAATTATCATTCCTCAAAATTAACAAAACATAGGCATAAAAAATTTTCTATCCCCCTTTTTGTTGTAATTTTAACACGAAATAAACATTTGCCCTAGGCGTTTGTTTAACAATAATTTCTACTTTAGTCTATGCAGCTACCAAAAATCAAAATTCCTAAGAAATATCTGAAGATTGGCGCCTGGGTTTTGGGTGTCTTTTTACTGTTATTGGTTTCTTTAGGTGCTATCGCTTACAGCAAAAGGGAAGCTTTACTTAAAAAAATGATTGCCAAGGCCATTGCCAAAGCAGATAAGGATTATGGCTTGGATGTTAAAATTGGTTCTGCAGGTTTTAGTGGCTTAAGTGCCGTACGCATGAGGAACATTTCTGTTGTACCTAAAGACCGCGATACCTTGAGCACTATTAACGATATTACGGTTGGTGTTAAATTATTTCCACTCTTGTTTGGCAATGTCAAGCTATCAGAGATCAACCTGGATAAAGGTAAACTGAATATCGTATTAAGGGATACTTTAACAAACCTCGATTTCATCCTCAAAAGAAAAAAGAAAGACAGTACTACGAGTTCAAATAAAGTTGCATTGAGCGATCTTGCCAATAATTTGTTGAACGAGGTTCTTTATAAAATCCCCGACAATATGCAGATCAAGGATTTTATGATGAAATTGAACGACAACGATACGGCTTCCCTTTCATTTTTAACCACCAGCGCTACAATCGATGGCGGAGAGTTAAAATCTAATATTCTAGTCAATGATACCGTTGCTACCTGGCATGTTAACGGCAAGGTAAAGCCTGGTAAAAAACAATTGGATGTGATGGTTTTTGCCGATGGAAAAAAAGTAGAGCTACCCAGTTATCTAGAAAACAAACTCCATACAAAAGTAAGTTTCGATACCGTAAGAACCGAAATGAAAGATGCCGATTATAGTGGCGACAATTATAAGATATCTGGCTCTTGGAGTGTTAAAAACCTATTGATCAACCAAAAGCGAATATCTGCTGCCGATGTGATCGTACCAGATGCCAAGGTTGACGCAGACATGCTGATTGGAGAAAATTTTGTTTGCCTGGACAGCACTTCGACCATTTACCTTAAAAATGCAACTGTACATCCCTACCTGAAATATACTTTGTCGCCGAATAAGATCTACGAGATGAAGGTAAATGCAGAAGAACAAGATGCACAGGCTATTTTCGATTCGTTCCCTTTGGGCTTGTTCGAATCTTTAGAAGGAATGAAAGTAACTGGCAAATTAAAGTATAATCTTGATTTTTATCTAGACACTTCCATGCCCGATAGTGTGAGGTTCAATTCTACACTTACCCCCACTAATTTCAAGATCATAAAATGGGGTAAAACCGACCTACAGAAAATCAATTCTGATTTTGTCTACACGCCCTACGAATATGGTAAGCCTATGCGGGATATCATGATTGGGCCATCAAACCCTAATTTTACAAGGCTGGAAGATATCTCCTTTAATTTTAGAAATGCATTGCTGACCTCAGAAGATCCTTCATTTTTTAGACATAAGGGCTTTGTAGAAGAATCTATCCGCAGGTCTATTGCTGTAAACTTTAAAGAAAAGCGCTTTAAACGCGGAGGGAGTACCATTTCTATGCAATTGGTAAAAAATGTTTTCCTTAGTCGTCAGAAAACGCTGGCCCGTAAAGCTGAAGAGATCCTGATTGTGTGGTTAATCGAGAACAACAGATTGATCAGCAAACAACGCATGTTAGAAGTCTATTTCAACATTATTGAAATGGGACCAAATGTATATGGCATTGGTGAAGCTTCACGCTATTACTTTAGCAAGTCGCCTTCAGAACTAACCGTTGGTGAGGGGATATTTTTGGCCAACATTGTACCTAAACCCAAAGCCGCCCTGTATAAATTTATGAGCGATGGCAGTTTAAAAGAATACCTTTTCCCTTATTTCAACTTTATAGGCAATACCATGGCCAAAAGGGGCTTAACGCCCGCCGACACAAGTGGATATGGTTTTTATGGTGTCCGTTTACGCGAAGGTTTGAGACAATACCTGCTGCCAGATTCTGCTGTTATCGACACCGCAGCGATGGATACAGATGATGAGACCATGGTTGCTTCGCCAGAAGTTACACAAGAAAAATCGAGAAACCTGATCGAGCGCATATTCGGCACTTCTAAAAAAGATACCGTTAAAGTCCAAACAAAAACAGATACCGTTAAGACCAAAAAACAGATTCGTCAAGAGCGACGGGAAGAGCGCAGAAAGAAAAAGGAAAATGGAGGTTAAAACAAAGCGATGAACAAAATTCAAGTACACGATAAAGAATTCGAGATCCTGTTGGAGAACGACAGCATCAATAAACGGACCCGCTTGATCGGTATCCAGTTAAATGTAGATTACGAAAATCGTTGTCCAGTTTTTATTGGTGTGCTTAATGGAAGCTTTTTGTTTATGGCAGATCTGATCAAAGAAATCGACATTGCTTGTGAAGTTGGCTTTATCCGCGTTGCATCTTACCATGGCACCGAAAGTGTTGGAGAGATCAAAGAAACTTTTGGCCTGCCAAGCGATTTAAACGGCAGAGATGTAATTGTAGTAGAGGACATTGTAGATACTGGCCTTACCCTAAAATATATCTTGGCAAAAGTACATGAACAAAATCCGGCCTCAGTAACCGTCTGTAGCCTATTGTTTAAACCCGCCGCCTTAAAAGAACCAATAGCAGAACTCAATTATGTAGGTTTCGAAATCCCGAACGAGTTTGTGGTGGGTTACGGTTTAGATTATAATGGTTTAGGTAGAAACCTGAAAGATATTTATAGGGCCGTATAGTTTTAAACCTACAGTTAAAATCTGATATTTTTTTCCGAGTTTTGCATCCATATTAAAATTAAACCTCCATGACCATACATAAAGAAGGCTATACCTCGATCGCGCTTACTGTATTATTTATTTTTATCATCAACGCAGTTGTAGATTATAAATTTGCTGATATCTTTTGGCTACGTTGGTTTGTTTATATCCTTTCTTTTGCCTTGTTCGTAATTGTGCTCCAGTTTTTCAGAAACCCGAGCAGGACTTTTACCAATGGCGACAATCTGGTGATCTGCCCTGCAGATGGTAAAGTAGTGGTGATAGAAGAAACCGAAGAAGGAGAATACTTTAAAGACAAACGTTTACAAGTGTCGATCTTCATGTCGCCGATCAACGTACACATCAACCGTAACCCCATTTCTGGTGTGGTTAAATTTTTTAAATACCACCCAGGTAAATATCTGGCCGCTTGGAACCCAAAATCAAGTACAGAAAACGAACGTACCACAACCGTTGTAGAACATCAAAATGGTACGCCTGTATTGTTCAGACAAATTGCTGGTGCTTTGGCACGTAGAATTGTTTGGTACATCAAAGAAGGAGATCAAGTGGTACAGACAGAGCAGTTTGGTTTTATCAAATTTGGTTCAAGAGTTGATATCTTTTTACCGATCGGAACCAAGGTTAATCTTCAATTAGACCAAGTAGTTAAAGGCGGGATAACCGTATTGGCAGAACTGAGCTAGTTAAACTCATTTAAAACATTATTACGATTTATAAAATATATTGGTCGGGATTTATAATCTCGACCAATATATTTTTAATAGAACAAACTACGTTCCGAGTCCTTGTCAAACACAAAGTGGTCCTATTTATTAAAGGTTCAGGAAAGCAATGTCAGTAACTTTTCGGCTAGTCTAGTCCCTCTTTTCTTTCCTGCTGATGAAGAATCAGCATCCACTGCAATCAGGTTTATATCACCAAGCTAGTGGTTTTTAGCAAACTTCAGCCCTAAATAGTTACATAGACCTACGTTCGTTAAACGGGATTGAAATGGAAATCCTTTTTGGGATAGCGAAGCGTTACAAAAAGATTGGAATGGAAAGCCCGAGCAACATTAAAAAAAGCACAGAAACCTGCTTTCCCAATCAAATAAAATGTTGTAAAATTATGTTGATCTGGATTTATAATCCCGACCTTATGCTTTTAATTTAAGTAGTTTTTTTGGAACTATCTCAAGCCAAAGCACCACCTCAACGTTCTCCTAAAATCGGCCTTGGCCTGTTCGGAAAGCAATAAATAAGCCCAACTACTTCCTTTAACAGAACAGGGCGTAGCCGCGGCTTTTTTTGCATACTTTTTTCAGCTGAAGGAAAAAAGTTTGTCCGCGAAGCGACAGAACCATTAAATTGTAGCAGGAAATAATTGATTTTAGTCCTGAATCTGCAATCCCGACCTTATACTTTTAAGCAAGCTTCTCTATCTCTATCAACAACCTATTTTGTTGCCACAGCCTTATCGCCACCAACAGTTCTCTGCGTTGGGTACGCAAAATCCGAACCATATTGATGTACAATTTCAATGATCTTATAGTTTACCTCTTCTTTAATTTTAAGGTAGTCGTTAAAATCAATGTTCTGTACCAGATATAGCACTTGGATATTTAAGGCAGAATCTGCGAAACTATCAAAAGTAACCACACCATCAGAAGTATGGGGGTTTTGCAGCAGAAACTCGTTAAGGTCTGCAATGATCTTTTTGATCATCTCCGACTCAGTTTCATAGACAATTCCGATGTTAAACTTAACCCTGCGGTAATTTCTGCGGGTCAGGTTTTCCAAAACGCCGTCTATCATCGCTCGGTTAGGGATAACAATGGTTGTTTTGTCGGTACTCCGCAAAACGGTGCTCCTAAAGCCCACTTTTTCTATCGTTCCTTCTACACCATCAACTTTAACCAGATCGCCTACAGTAAAGGGTTTATCCATAAATATGGTAAATGAACCTATCAGGTTCTCCAAACTTTCTTTGGCCGCCAAAGCAATCGCAATACCACCTATTCCCAGCCCCGTAATCAAGCTCAATGCATTTACTTCAAACACATAGCCCAATAACACAAAAAACCCGATAAAATAAATGATGAACTTAAAAAGTTCCTTTAAAAATGGCACCAACTGATCATCGGCCTTGTTATCCGATTTAGCGGCCCTGTACATAAATACATGCGCCACAAAATCGATGATCCTTAAAATGATCCAGAAAAAGGAAAGGATAATGAGGAATAAAAATACCTTATCCAAGAGCTCACCTAAGGTAAACTCTTGGGGTACTTTTATTTTGTCTACAACTTTATGGTAATGGAATACCGCTACGTCTAAGGGGTGTTTAAGCTGGTTAACAGCCAGGTACAACGAAGATAAAGTGATAAAAAACTCAATCGGCTTTAAAAGCAGCCCAATGAAAGTTTCCATTTTTACTTCGTCGGCAAATTTTTTGAACAGTTTAAACAAGAGTTGACTTAAAACACGAGAAACAACCCGTTTCAATAAGAGTCCAAGCAAGAGAATACCGCCAAACAGACAATAGGCCTGTACGGTGTTACCCCAAATTAACTGCCCAAAAAATTCACTATTCATTATACCAATTGTTTTAATGCAATTTCAAATGCTGTACTTGATAGGTTTGTTCTATTTTTAGATACCGCATATACATTTTGTAGTGCTTTATTGATCACCGAAGAGGCATCAGAGAAAATCGCGTCATCGCTCATTTCAACGTTTCGCTGCATCAGATAGGCAAAAACCCTTGCCATACCGCAGTTCGCAATAAAGTCGGGGATTACGGCCACATGGTTATCTGCATGCTCCATAATACTACCAAAGAAGATTTCTTTATCTGCAAAAGGCACATTCGCGCCACAAGAGATCACTTCTAAGCCCCCTTTGATCAACTGGTCTACTTCTGCTTGTTGTACCAACCTAGAAGAAGCCGCAGGCACAAAAATCTCTGCACCAATGCTCCAGATCTTTTCACTGGCCTCTGCAAAAGGGATCAGGTTAGCCGCAACCAATGTATTGTTTTCTCTTTTGTTAAATAAAGTGGTGATCTCTTCTACTGTAAATCCTTCTGTATTGATCAATCCACCTACACGATCAATAATTCCTACCACTTTAACGCCTGCCTGAGCCAAATAATATCCAGCAGCAGCAGCAACATTACCCCAGCCCTGGATGATTGCCTTTTTGCCTTTCAATTCTCCACCCCAGATATTGTAATAATGTCTGATGGCTTCAGAAACACCATAGCCGGTGATCATATCGGCTACTTTGTATTTTCTTTTGATATCCGGTGTATAATCCAGATCTTCTAATACTTTAGAAACACCATACCGCAATTGACCAATCTGGTGGATACGCTCATTTTCCCTTGCTTGATAATGACCATTGATTACACCTTCTTGTGGATGCCACAAACCATAACTTTCTGTAATTGGAATAACTTCGTGGATTTCGTCGATGTTAAGGTCTCCACCAGTACCATAATAACTTTTTAACAAGGGCATAACCGCTTTGTACCAACGTTGTAAAACTTCTTTTTTACGAGGATCAGCCGGGTCAAAGTTGATACCAGATTTCGCACCCCCAATTGGCGGACCAGAAACTGTAAATTTAACTTCCATTGTTTTTGCCAACGATTCTACCTCACGTTTATCCAAGCCCTTACGCATCCGTGTACCACCACCGGCAGCGCCACCACGCAAAGAGTTGATCACTACCCAACCTTCTGCCTCAGATTCTTTATCTTTCCATTCAAAAACAATCTCAGGTTGTTTTTCTTCGTATTTTTTTAACAAGTCTTTCATTTCAATTCATATTTGGTGCCGCAAAGATATAAACAAAAAAACCTCCACGAAGTTAATCGTGAAGGTTATATCTTTTTATTGAAGAATATTATTTTCTTAAAGATTTGATACGAGCAGCTTTACCAGTTAACTCACGTAGATAGAACAATTTAGCTCTACGCACTTTACCATGACTGTTAACTTCTACTTTATCAATATTTGGAGAATTAATTGGGAAGATACGCTCTACTCCAACTCCATTACTCATCTTACGAACAGTAAACGTTTCGTTTGCACCAGCACTGTTACGTTGAATAACAACACCTTGGTAAATTTGAATACGTTCTTTATTACCTTCGCGAATTTTATAGTGAACACTCACTGTATCTCCTGATTTGAAAGAAGGAAACTCATTTTTCGCGATTACCTGCTCTTCTACAAATTTTACTAAATCCATGATTTTAAGCTATTAAGCCGATTTTTTGTTGTTTAAAATCGGACTGCAATATTAGGAAATTTATTTTAAAAATAAAAGTGATGTTCAAAATAAATTTATTTTTTAACAAACTATAGTTTTTCCACAATGCGCGGCGCTCTTAAATCCTGTTGTTTCGTTAACTTTCTGGGTTTCTGACCACACGATTTACTTGAGTAGGTCTGGTCTACGTTCTTGTGTTCGTTTTACCGCTTCGTCGTGCCTCCACTCATTAATTTTAGCCTCATGCCCACTCAACAAAACAGCTGGCACCTTATGTCCTCGCCAATCTGCTGGTCGAGTGTAATTTGGCGCATCTAGCAGATCATCTTGAAAACTATCCGAAAGGGCAGAGGTCTCATCATTTAAAACGCCAGGCACTAAACGCACAACGGCGTCTACCAGAACCGCAGCTGGCAATTCTCCTCCAGACAGCACATAATCGCCGATAGAAATCTCTTTGGTCACAAAAATATCCCTTATTCTTTGGTCTATCCCCTTATAGTGCCCGCATAAAATGATGATGTTCTTTTTGATCGAAAGCGTATTCGCAATTCCTTGGTTTAAGGTTTCCCCATCCGGACTCATAAAGATAACCTCATCGTACTCGCGTTCTGATTGTAGTTTTTCTATACAGAGCGCAAACGGCTCGATAGACATTACCATTCCACTGCCACCACCATAAGGATAATCGTCAACACTTTTTTGTTTATTGGTTGCGTAGTCCCTTAAATTATGGACGATGATCTCGGCAATACCCTTTTTCTGCGCTCTTTGTAAAATAGAATGTGCAAAAGGGCTTGTCAATAAATCTGGCAAAACGGAAATGATATCAAAACGCATGCTGCAAAGATAAGATTTTGCAGCATGCGTTTGGTCAAGGCATAGCGATATTTCTTTGGATCGCTGTTGCTTCCCAGATCTGGCTTGGCGACCTTAATTTATAGAACTGCAACCTATATCCCTTAGCAAGACCTTTTTTATATGCCCCCGCATCAAGATTTAAACTTCCTGTTTTTACGCCTTTAAGAAATAGGGTATTCGGCACTTCTGCAGGCAGGCCAACGAAAAGCACCTTTACGCTCTCTAACGCTGTATTTGAGGTGAAATACAATACTCTACCTTGACCACTTACAGTTTTTACCTCAATGCCGATTTTGGTTGTCTTATCATTTGGATCAACAGCAGCACCTTTGATTTCCCAATAGGGCTTTAAACTCAACTCTTTTTTTATCTGTGCATCCGCAGTTATTGCAGCGCAAACAAATACAATCAACATTAATTTTTTCATTGGAATACGATTTGTTTTTAATGATGATGAAGCTAGCCTATTGAAGTGTCAATACATCCATCTAATCGATGAAAGGCTAAACCCACTCGATGAAGGGAAGATTGGTTCTTATTTTCAATCTCCTTCTTCCAGTTGAAAGATCTCTTCTACCGGAACATTAAAAACCTTGGCCATTTTTAAAGCCAGTACTGTTGATGGCACGTACTTGCCCGATTCAATGGTATTGATGGTCTGTCTAGACACTTGGATAAAATCTGCCAATTCGGCCTGCGTGATATTTTTGATAGCACGTTGTACTCTTAGGTTATTTTTCATAGGTCAAATCCTCCGCTAATGTATCTAATGTTTGCTTATCTTTAAAACTTACATATCCCATTCTGATGACAAAAAACACCAGCAAAGAAAACTGTGCAATGGTCAATACAAATAAAAAGATGAAGGAGTAAAATGTCATTGTAGCGATCAATAATACCAAATAATTAAAATATACGGCCAATTGAAGACTTTCCAGTCTTTTTTGCATGAGCATTTCATCTTCTGTTTTGTTTTGTGAAAATGCCCAAAGCAATAACCCAACAACGAAGACCAAATAAACGATTTGGGTGGTTACATAGGGCATCCCGTTGGGGTCTATCATCAAGGCGAGAACAAAATAGACAAACCCAGCCAACGCAAGGATTATCCCTATTTTTCGAAAAGGTTGATTGGGCAGGAATTTGGGCTGGCTGATCAGATAGCTTTCTTTATCAATATGCTTAAGGTAATTATATCTGGCGATAAAGATCAGCAAAGGCGTAAAGATGTTCAGTTCTGACGCATGATCACCCACAAAAGGAATTTCGCCAATGATAAAACTGTATAAGAATGCGCCTAGATAAATTAAATAATAGGTCATTACGCTCCAATACAAAGCATTAAGCCGCAGTTTGGCACTGAGCTCATCTTCTTTTTTGCTTTTGGAGAAGGCAATCAGTAGTAGCCCGATAACCACCAAGAAAATGGCAAGTTCATTGGTGAAGTTTTCTACCGACTTTTCGAAAAGGGTATCTTTTGCCCTCAGTTGAAACCCAAAGTTTGGGATCTGGTACTTGTTAAAGATGTTGAGATAACCCAACACAAAGCCTGGAATAGCCAGTAGGTAACCAACAATACTACACCATGTTGGAAACAGGAATTTACTTTTCATTTTGATTTCTTTTAAGTATTACAATAGATTCCATGATTGCGCATCAAGTTTGTTTGAACAAATGTAAAACAAAATTGACATTAATGTCAAGCATTTTTGACTAAAAGATTAAAATATTTTACAAAACCCCTTAAATCCTATCATTAAGTGCATTAATGAAAAAAACAAATTAGTTGTCAAGAAACAAATCTTTATAGCGTAAATACAAATTCAAAGAAAATAGCATTATATTCGATATGGGATTTCCAAAGTAGGCAATATGATCAAGGAAATACTAAAAATATAACGGTCATTTACAGTGACAGATCAATACAAGTTTTTGGATATCGATTATCGGAGTCAGCTTATTTTATCAAATAGTATATTTAAGTTAAGTGTGCTAGTTTAGCTTAATCGCATAACCATTACTAGAAACGAATTGATAATTTCAACATTAATTTCAATATATAATGGGATATCTACTACAAGACCATACTGCCTCAAATAAACCTTATGGTGTAACCGGAAAACCAGATGGTGCAAGATCATATTTCTATGATAAGGACAATACATTTGCTTATAGACAGTTTACGTCTATACATCAGATCTTAAATTATTTCGATACTCCAAATAGCAGAGTCGGCCACTTCCCAATTCTATTAAACACTGGTGGAACAATGGAATCAAATGGCCTTATTACTGGTGGCATAAATGACGAATATTGGTTTAAGGATGGTATTGAAGATTCAGATTTGGTTCTAAGGACAGTTAGCGTTGATTTAACATATTATGCAACGATAGAGTATGTAGACGCGGGATTGGCTACAAAGGTGAATATAACTGATACTACTCCAAGCAATGAATCATTTATAATTTTATAGATATGGCAAGATTATCAACAGATGGAACAAAGATCATAGACAATTATGACAGGTTTACTGGGGTACCATTCAACGCCACTAAGGTGACTAAGTGGGTAGATGGCACTACAATGAATGACAGTAAGGTTGATAATGCCATCTATTTCAAAAACAAACCTGAATTAGGTGGAGGGTATGCTAAACGAGATTATGAAGGCAATGTAGATATTAGATGGTTTGGGACTATTGGTGATGGCATTAATGATTGTGGTGATGCCATAAATAAAGCAATGATTGCGTTGGGGGCATTAGGCGGAACTATTTTAATACCTGCTGGCAGATACAAAATTGTTACGCCTATAATATTGAGGAAAAATATATGTTTAACGGGCATAGGACAATTCAATATAGAAACCAATAATGCAGGCAACAGAAATACGGTTATTTTAGCATTTGAACCAAGTTCCCCAAATACAGATTTATTTACTACAGATGTTCCTCAAGGAGGAGGATATATCAGTGGTATATCCATTTCTAATCTCGCTATTGAACCTGTTAATCACAATTGCAGACATGCCATAAATGCGAATAGTGCTTCCAATCTTTTAATAGATAGAATAGTAGTTTCAAAATCTGCGAATGGCAGCCAGTTCGTTGATGCATTGATATTTGAATATCTCATAGATTGTAAAATAAGCAATTGTATACTGAAGGCTAATAACAGTACTATTAGATTTACTGGGAATATTTCTACAAGCACTGTCATAGATCAATGTTATTTAACTGGAGCATCATGGGCTGCGATAATAGAAACTGGGGCTGCATTATTGTTAACATTTAAGGATTGTATATTTGAAACATGTACCGAAGGTGCTGTTGATGTTTATGTAGATAACCTAATCGACTTTATCAGTTGTTATTCTGAAAATATACCATCAACACCTAGTGCCAAGCCTATATTACAATTTGGTATAAATGGAACTCCCGTAGATCCTGCATATCCTAAACTAGAAGCAACCGTAGTTGGAGGCAGTTTTTCAGGATGTAATTTTGGTGTAGATGTAGGTTCTTCTTTTGTATCTACTGGAACTATTAAAAGCCTATCTCTATTATCTACAAAGTCTGCAAGAAATGGGGTCTTTATAAAAACTACCGCAAATACAAAATTGGTAAGTGTTATAGGTGGTTCATGCCTCCAAACAGCAAATCTAAAATCTGGCATTACTGATTTAAGTAAAGTGACATTTCTATCTTTTAGCCATGACAATCTTGCATTACCAGAATTAACTATAAATAAGATACAATTCAATAACAGAAATAAATGGTCAATAGAAGAGAGTTTCAGTCAAACAGATGGAGATTTGATATTTAGGAATGGGTCAAATAATAGGTTATGGCTGGATAACAATCTTAATATAAGACACTCTTATACGGGATCTGCAGGTTCAATGAATAGTGTAGATGCCTTTGGAGCTGTTTTAGCGCCAAATTTTACTGGAGTAGCTGCATTGGCCGCCATGTGGGCACAACTATTAAATAGTTCAGTAGTTTTTAGGATTAGAAATTCAGATAATAATTTGTCAACCCTTGGGGATTTGAGAGGGCCAACAGCAAATCTACCGACAGAAGGACTGTATCCAGGATTAAGGTATTTTGATACGACACTAAATAGTCTTTTTATATATAATGGCAGTGCATGGATAAGCTTTATTCTTAATCAAACAGCAGTTGACCAAACCGGAGCTTTTAAGGTAGCAGGTAATAGCACCAATAATGGGACTTTTATCGCTACAGGAGCAGGAGCTACACCTTTGACAGCACAGAGAACTAGCAGTGGGAATATTGCTATAGAAGTCAAGAATACTTCAGGTTCTTGGTATTGGGGTAAAGGCTCTGATGGTAGTTGGCACATAAATACCTCCCCAGCATTGACCGCTGGCAGCTCCATGGCAGGAAAGACTACTGGAGAGGTTGGGATTAACAATGCAAACCCTACTTCTGCATGGTTGCATATAGGCGCAGGTACTACTACACTTGCGCCTTTAAGATTTACATCAGGGACATTATTGACCACACCAGTTGCTGGGACAATAGAGTTTCTAATAGATAAGTGGTATGGCACAATAAGCACAGGCGTCAATAGGAAAACATTCGCATTCTTAGAAGACCCTGCATTTACTGGTATACCTACAGCGAATACGGCTGCTGTTGGAACAAACACCGCACAGATTGCTACTACAGCTTTTATACAGCAAGAAATATTAGCCGACAGGGCAATAAATACAACGACAACTCCTTTAAGTTCTGCAACATTAAATGATACTTATCCAAATGTAAAAGTAGGTTTTAGGGTTATATGCTATTTAATTACTGGTGCACCAACGATTTATACAAAAGCTACAGAAAATGGAACTTCTGATGTTTGGCTAGCTCAACCAGCCACCATAGCCCCATAATTATAATTAATTTTGTCTAGTATAACCTGTCTCTAAACTCTTTTGCTGTCTTTGAAAAACTAAAATAATATCCAAGAAAAATTAATGAATTCATCCCACCTTGTATATACATGAAAGTATTTTTGATTAACGTATTTACAAAACCTCTTAAATCCTATCATTAAGGGCATTAATGAAAAAAACAAATTAGTTGTCAAGAGACCTGAAGACCATTTCTCCGGCTTCTTGCCCTGTTTGGCTACCAATGGCGATACCCATTCCGTTACACCTTACTGCACAAAAAATATTGGGTTTCACCTCTTCTACAATAGGCGCTAACTTTGGTCCAAATGCCATTATCCCACTCCATTTATGCGCTATTTCAAAATGCGTTGCTGGCAGGATGACTTCTTTTAATAAGTTATGCAATGCTTGTTGTACAGCTACCGTTTCGCCAAAGTAAGTGGTTTCTTCTGCTTTAATATCTAGGTTTCTGGCGCCGCCCAATAAGATCCTATCATCTATATTCCTAAAATAGTAATAGCCCAAATCGTAATGGAATGTTCCTTTTACCTTTAGGTTAGGGATGGGTTTGGTAACCACTACCTGTCCACGGCCCGGAACTACAGCTAGATCTGGCAATAGCTCATTTATAAAGGCATTGGTAGTAAGCAGCACCTTTTTACAAGTAAATGTTCCTTGGTCGGTTTTTAAATCAATTTTATCATTTGCCCTAACGAGCTCTTCTACTTTGCAACAATTCATAACCTGAACTCCCATAGCTGTAGCCTTGGCCAATAGGGCCTTCATCATCATTCCCGGGTCTATTTGCGCTTCCAATCTACATTCGATCAAGGCGTCTATCCCTTTAAACCCGAACTTATCTATCCGATGGTCTACCTGGCCATAAACGTCTTTTTGTAGTACAATATCTTCAATGAGGGTGTTAAAATGGCTTAATTTTGCTACACATTTTTCTGTCAGGTTAGCTTGTTGGGGCCTAAAAAGTTCAAAACCTCCATTGTTCTGATAGGAAATCTGCTCGTCTCCCAATAAATTTCTAAGCTTCAAAAGTCCCTTCCACCTTTTAGAAATCAGACTGTGTAAGCCATCGGTTCCACTTAATTTTTCTTGCTCAATTAATTCGGAGATGCTACCAAAACAAGCAAACCCAGCATTCTTTGTACTTGCTCCAGACGGAAAAAACCCTCTTTCCAGCACCAAAACGCTAATTTTTGGTGCCAAGCTCTTGATTTCAATGGCCGCATTTAGACCAACAATGCCAGTGCCAACAATGATGACGTCGGCGTGAAAGAAATTTTTCTTTTCCCAATAAGAAAGGTTATCGTACATGGCTAAATGATTTGTAATTTTTTTATGTCTGTTAAATATGGGAACACTTTTTGATTTAACGAAACTGAAAAACATACACTTTTGATATGGGAACCTATTTAATTTTAATCATCCCGGTATTATTGTTGAGCATGTTTGTGCAATGGCGATTTAGAAATAAATTTTCAAAATATGCAGAAATGCAACTCAACTCTGGCTTCTCGGGCAAGGAAGTAGCTGAAAAAATGCTACACGATAACGGCATATACAATGTTAAGGTAATGAGCATGGAAGGGCAACTTACCGACCACTATAATCCAGCAGAATTAACTGTTAATCTAAGTACTGATGTTTATTATGGCCGTAGCGTTGCTGCCGCTGCTGTTGCTGCACACGAATGTGGACACGCAGTACAGCATGCAAAATCTTATAGCTGGTTGCAATTGCGCTCTAGTATGGTGCCGGTAGTAAGCATCTCATCAAACCTTTTACAATGGGTATTGTTGATTGGCGTAATGCTGATTATTTTTAATGGGCCGCCAATTGTATTGGCCATTGGTGTGGCAGGCTTGGCCTTGATCACCATCTTCAGTTTTATTACACTGCCCGTAGAGTTTGATGCGAGCAAACGTGCGCTGCTTTGGTTGAGGAACAATCATAGCATCATGTATACCGAAGAAGAAAATGTACAGGCCAAAGATGCCTTATGGTGGGCAGCAATGACCTATGTGGTTGCGGCCTTAGGTGCACTTGCCAACTTACTCTATTACGCTTCCGTATTATTTGGTAGCCGTAGAGATTAAAATACAACCTATGAAGACTGAAAAGGCTGATATCAATGGTATCAGCCTTTTTAATGGAATAAAATTTTACTTTTCAACAAGCTTATCAGCTAAGATAATTGTCTTATTGATTTCTTTAAAATAACCATTTAATGAATGATTAGATGGTTTACTTGTTGCTTGATATTGCTCGATAAGTGGCAAAGTCTTCATGATTTTTAAAGTTATATGGAGGTCGTTCAATGACATCTTTTTAACTCCTATCTGCTTAAGCAGGGCAGTCTGTTTCACAATACTTTTATCATATTTTGATGCGCTGTTCTCAATCATTAACCTAATTCTTTCTCTTAGGACTGAATCTCTTATTTCGGTTACTTTTCCTTTTGCACTGCCATAGTATCGTTGGTTCTTTCCATCATAATCAACAAATTTTTCCGTCGAATCAGCCTCACTTTCCTTCAGAGCTTTAATTTTTAGCTCTAGCTCGTTTAGTTCCGGTGTATTTTTTGCCAATTCCTCGTATAGTTTTTCCAAAAGATCGTCATAGTGTCTTTTAGAAAGCACATTAATTGATAGACTTTCATTCTTGAGTGCCTTTGGCACATCATTGTTTTCTGATGGCTGTTTACTTGAGCAGGAGAAAAGCGTTAAAACGATGAAGAAGATAATAAACCGATTTGTTTTCATAACCTTAGTGTATTCAAAATAAATATAGCTTTTTTTTCGAAATACGCTGGGTTAATTGACTTGAAAACTAGATAACCTTTAATTCCGCTAGGATCTGTAAAGGAAAAAACACATGATAGGCAGGAGAACAATAGGCTCAATAGAAAGCGCGGTCCTAACTTCAAATAAGAAGAACAGAAAAAATCTAATTTAACTTATAAGGAACGATGAGCTGAAACTCTGGAATATCTACGTTAAAACTGGTCTCGTCAACCAAGCGGTTCATAAGGTAATGACCTCGCATACTTCCAATATCTGTTTTTAGATTACATCCCGATACATAAGAATAATTATGCCCCGGCTCAATTACGGGCTGAACACCAACTACACCTTCTCCCTCTACTTCTCTAACAGAGCCGTTCGAATCGAAGATAAACCATTGACGGCGCATCAATTGAATTGCATAATCTGACAAATTTTCTATCTCTATACGGTAAGCAAACATAAAATGTTCGTTTGCCGGATTAGAATGTTCGTCTTGGTAAATGGTTTCTACCGAAATTTTTACACCTTGCGTTATAGCTGTAACCATTTGTTAAATTTATAAAATGCTTTTCAATAATCAAGCCATTTCTGAAAAAGGTAAAATATGTTCGTATTTTTCTGCCACTTCGTCCAAAATCTGGTGGATGGTGTCAATATTTTCTTCTTTCACCAACATCATTCTATAGTTTTTAAAGTCGGGCAATCCTTTAAAATAATTGGCGTAATGTCTTCTCATCTCAAACACACCCACTTTAGGGCCTTTCCATTCAATAGATTTATTGAGGTGGGTTCTGCAGGCAATTATCCTTTCATCTAAAGTTGGGCCGGCCAAAAATTCTCCTGTTTTAAAGAAGTGTTTAACCTCTCTAAAAATCCATGGATAACCAATTGCCGCTCTACCAATCATAATTCCATCTACCTCGTATTCCATGCGCCAAGCTGCGGCTTTTACAGCGCTATCTACATCACCATTGCCAAAAATTGGTATTTTGATTCGTGGATTTCGTTTGATTTCTCTGATCAATGTCCAATCCGCTTCGCCCTTGTATAATTGTGCGCGTGTACGGCCATGGATCGTCAAAGCTTGAATACCGATGTCTTGCAAACGTTCCGCAACTTCGTAAACATTTTTGGTGTTATCATCCCAACCTAAGCGGGTTTTAACGGTTACAGGCAAATGCGTTGCTTTAACTACGGCATCTGTCATTTTAACCATTTTATCGATGTCTTGCAGCAAACTTGCACCAGCTCCACGACAAGCCACGTTTTTAACCGGGCAACCGTAATTGATATCCATGAGGTCGGGACCTGCCAATGTTGCAATCTCCGTTGCTTCCCTCATGCTCTCAATGTCACTTCCAAATATCTGGATGCCTATTGGTCTTTCGTATTCAAAAATATCCAGTTTTTTTCTGCTTTTTGCGGCATCACGAATCAATCCCTCTGATGAAATAAACTCTGTATACATCAAATCGGCACCGCCTTGTTTACACACGTAACGGAAAGGTGGATCACTCACATCTTCCATCGGCGCCAACAACAAAGGGAACTCTCCCAAATCTATATTTCCTATCTTTACAGACATTTTTCTATCTTCAATGCAAAATTAAAGGTACAAAGGTACGAATATTACAAATAATGCAGCCCATCCAAACAACCAATAAAGAAAATAGCCCCTATGTACAGCTTTTACTGTTAGGCATTTACGCTTTGGTAGGGTTGATTGTTTTTGCATTGGTGGCCTTTGCGCTCATCTTTTTGGTGTATGATTTTGATGCTGTGCAAAGTTTAGTCGGGGTTAATCCAAACTTAAAAATGCACATCGGGGCGATGAAAATCATACTCACGGCCCAACAGCTTGGCCTTTTTTTAACGCCAGCACTTTTATTGGCCATTACAGAAGGCAGAAAGCCACATCGATTTTATGGAATGGCCCTGCCAAAACCCCAATTGATGCTGCTGGTTTTTATGCTCATGGCCTGCGCCATGCCTGCCATGGGCTTTGTGAACGAGTTGAACCAAAAAATGGTCCTTCCTGATTTTTTAAAAGGCATACAAGCGTGGATGAAAAGGTTAGAAGACGAAGGTGAAAAAACGACCATCGCACTTTTAAAAATGACTTCGTTTGGTGCTTACCTGATCAATCTATTTGTGGTTGCCATTGTTCCTGCCATCTGCGAAGAGTTTATCTTTAGGGGCGCTTTACAACGAACGTTTTTACGTTGGATCAAAAACCCACATGTAGCCATCTGGACTTCGGCGTTTATATTTAGCACAATCCACTTCCAATTTTTCGGGTTTTTTCCGCGCTTATTGCTAGGCGCTGGTTTTGGGTACATCTATTTTTGGACCAAAAGCATTTGGTGTACCATTTTCGCCCATTTCTTAAACAATGGTTTTGCAGTAACCATGGCCTGGTATTTTCAGCGGAACAACTTACCGATCAATCAAGATGAAAGCATGACCACACCCTGGTACGGCTATGTAATTAGTGCCATATTAACCATAGCTTTGCTTAAATTTTTAAAGGATGGAACCACGAAACAAGTAGAACAAGAGCATTAAGCCATGACAAACCTTATCCATCTTCAATTTTACACCATACCCATTTTATGAAAACAAGAGCAATAACCGCTTTCTTTTTTACCATCGTAATGCTTGGCTCTATTTTTTTAGGGGCCTATACTTTCACTTTTTTCTATTTGGCCTTAAGCATTGTTGCGCTTTTAGAGTTTTACAAACTGGTTAAGATAGGTGGCATCCGCCCGCATCGAAATATCGCGGTTTTTGCGGCATCTGTTATGTTTTTACTCACGGCAGCCTATCATTTTTTTCAGTTTGAGCTGAAATATCTATTGCTCATTGTACCTTTGATATTTTCGGTATTTATTCTAGAATTATATAAAAAGAATAAGATTCCATTTGCCAACATCTCTTACACCTTTGTAGGTTTTATTTATGTAACTATCCCTTTCTGCTTTTTTTTCGCCTTGGGTTTCTTGGCCGATTTCAGCAATTACAGTTTCCATTTACCGCTGGCCTTTTTATTGTTGCTTTGGGCAAATGATACTGGCGCTTATCTATTTGGTGTTAAGTTTGGCAAAACCCGTTTATTTGAACGACATTCTCCTAAAAAATCTTGGGAAGGATTTTTCGGTGGGATGTTTACCAGCATTCTTGTTTCTTATCTGATTGCGATGCAGTTTACAGAAATGAGCCACTTGATCTGGGCGGGAATGTCTTTTTTGATCGTTTGTTTTGGCACTTTAGGCGATCTGGTAGAGTCGATGCTTAAACGTAGCCTAGACGCAAAAGATTCTGGCAGCTTTTTACCAGGCCATGGTGGGTTTTTAGATCGTTTTGATGGCCTATTGATTGCTGCGCCTGTGGTTTATGTGTATTTATACCTGATTTTGTATTAAACCCATCATCTACATTTCCTTTATTCAAAAATTATATTTTTCTAATTCTTATTTTATTAGGGGTTGATGTAACAAATTTACAGCATGGGTATTTCAAATACTTTTCTGTTATATATTTGATATAATAACCATCAACATTCCTAAATTATGATAAAAAACTACTTTAAAAAGCTATGTGTGGCCTTTTTAATTGTAGGTAGTTTAAACGCTACTGCGCAAGAAGTACCAACACCTAAAGCCCATTTTGGTTTTACCATTGGCGATGATTATCAATTGGCCAATTACACCCAAACGGAAGCTTATTTTAAAAAACTAGCCGCTACTTCTAAGCGGGTAAAACTAGTAGACATAGGCAAAACCGAAGAAGGAAGATCGCAATATATGCTGATCATCTCTTCGCCAGAAAACTTGAAAAACCTGGATCGTTATAAAGAGATCTCTCAAAAAATGGCACGTGCCGAAGGTTTAAGCCCTGAAGAAGCCAAAAAATTGGCCAAAGAAGGTAAAGCCGTGGTTTGGATCGATGGAGGTTTGCATGCCAACGAAGTAGTTGGGGCACACCAATTGATCCAGATGGCCTACAATTTATCCAGTCGTACAGATGCAGAAACTACCAATATATTGGATAAGGTAATTGTATTGATGACCCATGCCAATCCTGATGGCCAAGAATTGCAAAGCGATTGGTACATGAGAGAGAAAGATCCAAAGAAAAGATCTTTAAGTGGCTTACCTCGCTTGTACGAAAAATATGCAGGGCACGACAACAACAGGGATTTCTTTATGCTTAACCTTAAAGAGACCCAAAACATGGGTAGACAACTTTTTGTAGAGTGGATCCCACAGATCATGTACAACCACCACCAAGCAGGTCCTGCCGGAACGGTAGTAGCTGGCCCACCGTATCGTGATCCATATAACTATGTTTTTGATCCAATGGTATTGACCAGTATCGATGCCGTAGGTGCTGCGATGCACAACAGGATGAATGTGGAAGGGAAACCAGGCTACACGCAACGTGGTGGTTCTGTGTTTTCTACTTGGTATAATGGCGGTTTACGTACCACTACTTATTTCCACAATATGATCGGTCTATTGACAGAGATTGTTGGCGGACCAACACCTTCGGAGATTCCTTTGGTGCCCGCTCGTCTATTGCCAAACGGTGATTCGCCAAACCCTGTATTGCCTCAAAAATGGTATTTCAAAAACTCTATCGACTATTCAATTTCATTGAATTATGCCGTTTTAGGATATGCACAACGTTATAGCGACGAGTTATTGTACAATATCTACCAAATGGGTAAAAACTCTATCGATAGAGGAAGTAAAGACACTTGGTCGTTCTCTCCGAAAAAGATAGACGCGATCAATGATGCTTATCAAAAAGATAGGGCTGCACTTGTAAGTAGTGCGGGAAGAGGAGGAATGCCTGTGAAATATCTGGATACAGTAATGAAGGCTCCTCAAAACAGAGATGCCAGAGGTTATATCCTATCAGCCGACCAACCAGATTTCACCACAGCGATTCGTTTCTTGAACGCATTGATCAGAACGGGTATTGGTGTACAAAAAGCAACCGCTCCATTTACTGTTGCTGGTAAAAATTATCCTGCCGGAAGTTATATTGTTAAAACTGATCAGGCCTTCCGTCCACACATTTTAGACATGTTTGAACCACAAGACCATCCAAATGATTTTAAATACGAAGGCGGGCCTCCAATTGCCCCATACGATGCCGCTGGTTGGACATTAGCATACTTAATGAATGTGAAATTTGACAGGATTCTAGACAAGTTTGACGGCCCTTTCGAAAAACTTCCTTATGGCGAACTCTTAAAGGCTACGCCAAAAGCACTTCCATCGGGTAGTGGTTATGTGTTAAGCTCAAGTGCAAACGAAAGCTACCTAGCCGTAAACGAATTGTTAAAAGGTGGAGCAGAAGTTTATCGCAATACTGCTGACGGTTCTTTCTATGTTCCTGCATCTGCAAAGGCAAAAAGCATCTTAGACAAAGCCGAACATGGTTTTGGAATGAGGGTAATGGCCGCTCAAAAACCCGCCAAAGCGGTTAAGATCGCACCATCTCGCATTGCGATTTGGGATACTTATGGTGGTTCAATGGATTCGGGATGGATCCGCTTCATTATGGAGCAATACCATTTTGACGCTACGGTAATCTACCCTCCAGATGTTGATGCTGGAAACTTAAAAGACAAATTCGACGTCATTGTATTTGTTGATGGCTCTATTCCTGCATACAATCCAAATGCAACAGCTGCAGCAGGCAATAGAGGTGGTTTTGGTGGCCCTGCCCCAGAATCTATCCCAGAAGAATACAGAGCGCGTATTGGTCGCATGAGCCAAGACAAATCAATCCCTCAATTGAAGAAATTCTTAGAGGCAGGTGGCGAAATTGTAGCCATTGGTAGCGCCACAAACTTGGCGGCCCATTTAGAGCTACCTGTACGCAATGCCATGGTAGAATTGGTAAATGGCACAGAAAAAAGATTACCTGCCGAGAAATATTATGTGCCTGGTAGCGTACTAAATGTTGCAGTAGATACCAAACAACCTGCCAACTGGGGTATGGATCGTGCAACCGATGTTTATTTCGACAATAGCCCTGTATTTAAGCTGAGCCCAGATGCAGTATCGAGCGGAAGAATCAAACCTTTGGCTTGGTTTGCCAACGCTACCCCTTTGCGCAGCGGTTGGGCTTGGGGCCAAAGCTATCTTCAAGATGGTGTTGCAGCTTTTGAGGCAGATTATGGTAAAGGTAAATTGTTTGCCTTTGGTCCAGAAATTACCTTCAGAGCGCAAACGCACGGTACATTTAAATGGATGTTTAACCAATTGTACAAATAATTTAATTAACTGTTCATAACTATAGAAGCCTCGACCCGAATAGGAGTCGGGGCTTTTTTACTTCTAGCTTACCGTTCAAAAACTAAGCTGGCTTATCTTTGTAGTATGAAAGTAGAAATTTGGTCAGACGTAATGTGTCCTTTTTGCTATATCGGCAAAAGACATTTTGAAAAGGCAATCGAAAAATTACCCTTCAAAAATGAGGTTGAGGTAGAATGGAAGAGTTTTCAGCTTAATCCAGAATACCAGAACACCACCAACGAAGATCTATATACTTATCTAGCCCGTAGCAAGGGCATGACTGTGGAACAAGCAAAACAAATGACTACACAGGTGGTAGCAATGGCCAAAAATGCAGGATTAGATATCGACTTTGGCACAAACATTCCCGCCAACTCTTTTGATGCCCATCGTTTGATCCATTTTGCCGCTAGCAAAGGCCTACAAGACCAAGCAGAAGAAGCTTTATTCCAAGCCCATTTCATAGCTGGAAAAGACATTGCGCAAGCAGCTGTTCTAATCGACATTGCTAAAGATCTTGGCCTTGATGCCAACGAAACATTGGCCATCTTGAAAGGTGACGATTTTACTGAAGGTGTGCGTTATGACATTTACGAAAGCCAGCAATTAGGGGTTAGAGGTGTGCCTTATTTTGTATTTGACAGAAAATATGCGCTGTCTGGCGCACAGCCTATAGAAGCCTTTGAAAGCGCAATTACCCAAAGCTTTACTGAATGGAAAGCTACACAGCCTAAAACTCAGCTTACCTCATTGAACAAAAACGATGATGCAGTTTGCGATGAAAATGGTTGCGAAATCTAATACAGGCAAATAAATTCAGCTTATCTTTTTAGGGGTTGTAAGAGATATTCCAAACCATTGAGTTTGATTTCGTACATCGTGGCCAATAACATGCCCAGTTTTCCCGGCGGAAAGCCTTTGCTATGAAACCAAACCAGGTAAGTTTCTGGTAGGCTAGAGATGATCCAACCTTTATATTTGCCAAATGGCATTTTCATAACAACCAATTCTTGTAACAATTGTGGCTCCATAGTTGGGTTTTGACTTGTAAGTTACGGGTTTAAACCCACAATAGGTTAAAGAATCAATTCTAGCATTTCTATTGCTTCATCAACATTTGCAATATTATCAAAAGAGATCCGAAGCGAATCTTTAACCTCTTTTAAGTTACATAAACGTTGGTGAACCTGCGCAAAGGCCAAAACCTTATTGAAAACCTCCGAGTCGAAAAATTTCGATTGTTTGTCGCTGATAAAGTAGCCCCTCAAGATATTCTTCTTAAAGCTCAACTTCTCAAAGCCCAAACGCTTACCTACCCATTGCAGGCGCAAAACCTTTAACATTACCTTTACGGGCTGTGGCACAGGGCCAAAACGATCTTTCAGTTCTTGTTCAAAGGCCAAGAGCTGCGTGTCGTTTTCTAATTTTGACAGTTCTGTATATAGATTATATCGTTCTGTGATGCTGGTTACATAATCATCTGGGATATGCAGTTCCAAATCGGTATCAACCTGCGTAAAATTAACATAGGCCCGTTCTGGCTCATCTTTGAACAGGTCTTTAAACTCTGCATCCTTCAGTTCCTGAATAGCTTCGTCCAAAATCTTGTTGTACATTTCAAACCCGATCTCTGCAATAAAACCACTCTGCTCTCCTCCTAAAAGGTTACCGCTGCCTCGAATATCCAAATCACGCATGGCGATGTTAAAGCCACTGCCCAAGTCCGAGAACTCTTCTATGGCACTCAATCGTTTTCGCGCTTCGTTGGTTAATGTTGATAGGGGAAGGCTCAACAAATAACAGAATGCCTTTTTATTGGATCTACCCACACGACCTCGCATCTGATGCAGATCGCTCAAGCCAAACATATGTGCATGGTTGATGATGATCGTATTGGCATTGGGGATATCCAAGCCCGCCTCAATAATGGTTGTAGCCACCAGAACATCTTTTTCACCATTGATAAAATCGAGCATTACATCCTCCAGTTGATCGCCATCCAATTGTCCGTGTGCAATCCCGATCCTTGCTTTTGGCACTAATTTCTGGATCAATCCTCCCAATTGAGCCAGATCGTTCACTCGGTTATGGATAAAGAAAACCTGCCCTCCCCTGTCCAGTTCAAACTGTACCGCTTCTTGGATCAATTTATCATTGAACACATGGAGTTCGGTATTTACAGCTTGTCTATTGGGGGGTGGTGTACTCATGATAGACAAATCCCTTGCACCCATCAAAGAAAAGTGTAGGGTTCTAGGAATTGGGGTAGCAGTTAGGGTAAGGGTATCCACGTTTACACGTAAGGCCTTTAGTTTCTCTTTTGCAGCAACACCAAATTTCTGCTCCTCATCAATGATCATGATGCCGAGGTCTTTGAATTTTACATCCTTGCTCAATAAACGGTGCGTACCGATCACAATGTCTACCTTACCTTGGGCTAAGCGCTCTAAGGTCTCTTTGATCTGCTTAGAAGTTTTAAAACGATTGATATAATCCACCGTACAAGGAAACTCCTTTAAACGTGACGAAAATGTTTTAAAATGTTGCAGGGCCAAAATCGTTGTTGGCACCAAAACCGCAGCCTGTTTGCCATTGGCAACTGCTTTAAATGCCGCACGGATTGCGATCTCTGTTTTTCCGAAGCCTACATCCCCACAAACCAAACGATCCATTGGGTGTGGTGCTTCCATATCTTTTTTTACATCTGCCGTTGCCTTAACTTGATCGGGTGTATCCTCATAAATAAAAGAAGCTTCAAGCTCTGTTTCCAAATAGCCATCGGGCGAAAAAGCAGTCCCTACTTGCGCCTTTCTCATGGCATAAAGCTTGATCAGGTCTCGGGCAATGTCCTTAACTTTTTTTTTTGTGGTTTTCTTTAGCTTGTCCCAGGCTTCTGTTCCCAATTTATTCATTTTGGGCTGTGTACCATCTTTTCCGCTAAATTTCGCAATTCGGTTTAAGGAGTTGATGTTTACGTAAAGCAGGTCGTTATCGGCATAAACCAAACGGATCATCTCTTGCATCTTGCCATTTACCTCTACCTTTTCTAAGCCTGCGTATTTTCCGATACCATGGTCTATATGGGTTACAAAGTCTCCCGGTTTAAGTTCTCTTAAATCTTTTAAGGTAATTGCCTGGCTTCGTTGATAACCTTTTTTTAATTGGTACTTATAAAAACGGTCAAAGATCTGGTGATCGGTATAAAAAGCAACTTTCTGCTGCGCATCTACAAAGCCCTCACGCAATGGGATATTGACCGGCGTAAATTTTGCCGTTTTATCAATGTCGTCTAAAATGGCATATAAACGCTCTGTCTGCTTGGTAGAGTTGGTAAATATGAAATTGTGGATCTGTTGTCCTTCGTTTTGTTTCAGGTTTTGGATCAACAGGTCAAAATCTTTATTAAATGAAGGTTGTGGTTTGGTCTCAAATGGGATAACATGGTCTGCCTGATAAAAAAACTGTTTCCCAAACTCAACCAAGGCAAAATCCTGAAAAAGATCGGCCAACATCTTCTCATCAGAAAATGAAAATTTAGGGTCAAGCCAATTGGGGTTCTGTTGTTTCTCGGCCAAGGCCAACGCTTTCCAAAGCTCAACGGCCTTTTTATAGCCTCCTTTTACAATATCAAGGGTATATCCAACATCTTTGAACCAAAGTTGGGTGTCTTTTTCTATATAATCTAAAAGACTGATGTTGTTCTCCGTTAAAAACTTGGCCTGTACGTTAGGTACAATGGTCAAACTTTTCACATCATCAACGGAAAGTTGGCTTTCAATTTCAAAAGTCCTGATGCTTTCAATGGTGTCGCCAAAGAACTCGATTCGATAGGGAAGTTCGTGCGAGAAAGAGAAGATATCTACAATACCCCCACGGATAGAAAATTGTCCTGGTTCATACACAAAATCGGCACGTTCAAAATCGTAATCGAACAAAAACTCGTTGATAAAATCTATTCCAAGTTTGATGCCCACACTGATCTCTAAGGTGTTCTTTTCCAAAACGGACCGGTCAATTACCTTTTCGGCCAAGGCTTCTGGGTAGGTCACCACGATCTTTCCATATTCAGATTGGTGGTTCAGCTCGTTCAGCACTTCGGCCCTTGCCAATACATTTGCCGTATCTATCTGCGTAAATTCAAATGCCTTACGAAATGACGAAGGGAAAAGTAGGATTTCCTTGCCTAGGATACCTTCAAGGTCCGACAGGAAATAAGCTGCCTCTTCTCTATTAGGTAAGATAAACAACTGGGGTTGATGTAATAAAAAGTAGGTTGAAACAGCAATTACGGCATCGGCAGAACCCACCAATCCCCTTAGTTGGGTTTTACTCCCCTTCCCTTTGTTTAACGACTGTGCTACCGCAACAACACGCTCGTCTGTTTTATATCTGTTGATCAGGTCGCGAATGTTCACTATGTAAAGGTAAAAAAAGTATTGCGTATTGAGGCAGGAGATTTGATACTACCTTTAAATAAAGTAATATCGCTTAACATTTGTTCGGGGCAACAGGGGATTTGGTCGATATTTTTTTTCGGTTCGTCGAGTTCAATCTTAATGCTGTAACAAAAAACATATCATTGCTTCTAAATTATATAAAACGAGAAACATGAAACACTTTAAAAGCTTACCCCTAGAACTATTCTTCTGGATTACCGCTTTGGTGTTGTTAGCAACAGCTGATCCACATGAACATCATTTTACCCTTTGCCCTTTGGCAAATTTAGGTTTAACTTGGTGCCCGGGATGTGGATTGGGAAGGTCGATAACTGCATTGTTTCACGGAGATGTAAGTGCAAGCTTTTCACATCATTGGTTTGGTATACCGGCTTTGATATTGATCTGTTACCGCATCTTTCAGCTCAGCAAAAATTTATTTAACAAAGAGTTTAATTTAAAATATAAGGAGGATTAGCAATGTTTGACTCACAATTTATGGCATTACCGGGCATTACCCCGCAAGAATATAGCTACTTACAAACCGCTACAAATGGTTTGAACGAACAACAAGTAAGAACCTTTCTGATGATCTATACAGGCAAAAGGAAGAACCCAAGTGACATGCTCCTTTTCTGTGTAATCGGATTGTTCTTGGTTCCAGGGCTACAGCGCTTTTTAGTTAACCAGATCGGCATGGGCATACTCTATCTATTTACCGGAGGTTTATGTTTAATTGGTTCGATCGTCGATATCGTCAACCACAAAACCCTTGCCTTTGAATACAACCAACGTATGGTTTTTGAAAGCCTACAAATGGTTAGAATGGGAAGTTTCCAATAGAACCCACAAACAAACTACATAAAATAATCCTTATCTGTTTAAAAGCGGGTAGGGATTTATTATTTTTATAGCATGAAGTTAGCTGAGATTATCAATTACCTTGAAAGCATTGCGCCTTTAAACTATCAAGAAGACTACGATAACGCCGGGCTATTGGTGGGCAATGGCAACGACGACGTGCATGCTGCACTGGTTGCGCTAGATTGTACCGAGCAGATTGTAGACGAAGCCATTGCCAAAAATTGCAATCTGATCATTACACACCATCCAATTGTTTTCAAAGGTCTAAAAAAGCTGAACGGCAAAACCTACGTAGAACGCGTTATCCTAAAGGCGATCAAAAATAACATCGCTTTATATGCCATACATACCAATTTGGACCATGTTGCCCATGGGGTAAGTGGCGAAATCTGTAAAAGATTAGGGTTACAAAATGCCAAGATCTTGGCGCCGAAAAGTAATCTGTTGAAAAAACTGGTTACTTTTTGCCCCATTGCAAATGCATCAGCCGTTAGAAATGCCTTGTTTGCTGCAGGGGCTGGAAACATTGGCAACTATAGCGAATGTAGCTTCAATGCAGAAGGAACGGGAACGTTTAAAGCAGGCGAAAATACCGACCCTTTTGTAGGAGAAAAAGGGCATCAACATCAGGAAGCGGAAATAAAGATCGAGACTATCTTTAAAGTCCAAGACGAACGAAAGGTCATTTTGGCCTTGTTAGAGCACCACCCTTACGAAGAAGTGGCTTACGACATCTATGCTTTGGCCAACAAACTGGATAATGTGGGCGCAGGTATGGTGGGTTGGTTACCTGAAGAAATGGATAACCATGATTTTCTCCATCTGGTTAAAGACAAAATGAAGGCCCGGGTAATCAGGCATACCGAGCTGCTCGCTAAAAAGATCAAAAAAGTTGCGGTTTGTGGCGGATCTGGCAGTTTTTTGTTAAAAGACGCGATTAGCGCTGGTGCTGACGCCTTTATCACGGCCGATTTTAAATACCATGAGTTTTTTGACGCAGAAAGACAATTGGTAATCTGCGACATTGGCCATTACGAAAGTGAACAATTTACATCTAATTTGTTGATAGATAATATTCAAGAAAAATTTCCTAACTTTGCAATCCGTTTAACGGAGCATAATACAAACCCCATAAATTATTTCATTTAATGGAACAAACAGTAGAGCAAAAGCTAAAAGCTTTATACGAATTACAAAACCTGCATACAAAGATTGATAAAATACGTCAAATTCGTGGCGAGTTACCAATGGAAGTAGCTGATTTAGAGGATGAAGTAGCCGGATTAGAAACACGTATACAAAAAATCAAAGCTGAATTAGACGATACTGAAGATGCTATTGTAACACGTAAAAACATGATCAAAGAAGCACAATCTTTGATCAAAAAATACGAAAAACAATTAGAAGACGTAAAAAATAACCGTGAATACGATGCTTTAACTAAGGAAGTTGAGATTCAGAATTTAGAGATACAAGTTTGCGAGAAAAAAATCAAGGAACATGGTTTTGAAATCGCTTCTAAAACTGAGATCTACGATCAGGCTTTGGCTAACCTTGAGGCTAGAAAAGGCGACCTAGATCTTAAAAAAGGAGAATTGGAAACAATTACCGCTGAAACTGAAAAAGAAGAACAAGCTTTGTTGAAAAAAGCAGATAAAGCAGAAACTCAGATTGAAGAGCGTTTGTTAACAGCCTACCACAGGTTAAGAACCAATGCTGTAAATGGTTTAGCGGTAGTAACTATCGATAGAGATTCTTGTTCAGGTTGTTTCAACCAAATCCCACCTCAACGTCAATTAGATATCCGTCAACGTAAAAAAGTAATCGTTTGCGAGCATTGCGGAAGAATCTTAGTAGATGAGGCCCTAACTCACGAGTTAGCAGAAGCGTAACAATCAACCAAATATAATACTAGGCCAGATTTACATCTGGCCTTTTTTATGCCCTTTTCTTTTTAGAATTTATAAACGATCGCGTTGATGTGCATTCCTGCTCCAACCGAAGCGAATACAGCGTATTGCCCTTTTTCAATTTGATATCCCTTAACTTTTCCCGCCAGCACCAGATCGATCAAGGTAGGAATCGTGGCCACTGAGCTATTGCCCAACCATGAAATGGTCATCGGCACCAAATTGTCTGGCACACTGTCCAGATCATAAAGTTTAAACAAGCGTTTCATGATCGCATTGTCCATTTTACCATTGGCCTGATGGATAAATACCGTTTTGATCTGATCTAAGGTTATACCAGCCTTATCTATTGCTTTTTTAACCACCTGTGGCACATTGATCACCGCAAATTCATAGAGCTTACGTCCATTCATTTTTAGATAGGTATTGCCATTGGTTTCGCTAGGGTTGTTGCTACTTCCCATAACCAACAATGAGGCATAATTGGCAAAGGTCTGGCTTTTATGTGCAATGATTCCTATTGGTTCTTCAGACTCTTTAGCTTCGAAAACTACCGCACCCGCACCATCAGAGAAAATCATACTATCTCTATCGTGTGGATCGATAATCCTTGAGAGCGTTTCTGAGCCAATAACCAATACTCTCTTGGCATCTCCACTCCTGATCAGGTAATCGGCTTGTATAGCGCCTTGTACCCATCCTGGGCAGCCAAAAATGATATCATAGGCAACACAGTCAGGATTTTCTATCGCAAGTTCTTGCTTTACCTTAGCCGCCAAGGCTGGCAACATGTCCATCCGGTTCGAACCGTTCTTTACATCGCCAAAATTATGACAGAAGATGATATGATCTAAGCTTTCTTTATCTGCTCCAGCTGCAAGTAATGCCCTTTGAGCAGCAATTGTAGCAATGTTGCTATTCAATAGATCACAATCCGCATAACGTCGCTCAACAATCTCTGTGATCTCACTAAACTTGTGGATGATTTCTGTATTTTCTTTATCTAGCTTAATGCCATTGTCGAAAAAAGACGCTTCCATGAAATGGTCGCCAGAGATGATATTTTCAGGTATATAGCTCCCAGTCCCAGTAATAACCGAATAAATTTTGTTCATAATGCCCTTAGTGTACCGTATACCAATATGGTATTTAGTATAAAAATATTATATTTTAATTGAAATTAAAAATAATTATGAGAAATCATCAATTAAAAATACAAATAATTCTTTGGGGCCATGTGCACCCAACACCAAAGTCTTTTCGATATCCGCTGTTCTGCTTGGTCCGGTAATGGTACTGATCATGGATGGGATTTGGGTTCCATACTTGTTTTTCAACAGCTGAAATGCATCTTTCAAATCTAAAACCAGTTGTCCGGTTCGGGCAATCACAATGTGTTGATGTGGAAAGATACTGAGCCTACGTCCGGCAGCGTCTTGGTTGCTCACCATTACCGAGCCATTGCGGGCAATAAGGGCTTCACATAAGGTGATTCCGACCTCGGCCTGCTCAAATCCTTTATCCGTTTGGTAAAAAGGGAACTCATAATGGCTCAACAACGCCTGCAGTTCTGGTTCCCAACAATAGATCTTACGCCAATTGAAACGATCAGCCAGCTCCAAGATATTCTCTATAAAATCAACTCCGTTTTCACAGAAAATAAAGTTGCCAGCAACATTTGTCAATTGCTCTGCAAATAGAATCTCCAGCTCTTCTGTATTGGTCTGATAAAGCTGGCTTTCTTCTAAATTAGGATAAGGGTTGTCCCGCTTTTCGAGCAGGGCCTTCCTAATTTTCTTTAGCATAAGTTCTTTTGAAGAAATGTTCTCTTTCATAGTTGATGACCAAAATTACTTAACCTGGCCCATATAAACAAAGAAGCAACCTGATTTCAAGTTGCTTCTTTGTTCGATTATCTAAAATAATATTATTTCGCTTCTTCTTCTACATGAGCAGCAGGAGCGCTTGGATCAGTTGTTGCACCAACCCCATCGTGGATTAGGCCCTGTGCAGCAGGAGTTTGGTCTCCTGTACCATTCACAAACTCATCATAAGTAGTCCTGTTGTCGAACGGACGTTTACCTAAAATCTCTTCTAGATCCGCTTGGAAAAGAATTTCTTTTTCGATCAGTTTCTGTGCTAGTTTTTCTAGTCCATCACGTTTATCGGTCAATAATTGCTTAGTCCTGTCATAAACGCCACTGATCAATGTTCTTACTTCATTATCAATCATTTCTGATGTTTTTTCAGAATATGGTTTATTGAAGTTGTACTCATTTTGTGGATCATGGAACGAAACGTTGCCAATGGTCTCGTTCATACCATATATCGTTACCATCGCATAAGAAAGTTTGGTAATGCGTTCTAGGTCATTCTGCGCACCAGTAGAGATTTTGCCAAAAACCAAGTCTTCTGCAACTCTACCACCCATTGTCATACACATACCGTCTGTTAATTGTTCGGTCGTATACAAGAACTGTTCTTTAGGCAAATATTGTGCATAACCCAATGCGGCAACTCCACGAGGCACAATCGATACCTTAACCAATGGGTCTGCATGTTCTAAGAACCATCCCGCAATCGCATGACCAGCTTCATGGTAAGCTACAATCTTTTTCTCTTCTGGAGAGATGATCTTGTTTTTCTTTTCTAATCCACCAATTACACGATCAATCGCATCTTGGAAATCTTGCATATCTACAGATTCTTTATTGCGACGCGCCGCGATCAAAGCAGCTTCATTACAAACATTCGCAATTTCTGCACCTGCAAAACCTGGAGTCTGAGCCGATAGTTTTTTAGCATCAACTTCTTCAGCCGTCTTGATTGGTTTCAAGTGTACTTTAAAGATCTGCTCACGACCAATCAGGTCTGGCTTATCAATAGAAATCTGTCTGTCAAAACGTCCCGGACGCATCAAAGCAGAATCCAATACATCTGGTCTGTTTGTTGCGGCTAAAATGATAATTCCAGAATCTGTACCGAAACCATCCATCTCTACCAATAGTTGGTTCAATGTGTTTTCGCGCTCATCGTTACCACCCATCATGCTGTTTTTACCACGGGCACGACCAATGGCATCAACCTCATCGATAAAGATGATACATGGCGCTTTATCTTTAGCTTGTTTAAACAAATCACGAACACGAGAAGCACCCACACCTACAAACATCTCCACAAAGTCTGATCCAGACAGAGAGAAGAAAGGAACCTGTGCTTCACCTGCTACGGCTTTTGCCAATAAGGTTTTACCGGTACCTGGCGAACCTACCAACAAAGCTCCTTTAGGGATTTTACCTCCCAGATTGGTATATTTTTTAGGGTTCTTAAGGAAATCTACAATTTCCATTACCTCTTGTTTCGCTTCTTCTAGGCCTGCAACATCGTTGAATGTAATGCTTACTTGGCTCTCTTTGTCAAACAGGGTTGCTTTCGATTTACCAATATTGAAAATCTGGCCGCCACCACCGCCGCCGCCACCGCCCATGCGGCGCATCATGAAGATCCATAGACCTGCAAAAAGCAATAACGGAAGTACGATTGTAATAAAGCCACTTAACCAAGGGCTGGATTTTGAACTGGCTGTTACAAAAACCTTGTCTGATTTTGGCACTGCAGCCTGTGCTTCTTTTAGTCTATCATCCAAAGTTTTTGAATCCGTCATTACAATTTTCGCAATAGGAGCATTTTTAGACATACTCAACGAATTTGTGTTGATATATGGCTTATACTTTGGATCTGATTTCTTGGCGTCTTTGATGTAGATTTCTGCGGTATAGGTTTCGCCATCTGACGACTTGTAACCTACCAATTGTTTTACATCGCCAGGAAGCAACATCTTCTCTTCAAAATCTTGGTAACTAATTGTTTTAACCTCGTTGTTGTTAAACATAAAATTCACCACCAACAAGCCAACGATAATGGCCGCATAAACCCAAAATATATTAAATTTAGAGCCTTTTTGTGGTTTCTTAGGGATATTTGGGATACGCTTGATCTGTTTTGGTTTGGTATCTGTATTTTGATTTTCTTTCATCTTAGTTCAAATCTGTGTTAAATAATTGGCTTAGGCGCTTTTATAGGTTGTGGTCTCGGCATCGCCCCATAGGTCTTCAATTCCGTAGAAATCACGTTTTTCAGTTCTAAAAATATGGACTACAACATCAAAGTAATCTAGAATGATCCATTCGGCATTGTCTAAACCTTCTTTTCGCCAAGGGTGGGTTTGGGTTAATTTATAGATTTCATCTTCAACACTATCGGCAATTGCCTTAACCTGTGTAGAAGAATCTGCATTGCAAACAACAAAATAATCGGAAACAGAACTATTGAGTTCTCTCAAATCTAAACGCACAATGTCGTGTCCCTTTTTTTCTTGGATGCCTTGAATAGCTATTTCTGAGAGGTATGTAGAAAGATTTGCGGTTTTCTTTTTTACCATTAAATTTTTTTAATTTTGATCAACAACAAATATAAAATCAACACTTGCAAAATAACACTTTTTCAACATTATTTGTTGGTCAAAATCTTATCAATTTATTAGCGGTTGATTCTACTAATAACTTTTTGAAGAATTTACTGTCAAAATCCGAGCCATTACCAGAAGGAACTGTAATTATGGCAGAAGATCAGTTTGCCGGAAGAGGTCAACAGCAGAACAGCTGGCATGCTGAACCTGGTAAGAACTTAACTTTTAGCCTTTTTCTTAAGCCCACATTTTTACCGTTAAACCAACAATTTTTGCTGAATATGGCCATCAGCATTGCCATAAACAATGCTTTAAGTGTTTACTTACCTAAGGGATTGAGCATCAAATGGCCTAACGACATCTATTTTAATCATCAAAAACTGGGTGGCGTTTTGATTGAAAACTCTATCATGGGTAATACCATTAAAAATGCCATAATTGGTATTGGATTGAACATCAATCAGCCAACATTTCCAGAAGAATTGAGCACAAAGGCGACGTCATTATATCAAATTTTACAAGAAAATGTTAATTTGCACAAATTATTGGCAGAGATTTGTAGTCAGATAGAAAGTTTATACTTACAGCTAAAGGCTAATAATTATACTTTATTGATGCAAAACTACGTTGATAAGCTATATAAGATCAACGAAACTTCATTATTCCGCCAAAATGGCGAAGTTTTTGAAGGTATGATTACTGGCGTAACAACAACTGGTTTGCTCAACGTGGTAAGAGACAACGAAACAAGCCAATATAATTTTAAAGAAATCGAATTTTTAAACTCAAAATAATGAAAAGAATAACCTTAATTTTAACCTTAGTTTTTTTTAGCAGTCTAGCTGCTTTTGCGCAGTTAGAAAATCCTGTAACATGGTCTTATAAAGCAACCAAGATCAGTAAAACAGAAGCCGAAGTATATATCAAAGCGACTATTGATGAGGGATGGCATATTTATTCTCAAAATCTTAAACCAGGTGGGCCAAATAAAACAGAAATTGTTTTTAAACCATCAAAAGATTTTACTTTGGTTGGCAAAACCAGCGAACCAAAACCTATTGCAAAATATGAAAAGACCTTCAAAATGGACGTAGCCTATTTCGAAAACGAAGTGATCTTTAAGCAAAAAGTAAAACTGAACAAAGGCACAACAGCTGTAAAAGGAACTGTTAGTTATTCGGTATGTAATGAAAAATCATGTTTACCTCCTGCTGATGTAGAATTTAGCGTTCCTATAAAATAGGTTATCCCAACATATTCAAAAGCTCCTAAATATTTGGGGGCTTTTTTTATTTTTACGCCGAATGGTCATGAAAAAATTAGTCCTTTTTATTTTTCTAATTGGAATAACGTCAAGCGCTTTTGCCCAACTAGAGCAACCCATAAGTTGGTCGTACAAAGCTGTAAGGATCAGTAAAAATGAAGCTGTTTTGTATGTAAAAGCAAGCCTGAAAGAAAAATGGCATATTTATTCGTTGGCCGTTAAGGGTATTCCTGCCAAAACATCATTTGCTTTCAAGCCTTCAAAAGATTACACATTACTTGGTAAGGTGTTGGAGCCTAAACCTATATCAAAGTATGACCGGATCTTAAAATCAAACTTGACCTATTTTGAAAATGAAGTGACCTTTACACAAAAAGTTAAGCTGAACAAGATCCCAACCATAATTAAGGGCGCTGTAGCATTTATGGTATGCAACGATAAACAATGTCTGCCTACAGATGAAATCGAATTTAGTGTCCCTATAAAATAAACCCCAATCTCTACCTAAAGTAAAATAAATGGTGATAAAAGTCACTCCAGCACTTAAATAAAAAATAATGCCTATTTTCGCTACATTTTTAAACCTACAAACTATGAAGAAAATAAGTTTACTGATCTTTTTTATCAGTATTTTTTGGTTTATCCAACCAACCAAAAGCTATGCTTTAAAATTACAGGCCGACACAACTGCAAGTGCCTCAACAGATGATGGTTTTACCACAGTTGGCTCAGCTGCAGATAGTGCCGCTAATAACATTAAAAAAGACACTGTAAAAAAGGATACGGTAAGCTCAACAAAACCAGTTGAAAAGGATATCCAAAAATCAGAAGCGCAAAAGACATTGTGGCAAACATTTATAGAAGGCCTATTAGGTGGTTTCTTGGCTTTTTTAATGCCCTGTATTTTCCCAATGGTTCCGCTAACAGTAAGTTATTTTACCAAAAGAGCTGGAAGTAAACAAAAGGGCATTGGCCAAGCAATAATTTATGGACTTTCCATTATCGTAATCTATGTTGCTGTAGGTTTATTGATCACTATCCTTTTTGGATCATCAAAATTAAATGAATTGAGCAGCAGTGGTATCTTCAATATCTTGTTCTTTTTGCTATTGGTGGTTTTTGCCATCTCCTTTTTTGGAGCATTCGAAATTACGCTACCGAGCTCAATCGTAAATAAGATTGACCAAAAGGCCGATAATAGTAAAGGCTTAGGCGGCATCTTCTTTATGGCCGCATCTTTGGCTTTGGTTTCGTTTTCTTGTACCGGACCAATTATTGGTACCTTATTGGTTCAAGCCAGTTCAAAAGGAGATATTTTGGCTCCCGCGATAGGTATGTTTGGCTTTGCACTTGCCCTAGCCTTACCATTTACCTTATCAGCTATTTTCCCTGGATTTTTAAATAGCATGCCAAAATCTGGTGGCTGGTTAAATAGCGTAAAGGTTTGTCTGGGCTTTTTAGAATTGGCTTTGGCATTGAAATTCTTATCCGCTGCAGATTTAGTTTGGCATTGGGAATGGTTCGATAGAGAAATATTCCTAGTATTATGGATCGTTATATTTACAATGATGGGTTTTTATTTATTAGGGAAATTGAAGTTCTCTCATGATAGTGATCTACCATTTGTATCGGTGCCAAGGTTGTTTTTTGCCCTGATCTCTATTTCATTTGCCGTTTATATGGTTCCTGGTTTATGGGGAGCCCCAGTAAAGATTTTGAGTGGGTTAGCCCCTCCTATGAATACACAAGACTTTATCCTGACTTCGGGTGGCTCTGGCCCCGTTTCTCAAGCTTCATTAGATTTTCCTAAAAAAGTAAAGTATGACGATGTATTACATCCACCTCATGGCTTTAATGTATTTTTTGATTTAGATGAGGGTGTTGCTTATGCAAAAGCTGTGAATAAACCAATTATGCTTGATTTTACAGGCCATACTTGTGTAAACTGCCGTAAAATGGAAGACGATGTATGGGTTGATCCTACAGTAGGAAGCATCATTAAAGATAAATATGTGCTTATTCAGCTTTATGTTGATGAACGTTCGATAAAAATGCCTGCCGAAAAGGTGCACTACTCTAACTATCTCAAAGGAAATACCGATGATTTAGGCAGATGGAACCAAGATTTTCAGGCAACAAAATATGGTGCAAACTCGCAACCTTATTATGTATTGGTAGACCATAACTTAAACCAGTTGGTAAAACCAGAAGGAGCGATTTTTAATGATAACGCGGCATACATTGCATTTTTGCAAAGTGGTTTGGACCAATACAATAAGGTCAAATAAAAATAAATGAGTAAAATTAACAATATCGGGGTATTAACCTCTGGCGGTGATTCGCCAGGCATGAATGCCGCAATTAGGGCTGTAGTGAGGGCCAGTTTATACCATAATTTAAAAGTTACGGGTATTTTAAGGGGTTATGAAGGTTTGATCAATGCAGACTTCATGCCTATGGATGGTAAATCTGTAGCCAACATTATCCAACGTGGTGGAACCATTTTAAAAACGGCCCGCAGCGATGCTTTTAGAACCAAGGAAGGCAGAGCATTGGCCCATAAAAATTTGGTAGAAAGTGATATCGATGCACTCGTTGTAATTGGTGGAGATGGAACGTTTACCGGAGCCGACCTATTTTCGAGGGAGTTTAATTTTCCCGTGATCGGTCTTCCTGGAACGATTGATAATGATTTGGAGGGAACTGATTTTACCATTGGTTATGATACTGCTATCAACACGGTTGTAAATGCAGTAGATAAGATCCGAGACACCGCAGAATCTCATGACCGTTTGTTTATCGTAGAGGTAATGGGTCGGGATTCTGGTCTTATTGCACTAAGAAGTGGAATTGGCGTAGGAGCAGAGGCGATCATGATCCCTGAAGCTAAAATGGGCGTTGAAGACCTGGTAACCAGGATAGAGAACGGACGTAAAGACAAAGCTTCTAAAATCATCATCATTGCCGAGGGGGATGAAGCCGGTGGGGCCTACAATGTTGGAGAAGCCTTAAAAATCAAGTTTCCTAAATATGATATCCGCATCTCTGTTTTAGGCCATATCCAACGTGGTGGAAAACCTAGCTGCATGGATAGGGTTTTGGCCAGTAGGCTAGGTGTTGCTGCCGTAGAAGGCCTGATGGCGGGAAAAACAGATGTAATGGCTGGACAAATCAACAGAGAGATTGTTTTTACCCCATTTTCTCATGCCATTAAACACATTGATGCAGAAAAGGTAACTCCGGCCTGGTTAAAGCTGGTAGAGATTCTTTCTTTATAACGTAAAAAAGAATAAAAAAATAAAGCCACAGACTTTCAGTGCTGTGGCTTTTGTTATTCATAGGTAAATGGCGCTTTATGCCAAATAAGATTAGTCTTCTAAAATAACAGCTGTTCCGCTAGCAGTTACCATTAGCATGCTACCTCCATTGCCTACTGTTTCATAATCTAGATCTACGCCAATAATTGCGTTTGCACCCATTGTAGCTGCATATTGTTGCATTTCATTTACTGCAGTATTTTTACCTTCGCGTAATACTTGTTCGTATGAACCAGAGCGGCCACCAACGATATCACGGATACCCGCAAAAAGGTCTTTAAAAATATTTGCACCAATAATGGTTTCGCCAGTAACAAGGCCAATGTATTTCACAATTCTTTTGCCTTCTACTGTATTTGTGGTTGTAATTAACATCTTTTCTAGGTTTTATATTTCGATGCTAATTTTTCAGAAATGTTACATTGAAGCAAAAAATATTTCTACTCCCTGAAATTCTTTTGTAGAAATTCGAATATCTGGTCGAAGTGTTTGAGTGGTTCGGCATGTCCGCCTTCAATAGAGATATGTTGGTAGGTGAACGGGAATTTATTTGCTTTTAACCTGGCCATCATTTTTTCAGACATTGGTCCAGACGGACAGATTTCGTCCTTTGTGGCCGATAACAATAAAACAGGGCCATTGATGTGCTCTACTTTGATCAGTGCCTTTTGTTCGGCTACCGTATCTTTTAACATGGCCTCAAAAGCACCTCTCAAATCTCTCTTCATTAAAAAAGGAACACTCTCTTCATTTACCGGTACAAAGGGCAATTCTTTTCCTTTGAAACTCCAGGCAGAGGTTGAAAAATGATTGGTGTGTCCAGGAAAAGCAGCATGGCTTGGCACTATGCCCACCACACATTTGATGTCTTTGAAATAACTTCCCAGTAACAAGGCTAAATCCGCTCCTCTTGATCCACCAACAATGGCAATCTTATTTTTATCAATATTTGGGTTTTGTGCTGCCAATGTAATGGCATCATGTACTTTATCGATCTCTATTTTATTTAAGGTGTCTGGCGCTCCCTTGCTTTTAAAATAGCCCAATGCTAAAAAGGCATAACCTTGTTTGATGAATTTGTCCCTGGTATCTTTCCAATAATCACTTGCCCAGGCATTCCCTCCTTCAGAGCCTCCCAAGCCTACAATTAAGGGTTGTTTTTTACCTTCGCTTAAAAATAATTGCGCATCTACTTGGGGTGTATTTAATCGTTGTGCAAAGCCTTTTACTGAAATGAAAAGGAACAGACTTAAAAAAATAAATTTGTGATGGTTGATGTTTCTCATGTTTGATCTGGTTTTGATCAAAGATGAGTTTAGTTTATTGATTTCTATTTGACCTATGTCAAAAACTACTTTTCGGCCCTAACCCTGCTCAATGTTTCTTGCGTTATGCCTAAGTAAGAAGCCACCATCCCCAGCGGGATCCGATGATAAATATCGTGGTAAAGCTCGCAGAAGTGCTCGTATTTTTCTTTGGCGGTAGTAAACCGCATCGAAGTGATCCTTTCCATGATCTGTCCAAGCAAGGTACCCATAGACAAGCGTGCATAACGGTCCATTTCTGGAAAATGTTCAAAAAGATAGACCAGGTCTTCTACGTCAATGAAAAAAACCTCGGTATCTTCAATCGCATCAATGTAATAGATATCCAATTTCCTCTGCATAAAACTCTTAGGAGAATTGGTCCACTCGTTTGCGCCACAAAAATACTCACTGATTTCCTTTCCATCTTTGATAAAATAGAGGCGAAGTATGCCTTGCTGAATAAAATAGCTTTTGGTACAGATTTTTGCAGCATCATGTACCAATTCTCCCTTTTTAAAAAGTTTCAATTTGATCCGTTGCAGAAGTTCCGTTTTAAGCTTTTCACTTAGCTTGATATATTTACTAAAGTGGGCGAGTACTTCTTCCATTTTTGAAATTTAAAGAAGCAATATAAAACTTATAACAGTTTATCCAAAACCTGTTGCCAATTATCAACTCTTTCATATTGAGTAAGTAACTGGTTGTGCGGAGAGGTAAACAAGAGCGTTCTTCCTTTAAAATCGATAAAGTTTTTTGCCCTATCGTCTATCATTACATCGGTATTTACGATTTTCTCTCCACAAAAAATGATGTGCTTCCAAGTAATAAAAGGGAAATGCTCGGCAAGCCAATGGTATTTGTCTTCTAAAGAATTGGGAAACTCCATGGCTGCAGAAACGATATACACCTCGTGTTTTTCTTGTAGTTTTTTTACCGCTTCAACGCTTCCTTCAATTAAGGGCAGGTTTCTAAAAAAGCCCTTTTCATTGATATAATCGAACCATTTGTTATTTACATCCGCTGGCACATGGTGATAGATCTCGTTTCCAGGGTCTAATTTTAGATCCAAAGGGATTCCATAATCGCGATGGTAAAGTTCTATAAATTTACGAATTGGATCGGCTAGGACTTCGTCCATATCTATTGCTATCTTCATACGTGTAAATATCCTCAATTGACATTACAGTTGTGTTATTTGAATTTAAAATTATTGCACCTTGCTAATTATTAGTATTTTACTTACTTTTGCATCCCCGCAAGCATGAAGCTCCGGGAACTATGTTGAATACATAAATTTTAAAAGAAATGGCAACTAAAATCAGATTGCAAAGATTCGGTAAAAAAGGGAAACCTTTTTTCCACGTGGTAGTAGCGGATTCTCGCTCTCCAAGAGATGGTAAATTTATTGAGCGTTTAGGTTCTTATAACCCAAACACCAATCCTGCAACTATCGAAATCAACTTCGAAAAAACTTTAGACTGGGTAAACAAAGGTGCACAACCTACGGATACCGCTCGTGCTATCCTTTCTTACAAAGGTGTTTTGTACAAAAAACACTTAGAAGGTGGTGTTAAAAAAGGCGCTTTAACTGCAGAACAAGCTGATGCTAAATTTGAGCAATGGTTAGCTGCTAAAGGTGGTCAGATCGAAGGTAAAAAAGACAGCTTAAGTGCAAGCAAAGAAGAAGCTAAAAAAGCTGCTTTAGCTGCTGAGGCTAAGAAAAATGCTGACCGTGCTGCTGCAATTGCATTGAAAAATGCACCTGTAGCTGAAGAGGTTGTTGAAGAAGAAGTAGTTGCTGAAGAGGCTCCTGCTGCTGAAGCTGCAACTGAAGAAGTGGTAGCAGAAACTCCAGCTGCTGAGACAACTGAAGAAGAAACAAAAGAAGAAGCTTAATCATTAGATTGGTTTTAACTTACGATAGCGTTCTGATTGATCAGAACGCTATTTTTATTTAAAGAAATAACGTTTGGGCCCATATCCGCCCAAAGGAAAAGATTATCATTATGCAAAAAGAAGAAGCGTTTTACATCGGTTACATTACCAAAACAAAAGGCCTAAAAGGTGAGGTGCAATTGTATTTCGAGTTTGAAGATTACGAAGCTTTGGACCTGGATGTAGTTTTTGCCGATATGAATGGTAAAATGGTTCCTTTTTTTGTGGCTTCATATAAATTGTATCCCAACCAGACCGGTCTTTTCTACTTTGACGACCTAGACCATATAGACAAGGCGCAGGCGCTTGTGAAAAAGAAAATCTATATGCCCTTGAATAAAATGCCTGAACGAGATGAGGATGATTTTACCTACGATGATCTAAAAGGCTTTCAGGTAACCGACGAAACCCATGGTGAATTGGGTGAAATCATTGCCATTAACGAATATCCCCAACAATTCGTTGCCACTGTACTTTATAAAGAAAAGGAAATCCTCTTTCCTTTAAATGAAGATATGATCATTGAAATTGATGAAGACGAAAAAACTTTATTAGTTGACCTGCCCGAAGGATTATTAGATCTTTATCTTAATTCGTAAAAAAGCAAACAATGGCACCGTTTGTGTGGTTCTTTTTAAATGAAACGCACAATCATCTGCTCTTTATTGTTTGCCTTGTTTTGTGGTTGTAACAATCAGCCAGAAAAAAAAGAAGAAAAGGTTGTTGTTGCCAAAGCAACCACTCCAACCGCTAAAGGTTTGACTCAACAGGATTCCATCAAAGCCATAGGAAGGCAAGTCTTATCATTGTTGAAGAGCCATAACTATAAAGAACTTACAACGTTTTTTTCAGCGGACGGTGTCCTTTTTTCTCCCTATGCTTTTATTGATACGGCTCAATCAAAGCGGTTAACTCCTGAAGATTTCCTACAGGCCATTGATAAAAATTGGACGCTTACTTGGGGACATTTTGACGGTACTGGCGAACCCATCAAATTAAGCGTTAAGGCTTATCTTAAAAAGTTTGTGTGGAATGCTGATTATCTGAATGCTGAAGCTGTTGGTTTTGATCAGGTGATCAAACAGGGAAACTCTCCCAATAACCTCAACACCATTTATCCGAACCATCATTTTATAGATTATCACTTTAGTGGATTCGACCAAAAGTACAATGGAATGGACTGGAGTAGTTTAAGATTGGTTTTTGAAAATGACAATGGCGAATATTTTTTGGTCGCCATCATCCACGATCAGTGGACGGTTTAGGGGCTTAAAAAACATTTTTCTTAACGGGATTCCGTAAAACAGCTTCTCCATTAATTTCTTATTTTTGATCAAATCTTTAGCAAAATGGAAATCGCTGGCATTATCTTATTGGTTGTTATTTTAGTTGTTCTGATCGTGTTGGTCTTGCGTAAGCCGGCTGTTCCTAAGAATGACGAAACGGTCAACTACCTCAAAGAAGAAAAACTAAAACTCGAAGATGAACTGAACGACCTCCGCGAACGCTTTAATGTAGAGCGAGGTAATTTCATTAAAGCAGAAGCTTTAGCCAATTCTTATCAAAACAAATTAGCTGAGCAACAGAAAAACCTAGAAGAGCTGCAACAAAAATTTACCTTGGAGTTTTCTTTAGTAGCCAATAAGATTCTGGAAGAGAAGAGCGCTAAATTTACCGCACAGAACCAAACCAACTTAGATTCTATTTTAAATCCTTTAAAAGCCAATATCAAATCTTTTGAGGAAAAAGTAGACAAAGTCTATCAAACTGAGGCTGCAGAAAGAAACCATTTAAAAGGGGTAATCTTTCAGTTGATGGACCAAAGTAAACAGATACAGACCGATGCCAATAACCTTACCAAAGCCTTAAAAGGCGATAGCAAAAAACAAGGCAATTGGGGAGAGGTAATCCTAGAAAGAGTATTAGAACGTTCGGGCTTAGTTAAGGATAGGGAATATCGCCTACAGGCAAGCCTAAATAGCGCCGAAGGCGCGCGATTACAGCCCGATGTAGTCATTGACCTGCCCGATGAAAAACATTTGATTGTAGACGCTAAGATCTCGTTGGTGGCCTACGAAAGAATGATGAATGCCGAAACCGATGAGGAAAAGGTTTTGAACCTTAAACAACACCTGCTTTCGGTAAAGGCACACATTGATGGTTTAGCAGGCAAAAATTATCAGAATCTGTATCAGATCAATTCTCCAGATTTTGTACTCTTGTTTATGCCCATCGAATCTTCATTTAGCGTTACGGTACAGGCAGATGGTGAGCTCTTCAATTATGCCTGGGACAGGAAAGTGGTGATTGTTAGTCCTACTACCTTGTTAGCTACATTGCGCACCATAGCTAGCATCTGGAAAGTAGATCGTCAAAATAAAAACGTGTTTGAAATTGCAGAAGAAGCAGGTGCGCTTTACGATAAATTTGTTGGTTTTTTAGAAGACATGGAGAAAATTGGCAAACATATAGACCTTACTCAAAAAGCACACGACGATGCTTTTAAAAAATTACAGTATGGCAATGGAAACCTGATTGGCAAAGTAGAAAAAATCAAAAAATTAGGAGCCAAAACCAAAGGTAACAAACAGATTGATTCTAGGTTGTTAGAGGATGAAGAGGTTTAAAGACTTTTGTAGGTCTCCTTTTCTATTCACTATTATCTTTCTTAATAAAATGTCCGTCTGAGCTTGTCAAAGACCGTCTATTTTAAACCTGAGTTCAGTATAAGAAAATACATTTTTAGCGTTATAATCAATGGTTTATCTTTAAACCAATTATTCTTTGCTAATATTTAATGGTTCTGTCGCTTCGCGGACATCTTTTTTCCTATAGATGAAAAAAGTATGCAAAAAAATCCACGGCTGCGCCCTGTTCTATTAAAGAAAGTACCGTAGGCCTGTTATTGCATTCCGAACAGGCCAAGGCCGCTTTTAGTGGAACGCTGAGATAGTACTTAGGCTTGAGATAGTTACAAACTAGAATCATTAACCTGAATCCTACATTATTTTAAACAAAAAAGTAGGAAGCATTTACAATCAACAGTCCTTTTTAGTAGCTACTAAAGCAAATACCAATGGTATTTTATTGTCCAGGTGTTTGATCCTGTATTTTTTTGGTTCAAATTCTATGGTTTCATTAAAACAGTTGTAAGGAGAATAATCATATTCGTCGAAAGAATTGATTTCCATTCCGTTATTGATCAGGCTATTTAATACTTCTGAGGTACTGTGGTTCCAAGTGATCGTTTTTTGTGTAAGTGCTGCATCTTTAGCTGCATACGTTCCATTTTCGATTTCAATAATGGCCTTATCTTTAAAATAATTATAGGCTATTTGTTTAAAATGATCATCAAACATCCATATTACCGGATGGAACTCTACAAACACTAATTGACCCTTCGGTTTGAGATACCTCGCAATTAAAGCTGCCCATTTATCCAAGTCTGGCAGCCAACCAATGGTACCATAACTGGTAAATACCACGTCAAATTTTTCCTCCAAATGTAAGGGCAAATCATAGATATCACAACAAATAAAAGAGGCTTCCGTATGGGTTTGTAAAGCCAATTCATTTGCTTTTTTTATCGCTTCGCCGGCCAGATCCACACCTACAACCGTAGCACCCAAGCGCGCTAAAGAAATACTATCCTGTCCAAAATGGCATTGCAGGTGTAAAATCCGTTTGCCTTTGATATCACCTAATAGGTTTAATTCAATCTCATTAAGTGAAGTAGCGCCTTTTAAAAAACTTGCTATATCATAAAAAGCCGAATCAAAATGTACAGCAGTTTTATTGTTCCAAGATTGCCTATTGACATTGATGTAATCTGATTCTTCGGCATTCATAATTTGATTAGTTTAAGTGTTTGCTTTTTTAAGTAGTTCTGTTGCTGCCTGTTTTGCTTCTATTGTAAACCTTTTATCACTAACTATTTCCAAAAGTTCTTCATCTGCTTTATCGGCATACTTTTCTTTAAAATCCAAAACTTTATTAAGGTCTGCTAATTCTTGTCTATCAGCTGTTTGCTTAAATAATAATCTATAATTTAATAAAAAGTAGAGTAATCCAATAAATAAGGAAAATGCATCTAGGGTTAGAATAAAAGAATCGGTTATGCCAAAGTTAAGTGCAAATTTTATAGGTAGATAGTTTAAAGCACCTAAAACACCCAAAGCTATTGTTATGATTATAACTTTTTTAAACTGTCTTCTTAGTAAAAAGTATGCTAAAAAATTTAATACTACTGCTAAAAATCCAAGATAGTTTTCAAAAGATAACCCATAACTATAAACTATTCCTTCAGATTCAGATCTATTAAATAAATAATTAAGAATTGTATAGACGCTGGCAACTCCTAAAATAATCAAAGGAATTAAATTCTTATGTTTTTTTATCAACCTAATCATTAAAACCTAGCCTTTAAACGCATTCCAACCCTGTGCTTTTAACTCATGAACTACATTGGATTTAGATACCATTTTACAACCAGAATTTTTATCAGTAATGTGACCAATGATACTGATGTCGATATCATTCTTTAATTTATTGTAATCCGCTTGTTTAATGGTAAACAAGAGCTCATAATCTTCACCCCCATTTAAGGCACAAACCGTTGGATCTAAACCTAGTTCGCGAGCAGTTTCATAAGTCATAGGGTCAATCGGCAATTTTTCTTCATACAAAGTACAGCCTTTTTCAGATTGGGTGCATATATGCAGGATTTCTGAAGCCAATCCATCAGAAACATCAATCATTGCTGTAGGCTTGATTTTCATCTGTGCCAATAAGTCAACAATATCTCTTCTTCCCTCTGGTTTCAATTGGCGTTCGATGATGTAATCCTTACCCTCTAGATCTGGTTGTAGTTGAGGATTTTCTAAAAAGATTTGTTTCTCTCTTTCTAAAATCTGCAGACCTACATAAGCCCCACCCAAATCGCCAGAAACACATAACAAATCACCCTCTTCAGCACCATTTCTATAACATACATCAGCTTTTGCAGCGTGGCCTATACTTGTTACACTGATTACCAATCCTTGTTTGCTCGAAGAAGTATCTCCACCAATTAAATCAATATTAAATTTATTGCAGGCTAATTCAATTCCTTTATAGATTTCTTCAACTGCTTCTAATGGAAATTTGCTCGATAGACCAATAGAAACCGTAATCTGGGTAGCAATACCATTCATTGCATAAATATCGCTTAGGTTTACTTGTACGGCCTTATAGCCCAAATGTATCAAGGGTACATAAGCCAAGTCAAAATGAATTCCTTCTAACAGTAGATCTGTAGAAATCAATACTTGTTGATCTGCAAAATCCAATACGGCCGCATCATCACCAACGCCTTTGATACTTGTTTCGTGTTGTATCTTAAAATTGTTTGTTAAGTGTTTGATCAATCCAAATTCACCTAATTCTGATATCGCTGTACGTTCTTTATTTTCAAACATTATACTTTCTTTTTAATCTCTTTTAAAACCCAATCCAATTCGTTGTCTTTTCCTGCAATTACATCTTCAATTGTTGTTGTAATTTCTACATCCGGAAAAACACCTCTCCCAATTTGGTCGGTATGCGTATTTGGTAAAATTTTATACATGCCCATTCTCAATTTTAATTTAGAGTTTGGCAGATCAATCATTGGTATCCTTCCTGCAACACATCCATTGTAACCCCCACCTGTTTCCTGTCCGATAAAAGTTGCTCTTTTAACTCCCTGTAAATTTGCAGCTAATAATGCAGCAGCAGAAAAACTATAACCATTTATCAATACATATACTTTGCCGTTAAAATGGTTTGCATTTGCATGTAAAGGTTTTATTCCTTTATAGGTTATCTTATACTTTCCATTTTCCGTCTCTTTTAAAATTACTGAAGATAACATGTTAAAAGTAAGTGCTTTATAACCATTTACAAATCCTTTTCCATACTTATATGGATTAAATTTTCGATCTACTTCTGTTTGTTGCAGGTATACAAAATCTTTATCCACCAAATAAGAAAACAGATCTCTGCACGCCTTTAAGGATCCACCACCATTATCTCTCAAATCTAAAATTAGATCTTTGGTTTTCCCTTTTTTTAATGCCGTAAAACTTTCTTTATAGAATTTCTCAAAATTGGCATATGGAAAAGAAAAACTTTTCACTTTTAAATAAGCTACACTACTATCCTTTTCTAAAAACTTTAAGTCTAGTATTGGGTTTTTAAGCTCATCATATCCTTTATAATTCAATTTTTGTTTTGCTTTGGCTATTTTCTTTTCGTTGGCCAGTTCTTCTTTTGTTTTTTTCTTAACTGTTAAACTATCTTTTAGTACAGGTTTTTTATAAATATTCAGTTTAAGATCAATGATAGAGTCTTTTTCATTTTTAACTTTAAAATCTACTATGTCCTTACTGTCGTAAAAATTGGTATACCAATTCGTAAATGCCCTATTCAAAGAGGCATTTTTAAAGGTCTGATTGTAACCATCAGAAGCAATATTGGCTTTTAAGTTCTGTATAATTTCAGTAGATAGAACATTATCTATAGCAACAATCTCATTTCCTTTTTTAACCTCTTTTATAGACGGATTGAAACTCGTAATGTATAATTTGTTGGCTACAATCTTATAAGCAAATTGGTTAATCGGCTTAGTGCCTATTTTTTTAACAGAATCTTGCTCTTTTTTGGTCAGTTTTTTTGTGACCAATACCATCTTGGTATGTCCACATCTAACTTGTGCAACTACAGGTGCCAGCCTCTTATAAAATTCTTTTGTAGTTAATGGACTTGTTATCGTCCTTTTTAAACTGTCAAATGTATTGTCCAATTGGGCTTTACTCACATACCAATATAAACCAGGATGTCCATCTTTTAACAATTGATAAGCAAAATCAACGTCTTTTATCAATTTTTCTGGCTCATGTTTCTTTTCACTAACCGTATAATTAAGTTCTTTTATCGAAGTACAGGAAACGAGACTACTTAGCAATAAAATATAAGCACCTATTATAAATCTTTTCGTATTTATCATTTAATCTTTTTATAATCCTAAGCTTGCAGATATCTCTAACATTCTTTCTATTGGTTTACGGGCCTGAACAATAATATCAGCGGGTACATTTACCTCTGGAAGTCCATTTTTTAAACACAAATACAGTTTTTCTAATGTATTTCTCTTCATGTAAGGGCAATCATTACAAGCACAGCTGTTATTTGGTGGTGCCGGAATAAAAGTTTTTGTTGGGTTTGCCTTCTCCATTTGGTGGATGATCCCACTTTCTGTAGCTACAATAAATTCTTGCGCATCACTATTGATAGAATATTTCAATAGACCAGTGGTAGATCCAATATAATCGGCCATGGCCAATACTGCTTCTTCACATTCTGGATGTGCAATAAACTTGGCATTTGGATGGCGCTCTTTTAACTTGGTGATTTTCTCTCTAGAAAATATCTCATGTACCATACAAGCCCCATTCCATAAAACAAGATCTCTACCTGTCTTTTTAGCCACCCAAGCACCCAAGTTTTTATCCGGACCAAAAATGATCTTCTGATCTTTAGGTAAACTTTCTACAATCTGCACCGCATTTGTTGAGGTACATACAATATCGCTCAATGCTTTCAACTCTGCCGTACAGTTAACGTAGGTGATCACCAAATGATCTGGATATTTTTCCTTGAACTTTTTAAACAGGTGAGGTGGACAACTATCGGCTAGTGAACATCCAGCTTTAAGATCTGGTAACAACACTGTTTTTTCTGGTGACAAAATCTTTGCCGTCTCTGCCATAAAGTGCACCCCAGCAAAAACAATGATATCAGCATCAGTTTTAGCAGCTTCTTGAGATAAGCCTAAACTATCTCCAATATAATCAGCAATATCCTGTATATCAGGTTCTTGATAATAATGTGCTAGTATAACTGCATTTTTTTCTTTTTTTAACTTTTCTATTTCTTCAAATAAATCTAGGGTAGGATCAATCTGTTCCTCTACAAAACCCTTTTTATTTAATTCTTCTAAGACATCCATAGTCATCATCGCTTTCTTTTATTGGCCATCGAACTTTGGTAAAGATACGGAGGTTTCAACAGTACAATAAATTATAATTATTTTATATATAAAGAATCTTATTACTTATTAAGGTGTTGGTACTGTTAACAAAATTTGTTTTTAAATGATGTAAGATGAGTTATCACATAGTTACCAACATTTATGTTTGTTTTTTATGTTAAACTTATCCTGATTTACAACGTTATACTATTTCGACTATTATTTTATCAATATCAAAATGTGTATTGTTAGTTTGGTAGTAAAAAGTTGATAAACTATGCAAAGTTGCTTAAAAATAATGTAAAAGATTGTGTCAAATTACGTTTTTAACTTAGCTTTAAACATTCAAAAATAGTTGTTGAGTTTATTTATACATTCTGCTAACACTATTTGTGATGTTGTTAACAATTGTTTGATTTACGTTAATATTTAATGAGAAAAGTCGATTTCCTAGTGATAGGATCAGGTATAGCAGGGTTGAGTTTTGCTTTAAAGGCTGCACAGCATGGAAAAGTTTTGATTGTAACCAAATCTAATGAAGATGAATCCAATACAAAATATGCCCAAGGTGGAGTAGCTGTAGTTGTGGATAAGTCTGATTCCTTTGAGAAACATATTGAAGATACACTGATTGCGGGTGATGGTTTGTGCGATAAAAATATTGTAGAAATTGTAGTAAAAGAAGGGCCTGAAAGAATACAAGAGATTATAGACTACGGGATTAACTTTGATAAGAACAATGCTGGGGTTTTTGATCTGGCCAAAGAAGGTGGGCATTCTGAACACCGTGTTTTGCATTATAAAGATATTACGGGCTACGAAATTGAGAGTGTTTTATTGAAACAGATTCATGAAAATGAAAACATAGAGATATTAACACACTACTTCTGTTTAGAGCTGATCACCCAGCATCACCTGGGTATACATGTTGATAAGAGTAGTGAAGATGTTAACTGTTATGGTATATATGCCTTTAACACAGAGCTTAACGATGTGGAAAAGATATTGGCAAGTGTTACAGTAATGGCATCGGGCGGGGCTGGACATGTATATTCGACAACAACAAACCCAGTTATTGCTACAGGAGATGGAATGGCAATGGTGTATAGAGCAAAAGGAAAAATCAGGAATATGGAATTTATCCAGTTCCATCCAACAGCTTTGTACAACCCAGGGGAATATCCATCCTTTCTAATTTCTGAAGCTGTTAGAGGTTTTGGTGGGGTGTTGAAAAGAAAAAATGGAGAAGAATTTATGTACGAATATGATGAACGTGGTTCTTTGGCTCCTCGTGATATTGTTGCCCGTGCCATAGATGCAGAAATGAAAAAATCTGGTGATGACTTTGTGTACCTGGATATCACGATGCGAAAGAAAGCCGATATATTGACACATTTTCCAAATATCTATGCCAAATGTTTGTCTATTGGTATTGACATGACCAAAGATTGGATACCAGTTACCCCTGCTGCGCATTATATGTGCGGTGGTATTTTGGTAGATGAATATGGAAAGTCGTCAATTAATAATTTATATGCCTGTGGCGAAGTTTCCTCAACAGGATTGCATGGTGCTAATCGTTTGGCTTCTAACTCTTTATTGGAAGCTACTGTTTTTGCACACCGCATCTTCTTATCAGCTTTAGCCAACTATCAGAAAAATGTTATTCCTGACGAAATTCCAGAATGGAACGAACAAGGTGTAACCCAATCTAACGAAGATATTTTGGTTACCCATAACCTACGCGAAACGCAGAAGATCATGAGTGATTATGTAGGAATTGTCCGTTCTGATTTTAGATTAGATAGGGCCATGCGTAGGTTATTTCTTTTGTATGAAGAAACAGAAGAGTTCTATAAAAAGAATAAAGTTTCAGTAAAATTATGTGAATTAAGAAATGTGATCCAAGTAGCTTACATGGTCATCAAATCGGCAGTTGCCAGAAAAGAAAGTAGGGGATTACATTACAATACAGATTACCCAGAACACGCTAAAGAATTAGTAGATACAATTATTTAATTTTGTCATGCTAGCTTGTGGAAGAATCTACTAAAGGTCTTCTACGGGCTCAGACTAACAGTTGTTGCTGCCTCAGTACCCACGCTAAAACCTAATCAAAAATGCCAGTTATATTACCAGTTAAAGAAGTTTTCCCAAAATGGGGAGAGAATAGTTTTATTGCACCTAATGCCACTATTGTTGGTGATGTAACCATGGGCGATAACTGCTCTGTATGGTTCAACGCCGTAATCAGAGGCGATGTAAACAGCATTACGATTGGTAACGATACCAACATTCAAGATGGTGCGGTGATCCATGCAACCTATCTAAAAGCAGCTACACATATTGGAAATAGAGTTTCTGTTGGGCACAACTCAATTGTACATGGCTGTGAGGTAAAAGATCATGTGTTGATAGGGATGGGAGCCATTGTAATGGATCATGCAATAATAGAGGAGTATTGTATCATTGCGGCAGGATCGGTTGTGTTAGAAAACACCATTTGCGAAAGCGGCTATTTATATGCTGGTACACCTGCAAAAAAAATAAAGCCCATTACGCTAGAGCAAAGGGCTTTATTGGATAAACTACCGGATAATTATATCATGTATTCGGATTGGTTCAGGTAATTATGGCTTTGGGATGATCATGGTATGCTCCCTTGTCCAGTTTGCCCTGATTGATCGTTCTTCTGGCTCATACCATATTTTTTCGGGTTGGGTCTGATTTTTTACATTTCCAGTATCCCATTTGCCATTTTTATTGTCGTCATAAATAACCCTTACAAAGTATATTCCAGTTCTATAATTGATAAAATTTACCTTGGTGTTTTTGGTAATTACTTCTTGATAAACAACGTCTTTCTTTTCGTTCACTAATTCTATAACGTAACTTTTGTTTGGCTCTGGAACTTCAACAGTTAAAATAATAGAACCATAATCGTCGGCATTTGCCAATTTAAATGTCCTTTTGATTTCTTTGTTCTTGGTGCCAAAAAGTTCTGTAAACGTACCTTCACCGAAGGTGATTATGTAAGGTCTGGCCTTTTTCCAAGGATATTTAAGGACATAAGCAAGCACATTTGAACTGTCTTTTTCTAGGGTAAAGTTGGTTCTGGGGATAGAATCTTCCAAAAACTTGATTTTGGTCAGGTCTATTTTATCAATTGGTGAGTTTAAAAATAGGCGATAGGGCTTATAAGGATTCAAAGACCCCCCTTCTAAATTATCTGTTAATTGAACTATTCTGGTATAAGTATCTTTTTTTCCTCGGGTAAACATTACGGTATCCAATGCTTTTCCATCACTCTTTATCGCAAACTTAAGCGAATCAAAACTGAGGTCTTTTAACCAAACTTTGGCAGAGTCATTGTTCTTTGTAAAATGCACAATTTTACTTTCATCTATTGGTTTCGAATCAATTACAACGAGCTCTGGTTTGACCAATTGCTGATTAAAAACGAAAGAGATACTGCCATCGGTATTGAGCCTCCGGTCTACAATCCTGAAGGTACTGGCCAGTTCTTTAAAGAGACCAATATTTACATTTTCTATATTTTTGGTCAGCTCAATGGGTGCTTTGATAAACCCAATCTGGTCTGTAGCTTGTTGATAGATTTTATCTCCACCAGTTTCTTTTAAGGCATAGATTTTAACTGTTTCTTTTTTAAGATTGCTAAGGGTATAATTTCCACTGCTATCGGTTGTGGTATAGATAGAAGGTTTCTTTTTTCCAAAGATGCTATCCTTGGCCAAAGGTAAAATGAAAACAGTAGCGTCAAGCTCAGGTTTGCCGGTTAGTGTATTGATAACTTTTCCAGAGATGCTCAATGAATCTAATTTTGGACCTGTAGCAAAGACATAACTAAGATTTTTAATAATATTGCCTTCATTCACATCGGCAATGGCCTTACCAAAATTAATGGTATAGGTTGTATTTTTTTCTAAGCTGTCCTGAAAAGTAATCTCTAGTTTTTTTTGTCGCTTTTTTAAGATCAGTGGTTTGTCTTGCTCTGGGGAAACAGAAACTTCTTTGAACTCATTCTGCAGATTAAAATATTCATCAAACTCGATGGTGATTTTTTGAGCATTAAAATTGGTGCTATAGTTTTTCGGTTCCATTTTTAAAACCTTAGGAGGAGTGGTATCTTTTGGGCCACCCTCTGGAGATCGCATGCTTGCGCAACCATAAACCAGGGCAACAAGGAGCATTGCCAGTGAAAAAAAACTATTTTTTGAGAACCTTTTGTTTTTACGCATTTATATAGTGTATAATTAATTCAACCCTTTTTTTGATAGATATCATTAAAACTTTTAGAAAGTCTTTTATATCGCTTTAAATCGCTCCAGTAAAAATATTAGCTAATCTATTGAAAACCAATGTTCTACTTTTATTTTGTAATGTGAACCATCAAAACTGATATATCCGAAGGAGAAACGCCAGAAATCCGAGAAGCTTGCCCTAAAGTCCTAGGTTTAATTCTCAACAATTTTTCTCTTGCCTCTTTAGAGAGCGAAAGTAGCTTGTTGTAATCAAATTCTGGATTGATAGACTTGTCTTCCATCTTTTGCATTTTGTTGACGATTTCATTCTCCTTTTCAAAATAGCTTTCGTACTTGATTTTGATTTCGGCTTGTTCTACAGTTTCTTTATCAAAGGTATTTAAAAGCTGATCAAAGGCAGGGCTTACTTTTCTGATATCATCAATTCCAACTTGTGGTCTGCTCAACACATTGAATAGTTTTACATTTTGTGTTAACGCAGCCGTTCCTAAACTTTCTAACAAAGCATTGGCTTCTCCCATTTCAACTCCTTGCTTTTTGGTAAAGGCCACAATCTGGTCAGAGTCGGCAACTTTTTTATTTACAATACTCAAACGCTCATCATTGATCAATCCTAATTGGTGCGCGATAGGAGAGAGCCTGATATCAGCATTGTCTTGTCTTAATAAGAGGCGGTGTTCAGCTCTTGAGGTAAACATGCGATAAGGTTCTTCGGTGCCTTTGGTAACTAAATCATCTATTAAAACACCTATGTACGATTCAGAGCGCTTCATGATCAGCTCATGTTGGTCTGTGACCTTCTGATGCGCGTTAATTCCAGCTATAAAACCCTGACTAGCAGCCTCTTCGTATCCTGTTGTACCGTTAATTTGGCCAGCAAAGAATAAATTACTGATCAACTTGGTTTCTAAGGTCAAGGATAACTGTGTAGGTGGGAAATAATCATATTCAATCGCATAACCTGGCCTAAACATCTTGGCATTTTCAAAGCCTGGTATTTGTGTGAGTGCTTTGTACTGTACATCTTCGGGTAGTGAAGTAGAAAAACCATTCACATATATTTCGCAGGTATTCCAACCTTCTGGTTCTACAAATATTTGATGTCTTTCTCTTTCGGCAAAACGGTTGATTTTATCCTCAATAGAAGGACAGTACCTTGGACCTAATCCTTTAATTCTACCAGTAAACATTGGCGATTTCTCGAAGCCTTCTTTTAAGGTTTCGTGCACCGCGCTGTTGGTGTAAGTGATCCAACAACAACGTTGGTCGGTTGGTCTTTCTACATTTGTATAAGAGAATCTGCCTGGATTTTCATCACCCCATTGTTCTTCCATTAAAGCGTAGTTTAACGAACGACCATCAACTCGGGGAGGAGTACCAGTTTTCATTCTTCCTGCTTCAAAGCCAAGTGTAGTTAATTGTTCCGTAATTCCAGTTGCTGCTTTTTCTCCTGTACGGCCGCCACCAAATTTTTTTTCTCCAATATGGATCAATCCATTTAAGAAAGTGCCATTGGTAAGTACCACAGCTTTGCCTAGAATCTCAACTCCTAGCGCAGTTTTGACACCAACAACAGTATTGTTTTTAATGATTAAACTGCTCACCATTTCTTGCCAGAAGTCTACATTTGGTGTTCTTTCTAATGCAAGCCTCCATTCTTCGGCAAACCTTTTTCTGTCGTTTTGTGCTCTTGGGCTCCACATGGCCGGCCCTTTTGATTTATTGAGCATGCGAAATTGAAGCGTAGTTTTATCGGCAATGATACCAGAATAGCCGCCCATCGCATCAATTTCTCTTACAATCTGTCCCTTTGCAACACCGCCCATGGCAGGGTTGCAACTCATCTGTGCAATGGTCTCCATATTCATGGTTACCAATAATACAGAAGAGCCTAAGTTTGCGGCAGCAGCGGCAGCTTCACAGCCCGCATGTCCAGCGCCAACAACAATAACATCGTATTCTTTAAACATCGAATTATGATTTTGTTTCACGTGAAACAATGCAAAATTAATTAAAAATGAGTCAACAATTAATCTTGTTTCACGTGAAACGTTTCTTTTTTATTATATAATTTAATCAATCCATAGATTGCAACAATACTCCAAACGGCCTCCAATATCACGAAAGGCATGAAAGAAATTAGCCAAGACGAATAACCAGCAATGGCTGCACCAAAAAGATTCAATAGGCCATAGGTGTAGCTTTCTGCTTTAATCACCTTTAAACTTTGCAGAAAAAAAGCAATTAATAAGATGCTTACACCAACTGTTGCAATTAAATCCGAGGGTTTCATTTTAGCTTGTCTTGTCTGAAAGTTCTACCCAACGCTCCATGATCTCTTCCAATTGTTTATTCAATTTTTCTATTGCTAAAGAAACTTCTTGAATTTTTAAATAATCGGCCGCATCAATTTTGGTTAAAGAAGTAGTTAATTTTTCTATTTCTGCTTCTTTATTAGCTACTGTTTGCTCAATCTCATCCAACTCCTTTTGTTCTTTAAAACTCAATTTCTTTGGAGCAGTAGTAACCACAGGCTCTTCAACTTTAGTCTTTTTTGGTGTTGGATTATCTTTTGCATTGTCTAGACTAATGCGGTATTCAGAATAATTTCCATTGTAAATACTTACGCCACCATTGCCTTCCATAATAAATAATTGCTCGCTCATTTTGTCTAACAGGTATCTATCATGCGAAACCAAAATCAATACCCCAGGGAAGTTTTCTAAAAATTCTTCCAATACATTTAAGGTATCAATGTCCAGGTCATTGGTCGGCTCATCCAAAATTAAAAAGTTTGGATTTTGCATCAACACCTTCATCAAGTGTAGACGTTTCTTTTCGCCACCACTTAATTTCTCTACCATGCCATGTTGCTTTTTAGGAGGGAAGAGGAATAGGGTTAACAAGGCCGAAGCAGAGATGGTCTGGCCATCGGCCATTTTAATATATTCGGCATCAGACTTTACAATATCTATTACCCTTTCTTTTCCATTAAAAGCTAAGCCTCCTTGCTTATAGTAACCATAAACTGTCGTATCACCTACATCAACAGTGCCTTTTTCTGGCTTTAAAAAACCTGTAATTATATTTAACAATGTTGATTTTCCAGTTCCATTTTTACCGGCTAAACCAATCCTGTCTCCCTTTTTAAAAGTATAAGTAAAATCATTGATGATTTTTTTATCATCAAAGGTTTGCCCGATATGGTTCAGTTCAAGAATTTTATTTCCTTGACGAGCCATCTTTACATTTAAGGTAACTTTTTGATTGTCAGAACGTTGCTTTGTTTTATCCTCTAAATCGTAGAAAGCATCTATTCTAGACTGAGATTTGGTAGTACGGGCCGCTGGCATGCGTCTCATCCACTCCAATTCTTTCTTCAATAGGTTCTTGTTCTTTTGAAAAGTGCTTTCATCTGAAGCCTCGCGTTCAGCTTTCTTTTCTAAGAAGTAGGCATAATTTCCATTATAGTTGAAGATTTTTCCTCTATCTAACTCTACAATGGTATTACAAACATTGTCCAAAAAGTAACGGTCGTGTGTTACCAATAGGATGGTCTTATTGCCAGAAGTCAATAATTTTTCTAACCATTCAATGGTATCAATATCCAAGTGGTTGGTCGGCTCATCCAATACGTAGATTTCCGGGTCTTCGATCAATAGCTTAGCCAAAGCCAGACGTTTTTTCTGTCCACCAGAAAGGGTCTCTATCTTCTGTTGTAGATGATTGATTCCCATTCGGCTTAAAATCGTTTTGATCTCGTGCTCATATTCCCAAGCATTGTGTTCACTCAATTCTTCATATAAGCGGTTCAATGTCTTTTCATCAGGGTTCGGGTCCTCAATTAATTCTTCATATTCGCGGATCAGCTGTTGCTGTTTGTTTTCTAATGAAAAAATAAAATCACTGATCGAATATCCATCTGGAAAAGAAGGCTCTTGATCCAAGAAACCAATTTTTACAGCCTTGTTTTTAACGATTTTTCCCTCTAAAGGGGCAAACCTCTCGGCAAGTAGTTTTAATAGTGTGCTTTTACCGGCTCCATTGATACCAACCAACGCTACACGTTGACCAGGATTAATGCCCAGTGTTAAATTTTTGAAAAGCCATTCATCATGGTAAGCATGGCCTAAGCCTTCGGCTGCAATTAGTGTACTCAAAGTATTTTTTAACGATTTATCTGATAAGAAATTACTGCAAAAGTAATCAATAAAATTTTGGTATGGCTTTGATTGGCATTTATAAACAAAAGCAGGACATAAAATAGCCAAAAAATAACAAAAGCCATTAAAAGAATAGGTTAGGACCATTATAGGGATTTATACCTATTATTTAGAGGAGCAATACCCATTGTATGGCCAATAGTGGATATGGATCTTTGTATGGCAGGGCAGTAAGTCCAAAAAGTGATTTAGATACAATTACATAACCAAAGAAAAATGAAAAAGATAACAGTAGGCATGTTGATGCTCATTGCAGTTTTGAGCGCGTGTAAAAAGGACAAAACAGAAACAGATAACCCTTTAGGAGGTAATGCAACGGTAACGGCAAGCAATTATGGCTTTGATGGTGGTAGTTCAGGCAAATTTTCGTCAACAACTGCAGGAATTGTACAAACAAATCTTCCAGCCGTGGCCGGAATCGATCCGAGTACTTTCTCCATTACAGCGATAAAAGATGGTACTAAAGAGAGTTTGAGTATCATCGTGTTTAAGAAGGTTACTGCTACTGGTGTGATCAAATTTGGTTCAAAATTGAGCGGAAACGGTGGCGCTACACTCACCAAGGATTACACCAAACCTACCGATAAAGAGATCAACTACTCAACCGATAATGCTACGGGAGGAGGTGAGCTTAACATTACCAAAATAGAAGGTAAAAACGTTGAAGGCACATTTTATTTCACAGCTTTTAACAGTACCGGTAAGCAAGCATTTACAGAACAAGGAACTTTTAAGGGCATCATCAATTAAGAATAAATCAGGTTATATTTTACGGGACAATTAAATTTCGATAGCGTTGCAACTTAATTGCAACGCTTTCTTTTTTTGCGTGTAACTTTAATTGATTAGCCTAAAATATGTGTATTATTAGCCTATAATTTTACTTTAGGACAATGATTTGTAATCTAAACAACAACTATGTAAAGTCGATAATGATTGTATTGGCTTTTGTATGGATACCTGTCCATTGTTGTTTAGCCCAAGATGTGAAAACACCCTTAACAGTAAGGCTTTCCTATGAAAAAGATAGTGTAAAACAGAAAGACAAACTTTCTAAGGCCCATATTACTTCTCTAGTAAACCAATCCTTAGAAAATAAAAGGCGTAATGTTTTGATAATGAGCTTTATACTGATAGGTTTTTCGTGCCTAATTGTTTATCTCAGGGTTAGGGATGGTCAAAAAATAAAATCATTGAACTTACAATTGGCCAAACAAAAAAAGGCGGCCAAGCTGCTACTTGATCATGAGCAAAATAGCCGTTTGGCCGTTGCAAACAAGATACATGATCAAGTAGGGCAGACATTGTCTGTTGCAAAAATGAACCTATCCAATCTGGTTGATCAACCTCAAAAAGATAATCATTTGAACAGCACAATTGATCTAGTTGATCAAGCCATAGATGAACTGCGGAAAATTTCACGTCAGCTGGTGCCAGAAGGATCGAGCTTTGGCCTTATTGGCGCGTTAGAAGAATATGTATATCAAATTGAAAAAGAAGGATCAGTGGAGATTGAAGTTCAATATTTAGGAGAACCGTGGGTGATTGAAAAAACCAAAGAACTAAGTATTTTTGAAGTTGTACAGGAGATATTAGCCTATCGTATCAGCCATGCTGAAGCCAAGGAAATTAAGATCAAACTAATACAAGGAGAAAAATACCTAGTTTTAGCAATAAATGATAATGGATTGGATGTCAATATGCTGAAAGAAGATGATGTAATCGGTCTGGAAAAAACTGTAGCAAGGTTAAATCTGCTGGAAGCTAAGCTGAGCACTTCAAATCAATCAATGGGAAACGAGATACAGGTTATATTTCCGAAACATGATGGAAGTAATTAATATTTTAATTGTAGACGACCATCAGATGGTTGTTGATGGCATCAAAAGTATGTTGAGTAGCGAGAGCCAATATCAGATCGCTGCCGAGGCCAATAATGGCCAAGAAGCTTTTGAGTTGATTGCTGCAAATCCGAACAACTTCCAGGTCTTATTGACAGATATCAGTATGCCCCTGTTAACGGGAAACCAGCTGTGCAAGATGGTAAAAGCAGCGTTTCCCCATATACAAGTACTCATCCTTTCGATGTACAACAATGTTGCTGCCGTTAAAGAATCGATAATGGCCGAAGCAGATGGTTATATTCTTAAAAATGCTGGAAGGACGGAATTGTTGCAGGCTTTACATCGGATCAATAATGGGGGGACTTATTTCTCTCAAGATATTGTGCCGATTATTTATGGGCAATACCACAAGCAAAAAATACAGGATAAACTATTGGCCCAGCTTACGCAGCGAGAAAGAGAAGTATTGAGCTTGATCGTAAAAGAATTGACCAGCGAAGAAATTGCGGAGAAACTTTTTATCAGTAAAAAAACAGTAGACAACCACCGACAGAATATCTTGGAGAAGACAAAGAGCAAAAGCACCGTTGGTCTGGTCAAATTTGCCATCAAAAGCGGTTTAGAAAACCTAGACGGTGCAGATCTTTAACCTAAGAAATAGCTAAAGTTTAATGCATAAAAAAATGCGGACATCCACCCGCATTTTTTTACTAAACTAAAAACTAAACTAAAATTTATGATGGATTATGAATTTTATAAGGTATATAAATCAGCAATTGTAACAGGAGCAACAGTTTTTGCGATGCTTACATTCTGTGATTGAATGTTAGTGCTTTCTGCAGCAAATTGAGCCATGTTTACTTTAGCCACACTACCCATAACAGCTGAGTAATCAGTAGTGTTACCAGTTAAGGTTAAACTAGATTGACCAGTTAAGTTCGTGTACAAGCTGATGGTGTTTGTATTTAAAGTAGCTGTTGCTTGGTCTTTAAGGTTAACGTCTAAACTTAAAGAGTTGAATTTGCCGAAAGTTTTTACAGTTGCATTGTCTGAAGCTGTAATTGAACTCAAGTTGCTTACGTAAACAACAACAGTTAAAGTTTCTTTGTTGAAAGAACTGATGCGCAATTCGCCATCTTTTTGTTGTACCAATGCATTTTTAGAGAAATAGTTATCGTTAACTTTTACACTCTCGTCTGCACTTTGAACCAAGATCAACTCCACATTACCCGATACATTGATCTTGTTTACTTTTTTAACTTCAGATAATACAGTTACTGCATTTTGGTCAGCTGCTTTAGCAATTACTGAAGAGCTTGTTAATGTTACTGCTGTGATAGCTACTGCGATTAAGGTTTTGATAGAAGTTTTCATATTTTTATTTTTTTAAAATCTTTTGTTTATATCTAATATTTGTTTTTTGTCGCCGCCCGTTATCAGGCAGGTTTCGTATATAAGACATCACAAAAGGCAAAAGGTTGCATCGTAAATGCCTGTATTATACCAGCAATGGGTAACTCTCGACGAACGCCTGTAATTTTTCGACCAACGGGCAAAGAAAAAATTAAACGTTTTGACTCTTTTGGGTGCAATGGCGAATTTATCACGCTTTGTTGCGGATAGAGCTTGTAAATAGGAATGCGGTTTAAACTATATAGTAAAAAAAAATAGTCAGAGCGCATAGAAATCCAAATTTCTATTTTACATTTGTGTCTATTTAGAATTAAACTTAATAATAATGAAAGTATTTGCCTCCATGCTCGTTGCTTTCTTGTTGGTTGGTACACAACCTAACATAGAAAACCCTAAAAAAGCCAGTCAACGTTTATATGTATCCCATTACGAAAATGTATTGGGTACTTCACTTGAATTTAAATTTACAAGCAGCTCTGAAGCGGAAGCAGAAAAGGCAGAAACAGCAGCATTGGCAGAAATAGATAGACTTTCGGCCGTTTTTAGCGCATACGATGCCAATAGCGAGTTTAGCCAATGGATGAAACAAGGGCTGGATAAGCCTGTCAAGGTATCTAAAGAACTATTTGATATGCTTAATCTTTTTGAGCAATGGAAAAACCGTACCCATGGAGCTTTAGATGCTTCGGCAGCTGTAGCAGGAAAATTATGGATCGATGCAGCAAAAAAACAGCAATTGCCTACAAAGGAAGAGATGAAAGCTGCTGTTGCAACGATGCAGCAAACCCATTATCAATTAGACCAATCGAATTTAACGGCTACGAGAACAAGTAACGCACCATTGGTGATGAATACTTTTGCCAAAAGTTACATCATCAATTTAGCATGTGATGCAGCTTTAGCTTCTTCAAAAATTAATGCAGTTGTGGTAAATATAGGTGGAGACTTGGTAATCAAAGGTGAGGTTAAAGACCAGGTGAATGTAACCAATCCTTTGGCCAATGCCGAAAATGATGCACCACTTGCCCATCTGCTTGTTGGCAATAGCGCGGTTGCCACAAGTGGAAACTACCGTAGAGGTGAGCAGATTGGTAAAAACTGGTATTCCCACATTGTTGATCCTCGTACGGCAAAACCTGTTGATGGTGTGATCAGTGCTACAGTAGTTGCTCCAAATGCAACAGACGCCGGTGCATTGGCTACGGCATTTAATGTTTTATCTTTAGAAGAGAGTAAAACTTTGGCTGCTACAGTTAAGGACGCAGAATACCTGATCATTACCAAAGATGGTAAAAGAATAGAAAGCAAAGGCTGGAACAAGCTTGTTGATTCAACAGTTAAAGAAGCCAAAACTGAAAAACTTAGTCCGGTAATGTATGGTGCCGAAAAGCCTTGGGATCCAAAATATGAGTTGGCTGTAACTTTTGAGATGAATGCGATTGCTGGAAATAGCCATCGCCCATTTGCTGCCATCTGGGTTGAAAACGAAAGCAAGGTAGCGGTTAGAAACCTTGCGTTATGGTATAACAAAACCAAATGGGTTCCAGATCTTAGAAACTGGTACCGCATCAATGGTGATAATTTTAAAGCCGATAAAGAAAACTATGCTTCTGTAACTGGAGCAACCCGTTCTCCGGGAAAATATACCATCAAATGGGATGGGAAAGATGATAAGGGAAATTATGTTCCTCAAGGGAAATACACCATCATTATCGAAACCTCAAAAGAGCATGGAACGGATGAGATCATCCGCCAACCAATGGAGTTAAAAAAAGCTGCTAAAAAGGCAACTGTAGCAGGGAATGTTGAAATTTCAAACGTAACTTTTGACTTCTATAAAAAATAACCCAGCACCATCGGCGCCAACTTCAAAGAAGAAAGGCGCCCAGAAATCGTCTAGCCCAAAGAAAGGTATAGCCAAACTCTCACGTTGGCTACACATCTATCTTTCGATGGTCAGTTTTGCCATTGTACTGTTCTTTTCGGTTACAGGTTTAACCCTAAACCATCCTACGTGGTTTGGAGGGGATAAACAGGTTGTGATCAAGAATAAGGGGACAATGAACCTGAATTGGGTAAATAGCCCAGACACCAATAAAATTGCCAAACTAGAGATCGTAGAGTTTTTGCGTAAGACCTATCAGGTTAAAGGAGCGGTAAGTGAGTTTAGGATTGACGATTCGGAGGTAAGTGTTTCTTTAAAAGGCCCAGCCTACTCTTGTGATGCTTTTATTGATAGGGAAACAGGTAAATACGAAGTTTCTGAAATAAAGATGGGCATTGTTGCGGTAATGAACGACCTACACAAAGGAAGAGATTCGGGCTCTGGATGGTCTTGGATCATCGATATTTCTGCAGTGTTCTTGGTCGTAATCTCCCTAAGCGGATTAATCCTCTTATGCTTTATTAAAAAGAAACGGGTAGCGGGCTTGGTTACAGGAATTGTAGGCTTGTTGATCTGTTACCTGATTTACGTTATTTTTGTTCCCTAGAGAATCGAAAAGGCCAAGATTAGAAGACCAAGGGCAGGAAGTTATGAGAATGAACATTAATCGGTTAAACGATTAACCATAAATTCCTAATACCCATATCCGAATGAAGCAATGATGCCAATGAACCCGTTTTTACTTTAGGCTTTTAGTTATTTTCTAAAGGTCTCTTTGTGCCAGATAAAAATCTTCTTTGGCCGTCATCATTGTTTTGGCGGCCTTTGTTTTGTCTTTATAGCCCAATAGGTGAAGCGTTCCATGGATCATCACTCTACACAATTCATCAATGGGTTTTAGCTTAAAATTAGCGGCATTTTCTTTGATTCGTTCAAGCGAGATAAAAATGTCGCCAGCAATCGTTTTAAGCGCCTCTGAGTGATCAAAGGTAATGACGTCGGTATAGTCGTCATGTTGAAGGAAATCTTGGTTTATACGCAATAAATATTCGTCAGAACAGAAAATGAAGTTGAGCTCTTCCAATTGATAACCTTCTGCTGTAATTGTGGTCCCTACCCAGCTTCTGATTTTTGTTTTATGCTTAAGGGTATATTGGATGTCTTCTGTAAAGAAATTGATTTTTGCCATTGGATTTTAATTAAAAAACGTCGTTGTCGTGCTTTTTTGAAAGGACGTTTATTTAGTTGGCGAATTTAGCAATTTAAAATATTCGGCGATTTTGTTTTTATAGTAATAATTGAGGTTAGGTGGCAATTTTTGTAAGAGTTCACTTTCGCTCTGTTGCTGTTTTTTAAACTGGTCTAACATCTGTTTATAAGAAGGCGGGAATTCTTTGGCGGCTTTACTTTCCCTTTTTGAATCTTCATCCTGTTCACGTTGCGCTTTGTCTGCATCTAATAATTTGGTCATTAGATTTTTTTGACGATTCATGGTCTCTTCAGCAATTCTTTTGTTAACCAGGTCCATTTCCGTCTGTTTCATCTCCTGCACCATCTGGTTCAAATTGCCCAATGATCCTTTTCCGTCTTTATTCTCTTCCTTATTTATTTTTTGCAAAGCTTCTCGGATCATTTGCTGCTGTTGGGCCATTTTGGCAAACTCCTGGCTCATGCTTCCTTTGGGTACGGTTCCTTTGTTCCCTTCCTTTTCCATTTTATCGCGGGCATTCTGCATGTTCTTGTTCAGCTGTTCCTGCATTTTCTGCAGGTCTTGCATACTTTGTTTGCCCTTTCCTTTTCCACTTTTAGGTTTTTGCATCTGTTCTAATGCCTCATTTAACATCAACGCCAAGTTGTTGATGGACGTCATGGAAAACTGTTGCGAACGATTGGCTTCTGCTGTACGTCTATCGCCTAAAAAATCGATGGATTTTCCAATATTGAAATTGATCTTTTCTACTTCTGCATTCACTACGCTCTGGATCTGAGGCACTCTTTTGCTTAAAGAAAACAAACTATCGGCAATGGTTTTCATGTTGTCTTTGATGGTATTCTGCTGTTGTACACTGCCTACATAAGAAGGATCGTTAATGCTCATTCTTCTTAGGGCAAGCATTACTTTTTCTTGTTCGAAAGAGGTGCTGAGCAGATTTTCTAACAATCGGCGTAGTTCTTTTGCATTGGTTTTTGATTCTTGCTCTTCTCCTTGTTGTTGGTTCTCCTGCATCTGTCCTGCAAGTTGCTCCATCTGTTCTGCGGCCTTTTCTTGTTTTTCTGCGGCCTTTTGTTTATCGTTTTTATTTAGTTGATCTTTACTCTCCTGTTGGCTTTTCTTGATCTGCTCGGTCTGCTTTTCTGGGTTTTCAAAAGAATTGGGTTTGTCTAACTCTTCATTTTTTTCGGCCAGTTTTTGAAGCTCTTTTTGTAGGTCTTGAAAATCTTTGTTGAGCTGTTCTTGTTTATTTTTGATGTCTGATGCCGGAGTATTTTTATCTTTTGATTGTTGACTGAGCTCTTTCTGTTGTTTGGCCATATCATTCAACCGGTCAATCTTATTTTGAAGATTTTGCTCAAACTCCAATTGTTTATAGAGTTCTAAAAGGCGGTCCAATTCATTTTTTAAGGTTTTATTGTCCATCTGCATTTTAGACAATTCTTCCCTCGTCAGATCCTTGTTGTTCATCTCCATTAACTGTTGCAGTTTTTGTAAAAGCTCTTTGGTTTTCTCGTCCAGCACATTGTTGAACAGATTATCTATCTGTTTCTGCTTTTCTTTTAACTCCTCGCTAATGGCATTGTTTTCTTCTTTTTGAAGGGTATTTTTTTCGTTTTGTTTTTTAATGTCTTTAACCGCTTCTTCTAACTGTTTTTGTTTATCAAGTAACTGCTCGATCTGTTTTTTATCTTCAAAAGAGAGCTGCTTTTTATCCAATAGGTCTTGGCTTAATTTTTTGCTGTCCTTCTCAATTTTATTGGCCAATTTAATGGTCGATTCCATTTTTTGCTTTAAGGATTCGCTTCCTTCGGCCAATTTGGCTGCAATCTGCTGTTGTGTAGGCACTTGGTACGTTTTGATTTCAGAACGCGAAACCTTCGCGCCATTTACACCGTCATTGTCGGCTACTTCAAAATAATATTCCAAAACCTGTCCGGGTTTAACATCAAGGGAGTTCAAATTCCATAAATAGAAAAATGTGTTCTCGATCTGTTGGTTCTTGATGGAAATGGCTTTGCTCTGCTCGCCAACTAGTTTTCCATCTTCTTTAATGTTGTATTTGAATTTTAAGGAAGTAAACCCATAATCGTCAGCAATGCTGCCAGAAAAATAAAGGGCCTTTGTGCTTAACGAGTCTGGCGTTTCGGTTACCGAAATGCTTGGAAATTGATCAGCAATCACTGCAATCTGATGGTTTAAGGAATCGGTATTGCTTACAAAGCTGTTTTTGGGTACAATGCGATAATTGCTGTTTTTTCGCATAGTTGTACTAAAATTGGCCATATTATCACTTACCTTAAGCTGATAAGTTCGGTCTTGTAAGATAAAAGCCAACTCATCACTGTTTTCAGTATGTAATTGCCAATTTACCTTGGTTCCTTCTGGGATCAATAGGTCGCCAACGTTGTTTACTTCCTCACTCTTTCTGTTCAGATACGCTGGATAGACCAATTGCGCACTCATGTTTAACAACGAAGGGCGGGGTTTCACTTCCACCATAAATGAAGCAGAGTTGAAACCGCCTCCGAAAAAGCGGAGCGATTTATTCTTTTGGATGTTTTTGAAGGTATAATTGAAATGGCTGATGTTTTCCTTTTCCAGTTTGTAGGTATTCGCCCCATCTTCGATATAGATATCTTGTGGAAACTCATTGCCCGTTAACTGCATTCGAATGGTGAGGTCATCACCCTGTGTAACCGTCAAACTTTTGTTTAAGACCTGAAAATTGAAAGGGGCTTTGGGTAAGATCTCTTCATTGTAACGGATGAAACTATTGGTGCCTTCTTTTAAAATTGCAGGGGCGATAATGCCAATAAAAATAATGATAGCCAATGGCAACAGGATGTATTTGATGTGCTTTTTGTTGTCGCCCAGATTGATGGCGCTGGTAAAAGGGATTGGTCTTAAATCCCCAATTTTTTGGTCTATTCCGGCTAAGATCAGTTGGTTGTTTTGGGGAGAATTGTCGGCAAGGGTTTTTAATTGAAGTGTATTGAGCAATCGGTCTTTCACATTAAAAAAATGGTCGCCGATAATGCTTGCTGCCTGTTCAACACTCAATGTTTTGCTCAATTTAAAATAGGCCAATGCAGGTTTAACGATCCAAAAGCCAATGGCAACGAAAGAGATGGCCAAGAAAGAAAAAAACAATCCCGTTTTTGCTGCTGTGCTAGGATTTGAATAATAGACAAGCACGAAAAGGCAGAGATAGAGAGCCAAGATAATTGCAGCAGCATAAATGCTTCCCCGTAAAAGTTTGTTCAGATAAAACTTTCGGATGAACTCGTTGATTTTTGCAATTAAAAGCTCGTAACTATTGCCCATATTTTGTTAACGCAGATAAAGGTAAAAATTGTGTATGTAAATAGCCCAATTTACAGTCTATTTAATGATTTTTAAATTATCAGGCATAAGTTAATAAAAAATCAATATAAGTTTTGTTTCAAAATCATATTTTTAGCGTATAAAATACACACATGAAACAATTATCAGTTGCAGTTTTGCTTTTAACTATACTTACGAATAGTGTAATGGCCCAGAAAAAAATCACATCTTGGAATAAAAACCAGGTGATTGCCCATAGAGGCGCATGGAAGAAAAACAATTTGCCCGAAAATTCAATCGCCTCATTAAAAGAGGCCTTTAGGCTCAATTGCTTTGGGTCTGAGTTTGATATCCATATGACCTTAGACAGCGTGATGGTAGTGAACCACGATGCTACTTTTTTGGGTATACCGATTGCCAAGTCTACCTACCAACAATTGTTGGCCAAAAAATTGCCTAACGGAGAAAACATCCCAACCTTAGAAAGCTATCTAAAAACAGGGATGACCCAGAAAAAGACCAAACTTATCTTAGAGATCAAACCGCAGAACATGGGTAAGGAAAGAGACCTTTTTTTAGCAGAAAAAGCCTTGCAAATGGTTAAAAAGCTAAAAGCAGAAGCATGGGTAGACTATATCAGTTTTAGTTACGATATCTGCACATATATTATTGGCCATATGCCGAATGCCAAAGTGGCCTACCTTGCTGGCGATGTGGCGCCAGAAAAACTGAAGGCAGATGGATTTTTTGGCTCCGACTATCATTATTCTGTTTTTCAAAAGAATGATTGGATCAACCCCTCAAAAAAATTAGGGTTAACCGTAAACGCTTGGACGGTTAATACCGTACCAGAGATGGAATGGTTGTTGGCCAATGAGGTAGAATATATAACCACCAACGAACCGGAACTGTTGTTTGAAACAATCAAAAAATCACCTGTTAATAGCGGTTGGAAGCTAAAATGGTCGGATGAGTTTAATGGTAAAGGTTTACCAGATGCCAACAATTGGACTTACGACATTGGCGGTACAGGCTGGGGCAATAACGAAAAGCAGTTTTACACCAATGCGGATACTTTGAATGTGATGGTGGATAAAGGCAATTTGAACATCATTGCACGTAAGGCAGATAAAGAAAACATGAAGTTCACTTCTGCTAGGATCGCCAGTCGCAAGAAATTTGATTGGAAATACGGACGTTTAGAAGTGAGGGCCATCTTGCCAAAAGGAAAAGGAGCTTGGGGTGCAATTTGGATGCTACCAACAGATTGGAAATACGGGGCTTGGCCAAAAAGTGGAGAAATTGATGTAATGGAGCATGTAGGTTATGAGCCAGATTCGGTTTATGGCACGATCCATACCCAGTCTTTTAACCATAGCATCAAAACCCAATTTGGAAAAGGCTTAAAAATGGAAGACCTCCATTCGGCGTACCATGTGTATGGAATAGAATGGTATAAAGACCGTATTGACTTCTTTATTGACAACAAGCGGTATATGACCTTTAAGAACAGTGGTAAGGGCAGTGCAGAGTGGCCTTTTGACCAAACGTTTCATTTATTGATGAATGTTGCTGTAGGTGGAAACTGGGGTGGTAAGATGGGAATTGACGAGTCTGCATTCCCGACGACGTTAAAGGTAGATTATGTAAGGGTTTTTCAAAAGTAAAAACCCTATAAAACAAAAAAGCATCCTGAGGTTATCAGGATGCTTGGTAAAATATGATAATAATTAGATTACTTTCACATTAACGGCGTTCAAGCCTTTTTTACCGCTTTCAACATCGTATTCAACTTTGTCGTTTTCACGAATTTCATCGATAAGGCCTGTTGAATGTACAAAAATTTCGCTATCGCCGTTAGCTGGTACGATAAATCCGAAACCTTTAGTTACATTAAAAAATTTTACTGTTCCTTCTTGCATTGTATTATGTATTAATAATTAAGCGTGCAAGGTAGGTATTTTTATTTTAATAAATGCAAATCCCTCATTTTTTGATAAATATAGTTTAAAGTGAGGGGATTATGGGGCAAGTTTACCCACTACATTGAGTGTGATTTCGCTTGAGTGCGGAATGCCTAATGTTGTTCCAGGAGTAACTGTCAACATGTTTTTTAAATAAACATCGGTAATTCCCTGTAGTAATTTTCTTCTGTAGGGCTCATCGTCTTTCATTACGCCTTCTACTTTGTTTACGTACATTTTTCCTTTGCTATCTACCACAACAGAAAAACGGTAGGCAAATTTCTTGTATGATCGCAAGATCACGATCTTATATTCTGGGTAGATATAATCGTATGCACGGCTTCTGTTGTTCAAGGCGTCTGCCGTACTTTGTTTTTCTACGGTAATGTATTTGCTTAACGGCGTAAATACCACAGGTTGCCTTGCCGCAAAAGCTGTATCGGCATTGCTAGGGTAGCGATCTGTCTTCTCTGATAGCTTTTTAATAAAAGCGGTATCAGCCGGACTTGGTCTTTGCAGCTCGCCAACAGTAGTCTTTAATTTGTTTTCAATATAGTCTTTGGTGTAATAGATGCAGTAGACATCAGAACGGACATCATCAGTAATCACTTTTCCATCCACTTGTAGGCGTTGCAATACCAAGCTGTCTTTGTTGATTACAATTGCCCTAAAGAATTCTCGGGCAAAGTTATAGACCTTGCCATGGTCGTACTGGAGATAAAAGGCTTCCATACCAGGCTTTTCAGGGCTATAAGCAAGCATTGTATCTGGTGCCTTGAACTGGATGATCCATGTTGGTTCTTGTTGAAATCCGACCTCATTGAACGATAATCCATTTTTAAAGCGGCGTTTAACCTCATAAAAGCGTATCCCATCTACATCTTTGAAGCTAAGGTTGTTTGCTGGGTTTTCTTCAGGTTCCTTTTCTTTAGCCTGTTTTCCATTTTTTGTGGAATCGGAATTGCATGAAGTAAAAAATAAGGTACAGGCAGTAAGCGTAAAAAAGAAAAAAGAGTTAAACTTCATCTCAAATCAAATAATCAGGAATAAACAGCGACAAATATATTATTGTTTTTCTGATATGGTAAAACTCCAATATTTATTCTTTATTGTTTTTTTTATCTTTTAGCAAGATCACGTTGGCTACTTTTCTGGCGCCTTCGTGGTCCCATTTTTTATTGTCGGATGGATAATTTACCACGCCATTTTCTGGAGCTGTGCTTACCCAAAGCGCAGTAGATCCACCACCATCTAGGTTGATGGCGCTTGTACAACCTAACCAACGCATTACCTTGGTGAGCTCAAATAAACTTAAGCCAGCAGAGTTTTCGTGCCTTCCGTCAACAGTTAACAAGATCACCCTCCCATTTGGCTTGATGCCAATTGCGCTTCTTGGATGGCGCAGCCGATTAAATGCAGCCGTATCTAAGGCTTGGTCTTGTTGATCAAAAACCAATAATGGGCCGCTCAGCATCACATCTTCTTCTGGTAGGTTTTCTTCCCATTGAGCTGTACCGTCCCATTTTTTTAAGGCCAACTTCCCTTTTGTAATTACCACAGCTGCTTGTTGATGCCGCGCTCTTTTGTTGTTCTTTTCCAATCTGTTTGGGTTGATTATTTTTCCTTCGGATTTGATAAAATCAACCGACCCTCCATTTTTGGTGTCGAAAAAAGTACCATTGATTGCAGCAATTGCCTGTTGTTCTTTGCCAAATACATCGGTTTTTTTCAATTCTTTTTCTTCATAACCTACAGCGAACAATGGAGATTTTCCTTTGTTCTTTACTTCTAAATAAGAAATATTCTGATTGGCCAAAAAGAGGTTCTTTTGATCAAAATGATGGGTAATCAATTTGGTTTTTCGCGCAACTTTTTGCTGGTGCCATTTGGCCTTTACAAAGGTCAGCGAATCTTGGTTTTGGGCAAATGCAAAATTGCCCGCAATAACAAATAGGAGGAATAATGTTCTTTTTAACATGATAAAGGGCATAAAAAAACCCGCTCAATATTTGAGCGGGTTTGGCTAATTTATTTTTTAGGATCTAAAATATCATTTATTCTAACTGCTAAATCTTCGTAGTGTGCTTTAGTAGTTGCGTCGCCAGCTATTGCACGTGCCTTAGCTGTTGCCAATAAAGTTTTTAATTCTGCCCTAACAAATGGTCTGATATCGGTAACACCAACATTTACTGGCGTAAATGAGAAGCCCGGAGGTAAACCTTGAGGAAGAGGTGCATCAACCATTAAGCTACCTAATCTATCGATATAACCTCTTTGTAGGTTACGTTTAAAGGCATCAGGTCTGCCAATAGCGAAAATCGTTCCACGTAGATCTGTAAACAACTCAGGCATGGTATAAGCCGAAGCACCATTTTTGGTTTCGTTATCTAATAAACGCAATAACCTTGATGAGCTTAAGATGTTACCAATGGTAGAAGTTTGTACACTTTTAATTCTGGTCAACATTGAGCCATTGTCAAATTTGTTTAACTGATCACTGTTGATCAACCAAAGCGGAGTTGTAAACAACTGTTGGTTTAAGAAAGTAATCGCCTCTTTTTGTTTCGCTTTAGAAACATAGTTGTAAACTGCACCAGCTTGGTCGTAAGTTTTGTAATTCTCGCTTAAACCACCAATGTTGTAGGTAACATGGCCCATGTAACGGCTAAATTGACCAATTACTTCGCCATAAAGTTCACCTAGGTCGCTATAGTCTTTACCTTTTTGGAAAGTCCATTTTTCGATGTTAGGTAAAATGCGTTTCAAGTTGGCAATACCATATGTACTTGCTTTCATGGCATTATCGCCTAGATCTTCACTTTGATCGCGTGGATCATAAGCATTTCCTTGACGGCCATAGAAATAAAGTGGGTTACCCGCTTTTTCTTTGGTCCATACATCTAATTTTTCTCTCTCTTGTTGTGCGGTTAGGTTTCCAGGGAACCAAGTATAGCCCCATTTAACAGCCCATTTGTCATATTCGCCAATGCTTGGGAACATTTTTACTACACCATCTCCAGGTTGAGCTACGTAATTGAAACGTGCATAATCCATAATTGATGGAGCTGTAGCATATTTGTCTGTAAATGATTTTGAACGTAATGAATCAACAGGATAAGCATAACTTGAACCAAAGTTGTGAGGTAAGCCTAAAGTATGGCCAATTTCGTGAGAAGAAACGAAACGGATCAATTCTCCCATTTGTTGGTCGCTAAATTTAGCTTTGCGTGCCTCAGGATTGATGGCTGCAGTTTGTACAAAGAACCAGTTTCTTAACAAGTTCATTACGTTGTGGTACCAACCAATGTGTGTTTCTAAGATTTGTCCAGTACGAGGGTCAGAAACGTGTGGACCATATGCATTTGCAATATCAGAAGCAAAATAACGTACAACTGAATAACGAGAATCGTCTACGCTAAATTCTGGATCTTGTTGAGGTGTTGGCGCTTCTTTACCGATAATGGCATTTTTGAAACCAGCGGCTTCGAAGGCAACTTGCCAATCGTTGATCCCTTTGATCAAAAATGGAACCCATTTTTTAGGGGTTGCTGGATCGATATAGATGATAATTGGTTTTACTGGTTCAACCAATTCTCCACGTTTGTAGGCTGCGGTATCTTTTGGTACCAAGTTCCAACGGTGGATATAGGCCGTACGCTCAGCTTTTTGAGCATCAGTACCATAATCAATCTGTCCTTGGCCGAAATAACCAACACGAGCATCCATTAAACGTGCTTTAACAGGTTTCTTTGGCAATAAAAGCATAGAAGTGTTAAACTCGAATGTAATGGCACCAATGGTATTGTCTATAGGAGATTCTGCAGAACGGTAAGTTTTTGCAGTAACCACTTCAATGTTCAATGGAAAGGTTTTGATGGTGTCTAAGTAAGATCTTGTTGCATCAAACATGGTTGTTTTGTATGCTTTTCTCAATGCATCACTTGCACCAATGGCCATAATATCTCCATTGTAGAAATCAGTAACGTCAATTACAACACCAGTGGTGTCTTTATTGTAGGCTTTGATTTCGAAAGAAGCTAAGATGCTTGACAAGTTTGAGTTTTTAACCGACTGGTACATGTCAGAGTTTTCGTCGGCACGAACACTATAGCTAGGTACACGGATGAAGATTTGTTTTCCACGACGCTCCCATTGCCAAACTTGTTCGTTCAATTGCTCACCACCATATTGTTGGTTACCCACTTTAACGCCAGAAGGCACTTTTGCCAAACGGGTTACCACAAGCATTTCGCGGTTTAGGATTGAATCTGGAATTTCGAAGAACCATTTATCATCCACTTTGTGGGTTTTAAATAGACCAGATTTACTTTTGGCCTTTCCAGTAATTACCTCAGAAAAAGCTTTGATGCCTTCTTTTTTAGGTGGCACAACTGGTGTTGCTGTTGGAGCAGCCGTAGCTGGAGGGGTAGTTGTTTTTTTGTTTTGTGCAAACGACGTATTGCTACCAATTGCACATAAAAAAATCAAACCAGCCGCAGCTAATAAGTTTTGATTTTTAATCATGATGTTTTTAATAAGTTAGTTTGGTGTTAAAAGCCTAAAAATAGGAGGGAGATATCGTAAAAGGATTTTGCAACAAAAAAGTTACAAACAAAGAGCGGTATTAAATCCTTCTCTTAAGGGTTAAAAGTTTAACCAATATGGTTTTATTTCTAACAATTTCGATAATAACCGTTCTACCATTATCGGATTTCAATAAAGAGGTCAATTCATTTAACCCAAAAGCATCTACGCCTTTAAAATTAACAGAGAGGATTTCGTCATTGACCTTAAACCCTGCTTTTTCTCCTTGTGAGCCAACTTCAATCCGGCTGATAATGTACCTTGGGTATTCATCATTTTGTACATAGATCTCCAGGCCAGACATGTCATGTTCAAATGGGCTTCCATAAAAATCGTTTTTACTAAGGTACATGGCATGGTCCTGATAGTCAAAAGTGACATGGAAGTTCTTCAAAATCTCCGCTCCCAAATTTCCATTTCTATCTTTCTGTCTTGTTTTTGCGGCAACTTCGTTGTAATTCGGGAAATTGGTAAGTACATTTTTGATGTTAAAGGAGCCAAGTTTTAAGGAACTGACCCTGCTGATACTTCCACTGATTTCTCCGCTTAACCCAACTCCAAGGTTACCCGGGATATTGGGATCTGGTATCGGGAACAGCGCATCTTTATATCTCTCTAAAGACAGGGCATGGCTGGCACCACAATCTATGATCAGTTTTGCTTGGATCTCGCCTAAGTTGGGCGATGTTAATACCGTATTAATGTAGGGCTTGTTCTCTAAAAACTCAAGATTAAGTTTTGATCCCCTGATCCGCTTTCTTGTTTCTGGAAGCCTGAAATTTATCCGATTGGTATAATAGTTTATCTTTACGATAAAACTGTTGAAAAAGTAATAGCCAATGAGGCCATAGATTTTTACACCTAGATAGCCAGACAGATTAAAAACGTCTTCTTTTAGAATAACCGTGGGCATATTGGCCATGCTTGCCTCGCCAACTCTTACAGAAGGCTCTTTAGAAAAAAAAGCATTGATTTCATTACCGGGGCCAACGCCGTTAATTTTGATAGGTCTAATCTCTTTGATATTTAAACTATCAACTAAAGCAACATCTGTAATGATCAGCGGATCAACTCCAGTATCCAATAAGAAGTTAAAGGGCCCCTTGCCATTGATAAATAGAGGGATAATAATAAGATTTTTTACTTTATTAAATGTGAGTACATCTTTTTTTAGGCCATTGCCAAATGTAAATTTTTGCCCATAGCCCTGCCCTGAAAAGCATAGCTGCAGGCCAATGAGCGTAACAATGAAAATGATAAACGGAGGTTTTATTTGGTTAATCCGATATTTCATAAAACTAAATTAATAAATTAGGGCGCACATTTTTATTATTAATGAATTTATAAATGCAAAAACGGATCTTAGGTAAGATAAACGGAACGATTTATTTAATACTGATTTTAGCTTCATGTCTTTCTGCTTGTGTACCCAATAGGATTCTAAGAAATAAAGTGCAGCAGGAATTTAAAAACTCCCAGCTCATCAAACAATACCAGGTTGGATTTGCATTATATGACAAAGACAAAAAGGAAATGATCTTTCAAAAAGATGCCGACAAGTATTTTACACCTGCATCTAATACGAAGCTGTATACCTTTTATGCCGGGTTAAAGATCATCCCTGATTCGATTCCCTCATTGAGGTATGTTGAAAGACAAGATTCGCTGATATTTTGGGGAACAGGCGATCCTTCTTTCTTACAGACCCAGTTGAAAGGCACAAAAGCTTTCGATTTTTTGAAAAATACAACGAAGAAACTATTTTTTGCGCCAGGAAGATATACGGGCAGCTTTTATGGAAGTGGCTGGCAATGGGACGACTATAATGACTATTACCAACCAGAAATCAACGAACTGCCTTTAATGGATAATGTGGTTTTGGTGAGCGCAACAAAAGAAGGGAAAATGCAGATTTTTCCGGCCATGTTTAACACCTGTTTTGTAAAGGATAGCACCGAAAAAACAAAACCATTTAAAGTAGTGAGAGATTTTAACAGCAACGCATTTCATTACCCACAAAGCAACATTCCTGCAAAATATGCACAACAAATCCCGTATAAAATTAGTCTGGCTACTACATTAGACCTATTGGCCGATACTTTAAAGAAAAGTGTAGAGGTAGTTAACATGAAAATGCCGGCAAATGCAAAAACCATTTACAATTTAAAGAGCGATTCTGTTTTTAAACAGATGCTTTTGCCTAGTGATAACTTTATTGCAGAGCAATTGCTGTTGGTTTACGCAGATAAATTGGGCGAAGAGATGAACACGGCAAAGGTGATCAATAGGATCAATACCCAATACCTTGCAACCTTGCCCGATAAACCTAAATGGGTAGATGGCTCAGGCCTTTCGAGAGGGAATCTTTTTACGCCCAGAGATATGGTAGCCTTGTTAGAACTGATCTATAAAGAGGTAAACAATCAACAAAGATTGTTCGATATGCTGCCAGCAGGCGGTAAAACAGGCACCTTGAAAAGTGCTTATCCTAAAACAGACAACCCTTTTGTTTTTGGTAAAACAGGAAGTTTATCCAATAACCATAACCAAAGCGGGTATGTGGTGACCAAAAAAGGAAGAACGTTGATCTTTTCATTTATGAACAACAATTTTGTGTTGCCAACAGCAGACATCAGGAAAGAAATGGTAAGAATAATGACCTATATCCATGATAATTTTTAAGATGAAAAAAATAATATTAGCCATCGTATTGGTGTTCGTTTTGCAACAAGTAACAGTTGCGCAAGAACAGCTTGTTTATCAAAGCAAAAACTTGCCAAAACCAGATACAACCTGGGTTTTTAAACCTAAAAGCTATAAAAAAGCCGAAAAGCTTCCGGTTATTTTTTTACTGCACGGTTACAGTGGCAATTATAAACAATGGCATACGATCATGGATGCCCAGAAATATGCAGACGAATATAATTTTATCATTGTTTGCCCAGATGGGTTGTTTAGCAGCTGGTACCTAAATAGTCCAGTTAAGCCAGACTGGCAATTTGAGAATTTCTTCTTTGACGAATTATATCCTGATATCAAAAAGAAATACAGTGTTGATGAACAGCATATTTTTATCAGTGGCCTGAGCATGGGCGGACATGGTGCATTTTACTTATTTATTAAAAGACCTGAGCTGTTTAGCAGCGCGGGCAGCACAAGCGGAGGCATAAAGCTATCTGATGGTTTTGGGAAATTTGGCTTGGGTGATCTGTTGGGCAATCCTCCGGCAAATGATCCCCTGTGGGAGAAATTCTCTGTCTACTCAAATATCGATAAACTGAAAGGTAACCCTAAACCAATTATATTCGATTGCGGCGCTGATGATTTCTTCTATCAGTCGAACAATCAATTGAAACAAAAATGTGATTCATTAAAACTTAACGCTACTTATATTTCTCAACCCGGAAGCCATAATAAAGCTTATTGGGCAAAATCCATTAAACAACAGTTTGAATTCTTTAAAAAGCAGCTCGTAAAATGAAATTAAAAAACCTACTCTTCGTATCTACTTTAGCCCTGATCAGTTTTAATGCTTGTAAAAAAAGTGATAATGAACCCACACCAGATCCACCGGTTGTAACACCTGTAACTTATGTGCCAGACAATAGTTTTAAGATCGTGGCCTATATGCCTAGCTATAAAGATCCAGAAACGGTAGACATCAGTAAGTACAAGATGATCACACATTTGTTCTACGCTTTTTTAAACCCTAGCACAACTGCAGATGGGTCTTTGCTGGCCCTATCTCAACCCACACGCTTTGAAGTGGTAAAACAAAGGGCCAAAAGCAATAATGTTAAATTCGGGATTTCTGTTTCGGGGGCATCAGATATTTTTGTAAATATTGCCAAATCGGCTACAGCGCGTACCACATTTGTAAACAATATTGTAAACTTTGCCAAAAACAACAATTTGGATGGTGTAGATATGGATTGGGAATACCCAAGTACAACCAATGGGTCTGCCGATAACTTTGTACTGTTGATGAAGGAACTTTCGGAAGCTTTACATAAGAACAACAAGTTTTTAAGTGCAGCCGTTACACCCGCTGTTTACGCTGGAGGAATAAGAGATGGAGTTAAACCAGAGGTTTTCCCCGCCATCGATTTTTTCAATATCATGCAATATGATGGTCCTGGATATGATACAGCAGAACCTTTAAACCATGCTTCAATGAAAATGACGGATGCGAGCTTGAATATCTGGTTAAACACAAAAGGATTGCCAAAAGTAAAAGCCGTTTTGGGTATACCTTTGTATGGAGAAAATGCTGCAGGATCTTCTAAAGGCTATAGAGACATTGAGGCTGCCCCAGGTGTTGATCTTAATGGCAACATTGCAACAGTTGCAGGCGTAGAATATGGTTTTAATGGAATCAACATTGTAAAACAAAAGGCGCAAGTTGCAAAAGAAAGGGCCAATGGGATCATGTTTTGGGAGTTTTCGCACGATTCTAATTCTTCAAAATCATTGATCAGAGCAGCGAACGACCAATTAGGTAGAGCTTACTAATGCAAAGACAATCCAAATTTGATCAGCTTGATGGTCCATTTTCCGCTAGCATAAAGATTGATGGACTTGACTATCTCTATTTTGGAGGAACAGCTTATTTAGGTATTCCGCAGGACCAGCAGTTTATTCAATATTACCTAGAGGGGATAAAGAAATTTGGACTGAACAACGGGACAAGCAGAACCAATAATGTGCAGCTGGGCATTTATGATCGGGCAGAAGAATTTGCAGCGGATCATTTTGGTGCAGAAGCAGCTTTAATTACCTCAAGTGGCTATTTGGCCGCTCAGCTCGTTGTAAAACAGTTATCAAATTTTGGAGAAGTCCGTTATGCGCCTGCTACACATCCAGCTTTGTGGCTTGATGAAAACCCAAAAATTGAAGGTACATTCACAGATTGGGCCAACCAGCTTGTGGATGAAATAAATACGAGTGAAAACAACAAGTGGGTCATCATCAGTAATTCGATGAACAACCTGTTTCCTGAGATTTACGATTTCTCTTTTACTCAAAAGATCAAAAAGGATAAACAACTTGTTTTAATTGTAGACGATTCGCATGGAATTGGCGTCAATAACAATGGATTGGGTGCTTATGCAAAAATTGAACAAAGCGAAAATGTAGCTGCGGTGGTGGTTGCATCGATGGCCAAGGCTTTGGGTGTAGATGCAGGATTGATATTGGGCCCACTCGAATTGATCAAGCAACTGAAACAAACTGAAGAGTTTTTTGGCGCATCACCCCCCTCTGCCGCAGGCCTATTTGCCTTTATGAACGCCAAAGATATCTATGCTTCTGCGCTACAAAAATTGAAAGAAAATATGCTTTTGATATCGAATGTTTTGGCAAACAATCAAGCTTGGCATTTTATTGAAGGTTTTCCGGTTTTTTATTCCAAAAATGCTGAACTTAGCCACGATTTAATACAAAAACAGATTCTGGTCTCCTCATTTCCTTATCCGGATAAGAACGGGCCCATAATAAACAGGATTGTATTGAGTAGCTGGCACGATAAAAACGATATAACTAAATTGATTCTAGCGATATAAAACCATGTTGGAGTGCCATTGAACCGTCACAAGGTCAGGGTTTTACCGTCAAAAAACAAATAATATATTCCAAATGAAAAACTTTATACTGATCTTTTTAATGGTGCTGTTTGGACAACAGACCGTAAATGCGCAAAAAACATTAAAAGTATGGGTGGTTAGACATGCCGAAAAACTAACGGACGACCCGAAGGATAAAGATCCAGACTTATCTCCGGAAGGAAAAGCAAGGGCCGAAGCACTTAAAGAATATTTAGGAGGTCAGAAGATTGACTCTATCTTTTCCACCAATTACAAAAGAACAAAGTTGACCGGATATCCATTGGCAGATAAGGTAGGAATTTCAATCAAAACGTACAATCCTGCCCAGCAAAATGCATTGGCCAAACAATTAATGGAAAATGCCAAAGGAAAAAAGATCTTGATCATTGGGCATTCCAACACCGTTCAGGAAATTGTGGAAGCTTTTGGTGCAAAGAAACCAGTAAAAGACCTTACTGATGATGATTACGATTATATCTTCACGGTTACCATCAAAGGAGACAAAGCAGAAGTAAAAGTAGATAGATTTGGTGCGACACACCACTCAAAAGAATAGATACATTTAATGGAACAACGATCAACAAGCATCTATACCCTTCAATTTGGCCTTGTTTGTTTAAGTTCCTTCCTTTTCTCGGCAAGTTTTAACATGCTTATCCCAGAATTGCCAGCTTATTTAACTGGTTTAGGAGGGGCACAATACAAAGGGCTGATCATCGCCCTTTTTACGTTAACGGCAGGTTTGTCCAGACCCTTTAGTGGCAAGTTGACAGATACCATTGGTCGTGTACCTGTAATGGCCGTGGGCTCATTGGTCTGCTTTGTATGTGGGTTTCTATATCCAATACTCACCTCTGTTGCTGGGTTTTTATTTTTAAGGCTGTTACATGGCTTTTCAACCGGATTTAAACCTACTGCTACCTCGGCTTATGTGGCCGATCTGGTGCCTTCAGACCGTTGGGGCGAAGCGATGGGCATCCACGGCATTTGTTTCAGTACAGGTTTGGCCATTGGACCCGCAATTGGCAGTGAAATTACAGCACACTTTTCTATCGATATCTTATTTTACTGTTCTTCTCTTTTTGCGCTACTTTCTATTGTGATATTGGCTAATATGAAAGAAACATTGCCGAACAAACAAAAATTTAACCTAAGCCACTTAAAGATCAAAAAAGAAGACATCATCGAGTGGCAGGTAATGCCAGCGGCCTTGATTGTTTTGTGGAGTTACATCAGCTATGGTGTCATTTTAACCGTAATCTCCGATTGGAGCCAACATTTAGGTACGGGTAACAAGGGTTTGTTCTTTATGGTCTTTACCTTATCGTCTTTATTGATCCGCTTTGTAGCGGGGAAAGTATCAGACCGTTATGGAAGAACCACGATCATCAAAATCTCTTTATGGTTATTAATGGTTTCCTTGCTTGGGATAGCCTTTGCCAACTCCTCCTTTATCTTGATGGCAGCTTCTGCGGTTTATGGTATAGCTTCGGGCATGCTTTCGCCAAGTGTTACGGCATGGACCATAGACCTTAGCAAACCTGGGCACAGAGGTAAGGCGGTAGCCACGATGTATATTTTTATGGAGGTTGGCATTGGTGCCGGAGCACTTTTGGCAGGAAGTCTGTTTATCGAGGATGTAACAAAAATCCCGAGTATTTTTTACATCTGTACAGGAATCACACTAATGGCTTGGCTTTATCTACAGTTTATCTATAAGGCGAAAAAAGAAATCAAAACGCTATAATTTTTCGAATGGGATATCCATGAGTTCATAATCCTGCCAGCCATTAAAATCGAAATGCCACCATTCATTATAGATCACCTTAAATCCATTGGCCTGCATGGTTGCGATTAAAAAATCTCGATTTTTGATGATTGATGCCGGAAGTTTTTCGAAATGGGGTGCTGCTTCTGGCGCAAAACTATCGTAAGGTGTGGGCATAGGTACATCTTTACCAGTTTTAAGGTCGATGATGGTTAAGTCTACAGCACAGCCACGGTTATGCTTAGAACCCTTTGCCGGATTGGCCACAAAATTTTTATCACTTGCTTTTTGATAAAAGGCAACGGTAATGGCATAAGGCCTATAGGCATCAAATATCTTTAGACCATAACCCTTTTTGTTTAAAATGGCTTGAATCTTTTTCAACTGCTCAACTACAGGTTTTCGGGCAAAAGCGCGGGGCTGTTTGTACATTACCTGTTGCATAAAGTTGTTTTTGGTAGCGTAACGGATATCTAATACAACCGAAGGAATGGCTTTTTTGATTTCGATCAGCTCATTTTTGGGATTGACTTTATAATCGGTTTTATATGCGTTATAATCGCTCACAATGGTCAGTCCGTAAGGATTTTGATTATTTTTTTGTGCACAGGCACTTAAACAAGTACCCCATAAAATAAGGAGGATAATATTCTTCATCTGCTGTTTATTGATTAGAAACTACCAGTAACTCCAGATCCTTGAAAGGAAGATTGTACATGTTGGCCAAATCTTTATTTGTTAAATGTCCCTGATAGCAATACAAAGCCTCTCTTATGCCCGGTCTTTTCCATACCATATTCATTAGGCCGCCCATGTCGCCAATATCCACTAGGATTGGGGCAAATATGTTGGTTAGGGCATAAGAGGCCGTACGCGGCACCCTAGAGGCAATGTTCGGCACGCAATAGTGGATGACATCATGTTTGATAAATACAGGGTCCTTATGGTTGGTTACTTCAGAAGTTTCGAAACAGCCGCCTTGGTCGATACTAACATCAACCACTACAGAATGTGGTTTCATTTTCGCCACAGTTTCTTCCATCACCAAACAAGGGCTGCGGCCATGTTCAGAACGGATGGCGCCAATTACAACATCACAAGTAGTAATGGCTTTTGCTAAAACAATCGGCTGCATGACCGAGGTAAAAACACGGCTACCTAGGTTATTCTGTAATCGCCTTAACCTGAAGATTGAGCTGTCAAAAACCTTCACCTCCGCACCTAGCGATAAAGCCGTACGGGCGGCGTATTCGCCTACCGTTCCGGCACCAAGGATTACGATTTCTGTAGGAGGAACACCTGTAAATCCACCCAGCATTAAACCTTTTCCGCCAAAAGCACTACTCAAGTATTCTGCAGCGATAAAAATAGAGGCTGCGCCAACAATTTCGCCCATGGCACGCACTACACTTAAGATATTCCCCTCATCACGAAGGTTTTCAAAGCATAAAGCATTGATCTTTTTATGGAGGATGGCTTTTAGGTAAGAATCTTTTAAGGTGCCGATTTGCAAGGCAGAAATAAGCGTTTGTCCTTTGTGCATCAATCCAATCTCTTCTAAAGTTGGAGGAGCGATCTTTACGATAATATCTGCGGCATACACATCTTTCTTGCTAAAAGAAATCTGGGCGCCTTGTTCGCTATAGTCTTTGTCGGTAAAATTTGCACCCACACCAGCACCCGATTCAATCACTACCTTATGGCCATTGTTGATCAAAAGTGCCACAGAAAGTGGGGTCAGTGCAATCCTACACTCTTGAAAGGAAATCTCTTTAGGAATACCAATGTATAAACTATTGCTTTTTTTATTGGTTTCTAGCGTTTCCTCTTGGGTCTGCATTAAACCTCTTTGAGCAATTGCCGCCATGCCTTCGCGAAATCCTGTAGCCATGATATTGAAATGTATTTATTTTAGGTGTTTGAAGTTACGGATTTTCTACGAATACCTAAACATTAAAATGTCGATAAACGATGCATGTTAATTGGACACAAGGCTAAAAGAGAATGTTCTTTGTGTGTTTCCGGTGATGGTGATGGCCACTTTGATGTACTGTTCGGGCAATAATTCCTCCACCTTTTGTGGCCATTCTACCAAGCAATATTCACCACTATAAAAATACTCTTCATAGCCAATGTCAAAAGCTTCCTGAAGATTCTTTAACCGATAAAAATCGAAATGATAAACTAACCCCGCTGGGCTTTGGTATTCATTTACAATAGAGAATGTCGGACTGCTTACAATATCTTCAACACCTAGTGTGGCACAAAAAGCCTTGATAAAAGTTGTTTTGCCAGCAGCCATTTCGCCTTCAAAAACAAAAAATCTATTCCCGTTGGCAAAGCTTAATAGTTGTGCAGCAACCGAATCTAATTCGGTAAGGTTGTTAATGGTGAGGTTCATTGATACAAAGATAGGATCGTTTAACAACGAAACCATGCATATTTTAAATTTATCCGCTAAGAAATGTAGCCTTACCTTCTTAGCGGATAATGTGAGCTATTTCGAGCTATAGGTTGCAATTGGGATGATCATCTCTTCTAAAGAGATTCCGCCATGCTGAAAAGTTTCATTATAATAATTTACAAACTGGTTGTAATTGTTTTGGTAAACAAAATAACGGTCTTCTTTTGCAAAGATGTAGTTAGAACTGATGTTTATTTTCGGCAACTGCGCCTCATGTGGGTTTTTGATCAAGAAAACCTCTTTTGCATTATAATTTAGGTTTCTTCCTTGTTTATAACGGAGATTGGTATTGGTATTTCTATCTCCAATTACCTTGCTTGCATGTTTTACCCTAATGGTACCATGATCGGTAGTAATGATCACTTTTACCCTCTTTTGAGAGATTTTCTTTAACAGATCTAATAAAGGAGAATGTTCAAACCACGATAGGGTCAATGAGCGATAAGCGGCGTCGTCATTTGCCAGTTCGCGGATCATCTGCATATCGGTACGGGCATGCGAAAGCATATCCACAAAGTTGTATACAATGGCATTGAACTCATTGTCCATTAAGTTGCTTACCTTATCGGTCAGTTCTTTCCCTTGGTCAAAAGTTAAGATCTTGTGGTAGCTAAATTTGCAATCTTTACGCAAGCTGCGTTTGATCTGGTCGGCCAAAAAAGCCTCCTCGTGTAGGTTTTTACCACCATCATCGTCGTCATTCTGCCAAAGTGAAGGAAAACGTCTTTCCATTTCCAAAGGCATCAGGCCAGAAAAAATAGAATTACGGGCATATTGTGTAGCCGTCGGTAGGATACTCGAATACGTATCTTCTTCATCTAACCTAAAATACTCGCTGATCAAAGGATTGATGATCTTCCATTGGTCGTAACGCAGGTTGTCGATTAAAATAAAAAATACGGGTGTATTGCTGTTGATCAAAGGGAAAACTTTCTTTTTGAGCAGTTCGTTAGACAATAAAGGAGCAGTGGCCTTATTGCTCAACCAATCTAGGTAATGGTCTTCAATAAATTTAGAAAACTGCATGTTGGCCTCAGATTTTTGCATGGTCAGGATTTCATGCATCTGTGGGTCATCCAATTTCTCAAGTTCAAGTTCCCAAAAAACAAGCTTTTTATATACTTCAACCCATTCTTCGTAGCTTAACTTATCGTTTAAGGTCATGCCCAAACGTCTAAAATCTTGTTGGTAGGCAGAAGATGTCCTTTCGCTAACCAAACGCTTGTTGTCGATGATCTTTTTAATGGTCAATAAAACCTGTTTAGGATTAACGGGTTTGATCAGATAGTCATCAATTTTCGAACCGATGGCATCTTCCATCAGGTTTTCTTCCTCACTTTTGGTGATCAATACCACAGGCACATCAGAACGTAGGTTTTTAATGGCCGATAACGTTTCGAGGCCACTCATGCCTGGCATGTTCTCATCCAAAAAGACCAGGTCAAAATGTTCTTTCTCAAAGGCTTCGAGCGCATCATTACCATTGGTAAATGTGGTTACATGATAGCCTTTTTCATTTAATAATAATATGTGTGGTTTTAATAAGTCAATCTCATCGTCGGCCCATAAAATTTTGGTGTCCTGCATTATATATACTTTTTATGTAAATTAAAAGGTTAAAAAGCGTTAGTCTTTTTTACTATCGATAAAAATAGCAATTTTTGTACCGTATAATTTATTTTTAAGAATTGAACAAAAAGAAAATCATAAATGATCCTGTTTATGGGTTCATTACCATTCCTTCTGCATTGGTCTACGACCTGATTTCGCACCCTTATTTTCAAAGGCTACGGTACATTAAGCAGTTGGGAATGACGCATTTGGTATATCCAGGCGCCTTGCATACGCGTTTTCACCATGCTATTGGAGCCATGCACCTGATGAGTTTGGCCTTAGAGGTACTTAGAAATAAAGGACATGAAATCAGTGCAGCAGAAGAAGAAGCCGCAACCATAGCAATTTTGCTACATGACATTGGCCATGGTCCTTTTTCGCATGCACTAGAGCATACTTTGGTTAATGGGATCAAACATGAAGACATTTCGATGTTGATGATGGACAAACTGAATGAGGAGTTCGAGGGTCGTTTAACATCGGCAATCAATATCTTTAAAGGGAATTATCACCGCAACTTCTTTTGTCAGTTAATTTCTGGTCAGTTGGACCTAGATAGAATGGATTACCTTAATCGAGATAGTTTTTTTACAGGCGTTAGCGAAGGTGTGATCAGCTTCGATAGGATCATCAAGATGTTCAATGTAGTAGACGATCAACTGGTAATCGAAGAAAAAGGAATCTATTCGATAGAAAAATTCCTGATTGCCAGAAGATTGATGTACTGGCAGGTGTACCTGCATAAAACGGTTATCGCAGCCGAACAATTATTGGTCAAGATATTGGAAAGGGCAAAAGAACTGGCTTCAAATGGGGCAAAATTATTTGCAACGCCGGCTTTGCAACATTTTTTACAAAATGACATTACCGAGCTTAACTTTTTTGAAGACGAAAACCACCTGCTCCAGTTTTCAAAACTGGACGATCAGGATATTTATGCAGCAATCAAGGTTTGGGAAAATGACGAAGACCTGATCTTAGCAAAACTCTGTAAGATGCTGAATGCGAGAAAGCTGTACAAGGTAGAGATCAGCAATGCCGAACCATCAGCAGATCGCATAGAACGATTGGCCGAGCAAACGGCACTTGCTCTTAATTTAGATGAGGATGATGTGGCCTATTTTGTATTTACAGATACCATAAGAAACCGTGCCTACAATGCCGGAAATAGTAACATTAATATCTTAATGAAGAATAATGAGTTGGTAGATATTGCAAAAGCATCAGATTTGTCTAACTTAGAATCTTTAGATAAAACAGTAAAAAAACATATATTATGTTATACAAGAGACATTTAGCATTTTTTAACAAAATTTTTAACATTTAACTGCGTTGAGTGTCTTAATCTTGTAACTAATACACTAATTAACTAGAGTTGTTTATTTGTTCATATCAATTTAACATTTAACTTTGTACCATGCAATTTACTGCCAAGCAGATAAGCGAATTTTTAGATGGTGTCATTGAGGGGGATGCAACTGTAGAAGTTGGAGAGCTTTCTAAAATAGAAAATGGCAATGCTGGCTCGCTGTGTTTTTTATCAAACCCTAAATACGAAAGCTATTTATATACCACACAGGCTTCTGTTGTGATCGTATCTAATGATTTTGTACCCGCACAGCCCATTCATAGCACACTGATCAAAGTTAAAGACCCATATAGCGCATTTTCTGTGCTGTTAGAAAAATATAACGAAGCCCTTAACCAAGACAGAAGACCAGCAGGAATAGAGCAGCCTTCTTTTATCCACCCCACGGCAAAGATTGGTAACAATGTTTATATTGGTGCTTTTTGTTGCATTGAGGAAAACGTAGAAATTGGCGACAATACGAGGATCTATACACAGACTTATGTTGGTGCTGAGACCAAGATCGGAAATGATTGTATGATCTTTCCGGGTGTAAAAATATACAATCGTTCAAAACTGGGAGACCGGATAACCATCCATTCTAATGCTGTAATTGGCAGTGATGGATTTGGTTTTGCGCCACAACCAGATGGAACTTACAATAAGATTGCGCAGATCGGAAACGTTGTTATAGAAGATGACGTAGAGATTGGTGCAAATACAACGATAGACAGGGCAACGATGGGTTCTACCTTTATCCGTAAAGGAGCAAAGCTAGACAACCTTATCCAAATTGCACACAATGTTGATGTAGGCGCACATGCCGTTGTTGCGGCCCAATCGGGTATTTCTGGAAGTACAAAACTAGGAGATAACTCTGTAATTGGTGGTCAGGTGGGCATTGCAGGGCATTTAAATCTAGGCAAGGGCACACAGATTGGTGCGCAAGCCGGAATTAATTTTAATACCGAAGAAAACAAACAATGGCATGGTAGTCCGGCGCAACCTTTAAAAGAATGGATGCGATCTACCGTTATCTTTAAAAAATTACCTGAGGTTGATAAACGTATTAGGGAATTAGAAGCTAAAATTGCAGAACTTACTGCCATAATAGAACAAATTGGTACAATACAAAAATAAGGAATGAACGTTAAACAAAAGACGATAAAGGGCGAAGTATCTGTAAAAGGAGTTGGCTTACATACGGGAGCGAATGTGACCTTAACTTTTTGCCCTGCGCCAGATAACCACGGGTTTAAATTTCAAAGAGTAGACCTTCCGGGACAACCGATCATTGATGCAGATTGCGATAACGTTACTGATACCGCTAGGGGAACAACCATTTCTCAGAACGGCGCCAGTGTAAGTACGGTAGAACACGTAATGGCGTCTTTAGTGGGTATGGACCTTGACAATGTATTGATGAAGCTGAACGGCCCCGAAACTCCGATTATGGATGGAAGCTCGATCCAGTTTATCGAAGCATTGGAAGAAATTGGCGTGGTTGCCCAAAGCACAGATCGTGAATATTTTACCATTCCACATAACATTACCTATACAGAAGTAGATAGAAAGGTAGAGATTGTAGCGATGCCGCTAGATGATTACCGTTTTACTTGTATGATCGACTATAACTCTCCAGTATTGGGAAGTCAACATGCGGGTATCTCTAGCATTGCAGAATTTAAAAAAGAGATTGCCTCTTGTCGTACTTTCTGTTTCTTGCACGAGTTAGAATATCAATTACAGAACAACCTGATCAAAGGCGGTGATTTGAACAATGCCATTGTGATCGTAGATAAAGAAGTAACCAAAGAAGAATTAGACCATTTGGCTAAGATCTTCAAAAGAAATGCCATTGAAGTAGCACCACAGGGTATCCTGAACAATATGGAATTGCGCTACCAGAATGAGCCAGCCCGTCATAAATTATTAGATATGATTGGCGATTTGGCTTTAGTGGGTGTGCATTTGAAAGGCCACATCATGGCGGCTAGACCTGGTCACGCGGCAAACGTTGCGTTTGCTAAAAAAATCAAGGCAGCCATTAAAAAAGAAAAAGGAAAGAAAATACAAAAGGTATATGATCCGAATGTGAAACCACTATATGATGTGGTACAGATCATGGAAATTTTACCGCACAGACAACCATTTTTGTTTGTAGACAAAGTTTTGGAACTTTCTAAAACCCACGTGGTTGGTGTTAAAAATGTAACCATGAACGAAGACTTCTTTAGAGGTCACTTTCCTGGAGCACCGGTATTACCTGGTGTAATACAGATAGAGGCTATGGCCCAAGTTGGTGGTATTTTGGTTTTAAGTACCGTTCCAGATCCACAAAATTATTTAACTTACTTCTTGAAAATAGACAATGTACGTTTCAGGGCACAAGTTCTGCCTGGCGATACCTTGGTTTTCAGATGTGATTTAATGGAACCAATCAGACGTGGAATTGCACAGATGAAAGGCATTGGAATGGTTGGCGAGAAGATAGTAGTAGAGGCCGAGATGATGGCACAAATTTCAAAAGTAAAAGAAAGCGAAATAGCATAATGATACAACCTTTAGCATATATACACCCCCAAGCAAAAATAGCAGATAATGTTGTAGTAGAACCATTTGCTGTAATTCATAAAGATGTAGAAATTGGCGAAGGCACTTGGATCGGTTCCAATGTGGTGATCATGGATGGCGCCAGAATTGGGAAGAACTGTAGGGTTTTCCCAGGATCTGTAATCTCAGGTATTCCACAAGATCTAAAGTTTGCTGGAGAGGTAACCACCGCAGAAATTGGCGATAATACCACCATCCGCGAATGTGTAACCATCAACCGTGGTACCAAAGATAAATGGAAAACGGTGATCGGAAAAAACTGTTTGATCCAAGCCTATTCTCACATTGCCCACGATTGCGAGGTTGGCGATTATTGCATCTTCTCTAACAGCACTACGTTAGCTGGACACATTACTATTGGTGATTATGTGGTTTTGGCGGGTTTGGTAGCCATCCACCAGTTTGTTAAAGTAGGTTCGCATGCTTTTGTAACGGGCGGATCGTTGGTGCGTAAAGACGTACCTCCCTATGTTAAAGCCGCTAGAGAGCCGCTTTCTTATGTAGGCATCAACTCTGTTGGCTTGCGTAGAAGAGGTTTTTCTCCAGAAAAGATCAACGAGATCCAAGAGATCTACCGTGTGCTTTTTGTAAAGAACAACAATGTAACCAAGGCTTTGGATATCATTGAGGCAGAATTTCAACCCACAGAGATCCGTGATGAAATCGTAGATTTTATCCGTAACTCTAACCGCGGTGTAATGCGTGGTTTTGGTACTGGAAGCTAGGATATAAGGGATAAGGCTGAAGGTGTAGGGGCTTGCTACTCAAATTTCAATAAACAGTTAACCAGTTAAACGATTGAGCAATTAAACATAAGGCGCAAGGAATCGATACTCACACCTCTTGTCTAATATCTCCAATCTCAGTACTATAAATGGAAATCACCCTCAGCAATATTGGTCGCAGATTTAATAAGGAGTGGATATTTAAGAATGTCACCTATAACTTTAAACTGGGCGAAAAATATGCGGTATTGGGACCAAACGGGTCTGGGAAATCAACTTTATTGAGTATTGTATTAGGAAACTTAACTCCTTCAGAAGGGGCACTCACTTATCAAAATCCAAAAGAAGTTAAGGTAGAAGACATTTATCAACACATCAGCTTTGCTGCCCCCTATTTAGATTTGGTAGAAGAATTTACTTTAGAAGAAACCATCAAATTCCATTTCCAGTTTAAAGACTATGCTGCGGGTTTGAATGCAAATGCAGTGTTGGCGTTGCTTGGACTCGAAAAATCGCAAGACAAAGCTTTAAAATACTTTTCATCGGGCATGAAGCAAAGGACAAAGCTGGCCTTGGCCTGTTGTACCAATTCGCCGATCTTGATATTAGACGAACCAACCTCTAATTTGGATGAGCAAGGCATAGCATGGTACCTGTCGCTGATTGATAAATTTGCTGCTGATAAAATGGTATTGGTAGGATCCAATCAGGTACATGAATATTCTTTTTGTACACATCAATTGAAAATTACAGATTACAAATAGTATTGACATTCCATTGTCAAATAGATACCTTTGTGTAAGAAATACAGGGTCAAAAACTAGCCTATTTCTGTTTAAATCCACACTTAAAAAATATTTTAAAATCACTATTGTATAATTAAAAAATAGTTTATACCTTTGCGCCACGAAATCAGGCTATAGGAATAGGCAAAATTTCAAAGAAAATGGCAAAAGCATCTGACATTAAAAACGGAAATATTCTACGATTTAACGGAGAATTGGTACAAGTAGAAGAATTTCTTCACCGTACACCCGGAAATTTAAGAGCTTTCTATCAAGCTAGAATGCGTAACGTTAAAACCGGAAAATTGGTTGAATATCGTTTTCGTGTAGATGAGGAAGTAGAGATTTGTCGAGTTGAAACCAGCGATTACCAGTATTTGTATGAAGATGGTGAATTCTTAGTAGTAATGGATAATACTACTTACGAACAGTTTAACATTCCGACGGCATTGTTCGGTAAAAGTGTTAAATTTTTGAAAGAAGGAATGAACGTGATCATCGCATTTGAAAGTGACGAGCCGATCATGGCACAAACACCTTCGCATGTTGAATTAGAAGTTACCTACTCTGAGCCCGCTGTTAAAGGCGATACTTCTACAAACGCATTGAAATATGCAACAGTAGAAACAGGAGTAGAAATAAAAGTGCCAATGTTTATCAATCAAGGCGATAAAGTTAAGATTGATACCCGTACAGGCGAATATATTGAAAGAGTAAAATAAGAATTTTCATAGTTTAGTTTTAGGTTTAGGTTGATTGTGGCTTCGGAGTGGTTCCCGAAGCCATTTTTTTTGCTTTTTATTTTAAAAATAGTTTTTACCTTGCGCCTTCAAAAAAAGACCAAATAAAATAGTGATTTTATAAACTAATATGGCAAAAGCATCAGAAATAAAAGTAGGTAACATTCTTCGCGTAAATGGAGAATTGGTTACTGTTGAAGAATGGAACCACCGCACCCCAGGTAAAGGCGGAGCATTTTACACAGGTAAATTTCGTAACATCAAATCATCTAGGCTTGTTGAAGCCCGTATGAATACAGACGAACAAGTAGAAATTTGTCGCGTTGAAACCAGCGATTATCAATACCTGTACGAAGATGGTGATTACTTGGTGGTAATGGACAATGTTTCTTTTGAGCAGCACAATGTGCCAAAAACGTTGTTTGGCCCATCTATCCGTTTCCTGAAAGAAGGAATGAGCATTTTGGTTTCTATGGAAAGTGAAGAGCCGATCATGGCACAGATTCCGAACTTTACCGAACTTGAGATCACTTACTCTGAGCCAGCGGTAAAAGGCGATACTTCTACCAATGCCCTAAAAAGTGCTACACTAGAAAATGGGGTTGAAATTAAGGTGCCGATGTTTGTAAACCAAGGTGATAAGATCAAGATTGATACGCGTACTGGCGAATACGTAGAGCGCGTAAAATAGAATTGCTCTCCTTGGCATAACGAAGGATTTCAAGAATAGATAACAAATGGCTTTGGATTAATTTCTGAAGCCATTTTTTTGTAATTTCGTTCAGACAATGATCAAAGCCACATGCGCAAAGCAGCCTTAAGAAAACAAGCCCTACAGCAACGCCTAGCGATGAGTGATGCAGATGTTGCCTTGGCCAATAAAAAACTGTTGGAGGGCTTTAAAACGCTTGATTTTGCCAATATTAAAAGCGTTCATTTGTTTTTGCCTATTGTACACCAAAGAGAACCTGATACATTCTTGATGATCGATTGGCTACAGGCCTACCATCCAGAAATTGAAATCGTGGTTCCAAAGGCAGATTTCGACTCCAACTTGATGAGCCATTATGCTTATTTGGACAGAAATGACCTGCAGAATAATCATTACCAAATCCCCGAGCCTCAAAAAGCCAGGCCATTTGTTGGCATTCCAGATATGGTTTTGGTGCCTTTATTGGCATTTGACCTACAAGGGTATAGGGTAGGTTACGGAAAAGGATTCTACGACAGGTTTCTAGAGGGCATCAGTACCCAAAAAGTTGGAATATCTTTTTTTGATGCGGTAGAAAAAATTATTGATGTACATTTGAATGATATACGATTGGACAAATGCATTACACCCAATGGGATTATTGATTTTAATCACTAATTTTATACAACCGCATTGCCACTAAACTAACCTGAAAGCTCAAAATAGGATCAGCCATGGAAAAGGAATTTACAATAACTTCTGCGCAGCAGTACGAAGACACAATGATCACCATTTTCGAGATGCAGGAACAAGAAGATCCTTTAACAACTGCTCAAAAAGCAGAAATGGAGATCATGATGAAGGCGGCGGCTAAATACGAGGACGAAGTGCTTTAATAAAATCGCTCACCAAATAGGCAATTGCTTTGCCAGTTTTTTGATCCACTCTACCATCTTCCATTACAATTGCCCCTTCACAAAGATGGAGGTAAGTGTACTTTTTGGTGTTGCCCAAAAGAATTTTTCGAATATCATTTATGCTAAACCCAGAAGGGCTAATGGCACTCGACATTAGGTTTTCTATGCTATCCAAGTCTATTTCCAAGCCACAAGGGGTTGGGAGGTCATCTGTAAAATCTACCCAATTCTCTGCAATGCTTTTTTGGCTTTGAAGCAGGTCTTCAAAATAAATAACGGAAATATTTTGGCTTGTAGCGATTTGGTTGGGTAGGGTCTGGTTCACATAGTTTTGATGGAGACCAAATATCCGGTATTGGTTAAGGTAAGCGTTTTGCATCGCATAACTAAAACCATTGCCACTATGCCTGCCTTCTGCTGGGTTACGTAAGTCGGCATGCGCATCAATATTAACAACATTAATGGCTTGTTTTAAAGCCAAGGAACAGCCCCAGATAAGTGGGGCTGCGTTATTGTGCCCGCCTCCAATTACAATTGGGATTTTACCTGCAGCTACAATTTTTTCGATGATTGGAGATACCAATGAGTCTATCTCTGCCACTTTTTTTCTTAACCCATCAATGCTTTGGTCTTTGGGTTCGGCAACCTCAAAATGACCCAATACCAAAATTTCCTCACCCTGTAAAAACGGATTGCTTTGGATATTGAGGAAGGTTTTTAGAGCCGCTTGCCAAGCGGTTTTTGTACCGCCAATGCCATGGTTTGCCCTTACACCAATATCTTCAGGAATACCCAATAGTACAAATTGTGCAGCAGCATTTTTAAGTTGGTCTAAATCAGTAACGACCTGTACCTTTTCGCCAAGCTTTTGCTCGCCAATCCTCGTATTTACCAAACTAAGGATATCCTGTTGGGTATATAGTTTAAAATTATCCATTGTAGATTTCACCATTTAAGATTACCGTTTCTATCTGCGATTGTCCAAAACTATAAGGTAGAAAAGCCAATGAAGGGATTGCTCTGGTAATAAATAGGTTGGCTTTTTTGCCAATGGCAATGCTACCCACTTCCTTGCTTAATTCCATGGCCGCGGCTCCGTTTAACGTAGCAGCATTGATGGCTTCTTCGGGCAGCATCTTTAGTTTGATACAGCCTAAAGAGACCACAAAATTCATATTCCCAGAAGGAGTAGAGCCGGGGTTGTAATCGGTGGCAAGTGCTACAGGAGCATTCGCGTTCAATAAGCCTCTCGCATTTGCAAAAGGAATGTTCAGGTAAAATGAACAAGAGGGTAGCAAGGTTGCAATGGTATCGCTGTTTGATAGAGCGTGCAGTACATCTTCATCCGTTTCTTCCAAATGGTCAACAGAAACGGCATGGTGTTTTACACCAATTTGTACTCCGCCAGAAACAGAAAGTTGATTGGCATGGATCTTTGGTTTCAGGCCATATGTGGCCGCCGCTGTTAACAATTGGTCTGTTTCTTCTACAGAGAAAAATCCTTTTTCACAAAAAGCATCCATATAGTCGGCCAAACCTTCTTTGGCAACTATTGGCAATAACTCTTCAATAATGAGTTTGATGTATCCCTGATGGTCGTTTTTGTAGGCGGTAGGATAAGCATGGGCCGCCAATAAAGTCGCTTTGATTGGGATATTAAAGGCAAGTTTGAGCCTTTTGATCACCCGCAACATCTTCAGCTCACTTTCAACGGTAAGTCCGTAGCCGCTTTTAATTTCTACAGCACCCGTTCCTTGCCTGATCATGTCCTTGAGGCGCAAACTGGCACTTTCGAAAAGATGGTCTTCGGTAGCCAATTCGAGTTTACGGGCGGAGTTTAAGATGCCTCCGCCGGCTGCGGCAATGTCTTCGTAGGTTTTGCCGGCAATCTTCATTACAAACTCTTCTTCACGCGGAGCGGCAAAAACAATATGGGTATGGCTATCGCACCAAGATGGGCATACAAATTTTCCATTGGCGTCAATGGTTGATGGAAAATGCAAGAGAGAAGACGGAACATTGTCCATCGTTCCGAAATCTTTGATTAATCCACCTTCCAGTAAGAGCCAAGCGTTTTCCAATAGGGGTAAATTGGCCATTTCGCTACCGCGAAGCACTAATTTCTCTTTTGGATGTATGCCAACAAGGCCTTTGATATTTGTAATTAACATAATTGGGTGATGGATAAAAAAATGGAGTTATACATTATTGGCTGCCTCAATTCAGAACAGGCAATACACAACTCATTTTACTCTATTTCCAATAAAACCGGACAGTGGTCGGAATGTAAGGCATCTGGAAGGATCTTTACGTTTTTCAGCCTGTTTTCCAAGGGTCTAGTAGCTAAATGATAATCGATGCGCCAACCTAAGTTTTTGCCTCTGGCACCTGCTCTATAACTCCACCAGGTATAATGGTGCGGGTCTTTGTTGAAATGCCTAAAAGTATCGATAAAACCATTGTTCATGAACAATTCCATCCACTCCCGCTCTTCGGGTAAAAAACCAGATGAGTTTGCATTGGATTTTGGGTTGTGGATATCAATCGCAGTATGGCAAATGTTATAATCGCCAGAAATGATCAAATTGGGATGTTCTTTGCGTAATTTGTCGATGTATCCATCAAAGAAGCGCATAAATTCATATTTTTTGACCTGTCTTTCGTCGCCACTAGATCCAGAAGGCATGTACAAGCTCATCAAAGAGAAGTTATCGAAATCAGCTCTTAAAATCCTTCCTTCTGCATCGATCCAAGGCTCGCCGCAACCATAAGAGACGTTGTTCGGTTTAACCTTTGTTAAGATGGCTACACCGCTATAGCCCTTTTTTTCGGCTGGAAACCAATAATGGTGATAACCCAATTGCTCGATCAGTGCCACAATTTCTGGAATCTGCTCTTTTAGGGCTTTTACCTCTTGTAGGCAAACCATATCTGCATCTGTTGCTTGTAGCCAATTGAAAAGGCCTTTGGTGGCTGCGGCACGAATGCCATTTACGTTGTAAGAAATGATCTTCATTTTATGTATGTTGTTTGGCCGCGTTTTTGGCCAGTTCTTTTTCCAGTTTTTTAGCTTCGCGTTTCTTCAAAATAGTAACCGTCATTGGGATATCGGTTTTCGGTCGATCGCCTGGATTGGTAGGCTCTGCAGCAATGGCATCGATCATTTCTAATCCTTTAACCACTTCGCCATAAACTGTATAGTTGCGGTCTAAATGCGGGGTGCCCCCAATGGTTTTATATACTTGACGTTGCCATTCTGGGATTTTAAACTTCATCCTTTTCGATTCGGTAACATCTAAGAGCGAATCTGTAAATACTTTTCCCTGTACCAGATAGAACTGAGAGCTGCTCGACGCTTTTGTTGGGTTGCTGGCATCGCCTTCTCTGGCTGCAGCGAGTACGCCCTTTTTGTGGAAAAGGCTGTCTCTAAATTCGGCGGGAACGGTATAACCTAAATCGCCACCACCTAATGAAGCATCAGGTTTAGCTGTTTTTGAGTCGGGATCTCCACCTTGGATCATAAAGGCTTTGATTACCCGATGAAATAAAGTGCCGTTATAAAAACCTTCCTTTGCCAATTTGATAAAATTATCTCGATGCAAAGGAGTTTCGTTATAGAGTTTGACAATGCATTCGCCCTTTGTGGTAGAGATCTTTACATAGGTGTGCTTCGGTTTTGCAGCATAAGCTTGGATAAAACAGAGGCTTAAAAAAAGGAAGAGGATTTTTTTCATGGATGCCATTCTTTGGTGTTACGGAGCATATCCTGCTCTATAATTTATGCTAAGTTATTTAAAAAAGTAGAATGGATAGATATCGTCCGATTATTTATTTACCAATTTTTAACACTTTATAAAATTTGATTTCAAAAATTTATCTATAGCTTTGTTAATAATGAAGTTAAAGCAAAAATTAGCGATTGCCCTTTGCTCCTTTTACCTGGTTAGTGTAATAGGTGTGGCTTTGAGCATGCATTTTTGCGGAGGAAAATTAGCTTCTGTTGCGATATTCGAAAACAAAACCGCTTGTAAATATTGCAAACAGGAACCTGTAGCTAAAAAAGACGATGGTTGTTGTAAAAACACCAAGGTTGATGTTAAGGTTAAAGATAGCCACCAAACAGAAAGCTCTTTTAAGCTGCCTAAACTTTTCAGCCTAGAAACTTACCTTCACCCACGAATTAGCGAGCTGGTCAAATATGTCTTGCCTCAACTTTTTAATCGCCTAGACAATAAGGCTCCCCCCAAATCTACAGGTGTAGCCATACACGTGTTCAATTGCGTTTTCAGGAATTAGCCGAAAATGAATAATCGTATTGCAGTTTTTGAACTGTAATATATCTTTTATGCCTTCAAAAGAAGGCCTATCATTTATTCATTTTAAAAAATCCAACAATGAAAACGACCAAAATTATCATGAGTTTTTTGATGCTTTTTGCGATAAACAAAGTATCTGCCCAAGAAATCACTACAGTAGAAATGCAAGTAACAGGCCTAACTTGCTCTATGTGTTCTCAAGCTACAGAGAAATCGTTGCGTACATTAGATTATGTAAGTAATGTAACACCAGACCTTAACAAAAACCTTTTCGTGATCACTTTTAAGAAAGATAAAGCGGTAAACTTTGACCAATTGAATACCAAGGTAAAAGATGCCGGATTTTCTGTAGGAAAGTTAGATGCCACCATCAACTTTAACCAGGTAAAGATCGACGACAATGGACAGGCAATTGTAGGCACTAACGTCTATCGCTTTGCCAATGCAAAAGGCAAGGTTTTAAATGGCCCTGTTAAGGTAAGTGTGATCGATAAAAGCTTTATTTCGAACAGCAGTTTTAAACAAAAATCCAATACGGTTAAGTTTGATTCTTACGCAAGTGGAACTGGTGTTGTGAATGGTAAAAAAACCAGGATCTATCATTTAAGTATCTAAAAATGCTAAGGAAGATAATTGTATCTGCACTGTTAATGTTCAGTGTAGGGCATGTTGTTTCTGCTCAGGAACTGTATGTTTTTACGGAGCCAGCCAGTAACATGCCTGCTAAATCAATAGGTGTTAGGTTAACCAATGAAGGCATGTTCAGTCCCGATTTTAGGAGTAGAAGCGTAGCTGAGGTGATGGTTGGGTTAAACAAGAACATCATGTTCCATGCACAAGGTTTTTTCTCGGATATGGACGGCAAATACCGCTTGGAAGGAGGAAGTTTTTATGCCAAGTATCGGTTCTTGTCGCTAGACGAAGCGCATAGCCATTTTAGAGGGGCTGCCTATGGTAGGGTCAGTACCAGTAAAAGGAGAGCCTATTCAGAGGATGTTAACCTAGAAGGAGACAATAGTGGTTGGCAGGGTGGACTGATCTTTACACAACTGATCCACAAACTGGCCTTATCTGCCACATTGGGCTATAGCAAAAGCTTTGCAACTAAAGATAGGCCATTCGATTGGGCGTTACCAAGATCCGTTCAAGGAATCAATTATAGCTTGTCTAGTGGCTATTTATTGCTGCCATTTGTCTATAAAAACTATAATCAACCCAACTTTAACCTATATGTGGAATTGTTGGGCAAAACTAATCCGACCAACGGAAATTCCTATCTAGATATCGCCCCAGCAGTTCAAGTGATCTTGAACAGTAAAACCAGGATAGATTTAGGTTATCGTTTTCAGGCCAGCGGAACAATGGAAAGACGCTACCTTAAAAACATGTACCTGGCCAGAGTAGAGTTTAATTTTTTTAACGTATTAAAATAAAAAACCATGAAAAAAGTATTAATTATCATTACAGTATTGAGCATAGCCATTACTTCGACAGTAAAAGCACAAAGTACAGTAGCAAAGAGAGAATTTAACAACACTTTAAAGGCTTATTTCGACATCAAGAATGCCTTGTCAAAAGACAATGTGGCTACAGCGGGAGTTGGAGCCAAAGCATTAACCGATAATATCGCGGCTTTTCCGATCAAAACCTTAACTGTGGCACAACAAGCGGAGTGGAAAAAACAGACGGTTGAATTAAAGAAATATGCAACACCAATTGTTACAGAAAAAGACTTAAAAGCACAGCGAAAAAGCTTTGAGTACGTGTCTTCGGCAATGATCAAATTAACTAAAGCCATGAACATGAACAATGCGGTTGTTTATGTACAATACTGCCCAATGGTTAAAAAAAGTTGGTTAAATGAAGTAGAAGATGTTCAGAACCCATTTTATGGAAGTAAGATGTACGATTGTGGTGAGGTAACAGAAACCCTAGCCAAAAAGTAACATGAAATTGTATATCAAAAATATGGTATGCAGTCGCTGTATCATGGTGGTGAAGACGGAGCTGGAAAAGCTAGGCCTTCAGCCTCTTGATGTACAATTGGGTGAGGTTGAATTGGCACAGGGAGCAAACATAACAAGCTCTTTAGACCAAATAGAGGCAGCATTGCACAAATTTGGGTTTGAACTGCTTACGGATAAGAAAAAACAATTGACAGAACAGATCAAAACAGCGATCATCGAACTGGTCCATTATCCGGCCGAAGCGTTGAAGATCAATCTCTCCGATTATTTAAGTGGACGACTGCATTTGGAATACGCCCACCTGAGTACGGTATTTTCTGACACGGAGCACAATACCATCGAGAAATTTTTCATCCAACAAAAGATAGAAAAAGTAAAGGAATTGCTTACCTATGGCGAGCAGTCGCTTAGCGAGATTGCTTATTTGTTGAATTATAGCAGCGTGGCACATCTATCCACCCAATTTAAGAAAGTATGTGGTGTAACACCTTCTGTTTACAAGGCAGGCGAGTTTAGTGGCCGAAAACCTCTAGACGAGGTTTAATGTAGACAAACAAAAGGCCCGCAAAATTAATTTTGCGGGCCTTTTATATACAGTGCATTCTTGTTAGATGGTTACCGATCTATAGAACCCATTACCCTTTGGGCAAATGCATTCAATGCATCTTTTTCCAAAGCACCCTCATTTACTTTTGCATGAACTTCGAGTGCGCCACAGATATTGGTGATCAGTTCGCCTGCCACATCAACCTCTGCTTCATTTACGCCCCTAAATTCACAAAAAGCTTCTAGTACTTCTAAAGTTGCCTCTAGTTGCTCAGGACTGCTATTTTGGAACAATTGTCTGATTACTGGAATCTTCATGATTTTATTTTTTCAAATAACTCCGTCAAAACTTCTGCTTTGTTGGTCTGCACTTGGTCAACCAAAGCACCACCTTCAAAAGCTGCAAAAGTTGGCAAGTTGTCAACGTTAGCAAGTTTGCGCGAGTTAGGTAATTTCTCAGCATCAACAATCAAGAAAACAACATCTTCGTTTTCAGCTGCCAATTTTTTAAATTTTGGCTTCATGATCCGGCAATTGCCACACCATGAGGCTGCATACTGAACCATTACTTTGTTGTTTTCAGCAACGTATTGTTGAAGGCTATCTTCTGTTAATTCTAAAAACATATTTTTTTGAATTGATTAGTTTGCGCTTAGGTATTCAGCAACACCTGTTCTGTTCGCATTCATTGCTTCTTTACCTTCTTCCCAGTTTGCAGGACAAACCTCACCATGTTTTTGTACGTGGCTATACGCATCAATTAAACGTAGATATTCTTTTACGTTTCTGCCCAATGGCATATCGTTTACACTTTCGTGGAAAACTTTACCAGTTTCGTCAATTAGATAAGTTGCTCTGTAAGTAACGTTTGAACCAGAAAATACTTCTTCACCTGCTTCGTTATATTCAACATCTTGATCTAAGATGCCTAGGATGTTTGCTAAATGTCTGTGCGTATCAGCTAAAAGCGGGTAAGTTACGCCTTCGATACCACCATTGTCTTTTGCAGTGTTCAACCAAGCAAAGTGAACTTCGTTGGTGTCGCATGATGCACCGATTACAATGGTATTTCTTTTTTGGAAGTCAGGCAAAGCTGATTGGAAAGCATGTAATTCTGTTGGACAAACAAAAGTGAAATCTTTTGGGTACCAGAACAACAAAACTTTAGAATTTTTACTTACTGCTTCTTCAAATATATTGATCTTCAAATCATCGCCCATTTCGGACATTGCATCAATACTAACACTCGGGAATTTTTTACCTACTATTGCCATAATTAATTTAAAATTTTTTGCAAAGATACGGCAAATGGCCTTCTTAAGCAACCAAGTTTAACTTATCTGACATACTAAATACTGATATGGCTATAGATAAAAACTATATAACAACTAAAATGATTAGTTTTTGTCTATTTGGTGTGGGCGCATAAAAAAGCCCTTTGAAATTAATCAAAAGGGCTTTTATTTAAATGTTTAAGCTAAGAAACTATTTCTTTAAAGTAGTTTCGAACAGTTTAAAAATGCGTTTGTATTCATCTGTCCAGCTGCTTGGCTCTACAAAACCATGGTCTTCAACAGGGTAAACTGCCAGTTCCCAATTGTCTTTGCCCAACTCGATAAAACGTTGTGTAAGTCTAACAATATCTTGGAAATGTACGTTTACATCAACCATGCCATGTAACATTACCAAATTGCCTTTTAATTTATCGGCATAATAGATTGGTGAACTGCGTTGGTAGGCAATTGGATCATTAAATGGTTCGTTTAAGATGTTTGCGGTATAACCATGGTTATAATGTGCCCAGTCTGTAACCGAACGTAAGGCTGCTCCAGACGCAAAAACCTCTGGTTCCTTAAGTAGTCCCATCAGCGTGATGAAACCTCCGTACGAGCCTCCGTAGAGCCCTACATGTTTAGGATTAACGCCGTATTTCTCTACCAGCATCTTCACCCCATCAACTTGGTCGGTCAAGTCTTTTCCTCCCATGTCTCTGTAAATGCCTGTACGATGGTCTCTGCCATAACCAGAACTTGCGGTGTAGTCGATATCAATTACGGTATAGCCATTGTCTGCCAACATATTGTTGAACATGTATTCTCTAAAGTATTGGCTCCACCAGTAGTGTACATTCTGTAGGTAACCTGCACCGTGTACAAATATTACGGCTGGTTTGTTTGGATGTGGATTGGTAGCAGGATAAACCCTTGCATACACATCGGATCCGTAACGGTTCTTGAATGAAACCAAGTCTGGTTGACGCCATTTGTAGCTGTCGAACTCGGCAGTGGTCGATTTGGTGATCTGTACTGCTTTTGCACCTGGTTTATTGGCTTGGATATACAATTCCCATGGTTTGTCCATGTAAGAATAATTGATGGCCAACCATTTTTCATCAGGAGACATGGTAATCTCATTACCACCTTTCATAGAAGTAATCTGAACAAGTTCACCACCGTTTACACTGATCTTATAAAAGTGTGTAATACCCGGGTGTTCTTTGTTTCCGCTAATGTAAAATACCGTTTTGTCTTTTGAAAGTTGCGCACGTTGCACTTCCCATTTGCCAGAGGTCAGTTGTTTTTTCTCGCCAGTAGCTACATTAAAAGTATAAAGGTGCGAATAGCCTGTTGCTTCACTTTGGTAATAAAAACGGTTATTGTCTATCCACTCTATTCCGCGGCCAACACCAGGGCCACCGATCCAAGCCTCGTCACGTTGACGGTCTAATATGCTGACATTTCCGGTTGTTGCATCTAGTTTTAAGATCCAAAAATCTTTATTGTCTAGGGCATCTGCAGTAATGATAGCAGTTGTTCCATCCATATTCCAGATCGGACTACCAAAATTTACTTTACGATCTTCGTTTTTCTTGGTGCGTTCTTCTAATTGTTTAGGATAATCTTTTACATAATCTGGCAGGTCTTTGATGCCAGGGATCTGAGCAACCTTAACTACATAAACACTGTCTTTTTCGCCATCATATAAGAAGCTTTCAGCAACCATCTGGTTTTCGCCAACTTTGGTACGGCCCGGAATATCTTCGGTATAACCAGAAGCGGTTACATAATTAGGTACAATGGTATTGTGGTTGTTGGTTATTGGACTTGCCAAACGGTAACTTACAAATCTTCCATCTGGACTAACCACCAAACCTGATAAAAACTTATCATCAAGGTAGATTGGTTTAATGGTACGTGTATTTGCATCAGCAGCACCACCTAAGCCAAAACGACGAGGCCCGCCTGCCGCTTGACCGCGGTTACCACCTTGTCTGTTTCTTTTTTTGATGATATCAAAAAGGTTGGTCTGTTCTGTTCTTAACCAGCTGTCTTGTATGCTTGTAACGGCTCTATCGGGCATACCCGGGCCAGTTGGTGCACCAGGTCTTTTCCCTTTTACAAAATTGGTCAACTGCTTAAGCTCGTTTGTAGTTAAATTTAATTGGAAAAGGTTATCTCCACGTTGGAAAACTACATCGTTATTGTATAGGAAACGGGCTCCACTTTCGCGATCTACGGTATTGGTTAATCTCGATTCTTTTTTGCTTTTGAAATTATAGAAATAGATATCTCCGCCTTTTTCAGATAAGCCCAAAGACCTGTCTTTGTTATAGGTGTAGTTGGTGCCAGCAGCTTTTTCTGCCGCATTGTCTTCTGTCGTTTCTGGTTTGTTGGTCAGTACACTTACTTTATAGGCCTGATCTCTTTCTTTATTTTCTGGATTCCAGCTAAAGAAAACGGTTTTACTGTCTTCAGACCAACGATAGTTTGTTGGCGCATTTCCCATCCATTTAGGATCGCGCATTATTTTTTGTACCGTTAATGGCGCAAGCTGTTGTGCTTGGGCAATGGATACCGATAATAAAAAGAGAAATAGATATTTTTTCATGTTATATGATTTAAAAAGTCCTGCTGAACTTAGTTCAGCAGGACGAGGCTTTTGTTAATTTGATTTGCTAGCTAGGCCACCTTTTTTACTGCTTACATTTACAGTAAACTTGGTGCCGCCTTTAACCAGCCAACGAACAGTTACAAATGAATTACCTGCAATATTGTTTACCTTGATATTGGTTGGATCCATTTTTTGTTCGGTTGTAATGTCCATGTCGCGGTTGTTGACGATCATTCCCGCAACCACGGTTCCACCAGATAAAGAGATAATGTCTGGGATCTCAATGTTGTTCTTTACATCTTGACTAGAGTGGGTAGGGATCATCCTATCGTTGCTTACCACTGCAGTTACCTGTTTTAATCCACCACCGATATCTTTTACTTCAATTTCGCCAACCACTAATTTTGGCGTGTTATAGGCATGGAATACACTAAAGGCCATGTTGCGGTGTGCATCACTTTCTAATAAAAATCCAGGGTGTAAACGGGTATAAGTTTTCTTAAACCCACCAATTTCGATATCACCGTAAGTTGGGTGTTTATATGGATGCCAATCTACAAAGGCATCTTTCATTAAAAGATCTCTGTCGAAAGTATACAATTGACCTTGGCTATCTTCTCCATCAGCTTTGTTGTACATCGAATAGCCGGTCCATAGCTCATTAGAGAAAGTATAAATCCCTCTTCCACCATAAAACCAATCTAACTCGCCGCCAAATACAGAATATAGATCTTTATAAACCACCAAGTATCTGTAACCTGGCAACATTTCTTCACCTTTTTTACCCAAAGCATCATAAACCCTTACGTCTTGTGCATTATAGGTGTCCAGATCTTCTAAGGCACCTGGGCCCCTTAAGATCATACCACCATTATTGTGATAAGATTGTGCGGCCGCGATGTTTGGATGTTTCATCACAAAATCTACAACAGCTCTGTTTTCTGGAATAGAGAAAGGATATTTATAGGCCCCGCTTTGGATATAGTTTGGCTGCCAGTTCCATCCCCAATCACGGTTAGGGTCATAAGCACCTTCTCCATCTTCGTTTACAAAACCATCGCCATCGTTGTCGATTCCTTCAGAACCTAAAAGTTCATATTCGCCTTTTTCGTCATAGCCCACCATGATCATTCTTCTTGGATCGGTTGGGTCTACTTTATAACGTCCAGTTGGGCTTTTTCTACGCATCATTACAATGTGTCCATCCCCATCAAGATCGTCGAAACCATCTTCATTTGTTACACCATCACGGTCATTATCGATTGGGATTAGACCTGTACGTGGTGAGTGGGCCGTATTGGCCTGGTGGATAAAACTATCCCTTGCATCAGGATTGATGGTTGGGGCAATGTAAAATGTTTTATCTGCCAACAAAGATTGGATCGATTTGTTGCCTGCGGCATACATCTCTACCAAATACCATGCTGTATATAAGGCAAATTCACTTCCTTGTATTTCATTAGAGTGGATGTTTCCATCGATATACATCGCAGGTTTTTTATCTGCCGTACCTATTTTGGTATCTGTAATGGTCATTACCCAAAGGTCTTTTCCCTGAAAAGATTTGCCCATCGATTCTAGTTTGACCAATGTAGGGTGTGCTGCGGCCAGTTTTTTACAGATATCAGTAATAGCCGTATAATCGTTGTAGCGGTTCCAGCTGATGGTAACCTTGGGGTTTGGCGGTGAGCCAACTGCTGCCAAAACATTTGCAGATTGTTGGGCTTTTAAAACTCCGGCACACAAAATCATTGCAGCCAGAAGAATAGTATGTTTAATTCTCATTGTCTTTTTTGATTATAGTGATACCTCAATTGATTTGCTTCCTGTTGTTGGGCTACCGGCATCGATTGTTACCTTACCCGTGCCTTTGATCAACCAGGTCAGTTCTTTGAACTCTTTGCCTTGGATACTTTCTAAAGTCTGTACTCTGCGTCCGCTAACTACAGTTTGGTTGGCATTGGTATTTACCTTTACGGCAATCTTTTTTAAGAAATAACTTCTATCGCCCACTTTGGTATAGGTCGACAGCTCGCCTGTGTTCATGATGTTAAGGGTAACTCTTGTAAGGCCATCAGCAACTTTTTCGGTTTTTACATTTACAAAGTCTACTTGAGGTGCCATTCCGGCCAAGCTCACAATAAAATCGGTATGTTTACCTACAATTCCATCTACCATTTTATAAGGAGGATTGATCAATACAAATGGATCGATACCACCTACCTCAACGGTTTGACCAGGGAAATCGGGATGATTAACCGCTTTCCAAGGGGTAAAGGTATTGGCTATGCCTTGGCTTGCAGCCCAACGCAAATAAGCAGCAGTTTGATCCTCGTTGGTAAATTTCTTTTCTTTACGTGTAGAGTCTGGTGCTACTTTTGGCACCCACCAACCTGGTGTACTGAAACTTAAACGACCGTAATGGAAATAGGCCCATTGCGAAAAATCGCCACTTTCTGCCTGTGTTTTTGGCGCATCCTTGGTTTTTGTGATCTTATTGTATTTTTCTGAAACCAAAGCGTTTGATTTCACATCAGCGTCAAACCATCCTGTAATAATTCGTTTGGTTAATGCAGAAGGATTGAAAGTTACTGGAGTTGATAGGTTATTCACCGGACCAAAAGTAACTACGGCATATACATTAAAGGCATCGAATAAGAAGTCGAACAAAGCTCTGTTTTCTTTTTCAGAAACGGCATATTCGCCAGCTCCAGGAATAAAGTTTTTATAGTTATAGCTAGAGTTTCTGTTGAAGTTTACACCACCATCACCGTCTTCGTTGAAATCGCCATCTTTATCATTGTCAATACCTTCTGTTAACAGGATGTATTTTCCAACTTCACCTTTGCTCGCATCTGCAATCAAAAGAGAACGAGGATCGTCTGGATTTAATTTATATTTTCCGGTAGGGTTAAGGACACGCATCATGGTGATTTTTCCGTTTCCGTCTAAATCGTCAACATCGTCTTCATTTAGCTTGCCATCCCTGTCATCATCGGTTTTGGTGGCGTTTCCACTACGTTCTGATCTAACTTTTGCAAAATATTGCTCAGTTGCGTCAGGGCTCATGTTAGGGAAAACGTAAAATGTTTGTTTGTTCAGCAAGGTTTTAATGCTGTCTGTAGCAGAAGCCGTCAATAGTTTTTCTGCGAAGCCAATGGCCATCTCCACACCCAGTAGGTGTTTGCCTTCTACGCCTCCAACTACTGCAATTGCAGGTTTTTCTTCTGTTTTGCCAGTGCCAAGGGTCAACATCCAGATGTCTTTGCCCCCTACGGTCTGCGTTAAAGATTTTGTTTTAACCCATTGAGGGTATTTTTCTGCAAGTGCCTTAACCCTTTGGGCCAAACGGGCATTGTTGCTGTAATCCTGTTGGTTTTGTGCGAAGGTATTGCATAGCAATAGCAGAAAAAACAGGTTGAAAAGGTAAAGTTTCTTCATTTTTGTTTAGGTTATGTGTGCAATTTATGGAAAAAAGCATTTACATAAACTAAAGCGTTACAAGATTTTATAAATGTTACAGTAAAGGCATTAAACCCCATTATCCAGCCCATGGTTCGTATCCACACGAACTATGATCGAACCTAAATCTTATTACCTTACTACTTTGCCCGAAGGATCGATATTCACGTTAAATGGAGGCATGTAATCTTGCAGTACCACGGCGAATTCTCTTCTGTTGATTTCTCTATTTAGATCCAAGTCTGTTTTGAACTGATAGGTTGTTTTCCACTTCTTTGCCAGCTCTTTTTTAGTGTTTTCTATCGATTTGTTTCCTACATAACAAACCATGTCTATGGTTGAGCCTATGGTCATTTGTGGATTTTTATAGTCGTCGAACCAAATCTGTGCCTTGTAATAAAAATCTTTAATGGGTTGTTTGATCTCTGCGGTAGTGACCAGTTTATTTGGTAAAAATTTAATGGTGTTTTCTTCTATTTCTCCCTTGATCACACCTGTTAATCCAACCATTTGGATGGCTTTCCAATTGGTATCTGGTTGTTGAATATCTGCATAAGGCATGATGGCCAATTTATAGTTGACCAATTCGCCCTGAATAGTCTTTACGTTAGACAGGGATGTTTTTGTATCGAAAAATGCAGCATAAGCAGCTGTGGCGCCGGCTGCTTGTCCTAGCAACATACTTTGGGAATCATTGACCCAAACCAAGTTCTCTTGCAAAGGAACCAATAATTGATACATGGAAAAGATATTGCCTACAGTTCCGTTTGCCAATTTACCTGCAGCAATACTTGTTCTATAGATGGTATTGTTATAATCTAGTTTTGTCCAACTGTTGGTTGAGCTTGCTGTGATTTTCAGCGCATCGTTCAACTTTGAATCTGCAGGATTGATCAATACCTTCGGTCTGATAGACCTCCCGTCGCTTAACTTAAAGCTCCAGTTTTTGCCAGCACGATCGGCCTTAACCCATAAGGTATTTTTAATGATGGTCAGATTTTTAAGGCTTTCGGCCCAAGTGGTCAAGACATCATTTGCCATCTGTTTGTTAAAGACAGGTGTTTCGGTACTGTCTTTAATCTGTTTGGCTTCTCTGATCTTTTTTAGAAAAGTGGCTTCTATGCCCGAGCTGAGGTTACCAGAGATGGGCGAGATGTCGAAACCTCCTGCTTGCAATAAAATTGTCGTCTTTACACCAGAAATCGCAGACTGTAATCCAGCAGCAACAGCAGCGTTTCCATTACCGATCACCAAAACATCAGGTTTTAACGTTTGTGCGCCAACCTGTATAAAAAAAGTAGCAAGGGTTAAAATAAGGGTTAATCTCTTTATCATTTTATAGGGATATAAAATATATACGCAATATGCTTTAATTAGATGTGTTTTTGATGAATTTTGTCGCCATTTAACTATATTTAACAAATCACTAATGCCTTAGCCTCAATACAATGGAGCAAAAAATTAACCTGGTTTTTAAGTCACAACAAGTCCACAAATATACACTTAGAAAGAGTAATGCTAGAGAACGGATTGAAAAATTAAAGGCTTTAAAGGCGGTTATTATAAAAAACGAGGATAAAATTTACCGTGCCCTACAGGCTGATCTGCGCAAAAGTACTTTCGAAAGTGCAGTTACAGAATTGATCTTTACTTACGGCGAGCTAGACTTTGCGATCAACAACTTAAGCAGTTGGATGAAGGCCAAAAGAATAGGCAAAACATTAAGTAATCCCTTTGCTAAAAACAGGTTGTATTATGAACCAAAAGGGGTTTGTTTGATCATTTCGCCTTGGAATTATCCATTTCAATTGACCATCGGTCCACTGATTTCGGCCATAGCGGCTGGAAATTGTGTAATGCTCAAACCTTCTGAGCTTAGCCCTGCCACGAGCGAAGTAGTGAGTGAAATCATTGCAGAAGCATTTGATGAACAAGAAGTAGCTTGTTTTAAAGGAGATGCAACGGTATCGACCGCCCTGTTGGAATTACCCTTCGACCATATCTTTTTTACAGGCAGTACAGCGATTGGTAAAGTGGTAATGGAAGCGGCAGCCAAAAACCTAACTTCGGTTACCTTAGAGTTGGGCGGTAAATCGCCTACGATCATTGATAAAGAATCAAATCTCGAAAAAGCAGCGACGAAAATTGCATGGGGCAAATTGGTAAACAGTGGACAGACCTGCATTGCACCAGATTATGTTTTTGTACATGCGCAACAAGTAGATCAATTTATTGAATTGTATAAAGCCGCTGCCAGTAAAATGTATTTTAAAACGGCAGATCAAATAGATCCAAACATATATGGAAAAATTATCAGTTTAAAGCATTACCAAAGATTAAAACAATTGGTGGATGAGGCCATTGAAAAAGGAGCAAGGATCTGTTGGGGTGGAACTTTTGACGAGCAAAACCAAACCATTTATCCCATCATATTGACACAAATTCCAGGAAATGCCAAAGTAATGGAGGAAGAAATATTTGGCCCCGTGCTGCCCATTGTTACTTACCAAAATATTGAAGAAGTAATCGACATGGTAAATGCAAAAAGTAAACCTCTTGCTTTATACATCTTTAGCAGCAACCGTAAAAATGTTAAATACATCATCAAAAATACAAGTGCGGGAGGTACCTGTGTAAACGATGTATTGATCCATATTTCTAATCCAAAGCTACCCTTTGGTGGCGTAAATGGAAGCGGCATGGGAAGTAGCCACGGTTTTTTTGGCTTTAAAAATTTTTCACATGAAAGGGCTGTTGTTTTTCAGCGGGCATTGGATTTTAACCAAATGATCTATCCTCCTTATGCAGGAAAGGAATGGGTACTTAAAATGTTAAAGAAAATTATGTAGCTTATTTATGCAGGACCTAGAACAACTGAAATATCCGATTGGGAAGTATAACCCGCCCTCAATCATTAGATTCTCCCAGATCGAGGATTGGATAGCAGACCTTGCACAGTTCCCGGCTGAACTTGTAGAGATCACAAGGGGATTAGAAGCAGAAGATTTGGAGGTTGCTTATCGACCTGGGGGCTGGACAGTGAGGCAGGTGATTAACCATTTGGCAGATAGCCATATCAATGCCTACACCAGATTTCACCTTACTTTAACAGAAGACAGGCCACATATCCGACCCTATTTTGAAGATAGATGGGCTGAATTGGCAGATGGAAAAAGAGGCGATATAGAACTTTCTATTCAGATTTTGAAGGCGATACATGCCCGATTGGTTGTATTGTTGAAAGCGCTAAAACCCAATGATTTTGAACGCACCTATTTTCATCCAGAAGCACAACAAGAATTTACCATGGGCTATCTTTTGGGTAACTATGCTTGGCATGGCAAGCATCATTTGGCACATATTAAATCTACTATAAAATGAAACATTATCTGCTACTGCTCATTTTAGGGATTACCATCAGCTTACCTGTACAGGCACAACACAAAGCCATTAAACAGTTTCATTTTTTATTGGGTTCTTGGGAGATGAAGAATGCAAAGGGGAATATTTCTGAGGTCTGGAAAAAAGACGGAAAAAGCCTAAGCGGAAGATGTTACAAACATTATGTAAATGGAGATAGTGTGCTCACTGAAATCATCAAATTGATCACCATTGATGGGGAGCTGTATTTTTCCGTAACAGGATTTGAAAAAGACAATAAAGGAACAACCAATTTTAAGCTAGTGTCTGTAAAAAAACAAATCTTCATTTTTGAAAATAAAAACCATGATTTTCCTCAACGGATTGTTTACGAAAACAAAGGAAAAACCAGTTTAGTTGCTTGGATTGAAGGAGAGATAGAAGGGAAAAAAATGAAGATGGATTTTGTCTACCAACGTAAAAACCTTAGTAATTAAGCGTTATCCCAGCACCAAAGCCCATGTCGCTATCATAATGTGTACTTAAAGACACATATTTGGCAGCAATAAATTTAAGGCCTCCCATGTACTCTTTATCTGTATTGAGTATAAAACTTGCCCTCAATCTTTTAGAAACTGGAATATCTTCTCTCATTAATTGTAAACGTAGGTTACCATCGTGGTAAACTTCTGCCTGTGCTTTGATCAACATGGGCAAAGTGTATTCGATACCTGCCGAAAGTAGAGCCCTGTTATCTTTGGTGTTTTTCTGTCCAAAAATGTTCTTTTCATGTTCGTCCATGCCCATTTTCCGGTATCGCCAATCGAAGCCAATAAAAGGCATTACCCATTGCATCCGGTCCAGGTATCGGCCAATATGGGTCTCTACTTCATAACCATGCATATCTTTATAGCCCAAGCGCCATTCTGTAGCGATATTCCAGCGGGTATTGGCCAACATGGCCATTCCATCGTTACCATTACTCGCAAAATCATTTTCGGCCATAAAATGGAACATCCGATCATCAGCGAACAACATTCTTTGGGCCAATTTCGGATTGGGTATTTCTGGATTTGGTGGAGAGTTCTCATAACTGAATATCCTGCCCATGCCACTCATCATATGGTATAAAATATGGCAATGGAAAAACCAATCGCCACTTTCTGAAGCGGCAAATTCAATCGTATCCCTTTCCATCGGCATGATATCCAATACGTTTTTAAGCGGGGCATAATCGCCCTGTGTATTGAGTACCCTAAAATCATGACCATGCAAATGCATTGGATGCCGCATCATGCTGTTATTATATAGGGTCATCCTTACATTTTCGCCTTTTTTGATGAGGATCTTATCAGCTTCTGAGACTGTTTTATTGTCTAAAGTCCATACATACCTGTTCATATTTCCAGTGAGGTCGAACTTTAGTTCTTTGATTGGCCCTTGAGGTAAAACCGTTTTTTGTGGGGCGCGTAACATGTCGTAGTTTAAGGTAACGATATCGGCTTGGTGGCTAGGCATGTCCATCCCCTCCATTTTCTGGTTGTCTTTTTTCTTTTTAGACTGTTCATCACCACTGATTTCTGGATACATTACGGTATTCATATCCATCATCTGGTTTTGCATTTGCATGCCGTCCATTTCGATCAGGTCGCCATTCATGGCCATCATCCCATTCATCATTTTCATTCCCTCAAAATATTTGAGTTTAGGCATGGGTGTAGCTTGCACTTTTGGACCATTGCCCAGCCAGATGGATGCAGATTTGGTACGGTCTTCTGGCGTAACCAAAAATTCATAGCTTTTATTTTCGGGTATGGTTACCATCACATCGTAGGTTTCGGATACCGCAATGATCAATCGATCCACTTCAATAGGTTCTACATCATTGCCATCATTGGCGATTACCGTAATTTTGCCACCTGCATAATTTAACCAGAAATAAGTAGATGCTCCGGCATTTGCAATACGCAACCTTACTTTGTCGCCAGCTTTTAAAGGTTTTGTGGTTAATTGTTCTTTCCCATTGATCAAAAACCTGTCGTAATAAACGTCACTTACATCCATCGCATTCATCCGTTTAAATTCGTTGGTCAGCTTTGTTTTAAAATTTCCAGACCTAATGGCTTCTGCATAACTTTGGGTAGTTCCTTTTTTGATGGCGAACCAATCTGTGGCATTGCGCAGGCTTCTATCCACCTCTTTGGGATTCATGTCTGTCCATTCGCTCAGTACAATCGGAATGGTAGGCATATCGAGTTCATTCCTTTTGTTCAATATCATTGCTCCATACATGCCGATCTGTTCTTGAAGACCGGTATGGCTATGGTACCAATGTGTGCCGCTTTGGATGATTGGAAACTTATAGAGATGCGTTGTATGTGGCTTGATCGGCATTTGGGTCAAGTTCGGAACACCGTCATACTTATTCGGAAGAAATAGACCATGCCAATGCAATGAGGTTTCTTCATTTAAATTATTGTGTACATAGATTTCTGCCGTATCTCCTTCCGTAAAAGTAAGAGTAGGCATTGGGATGCTGCCGTTAACAGCGATTGCCCTTTTGGGTTTCCCTGTAAAGTTGACAATGGTATCGGCGATGTAAAGATCGTAGCGAACAGTTCTGGGTGGGTTAGAGTTGGTTAATGTTTTAAGGGGAATTGGTTTTGCAGTATTTGAAACCTGTTTGGGCGAATCTGCTACAAGTTTCATCCCACATTTAGGGCATTTGCCAGGTTTTGATTCCTTTATCTCGGGGTGCATAGGACAAGTATACACCGTAACCTTTTCCTGTTCTTTTGTTTGGTCTGTATGTGCATGTTGTGCAAAAACAAAAGAACTAAAGGCAATGAAAAACGTCAAAACCACTATTTTTTTCATCTATATTATATTGTTTTAAATGAGATGAACGAGTTTGGATAGAACAACATCGGATTTATCACTATCGACAAACCCGATGTATTAAAGTTACTTAATCGTTTCTGTAATTTTGCCACAGGTTAACATCGATTTTCCGTAATATGGGTTTTTAATGGCTTGTTCTTCACTTAACCAATACATTTTTTTCATTGGGCAGTAATCGTAATACGCAGGTTTGTCACTTAGTTTTACTGCTTTTGCCAATGCATATACTGTTGTAGACAAAGTAGAGAAGTGGTCTCTTTGATGGCTTACATCTTTACTTTCTGAAATGTGCTCGGCATCTAGAATCAGTTTGTCCTTTAATGCAGCAAATGCTTTTTTGTCCTTTTCTGAAAGTTTTTTAACCTCTACTGCTTTTACGGTATTCAAAAGGGTGGTTGCTTTGGTTGCTGCTGTATTGGCATCGCTGCTTACCAAGGCATTTTTAACATCGTAGTACGAACTCAATAATTGAGGGAATGGACTATCGCCTCCCTGTGCAAAAAGAGGGTTGGTGCTAAAAATCATGGCGACCATGGCCAGAGCTAAAAATAGTTTTTTCATTTTATAATAAATTTAAGAGTTACGAATAGGACAAGTCATCACCTCTGCTTATCGAATTGCTAAAAGAAGCTGGTTGATGGAGAACCGAAAAACAAGCATGAGCCATGTTTAAAATTTATAATACAAAATTATAACATGGAGATAGATAGCTTGTTACATTATAACGGATTAAATTTATATAATTTCTGAGCTTAAGCGATCATTACAGATGTCATGGTTAAAGAACCGCCAATCGCTTTATCATTAAATAAGGTTGCGTTTTCATTTTCATTTTGTAGGCCTAGCGTATACATCAAAGGCAGATAATGCTCTGGCGTGGGTATGGCCAACATGGCACTGCTGCCCATACTTTGATAGTTGATCAGGGGTTGATGGTCTTTGTTTTTGATCAAGTTCTTAAATTTATCATCCATATCAAGCGCCCAATCATAACCCCCACCTTTGATCATGTCCCAGCTTACCATCCTTAGGTTGTGTACCATATTGCCACTACCTAGGATCAAAACCCCCTTTTTACGAAGGGCACTCAGCTCTTTTGCAAGCTCATAATGATAACGGGCATCTTTGGTATAATCGATACTCAACTGTAGCACGGGGATATTCGCTTCGGGATACATGTGTTTGATTACCGACCAAGCTCCGTGGTCCAAGCCCCAGTCGTGGTCTAATGTAACGTTTGTTGAATGCAATAGGTCTGCGGTTTCTTTTGCCAATGCTGGGTTGCCAGGCGCAGGATACTGCACATCAAAAAGGGCTTGTGGAAAACCTCCAAAATCATGAATGGTAGGAGGGGAATCCATAGCAGTGATTTTGGTCCCTCTTGTAAACCAATGTGCAGAAATGACTAATACGGCCTGCGGAATAGGTATAATTGAAGCGATTTCGGCCCATTTAGTGCTAAATTCATTGATTTCGATTCCGTTCATAGGTGATCCGTGTCCCATAAAAAGCGCAGGCATTAAATCTGTATGGCCAAGGCCAGAAGTAAAGCTATTGAATTGATTTAGAGTTGCCATGGTTATAATTTAGTTGATCAGGAACAAGAAAAGCAATCTGTTAGGATATGTGTATTGAATATTGGTTTTAGGCGCAATGATAGGTTGCATATTATTTTGCCCAAGCAATCCTGGGCTTTAATGGTTATTGCCCTTCTCCTTAACCGTATTCTTGTTCAATATTTTTAATGTTTGTAAGCTAATGGATGATTATTCTTTTGATAACAAATAAGAAGCCAATTGTTATTTGTGCCTCAATATATTACAAATATAGATGAACAAGCCATCTAGGTCCATTGATGTATGATAATAAACAAAATGAATAGGATGTGGTAAGTTAAGGTTTTGTCAAGATCATGTCGATATGAGGTATCCCGTCTTCAATATAAGTTTCGCTGCATTGCTCAAAACCAAATCCAGTGTAGAATTTTTGAAGGTAAAGCTGAGCTCCAATTTTAATTTTATGGGTGTTGTAGGCGGCTAAAGTATGGGCTATGCTTTTTTCAATCAAAGCAATTCCTATCCCCAAACCTCTATAACGTGGGGAAGTAATTACCCTCCCAATGCTCGCCTCTTCAAAAGAGATGCCAGGAGGTACCAAGCGTGTATAAGCGACGAGCTCATTACCCTTCCAAGCCATCAGGTGCATCGATTTTTTGTCTTTTCCATCGATATCTTGGTAAACACAATTTTGCTCTACGATAAAAACCTCACACCGCAATTGCAGTACATCATAAAGCTCTATGGCGGTTAATTCGTTAAAACTTTTATAGGTCCAGGTAATTTGCATTGGTTGTTTGGTTTGATGGAAAGTAATGGCGAGGCTAGGCTAGATTTCGGCCAGCATTAACGATGCCATACACTGTGCGAATAGCTAATTTCTCATAAGCTTGTCGCCTTTCTTCATTTAATTGATGTTGTAATTTTTCTAAAGCATAATGTTGGATCAGTACCAAAGGTAAAATGATCTTCTCGCGAACTGCAATTGAACGTTTTTCTACCGGATAGTTTTCCATCAGGCTTTGATGTCCGGCAAGTTTCAATAACATGCTTTTTGAAAGTTCAAATTCTTGGTGCAACATTTTCCAAAATGCCCCGAATTTTTTATCCTGTGCCAGATAGGCGGTAATTTCGAAATCAGACTTGCTCATCGACATCATACAGTTGTCGATGATGGTCTTAAAGTAGCCTGATTGTTGATAGGTTTTGCTTACCTGTTCCCAATTTCCAGCTTTTTCCTGATTTTTTAATGCGGTTCCGATGCCATAAAAACCAGGGATGTTCTGTTTCAGCTGGCTCCAAGAAGTTACAAAGCTAATGGCTCTTAGGTCTTCCAGCTTCAGCTCTTCTCCAGCGTTCCTTTTTACAGGGCGGCTACTGATGGTTATTTTTGAAAGGAGGCTTAATGGCGATAATGTTTGAAGATAAGCTAAAAACAAAGGATGTTTGCGCAAGGCCAAGAAAGATTCGTAACTATCATTGGCCATGGTTTCAAGCGTATCATAATTTGCGGGATCCAATAATACATTGTGCTTTTCTTTAACACCAGAAGATATTCCGGCATTGATCAACTGTTCTATATTGAATGCGGCACTATCGATAGAGCCATATTGCGAGCTAATGGTCTGCCCCTGTATGGTAAGTTGGATATTCTTATTGGCGATCTCTTTACCCATCGAAGCGTAAAAACGATGTGTTTTTCCTCCACCACGAGAAGGGGGGCCACCACGACCATCAAAAAACGCCAATTTCACTTTATGTTTTGCTGCCACTTCAGATAAACCCACTTTGGCTTTAAAGATAGACCAGTTGGCCATCAGGTAACCTCCATCTTTGGTGCTGTCTGAAAAGCCTAACATGATATCTTGTTTTCGACCACGACTGGCCAAATGTTTTTTATAGAATGGATGTGTATACAATGTCTCCATAATTTCGGCCGCACCAGCCAAATCATTTACGGTTTCAAATAACGGCACAAAATCGATGCTCAGCTGCTCTGCTTCCCAGCCATTCCACAAGAACAGTTCCATCAATTGTAAAATGTCGCTGGCCTGTTGGCAATTGCTGATGATAAACCGATGGCAGGCCATTTCCCCATTGCTCTGCTGCATTTCTTTGATCTGGGCAATGGTCTGTAAGGTATCTTGTACCAAGCTGTCTTGCTCGCCACTGTAAATGATCTTCGCGTTTCGAAAGGAAAGTGCCTTTAACTTATCAGTTTCCGATAGGTTATCGTAACCTTCGTCAAATAGGGCATTAATTGGCTTTTGTTGACGGCAATAAGCATGTACATCTCTTAAGATCCTGCTGTCTTGTCTAATGTCCAATGAGGCAAAATGACTGCGGTAAAGTTCAACTTTGCGCAAAAGGTCATCCACCAAATCTACAAAAAGGCCATCGTGGTCTGTTGTTAAGATCCCTTTGATTTTATTGAGGTTTTCGATCAAGAAATCAGAAATGTCTTTTGGCTCTAAATTGCTGTCAAAAGCATTTTTATACAGTACATCCTGCAATACTGCAATGGTATCTTCAACCCCTCTAAAAGTAATCCTGCGTTTTAAATTCCTAAAATCACGGTAGTAACACCTAAATAGAATCTGACGGAGCATTTTAGAAACCTGTAAAGTGGTTTCTGGATGGACATTCGGATTGCCATCTCTATCGCCTCCTGGCCAAAAACCCAATTCTATGATTTTTTTAGGGTCGATGTGGTATTCGTTCAGCAATTGGTTTAATCCAGATTGGATATTGGCTGCAGCAAAATAAAATACATTTTCCAGGTACCAGGCCAAGCTTAATGCTTCATCAACTGGTGTTGGCGATTTTTTATTGAAAAAGGGGGTCTTCCCTAATTGCTGTAACAACTGGTTGATGGTAGTAATGTCATTCCCTTTAATGGCGATGGTAAGGTCGTTGATAATGGCCAATACACTGCCAGGATAAAACTGTGTAGGATGGGCTGTGAGCACCAGACGAAGAGAAAAATCTTCGATAAGCTGGTCAACTTTGTCATGTAGTTTTTGGTCGTCGTTTGCCTTTAAGAACAAGGCCCTTAGCGAACTTTGCTCATCACTTACATTGAGTTTATTGAATGAAGCATCTTCAACTGCATCAAACAATACCACTTGTCTTTCTATATATTGGATAAACCTAAAAAGCAAGTCAACAATCTCTTGGGGCTCTGTATTTGGCGTATATTTTTCAAAAAAAGATTCAATCAGTTTTGCTGGAGTTTCATGGCCCTTTACACCTTCTTCGCAGCTTTTGATAAACAAGGGAAGCAACGTTCCGGTGTCTTTTACTTTATAAAAAGGTAAGGTTAAAAAAAGACTGTTATAGAGCTCAAAACGAGAAATGACCTCGTTGTTAAAAATAGATTCGCGTTGACTAGTGGGTTGGTGTGCTTGCATGCTGATAAGGTAAGGATAATGAACCTTAACAACAAAAATAATACAAAAAGAGACAAAAAAAATGACAATTATAATTTTTGAAATTTTACAAAAATCCTTACCTTGTATCTTATTAAAGGTTAAAAAAATCTTTTAAAAGTATCCACAAGGTTTTCTTTAACGAAAATTTTGTGACTAATTGTTAATTTTTTGGGAAAAAACAGCCCTGGTATTTATATCAGGGCTGTTTTATTTTAGTGGGCATCAACAGAGACGTTCACATTCTTTTTAAATTTCTGCAGGTACAGTAAAGGAATAGAACATAATAAAACCATGCCTGCTACCCAATAGGCATCGCTATAAGTTAACAATAATGTCTGTTTGATCACCGAACCTTCAATTGCTTTCATGGCCATTACCTTAGCATCGAGATACGAGGCACCTTTTGCCATAAAGTTGTGGATAAAGCCATTTAATCTTTCGGTAAATGCTGGATTGTATTCGTTTACGTTGGTTAACAAGTTGTTTCTATGGAAACCTTGACGCGTGTGGATCAAAGTGGTCAATGCTGCAATACCGAACGAACCGCCCAATTGACGCATCATGTTATTTAAACCAGAACCTTGACCAATCTCAGCCCCTTTTAGGTCTTGCATGGCTAAGGTGGTTAATGGAACAAACAACAAAGCCATTCCAATACCTCTGATCACCAATGGTAAGAAAAACTGATCGGTACCTGATGAAAGGGTCGATTTACTCAACATATCACAAAACACGAAGAACAAGAACATACCGATTGTTGCCATAAACTGTGCGGGAATCCCTTTTTTGAGGAACATGCCGATAAAAGGCATCATGGCAATGGTACATAAACCACCGGGGAATAAGATTTCTCCTGTTTGCAGCGGCGAGAAGCCTAACAAGTTTTGACAGAAAACAGGGAAAACAAATACTGAACCATATAGACCAAAACCTAGGATAAAGGAAGTAAACATCCCAATAGAGAAACTTCGATGTCGCATGATCTTAAAATTCACGATGGGGTGGTCTGTACTGAGCTCTCGCCAAATGAACAAGAGCAATCCAAAAACCGAGGTAACTGCCAATACAATAATGTATGGAGTAGCAAACCAATCTTCACTCTCGCCTTTCTCTAATAAGGTCTGTAAACTACCAACGGCAACGGCCAATAGCAAAATCCCCCACCAGTCTACAGGTAGTCCTTTGCCATCTTTTGGTGTCTTCTTGATAAACGTAATTGTACAATAGGCGGCGAGTATCCCGACAGGAATATTTACATAAAATATCCAGGGCCAATCGCTGATCTCTAATATGTAACCACCAATGGTAGGCCCAACGGTAGGCCCAACAACTGCGCCCAAACCAAATAAGGCAGTCGCGATCCCTACGTCTTCTCTTGGCCATGTTTCCAACAAGATAGATTGAGCAGTAGAAATCAATCCACCCCCGGCTAACCCTTGTAAAATACGGAAAGCGATCAATTCTTCTAAGGACACTGCATTACCACATAAAAAAGAGGCAATGGTGAAAACGATGATTGAGGTCAAGAAATAATTTTTACGTCCAAAACGACTTCCCAACCATCCCGACATCGGTAAGATGATCACATTCGCAACGGCGTATCCTGTAGATAACCAGGCGATGTCCTCGAGGGTTGCACCTAGGTTACCTTGTATCTGAGGAATCGCTACGTTTACAATGGTAGTATCAATCAGCTCCAAAAGAGAGGCTGTGATTACCGTAAACGTAATGATCCATTTTTTAAAACCTACTTCGGCCATTTTTGTTGATTTAGATGGATACGGAAACTTTAACACTCATTCCTGGGCGTAATTTTTCCAAAATCGCTTTATCTTTAGTTAAAAGTTTGATTTTTACAGGTACACGTTGTACAACTTTTACAAAGTTACCTGTAGCATTGTCTGGAGGTAATAACGAACCTTTGGCGCCTGTAATTGGGGCAAAGTTGTATACTTCTCCTTCTATGGGCTCATCACTATAGGCATCTACCACAATTTTAACTTTTAGGCCAGCGTGTAATTTTTCTAGCTGTGTCTCTTTAAAATTCGCAGTCACATATAAACTGTTCTCGTTTACAATAGCAAACAAAGATTGTCCGGCTTGTACCAATTGTCCTTTTTGAACATTCTTTTTAGACACAATGCCTGTGGTTGGCGCTTTGATCTCTGTATATGATAACTGTAGTTTGGCAAAATCTACATCAGATTGGCGCTGGGTTACACCCGAGTTGCTTACATTGAGTTGAGATTGCGTAGTACCCACTTGCTTAACCGCAGCGTTGTATTGATCTTGTGCGGCCTGATATGCTGCCTGAGCAGCTGCTTTTGCTGCTTGTGCCGATTCTTTATTGGCATTGGCCTGATCAAAAGCTTGTTGTGTGATTGCGCCATCTTTGATCAAGTTTGCATAGCGATTAAAATCTTTCAGCGCTAAGTTTAATTTAACGTTTGCCGCTTCAACATTTGATCTAGCAGCTTCTATGTTTGCTTTTGCCGTACTTGTATTTGCCGAAGTTGCAGTAATTTGTGCCTGCGATACACCAACACCTGCATTTGCACCCACCTGACCGGCTTGTGCCTGCTCTAATTTGATTTTGTAATCGCGGTCATCTAAAGTTACCAATATCTGGTCTTGGGTCACTTTGGTGTTTTCCTCAAAATTAATGTCTTTTACGTAGCCGCCTACACGCGCTACCACGGGACTGATGTCTCCATCAACCTGGGCATCATCCGTATCGATGTGTTTACTAGAATATAAATATTCGTTTATGCCGAATACGGCTCCTAAAACAATTAATACACCTAATATAATGGGAAGAACTTTGTTCTTCTTTTTTGCTTCTGTTGTCATTATCTATGTTGTTATGGTTATGTTATTGTGAAATTTTTCCTGTTGATTTTAACAAAGTATAATAAGAGAGTTTTGCATCGGCCTTGGCCAACTCCAGGTTGATCTTGGCTTGATATAAAAGGGTCTCTGCATCGATCCTATCGGTAACAGAAGCGATGTTGTTCTTGTACTTCGATTCTAATAAGCGATCGTTTTCTGTTGCTTGTGCAATAGAAGTTTCAAGGACATTGATTTTTTGTAAAGCCAACCTGTAGTTCTGGTAGTTTTTGTTCAGCTCTGTTTTTACATTGTCTGATAAAATATCTTTTTGGATACCGATTTCTTTTTGTTGGATCTTGGCTTCAGCAACCTTGTTTTTGTTGGTCCATAAAGAAGCAACATTCCAAGAAACGGTAGCACCGATGGTGATCGGAACAATAAACTGTTCTGATGGTGGAATAAAGCTGCCACTTGGATTGATATAATACAAATTTGCACCCACACCAACCGTAGGACGTGTATTGGCCTTGATGGTTTTGATGTTGATATCGGCTACTTTATTTTGGAGGTCTAACTGTTGCAACTCCTGACGATTGGCAAAAGCCTTGCTCATGTACGTTGTTAAAGGCTCAACAGTGTTTAAAGGCAGCTCACTTTCGGCAATGGCCACTTCCGTTTCTTCAGGTAAGCCTAAAAGGATGTCGAGGTTATAATTCACAATCTTGCGGTTGTTCTCGATCTCTAGATCGGTTAGCGAGATGTTCGCCTGTTGTAGTTGAAACCTCAATACGTCATTTTTAGTTACGATACCTTGCTCAAAAAAACGTTGTGTCTGCTTTAATTGACTGGCAATCGATTCTAGGTTTTGGGCCACTACCTTTTTGCTCTGCATCAATTTAAAGAGTGAAAAATAAGTGTTGATGATGGCATAGCTCACCTCTTCCTTATTTTTATCCGCATCTAAACGGGCTACATCGGTTAAAAGCTTGGTAGATTCTTGTGCATATCTATATTTTCCACCACCATAAATCACTTCTTGAACCGCTGCGGTACCCACAAAGGCATCAGCTCTGGTCGGCAAGTGGAGTGGGTCGCCACCACCTATGCTCAAGGTATTGGTAGGAATTTCGGCATGGTTGTACAAAAAACTCGCAGTTGCAGTTGGCAACACATTGTCTTTAACAACCGCCAATTTAGCCATAGATTCGTCTATTTTGTTTTGTGCCAGCTTAAGGTTCTTGCTATTGGCAACACCTAAATCTATAGCCTCCTGGAGGCTTAGTTTTTTAATGGATTGCGCATGTAAAACTGCTGGCAGCAGTAGAACAGCTATGAGCGATTTAATTTTATAATTGATCATTTTTGGGGGATTGTTAAATGTGTTAAGATAAGATCTTGTAGGTGGCTCACCAATCGGTCTCTAAGTAGCAACCTGTCTTTTTTATTGTTGATGTCGAAGTCTTGGTCTGGTATAACCTTATTGGGCGATGTAGCCGCCATACTGATCGTACCCATGATGCTGATGATCGTCATTCTGATATCAACTTGCCTAAATATCCCTTCTGTGATACCTCTTTTGATAATGGATTCGATCACCGTTAAGTTTTGGGCCATGGCTTCCTTGATTTTTAAAAATATCTCTGGCCTTTGCGTTAACGAAAGCTCTCTGTGCATCAGCTTATGGAAAGAGATATTTAAAAAGATGCGGGCGGTATATTGTTCAACAACTTTTAATATTTTTTCTTTTGGAGAGATTTTTTCTTCCTCAATTGCGTTTAGCTGCGATTTGAAGCCTGATATTCTAGACTCCATGATCTCTAGCAAAACACCCTCCTTGCTACCAAAATAATAATTGATCATGGCCATGTTGGCGCCAGATTCTTTTGCAATTTGACGGGTAGAAGTTCCTTCATAACCAAATTCACAAAACAGCCTTTCTGCTGCCTCGATGATATCGGTCTTTTTATCAGTTTTTTCCATTTTGCTTTTTTGACGAGACAAAATTAATCAATCGATTGATTAATTTCCAAATTATATTTTACTTCTTTTACAATTGGATGATAATTAGCTAATTTAGCTCATTCAACAAAACCCTATTGATAATGACCAAGTTTGCATTAAGATTAAGCTTCCTGTTCCTTTTTTTACCCTTGCTCTCTTTTAATATACTTTACGAAAAACATGATTCCAGCAACAGTTGGATCAGGATCAACCTATTGGGCTATCAACCTTCGGCAAGTAAAGTAGCCATTTGGGCAAGTAAGACCAATCAGCTACCCCAAAAATTCGAGTTGGTGGATCAGCAGACGGGTAAGGTTGTCTATTCTTCAACGGCGATTCAATCTTTTGGTGCTTATGGGCCCTTTAATACTACGGCTAGACTTAATTTCTCTGATTTTAAAACCCAGGGAAAATACCTGATCAAGGTAGATAATGTGACTTCTCCACAGGTGATCATCAACGCAGATGTGTATCGGCATACGGCAGACTTCGCTTTGCGTTACATGCGCCAACAGCGTAGCGGATTTAATCCTTTTTTAAGAGACAGCTGCCATACCCATGATGGTTTTGTGCTGTACGGCGCAAAGGCCGGAATTAAAGACAGTACACATATGGATGCTTCTGGGGGTTGGCACGACGCCAGCGATTACCTGCAATATTCTACCACCTCTGCCAATGCGGCCTATCACCTGTTAATGGCCTATAGAGATTTTCCTCAAGCTTTTGGCGATGAAAAGCAGGCCAATGGGCTAGATGGGAAGAATGGTTTGGCCGATGTATTGGATGAAGCCAAATGGGGCTTGGATTGGTTGTTGAAGATGCATCCAAAAGATAATGTGATGTTTAACCAATTGGCCGATGACCGCGACCATATTTCAATGCGCATACCCAAAGAGGATAGCCAATATGGAAAGGGTTTTGAACGACCACTTTATTATATAGACGGTGAGCCACAGCAACGAGGTAAGTTTATGAACAATACGACGGGAACAAGTTCTACCGCTGCAAAATTTACCAGTGCTTTTGTATTGGGCTCCAAGCTTTTTGAAACGAAAGATAAAACGTACGCACAAATCTTAGCTAAAAAAGCAAAGAGTGCCTTGGCTTTTGCCAATATCAAAAAAGGAGTAACACAAACCGTATCGGTCAAATCGCCTTATATCTACGCCGAAGACAATTGGGTTGATGACATGGAGTTGGCTTATGCATCTATCCTCCAATCGGCCAATGCAAAAAGCAGACAGAGTAGTTTGGACGAAGCATTCGCCTACGCCCAAAAGGAAACCATCACCCCCTGGTTGGCCAGTGATACGGCAAACCACTATCAATATTATCCCTTTATCAATATTGGGCATTACGAATTGGCCAAGCAAAGTAAGGGTATGCAAAAAGCACAGTTGACCAATTATTACAAACAAGGGATTGAACAGGTGTGGGCAAGGGCAAAAAAGAATGCTTTTTATAGAGGTATACCTTTTATCTGGTGTAGCAATAACTTAACTGTTGCCTTTGCCATGCAATGCTTTTGGTATAAACAATTGAGTGGCGACCAAACTTTTACAGAGTTGGAGCAGGCCAATTTCGACTGGATCTTTGGTTGTAATCCTTGGGGTACAAGCATGGTTTATGGCCTGCCCAATTGGGGCGATACACCAACAGATCCCCATTCTGCATTTACACACCTGAAAAACTATCCGATTGACGGTGGTTTGGTTGATGGGCCAGTGTACACCAGCATTTACAAAAACCTAATCGGCATCCAATTGACAAAACCGGATGCTTATGCCGAATTTCAGAGCGACCTAGCGGTTTACCACGATGATTATGGAGATTATAGCACGAACGAACCCACCATGGATGGAACAGCATCGTTGGTTTATTTATTGGCCGCATTTGATAGCAGGGTAAAACCCATCAATAAAGATTTTCAAAGTCTACAAGGTGCGGTCATTAGAGGTAAAACAAGCGAAAAGAAAATTGCTCTGGTTTTTACCGGAGATGAATTTGCCGATGGAGGGAAAAGTATACTGGCTACTTTGAATACAAACAAAGTAAAAGCATCTTTCTTTTTTACGGGTAAATTTTACCGTAATAAAGCATTTAAAGGAATAATCACAGACCTTAAAGCCAATGGCAATTATTTGGGCGCCCACTCTGATGCGCATCTGCTTTATAACGATTGGACCAAAAGAGATAGCTTATTGGTTACCAAAGCCCAATTTACAACAGATTTAAAGGCCAATTACCAGGCCATGCAAAATTTTGGGATAGCCCAAAAAGATGCCCCTTATTTTTTGCCACCTTACGAATGGTATAACCAACAGATTGCCGATTGGACCAAAGATATGGGTTTGCAGTTGGTGAATTTTACTCCTGGGACCCGTTCTAATGCAGATTATACCTATCCAGAAATGGGTAAATCATACCGAAGTACCGAAGAGATCTATCAATCTATCATTGACCAGGATAAGAACAAGCCCAATGGCCTAAACGGATTTATGCTCTTGCTGCACATCGGAACAGATCCAAAAAGGACAGACAAGTTTTATAACAAGCTGCCAGAGCTCATTCAATATTTAAAAAAATCGGGCTATGAAATGGTCAAAATCAACGAATTGTTAAAATCTGAACGTTAAATGCCCCAATATTTTTAAAATAAATATTTACCTTTGGCACAAATCATAAACGAAAATGAGTACAGAAGAAAATAAAAATAGTTTTGAGTGGGTTTGGTACGTAATCGGTCTTTTAACGGGAATGTTAGCGGTTATCGCAGTTACCACTAGTTTTGGCTGGGTTCTTTTAGGCGGTATATTTGGCCTGATCTTCGCTGGTCTGTTTTTGAACAAAATTGTAAAAGGCCGTCAATACTAGGTCTTCTATACGTAGAATTTAATCCCTTTTGTGATGAAGAAATTAAGCCTCTGCCTGATATTGGCATTGTTTGGCCTTTGTGTAAATGCACAAACTTCAGCAGTTAAGTTTCCGAATGTAGATTCGAGTCCAATGGATGCATTGTATTATCCTTTAAATGCCGCAAAGGTTAAAAAGGAAGACAATTCAATGCCTATCATCAAAGTTTTATACTCACGCCCAATGAAAAAAGGGAGAGAGATTTTTGGAGTATTAGAGCAGTTTGATAAAGTTTGGCGCCTAGGTGCCAATGAAAATACAGAGATCTATTTTGATAAATCAGTTACGATTGGTGGTAAAAAAATAAAAGCAGGTAAATACACTTTGTTTGCCATTCCTACTAAAGATAAATGGACCATTATTGTAAATAAACAAACCGATAGATGGGGTGCATTTAATTACGATGAAAAGAAAGATATAGTGCGCGTAGATGTTCCGGTAACGAAGTTGGATAAAGTGATTGAATCTTTTTCAATGACATTTACCGATTTGCCAGATGGCGCTAATTTGGTGATGGCTTGGGATATGACCCAAGTTACTTTGCCGATCTCCTTTAAAAAATAAAGCAATTGATAAAAAGCAAAAAAGGGAGGTTTTAACCTCCCTTTTTTTGTGCAGTTGTTTTTCCTTTTCTTAAATAACTATCTAAATAGACCATCGCTAAGATCACATCAAGCAATATAAATAGTTGTATAAATAATGGGGAGAATACTTTATGGAAATCAAAAGCAAAATTTATTTTTGGCATGTTGATAAGGCTTAAATCGGTTTTGGTAATGATATAAGCTAATATGCCGATTAACGGAATGATAAACATCGCCCCACAAGCATAAACAATCCGTTTGTCTACCTTCGTTTTTAAGGCCACAGGTGGAAGCTCTAACTTTACCTGTTCCATTACATTACGTGTAAAGGACATGGAAGGTTCTTCAAAATCAAGATTGTTGAGTTGGCCATGAACGACCAACAGCTCTTGATAGATGCTGTAAAATTGATGGTCGATGGCTAACTTGGCCTCGATTTCTGATTTTTCGGCAGGGCCACAATGGCCATCAATGTAGTTCCAAAGTTGTTCTTCTATCGTATTCATATCAATTCCTTAACTTCATCCTTTAACAAATATTGTAATTTTTCTTTCAAACGTAACCTTGCCCGGTGCAGTTTTACTTTTACGGTATTGGGCTCCATGCCTAAGGCCAGTCCAATTTCCTCTAAACTTTGCTCGCCTTTATAAAATAAGGTAATAATGGCCGCATCATCTGGTAAAAGCAGGTCAATGGCCTGGTTTAGGTAAGCATGACTAGACTTTTTCTCTACAAGATCGGCATCAAACCCAGTGCCACTATTGGCAATCTGCAGGACATGTTCATCATCATTGATAGATTGGGTGTCGAGCCTTTTCTTTCTCAAAAAAGTCATTGCCGTAGTATAAACGATCGTATACAGCCAGGTAGAAAACTTAGAGGTCTGCTTAAAAGTTCCGAGTGCCCGATAAGCTTTTACAAAACAATCCTGCGCAATCTCTTCTGCATCCTCCCTGTTTTTGGCAAAACGCATCGCCAATGTAAATACAAAGCGCTGATGGCGTTTAACCAACACCGAGTAAGATGCGGTATTGCCAGCCAGTACTGCTGTAATTATGGCTAAATCGGTTTCTTCTTGCTGCATATGATAGGAGTGAGACGCCTATACTTCCAATCAGGTTACAGCAATTTACGAAATTATTGGGCTTTACCTTCGGCAAAAAGTTTTAGGCCTAAAATAGAAATGATCAAAGTGGTGATAAAGAACATCCTCCAGAAACTAAATGGCTCTTTAAAAAAGATGATACCTACCATAACTGTGCCTACTGCACCAATCCCTGTCCATACGGCGTAAGCAGTTCCTAAAGGTAGATTAACGGTTGCCTTGTTTAAAAAAACGAAGCTCATGATGGCACAGACCAAAAATCCTGCACCCCATTTCAGGTTGGTAAAATTGTTTGATAATTTTAAACAGGTGGTAAACCCGATTTCTAACATGCCTGCAACCAATAAATAGATCCAACTCATAATTTTATTTTTTTTTGCAAAGATGGGTTGATCAACTTGCCTGGCATTTAACATTTGTTAAAAAATGAAGTGATCTTATCTAAGTTCGGCCCTGATCCTGCTCAAGGTTACCTGTGTTACGCCTAAATAAGAAGCAATATGCCCCAGCTGGACTCTTCTGATGAGCGAGGGGGTTTGGGTAATCAATTCGTTGTATCGTTCTATGGCAGTTCTAAATTGTCTGTTGATCAATCTTTCTTCGGTTTTGATCAATTCCTGCTCGGCTAGTTTTCGGCCCCAATTGGCCAAACTTATATAATTGGTATAAAGTTCTTGTAGGGTGCGGTCAGAAATCTGATATAAGACACTATCTTCTAAAAGCTCAATATTTTCGTAGCCAGGTTGTTGATTGATGTAACTGTTGTAAGATAGGATCAGGTCGCCCTCTTGGCCAAACCAAAAAGTAGCTTCCTGTTTATCGGTATAACAATAAGCTCGGGCAATGCCTTTCTCGATAAAATAGAGATAACGTTCTACTTTATCGGCGCTGATGATGATATGGTTTTTGGCAAATTCAACACGTTCCATTGCATTGAGCAGCAATTGTAGTTCTGCATTGGGGAGGGCATATATGCCATTTATTTTTTGTTGGATATGCTGCAATGGATAATACTTTTGGCTAAGATAACAGAATGCCCAGATATTTTTTTGTGTTTATTGCAGTGGTTTGAGTTTGATAAACCCGGTTGTAGCGGACACGAAGACGAGGAACGAGGCGAAGTAAAGCGGAAAACGGGACTAACTTTAAAAAAGAAAGAGTTTTTGCTTTACAAATCATCTGTATACCTAAATTTCAATAGGCATTAAATATTTTTTGGGATCGGGTGTAACCTAATTTTTTTTGCTGTTGTCATAGTATTCAGAACACGGTTCATAAACAAAAAGAATTTTAACACATAAAAAAATAAAATCATGGAAGGCATATTAGTACCCATCACACTTTTTATCTGTACTACTGCTATGGTCTTTGGCATCAGATATCTTTCTAACAAAGAAAAAATGGCAATGATAGAACGCGGCATTGATCCCGGAGTTCGCAAGTCAACACCACAACCCTTTTTAAGCCTAAAATTTGGTTTATTGTTGGTGGGTCTCGGTATAGGCCTATTGGTTGCCTTATTTACTGTTAGAGGAGTTTTCGGCAGTAACATGACCCATTCGGAAGAAGGGCAAGCCGTTGCGGTTTACTTTGGCTGCATCAGTATCTGCGGGGGCTTAGGCTTGGTTCTTTCTTACATCATTGAGAAAAGATGGCTGGATAAACAAGGCTAGACAGAAAAATTATTAGTGGAAAAGTCCGTAAGTCGAATTGGTTTACGGACTTTTTTGTAATAGACAAAATGAATTAAAAACAATCAGATCTTGATCCATCATGACGATTAAATACCTTAGGTCAATTTGTACCTTATTGACCCTTTTTGCTCTTGTGTGGAGCCCGTTGAGCTCGGTAAATGCACAGAACTTGGAAGCTAAAATAGACAGTTTGCTTTTAACTGTTTTTAAAGATAAAAACGGCCCAGGAGCTGTGTTTATGGTAGCTAAAGATGGGAAGCCAATCTATCGCAAAGCTTTTGGTAAAGCAAACATTGAGCTTGATGTGGATTTGACACCCGACAATGTATTTCAATTGGGATCTATGACCAAGCAGTTTACAGCTATTGCCATATTGCAACTGGCTGAGCAAGGCAAATTGGAACTAAAAGCTCCCATTGTTAGCTATATCCCAGACTATCCCGCTGGTGATAAGATCACGATACACCATTTGTTAACGCATACTTCTGGGATTAAAGATTTTACCAAGATGAAATCGCTGAGCAAAATTGCACAGCAAGACTTATCGCCTAAAGAGCTGGTAGACTTTTTTAAAAATGAACCGGTTGATTTTGCACCTGGTGAAAAATTCGAATATAACAATTCTGGTTATGCCGTTTTAGGTTATATCATCGAATTGGTTTCGGGTGAAACCTATGAACATTACATCAATAAAAACATTTTCGATAGGGCAGGAATGAAACACTCTAGCTATGCCAATGATATTGCTGTTATGCCAAAAAGAGCATATGGCTATCGTAAGAATGATGAGGGCTATGTAAATAAAAACAAGATCAGCTTTAGCATTCCTTTTTCATCCGGCTCGTTAATGTCTACCGTAGATGATATGCTCCAATGGCAAGAGGCCCTAAACAAAAATACATTGGTTAGTGCCAATACAATAAAGAAGGCATTTGCAACCTATCAATTAAACAATGGTGAAGCACTTACCTATGGATATGGTTGGCATCTTAAAGCGCTCAACGGAACCCCGGTGAGAGAGCATGGAGGCAGTATTTTTGGTTTTAAAACCATGGGGGTATATATTCCCAGTGCCGATATTTATGTGATCGGCTTAAGTAACTGTGATTGCAATTCGCCAACGCAGGTTACAAGAGATGTTGCCGCATTGGTCTTGAAAGTTTTTGCAAAATAACCTTGGTTTGTGTCGGCACGAACCAAGGTTGGCTTTAAATGGGCTTAGGTAAAATAGCTACTGTTAAGCGGCTGATACAATTCATCTTTCCTTTATCGTTGTACATTTTAATTTCCCACACTTGGGTTTTTCCACCAATGTGTAAAGGTTTGCAAATCCCTTTAACCAAACCACTGCTTACCGGACGTAGGTGGTTGGCATTTACCTCTAAGCCTACAGCAATATGTTTAACAGGGTCTATGCACATGTAAGCGGCAATGCTGCCTAAGGTTTCGGCCAGTACAACCGATGCTCCGCCATGCAGGATGCCTGCAGGTTGATGTGTCCGCTCATCAACAGGCATGGTGGCACAGATGTAGTCCTCTCCAACTTCGGTAAATTCGATGCCCAACAATGCACCAATATGGTTTTTTGGTCTATCGTTTAACATTGCTGGAGTAAATTCTTTGAACCAGATCATAAATAACGCTCTTTAATTATATTGGTATGGTGGATCACATGTCCTGCCAGGATAAAGACCAAGGCCCTCACACTGATGTTTTTTCCATTGGCATTTCCAATCCTGTCCAGCTCTTCCTCATTTAAGGAATTGATCAGGTAAAGATTTGATTTCCTCAGAATGGCAAACTCTTCGGAGAGGCTAAATAAAGTACGGTCTTTAAAATGGGCATTGGCTACATAGTCGTCTTCTTCAAAGCCCGGTAATGCTGCCTGTTCGCCTCTTACAAAACACAATAACCTGTACACCATAATGCGCTCGGTGTCTATAATATGACCAACCATTTCTTTGATGGTCCATTTGCCCGGTGCATAAGCATAATCGCCCTTTTCAATTAGGTTATTGATGAAATTGGGAAAGTCTGTAGCCTGATCTGTTAAGATCTGGCTGATATTGCCGTCTATGAGACTAATGTATCTATGATACCATTCTGGGTATTCCTGTGTCTGTGGTCGGTTCATATGTAATGCTACTTTTTAATACTATCCTAAAGGTTGTGCCCTTGCCCAACTCAGAGTCCTTTACAAAGATCTGTCCGCTATGGTAGTTTTCAACCATCCTTTTGGTTAAGGACAAACCTAGGCCCCAACCCCGTTTTCTTGTGGTATAACCCGGCTGGAATACCGTATCGAATTTAGAACGGGGAATACCTTTTCCTGTATCACTTACATCGATAAAAACTTCCTCTTTGGCTAAGTTTTCAATGATATTGACGGTAATTGTACCTTCATTTTCGATGGCATTGGCGGCATTTTTCAAAAGATTTTCAATCACCCAATCAAACAAGGGGATACTTAGCATCGCTCTTACCTGATTGTCGCCAGTAATGATAAAATTGATCTTGTCTGAAGTACGGATCTTAAAATAATCGATAAAATTTTGGACTACAACAAATACAACATGGTCTTCTAATATCGGTTTCGAACCAATTTTAGAGAAACGATCTGTGATGATCTCCAAGCGATGGATGTCGTTTTCCATTTCTGCAACCAGCGGGTCGTCTTCTGCATCGAACCTCGATTTGATGAGTTCTACCCAAGCCATGAGCGACGAAATTGGCGTGCCCAGCTGGTGGGCCGTTTCTTTGGCCATCCCCACCCAAACCTGATCTTGCTCGGCCCTGCGGGCAGAACTAAAGGCCACATAGGCGGCCAAGATAAATAAAGCCACCACGCCTAACTGGATATAAGGGAAAAACCGCAGTTGGGTTAAAATAAATGAGTCTTTGTAATAAGCTTTTAATTCTTCATAACCTTTGCCGTCAATATACAAGCCCTGCATTTTTATAGGGAGATGCTGCTTTTTCATTATTTTAAGCTGTCGCACAAAATATAACGAATCAAATTCAAGGGTTTGGTTCTTGCCGCCAACATTGTAGAGTGTTTTTGTCGTGTCCAACCCTGTCCAGCTGTAGATCGAGTCGGGGTTTTTGGCTGTTTTTGCGGTAATGATCACATCCATTTTCAGATTTTTCCTGATGGTCTCAAAAATATCTGTAAACTGATCAATATCGTACATGTTCATTTGCCGTTCCAGTACTTTAACCCTCAGCTGGAATTGCGTTGCCTCTTCCCGTTCCATCTTCTTGATAAAAGAATTGGTATAAAATACCGAAGCCGCACCAATAACGATAGCAAACACTAACAAAAAGAATTTCCAACGGCGCTTTTTTTGGTATGGATTCATAACAGGTGAGGGCAAATTACAAAATAGCAATCAAAAATATATCAACAGAAACGTAAACGAGGTAAAAAATATATCTTTGCGGTGTAATGGAAAAGAATATCAGAGTAAGATTTGCACCAAGCCCAACTGGAGGTTTGCATTTAGGTGGCGTTCGTACCGCTTTGTTTAACTATTTGTTTGCTAAACAACACAATGGAACATTTGTTTTACGTGTAGAAGATACAGACCAAACCCGTTTTGTAGAAGGTGCCGAAGAATATATCGTTGATTGTTTGAACTGGTGTGGCATTACACCTGATGAAAGTCCGCAAAAACCAGGTGCTTTTGGTCCTTACCGCCAAAGTGAGCGCAAAGCGAGCTATAAGCAATATGCAGAGCAATTGATTGCTGATGGCTATGCATATTATGCTTTTGATACAACAGAAGAACTCAATGCTAAAAGAGCAACGGCTCCTAACTTTTTATATGGGCAGACCACACGTATGGAAATGCGCAATTCGTTGACTTTAAGCGAGAACGAGGTGGCGGAATTACTGGCTGCGCAGACGCCTTATGTGGTGCGGATTAAAATCCCTCAGAATGAAACGGTTTCTTTTGTGGATATGATCAGAGGATTGGTAAGTTTCGACACCAATTTAGTGGATGATAAAGTATTGTTAAAGGCTGATGGTATGCCAACCTATCATTTGGCCGTAGTGGCCGATGATAAGGCCATGGAAATTAGCCATGCCTTTAGGGGCGAAGAATGGTTGCCATCGGCACCAATCCATATTTTGTTATGGAAATATTTAGGTTGGGAAGATTCAATGCCACAATGGGCACACTTACCTTTGATCTTGAAACCAGATGGGAATGGTAAATTGAGCAAGCGTGATGGCGACCGCTTAGGTTTTCCGGTTTATGCCATGAACTGGACAGATCCTAAAACAGGTGATGTAACCAAGGGTTTTAAAGAATTAGGCTTTATGCCGGAAGCTTTTGTCAATCTTTTGGCCATGTTGGGTTGGAATGATGGTACTGACAAAGAAATATTCTCTTTGGCTGAATTGACGGAGTTGTTTTCGATTGACCGTATCAGCAAAGCTGGTGCAAAATTCGATTTTGAAAAAGCAAAATGGTATAACCACGAATGGATCAAAAAATCGACAGCCGAAAGTTTGCAACCTATAGTGGGCAACTTGTTGGCCGAACAACATATAGCCGTTAAGAACGAAGCCTTTTTATTAAAAGTGATTGATCTGGTTAAAGACCGTTGTAACCTGTTAGGCGATTTTGTTAGCCAAGGAAGTTATTTTTTCACTGCACCAAACGAATATGATTCAGCTGCGGTAAAACCAAAATGGAGTCCAGAAAAAGCGGCATTTTTCCAGGATTTTGCTCAAAATCTAAATACAGATTCTTCAGCACTACAATTGGAAGAACAATTTAAGGCCTTGGCCGAAGCCAAAGGATTTAAACCTGGCGAATTGATGTTGCCTCTACGGATCATGTTGGTAGGTGGTAAGTTTGGGCCAGGTGTATTCGATATCGCTGTATTACTGGGTGTTGAAGAAACCCAAAACAGAATAGAAAAAGGTATTGCTGCATTTAACTAAAAATATTTTTTAAATTGGTATAAGAATTGTCTTTCCATCTTTAAAATATAAAGCTCAAAATTATGCAGTGGTTCGGAAAAGGAAGTAATAATGTAGAAGATGGTAGAGGCGGCGGAGGCGGTGGTCGTGTTGCCTTTGGTGGTGGTATTGGGATCATTATTGTTATTGTTGGCCTGTTGTTTGGCAAAGACCTAACGGGTCTGGTAAGCCAGATGCCTGCCGTTGAGCAGGGACCAGTTAAAAATGGAGTGCCTGCAAATGATCCACAAGCACAATTTGTATCTGGAGTTTTAGAATCTACAGAACAGGTTTGGGATGCTCAATTTAGGGAAATGGGCCTGCAATATGAACAACCAAAACTAAGATTGTTTACTGGCGAGGTGCAATCTGCCTGTGGTGGGGCCAGTGCCGCAGTTGGGCCGTTTTATTGCCCCGGAGACCATAAAGTTTACATCGACCTTTCTTTTTATAACGAACTTAAAGACCGTTTCGGTGCTGCTGGCGATTTTGCACAAGCTTATGTCATTGCCCACGAAGTAGGTCACCATGTACAAAACTTATTGGGTACCTCGGCAAAAATGCAAGAGGCCAGGGAGCGCTTAAGTGAAGTAGAATACAACCGCTTGTCTGTAATGCTCGAACTACAGGCCGATTTTTATGCAGGCTTATGGGCCAACCGTGCGCAGAACCTAAAAGATTTCAGGCTCGATGCCGGAGATATAGACGAGGCCCTCAATGCTGCCAATGCCATTGGTGATGATAAGCTACAAAAACAGGCGCAAGGCGAAGTTGTACCAGATGCATTTACCCACGGCACCTCGGCACAAAGAATGTATTGGTTTAAAAAGGGTTTTGAAACCGGCGACATCAAACAAGGCGATACCTTTAGTGCCAAGAAGTTGTAAGAACACCTATTTTTTTACTTTTTTTAAAACAATTCCCAACTATATTTGTTTTCATTTCTTATAGCGGTTTTGCTACCTAAAATTGCCTATAAACTAAATGATAAATGTAGCCAAGCTTTAACTATTTTTGGGAATGATCCTTATTGTAGATGATACGCCAGAGAACCTGATTTCTTTAAAAAAGGTACTCGAAAAACACAATTTTGAGGTAGACACAGCATCTTCTGGTGAAGAAGCTTTAAAAAAGGTATTAAAAAATTCTTATGTACTCATCATACTAGATGTACAGATGCCTGGCATGGATGGTTTTGAGGTAGCAGAAGCTATTTCGGGATACAGCAAAGCCAAAGAAACGGCCATTATCTTCTTATCGGCTGCAAATACGGAGTTTAAGTTTATTGCAAAAGGTTATTCGTCTGGAGGCTTGGATTATATCACCAAACCGGTTGATATGAATATCCTCTTGTTGAAGGTCAAAACATTCTATCGCATTTACGAGCAGAACAGAAAGCTCAATGAAATGCAAAAGACACTGCTCGAAGAAATTGAATTTCGGAAAGAAGCAGAACGCAAAAAGGATGAATTTATCAGTATTGCCAGTCACGAATTAAAAACGCCACTGACCAGTGTAAAAGGTTATGTACAGTTGTTGGAAAGAAGTATCAGTAAAGGAGATGCCGAGACGGTAAAAAAACACTTGGGCAAAGCGCAGGTTCAACTAGAAAAGCTAAATAGCCTTATTGCCGATCTACTGGATATTTCTAAGATAGAAAGTGGTAAACTCAAATTCAACAAACAGAACTTCTCTATAGATTGTCTATTGGATAATGTGATCGAGGTGATGCACCAATCCAATCCAGAATTTAAGATCCATAAAAACGGCAAAGCAGATTGCGAGATCTATGGCGATGAGATGCGTATTGAACAGGTAGTGGTTAACTTTCTGACCAATGCCATCAAATATTCTCCAGGCACCAACGAAATCCTACTTGGTATAAAAGTAGAAAACGACCAACTTCACCTTACGGTTAAAGATTATGGAATTGGCATGTTGCCAGAACAGTTGAACCATGTTTTCGATAAGTTTTATCGTGTAGAAGAAACCTCACAACGTTTCCAAGGTTTAGGAATTGGGCTCTATATTTCTGCCGAGATCATCAGGAGGCATGGTGGAGAAATTGGCGTAAACAGTACTTATGGAGAAGGCTCAGAATTTTATTTTACAATGCCTATAGGTTTAAAAACTGAAGTTTAATGATATAAAAATTACTCCTTAATGAAATTATCCCTAAAAAGTAACCTACGCCTGGGCTTGGGTTTATCATTGATCATCCTGATCATCAGTTCGCTCGCTTCCTACATGAGTATTAGGAATTTGATAGATAGTGCGGATCTGGTTGCACACAGCAATAGTGTAATGGGCAACTTGGATAACACCATTTCTACCCTAAAAGATGCAGAAACAGGACAAAGAGGCTATCTTTTAACAGGTAATAAGGTCTTTCTAGAGCCTTATATAGGCACAAAAGAAAAGGTAAATTCTTTATATGCGGCATTAAAAGACCAAACCAAAGACAATGCCTATCAACAACGTAAACTAGAAGAACTGAAAGAGATATTGGACAATAGATTGACCATTATCGAAAATACCATTGATGTGAAAATGAAAAATGGTACGGTCTCTGAATCCGTTATGTTGGACGGTAAGGTCTATATGGATAAAATAAGACTGACCATCAAAGATATGCAGAATGAAGAAAAGCGGCTGTTAACTGTTCGTACTACTGAACTGAACGCCCTTTCTAGCTATACGCCAGCATTGATTATTCTGGCCGCGGTGCTGTCTTTATTGATCACCATCTTCTTCTATAGAAAAGTTGCATTTGATTTTGATGAAAGAGTTAAACTGCAGCAAAAGTTGGAAGACATCAATGCCGATACCGCACGTAGAATTGAGGTGATCCAAGGTATTGCCCGTCAGATTTCTAGTGGCGATTACCAGATCAGGTTAGATGAAGTACAAAAAGATGGATTGGGCAGCTTAGCGGGCTCTTTAAATGCCATGGCAGAATCATTACAGTACTCCTTTAATTTACTGGAAGACAAAGAATGGCTCCAATCTGGTATTGCCAAGCTTAACGACCAAATGGTTGGAGAGAAAGACATCAAAACATTGGCCAACGATATGTTGGTACATATTGTAGCGCATACCAAGAGTCATGTGGCGGCATTATATATTTTAGAAGAAGATAAACACCTATACCTCACTGGCGGATATGCATTGGCAGCAAATGAGATAAGCCATAGGATAGCTTTGGGCGAAGGTTTGATCGGACAATGTCTACAATCTGATAAGTTGATCTTATTGGACGAAATTCCAGAAGGAGAAATCACCATTAGCTATGCTACCGGGCAAACCAAGCCAAAAAATGTAGTGGCATTCCCGCTACATAGAGATGGATTTATCGTTGGAGTGATAGAATTGGCTTCGTTGAATAACTATACCCCAAGAAAATTGGATTTCTTGAATAGCATTTCAAACAACATCGGTATTGCCATCCATGTAGCACAAAACCGTAAAAAACTACAGGAGTTTTTAGAAGAAACGCAAGCCCAGGCCGAAGAACTACAGGCACAGCATAGCGAATTGGAAGGATTAAACGCCGAACTGGAAGCACAGACACAAAAGATACAGGCCTCTGAAGAAGAACTTCGTGTACAACAAGAAGAACTGCTACAGAGCAACCAAGAGCTCGAAGAAAGAACCAGTTTATTGGAAGAGAAGAACCTATTGATCCAAGAGCGCAATATCGACATTCAACAAAAAGCAGAACAACTGGAACAAAGTACCCGATATAAATCGGAGTTTTTGGCCAACATGTCGCACGAGTTGAGAACCCCATTAAACTCCATCCTGTTGTTGTCTAAATTAATGGCCGACAACGAAGAATTGGACAAAGAATACACCGAATATGCTTCAGTTATCCAAAGCTCAGGGCAGGGCCTTTTGAGCCTGATCGACGAAATCCTAGATCTTTCTAAGATCGAGGCAGGCAAAATGAGCTTGGAAGTTGCCGATATAACCATTGAAGAGGTAATTACGGATATGCAATCGTTGTTTAACCCCATTGCAAAAGACAAAGGCCTGAAGCTAAAGGTTGTCTCTACTAAAGATGTGCCAGCCAGCATGAGTACTGATAAGATGAGGTTGGAACAGATCCTAAAAAACCTTTTGTCAAATGCTTTCAAATTTACAACAGAAGGCCAGGTGAGTTTGTTGCTATCGGCAGATCAAAAACACAAGACGCTCACCTTTAAAGTTAAGGATACCGGTATTGGTATTGCCAAAGACAAGATGAACATGGTATTCGAGGCCTTCCAACAAGCAGATGGCTCTACCAGACGCAAATTTGGAGGCACAGGTTTAGGTCTGTCGATCAGTAGAGAACTGGCCAAACTATTGGGCGGTAACATCAGCTTAGAAAGTGAAGAGCATGTGGGTAGTGAGTTTGCATTGACTATTCCGATTAATTTTGCAGACAATGAAGCCTTTTTAGAAGAGCAACAAACCCATAAAGAAACAGCGAGTCATTTTGTAGAGCTATTTCCACCAGCTGAAGAACGTTTTACCGTTGAGCATATCCCAGGTGATGTAGAAGATGATAGGGCTTCGATAAAATCAGGAGACAAAGTGATCTTGATTGTTGAAGATGATACCGTTTTTGCAAAAATGCTGTTAGAATTTACACGTAAGCGTAATTACAAAGGTATTGTTGCAGTTAGAGGCGATGTAGGCATAGAATTGGCAAACCGTTACAATCCATTGGCTATTTTATTAGATATCCAATTGCCTGTTAAAGATGGATGGCAGGTGATGGAAGAACTTAAATCCAATCCAAATACCAGGCCGATACCCGTACATATCATGTCGTCACTTTCGGTGAAACGCGAAAGCCTTTTAAAGGGCGCAGTAGATTTTATCGACAAGCCGGTTGCTTTAGAGCACATGAAACAGATTTTCGAGAAACTCGAAGATGCTTTGAGCAAACACCCTAAGAAAGTACTGATTGTAGAGGAGAACCAACAACATGCCAAGGCATTGAGTTATTTCTTAAGCAATTCAAATATCCATACCATAGTGGTAGGCAATGTAGAAGAAAGCATTGAGGCGCTCAAGAAAAAAGAAATCGACTGTGTGATCTTAGATATGGGCGTGCCAGATAAGGTAGCTTACGATACCTTGGAAACCATCAAAAAAAGTGATGGATTGGAAAACCTGCCGATCATCATTTTTACAGGCAAAAGCTTATCGAAAGGCGAAGAAACCCGCATTAAACAATATGCAGATTCTATCGTTTTAAAAACTGCGCATTCTTACCAGCGCATCTTGGATGAGGCTGGTTTGTTCCTGCACTTGGTAGAAGAAAAGGGTAAACAACCTAAAGCATTGGTAAGAGACAATCTGGGCGGCTTAAATGAAGTTTTAAAAGACAAGGTGGTGCTCATTGCAGACGATGATGTGCGCAATATCTTTTCTTTGACCAAAGCCTTGGAGCATCATCAGATGAAAGTACTGCCAGCAACAGACGGTAAAGATGCCTTGAAAGTGCTGGGAGAAAACCCAAAAGTTGATGTGGTATTGATGGATATGATGATGCCGGAATTGGATGGTTACGAAACCACAAGAACCATAAGAACCATGCAGGCCTACAAACAATTGCCAATCTTAGCTGTTACTGCAAAAGCAATGATGGGCGATCGCGAAAAATGTATTGCTGCGGGAGCATCAGATTATATCTCCAAACCAGTTGATGTAGATCAATTGGTTTCATTGTTGCGCGTTTGGTTATACGATAAAGTTTAAGAAATTGTTTTAAAGATTTATGGAAGTTAAAACAAAAAAAATATTGATCATAGACGACGATAGCAGAAATATATTTGCTTTAAAAGCAGTATTAAGAGCTAAAAAATACGATTGTTTGGCGGCCAGTAGTGCGCAACAGGGTTTCGATATTCTAGCAAATGACAAAGATGTGGCCGTGGTACTGATGGACATGATGATGCCGGATATGGACGGTTATCAGGCAATGACACAGATGAAAGCACATCCTGAACTGAAAAGGGTACCTGTAATTGCGGTTACTGCACAGGCCATGGTTGGCGACAAAGAACGTTGTATCGAAGCGGGAGCTGTGGGTTATATCTCTAAACCTGTAAATGTAGATGAGTTGGTGGCACAATTAAACAATTACATCTAGTGCCTCATTCAGGTTCCATAAACGACGAGCAAGTAGAAATCTTGATCAACGATGTACTAGAGCAGTATGGTTACGATTTTACCGGTTATTCAAGGGCATCCTTAAAAAGGAGATTACTTCGGTTGTATGGATTGGACAAACAAGTAAGTTTTGCCGAGTTTAGGTATAAGATAAACAACGATGGGCTGTATTTTAAGCGTTTTGTAGAGCAGATCACGGTAAACGTAACCGAAATGTTCCGCGATCCTGGGTTTTATAAAACACTTAGAGACAAAGTACTGCCTAGCCTTGGTACCTATCCTTTTATCAGGATTTGGTTGGCTGGCTGTTCTACTGGAGAAGAAGCATATTCGATGGCAATTATCTTAAAAGAGCTTAACTTATTAAATAAATCCTTAATTTATGCTACCGATATCAACCCAACAGTATTAGAAAAAGCAGCACAAGGTATGTTTCCATTAAGCCAGATGAAACAGTATTCAGAAAATTATATCACATCAGGAGGGATAAAAGACTTCTCTTCTTATTATAGTGCAAACTATTCTTTGGCAAAATTTGACAATGAACTAAAGGCAAAAATGATTTTTTCTACACATAATTTAGTTTCAGACCATTCTTTTAATGAGTTTCAGTTAATTTTATGCCGTAATGTGTTGATTTACTTTGATCGCGACCTGCAATTTAAAGTACTGCAGTTGTTTGACAATAGTTTGGATAATCTGGGTTATTTAGCTTTGGGCACCAAAGAAACCACAGATTTTTCTCCAATAAGCAAACGTTACAAAAGATTTGAGACAGAAAAAATCTGGAGGAAAATTGGCTAATGAAAGGATGTAAGGCATTTATTATTGGAGGCTCTGCCGGAAGTTTGGACGTACTTTTAAAAGTACTGCCTGCGGTGAGTATTGACATTGCTTTTCCGATCATTATTGTAGTGCACCGTAAACAGGGAACAGATTCTTTGCTGTCGGACCTGCTTTCCTCAAAAACACGATTACGGGTCAAAGAGATTGAAGAAAAGGAAATGATCTTACCTCAAACGGTGTATATAGTGCCTTCAGACTATCATTTATTGATTGAAAAAGACCATACCTTCTCCTTTGATTATTCGGAAAAGGTAAATTATTCTAGGCCATCAATTGATGTAACCTTTCAATCGGCCGCCGAGGTCTATACCAATAAATTGGTTTGTCTGTTGCTGTCGGGTTCAAATGCCGATGGTGTAAATGGATTGATTACCGTAAAAAGTTATGGGGGAGAGATTGCTGTGCAAGACCCAGCTTCTGCACAGGTAGATTATATGCCAGCACAGGCCATAAGTAGGGCCAATGTAGACCATGTCCTACAGATTGAAGACATGGCAGCTTATATAAACGCATTAAGTTAAACGCTCAATAAATGAACAAGAAAGTATTTATTTTTGATGACAATACAGATATCTTGGAACTGTGTACACTGATTCTAGAAGATGCAGGTTACGAGATCAAAACATCTGCAACTTCAAACGCCATTATAGACCAGGTATCGGCCTATATGCCAGATATCATTTTTATGGACAATTGGCTGCCAGATGTTGGCGGTATCGAAGCTACGCAGGAACTTAAAAACCATCCGGATCTGAAACATATTCCGGTGGTTTATTTTTCGGCAAATAACGATGTAAGTTTATTGGCAGAAAAGGCTGGGGCCGATAGTTATCTGGCAAAACCATTTGATATCCAAGAACTAGAAGAGATCGTAAGCAACCATATCGGTAAATAAGAGTTGATCATGACCATCATTTCGGGCGAGAAATCTTCAAATGTGTGTTTGTTGTGATTTCCCGCCCCGCTGTTGCGTATAGAAATGAGGATTTCCTAACCTAGTTCTTCATCCTTCCTTGTTCTGCTTCCGTTCCTGTTGAACGACGACGTGCAGGTTTAATTTCATTTTTTCCGAAACGATAAGTGAAACTCACTCTCGCAATTCGGGTATCATTTTTCTGATAAACATCATATTTCAATCCAGGATAAGCACTGCTTAAGTTGGTTTCATTGAGGTTGAATATATCACTTACCGCTACTTTTACACTCGCTTTTTTATTCAGTAAAGATTTGCTTAGTCCCATATCTACGTAATAACGCGATTTAAGGCTCAGTGAACCGTAATCCAATGGCGATTCATAACTTCCGCTCAACTCGCCCATAAAACCTGGGGCAATGATAAAGCTCTGTTGCGATTTAAACTGGAAGGATGTTTTTCCGGTTTTTAAGGCTTTTCCTGCTAAATCAGGCGCTTCAAAACTAAGGTAGAAAACATTCAGGTTGTTATTCATTTCCCACCATTTGGCAATTTTAACTGGTACATTCAGATTGGCGCCATAACTTACGTTTTTTGCAATGTTGGCATTGGTCTGGTACAGGGCTTTTTGCGCCTCGTCAGGCAAGATTACCTCTGCAATTACATCGTTAACGCGACTATAGTTTACAGACAAAAGATATTTCTGCATGAAGGTATAAGAAAGCTCAAAATTGTGTGTGTATTGTGGGTTTAAGAAAGGATTTCCTTTGTTGTAGGTATATTGGTCAAGATAATAGATAAATGGATTTAAGGCATCGTAACTTGGTCTATCTATCCTTCTGCTATACGAGAAGCCAACTTGGTTGTTTTCTGAAAGGGTCTGTTGTACAAACAAGGTTGGAAAGAAATCCCAATAGCTTCTTTTAACCACATTATTGGTGGTAATCAGGTTACCAGTAGAATTGGTCTGCTCAACCCTTAAACCTAGCTGTACGCTTGTACTTTTAAACTGTTTGTTGATGCTTCCATACGCAGCGTTTACATTTTCATCGTATACAAATTGGTTACTGCGACGACTATCATTTTGCCAATTGCCATTGATCAGTTCTTCTGCCTTTAGGTCGTTATCGGTTTTTACCCAACTGCTTTTTAGGCCCGCTTCTAGTTTTACGGTTTTGCTGAGTGAAACATTATAATCTACCTTAAATGCTTTGATATCTATTTTAGAAGGCGTAGCATTTCTGGTATAGTTGATAGGGCGGATCATGCCACCATTTGCATATCTGTAATCATTAATATAGTCTGAACCATCGTTACCACTATATTTCGAATAATCCAAGTCTACCGAAAGCTCAGAACCTGCGGTATCCAATATCGATTTATAGTTAAGGTTATAAGCCATGTTATTGTATTTGTTGGTCTGTAGGCTTTTGGCGATCAACATCGAATCTACCTGCTGAAAAGACTTACCAATGTTGGTATAATTGTCACTGGTTTCAGTGCCGTGGTTCGAATAACCATTGATCAAAAGGCCCAAGGTGTTGTTTTTGTTCAAGAAAAAGTCTGCCCCAACCTTAAAGTTGTTGTTCTGCATTTTACGGTAGCTTTTTCCGGTCTGCATAAAATAAGTATCTGGAGTTCCATTAGAGATACGGTCTATGTCCAAACGGTTATCTCTTCCCATGTTGCCATAGTTATAATTTCCGAATACATTTAATTTTTCGTTTCTGTGGTTCAAGTTGATACCTGTATTTCCTCTAAAATGTTGACCATAACCTGCCGTAGCATTGATGCTTCCGTTGGTGCCACCATTTTTGCTCTTTTTTGTTCTGATGTTAATGATTCCAGAATTGCCAGAAGCATCGTATTTAGAGGAAGGATTAGTGATCAATTCAATCGTTTCAATCTGTGAGCTTTGCATATTTCTTAACAGATTGGCCACGTCGGCACTGCTCATATAGGTCTGTTTCCCATCTAGTAAGATCAATACACCTTGTTTGCCTTGCATTGAAATCTTATCGTTTTGATCTACCGTTACGCCAGGTGCTTTTTGTAAAAGTTCTAAAGCCGTAGAGCCGATAGCAATGCTGCTGTTCTCTACGTTCATTACCAATTTATCCGTTCTACGTTCTATCAGCGGCTTTGTAGCGGTTACACTAATGGCATTTAATGTTTTGCTATTCGCTTTGAGCTTAATGTCTGGCAGGTTATGATTTAAGTTGCTTGTGCTTAAACTAAAAGGATTTGTTCTGTTGGCTATAAAGCCCATCATATTGGTTTTGATGAAATAAGTGCCCGAGTTGATGTTCTGGAACTGGAATTTTCCATTAGGGTCGGTAACTGCAGTTTTTACCAAAACAGAATCTGTGGCTTTAAAAAGGCTAACTGTTGCATAATCTACAGGTTTGTTCTGTTCGTCTATTACAACACCATTGATGACAATTGTTGTAGGTTTTTCTTGTGCAATAACAGCACCTCCTGTTAGCAGGCAAAGTAAAGTAAGTGATAATAAGTAGAGAGTTCTCATATGTTTGTTTCGTTTGGGTTAAAAAATAAGGCATAAAAATTCCACTACGTCTGCACGCAGATTTTTTTCCATCGCTTTAAAATTCAAGTTTAGTAAAAGGCGGTAGCCCCCTTTTTAGTTTGTTTTCTTATAGACGATGAGAGGGTAAAAAAGGTTACAAGAAATTTGTGCTTTTTTCTTTTAAAGAAACTTTTAGAATCAAAAAAAGCCTGTACAAATCACTTGCACAGGCTTTTATATGGAAGAATATTTTTTCTATTTCACTCCCAAAACATCTACACCTTGCTCAAAAATCACATCTACAGGGATGCCTTTTTTACTTAAACGGTCGAGGTCGGCTTGTAGTTCTGCTTGGATAATCCCTTTTTCTTTTTGGGTTTTCTCTACGGCAGCCCTATCTCCATTTCCTTGAAGCGTAAGAATGACATTGCTCAATCCATCCATTGCTTTTGCAAACTTGTCGAAGTTTACGCGGTAAGTACCACTTGATGTACGCTCAAAAGCCCCATTTTCTTTAAAATAGTTGAAACATTGCATGTTTGCCTTACCATGCGCACTAGATGCCCCAAAACGTACAGAGCGTAAAATACCAGCCATAAAAGTAGTATAATAATCTTTGATGTCGCCTGTTAGTTCGCCTTTTTTAAGTAGGCCAGTTACCATGTACAACCCAAGGATATCGGCTTTGCCTTCTTCTAACCAAGAGTATTGCTCTTTTAATGCAGAGCGAACAGTCCCTTTGCCATTGATGGTGTTTTTGATTCCTAAACCATGCGCAACCTCGTGGAACATTACATTGGCGAAAAAGGCATCGAATTTAATGTATTGTTGTTGGTCTTTATCAATCAGTTCTTTTGAAATTGGAACTAAGATTTTATCAAACTTAGCCTTCATCGCATTTTTTAACTGCGAGCGGCGTGTACCCTTTTTCTGTTGGATCACCTCGTCATTAGGCAGGTTTACCGCAATTGTTTTAGAACCCGCATTACAATCGCCAGCGTAATAAACCACATCGTAGGCATTGAGTTCAGAATCAGTACCTGGTACCTCTTTTTTATAAGCTGCGGCAACAGGCAATCCTTTTTGCAGTTCTGGCAACATGCTTACATATTTTGCTAGACGTTTGCTCCATTCTTTGTCTTTTACCAATACATAAGATTCAAAAGAAGCGCGGGCATTGAACAATTTATCCTCGTAATTTTCTATTGGACCAATGATAATGTCCAAGCCATTGGTTTTCATGTCTAACCAAGCATAGTCACTTGCGGTATAGTTGTCTGTAACCAAGGCATCGGCCCTAAGGTTCAGGTATTTTTTAAACCCAGCATCGTCGGTCAACAAGGCTGCCTGTTTAAGTAGGCTGCTGGCTTTTTGCAGTTCTGCAGCATAGATCACATGATAGGGAACCGAAATCAATTTGTCTTTTTCGGTACGGATCACCGAGTATAAGCCAAATTTGTCCTTCACATCAGATTTTTCCAAAGCTTCTTTGGTCATGTTTGCCGGATAAAAGGTGCCCCCATCAGGTTTTGGCCCAATGCCTGCTACAAAAGGTTTATCACCATTCAACCTGTCCCAAGGGCCGTAGTTGATGTCTATAAATTGTTTGGTCTGTTCGTCTTTAAGCGTGTTTTTTAAGCTATCGCGCTGCGGATAAGCTTGTTTCCAGAACAAATCATCCATAATGGCGGCCGCCTGGATCAATAAAGGAAGTACTTTTCTTTCACTGGCACTTAGCTGATTAAGGTTGGTTGTCAGTTTAACTTTTTCGTAAATGGCCAAACGCTGATCAACATACGCTTGTAACGTATCTTTTGCTTTGGCATTCTCTTTTTTATCGTTGTTTTGCACTGGATTATTACAGGCGAATAAACAGGCTGTAACAGAAAAGCCAAGGAATAAAACACCAGTTCTACTTAAATTTCTCATTTGATTAAAAATTGTTTTTCATCTAATTTCAATGCACTAAATTAGCAAAAAATATAAGCATGTGTAATTTAAATATATTGCCAGCTTCTGTTTCATGTTCATTTCTAAATATCAATCATGTCTGTAAACAAACGAATGCTAAAAGGGACTCTATTACTTGCCGGTGCTCTCTTTTTAACCAACTGTAGCACCAACAATAAGTATGCGGCTACAGATAAGGTGTACAAAAAAATGGCAAAGGATTTTTCTAAAACAATCCGAGCAACACCACCGCAAGGCCAAACGATCGATTCGCTTAACAACGAGCAATACTTTGTAGGTACGGTGAATATGGGTATGCGTAAGCCAAATTTTGTAATCATTCATCATACGGCGCAGGATTCTTTAGCACAAACCATAAAAACCTTTATCCTAAAAAAAACAGCTGTAAGCTCTCATTATGTAGTAAGTAGAGATGGAAAAGTGGTTCAAATGGTAAATGATTACCTAAGGGCACAACATGCAGGTGCTGGTAAATGGGGTAATGAAACAGATATGAACTCTGCTTCCATCGGTATTGAGATGGATAACAATGGCACGACTGATGTTTGGACTGATGCCCAGATCAATAGTTTATGTTCATTATTGGCTACCTTAAAAAAGAAATACAGCATCCCTACAGCTAATTTTATTGGCCATTCCGATTATGCACCAGGCAGAAAAAATGACCCTAAAAATTTCCCATGGAAAACGCTAGCCCAAAAGGGATTCGGACTATGGTATGATGATGTTTTAGAACTGCCACCAGCAGATTTCGATACTACCGCAGCTTTAAGGATCATTGGTTACAATGTTAAAAATTTACCAAATGCGATAGAAGCTTTTAAAATCCACTTCGTGCAGACCGATATTAAAAAGACATTAACGGAGCCAGATAAGTTGATCCTGTATAACTTGTACAAAAAATATATGTAAGCAAGATTTTCTTGATAAGAACAAAAAGCCCCTTCTTTTACGATAGGGGCTTTTTTATAGATCAATCTTTAGTGTTTTGCGTAAGAAAGAGATTAAAATTTAAACGCTACCCCGACGTTGAGATTGCCCACACCGTAACCAGCCTCGGCAAAAATACCGATCTTGTCTGATAGGTAATAACGGGCACCTGCATGACCTCCATAAATAAAACCACCAGCACTAGAGGCGGGCACAGCACCCGTACCTGTCCATTTTGCAGAGGCAATGTTATAACCCAAGATCACACCCAAGTAAGGGTCTAGTTTTTCTACACCAAAATCAAAGTGGTAAGAGGCTCTGGCAGCAGTTAGGATATAGGTGTATTTAAAATCCCCGAAACCTGTGGGTGTAGTTTTGCTGGCATAGGCCGCATAGGCGCCACCGCTGATCTTGTCAGAAAAGCCATGTTCGAAACTTAAACCTATTGGGGTTCCAAAGCCACCACCTAGGCCAATGCCAACGTTCAGCATGTTATCGCCTTTGTTATAGGCTTGTGCAAAAGATGAAGAAATGCTTATGCCAGTGAGGAATAAAACGGTTAATAATGTTTTGATTGTTAATTTCATGTTGTTCTAGTTTGATTTATAAAACCAAAATTAGAGCAGTAAAATTAGATTTGTAATACACATTATTGGGTATATTGAAGTACGTACTAACCCGTATGGATGATGCTGAAAGAAACATCAACAAACAAAAAATCCCCTTCAAAAGAAGAGGATCTAGTATATATCTATTGACCTTAAGGCTACTTAGGCTTTAGGTTTCCAGGCTTCTTTTAAAGAAACAGTCCGGTTAAAAATCAATTGATCTGGTTTAGAATCTTTGTCTACCACAAAATAACCTTTACGGATAAACTGATAGCCTACACCTTGTTCAGCATGTGCCAGATAAGGTTCTATATAAGCATTTTTAATTACCTCTACACTGGTAGGATTAAGGTATTCTTTAAAATCACCTTCTTCGCTGTCTGGAGATTCTACACTAAAAAGGCGGTCGTACAGGCGCACTTCAGCAGTTTTTGCATGTGCCGCACTTACCCAATGGATGGTTCCTTTTACGTTAATGCCACTTGTGTCTTCACCACTTTTAGATTCTGGGATATAAGTACAATGAATCTCGATTACATTTCCGTTTTCGTCTTTTTTAAAGTCTTCGCATTTTACAATGTAGGCGTGTTTCAACCTTACCATTGCGCCTGGTGCCAACCTAAACCATTTTTTGGCTGGTTCTTCCATAAAATCTTCGCGTTCGATCCACAATTCGTTGCTAAAAGGGATTTCACGGCTACCGCCTTTATCTTCTGCTTCTGGGTTGTTCTCGCCAATCAAAGTCTCTTCCTTACCTGCTGGATAGTTACTGATTACCAATTTGATAGGATCGAGCACGGCCATTACGCGTGTAGCTCTTTTGTTCAAGTCTTCACGGATGCAAAACTCCAATAGACCCAACTCAATCAGGTTTTCTCTTTTGGCAATACCGATGCGCTCACAAAATTCTTTGATGCTTTCTGGAGTATAACCCCTTCTGCGCAGCCCGCTGATCGTAGGCATGCGAGGGTCATCCCAGCCACTTACAAAACCCTCGTTTACCAATTGCAACAGCTTGCGCTTGCTCATTACGGTATAGGTAAGGTTTAAACGGGCAAATTCATATTGTTTAGAAGGGAAGATACCCAACTTTTCGATAAACCAATCGTATAGTTCGCGGTGCGAAACGTATTCTAAAGTACAGATAGAATGGGTGATGTTTTCGATACTGTCACTTTGCCCGTGCGCAAAATCGTACATTGGGTAAATGCACCAAGCATCACCAGTACGGTGGTGGTGGGCATGTTTAATGCGATAAATGATAGGATCACGCATCAACATGTTAGAACTGGCCAGATCGATCTTTGCCCTTAAGGTGCAAACACCATCAGCAAACTCGCCATTTTTCATGCTGGCAAATAAGGCCAGGTTTTCGGCAATGCTACGGTCTCTATAAACACTTGGCTTACCAGGTTCTGTAGGCGTTCCTTTTTGTTCTGCTATTTCTTCAGCTGTACTATGGTCTACATAGGCAAGCCCGTCTTCAATCAATTTCACGGCGAAACCGTGCAGCTGATCAAAATAATCAGAAGCATACAATTCGTTTTTCCACTCAAATCCCAACCAGTGAATGTCTTCCTGCTGGCTATTTACATATTCTGTTTTTTCAGTTACCGGATTGGTATCATCAAAACGTAGGTTAGTGTAACCACCATATTTTTGGGTCAGCCCAAAATTAAGGCAAATGGCTTTTGCATGGCCAATATGTAGATATCCATTAGGCTCTGGCGGAAAACGGGTAACCAAGGTCTTCGTTTTTCCGCTGCTTAAATCATTCTCTATTAGCTCTTCAATAAAGTTCAATGATTTCTCTTCACTCATAAAAATTATAGATTATAGGCTTCAAAGTTAAGAAGATTAAGGGTATTTTAAGGTTGTTTTTCATCGTTTGATTAATAAAAGCGCTAAATTATTTACATTTACACCCTACTTCAGGATCAAATATGAACAAAACATTGAACAGACCCATTCGGGTTTTAGTAGCAAAAGTGGGCTTGGATGGGCATGACCGTGGTGCTAAAGTTATTGCAACCTCACTTAGAGATGCAGGGATGGAGGTCATTTATACCGGCCTACGCCAAACTCCAGAGATGGTAGTGAATACAGCTTTACAAGAAGATGTGGATGCCATTGGGATCTCTATCCTGTCTGGGGCACACATGACGGTTTTTCCAAAGATCATTGCCATCATGAAAGAAAAGAAACTGACCGATGTTTTATTGACAGGTGGAGGCATCATTCCAGAAGGGGATATGAAAAAACTACAGGAAATAGGTGTTGGGGGACTTTTCCCACCAGGAACACCAATGACAAGCATTGTAGAATATATTGAAAACTGGGTAGTTGAACATAGAAATTTTTAAGACCATGACGTATCAGCAGATCATAACAGAAGTAAAAGACCATATTTTTTACATCACCATTAATAGAGAACAAAAGTTAAATGCTTTAAACAAAGAAGTGTTGACAGAGTTGGCTACGGCCATCGCTTTTGCCGCAAAAAATGATGAAATACGTGGTGTGCTACTAACAGGAGCTGGAGAAAAAGCGTTTGTTGCAGGGGCTGATATTTCGGAATTTCAGCACTATAATCTGGCTGAAGGAAAAGAACTGGCAAAAAGTGGCCATACCAATGTTTTTGATGCGATAGAAAACTGTCCAAAACCTGTAGTAGCAGCTATTAATGGGTTTGCGCTTGGTGGTGGTTTAGAGCTGGCCATGGCCTGCCATATCCGTATTGCCAGCGAGAATGCAAAGCTAGGCTTGCCTGAAGTAACTTTAGGGCTAATTCCAGGTTATGGAGGAACACAACGTTTAACGCAATTGGTTGGCAAGGGCAGGGCGATGGAAATGATCACTACTGCCGACATGATTACCGCGGAAAAAGCCTATAGGATAGGTTTGGTCAATGAGGTTGTTCCCCAAACAGAATTGATTGCAAAAGCCGAAGAAATTTTAGGTAAAATCAAGCAAAGAGCCCCATTGGCCATTGCTAGTGCAATAAAGGCAATCAACTCAGGTTTAAAAGACGGTGTAAATGGTTTCGAAGTAGAGATTGAAGAATTTGCAAACTGTTTTCAGACAGAAGATTTTAAAGAAGGCGTAAGCGCCTTTCTAGAAAAACGAAAAGCCACCTTTAAAGGGAAATAGGTTTTTGGATTGTGCTACTGATCAGTAAAAACAATGGCATGATTTTCTCTTTTTTTTAACATAGGGTTTAACCTGTTGTTTTAACCCTTAAAATTGTGTGGATTAACTATATAGAAAATAATTTAATACATAGTTTATTTTATTAACAAACCAGCATCTTGTTTGAAAAAAAAGTGTAGAAAATATTTCCCAAGGTAAATATTTAACTATATTTATCTATTATTTTACTATTCAAGTAAATTATTCTATGAAAAAAATATTAATAGTTGATGATGAGGTTAACATCGGGCTTCTATTATCGAAATTCTTAACTCGCAATTCTTTTAGTGTGGAGACTGCTACAAGTGGCAGTTCTGCAATGGAATACCTTTCTAAACAAAGCTTTGACCTGGTGTTATGTGATTATCGTTTAGAAGATACGGACGGTAAAGAAATGCTCATCAAAATCAAGGAAAACTACCCTAGTACGGGCGTAATTATTATAACCGGATATTCTGACATTAAATTGGCCGTAGAACTGATCAAATTAGGTGCATACGATTACATTACCAAACCATTGTATCCAGATGAGATATTAAATACAATCAACAAGGCAATAGAAACACAGATTGCCTTAAATGCAAATGTTTCTGAAGATGCTGTCTCGGGTGGCAAAAAAAATAAAGCAACAAAACAGGTACAAGCGGAGACAGGCGAATTTGTTGTTGGCCAAAGTACGGCGTCTAGAGACCTGATGAAACAGATCATGTTGGTGGCACCAACTTCTTATAGTGTGATCTTGACCGGCGAAAGTGGAACAGGTAAAGAATCGGTTGCTAAAACGATCCATTTGAATAGTCCTAGAAAAGACAAACCATTTATAGCAATGGACTGTGGTTCTTTAACCAAAGAGTTGGCGGGCAGCGAGTTTTTTGGTCACGAAAAAGGCTCTTTTACCGGAGCTTTATATACGAAGATTGGCCACTTTGAAATGGCAAATGGCGGCACCTTGTTTTTGGATGAAGTTGGAAATCTATCGTACGATATCCAGGCTGCTTTATTGAGAACGGTGCAAGAAAGGAAGATCAAAAGAATTGGAAGTACAAAAGAGATCGATCTTGACGTAAGGATCATCGTGGCTACCAACGAAAACCTTGGAGATTCAATCCAAAAGGGAAGGTTTAGGGAAGATTTATATCACAGATTTAACGAATTCTCTATCCATTTACCGCCAATTAGCCAAAGAGGTAAAGACATTATGGTATTTGCCAAAACATTTTTGGCCGTAGCCAACGAAGAACTGAACAGGAACGTACAGGATTTTTCGGCCGAAGTGGAAGAGTGTTTCCTAACCTACAACTGGCCAGGGAATGTGCGCGAACTTAAGAACGTAGTAAGAAGGGCCGCTTTGATGACAGAGACTGAAGAGATCCAGTTGAAGGCCTTGCCTTTAGAGATTTCTACCTATGCCAAGGCAACGGCAATAGAGAATGCAGTAGAAAGTTCGATCATCAGGTCGGCCAATTCCAATAAACCCCGCGATCTTAAAAATGCAGCCTTAGAAGCAGAATACGAAGCAATTTTAAATGTATTAAGGGAAGTGAACTTTAACAAGACCAAGGCCGCCAAGATTTTGAACATCGATCGCAAGACGCTTTACAATAAGATGAAAGCAATTGATTTAGATAATTAAGAATTGGCCAAAGGGCATCTTATTTAAAATAAAACAAAAGCTTCTAAAACATTTTTGAAGCTTTTGTTATTTAAAGGTATATACATCTAAAGCTCCGTATGTCTATATTTACCTACAAACAACGCAATAACATCAACCTTGTGATCATCATCGCATTGGGTTGCCTGATCGCCTATTCTTTAATGGGGATTTTTGGGTCTTTGTTAAGCACATTGGTTTTATATACCATTCTTCGGCCTGGTTATATCTACCTAACTGAGGTTAAAAACTGGAACCGTCGTTTAACCGCAATCCTACTGTTGTTTCTTTCTTTGATCGTATTGGTACTTCCATTCTATGCCTTGAGCAGCATGGTGATTGAAAAAATCACAGAACTGAAGAACGACCAGATCTATTTTACCAATCTCTTAAACAAATTCAAACACCTTTATACTTTCCCAGATAACATCAATGTCATCATAGAAGATGGGCTAAAAAAGGCAGGAGCATGGGCAGCAAGTTTGTTCCCTTCTTTGATTTCTGGCATATTTAATATTGTACTAGGCTTATTGCTAATGTACTTTTTGCTCTACTTTATGCTGGTAGAACGAGAGACATTCGAAAACGCGATGGTAAAATATGCACCATTTAGAGAGCAGAATGCTTTTCGTTTTGCGGAAGAAATGCGGAATACCACTTATGCCAATGTAGTAGGGCAAGGCTTTATCGCTTTGGTTCAAGGTTCATTGGTGAGCTTGGCATTTTATGTACTGGGCTATAATGATCCGCTGTTTTGGGGTGTAATTACTACTTTTATCTCTTTAGTGCCCCTTTTAGGCCCGCCAGTGGTGTTTGTGCCCGCCGCATTATTGCAATTGGCCGATGGAAACAATTTTGCAGGATGGGCAATGTTGATCTTTGGTTTTGTGGTGATCATCAACATCGATAATGTGCTGAGATTTATGATTGCGAAAAAAGTAGGAAATATTCATCCCATTATTACCGTTATTGGCGTAGTTATTGGTATACCTTTATTCGGTATATTGGGGCTGGTGTTTGGGCCACTACTGTTATCCTACTTCTTTTTGTTGATCAAGATCTATGAAACGAGTTCAAAGGCATCAGAAAGATTGGAAAGAATTAAAACAATTCATGAACATGGGGAGTTATAATTTAAGATTAACAGCGGCATAACATCAGCAATGCTATATTTGAAATAATAATATTGTTAAACATAAAAATTTAAGTATCATGAGCGATAATTCAAAAGTATTAATAGGACTATTAGCTGGTTTAGCTGCAGGAGCGGCATTAGGTTTGTTATTTGCACCAGAAAAAGGAAGCGAGACACGCGATAAATTGAGCCAGTCTTTAAAAGATTTCGGTGATTCTATCCGTGACAAAGCGGCAGATGAAATTGATAACCTGAGTAGTTTAAAAGATAAAGTAGTCAACTCTATTAAAAGTAAACTTCGTGATGTGGAAGATGAATATTCTTCTGAAGTAGAAAACGTTTGAGCGATTTAAATACACTAATTGATGATGGAAGAAAATAAAGAAAAAGATCTCGAAGATATTTTTTTAGATGCCAAGGAGTATATCGATACCAGAATTGAATATACTAAGCTTTCTTTTGTAGAAAAGGGAGCTAAACTATTTGCAGACTTGATTACCAATACTACGGTGATCATCTGTTTTGTCTTGTCATTTTTGTTTGCTTCATTTACTTTGGCCTTATACCTATCTACTGTTTTTGGCAGTAATGTAAAAGGTTTTGGATGTGTAGCAGGCATTTATTTATTGCTATCGATTATTGTGTTTTTAGCTAAAGACAAATACCTTGAAAAAGTTTTGGTGAACCTGTTTATCAGAAAATATTTTGATAAAGTTGCCGATAAAGACGAAGACGATGAAAAGAAACTATAACAACATACGCACACTGGAGGATCTGCATGCCGAAGTACAACGGTTAAAGGCTGATTATACACAGCGGGGCGAGATGATCAAGGTAGATGCCAAAACCTATGTGCAGCAATTTACCTTGGGAGGTCTGATCAAAAAGTATGCTACTCCCAGTGGTTTTCTAAAATTTGACGAGAAGACAAACATCAGTAGCAAGATCATGTCGGTAGTGTTGCCATTGATCTTGAACAAAACTATTTTTAGAGGCTCCGGTATCATTACGAAAGCCTTAGGTGCATTGGTTTCTGGTAAGGTTGGTCAATCTTTGGATGCAGAAAGTTTATCGGGAATTTTCAATATGGTCAAATCCTTTTTCAATAAAAAAGATAAAAAGAAAGAAGTTGCTTTTGTTGACTATGGCATACCGCCAGACAGCGAAACCTACTAAACAAAAAAGGGAAGCCGGATTCGGCTTCCCTTTTTTTATTGTATCAAACCTGAATTGAACAATTGTTTGCCTATTACTTTTCCCTTAAAACAGCACAAAAAAGCTCGATTGCAAGCATGCTGTTTCAAAGCGTCTTTTACTAATGAATAGTCAACTGCATTATAGCTGTTTTTTTGTAACTTTTCAGTTACATTAAAATTCTCAACCTCTTTTTTCTCTGCTTTTTTAAAAATTATAAGCGTATTATTTATCTGCTTTGACTGAATAGAAAATGCACTTTTTGTAAAGGTTTGATTTGCAAAACATTAAAATTTTATAACGGTTTACGAATAAACCATTAAAAAATTGTTATCACTTGCTATTTCTTAAGAAAAAAAGTTGTTACATTTAGTTAACTAAAAAACTAAAAACTAAACTAAAACTAAACAATTATGAAAAAACTTGTACTAAGTTTCTTCATCTTGTTTACTTTGTCTATTGATGCGTTCGCGCAAGAGCGCACAGTTACGGGCACAGTAAAATCAAGTGAAGACGGCTTACCAATCCCTGGTGTAACCGTAAAAGTAAAAGAGGTACCAGGCGTTGGTATCACATCCGGTCCTGATGGTAGATTCTCTCTAAAAGTTCCGGCAAATGGAAAAACACTACTCTTTTCTTATTTAGGTCATACACCACTAGAAGCAACAATTACAGCTAGCAACGTGGTAAATGTTACCTTGGTTAGTGATGCAAAAACCTTAGGAGAGGTTGTTGTAACTGGTATGGGTGTGGCCACCCAGAAAAAATTGGTGCCAATTGATGTAGCTTCTTTATCTGCAAAAGATTTCCCTAAAAGTGCCACAACAAATGTTACACAAGCTTTACAGGGACAGATTGCTGGTGCACAGATCGTGCAAAGAAGTGGTACTCCTGGAGCGAGTCCTCAGGTCATCTTAAGGGGTTATACCAACTTAGGAAATACTACGCCTTTGATCTTAATTGATGGCGCACAAGCAAGTTCTGACTTATTGACTTCATTAGATCCAAATACAATAGAAAATATAGAGGTTGTAAAAGGTTCTGCAGGTGGTATGTTATATGGTGCGCAAGGAGGTAATGGGGTAATCCAAGTGTTTACTAAAAAGGGGACCAAAGGAAGTAAACTGATCATCGATGTATCTTCCAAATACAGTAATGACCAGATCATTTATCAAAATGAGCTGATTGCAAAAAACCACCACTGGGTTACAGATGCCGCAGGTAATATTCTTGGTGCTGGAAGTACACCCATAGCCCCAAGTGCAATTGGGGTTTGGCCAAATCCAACTGCTTTACCTTTTGCAACGGATAAAACCGTGCAAAATAACAAGCCGATTTTATTGCCAACCTTTGATCATATCAAACAAGGCAATAGAGATGCCAATACATTTAGCAACTCATTTAGTATCCGTGGAGGTACAGATAAAATGGACTATACCTTTGGTGCATCCAACTTGTCGCAACAAGATGTGTACAGCAATAACTTTAGAAGATCCAACATGAATGCAAATTTTGGCTTCAATTTGGTTAAAGGCTTAACCTTTAGAAGCGGAACACAATTGCTTTATACCTATGAAGATTTACTTACCGGAGGTCGTTTTAACTTGGTGAACTCTTTACAGTGGATTGATTTTAACTTTAGAAATCCCACTACCGGTATGCTTGTGGTAAAACCTAGCACGCTTACTGATGGTAACAATGCATTGGCAGAAAAAGAAGCGCGTCAACGTAATAGTAAAACACCTCGATTGGTACAGAACTTTAACTTAAACTATAAGTTTCCAAAGTTTGTAGAACTCGATTTGAAATACGCATTGGATAATAGAAAATCAGATTCTTATGATTTTTATCAAAATCAAGTAGGTCGTGCACAAACCGTATTCTTTGGCTCTATTATTACCGGTAGCATTGATGCGGATATGCAGGATAGTAGAACAATCTATGCAAGTGCCAACATGTTCCTGAGAACTGATTTTAAAGAAGATTTTAAGATCAACCTGCCAATCAAAACAACGACACAGGTTACTTACGATAACCGTAAACAAAATAGCCGTTATTTCTCTGCTTCTGGTACTGGTCTTCCGGCTTATCCTCCTTATACAATCTCTGGTGCTTCTACTAAAACCAGTAGTGATTCTTACAGCGAATCTTTGATCTATGGATTCTTGGTAAACCAGACTATAGATTATGCCAATTTGGTAGGTATTTCTGGAGGTTTCCGTTCAGATTATTCTTCGGCTTTTGGTGGACAGTCTAGGGCAGCTACTTTCCCTCGTGGTACCATCTATTTTAATCCTTCAGAACTTTTCTCTTCAAGAAAGATCATCAACAATTGGAAACTACGTGCAGCTTATGGTGAAGCGGGAGTTCAACCAGGTATATATGATAGACAGGTGACTTTTAGTAGAGGTTCTTTTGGAACTTCGGGAGCGACCCTGTATACGAGAGATATAGCAAGAAATCCAGAACTAAATCTTCAGAAAACAACAGAGCTTGAGGTAGGTACAGATGTAAATCTCTCTCCGCTTAAAGGCAGCTGGTTAAGTAGTATTGTACTGAATGGTACGTATTGGAAAAGGACCGCAAAAGATGTTATCCAACAAGCGCCTGTAGCACCTTCAACTGGAGCTGGATCTACTTTAGATAATTTAGTGGGCTTGAAAGGGAGTGGATTAGACCTATCGTTAGATGTCAATGCCTATAAATCGAACAATCTAGATTGGTATGTAGGTATAAGATGGGCTAAATCAAAAACCGAAATTACTGAAATTTCAAACAACGTGGCCATCACTAGTGGTTCATTTAATTTGGCTCCTGGTGGCAACTTGGGCGACCTTTATATGCAAAGCCCATTACATAGCATAGACCAATTGAAAAAAGATGGTACCCGTTACATTCCTGCGGCCAACGCAGCTAATTATACCATCGTTAATGGTAATGTGGTTAACCTGGCCAACTACAATGTGGTATTAACTGCTGCAGATGATTTATCGGTAGTAGGTAACGTAAATCCTGATTTTACAGCTTCATTGATCAATAGATTTAATATTTACAAAAACTTGAATGTTGGTTTCCAAATCGATTGGATTAAAGGCAATGAAATCTACAACCAGACCAAACAATGGTTATATCGCGATAGGTTACATGCCGATTTTGATCAACCAGTTACCATTAATGGCCAAACAGGCGCTTTTGTAGCCTATTACAATAGTCTTTACAATACCAATACGCCATTATCACACTTTGTTGAAGATGGAAGTTATGTGCGTTTGAGAGATGTTTCTATCACTTACGATTTGACTAAATTGGTAAAACAAAAATGGTTAAGGAGTTTATCTGTTAGTGCAACAGGACGTAACTTGGCTACTTGGACAAAGTATAAAGGCTTAGATCCAGAAGCAACTTCGGCATTGACCAATCAAGGAGGAACCATCAACAACATTGGTACATTTACTGGAGTAGACTACTACAGTGCATCAAACTTAAGATCATTCCAGTTTAGCTTAAACATTGGATTTTAATTAACATTTAAGATAGAGAAGAATTTAATTTCAAATAAAATGAAAAAAATCATTAGCATTTTTGCACTTGTCATCGTTTTGATAAGTTGTAAAAAATCAGAGTTGCAATTGGACGATCCTAATTCACCAACACCAACAGGATCCCTGTCTTCTGTTAAAGGAGTAGAGCAGTTTGCATTGGGGATGTGGAATAAATTATATGTAGGAAATAACCTATTGGTACATAGTTTGGAGATCCATAGTATCATGGGCGATGAGCAGTGGGCATCTGCGGGTAACTTTGGTTGGAGATATGCCAACCAGGTAGATAAGATCACTTTTCCAGCACCCTACAATACAGTTGTACCTTCGGTTTTAGGCTTAAGTCAACCAGAACAATTGAAAGCATTGAATAACTTGGCAGCCACCAATGGTTCGCAGACCAATGTAATTGTTTACGAATGGAACATGGCTTATTATATTATCGGCCAAACCACGGTATTGTTAGCTGCAATTGATAACCCTGCATTGACATTCCCTGCCACAGAAAAGGCTACTTTACAGGCTTGGGCTTATTGGTGGAGAGGTTTTGCCTATTCACGCCTTGGGTCAATGTATCTTGCAGGTGTAATCAATACCAAATTTGATGGTACAACAAGCAATACCTATGTTGGCCACGATGCATTGATTATAGAAGCCAATGCCAATTTTGATAAAGCAATTGCTTTATTGACACCTATTCCGGCAGGCGATGCAACCTATACTTCTACAATAAATGCCATTGTTCCTTACTTCAACAACAACAATGGCCCGTCTGGTATAACAGCAGCCATGTGGGTAAGGGCTTGTAATACTTACAAGGCCAGAAATATAATGGTGAACAAAAAAGTAACTGCAATGACTCCTGCAGACTGGACAACCGTTAAAACCTTAGCCACATCGGGCTTGATACCAGGCGACAATGTGTTTCAATTGGGAATGTCGGCTGATGGAAAAGAAGATCTAACACCAAACTCCCAACAACATGTTTTCCAATGGAACTCTGTGAACAACAACCCGGGATGGCTTTTCCCAAGTGAGCGTTGGATCCAGGATTTCAAACCTGGCGATTCTAGATTTACCAATGGTGTTAAACCTTTTGCAGCAGCTTCTGTTGAGGTAAACAGAACCTCACGTGGTTTGCAATTTGGTACCCGTTATTACTTCAATACGATTGAAAATGGAGGCTACTGGTCTACAGATAGTAAAAAAGGACAAGTGAAATTTGCAGGCTCATGGGAAGAAAATGCCTTGATGCTTGCTGAAGCGAACATCCGTAGCAATGCGATAGAAACAGGTTTAGGATATATAGACCAAGTAAGGGCTGCAACTGGCGCGAATCTTCCGGTTACCGTAGGTACAGGTTTAAGTTTGGCACAAGCATTAGAAGAGTTGAGAAGTGAGCGTAGGATAGCCTTGACCTTAAGAGGTTTGGCATTTTATGATGCACGTCGTTGGAATATTACCGCCAAAGCAAGTGCTGGTGGTGGTCGTGCCAATGCCAATGTAATTGTACCTAATAGTATGATTGGGGCAACACCTGCAGGCAGTTGGACCTTGTTGCCATGTTTTATGGAATATAATTACCTAGATTATTTCGATGTGCCGGTTACCGAGTTCAGCTACAATGCCCCTGCACCTGGTGGTCCAGCAATCGCAAATTAAAGATATACTTTAATAAGTTAGCGTTCTACGACAAGTCGAGGGACGCATAGGGTAGCCCCTGCCGTGGATGCGGCGGGGCTATTTTTTTGACCAATATTTTAAAAAAATAAAAAGGCATTGATTATAATCAATGCCCTTGTAATGGTTAGCTATTTTATGCTTACCTATTTCTTATCAATGCTATATTTTCCTGGTCCGATAAAGATCAGAGCGAAACATACAATGCCCAACTCAATGGCATGTGATGCACCACTTAAACCATCGCCTTTGCCAAAATGGACCAAAGCAGCAATGATCATGGTAAAAACCAATAAGATATTTGCCGGACGGAAGAATAGTCCTAAAAGCAAAAAGAAGCCACCAAAGGTTTCGGTAGCTGCGGCCATAAAACCCCAAAAAGCAGGAAGAAAATCTATGCCTATTACTTTCATGCTGCCGCCAAGGCCAGTCCAACCTTCAACACCTCCTGAAATTTTTGGGAAACCGTGCACCATAAACATGGCACCTAAGCCAATTCTCATTATCAAAAGACCTGTATTGCGGTATTTGCCTAAACTATCTAATATTGCCATTGTTATAAAAACTTAAATTGAACATGATGTTGATCTACCTGTAAAGATACATTTTTGCCTAATATCATGGCTCTGTTGTCGTCGATATGTCCTGTTGGGAAATTGAAACATACTGGATAATTGTATGTTTTAACCAGTTCTAAAATAATTTCTTCAGGTGTTTGCCCAAAGGGAATGCTTTCAGGGCTGATCTCGTTAAAAGCACCTACGATAAGGCCTTTCAGTTTGGCCAGTTTGCCATTTCTTTTCAATATGCGCATCATCCTGTCTATCGAATATTCATGCTCTCCCACATCTTCTATAAAAAGGATCTTATCCTCGTAATCCATTTCAGAAACAGAACCTTCAACAGCGATCAATAGACTTAAATTGCCACCAATCAATATACCTTCGGCACTGCCCTCACAATTGACAAACTCACTCTGATACGTATAGGTGATGGACTCGCCAAAAAGTGCCTTTCTTAAGCTGTCTAAGGCTTCGGGTGTACTGCTGTCAAAAGTATAAGGCATCTGCGCATGTATGCCTTGTGTATGTAATGTTGCCAAAGTGTGTGACAACAAAACGGTAATGTCGCTAAAGCCGATCAACCATTTAGGATGTTGTGCAAAAGTGGTAAAATCCAAACGATCGATAATGCGGATGGTGCCATAACCACCACGGGCAGCGATAATGGCCTTAATGTCAGGGTCGTCTAAATATTGTTGTAGGTCAGCTGCCCTCTGTTCGTCTGTACCTGCAAATTGATGGTAGGCACTGGTAACCGTTTGGCCAATTACCACCTCCAAGCCCCAGGCTTTTAAGAGCTCAATTGCAGCATCAATAGGTTTCGGTAATTTCTTTGCCGGACAAACAATTGCAATTTTGTCGCCTTTTTTTAAATACGGTGGCTGTTTAATCATAGTTAAAACACTTATCTTTGGCAAAATAAATAAATAGTTTTGGATAACAGTAAAATTAAAAGATATACCGTAACGGCAGCTTTGCCTTACACGAATGGTCCGGTTCATATTGGTCACTTGGCGGGAGTTTATTTGCCTGCCGATACGTATGTGCGTTATTTGCGTTCTAACAAAAGAGATGTAAAGTTTATTTGCGGCTCTGACGAGAACGGTGTACCCATTACCTTAAAAGCTAAAAAAGAGGGCATTACACCGCAAGAAGTGGTAGATAAATACCATAAGATCATCGGCGATTCTTTTAAAGAGTTTGGGGTTTCTTTTGATATCTATCACCGTACTTCATCCTTAACGCACCACCAAACCGCAGAAGATTTTTTTGAAAAACTATACAAAGATGGTGTGTTTACCGAAGAGATTACGGAACAGTATTACGACGAAAAAGCACAGACATTTTTAGCAGACCGTTACATTACGGGTACTTGTCCTAAATGTGGTAACGAAAATGCTTATGGCGACCAATGTGAAAACTGTGGCAGTACGTTAAATGCTACTGACTTGATCAATCCAAAATCTACCTTATCTGGCGAACCTCCTGTGCGTAGGGAAACCAAAAACTGGTTCTTGCCATTAGATAAATACGAAGACAAATTAAGAGCTTATATAGAAGGCCATAAAGAATGGCGACCAAATGTGTATGGCCAATGTCAAAGTTGGTTAAATGCAGGCCTACAGCCAAGGGCAATGACCCGTGATCTAGATTGGGGTGTAAAGGTGCCGATCAAAGGTGCTGATGGAAAAGTATTATACGTGTGGTTTGATGCACCAATCGGTTACATCTCTGCTACCAAAGAGCTTTGCAACTACGCCAAACTAGATGTATGGAATCCTAAGGCCGAAGAATATTACATCAACCAATTGGATGCCGACAAATGCGATTGGGAGAAGTATTGGAAAGATGAGGAGACCAAACTGGTACACTTTATCGGTAAGGACAATATCGTTTTCCACTGCATTATCTTTCCGGCCATGTTAATGGCCCATGGAGGCTATATCTTGGCTGATAATGTACCTGCCAACGAGTTCTTGAACTTAGAAGGCAATAAGATTTCGACCTCTAAAAACTGGGCAGTTTGGCTAAACGAATATCTGTTAGAGTTTCCGGACAAACAAGATGTGTTGCGTTATGTGCTAACGGCTACGGCCCCAGAAACCAAAGACAACGATTTTACCTGGAAAGATTTTCAAGCCCGTAACAATAACGAACTTGTAGCGATTTTAGGTAATTTTATCAATAGGGTAACCGTATTAACCCATAAGTATTTTGATGGCAAGGTGCCTACCTTAATGGAGCTTACTGAGCAAGATCAGGCCGTGATAGACGAGCTGAAAGCTTACCCGGCAAAGATCAGTGCTTCTATCGAAAATTATCGTTTTAGAGAAGCCCTTGGTGAGGTAATGAACGTGGCGCGTTTAGGTAATAAATACCTGGCAGAAACTGAACCTTGGAAAGTGATCAAAACAGATGAAGACCGTGTAAGAACGATTTTGAACATCAGTTTACAGATTGCAGCGAACATAGAAATCCTGATTGAACCATTTTTACCTTTCACAGCAGATAAGTTGATGAAAATGTTGAACTATGGTGGCCACATGTGGGAAGATGCCGGTTCGATCCACTTGTTAAAGCGTGGACATCAGTTAAACGAACCTCAGTTGTTGTTTGGCAAGATTGAGGATGAAGAAGTGCAGGCGCAGATAGATAAACTGAACAATAGCAAGGCGGCCAATGCACAGGCTAGCGCTACGGTTACACCTGCAAAAGAGAACATCCAGTTTGATCAATTTGCTACCATGGATATTCGTGTGGCAACCATTGTTGCTGCCGAGAAAGTAGAGAAGACCAAGAAGCTGTTAAAATTGACTTTAAATACAGGTTTAGATGAGCGTACGGTAGTTTCGGGTATTGCAGAGTATTATCAGCCAGAAGAAATCATTGGCCAACAGGTGAGCTTATTGGTGAACCTAGCGCCACGAGAAATCAAAGGTATTGTTTCGCAAGGGATGATTTTGATGGCAGAAGATACTCAAGGCAAATTGACTTTTGTAGCGCCAACGGCCAAATTTGAAAATGGAAGTATAATTAAATAACTAGTCTTGTTTGGGTTTAACAAAAGGAAGTCGAGACCATTTATGCCCTTAACAAAAAGAAAAATGGTAAGGGTAGAAGTTAGTGCCGTGGCAATTAAATGACCAGTAAGCGCTCCCATTTTTGAACCATTGGAAAAATCTTTAATAGGGACCTTAAAATAATTGATGGTTGTAGGCAATTGAACAAATAAGCTTAAGGCCAACAGTAGAGAGACTAGGATAAAAAGAATACCAAATACTTTCTTCATTTAGTGCGAGAATAAAGTATGCAAATTAATAGTTTTAACTTAATTGCCTAATCCATTTGAGAATTTTATATTTGCGCCACTAGATAGATTTAAATCTGCTAGAATATTGGTCCCGTAGTTCAACGGATAGAATACCTGCCTGCGGTAGGCAGGGAAGTTTCCTAAACTTTAGATATGGATATCTATTATGTATATGCAATCAAGAGTGAAGTAGATGGAAGGATTTATATTGGATTTTCATCAATGGTAGAAAGACGATTGGTCGAACATAATGCGGGTAAGACCAAATCAACAAAAGGATATAGACCTTGGAAGATAATTTATACAGAAGAAGTTGTAGGTAGGATAGCCGCAAGAAATAAAGAAAAGTATTTTAAAACTGGGATTGGTAGGGAATTTTTAAAATCTTTGTAAAATATTGGTCCCGTAGTTCAACGGATAGAATAGAAGTTTCCTAAACTTTAGATATGAGTTCGATTCTCGTCGGGACCACAAAATTGGAAAAGCCTTTAGATAAAATTCTGAAGGCTTTTTTATTTTGTAAATGTCTAGTATGCTCGGTTTTTGGGCATGTTACTATTCTATCCAAAAACTCAAGTCTACCCTTTGTCTTACCAACTGACCACCCAGTTTCGCAGGAATCCATTTCTTCATGTGTTTTATCGCTCTCACAACTTCTTCATCTATTAAAGGATGAAAACTCTTTGTGATTTCAAAAGAAGTAAGCGTACGATCTCTTTCCACAACAAAGTGGAGCCTTACTGTTCCAGGTGTTTTTTTGCTAAACGAAGTAGGGTATTTAAATTCCCGTTTGAAGTCGATATTAAATGCAGGATAATTATTTGGATAAGCGGCAAACCTACCATTTTCTAAAGCGGTTGTAGTTGTTTTTCCGTTAAGTATAACCTCTAAAGGAGTGGTGCTAATGCGAAGCAGATCCGCTTCAGCTGTAGATATCCACCTTTTTCCACGGTAGACACTATCCACCTTTTGAGCAAAAGCATAATTGTCAAAAAACACAAAACTGAGAAACAAGCAAATTGTCAACTTCATGGTGATATCAAGATACAATATATTGTCGAAAAATTAATTCTTGTTTATACTTTCTTTTAGGATGTTCCAATTTGTTTTTATAGCTAAAATCCTTATCTAAATCAGGATGCGCTACAAAGAAATATTATAGGCCAGGCGTATGCCTAAAAAAGTGGGGTCGTCTTCTGTACCTCTGGGGTCAGTTATTTGATATCGGGCTGAAATTTCAAAGTTTTTCATGGTGTATCCCAAACCTAGACCAATACCTAGATTAAGTTTGGTTTCGCTAACAGAGAACATATTGTTTCTGCCTATTATTCTGTTGATGGAAGCACCGCCCTGAGCCTCTAAAGAAATCCTATTGGCAAGATATCTATAGCCCAAATAGATTGGAATTGCACTATAATGTGCTTCTACACCAGATGGAAGCCCTTTAACTGGGAAACGATTGTAACCGGCCTCTAAGGTGACCTGCTGTTTGCGTTCTCCAAAACCATGCATCCACTTCAGTGCTCCACCATATCCAATATTTGTTACTTCTAACAAAGCTGAAGTAGGTCTGGATAACTGAGCTGAAACTTGTAGATAGTTTTTGCCACTTTGTGCAAATACCCCGAAACTTAGGCTTAATAATGCAACTGTTAATAGTAGTTTTCTTCTCATGATCATAAGTCCTTAATTTTGCGTTGAGCTGTTGACAAAAAACTAATTACTAAAATAAAAGTATTAGTTCGTCTTATCAATAGTGTTTTAACAGATGAACCAGTACTTATTTAAGAATGAGGGCTTCAATACCTGCCTTAATTTCTGCTGGGTTCTTTCCAGTTATGGAGCTTATCTTTTCTAAGAAGTTATCGGATGTAATCGTTTTATCGTAATAGATTTTATAGAAGTATTCCAGTCCAAAATTATCGATCAGGTATTTACAGCATACAGCGGCAAAGGAATAACCTAGGCTACTACTGTATTTCTGGTCAATCTTTCTGGTATAAAGTTGATCGAAGTTGCAGTTGCCTTTCTTGTAGCAATCTTTTAATTCTGCCACGCCCTGATTGTAGTTTTTAGTTCCTCTTTCCATCCCGCCGTATAGCGAGGCCATCCCTTCTTGCAAAAAGAAGCAGTGGGCACTCTGCCCTAAAATAGCGTGAACAAATTCATGACTATAATTCGGCTCTGATCCAATGGCAACGATAAAACCTTCAGGGATATTGGTATAACCACCAAGTCCGCCATTCCAAACCACGATATTCGACAAATTATTCAGCTCCTCTTCTGTTGCACACATGTAGTAATCGATTGGCTTTTGAAGTTTCGGCCTTTTGAGCACTGCGTTGAGTTTTTCAAATTCATGGGCCGCATTTTTCATCTTTTCGATAGGGATATTTAGAAACGGAGAAGCATAAAAATTGATAGACTTTGTTTTATATTCTTTAAAGCGGACTTTGTCGTATTCTTTGCAGTTGTCTAAAAAATAATTGCCGTTGATCTCTACAATGTAGTATTTGTAAATGTTCGTAAAATTCTCTTCTAGTTTTTCTGGTTTGCTTTTGGCCAAAAGCTTAAAATAGCTCAAGGTGTCGTTTACGCTTTGTAGCTCCACAATTTCCATATCGAACAAGCCTGTTATCTTTTTCGGAGAAAAACGGCCCCATATCCAATCCATGCTATAATCCCATACTTCTTTATTTTGATATTTGGGATGCCATAAATCTTTGTTGATCGCCTCTTTCTGCATATAGGAGTTGATGAATTTAACAAGACTTAAGGTTTTACTTTTACTGGTGTCGATTTTAGAAGAAACCGCTAGCTGTGCAACAGCATTTACACTGCAAAAAATGAGGATGATAAAGAGAATTTGTCTTTTGTTGACCAATGGAGTAACGGACTAATATTAACGGATAAGAATATAATGATAAAAATACAGTAGTTATTTGAAATGTTTGGATTTTTCTCAAAACACAACCTTTCGAAGTTCCTTTCTGTAAATCAAATCCTCTTAATTCAAATAAGGATGTAATAGAGGCTCATTACATCCTTATTTTTATCTTTTAAATATACTAGTGTTACTTTTTCAAGAATTTAAGCACCAATTCATTTAACTTTTCGGGTTGCTCAAAAGGGACATAGTGTGTCGCATTTGGGATAATTTGCAGTTCGGAATTTTTAATAAAATTGTGGATCGATTTGGTATGTTCTTCTTTGATCACATCATTTGCTCCTGCAATAATCAATGTCGGGTTTTTGATCTTGGCAAGCTGTTCGGCCGTCATATTTGGATGATCTAACATCAGCTTCACTAACCTTTGGTCCTTTCCTGCATTTGCAGAAAGCTGCTGTTTAAATGTATTGATGATTTCCTCCTTAACACCAAGTGGATTTAGGTTTGCACCAATTGTAATCAATTTAGCCACCAATTCTGGATGTTCTGCATTGAAGATCAATCCTGTATTTCCGCCGTCGCTCCAACCTAAAATATTTACTTTATCGAGCTTTAGCTGTTGGGTGATCTTCAACAGATCAGCGGCAAATTCTTGATAACTATACTCTTTTTTGGTGAGGTCTGTGCTTCTTCCCTGTCCACGGGTATCTATTGCGATCACGCGATAATATTTAGAGAAAAACGGAATCTGTTGATAGAAATCAGCAATGCTGCCATTGTTTCCGTGCATTAAGATCAAGGGTTCACCTTTTCCATACTCCTCGTAATAGATCTTGGCGTCGCCTAGGTCAACATATTTTCCTTCTTTGCTTTTTCCATAATTTGTTTTTAGTGCTTTTTCCCTGCTTTTGTAAACATCAATCAGGGTTTTGGTGTTCATGTCTGTCTCAGGTTCATTTTCCTGTGCCTCGAGGATTTCTTTTTCTCCAGCACTTTTGTCGTAGCTGATATTGATGTTCGAGATGAAACTTCCTTCGCTAGCCTCCCAATTGCCTTGGCTCTGGTACCTGAACAATAGATTTTTTGAAAGGGATTTTTTGGCAGAAACACCAAATACAAATTCGGTATTGGCAAGTGGAGTATAGTCAACTAATTGTAGGGTAATGGCAATTTTATCCAATCCTTTAAAGAGTAGTTTATATTTCGATAGGTCGATATTTTGCCAGCCAATGGTTGTGGTTTTGTAAATGATATTCTCTTTTAAAAGTGATTGGTCTGGCTTGTCATTTTTTAGGTTGTAGATATTAAGTTTTAAAGTAATCTGCCCATATTTTGAGCTTGGAATGATATAAAAGTTATAGGACTCTAATCTTGTTTTTTGGTAGACCTCAAAAATGTTTCCCTGCTCTACGGTCGGAACATTTTTATCGAACATTCTAGAAAAGGTAAGAAAAGGACGTGATTTTTGCCCGATGATCTTCTCTTTCATCTTTTTTGCACTCACTACAACTGCATCAAGAATAGTTGCTTTATAGTCTAAAACAATATGACGATTGGCCAGGAGTTCTTTTGCCGAAACTACTTTGTCAAAATAGCCTACAGAACTAAAAACAATTTCGCTGTTTTTTAAGCTGTCTGGAACGGAAATCTTATAGGTTCCCTTTTCATTGGTGATGGTACCGATCTTGGTGTTTTTGATCCCGATTGAACAATAGGGGATAAAGTCGTTGTCCTTGTTTTTTACGGTTCCTTCAATTGTGGTTTGAGCTTTAATACTTAATCCTGTGATCACAAGCATCACTGAGTACAAAAATTTACGCATAGTTATGGTTTATCATTTATTTAATGGGAAGACGATAGGTTTTGATAATGGTTGCAAAACCATTGATCTTTATTAAAATAATTCTCATTACTCATTTTGAGATTTAAAGCTACAGGGGGTAGAATTTAAATCATTTAACAGAAGAAGTAGGTGCAACGTTTAATTTGCATTAGTGTCTTTTGCTAAACGACAATCAGATGAGAAAACTCTTATACGCTTTATTATTATTGCCGCTTGGTGTTTTAGGTCAAAGCCCTATCCAGAAAGTAAGCAAGATTTTTGAAGACGATAAAATCAAGCCCACGGTTTTATTGTTGGGTATATTCCATTTTGCAGGCGAGCAAGTAGATGTCAATACTACGCCCAACGAGCTACGAATAGACATGCTTTCGCCCGAAAGACAACAACAAATCAAACGCCTCGTGGATGAGCTGGCTAAGTTTCGCCCTACAAAAATTGTAATCGAAGCCCAGCCTAAATACCAGGCCAGATACGATTCTTTATATCAAGCCTATCTGAATGATAAACTGGTGGCAAGTTCAACGTTTATGGCAAATGAAACAGTACAGATTGGTTTTCGTCTGGCCAAACAGCTGGGACTTAAAACCTTGTACCCGGTGGATGCACAAGCCTTTCGTTTTCAGTTGAGCCGGGCAGATTCGGTGTTGACCTTTGAGAAATATAAGAACCAGACTGATAGCTCATTTGCCTATTGGGAAGAACGTTATGATAGAGAAAGTGCGTATGATGACACATTGGCCTTTAAAAGTACTATCCAACAATATCTTAGATTTCTAAATTCGCCAGAAGTACAGGCGAGGGCAATTGGCAGATGGCTCATTACCACCAAACGAGGCAGTAATGTTGAACCAATAGGGGCTGATGGTTTTATCACCCGTTATTTTAATAGAAACGTACGCATCTATTCCAATATCCAACGTGTAGTTGACCGTAAGGATGAACGGATTTTGGTCATCTATGGAGCCACACACATGTACTTTCTTAAGACACTATTTGCAGCAAGTCCAGAATTTAAGCTCGAAGATGTAACTAAATACCTGAAACCCTAGAAAGCAATTGACTGGGCACTAACTATTTTTTCTTCCTGGTAGACAAGTAATAATGCCATAATAACATGGTGGCCACCGTTCGGTAAGGTTTCCAAGCCTCGGCAATGGCCAAAAGCTCTTCTCTGCTGGTGTGTGCAGGTAATTCTTTTAATTGTTTTAAGGCATTTACTGCGGCTAGGTCGCCAATAGGGAAAAGATCGGTACGTTGCAGTACAAACATCAGGTACACATCTATGGTCCAGTTACCAATACCTTTGAGTTGGGTTAAATTGTTCCTGATCTCTTCGTCGGATAGTGTTGTTAGGGTAGTCAGATTTAATGCTCCACTCACCATTGTCTGGGCCAGATGCCTTGCATAAGTTGTTTTCTGACGACTAAAATAACAGGCCTTCAACTCTTCGTCGCTCAATAGCAAAAGTCCTTCTGGCGTAATTTCGGTTAGGCGTTCACGTAATTTGTTTAATGTGGCCAATGCCGAGGCTAAAGACACCTGTTGTTCTAAGATAATGTGTACTAAGCTTTCGAATGTATTGGGTCTGGTCCACATGGGTGGATAGCCATAATTGGTAATGATACTTTTAAGGTGCTCATCCTGTTGGGCAAGGCTATCGCAGATCTGATGGTAATTGGATGCTGTAAATTGGCTGAACATGGGTAATGAAAAACAGTAAACAGCCACAAGATAAGAAAACCTACATATATGGCATCCTACCTTAGCTCACCTATTTAGCAGTTAATGTATATTTATTTGTGGTAACCATTGGCATTTCGTTGCCCAACATTTTGATCACTACGGTTATGGTTTCGTTGGCAACGGTATAGCTTTTATTGGCCTCATTATAGCTGTAATTAACATCACTGGTCAGTTTGGTGATCTTTAGTATCTTGATCTTTAGGTTTTTGAGGTTCAATTCGCTAGATTTTTCCAATCGACCAGTTTTTGCATTGATAAACAAGGTAATCAAACAGTCCTTTAAAAACTGATGGTCAGCATCGAGAGACGAAGGATCATATTGATAAGTGATCTCTATCCTGTTCCCATCGTCTTTGGCTACTTTATAGGTATTCTCATCCACCTTAAAATGGACCTTTATGGCATGTTCATCATTAAAAGCCTTGATGTCATGTTTCGAAGGTTTCTTGCCATTAACCGTAAACAATGTCCAGCGGTTGGCCTCGTCTTTGGTTGGATCATAGCTAGATTGGTATACTTTGTCTTTGGCCGCAAGGGTTACCGTTCTTTGCAGGTTATAGGCATATCTTTCTATATTGTCTCTTAAATTAGGGTCTAATACCTGCTCATTGATGTTGTACTTTTTCAATACACTCAAAACCTGGTCTTTTTGGGCAAAGGCGAAGTTGTTCCACACAACAAATAGGGCAAGGGCAAAAAATTTCTTCATCATCAATGAGGTAAAACGGTAAAATTATTTTCTGTACAACGGACAACGTTTAAGTAGGTATTCTAATGGGCCAGTATAAGAAGCATCTGTACTGGTCAGAAAAGCTTTATGGTTTTGGCTATAGATGCTGGCATTGGTATCTGTATAGATATTTAGGTTAACCGCCACATCGTACCTTTGGGCAGAGTTGGCATAAGCATATTCAGAAGATTTTACACCCACTACATTTTTGTCATCTTTCTTTTTAATGGTAGTGTTGGCATTGTCGCTGGTCGTGCTGGTCTGCATTCCTTTGTTTTGGGTAATCGTACCATCGATCACATACTCTACACCTAAGATATTGCAGATCTCGTCCATGGTAAAGCCCATGATCTTGTCTCTCGTTGCCCCCGCTTTGATCAATAGCGCATTGGTGGTCATTGGATTTAAAATGGTATAACCTGCAGAGTGTTGTGATAAAAAGGAATAAGTATCTTGTTGTGCTTTGTACCCAACTTCTTCGGCACCTGCCTGATGGTCCATTAAAAAATGGAAGGGCAAGATGGCGATTTTGTTGTGGTGATCTGCCGGAGAACCATTCATTACCACACGGTCGTTCTTTCTTGCTTCGGAAGGTAACGCAGGCTGATTGATCACCTCAACTCTTCCACTGGAATGTACGATCTTCAGGATATCCGATTTTTTGACCGTATATTCCAATGTCTCGCCACTATAGATAAAGATCAAATCTGTATCATTGATCTTGGTGATCTTACCCTTCATTTCGTCGCCATTTGTTTTAAAAATGACATCAACTTTTTCAGGGCTTTGCGTCTGTGCCGATACAACTATCGAAAAGAAGGGGATCAGCAGGAGTAGGAGGAGTTTTTTCATAGCGAAGAGATTTAACTTACAGATAAAAATACTACTTATAGATTTAAATTTTAAGCTATTTAGAAATAATTTTATATTTTTAAGGATATCCATGCACTGTAATTGGGAATTTATAATTTTTGAGATGAGTTTTTTGTTGAGGTACAAATATTTAATAAAAATTCCTTTGGTCTGCATTTTGATGGGTGTTGCCTTGAGTACCTATGGTCAACAAAACAACAGGATAAAAGAGGACACACTTGTTTTAAAGAAAACCTTTGTAGAGCGGATGCAGGAGTTTGCAAAAAGCTCTGCTATAAAAAGCGCTACCGAATTTAAAGCCGATAAAACAGAACTGGTGCAGCAGCGGGTGTTTGTAGAGATCAAAAGGATCCTACAAAAAGCTAAACTTTATCTACGGACTAGTATAGATACCATTGAGGCCCAAAAAGAACTCCTTTCTATTCGACACCATGCTGAAATTGCTGGCAATGGGGTATTTGCCAATACAGGATCTGCACATACCTACAGAAACCTAACGGCAACTTCCAAAATACTGGATGCTTTGTTAAAAAGGAGTCAAAGTCAAAAGAGTAGTTTAGATAACCATAAGCAACAACTTACCAACCTTAAATACCAGTTGGATTCTCTTTCTAGTGTAAAGGAGTTGTTTGAATTTCCAACAGACTCGGCCCAATTATTAAAATACCTGCAAGGATTAAAGGTATTGGCCTATGAGGTTACGCCAATAGACAGCGCACTGACCACGATAATCTCTAGTACACAAGTTTTACAGAACCAGACCAATCTAGAACTTTTTCAGCTAGAAAATAGTCATGATGAGGTTAATCTTTACCTTAAAAGGATGGCTAACCAACTCTCCAAAAAAGAATTTGCCAACATCTGGAGCCCTATGGATGATGGTAGCCCATTTGGACAGATTTTTAAACAGGCTGTAGAAAAAGGGAAATTAAATCTGTTGTACTTTGTACAAAGCAATGTAACCACTATTGGGTGTACGTTGTTGCTTATCATTATCTGTTTCATCTATCTGCGCTCCTTAAAAAATATGTATAAGGAAAGAGAGATGTTGAAAGAAGATCTAGATGGGCAATTGGTTTTACGTTACCCATTGCTGTCGGCCTTGGTGATCATCACTAATCTTTCACAGTTTTTGTTTGGTTCGTCACCTTTTATATTCAGCCTAATCTTTTGGATTGTTTCTGCACTGTCGCTCAGCATTTTGTTTAGAGGCTTTATTACTAACTATTGGATGCGAGTGTGGCTCTTTCTTTTTTCACTGTTTGTATTTGTAGCTGTAGACAATCTAATCCTACAGGCCACCAGATTAGAGCGCTGGATAATGGTGGCATTGGCCCTATTTGGGATAATAGGTGGGCTTATTGTATTTAAAACAAATAAAAAGAATGAATTAAAAGAAAAATTGATTCTTTACTCCATTGGCCTGATGTTCTTTTTAGAACTGGTCTCGCTGATCGCCAATGTGTTTGGCAGCTATAATTTTTCAAAAGCCTTGTTGGTAGCTGGCTACCTGAATGTGGTGATAGCCATTATGTTCTTATGGACGGTAAGATTGATCAACGAGGGAATAAAGCTGGCCTTTAGCATATATACCAAGCAGGATAAAAAATTGTTTTATGTAAACTTTGAACGTGTAGGGCAAGATGCACCAATTTTACTTTATGTGTTGTTGATAGTAGGTTGGTTGATTTTGTTTGGGCGAAATTTCCCAGCGTATTCATTTCTGATTGAACCATTGAGGGGCTTTTTCTCTGGCGAAAGAACATTAGGCAACTATACCTTTACGGTCAATAACTTGTTGCTGTTTGTTTTGATCCTTTCGGTTTCTGTGCTTACCTCAAAAGTGGTCTCTTTTTTTGCAACGGATCGTCGTACGCTCTCCAAGCAAGAACAGAATACCAGAAAAGGGCTAGGTAGTTGGATCTTGTTGGTCCGTATAGCCATTATCTTATTGGGACTGTTTCTTGCATTTGCCTCGGCAGGTATACCCATGGACAAGATTGCTATTGTTTTAGGTGCCTTGGGTGTAGGTATTGGTTTTGGTCTACAATCCTTGGTCAACAATTTGGTAAGCGGATTGATCATTGCCTTTGAAAAGCCCGTAAATCTGGGCGATATGGTGGAAATAGCAGGTAAAGATGGTACGGTAAAATCTATAGGTTTTAGAAGTAGTGTGATTTCTACCTATGATGGAGCAGAAATTGTAATGCCCAATGGCGACCTGTTGAACTCACATTTGATCAATTGGTCTACAGGAGCCAACAAGAGAAGGACAGCAATTGTGCTGCACATTGCCCACAATACAGATTTAGAAAAGACCAAAGCCGTTTTATTGAAGCTGTTGGAAGCCGACGAAAGGGTTATCGCACATCCCGAACCAACAGTAGTGTTTCAGGATTTTATGGACAACCGTATTGAATTAAAGCTATTTTATTGGACTAGGCAGCTCAAAGATATTGCCGAGGTAAAAAGTGACATGATCTTGGGTATCAACAAACAATTTGCCAAGTATGGTATAGTATTATCTATACCCAAACAAGATATTTATGTACATACCTCAGAAGTAAAAAAATAGCTTACTGGTAGGGCATTAATAAAAACAGATAATTTAAAAACAATAATAATCCAGAACTTATGATCAAAAAAACGCTACTTCTCTGTACCGCATTGCTAACTTTTTCATTAGCAAAAGCCCAAAAGGGCAATAATGGTATCCAAGTGGGTGCACGAGCTGCATTCCCTACCGAAAAATTGGCAAAAATTGCAAATACCGGCTATGGTGCAACGCTAAAAGGCATGTATGGCATCGGAGCAAACCCCCAACAGGTTACTTTAGAAATAGGTTATAACCGATTTGGCATAAAAGATCTCCCCTCAAGTGTAAATGCACATTATGCAGCTATTCCAATCTATACAGGTTACAGATATACTTTTGGTAGTGTAATTATCGACACGCAGGCAGGTGTATCTTTCAACAGTGTTAAGGGTTCTGGTCCTGGTGGTACCGCAAGCGGTCATCAAACAGCCTTTGGTTGGGCAATTGGTGCTGGCTACATTTACAAAAAAGTAGAACTAGGGGTAAAATACCAAAGCTCAGATGTGAATGATGATGTTTACGACATCAAATTTGTAGCTGTTAGACTGGGGTATAATTTCTCCCTTTAAATAAAAGATAACCAAGATAAAATATACTAATGGGTGCGGAACATTGTTTTGCATCCATTAGTTGAGCTGTCTGGCCAAACTTGGACTAAGCCCCTTGTACTTCTTGTACATCTTGTTAAAATGGCTGGCATCGGTAAAACCTAACCTCAGGGCAATTTCATTGATGTTCTGACGACCATTTTTGAGTAGCTGCTCTGCCGATTTAAGTTTGGTCTGGATAATGTGCTGCTGTATAGAAACCTGGCTATGTTTTTTTACATAGATACTGATGTAATTGGCCGACATGGCAAAATGTGCGGCAATGTTTTCAATACGCATTTTCTCTGCATCAAGTGCATGCAACCTAATGTAGCCCAGTACTTGGTTAAGTCGATCAAGTTCTAGATTGCTTGGGCATTGTTCGCCATATTGGGTAATGGAATGGCTCCTGGCTACCATCATCATTACGGCTCCAAAAAGTTCCAATACTACTTCGCGGCTATAGACACAGGTCTTGGTAAATTCTACCAATAAAATCTGCAACAAGCTTTGAAGATGTTTTTGGTCGCTGGCATCTGTTACCAAACTGCCGTTTATTGCTGAAGGGTTTTGTAACAAGGTTTTGATCACCTCCATCCATTTGGCCGTTTTGCCACCTTCTAGTTTTTCTATAAAAAGCTGCTCATTAAACTTTAAAAAGATGAAATCGCTTGGTTGTTCAATCTTAAAATAGTGTGCATCTTCTGGTCGTAACAAAAAGACATCACCTGCCCTGTAGCCAAAAGACAGCTCGTTCAACACATGTGTCCCAGTTCCTTTTTCTATAAAAATAAGCTCGTAAAAGTTATGCTTGTGTGCTGGGAACTCCCATTGGGTAAGTGAGAGCCGAGATACATTTAATGAGTGATAGTTATTGAAACGTTCCATATCAGGTTGTGATAAATTTGTACAAAAATACAATGAAAATTTACAAAATCTAGCCGCGGTTTACAAATACCTTTGTTGGTATCATATAGATGATGTAAGAATACTTAAATTACGATATTAAAAAGCAGTTACATGAAAGCAATAGGATTCAGAACCTCGTTACCCATTACAGACGAAAATAGTTTTATAACATTTGAAACCGCAAAACCATTGGCAAAGGATAGAAACCTACTGGTAAAGATCGCAGCCATTGCGGTAAACCCTGTAGATTTTAAAGTGCGCCAGAACAGTGCAAAAGATAAAGTGTTGGAAACACCGAAGATCATTGGTTGGGATGCCGTGGGTACGGTAGAAGCCATAGGTGATCAAGTAAGCCTATTTAAGGTAGGTGATGAGGTATATTATGCGGGAGATATCAACAAGGATGGCAGCAACGCCGAATATCAATTGATCGATGAACGCATTGTAGGTAAAAAGCCAACAACGTTAAGTATGGCAGAAGCTGCGGCCATGCCTTTAACTGTGCTTACGGCTTGGGAGATCTTGTTTGATCGTTTGCGCATCAATGAAAAAGACAAAGGTAAAACCCTATTGATCATTGGCGGTGCTGGTGGGGTAGGTTCTATTGCCATACAGTTGGCTAAAAAAGTGGCTGGTTTAACAGTAATTGCCACGGCCAGTCGACCAGAAACGGTAGCATGGTGTAAAGCACAAGGCGCAGACCACGTAGTGAACCATAAAGAACTGTTAAGTGAGGTGCGTGAAGCAGGGTTTCAGTATGTAGATTTTATCTTAGATTTTGTGGATGCCAATTTCTATTGGGACCAAATGGCCGAACTGATCAAACCGCAAGGACACATTGCCTCAATTACGGGGTCGGCCGAGCCAGTGGCCTTGAACAAGCTCAAAAGTAAAAGCGTGAGTTTCTCTTGGGAACTGATGTTTACCCGATCTAATTTTGAAACCGACGACATGATCGAACAGCACCATATCCTGAACAAGGTTGCAGATTTGTTAGATCAAGGGGTATTAAAAACGACCTTAAAAGAAACATTGATCGGTCTTTCTGCAGATAATTTGAAAAAAGCACATCAACAGTTAGAGAATGGGACTACCATTGGTAAGATTGCCATCAGGTTTTAAGAGCAATAAAAGTATAGTCACCGATCTGGTGGCTTTTTTTATGACTCATTATCTATGTCCTTTTTCATTCCGTTGATCATCCTTAGTTCTTTCTTGACCTGTGCCGAAATAAGCACGATTAAAAAAATAAATATCGGGGCAGCAGAAATGATGATATAATTATATAGACCAGTAGATACATGGAGCTTAAAAATGGGAAGTGTGATGATAAAGCCGATCACATAACCAATAAATGACAAAGGGGTTAAAACATAGTGGATAAATAACCTAGATTGATGATAGGCCATTACTTGCTGGTTAAATTCTTGAACCTGAAGCGTCGGTGTCAACTGCTCAAGTTTTGTTTGGGAAAAAAATTCTATCCCGATTCTAAAAAGAAGGGTGCCGATCATCAATAATATGCCTACAGTGAGCTGTGTGTTTTTAAAGGCTGAAATATAAAAGAAAAAGCAGCCCAAGATAATTACCGTAAGCATTAGAATGAGCTGACCCGTTAGCTGTTTTCGCTTAATATAGGCACTGCTTTTAATGATTTCTTTGTAACCATCTTTTGGTATGTCAGGAATGTTCCTTTGTACCCATTTAGATTTGATATCGTTAAAGTCGTTCATTTTTTACACATTTTGATAGTTGGTTCTTGATTCGGTGAAGCCTGATCCTTAATGCTTCATGTGAGATTCCGATAATGTTCGAAATCTCTTTTTGAGGCATGTCCTGTAATTCCAATAGGATAATACTTTTATTTACATCTGATAAGAGATTGATGCAGGCATACATATTTTGATAATGTTTTTCTTCTGAAAGCTTTTCTTCTACTACGTCATCCACCACATCTATTTTTAAGGACAATGGCTTTTTTTTCCTTAATTGTTGCAAACAGGTATTTACCGCAATGCGATAGATCCATGTGGATATACTGGCTTCATTTCTGAACATTTTGAGGTGCTGCCAAACTTTGATGAAAACCTCTTGGGTCAGGTCTCGGGCCAGATCCTCATCACCATTTACATAGCCAAGGCAAAGGCCGATCACCTTATGGTAATTCTCCTCATAGATTTCTTCAAACTGCTGCGTTGGGTTCATTTGAGCTGAAGTTCAGCCTTGATGTGTTTTAAAAACCATTCAGGGGTATCGTACATAATAAAGTGACCAGAGTTGTCGGCAAAATCTAAGGTATAGTTTTTTAGGTTTTTATACTGTTTCTTGTAATTGGCCTCCACAACCGATTTGCCAAAAGGCTGGGTAGCAGCCAAGATGCTTACTGGAATAACAATGTTAGAAATCTTGTCCCTTAGATCCAATTTCAAAAGGTCTGTGTAGCCATAAACAAATGTTTTCCTATCACTCATTATGATCCAGTTGCTCAATTGCTGGTGTACAGCCTTGTTCAAGCTCATTGATTGGACCATTTGTTCGGCCATTTTTTTAAAGTCCTGATCATTCATTTCAAGTAACTGTTTATTGTATGGGCTATCATAAATGATGTCTTCGCTCTTATAATTAGGTATCATCAGTGCCCCCATTGTGGGTAGTGCATCTACAATGATCAACTTGGCAAATGTTTTCGGTTCTTCAGCTGCCAGCCATAAACCTAGCGTTCCACCCAAACTATGTCCAATAATTATCGGCTTTTTTAAATGTTTGGTCTTTACATAAGCCTCAATCGCATCTTTTAATTTTGGAAGCCAAGGAAATGCAATTGGAGGCACTTTGCCAAAACCGGCAAAAGTAAAAGTGTGCACCTCATAATTAGTCGAGAGCTCATCTACTATTCCTTTAAAAACTTCGCCCGTGTTGGCAAACCCAGGGAATAATAGCACTGGTTTGCCTTTTCCAGTAACGGTTACCTCAAATTCTTGAGCCTTTGTATGTGAGGCCAAGAATAGTAAAAATAGACAGGTAAAAAATTTAATCGTTCTCATTTTCATTTTTTTCGCCTTTAGATACATTAAGGAAAAAATGTTACATGGTTTTTTATGGCCTAATTTTTCAATAACGGTGCAACCTAAAAGTTACATTGCTCGTCTTGGTTAAAGACACACTAAAACTTTAACTGAAACAACACGCAATGAAACAAATTTTAAAACACGTTTACCAGATCGGGTTGATCCTGCTTTTTATTGGTGCCATTCAAAAAGCCAATGCACAAGACACTGCAAAAGAGGCCCAACCCATCCAAAGCCTAAACAAGATCAAGCTCTCTCTGTTGGGGCTTTTCTACGAACGGGAACAACTTGTAGCCACTTCTACAACAGTTTATGGAGGTATAGGGCTGGGTTCAGGTATTTCTTATTCCTATAACAATTGGTCGGGAAGTAAATGGGCCTTTAGCATGAGCCCATCTGCTTACATCGGGGTCAAGAATTATTACAAGCTTGAACAAAGAGCAAAAAAAGGACGTGAAACAAGAAACAATTCTACTAACTTTTTTGGGGTGCTGATTGGGGGTTCAACCAAAGCTATAATAGAAAAGAATGCCATCACAAAAGCAGGCATGGGGCTGGAAGCTTTTTGGGGTATCCAACGTAGTTTGGGCAAAAAATTCAATTTCGAACTACAATTGGGCCCAATGCTGGCTACCGATTTTGACGAAGTGAAGTTCCATCCTGTTTCTGGAAGGCTTGGCTTCAGTTATATCCTTTAAAATATCCTACCATGGTTCGTGTCCTCACGAACCATGGTATTTTGGTATTTCACCCCAAACAAAATTTTTCTTACTTTTGTAGCCTTAACAAAAACAACCATCAATGTAGGATCTCATTTCTTTCGGTAAAAATAAAACAGGCACTGCTTGCTGTATGGCCTGTAATTATTCACGCTTTAAAAAGAAATCATGTTGATCCTTCAAGATATCACTTACCAACATCCCAATAAGGATGTATTGTTTACTGGATTAGATCTAGTGATCAACCGACACGATAAAATTGCGCTAATAGGCCATAATGGTGTCGGAAAATCTACCCTTTTAAAAATATTGGCTGGAAACCTAAACCCTTTAACAGGAATAGTAAAGGCAGAATCGCAACCTTATGTGGTACCCCAAATTTTTGGTCAGTTTAACAACCTTACCATTGCCGAGGCCTTACAGGTAGCCGACCAGCTCCAGGCCTTGACCGAAATCCTGGCCGGAAATGCAACGTTCCAGAATATGGAATTGTTAAATGATGATTGGACCATTGAAGACCGCTGTAAAGAAGCCCTGGCACATTGGGGATTAGCCACCTTGGACCTCAACCAAAAGTTGGAAACCTTAAGTGGAGGACAAAAAACAAAGGTTTTTTTGGCAGGAATCATGGTACACCAACCAGACCTTGTGTTATTGGATGAGCCCACCAACCATTTGGATGACTGGAGCAGGGATAAGCTGTATGCTTATATCCAATCTACCAAAAACACTTTGGTTGTAGTAAGCCACGATCGTAAGCTGCTAAAGTTATTGTCCAGTATTTACGAACTCCATAGCGGAGGCATAACCATATATGGTGGTAATTATGATTTTTATGTAACCCAAAAAACAATAGCGCAAGAAGCGCTGAACCAAGAGCTCAAGAACAAAGAAAAAACACTACGTAAGGCAAAAGAAATAGAAAGAGCCGCATTAGAACGACAACAGAAGTTGGATGCCCGTGGCAAAAGGAAACAAGAAAAAGCAGGAATGCCCACCATTGTGATGAATGCCTTAAGAAACAGTGCAGAACGCAGTACTTCTAAAATGAAAGGGGTACATGCAGAAAAGGTAAGTAATATCGCACAAGAGCTGACCCAGTTGCGTAGCAACCAGCTTGATCAAGATCAGATGAAATTAGGTCTGTCTCACTCTGGTTTACACAAAGGCAAGGTATTGGTTACCGCAAAAGAGGTCAACTTTAGTTATAATGGCAAATTGCTTTGGAAACCACCACTTAGTTTTCAGCTCAATAGTGGCCAACGTGTAGCGCTTAAAGGCCTAAATGGGGCTGGCAAAACTACGCTGATCAAAATGATATTAGGTCAGGTCCAGCCCCAATGTGGAACAATGGAGCGGGCCGCAATCAAAACCCTTTACATCGACCAAGATTATTCGTTGATCAACAATCAGCTGAGTGTGTATCAACAGGCACAAGAATACAATACAGGTGCCTTGCAAGAACATGAGATCAAGATCCGTTTAAACCGGTTTTTATTTGGCAGTGCCTATTGGGATAAGCCCTGTGCAGCTTTAAGCGGTGGCGAAAAGATGCGCTTGATGTTGTGTGCTTTAACCATCAGCAACCAGGCACCAGATCTGATGGTATTGGATGAGCCAACCAATAATTTGGATATACAAAACATAGAGATCCTAACGGCAGCCATTAACGACTATCAAGGAACACTTTTGGTAGTAGCCCACGATGCTTATTTTCTGGAAGAAATCAAGGTAACAGATCAGCTCATGTTGGTGTAATTGTAGACTTATAGAGGCACATTAAATCATGGTGATATTGCAAAGATAGAGATGAAGCTAATGGAACATAGCTGTAGGAACAAATTGGCTTTTAAGGTTTTAAATAGATAAAATTGATTGGTTTTTACACCTATGTTTTCTGTTTTATCCCGAACTTTGGTCTTATGGTAACATTAAAAGAAATACAGGCAGCAAGTACAAGCGAAATCCAGCAACTGGCAAACAATCCACTTATTGCGCAAAACCTTAAGGATGTGTTTCCACATCCATATGCCTTGGCTAATGCCGAAGAGTTTCTGGCCTTGGCTAAACAAGGGGTATTGGGCCATGTTTTCGGTATTTTTGTAGATGATACTTTTATAGGGGTTTGTCGTGTAGTGCCACAAGGCGATATTTATCGGAACAATGCTGAAATAGGTTATTGGATTGGTCAACCTTATTGGGGTAAGGGCTATGCTACTGCAACGGTCAACCTTTTAACGGCTTTCGCTTTTAACGAATTAAAAGTGCTACGTATTTTTGCAGGCGTTTTTGGGAGCAACAAGGCTTCAATGCGTGTATTGGAAAAAGCTGGTTATACATTAGAAGCAGTTTTGAAATCGGCCATTGTTAAAAATGGAGTAGTTTTAGACGAATACCTGTATAGGGTCTTCAATCCAGATTTACAAAAGACATGGGCATGAGTACACACATTGCCGAACATATCGCCAATAAAATCGGTCATCCGCAATTAATTGAGGTATTGGCAGAAGAACTGAATGGAACAGACCTCAATTCGCTATTATTGGCTGTATTTAACCAACGGCTGGCCAAACAGACGCCAACAGGGTTATTGAAACAATATGGCCAAAATAGATTGGTTAAACCTGCTGCAGTTAATGTACTGCAATTAAAAGCACAAGAATTGGCTACACTCCAATTCTTTAGCCAACAACATTTCGAACCGGTAGAACTATCTCCGGTTGCCCAATTGGGTACTTGTTCAGTGTTTGGCATCACCAACCAACAAAAGGTACTTACCGCTTTAAGAAATGCCGAGGTACAGGCCGATGCTACCAATGCCCTTGCCATACATTATGCTTTTTTAAAGAAAAACAATGTAAAAATGTATGGCACTTATAGGTTTGCTACGGTAAATAGGTTATTGCGTACCCCTTTAACAGCCATAGAGGGACATACCCCACATTTTTCTATTGGTTGTTTGGTAACCGCAGGAGTAGATACAGGAAATTTTGAGTTCGAAAAATTGGCACTTTCCGAACACCTTTCTACACACCTGCAACTGCTCAACCAGATTTACCAGATCAAAGAGGTAAGCTTTTCTATCATTCCTTTAAACCTTGAAAATGACGATAAAATGTTGGAAACTTGCCTGACCCATCTGAAACAGCAAGCCCTATTCGACATTAAGGTTAAACCTAAAAATACAAGCCAAAACTACTATCAGGGCATCCAGATCAAAACACATATCTGTGTAAACGATAAGCAGATTGAAATTGGTGATGGTGGTTTTGTAGACTGGAGCCAACAATTATTGGGCAATCAGAAAGAGCGGATGTTTACCAGTGCCATTGGTATCCAGTACCTTCATATTTTAATGGGAGAACAATGGAAACAGGAAGGGTAGTTTTTGAACAGGAACGGCCAGCTTATTTGCAGCTCCACTATTCTTCTGCAGGCTTAGCCGATGTGGTAGCGTATTATTTTGAGTTAGACCTTAGTACTCACTTAAAACCTTTCTCTATAGTGGCTTTGCCTAGTTTAAATACTTTGATTACCATTCCTTTAACCGCGACAGGCAAAAAATACCATTCACATTTTAACCAGAGGGAGCAACAGTTAAAGGGGGCAAAAATATTGGGCAACCTTAGCCATGCCCTTACTTGTACCTATGCTTTGGGAGCCAAAGAATTTTCGGTTAAGTTTAAACCAGGTGTTTTACAGCAGCTCTTGCAGTTAGATGTGCGCCAGTTGATGGATGGCCATGTTAACCTAGATGAGCACTTGCCCCTAAGTTTAATCATTGCGATAGAGAAGGCTGAAAATTGTAGAGAACGGATCACCTTGATGGAAGCTTATTTAAATACCAAAATAGAAGCTATCTACACCCATAAAAAACTCAAACTGGTACAACAAGCCATCGCTAGTGTAACCCATAGCAACGAGGTAATATCCATTGCCACTATTAGTAAACAAGTTGCGGTTTCTAGTGCCACATTGACCAGGTATTTCAATGAGATCTTAGGGCTTTCGCCCAAACAATGTTTCAAGATCCTGCGGTTTAAAAATGGACTACAGCATTACCAGAGCTATGGAAGCAGTTACATCTATGATGAAATTGGCTACACCGATTTTTCACATTTTGTGAAGGATGCCAAAAACCTGACCAACAAGGTTCCTTCTGTTTTATAGGATGTTTTATTGTTTTTTATCGAAAACTGAAAAAACAGTTAAAAAAATTTCTATAATTAAAACTTTAGTTATAAATTTATATCACACACAAAAATACACACAAATGAAAAAACAACTATTAACAGCTATTGCTGTCTGTCTATCCCTCTGTGGATATGCCCAAACCAAAGGAACCAATGCGTTAGGCTTTGGAATCGTTTCGACCACTGAGAAAACTTCTGGTTATAGCAACGATAACAAGAATACGCTTAATTCATTTACCTTAAGTTATGGTCATTTTATCAAAGACAACACCAAAATTGGAGTTGAGGTTAATTATGGAGAAAACAAACAAGAAACGATAAACCTCAGCAATTATGAATCTAAAGTTTATGGTGGAAATATAAATTATCAAAGATATTTTCCTATTGTAAAAACCTTGTATGCCTACGCTGGTGGAAAAGCGGGCTATAGTTATAGCAAGGGTACTTATAGCGGTCAAAATAATGGGCAGGGAAATAAAAATGAGCAATACGGCGTAGGAGCTTATGGTGGTGTTACCTGGTTTGTATCTAAAAGATTTGCTTTCGAAACCAGCTTATTATCGGCCAATGTCTCTTATAGCAAAACTGAACAGTCTGATAATAATTATGGTACCTATCATAAAAATACCCGTACCTCATTTGACATGAGTACTCAAGGCTTTATCAATAACCTTGGCTTTAAGATCTACCTGCTGTTTTAAAATAAAATTTTGAATTTTCCTTCTAGTTTAAATAATACTCCATTACAGTTGGCCCTATGGTTGATCACCATAGGGCTTTTTTGCGCTTTGATAATTGGTTCGTGTCATTTAATACATTGGTTCGTGTCCTCACAAACCAATGTTAACCCAAATGGATACTGAATGCTGTATGTTGTGCTGCAATGGTTTTTAAAGAAAACTCAAAACCATGGTTCAATAAGATTTCCCGAACCAAAGTTAGCCCAATGCCCTGCCCATCTTTCTTGGTACTAAAGAAAGGACTGAACAACTGTTCGGTGTCACTTTCGGCAATGCCCTTGCCATTATCGCTAATGATGAGCTTACGCTGTGCGTCATCTAGAACAAACCTGATTTCTCCGGCTGTTTCAATAGCATCGATGGCATTTTTTACAATGTTGATCAATGCCTGCTCTAGTTGTTGCACATCTGCAAAAATAAGGTAAGGCTCTTCAGGAAGATGAAACTCAAAACGGATGGTTTTACCATTGGTAGAAAACTGCATCAGCTCTGCCACAGATCGGACCAAAAGCACCAGATCTATCCGTTTTTTATTGGCCTCGGGCAGTTTAACCAATTCGGCAAAATTGCGCATAAACACATTCAGATTCTGGTTACGGTCTATGGCTACCTGTAAGGCATTCTTTAATAGTTGCCCCTGTTCTTGCTCCCAATTGTTCTTTTGTTGTAAAGCCATATTGATAATGGAATTTACAGGTCCAACGGTATTGTTCACTTCGTGGGCCATCATCCGAATTACTTTACTATATACCTGTTTTTCGGCGGCGAAGATCTCGGCTGTTACTTCCTCCATCATAATGAAGACCCGCTCAAAGCCCATGTCCATAAACCTCGATTTTTGTATCTTGTAAGTGTGTAATCCATCTATCTTCAATATTTTGGATGATCCCGTTTGGATTGCTGTTAATTGTTCAAAAACATCAGGGTGTGCATCTAGTATCGCTTTGGCCTTTGGGTTGACCTGTTTAAGTGCGCCATCATAATCCAAAATGATAATTCCGGTAGGTGAGGTTTGGATCAATTTTTCCAAAAAGAAATGCTGCTCTTGTTGGGTTCTCCGTTCCTCCCTTAAAGCATCAATCATTTTGTTGTATACATCCACTAATTCATCAACATCTCCTTTGCCTGTGGGCAAAAACTTCACATTAAAATCTTGATCTTTGATGGCATTTACCCCCTGTTTTAAATAGGTTAAGGGTCGGATCAGTTGTTGATATAAACTAATGGCAATTACTATAGAGATAATGATAACCACCTCTGCCACCATAAAAAAAACAATATTGTATTGCTTAAAAATGAAATAGCTCATCACTAGGCAAAGCAGATGGATGGCTGCAATAAAGACGATATATTTAGTCTTCACTTTCATTGAAAGGGATTTGGTATTTTTCCAATCTACGGTACAAAGCATTTCGGGTAATGCCCAGCGAGGCTGCCGCCTTGGTAATTCTATTTTTATGGAAACTCATGGCTTGTTTAACCATTTCGGCTTCCATCTCATCGAGAGTCATGGTACCTACACCAGGTAATTTGGTGTGTGCATTTTTTTGTGGACTAACATTCAGCTGCGCTTGAAAATCGTCAATGCCCAATTCGTTGGCATGGCTGATCAGTACGGTACGCTCTACCAGATTTTTAAGCTGTCTGATATTGCCTGGTAAAGCTAATTGTTGCAACCAGCGCATGGCTGCCGCAGATATGGTAAGGTCTGGACGGTTGTAGATCTCTTTGAGGTTGCCCAAAAAGAAACCGACCAATAAAGGGATGTCGTTGGCGCGCTCTCGCAGGGCTGGCAGGTGTATGCTAATCAGATTGATCCTATACAAAAGATCTTCTCTAAACAGGCCTGCACTAACCATATCGTTTAGGTTTTTGTTGGTGGCGCAAACCACACGGGTATCTACAGTTTTGGTGCGACTACTGCCTAAAACTTCATAAGTTCTATCCTGTAGTACGCGCAACAGTTTAACTTGGCTACTGGCCTCCAGATCGCCGATCTCATCTAAAAAGATGGTGCCTTTATTGGCCATTTCAAAGCGACCGATGCGATCAAAACGGGCATCGGTAAATGCACCACGTACATGGCCAAACATTTCGCTTTCAAATAATGATGAAGAGATGCCACCTAGATTAACTTTTACAAAGGGTTTTGCTGCACGTGTACTGTTCTCGTGGATGGCTTCGGCAATCAGTTCCTTTCCAGTTCCGCTTTCACCAGTAATTAGGATTGAGGCATTGGTGGCCGCCACCCTGCCAATGGTCTCTAAAATGGTCAACAGCCCAGCATCTTCGCCTACGATCTGTTTAAAATTATATTTTTTGTCGAGTTCTTTACGGTTCCGCGATAAGGGTCTTTTACCTCCCAATTGGAGCAGGGTCTGCACAGATTGGAGAACATGATCGTTGTTCCAAGGTTTGTTGATAAAGTCGTTTGCTCCAAGTTTCATTCCCTGTACCGCCAGTTCTATACTGGCCCAACCAGTGATCAATATAATCGGAATAAGGGTATTGAAATTCCTGATCTTTGCCAATAGGCTCATGCCTTCCTTACCAGAGGTATCGATAGAAAAATTGAGGTCGAGAATAACAAGTTCAGGCTTTTGAGTTTGTACTTGCTCAAAAGCCTGAACAGCATTACTTGCTGTAATCACATCATGTCCAGCCCCTTTTAACAAAAGCGTTAGTGAGGTTCTTACGGCGATATCGTCATCAACAATTAGAATCATATGCAAAGTTAAGATAAGTATTATTCTTCATGCAATGCAATAGCGGGATGAATTGCCGCCGCCTGTTTACCCGGATATAATGCGCAAACAAAAACGAGCAGGTAAATGAATGCCACGGCCATCAGTATGGCGATGAGGTAAACACTTGAAGGCACATTGAAAACGTTGAGCAGTGGAAACTGAACAGCAAAGAAACAGCCCACTGCTAGCGATAAAGTTGCCAGAATTAAAGCTTCTTGCACCAGTTGATAAGAAACATTATTCCCACTTGCGCCAATTGCACGTCGCAAGCCAATTTCTCCCTTCCTTTTGTTAATGTTATACCACATCACACCAAATAAGCCCAAAGCCACATTGATGATTAAAAAGCCAGCGATGATGATAAAAATAATCATCGGGATAACCGTTACTTCATTTTTTGCATCACGCATTTCGGTAAGGTGCTCAATTCCAATGGTCGAATTCTTAAAAGTATTGGTCATGAACTTATATAACTCGCTTTCGAAAGCAGCATTTGCATCTTCGCTTACTCTGATCAAAATATTTTGAGTATATCGTAAATCTGAAGTATCTGATTTCTTGAACATGGCATTACCCGCCGGCCAATAGTCGCCATTGGCTTTAATGTCTTGTACTACACCAATTACTTTCATTCTGTTCTTATCCTCATAATCGCCAATTAACTGACCAACTGCGCTACCCTTACCAAACATGGCGGTCTGTAAAGTTTCATTGATAATGATACTTTTATTTTTTGTCGCTTTATCATCTTCGTTAAACCATCTGCCTGCAACGAGTTTTACATTCCAAACTTTTGCATAGTCTTCGGCATCGGTATAAGAATTAACCCAGTCAAATTTCTTCCCATCTTTATTTAAGGAAGTACTCATATTGCTGTTCGAATATGGAAAGTTAGAACCAGAAAAAGTCACCTCTTCAATTTGTGGCATAGCCTTAAGCGAATTTTTCAAATTGCGATAAAATATTTGTAGCGAGTCGGTATTCTTCGTTACACCTTCATTATCATAGTTGATAGCCCAAACACGCTCATACTCAAAACCTAAAGGCTTAGTGTAATTTTGATAGTAAAAGGTGAGGAAAGAAAATACGGCAAAGATGACTAAAAACGAAACAAGGATTTCGGACAAAAACAGGAAGTTTTGCTTCCGTTTATTCCATATTAATTTAAATAAATGTTTGAACATGATAATTTCTTTTTAGGTTATTGTGCTTTTAAAGCTTTAACTACATTTAATTTAGACATGCGCCAGGCCGGATACACACCAGATAGCAATCCGAAAAACAAACAAGCGATGAAGCTATACAGCAGCACAGTAAAATTTATTTTCAAATAGACATCTTCGATCAGTTGTAAATCATTGATAAAATAAATGACGAATACCGAAAGAAATAGGCCAATCAGACCTCCCAAAAAGGTTAATATCATATTTTCTACAATGAACTGATACACCAGTGTTTTAGAAGAAGCACCGAAAGCCTTTCGAACTCCGATTTCGGACGAACGCTCTAAAATACGAGTGATATTGATGTTTACTAAATTGATGGTTGGCAACAATAAAAATAGGAGCAAGAAAAGACTAACTACCCCGATTACAGTTGAAGTTCCTGAATCTTTTCCGTCGCCTGCTATCCTTCTGGTTATACTGGTGAAATACGGATCAGCGTGACTATATAACGTGTCAAACTCTTTTGTAGGGATTGGAATTTTTTTCATCATCTGATCAAATTCTGCTTTCAATTTAGGAACGTCTGCCTTTGTTTTCGCTAGCAGCACTGCATTAAAGCCACCCATTAATTCAGGCTTGTTGTAGTTGTCTTTTGCCACGGTATAGGGCAAGTACATATCACCGGCAAGCCCGTGAAGTGTTTTTGGAACATTATCAACCACGCCTATTACGCGGTAGTTGATATTGTCGGCAGAAATGTATTTGCCAACAACTTTTGGCTCATCTCCGAAATACTCTTGTTTTGTTTTAATAGATATGACTGCAACGTACTCGGCATTGTCGATTTGACTTTGCGTGTAAGGTTTTCCTTCTAAAAAACGATATTCCAACACCTTCCAATAATCGGCATTGGTATGCTTATAGTCTATCACAATTTTCTTGTTATTTACATAAGCATTGGATGACCTAGCGTTAGAGGAAATGGCCATCATTTCTATATTTTTTAGTCGAGAAACATAGTGGTCTAAAAAATAGAAAGAAACATCAGACCTATTTAACCACCCTTCTTTGGAGTTCGACATTTCCATAGTGGTTACATACAACGACCGCTCTCTTTTATAGTCTGGATAATCTGGGCTAATCACTTTATCTAGAAAGGCCACACCTACCATTAGTATCGTCAATGTAAAACTGATTCCGAATAAACTGATAAACGTGAAGAATTTTCTTCGTTTCAATACCGCAATAGCGATTTTAAAATAATTTTTTAACATAAGGTGCTTATTGAACTTGTGAACCATCAAATAGGCGAACCAATCGATGTGTTTTGTTCGCCATGTTTTCGTCGTGGGTAACCATTACAATGGTGGTCCCTTCATTTTTATTTAAATTGATTAGGATTTCCATAATTTCATTACCCATGGCACTGTCCAAATTACCAGTAGGCTCATCGGCCAATATAATTTGTGGATTGCCTACAATGGCTCTTGCGATGGCAACACGTTGTCTTTGTCCGCCAGACAACTGACTTGGAAAGTGCTTTAAGCGGTTGCTTAGTCCAACTTTTTCCAACGCAGCCGTAGCTAATTGCTTACGTTCTTTGGCAGTCGAATTGCGGTACAACAGTGGTAACTCTACATTGTCCAATACCTGCAAATCGTTGATCAAATGATAACTCTGAAAAATGAAGCCTAGTTTCTCATTTCTAAACTTCGCTAACCGTTGATCAGAAAATTGGCTAACATCTTGATCGTTGATGCTAATACTGCCTTTAGAAGGCTCATCCAATAAACCCATGATGTTAAGCAAGGTGCTTTTTCCACAGCCTGAAGGCCCCATAATAGAAAGGAATTCACCTTTAGCAATATTCAGGTTAATACTATTTATGGCGAGGGTTTCGACAGTGTCCGTGCGGTACACTTTTTCAATGTTTTGTAAGCGTATCATATTGTATAATTAGTAATTAAGATTTATGAATAGGTTATTTTTTATTTTTTTTGTGAAGTTCAATGCTGCCTGGCCTTAGGCAAACGGTTAAAGGCGCAGGCCAACAAGAACATGGGTATACTTATATAGTTTGTGTGTATGGGTTAAAGGTGTTGTTGTTAATAGGTTATTTTTCTGTTTTGTTCAAAATCATATAATGACAAATAGCGAAGTTGATAATAAGCCGCCCAAAAATCTCGGAGTGATGAGACATAATCCCGTTTTGCCCGGTCATTTTCCTGAAAGGCGATGCTTAAATCGGTGATACTTAGGTTACCAAGCACATAACGCTCACTCGCAATTTTATACTTTTCGGCAGCAATTTTTTCTGCGGCATCTGTAAGCAAAATCTGCTCTTTCATCATATTAAACAAGGTTACCTGTGTTACGATTTGTTGTTTAAATGTTTGTTTGTCTTGTTCAACTGTATAGGTTGTAAACTGCTCGTTTGCCAATGCTGTTTTTGTTCTCGATTTAGATCTTCCCCAATCCATTAGTGGAATAGAAAGTTGCAACTCTACAGACTGTTGGTTTTTAGGGGAGCGATAAATATCAAAAATCCTTGTGCCTGCATTAGAAAAGCCCAAATTTGCCCTTAGGGTAGCTGTTAAGCCGTTTTCGCCTTTTGCCTTGGCAACATCTCTTTTGGCTTCGGCCAATCGGCGTACAAATGCAATGGCATCAGACCTGTTTTCAAATGCTTCTGCCAATACCTTGTCGGCAGCAACTGTCATTTGCTGAACAACCCCAGGCATATTGAGCTTGATCTTATCATCTCCACCAATTCCAGCATAGCTCCGAAGATTTAAAGTCGCAATTTCTACATCTCGATTTGCTGTACCCACTGCTTTTTTTGCATTTAACACTTCTAACTGTAATTGAAGAATTTCATTTTTTGAAATCTTACCTAACTCAAATTTTGTATCAGCAATGGTTAAGATTCTCTGGGTATTGCTAAAGTTCGTTTCGGCAATGGACAAATTTACCTGTGCCAGTAAAAGGTCAAAAAAATACTCAGTAACTGTAATGGCAATTTTCTCTTGCGTTTCTATATAGGCTTGCTTACTCTCGTTAAACTTTAATGGCTCGATTTTCTTGTCCCATTTTAAACTATTAAACTGTAATAAAGGTTGCGTATAGCCAATTCCATAAGGTATTCCATTGTATAGCACATTATTTCGATCAAAATCGCTGAATCGTTGGAGTTGTGTAGTGCCATAAATGGTTCCACCAGTGGCCGCAATGCTTTGGCTAAAATTTAGGGTGAGCGATGAGTTATCATAATGAATGGGCTGAAAAACAATGGTGCCATTTGGTTGCTGTACCTGGGTATAGGTTTTACTGTAACCCGGTAAAATGCCTTGTAAGGATAGCTGCGGTTGGTAATTGGATTTAAATGTTCTCCATTCCCAATATTTAGTTTCTTTAACAGTAGTGGCTTGTTTTGCAGCTATGGAGTTCGATTTTGCCATGGCAACAACTTCACTTAACGACAATGTTAAGGTGTCTGCCAAAGCTGCACGAGCACTTATACCTGTGATCATCGCTACAACAAAAACTAAAATTCTCTTCATCATATCCTTAGTTTCCAATGGTGATCGTTTTAACATTTTTATAAGAGGCCATATCAGAAGTAATTACTTCATCACCTTCTTTTAGCCCACTTACGATCTCTATATAATCAAAATTACTCAGCCCTGTTTTCACAGTTCTACGTTCGGCAATTCCATTTTTGATGACAAACACCTCTTGTAAGTTCGAACCATTGAATGCTGCCCCATTCGCGATACGTAAAACGCCGTTTCTGGTGTCGGTAATTAAAAACACATCTACCTTTTGATTTGGCCTTAAAGCAGCATTGCTTTTATCATTCAATTGGATATCAAAAGAAATAATGCCATTGTTTACTGCTGGCGAAATGTTAACAATCGTTCCTCTAAGCAACTTATCGCCAACTCGAATAATAGCAGCCATGTGGTTGTTAATTTTTTCTAGCATATTGTCAGACATGCTCCCTGCAACCTTAAAACCGCTTAAATCTGCAATTCGAACCAATGCTTCGCCTTCGTTGATGCTTGCGCCAATATTTTTGTTTACCCAAGTAATTACACCCTGTCGAGTGGCTACCACTTCGGCTAAATCAAGTTTCCGTTTTAAGGCATCTAAATCACTTCTTTGTATGGCTAGAGAAATTTCCGCTTCTCTAATTTCGATTTTCATCGTTTGTTGCTTGCTTTTGATTTCATTCTCCAATTGCAATTTCTCCAACTCTGCAACTTTTAAATCGAGCTGGGCACGTTCTACGTCTTCTTTGGTACCACCTCCTGCATTAAGCAATCGCTTTGCAGAAGAAACGGCATCTTTTAAATTGCTAATGCGCAACTGCTTGATGGAATTATTGGATTTAATATCAAAAAAACTTTTCTCAAGGTCGAGTTTTAACTTACGAATATCATTTTCCTTTGATTCCATTTGGAAACGAAGTTTCTCATAGGCTGTTTGTGTGATTGATTTATCCAAAGTAAGGATTGATTGACCTTTGTTTACTTTGTTGCCCGCATCCATTAATACGTCTTTAATAGAGGCACTAATTGGGCTAGCAATAATTTCTTCAAACTCAGGCAATACCTCGCCTGTAGCATTGATCGTATTTTCGATGATGCCTGTTGTTACCTTTGCAGTGGTAAAATCTGCCTTAGTTAATGAAGGCTTAAAATAATAACGAATTAACCACACTGTTGCAATGAGCAGTGTAATCACTACGCAGCCAATCAGTATCCGTTTCTTCTTTTTTCGGTTAATAACCTTTTCTTCAATCAGTGTATCCATTTAACAATTTTATTATTCTCGTAAGCTCTCCATGGGCTTTACAAGAGCAGTGCCAATGTTAAATAATTGAAAAACAGCTAGTTATTAAAATTCAAAAAACAAAAAATGCCCGTTATCGAACGTTTTGTTTGATAGCGGGCAAAGCAGAACATTTATTTTAAACGAAATATTTAGTTATATTGTGTTTTATTCTTCAAATCCCAAAAAATGAAAAAATCCTTGATTGCGCTATTGATGACCAGATCTTTGCTAATGCTAATGCTTATGCTGTTGGGGATGGTAAAAAGTACAAAAGCCCAGACTTTAAACGAAGGAGAACTGAAACAGCTAGAGGGTTATTATCAGTTTAGAGCCAATAAAGAATCGTACCTGCAGATCAGTGTAGTTGGCAAACAATTAAAACTTACCCAATTGTGGGATTCGAAAACCCTACTTTTTAATCAGCAACAAGGCCTTAACTTTACGGCTAGTGATAACCCAACCTTTACCTTGATGTTTACCAAAGACTCGCTACAAAACATCAATACTGTGGTGGTGTTTGGTAAGGACATTTGGGACAAAAGGCCTGATTATCGGCCTTTGCCAGAAATTACATTAAGTGCACAAGAACAGGCCATAGTTAAACGGGCATTACAGGATAAGATGCAGACCTATGTAGCAGCGGTAAGTGTAGCACAGCCCAACCTATTGGCAAAGTTTGTTAAAGATCAATTACCCGAAAAATTGCAAGAGACCAATCAAATCCCACATATTTATAAAAGTACTGGAGGTGTAACACTCTATAAAGAGATTGTTTTTCAACCTGGTAAAAGAAGAGCGGTGTATTTGTTAAAAGGAAAGGTACTGAACAACTTTTTTGAACTTAGCCTTGCATTGGATGCGCAGAACAAGATAAAAGAAATGGAAGTATATGAAGTTAGGGTTCCAGAATATCCTGTTCAAAAGTTTAAAGACCAAGCTACACTTGTAGCATCCTTACGAGCAACTGCTGAAGCGTTGAGCCGTACCGATATTTTTTCTGGCACGATCCTATTGGCAAAAAATGACCAGATTTTGTTTACCTATGCCTGTGGTGATGCCATTAAAGCTAAAGGGACGAAGAACAATATCAACACGCTTTTTAACATCGGCTCGATGAACAAAATGTTTACTGCAACAGCTATTATGCAATTGGTAGATAAAGGAAGCGTAAAACTCGATGACCCGATCAGTAAGTACATGGATACCACTTGGCTGCCACAAGTTATTCTTGATAAAGTAACCATACATCACTTATTGAGCCATAGTTCTGGCCTGGGCGATTTCTTTAGAGAGGCTTATGACAAGCTGTTGTATGGGAAGATCAATCAGCTTAAAGATTTTAAACCTTACATTAAGGAAAGGCAATTGGCTTTTGAACCGGGTACGGATTGGGCATACAGTAATGCGGGGATGATATGGTTAGGGCTGGTCATCGAAAAAGTAAGCGGACAGGACTATTTTGAATATGTAAAACAATATATCTATAAACCTTCGGGCATGAAATACACCGATAGGTACGACCTTGCAACACCACCGGCTAATATTGCTATTGGTTACATTCCACAAGCCGATGGCACTTACAAAGATAACACTAGCGGTAGTGGCAACAGGGGCTCGTCTGCTGGTGGAGGTTACAGTACAGTTGCGGATCTTTATCAATTTGCACTTGCACTGTTCAACAACAAATTGGTTTCAGAATCATCGAAAAAGCTGTTGTTTACAGACTATATGAACAAGGGTTATGGCTATGGCTTCCAGCTCAGGACTACGGCCTTGGGCAAAGTTGTGGGGCACTCTGGTGGTGCGCCAGGTATCAATGCGGTTTCCTTTAGTACGCTAGATCAAGGCTATCACATCGTGGTATTGAGCAATTACGATCGGGCAGCACAAAGGGTAGGCGATTATATCCTTCAACTGATCCAATAAACAGCAGACTATCCAACGTTGATATCATTGCCTGCTGTTTATCGGAAAGGATTTTTATAACAGTTGTGCAATCGCTTTTTGTACCAATATGGTTTCTGAAGGCCTAGGTGCACGGGTAGTACTGATCTTGCCAGCCTTGTTGACCAAAATATAAGTTGGAAAACCATCCAATCTATAGATGCCCATAAAAAGCTTGGTGGCGTCGTTGTTCAGGTAATAGTTTTCGCCTTTAATGGAGTCTGTATGGATCATTTTTTGCCAGGCCTTTACATCAGATTGTAAGCAGAGGTTAACAAAAACCACATCTTTACCTGCAAAAGATCGTTGTAAGCCGGGTGCGTTCTGATGTTCTAAACGGCAAGGCATACACCAGGTTGCAAACACATCAATGTAGATCACTTTGTTAGGGTAACGTTTGGCTAGGTAACTGAATACATCTGTTTCTGGAATTGATTTGACCACATTATCGGCCGTTAAATAGTGGATTCCTTTTATTGGAGCAATGGCAAAGCCTGTATCTTGTAAAAGTTCAGCCGATTTTTTGAGGTGGTCGTAATACAACGCATCTGTAAAGTAGCCGTTAAGATTGGGAATGGAATCAATGAGCTTTGGGTTTTTGGTTAAAAAAGAATTGATATATCTATACACCATCAAATCGCGACTTGGCCCAGAAGGTTCCGTTAATAACAGTTTTGCCCCCTTTTGTATGGCTGCTAAGGTTTTTTGGGCTTTAACTGCCTCGGCAATAGTGGTGTCGGTTTTGATCAAACGGCGCATATAATCAGACAGGTAATAAGGGAACATCTGTGACTGGAAATTCTTTGGATCATCCTTGCCAAAAAATGGATCACCAAACAATTTGGTCAGTTCTTCTTTGTTGCCATTGTCATAATCCGAGATGTAGTTAACTAAACCATATTTTCTTTCACTAGCAGCAATCTCTACCGCTTGGGGGTCTAGTTGATGAAGGGTAGCGTAATCTTTTAATGCAAGCATGTACCGTTGATAATCTTCCTTAAAATCGATCAACAATTGGGATGGCGAATGGCTGTAATCGTATTTATGGGAAGGAAGTTGGTCTAGATATCGATTGGCCTTGTTAAACTGAGTGCTGATCAGGGCATGATCGCCCGTAACCTTAAGCCATGCAAAATCTTTATGGGCCAATAAGGATGCATCAATAGTCAGGTGCACAGAATCGCTGGGTGCTACATAGAGATAGATAAAATAATCGGCGTAATGCACCGTCATGGTCTGGGCAAAGATCATTTCTTCGGCTACGCTAAACTCATCATGGTCATTCAGTTTTACACTCAGGCCATTGTGTTTAAGTGGATTGAAAAAATTGGCTTTAATGGCTCTAGGTGTTGCTGGATTGGTGTTGATCACTTTTCCGGTGATCACAACCTGTTGTACCTTAAAAGGTGCTGCAAAAGCAGAGTGCATGGCGCATAAAATGGCCAGTAGAACTAAAATTCTTTTCATTTTTTTAATTGAACAAGTGATAAAATAGGGATTGGTTAGCCAATCGTTTGAAGCGCTTTTTTAATGCCTTCGAGGTTTTGTCTAGAAATAGGGATCTTCGATTTGTCTTCGAGTAACAAGGTACCGCCGTCTTCTTTCAATAAGCTTTTAACATAGTGGAAGTTGACCAAATGCGATTGGTGTGGGCGATAGAACTGGTAAGGTTTCAAGAGCTCGGTAAATTCCTTTAGCGTTTTGCACACCAATACCTCATCGCCGTTTTGAAGGATAAAATTGGTATAGTTATTTGCAGCTTCGCAACGCACAATTTCATTGACCTTTACATATCTTGTTTCTTGTAAGGTTGGGAGTGCAATTTTTGGCGATTCCTTTGAGCTATTTTGTATAAAACGCAGTAGGTTCTCTACATTGAGGTTCTGCTGTTTGTTGGCCATTTTATTAGCGGCCTTGGCAATGGCCTGTTGCAGTTCTGGAATGGAGATGGGTTTTAAAAGATAATCCAATGCAGAAAACTTAACCGCCTGAATGCCATATTGATCATAGGCCGTTACAAAGACTACCTCAAAATCTATGGTTTGCAGCGCCTTTAAAAGATCAAACCCAGATTCGTCATGTAATTGGATATCTAAAAACAAAAGATCTGGTCGATGGCTTTCTATGGCCACTTTTGCCTCGGCTACCGTACCTGCGGTGGCCACTACATTGACTTGAGGACACCAAGTGGCTAAGATGTTTTGCAGGTTTTCGATATTATTGTTTTCGTCGTCGATGATGATGCAGTTCATAGGTTTAGATCCAATTGGTTAAAGTAAGACTAATCGTAGTGTTGCCTGGCTTAGAATCGATCTGTAACAGGGTAGGTTGTTCTTTGTAAAGTTGATTTAGCAATGCAATGCGTTCTTGGCTAAGCTTTAATCCGAAAGATGATTTGCTATTGTTTGTTTGCATAGCATTAAAGCCTTTACCATTATCATTGATATTGATGATAAGGTTTTTATGGTGTTGGGCAATCTTCACCAAAATCCTGCCCTTTTCTTTTAAGGAAGTGATACCATGTTTGATTGCATTTTCTATAAAAGGCTGTAACAGTAGGGTTGGGATCTCTATATTGACGATATCGAGTCCTGGATCAACTTCCAACTGATATTCAAACCCGAAACGCAGTTGCTCCATTTGTAGGTAATCTTCGGTAAGTTGTATTTCTTCTTGTAGGCTGATCATTTCCTGCTCACTATTGTTCAATACCTTTCGGGTTAGACCAGCAAATTTAGAGAGGTAATGGTTGGCGGGTAACAGCTCATTCTTGTTCATCAGGTTCTGGATCGAACTTAAGGCATTGAACATGAAATGAGGGTTCAGTTGCGAACGGATCGTTTTAAGTTTCAATTGTGCAGTCTGCTGCTGTTGTTGTACTTTCAACAATTTTCGTTTGTTGTAATATTGAAAACCGATCAACAATAGTAAAAAACCTAATAAAGTGCCGATCAAATAAGGCAATAATTGCTGCATGGAAAAATGCTTGTCAAAAATAGGGGTTGGTAACACATCGAAAGGAATCTTAACCATTTTGGTATCATCCCATATTGGCACTTTTTCTTGTTGTTTCACCAAAATCTCATAATGTCCGGGTTTGACAAAATGTTCACTTCCCAAAGAGAAGTAGCCGTATTGGTCAACAAAACCTATCCGAGTGGTGTCTCTTTTATTGTTTAAACTCTTAGCCAGATAAACCGATTGTACCAAGGTTTCCTGCTTTTTAAATTTAAGGGTCAAGTCTTCTACGCTATCCACCGGAAATCGAAAGTTTAAGGGTAGTCCAGTTTGTGGGTCGAAGCGGGTGGCATAACCTCTGTTGAGCTCGGTATATGCCAAGTTAAAATATCCTTTGGGCACGTCAACTGTAATTTGGGTAAGGATGGGTTTAAAGTTTACACGCCAATCGAAAATAACCCCATCTCTAATGCTGTAGTTGTTGCGGTGAACCACTTCGATCATCAACCTTTTGCCTGGAGCATTGTATTTCCCTAAAAAGCCGTAAGCCTGTTTGGCGCCATATGCTTTTGCTAGTGGGATGGGCGACCAAGGTACGATCTCGATGCTGTCATTCTCTACTACGCGATAGCGATAATCTTTTACGTTTGTCGCATTGATGCCCATGGCAATCAATATTGCATCTGTGCTATCGGCAATGATAAAACTCTGGTATTCTTTAGAAATTGATTGCACCATGGCCGAAAAATATTTGACCAATGATGGGTTTAATTTTACACCCAATAACAGTGATGTTTTTGGTGCTGATTGCACCAATTCGTTTTTGTTTTTAAGCCGGTCAAAGATGTGGTAAACTGCGGTATCGCTTACCCCAACAATCACAGGTTCGCGCACCATATTGAGTTTGCGTGTGGTTACCATTTCGAAAAGAAACTGATGACCAAAAGGAGTACCTGTTTTGTGTTGTGCTAATGCCTGATTGATGATGCCATTTCCACTCCAAAGGAATAGGAACAACAATAAGATCATAAGGTATTGATAGCGGCTCATCGGTCTTTTTCTATAAATGGGGCTAGCTTTATAATTTCAATACAAACTTGGCCTAAATTAAACAAGGTAACAATTACAATCGAGCATTTGGTAGCAATGATCTAGAATCCGGTAGTAAAAAGCCATTTGAAAATTATTGATATTTTTTTTCTACAACAATTTCGCACTGCCATAGGGTTGTCAGTGTGTGTTGCTTTCTTTGAATATAAATAATTCAAGAAACATATGGAAACTCTAAATTTCTCTGCAGCTGGCACAAATTCGATGGTGTACTTAATGAAAAACTACGCAGCCTACAATTTATGGGCAAATAGAACCTTGATCAATTGGCTCAATGAAAAGCCTGCCGAATTGATGGAAATACAGACACCTTCCAGTTTCTCTACCATTAAAAAAACCATTGTCCACATTTGGCATACACAGGTGTATTGGTTATCTATTATCAAAAATGAACCTACAATTGTTCCAGAAGAATTTAATGGAAATACAGCCGAGGCATTTGCCAAACTGATCGAGCAATCTAAAGAGCTGATGGCCTACATCTCGAAATTAAATGAACAAGAACTTACAAAAAAAGGCTTGGTAATCAATCCTTGGTTTGAATGTAATTTTCAGAATTTCGAATACCTGGTGCAACTGCTTAACCACAGTACCTACCACAGGGGGCAGATCATTACCATGGCACATTGTTTAGGAATCAAAGGAGCACCGATGACGGATTATAACTACTACAATATTTATGGCAGGGAATTGTCTGCTTTAGAATTTACGCAACAACTCCTTTCTACTTTAAACATGGTTACGGCAGCGCCATTGCCGATTATGTAGATCTTAATAGGAAACCGATGCAATTATGCCATCCAAAATTGGATCAGGCATAATTGTACAAGGGTTTTAGGGATGATGAAATGCTTTTATTTAATGGTAAACTCTCTACTTTGTAGCGTATGTGCGCTAAAATAACCAATGGCGCCACCACTGATGTTACTTACAGGATTGATCGGCGTAGTGTTTTCTCCTAAACTCTGTATACCTTTATTGGTGCTGTACCAATATTTATAAACAGGGTTGTCGATCGTTAAAAACTCTACCTTGATCTTATCTCCCGACACATACTTTGTAGCTTCGGTAAGTTCCTTTGGCAATAACACTTGGTTGATCACATTGCCATCGATCAAATCGTCGTTCAATACCGAAATCACTTTGTTGTAAACACCATTTCGGTATTCGATAAATCGATAGGCATTACCCTTGCCTGCTGGGTCGGTAAATTTAACGGTAGCAAATTTTCTTTTGCCATCTATTGCTGAGGCCTCTATGGCGTAGGCGGCTTCTAATTTTACAATGGCAGGCATTTTAGAAGTAGAAGTAAATGTCTGTCCATTGATCTCGATTTTTAGAGTGTAAGCAGTTCCTGGTGTTCCTTTTAGAAAAGGATCGGTATAAATTCCCTTGGTGCTGCTTTCCGTTAATCTCGATTCTTTGCCTTTGTCGTCGGTAATGGTAACCACTGCTCCCGATTCGCCATTAAATCCGCTGGTTGTATTGGCATTTTTTGTTTGTGCTATAGCAACCTTTGCACTACCCAATTGATTGTTGAGGTTGGCCTCGATTACGTATTTTTCGTCGGCAGATTTAAGCTCTACGGTAACCACATCCTTGCAAGAAGAAAAAAGAATGGCTACAACTGCTATGGCGAGGATATATCTGATATTTTTCATGTTTTAAGGGATAAGGTATTGCGCTTATATAAATTTGAAACAGTAAGAGATCGATGGTAAAAACTGGAATAAACTTGTTTTTACCGCTTCGGTTTTCGATGAATCCTGCTCCGATTCGCGGAAGGTGATCGAGTAGGTATTTTTTCTTCCATAGGCATTGTACAAGCTAAGAGCAAGTTCTGAGCTGAAGGTTTTTTTCTTTTTGAGCAGCAGGTTTGCACTAAGATCCAAACGATGGTAATCTGGCATGCGGTCTGCATTGCGGTTACTGTAGTAATAGAAAGATTGGCCATCTAATTTATATTTTCCGGTTGGGGCTGTAATGGCATCGCCAGTGTAATATACCCAAGCTGCAGATACGCTTAATTTTTTACTTACATCGTAGACGCCAACAATGGCAATGTCATGTGTGCGGTCTTGTCTAACATTGTACCAGTTATTCGAATTGATGCCATCGATCTGTCTTTCAGACTTGGCTAAGGTATAGCTGATCCAGCCTGTAAATGCACCTGCTTTTTTCTTTAATAAAACCTCTAAGCCATAAGCTCTGCCTTTGCCATATAACAGCTGGGTCTCAATGGCATCGGCATTAAATAGATTTGCGCCATCCCTATAGTCGATCTGGTTTTGCATGGCCTTGTAATAGGTTTCAACGGTAAGGTCGAAACTGTTAGAGAGGTTTCTGTAGTAACCCAATGAAACCTGGTCGGCAATTTCTGGTTTGATCATGTTGCTGCTGGGCATCCATTTGTCTGTAGGTCGGCTAGATGTTGAATTAGAGATCATGTGCATGTTCTGTACATTTCGTTCGTACGATGCTTTGACCGAACTTTCTGGATTTAATAGATAGCTAAAAACCAATCTCGGCTCTAGATTAAGATAAGTTTTTACCAGTTGGCCTTTTGTATAGTTTTTTACATCGGTTATCTCTCCTTCATTGTCTACTGTTAAAGAATTGCCATTGCCTAAGATGCTAAAGCCCGAAACACGTAAGCCTATTGCAATATTCAGCTTATCGCTGGCTTGTATATTGTCGGCAGCATAGATGGCATTTTCTGCCGCATATTTTTGTTGATAATCAACAGGGTTATAGTTGGAAGAACCTGTAATCTCTAATTGGCCAGGTGTAACGGTATGGTAAACAGATTTAAAGCCGAACTTGATAATGTGCTTAGGATTAAGCAACCAAGAAAAATCTTGTTTTAGGGATAGGTCCCTGATCTGTGTATTGAAGCCCAAATGGTTGGTGCTTGAATTTAATGCAATATTGTTCTGATAGTTATTGAACGAACCTGTGGTGGTTGAGCTGAAATGATCAGAGAAACGATGTTTCAGTTGCGCACTTGCAACTGTATTGCCCCAAGAAACATTGAATACATCCGATAGCCCTAGCTTATCACTTCCCGAATAGGCAGCCAAGACCAATTTGCTGTTAGGACTCAACTGAAAATCAAGTTTGGCATTTAGGTCATAGAAATATAAGGCATTTTTACTGATCGATTTATCGGGCGAAAACTTCAACAAAGCATCAATATAAGTTCTTCTACCAGAAATCAGAAAAGAAGATTTTTCTTTTTGGATAGGTCCCTGTAAGGTAAGTTTGGAAGAGATCAGGCCAATATCACCAGCTGCAGTTAACTTTGAAGCATTGCCTTGGTTCATTCTCACATCTAGTACCGAAGAGAGGTAACCCCCATATTGCGCAGGCATACCTGATTTATATACGGTAATATCTTTTACCGCATCTGAATTGAATGTAGAAAAGAAACCCATCAAATGGGAAGCATTATACACTGGAACATCATCCATTAAAATCAGGTTCTGGTCTGAACCCCCTCCACGTACGTAGATGCCACTGCCCCCTTCGCCTGCCGAGTTGATGCCTGGTAAAAGTTGGATTGCTTTAAAGATGTCATGCTCACCAAACATGGAAGGTAGCTTTTTGATGTTCTGCATGCTCATCCGTTCTACGCCCGTTTCGGCACTTGCTACATCGTTTTGTACCTTGTCTGTAGAAACAATAATCTCATTAAGGTTATTCGTATTTTCTTCTAAGTTAAAATCTAGCTTTTGGTCGGCACTTACTTTTACAACTTTTTCTAATGTTTTCATGCCAATGGCACTGATCAAAAAAGTATAAGTTCCGGCGTTTAACTTAATGCTGTAAAAACCTAAAGAGTCGGCAACAACATTTTTATTCACTTCCATAAGCTTTATATTGGCAGCGTTAATTCCAGTTGTCGTTTTTGAGTTTTTGATGTTGCCAGATATGGTGTACGATTGCTGTGCGTCAACATTTAGGCAAAATAAAAGCAGTGCGGGCAAGACAAGTCTAAGGGGTATAAATGTCATAGTTAAGGGTATTAGGTACGATAACATTTACAACCTACATGCCATCACAGGTACAATAAGGGAGATGAGTGCGTTAAAGTCTTGTTAATTAGTGTTTAAACATACATTTTAAATTAAAAATAATGATAATAAGTAAAATAATTTAATCTTAAGTTAATTTTGAATTGAGGAATATTGGGGAATTTTCACCAAAACTTTTTTCTCGCCTTTTATTATAGGGTAATATTGGGGAATTTTGATTTTTAGGTAAAGTGCTGTGAGGTAGTGCGTTAGTTTTGCGGTGGTCTGCATCTAGCTAGGCTTGGGCAGACCAATTTGGGCTTACGCCTTATTGTTTCGTAAACCTTGGGCCGGAGCGGCCAAAAAGAAAAAGGTGGGGATAAATCACAATAATGGCCAAACCCTTAACTGTAGGTTTAATCAAGAGGCAATTTATCCCAACCTAATGGTCGTTTTAGATTAAAGCTTCACAGAAAAAACCATGTTGGCTTAATGCGTTTTTGATAAATGTTTTATTGTTTTCTACACCTTCGATCCTCAGGATCTTATCACAATCATCCAGATCGAAATTGATCAAATGGTTGGGGAAGTATTCATTTAATAAGCTGACGATTTTTGCAGCATCTTCTTTTTTTCTTACGGTTGTTTTAAAAACATCTACCTCAATTTGAGCAGTTTTTTGGAGTAAAGTAGCAATCATGACAATAATTTTAAACGTGATTGTATCGGTTTGTTTTTGTGATGGTCCAAAAGTAAGGTTTATGGAATAGCGTATTTTTGAATTTATACCAAAGTGCCTAAATTTTATATTAAAATGAGTTACAGGTCTAGCAATCTATTTTGGCCATTCCTAAAAAAGCTAATACCAAGTCCTAAATCCCTCGTAAGCGAAATAAATAATGGCAATATATAAACCGTATTTGAGTACTTTTTTAAATGTCTGATAAGTACCAAATACAAAGGGATAATCGTTGGTGTTGTTGAATAGATTTTTCATTTTTTTAAATTTAAATGGTTGTATTATTTAGCATAAGCTTGAAGAATAGTTTTGGTCCAGGCTGCTACATTTTCAGGAGTTGTTCGATCTGCTTGGTCAAAAAAGAAATGTTGTACAATTTCTAAACCGCAGTAGCTATAGATTCCCTTGTCTGAGGTCAGTAAAAGTGCCTTGTCCATGCCAATCGCTTCATATTCTGCATTGGATTTTCCATGGCTATTGATGATGGTGGTCTTTTTTTCGCTAAGGAGGCCTTTTTGTAGGCCTTGGTCATAACGATAGGCAAAACCATAGCTAAACACACGATCGATATATCCTTTTAAGATGGCAGGCATGCCTGTCCACCAAATGGGATAGATAAAAGTGAGGTGTTCTGCCCAGGTAATCAGCTCTTGTTCCTGTTTAACTTCTTGGGTCACCTGGCCCATTCGCTGTCCGTTCATATCGGCCAAAGACAGTACTGGGTTAAAACGAAGCTGATTCAGGTCTCTGAGCTGTACTTCGTGTTCGCCTCGTTGTAACGCATCAACCACTACATCTTTGAAATAACTATTTAAACTATTAGGGTTGGGGTGTGCATAGATGATCAAATGTTTCATTTTCTTGTTTTTTAATGATTTACACCACAAAAGTAGAGTGGATACTTTGGCGAAAATTGTAAGAAAACGAAATGGGCCTATACTTTAGAATCGCAGATGTCTTGCTGGAAATTAAGATATTGTTTTGGTGATAGATTGATGAAATGTTTAAAATCGCGGATCAGCTGACTTTGATCATAGTAGTTACAGGCATGGATTACTTCAAACCAATCCAGCTTTTTAGCTAACAAAAGAGATTGTTGGATAAGTTCGGTCGCCTTTAAAAACCGATGGTAACGATTGATTTCTTTGGCACTGTAGCCTAAGAATTTTTTGTGGTTGAGCTGAACATTTCTTTCACTCTGGTTGGTCTCTTTGGCAATGGCCTTGATCGGGTTTAGGCTGTGGTTTTGATTGTCGAAGTTCGAGAGCGGTTTAAAAGCACCTTCTCTATGGCGAAGATAAGGTTTACAAAATGCCAAGATAAAATCAACCTTTTCATTAATGCCGGCTATTTTTTGCAGCTCATGCCATAAATTGGTAAAACAGTTTTCTGCCAGTAGTTCATCAGGGTTAAAGGGCACATGCCCATCGGTAATGGCCTTGCCAAAAAAGCGATAGAAAGCATCATCCTTAAAATTGGCTACCAGCATTTGTGCATTAACAGGCAAAGTATAAGTAAATGCTTGTTTTACCGGACCTAGTACAATGCATTTATCTAGGACAAGAATAGTGTTCAATTTAGATTGCAACGTAATCTTTGGTCCAAAACCAAAAACCAATAAAGTTTGGAAATTTGGTAAAAGCGTTTTGCTCAAAGGGGCATCCGTGTTGTTCTCCGCAAAATAGAAATGAGAAAACACTTCCTCAAATTCTGCCGTAACAGGTATCCTGAAATTATGATATTCTTGGGCAGCCCTAGGCATTGGTCTCAGCTATAAAGTTAAACGAGTAGATTTTTTTGAATTTCGTATAATTTAGAACCACTTTGATATAAAACTAAAGCGGGTTGCACTAACATTGCCTAAATTTACAAAAATTAATAATCATAGTGAGTCAAGCAACTGTATTTAATGATGCCTCTTGTAGGGTAGAGTTACTGGTAAGTAAAAGATTTCGCATTTATAGGCATCTTGGGTTATGGATCATCATGATCTTGGTCTTCTGCTCGGCCAATGATAGCCCTTTTGATACGCAACCTTATAGTGTCCATTTTAAAATCGGCTATTCTCTATTATTGATCCTGTTCTCTTACATCAACATGTATTGGTTGGTGCCCAGGTTTTTGTTAAAGAACCTGTTTCCACAATACATGTTGGGCATATTTGTGTTTGTGGTGATCTCTGTAGTTACCATTATCATTTTTGGTAATTTTCTAGAAGAATATAGCGCTACTTTAAACGGGGGAAGTATAAAGTTTATTCCTAAACCCCTTCCTTCTACCATTATCGCTTTGGTGTTTATCGCAGCTTCAACAGCCATCAAACTTTTTCAACGTTGGATAGAAGATTCTAAAAGGATCAGTGAACTGACAAAGATGGGTATGCAATCTGAATTAGAACAGCTAAAAACACAGATCAATCCACATTTTTTGTTCAACATGTTAAACAACGCCAATGTGTTGACACAGAAAGACCCAGCCAAAGCATCGCAGGTTTTAATGACGTTGAGCGATCTATTGCGTTATCAATTGTACGACAGTGCGCAAAATACCGTATTGCTTACTTCAGACATCCATTTTTTAAACGACTTCTTAAATCTGGAGAAGATACGACGAGACCAATTCGATTTTATGGTTTCTAAAGAAGGTCCGATCAGTGGTATACAAATTCCACCATTTCTGTTTATTACATTTGTAGAGAATGCCATTAAACATAGTTTGGATATGGATCATGCTTCATTTGTGAATCTCTTTTTCGAAGTAAGGAACAAACAGTTGCATTTTGTATGCATCAATTCTAAACCAGCACAGAGCTATCAGAAGAACGATGTTGGAGGTTTGGGCTTGATCAATGTGAAAAGGAGGTTGGCCCTGCTTTTTGGAGACAAGCACGACTTACGGATAGAGGATGGTAAAGAATTGTATACGGTAAACTTAAGCATTGAATTATGAACTGTATCGTAGTAGATGATGAGCCATTGGCAAGAGAAGCGGTTAAGCTGTTGATCGGTAAAACCGAAGGGCTGTTATGTGTTGCCGAGTTTAACAATGCCGAGGCAGCAGAAAAGTATTTAGCAGAACATGAAGTGCCACTTATCTTTCTGGACATCCAGATGCCGGGTATTGATGGGATTACCTTTGCTCGTTCTATTCCTGTTGATACGCATGTGATCTTTACTACGGCCTACAGTCAATATGCATTGGACAGCTATGAGATTGATGCGCTCGATTACCTGCTCAAACCCATTAAACCCGAACGGTTTCAAAAGGCGGTAGCAAAAGCTTTTGCCTACCAACAGTTGTTTGAGGCCAAACACGACATTGTAGATGTCAATGCCATTGATAGTGAATATTGTTTTATCAAGGCAGAGCGTAGGGTATTTAAGGTGGCTTTTAAAGATGTGCTTTTTATCGAAGGGCTTAAAGATTATGTGATCTTGCATACAATCGATCAAAAGATCATCACGGCCATGAACATCAAAACGATACATCACCAATTGCCCTCCCCAATTTTTATCCGGACCAGTAAATCCTACATCATCAACAAACAAAAGATCACATCTTTTGATAACAATACTGTTTATATCGAACAACATGAAATTCCGATAGGCAATGCTTATCGGGCACTATTCTTTGACGATTTTGCCAACAAAAAAATGTTGAGCAGATAAACCGATGGTCAATGTGTCTTTGAATGGTTAACCTCCAATGCTCTTTATCCTTAAAGCACACAGCTGTTAAATTAAAATCTTACTTTTGTACTTTAAGTTTTTAACAAGTGGGTAAAGATAAATTAAGGAAGTTTGCAGAGATTGATACCTTTCCAAACGTGTATCAGTTGCATTTAGGCAAAGTAATGAAGGGAAAATGGGCGAATGACCATTTCAAGAACAACAATCCTGTAGTATTGGAGTTGGCTTGTGGAAAAGGCGAATATGCCGTAAACTTGGCCAAGCTTTTTCCAGAGAAGAACTTTGTTGGGGTAGACCTTAAGGGGAACCGCATTTGGCGTGGGGCAAGAACAGGTGTTGATGAAGGTATCCAGAACCTGGCTTTTTTGCGTATCCAGATTGAAGATATATTGGAATATTTCGCACCAGGCGAGATTGATGAGATTTGGATCACCTTTGCAGATCCACAACCACAAGAAAGCAGGGAAAAGAAACGGTTGACCTTCCCAGGATTTTTGGATAAATACAAAATCTTGTTGACACGTGGTGGCAAGGTCAACTTAAAAACAGACAACGATGGGCTGTACGCCTATACCTGCGAAAAGGTAGAAGAACTGAAATTGGTTACGCATAAAAATACCGACCATCTGTATCGGTCTGAATTTGCAGACGAGGTATTGTCTATCAAAACGCATTACGAAAGAATATATTTAAAACACGATAAAAACATCAATTATATCCAATTTTCATTTAGCTAATGGATGCATCATTTTATGATCAGGTTTTTGAGATTGCCAGGCTAATTCCCAAAGGAAGGGTAACTTCTTATGGCGCAATTGCCAAAGCATTGGGTGCTGGAGGTTCGGCCAGAATGGTAGGTTACGCCATGAGCAATGCCGGCATTGCCCATCCCAAAGTACCTGCACATAGAGTAGTAAACAGTAGCGGACTTTTAACCGGAAAATTTCATTTCTCGCCACCAGAACTGATGGAAGAACTGTTGGCCCAAGAAGGTGTAAAAGTAGAAAAGGATAAGGTCAAAGATTTTAAAAAGGTGTTTTGGGATCCACTTTTGGAACTCTGATCCACTTCTCCATTTAAACAATCATTCATGCAATACCCATGGGAAAATTAGTAGAAGAATTTAACAGCTATCGTACAAAAATGAACGATAGGATTATGGAAACCTCCAATACCAACATCAAAAGATTTTTTGCTTTAGATACAACCACTTATGCCGACGGCGCTTTGGATGTAAAGACCAAAGAGATGTTGGGTTTGGTCGCCTCAATGGTGTTGCGTTGCGACGATTGCATCAAGTACCATTTAGAAAAGTGCTATAATGAAGGTGTCAACCAAGCAGAAATCAACGAAGTTTTTATGATCGCTAACCTTGTTGGTGGTTCGATCGTTATCCCACACTACAGAAGAGCGGTAGAGTATTGGGATGAGCTTTCTAATAGTCAGTAGTCTTGAGTTAATAGTCCTAAGTCTGGAATTGAAATAGTCTATAGCAATAGGTTATATTATTGCTTATATTAGGTTATGGGTAAATCAGAGAACTTATAGCTTATAAAAAGGGCTTTTCTTTATTGATGGAAATCTTCGAAATGACAAAGACCTTTCCAAAAGAAGAAACTTATATTTTAACTAGCCAGATTAGACGATCTTCACGGTCTGTTTGTAGTTGCATTGGCGAAGCATATAAGAAACGAAAATACCCCAATCACTTCATTAGTAAATTATCTGATGCTGCAATGGAGAATAGTGAGACTCAGGAGTGGTTAGATGTAGCTTTAGGATGTGATTATATTTCTACCGAAAAATTTGAGATATTGGATGAACAATGTGAAGAGATTGCTAAACTTTTGACTTATATGATGAATAACCCAGCTAAATTTTCCTAATTATGACTCAAGACTTTAGACTTCCGACTCACGACTCAAAAAAACGTTGCAGATGGTGCGGTACAGACCCACTTTACATGAAATATCATGATGAGGAATGGGGTAAACCTGTTTATGACGATCAGGTTCTGTTCGAGTTCCTGATTTTAGAAGGTGCACAGGCAGGCTTAAGCTGGATCACCATTTTGCGTAGGAGAGAGGGCTATAGAAAAGCCTTTGCCAATTTCGATGTGAAAAAAGTGGCTGCTTTTACAGCCGAAGATGTAGAAAGATTGATGCAGGATGAAGGCATTATCCGCAATCGGTTAAAAGTTTTATCTGCCATTAACAATGCAAAACTATTCATTAAGATACAAGAAGAGTTTGGCTCATTTGCCGATTTTATGTGGGGTTACTTACCAAATAGAAAACCGATCGTAAACGATTTTAAAAACGGAGGTATTCCAGCAAGGACCGAAATCTCTGATGCCATTGCCAAAGACATGAAAAAAAGAGGATTTAAGTTTTTTGGCACAACCATCTGTTATGCCCATATGCAGGCAACAGGAATGGTAAATGACCACGAAATTGGATGTATCGCAAGATAATTGTGGAAGTTCCTATTTTAAATTTTGATTGATCAACTCCCTAATTTCACTTCCTTCGGGGCCCGGTGCTGCTTGATGTACTAACTTACCTGTCTGATCAAATAACAGATATCTGGGAATATCTTTTAAGGCAATCTGATTTAAAAAACTAGATTGGGCCATATTTAATATTTGATAAGAATAAGGGTAATCGTAAATTTTTTCGGCAGCTGCAGCCTGCTTCCATTGATTGGTATCCTTATCAGTAGATAAATAAACAAAGACAATTTTTTTGTCTTTGAACTCATTTAACAATTGCTTAGATGATGGCATGGCTGCCCTGCATGGTGCACACCAGCTTGCCCAAAAATCAACATATATCAATTTCCCCTTTTCCTTTTTAAGCAATTCACTGAACGAGACAATTCTTCGGTCTACATCTATCAGTTTGAGATCGTCTTTGATCTCTTTATATTTATTGATATCAAAAAGATACTTTTTTTCTAAGATCGTATTGAGTTGAGCATCTTTATATTCGGCCTTAAATGCATTATAGGTCTTCTCCAATTCTAAAAAAGATTCTCCTTCTACCATATTTTCGATACTGATGAAACGGGCATATTTGGCCAATTCCTTGCTTAAATATTTGGGGGCATTGGCATAGGCCTCTTTATAATCGAGAGATATTTTAGATTTAGAATAATCAGGTTTTTTTTGGATCAAGGCTAAGCTTAAATAAGAGCTTAATATTGATTTGCCAAAAGGATTTTGAATTAAGGTGTTGTTAATGAAAAATGTAGAGTTTAATCGTGTTTTGATGCTTTGATTTTGAGATAGATTATAAATCAATAATAATCTGGAGTACAATTCTTTAATGGCTTTGTATCGCTCCAGGACAAAAAGCTCATTTGAAGGAGTTTGGCTAATGGTACTAAAGAAATTGATTTTAGCCTGATATTGACGCATAATGGAGTTCGTTAATAATTGGAATGCTTCGGGGTTGGTTTTAAAAGCCTCTCTATTTACTTTTAAGGGCAAGGAAGAAAATTTTTGATAATCGTTGCCCGCAAGCATGGGTCTGCCAAGTGGATTTACAGCATAAAAAAGTCTGGACAAAGAATCAATTCTTTTAGTTAACGATAACACAGAATCTCTTTGTGCGTAACCAGAAAACGCCTTCTCAAATTGTTTAATCTGTTGATTGGTCGAAATGAGTTTGGATTGGATCTGATCACTTTTGGCAATCAGCTTTAGAGTGTCGCCTGCGGCCACCAATAAGGTATCGCCAAAGGTGTTTTTATGACTAAAATAAACATAGTCGTACTTGTTTATTTTTAAGTGAAGCGTATCTACCTTTTTATACGCAATTTTTTGAAAATCGTTTAGTTTCGCAAAACCCGGGGTACTTGAAACCGAAATGGGATTGTCGGTCTCATTGTAAATGCAAACGGTCAGGTTTTGATGATCGTCAACTTTTAAAGACGAACTCCCTAGCCCAAGTAAAATAACGATACATAAAGTAAATAAAATGGCTTTCATAGACTTAACTTAATTTTCGATAGGTAATATAGAAACTAAGTTAATGAATAAAATTAAAAACAACTAATAAATTAGTTTATTTGTGCCCTACATTGTAAGACTTGATATAAGCAGTTAGGTTTTTAATATCAAAACTATCGGTCGCATTGATGCTTTGTGCCAAGTCCTCATCATTATTTAATTTTTGAAGTAAGAGCTTTTTAACTTCAGCAGTTTTTCCAGCATCTAAAGAAACCTCCTGCATGGGGCCAGTTCCGGGTTTTTCTAAAAAATAACTTACTTTCCCCCTTGGGCCGTTATTTACCTGTTCCTCGTTTCTTCTTCCACCACCACCAATGCTGATCCCGCCACCTAAGCCGCCAAATCCACCAGTGCCTACACCTACACCAAATGTCGGTCTCACTTTTACCCTCGGTTGTGCTGCTTGTTCAGTAACGGCTTTTTCTCCATAAGCATACAGGTTAACAGCTCCAGATTCTATCAATTTGAAGAAACGGTATTCCATTTTTTTCTTTACCACAATAGGCTTGCTGACATAGGTTTCACCATTCCACACAAAAGATTGGATATCTTTGGCCTGATATTCTGCAATGGTCTGGTCATCTTGTACAATGGCTACAGAACTGAAATTTGTGCCCTTGATCAGCCCACGGATAAAATTCCCCTCGCTAATTAAAACGGCATCCTGTGCATTTGCCGAAGTAATGATGAAAAGCATCATCACACCTATTAAATTAATCCACTTCATATTGCTGTAAATAACGTAAAATGTTTTAAGATTGTTGTAAATCTACGACAATGAAATACGCGCTGCTAGAATTTTGGCATTTTTTACGCTCACCCCAGTTATTAAAAATAAGCAAGGATAAAAAGATGTTAAAAAGAGATTTTTTGGCTCTTTTTCTTTTGGATGTGTTATTTGCCATTGCTGTAATGTTGGTTTATGAGCTTTTTTTAAAACTAAAGCTCATTAAAGAATACGAAAGTTTCGATTTATTTAAAGAATTTGGGCTGTTTTGGGGCTTAATGTTGGGTTGTGTCTTTGCGCCCGTCATAGAAGAATTTCTGTTTCGTTGGCCATTGAGAAAACGTTATGCCAGCATTTACTTTTGGTTTTTGTCAATTGCGGCAATCGCCATGTCGAACATAGCAGACTTGCGCCTAAACGTATTGGTCTTTACACTTGGATTAGGCGTGGCTATTTTTAGCCATGTCTTATTAAAAAAGCAGAGCCAGACCAAGCAAGCTGTTTTTTGGTATACCTTCTATCCCTTTCTTTTTTATTTTTCTGCCTTGATATTTGGCTTTGTACATATCAGTAACACCAAAGAACTAACTCTAGAAGACCCATCCTTTATATTTTACATTTCTTCTCAGATATTGGGAGGTTTAACCTTAGGTTATTTGCGTGTTAAATATGGTATCAAATACAGCATTTTGTTCCATGCCTGTTTCAATGCATTTGCATTGGGCCTTGCTTTACTTTTCGGATAAATGTTAGGGTATAATTTCATTAAACTATTAACTTTACAAGTTGCTTTCCCTATGATTGGTGTTGTTGCCAAGCATAAGGGAAATTGTTCATTGGTTCAATGGTCATTTGTTCATTAAACACACAACCAATAACGAGCAACAAACCAACAAACAACTATTTGATATGAAAAAACTTTTCCTTTTAGATGGGATGGCGTTAATTTATAGAGCGCATTTTGCTTTGAGCAAAAACCCTCGTTTTACCTCTAGCGGAGTAAATACCTCGGCAGTTATGGGCTTTGCAAATACGCTGATGGAAGTACTGAAGAAGGAAAAACCAAGCCATATCGCTGTAGTTTTTGACACCGCTGCCCCAACAGAAAGGCATACAGACTTTGAAGCTTACAAAGCCCATCGTGAAGCGATGCCCGAAGACCTGTCGAAGGCTTTACCTTATGTTTTCAAACTGATTGAAGGTTTTAATATTCCTGTAATTACGTTAGATGGTTATGAAGCCGATGATATTATCGGTACAATGGCAAAAGAAGCCGAAAAACAAGGTTTTACTGTTTTTTGTATGACACCTGATAAGGATTTTGCCCAATTGGTATCTGATAATATCTTTATCTATAAACCTGCCCGTATGGGCAATGAGATGGAGATCTTGGGTGTAAAAGAAGTATTGGCCAAATGGGAAATCGAAAATGTACAACAGGTAATTGATATTTTAGGGCTTTGGGGCGATGCAGTAGACAATATCCCTGGTATTCCTGGCATTGGAGAGAAAACCGCCAAACTGCTGATCAAACAATATGGCAGCATGGAGAACATTATTGCCAATAGCCACGAACTGAAAGGAAAACAAAGAGAAAATATAGAAAACTTTGCCCAACAAGGCCTGGTTTCAAAAAAACTGGCAACCATTATCTTAAATGTACCAGTTGAATTTAATGAAGAAAAACTATTGGTTGAAGAGCCAAGTAGAGAATTGTTGGAGCCTTTATTTGCTGAACTCGAATTTAGGACAATTGGACGTAGGGTTTTTGGAGAGGATTTTAGTGTAAATGACGGAAAAAATGCAAACCAACAAAAAGACCTTTTTGGCAATGATGTTGCTGCAGCTAAACCAAAAGATTTTTCGGCCCAACCTTCCTTATTCGATACCCCAATTGATGCCAAAAACATCAGCAATACGCCACACGAATATTTCTTGATCGATACCCCTGAAAAAAGAAAAGAATTAATTGATGATCTATTGAAACAGCCAAGCATTTCATTTGATACCGAAACTACTGGTACAGATGCAAATCTGGCAGATTTAGTAGGTTTGTCTTTTTCGATCAAACCAGGTGAGGGTTATTATATCCCCTTACCAGAGGATAGAACAATTACCCAAGCCATTGTTGATGAATTTAGGGTGGTACTTGAGAATGAAAACATTGTAAAGATCGGCCAGAACATCAAGTATGACATGTTGGTGTTGAAATGGTACGATGTTAATGTAAAAGGGAAACTTTTCGATACCATGTTGGCCCATTACCTGATCGATCCAGATACCCGCCACAACATGGATATCCTGTCTGAGAACTACTTGGGCTATACCCCAATTTCCATCACCACACTGATTGGCGCTAAGGGAAAAGGTCAGGGAACGATGCGCGATGTACCCGTAGCAAACGTAGTAGACTATGCAGCAGAAGATGCCGACGTAACTTTACAATTGGCCAATGTTTTCGAACCTTTATTAAGGGAGAAAAATGCGGCTAAATTGGCCGAAGAAATTGAAAACCCATTGATCTATGTATTGGCTGATATTGAAAAAGAAGGCGTTAAGATAGATATTGATACTTTAAATGCCTACTCTTTAGAGTTGCAACAAGAAATAACAAAGGCAGAGCAGAGCGTTTACGATAAAGCGGGCTTGAAGTTTAATCTGGCTTCACCAAAACAGCTTGGCGAGGTATTGTTTGACCATTTAAAACTGGATCCAAAGGCAAAAAAAACCAAGACTGGACAATACCAGACCGGAGAAGATGTATTGACCTTATTGGCACACAAAAGTGATATCGTTCAGGATATCTTGGACTTCCGTCAGATGCAGAAGTTAAAATCGACCTATGTAGATGCCTTACCTTTGTTGGTGAACCCGAAAACTGGAAGAGTACATACCAGCTTTAATCAGGCAGTTGCCGCTACAGGCAGATTGAGTTCTAATAACCCTAATCTACAGAATATCCCAATTCGTACCGAAAGAGGAAGAGAAGTGCGAAAAGCCTTTATCGCCAGAGATGAAGACCATATCTTGTTATCGGCCGATTATTCGCAAATTGAGCTCCGTATCATTGCAGAGATCAGCAAGGAAGAAAACATGCTCGATGCTTTTAGTAAAGGGATTGATATTCACACCGCTACAGCGGCAAAAGTTTATGGCTTAAGCATAGAAGAGGTAGACTCTACGCAACGTAGAAATGCCAAGGCGGTAAACTTTGGAATCATTTATGGGCAGTCGGCATTTGGGCTTTCTCAGAATCTCAATATCCCTCGCAAGGAAGCCGCAGAGATCATTGAACAATATTTTATCCAATACCCGGGTATTAAACGCTACATGAGCGATACGATGAACTTTGCCCGTGAAAATGGATTTGTAGAAACGATCATGGGAAGAAGAAGGTACCTGAGAGATATCAACTCCGCTAATCAGACAGTAAGAGGTTATGCAGAACGAAATGCGATCAATGCACCTATACAAGGCTCTGCAGCGGATCTAATTAAGATTGCGATGATCAACATCCACAAAGACATGCAAGATCAAAACCTAGGCTCTAAAATGACCATGCAGGTACATGATGAGTTGGTGTTCGATGTGCTAATGACAGAAGTGGAGCAGATGAAAGCCATTATCACTCATCGAATGAAAACGGCCATCAAAACACAAGTACCCATAGAAATAGAAATTGGCCAAGGCGAAAACTGGTTGGCAGCACATTAAATAGAAAGGTCGGTATTGTATACCGACCTTTTTGCTTTCAAATAAAAGGCGCTAATTTCAGAATTAAAAATGCGAATAAATTGGTAGATTTATATTGTAATTATGCTAAACGAGAAGTTGGATCATTAAATGGAGGAAAGAAGTATGAAAAAGTACAGTTTAATTCTATTTTTTTTAGTTGTAACCACATCTTTTGCAGTTGCCCAACAAGATACGCTTACGGTATTTCAATGGCCTAGAGGATATCATGTAGATCCTGTACGTTCGGGATGGGATAGGAAGCTCAACCAACAAGACGGTCTTTGGGTGCTTACCCTACATGGAAAAAGAAAGGAACTTAGAGAGAAAATAAGCTTCGAAGATCAAAACCTAGAAATAAGAAAAGGCCCCTATGCCTATTACGAAAATGGGAATGTACAAGAAGAGGGAGAGTATGACAAAGGCTATAAAGTTGGAGAATGGAATTATTACTATGCCAATAAACAACTGGCCGAAAAGGTAGTTTACAGTTGGGACAAACTCAATGGTATGTTTAGGTCTTATTGGGACAATGGGCAGCTAAAGAGCGAAGGCATGTACCTTAACGATAAAAAAGTGGGGATTTGGAAAACGTTTTATAAGAATGGAAGTTTAGCAATCAGAGAAAATCACAATAAATTGGGAGAAGTAACAGGAGGAATCTATTTTGATCAGGAAAAGAAACCTTTGACCCATTTAAGCGATGTTGAGCTGCCTAGTTACCCTGGTGGGCAGGCTGCTTTTGATGAGTATGTTAAAAAAGCAATGAAATATCCGAGCTATGCCTTAAGAAATAAAATAGAAGGGACTGTGCAGGTGAGCTTTTTGGTAAACCAGGAAGGTAAGGTAGAAGATTTGATGCCCATCTCTAACCGCAAGGCAAACGTCGAACTAGAAAATGAGGCCATACGTCTGGTCAAAGCCTCTGGCAAATGGATTCCTGGTAAAGAATTAGGTGAGCCTGCAAACTTAAGAAGAGTGGTTTCAATCAATTTTTCGTTGGCTAATTAATTAGAATTGAGTAACTTCATATAATCTTCATTTTAAACAAGCAACTTTACCTCAACAAAAGAAAAACATTATGAAAAAATTAATCGGTCTTATTGCAATTGCAATATTAGGTGTAAGCACCACTTATGCACAAACCGCAGCTCCTGCTGTAAAACAAGCGGCTAAAAAAGTAGAAGCTGCAAAAGCAGTTGCTCCAGCAGCTAAACAAGAAGCTAAAAAGGTAGAGGCTAAAGCAACAACAACGGCGGCCACAACAACTGCAGCAGCAAAAAAAGAAGTTAAAAAAGTAGCAACAACTGCAGCTGCTCCAGTTAAGAAAGACGGTACTGCTGATATGCGTTATAAAGCAAATAAAGCAGCTAAGGTAGTTGCGGCTGGTCCAACCAAAAAAGATGGTACACCAGATATGCGTTACAAAGCAAATAAAGCTGCAAAGAAAAACTAAGTCATAACTAGTTTGTAAATTAAAAAGGCTCCTGAAATTTTAGGAGCCTTTTTAATTTTATAGGGTTATCGTTTCGCCAATGGCAGGCAACAAAAGTTTTTTTTGTGCCCGTTTAAAACTCTCTACGGCAGTGGCCGAATCAATTTCAATTACAGGAAACGTATCATAATGTACACCGATGATCTGGTCACAATTGATATAGTTTGATGCAATCACAGCATCATCAACATCCATCGTATAATTACCACCAATTGGTAAAATAGCATAATCTAATCTGTAAAGTTCAGCCAATAGTTTCATTTCTATCGTTAGGCCGGTATCACCAGCAAAATAGATTTGTTTGCCATCTAGCTCTAATACAAAACCTGCCGGGTTACCACCGTAACTGCCATCTGGTAAACCTGCAGAATGTGTTGCCCATACCATACGAACGGTGCCAAAATCAAAAGTATGTTTGCCAAAGTTCATCGGATGAACATTCTCTATTCCTTGTTTCATTACCCATCCAATTACCTCTGGAATGGCAATTACTTGGGCATTGGTTTGTTTGGCCAAGGTAATCAGATCGCCCACATGGTCGCCATGACCATGACTTACCAGAATATAATCTGCTTCTATCTTTGTAAGATCTATTTCACTGGCCAATGGATTTTGGCTGATAAACGGATCAAACAAGAATTTTTTGCTATCTGTTTCTAAAAGGAAACAAGATTGACCATAATACGTATATTTCATTTTTATGAGATTTGAGATGTTGGTACTAAAAACTTAGCCTATAATCTTCTGTGTTACTATTTTCTTTAAGATCCGAACATGCCACCTAATCCACCAAGCATGTTCTTGGTTGCGGCCTGCATTTCTGTAGCACTTACTTGGTCTGCCTGTGTTAAGGCTTTATTAATGGCAGTTAGCAAAAGTTCTTCTAATTCTTCTCTATCAGCCTGTTTGTGAAACTCTTCATCAATTTCTATGGCTGTAATTACTTTGTTTGCCGTAGCAGTGATACGGATTGCACCACCTTCAACCTCTCCAAATACAGAGATGGTATCTAATCTTTTTTTAATCTCTTCTGCCTGTTTTTGGGCAGCCATTAATTTATCGAACATCGTTATTTAGTTTTTTGTATAAAATCTTAATCCAAGTGTAAATGCAGTAATATCTTTTCCAAACTGTGCTACAAGTGTAGCTTCTCCATTATTTAAATTGATATTGTAGAGTTGCGTTGCTGTACCTACTCTTAACAAAGCATAGCCTATATTTGTTGCGGGCGTACTGATAATATCAAATCCATTTGCTCCCGTAAGATCAACTTTGAGCTCGCCAACTGCTGTTAATACACCAGTATTCGGTTCTTGTGTGTATAATCTATCTGTAGCGTGGTCAATTACATACAATGTGGTTGTATTTGCCCCTTTAAAATTATTGTTAAATGCAGCAGCAGCTATGGTTACACCAGCGGGGCTCAAACTCGGATCTGCTGTTACAGTAATATCGCTAGGGTCGATCCTTAGGTTTTGTCCGGTATTGCTCACTACACGAAGCCTGTCTGTTACAGGATTAAAATCAAAGCCAAAGCTTGTGCCATTTAAAAGGGTTGCAAATGCCCCTGAACCAACCTGTGTAAATATTGCGGTTGCCAGATCTACCGTATAAAGCCTGCTTGAACTCCCTAAAGCATACACACGCCCATTTAAGGGGCGCATATCCATTCCAACTACGTTTTCGCCGGCTTGTAGACCAACTATAGGAATGCTAATGGGATTTATTGCAGTAGTCGCATTTCCATTATCTGGATTAAAAATCAAAAAATTATTCGAATTGTCTACAGCATAAGCCACTTTATTGGTTGGCATGGCCATGCCTATGAATGAGGCACTGATAGGGAAATTTCCAGCTAATGTTACTTTGCCTGTTGCCAGGTCAATCTGAAATAATTTTGTGCTGTCGCCCACTTTACCAATGGCCAATGCATTGGCGTTATCTGCAGAGATGTCGAAACTTACATTGGTACCCAAATTCTTATCTAAAGTACCAATGGCCACCAATCTGCCATCATTTATGGGGTCTTGTTTATATAATCTTTGGTTTTTAATATCAATATCAAATAAAGTTGTTGTTTTCGAACCAGCTGTATTGTTGTTATAGGCAATTCCAGATATACTGACATCACCCACAATCGCTACATCTGCTGAGATCAGCGCTCCAGTTTCAGGATTGATCCTTAGGTTTTGTCGGCTGTTGGTTACAATCCTGATCTTATCCGTAGTAGGGTCAAAATCTAAACTGGCTGTAGCATCCTGAGCTATTCCTGGATTAAAAGGATTAGACGAAATTGCCCTTGCTGAGCCAGCAGGATCAATTACATAAATCTTACTTGCATTAGTTACGCCATAAAGTTCTCCAGTTGCAGGCCTAAAATCGATACTCAATATTTTTTCATCCTTATCCAATCCAGTGATCACGGTTTTTGTTGGAATTGATTTCACATCTAGTGCATTGAACCGATATATGCCATTATCAGGTGATAAAGCATAAAAAACCTGGTCTGGGCCACTTATGGGCAAAGTGATAGCTTCTTTCTCCTTTTTACAAGAGGCCATCATCGCAAACAGCAGGAACAAGCCGCCAAGGTTAAAAAGAAATCTATTTTTTGAGCTTAAAAACTTCATCATTTTTTATAGGTTTAACTACTCCCTAAACGAAATATATTTACGAATAGTTTGGGTGCAAGATAAGCTTAAAATTTAATTTATGCTCGTTTTCTGGGTTTGGCACGCTCATATTGTGATGGCCATTTTACTTCGTCACCTAGTTCAAATGCTGCATGTAAAGGAAAATAAGGATTTCTTAAGAGCTCTCTGGCTAAAAATATCAAGTCAGCCTCTTCATTTTGCAAAATGGTTTCTGCTTGCTCGGCACTAGTGATCAAACCTACTGCACCAGTTGTTATACCTGTTTGTTTTTTAATGGCTGCGGCAAATTGAACCTGATAACCTGGCGAAAGTGGAATCTGTTGTGCTAAAGTTAGCCCGCCAGAAGAAGTATCTACTACATCAACTCCTTTTTCCTTTAATAAGGCTGATAAACGAACAGATTCTTCAATATCCCAACCACCCTCTGCCCAATCTGTAGCAGAGATGCGTACAAACAATGGATTTTCTTTTGGCCAAACTTCTTGTACAGCCACGATGGTTTCCATCAACAAACGGATTCTGTTTTCGAAACTTCCACCATAGTTGTCGGTTCTTTTATTGCTGATCGGAGATAAAAACTGATGCAACAAATAACCATGGGCAGCGTGGATCTCTACTACTTTAAAACCTGCTTTTATGGATCGGATGGTTGCCGCTTTAAAATCGGCCTTTACTTTTTCTATCCCTTCAATGGTTAAAGCAATGGGTGTTTTATCTGTTGGATTGAACTTTTCTGCACTAGGAGCCACAGTTTCCCAACCGCCATTTGTTACTGGCAATTGTTGCGGGTTTTGCCAAGGGATATCAAAACTTGCCTTGCGGCCTGCATGGGCCAACTGTATGCCTGCTATAGATCCATTCTCGTGGATAAAATCAGTGATTTCTTTGAATTTTTCAATCTGTTCGTCTTTCCAGATTCCTAGATCGGCAATCGAGATTCTTCCTTCTGGCGAAACCGATGTGGCTTCGGTAAGGATAAGGCCCGCACCGCCTACAGCCCTGCTACCTAAATGGACCAAATGCCAATGGTTAGGGAAACCATCTGTTGCTGAATATTCGCACATGGGCGAAACCACGATCCTATTTTTTAAGTCTATGTTCTTAATGCGGATTGGTGTAAAAAGTAATGACATGTTGTGGAGATTTTAGGCAAAGTAACAACATGTATTTGGATTTGTTTCAATGACCGAAAGATATAAACACTCGCATGACATCTGCCCTTATTTCCGACCGAACAACGACTGCTAATTTGTAGCAGATCAATTCATCAAAGCCTTGTTGAACCCTACAAAAAGCTTGAATAGGTTTTCGTAAACTGTAAATGGGAGGGTTTCTGCTTTGTCAAAAACATCGTGGTAAGCAGCAATTCCTCCTTGGGTGTATAAAAAGAAAGCCGGAACCCCTTTTTCGGTAAAGAAATAATGATCGCTATTGGCCGCTTTTCCCCTTGGGTTGATCTTGACCAACAATTTGCCCGTATCATTGATCTGGTTCAACAACGCAAACTCTTTTGGATATTGGGTTGCATTAACAACAGTTGCTCCAGTTTCTCCCGTGCCTACCATATCTACATTGAACATGAACCTGATTCGTTGAAGTGGGATGAGTGGATGTTCGGTAAAATATTTAGAACCTAAGATGCCCGCTTCTTCGCCAGCAAAACAGATAAATGCAATGCTGTATTTTTGAGGATTTGCGGCATAATATTTAGCCAAACTTAACAAAAATGAAACCCCGCTGCCATTGTCGTTTGCCCCAGGGAAATAAGTGTCTTTGCCCATGCCACCTAAATGATCGTAATGGGCTGTCATTAAAATTACAGAATCTGGATTTGTGGTACCTTTTACCATGCCACAAATATTGGCAGCCTTAAATTGAGGTACAAACTCGTTCTCGATATTTACGCTTAAGTTTTTTGGACTTTCGCTCAATGCAGATTTTTTGACAAGAATTTCCGTAAAATCAGCGACCTCCTGTGCTACAGACCAGGTTAATTTGTCTGTGAGCAGGACTACAATCCTGTGTTCTTGATTTAAAAAGGTTAGGCTATCTTTTTGGATCAAGTCTATGGTTGCCTTTATGCCTTTACTTGCTTGGTTGATGATGAAATCTTTCCCTGCAATTAGTTTTTTTCCGTTAATGCTCAATTCCATTTGACCAGGAAAGGTATTGACTGGAAAGGAGAAATTTTGCCTGAAACTTTTGCCCTCCATAGGTTGCAGGCCAAAAGACTTAAACTCCGATTCGATAAAATCTGCAGCTTTGCCCATTCCGTTTTTGGTATATCCCCGTCCCCAAAACTCCGCTGATGTCAGTTTGTTTAAAGTTTGGCGGGCATAAGTTAGGTCTTGTCCGAAACCATTAAAAGAAATGAGCAATAGGAAAGAAATAATAAGAAATCTTCTCATGTGATAAATGACGATGAATAGTTTAACAGGCGCAAGATAAAAAATGTACAATCGAATTTCTTTAAATAAACAAAGCCAGTTTCCTGATCTGAAAACTGGCCTTGCTTAAGGTAGATGTAAAGTATTGTGTTGAGCTTAGCCTTTGGCCAAATAAGCGAGGATCACTTTTTTAATTCCTTCTTTGTTTTTCTCAGAGCTCCAGTTTTCTTTTACGGATTGATCACCCAATGCAAAGAAACGCTCATATAACAATTTGTTGTCAACCTTTGGAGTAAGTTTGATCACATTGTTCTCTGCAAAAACGGCATCCCAAGTTTCTCTGGCATCTTTCCAGAATTTCTCCTGTTGTTTCCACCAAGTTTGTGCGTAGCCAAAAGATTTAGGGTCGGTTTTAATGAATTGCTCCATTCCTTTTTCCATGGCTAAAAGTTTATCTCCATTTTCATTGCGGATAATTTTTTTGTTGTCTTGCTCAAACATCCAACCGTCTTTGGTTAAATAAAGCGTATTGCCACGGTTCAGCACATTGTAGTCGCTACGCTCAGAGTACTCTCTACGTGGAAGTGGAGAATCCGAGTTACTTTGCCACTGGTGTTTACCATCAACATGTACCCAAGTACCGATGGCTTGGTAGCGCGGGCTATCATCAACCTGATAAACTTTTTGGGTCCATTTGCCTTTGATGTCATCAGCTGATAAGGTCACTTTTTTCCAAGTATCGTTTTTATCATAAGCCAATATTTGTGGATCTTCGTAGGTCCAATCTTCTCTCCAATGTTTAATGATCATGCTATCGCCTCTCATTACCAATAAGTGTTGGATCACAATTTTCTTCGGAGAATCTTCTAAAATCACAGCCCATTCTTTGGCAGATGAGCGGTGTCTCTCATGAAACTTATAATCGTCATCAGGAGAAAAGGTTTCTGCATAGTTAAATGTAACCTTGTAAAAACCAGCTAATGCCTTGATGGCGTTACGGTCTTGCTCAAATTTGTTTTGGGCAAAAGCAAAGAAACTTGACAAAAGTAAAATTGCGAGTAAATTTATTTTCTTCATATCCTTATTATTGAATGTTATTTAGAATTGTTCCAAACAACTGCAAATTAACAACCATTAATCTTTATAAACAAATTATTTTTAATTATTCTAAATAAAAACAATTTATGATTTTGATTTTTTTCGTCGGCCCCACCAAATGATAAATCCGGTAATAGGAAGTGTAGCCGCAACAAGACTGGCACAGAAAGCCATTATCTTACCTGGTAAGCCCAAAATTGCACCCACATGGATGTCGTAGTTCATCGCAATTAATCTTTCACCTGCATTCTTCTCTGTGTGGTTGCGTTGGTTCAATAGCTTGCCTGTGTATTGGTCAAATTGGAGGTCGTCCGAATCGTAATAGGTTTCTTCGCCTCTGTAGCCATTGGCATAGATTACGCCTCTTGTACCAGTTGCTGGGCTCATCCCGATTTTATCTGGGTTTCCAAGTTTCTGCTTGGCTGTTTCAAAAGCGATATCGAAAGCATTTGTGGTTGAAGCTTGGGTTGAGTCTGATTTGAATTCTTTAGTTGCTGGTGGTACAATGCTTTGTGAAGCTACTACATAAACCGTGTTCTGAAACCAAGTGAATGCCCAAACCATTCCTGTTAACGCCAAGATTAGTGTGATCAACATGGCATAAAACCCCGGCACATTATGCAGGTCGTAGTTTAACCGTTTAAATTTTGCACTCCATTTGATCTTAAAGCTTTTATCAAAGTTCGATTTTTTAAGATTTTTTGGCCACCATAAGATCATCCCCGTAATCAATAAGATCACAAAGATAAAAGTAGACCAACCTACGATCTGCTGCCCAATGGGATGATTGATCAATAAGCTCCAATGGATGTATTTCACGATATTAAAAAACTCGTACTTATAATCGATCACTTGGGTCACTTGGCCTGTATATGGATTTACAAGTACTACATTGTAATAATCGATAGCGTCGAAATAAAAAAATGCATTAGGATTCCCAGCTTTATAAGTGCCAAACTCCCAAGCCCTTTCGGGATTTTTATAGGTGCTGATAAAACCAACTTTTTTTTCTTTACCCAAAGCCTTTTCCGCATTTTTTGTGAGCTGGCTAAGTGGAAGCGTTTGATGGTTTTTAGGAGGATTGACGAAGATCGCGTCACGATGGATCAATTCATTGATCTCTACCTGAAAAACAAAGATACAGCCAGTTGTTGCGATGATAAATACGATCATACCTGAGAAAAGGCCCAGCCATAGGTGTAACCAATCACTGATTCGCCTAAATCTCGATTTGTTTGTCTTCTTCTTTACGGTTGGTTTTACTAAACCCATTGTCGATTGCTCGTTAACAAAATAACCAATTGGCCTTTTTTAGACCAACTGGTTAAAACTTGAATTTTAAATCTGATTAATTAACCGCAATAAAGTAGGTACTTACATGCCATACTTTATCGTAGGGTTTTTCACCAAGTTTGCCAGGCGTTTTATCTTCGGTAAAGGCCTCTAAAAAGTAATTTCCCTTTTGTTCAGGTTTAAAAACAAACTTTCCTTTCGCATCCGTTTTGGGTTCTTCCTTCTTGTTGTCAGGATGTACAATTGATAATTTTTGTTCAGCAAAAGGAGCCTTGTTGTACACTATTGAATGTGTAATGGCTGTTCCTGTTTTTAATACAGGTTGTTCGGGTCTAAAAGAGAACAATGCATTTGCTGGAAGCGCAACATTTACCTTTGGGGCATTGCCAATGGCCACATTTGCAAAGGCATAATATTCGATTTTGGCACTTTCATAAATGTCTTTCACTTCGTGTACGATGGATAAGATATAAGTTCCATCCTGCTCCGGTGTAAAGGTGGTTTTATAGCAAAGTACAGCTGGAGTAGTTTTTAATACTTTTTTACTTCCATCAGGCGCCGTTAATACCAGACTGAATTCTTTTAAGTTACTGAACCATTTTTTTGCAGAATCAGGTTCTTTCCCTTCATATTCTCCAAAAAAAACTTTTACTTCTTGGGCTTGGCCTTTTTTACCGACCGATGCGGTTTCGATCCACAAAGCATGGGCAAATACACTCGAAATGCTCAAGGTGAGGAGCATCATCAATAGTGAGATTTTTTTCATCATTAATTAGTTTAAAATTTATAAGCAATACTTAATCTGTAGTTTCTTGGTGTTTCTGCCTGCCACGAGTATACGGCCTGCTTGTAATCTGGCGCATTCCAATAATTGGTATAATAGGCGCCAGAGTAGAGGTATCTGTCTAAAATGTTGAATACATTTCCTGTAATTTTTAGGCTTTTGTTTTCCCAGAATAAACCAGCATCCAGTTTAAAATAATCGGGTAGGTTTTGCTCAGAATTGGAACCACTATAGGTTCCCATTGCTCTTCCGGTTAAATAGGTAAAACCACTAGAGATTCCTGTGCCTTTAAGCACACCATCTTGCAAGGTATAGGTTAGCCAAGCATTTGAAGTATGCTTAGAAAAACCAGGTACAACCTGACCTACAAATATGCCGGTTACACCATTGGCTACTTCGGTTACTTTACCATCAGTGTAGGCATAATTGGCAATTAACCTGAGGCCTGCGGTAATTTCTCCCCTTAAGTCGAACTCGATACCTTGTGCCCTTTTTTCTCCAATTACAACGCTAAAGGTTTCGCCTGCTTTGTTAAATGGATCGGAAGTCAGCTCATTTTGTTTGCGGATTCGATAGGCAGATAAAGTGGTATTCCATTTTCCATCAAACCAATCCTTTTTCAAACCAACTTCATAATTTGTTCCAGTAATGGGTTCAACCGAGGCACCACTACGTAAAAATCCACTTTGTGGCGTGAAAGCCTGATCATATACAGCATAAACAGCGGTATTTTTATCTAGAGAAACACTCAAGCCAACACGTGGGGTAAAATGTTTGGCCTTATCTGGATTGGCCCCCCAGGCCGATTGACTTACATAAGTGTAACGTCCGGCAAGTGTTAGGCGTGCCTTATTGTTGAAAAAACCCAATTCGTCTTGAGCATAAGCACTGAGGTACTTCTGGTCCATTAGACCACCTGCTTTGATTGCCCTTTGCAATAAAGGTGTTGCCCTGTCAAAATTAGGATAGCCGTTTGAAGGGAAACCATAATTAGGGTTATTTAGATCAAATGGGGAAGATGGCAGGTCTAAATTGTGCGATTGACCCCAATCGGCCATGTAACTTTTCTTTCCACCATCAAAACCGGACAGGATACGATGTTGGATACCACCAGTCTTGGCTTGTCCGTTGATGAAAAGCTGGGCAAGTTTCATGGTGCTCTCCGCATCCCAAATACCCACATTTCTGATCAATGTGTTATTCGCAAAAATTGATGATGGCCAAGAACTTGTGCCGGTTTGCAGATATTTAGAATAAGCAACTTGTGCCGTTGCTTTCCAAGTACTGCTAAAGTTATGTTGTAAATTAATGAACAAGCTGTGGTCGTTGATCCTTGTTGGTTCTACGCCAGGTTGTGTCAAAGTAAAATCTCGAGGTAAGCTGGCATAACCTTTTGGAGAAAAGATATAATAAGACCCAACCTCTGTCATTTTTGCGTTTTGCCAGGTATATTCTGCTGTAATTTTAGTTTTATCAGTGATTTGATAACTTAAAACAGGGGCAAAGCTATAGCGGTCATTTTTCTCAAAAGGCCTAAACGAACCTTTGTTTTGTACAGCTGTATTTAACCTAAATAAGAGTTTGCCATCTTGGGTTAGTTTGTGGTCAAAGTCTACTGTAGCTCTATACAGGTCGTAACTGCCAACCGTAAAAGCAACTTCGCCTTTGTTAAAACCCGTAGGTTTTTTGGTTACCACATTGTACATGCCACTTGGGTCGCCATTGCCCAACATAAACCCTGCCGGACCTTTTACAAATTCGATATGGTCTACAAAGCTCATGTCTTCGGTAAGCGGTCCCCAGAAAGAGGAAACAAAATTGAAACCATTGCGCATGGCCTGAATTTGGGAGCCACGCATCTTGATGTTGGTATACATATCACCCCAATGCTCTAGCCTTGCTGCACCACTCACATTCCTGATCAAACCGTCGCTCATGCTAATGAGCTGTTGGTCTTTGATCGTTTGGTTACTTACCGTTTGGATGTTCTGTGGTGCCTCTAACAGGGGTTCGTTTAACCTTAACGAAGCCGAAGGCAAACTGACCTTGTATCTATTGGTAATGCCTGCCACGGTGATCACGTCTAATACTTGGCTGTTTTCTATCAATACAAAATTGATTTCCAGTGTCTGTCCGGCTACAACCGTAATGTTTTTTTCTTGTGTATTGATCCCTACAGCGCTAGCGGTAAGGGTGTAGGTGCCAGGTTTTACTCTTGGGAGGTTGTACTCGCCTTTATCATTGGTTGTTGTACCTTGATTTTTATCTTTCAAGCCTATGCTTACATAAGCTGCGGGTTGACCATCTACTGTGGTGATCTTGCCTTTGATGCTGGTATGTTGTTGTGCCTGCGCAAACCTTGCAAAAAGCATAAAAAGAAGTATAAATTTTAAGTGTAGCTGTATTTTCATATCGTTATTCTTATTTGGACTTATTCTAAACAGTTGCAAATTAACGACGCAAAAAATTAACATCCAAATTATTTTGAATAATTCTAAATAAGCTATGGTTCAGCAACTGGATTGCCCATAAACAGCATTTTTGACAAAAAAGCAAGGGATGATGTACAGAAATCAAACATAATTCTGTACAAACTGTTAGGTGTAAAATTAATGCTATGAACATCAGGTCAAATGAACCGTATTGGTTGGTAAAAAATGGTATCCTACAATCTTATCCATCGTTAAGAACAGACATCAACTGCGATGTTTTAATTGTAGGCGGAGGAATTACGGGTGCATTAATGGCACATGCAGCTATCCAAAATGGTTTCAATACCGTATTGATCGATAAAAGAGAAATCGCCAATGGCAGTACTTCTGCTACAACTTCGATGTTGCAGTATGAAATAGATATACCTCTATATCAATTGATCAAAATGATCGGTGAAGAAGGAGCAGTTGCAAGTTACAAAGCCTGTAGAGATTCGATCGGTCGGATCAGGCAATTGGTAGATGAGATCAAATCGCAATGTGGCTTCGAAAGTAAAAAGTCGCTCTATTTTGCTGGGAAATCTAAAGACCTCAACTGGTTAAAAACAGAATTTGAAGCCCGAAAGGAAAAAGGATTTGATGTACAATGGCTAGATAAAAGCCAAATCAAAAAAACTTATGGTCTGATTGCCGAAGGCGGAATATTATCTGCAGATGGTGCAAGTATAGACGCTTTCTGTTTTGCGCACGACCTTCTTCACCACAATACACAAAAAGGACTTCAGGTTTTTGATAAAACAGAATTGGTCAAAACAAAATACAAGCAAGACCAGGTTATCGTTACGACGCAAACTGGAGCATCAATTGTAGCCAAAAAGATCATCTACTGTACGGGCTATGAAACACAAAAAATGTTGCCAGATAAAGTAGTGAAACTGAAAAGCACCTATGCCATCGTAAGCGAAAGGATGAAAGAATTGAACAAAGCGGTTTCCGATACTTTATTCTGGAACACAGATAGTCCTTATTTATACCTGCGGACTACAGCAGATCACCGGATCTTGGTAGGTGGAGAAGATGAAGACTTTAAAAATGCATTGAAACGAGATGCTTTATTAAATAGAAAACAAGAAAAGCTGGTAAAGACTTTTCAAAAATTCTTGCCAGAAACTACCTTTATTGAAGATTTTAGTTGGTGTGGTACATTTGGAGAGACCAAAGATGGCTTACCTTATATCGGCACACATCCTAAATTTCCGAACAGTTATTTCTGTCTAGGGTTTGGAGGCAATGGCATCACATTTTCTACAATTGGTGCAGATATGGTTATAGGAATGATCAAAGGCGAAACCGATCTGCTAAGCCATTTTTTTAGATTTGGAAGATAACGCTTCAACAGATTGGTCTTCAGCATTAAGGAAACGCTAAAAAAATGTAAAAAAATCAGATTCTTATTGCACAACTCAATTATTATTTAAACCTTTGCGCCTCAACTAATTTAATCCTGGTTGGCAAGCAAAAAAATGAGTAAACACATCATCCATAAACTTTCTATTTTAGAAGCAAAGAATATTGCTGCTAATAGTCTGTTTATTGACCGCTTGCGACCCGTATTTTATATCACCACGAACCGGCAAAACTATACGCCGCGTATTTAGTACTTCATACTAATGCCAATGAGGAATTGATCCTCTCTAAAAACCCAATTAACAAGAATACCTTAAATTTTCGTTAGATAATTAATGAATATAAACGATTTTATAGTGCAGGTTGCACTTCCTGAACATCGTGTCTTTGCAGAAGAAATTTGTGATGAAATGCTCGAATCCGCAAAAGCACGAGGAACAGGTATCGCTAAACGTTCTCCAGCCTATGTTGCAGGTAAAATGGAGGAAGGAAAAGCCGTTATCGCTTTTCATCAAGATGGTACATGGGCAGGTTTCTGTTACATAGAAACTTGGAGCCATGGTCAATTTGTAGCCAATTCTGGGTTGATCGTAAGCCCCAAATATAGAAAAGCTGGTTTGGCACATGCCATTAAGGAGGCAATATTTAAGCTTTCCAGAACCTTGTACCCTAAAGCAAAGATATTTGGCCTAACTACAGGTTTAGCGGTAATGAAGATCAACTCCGACCTCGGTTATGAACCCGTTACCTATTCTGAATTGACACAGGACGAAGATTTTTGGAAAGGCTGCCAGAGCTGCGTGAACTTTGAGATCTTAAAGATGAAAGAACGCAAAAACTGCATGTGTACGGCGATGTTGTACGACCCTGCAGAGAAAAAACACGAAGCGGCGAAAGTCTTTGCAGAAGAATTACAGAAAAAACCGGGTTTGTACGAGCGTTTCATGCGCATCAAGCAAAGATTGGTATTGAAACCAAAATCTGGATTAAAATCCGTTTTATTATTGTTTACCCTTTTATTTAAATAGCATGAAGAAGAAAGTTGTTTTAGCTTTTAGCGGAGGATTAGATACCTCATTTTGTTGTATCCATTTGGCTGAAGACCGTGGATTGGAAGTTCACTCTGTAATTGTAAATACTGGTGGCTTTTCTGACGAAGAATTACAAGAAATAGAAAAACGTGCTTATGCTTTAGGTGTAGCATCTCATGCTGTAGTAGACGAAACGGAAAACTATTACAATGGCTGTATCAAATATCTGATATTTGGAAACGTATTGAAAAATGCAACCTACCCACTTTCGGTAAGCGCCGAACGTGTAAGTCAGGCTACTGCCATTGCCAATTATGTAAAAAAGATCGGTGCAGATTATGTAGCACATGGCAGTACAGGAGCGGGGAATGATCAGGTGCGTTTTGACATGATCTTCAACATCCTTATTCCTGGAGTAGAGATCATTACACCAATCAGAGACCTCAAATTGTCACGCGAAGCGGAAATAGAATATTTGGCTAAACATGGGGTTGAATACAGCGCAGAAAAAGCAAGATATTCTATCAATAAAGGCCTTTGGGGAACTTCTGTTGGCGGTAAAGAAACCTTAACCTCGAACGAAACTTTACCAGAAAGTGCTTGGCCAACGCAGGTTTCGGAAACGGAGCAACGTAAAATTGAATTGACCTTTGAAAAAGGTGAACTGGTAGGTATCGATGGAGAAAAATTAGATCCAGTTAGTGCCATCCAAAAACTACAGACCATTGCCCAGCCTTTTGGTATTGGTAGAGATATCCACGTAGGCGATACCATTATCGGTATCAAAGGTCGTGTGGGTTTTGAAGCGGCAGCACCAATCATCACGATCAAGGCCCACCATACTTTAGAGAAACATACCTTAACCAAATGGCAGTTGAGCTGGAAAGAGCAATTGTCTTCTTTCTACGGAAATTGGTTGCACGAAGGTCAGTTCCATGATCCGATCATGAGAAACATCGAAGCCTTTTTAACAGATAGCCAAAAAATGGTGAGCGGTAAAGTATTTGTAGAGTTATTGCCTTACCGTTTCCACATTATTGGAATAGAATCAGACCACGACCTGATGAGCAATAAATTTGGCAGTTATGGCGAGATGAACAATGCTTGGAGTGGTGAAGATGTGAAAGGTTTCTCTAAGATATTTGGTAACCAGGTAATGATCTGGCATAAAGTAAACGAAGAAGCGTCTTCTTAAGATTTGTCATCCTGAGCTTGTCGAAGGATAAAAAAATTAAAAAATGGTAGAAATCCTTTCAAAAGAAAATTGTTTGAACCATTACAAATGGGGCAATAATTGTGATGGTTGGAATCTGGTCAGCAAACCTGAAGCAGTAATTAAGCAAGAATTAATGCCTGCCCAAACTGCTGAAAAACTACACCTTCATGTACATGCCGAACAGTTTTTCTACATATTGAAAGGACAGGCTACATTTTTGATCGAAGGAGAAACGGTTACGGTTGACGCCAATAAGGGACTGCAGATCAAAGCAGGGAACAAACATCAGATCATGAATAACAGTATTGAAGATCTAGAGTTTATCCTTTTCTCTTATCCATCTACTGAACACGATAGAATAGATTATGAATAACATCAGCATTAAACAGATCAATTTGGCAGAGACCAAGCTCGTAGTAGGGCTATTTAACCAATATCGAATATTCTATAAACAGTTATCGGATATTGGAATGGCACAGGCATTTATCCAGGCCCGCTTGGAAAATAATGAATCGATCATTTTTGTAGCGATGGATGATGATCAGCCTGTTGCTTTTACGCAGCTTTATCCTAAATATTCGTCGGCTAGATTGACTAAAAATTGGATCCTGAACGACCTGTATGTGGAGGCAGACTATCGCAAGCAAGGCATAGGAGAAAAGCTGATCAGAACAGCGATGGATTTTGCCAAGAAACAGGGCTCAGGTTTTGTGCAATTGGAAACCGCCGTTGATAACTATACCGCACAAAGTTTGTATGAAGCCATAGGATTTGTAAAACAAGAAGAAGACAAAGAATTTTTTCTTTATAAAATAGCAGTAAACTCATAAAGATGAATAAGATTAAAGCAGGGATAATTGGTGGTGCTGGCTACACAGGTGGCGAGATGTTACGTATTTTGGTTAATCATCCAAATGTGGAGATTGCTTTTGTAAACAGTACAAGTAATGCCGGAAACCTGATTTCTGATGTGCATACCGATCTAATTGGAGATACCGATCTGAAATTTGTAAGCGACATTTCCCAAGATATCGATGTATTGTTTTTATGTGTTGGCCATGGCGATGCAAAAAAGTTTTTAGCAGCCAACCCGATTGATGAACAAATTAAAATCATCGACTTATCCCAAGATTTCAGACTTCATGCAAATGCTCATTTTAGTACTGCTGACTCAGGACTAAAGACTAAAGATTTTGTGTATGGTTTGCCAGAGCTTAACCGAGAAGCGATAAAAACGGCTGCTAACATAGCCAATCCAGGTTGTTTTGCTACCTGTATCCAATTGGGTCTATTGCCGTTAGCGGCTAAAGGACTGATTAAATCTGAAGTGCACATCAATGCCACAACAGGTTCAACAGGGGCCGGACAAAGTTTGTCTGCTACCTCACATTTCAGTTGGAGAAACAACAACTTGTCGATCTACAAAGCGTTTGACCATCAACACCTCAATGAAATTGGAGAAAGCCTACTGCAGTTGCAACCAGCACTTGATCAGACCCTGAACTTCATCCCACAACGTGGCGATTTTACCAGAGGGATTTTAGCAGCCATGTACACCGAAAGTGATTTGACTTTGGAAGAAGCACAAACCATTTACGAAGAATATTATAGCGAACATCCCTTTACCCATGTAAGTCGGAAAAACATCGATCTGAAACAGGTAGTCAATACCAATAAAGCGCTGGTACATGTAGAAAAGCATGGCAATAAATTATTTGTCATCAGCATTATCGACAACTTGTTAAAAGGTGCCAGCGGACAAGCAGTCCAAAATATGAACTTAATGTTTGGACTTGAAGAAAAAGCAGGATTGAGCTTGAAGGGGATAGGGTTTTAGAGTAAAAAGTTTTAAGTAATACGTTATAAGTGTATGCAGAATTTTAAAGAGTTAAAAGTATGGCAGAAAGCACATCTAATTACACTTAGTATATACCAAGCTAGTGCAAAATTTCCTAAAGAAGAAGTATATAGTTTAACAAACCAACTTCGGCGGGCTTCGGCCTCTATACCTGCTAATATTGCTGAAGGCTGTGGTAAGAATACCCAATTGGATTTAGCAAATTATTTAAATATTTCTTTAGGGTCAGCTAATGAGACCGAATACTTTTTGATTTTATCAAAAGATTTAAATTACCTGTCTGAAGAACAATTTTCAATCCTTTCAAATGATATTAATGAAGTGAAGGCCATGCTGATTTCCTTGATAGGAAAAGTAAGAAGTAAATAAGCAACTGGACCTATAACTTAAAACGTACAACTTATAACTTAACAATTATGCAATTATTCGACGTTTACCCACTTAATGATATAGAAATAACCAAAGCAGCAGGCAGTAATGTTTGGGATGCCAATGGACAAAAATATTTAGATTTATATGGCGGTCATGCTGTGATATCGATTGGGCATACCAATCCGCACTATGTAAGTCGTTTAACAGAACAGTTGAACAAAGTTGGTTTTTACTCTAACTCTGTTAAAATTCCTTTACAGGTCCAACTTGCCGAAAAACTGGGGCAGGTTTCTGGTAAAAAGGATTTCCAACTGTTCTTATGTAATTCGGGCGCCGAAGCCAATGAAAATGCATTGAAACTGGCTTCGTTTCACAATGGCAGAAAGAAAGTAATCGCTTTTAAAGGAGCATTTCACGGACGTACCTCATTGGCCGTTGCGGTAACAGATAATCCGAAGATTGTTGCACCTGTAAATGAAAATAGCAACGTAATTTTCTTGCCCCACAACAATGAAGTGGCTTTAGAAGAAACTTTTAAAGCACAAGGTGACGAAATTGCTGCAGTAATTATTGAAGGTATCCAAGGTGTTGGCGGAATTAAGGAAGCTTCTAAAAGTTTCTTGCAAAAGATCCGTTCACTTTGTGATGAATATAATGCAGTTTATATCGCCGACTCAGTTCAATGTGGCTACGGACGTACAGGTTTGTTCTACTCGCACGATTATGCAGGCGTTGAAGCAGATGTTTACACCATGGCCAAAGGCATGGGCAACGGGTTCCCAGTAGCAGGAATTTCAATCGCACCAAAATTTAAACCTTGGCATGGCGAGTTGGGTACCACATTTGGAGGTAACCATTTGGCCTGTGCTGCTGCATTGGCCGTTCTGGAAATCATGGAACAAGAAAACCTAATGAAAAATGCCGAAGAGGTGGGCAATTACCTGATTACCAAACTGAAGAAATTTGAGCAAGTGGTAGAAGTTCGTGGTCGCGGCTTGATGATCGGCATTGAACTGCCAGAAGAATTGGCCCATGTTAAAAAAGAGCTGTTGTTCACACACCACATCTTTACCGGCGAGGCCAAACCCAATGTGATCCGTTTATTACCTGCCCTAAATTTAACAAAGGCACATGCTGATGAGTTTTTAGTTGCTTTTGGGAAATTGGTAAAATAGAGATATAAAAACTGTCATGCTGAGCTTGTCGAAGCATCTTCAAATACAATAGTTATCATTGCAGAGAGTAACTTCCCTTCCCTGTAATGATGAAAGGAATAGAATTTTAAATGAAGATTAATTCTTCTCTTTAAACTTTAGGCAAAAAAAATGAAACTTTTCACCTCTGTACACGATGTTCCAAACATCAAACAATTTGTAAATGATGCATTGGCATTAAAGGCAAACCCTTATGCATTTCAAAGTTTAGGTAAAAACAAGACCTTAGGTTTGGTTTTTATGAATCCAAGTCTCCGCACCCGATTAAGTACACAAAAGGCAGCGCTTAATTTGGGGATGAATGTAATGGTGATGAACATGGATAAAGAAGGCTGGGCACTAGAAACTCAGGATGGCGTAGTAATGAATGGTACAACGGTAGAACATATCCGAGAAGCCGCTGCGGTGATGGGACAATACTGCGATATTTTAGGCTTACGTTCTTTCCCAAAACTGAACAACCGTGAAGAGGATTATAGCGAAGATTTCTTCAATAAATTTGTTAAATATTGTGCAGTACCGGTAGTAAGTTTAGAAAGTGCCACCAGACACCCTTTACAAAGTTTTGCAGATATCATTACCATCCACGAAACCTGGAGCAAAAAATCAGATGGAACCAGACCAAAAGTTGTATTGGCTTGGGCACCGCATGTAAAAGCATTGCCACAAGCCGTTCCTAATTCTTTTGCCGAATGGATGTGTAAGGCACAGCAAGAAGGGATGTTAGATTTTACCATTGCACAACCAGAGGGGTATGAACTTTCGACAGATTTTACGCCGGGGGCAAAAATTGAATACAACCTTGAAACCGCACTAAATGGTGCAGATTATATTTATGTTAAAAACTGGAGCAGTTATAAAGAATACGGCAAGGTTTTGACCTATCCCGATGGGTGGATGATGAACAATGAAAAGCTTAAATTGACCAACGATGCAAAAGTGATGCACTGTTTGCCCGTTCGTCGTGATCTAGAACTGTCATCAGAGATTTTGGATGGGCCAAATTCAATTGTTGTCCACGAAGCAGGAAATCGCCTTTGGTCTGCACAGGCCGTATTGAAAGCGATGTTAGAAAAATTGTAGCTCCAAGGGTCGTGAACACATGAACCTTGGAGTTGATCAACATAAAATATCTTAAACATGAAACAACTAACCATTGTCAAAATAGGCGGAAATGTAATTGATAATTCTGAAAACCTACATCAGTTTTTATTAGATTTTACGGCATTGCCTGGAGACAAGATTTTAGTGCATGGTGGTGGTAAAATTGCAACAGAACTCAGCGAATCGCTGGGTATTGAAGCTAAAATGGTTGAAGGCAGAAGGATTACCGATATTGAAACTTTACGCATTGTAACCATGGTTTATGCGGGCTTGATCAACAAGAATATGGTGGCTCAATTGCAAGCCAAGGGAGCCAATGCCATTGGATTGACTGGTGCAGATGGGAATGTGATCAAAGCTAAAAAAAGACCTATAGATCCAATAGATTATGGTTATGTAGGGGATCTAGATGAAACTTCTGTAAGCATAAATACTTTAGATAGCTTATTAAAAGCAGGTTTGGTTCCCGTAATGTGTGCCATTACACACGATGGGCAAACACAATTGTTAAATACCAATGCAGATACCATTGCCTCTGCTATTGCTGTTGCCATGTCTTCCTTATACGAAACACGATTGGTATATTGTTTTGAGAAAAAAGGTGTATTGAGAGACGTGACCAATGACGATTCTGTAGTGCGAGAGATCAGAGCCGATGAGTTTGAAGGGTTAAAGGCAGATGGCACTGTAGCAGGTGGGATGATCCCGAAACTACACAATGCCTTTGAGGCCATCAAAAAAGGAGTGGCAAGCGTATACATTGGTAAAGCAGATGAACTATCGGAACTAAAAGACGGTACTTTTGGCACAAAAATGCTGAAGTAGAGAAAGCTAAAAGGCGAAAGATTTTTACATTTAGCGAGAAAAGAAGCCAATTTACCTGATAGCGACGAGCACGAAGTAAAGTGGGTAGCCTGTCTGCGGTAGGCAGGATTAAATTTTAATAGCAGAACTGCCATAGCTTTTCAGAAAAATAAACCACAGGATGCCTAGGCATTTTACAATAATCTAAACAATGAAAAAAATAACCATTATCGGAAGTGGAAATATCGGTTTATCATTAGCCAAAGGCCTAGTGAAAGCTGATTTTGCACAGGCTGCTGACATTACGCTTACCCGTAGAAACATTGATCATCTCAAAGCCTATCAAGAAGCTGGTTTCAACATTAGCAATAACAATAAAGCTTCGGTAGAGGCCGCAGATATTGTAATTTTGGCCGTACTGCCACAACAACTCAATGCTGTGTTGGATGAAATCAATACCTCAATAGTTGCTGCTAAACACCTGGTTATTTCTGTAATCTCAGGCGTAAGTTGTGCTGCGGTAAAAGACAAGCTTGGGAATGATGTAGAAGTGATCAGAGCTATGCCCAATACAGCGATTGCAATTGGTCAGTCTATGACCTGTATTGCCAGTGATAATGCATCTACCGCAAATCTTGCTGACATCACCCGGATGTTTGAAACTGTGGGTTCGGTGGTGAAGATCAACGAAGACCTGATGACCTCAGCAACTGCGCTATGTGCCTGTGGTATCGCCTTCTTTTTAAGGGCAATCAGAGCGGCCTCCCAAGGTGGTGTAGAAATCGGTTTCCATGCAGATGAGGCTTTGAAAATGGCCGTGCAAACTGCAAAAGGTGCAGCAGACCTACTTTTATTACACGGAACACATCCAGAATCAGAAATAGATAAAGTAACTTCGCCGAAAGGTTGTACCATTGCAGGTTTGAATGAAATGGAGCACAATGGCTTTAGTTCGTCATTGATCAAAGGCATCAAACTTTCGGCCTTAAAAGCTGGCAATTTGTACACTAAAGAAGGATAAAAGCGTAAGGTTTAAGGCGAAGGGTTTAGCTCGTTTGGTCTTGAACTTGATACTCACTACTTGATACTATGTTAGAAAAAATAAAAAAAGAAATCCTGGATCTATTACAGCAACTGATCCAGATCCAGTCTTTTAGCAAAGAAGAAGATCAAACTGCTGATCTGATTGCACAATTTTTAGAAGAGCGTGGCGTACAGATACACCGTAAACTGAACAATGTTTGGGCATATAACAAATACTTTGACCCAGCTAAACCTACATTGCTTTTAAATTCGCACCACGACACTGTAAAACCAAACTCTGGTTATACCCGCAATCCTTATGATGCGGCCATAGAAGGAGATAAGTTGTTTGGTCTGGGTAGCAATGATGCTGGTGGTTGTCTGGTTGCTTTGATCGGCACCTTTTTATATTTTTATCCGCAAAGCGAGCTAAAATATAACATCTGTTTAGCCGCAACGGCGGAAGAAGAAATCTCTGGAAATAATGGACTGGAATTGGTATTGCCGGATCTGGGAGAACTAGAATTTGGGATTGTAGGCGAACCCACAGAGATGCATCTGGCTATTGCAGAACGAGGTTTATTAGTTTTAGATTGCACAGCGCATGGCAAAGCAGGGCATGCCGCTAGAGAAGAGGGAGAGAATGCTATTTATAAAGCTTTAACAGCCATAGAATGGTTTAGGAACTATCAATTTCCTAAAGTATCAGAGGTTTTTGGACCATTGAAGATGACGGTGACCATTATCAATGCAGGATCGCAACATAACGTAGTACCAGCTACTTGTACTTTTACTGTAGATGTGCGTGTAACAGATTCTTATACCAACGAGGAAGTATTGGAAATTATCCGTGCAAATGTAGATTGTGATGTACAACCACGATCTATTCGTTTAAAACCTTCATCAATTGATAAGAACCATCCTCTGGTGCAGGTAGGTGTTGCCCTGGGCAGGATAACCTATGGCTCGCCAACAACCTCAGACCAAGCTTTATTAAGTATCCCTTCAGTAAAAGTTGGGCCAGGTTTTTCTGGTCGATCGCACATGGCCGATGAGTTTATTTATGTTCGCGAGATTGCTGAAGGTGTTGAAGGGTACATCAATATGTTAAAACCTGTAATCAATGGAAAATAAGCTAAAAGTTACCCTTCAGAATGAGAAGGTGATCTTAAGGCCATTGGCACTCAGTGATGAAGAAGCGTTGTGGCCAATTGCACAAGAAAAAGCGTTGTGGGTATACGGCCTAAAAGACCTTAGTGAGCCTGGTGAGCTGAGAAAATATATTGAAAGTGCCATTAACGATAGAGAAGCGGGTACGGCTGCAGTTTGGGTAATTATCGAAGCAAAGACCGGAAAGGTAGCAGGATGTACCCGTTTGGCAGAAATCAGTTGGAAAGATGAGCGCGGGCAGATTGGTTGGACTTGGATTGGTAAAGACTTTCAGGGCACTGGAATAAATAGAGCAATGAAATACGAAATCTTTCAATACGGATTTGAAACCTTGGGCCTCAACCGTATCGAACTCAAAGCAGACGAGCGAAACCTACAATCGCGTAGAGCAATGGAGAAGATTGGTGCAAAGTACGAAGGTACACTTCGCGAACACATGAAGATCAATGACGGATTTATCAGAAATACCGTTTTTTATAGCATCCTTAAAACAGAATGGCAAGAATTGAAAGCCAATTGGTAGATTTTACAATTCGTTTGCTATATTCGCTTATTAAAATCTCTTTATAAAATATTTATCAAGGCAGAAATATCCATTTCTGCATAACGGTTTCATCCATCTGATGAACCGAAGAAATTCATATTGCTAAATTTTTATAAAGAAAAAAATGACACCACATATCAAAGTTGCCGTAATCGGTGGCACCGGAAAAGCAGGTAAATACATCGTTAAAAATCTATTGGCCCAAGGCTTTTCCATCAAGATCTTACTTCGCTATCCCGAAAAATTCCATATCAGTAGCCCCTTAATAGAGATTGTTAAGGGAGATGCGCAAGACTTGCTTGCAATTAGACAACTCCTTAAAGATTGCCAAGCCATAATCAGTGCAGTGGGGCAACCCGTTGGCGAACCTTCTGTTTTTAGTCAAGTAACCAGAAACATCATACAGGTAATGCACGAATATCAAATGCATCGGTATATACTGATTACAGGCTTGAATGTAGATACCCCATTTGATCAAAAAGGCCCAAAGACGAAATTCGGGACAGATTGGATGAAAACCAACTATCCACTGACTACTGCCGATAAACAGGTGGAGTATGAAACACTAGTAGAAAGCGATATAGATTGGACCTTGGTAAGGTTGCCCATGATTGAGCAAACCGACACGATAAATGAGATAAAGATTGATCTGGAAGACTGTCCTGGAGATCAGATCAGTGCTACAGACCTGGCACTTTTTTTAATCAAACAATTAACTGATCAAAAGTATATCAAAAAAGCACCTTTTATTTCAAGTGTGAAAATGTAGATCAAAAAAAGCGGGCCAATTGGCCCGCTTTTTTATTTTAGTTTTCTTCAGCTTCCTCAAAAGCTCTGATTTCTAAGTGTTTTTCCATATCCAATCGGTTTACACCTTTACTCCACCATTCTGGAGCAGGTTTACCTTTTAACATGTAATCAAAGTACTCCATCATCCTTACTGCATAATCTTTACGGTTTGGTAATTTAGCAATACCATGGTTTTCGCCACGATAAGTGATCATTACTACTGGTTTGTTCAATCTTCTTAAACCATTATAGTACTCGATACCTTGCGTAAAATCTACAGCCCCATCTTTATCATTGTGCAATAATAACAATGGTGTTTGTACCTTTTTAATGTGGTAGACCGGAGAGTTGCGGGCAAAAGCATCCCAGTTATCCCAATAACCTGGGGTTAACCTGCCTTGGCTAGCTTCGAAAATAGCTTGATTTGTACCCCCACTGTTCCAATAGATCAAACTATACATACTGATCATGTTGGTTAATGGTGCACCAGCAGCAGCAGCTTTAAAGATATTGGTTTGGGTGATCAAGAACGAAGTTTGGTAACCTCCCCAAGAGTGGCCATGGATAGCTACATTTTTCTCGTCAACAATACCTGTTGCAATGGCTGCTTTAACCGCAGGCACCACACAAGCAACTGCCGACATACCTGGGTCGTTCAATTTGTATTTGATATCTGGTTCTAAAACAGCATAACCATTACTCAAGTACATGGCTTTGTTAAAGCCACCACCAGGGAAACCAGGCATGGTATAATTGTTCAGCCCATCTGTTAAACGCTCATAGATGTAGGTAATCGTTGGATACGATTTTCCTTGTACATAATTAGCTGGCAGGTACAAAGCAGCTTGTAGGCTATCGCCATTGGCACTTACATAGTTGATCAGCTTCACACCAGATGTCCATGCATATTTAGCCTGGTCTGGCGTGTTCGAATTTACTTTTTTAGGTGCAGCTAAGTCGCTACTTGTACTTGCATAAAATGCAGGCGATTCTTGGTAATTGCTTTTGGTATACACAAAAACTTTTCCGGTTTCAGCCTTTGCAAAGCTGCCGTAGCTGTTGTCGTCCATAAATAAGATATCGATCTTGTTTTTCCCAGCAGGTAAAATACCGATACCACCTTTTTTATCATAGTCGTTAAATACGCTAAAGTACTGGTCTTTGGTTAAGTCTGTACCTTTTTCGTCTTGGTAGATACGTAAACGGCCAGCCACCTCAGATTTTTTGCTTTTCCAGTTGTCAGAAAGCGAAACCACACTTTTGCCATCAGCAGAAATTTTCCATAGGTCGTAGTTGTCTTTGATCAAGGCATATTTAGAATCAGAAGACCAGCCCAAGTTTTGTGTAGCAGGTTTGCTTACATTATGGTCATCCAATGCATCTACAAAAGAAGCCTTGATATTTCCTGTTAAGTTAGCGGTCTGACCAGTTTCTAAGTTGATGCTATAAAATACGCCATCTACATAATAGCTGGCTAGTTTACCATTTGGTGCTAGTGCCAAACGACCACCATTGGTGGCATACATTTTTTCGAATAAACGTTTCTTGTTACCAGTTTTTAGATCGATCAGGTAAACATCTGTATAGCTCTGTCCATCTAGGTTGCCCATCAATTCATAATTGGTATTGTCGTAACCGATAGCATACAATTGCTTAGGTGCAATGCTTACAGAACGCATATTGCTATCTGCCAATTGAGTGAATTTTTTATCTGCAACGCGATAAGAACTCGTATAGTTAAAGCTCTTGTCTCTCATCTCTTGAGTTTGTTGTGCAGACTGTAGTCTTTTGTCTTGCCAGTTCCAGATGATCATATCTGGTTTCTCGATATCTTCTTTTTTAGGCTCTGGTTTGGCTTTGGCCAAGCTGTCGGTTTTTCCTTCTGGTTTTTTATCTTCTTTTTTGGTCAATGTATTGATACCGAAAAATAAGGTAGTTTGGTCATCAGACCAATAAGGACCAGCATTGGTATTGACCCCCATTCCTTTCGGGAAAGTAGAATCTTCAATACCGTTATAAACAACTTTGTTGGTAAGGTCGCCATTGATTTTGCTGATGCCAATGATACTGAAAACATCATCCTTGTATTTTTCATCTTTGTTAGATTTCAATAAAGCAAAAGCATTGCCTACTTCGTTCCAGTTGATGCTTTTGTAAGTCGCTTTATCATTATCTAATGCTGTAGTGATGCCAGTTTTCATGTCTCTTAAAAAGATACCATTTCCATTCTGACCGTTTGCATCAACCGTATAGGCGAATTGATCACCAGCTTTGTTAAACGAAAACTCAGCTACGTTACCCAGGTTGAAACTCTTTTTGGTAACGAGGTTGTATAATAACACATCGGTACCTTTTGCTGCAGTTGGGTCTTTTGGTGCCCCTTCTGGCGCCATAAACTGGATGGCAATCCATGATGGAGAATCGCCAGAAAAACTAAAGGTTCTTACTTTTTCAAACGTAGTTTGTTTGTTGTCGGCCAAAGAAACCAACAATAGTTTATCATATAATGGCTTATTTGCTTTTCTTGCAGCTTTAGCTTCTGCATCTTTTGCGGAAACTTTAAAGGCAGCATATTTAGAATCTTTAGAGAAAGATAGACCACTTGCATTGGCACCTATTGGATAAGAATAGCTAAGGGTATCCAATGTCTTACGAATGGTCATCTTCAAATCACCTTCGGTTGGTCCACTTGCCCAAGCCATCCATTGGCCATCTGGCGATAAAGCATTGCCCCGGTTAAATGTCCACTTGGAGACATCTTTCCAGGTTAGCGCAGGCTTTTGTTGCGCATACGTTTTTCCAACAAATGAAATTGCAAAAACGAGTAAGATTAATTTTAAATTCTTCATGTCTAAGGATTTGTTTCTGCTAAAATAATATTTATATATGAAATTCTTTTATAGGTCGTTTAATTATTTGCAATTGTGTTGCATTTGTGCGCTTGAAATCTCTTCATTCCCTATTCTTGCGTATTATTTGTACTTTTGCAATTATTTTAAGTACTTATCGCGATAGCATTATCTAAAAATGAAGATCTGGCAAAAAAACATTGAAGTAAATAAAGGCATTGAAGCATTTACCGTTGGCAAAGACAGGGAACTGGATCTACAGATGGCCGCTTTTGATGTTTTAGGGTCTTTGGCACATGTAGAAATGTTGGCGACCATCAATTTGTTAAGTGAAGCGGAATTGACAGAAGTCAAAGCTGCTTTAAAGATCATTTATGCAGAGATTGCAGCAGGTCAATTTACCATTGATGATAGTGTAGAAGACGTACACTCGCAGGTTGAGTGGTTGTTGACACAGCGTATCGGTGAAGCAGGAAAGAAAATCCATAGCGGTCGCTCGCGTAATGATCAAGTATTGGTAGACCTGAAGCTCTATTTCAGGGCTTGTATTCAAGAAATGGTAGAAAATACCTCTACTTTGTTTACCCAACTGATCAACTTAAGTAATACACACCAAGATAAGCTATTACCAGGCTATACCCATTTACAGATTGCCATGCCCTCTTCTTTTGGGCTATGGTTCGGTGCGTATGCCGAAAGCTTGGCTGATGATATGGAAATGATGCTGGCTGCCTATAAAGTATGCAATAAGAATCCTTTAGGTTCGGCAGCAGGATACGGTTCATCTTTTCCTTTAAATAGAACGTTGACCACAAAATTGCTAGGTTTCGAACAGTTGAACTACAATGTGGTCTATGCACAGATGGGTAGGGGCAAAACCGAAAGGATCTTGGGCCAAGCGATGTCGTCGGTAGCGGCAACATTGGCCAAAATGGCAATGGATGTTTGCTTGTTCATTAACCAGAACTTTGGGTTTATCAGTTTCCCTGACGAGCTTACCACAGGTTCGAGCATTATGCCACATAAAAAAAATCCAGATGTTTTTGAACTGATCCGTTCACGTTGCAATAAAATCCAGGCCTTGCCTAATGAAATTGCGATGATGACCACAAATCTGCCATCAGGTTACCATCGTGATCTTCAGTTGCTAAAAGAGAATCTTTTCCCTGCAATTACCTCATTGAATGAATGTTTGGAAATGACCACCTTTATGTTACAAAATATCAAGGTAAAAGACAATATCTTGGACGATAAAAAATACGATTACCTGTTTAGCGTAGATGTAGTTAACGAATTGGCCTTGAGTGGTGTTCCGTTTAGGGAAGCCTATAAGATGGTGGGTGAAACCATCGAGAATGGTACTTTTGCACCCAATAAAACAGTTAAACATACCCACGAAGGAAGCATCGGTAACCTATGCAACCCAGAAATTGAAGCCATGATGAACAAAGTATTGGCCCAATTTCAATTTGAGAAAACAAACCAGGCTATAGCTAGCTTATTAGCCTAAATATTATACATAAAACCTATACCAAAATGAATGTATCTGTATTAGCAAACACACTTATCGGCTCAGAAATTATCAAGATCGGCAACGAGGTTAACGAAATGAAGCGAAAGGGTGCACAAATAGCCAATTTAACCATTGGAGATTTTGATCCATCCATTTTCCCAATTCCTGACGCCTTAGAAGAAGCAATAGTAAAAGCCTATCAAGAAGGACATACCAATTATCCACCAGCAGATGGGATTTTGGCCTTACGCGAAACCATTACCGATGTATTGAAAGACCGTTATCAGTTGGATTATACAGTGAAGGATATTTTGGTTGCAGGTGGTTCACGTCCTTTGATCTATGCTACCTACCTGGCATTGATTGATCCAGGGGATAAGGTAATCTATCCGGCACCATCTTGGAACAACAACCATTATTGCCACCTTTCGTCGGCAAATGGAGTTGCAGTTGAAACAACGGTTGAGAATAATTTTATGCCTACTGCGGCTCAATTGAAACCACATTTAAAAGGGGCAACTTTATTGGCATTGTGTTCTCCGCTCAATCCTACAGGGACCATGTTTACAGAGCAGCAATTGGCAGAGATCTGTGACATTGTAATTGAGGAGAATAAGTCGCGCCAAGCCGATGAAAAACCTTTGTACATCATGTATGATCAGATCTATTCGTTGCTTACCTTCGGCAAAGCACATGTAAATCCTGTAAGCCTACGCCCAGAATTGAAAGATCATGTGATCTATATTGATGGGATTTCTAAATGTTTAGCCTCTACTGGCGTAAGGGTAGGTTGGGCATTTGGGCCAGAGCATATCATTGGTAAAATGAAATCACTTTTAGGCCACATTGGTGCTTGGGCACCAAAGGCAGAGCAAGTGGCAGTAGCCGATTACTTTAAGGATAAAACGCAAGTAGATACCTTTTTAACAGGTTTTAAAGCGCAAGTACAAGCAAGTTTAGATGAGTTGTACAATGGCTTTCAACAATTAAAAGCCCAAGGATTTAATGTAGATGCGGTTGTGCCAATGGGCGCCATCTATTTGACCTTAAAAATAGATTATATTGGTAAAACTACACCGGCTGGAGATTTATTAAAAAACAGTGCGGATGTAAACTTCTATTTGATCAAAGAAGCGCAGGTAGCACTTGTACCTTTCTCTGCCTTTGGCAATGAAGACAATATGCCTTGGTTCAGAGCATCAATTGGCGGCTGTTCATTGGCCGATATCAAAAATATGATGCCTAGAATTGCAGCAGCATTAGGTAAATTAAAATAATAACTTATATCAAAGCCTCCTTAAACTAGTTTATTGGAGGCTTTTTTATGCAAATTCCTCAAGGCAAGACGCAAAAGCAATATTTTTTTAAAATAATTTTGAAAGCCGACACATTGTATTATTTTTGATACAAATGAAAGAAGTAAGATCCCTAGAATTGTTTCCCAATTTTTTTTCTTTTCAGACTTACGATCAGAAAAAAAGACTCGCCTTTGCGATATGGTTGTTGATCGCTGTTTTTTGTGTAATCCAGTCCTTGATTACCCATAGATATAACAACTATCTGATATTTGAAAATACGTGTAGAAACCTGATCAATCAGACTTCTTTTTATGCGGGTTATCCAGCCTATCATTTTGATGCCAACCATTATGGACCAATTTTTAGTGTCTTTTTTATGCCTTTTGCGGCATTGCCCAATGCGTTGGGTTTCATGGCTTGGAATCTGTTCAATACCATTGTGCTGTTCAAGGCCATAGAGACCATTCCGATCAAGGATAAACTCCCCCTATTTTTTGTGGCCATTCCATGTATCGCCTCAGCTACGCTTAGTCAGCAGTTTAATCCGGCTTCTGGTGCATTTATCATTCTTAGTTATACGCTTTTAAATAAGAACAAAGGTTTTTGGTCGGCTATGTTTATTGCTTTAGGTACGTTCATTAAACTTTATGGCATTGTTGGTTTGGCATTTTTCTTTTTTGTAAAAGACAAAAAGAGGTTCATTGCCTATCTGCTGTTGTGGTCGGCAATCTTCTTCACATTACCCATGTTGTTTTCTTCTCCTGATTTTATCCTCAATTCTTATAAAGAGTGGACAGTTTCCTTGATCCATAAAAACGCAAGCAATATTGTTCAGAATAACCTAGATATCTCCATCATGGGTTTTATCAGAAGTATTTATGTTAACCATAACTTACCAAATACGGTATTCTTGATTGCAGGGATGGCCTTGTTTGGGCTGCCTTACCTCAACTTCAAAGCCTATCAGAAAGAGGTCTTTCAGGTATTGATATTGGCCTCTACGCTTATGTTTCCGGTATTGTTTAGTACAGGTACAGAAGATTGCACCTACATTATTGCAGTACCTGCCGTAGGGATATGGTATGTGTTAGGAGAGAAGAAACAATGGAAAATCTGGTTGTTATGGATCACCATTGTGCTGACATGTAATTTCCCTTTGCTTTTGTTTCCAAAAGTATCAACAGCGTACCCATTTTTGTTCACCATTATGAGCGTACCCTTCTTCTTGATCTGGTTATTTATACTTTACAAAGCATGTATGGTCAATAGAAGAGACCTAGAACCAGCATTGGCAAGCACTCAAGAAGCATAGTTTTATCACATTTGAGGCAATATCAATCAACAGAAAAAGTTCAATCTAATGACTAATGACTAATGACTAATGACTAATGACTAATGACTATTACTTGAACTCACTCGTTTTATGGAACTCAATATCTGGATAATCACGCATCGTCATGTTGATCATAAACTCGTTATCGGCCAGATAAACTGGATTGCCATCCTTGTCTTCGCCAATATGTTGCTGTTTACGTTTTAAAAACTCTTCCAATTTCTTAGGGTCTTTAGCGGTTACCCAGTTAGATCGGCTGTAACTCAACATCCTGAAATGCGCTTTTGCACCATATTCGTGTTCTAACCTAAATGCAATTACCTCAAACTGTAGGTCGCCTACGGCGCCGATCACCTTACGGTTACCGGGTTGCATCACGAATAGCTGTGCTACACCTTCTTCTGTTAACTGTTGTAAACCTTTCTCCAATTGTTTGGTCTTTAAAGGGTCTCTGTTCTCTACCTCTTTAAAAATCTCGGGAGAGAAGCTAGGAATGCCTTTAAACTGTAGTTTCTCGCCCTCTGTTAACGTATCTCCAATCTTAAAGGTCCCACTGTCATAAAGCCCAACAACGTCTCCTGGCCAAGCCTCTTCAACAATGCTTTTTTCGTTGGCCATAAAGTCCATCGGGTTAGAAAACTTGATCTTTTTGTTGTTCCGGGTATGATAGAAGAACTTATTACGTTCAAATTTACCAGAACATACTCTTAAAAAGGCAATCCTGTCACGGTGGTTAGGGTCTAAGTTGGCATGGATCTTAAATACAAAGCCGCTAAAATTCTTTTCAGTTGCTAAAACCTCACGCTCTTCGGCTTCTCTACTTTTAGGGCTAGGGGCAATGTTCACAAAGGTATCCAACAGTTCTTTGATCCCAAAGTTATTGATCGCACTGCCAAAAAATACAGGTGCCAATAAGCCTTCTAGATACATTTCTTTATCTACGGTGCCATAAACACCTTCTACCAATTCCAGGTCATCCTTTAAGGTGGTTAAAGCCTGTGCAGGTAAAAACTTGGCCAATTGTTCATCTTCCAGATTACCTACTTCAATTACAGGCGTGCTGATCTTGGTTTTATCAGGTTCAAACAGGTTAAGGTGTTTGTTATAAATGCTATAAACACCTTTAAAGGTATGCCCCTGACCAATTGGCCAACTTAAAGGACATAAACTAATATTCAATTTGCTCTCAATTTCGTCTAATAAATCAAATGCGTCTTTACCCTCACGGTCCATTTTGTTAACGAAAATGATCACTGGTGTATTCCTCATCCTACAAACCGACATCAGTTTTTCGGTCTGTTCCTCCACACCTTTTACACAGTCGACCACCAAGATTACGCTATCTACTGCAGATAATGTCCTATAGGTATCTTCCGCAAAGTCTTTGTGACCCGGTGTATCCAAAATATTGATGCGCTTGCCATTGTATTCGAAACCCATTACAGAAGTAGCCACCGAAATACCACGTTGCTTCTCAATTTCCATAAAATCGGATGTACTGCTTTGGTTAGCTTTGTTCCTTTTTACAGCACCAGCGGTATTGATCGCCCCACCAAAAAGCAGAAACTTCTCGGTCAGGGTTGTTTTTCCCGCATCGGGGTGACTAATAATTGCAAACGTTTTTCTTTTTTCTATTTCAGGATTAACCATGGATTTTTTTGATAATGTGGGGCAGAAACTTAATTAAATAGCGAATACAGCAAAGCTTTATAAAAAGCGAAGAGGAAATAATAGAGCTGTAGCTTGTTTCATTGCACAGCAAAGGTAAGGATATTTTAAAAGAGTATAAAGTATAAAAATATTCCATGGTTCGTGTCCACACGAACCATGATAAACATAAAAAAAGCCCCGTTGTTACAACAGGGCTTTTTTACGTATTTGATTTGAATTATTTTCCACCTCTTCCTGGTCTGCTGCTACCGCTTTCTCCGCGGCTGCCACGACTTTCTGAACTGCTACCTGAACTTCTTTGAGGAGCAGATTGTGTACGCTCTACTCGTTGAGGTTGAGGTTGTGGCTGAGGTCTTTCCATTCTTTGTTGTGGCTGAGGTTGTTGCTGTGGAGGCATTTCTCTGCTACGTTCTACTCTTTGAGGTTCCTGGCTTCCGCGTTCGGCTCTTTGTGGCTGATTTGGGTTAGCTTCACGACTTCTATTGAAGATGTCGGGTCTGTTCCCATCATTTTGAGGAACACGATTTTCAGTACCTCTGCTTGGTTGACCGATATCACTACCTCTAGATGGACGCGTTGGCATGTTATCAGTACCTCTTCCAATTATATTTTCATTTCTATCTATTTGACCTACATCGTTGCCACCTCTTGATGGGCGGGTAGACATATTATCGGTACCGTTACTTCTTCCACTTGTGTTTCCGCTTCTATCTATCTGACCAGCATCACTACCACCTCTAGATGGACGTGTTGCCATGTTATCGGTACCTCTTCCATTTCCGTTTCTATCACCTTGGAAAACATCACCTTCACCTCTTGACGGACGAGAACCTACATTTGCATTTTGGTCTCTTCCAACTGCACCACGGGTAATGTTACCTTGTACCGCATTTCTTGGAGCCGCATCATTATTGTTTACGCCTCTAGTTGGACGAGGGTTGTAGATGTCTACACTATTGCGTTCAATTCTCGATGCACCAGGTCTGTTGCTTCTGTTGATGTTATAAACAGTTACGTTTTGGTTAGTTGCACGTCTTACTTCCTCAGCTCTAGGACCAGTATAATAGGTTCTGTTGTTGCGAACATAAGTGTTGTTGATGATAACGGTATTTTGGATATAAACCCTATTTCTGCCTCCATAATAACGAGGGTAGCTGTTGTAATAGATGTTGTTATATGGAATAAAGTTCCAGCACATATCAGGAATCCTATATCCGCTTCGGCCAAAGTTGATGCCTATACTAATGCTTGGTCCTAATGGAGCCCAGCCATAATAACCACCACCACTTCTCCAACTTACCCAAGCAGGTCCCCAAACGGTATCAGGAATCCAAACCCAATCGTTATAACGGTTATAGATCCAACGACCATAGTGGAACGGAGCCCATCCCCAATCGTAGTTAGATACCCAGGTATTGCCATATTCTGTCATTGCCCAACGGCCATTGGTGTAGTATGGCCTAAATTCGTCCTGGTCTACATCTGGTCGCCAGACATATCCATATTGTGGATCTTTGATCCAGGTGCCATAAGGCGACAACTCGTCGTAAAACGATTGTAAGGACACGTCCTCATTTTGCGCCATGACTTTTTGAGTGGTTCCGGTAAGTACGAACATCAGTCCTAATACTACCGACAATTTGATCATGATTTTCATTTTGTGTGTGTTTTAAAATTTATAATTAACCTAACGCTGTGTGTATATCAATTTGAACACCATTTTTAACAAAGGATTAACCAATCCTTAACAAATGGCATTATTACCCTATTTTAACGTGTTTTTTTACACTTAAGTGTTTAAATACAGTACTTTAATTAGTGCTATGGCTGTGCAAAAAATAAGGCAGGCGGAACTAAATTTGCTACATAGGCCAAATCGGCACCCATTATTGGCTTAAAACCGTACTTTTGTAGAAATTAAGTTTAGCTATGCAAAGAGGCACCTTGTTTCTAATTCCTGTTCCATTGGCAGAAAATGCCATGCAAAAATCTTTTACCCCTTTTTTGATTGATACGATAAATGCACTCAAAACCTATATTGTAGAAAATGAAAAAACGGCCCGTAAATTCTTAAAAGAAGCAGGTTTAAAAACGCCACAAAGTGAATTGCTGATCCATGATTATGGCAAGCACAAGCGTGGGAATAGTTTGGTGCCTTATTTCTCGCAATTGATGTCGGGGATTGATGTGGGCCTAATGAGCGAAGCCGGTTGCCCAGGGGTGGCCGATCCAGGTGCGGAGATTGTTGCAGAAGCGCACAAGAGAGGCATTAAAGTGGTGCCTTTGGTGGGACCAAATTCGATGGTACAAGCCATTATGTCTTCTGGTTTTAGCGGGCAGAGTTTTACTTTTCATGGCTATCTGCCTATTGACAAAACAGATCGTGCAAAAAAGATCAAAGAGTTGGAAGTGTTATCAGAAAAGAACAAACAGACCCAATTGTTTATGGAAACACCTTTTAGGAATAACCATTTGCTAGAAGATGTGCTCAAAAACTGTCACGGAAGTACGCAACTCTGTATTGCCTGTAATATCAATGGGGAAGAAGAGTATATCAAAACAATGACTGTAGGTGCTTGGCGAGGTGAAAAAATTGACCTGCATAAAAAACCAACAGTATTTTTGCTGTATAAAGGATAACTTAAATCGGGTAGACATTTTAAATCCTAACCAGCTAATAGCAACTAACGGTACATATTCTTTTGATCGATAAAGGCCAGTACATTGTCGGGTACAAAAAACTGAATGTTCTTGTTATCTTTTAAGGCCTTACGGATAAACGTAGAAGAGATTTCCATTTCTGGCGTATCTGTAAAGGTAATGGAAGGATGATTTTTCCACTCGCTTACCTCTGCTCCAGGTCTTGGGTAAACATAGATATGGTAATCTTTGAGCAGCACCTCAAAATTCTTCCATTTTTTTAAGGAAACGAGGTTATCGGCTCCCATGATCAACACAAACTCCTTTTCGGGGTAGCGTTCATGTAAATGGGTCAACGTATCTATGGTATAAGAGGGTTGAGGCAATTTAAATTCAATATCGCTGATCTTGATCTGAGGGGCGTTTTCTGTTGCCAGCTTGGCCATCTCTAAACGGTCGTACATATTGGCCAACCCACTTCTTTGCTTAAGCGGATTATGTGGTGAAACCACTAACCAAACTTCCTTTAAACTGCTAAAATTTGCCATATAATTGGCAATGATCAGGTGCCCGATATGAATTGGATTAAACGATCCAAAAAAGAGTCCAATTTTCGGTTTACAGTTTACAGTTTTCGGTTCAGGATTTGTAATAGACATGTGAGTTTACAATTATCAGTTATACTGAGCCATACTTTTGTGGATTGTTCATCATATGGTTTAAAAGTTTTCCAATTTCTTCACTTTGGACAACAAGTTGGTCATATTGCTCATTTGTAATATAATCGCATGCTAATGCAAATTTCAGCCATCCTTTAGTTTCACTATTCTCCATGTCACTATCTGATAATTTACTTATAAAGTGAGCCCTGTATATGCGTTTTCTATATGCTTCAATTAAACAAATATTAGTAGATCTTGATGAACGTCTAATCTGGTCAGTTAATGAATGAGTTTCTTCTTTTGGAAAGGACTTACTAATCTCAAATATTGACATCGCCAGTTCGAAGGATTTTTTATATACTAAAAGATCGTTGAAGTCGCCCATGATAAAGAATTTGTATCTATAAATATAGCGATTTAAGCATCCAAAACTGTAAACGGTTAATTGTTAACTGCCAGTTGAAAGAAAGTCTCCAACCAATTTTTCTGCCGCTGCACATGCAGTTTCAAGATCGTAGTTTTTAAGGATAACATCAAATTTATCAGCATAAAGCAATTCCTTTTCTGCCTTTACGAAACGTTCCTGTAACTTCTCTTCACTATCGGTACCTCTACCGGTTAAACGTTCTTTTAAAACCTCTAGCGATGGTGGCTGGACAAAAATGGCCAAGGCATTCTCTTCGTATTTTCTTTTTAAACGCAAACCACCTTCAACATCGATGTCGAAGATCACATGTTTGCCTTCATTCCAGATACGTTCAATTTCCGAACGGAGCGTACCATAAAATGTGCCACTATAAACCTCCTCAAACTCTACAAACTCCTGACGGGCAACTTTATGTAAAAAATCTTCTTTACTGATAAAATAATAATCGTTTTCGTGTTTTTCACTACCTCTTAACTCGCGGGTAGTGGCTGAAATAGAAAAACTTAATTGTGGAAATTTCTTTAGTAAGTGTCTAACTATAGTGGTTTTGCCAGCTCCTGATGGCGCAGAGAATATAATGAGTTTGCCTTGTTTCATTTTAATTGGAAAGTTGAAAAGCTAAAAAGTTGGAACGTTAAAACATTTCAACCTTGAAACTTTACAATACATTTAGTAATTGTTCTTTAATTTTTTCTAGTTCTTCCTTCATACCAACTACCAATTGCTGTATCTGTGCATCGTTAGCTTTGGCACCCATTGTATTGATTTCTCTACCTATTTCTTGAGAGATAAAACCTAATTTTTTACCATTGGCATCTTTACTTTTCAAGGTTGCCATAAAGTAATCGCAATGACTTTTTAAACGGGTTTTTTCTTCGGTAATATCTAGTTTATCGATGTAATAGATCAATTCTTGCTCAAATCTGTTTTGGTCTACATTTACCTTGCCTACCGCATCTTCTAGAAATTGGGTAAGCCTAGCTTTAACCTGTGGAACCCTTAAAGGAGCAAGGTGGTCTATCTGTGCAAAAAAATCAAGGATGTTTTGGATTCGAAGTTCCAGGTCAGCTCTCAACACATTTCCTTCATCAACCCTGAACTGGTTAAAGTTGTTTAAGGCATTTAAAAAAGTTTGATGTAATACTTCCCAGTCGTTTTCGTCAACCTCTTCTTCCGTATAAGTAATTACTTCTGGAAAATTCAAGGCCGTTTGTAACAGGTTGGCAGCATTTGCACCTAAAGTGTTGTTGATTTCTTCTAGCTGTTTGTAATAACGTGTCAATAAAGCGGTATTGATGGTTGCCCCTTTTTGGTTGTCGTCACTACGCTCAATGTTGATGGCCACATTAACTTTTCCACGTTCGATCTCTTTGCTACAAATATTGCGCAACAAAAGTTCTTTGTCCGAATAGGCTCTTGGTAATTTTAAATTCAGCTCCAAAAACTTAGAGTTTAGGGATTTGATCTCTACTGCAAACTTAACGTTTTGATGATCCGTAGCCGCTAAGCCAAAGCCTGTCATTGATTTTATCATGTGCAAAGATAGTAAAAAAGGTATAAGGTTTTAAGACAGGACAAAGAAGGTTTTAATTTCAGTGCCATGCACTTAGCTATGCTTTAAAATGGCTTCTTCCATTAAGTCGAATACTTTTTGTTTGAGTTGTGGTAGGTCTTCCAATTGCAGGCCCTTTACGGGTACCGCCGGAATAAAAACAGTTGTCAGTAGCCCTGGATGCGCATTTAAAGGTTTGATTCGAGGTAAAAGATTTCTATTGTTCACCATTACAAAAGGGAGTAGGGGTGTTTGCGTTTCAATGGCAATCCTAAAAGCACCATCATAAAACTCACTCAATGGTTGGGCGGTTTTGTTCATTGTTCCCTCTGGAAAAATAAGGATCGATTGCCCTTTTTTAATTTCTTTTTTAAGTGCTGCTACAGATTGCTCCCTGCTTTCCTTGCTACTTCTGTCGATCATCACCACTATTCTTTTATAGATCATTCCGAAAATGGGCACCTTGGTCATTTCCACTTTACCCAATGGGCTGAAATATTGTGGAACACTGATACATACAGCAACAGCATCTAGATAAGAACCATGATTGCCCACATAAATATGTGGTACTTGTTGGTTGATCAGCTCTTTATAGAGTGTTTTTACCCAAAAACAAGAGAGTATGCTAAAGGCCCATGCCCAACACCTCAACAGCAATAAAATGGTATGTTTGCCAGCCTCATTGCGCAGTATGGCCGAAGCCAGTAGCACAAAGGGTAAAACGATCAGCATCAACGTGATAAAAATCAATGCGGCATAAACTAAATATAAAATGGCTAAAACCTTTCTCATTAAATTAACGTTTTTTAACGTAATTGGTTAACAAACAATCCTTAAGTTTACAAAATAAAAAACTTACTCCCTAATGCGCCTCCTCCGTTTAGTTTTTTTAGGCATGCTATTGGCGTTGTTGTTTGATGCTAAACAAGGTGTTGCACAAGAATTTAAGTTGAAAGGAGCAATATTTGAATACGGGTCAAAAATTAGGATTGGTCTTGCTGTAATTACCAACAAAAGAAACCTAAGTAGCGTTGGCAGCAACGATATCGGGCTGTTTGAAATCAAGGCGATGGTTGGAGATACCATAGTGATCACCAAGCGAAGATACAACGACCTGCAGCTGGTTGTAGGTTCGACCAAAGACATGGTCCTTTATTTGAAAAGGGAAGAGACTTTAAGAGAGATTGTTGTTCAGGGAGAAAGTAAAAAACAGGCATTGGATGCCATAGAGAAAGACTTTAAGGATAAAGGGTCTTTTTATGCAGGAAAGCCGCCAATCGCTTTATTGTCGCCATTTGGAGGAAGCCCACTCACCTTTTCTATGAACTTTTTGGGAAAACACCAAGGGATGCCCGTAGATTTAGAAAATATCGTGAAACTGAACTGAAAGAATCTTATACGGATGGATTTTTTAACAAAAAGATAGTTCATGAAAATACTGGGTTAGAGGGAAAGGAATTGGAAGATTTTATGCTCAATTATCGTCCTGATTACGAAAAAACAAAAAATTGGACGGTTTATGATGGAATGAAATGGATCAAGGATTCTTATAAAAAGTATACGGCAACTTTAAAATAGCCGTTTGATAATAATGACTAAAACCAGATTTATACTGATCTTTTTTTTAATATGCTGCTTTTGGGGGTTGAGCTTAAAGGCGCAACAAGAATTTACCCTTACTGGTGCAATTTTTGAAAAGGGAACAAAGCTCAGGGTTGTATTAGCCGAAATTACCAATAAGCGCAACAAATACAGTGTAGGTAGCAATGACATGGGCATTTTTGAAATCAAAGTGGCCGTGGGCGATACCTTAGTGATCAACAAACGCGGGTTTAACGATTTAACAGTGGTGGTGCCTACTACAAAAGACATCGTGGTTAATTTGGTTAGGGCAGAAAACATGTTGAATGAAGTGGTGGTCTATGGGGAGACAAAGAAACAGTCTTTAGATGCGATCAAGAAAGACTTCAAAAACAAAGGCTCTTTTTACGCGGGCAAACCTCCGTTTCTATCTTTTTTGTTTACGCCTTTAACGGCATTGTACGAACTGTTTGGCAGAACGCCCAAAAATGCCCGAAGATTTAACAACTATTACAATACAGAAATCCAGCAGACACATATTGATGCTTTTTTTAACAAATCGATCATCAATAAAAGAACAGGCCTAGAAGGAAAACAACTGGAAGACTTTATGCTCAATTACCGCCCAGACTACGAAAGGGCAAAAAACTGGACGGAGTACGATGGTAACAAATGGATCAAGGACTCGTATAAAAAATATACAGATACCTTAAAAACTCCAATCAAACAAAACAATGCACAACAGCACTAAACTTGGTCTACTCAGCTTTATCGTATGCTGCTTTTGGGGTTTAAACCTCAAAGCCCAACAAGAATTTACAGTAAATGCCGTAGTTTTTGAGAAGAACTCTAAAATCAGATTGACAGAGGCCACTGTATTCAATAAGCGGAATAAATACGTAGCGCTTACCAACGGCATAGGCCTGTTCAATATCAAAGCTGCTGTTGGCGATACCTTGGTAGTGACCAAACTGTATTATGATGACGCAAAAATTGTTGTTGGCTTTAGTAAGGATATGGTAGTCAACCTGACCAAAAATACCAATATGCTAGATGAAATCGTGGTCAATAAAACCAGGGTGATCGATGAAATTAAGAAAGACTATAAAGGTGGTGTTCCTACAGGAAAGGTATCGGTTTTGTCTTTTTTATCGCCTTTAAGTGCCATTTATGGATTAACCAGCCGTGATGGTAAGAATGCCCGACGCTTTAGCAGGTATTACAACAATGAACTGCAGCAATCTCATGTGGATGCCTTTTTCAATAAGTCGATTGTAAGCAGCAATACAGGGCTGAAAGGAAAAGAATTAGACGATTTTATGTTTAATTACCGTCCAGATTATGAAAAATCAAAAAACTGGACCACCTACGATGGCATCAAATGGATCAAGGATTCTTATAAAAAGTATTCAGATACCGCTAAAAAAGTAAATTAGATCGCTAGAGATTCGCAAGCCTTTTCTGCAGCCAGTTTTTCCGCATTTTTCTTGTTGTAATCTCTTCCAATACCGTGGTTTTCGCTATCGATAATGGCATGGATGGTAAATAGTTTGGCACTTTCTCCTTCACCGTTTTCTACCATATCAAAAGAAATATCCTTACCATGGCGTTGGCACCACTCGATCAGTTTGCTCTTGAAATTCGTTTCCGTCATTTCTAAAGTATGGATGTCGATGTAAGGTTTAACGATGCGCCGCAATAAGAAGTTTTTGGTGAAATTATAGCCTTTGTCCAGATATACTGCACCTACCAATGCCTCAAAGGCATCACCAAGCATCGAATGATGTTTGGTCTGCACATTAACGGTCTTTTGGTCAAAAATGATCAGCTGATCAAAACCCATTTTGCGGGCCAGTTGATTGAGGTTGGCCCTGTTTACGATTTTTGAACGCATTTCTGTCAAAAAGCCTTCTTCTTTATAAGGATAACTTTTAAACAACAGTTCAGCGATTACCGCTCCGAGGATGGCATCACCTAAAAACTCTAAACGTTCGTTGCTACTTCGGCTTCCATTCTTCAAAACTTTAGCTACAGATCGGTGTCTGAATGCCATTCTGTACAAAGTCACATTTCCTGGCACAAAGCCTAAAATGTTTTTCAGTTTTTTTACAAACTCTTTGTTCGGCGATAGGTAAAGTTTATATAAATCGAATAATGGCATTAAATTTTTCTACAAAAAAATAAGGACTAACAAAGTATAATATATTTAAATATACAATCAAATATCAACAAAGATAGTTTTTTAGGTTACTCCTCGTATTTTTTGAAAATAACAGATGCATTATGACCGCCGAAGCCAAACGTGTTGCTTTGTGCAGCACGAATAACACGTTTTTGAGCCTTGTTAAATGTGAAATTTAATTTCGGGTCAAACTCTGGGTCATCTGTAAAATGGTTGATCGTTGGCGGAACAACATCATTTTTAACAGCTAGGATAGTTGCAATAGCTTCAATAGCACCAGCAGCACCCAATAAATGGCCTGTCATCGATTTGGTAGAACTGATGTTCAATTTATAGGCATCTTCGCCAAATAGATCAACAATGGCTCTACTTTCACTAATGTCCCCAAGCGGGGTAGAAGTACCGTGAACATTGATGTAATCAATATCCGCAGTAGTTAATTTAGCGTCTCTTAATGCATTGGTCATTACCATCCTTGCGCCCAATCCTTGTGGATGTGGAGCAGTAATGTGGTTGGCATCAGCACTCATACCGCCACCTATCATTTCTGCATAGATTTTGGCACCACGTGCTTTAGCATGTTCCAGTTCTTCTAAAATGATGGTTCCTGCACCTTCGCCGGCAACAAAGCCTTCACGGTCTTTATCAAAAGGACGCGATGCGGTTTTAGGGTCGTCATTTCTTGTAGAAAGGGCATGCATGGCGTTGAAACCGCCAATACCTGCTTCATTGATGATGGCTTCAGAACCACCGCTGATGATGATGTCGGCAATATCCAAGCGGATATAGTTGAAAGCATCGATCATGGCGTTTGTAGAAGAAGCACATGCAGAAACAGTTGCAAAATTTGGTCCACGTAAACCATATTTGATAGAAATATGGCCCGGAACAATGTCAATAATTACTTTAGGAATGAAAAACGGATTGATACGAGGTGTACCATCGCCCAAAAAGAAAGTTTTCATTTCTTCCTGAAACGTTTTAAATCCGCCTATGCCCGATCCCCAGATTACACCAACACGGTTGGTATCGATTTTTTCGAAATCGAAATTCCCATCTTTTACGGCTTCAGCTGTAGATACCATGGCATACTGCACAAATGGATCTAACTTACGGGCTTCTTTTTTATCCAAATGGTCTTCTGGATTAAAGTTTTTAAGCTCGCATGCAAATTTTGTCTTGAACTTTTCAGTATCAAAACCTGTAATTGGCCCAGCGCCACTCACACCATTAAGCAACCCATCCCAAAATTCTTGGGTGGTATTGCCAATTGGAGTGAGTGCACCTAAACCTGTAACTACTACTCTTTTTAATTCCATTTATACGTATTATACGGAAAGCGTATTTATTACTTAACGTTTTTTTCTAAATAAGCAATTGCTTGACCAACAGTACCAATGGTTTCTGCCTGATCATCAGGAATTGCCACATTGAATTCTTTTTCAAATTCCATAATCAATTCTACAGTATCCAAAGAATCCGCACCTAAGTCATTTGTGAAAGACGCTTCTGGCGTAACTTCGCTTTCATCAACACCTAGTTTTTCTACGATAATAGCCTTAACTCTTGAAGCAATATCAGACATAATTTTATAATTTAATGGTTAAATAATTCTGTGCAAAGAAAAATAAATTCTAACACTTTTCAAATGTTTTTATTTCTCAATCAATTTTAATGTTTTTATTTCAAACTTAATGTAAAATTAGTTTTATAATTTCGTAATTCTAAAAAAAATATTCTGTTTTGAACAAAACTTATTTAAAACTCTCTTTAGACCTCGACTTTGTTTTAATTGCCATTACGGCCGCAGCCAAAGATTATATGTTGTGCCATAAAATAAATAACAGCTTGGAGTTTAACTTCGAAAAGGCTGAGGATCATGAGGTTTACTATAATGTTGACGAAGCTCCACTGGCATTTTCACGCTTCTATTATTTTGTAGAACAGGGCGAAATAGAGTACTACTTGGTGAGCAACAGAAATAGCGAAGGATTTTTAATTCCGGAGATGAACAAGGTAGATTATTTTATCATTATCCATCAATATATAGACAAAGAAGACCTTAATTTTATTTTAACCAGATTAAATAAACTGCCTGATATACAGGTGGCTGCGCAGATAGATCCGCATAAATTAAAATCGAGAGAGAATTTAGTAATGTAAATTTTATATTGTTCGTGTATTAAATACACTATATTTGAATCTTAATAAAATTGAAATAGAACATAAACATTTAGATAAAACATGGTTATTTTCAATAAATTTCCGTTTTTTATCTCATCGCAATAAAAAAATAATAAATGAAACCTTTTCATTCAAGAACTAAAATCGTAGCTACTTTAGGTCCAGCATCAGCCAAACCAGACGTTTTGTATAGTATGTTCAATGCCGGATTAGATGTTTGCCGCCTTAATTTTTCACATGGTTCTCAGGCTGATCATCAAGAAGTGTTGGATACCATCCGTAGCATCAACAAAAAATATAAATATAATGTAGGTATCCTGGCCGATCTACAGGGACCAAAAATTAGAATCGGAACCGTTAAAGATGGTGGTATCCATTTGGTTAACGGTAGTCGTACGGTAATTACTACAAAAGAATGTGTAGGTAACGAAGAACGCATTTATATCACTTACGAGAACTTTCCACAAGATGTGAAAGCAGGAGAAATTATCCTTTTGGATGATGGAAAACTACAGATGAGGGTGATCGAGACCAATTACAAGGATGAAGTTGTCTGCGAAATTGTTCACGGCGGTATCTTAACCTCTAGAAAAGGAGTAAACCTTCCAAATACTAAGGTTTCTATTCCTTCTTTAACGGTAGAAGACCGTAAGAACCTAGAATTTGTATTAGAAAACAACGTAGAATGGATCGGTTTATCTTTTGTGCGGAATGCCGAAGATATTATCGAGCTGAAAGATATCATCAAAGCTAGAGGCAAAGCCGCTAGGGTAGTAGCCAAGATCGAGAAACCAGAGGCGATCGCCAATATCGACGAGATCATCGCTGTTTCTGATGCTATTATGGTGGCCCGTGGCGATCTTGGAGTTGAAATGCCAATGGAAGAAGTGCCATTGTTGCAAAAAATGATCGTACAGAAGTGTAGAGCGGCATCTAAGCCAGTTATTATCGCTACACAAATGTTAGAAAGTATGATCACTACACCACGTCCAACACGTGCAGAAGTAAACGATGTGGCCAATTCGGTACTAGATGGTGCAGATGCGGTAATGTTAAGTGGTGAGACTTCGGTTGGAGAATTTCCACTGATTGTAATCGAAACCATGCAAAAAATCATTTCGAACATAGAAGACAACAATTATCCTTTCCACCCAGAAAAATTCTTAAAGCCTAAGGCAGACAGTTTCTTGAGCGATGCAGTTTGCGATTCAGCTTGTTTCCTTTCTAAACAGACCAACGCAGTTGGTATCGTATCGATGACCTTGAGTGGTTATACTGCTTTTGAAATTGCCAGTCACCGCCCACAATCGCCAATATTTATCTTTACCAGTAATGAGACCCTATTGAACACTTTGAGTTTGGTTTGGGGCGTTAGGGGTTTTTATTATGATAAATTTGAAAGCACCGATAATACCATTACCGAGGTTAACGATTTCTTGAAAAAGAAAAAACTGATCAAAAAAGGAGATGTGATCATCAATACCGCAGCGATCCCGATGGAAGTTAAAGGTAAAACGAACATGTTGAAGATTACAGTTATAGATTAACTTTACCTATTCTTTTGATAAAGACATGCCCTTGTTTATACTTGGGCATTTTTTTTTTGCCCCACAACGGAGAGATGTCAGAGTGGTCGAATGAGCAAGCCTGGAAAGTTTGTATACTCGCAAGGGTATCGAGGGTTCGAATCCCTCTCTCTCCGCATAAAAGTCTGTAATTTTAATTACAGACTTTTACTTTTTAGGAGAATATAGGACTGAAGAAAAACTATATTTAACGGCTATACCAATTTACACAATACCACAATGGAGAAATACAAATCACCAATCACGGGACATCTGGATATAAAAATAGTTCACAATGAAGATGAGTTTGATGGTGAGATAATATCTTGGAACGATATTTTAATTCATGGCGATCCTGCAGGACTAAGATCTTTGGCAATCCTCTTATTGAAATTAGCAGACCTCGATCAAAATAGTATTGCAGGTCTTCCGGTCGGAGCTAGGGAGCATTACCATTTGAGGCCAAAGCTTGAATTGTCAAACAGTTCAGAACAAGTTATTTTAGGCAGACTGGATGCTAAAGGCACAGGTGCTTTTTATAATAAGTATATTCCCAAAGAAAAATAAAAAAGAAGTCCTGTTACCACACATCCAAGTATATGGAAAACAAAAGATCCTAAAAAAGCCCGATCAATAATCGGGCTTTTTTTATTTATCTGGTTGATGTTATTGCAAATTATAGGTTATTAAATGGTTGATTTAGTGATGGTAATGGTTATTTTGATAAAAAATTTAAATATTTAATAAAGAATTTTGCAACAATCCGGCATTTCTGATGCCTTTAATGTAAAGAACCTAAAACTATCGATACAATACGGTAAATGAGTACACAACAGAACCTTATAGCCATGTGCAAAGAGGGAAACCCCCATGCGTATACGGGGCTCTATAACCAACATGCTAAATATGTCTATAATGCAATCTGTAGGTATGTAGAACACACGGCCGAGGCTGAGGATATCCTGCAGGAAACCTTTGTAGATGCTTATCGGGATATTGGTGATTTAAACAATGCGGATAGTTTCGGGGGCTGGGTAAAAAGAATAGCGATCAATAAGGCGATCAACTGGTTGCGTAAAAAGAAGCTGATGTTGATCGAATTAGAACCAGAAAAAGCCATTATAGATGAAGACCCGATTGATGAAGATGATTTTGAGTATACGATGAGCAAAGTGAGTGAAGCCATTGAGGCGCTTCCGATTACCTACAGAACGGTTTTTCAGCTTTATGCCATTGAAAATATACCACAGCAAGAAATTGCACAACTACTGGGTATGACGCATACAGGTGTAAGAACACAGTATTTCAGAGCAAAGAACAAGCTTTTGGAAACATTAAAGGAGGGACAATATGAAAGGTAAATTAGAGAAATTTATAGACAGCAATAATGAGGCATTTGATCATCGCAGCCCAAATCCATTGGTATTGGAGCGGATCAAGCTTCAAATGCAAACGGAAAGCCCTAAAAAACCGAAAAAAGGCATTGTAATTTCTTTCCAAGCATTACGATGGACTGCGGCAGCCTGTTTCGTATTGGTATTGGGGGCTGTGTTTTGGAAATTGAACGAAAGCAATATCCCTAAGGATTCAAAAATGTTGACTAAAGCGGCAGTTAAAATTCATCCACAGGTACCAACAAATGATACGGGTACAAACCCACCTTTAGATGAGGTAGCACAGCAACCCTTAGTTAGAGAACATCAATTTGAGGGGGTAGATCATGATATGGCTAATCGAAAAGCGCAGTTGAAGCAAGTATTAGGAGAAACTGCCTCTGCCTCTTACAAACAGGCTTTGTTTGATCAACTGGGGGACGAGGAATCACCAGCCAACCGCATTCGGGTATTGTCGGGTACTGAGCGATTGAAAAACATGAGCCGTGATGTGGTGGATGTGCTGGTTCAAACAATGAATGATGATCCAAACACTAACGTGAGGTTGGCAGCATTGGATGGTCTAGCCAAATTTTACAGGGAAAGTTATGTTAAAAAACAATTGATCAGTTCTTTAAAGAAACAACAAGACCCAATGGTACAGATTGCATTGATCGGATTGTTAACTAGGATGAAGGAATCGGCCATCCTCTCAGAACTAGAACAAATGGTTAGAGACAAAGATACCATGGATGCAGTTAAAGAAAGAGCTTATACAAGTATGTTCGAACTGAAAGGAACTTAACCAGACCAAAACGGGGCTATTGAACTCCAAAATATTAATCAGAAACCACAACAATTATTAATCATACAAATATTTAATACAAAATGAAAAAGAGAATACTAACCCTATTAATTTGCTTGAGCGCCTTTGGTAGTGCTTTTGCACAAGAGTTTAAAGTAGCCAAGACAAGTGGCAAACTGGTGATCAAACTATCGGCTGTTACCGTAGAAGGTTACGATGGAAATGAAGTTGTTTTTAGCACACCAAGCAAAAAAATTGCTGATGAGCGAGCTGCTGGTTTATCAGTGCTTAGCGGTACGGGTATTGTTGACAATACGGGCATCGGTATTAATGTAGCAGATAAAGGAGCTACCTTGGAAGTGAATGAGGTGGCACCTAATTTGGGCAAGATCAAAATATTGGTGCCCCGAGGCATGAGTATTTCTTATAACTGGCAGAATATGATCAATGCAAATAAGATTGTCTTCAAAGACATCCAAAAAGAGATCGACATCTCGGCAAGAAACAATACGATAGAACTGGAAGATGTAAGTGGACCAATAAGCGTTAATAGTATTTATGGTTCGGTTATAGCCAAGTTTAAGGATAAAATTACCGGACCAATTACGATTGCCTCTATGTACGGTAACGTTGATGTGTCGGTACCATTGGCTACCAAAGCGAGCTTGAAGCTCAAAAGTTCTTATGGTTATGTTTTCGCAGCTTCTGAGATGAAGATCGAGCTAAAAAAGCGTACTGAGGATGGAATGGTTGAATATAACAGTAGTAATATTGTGGGCACTTTGAATGGTGGAGGAATCGAATTTAACCTAACCTCTGAGTACTCAAAGGTATACCTGAGAAAAGGAAATTAATTGTACTTCATCCATATATTAACTTGAATCACATGAAAAATAAATTGATCATGATCGGCTTAGTGCTATTGGCACCAATGGTTACCTTTGCGCAAACAGTTATCAATCGTACTTATCCCATTAAGGCAGGGCAGCAATTGTCCTTAAAATTTGATTACCCAGTTGTGAAAATCAGTACCTGGGATAAAAATGAGGTGTCTGTAACAGCTAAGGTAAGTATCAATGGTGGTGAACATGATAGTGCTTTTACCCTGCAAGACCAAACTACAGCCGGAACTTTAGAGATAAGTGACCTGATTAAGGACAAAGACAAATTGCCACGTAGGTATACGATATGGCAAGATGGGCAGAAAACTACTTTTAAAACATTGGAAGAGTTCAAGGCTTATAGAGACAAAAAAGATGTGAGGTCTTATTCGGAAGGAACGGATATTGATATCAAACTGGAAATAAAAGTGCCAGTGCACATCGCCACAAATATCAAGGCAACCTATGGTATAGTGGAGTTGGTTGATTTCAATGCTCCTATCAGCGTAGATGCCAAGTATGGTGGTATTGATGCCAGTCTCATTAAAAATCAAGTGGGACAAATTAAAGCAACTACTAATTATGGTAGGATCTATTCTAACTTGGATCTAGTGCTTACCGATAAAAAGCAAGAAAATTTCCTGACTTCCATCACAGCAGAGCCAGGTAAGGGGCCAGCTTATGTCTTCGAATCGACCTACGGGAAGATTTATTTAAGAAAACAGTAGCTTTTAAGGCTTCAATAATAAACAATCCCATCCCTATGCAGTTAACGGATAATACAACCAAATAAACAAACTAAAGATGAAAAACATAAGCGCTTTTGTTGCAGTTGTTTTATGTGCAATAACAACTGTAACTTCTGCCCAAACAAATCCGGATGAAAAGGCTAAAAGATTAGATTCATTGTATAGCGGACTGCATGCCGCCAACTCCTTTAATGGCAATGTGCTGATTGCCGAAAAAGGGAAAGTGATCTTTGAGAAGAGTTATGGTTTAGCCAATGAAAAAACAGGTGCCAAATTAAACGCAAATACTATTTTTGAATTGGCATCCGTATCTAAACAATTTACGGCTATGGCTATAGTTCTGCTCAAAAAACAGGGAAAGCTATCGTACGAGGATGACATGACCAAGTATGTGCCTGAATTGGCTGATTACAAAGGAATAACAATCCGGAACCTGCTGACCCACACCGGTGGCCTGCCAGATTACATAGATATAACCGATACAAATTGGGATAAAAACAAAATAGCCACAAACATTGATATCCTCAACTTATTTAAGGACTTAAAGCCAAAAAAGGTTTTTGAACCCAATGAGAAACGGGAGTACAGTAACACTGGTTATTTAATTTTGGGTACCATCATTGAACGTGTAAGTGGGCAATCTTTTGGTGGATTTCTGGAACAGTATATTTTCAAACCTTTGGAGATGAAGCGTAGTTTGGTTTACCGGAGCAGGTATCAGCCACAAAAAATTGAAAACTATGCACTAGCCTATGGTTACTCTGATAGTTTAAAGCGAAAAATTACACCTGATGAAGATGGGAAAAACAGGTTCATTTACCTTGATGGGATTGTTGGCGATGGCATGGTGAATAGCACAGCAAAAGACCTACTTAAATGGGATAGGGCCTTATATACAGGGAAACTGGTAAATGAAGAAGATAAAAAAATGATCTTTTCGTCTTACCCAACAAATGACAATAAAGGAACCAATTATGGTTTTGGCTGGTTTATCAGAGAGAGTAAAGATTTTGGAAAAATAGTCTATCACTCTGGTAGCTGGGCAGGTTACATCACTTATATTGAGAGAGATCTTGATCATGATAAAACAATCATTATTCTACAGAATAATATGTTGAAAACCACCGAACTTCCATCAAAAAACACCCGCAACATACTCTATGGGATGCCGATAATAAAGGAATAAAGGCCAACCTGAAATAATTTTTCCCTTGGTCCGCATAGACACGGACCAAGGAGAACAAGTGTAAAAAAATCGTTACATTTTAATTCGAAGTTAATCCTTCTCTCTCATAATTTGATCTCTGTTTGGGGAAAGAAAATTGATATTTCGTTAAAGGAAATATGAAGAATATATTCCATGCGATTTTTGTATAAAACTCTTAAATTTAAGGTAAGTCAGATATCCCAAAAAGGAACAGTTTATAGTTTTGGTAGCTGTCGGACTTAAAGGAGCGCAATGTTTTGATGATTGGGATAGCTTAGAATCAGTAGTATCCGAAGCACTATGATTGTCTAACCGAAGACTTTGCGATTTCAAATTTTGTAACCTAATCTTATATCATATGAAAAATCAACAGTCAAATCAGCAAAATTCACCATATGGCGAAGTGCTAACAAAAAAACAAATGAAAAATATCTTAGGTGGACTCTTGAAAAAAAAGAAAGGTGAGATCTGTGATAAAACTGCAGAATGTAGTTATGGCCTTAAATGTGAGTTCATGCCTGGAACACCTAGTTTACCGGGACTTTGTCTGTAGCAAAACAGTACTGTCAGAAATTGTGAATAAAGCAGTTTAAAATAATATCAAAGTCGGTGTAGTTAAATATGATTCACAAGACCATGCCATTTATAAAAATCATGAGGAGCACGAATGGCTGGTCTATACTTTCGTTCAGCTTACCAAGATAGAAAGGCCCAACTACTTTTGGGCTTTTTATTGTTCATACAGATGTACGTTGATATTCTTCTTTGTTCTATATTAGCCTTGGTCCGTGTAGGCACGCAACAAGGCTAATATTCAATCATCTTCCTCTCAACCGTCCCATCGGCATTGAAATCGAATAAGGCATAGGCAGGTGCAAAATCCTGAAAAGCACCACCCCACCAATTGCCGCTCACGGCACCATTGCAATAATATTTGATGCCCAAATAGGTGAGCTCGTCTTGTAAATGGATGTGTCCACTTAAACAGGTCTTGATATTGGGATGTTTTTTAAATAAGTCCTTGATCTTTCGCGCATCTGTATGGAGTAATGCCCTTGATAATTTCCAGTCGCCATTGGGCAACATGTCTTTAAAGAACATGGCGCTGCAAAAAGACATGATCGGAATATGTGAAACAATACAGATGAACTTTTCTTGATGGTTGTTCAATTCATTCTCCAGCCATATAAACTGTGCATCATCTAACAAAGCAATGTAGCCACCGTTGTTTTCCTGCACACTGTCTAACACAATAAAATGCCAATTGTTGTGGGTATAACTGTAATAGGTTTTGGCATAACCCGTTTGTTGTAGCCACCATCCTTTGCCATAAAGCGGGTCTTTTTTGTCTGCATCTTTCAACTGCCAGGCCCAAATATCGTGGTTGCCAAGTGCATATTTTACAGGCAGTTTGTTTTCGGCTTTCATAATGCTGTTAAACAGGTCCCATTGTATTTTGGTCTTTTCCTTGTCGGCCGCAAGCGCATCCATTACACAATCGCCCCCATTGATGATAAAATCAGGTTGCTTTTTGAGTTGATGGATATTCCTCAACACTTTTCTCATGCCAGCTTCTGCTTCGGCCAAAGGTTTGATATGGATATCGCTGATAAAGGCTACACTAAACTTGCTTTTCGCTGTGGTAGAAACAGCATGGCCAACAGCAGGCAAAGTTGTTGCCGCCGTTAATAAAGAAACATTTTGGATAAACTTTCTGCGTTGCATAATGATTGAGCTTTTAGTGATATAAAAATAACTTAAATTGGGATAAACGTTGTAACAATAGCGTTAAATACAAGTTAAATTGAAAGGAGTGATTTCACTTTAAAAATAGGGCATTAAGTTTGTGCACCTTTGATACACACAAAACACACACAAATGAAAACAAGATTAACCTTACTAGCGATGCTATTCTCGCTATGCTGCTTTGCGCAGGACCAAAAAACAGTCAATGCACCACCTATTTTTAAGGACAGTATTGCTAGGACCTCATTTTTTTTGAAAGACAGAGATATCGTGTACCAAAAGGTATTCGCCTCAAATCTCAAAAAAGAAGAACTGCTCGAGAAGATGAATTCGCTATTGAGCACCATCAGGAATTTTAGATTTAGCCAGAATGCCATTCCAGCTGAGGCCGAAATTTATGGAAGGCTTTTTTTTCACAGTTTCGACCATGAAAAATACGATTACAATATGTTCAACAATTCTGGATATATCAGTGAACCTTTAAGTGCTGTTGTTGCCATTCAGGTTAAGGATAATAAGTATAGGCTTACGATATCGGAGATGAGTTTTTCTAGAGATACTGAGGCGCCAAGCCAACGGATTCGATTAGATGAGGTTTTTACACAAAAAAGAACCAGAGACAAAATCAAACACCAAAAAGCCAATCTTAAACTGGCACAATACCTTGATCAAGAGTTTACCACATTGTTTAATGCTAAACGCTCATTGTTAGCGGGAGATTTTTAAGCTTTCCTTCAAGTATAACAATGCCATCAACTAACCATTGGTGGCATTTTTTGTATACCAATAGCTGCATAACTGTAACTAGTTTAACACATAGCGTTAAATAAAGTTAATTAATCTACGAAATTATCGTAGATTTTATATATTTGATTTTTATATCCTCAAACCTTATACATGAAATCAAAAATATCCTTTGTCTTTTTAACGTTGTTTTGTTTGGTTACAACTGCCAAAGCACAAGTGGTTGAACAAATGATCAGTCATTTTAACAAGCTTAAAAACGTTAGCTACAAGAGTACCAACATCAGTAAAGATTTTTTTAGCGACAAACTGTATTTTGATACCCTCCAATCCACCATTGTGAAACAAGCAGGTCAACAACTGACCTTTAGGTTTAAGGGGAATGAGCAAGAGGATATTTATGATGGCAGCAAACTATTCAAGTTGCAGTTCTCAGACCATACCTATCGGATAGCTACCAACGCAACGCAGGCTGCCCATTATTACCATTCGTTGCCTTACCTGATCAAAAGGATAGCAGACAACCTCCAAAAAGGTATCAAAGCCGTTCAGTTTCCAGACTCAATTGTTAATGGTAAAAGTTATGCGCACTTCAAGATCAAAGAACTGGATTCCATCAAAAATAATAAACATGTATTTAGTCAGACGACCGTATTGATAGATAAAAAGACAAATTTGCCCTACTATTACCGTAACGATAGCAAAGGTTTTATTGATGGTACCAATACCTACCTTGTTGTTTTTAACGAATACCGATTTACACACTACCAACTCAATGTAGCAAGACCGATTGACCTGACAAAAATGGTGCTGCCTGCAGATTTTACGCTCGAAAAACCAAAAATACCATTGCCATTGTTAGCCACAGCTACCAGCGCGCCAGAAATTCCTCTTTATAATTTAAACGGAGCGGCGATGCAACTATCGGCATTTAAAGGGAAAGTATTGTTGCTCAACTTCACGGTAAATGGTTGTCCACATTGTATAGAATCAATAGAAACGTTAAATAAACTACAAGAAAAATATAAGACAACAGATTTTTCTATCATCACGATCAACCTATTTGATGACAAAGCTGCCATCTTAAAATTCGACAAAAGTTTTGACGTGAGATACCCTACCTATACCAGCGATAAAACCACCTTAGAAAAATACCGGGTACAGGCCTATCCTTTATTTTATGTAGTAGACAAAAGCGGAAACATCACCAAGAGTTATAATGGTTTCTCTACAGCTATAGGTGTACAGATGGTTGAAGAAATACAACGTCTTATTCCATAAAAGAGTACGTTTTTGTAATGTATTATTGTTAGTACTTTAATTTAAAGTGCGCAAACAGTATTAATTTTATGCTGGTTTAACTAAGCTAAAGCATATGAATAAATATTTACTAACCGCAACAGCGCTTGCCTTCGCATGTGTTGCAAATGCGCAACAGGGCAGGTCTTTAACTGCTAAAGATTACGAGCGTGCAGAGCAGTTTATGAGTTACAATACAGAAAAGTTTGTAGATGCGGGTAACGTACGCCCGAACTGGCTTGCTGGTGACAAGTTTTGGTACTTGAGCAGCTCTGCAAATGGGACCGAATTTATTTTAGTAGATCCTGTTAAAAGAACAAGAGCAGCAGCATTTGACCATCAGAAACTGGCCACAGCACTTTCGGCTGTAAGTGGTAAGACCTATGAAGCCAAAAAACTTCCTTTCCCAACCATTAGCTATGCAGCAGATGGAAAATCTATCTCTTTCTCTGCAGATGGAAAAAGATGGCAATATGACCTGCAGACCAATCAGGTAAGTGCAAGTACGGGCACTGCGGAAACGGTTACGGGCCCTCCAGCACGTGGCAGAATGGGTGGTGGAAATAATGGAGTTGTATCGCCCGATGGTACAAAAGCAGTTTTTATCAAAGACTGGAATTTGTGGGTTAGAGATATCGCCACTAAAAAAGAAACACAGTTAACTACCGATGGTGTAAAAGACTACGGTTATGCTACAGATAACGCAGGTTGGACGATGAGCGATGGTGCCATTGTACGATGGTCGCCAGACTCTAAGAAAGTGGCCACCTTTCAACAAGACCAAAGAAATGTAAGTGACATGTATCTGGTAACCACCAATGTTGGTGCGCCGGTTTTAAAAGCTTGGAAATACCCTTTACCAGGCGATAAGGTGATTGCTACCATTAGAAGGGTAATCATAGATGTGGAAAATGCCAAAGTGGTAAGTCTCCAAATCCCACCAGATCCACATAGGGCAACTTTGAGCGACGATATCGCCAGTAGCGGTACCTTCGATGATATCGATTGGAAAGCAGATGCCTCAGAGATGGCTTTCCTATCTACTTCAAGGGATCATAAGCAAGAAAAATTTCGGATTGCCGATGCCACTACTGGAGCAGTACGCGAAGTATTTGAAGAAGTAGTTAAAACACAGTTCGAATCGGGTCGTGGTGCCATCAATTGGCGTTACCTACCTAATAGCAACGAAATTCTTTGGTACTCAGAAAGAGACAACTGGGGACATCTTTACCTGTACGATTCGAAAACGGGTAAATTGAAGAACCAGATCACCAAAGGCGATTGGTTGGTATCGCGATTGTTAAAGGTTGATGAAAAGAACAGAGTGCTCTATTTTATGGGTAATGGCCGTGAAGCAGGTAATCCCTATTTTAGCTACCTGTATAAAATTGGCTTCGATGGTAAAGGCTTAACTTTGCTTAGTCCAGAGTTGGGTAACCACCAGATTACCTTTTCGCCAAGTAACAACTACTTTATAGACACCTACTCGCAGCCAGATGTGCCAAGTGTAACTACCTTTAGAAACATAGATGGCAAATTGATAGGTAGTTTAGAAAAAGCAGATGTATCGAGGTTGGCCGCAACAGGTTGGAAAGCACCAACACCTGTAAATGTAAAAGCCAACGATGGCACTACAGATATCTACGGATTGGTATTTACTCCAACCCAAATGGATCCCAATAAAAAATATCCTGTAATTGACTATATCTATCCAGGTCCCCAAGGTGGTAGCGTGGGCAGTTGGTCGTTCTCTGCATCACGAGGAGACAATCAGGCATTGGCAGAACTGGGATTTATTGTGGTAATGATTGAAGGAACAAGCAATCCATTTCGTTCTAAAAGCTTCCATGATATGAGTTATGGCAACATGGCCGAAAACACTTTACCAGATCAGATTACGGCAATTAGACAATTGGCCAAAACCTATCCAATAGATACCAATAAGGTAGGTATTTGGGGCCACTCAGGTGGAGGTTTTGCTACAGCGGCGGCGATGTTCCGTTATCCAGATTTCTTTAAGGTAGGCATTGCCGAGTCGGGTAACCACGATAACCGTAACTACGAGGACGATTGGGGCGAACGTTACAACGGTTTGATAGAAAACTCCAACTACGAAGCGCAGGCCAATCAGAACTATGCCAAAAACTTAAAAGGCAAACTGATGTTGGCACACGGGATGATGGACAACAACGTACCTCCTTCAAACACCCTTTTGGTAGTTGATGCTTTGATCAAGGCCAATAAAAACTTTGATCTGGTATTGTTCCCTAACAGTGCACATGGCTTTGGACAGTTTTCGCCTTACATGATGCGTAAGCGTTGGGATTATTTTGTAACCAATTTATTGGGTGCAGAACCACCAAAAGAATACAATTTAAGAGGTACTACACCAACTGCTAGAAACTAATAATTGGTCAGTATAAAAGCATGAAATTTTTGTCATCCTGTACGCAGGATGACAAAAATTTATAAGGTACTTTAACAAGCCTGAAGTTAAAAAGAGTAGGGAGAACTCTGTCAGTCTGAGTGTAGTGAAACCGCAGAACAGCCACGAAGTAATCTAATTGAGCAGTTCTTATCTATGGAGATGCTTCGTTCCTTAGCATGACAAATTTTACTTCAAAATCGGTAAAACTACAAAGCTATCATTAAACCACTTCACCTCTAATGGTCTACCCGCATCTTTGATCGTTTCTGTATTTACATCCCTGCCGGTACCATAATTGATCTGTTCGCTCGCACTCTTATTGATGTTGACCAGTATTACAATCCTACTGCCCTTAGACAATCTCTTTGCACTCATGTAAGTATTGCTAAAAGGAAGGGTTTCTTTCTTTCCGGGCGTTAATAACTTTCGCTTAGTTACGCTAGTGGCATAACTGGCCCGTCCCATAAAGTACGAAAGGTAAAAATATTTCCCCTCTGGTGTAAGCTCAAACAACACTACACTGTAGTCCATATCCTTTTTATTGATTGCCGCTTTGATCTGCCCCGTAAAGTTCCGGGCAAGGTCAACGTTTTTCGGTAAAGGATCACTTACAAACATCACTCCATTATGGTATAAAGTATCATAACTGATGTTACGCTGCCAAAAGTAACTGTGCTTATCATTACGGTCCTTAAAATCTATCACCTGCTTCACAAAAGCTTCTTTTAAGGGTTTTTTGGCCTCCAGTTTAAAAATGCTGTCAGTGTGCTTGCTACTCAGGTATAGTACTAACGAATCATTACCAGTACTTTGTAACGAAGGAGCATGCCTCCACTCGTTGCTGCCCATCAACTGGTAATTGATCTTATCCTTCAATACACTTGGTTTTGGACCACCTTTTAAGATGTAGGCAAACCAATCGTAGATGATGTCGTGGATTGGAATATTGGCCACTGGATCAATCTTATAGCCATTGTACACCGAATCGGGGTAACCCTGCGACCCAAAATGTCCATACGGACCAATGATCACATAATGCTCTGCTTTCGGATTATACTTAAGATGTTCGCGATAATAATACAGCGCGCCGATTTGCCCGCCATCAAAATAACCGGTAGTAGTTAATATTGGAATATTGATTTTAGCGAAATCTGTTTTATAGGGGATCATAGACTGCCAATAATTGTCGTAGGCAGGGTGGGCCAACCAACGTCTAAAAATGCTGTTTTTGGGTCTGCCCATCAAACTATCCAGCATAGGGTAAGCCTTCCCCGATTGGTACCAACGATCGTCAAGGTCGTTCCATTGTTTGTTGTTGTAATCATCATTGTCCAAAAGCTTATTGTTGGTTACATAATAGGTCCACGAAAATGGAAAACTCATGACAACATTATTGGTCATAGGTACATCAAGGCCTGGAGCAGCAGCAGCGGAAGGAACGATTGTTTTTAAGGCAGGATGCAGTTTTTTGGTTGCTGCCCACTGCGCAAAACCATTATAGCTGCCCCCGTACATGCCAACTTTTTGATTGCTCCAAGTCTGTTTGCAAATCCAATTGATCACCGCATTCACATCATCGCCATCATGCTCATAAGGCACTGCGATATCAGGACTGTTCTTTTTGCCCCTGGTATAAGCTACCACCCCAACATAACCTTTATCTGCAGCCTCTTTGGCCTTTTTTAAGTCGGTTTGTCTAGCGTAGATTGTAAATGAAAGAATAGTGGGCAAGGGTATTTTAACTTCCTTTTTGCGGACCACTAAGGCCGAAACCTGTGCACCATCGGTTGTTTTGATCAAAATACTGTCTTGAACGATATAATCGCTCTGGTCAAAAACAAATACATTCGCTTGCTGCGCAAAAGCACAGCTTCCAAAAAATAGGCAAAAGAATGCCAGGGACAAGAAATTTCTCATCTTCATATCAATTAAATAAACTTGAATAATTAATTAAAACAGGTTACGTGCCTTAAATACGGCTGTCTGTCTACTAGAAACCGTATGCTGATCGCCATTGGCCAAAGTCAATGCCAATCTACCATTAGCTTCGGTATCAACCGCTTTTATGAATGCAATATTCACAATTAAGGTACGATTGATCCTAAAAAAAACAGACCCATCCAAAGCACGCTCCATCAAACTTAGCGAGCGTTTTAAAAACACCCTTTCCTTATCAAAATATAAACGCACATAATTACCTATCGATTCGATCACATAAATATCCTTAACCGGTATCAAATGATATTTATCGCCCTCCTTAACAAATAAGCTATGTGTAACTTGTAGTGCACTGCCATTGGCAAAATTGAGGTTAAGCCTATTTCTAACCTTTTCCATGGCTTTCTCTAACCTTTCCTGCCTGATGGGTTTCACTAGGTAATCCAACGCGCTCAACTCAAAAGCCTTTACCGCATATTGATCAAAAGCAGTGGTGAAAATGACTTCAGGGACCACAGTAAGCCCTTCTAAAAGCTCAAAACCAGAACGCCCGGGCATCTGGATATCCAAAAAGATCAATGCGGGTTGTAATAAATTGATCAGCAGTTCAGCTTCATCTGCATTGGCCGCTTCGCCAACTACTTCAAGTTCAGGGTATGCAACCAAGCCACGTTTCATTTCTTCACGAGCCAAACGCTCGTCATCGATCACAATTACTTTAAACCTTTTCATAGATTGGAATCAATAACGTAGCTAAAACAAAATCATCGCCGATTAAAGTCAAAGAAAAATCGGCCTTACCGTTATATTGTAGGTCTAATCTTTCCTTTAAATTTTTTAGACCCAATCCTCTGGTCTGGCCATCCCTTAAATTTCCCTCATTCCTTACAGTTACCCTTAAAAAATCATCGGCCTTGCCTACTCTGATCACAATGGTGCCACCATCTTTACGCTGCGCAATGCCATGTTTGATTGCATTCTCTACCAAAGTCTGTATGCATAAAGGCAACACCAATACCTCGAGCATCTCTTCATCCACTACAATATCCCACTGTAAGCGGTCTTCCAGACGCATTTTTTCCAATTCAAGATAATCCCTGATCAAATCTATTTCTTGTTTTAGTACGATCAAGGCGGCATCCCCACCATACAAAGAAGAGCGCAACAGTTCGGAAAGCAGATCTATGGCACGTCTGGCACCGGTAGGATTTTCGATCACCAAACCTTTGATATTGTTTAAAGAATTAAAGAAAAAGTGCGGATTAAGCTGGGCCCTTAACTGCTCGAGTTGTGCATTTTTGGCTACCAATGCCAATCTTGCATTTTCCCTATTGGCTTTGATCTCTGCTTGTGCAAAATGATAGGCATAATAGGCCAATATCCAGATAGACATCAACCTGATACCCGTCATCCAGGTTACGATCCATGAATTCTTAAAGTTAGTTACAAAACTTCCGTACAATTGAGGATGTAAGGAAGCACCTATCCAATAATTTTTACAGATCGTTAATATCATAAATACCAGACCCAGTACAATCACCGCAGGGATAACAATGGGCAGCAATTGCTTGGGCCGTAATTGACCCCAGTTATTTCGCAAAGAAATGGCCCTAAATAGATGGGTGGGTAAGATGTAGATGATCAGGTCGCCCAGAAAATGGACAATGGCCAAAAGGATGCTGAAATTACTACCAATAGCCCCCATCAAGGTCCAATAAAGCGAAGCCAAGGACCAACCGATCAGTTGGCATTTCCAGTATAACGATAAACCCTTCGTTTCGCTTTTCATCATTGCTACGATTAAATTACGAAACAAAACAACAAAAACTATCCTAAAGCAAAAAGAGAAAGTACACGAGCGTAGACTTTATCATGATGAACGTAGCCAGTACCCTATAAGAATGGATTTTAGGGATGAAGACCATATGCTTAACTATTCGTGGGTAGCTGAGGTTTATCACTTTTCTTCACATGGTCTGCAAGTTCGTAACCTTGGCGTTCTTGCTTTTTGTTATCTAAGAAGAGCAGTACGATCAAAGAAACGATCGGAATCAGAAAAGAGATGAAAAACCAGAACCAAAAACTTCTACCCATATTTTTGGCAAAAACCCCAGCAACCAGTTGTGGAATCAACATAAAACATAAAACGAGTAGCTCTGGCATTAGATTTTATTTGATACACAAATATAAAGTTTAGGGTTAATAACAATCTAGTTTAAATACTAAAAAAGCTCCACTAGGAGCTTTTTAGATTGATGTAATTTTAATCCACCCTAATAAAAGTTCCATCTACAATTCCCCATTCATCATCTAACATTACTTCAAAATATTGGATGTAAATTTCTGTGGTCGACACTTCAGTAACAACAGCAGTAGAACTGTCCCAAGTTGTAGCTTCAGTTTCGTAAGGAGGATTCATGTACCTAACATCAGAAATTGTATTATTACCAGGATTGTAATCAATCCAAATTTCTGATACGGAATTATAATAAGTGTAGATAATTGGTTTAGAAACCTGTTGGCTGGCTTCTATCCTGTTAGAAAGCGTAGTACCACAAATGAGTACAAAAGTTAATAACACAAGTCTTGCTTTTTTCATCATCGTAAATTTTAGTGATTAAATTAGTTAATAGTTTACATTGAAGATAGCTATTAATGTGTTCATCGTTAATTGATTATGCTGTTTATTTTGTTCATTTTATCACAGTGCCGTCAATATGTATCTACGGTAATTGTCAATATAGGTCTAATATAAAGTAAGCGGTGGAACCCAAACGAGTGTGGTTAGTGTTTACTCTTTTTCAATTCATTAAAAACAGCAGCGGTAAAACGATATAGATCACCACCAGACTGTTCATCAGTTTCGTTGGAGAGTGCAATAAATGCCATCTTATAATCAGGATAAAAAATACAGAAACTCCTAAAGCCTCTTGTGCCACCATCCGTTGTCAGGTAATAGTCCCAGTTCCATAATTTGCCAACATTCCATTGAAAAGCATGCGCACCCTCATCAATGTCGCCAGAAGTGATCCTATGGCTAAGCCTTACCATTTCATCAGGTACTGCCAACTGGTACTTCAAATAATTGAGCATATCAGGTAAAGTAGACCTTAGGCCACCAGCACCCGGAAAAGTAAAACCCATTGCAGTGGCTTTTTCTTGACCAATCTTATAACCATTTAAAATTTGCGCTTGATCGGTCACAGGGAAACTTACTTTGGTATGCGTCATCAGTAAAGGCTTGGCGATATACTGCTGTACCAGATCTTGGTATGATTTTCCATATATCCTTTCTAATGCATACCCTAACAATTGATACCCTACATTAGAATAAGCATACTTAAAGCTTTTCAAACTATCGAGTTTGATCTGTCCCAAATTGCTCAAAAATGACTCCTCATTTGCCAAAGCCTTGCCCTCCTCAGTAAAACCATTTGGAAATTTGGCCACATGCGCCAATAGATAGATTACCCTTACTGGATCACCATTGGGATATTGTAGATTAGTGAAACCACTTGGTAAAAACTTTCTGATATCGTCAGTAAGTTTCATTTTACCTTCGTTAACCGCATGTGCTACCAAAAGCCCCGTAAAAGTTTTGGTGATCGAACCAATCTCGTAAATAGATTGGTCGGTAGGTATCTTGCCAGAACCCGGAGAAGTTTCGCCATAATGGTAACTATAAGACTTATTGTTTGCAATAAACCCCAGCGAAACAGCCATTCGCTTGTTTTCTTTCAAATAAATAAGGGCTGCTTTGTGCACAACAGAATCCAATCGGGTTTTTAAAGGATTATCATGAGGTACTTGGGCGAAAAGGACAGTGCTTGTCGCTAACAAGACGAGTGTCAGGATTAAATTTTTCAGCATACACAAAAGACAACAGATAAAACAATACGTTGCACAAAAGGTAGATTATACTAATATACCAATTTGATTCTTTTTTTTCTGTTATATTTTGATAACCAATGTGTTGTGTGAAGTGCTGTTAGAACAACGCCCATGATAATTTATATCATGGGCGTTGGTGTGATTTATAATTTGTTAAAAAACATATAGTTGAGTTGATCATTGTCCTCTCTTGCGCTCATTGTCGCGATTAGAAGTCTGATCTGATCGTTGGCCACCACCATTGGTAATGCCGATTTTTTTCTTGTCCAATTTTACATCGTGGTGCGTTCGATCAGCTATCGTACTGCCTTGCTGTACATGCTGGTTGTTTTTAGGTGTATTTCCGTTTTTCATAACTCTTACAATTAATTAAAAAAATAAACCAAGCGTTACTATACTAACCACATCACCAATCCAATTGTTTTTAAAAAGGAATAAAACCGAATTATTTGCTATTATCTAATCTGGGCGCCAAGCAATCAACCAATGAACTATTGAACAAATGAACCAACGAACCTTAGGCCATCCCTCCATTAGCGCCCAAGTTCTGTGCCGTGATCCATTTGGCCTCATCGCTCGCCAAAAACAGCACTACATTGGCAATATCTTCAGGTTCTGCAATGCGGTTAAAAGCAGAAAGCGATGCTAAACGGTCAATGAGCTCTTGCGATTTACCCTGCGTAAATAGTTCGGTATTGGTAGGTCCCGGAGAGATAGAATTGACATTGATACCCCTAGATCCAACCTCTTTTGCAAAAACGCGAGTTAATTGTTCAACTGCAGCCTTAGTAGCCACATAAGTGCCATAAGTAGGCAACATCAAGCGATTAACCGAAGTAGAAAAATTGATGATGCTCCCTTTGTCGGCCAATCTGGTAGCCGCCTCACGTAAAGTATTAAAAGTGCCCTTTACATTGATATCAAACTGTCGGTTAAAATCTGCATCAGTCGTATCCTTGATCAAGCTATTGATCATAATGCCTGCGTTGTTAACCAATACATCTATTTTTCCATAATGCGCAATCGCTTGGTCGAACAAGTTTTTTACCTCATCTGTTTTGCTCACATCGGCCTGTAATGCAATGGCATCACCACCTTTGTTTTTGATCTGTAGCACCACTTCCTCGGCAGCGGTTTTTCCACCAGCATAATTTACAATGACTTTGGCACCAGCAGTTGCCAATTGCTGTGCTATGTTAGCACCGATACCTCTCGAAGAACCAGTTACTAATATTACTTTATCCGTTAAATCAATCATGTGTTTTTATTTTAAAACGATGGCACAAAGATGAAGCAGAAAACAATAGAAAAGATACAGAACTTAAAGGATTACATACAAAATCCTAAGCAGAAAAGTAAAAGCTGGTGGAATTAGATTTACTTCGTAGCTACTCCGCGGTCTTCGTTACATTCAGAATGAAAAAGCTTTCTATGTGTAATATGTTCCTACAGAATCAATATTCGATGAAAACAGAAGTACTTAAATATTTTGCTTCCTAAATAACACCGGCGAAACCCCAGTATGTTTCTTAAAATAGTTGCTAAAATGTGTAGCCTCTGTAAATCCCAGCTTAAAAGCAATTTCTTTAACCGCAACAGTAGAATTTTGTAACATGGCCTTTGCCTCTGCAATTGTCTTCTCTGCAATCCAAGCTCCAATCGCTTTTCCCGTTTTACTTTTGATCACACTGCTCAGGTAATTGGGATGCAATCCTAGTGCGTCAGCATAATCCTGCACTCGAAAGGTCATATTGGTTTTTCCAGTTCCTAGGTCACGGTAATGTTGTTCCAACAATAATTTAAACCCCTTTACAATCTGCGAGCTCCGGTTACCCTCATAAATAGGGTTATAATCCGCCCAGAAATAAGTTTTCACCTTTAACAATAGCACCACAAATAAACTACCGATCATGCGGTTACGGTAAGGCGAGTTGGTCTGATACTCCTTATCGATCTGCAAGTACAGCTGCTCAAACTCGGCAAATTGTGTAGGAGGCAAAACACGAGGGGGGACAGTCTCGGCCAATAAAAAAGGAAATTCCTCAAAGATGGCCGCATGTACGTTCTCTTTTAAAAAGGATTCACTCAAAGTAATCAAAAAAGCGTTCTCGAGCTCAAACCACTCATGCGATTTATAATGTCCGGGATTGGTAAAATAGATGGTTCCCGGTACAATACCAAAGTCAAGATCATCAGTTGTATAATTGCCCCTTCCATTTTTGGTAAAAACGAAAGAAAAGAAATTGGCTCGGTATACTGGAGATTTAAAAGGAAGTGCCAAATGAATATCAGCAAGGTTATGGATCGTAAAATCAGTTTGCACGTCAATCTTGTCAACAGCTAGGCCAAAATGCTGATATTGCTGTAACAAACTATCAAAAGCCAACTGTTTCTCCCTTGCTTTCATTGCGCCAAAATACGCAAAAGCAACTAAAAATAAGTTAATAAAAAACCCCCGTTCCTTACGGATACGAGGGCCACTTTAGAGTTAAGACGTTAATTAGAAACTATAACCAAGCGACAAAGCGAAACCACTAAAACGTGCCTTGTCCTGATCAATGTTGTCTTTGCCAAACGATTGGAAATCCATGTTGTAACGAGCATTGATGTTCATGTTCGGGTTGAACTTATACCCCAAACCAACAACCCCGCCAGCAATAGACTTCCTAAAATCATCCTTATCCGTGGTAGAGCCAATACTTTGGCCGTTCACATACGTTGTTGTTTTCTGGTTCAGCAATAGAGAAGCCTGAGGACCCAATACAAATTGTAGTTCTGGTGTTGCATTGATTGCTAAGAGTACCGGAATGTCGATATAACCAGTTTTGGTACGGATCTCGCCATTAGTACCCGATGCTGAGCCTTCAAATTTTGAACCCTTTTGTGCATACATCACCTCTGGCATAAACGATAAGCGCTCACTTAAAGGAAGATCTAAGAAAACACCCGCCTGAAATCCTGCGGTATATTTAGAAGTGTATGAAGCACCGCCTACCTCAAACTTTCCACCCATCATCAAATTACCACCAGCCTTGATCCCAATCTTGGCATCCATATTTTGTGCTTTTGTAGTTAAGGCAGCTGCCGACAGCATTAAGCCCAAACCTATAACGAATAATTTTTTCATAGTTTATATTTTTGTTTTGTACACAATAACTGTAATAACCATGCCAAAACTCAAATATTGATGTTTGAAAACTGCTGTTTTTTGAATTTAAAATATTGATTATCAGCAATTAATGCTGTTGTTCTTATGTAACATGTTTTAACAAACCAATAAATACAAAAATGTAGCACATCCTATACAAGAATTAAAACACGAATAGTTGCCTAATGGTCAATACATTTCATAAAACACTGTCAAAATGGTGTAAAATGCCCCGTTAAAACACAAATCTTCTTTTTAGTACATAATAATTGTTACGTTTGTACCAACATGAGAAGCAGCAATGTTCATATCACCTCCCTTATCCACAATAATCCTAAAATGGTTATTGTAGAGGATTGTGCTGTTTTTAACAAAACGTACAACAGCCATTGCTGCGAGTTGTATTTTTTCTCTGCCTTTAAGGACTTCAATACTACCGCCCCAGTCTTTTAAAACAATTGTTTAGGTCTGGGGGATTTTTCTAGTATTTCCTTTTTCAAAAATTTAATTCTACTACCATGTTTCGAGATCTGAAAAGACCTTCGATCAGAGCTATCCTTATTTTAGCTTTTTTCGGTCTTAATGCATTTGTGCTTTTTCAAGCTATGTTTACCGCTGCCAATTGGTTTTGGGCATTGCCATTTACCATGGGTCTATTGTTGTTGGCGTTATATAATGTGTTTCAAAAACAACATACCATTCTTTATAATTTCCCTTTGTTGGGTTATTTCCGTTATTTCTTCGAGTCAATCAGTCCAGAGCTGCGGCAATATTTTTTAGAATCAGACCTAGACGGAAAACCCTTTAGCAGAAGACAGCGTTCCATCGTTTACCAGAGGGCTAAAGATGTGAGGCAGACCGTAGCATTTGGCATGCAGGAAGATCCTAATAAACCAGGGTACGAGTGGGTGGCACATTCCATCTTCCCTTTAAAAGTAAAGCATAATTTAAGGGTAAGCATTGGCAACAATCTGTGCAAACAGCCTTATAGTGCAAGCATCCTCAATATTGGTGCGATGAGTTATGGGGCCTTAAGTAAAACAGCCATTGCCTCGTTGAACCAAGGAGCCAAAATAGGGGGATTTGCACACAATACAGGCGAAGGAGGAATTAGCGAATACCATTTACAGGGAGGAGATCTGATCTGGCAGATCGGAACTGGTTACTTTGGCTGCAGGGATGCCTTTGGCAAGTTTAGCCCACCGCTGTTTAAAGCAGTTGCCGCACAAGAAAAAGTGAAAATGATAGAGTTGAAGCTTTCGCAAGGCGCTAAACCTGGGCATGGGGGCATACTGCCGGCCAGTAAAAATACTGTTGAAATTGCAGGGATCAGAAATGTAACACCACATACCACGGTATACTCGCCACCAGCACACAGTAGTTTTGCCAACCCCGTTGACATGATTCGTTTTGTGGGCTTTTTGAGGACACTTTCTGGATATAAACCTGTTGGGTTTAAGCTCTGTATTGGTAATAAACAAGAATTTATAAAAATATGCGAAGCCATTACCTTAACGGGGGTCGTACCAGACTTCATCACCGTTGATGGTGCCGAAGGAGGTACAGGAGCAGCACCTTTAGAATTTACAGACAGTATCGGCATGCCATTGTACGATGCCATTGCTTTTGTAACGCAGACACTGCAGCTATTTGGCCTACAGAAAAGTGTAAAGATAATTGCCTCAGGTAAGATCATTACCGCTTTTGACGTGATGAAGGTGTTGGCCTTAGGCGCTAGTGCCTGCTACAGTGCCAGGGGGATGATGTTCTCGTTAGGCTGTATCCAAGCTTTAAAATGTGACAGTGGACATTGCCCAGCAGGTATCGCCACACAAGAGAAAAGTCTGTATAAAGGATTAAAGGTTACCGATAAAAGGGTAAGGGTGGCCAATTACCATCGCCACACCCTGAACGCCATTACAGAAATGATGGAAGCTTGCGGTTTTGAATATATATCAGGTATCAAGCCTGAAAAATTCTTCAGGAAAATAGACCCCTTAACCACCAAGAGCTTTAAGCAGATCTACTTTGATCGGGTAGATGACATCCTCAAAGAACGTTGGCTTAAAACCGAAATGTTAAACTAAAACCTAGATAAGATGAACCCAAATGAGAAAAATGCGGTAGTGATGACCGAAGCAGATTTTAACCTGCTTAAACCTTACTATAACAAAAAGGCAGATCCTACTAAAGAAATGTCTTTGGCCAATGAGTTGAGCAGGGCTGTAATTGTAAAAGAAGAAGCTTTTCCTCCACATGGAATTAGGCTGAATTCTAAAGTACAACTATTGGATCTAAATACGCAGATGAAGATGGAGTTTACCATTGTAATGCCACAATATGCAGACATGCGACAAAATAAAATCTCTATTCTGACCCCAATGGGCGCAGCCCTGATTGGATTTAGAAAAGATGAATTTGTAGAGTGGAAAGTGCCAGCAGGATTCAAAAAGTTTCAGATCTTGAATGTAGTGAACGAAAAGACGAATGGAGACCAGACATGATCATTCCCTTTTTCCATGTAATGTGTAGTAAAGATTTTGATGATTGAGCCTCGGCACCATGTTGCTGAGGCCGTTGTTAGGTAAAATAAATTATAAAGGCATGAGTGCCTATCAATTATTTAAATCAAAATTTTAATGAACAGTACAGCAATAAAAACAAACCAGACGCCGATTATTTTATCAAGAGGTATTTTTGATCTGTTAAAAGACCATATCAAAAGAAAAAAACTAAGCCATTACAACGAGCTGAAGTTAGAGTTGGAACTACGGTCGGCAAGACAGGTATTAAGAAGAGAATTACCAGAAACCATAGTGAGTATAGATAGAAAAGTGAAGGTAAGAGAATTGGATTCGGGTAAAGAATATACCTACAATCTGGTGGCTGAAAACAAGGCCAAAAGAAAAAATAATACCTTGTCCATCCTGTCGCCAATTGGTGTGGCTATGTTGGGTTACGAACAAGGAGCCGAACTCAATTGGGAGATGCCCGAAGGCATAAGGTCATACTTGATTGTAGAAGTGTCAGCATTGGATTCTTAAAAATTGTATGATAAAAAAGGCCGTCTGCTAGCAGACGGCCTCCCTTAATCAACATGAGCTGACGTGTTAAGTTAACTTAAAATTTTAAGCCTAAACCAACCTGAAATACTTGATTTTTAAACTCAGGTGTTTGCGAAGTCCCATTTTCGTTGTTTTTCTGGAAGTCTAAAGCATAACGGCCATTGATACCAACTTTATTGCTAAAGTCATATCTAAAACCGATTACACCACCAACCAAACTCTTTTTAAAACGGTCAGAGCTGTCTTCCACAATTTTTTGTTCAGCTGTACCAAATCCGGTTTCAAATTTGTTATTAGTCGATAACAAGAACGATACCTGAGGACCAGCCACTACATTAAGCCCTTCGGCCAATCTGATACTCGCCAAGATTGGAATATCAATAAAATGTGTAGTTTGGGTATACTCTCCAAAAGTAGAAGTTGATTTATAACCTTTGGTAGAATATAAAGCCTCAGGTGTAAAGGCAAGGTTTTCTAACAATTTAATGTCTAAGGTAATACCTGCATGGTAACCTACTAGATAATCGGTTTTAAAATTATTGTTTCCATCATCTTTGATAATGTTAGAGATGTTTACACCCGCTTTTGCGCCTAATTTAATGGCCTTATCTGTAGATTGTGCATTTGCAACGCCCGTAACGAACAGGCCAATTGCTAGGATTAAGATTTTTTTCATTTTAATTTGAATAGATTTTGAAACTTATAGGTTTCTGGTTTAATAATGTGAATTGTTAAGCCTTGCAGAATAAATGTGCCAAAAAAAATAATTGAGGTGTCAAAGTCGACTAAAAAACCAGTTAGATATTGGTTCCTACACAATTTAAAGCAATAACAATTTTTATTTTTTTGAAAAAGAAGAGATAGGTGTTGTAACATCTAAGCTGTATCAAATTTAATACAATGTGAAGCGTTGGGCTGAATATTTAATATAGACAATTAGGCTATGATTGGCATCCCAGAACCGGTATAAATAAACCAGATTAAAAAAATACCTTGTTTAACACTAACATATTTTGCCTAATTTTAGGGCTTGTCTACAATTAAATCAAATGAAGAGAACTTTTTTTTATAGCTTAAGTATCGCTTTTTCAATATCCGTAACTACCGTAAAAGCACAACAGCCTTCGTATATCGACTTGCTGAAACAAGAACCTAAATGGGTTGATTCTGTATTCAAAAAACTGAGTAAGAAACAAAAGATAGCGCAGATGTTTTTTGTAGCTGCCTATACCAATAAGAGCAAAGCTTTTACAGATTCAATCGCCAAGGTCATCAAAAGAGAAAAAGTTGGTGGACTGGTTTTCTTTCAAGGAGGTCCAGGCCGTCAAGCTGCCCTAACCAACCAATACCAGAAAAAAGCAAGAGTACCTTTGCTCATCGCTTCAGATGGCGAGTGGGGTTTGGGTATGCGTTTGGATAGCACCATTTCCTATCCCTATCAAATGGCATTAGGTGCCGTACAGAATAAAGAGCTGATCTATAAAATGGGTTTGGAAGTAGCCAAAGATTACAAACGTATTGGGATGCACATGAACTTAGCCCCAGATGTAGACGTAAACAACAATGCTAAAAATCCAGTAATCAATTACCGATCTTTTGGTGAAAATAAATACAATGTCGCTCAAAAAGGAGCAGCTTATCTGAAAGGCATGCAAGATGGAGGGTTATTGGTGAGTATCAAGCACTTTCCTGGTCATGGAGATACAGATGTAGATTCGCACTATGACCTACCTCAACTTAAATTTACAAAAGAGCGTTTAGACAGCTTGGAAATGTATCCATTTAAAGAATTGATCAAACAAGGGGCAGCGGGCGTAATGATTGCACACATGAACATCCCTTCCTTAGATGCAACTCCAAATATGCCTTCAACTTTGTCAAAACCAATTGTTACAGGCATTTTAAAAGACGAAATCGGCTTTAAAGGGGTCATCATTTCTGATGCCATGGGGATGAAAGGAGTAGTAAAGTATTTTAAAGATGGCGAAGCCGATGTAATGGGTATCATTGCAGGTAACGATATTTTAGAGCTTTCTGAAAATAGCAAGAGAGCCGTTAAAATGGTTCGTCAGGCCATTAAAGACCAGCGTTTAACCATGGAACGTATAGACCAAAGTGTGAAGAAGATTCTAACGGCAAAATATTGGGCTGGTTTAAATGTAAAGCAGACCATTAGAGAAGACAATGTATATGCAGAAGTAAACCGTCCAGAAAGCATGGCCTTGTTGCAACAATTGGCCGATGCCAGCATGACCTTGTTAAAGGGAAGAGAGTTTGTGCAGCAATTGACACCGAACAAAAGAACCGTATTCATTAATATTGGGACACCAGAAGCTACTGTTTTCCAAAAAGAAATGGCAATGGTCTACAAAAATTCGATAAATTATAACTTGGATAAAAATGCTGATGCCAATGCCATTGCAAAAGTATTGGCAGAGATCAAGCCCGAAGACCAAGTAGTGGTTGCCATTGTCGATACCCGTATCCGTCCAAATAACAACATTCCATTAAGTGCAGATCTAAAAATGCTGATTGCAGATATGGCTAAAAAAGAGGCGGCTTTTGCGTTTTTTGCCAATCCATACAACATTGCCAATTTGCCAGGTTTAGAAAATGCAAAGGCATTATTGGTGGCTTATCAAAAAGAAGATTTTATGCAAAAGGCGGCAGCTTCGGTTTTTACCAATAAGCTAGTGCCAACAGGCAAATTGCCAGTTACGGTAAATACCTTTTTTAAATATGGCGATGGATTGTAATGAAAAGTCCTGAGTAGAAAGTTAAAAGTCTGGAACGTTGAAGTTCCAGACTTTTTTGTTTTTAAGATTTATTGTTCTCTGGTTTCAGGGCACCAACATTCCAGTTTTTAAGGAAGGCCATGATTTTTTTCACACTGTGGCCATTGCCTTCTTCCAAATATTCTGAATTTTGGGTATGGATCAGTTTTCCATTGCCATCCAAGATCAAAAATACCGGAAAGCCAAAACGACCTGGGTAGCTTAATTTTTTAAGTACGGCCTCGTTTTTGTTTTCAGGACTCCAGTTCAATAACACGGTTTCGTAATTATCGTTCAGATAATTCTTTAGCTCGGGTGTTGCATTTACCAGGTCGTGGAAACGGATACACCAGATGCACCAATTGCCCCCAACTTGGATAAATACATGTTTGCCCTCTTTCTTTGCCTTGGCCACAGCCGCATCGATATCTGCCTGTGCATTGGCTTTAGGGTTGTAGATATGTACAGCCTCCTTTGTAGCCGGAGCTTGTGCAAAAGTTGCTGCAGAAACTAATAAAGCAGCAAATAAAATGATAATTTTCTTCATGGTTTTTAATATGATTGAACAAATGTAATAAAGACTACTATATTTATAGACTATTCGCTAATTCTTTACAGAAGAAGTACATTTAGATCTAAATTAAAGTTACAATATTAAATGCAATTTCTAGACATCCATACGCATCGGCCCATAGAAAAGGTAGGAGTGTTAAGTATCCAAAGCCTTTCTCTAACATCGGTGCAGTTGTTGCCTATTACACCCATTTCGGTAGGGCTACATCCATGGTATGCAACTTTAGATCAGCTCGATGTCCAATTTAAAAGCTTGACAGAAATAGCGGCACAAAGCAATGTTAAACTGATTGGCGAATGCGGTTTAGATAAACTGAAAGGAGAAAAGCTCGACAATCAACTGCAGATCTTAACCCTGCAGATCTTGCTGGCCGAAAAACTAAAGAAACCATTGATCCTGCATTGTGTAAAGGCATTTGATGAACTGATCAGCTTAAAACAGCAGTTAAAAGTAAAAGTGCCAATGATCATCCATGGGTTTAATAAAAATGCAGAACTGGGGCAACAATTGGTAGGCAAAGGTTTCTATCTTTCATTTGGTAAGGCTATTTTAGATCCTCATTCTGGAGCAGCCAAACTGATTGCAACGATAGATACTTTCTTTTTAGAAACAGACGATGCAGCAGTAACAATCGAAGAAATCTATACTGCTGCGGCAAATTTAAAAAAGTGTAGTGTAGATGAACTTAAAGCATGTATTTTTGCCAACTGGAAAAAGTTGGAGCTGTTGTAGATCCAATTTTTGGTTTTTGATTTTTAACTGGAAAGATGTCTGATTTAAGTTGGCTTTCACGTTCCGCACTATTGGTTGGTGATGAGGGCATTGCAACATTGCAAAATAAACACGTTTTGGTGATTGGTTTAGGAGGGGTAGGCTCATTCGCAGCAGAATTTATCTGTCGCGCAGGTGTAGGCGAAATGACCATTGTAGATGGAGATGTAGTTGACCCCAGCAACAGGAACAGACAGTTACCGGCATTGGCCACCAATCATGGTGTTAGCAAGGCCGAAATTATGCAAGAACGTTTGTTGGCAATCAATCCGGCATTGAAACTTCATGTGATCAATTCTTTCCTCACTCCCGAAAAATGTAGAGAAATCCTAGACATTAAATATGATTATGTAATGGACTGTATTGACAGTGTAATGCCAAAGATTACGCTGCTTTCTACAGCATTAGAGAAAAATGTGCCCATTGTAAGTTCTATGGGCGCAGGAGGTAAAATGGATCCAACCAGATTAAGGATTACTTATCTTCCAGATACCTACCAGTGTGTTTTTGCAAGTTATATCCGTAAGCGCTTACGTAAATTGCCCAATACAGATAAAATAAAGGCTGTTTTCTCAACTGAGGAAGTTAAAAAGGATTCATTGATCATGACCGATGGTAGCAATTTTAAGCGATCCGCCTATGGTACGGTTTCTTATCTGCCTGCGGCTTTTGGTGGGGCCTGTGCATCGGTGGTGATCAGAGACCTGTTGGGTTATCCCGTAGAAATGGCCGAACGCCCCTTAAGGATCAGCCATAAAATCCTAAACAAGAAGAAGAAAAATTAGACGCCTAACCCTACACATCAAATTTCAACCTTTTTGGCATTAGAACATTTATTGTTTTAACTTCACAAAATGGCAATGAAACCCCTTAAGATCCTTCAGGCCTCTGCTGGCTCAGGTAAAACGTTCAGTCTAACTGCACATTACCTCACCTTGCTTTTTAGTGGCGAAAACAAATACCGCGAAATTTTGGCCGTAACCTTTACCAATAAGGCTACCGAAGAGATGAAATTGAGGATTTTGGAAGTGCTCAAAGGTTTTGCACTGGGCGATGGAGCTAAGAAAATAGAAGATTATCGGGTATTGGTTCTTGCCGCACACCCCGAGTTGAATGCAGAAAGCTTAAAACTCAAAGCGGATAAGGTGTATAGAAAAATTCTGCATGATTATAGTCGCTTTGCGGTAAGTACCATAGATGGTTTTGTGCAAAAGGTGATCCGTGGTTTTGCTTTTGAACTAGGCCTCAATGCCGATTATACCTTGGAGATGAACTACGATAAGGTAAAAGAGGAGTTGGTACAGAAACTGGACGAAAGCCTAAATCATAACCAACAACTGTTGCAATGGATCATTGACCTGGCCTTAGAACGTATCGGTGATAACAAAAGCTGGAATTATAAGGCAGAACTGATCAACTTGATCAGCGAAGTCTTCAAAGATAGTTACGAGGTTTTTGAGACCTCGATAAATGCTTTAGGCTTGGAAAGTCTGGATGAACTTTTTAAAAAATACATCAGTATTACCAAAGCAGAAATCAACGGTTTTCAAGACCAATTAAAAGAGTTAGGTACTGCGGCTTGGCAGGTTTTAGAAAACCATGGCGTAACACCAGATCAACTGAAAGGTAAATCGCGCAATGGATTGTTGAGGATTTCCAATATCACCCGTGGCGATTTGACCAAACTGGATGCAGTTTTTAAACTGATAGATGAACCAACAGAATGGTTTCAAAAAGGGGTAGACCTGCCGCAATTGTTCGCCGAGCTCAATCCGCTAATGGTGGCTATCAAAGCTCATCATGATCATAAATTGGCTACCTATAGTTTATCCATAGCTTTTAATAAAAACCTTTATTACCTGCGCTTGATGCAAGAGGTAGCTGTTTTGCTAAGCGATTATCGCAATGAAAACGATAACCTTTTAATCAGTGATGCGCAAAAACTCATTACCGGGATTACCGATGATGCTGGAGAAAATCCTTCCTTTATTTGGGAAAAAGTAGGAAGTAGATACCGTAATTTTTTGTTCGATGAATTTCAGGACACCTCGGTTAACCAATGGAAGAGCTTTAGGTCAATCCTATCAAATGCGATTGCCACACCAAGTCAGAAATTTATAGATAACCTCATTGTTGGCGATACCAAACAATCCATTTATCGTTGGCGAAATGGCGATTGGAATATCCTGCACCAACAAGCTAAAGAAGAAATTGGAGCAGCAAATGTATTTGACGACAACTTAGAAGAAAACTATAGGAGCACCGAAAATATCATCACCTTTAATAACTACCTGTACCAAGCCTTGCCTGTAGTTGTGCAAAACCAATTGAATGCCAACGTCGCCGAGAAATCCGATGAGCTTTCTTATTGGTGGGATGAAAATGGTTATAGCGATATTGTAACTTCTGTTTATGCCAAAGCCAAGCAAAAGCTATCGCCATTTACCAAGCCAGGTGGCACCATAAAAGTAAAACGTTTTGGCAAAGCCGATGCTCCTGATGATGTAGAAAGATTCTCGGAAACAGCCTACCGCGAAATTGCATTGCAAGATGTGATCGAAGAGATCAAAACCCTCAAAACCTCAAAAGGTTATGCCGCAAAAGACATCGCCATTTTGGTGCGCTCTAATTTCGAGGCCATGCTCTGTGTAACCCGTTTGATGGAGCAAAATATCCCTGTTTTATCAGGAGAAGCACTAATGGTCGCCAATAACAGCGCTGTGCAGCTCCTGATCAATACCCTCAAAGTTTTAGTGGGCATAGACACGCAAACAGCGCTATATAAAGCCAACTGTATTGCCCTATATCATCGCTTGCACCAAAAAGAAATTCAACCCAACGTTTATGTGGGTCTAACGGGCCAATCGTTAAACAGTTTATCGGCTTTGTTGCCAACAGCGCTCTGTCAAAACTGGCAAAATTGGATGCAGTTGCCGTTGGTCGAATTGGTAGAAAATTTGATCGATGCCTATCAGATATCGATTTTAAAGCAACATATGCCTTATTTGTTGGCTTTTAGAGATCTGATTGCCAACGCCACAAGGATGGGCGAAAAAGGGATTGTCAATTTTCTCATTTGGTGGGACGAAGATGGCGTAAAAAAATCGTTGCCATCGCCAGATGAGGCCGATGCCGTGCAGGTAATTACCATCCATAAATCTAAGGGATTGGCATTTAGAGCGGTATTTGTACCATTCTGTAACTGGGATTTGAAAACAAAGGCGAACTCTATTTTTTGGGTGTCGGCCAACGATACGGTGTACAAAGAACTAGGGGGAATTCCATTGAAATTTACCGACGATTTAAGTAATTCGGCGGTAGCAAAGGCCTATTATAAAGAACTGTTAGATAGTAATCTGGACAGCCTGAATATGTTGTATGTGGCAACTACCCGATCTAAAGATTACTTGTACCTATCAGTAATGGAAAAGAAAGACCCAGCTAACATTACAGCTGTTGGCGATGCCGTAGCACAGGTATTAACCCAGTTAAGTATTGCTGAAGAAGAAAATTTTGAAACGACCAATCGCTATGAAATTGTAGATGATGTTTTAATAGCCACGCAACCAAACGAAAATAATGGCTTCGAACTCTTGGTATACCCAACCACAGATCGTTTGTCGGCATTGTATGTGCCATCCCAAGAAAAGCATTTACAACACGTGCTCAACATTGAGCAATCTGGACGTTTAGGCTCTATCAAGCATGAAGTATTGGCCAATGCCACCAATAAGGAAGAAGTACAAAACTGCCTGTCAGAAATGCACTTGAATGGCGTAGTTTCGAATGAAGAGATAGATGCGCTAGAAGCTGAGGTAATGGAGGTACTGGAACATCCAGAGCTGAAGGCAATTTTTGCACAATCTACAGAGAGCATTATCGAAAAGAATATCATCGATGCAGATGGAAAACTACATCGGCCAGACCGCATTTTGATCAATGAGGATAGCGTAACCATTGTAGATTATAAATTTACTTTAGAACAGAGCAATCAACATCTAGAACAAATCTTAAGCTATAAAGAATTGTTGGGCCAAATGGGTTTCAGTAATGTGAAAGGTTACCTGTTTTACGCGGTAACTAAAGAACTGAAGTTGGTTAATTAAGTTATAAGTTTTATCTAATAAAATGACCCCATTTTTAAAAGAAGTTGCCGAAGACCTAGTTGCCAAGTTTGGCGATGACCTACAATATTGTGCCATTGTTTTCAACAACAACAGGCCAGCCACCTATTTACGTAAATATTTCGCAGATATCATCAAAAAGCCTTTTTTTAGCCCATCGATCTATACCATACAAGAGTTTTTTGCAGGTAGCGTAAAAGAAAAGGCAGCTGATTTTTACCTGCAGTTTTTCACACTGTTAAAAATATATAACCAACTGTTGGAAGAAGAAGGTTTGCCGCAGATGAAAAGCAGCCAGTTTTTTCCTTTGGCCAAAATTATGCTGAGCGATTTTGCGCAGTTGGACAATGATCTGGTAGATGCCGATAAACTCTATCAGGAAATGGAAGATGTGGCAGAGATCAATTTGGAATTCGATTATTTAAGCAAAGAGCAATACGAGTTTCTGGCCCAATTCTGGCAATCGTATAGCGAAGGGAAACACAAAAAACAACAAGCGTTATTTATCAAGATGTGGCGAAGGATGCCGAAGCTTTATCACCGTTTCCATGAAGAACTGAAAGCGCAAAACTACATTACCAATGGACTGGTTTATCGCCACCTGGCAAATACCGATTTATCCGGATTGGATTTTATCCGGTCATTTGATAGTGGCAAAATTATTTTTGTTGGATTTAATGCGCTGACAAGGGCCGAAGCAAAGGTATTTACACAATTACAGGAAGCAGGAAAGGCCTTGTTCTATTTCGATACGGATAGCTATTATGTAGAAGATGAACTTCAAGAAGCAGGCCTATTCTTACGTAAAAATCTTAACCAATTGGGGCTGAAAAATGTATTTGAAGATCTGGGTAACAGCTTTAGGTCAGAACAACATTTTGTAGATGTGTATAAAGTACAAGGACAAAGTGCACAAGCCAAAATCTTAAATCAAGTGATTGATCTGGGCGGGGCACAGAACGAAGAGATTGGCACTACCGCCATTATTCTGGCCGATGAGAGCTTGTTGATGCCTGCATTGCAGACCATTGATGATGCCCTTGATTTAAATGTGACGATGGGTTTTGCTTTGGCAAGTTCTACTGTTTTTGGTCTGGCCGATCTATGGTTGACTACCCAGCTAGAGCTGAGAGAAAATGACCAGGTTACCTATCAAACCTTAGAGGCCTTTGTTACGCACCCACTTACTGGCCTTACCTCAAAAATGAAGCAGAATGTTCAAACGGCCTTGCTTAAAGAAAATGTAGTTAATATTGAGCGCGCTCGCTTACAGAAACAAGGAGGGATTTTTGAGAAATTCTATCAAAAAGTAGAGGATCCAGACAATTTGGTAAACGAGCTGCTTGGCGTAATGCGTTATCTGTTGTTGCGCTTATCAACACAGCAAACACTTAAAAAAATTGATGCCGATCTATTTGTGAAAACCATAGAAGAGCTTACCCGATTAAATGATACCCTTAAACAGTTTGTAAAAGAAGAAGAGTTTCATTTTGTGGTACAGCTTATTCAAAAATCGTTGCAGGGTGTGGCTGTGCCTTTAAGCGGCGACCCATTAAAAGGAGTACAATTGATGGGTTTGTTGGAAAGCCGTAACCTTAACTTCGATAAAGTTGTTTTCTTGGGCTTTAACGAAGGTGTTATCCCAAAAACGTCCATGGGCAACAGCTTTATCCCAGATAGCATTCGTAGGGCCTATGGCTTGCCGGTTTTAGAAAATTTAGATGCCATTTCATCCTATATGGTGTATCGTCTATTACAAAGGGCAAAACATATCAATTTTATCTATAACAGTCTAACCGATGAAAGTAATACAGGAGAAGTAAGTAGGATTTTAAAACAATTGGAATACGAAAGTGGCTTTGAGTTTAAGTACGCATCGCTAAACCTTCCAGTGAGTACCGAACAGCAAGAAGAGGTGGTCATTGATAAAAATGACCCGAGCATACAAGCGGCTTTGCAACGTTACCTCCGTAAAGAAAAAGTCTTGTCGCCATCGGCATTAACCATGTACATCTCCAATCCTATCGATTTTTTCTTCCGCTACATTGCAGAAATTAAAGAACCCGAAGAAGTTACCGCGGTAATCGAAGCCAATCAGATTGGTTCCATTTTACACAAGGTGATGGAATATTGCTATGAGAAAGAGATCAACAAAGAAGTAACGGCCGAAATCATTAAGCTCAAAAGAAAAGGTATTAAAAACATGGTGGCCAAGGCCTTCAATTATGTGATGACCAACAAAGAAGAAGGGCCTTTGGAGTATTCGGGTATGCAGAAAGTAATTTTGGCCATCGTAGAGGCTTATGCAGATATTATTTTGAACAAGGATGAAGAAGATGCACCATTTAGGATCCTTAGTTTGGAAGAAAAGATAAGTACGGAACTGGAATTTGAACTAAATGGCAAAATGGAACAGATCAAACTGTTTGGGTTTATCGACCGGATAGATGAGCGGAACGGTGTTACCCGTATCATCGATTATAAAACAGGAAGTGATAAATTAACTTTTTCAGAAATAGAAAAAGTTTTTGATACTAACGGAAAACACATCAATAAAGCTTTGATACAAACGTTGATCTATACCTATGCCTACGAAAAACAATCGGGCAAAAGTGGTGTAGAACCCAATCTATTTGTGGTTAAAACCATGGGCGATGGCAACGTATATTTCCGCTCTAGGAAATCTACTTTAGCTGAAGCCTATTTAGAAGAAATCAAACCCTTGTTCTTGTTGCAACTGCAAAACAAAGTGGCCGAACTTTTTGACTTGAATGTTCCTTTTAGGGCAAGTGAAGTACCCGATAACTACGTTTACTCTATCTATAAGACGCTGTTTGGAAAGGGCTAAGAGCGGTAAGATGTAAAATATGTTTCATTTTGCTTAAATTGTGTTAAATCTTTAACTAAAAATGCTAGAACTTAAATTTCCAACATTCCCAATATTAGAAACCGAAAGACTGATTCTTCGTGAGCATGCAATTACTGATGCCGACGATTTATTCAACATGCGTACAAATGAGGAAGTGATGCGCTACATTGATCGCGAAAGACCTCGGACCATCCAGGACATAGAAACATTCATCAATACTTTTAATGATGATTTTAAGCAAGGCAAACATCTAGCTTGGGTAATGACGTTGAAGGAAAATCCTAATGTAATGATTGGTTCTATTGGTTATTGGAGAACAAATCTGGCCAACCATAGGGCCGAAATAGGTTATATGTTGTTGCCCGAGTATTGGAGAAAGGGTTTCGTATCGGAAGCTCTGCTCAAAACTATCGCTTTTGGCTTTGAGCAGATCCAATTACATTCCATTCAGGCCAATATCAATCCAGGGAACGGTGCTTCCAGACAGATTTTATTGAAACATGGATTTGTAAAAGAAGCCTATTTCAGGGAAGATTATTATTTTAATGGAAAATTTCTGGACAGCGAGATCTATTCGCTGTTAAGAAGTGATTGGAAACAAAAGGACTAAGACCAAAGTCGACATCAAATAATTACTTAAAATGTTAAAAACAGCTGTACCAATACTTGCCTCTTTAAATACCGAAGAAACGGTTAGATTTTATACGGAAAAATTAGGTTTTACTTTTCATGCAGATTGGGATGGTTACCTGATCTTTAGCAAAGATGGGCTCGACCTTCATTTTTGGCCTACCGACGACCCTGCAATCCCCAAGGCAACAGGTTGTTATTTCAATGTAACAGAAGTAGACGCACTTTTTGAAGAATACCAGAAACAAGGCGTTATCCACCCAGAAGGAGCCTTGAAAGATATGGAATGGGAAATGCGCCAATTTTCTATTTTGGATAATAACGGGAACATTATCCATTTTGGACAGGACATTTCTTAAATGCGGTAGAAGGATGGTTTTTTTTCATTTAAATTATTACAAATCTACGTGAGTATTGCCTTTGGTTTCGACCAAAGGAATAATTATATTTGCCCCGATTAATTTTTGAATATACAATGAGAGAGATCCAATTTAGAGAAGCACTACGCGAAGCATTAAGCGAAGAAATGCGTAAAAACGAGAACATTTTTTTAATGGGCGAAGAAGTTGCGCAATACAATGGTGCATATAAAGTTAGTCAGGGAATGTTGGACGAGTTCGGCGAGAAACGTGTGATTGATACACCAATTGCCGAATTAGGTTTTGCAGGTATCGGTATCGGTGCAGCAATGAATGGCCTTATTCCTGTTGTAGAATTTATGACTTTCAATTTCTCATTGGTGGCAATTGACCAGATCATCAACGCTGCGGCAAAAATCTTGTCGATGAGTGGTGGTCAGTTTTCTGTGCCGATTGTTTTCCGTGGCCCTACGGGTAATGCAGGTCAATTAGGTGCGCAGCACTCGCAAAACTTCGAAAACTGGTTTGCAAACTGCCCTGGTCTAAAAGTGGTTGTTCCATCAACTCCTTATAATGCTAAAGGATTGTTAAAAGCAGCAATCAACGACCCAGATCCAGTGATTTTCATGGAATCTGAAGTAATGTATGGCGATAAAGGCGATGTGCCAGAAGGCGAATACACTTTAGAAATCGGTAAAGCACAAGTTGCAAAAGAAGGTACAGATGTAACCATCGTAACTTTCGGTAAAATGCTGACACGTGTGGTTAACCCAGCTGTAGAAGAATTAACCAAAGAAGGAATTAGTGTAGAAGTGATCGATTTATTGACCGTTCGTCCTATTGATTACGCAACAATTATCACTTCTGTTAAAAAAACAAACCGTTTGGTAATTGTAGAAGAAGCATGGCCATTGGCATCAATCTCTTCAGAAATTACTTTCAACGTTCAGAAACATGCATTTGATCATTTAGATGCACCAATCTTGCGTATCACTTGTGCAGATGTGCCTCTTCCATACGCTCCAACCCTAATTGCTGCTAGTTTGCCTAATGCAGAAAGAGTGGTTAAAGCGGTTAAAGAAGTAATGTACGTTAACAAATAAGAACCAATTATTACGCTGAGCTTGTCGAAGCGTATCAAATACAAATCCCCTAAGGTTTCTTGGGGGATTTTTTATTTAACCTATCGTCGTTACGAAAGAAGAAAAGAATCTTTCTTGTGGTAGGTATATTCAATTGGGTTTAAAGAACAGTGGTTTCGTGATCAAACTACAAAATCGTACATTAATCATTTTAATCTGTGTAATCATCTACCTAAATTAGCTCATTCTAAAACTCAATATGGATATACATTTTCAGCATATAGCAAGCGCATTAAATATTGCCATTAAACAAGTAAGTGCAACCTTGGCGTTGTTAGACGAAGGCGCAACAGTGCCTTTTATCTCCCGTTACCGTAAAGAGGTTACAGGTAGTTTAGACGAGGTGCAGGTAGCCGCCATCAGAGATCTGGCCCAACAACTACGCGAACTCGATAAACGTCGAGAGGCGATCTTAAAATCACTGACAGAGTTAGAGAAGTTAACGCCAGAACTGGCCAAAAAAATAAACGAAGCTAAAACCATCACCGCTTTAGAAGACATTTACCTGCCTTATAAACCCAAGCGCAAAACTAGAGCATCAGTAGCTAAAGAAAAAGGATTGGAGCCTTTGGCTTTACGTATTTTGTCGCAAAGCAGGATAGACCCTACACAAGAAGCAGAGATGTATATTAAAGCAGATAAGGGCGTAAATACTGTTTTAGAGGCTTTGGCAGGTGCGAGAGATATCATCGCAGAAATGATCAGCGAAGATGCCGATGCCAGAACAAAGATGCGTCATCATTTTACCCAAAAAGCTACCTATAAAACGGTAATGGTTAAAGGGAAAGAAGAAGCGGGCATCAAGTATAAAGATTATTTTGAATGGGAAGAAAGTGCCAAAACAGCCCCATCACATCGTGTATTGGCTATGCGTAGAGGTGAGCAGGAAGGCTTTTTAAAGCTAGATGTCCTTCCGCCGGATGAAGATGCCATCGCACTACTGGAAAATCAATTTATCACGGCCAGGAATGCTTGTAGCGACCAAGTGCAATTGGCCATTACTGATGGTTACAAAAGGTTGCTTCGCCCTGCAATGGAAACCGAACTGAGGGCGTTGACCAAACAAAAAGCCGACGATGAGGCGATCAAGGTCTTTGCCGAAAATGCCCGTCAACTTTTATTGGCAGCACCCATGGGCCAAAAAAATGTATTGGCCATCGACCCTGGTTTTAGAACAGGCTGTAAGGTGGTTTGTTTAGACCAACAAGGCCAGTTATTGGTCAATACGACTATTTATCCACATACCGGACAAGGAAACTTAAAAGATGCAGCTTGGCAGTTGACTCAATTGTGCGAAAAACATAACATTGAAGCTATTGCCATTGGCAATGGAACTGCGGGTAGGGAAACGGAAACATTTGTACGTGGATTAAAGATTCCCAATGTAGTAGTGGTAATGGTGAATGAAAGTGGCGCCTCTATCTATTCGGCTTCGCCTTTGGCCAGAGAAGAATTTCCCACACAAGATATTACCGTTCGTGGAGCGGTTTCAATTGGTCGTAGGTTAATGGATCCATTGGCAGAGCTGGTGAAAATAGATCCGAGGTCTATTGGTGTAGGCCAATATCAACATGATGTTGACCAAAACCAACTGAAACAAAGTTTGGATGATACGGTGATGAGTTGTGTAAATGCGGTGGGGGTTGAACTGAATACGGCCTCAAAACAAGTACTGGCCTACGTTTCTGGATTGGGAGACCAATTGGCGCAGAATATTGTAAATTATCGCAATACCCATGGTGCCTTTAAAAATAGGGAGAGCCTAAAAAAAGTTCCACGTTTGGGCGATAAGGCATTTGAGCAGGCAGCGGGGTTCTTGCGGATCCGTGATGCCAAACAGGTGTTAGACCGTAGTGGAGTCCATCCAGAACGCTATGCCCTTGTACATCAAATGGCAGCTGATCTGGGCTGTACAGTGGATGACTTGATGAAAGATGTCAATTTGCAGAAACAGATCAATCTACAGCGTTATGTGAGTGCCACAGTAGGGCTACCTACCTTAAATGATATTGTTAAAGAATTGGCCAAACCAGGACGTGATCCGCGTGAGCAGTTTGAAGCCTTTAGTTTTGCAGAAGGTGTAAATGCAATCGAAGATTTGAAAACTGGGATGAAGTTATCAGGTATTGTAACCAACATCACCAACTTTGGAGCTTTTGTAGATATTGGTGTCCATCAAGATGGTTTGGTACATACCAGTCAGTTGGCCAACCGCTTTGTAGCCAATCCTAACGACGTTGTTAAAGTAAGCCAGGTGGTAGAAGTTACCGTAATGGAGATAGATGTAGCCCGTAAAAGGATTTCATTGTCGATGAAAACAGAAAATGGCCCTAAGCCGAAGGAGCAGGTAGTGAGGAATAAAGAGCAAGGAACAAGGAGTAACGACGATGTGGCAAAGCGTAGGGACCAAAGACAACAGGTACAAAAAACAGCGCAAGCTAAAAAAGATGCGGACGGTGATCTGCAAGAAAAATTAGCGAAACTGAAAGGTCTGTTTAAGTAGTTTATAAATTCAGGTCGGGATTACAGAACCTGATTCTTGAGTAAGAACTGCCATGCTGAGCTTGTCGAAGCATTTGTTCATCTGGTCTTCGACAGGCTCAGACTGACATTTGATTAAAAACTTAAAGCTCGATCTGTCTCTTGATGCTTTCCTCGAGCGAGATCAAGGTCTCTGTACGTTGTATCCCCTTTACCGCCTGTATCTCCTCGTTCAATACATGACGTAAATGGTTGGTATCTCGACAGGTAATTTTTGCGAACATGCTGTAAGAGCCTGTAGTATAGTGTAACTCTACTACTTCTTTGATTTTGCTGAGCTGTTCAACAGCATCTTTGTATAATGATCCTTTTTCTAGATAGATACCCAAAAAGGCTGTAATATCGAAACCTGCTTTTTTAGGGTCGATGATCAGATGTGAGCCTTTGATGATTCCCATATCCATCAATTTTTTCATCCTTACATGGACAGTTCCACCAGAAATAATGAGTTCTTTTGCAATTTCTGTATAGGGTTTGGTCGCATCTTGCATCAACTGGGTTAAAATCTGAATATCGAGGTTGTCAATTTCTAAATTTTGGGTTTCTTTTTTAAGCATAATTTTCTTAAATATTAATGATAATGCAATTTAATTACAAAAATTGTAAAAATAAAACAAAATGATTAAAATATTTGCAACATATTTGATATTTGTCTTATGTTTGTATCAAGCAACTCGGTTAGCAGTTGACAGTTAGCAGCTCAGAACTGCCAATTGAAAATTGCCAACTAAGAAACTTAAAATAATGTAGGGTGGTGAAATTGGCAGACACACCTCCTTGTCTCGGTGGTAGAGGATATGGGAAATCCAGTAATGGTACAACCACTCTATGAAGGTTCGACTCCTTCCCCTACAGCAATTTGAAGTTAGCAGTTTAAAGTTGACAGTTACCAAACCGAAAACTAAGAACTGCCAACTGAGAACCAAAGAATGTTGGGTGGTGAAATTGGCAGACACACCTCCTTGTCTCGGTGGTGGGGATCATGGGACAAACGCAATTTATGGGTTGACCACAAATTAATTTTGAATTGCAGCTAACTACCCCTTGAAGGTTCGACTCCTTCCCCAACAGCCAGTTTTAATAAATAATAAGTTAGTTAAGAGAGCGGTTCAGTTAGGGCTGCTCTTTTTTTATATCTAAAAATAGGTCTCAACGCCTATGCTAGCTATTTTGTAGGCCCATTAGTGCTTTGCTAACCCTCTCTATTTTATTCTTTAAAGTTGTTTTTAGTTGCGTATTGAGTTGAAATTTAGTATATTAGGGTTAATTAACCTATTATTCAACCTAAAACAAAATCAATTATGATCGGAAAATCATTATCTAGAAATGAAATGAAGAAGGCTACCGGTGGTGGCGGTGGTTGTGGAGGCCAATATCCAATTGGTGATCCATGGTGTCAAGCCTGTACTAGCAGTTGCCTTTATGAGACTGGTGGGCCGGGTGCAGGTTGCCCCCCTGGAGGTAACTGTGTGCTAATTGAATGTCCTAGTATGGCACCGTGTTGCGATCTTTACGAAGAATACAGGTATCGTGCGGTATGTGATTGGGAAGTATAATTCTTCAACTCAAGAAATTGAAAGGGCTGTCTCGGATTGAGGTAGCCTTTTTTATTTGTATATCGTACTGTGATTTAGTATATTAGGATTAATTAACGGATTAACCAACCTAAAACAAAAATCAATTATGATCGGAAAATCATTATCTAGAAATGAACTGAAACAATTTACAGGTGGTCATCATGGACAGGCCCATTGTTGGCCTGGCGAGCCCATAGTTTATGATGCATTTAGATGTCAAGCTTGTACCAGCAGTTGTCTTTACGAATTTGGAGGACCTGGTGCAGGTTGCCCGCCAGGAGGTAACTGCGTGTTAGTAGAATGTACCAGTATGGAGCCATGCTGTTGGAATTACGAACAATACGGCCAACGTGCAGTTTGTGATTGGGAAGTATAATTCTTCAACTCAAGAAATTGAAAAGGCTGTCTCAAATTAAGACGGCCTTTTTTATTGGTTTCCATTTTTTATTGTTGCCTTATCTATCATTAGATTTTTATCAGATCTTTTTATTCAATTTTATCTACACAAACGTATTTGTTGTATATCGTACTGTAAATTAGTATTTTAGGGTAACTAACCAATTAATCAACCCTAAAACAAAATGAATTATGATTGGAAAAACCTTATCTAGAAATGAAATGAAGCAGACCACTGGTGGTTCTACTTGTCCTGCTTGTATTAATTATTGCCCTTATGATCCTTATGGTCCGAGTGTGGGTTGCCCACCAGGATACAGCTGCGTACTAAATGAATGTAATGCTTGGACTTGGGGATGTGATGAAGTAGACAGGTACCATTCGGTATGCGTGCTTTAGTTTCTGAATGCAGCACAAATAGAAAAACGGTTTCAAAATAGAACAGTTTTTTGCGATGTAAAAAAAGAGGCCATCCATTTATACGGATGGCCTCTTTTTGTAAAGGGTCAGCTTTTATTTGATCCCATATTTATCACTGAATTTTTTGTCCAGCTGTTTGTGCAGGTTATCTAAATTAATAGAGCGGCCTTGAATAAAGGCTTCCTCCACTTTGTTGCTTTTCATATCCAAAGCATCACCAGCAGAGATAAAGAATGTAGCATCTTTACCTACAGCCAAACTTCCGGTAGTTTTGTCAACACCCATCACTTTTGCCGCATTTAAAGTAATTGTCTTCAATGCATCTTCTTTGCTCATGCCCCAAGTAGAAGCAGTGCCTGCCATGAAAGGCAAGTTACGTTGTTGCCAAAATCCATCAATACTTACCACTACCGTAACACCAGCATTGTTCAATGCCGCTGCATTTTTATAAGGCATGTTTACGTCGTCGTCAACATTGTTTGGTAAGGCATGAGGTTGTTTCACAACTACAGCAACATCATTCGCTTTTAAGAAATCCGTTAACATGTAGGCATCGTCTCCACCAACAATTACAGGGGTAATCCCATATTTTTTGGCAAAGTTTACAGCCGCAACAATATCCTTTTGAACATTTGCGGTAATAAACAATTTCTCAGAACCATTGAATAAACCTTTCATCGCTGCCAAACGCGTATTGGTTACAGCAGGCGTAGCTTCGGTATATAATTTGGCTTCTGTAAAGAATTTACCTAGTTCTGCAATTGCATTCTGGGTACGCTCATTCGGGTCAACACCCCCAGCAGCAGCGCCACCAGGTCTGCCACCACCAAAACCACCTCTGCCTCTAGGCGCAGCAGGCCAGGTCATGTGCATGGCATCTTCTTTTTTGATTACGGCATCTTCCCAATTCCAGGCATCTAACTGCACTATAGAAGAACTACCAGAAATGGTACCACCCTGAGGCGTGATCTGTGCCATTAAAATCCCGTTGCTACGCAAGGTAGCTGGTACTTTAGAATCGGTGTTATAGGCAATGATCGAACGGATATGGGCATTGTTCTCGCCCAATTCATCTTGATCGATAGTTGCTTTAACAGACTCGATCTCAATAAGACCTAGGTTTGTAATCGGAGCAATGAAACCAGGATAGATGTGTTTACCATTTGCTGTGATCAATCTAGCATCATTAGTAGCAAATTTAACCGTAGTGGCGTCGCCAATGCCTGTAATCTTGCCTTTTTCTAAGGTGATGTAACCATTCTCGATTACCTTTCCATCGCCAGTATGGATCGTAGCGCCAAGCACGATGATCTTTTGGCTTTGTGGTTTAGCAGGAGAAATATTGGCTTGTCCGTAACTTAAACTTACCGAAGCAAATAAAGCGATTGCTGTACTGATATACTTATTCATGATTGTGTTCTCCTTCCATTTGGTTTACTTCAGCCCAGTAATCTTCTTCAGATTCGCAAGCATAAAGTCTTGGTGGTCTTTCGCCAAAAGCACGTTGTGTACGGGCACCAGCATTTTTACTATCGGCCAATTTTTGGATGATGCGGGCCTTCTCAGCTTTTTGTGCTTTTTGTACCTGAGCATCACGGTCGATATCCCAATAAGCAATACCATCCACAAAAGTTTTTTCTGCTTTTGCATAGATAGACAATGGATTTGCAGACCAGATCACTACATCGGCATCTTTACCAACTTTGATACTGCCCACTCTATTGTCAACATGTAACATTCTGGCAGGGTTAAGGGTTACAAATTTTAAAGCATCTTCTTCTGGTACACCACCATACAATACAGATTTACCAGCTTCCTGATTTAAACGACGAGCCATCTCAGCATCATCAGAGTTAAATGCAGTAGTGATTCCTACGTTGTGCATGATTTTTCCATTGTAAGGGATAGCTTCCTGAACCTCCATTTTATAAGCCCACCAATCAGAGAAAGTTGAACCAGCAATACCATGTGCCTTCATTTTATCAGCTACTTTATAGCCTTCCAAAATGTGCGTAAAGGTATTGATCTTAAAGCCTAGGCTATCTGCAACGTGGATCAACATGTTGATCTCGCTCTGTACATAAGAGTGGCAGGTAATGAAACGTTTGTTGTTCAAGATCTCTACCAATGCATCTAATTCTAAGTCTCTACGTACATTGTTGCCTTTAACTGCTAATGCTTTTTCGTATTCTTTAGCACGTGTAAATGCATCTACATAAACCTGTTCTACACCCATACGTGTTGATGGGAAACGAGTGCTGCTTGTTGAAGAACTTTGTTTCACGTTTTCGCCCAATGCAAATTTGATAAAACCGTCGTTGCCACCAAACTTTAATTCTTCTGGTGATTTGCCCCAACGTAATTTGATCAATTGACTTTGACCGCCAATAGCGTTAGCCGAACCATGTAAGATATGTGAAGTGGTAACCCCACCAGCCAATTGGCGATAGATGTTTACATCTTCAGAGTTGATCACATCAGCGATGCGAACTTCTGCAGAAACTGATTGTGCACCCTCATTGATACCACCACTTGCCGCAATGTGCGAATGTTCGTCAATTAGACCCGCGGTAATGTGTTTGCCAGTTGCATCGATTACCTTGGCCGAACCTGCCGATAGGTTTTTTCCCACGGCTTTGATTTTGCCGTTTTCCATTAACACATCTGCATTTTGTAAGATACCCTCTTTTTCATTGGTCCAAACTGTTGCATTTTTTAACAGTACGGTTTCTTGAACAGGTAGGGATGAATTACCAAAGGCGATGAAAGGGAAGATCAATGGTCCATTTGCAATTGCAGGTTTAGCCGGCTCATCACGTTTTGGTGCATCTTTGGCCGCTTCTTTTAAGCTACCGTTCCAAGAACCTGCAGCCAAAGCATTCACAATTACATCGCCACTAAAGGCCAATGGGCTAGCACCAGTTAGATAACCGCTTAAGCGAACATCTCCAGTTGGGTTTTTCTTTAAGTTGAAGGTAATCGTTACCCAGTCGCCATTACGCGTAAATGTAGCATTTGTTTTAACGCTATCAGCGCCTAAGCGCTCAATCGCTGCAACTGAACCACCTGCTGTACCCGTAATTCTTAAAATGGTTGAACCGATACCATCAATGTTCAGGTTGTAGGTACCACGTAGATCGGTTACATCCATTTTGTTTACCACAAAGCGTTTGCCTTGTACCCAGTTTTCGAAAATGATGTTTCCAGATTTGAATAAGTTATCAGAGGTGATCAAGAAGTTGGCCAATTTGCCTTTTTCTAAAGATCCAACCTTATCGTTGATGCCTAATATATTTGCTGGGATTTCTGTTACCGCCATTAAAGCTTGTTTTTCAGATAATCCATTGCTGATGGCTTGTTGGATATTGGCCCAGAAATCTCTAGGTGCATCTAAACCATAAGTTGTCAAAGCAAATTTTACACCCGCTTTTTCCAATACACCAGGGTTTGTTGGAGCCAATTCCCAGCCTTTCAATTGGGCTAAGCTTAGGTTTCTTGCCTCTGTAGGGTCTTCAACATCAAATGCTTTAGGGAAACTGATCGGAATGATCAAAGTAGCTCCTGTAGCTTTTACGGCATCGATACGTTGGTACTCATCGCCATTAGATTTGATGATGAACTGCTTGCCAAATTCTTTGGCCACTTTATCGGCACGTAAGATATTTGCCCAACCATCGGCTTCAAAAAGCTGAGGCAGGGACTGTTGTTTGTTGAACTGCTCAAGCGAAATGTTATATTCTTCTTTTTGTCCTTTGTACCATGAGGCGTCCATATAAGTTTGACGCAACAAGGCGATTGAGCCCATTAAAGAAGATGGATAATCGTTAGAAGAAGTACCTCTGTTAAATGAATAGTTGGCGGCACTTTGGTCGTTCAACATTACTTCATTTTCTTTGCTGTCGTTTAAGGTAACAGCTGCAGAAGTACCACGGGCGATACCATCACGACTGATTGCATTTACGCTACCAAAACCAGCTTTACGAAGGTCGTCGGCTTTTTTGGTGTCGATAGTAAAAACAGTTCTTACTTCAGTTTCTGGACGGATACTTTCGTTCCAGTTGTAAGCACCTTTTTTAGTTGAAGTAAATACCGATTGTCTACCACCAAAACCTCCAAATCCACCGGCAGCCCCAGCACGTTGTGCCTCAGGAATACCATAAGAAGTAAAAGCGTCGATCAGTGAAGGGTAGATGTATTTTCCTTTAAGGTCTATCACTACATATCCCTTTGGAATTGCAGTACCTGTACCAACCGATTGGATGGTTTTGTCTTTAACTAGTAACACCCCGTTACTAATGGTTTGATTGGCATTAACTACAATGTTTGCATTGGTAAAAGCATACAATCCTGGCCTAACATCGTATGAGCCATTAACAGGATAGGTTTGCTGTGCAAACAAAAATGCAGTAGAAAATACCAACGCGAGCGTGAGTAGAATTTTCTTCATAATTTTTATTTAATTAAGTGCTTAAATCTATTGATAAATAAAGATTTATAGCTTACCTAACTTTTATTTTACATTTTGTTTGCAATAACTTGATGTGGCATTTAGGCCTTGACATGATTCTGTGCTAAAAACAGAAAAACCCACTTGGGTTGATACAAGTGGGTCTAAAAATGGAAAGATTTTTAATTAAAATCCGTAACGCAGACCAATTTGGAATTGGTAAGGATTGCCTGATGGATTAACCACGCCAGAGTTGTTTACACGGTAGTTGAATGCTTTGGTTGTAGCATCGTAGTTCGGAACTGCTGGAATTTCTGGTGTTGTAGGGGTAGCAGGTATTTTGGCTACGCCGTTTAAAGCGTATAGCGCCTGACTGCCTAATGATTCATTTACGCCCCATTTCTTCTTGATCAAGTTGCCAAGGTTAAAGATATCACCAGAGATTTCGATGTTGTGTGTTCTATAGATCTTGAATTTCTTGCTGATCCTTAAATCAACCACGCCATAAAAACCATTGATACCACCATTTCGTTGAGCGATCTGACCTGAATATTTTAAGATATAATCTTTCAAGCTTTGGCTGGCCAATGGATTGTCCAATAAACTTTGTAGGCCTGCACGTACATTTGCAGGTACGCTTGGGTTATTCCTGTCAAAGATGAAAGCCAAATCGTTGGTGGCCACAAAATCGCCGTTGGTGTTTGCACCACTTAACAAGCTGTAACGGGTACCGCCTATTCCAGAGTAACGAACTCCAACAGTAACCCCATAAAACGTAGGTAAAGTACCATAAATCACTATTTTATTGCGAAACTGATTATCTGAATAGGTCATGTTGCTCAAGTTTCTTGGGTCATCTTTTATTGGTAAAGACAAGGTTGCCGAGTTGGCTACGTTACCATTAAAAGAAGTATTGTCTTTGGTATCGTTCCAAGTATAACTCGCAGAGATTTCGCCATCTCTAAAATATTGCCAAGTTGCATCTAAAACAACCGCAAACTGATTAACTCTACCTTGACTGTTCAATTCTAACACACGGCCAAATTTATTGCTGATACGACCTGTCTTCCAATCGGCTGAACCATTACTTGGCATTGTGGGTACAAATACACCACGGTTATCTTCGTTTGGTAAAGTAAAGTATGGATTAGCAGCCATGTTTCTATCTACATACATGTAGTTGTGACGACCCAAAGTGGCATAACCAGTAATACCTACCTTTAATTTATCCGTAATCAATTTGTTGTACGATAGGTTGGCTTTATAAACTACAGGGATCTGTGCATCTGCGGCATTGGTATTAATGGTAGGCACCTGAAATGCAGCCAATGTTGGCGCACTTACCGTTCCATTTCTGTAACCGATAAAGTTTGGTGTAGGTACATCAGCCCCAAAAACGTCAACGGTAGCCAAGTGTTTACCATCAAAAGTCAAGTTGTTGATGGTTACATAATTGTTGATGTCTGAACCAAAGATACCAGCACCTAAGCGGATAAAATCAGTACGGTTTTCGTTGATATCCCAGTTTAACTGGATCCTTGGTTGTAACAAGAACTGGGTTAATTTATTGTCGGTTCTTATTTTTAGCTCATCATACAAAGTCTGGTTAAATGGCGAGCTTGGATAAGCGCTATAGTCCATACGTAAACCACCGATAAAATCTAAACCCCTGGCCAATTTGGTCTGCATTTGCCCATATAACGCTGCATTCCAGATACCCGATTTTACAGTTGGGTCTGCCACCAAAGGCACTTCGCGATAGTATCTATTCGGCACTAAATTCTCGAAATTTTCAAGGGCACTAGCAGTTGTTGAATTCGTATATTCAAAACGACCATTTACCTCACTACCATATAATGAAGTAGCTCTGGTATACATCACATCCACACCAAAAGTATATTTAACCTTGTCTGTATTGTAATATAGATTGTCTACCAATTGGAAAACATTATTGGTAAAGCCTTCTTGTCCAAAACGGTGACCGCCAATCTGAACAGCAGTTTTAGGCTTTGAGCCATTGGCCAGTGTTGATTCAAGGTTTCCAACAATAGCTCTTGGTATTGGACCTGGTAATTGGTCTCCTTGTGTACTGGCTTGGAAAGTATAGAGATGTTGTGCTTTTAACTCGTTGGTTACTTTACTGTTTACCGTGGTACGTAAAGTTGCCAATAAACTGTTGTCAACATTTTTGTCGTTACCATAACTTTCAAAGAAGTTGATGGCAGTATTGTCGGCCAATCCCAATGGATTTCTGTCGTTGGTATAATTGTCGCGAATCGTTAGTAGGTTTCTGTTGTTGATCTGCCAATCGATACGTGCAAAAGCGGCATCTGAACCACGTTTTTTGTCAAATGTGCCAAATTGTGGCAATTTTGAAACCCCATATTTGGTACGAGCAACATCTACAAACTTGTTTAAGGTTGCATTGCTAATGTTAAATCTAGCTTCATCGGCTGCAGATTTAACATCCGCTATGATTAACGGGCGGGCATCTCTCTGATGGTCCCAAGCTACAAAATAATGTAATTTGTCTTTGATGATTGGTCCACCCAAAGTAAAACCATATTGATAAGTAGAGAAGTCGTTGTCGCGTTTGTTACCCCTGATGTCGTAAGGACTGGCTAACCAATTGGCACGACCATAAGTAAAAGCACTACCACTTACAGTATTGGTACCGGCTTTGGTTACAGCACTAATTGTACCACCTCCAGCTCTACCTAAGGTTACGTCATATTGGTTGGTAACTACCTTGAACTCTCTCACGGCCTCGATAGAGATGGCATAAGGCGCACCACTTCTGCTGGTGGTAGAACCTGCTGATGTTGGGTTTTTGGCATTCATCCCATCAATGGTATAATTGGTAGATGAACCTAATTGGCCAGAAATGTTTCCACCACGACTTAATGGAGATAAGTCCATCAAGGTAGAGAAATTACGTCCATTTACAGGCAATTGGGTAATGGCTTTGGCAGAGATCTCTGTAGAAGCACCAAAGTTCTGCACTTTATTTTTTAATCCTGAGGCTACAACTTGAACAGCTGCAAGCGTTTGTGCCTCTACCTGCATGGTAATGGCAACTTTTACCACATCGCCCTGGTTTAGCATGTAACCAGATCTGATCTGCTCGCCAAGACCTAAAAATGTAGCTTTTACAGTGTAAGGACCACCTAAAGGAAGTTCTTTAAAAGTATACTCGCCATTGGCGTTGGTACTTGTTGTGGTATTAAAACCGGTAGATTGATTTCTAACCTGAACAGAAACACCAGCAATTGGCTTTTTTTGTTCGTCAGAAATTACACCAGAGATGGATGCTTGTGTAGTTTGCGCAAATACTTTTGTACTGCCCAAAAAGAACAAGACCACCATCGAAAAGGAAAGTAGAAGTTTATTCATATTGAGGGATTTTAAGTGTGATGTAAAAATCCTGTTTCGAAATTAAGTGTACTCTGTTTTATAATTATCAAATTGTAAACAGTCGTTTTAAACGTGCCATTTTAGATTATGATAATGTTAAGAAAGGTTATAAATAAACATTAGCCCTTTAAGCAGCCTTGCATATCCATTTAATAATTTGTTATTTTTGAAAGAAAAAGCCATGAATTTTTACGACATCTTAAAAAGTGCGCACTCTGGGTGGAGATATGTAGTTTTCTTCCTATTGTTGATTGCTGTTATCCAAGCTTTAACAGGTTGGTTTGGTAAAAAGACCTACACAGAGGGCAATAGAAAACTAAATGTGTTTACCTTGATCAGTGCACATATCCAATTGCTTTTTGGCATTGTGTTATACTTTTTAAGTCCGCTTACCAAAGGTCCGATGGGCGATGCCATGTATCGTTATTGGAAAGTTGAGCATATCAGTATCATGGTCATTGCTATTATTCTCATCACTGTAGGAAATGCGAAATCTAAAAAAGTAACAGCTGCTGTTGCAAAACATAAAACAATCGCCATTTTCTTTGGTCTTGCGTTTATATTGATTGTGGCTGCCATTTTTATGATGACCAAGAGCGATCCTTCTAAAACATTCTTTGGTGTATCTTAAGCTAATGTTTGGATGAAAAGTTAAGGCAAGGTCAATTCGTGATGAAGTCAAGACCCTGCTTTTTCAAAAAAAACTTTAAAATATTTTGATTATTTAACTTTTTGTATATTTTTGTTCTACAATGATTAACAATAACATACATACATGGCAATGGCGTGGTAATTCTGAAAAGAGTTTCGTCGTAGCTTTGTGCACCTTATAGTTTATCAACCTAAACCTTAAACCACATTTAAAAACCCGACGTAAACCACGTCGGGTTTTTTGTTTTAAAAAATCCTCCCGTGGTTGAAATGATAGCAAAAAATGAAAACATACCATATACAAACACACACTAAAAAACGATTAGCAGATACCACAACTCCGGTAAGTATCTATTTGCGCCTCCGTGATGTTTTTCCAAATACCATTTTATTGGAAAGTTCCGATTACCATAGTAGAGAAAATGCAACCAGTTATGTTTGTGCCGAGCCAGTAGCAGGCATCATCTTGAAAGATGGTCTGTTGAGCACCTATTTTCCTGATGGTACAAAAGAAACAAAAACAGCATTTGTTTTAACAGAAGAGATTTCTGCCTTTAAGGCCCGCTTTGATCCTAAAATACAAGCCAAAGAAAAACATATCTCTACTGGGCTTTTTGGTTATTTTACATGGAATGCCGTACAACATTTTGAGGACATCAATTTTACGGCTACCACACCAGACGATGATCAAATTCCATTGATGCAATACCATGTGTATAGATATATCATCGCGATAGACCATTTTAAAAATGAGGTTACGCTGGTAAAAAATGTATTTAATGAAGATGAAAACGAAGACCTGAGCAAAGTAGAATATATTATCCAGAATAAGAACTTTCCAGAATACAGTTTTAAGACCAATGGCGAAGAACAATCTAATTTAACAGATGATGGCTTTATGTTGATGGTTGAGCAGTTGAAAAAACACATCTATCGGGGTGATGTTTTTCAGATCGTACCATCGAGGGCATTTAGTCAGGGTTTTTTGGGTGATGAATTTAACGTTTACCGTTGTCTGCGCTCCATTAATCCATCACCTTATCTGTTCTATTTCGATTATGGAAGTTTCAAGCTGTTCGGCTCTTCACCAGAAGCACAGATTACCATCAATCACAATGTGGCCAATATCTTTCCAATCGCAGGGACATTTAAACGAACCGGAAATGATGAAGAAGATGCTGCCTTGGCCAAAGAACTGGAGCAAGATCCTAAAGAAAGTGCAGAGCATGTGATGTTGGTAGATTTGGCCAGAAACGACCTGAGCAGACACTGTAATGGCGTAGAAGTGAAATCGTTTAAAGAAGTACAATACTACTCACACCTAATCCATCTTGTTTCTAAAGTGAGTGGAAATCTGCAAGAAGGTGTAAGTGCTTTTAAAGTGGTAGCGGATACTTATCCAGCCGGAACCTTAAGTGGTGCACCCAAATACAAAGCCATGCAACTGATTGATCAGTACGAACAATTGGGGCGTAATTTTTATGCGGGTGCGATAGGCTATATGGGCTTTAACGAAGATTTCAACCATGCCATTATGATCAGGACTTTTATGAGCAAGAACAACAAGTTACACTACAGGGCAGGCGCAGGAATTGTAGCAGACTCAGTTGCAGAAAAAGAACTGAATGAAGTGAACAACAAGATAGCTGCCTTGCGAAAAGCAGTGGCCATGGCCGAAGAGATTTAAGAATTACGATTTACGACTGAAAAATGAAAAACAATATTTCCCCTTTGGGAGACAAAAATAAACCGGTTTTAGTAATAGATAACTACGATAGTTTTACCTACAATTTAGTGCATTTGATCAACGAACTGGGTTATCAGGCTGTGGTTTGGAGAAATGACAAATTTGCATTGGCAGATGTAGCGGCCTATGATAAGATCTTACTTTCGCCAGGACCAGGAGTACCAGAAGAAGCAGGGCTGTTATTGGATGTGATCAAAACCTATGCGCCGAGCAAAAGCATTATGGGGGTATGTTTAGGACAACAAGCCATTGCCGAAAGTTTTGGAGGTAGCCTGCTCAATTTGGGCAGACCGATGCATGGGATCGCCACGCCAATTACGGTATTGGACAAGGATGAACTGACCTTTAGAAATTGTCCCGACTTGATCGAAGTAGGTCGTTACCACTCGTGGGTGGTTGATCCGGCTAGTCTGCCCGAGATCTTAACCGTAACTGCAGTTGATGGCGATGGACAGATCATGGCACTGCGTCATCAACAATATGATGTTTGTGGCGTGCAATTCCATCCAGAAAGTGTGCTTACGCCAAGTGGCAAACAAATGATGAAAAACTGGCTAGAAAATTAACACATGAATATTTTAGATCAAATCGTTCTACGTAAAAAAGAAGAGGTTGCTTTGGCCAAACAACAGGTTTCAGTAAAAGCCTTAGAAACCCATGTTAATTTTAACAGGCAACCCTTTGTATTCAAAGATTTTTTATTGGATGAAAAGCGGACAGGAATCATCTCAGAATTTAAAAGAAGATCGCCTTCTAAAGGACTGATCAACGGTACTGCTGATGTTGCCGAAGTAACCCAAGCCTACAATTTAGCTGGAGCTGCTGCATTGTCGGTATTAACAGATACCGATTTTTTTGGTGGAAAAGCAGAAGATCTGTTTCAGGCTAGGGCGGTAAATAACATTCCGATCTTGAGGAAAGATTTTATGATTGACGAATACCAGATCCTAGAAGCCAAAACGTGGGGAGCAGATGTGATATTATTGATTGCCTCTATCTTAAGCCCACAACAGGTTGCCGATTTTGGTAAACTGGCCCAAAGCTTAGGTTTGAGTGTATTGTTGGAGGTTCATAACCTCGAAGAACTGGAGCAGACCATTTGTCCTTTTGTAAATGCCATTGGCGTAAACAATAGAAACCTAGGAGATTTTACAGTGAACATCCAAACCTCATTTGATTTGGTGGACCATATCCCTAACGAATTTTTAAAGATCTCTGAAAGTGCCATTGATAATCCTGAAGTGATCAAACAATTGAAAGCTGTAGGTTATCATGGTTTTTTAATAGGAGAAAATTTTATGAAAACAAATGATCCTGGACAAGCAATCAAAGAATTTGTAGCTCAACTTTAACCACGAGGAATGCGAAAGGCCAGTCCGAAACTGATGTTAATCGAGATTTGTAATCTCGACTGTTGTGTTTGTGGATTTTAAATCCACCTTATCGTGAAATCAGGATTGCAAACCCTGATCAACTTGGTTTTTTAATAGGAGAAAACTTTATGAAAACAAATGATCCTGGACAAGCAATCAAAGAATTTGTAGCTCAACTTTAACCACGAGGAATGCGAAAAGCCAATCCGAAACTGATGTTTGTTTCAATGATACCACGATCAAAAAGTTCATGGATATTGGCTTGTGGGTAGATGAAAATACCAAATTTATTGCGGTGTAAATATTGTAGCCCACCTCCAATACCAACACCAAAGGCACTGGGATGAAGCGTGTTTTAGTTATTGCATTTATTGGAAAATCTCTCATGATTCCGCCACTGACAAAGAAATATTTGGCAAATTCGATCCGTAATTTCAAAGGAATGGTTACCATCAGACTCAGTGATACCTAAAACCATTTTAATTTCACCTTTTCCCGTTCCATAAGAAGCCGAAAAGATCTGTGAGCCTTTTTGGGCAAGGCTAGGAAATGAAAATAAAATGAACGGTAAAACGAAAAGATACTTCATGTGTTGTTTGAGCGGGAGTGTTTAGCTGGTTATCAACTAAAAGTACAGATAAAACCACAATTTTAAACTTCGTATATTTGTAAAGAATTACATGGGAAAACAGAAATATTATGATACAGCCCTGAAACAAGAACGCGCAGTACTTGTGGGGGTAATTACGCCTGGCGAAAAACCTGAACAGACTAAAGAGTATTTAGATGAGCTGGCTTTTTTGGTAGATACAGCAGGTGGTGCCGTAGAAAAAACGTTTACGCAAAAAATGCTGAAGCCAGATAGAGCTACGTTTGTAGGTACAGGAAAGCTGGAAGAGATACAGGCTTATGTAAAGGCCGAAGAAATAGACATGGTGGTTTTTGACGATGAACTATCACCATCGCAATTGCGTAACATTGAGCGAGAATTACAGGTAAAGATTTTGGATAGGAGTAACCTGATCTTGGATATTTTTGCCGGAAGAGCACAGACGGCACAAGCAAAAACACAGGTGGAACTGGCGCAGTTACAATACTTATTGCCTCGTTTAACACGTTTATGGACCCACTTGGAACGCCAAAAGGGGGGTATCGGGATGCGTGGACCAGGTGAGACACAGATTGAAAGTGATAGAAGGATGATCTTAGAGAAGATCTCTCTTTTAAAAGAGCGCTTGAAATTGATCGATCGCCAAAATGAAACCCAACGCAAGAACCGCGGTCAATTAATCCGAGTGGCCTTGGTGGGTTATACCAACGTTGGTAAATCGACCATCATGAACATGCTATCAAAATCTGAAGTATTTGCAGAGAATAAGTTATTTGCAACTTTAGACACAACCGTTCGTAAAGTGGTGATTGAAAACCTACCTTTTTTACTATCCGATACGGTAGGGTTCATTAGAAAACTGCCTCACCATTTGGTAGAATGTTTTAAATCTACCTTAGATGAAGTACGAGAAGCAGATGTGTTGATCCATGTGGTAGATGTTTCTCACCCAAATTTTGAGGACCAGATCCATACGGTGAATGAAACCTTGAACGATCTGGGCGCTAGGGACAAAGATACCATCATGGTCTTTAATAAGATTGATGTGTATGTTACACCTGCTGCCGATGAGTTTAATGAAGAAGAAACAGCACCATTGACATTGGCCGATTTCAAAAAAAGCTGGATGGCACATCACAATGCACCTGCAATCTTTATTTCGGCAACCAAAAAGGAAAATGTAGAAGAATTTAAACAGCTGATTTACGATAAAGTAAAGAGTTTACATACAGTCAGATATCCCTACGATAAGTTGTTATATTAGCAGAAATAAATCCCTTTGCAATGAAACGTGTATTCCTTTTTGGCATTTTCTGCTGTTGGTTCTTTGTAAGTAAAGCTCAGGTAGTGAGCTTAAATGCTGCAGAACTGACAAAGTTGAAAAATTTGATTCAAACAGATGCTGAGGTGAAAAAACATTGGGATGTGCTATTGAAAACTGCGGATGAAGCTTTGTTGGCTACACCAAATCCAGCAGATACGATTTTAACCGAAGGCATCCTGCAAGGTGATCCAAGAAAGACCAAAACTTGGAAATCATTAGAAGATATGCAAAAGATTTATGCATTGGGGCTTTGTTATAAGGTAACGAATGAGCAAAGATATTTGACCAAGGCCAGTGATTTTTTGGATGCATGGGCAAGTAAAAACCAACCACAAGGAAATCCGATCAATGACACCAATCTAGACCGGATCATTTTTACGTATGATCTGCTTAAAACAGAACTATCTACCGATGTCAAGCGCAATGTGGCTACTTGGTTAAAAAGAGTTGCAGAACAAGAGATCAAGACCTATGATAAAGCCGTTGCAAGTGGGAAAGGGGTTACGTTTATCAACAATTGGCATTCGCATCGCATCAAGGAAGTAGCGGAGGTTGCTTGGGCCGTTAATGATAAAGAATTGATGCAATGGACAAAGGAAGCCTATAAAAGACAAATTGCAAAAAATCTGAGGCCAGATGGAAGTAGTTTAGATTTTCATGAACGCGATGCCCTACATTATCATATTTATGATGTAGATCCTTTAATGGTAGCCGCTGCCATTTTATGGAGAGATGGCAAGTTTGGAACAAATCCATACAGTTATCAATCGCCAGAAGGCAATTCCTTAAAAGGAGCAGTAGATTGGTTGCTGCCTTACTTTACCGGAGCGCAAACACATGCCGAGTTTGTAAACTCAAAAGCAGCTTTTGATAAAAAAAGAGCAGCTAATGGCGAAAAGGGTTATATTGCGGGAACACTTTTCAATCCAGCAGAAGCAAGAAGTAGTATCGCTTTGGCCGCCTATTTCGAGCCCCAGTTAATAAAGGTCTATCAAGAACAGACCAAGAGCAGTTCAAAATATCCAACCTGGCAGTTTGTATTGAACGAAGTAAAAAGATTTTAGGCGCTGCTGCCAGCATTGCCCTACCAAAGAGATTAAAGAATATGGAAAGTAAAAGACAACAGAAGTTTGCAGGATTATTACAAGAAGAGCTTGCTGCTATTTTTCAACGAGAAGGGGCAGCCTATTTGCCAAATACCTTGGTTACCATTACAAAAGTCCGCGTTTCGCCAGACTTGGCCGTGGCTAAAGTATATTTAAGTTTTTTAAATACCAATAATACAAGCCTTTCTGTGGCTACGGTTAACTCACATGCCAGCGAGATCAGATATAAGTTAGGTTCACGTATCCGCCATCAGGCAAGGGTAATTCCTACGCTTTCATTTTTTGTTGACGATACCAACGAATATGTAGAGCACATGGACAAGATCTTTAACAAGATAGCAAAAGACAGAAAAGAAACCGACGAAGAAACTGATGAGCAACAATAGGTACATCAGAGAGCCTGGAAACTTTTTGACACATGTTGTACCTGCACTTTTAGCTATTCCGGCACTTTATCTGTTATTACAAAAAGCAAATACCCATTTTGAGGATGTAGCTGCCTATATCTATGGGGTCGGCATCATTATTTTGTTCGGGGTAAGCGCAACCTATCATAGTGTGCCTAAAACGGAATATGGTATTCGGTTTTGGCAAAAGTTTGACCATTGCTGCATCTATCTGATGATCGCAGGTTCTTTTACCCCCACTGCATTATTGGTGTTTGATGGTTGGTTGCGTTGGGTTTTATTTGGTATGGTTTGGCTAATTGCGCTGGTAGGCTGTTTGTTAAAGATATTTAACCGTTTAAAAAACCAAGCCGTTTCTACAGGCTTGTATATTGCCATGGGCTGTTTGGTTATCCCCTTTTTACAGAAGATGTTACAGACTTTGCCTATTGGTGCCATTGTCTGGCTGATCATTGGAGGCTTGTTTTATGTAGGCGGAACCTATTTTTATGCCAAAGACAAACAAATGCATAAATATGTCCATAGCCACGAAATTTGGCATGTATTTGTCAATTTTGGAGCGCTTTCGCATTTTATCTACAATTACGTTTACGTTTTCAATGCAAGATGAATAAGCTACAACAACTTCAAGATTTTTTGGCCAAGCCTAAAAACCAGCTCCACAAAGTAGTTGATTTCGATCTAGCTAAAGATCTTCTGCTGCCTTTTGATTTTACGGCCAACAATACGGAGCTGACTACCGAGATACTGGCAGATACCCATCTGTTCAGCAATTGGGTAGAGCAGAAATTAACTAAAAATAATGCCCGATATGGTATTGGTGGTTATAATGAACACCGGACCATTTATAGCAGAAGTGCCCACTTTGATGCTACCGAAGAACCTCGAAGATTACATCTAGGTATTGATATTTGGGGGCCGGCCGAAACGCCCATCTATAATTTCTATGCCGCAAAGGTGCATAGTTTTGAGTTTAATGACCATTTTGGCGATTATGGCGCAACCATTATCCTGCAATACCAATTGAACGATCTTACACTTTATGCCTTGTATGGACATTTGAGCTTAGCTTCTTTAAAAGGGCTGAAAGAAGGTCAATTGATTTCCGCAGGTCAACAATTTGCCAGTTTCGGCATTGCCGCAGAAAACGGACATTGGCCGCCTCATCTTCACTTTCAGTTGATGTTTGATATGGAAGGTAAAAAAGGAGACTATCCAGGGGTGTGTCAATTTACCAAAAGGGCAACTTATCTAAACAATTGTCCAGATCCTGCGTTAATTTTGAAGCATACTTTTACATCGGCTTTGCTTTAAAATGCGTAAATTTAGATATGTTCAAAATTGTAGCGATATTTTTGTTATCCATTTCCGTTGCAGTTAAGGCACAGCAGCCTCAATTGAAGGGTGGTTTGTCTACTTTTTTAAAAAACAATACCGTATATCCAGCCTACTCCTTGCACAATTGTATTCAAGGTACAGTTAGCATTGGTTTTAAATTAAATGCCAAAGGCGAAGTGTATTATTCGACCATTAACAGCGGAATTGGAACCGATTTAGATGTAGAAGCGCTAAGGTTGATCAGAATGAGCAGTGGTAAATGGATCTTGCCTCAAAAATATGATACTTTGGCCTTGGTTATTGTGCCTGTAAATTTTGAACTGAGTGGTTACGATTGCAATAGAAGAAGCCCAACTGAGATTGCCTTGGCCATTAAAGCGTACAAAGACGAAGAAGAGTTGACCAATGTCATTTCAAATTTTTATAAGAACAAAGAGAAAGGCAATTACAAACCAGAAGATGAAGCAAAAGTTTTACGTATCAAACGGGATTTGAACATTGACGATGAATACCTGCAGAGCAGAGTAGATGCTGGTTTAAAAAAATATAAGCAAGGAGATAAACAAGGAGCTTGCGAAGATTTTAACTTTGTGAAATATATGGGCTCGGCGATGGCTGATGATTGGCTCTCCAAATACTGTAAATGATATGCGCTTACTTTTTCGCTCTTTTGTGCTTCTAGATTGTGTTTCTTTGGTTTTGATGAGCATGCAGCTTTGGAATACCGCTATCGATTTCGATAAACTACCAGACCAACTTTCGGTAAAAGTTCAAGCCGTTTTAATGTTCCCAATGTTTGTATTGGTATTGATTGCTGCTATTGGGCAATTTCAACTAAAGAAATTTGGCTTTATCTTGTACTATATCCAATTCCCTTTTAGGCTTTATCTCTGGGTATTTACCCTAGGTTTCATTACCCTGGTGCCCATGGCGTTAGGGATGTATAATGATGATGCATGGTTTGATCCCATGTTAAAGATCTGTTTCATGGCAGAATTTATCCGGTTATATCTAACGGTTAAAGGACAGATAAATTTGAAGAAAAAGACTGACCGCAATAATTTGCCAATTAAGGCATAATTACATGGATTGCCTTGGGGATCAGTTTTGCCTCAATTGTACTCACTTTTCCTAGATATTCACCATCAACCTGAAAATGGACCTTATGTTTGGTACTGATCTTTAAACTGGAAGTCTGAAAACATTCTATCTTTTTTGGGTTCCAAGGTAGCTTGCTGATCCATATCTTGATGATCTCCATTACTGCATATTCCTTTACCACAATCACCTCAAAAAGCTTATCATCTAATTCCCCCTCCGGGTTGATCTTTAGTCCTGTTCCGTATTGGGTAGCATTGGCAATGGCTACCATAGCCGCTTTTTGTTTAATTGTTTTATTGCCGATCTTAAACTCAACCGACATTTTTCTATGGTTCCAAAAGGCATGCCATGCCGCTTTTGCATAGGTCAACATGCCGCGTTCGGGTAGCTCATCAAATTTTTTAACCAGATAGGCATTGAAACCAATGTCGGCCAAATGGATACAAAGTTCATTATTGATAGATACCGCATGGATTTGATGGGATGTGCCGTTTATAGTTAGGGCAAGGGCCTCATTTAGATCCAGAGGGATTCCAAGCTCTTTGGCCATTCCATTGGCAGAACCTGCTGGGATGATCCCAATGGGAACCTTGGTATTGAGCAGGCATTCAGCTACCAATTTTAAGGTGCCATCTCCTCCAACGGCAATTACCCGATCAGCTTTGGCTTGTTGGATAGCTGTTTTTATAGTTTCGATCGAACAATTTTTGGGTAGCTCGAAAATTTCAAATGCTTCGTCCTTTGATTTAAAAAAAGTATTGATCTCTTTCTTGAAATCGATGGTATGGCTACCTGAAACTGGATTTACAACAAATAGGAGCTTTAAGGTTTTTGGTTTCACAGATGGTTAATTTATTTGTGCTTAACAAACAACTGAAGCCAAACTCTGTTTTAATTATATCATGAATAAAAAAGCGAGTTTAAAAGTATACCATGGTTATGGCCATACGCATAATTTAGTGGTGTATGGACATGTTTTTAAACTCAAGGCCAAAACGACACAAAACTTTAGCGATAATTTTTTTGTCAATATGGTACACCTGTTCAAACTTTTTGTAGTGAAACCTTATGCTTTCGCAAAAGTGAGATTGAATTTTCATGGACAGATTGTTTACCAAAAAGCAGAATATGATGGGTTTTTCAAATTTGAATGGAAAGCCGAAAATGAAGTAGCTGCGGGATGGCATGCCGTAAAAATAGAGGCGCTAAGCGATTCAGGTGATCAGGTGATAGCAGAAGCAGCAGGAGAGATCTTCGTGCCACACATTACGCAATATGCCTTTATATCCGATATTGATGATACCATTATGGTTTCGCATTCGGCAAAGCTGACCCGAAGACTAAGAGAGTTGTTCATTAAAAATCCACGCACCAGAAGAACATTTCCAGCAGTACAAGAACATTACCAGCTATTGGCCCACGCCCATACCGAGATTGGGCAGCCTAATCCGTTTTTTTATGTTTCAAGTAGCGAATGGAATCTATATGATTATTTGTTGGAAATGTTTAGATTTAATGAACTACCGGAAGGAGCTTTTTTATTGAACCAGCTTAAACGGTGGAAAAACTTATTTAAGATCGGTAAAACTGGTCATGAAGGTAAGCTATTAAGGGTAATGCGGATCATTAATGCCTTTCCGCATCAGTTGTTTGTTTTTTTTGGCGACAATTCGCAGCAAGATCCTATAATCTATCAGACCATAGCAGAAAAATATCCGAATAACATTGCTGCGGTCTACATAAGAAACGTTAGGCCAGAACGACAGGCAGAGACGGAGAGTTTATTGAAGAAAATAGCACAAAAAAAGATAAAAACCTGTTTATTTACAGATAGCAACGAGGCCATTGCGCACTCTAAACATATTGGATTGATCATTTAAAACTAAAACCATGAAAAGATTATTTTTAGGACTTGTATTAGTGATTGCCCTTCAGGCATGTTCAAAAAAGATAACAACAGACACAGTTGCCAATACCAAATGGACCTTAAGCGAATGGACTGGACAAACCTTGCCTACAAAAGAGAAAGCAACCTTAAATTTTGGTGCCGACAATCAGATCGGGGGTAAATCTTTCTGTAATACCTTTGGTGGAAGAAGCACGATCAGTGGAAATACCATCAAGATTGAAGAGGTATTTGGCACCATGATGTTCTGCGAAAGCGTGGCAGAAGCCGAAAGAAACTACACAGAAGGCTTAAAAACAGTAAACTCTTTTAAAGTGGTTGATGGTAAACTGCAACTGTTAAAAGACGGAAAGGTAATGATGGTATTTACCAAAGGCGAATAACTAACTGATCGATTTCCCGAAAGGAGAAAACGCCAAGTTCATCAGTTTGAAATGTTGTAGCCCAAAAGGGATGCCCACAATAGTGATGCAAAACAACAGGCCAAATAAAAGATGTGTTAATACGATCCAAAAACCACCAAAAACCAACCAGATAATGTTCATGATGGTAGATAGGCAACCGATGTTTGAAGAAGTATCGGTAATCTTAACACCAAATGGCGCTAACCCCACAATGGCAAATTTAAAACATTGTATACCGAAAGGAATACCTACAATGGTTAGGCATAAAACCAGTCCACCAAATATATATTGAAAGAAAATAAATATCCCTCCAAAAATAACCCAGATAATATTACCGATGAAACTCATTGCTCTTCTTTATTTTAAGAGTAGGAAGAAGGCATAATTGTTACATGTAATTAAAAAACTGTTAACATCTTGTTTGTATTTTGCAGTACACACAAAAGAACTAACAGCATGAAAAAGTCAATTATTTTAGCGGCACTTGTCGCTTGCTTTGCATGGTCTAATGCCAAGGCACAAAAAGTTAAAGATGTCCAATTAAGCGATATCCGTTCGGAGTATATCGAGATCAGCGAGGTGAGAAGAGTATTTAGCGAAAAGATTTGGATCAGCCTTGAATATGGGCAGAAGATCATAGATATAAATGAAGATTCCTATATCAGGGACGATAAAAACAAAGAGTTAGAGTTCAATTCGGCCTTAGATGCCGTCAATAAAATGAAAAGTTATGGTTATGAGCTTTTTCTGGTCTATGTGAAAAACTATGGGGACAACGGTAGCCAGAAATATTATGTACTAAAGAGAAAGTAGGAGGCTGATTGATTGGGAGCTGCGGCCATACTGTTGCTCCCAATATTAAAAGTTTCTTATCATTGCACATGGTTTTTAGCTTACTCGAAGATGAAATAATTTTCCCCGACCCTGCTTTGGCCGATCCAGATGGCTTATTGGCTATTGGTGGTGATCTAAGTATTGCACGTTTAACGTTAGCCTATCAAAGTGGAATTTTTCCATGGTACAGTGAAGGGGAGCCTATTTTATGGTATTCACCACACGAACGTTGTGTAATTTTTCCTGATCGAATCAAAATCAGTAAAAGCATGCATAAGGTTTTGCAATCCGGCTTGTTTAAAGTAACCACCAACCAGGCCTTTACAAAAGTGATCCAATCTTGTGCACAGACACCTAGGGTTGGGCAGGATGGGACTTGGATCACCGATGACATGCAAACGGCCTATATTCGGTTACACGAAAAGGGAATAGTCCACAGCATAGAAGTTTGGCAACAAGACCAATTGGTAGGTGGATTGTATGGCATCGTGGTCAATCAGGTGTTTTGTGGCGAAAGCATGTTCAGTCATGTAAGTAATGCTTCTAAAACCGCCTTGATCTACTTGGCCCAAAAAATGGATTTTAAACTGATTGATTGTCAGCTGCCTAACGACCATTTGATGAGCCTTGGTGCAGAAATGATCAGTAGGCCAGCTTACCTCGCCTTATTAAAGGCGGCAAATCATCTCTGATCACAGCTCAATATAACGTGAGTTGAGGATAAGAATTGATAATGTAATTATAATCAGTGGTTTATCTTGAAATTAATTGCTGCTGCTATTTGATGGTCCTGTCACTTCGTGGACAAACTTTTTTCCTCCAGCTGAAAAAAGTATGCAAAAAAAGCCGCGCCAGCCTGCGGTAGGCAGGGCTGCGCCCTGTTCTGTTAAAGGGAGTGCGTAGGCTTATTACTGCATCCCGAACAGGCCAAGGCCGATTTTAGTAAAACGTTGAGGTAATGCTTAGGCCTGAGATGATTCCAAATCCAATCTCACACATTAATTCAACAATTCCCTGATATCATCCTTACTTAACGATTTAAAGAAGCTTTCTTCGGTGGTGATCAACGAATTTGCCAAAGATTTCTTTCTTCTTTGCAGGGCCAGGATCTTCTCTTCAACAGTATCTTTTGAAATGAATTTGTAGATAAAAACCTTTTTGTCCTGCCCAATGCGATGTGTCCTGTCAATGGCCTGCTGTTCAACCGCAGGGTTCCACCATGGATCTAAGATAAATACATAGTCGGCTTGGGTAAGATTTAAACCTACACCACCGGCTTTGATCGAGATCAGGAATACTTTAAGGTCTTTGTTCTCCTGAAATTCAGCAACAATTTCACCTCTGTTTTTTGTTCCTCCATCTAAATAGGCAAATGGAATGCCCTCTTTCTCAAAACAGTTTTTAAAGATGGCAAGGTGTTTCACAAATTGAGAAAAGATCAACACCTTATGTCCGCCTTTTAACACATTGTCTAAGGTATGCATTACGTTTTCAAACTTTCCAGAATCAGAATCGTATTCCTCATCGATCATTATTGGATGGTTAGCCAATTGACGCAATGCTGTTAAACCTTGTAACAACTGGACCTGTTTTTTGGCATAGGTTCCATCGTCCATGCTATTTAACAGGTCGTTTCTATAGGCCGATTTGGTCTTTTCGTAATAAGCGGCCTGGTCTTCGCTCATGTCACAATAAAAGATATGCTCTGTTTTTGGAGGAAGCTCTGAAGCTACCTGTTCTTTGGTACGGCGTAAAACAAATGGTTTGATGATCGCCTGTAGTTTCCTGGCTTTTTCTTCGTCCTTACGTTTTTCTATCGCCTGTACATATTCTTCATTAAAGAAAGATTGTGTGCCCAGCAAACCAGGATTTAAAAAAGTAAGCTGTGTCCACAGGTCGCCAACAGAATTTTCTACAGGCGTACCACTAAGCACCAGTTTATGTCTAGACCTTAACATGCGCACTGCCTTAAATGCCTTTGAAGAAGGATTTTTGATGTTCTGACTTTCATCTAAGATGATGTAGTTAAAATAAAAATCCCTGATCAGTTCTACATCTACACGGGTAATGCCGTAGGTGGTGATGATCAGGTCGTATTTATCAAACAGGCTGATGTCCTTGTTCCGGAAAGTTCCGGTATGCGCATGGATCTTTAGTTTGGGTGTAAATTTCTTCGCTTCGTTTAGCCAGTTGTAGATCAAGGAAGTGGGCATGATAATCAGCGAAGTGCTGTGTGTGCCATTTGTTTCATCTTCTTCCTTTAATTTTTGCAACATGGCCAAGGTTTGGATGGTTTTACCCAAACCCATGTCATCAGCTAAACAACCACCAAAATTATATTCCCTCAAAAAGCTGAACCAGTTGTAGCCCGCCTTTTGATAATGACGCAGGTCTCCTTTAAAATTAATGGGCATCTGTGTATCAGCAATATCTTCAAAATCGTTTAACCGTTGCAATTTGCGGTCAAGCGTAACATTGGCCAAGCTATCTTCTGCCAAATCATTGATCAAGCCGATATGGTGCTTTTTGAGCTTTAGGTTTTTACCACCATCGGCCAAACTGAATAAGCTACTGTACTGCGTAAACCATTTTTCGGGGATGATGGCAATATCCCCATCGGGTAAGATAAATTCTCTCTTTTTATGAAGGATATGCTGTTTTAAAGAGATGAACGGAATGGGGTGGATGCCAAAATAGACAATGGCATTGATGTCAAACCAATCGTTATCCTCTTTGATCTCGAAATCGATTTTATTGGCGCCAAAAACAAAACGTTTGCTACTACTAGCTTGTTCCACTTCGAAACCTTGAGCCTCTAGCGCTTCAATGTGCTCATTTACCCAAGTGATAATGGCATACGATGGATTGTCGTTTTCGCTAAGGTTAGGGAGTTCAAGGTGATGGAAAAGCGCACTTACCTTTTTGAGGCCAAGATTTTGCAAAAAGGTAAATTTTTGTTTTTCCCAATCGCTATTCCGTTTGATACGGGTAAAAGTATAATTGTCGTCTTCTTTGGTTAAACGAACGGTAACTTTATGTTCGTTGCCCATGGCAAAAGCATATTGGCCATATTTAAAATAAAGCTGTATCTGCGAAATACCACCATCAACATAGATCACCTTGATTACGGCTGTAGCTTCATGTTTTTCGGTCTTGATCTCAAAACCTTCGGCATAAACGTGGTATTTTTCTATCAATGGGGCTACAAACTTCTCGAAATAAGTTTCTTCGGTAGCTTTTGGGATAGTAATGTAACGCTTATTTAAAAAGGGGATGAATTTTTTTCCTTCAATGTCCTGTTCAAAAAAGTAGAGCACGTCATTCAACAACATCCAAGCTGGCTGGTTACAAACAACCTGGGCATCTTTAAACATAAAATCGATGCGTAGGCCCTGATATTTTATGGTAGGGAAGTACCTTGTTTCTACTTCGTTTCTTCTGAAATGGAAAAGTACGGTGGCAGGTTCGGTAGCGAGTTCCAATTTTCGCTCTGCAGGCCAGCCATCTTTATCCATGAGGTACAAACCATCTTTGATCTTGAGGATTTCCAATACTTCGGCCAGTTTCTTTTCAATTTTAGGACGAACGCTGTCGTAGAATTTTTCATCATAGAACTTGCTGAAAAACTCAAATGGCCTGATTGCTTTTTTATGGTATTTCTTAATGATATAATCCTGTTCAGTTTCGTCTAGGATCTTGATCAGCTTGAAATCAATATCGGTTAGGTGTTTGGCAAATTCTTTGGCCGTGTGCGTAAACAAACGCTGGTAGGTTAAAGAGAAATCGCCTTGTGGGTTGAGCTGAACAATATGTGGCTCAATCAAATAGCCCAAAAACTCGTGCTTACATAATGAATATACAATTTTGCAGGGTCCTGAACTATTTACGCGTAACATTGATTATAGGCTAAAAGAAAGAAAAGATAAGCATCTTAAAATTTTTAAACTTACATCAAATTGTTTTGTATTCAAACAATAGTGGATAAAATCTTGGATTTTTTTAATGTATTTCAGGCAGGCAAGAGCTGGTTGGATCTAATGTTTTCTCCATAACCTTCAATTTCATCGATTTTTTTTGGTCCCGTTCGTCGAAAAATTACAGCCGTTCGTCTAGAGTTACATGCCTATGGTCTAAAAGCCCGAAAACCGCTGCAACCTTTTGACATTCATGCAGTCTTATATACGAAACCTGCCAGCAAGGGCTGCTAGGAAAACGAAAAAAACAAAAATTACAAATAACAGATTAACAATCATTTAAAATATTAAAGTTATGAAAACTTCTATTAAAACCCTATTCGCAGCAGTATTAACACTAGTAGTATTAACCAGTTCTGCATTCGCATCATCAGATGTAAAATCAAACAACTTCACTGTATTAAACCAAGTGAAAAATATCACTAAATTGGAAGTAAAAGGTAACGTTGACGTAATCTTGGTACAAGCTTCAACTGAGAGTGTAAAAGTAAACGACAGCTACTATTCTAAAAATGCATTGGTGCAAGAGAAAGATGGTGTATTGCGCATCAGCTCTTTCGAAAAAGAAAGATTGACAGTTACTGTTTATGTACGTAACCTGGCATCAATCGAAGCAGCAGACAATGCTACGGTAAATACTTTTGGTAAAATGAGCTTCTTAAGTTTAGATGTGATCTTAAAAGATAAAGCTACTGCTAACATCGATGCAACAACCATTAACTTATATACTTCTATCAAAGACAATGCAAGCTTGATATTGAGTGGCGCAACTACAGAACACTATGCAATCTTAGGTTCTCAAGCTAAAATGAGCATGGAACAATTTACAGCAGATAGCACAACAGTAAATACAATTGCTCCGGTATATGCAAAAGTAAATGTTGCAAGACACGCTGTAAATAACTTCCCAACTGCTGATGCTGAAGTTGTAAAATAAGAGCAGGAATAAAGGGAGGTTGGATCAACTAAAAAATAATAAACCCTATCATATATTTAGTTTTTTTAAAGGAAAAGAGCCCCAAAATTGAGGCTCTTTTTTTATGGTTCAGTGTTGTGATATGTTTGGTTCGTGGGGACACGAACCAAATGTTACAAATCAAATTTAATACCTTGTGCTAAAGGCAAGGTATTGGCATAATTGATCGTATTGGTCTGTCTGCGCATATAGGCTTTCCATGCATCAGATCCACTTTCTCTTCCACCGCCTGTTTCTTTTTCGCCGCCAAAAGCACCGCCGATTTCTGCACCAGAAGTACCAATGTTTACGTTCGCAATGCCACAGTCAGAACCTTGAGCAGACAAAAACTGTTCTGCTTCTCTCAAATTCAAGGTCATGATTGCTGATGAAAGTCCTTGAGGAACTCCATTTTGTAGGGCAATGGCCTCATCAAGCTCTTTATATTTGATCAGGTACAAGATCGGTGCAAAGGTTTCGTGTTGTACAATTTTGTATTCGTTCTTCACTTCGGCAATACAAGGTTTAACATAACAGCCAGAAGTATAGTTTTCGCCAGTTAAAACACCACCCTCTACTACAAAATTTCCACCTTCGGCTTTACATTTTTCAATCGAATCTAAGTAGTTGGCTACAGCATCAGTATCGATCAATGGCCCAACATGATTGTTTTGGTCTAATGGGTCACCAATGCGCAATTGGCCATAGGCTTTAACCAGTTTAGCCGTAAAAGCGTCGTAAACACTTTCGTGTATGATCAAACGGCGTGTGGTAGTACAACGTTGTCCGGCGGTACCTACAGCACCAAATACGGCACCTATAATAGACATATCTAGGTCAGCATCCTTAGAAATGATGATGGCATTGTTTCCACCTAATTCCAACAAGCTTCTGCCCAAACGCGCACCTACGGCAGCACCTACTGCTTTACCCATTCTGGTAGAACCTGTAGCAGATACCAAAGGAATACGGGTATCGTTGCTCAACAGTTCGCCTACTTCTCTGTCGCCGATAATTAGATTAGATACCCCTTCAGGAACATCGTTGGCAGCCAACACTTTTTGTATAATATGTTGACAGGCAATTGCCGTTAATGGCGTTTTTTCTGATGGTTTCCAGATACAAACATTGCCACATACCCATGCCAAAGCTGTATTCCAGCTCCAAACGGCTACAGGGAAGTTAAATGCAGAGATGATCCCAACAATACCAATTGGATGCCATTGCTCGTACATGCGGTGGTTTGGCCTTTCGCTATGCATGGTTAAACCATACAGCTGACGAGATAAGCCTACTGCAAAATCGCAGATATCGATCATTTCCTGTACTTCACCAAAACCTTCCTGTAGGCTTTTGCCCATTTCGTACGAAACCAAAGTGCCCAAGGCTTCTTTATTTGCTCTTAAGGCATCGCCAAACTGGCGAACCATTTCTCCTCTTTTAGGCGCTGGAACTGTTCTCCACTGTAAATAGGCAGCCTGAGCAGTTGTTACCACAGCATCGTAATCTTTAGCAGAAGCCACATATACCGAAGCTATCTTTTTCCCATCAACAGGAGAGTGGCTTTCGATAATTTTTTCGCTGGTGGTTTTGCTCCAATTGCTGCCCGTACTGTAGGCCGGATTGATGTCTTCAATTCCTAACTGTTTTAAAATGGCATTGATATTTGTTCTCATATACTAATGATATTTAATCTGAAAATCGATTTCTACAAAACAACAAAAAAATAAGCAGGATTGCCAAAATATAAATTGTTGTTATCTGTTATCTCTTGTTCATGTCCACACGAACGGAGATTTTATTTACAATCGTCTTTTCTTCGGGTATCAATAATATAGATGATCTTCCAGCCATCTTCGCCTTTAAATAACTGAAAGGAATTCACACCGCAATGGCTAAATTTATCGCCTACATAAAACTTATAATCTGTCCAAACACTTGCCAAGTTGGCATCAATCAGTACTTTGGTAAATACAATGCGCTCATCATATTTTTCTGGATGTGGTGCACCAATGCTCTTGATAAAGTCATTTACGTTTTCTGTTCTCACCACAAATTTGCCTTCTTTGTTTTTGGCTATGGTTTCCATGGTGTTCTTTGCGGCAAAAGCACTGCGGATCAATGTCGTGTCTGAGTTACGCATGCCCTCAAATAACCTGTTAATGGTGGCTTTTACAGCGGTTTCTTCTGGATTGGCCTGCGCAAAACTTTGTTGCATACCAATTGTTAAGCAGAAGGTAAGCATAAGGTAATACTGTTTCATGACTTGAATTTTACTGATTTTGAATTAAATATATGTTATTTTGTAATTAATTAAAAAGAACAACATTCCATAGCAGTATAAGCCTAAGGGCCATTCACACCCAGCATTCGCTAAATCTTTTATTATTAGTTGATTATCTCGAAGGGTGTGTGTATGTTGAAAATTATTTTCTTAACTCATCTTATAAAAAACGTAAACTTATAAGGAATTAGTTAATTGGGTTTGTTCTTTAAATATTCAGTACATGGAAGAAGAATTTGAATTTGATTTTAATGATGATGCTCAACACTCGATAGAACGTTATGAAGAAATGATCCGTAACCAGGATCAATATTTTTTCGATGCACAAGCGTTTGAGTATATCATCGATAACTACATAGAGAAGAACGATCCTGTTAAAGCACTGCAAGTAATAGAGTATGCCTTAAGTCAGCATCCTTATGCAGCAGTTTTCTTAATTAAACAAGCACAACTGTTATTGTTTACCAACCAGGTAGACAAGGCCTTTGCTGCACTTGAAAAAGCAGAGATGTTAGAAGCCTCAGAGCCTGACATCTATGTTTTACGTGGTAACATCTACCAGAATCTGGATCGCCATGCAGAGGCTTTGGAAAATTTCGAAAAAGCATTGGGCCTGGCCGAAACAACAGACGAAATCTTATTGCAGATGGCCTATGTATATCAGAATATGCACGATTATGAAACTGCAATAGTTTACATCAAGCGAAGCTTAGAACAGAATATGGAAAACAAAGACGGTTTGTACGAACTTGCTTTTTGTTATGATATTTTAGATAAACAGGAAGAAAGTATCCAGTTTTATCAAGAATACATTGATAGTGACCCTTATTCTTATGCGGCCTGGTATAACTTGGCCAACTCGTACCATAAACTAGACCTGTTTGAAAAAGCGATCGATGCCTATGATTACGCTATTTTGATCAAGGAGAATTTTGCCTCGGCCTATTACAACAAAGGAAATGCCTTGGTACAATTGGATAAATATGCAGAAGCCATTGCTGTATATAAGCAGACTTTTGAATACGAACCACCAAATGCGGACACCTATTGTGCCATTGGCGAATGTTATGAAAAGCTGGAGCAGATGGACGAGGCCCGTTCTTATTATAAAAAATCTGTTAAAATGGATTCGAAAATGGCTGATGCCTGGTTTGGCATTGGGGTAACCTTAAATTTTGAGGAACGCTTTTTTGAATCGTTACATTTCTATAAAAAAGCAATCGAATTGGATGATGAAAATCCAGATTTCTGGTTTGCCATGGCCGATGCGCATTATAAACTTGGACAGATTGAAGAATCGGTAACGGCTTATTACAAGGTTTTAGAATATAATCCTTTGGATGTAGAAGCTTGGTTGGATTTTTCGACAGTTTTATACGAACAAGGCAAATTATTAGAGGCATCAGAAACCATGGCCGAAGCCATCAAGAACAATCCGGATGCTGCAGAACTGTATTACCGTATGGTAGCCTATCTATTTGCGTTAGGGCAGAGCAACGATGCCATTGCCTATTTAGAAACGGCTTTGGTAACCGACCCAGAAAAACATTATATCTTATTCGAGTATTTACCCCAATTACAAGACAATGGACTAATTATTGAGGTAATCAATAAATATATAAAATAGAAATTAACAGGTTTTATACTTCAAAAATAGCAGAGTTTTTTTAACCTTTGCACCATATATGAATTACAAATTAAATGACATTCCAGAACGTTCCGTAAAACCACGTCAAAAGGGTTTAACAATGGTGATGGATAAAGGATTAAGTCTTAGACAAGTTGAAGACTTTATAGAAGTTGCAGGTGTACATACAGATATTGTAAAATTAGGTTGGGCTACTTCTTATGTAACCCCAAACTTAAAAGAAAAATTAGCGCTTTACCGTAGTGCAGGCATTCCTACCTATTTTGGTGGAACCTTATTCGAAGCTTTTGCCATCCGTAACCAATTTGACGATTACCGCAGGGTTTTAGAAGAGTTTGGGATGGAATATGCAGAAATTTCTGATGGGTCGATGGATATTGAGCATGATATCAAATGTGAATTCATTAGAAAATTATCAACCCAAGTTACCGTAATCTCGGAAGTAGGTTCTAAAGATGCCGCTAAGATATTTGCGCCATATAAATGGATTGCCTTGATGAAAGCAGAGATAGAGGCAGGTTCTTGGAAAGTGATTGCCGAAGCTCGTGAAGGTGGAAATGTAGGAATCTACCGTGGTACTGGTGAAGTAAGAGAGGGTTTGGTGGATGAGATTCTGACACAAATTCCAGAAGAAACCATCATCTGGGAAGCTCCACAAAAAGAACAACAAGTATGGTTTATCAAACTGATAGGTACAAACGTAAACTTGGGTAACATTGCACCAGCAGAAGTTATTCCTTTAGAAACCATTAGACTAGGTTTAAGAGGAGATACTTTTGACTATTTCTTGAATAAAGGAAAATAAGGAAAAATATTCGCTGTAACAGCAGTTACAGTTGACATGATTTATTACCATCGGCTAAAGTCGATGGTTTTTTTATAAAATATGAGAACATTCGGTTTAATCGGTTTCCCTTTATCACATTCTTTTTCGAAGAAGTTTTTTACCGAAAAATTTAACAATGAAAAGATTGCAGGTTGTAGGTACGAACTCTTTCCATTAGAACGTATCGAACAGTTTGTAGACCTACTTTCAAGTCAACCTGAGCTTCATGGGGTAAACGTAACCATTCCATACAAAGTACAGGTTTTGCCATTTTTAGATGAGGTGGATGATGCCGCCAAAGAAATTGGAGCAGTAAACTGTGTCCACATTGGAAGAAAAAATGCAGAACGTTGGATCAAAGGTTACAATACCGATGCCTATGGTTTTGCAGAGTCGTTAAAGCCTTTGCTCAAAAACCATCATAAAAAAGCACTGATATTTGGAGATGGTGGTGCTGCCAAAGCAGTAAAGTATGTGCTGAACCAATTACAGATTCTATATTTGGTGGTCACTAGAAATCCTACACCTGATACGGTTTTATACTCAGCAGTTACTGAAAACATTTTAGATGAATACAAGTTGCTGATCAATACCACACCTTTGGGGATGTCGCCAAATTTTGATTCTTGCCCATTGATACCTTATCAGTTTGTTACAGACCAGCATTTGGCTTACGACCTGGTTTATAATCCGGAAGAGACAAAATTTTTAAGTTTGGTTAAAGCACAGGGTGGAACAATAAAAAATGGTTTAGAAATGTTATACCTACAAGCCGAACGTTCTTGGTACATTTGGAATACCTAACATGAAGAAAAGTCACCTGCTCTTATTCCTAGTCCTCGCTGTAATGGTAGCTTGTACCAGCGAGTCGACATATACGCCAAAACCAAGAGGGTATTTTAGGATAAATTTCCCTAAAAAGGAATATAAAGCCTACAACGGAGACTGTCCCTTTACTTTCGAATATCCAGTTTATGCACAGATGACAGTAGATGACGAAAGGAATGCCCTGCCTTGTTGGAATAATCTCAACTTCCCCCAGTTTAATGGCAAACTGCATCTTACGTATTACGATTTCTCTTCAAAAAAGGAATATGATGACATGACAGAAGGTGCAAGAGCCTTGGCCATGACCCATACCATCAAAGCAAACTCCATAGACAAAAAACTAATCAATTATCCTGATAAGAAGGTTTATGGCATCTATTACGCTATCGAAGGAAATACAGCTTCATCGGTCCAGTTTTTTTTAACAGACAGTACCAAACATTACTTTAGAGGAGCTTTATATTTTAATGAGAAACCACAATATGATTCTTTACAACCTGTGGTCAAATTTATCAAGAAAGACATCGACAGGATGATTGAAACCTTTAAATGGAAGAACTAGGATGAAAAGATTATACTATTTACTGATTGCCCTATTCTCTTATGCGCCCTTGGCCAATGCGCAAAGTGATAGTACATTGATCAATGCGGATAAATTCTTCGAGTTGTTTATCAGCGGTAAGCCCGCCGCCTACAATTATTTTGCCGATGAATTTAAAAGCAAAGTAAGCGCAAGCCAGATATCAGGTCTACAACAACAATTTTTGCAGAAGTATGGGAAATTCAATGGTATTGTTAAAACATCAAAACTGGCTCAAAATGGAGCAAATTATGTGCTGATCAATACCTCATTTGACAATGCTAATCCCTTATTTACTTTAACAATTGACAATAAGGGATTAATCATCGGGTTTTTTGTACCTAAAGAAAACCTGAAAGACCGATACAAAGACCCAGCTTATGCCAATCCAGCGCTTTACGAAGAAAAACCAATTACCGTTCAGACCAACGATTTTAAATTGCCTGGGATATTGACCATACCTAAAAATGCAACGAATTTCCCTATTTTGATTTTGGTACATGGCTCTGGTCCCGGCGATAAAGATGAGGCTGTAGGTGGCACAAAGATATTTAGGGATTTGGCACTTGGTTTAGCAGCAAAGGGAATAGCCACTTTAAGATACGATAAAAGAACAAAAGTATATGGTGCCAATTCCATCAAACTAGGAGAGGTACTTACCGTAAAACAAGAAACCGAAACCGATGTAAAGAGTGCCATAGCTTTAGCCAAAACAATCGCCAATGTAAATGTGGCCCAAATATATGTATTGGGACATAGTTTAGGAGGAATGTTGGCACCCCGTATCGCTGTAGAGAATAATAACATTGCTGGTATTATCTTAGCTGCGGCTCCTGCCAGACCATTTCAGGATATTTCTATAGCACAAAATAAGTTGAGTGCATCGCAAAATAATATCGATGCAAAAACATTGGATTCTGCCATTGTACTGATCAATGCCACAAGATTTAAAACCCTAGGTAACAGAAAGCCAGACCAGCAAACAATTTATGGTCCGGCATCTTATATTATGGATTTGAATAATTATAACCAAACGGCAACCTTGAAAAAATACAATGGAAAGGTATTGGTATTACAAGGTGAAAAAGACTTTCAGGTAAGTATGATTGATTTTGGGCTATGGCAAAAGGCCATTGAGAATCGCAAAAATGCAGTAGCGGTTTCTTTCCCCAATTTAGGACATCCTTTTGTTGTTGCAGGTTCAACAAACACGCTAGAAGATTATAAGCTCCCTCAAAATGTACCGATCGAAGTAATTGATACAATTGCCAACTGGATCTTAAAAAAATAAAATGATTAGTTTAAAGAAATTTACTTTTAATCCTTATCAGGAAAATACGTATGTCTTATACGATGAAACTGGAGCTTGTGTGATCATAGACCCAGGGATGTACGATGGCTCAGAACAAAATGAATTGGTTGCCTTTATAAAAGAACATCAACTTAAACCTGAACTATTGTTGAACACGCATTGCCATATTGATCATGTATTGGGTAACAAGTTTGTTTTTGACAATTGGGCATTGAAACCTCAATTCCATCAGGGCGAATTGTATATTTTGCAGGCTGTGGCAGGTTATGCACCCCAAATGGGCATGCATTACGAGCTTTCTCCAGAACCAGATACATTTTTGCCAGAACATGGCACCATCACTTTTGGGAACAGTAAACTAGAATTGGTTTTTGCACCAGGACATTCGCCAGCACACCTGTGTTTTTATGCCAAAGAAGAGAATTTTCTGATAGGCGGCGATGTATTGTTTTATAGAAGCATTGGTAGAACAGACCTGCCAGGCGGGAACCATCAACAACTGATCAACAGTATTAAGGAAAATGTGTTCCAATTGCCAGACGATTGTGAGGTTTTTCCAGGGCATGGCCCATCTACCACTATTGGATTTGAAAAAATAAATAACCCTTTTCTGGTGTAACAAAGAAAAGGTTACATGGAAGATGGATGGAATTTAATTGCATCTTTTCCATTTTTCAACTTACATCTTACTTATATTTACCAAGTGAATACCGCATTCTACATCGCACGCAGATATCTTTTTGCAAAGAAATCAACCAACGCCATCAATATCATTTCGGCGATTTCTGTATTGGGCGTATTTGTAGGTAGTGCAGCATTGATCATCATCTTAACCGTTTTTAATGGATTTGAGAGTGTGATCCTTAAAATGTTCAATACCATTACGCCACAGCTGATCATTTCGCCTGCAAAGGGAAAAACATTTGATCCCAACACGGTTTATTTTAACGAACTCAAATCAAATAAGGCAGTTTATTCCTATACCGAAATCTTAGCAGAAAATGCTTTGGTAAGGTACAATAACAAGCAGGCCCCAGCTTTGATCAAAGGGGTTAGTAGCGATTTTTTAAAAAACCAAAGCTTGGATAGCATCATTGTTGATGGCCATTTTGTGCTCCAGAATGACAATGGGCCCAATGCCGTGATCGGTTCGGCCTTACAATCTTATTTAGGAGTAAATCCGAGTGATGCTTTTGAGCCTTTGCAGATCTATTCTCCTAAAAAGGGAATAAAAGCAGGATCTATCAATCCATTAGACGATTTTACGATACTCAATATCCTTCCATCGGGTGTATTTGAGGTTCAGCAGGATTTTGATAACCTGGTTATTGTGCCCATAGAATTTGCCCGCGAACTGTTGCAGGAACAGAAAAACGTATCGGCCATAGAGATCAATGTAAACAAAGGTGTTGATGCCGATCAGCTTAAAAAACAGATCACAGATAAACTGGGAGATGCTTTTGTAGTTAAAAATAGGATTGAGCAAAATCAGGCACTATATAATGTTTTAGGCTCCGAAAAATGGATGGTATATATAATTCTAACTTTTATATTAATTATCGCTATATTTAATATCATTGGTTCATTAACGATGTTGGTGATAGAGAAATTGAAAGACATTTCTATTTTAAGCAGCTTAGGAGCGGGTAAAAAGTTGATCAAACGTATTTTTTTATTAGAAGGCATGATGATTACATTATCAGGTTGTATCTTTGGCTTGTTGATCGGATTGATATTCTGTCTGGTCCAACAACATTTTGGCCTGGTAAAAATGGGCGAAACTGGGATGTTGGGCATAAGCAATGCGTATCCGATAGCACTTAAATGGAAAGACTTTGTTTTGGTTTTTGTTACTGTTAGTGTTTTTTCTCTAATAGCCTCTTCTTTGGCATCAAATTTAAGCGTAAAGAAGATAGACCATTTAAATCAAGACCTATAAGAACATGCACACAAATAAAAAGATATTATTAGTTTTAACACTATTGGTTACTGCTTTTGCAGCCTGTAACCGTAATCCTAAACCGGAAGACCAGAAGGATAAATTTATTGTTGCCAAAGGCCTGTATAATTTCGGGCCAGAAGTGAAATCTTTTACCGATTGTGAAGAGGGTAGAGAGTATTGGGTAGCAGATAGCGCAAAAACACTCGAATTGGCTTATAGCAACCTAGGTTTTGAAAAACCATATGTACCTGTTTATATTGAGGTACAATGTCATTTTGTTAAATCAGATACCACCACTGTAACTGGCGACTATGACTCTACAATGGTAGTGACCAAATTGCTCAAAATCAGCAAACAAATTCCCGAAGGCCCTTGCGCCCAATAAAAATTTTATTTGATTTCCTTGGTTCGTGTCCGTGTCTTTGGTTCGTGTCCACACGAACCAAGTAACACATTAAGGCACATACAAGTCTTGCTCGAATGTAGGGATAACCTTATTATTAGTAGCCATGGTAAAAAGGGTATCAATGGCTTTTCTTCCTTCTACTCCTAGGTCAATTGAATATTGGTTTACATACAACTCAATGTGCTTGTACATCACGGCCTCATCCATTTCCTGTGCATGTTGACGGATAAAATCAATTCCTGATTTCGGATTGGCAAAAGCAAATTCAACTGATTTTCTGATCAGGCGATTTACCTTTTGTTGGATGTCCAAGCTTAAATTACGATTGATCACAATGCCTCCTAATGGGATAGCGCAACTTGTTAATTGTTCCCAATAGTTCCCTAGGTCAACAATTTTATGTAGGCCCTTGTCCTGATAAGTGAAACGGTTTTCATGGATGATCAATCCCAAGTCTATTTGGCCGTGGATCAATGCATCTTCGATCTCAGAAAAAACCATTTCTCTTTTATTGGTTAAGTTGGGATAGGCAACACCCAATAAAAAATTAGCAGTAGTATACTTTCCAGGAATACCAACGTTGAAGTCATGATTTCCGGATTTCAATTGTGCCTCAATGGCTGCGGCTCTATCTTTTCTACAGATCAACAAGGGGCCTACACCAAAACCTAAGGCACTGCCAGCATGTAACAAGGCATATTTTTCAATGACATAGGCAAATGCATGAAAACTCAGTTTGGTAATGTCCAGTTCGCCCCGCATTGCCTTTTGGTTTAATGTTTCTACATCATCAAAAGAAACCTCAAAAGATAGCCCTTCAGTATCGATTTTATGATGGATCAGCGCATCAAAAATAAAGGTATCGTTAGGGCAGGGCGAAAAACCAAGTGTCAATTTCATGAGGTAAAAATAAAGCTAAATGTATTTTAAATGGTCATGATTAACTCATTTCGTTTGTTGGGTAATGAAACCAATCAACCATTCATTGAGGTTTTTGATTGCAAGGCCAATTTTCCAATTTTCTTTCGCCCTTGGCTCCACATAGTTGGAGATGCTTCTTACCTGCACACAAGGTATATCGTTTACATTGCAGGCATATAAAACTGCAGCACCTTCCATACTTTCGGTTTGAGGGGCCAATCGTTTGATGATCTGTTTGATGCTTTCTGCATTGCCATGCACTTTATTTACAGTAATGCCTTTCGCTTTTGGTAGACCTGTAAGGTTATAATTGGTATGATAAGTAATGTCTCCAAAACCTAGTTCTTTAAGACTGATAAAATCATCGTGGTCTTCTGCGCCCAATTCTGCAAAAGTATCCTCGTAGATGTTGACCAAACTTCCAAGGGCAAGTTCTTTGTCAAAACTTCCGGCAACGCCCACATTAACCACCAACTGATAGGTATTGTTTAAGTGTTTGCCCAATGCAAAAGCCGTAGCAGTCATCCCAACACCTGTAATGAGGATGTCGAAAGTTGACTGTTGTACAAAATGACGATCTGGTAGGTTAAAATGTTCGTATACCAGAGCAATCTCTGCTTTGGTTGCCGCAACAATTAATAGTTTCATGTAGTAAATGTAAAGATTTTCCCGCTATGGTTAATAGTAGGTCTGTACTATCAACCATTAACCAATATATAGTATATTTGCTTTTTATTTGATAAATAATGATTTATATAACACGCAGAGAAAGCTTTAATGCGGCTCATAAATTATCTAGAACAGATTGGAGCGAAGATAAAAACAATGAAGTATATGGTAAATGTGCCAATCCTAATTGGCATGGACACAATTACCAATTATACGTAACTGTTAAGGGAGAAGTTAATCCAGAAACTGGATTTTTGGTCGACCTGAAATGGTTAAAACAGATCATCAATACATATGTGGTAGACAAGGTTGACCACAGGAACCTGAATTTGGATGTTGATTTTATGAAAGGTAAATTGGCATCGACCGAGAATTTGGCCATAGCGATATGGGATATCTTGGGGCCGCATATCAGTGAAGGTGGAGCACAGTTACATTGCATTAAAATCTACGAAACCGAAAACAACTTTGTAGAGTATTTTGGTTAATCAGCACATACACATACATGGAAAACGATAAATACAACCACGATGACGAAGTTTTGGGCTATCAGAAAATAGACCGATACGACGACGAAAAAATTACATCAGTTGCTACACATTACAAAGATATCTTAACACAACTAGGAGAAGACCCAGCACGTGAAGGACTTTTAAAAACACCAGAACGTGTAGCCAAGGCCCTTCAATATCTAACCCATGGTTATGACATCCAACCGCAAGAAATTCTTCGCTCTGCGATGTTTAAAGAAGATTATAGCCAAATGGTAGTAGTAAAGGATATTGAGGTATTCTCGATGTGCGAACACCATATGCTGCCATTTTTTGGTAAGGCACATATCGCGTATATACCCAATGGATATATTGTTGGCCTTAGTAAAATACCAAGGGTTGTTGATGCATTTGCGCGTAGATTACAGGTACAAGAACGTTTAACCAATGAAATCAGGGATTGTATACAAGAAACCCTTCAACCAGCAGGAGTAGCTGTGGTAATTGAATGTAAACACTTGTGCATGGCGATGCGTGGCGTACAAAAACAGAACTCCGTAACTACAACTTCAGCATTTACTGGCGAATTTATTAGCAATGATAAAACAAGAGCAGAGTTTTTGAGGTTAATAACAGCAAACCTACATTAACAGCAAATAGTTGGGATAAAGAAAAGGGATTGATTTGATGTCAATCCGCAATAAAATAATGGAATTTAGGAGGTAGTTGTTTAGATTTAGGTCTTTAACCTAACTATCCAAATCGATAAAATAAAAAATGAAAGCATATATATTTCCAGGGCAAGGCGCTCAATTTTCAGGCATGGGTAAAGATCTTTACGAAAACCCAATGGCCAAAGAACTCTTCGAAAAGGCAAATGAGATCATTGGTTTCCGCATCAGCGACATTATGTTTAGCGGTACGGATGAAGAATTGAAACAGACCAATGTAACACAGCCAGCCATCTTTTTACATTCGGTGATCTTGGCCAAGGTTTTAGGAGCTGATTTCAAACCTGATATGGTTGCTGGGCATTCGTTGGGCGAGTTTTCTGCCTTGGTTGCTGCGAATGCCTTGTCATTTGAAGACGGATTAAAACTAGTTGTGGCCCGTGCCAATGCCATGCAAAAAGCTTGCGAGCTTCAGCCTTCAACCATGGCTGCTATTTTAGGCTTGGCAGATGAAGTGGTTGAAGAGATTTGTGCAAGTATTGATGCAGTAGTTGTTCCGGCCAATTATAACTGCCCAGGTCAATTGGTTATTTCAGGTAGTATTGAAGGTATTGATGAAGCCTGTTTAAAATTAACAGAGGCAGGGGCAAAAAGAGCCCTGAAATTAAATGTTGGTGGTGCTTTCCACTCGCCTTTAATGGAGCCAGCAAAAGTAGAGCTACAAGCAGCTATTGAAGCAACAGCTATTTCTTCGCCAATCTGTCCAATCTACCAAAACGTAAATGCAAAACCAACTACAGATCCAGCAACGATCAAAGAGAATTTGATCTCACAGTTGACCGGAGCGGTAAGGTGGACCCAAACGGCTACCAACATGATTGCCGATGGGGCCAATGAGTTTATTGAAGTTGGACCAGGTAATGTACTACAAGGCTTGGTTAAAAAAGTAAGCAGAGAAGTACAAACAAGCAGCGCTACGATTGCTTAACATATTTACAGCGAAAACCTATCATCAACGATAGGTTTTTGTTTAATTACTACCTTATTTAAAACAATTTAACGTGAGTGTTGGAGGTAAAATCAGGTTTCTTTTATTGCTTTTAGGCATTTGCTGTATAGCTACAGCTTTGTCTTTAGATAATTCAGTTACCAAAAAAGACCTCTTGATGCACGAAGCCAACGAACTTCAGCAAAATCTGGCGAGTAAAGAACGGGTAGTTCAAAACTATCTCTCCAATCCAAATAAATTAGCTGAAGTTAAACAATTCTATAAAGACGAGAACCTAGCACTCAGTTTTATAAAAACCTATAGGGATAATGGGATCAACCTATTGGTCTACAAACAAAAAGAACTCCAGTTCTGGAGCTCTGTAAAGGCAATCCCTTCCAATACATTCCGTTTGAAAGAAGGCTCTTCCTTTTCTCAACAGCCAAATGGATGGTACGAGCTGATCAAAAAAACAGATGGCGATTATACCTTCTTGTTCCTGATTTCGGTAAAGACAGAATTTGGTATTGAGAACCAATATCTTAAAAATCAGATAGTGCCAGAACTGTTTCCAAGAAATAGCTTGGACTTGGCGTCATTTACAGATAAAGACATCACGGAGATTTTCAATATCCAAAAAGAATACCTTTTTCCCGTAAAACTAAGTCAAGAATATTCGAAAAACATATATGCCAGCATACAGATCTGGTTATGGATAGTGGGCCTATTTAGCATTTGCCTATTTGTTAATTCTTATTGTACATGGTTGGTTAATAAAGGTCTGGCAATTGCAGGTACATTTGTATTGTGCATCTTTTTCTTCGCTTTTAGGATAACAGATCTCCAGTTTTTTTGGTTTAACCATCAATTTAACCTCGAGATCTTTAATCCATCAATTTATGCAGCAAGTGATTTTCTGCCTTCTTTAGGCGATCTGTTGTTGAATGTTTTGTCCTTATCTTGGATAGGGTTTTTTGCCTATCAGCACAGGGAAAAATACAAATTGCCAAAGTGGATGATCAACAATAGAACGGCAAGTGTCGCTTTTCATATATTGGCCTTATTGATTTTATCTTGTGCAGGCTTTATTGTCAATGATGTTTTTTCGGGATTGATCTATAACTCAAAAATCAATTTTGACATTACCAATATCATCAATTTAGGATGGATCAGTTGGACTTGTATCATCATTCTCTGCCTGATCTGGTTTAATGTATATGCGCTGGCGAATATATTGATGGTATTGAGTAAACAATTGCCCTTTACCAATAGAGAGCGGTTGATTGTATTCTTAAGCCTGTTGCTTGTATATACCTGTTATAAATTGATAGACGATCTTCTTGAGTTTGATATTTTCTATCTGATCTATGCACTGTTGCTCTTTATTATGGCGTGGAATAACTATGTCCAAAAGAATAGGTTTTCTATTAGTGCATTTGCCACCCTGTTTTTTTGCATGGCTTCTCTCACCTCTATTAAATACCTTAGGTTTAATGACCTTAAAGAGCAGGCCAACAGAAGGATCATGGCAGAGAAATTACTGCAAACAGATGATCCTAATCCTAAAGTAATCAACGCAATGGACAGTTTTGAAAAAAGTGTGTCCAAAGATTCGATCATCATCGACTATTTTAAACGACCAAATTCATCACAGACGTTCAGATTGGATAATTATATCAATAAAAAATACCTGGATGGTTATCTAACCCGTTTCGACCCTAAGATCTTTGAATATGACAATAGGGATTCTGCATTACGTACAGACGAAAAAACAAAAATGGCCAGGTACAGAGATCTGGTTAAATCAGGTGCGATAAAAACACAGGAATCCAACTTCTTTTATCGTATCAATAATACCTTCGCCTTCCAAAATTATTTTGGCATTATTCCGATAGTAGACAATGGCAGTATCCTTGGTACATTGGTGGTCGACCTAAAATCGCAGCCCTATGATTATAATTCTCATTTTCCAGAGCTGTTAATTGATGGTAAATTAAAGAGTGATGAAGATTTCAGCGCCTATTCATTTGCATTTTATAAGAACAACGAACTTTCTTTACAATCTGGGAAATATACCTACCCAATGTTTAACAAGCGGTTTAAAGGCACGCTCGATAAAGAGGTACATTTTGTAAGCGACAAAGAGAAGGATAGAGATGAGGTGATTGGAAGTACTACAGAGCGCCCAAGATATAGTCATGCAGTCTATCAACCAGATCGGTCTAAACTCATCATCATCAGTAAGGAGAAAATTCCTTATATAGAAAGGCTGTCTACCTTGTCGTTTTTCTTTTTGGTATTTATCTTGTCTGGGATCGTATTTTATATATTTATCTGGATCCTAAGCAATGTAGAAAACAATAGGGCAGGCTGGTTTAGCATCAATCGCTATCTGATGATCAATGCCAATAAAATCCTATATAAAACCAGGATACAGTTTTCTATCGTTTTATCAGTTGTGGCCACTTTGCTGATTGTAGGATGGACAACTTTCTTTTATATCAGAGAAGAATATAAGACACAACAAGAAGATGCCATTAGAGAGAAAGTAAAAAAAGTACAGCTCTCTTTCGAGAAACAGCTTGCGAATAATGGCGAAATTAGGACGGACGAAGAAGGAATATCTCAGTTTGGACAATTTGCAGATATCAATGCCGCATTTTTGAACCTATATAATACCAAAGGAGACTTGATCTTAACTTCTTTACGCAGGATGTATGATTATGGGATCTTGGGCAAAAAAATGGGCCCGATCGCTTTTATGGAGCTGAGTTTAAAACAACGCTCGGAGTTCTTAAATACATCTGAAAAAATTGGGACTTTTAAATATGCTGCTGCCTATGCTCCAATCCGTGATGTGCAGAATAAAACTATTGCTTATATCGGATTGCCTTATTATTCGAATGAGGCCGATTACGAAGCTAAGATTGGTTTGTTCATCAATACCTTGATTAATATTTACGCCTTGGTATTTGTGCTGATAGGCGTGCTTGCTGTTGTTCTGGCCAACCAGATTACTAGTCCGCTTACCTTTATTCAAGAGAGCATTAGGCGAACTAAACTAGGGCAGCAAAATCAGCCAATTGTATGGCACCGTCAAGATGAAATAGGGTCGTTGATCAAAGAATACAACAAAATGATTGCAGCACTGGAAATTAGTGCCACTAAATTGGCAAGGTCTGAGCGTGAAAGTGCTTGGAGGGAAATGGCCAAACAGGTAGCACATGAGATTAAAAACCCTTTGACGCCGTTGAAGTTGGGTGTGCAGTTGTTGGAGAAATCATGGAAAGAAAAAGACCCTAATTTTGAGAAGAAGTTTGCCAGTTTTAATAAATCATTCATTGAGCAGATCGATAGTTTGGCCACAATTGCATCAGAGTTCTCCAACTTTGCCAAAATGCCCGACACCAAATTGGAAAACCTAGAATTATTACCGGTGATAGAACAAGCTATTGCGGTATTTAATAGTGCAGATAATGTAGAGATTGTTGTGCTGGAAAGAACCAACCGACCAATTATTGTTTTGGGTGATAAAGACCAATTGTTGCGGACGTTTAATAACCTGTTAAAGAATGCTATAGAGGCCAGTGAAGGGAAAGAAAGATGTGCGATAAAGATTCACATCATCAATGATGAAAAATATGCCTATGTAGAGGTGGAAGACAATGGTAAGGGAATAGATGTTGCGCTGCAGGATAAGATATTCGTGCCAAACTTTACCACCAAATCATCAGGTACTGGCTTAGGCCTGGCCTTTGTGAAACAGGCCATAGAAAATGCCGGAGGAACAGTAGAATTTACGTCACTGATCAATGAAGGTACTACATTCCATTTGAGTTTTCCTTTAATAAGAAGTTAAGCTAGATATTAAAGCAAAAGGATTTTGAATAGATGGTTCAGTCTAAATATCTGCAACTGTACTTAACGGAGTGTAATTTGGCTCTTCCCCATTACAAAACCATCGGTATAAAGGATAATTGAATAAGTCCCTTTTATAAAAGGATTGGGGTTTTCCCAGTGTATTTTATAACTAGAATTGTCATCGTTATAGTTGAACTGCATTTTGCTGCTGAATTGCATCTGCTGTCCATCAGCCTCAAACATATCGGTTTCTTTGGCAATCAGGTTGCCTGCTGGGTCAAATACTCTTAAATATACCGTATGATAGTTTTTTTCGGCCAATGTATTGGGTACAATGGCAAAGTTGATGGTAAATTTTTCGGCAGTACTGGCTCTGGTTACCAAAACATCTTTACCGCTGTTTTTTATTTTAAAGGCGCTCACCTCAATATCGCTCGCTTTTAAGGCCGCTCCAACTTTTACTTTGGCATTGAGGTTCTCATTTTCCTTTTCAAGATTTTCTGCTTTTTGGCTATAGTTGTCGGAAGTGGTCTTTAAGCTATCACGTTCTGTTTTCAGGTAAGAGTTCTCCTTTTCTAACCTAAGGATCTGATCGTTGTAGTTTTTTACAAATTCTCTTAATTCTTTGATTTCCTCTTGCGCCTTATCCAGGTCGCCCTGTGTAAGTTTCCCTTTTTGTAGGGCCAATTTTAATTCTGCGATCTTCTTTCTGGCAAGGTCTTGTTCTTGTTGTAGTTTTTCGCTTAGGTTTACGTTTAAGGCATTTACCTTGTCAAGTTCAACCTCTATCTTCTCAACTTCTAGTTTTAGCCTGTCTTTTTCGGTGCTTACGGTTACAAAACGACTACTTTGCTGTTTGTCTTTAAAGTAGAGGTAGGCATTTATTCCTAAGAGTGCGGCGATAACTATTATTAAAAAATAAACTTTGTTTCTGTCAACTTTGTTTACGGGATCTTGCTCTTGCATACTAGCTAATTTTTTATTGACATGTAAAAAATGCCGATAAATTTACTCTTAAAGTGGTGTTAATTATTTTTTTGGGATAGCTAACATAATATAAAAAACTGATAAGTCTAAAAAATGTAGCACTTTTGTAACACATTTTTTTAAAACTGTCGTTTAAATATGAACACCAAAAATAGCTTGTTGTTATTTTAAACTTTATCAAAAATCGTAAATAAACTATTCATTACTAAGAATATATAATGGTTAAAAGCTTTATCGGTATAATTTTACTCTCACTCACCACTTCTTTTTTTTCAGTTGCACAGAATAGCACAAATATTGGTCCAAAACGCGAGTTTAGAGGCGTTTGGGTAGCAACCGTAACCAATATAGATTGGCCTTCTAAACCCGGTCTGTCTATTGATCAACAAAAACAAGAGCTGATCGGAATCTTGGAACAGCATAAAAAAACAGGCATGAATGCCATTATGTTGCAGATCAGGCCTACTGCCGACGCATTTTATGCAAAATCCAGAGAATTGTGGAGCCATTGGTTAATGGGCACGCAAGGCCTTTCTCCAGCCCCAGGTTACGATCCATTGGCCTTTGCCATTAAGGAAGCCCACTTTAGGGGAATGGAGCTACATGCTTGGTTTAATCCCTATAGGGCAACAATGAGCGCTAATGCCATTACAAGTGCTGAACATATCACTAAAAAACGCCCTGAACTATTTTATACTTATGGCGGACAAAAACTCTTTGATCCAGGATTACCAGAGGTTAGGGAATATATTGTTCAGGTGATCCTTGATGTAGTGAAGGAATATGATATTGATGGGGTACATTTCGACGATTATTTTTATCCGTATCGCATTTCTGGTCAAAAGATAAGTGATGAAGCTACATTTGCCAAATATCCGAACGGCTTTACAAATGTGGACGATTGGAGAAGGAACAATGTGAATCTGTTGATTAAAATGGTAGATGACAGCGTACATCATTACAAAAAGTATGTAAAATTCGGTGTTAGCCCTTTCGGTATATGGAGAAATTATAGAGAGGATACATTGGGTTCTAAAACGAATGGTCTGTCTAATTATGGAGAGCTTTATGCCGACTCGAGAAAATGGATCAAAGAAGGTTGGGTAGATTACATCAATCCGCAGATCTATTTTACGTTTAGTAGGGCGGTAGCCCCTTTTGGTACATTGGCCGATTGGTGGAGCAACAATACCTATGGCCGACATTTATATATTGGCCAAGCGGCCTATCTGGTGCATGGCATGCCTTCAAAAAGAGAAGCAGCTTGGGGCAACCAAAGTGAAATCCCAAACCAGATTAGATATATGAGAGAGAATGGTAGGATACAGGGAAGTGTTTTTTTTAGCTCTAAATCTTTGGCCACCGTTGCAAAAGGTGTACAGGATTCATTGCGAAATGATTTATATAGATTTCCGGCATTACCACCACAAATGCCTTGGCTTGATGATATCATGCCAAATGAACCTCAAAATTTTACCGCTGATGCAGAAACAGATGGTATACACTTAAAATGGGAGAAACCATTGAAAGCTAAAGATGGAGAGACGGCCTCTGGTTATGTGATCTATCGCTTTAAAGAAGGTGAAAAAATAAGTATTTTGGATCCCAAGAACATATTGCGAGTGAACTTTGAAGATTTTACCTCTTATTTGGATACCAGTGTAGAGAAAGGGAAAAGATATAACTATTTGGTAACAGCCTTAGACCGCTTAAAAAATGAAAGTGAACCGAGCGGCCCTGTAGGTGTAATGGCAAAATAATTTAATGTAGCATTCCATTTTCAATGAACCCATTGGCTTCCAATTGACTTAGCATAAAATCAATTTGAAAATCTGTAATGCCAAATATGGGCTCTTTTAGCCAAAAACTTTCATAGATGTCAGTTCTCTTGGTTATACCTTTATGGATAATGCTCAACAAGGTTTCCTCTATATAGTTGAGCTTTGTGTCTGGATTAGGAAACCTTAATAGATGCGCCAATAAAGCTTTTTTTAGTAAGTGTAGGTTGCCAAAATCTTCTTGTAACAAGGTTTGAATAATGCTAGGGTTATTCTCTGTATAGCTATTCCATGCCCGACTGGCAATGTTGAGGTCGCTTGTATTCAATTTGTTTCTGCTGGAATAAAGTTGTGTCAGCTGTGATGCATTTAACTCGCCAAGGCCCCTAAAATTAGCTATACCTTCAAACCGATCAGGACAGATTAAATAAATCGGAAGATCTTGGGTTTCCATATCCTTTAGTACACTTAAAATGTAGATGAGGTTGATCTGGCAGGCTAGATCGTATTCAAACCAAAGGACAACTTCATCATATGCCTTCACATCTTTTAGCTTTTCAACTTCATCCAACACCTTGTTCGCATAATTGACTTCGGTTTCGCCAAAATTACTGCCGATCCATTTAGCTCTTGTTGCCCATAGGTTAGTTTTAGAAACGGGGCCTTCGGACAAGATTTCTCGCCACACCAAAATATCACCCTCAAAAGTAGTTTGTTTAAAAATGGCCAAAGTAGCATCGCCATTTAGGATATGAAGTGTTTTCATGGCTATAAAAGAAAAAGACCATCTGATTTTTCAGATGGTCTTTTAAAGGTATTAATTTTTTCAGTCTATTTTTCTGGTGCCAATACCAAACGGATATAATTATTGCCGTTTAGGTATTTTTGTGCTGCAGCTTTGCTGGTAGCTACTGTAACACCATTTATTCTTTCTTTATCGGTCAATACCTGATTGATATCATCACCATTTTTTAAACGGTTAGACAAATAGTTGATCCAAAATCCATTGTCTCTCAAACTTAACTCTTCTTGTCTTAGTTCTTCAGACTTGAATTTCTTTAGGTCATCTTCTGTTGCACCATTCAATTTGAAGGAGTTTACTTCTTCTAAGGCCGCATTGATCAATTTCTCTGTATTGGCTTTAGAACAGCTAAATGAAATGGTGAAATAATAATGGGCACTTGGATATTTTTGTATGCTTAAGCCCACATTTGGACTATAGACCCCACTTTCTTTTTCACGTAAACGCTCCAAGATCTTAATTTCAAGCGCAGCTTTTAAGGCATCGAGTTGAGTGTTGTTGTCTGCGTTATATTCATAATCATCGTGGAAATAAAGTTGTACGCTAACTTTGTCTTCTAAACCTCTATTTACCGTTTTACTTACTTTTCCTTTTGGAGGGTTAACACCATGGTCTATAAAATTCTCGTTTCTATTTAACGCAGGTAGACTAGCCAAATAAGTGGTAATAAAAGGTTTCATCTTTTCTACCTCAAAGTTACCTACAAAAACAAATGTCTGTCCGCTGGCATCTGCAAAACGGTCTTTGTAGAAAGCATAAGCTTTATCTATAGAGATTCTATCAATGTCTTGCATTGTAGTTGGCATTGCACGTTTATTGTAGTTTGACAGCACAGCTTGAACTGTATCTGCATAAACGCTTGCTGGACTGCTGTTTTTATTTGCCGTGATCACTTTCATATCGCTGATGTTCTTGTTAAAGATTTCAGCATCTTTACGTGGGTTTGTGGCGTAAGCATAGATCAATTGGAAAGCAGTTTCTAGATCTTTTGGAGAGGTACTTCCAGAGAAACCTTGATATTCATCACTAACATATGCTCCTGCAGATGCAGTTTTGCCAGCCAAATACTTGCTCAGCTGGGTTGGATTGAAATCTCCCACACCACTTTGCGCAATTATGTTTGCATTTTCTGCAGAGATCAGGTCTGCATCACTAGCCAATGAAGTTCCACCTTTACCAAACGAAGTGAAGATCACCTGGTCATTTTTAAAATCGGTAGGTTTCAATACCACTTTCACACCATTGCTCAAGGTTAAGGTAGTGATACCAATTTTATCATTTTTGGTTTCATTTACAATGGTGCCAGCAGTTGGTAATTTGGCAATTAAAGGTTTGTTTACAGTGTTATCTACATAAGGAGTAACCCCATTGCCAGCAGATTTAAGGGCCGCAATCAATTGAGCCTCGGTAGGCAGGTCTTTTGCATCTTTTTCAGGAGCTTGAACTACAATGATCTGGTTGGTATTGCCAATCAGTTTTTTTGCTACAGCATTAATGTCAGCTGCGGTTAGGTCTTTTATGATCTTTTTAGCTTCGGTATAACTGTATTCGGCAGATGGGATACTTGCTCCGGTTAAAAAGTTTTCAAGATACTGCTGTACATATACTGCAGATTTCGTTTTGTCTTTTTCTTTGTATTGTTTTTCTAAGCCCGCATCAAGTTTTTTCTTGATGGTTTCAATTTCGCCCTGCGTAAAGCCAAATTTAGCCATACGCTCGTTTTCGGCAAGGGCAGCAATCATTGCTTTTTGCAGATCGGCAGTAGTTTTCGCCACGGCAGCAGTTTGAAATGCACTAATTCCCCAAACCAATCCACCTTGATATGGTCCGTAAGAACTTTGTGCAAATAAAAATGGTGCATTTCCTTTTTGGGTGATTTCTTGTAAACGAGAACCCAACATGTTGTTGATCATGGCATGGATCAGGCTCAGCTTAAAATCGGCTTCTGTCTTTACTACACCTTCGCGATGTTTGTAGATTACTTGCACCACATTGTAAGGCTGTTCTTTATCCGTTGCAATCTTTACCAATGGTTGCACGTTGTCTGGTAAATCGTAGTTTAACCTAGGTTTTGGATTGGCAGGATTTTTTAGGTCAGAGAAATTAGCTTTGATCAGATTCTCTACTTCATTTACATCAAAATCGCCTACTGCGATTACGGCTTGTAGATTTGGCCTGTACCAATCAGCATAAAATGAACGGATTTTATCGTGGGTAAAGTTATTTAAGATATCTACTTTACCAATTGGGATACGTTTCTCGTACTGTGAGTTTGCCAAAAGGAAAGGCAGCAATAGATTGCTCATTCTTTGTTGCGCATTTTTACCACGTTGACGGTCTTCTTCAACAATAACTCCTCTTTCATTGTCGATATCCGGACCATTCATACTTACTTTACCAGCCCAGTTGGCCAATATTTTAAATCCGGTCTTAAAAACGGCAGCGCTGTCAGTTGGAATTGGCAACTGATAAACGGTCTGGTTAAATCCAGTATAAGCGTTTAAATCTGCTCCGAAACGAACTCCTGCCCTTTGTAGGTAATTGATCATTTCGTTTTTAGGGAAATCTTTGGTGCCGTTAAAAGCCATGTGCTCTGTAAAGTGTGCCAAGCCCTGTTGTGCATCGGTTTCCATTAATGAACCAATCCTGTTTGCTAAATACAATTCAGCTCTGTTTTTAGGTTCTGTATTTTTACGGATGTAATAGGTCAGCCCATTGGCCAACTTGCCAATTTTAACATTTGGGTCGTTTGGGATGGCCTTTCCAACACTAGTTTTTGCTACTGGTGCTTTTGCCGTTGTGGGTTTCTTTTGTGCTAATACGGGCTGTGCAAGTAGTATTGTTGCAAACCCCCATACTAAAATGTGATATTGTTTTTTCATAAATTGATAGATTGGGTTATACTTTAATAATGATATTCTTTTTATACATGAACCAAAGGATGACAAAGAAAAACAACACAAATACAATAGCGTAAGCTAAAGATGCATTGATTGGAGAAAAATAAGGCGGGAAGAAAGACTGATAGAACCAGCTCAATGCACCAATTTCATCACCATTTGGTTGTTTGATCTTGATCATATTCAACAGACGGGGCATTAAGCCCGAAACAAAAAATACGGTGATCGCATTTACGCCATAAATTACAAAAGGTTTGGTAAAACGGTTGTAATGGTTTACATCGATTATCCAATAAGATAGAGCTAAAACTACTGTGGCCAAACCTCCAGTATATAACACATAAGAGCTGGTCCATAAAGCTTTATTAATAGGAAATTGTAAGTCCCAGAGCAGACCCGCAATGATACAGATAGCGCCAACAGAGAATAGCCAAGCGATTTTAGTAGCAGGTTCTACATCCTTACGCTTGAGGTATACGCCAACCAAAACACCAAAAAGACCTGTGGCTATGGCTGGTAAAGTGCTCAAAATCCCTTCAGGGTCCCAGGTTACTGCCGATTTCCATAAATGGGCCTCTGTTAAGATGGTTCGGTCTAACCAGGCGCCAAGATTTGTTTCTTTTTCCAGATTGGCATAACCAAGTCCAGGTACGGGAACAAATGTCATCAAAGCCCAATAGGTAACGAGGATAATAATAATAGCCCTAAAGATGTTCTTTTCTGATAATTTTAAAAATAGGATGGACGAGATGAAAAATACCACTCCAATTCTTTGCAATACGCCTGGAATACGGACATGTTTGATAGCTTCTACGAAATCAAAATCACGGAAGTTTCTAGGGAATATGGAAAGGAAAAGACCTAATCCAAAAAGGGTCAAGCCTCTTTTTAAAGCTTTTAAAATGGTTTTATTGTGGCTTGATGGATCTGTTTTTTTACTGCCCATCGCATAGGCGATAGAAACCCCAACAATAAACAAAAAGAAAGGGAAAACAAGGTCGGTTGGCGTACAGCCATTCCATTCAGCATGTTCTAAGGGAGCATAGATATGGCCCCAGCTGCCTGGGTTGTTCACCAAAATCATTGTGGCTACAGTTAAGCCACGAAAAAAATCAAGCGAGAGTAGTCGCTGAGGTTTGAGTTCCATTTGTTTCAAAATTATCTTCTATAAAAGGCTTTTCCTAATTAATTGGAAAATTTAACAACCTAATATAGAAGATAATTTTAAATCTACAATATATGATGTTAAAAGCGCTTAGAACTTGTACCTCACAAAAGCTTCCATTGCTTCATAATCAGCTAGCCCTAAATTGTCGTAAGCTTTTGCAGTTTCTCTGTTCCTGTCTTCTGCTCTTTGCCAAAATTCTCTTGCATCATCACCTGGAAAAACAGCTCTGTCTTTTTGAGATTGATGTTTGAAGATCGCAAATTTCTTACGCTCAACCTCTTGCGGACTAAGTGGAACTGCCATTTCAATTTCGTGTGTTTCGAACTCTAACCAAGCACCGCGGTACATCCATAACCAACAATCTTTTACCCAGCTCTCAGTTTTTTCCAACCTTTTTAAAGCCTCTAAAATAATGTTGAAACAAACGATGTGTGTGCCATGTGGATCTTCAAAATCGCCAGCAGCAAATACTTGATGTGGTTTTATCTTTTGAAGCAGTTCCATAGTTAAGAGCACATCGGTTTCTGTAACCGGATTTTTCTGGTTTTTACCACTTTCGTAAAACGGTAAAGCCATAAAATGGATATGGTCGTCCTCTAGGCCACAATAACGCGCACCAGCAATTGCCTCACCTTTTCTGATCAAGCCTTTTACAGTTTGTATCTCTGGTGTATCAACCTGATTGGGTTGTTTTTGCTCAATGAACGTACGCATTCTGCTGTACATTTCTTTCATTTCTGGCTGACCCATGCCCATTTTTTCAGAGAAATCGATATTGAATTCCACAAAACGTAAAACGTCATCATCCCATACAGCAGTATTTCCAGAAGTCTGATAAGCTACGTGTACATCATGATGTTGGTCAACCAATCGGATAAATGTTCCACCCATAGAGATTACATCATCATCAGGGTGTGGTGAAAAGATAACCGCACGTTTTTTAGCTGGTTCGGCCCTTTCAGGTCGTTGGCTATCATCAGCATTAGGTTTTCCACCTGGCCAACCAGTAATGGTGTGCTGCAGTTTGTTGAATATATGGATGTTGATGTTGTAAACTGGCCCTTTTTCTAGTGCCAATTGTGCCATGCCATTGTTATTGAAATCATCTTCCGTTAATTTCAAAATTGGTTTCTTTAATTTGGTAGCTAACCAGATCACTGCCTTTCGTGTCAGTTCTTCTGTCCAGATACAATCTTTTACCAACCATGGGGTATCAAATCTGGTCAGTAAAGATGCCGCATCTTCATCTAAGATAAACTCCACATTGTCCGAAAGCTGTAGATAAGTTGCAGGTACATCACTAGAGATCTCTCCTTCAACTGCTTTTTTGATGATTGGCGATTTTTTGCGGTTCCAAGCCATCAATACAATTTCGCGAGCTTTGAAAATCGTACCAATACCCATAGTTATCGCCTTGGTAGGTACAAAAGATTTACCGCCAAAATCTCTGGCCGCATCTCTACGGGTAAGGTCATCTAAAGTAACCAAGCGTGTACCAGAGTTCGGAGCAGATCCAGGTTCGTTAAAACCGATGTGACCTGTACGTCCAATCCCCAATATCTGCATATCTAGTCCGCCAAAATCACCGATCTTGCGTTCATAGTCCAAGCAAAAAGCAGGAATGTCTTCTAGTTTTAGGGTTCCATCTGGAATATGGACATTTTTCTTGTCTATATCTATATGGTCAAATAAATGCTCGTTCATGAAAGAAACATAGCTCTGCGCAGCCGTTGGCTGCATTGGATAATATTCATCCAAATTAAAGGTAACTACATTCTTAAAGCTTAAGCCTTCTTCTTTGTGCAAACGGACCAGCTCTGCATAAACTAAAATAGGGGTAGCACCTGTGGCTAAACCTAAAACAGCATTTTGGTTATGCTTTTGCTTTTCTTTAATGATGTTAGCAATGCGATGGGCAACACTTATTGATGCTGCTTTTGGGTTGTTAAAAACGGTAACTGGAAGCTTTTCGAACCTCGTTTCTTCTAATAGATTTAATCTTGCCATTAAATGGTTATTATTTAGTGAACGGAGCAGTAAATATAGGAGTATTTTTAAATATTTTTAAAAAGATAGAAAAATTAATTTGGACTGATGTTGATGGATTGAATAATTATAACACCTCCAGTCCTTTAACTTTATATTCTTCCAGTCTAGCATCATCAGGGTCAAGTTCGGTAACCAAAAAACTGATGTTTTCTAAAGAAGCCACTTTTAGCCGTAGAGAAATATTTAATTTTTCTGAGATGCAAAGTATGGCCGATTTTTTGGAAGAATTGAGCATGGTCTTTTTTAGTTGATTAATTTCCCAATCTGTATCTGTAATGCCGTCTTTAGGATGTAGCGCACTTGTACCTAATAAACACAAGTCTGCATTGATTTCCGAAAGCTGGCTAATAACATGCCCGCCATAGGTAATCTGTGAGTTTTTAGAAAATATTCCACCGATCAAAATTACTTCAACCTTAGGGTATTTGGCCAGTTCAATGGCAACCAATGGACTGATGGTAAAAAATGTTGCCTGCAAATACTCTGGCAATTGTTTAACCATTTCGATAATTGTAGTTCCGCCGCCAGTTAAGATCACCATTCCGTCCTTAATAAGGTGGATTGTTTTTTTTGCAATATTCATCTTGGCTTCTTTGGCATAGACGGTACTGTTGTCGAACGAAGAATGATAAGATTTCGATAAAGCACCACCATGTACCTTATATAAAAGGTTGTCATCTGACATTTCCTGTAGGTCGCGCCTGATGGTATCTTCAGAAACGTTTAGCAATTGCACCAGATCTGAAGTAAGTACTCGGTTGTGTAGATTAACTTGACGCATAACATAGTCATGCCGCTCTTTTTTTAACATTTAGATTAGCGTTTTAAAATACTAATATAAAAAAATTAAAAACATTGTGCGGTTTTTTGCAGGTTTTTGCAATATAAATTTGTAGTTACATAACCAAATAGTTGTTAATTTTCTTTTTATAGTGAAAAACATTTATCATATTTACTTGACAATTGTTATTTTGCGTCTTAGTGCGTGTTTAACATTAACCAAATAACCAACAAACAAAAACTTAAATTATTAACCAAACGGGTGTTTATGAAAAAAAAATTACTCATGCTATTCTTGGGCATGTTTCTGTTGGCTATACAAGTTATGGCCCAGCAGATTACAGTTACCGGTAAGGTAAAATCAGCGGATGATGGCCTGCCTATCCCTGGTGCTACTGTAAAGATCAAAGGGTCATCGGTTACCACTCAGACTGGAACAGATGGGATTTATTCAATTAAGGTAATTCCTGGACAAACCCTTGAATTCAGCTACATCGGCTATTCATCACTTGAAAAAGTGGTAGGTGCCGACAAATCGATTGATGTTTCGCTTAAAGAAGATTCTAAACAATTGAGCGAGGTAGTGGTAACTGGTGCGCTAGGTATCAAAACCTCTAAAAGGGAGTTAGGTGCTTCACAACAAACCATTTCTGGTAGAGAGGTAGCGCAGACCCAAAGGGAGAATTTTATCAATTCACTACAAGGAAGAATTGCCGGGGTTGATGTAACTTCTACCTCTGGTGTTCCTGGAGCTTCTAGCTCGATTACAATTAGGGGCGTTAGTTCTATTGGTGGAAGTAGTCAGCCGTTATTTGTAATTGACGGATTGCCTGTTGATAACAGTACAACAAGCACTGGTATTTTTGCTACATCAAGTACTTTTGAAAATAGAGGTGTCGATTTTACCAATAGAGCTTCGGATTTTAGTCCAGAAGATATCGAGGATATTACTGTGCTAAAAGGTCCAGAAGCTGCAGCGCTTTACGGTATTGATGCGGCGAATGGTGCTATCATTATTACAACCAGAAGAGGAAAAACGGGTGAAGGCAGGGTGAACTATAGCAATAATTTTAGAATAGATGAGGTGACTAATGCGCCTGAAGTTCAACGTGTATATAGCCTAGGGGCTAGTGGTATTGCTGGTGCATCTGCAGTTTCGTACTGGGGGCCTAAATATAGACCAGATGTACAATTGTATGATAATATATCTGGTTTCTTTCAAACTGCAATTACCCAAAAGCATAATGTAGGTTTTGAAGGCGGAACGGAAAAAGGAAATTATAGGGTTACAGGTACATATACAGGACAAAAAGGTGTAGTGCCCAATACAGGTTATGATAGGTTTACCTTATTTGGAGCAACACAATCTCAAGTAAATAATTGGCTTAAAGCTGATGCTACATTTACTTTCAGTAACAATACCAATGATCAGGTTTTTAAAGGAGAGGGCGGTCCGCTGTTGTCTTTATTATCATGGCCAGCAACTGATGACGCAAAGAACTATTTGAGTAATGCCGGAACACGTAGATTGCTCAATATTGATGGAGAGTTGGATAATCCCTATTTTAACGTCAATAAGAATTATAATAAAAGTAAAACAAATAGACTTTACACCACGACAGGACTTACCATTAGCTTGATGAAAGGCCTGAAGTTTGATGCGAAAGGTGGTTACGATGTATATACCACACAAATCCAAATTTTAAGACATCCTGAAAGTAACTATGGAAGAACCAAAGGAGGTCTATTGGATGAAGCGGTAATTAATCAGAATAACTTTAATGCGAATGCTTATTTTACTTACAATACTAAATTTGGAAAGAAAATAGGATTCAATGCTATGTTGGGTTCATCCTTGCTAAATAACAGGACAGAAAATAGAGCTTCTAGTGCAGAAAGCTTTATCGACCCTAATTTTGTTTCATTAAATAATAGTCCATCTGCTTCGAGATTTACCAAAGCTACGTCATACAATAAGCGCCTAATCGGTGCCTATGGTAGGTTAAGCGTAGATTATGATAAATTACTTTATCTGACTGTTACCGGTAGAAATGACTGGAGTTCAACATTGCCAGTAAAAAATCAATCCTTCTTTTATCCGTCGGTGTCGACCAGTTTTATTTTCTCTGATTTAAAAGGATTAGAAGGAATTAAAAAGGTATTGAATATGGGTAAGTTGAGAGCGAGTATTGCGCAGGTAGGTAGAGATGCAACTGCATATAGGGTATACCCTGCATATGAATATAAAGAAGTTATTGGTGGCGGATATGGTTACGGTAATTATGGTCCAAATCTAGACTTACTTCCAGAAAAAGCAACTTCATATGAAGTTGGTACAGAGCTTTCGTTTTTGAAAGGTAGACTAGGAATCGATTTTGCCTATTATAACAAAGTGACGGACAACCAAATTGTTCCAAATATAAGATCTAGTTATGGTACTGGTTTTATTTTAGCAGAGATGAATGGTGGTAAAGTGAGAAACTGGGGTTATGAAGCTATGATTACAGCGAAACCAATTGTGACTAACAATTTCACTTGGAACGTGATTGGAAACTTTTCGGCCTCAAGATCAAAATTACTTGCATTGCCAGCTAGCCTGCCAGAATCATATAATTCAGATACTTGGTTTTATGGAAACTTGAGAGGTGCATCAGTTGTTGGTCAACCACTAACTGGTCTAACAAGTCCTTTTTGGTTGAGAAACAAAAATGGTGAACTGATTATTAATCCTTCAAGTGGTTTGCCAATTAATAGTGTTGATTTTGTTTCAAATGGTTCTGATAGATGGCCTGATTGGACCTTTGGTTTAACCAATAACTTCTCTTATAAGAACTTTAACTTATCATTCTTACTTGATTTTAGAAAAGGTGGAGATGTTTTAAATGCTACAGAGCACTGGCTGACTGTAAAGGGGATGACTAAAAGAACACTAGATCGCGAAGAGCCTAGAATTATTAAAGGTGTATTACAAGATGGTTTAGAAAACTCTGCAAACCCTACACAGAATAATATCACTGTAATACCTTATTTCTTAAATGGTTATTATACAACAATAAGTCCAGAGCAGTTTATTGAAAAGGATGTAAACTATATTAGAATGCGAGATATTACTCTGTCTTATGCCTTACCATCGAAATTTTTGGCTAGACAGAAACTCTTCAAATCTGCAAGTGTTTTCACCACCATTACCGATCTGTTCATCATTACGAACTATTCAGGTCTTGATCCGGTAAGTAATGGTAATAATGCGGCTACACTTGGTGCAGGTGGAATAGGAATGGACTTTGGGAATTTTGCAACCCCCACAGGATTTAGTTTTGGTTTGAGAATTGGATTATAATAGTTTGAAAATGAAAAAGATATTTAGTTTTTTTATAATAATGGTGCTTTTCACAACATTTGGTTGTAAAAAGTGGTTGGATGTAAATCATAACCCGAACGCACCGGATACGGTAGACCCTAACTCGTTGTTAAGGCCAATGCTTTACTTTATGATGCAAGGTGAACAATGGGACGGAAGATATATTGGTAAATATGTACAGAATTGGGCAACCAATTCTGCAGATGATACTTGGGACAAAATGGGTTACCAAAGACCGCCATCAGATAATGGAGGAGAAACTTGGAAATTAGCTTATAACTTCCTGGCTAAAAACCTAGAAGATTACATGCGTTTGTCTACAGAAGCCGAAAGGTGGGATGCGGTAGGTATCGGTTACATTTTGAGAGCTTGGGGTTGGCAAAAAACAACAGATATTTATGGTGAACTGATTATTAAAGAAGCTTTCCAGCCAGGGTTAACTTCATTTAATTATGATACCCAAGAATTTGCCTATCAAGAGATACAAAGGTTATTGTTGTTGGCCATCGAAAACTTGCAACGTACTGATGGAGGAGTTAATACTTCTTTAATGGCAAGAGGAGATGTGATTTACAATGGAAGTAGACAAAAGTGGATTCAATTTGCCTATGGAATGCTGGCCATCAATATGAGTCATCTAACCAATAAGCCTGGCCTTTATGATCCAAATAAAGTAATTGAATATGTAGACAAATCTTTTGCAAGCAGTGCTGATGATGCTTTATATGCTTTTGCTGGTGAACAGACTCAACTTTCAAATTTCTGGGGACAACGTAGAGCAAATGCCAATTTGTTTAGACAGACCAGCTTTCTGGTAAGAACAATGAACGGAGGTGTTTTTACTGGTGTCATAGACCCTCGATTAAGTAGAATGTTGCAACCTTCCCCTTCAGATAGTTTATTTCGAGGTGTTGATCCAACATTGGGTTATGCAAATATTCCAGTTGCTGCGGATCGCCCTGGTACTTTTTTAGGAGGTACAAGTGTAACTTTAAATTCGCCAGGAAGATACTTGTTTGATGATAAGTCGAAAGTTCCTTTTATGACTTATTCACAGCTACAGTTTATAAAAGCAGAAGCCGCATTGAGAGGAAGTCAACCAACAGTAGCATTAGATGCTTATAAAAAAGGTATTTCCGCTCATATCGACTTTGTAAATGCTACCAATGGAAATGTTTCCAGAGGAACCGCAACGCAGATTCCCGCGGCAGAGAAAAACGCTTATCTAAACTCACCAGTAGTTGTTCCAATAAATGCTGCAGATTTAACGCTGACCCATATAATGATTCAAAAATACATTGCTCAGTTTGCATGGGCATTTACAGAAACATGGACAGATTTAAGAAGATTCCATTACACTGATTTGGATCCTAAAACAAACGACCAGGTTTTCAAAACATTTGCTCCACCTGAAACTGCTCGTTTGGATGTGGATAATCTTGGTAAGTGGGTATATCGGTTGAGACCGAGATATGCTTCTGAGTATGTATGGAATAGGGAATCCCTATTAAAAATAGGTGGATTGGAAATTGATTACCAAACTAAACCGGTATGGTTTGTGAATCCTTAAGTTAACGATTAAAAAATTCAAATATGAAAACAAATATAAAGGGCTATTTATTATTGTTGTTGGGTATCTGTACTGTTATAGCAGCTTGTAAAGATGGTAAAGAAGCTGTGCCAGATATTACAAAGCCGATTACAGGCGCAAAAATCAGATTATATAACTTTGCCTATAACTCTCCAGGTGTAAATTTTTACGCTAACCAACAGAAGATTTCGGCGGTAACTTCGGCTAATGGATCTGAAGCTGTTGGCGGCGTAGCATTTGGAGGTACTTATCCTGCAAATCAGTATGCATTGACACCAGCAGGTCAAACAGCTTTTAAAGCACAGACTTCTTCTACAAATTTAACGATGCCAAATGCAGTACTAACTACTGTAGATAAAAATGTGGAAGAGGGTAAATATTATAGTTTATTTACTAGTGGTGTGTATAATGCGACCACCAAAACGACAGAAGGTTTTATTGTTGAAGATATTTTTCCTAAAGTGGCAGATACTGCTCAGGCAAATATCAGGATCGTTAATTCAGGCTTTAATACCAGTACATTGAGTATGATTTTGACGCTTACTAAAGTAACAAATGGAGTAACAAGAATAGATACTGTTAATATTGCGTCAGGAGTGCCTTATAAGTCTGCCTCTCCATATGTTGGTTTTAGGCCCGGAGCATATGCGATCGTGGTGACAGACCTTGCTTCGGGTAAAAAAGTGACTCGTGCAGCTACAACCTTTTTGACAGATAGAGTATATACTCTTGCTTTGAGAGGTAATCTTATCACTGGTGTGCCAGCGCCATTTATTGATAATACGGTAAATAGATAATTAGACTCTAATTATTGGTTAAAGCCATCCAGCATTTGCTGGGTGGCTTTTTTTGTTTATAGCTATTTGGATAGTATTTACTGAGGTGTTAAAACAGCGTTAATTCTAAAATAATATTTGGGTTTGTGCGGGTTTTTGCAGTTTAAATCTTTTCTAAAGTTGTAAAATACTTGCTAAAATTCTTTTATTAGTTAAATACATTAATGATATTTACGTAAGCATTTACTGTTTGCGTATTAATGCGTGTTTGTGAATGCGTGTAACAAAACAATAAATTTTACTATTAACTAAACTAATTTCATGAAAAAAAAGCTACTCATGTTTTTTATTGGGGCGTTTTTGCTGGCTGTACAAACTATGGCACAACAAATTACGGTAACCGGTAAAATAACTTCGACAGATGATGGATTACCCATTCCGGGCGTAACCATTAAAATTAAAGGTACGAGCACTGCTGTACAGAGTGGTACAGATGGCGCTTATAGTATCAAGGCCAATAAAGGAGATATCCTGCAATTTAGTTTTTTAAGTTTTACTACTCAAGAACGTACAGTCGGAACATCAACCGTTATCAATATGACATTGACACCGATCGATAAAGGTCTTGATGAAATTGTTATTGTTGGCTATGGCACGCAAAAGAAATCCAATTTAACTGGAGCCGTTTCTACCATCGATGTGAAAAAAACATTAGAAGGTAGGCCTATTGCCGATGTTGGAAGAGCATTACAGGGTTCCTCGCCTGGTTTAAGTATAGTAATACCAAGTGGAGAAGTTGGTTCTGACCCGATCATTAAAATTAGAGGACAAATTGGTTCAATCAGTGGTGGATCCGCTCCTTTGATCTTATTGGATAATGTGGAGATTCCAAGTATCCAGTTGGTTAATCCAAACGACATTGCTACCATTACTACATTAAAAGATGCGGCAGCCGCTTCTATCTATGGTGCAAAAGCAGCATTTGGTGTAGTATTGATCACTACAAAACAAGGGTCGAGTAATGGCAAAACACAGATCAACTATTCAAATAACTTTTCTTATCAAAACCCTTGGAAAGATTTGGAGATGGCAGATGTAAATGCCTTGAAATACACCTTGGATGCTGCAGAACGTATTGGTTCTACTACTCCACAAGGTGCATTTTATTATGTAGATCGTGCAAGTTATGAGAAGGCCGTTGCTTGGAAAGAAAAGTATGGCAGTACAATTGGATCAAATGACCCAACCGTTTTTGGAAGGGACTGGTATGTGCAAGGACCTACAAATCAAAAAATGGGGGTAAGAACATATAACCCCTACGATATGATGGTAAAAGAATGGGCCCCTACACAACAACAAAATTTATCAATTGGTGGAACAACAGGCAAAACTACTTATAATGTAGGGTTGGCTTTGTTAGATCAGAGTGGGATGATGAAGCCGGCAAAATCTGACCAATTTACACGTTATAATGCTTCATTAAGACTAACTAGCGAACTAAATAAATACATCACTGCTCGCGCAGGTGCAATTTACTCGAGAAGGAATAAGGAATATGCTTATATCACGAATTCTACTACTGCGGATCCATGGTTATATCTTTACCGTTGGGGACCTCTTTATCCTTTAGGTAATGATGAAAACGGAGACCCTATCCGTAGTCCTGCTAGTGAAGCGGCAGCAGCAAATACCGCAAATATCTTGCAGAACTACATGAATTTTAACCTGGGTACTACGGTAAATATCATGAAAAATTGGAAAGTAGATTTCGATTATACATTTGCCAACCAAGAGCAGAACTGGAAACGCCCAGGCACACGATTTACAGCTAGAAATTCATGGGTAGCCCCTAAACAAAGATTCGATGTTAATGGCGCGCCTATCTATGTAAATGCAGAAGGACAAGTAGTGCCAGTGGGCACTAAAGATGCGATTGCTGCATTTGATCTTTCTAACGAGACGTATACGGCAATAGGTTCTAATCCAGACCATTTTTTCAGGTCAGCAGAGAATTTCAATCGCCATACGATCAATGCATTGACTACCTATAGCCTCAATGTTAAGCAAGATCATGACTTTAAATTTATCTTAGGTTTGAATAGGGTAGCAGATAATACCGAATCTCAATATACGCAGATCACCAATCTTACAGATATCATCAATCCGCAATTCAACTATGGTGTAGGAACAATTACAGGTGGTGGCGATAGGTATTGGGAGGCACAATTGGGTTATTTTGGTCGTGTAAACTATGCGTATAAAAACAAATATCTTTTTGAGGCCAATCTACGTTATGATGGTTCATCTAAGTTTACAAAAGATTTATGGTGGAGGTGGTTCCCTTCGTTCTCAGCAGGATGGGTAGCCACAGAGGAGAAATTTATGCAATGGACAAAACCAGTATTGTCAATGCTGAAATTTAGAGGTTCATGGGGGTCTATTGGTGATCAAACCGTACCCAATAACCTATATATATCTACCATGCCAGGTGGTCAGTCTAGTTGGATTGGCGGCGGCGGCACAAGGGTAAGTTATGTGGGTACACCTGCTTCGGTTTCGGCAAATATTACTTGGCAGGATATCGTAACAACTAACTTTGGTGTTGATGCAGGGTTCTTAAACAATAGTTTAAATCTAACTTTTGAAGCTTACCAAAGAAATACCGATAACATGATCGTGCCTACAGAGGGTATTCCTGCAACATTTGGAACAGGTGCACCTAGAGGAAACTTCGGGTCGATACAAACTAGAGGCTGGGAGTTGGGCATTGATTACAACCACAAGTTTAAAAATGGACTGGGAATTAATGTTAGGGCAAATATTTCTGATGCCAAATCAATCGTTACTTCATATGGAACAACAAAAAGCATCAATGATTATTATGTAGGTAAAACAATCGGCGAAATCTGGGGTTACCGTACCGATAGGTTATATCAAATGTCTGATTTTGAATTGGATGGAAATGGAAAACCTATATTAATTACATTAACTGCAGCTGAAAGTGCATTGAATGGCAATAAACAAGCCTATAAACTGAAAAGTGTAAACGGTGCAAAACCAGTTTACCAACCATTTGTACAAACGTCTGCTAATTTCCGTTATGGTCCTGGTGATGTGAAATTCAGAGACCTAAATGGAGATGGAGAGATCAGTAACGGAAGTGCATTGATAGATAACCATGGCGATTTAGAAGTGATTGGAAATTCTACACCGAGATATGAATATGGATTTAGGTTAGGAGCAGACTTTAAGGGATTTGATATCAGTGCATTTTTCCAGGGTGTGGGTAGCCGTAAAGTTTGGGGTAATGGTTTCTTGGCTATCGCTGGTTACAACTCTGGCGATGGTGCGATGCCTGCTGCTTTTGCTGATGACTATTGGACACCACAAAATACAGAGGCTTTTTATCCAGCAGCATATAACAATGGTGGTAGCAATACAGCCAATAACATGCAGATACAAGATAGGTATTTGTTGAACATGGCTTATTTGAGACTTAAAAACCTAACCTTAGGATATACTTTACCTCAGTCTTTAGTTAAAAGGGTAGGTGTTAGTTCGCTAAGGGTTTATGGAGCATTGGAGAATTTCTTTACTTGGGATAAATTGGGCAAGCTACCTATTGACCCTGAAACGATCAATGGATATTCTATGTTCAATGACAGCAATTATAACTCAGGCCGTACAGGTACAGGAATACCTACTTTTAAAAGTGTTTCGTTCGGTGTTCAATTAAATTTTTAAAAAATTAAGAAGATGAAATATTTTAAATATATATACAGTTTAACTGTAGCATCGATGTTATTCGTTTCTTGTAACAAGGAAGTACTGGACCGACCTCCATTGACGAGTTATCTAGATGATAAATTTTGGAGAAACGAAGATGACATCCGCCTATATGGTAATGGCTTTTATACCAATTATTTTAATGGTTATAATTCTGGCTTTACGGTAGATTATACACCAGTTAGAGGATATACATTCTCGGATGATTTAACAGGAAAGAACGTACAGGCCAATTTTGAAAGTGCAATCCCGAGCTCTCGTAGTTCAACCTCAGAAACAGCAGAGTGGATGGCTACTTATGCAGGTCCAACTTGGAATTTTGCATGGGTTCGAAAAGCAAATATATTCCTAGATCGTTTAGATAATGTGGCAAAACCAAACCTCACTCCAGAGGCTTATAAACATTGGACAGCTATTGCTCGTTTTTTTAGAGGTTACGAATACAGTAGATTGGTGAGTGTGTTTGGTGATGTTCCATATTATGATAAGGTGATATCCGAAACGGATTTACCAGCATTGTACAAAGACCGCGACAGCAGGGGGGTAGTAATGGATAAGGTATATGACGATTTCAAGTATGTATTAGCCAATATCCGTGAAAATGATGGAGCACAATTTGTCAATAAATATGTGGCAGCAGCATTTATCTCGAGGTTTATGCTGTTTGAAGGCACCTATCAACACTACCATGGGTTAGATGCCGCAAGAGCAAAAAAATACCTAGAGTTTGCCGTAGAAGCAGCAGATATTGTAATGAGCAGTGGTAAATATAACTTTACCCGCGATTATAAATCATTGTTTACAAGCGATAATCTAGCCGGACATCCAGAGGTTTTATTGTACAGAGCTTACGATGCTGCCCTGACTTTAACCCATAGTATTGGTTCTTATCAGAATGGTACTGAGGTGGTCGGAGTTGATGCCAACTTGGTATTGATCAAATCTTTTTTGGCCAATGATGGTAAAGTATGGCAAAACTCTGCTGTACCAGCTGCAAACTCATTCACTATCGCCGATTTGGTAAAAACAAGAGACCCACGTTTTGAGGCTTCATTTATTGATAGACCTCTGGCCTCTTCAGCAACATTGTTGTATGGTTATAAGTTTGCATCTAGAGAAGCGATAACTTACATTGGCAAAACTTATCCTGCAGCATGGGGCAGTAATACCAATACCAGTGATGCACCAGTAATCAGATTGGCAGAGGTGGTACTGAATTGGATTGAAGCAAAGGCAGTTCTAGCACAATATCTGAGCGGAACTCCAATTACCCAAACCGATTTGGATAAGTCAATCAATGCAATTAGAAATAGACCATTAGATGCAGCAGCAGCCGCAAAAGGAGTGCAAAAAACTGCTCCTTTAACTTTAGGGGCCCTACCTAATGATCCAACTCGTGATGCTGATGTGCCTGAAATGATTTGGGAGATCCGTCGTGAAAGACGCATGGAGTTTGTCTTCGAACACACAAGGTTACTAGACCTAAAGAGATGGAAAAAACTGACGAATATGAATTTCAGTACCAATCCTGATTATTTCTTAGGCCCTTGGGTAAACCTTCCTGTAGAATTACCAAGTTATTTAACTGCAGCCAACGTAAATAGGGTTAGGGTAAAAAAGGAAGACGGTACAATTGTTACCTATAATGGAACTAATGCAAGTGCAATGGTTGGATATTGGATGGTTGAAAATGCGAGCAACAGAAATGCGTTCACTGACCGTTCATACCTTTCTCCTGTAGGGCAATCGCAAATTGTCCAATACTCGGAAAAAGGTTATAAATTAACACAGACTACTGGTTGGTAGTCTATTATTTATGATTGAAAAGGGGCTGTCTTCTTAGATAGCCCCTTTTTGTTATCCGACAATTTAAGCCATATCCACTTTTGGGTAACTTGATAAATTATCTTATGTTTTCACGCTTAATTTCCTACTTTTGCACTAAATCATTTTAAACCATGGCAAGCTTTACACTTACACCTGAAACCTGGGAAAGAGTTAAAATCAAATTTCTAAGAAAATACCGTGATTTAGCTCAAGCAGATCTTTCATTTACTCCTGGTCAAGAAGACCAATTGGTAAAACAATTAATGCAATTGGTTAAAAGAGACGAAGACTATATAGAATTTACTATAAAAAAGGCCCTTGCAGATGCGAAGGGTAATAGGCTATAGCACGAAATCTTGTGCGCCAAGCCTCTTATTGGCTAACATTACAACTATAGAATCTGAATATTCTTAACTTGATAGCTTTCAAGTTTTTGGTCATTTGGTTCTAGCTCCGTGATGAGATAGGTAATATTTTCTAGGGCTGCCACTTTCAACCTTAAAGAAATATTCAATTTTTCAGAAATACACAATACAGCAGCTTTTTTAGAAGAGCTGAGCATTTTCTTCTTTAACTGATTAATTTCCCAATCTGTATCAGTTAATCCACTTTGAGGATGTAATGCACTGGTTCCCATCAAACAAAGGTCTGCATTGATTTCAGCCAATTGGCTAATTACATGGCCTCCATAAGTAATCTGCGAGTTTTTACTAAAGAGCCCACCTATTAAAATGACCTCAGCCCTTGGGTATTTAGCAAGCTCTACCGCAACCAAAGGGCTAATGGTAAAAAAGGTGGCTTGTAGGTTTTCTGGCAGCTGTTTTACCAATTCGATAATGGTCGTTCCTCCCCCAGTTAAGATAACCATGCCGTCTTTAATTAAAGAGATAGTTTTTTTGGCAATGGCAATTTTTGCTTCTTTTGCGTAAACAGTACTGTCGTCAAAAGACGAATGATAAGACTTAGAAAGCGCACCACCATGTACCTTATATAAGAAATTATCATCAGAAAGTTCTTGAAGGTCTCTTCTAATGGTATCCTCAGATACATTTAACAATTGCACAAGATCAGATGTCAGTACCCTATTATGGAGGTTAATCTGCCTCATAATTAAATCATGTCTCTCCTTTTTTAACATTTTGCAGCGTTTGGATAATCAATAAAGCACCAGATCAATTGATGTGATGGATTTGAGTTCTAAAGTAATAAAATAGTTACTCCTTTTGGACATAAATATAAACAAGCCCTTATTTTTAGTTGCTGGTATGCAAATAATGAAATCTTCCAATGGCTTATAAATGCATGAGCGCAATGGTTTTTGTTCGTTTCTAGCCTAGTTAATTGCTATTTAGGTGAAGTATAAATTGTTTAATAAGTATACCTTATATATATGTATACATAAAATGTACCTTCTGTTATCGTATCCAGAAAACCACAAGGTAAAGCATAGCTTATCATTAAACCCAATTAAGATTTGATGGCCAATAACTTAAAGTTTAGGGTTAATGATGTCAAAAAATAAAAAAAAAATAAAAAAATTGGTAATATTAAAACTAAAGTTGATATTTGTTGCCGGATACAAAGTTTTTTTAGGTAAGGGATATACCAACCTTAAACATTAAGATAATTAAAAAAAATATTTTTTTTAATTATCGTTTTAAGTGTATATTCGTACCATGAATTAATTATGGTTCAACAGGGAATGCTGAAAACTGTACTAAGAGTAAGCGAGAAAAAAAGAAAATAAATTTATTAACTCTAAGATTATGAGAAAAGTTTTATTAACTGTAATGATGGTGAGCTCTCTTCTAGCGTTTAACGCTTGTAAGAAAGATGGAGCTCAGGGTCCTGCAGGTCCTGCTGGCGCTACAGGTGCTACGGGTGCTGCTGGTGCAGTAGGTCCTGCTGGTGCTGCTGGTGCTAACGGAACCAAAATTTTACCTACAACGGGTGCTCCGGCTGCAACTTTAGGTGCTACTGGTGACTACGCGTTTGATTCTGCTACAAAAATGTTTTATGGTCCAAAAGGAGCTACTACATGGCCTGCAGGTATCGCTTTAAGTGGTGCTAACGGTGCAACTGGTGCTACAGGTGCAACTGGTGCTGTTGGTGCAACTGGTGCAAATGGTGTTGATGGTTCGAAATTCATTTCTGGTCCAAACGCTCCAACTGCTGCTGATGGTAACATCGGTGATTTCTATTTTGCTACTTCAACTTCAACTTTCTACGGTCCAAAAACTGCAGCTGGTTGGGGAACAAACACAATTCCATTGGGTACAGCTTATGCAGCTAAAACCTATACTATTACTAGAGGTTTTGAAGGTGTAACTGAGGTTGCAGGTTCTAAAGCTTATGGTGATGTTGTTACAGAAACTCCTGGTGCTGTTAACATTTTCTCTTCTTATACAGTAACTGCTAATGATATGATTCGTATCAATCAATATGGCGCTGCTGGATGGGCTAAAAACAGAGAGATGATTTTCGAAACTAACCCTGGTAGTGGAATTTGGAACGCTGTTCCAACAAACGGTAACTTAGTAGCTCCAAATGCTGGAACTTTAGGTGGTCCTGGTACTCCATTCCAAGTAGGTCGTAAATTCAGATATTCTGAAAACAGAACTTTAGTTGGTGGTTATCCTGTTGCTGAGTTTACTTTAACTCAAGATGACATTGATAGATTAACAGTAAATGCTGGAGCTGCATTTGGTTATTTAACTTATGCTCAAGCTGATTTAGCTACTGTAGCTTTAGGTTCTACTTTGAACTTCTCTAGCACTAAAAACGTAAATGTAGTTCCTGCAACTAGCGGTAGCAATTACCACGTTAAATATACTGCTCAGACTAAGTTTAACTTGAACACTCTAGTTCCAAACTATGAGAAATACAAACAAGATGGTAAAGTATTCGTGAAATACAAATATTACGGAGACAATACTTCTGGAAACAATGCAATAATCCACAACAGCGGTAGTGCAGGTTGGATTGATTTAACTACTTATGCTAACTCATATGTACTTGGTACAGGTGGTTATGGTACTGCAGGTGTTACTGATGCTAATCCATTTACTTTAGCTGGTGCTGCTACTAATAACTTTATGGGTTCAGGTGCTGCTCTAGGTGTAGCTGGTTCTGTAGTAACTGTAGGTGTTGACCAAGTTGGTACAGTAATCAATACTATTGCTCGTCCTCAAGTTTTTGATAAAGGTAATGTTGTAATTAACTGGGATATCAACAGTGGTAGCAACATGGCTTCTGCTCCAACTGCAACTCCTTTCGGTCCAATGACTTTAACTAACCCTACTAACAGTGTAGAAAACTTAGTTACTGGTGCTGGAAGATATACAGTTGTTCTTGATGGTGTGAGAGTTGCTCGTGCTTTCGAAACTACTTATTATAGCGCTCCTCAACTTACATCTAACAAAACGATTACAGCAGGTAACATTGATGTAATTAATATTACAGGTGGTAAAGATGCATCTTACTTCACTAATACTAAATTAGTACAAGTACAAGTATTCGTAATCCCAGGTGATGTGATTACTGCTTTAAAAGCTAAAGGTGTTGATACTAACAACCCTAACGCAATTAGTGCAAACATTAAATTATAATTATTAATCTTTAGAGTTAAATTATATATAATTTAATGCAAGCAGCTCCTCTAATGAGGGGCTGCTTTTTTATTTAAAGGCAATAAAAGGCTTTGGTTCAAAAACTAAAGCCTTTTTATTGTTTATCCATTTTTGTACATTTACCATTCTCTCTATAGTTAAAAGGATAAAGAATAAGGATTGATATGAGTAAATTAAAATTTGGAGTTATTGTTGGCTTACTGAGTTTGGCTGGAATATCATTTTCGTTTAAAGATGATTTATTTCTAGTATCTAAGAACTTAGATATTTTCGCATCCTTATATAAGGAAATCAACCTTAATTATGTAGAAGAGACAAACGCTTCTGAGTTGATGCGTAATGGTATTGATGCCATGTTACAAGGTTTAGATCCTTATACCGAATATATTCCGGAATCTGAGATTGAAGATTACAAATTGAAGTATGTGAGTACGCAATATGGAGGTATTGGTGCAGGCACATTATTCATAGACAACAAATTGTTTGTAAATGAGGTAAGTGAAGGTAATCCTGCAAATAAACAAGACGTTAGGCCGGGAGATCAAATTCTAAAAATCAATGGAATTGAAACAACAGGTAAAGACCGAAATCAGATCAGTCAGTTGTTACGTGGACCAAAGAAATCTGTAGCCGAACTGGTATTGATTAGAGATGGTGTTACAATGACCAAGACATTGGTTAGGGAAGAAATCAAACAACCTAATGTTTCGTACTATGCAATGGTCGGCGACCAAGTTGGTTACATTAGATTAGATAAATTCTTAGAAAATTCTGGACAAGAAGTAAAAGATGCGCTAGTAAGCTTAAACAAAGAGCAGCCCAAAGGCATTATACTTGATCTTAGAAACAATGGTGGTGGTATTTTACAGGAAGCTGTTAAGATTGTTAACTTGTTTGTACAGAAAGATGTATTGATCGTCGTTCAGAAAGGAAGAAATCCAGAAAAAACAGTTAGTTATAAAACATTAAATGAACCTATTTCGCCTCAAATACCATTGGTGGTTTTGGTTAATGGTTCTTCGGCTTCTGCATCTGAGATTGTTGCAGGTGCATTACAAGATTTAGATAGGGCAGTAATCATTGGCCAAAGAAGTTATGGTAAAGGCCTAGTTCAACAAACTTTTAATCTACCATATAATAGCCTAGTTAAAGTTACCGTAGCGAAATACTTTACACCATCAGGAAGATGTATACAAGCATTAGACTATGCGCATAAAGATCAGAATGGCTCAGCAGAGAAGTTCGCAGACTCTCTTATGAAGGCTTTCTCAACCAAAGCTGGAAGAACAGTATATAATGGAAATGGGGTCTATCCAGATCTATTTGTAGAACCTTCTACACTAAGTCCAATTACCATTTCATTATTGACAAAGAATTTATTTTTTGATTATGCTAACCTATATAGAAAAGGGCATAAAGAAATCGCAAATGCTAAAACATTTCAACTTTCAGATGCAGATTATACTTCTTTTTTAGCTACGTTAACGGGTAAAGACTATAGCTATAATTCTACAACTGAAAAATTAATCAATGATTTAACAGCCGAAGCGCAAAAAGAGAATAAACTCGCTGCTGTTAAAACTGATATAGATGCCTTAAAAGATAAAATGCTATCAGCAAAAAAAACAGATTTGATTACGCATAAAGCTGAAATCAAAAAGATTTTGGAGACACAGATCATTAGTCGGTATTTTTTTGAAAAAGGTAAGATAGAACAAGCTTTCCAATATGATAAAGAAGTGATAAAAGCTAAATCGCTTTTTGTTAATCAACCTACAATGTTAACGATCTTAAAGGGCGATGGTTCTTATAAAATCATCGGAAGCCCAAAATCAAATGTTTCGGAAAACTAAATGTATTTAGTTGCTATAAATAACTAACGATACGTAATCTAGTTAAGTTGTTGTTCCAAATTGATTAACTATTAGGGTAGTTTTTTCGCACTTATCCTCTTCTAATAGCTATAAACTTAACAAATAGATAATGCTATTGTTCAATTGAGTAAAGGTAAGATTCTAATGATTATTATTTTTTAAAATGATTTTGGCATTTATTTGTCATTAAAGTGTTTGTTTTCAGTTGTTTATAACTTTAAATTCGAATTTTAACATTTCGGAATTTTGAATAGTGGCTACTTTTGCCCATATTTAAACATTAAATATTATTTATTAACCCTAAACTTATTAATTTATGAAAAAACTTATACTTAGTTTGTTCATTCTGTTGGGTGTGGCCACTGCTGCACTTGCGCAAGATAGAACTATAACAGGTAAGGTTACAGGCGCAGATGATGGTTTACCAATTCCATCAGCTACCGTAAAGGTAACGGGAACACAAATCGCTGTTCAAACAAATGCAGAAGGACTTTATTCCATTAAAGTACCGTCTACTGCTAAATCATTAGAGTTTTCTTACGTAGGCTACACTCCAATAACCGAGAATATCGGCAATAGAGCTGCTATTAATGTACGTTTGACCAGTTTTAATGAACTTAGCGAGGTAATCGTAACTGGTTTTGGCCAGAGAGTTTCTAAGAGAGATATCACTGGTGCGGTATCTAGTATTGGATCAAAGGAAATTGAAAAAACTCCTATTTTAGGCTTTGATAGAGCTATGCAAGGAAGACTTCCAGGTGTAAGGGTGACTACCAACTCTGGTACTCCGGGCTCATCAGTAAGTATCTTGATTCGTGGTGTTGGTTCAATTAACGGAACTACTACTCCTTTGTACATTGTTGATGGTATCCAAGTTGTTTCTGGTGACCAAACTAGAAGTCAAGCAACTTCAAACATTTTAAATGGTCTAAATCCAGATGATATTGAGTCTATTGACGTATTGAAAGATGCTTCTTCGGCTTCAATCTATGGATCACAGGCAGCAAATGGTGTTGTAATTATTACTACTAAACGTGGTAAACAAGGAAAGACACAATTTGATTTCAGTAGCTATTTTGGTTTCGCAGAAGAAACAAACAGACAAAAAGTTTTGGATGGACCAACTTGGTTAGGTATTTTTCAAGAAGAGTATGCTAATAGATATGGTGCAACAAGTGCTCAGTTAAACAGCATTAAAGCAACTTATGGTGCTGATCCTGCTGCTGCTCCTACCTATAACTGGTATGATGAAATTTACCGCAAAGGTCAGACTCAAAATTATCAATTAACTGCACGTGGTGGTGATGAGAAGACTAAATTTTACATTTCTGCAGGTATGTTCAACCAAAAAGGACAACAAATCTTGCAAGACTTTAAAAGAGGTACATTTAAATCTAACTTAGAACATAATATAAGTGAAAAATTGTCTTTAGAGGCAAACATCAATCTAAGTACCTTTACACAAAATGGAACATTTAGTGGTTCTTCTTTCGGAAACCCTGCATTTGCTGCAAACTTTGTAGTTCCAATCAATCCAATTTATACTGCAAGTGGAGATTACAATGAGCCATTGTTAGGTGCATTGCCTACCAACGCGATTAAATCATCTGCTTATAATATCAATAAAGCCGTTACTAATCAATTGCAAGGTATCTTTGCTTTGAACTACAAGATCATTAAAGACTTAAAGTTCCGTGCAACTGGTGCTATTGATTATGGTAATATTAAAGAATATAGCTATTGGGATCCTAGAACACAAGATGGTCAATCTTATAATGGATTGTATACCCAATTGGATACAGAATTTAAAAACTATCAAACAAATGCTACCTTAAACTATAGCCATTTATTTGGAGATAAACATAAGTTAACTGCATTAGCTGGTTTCGAATATCGTCATCAGGTAAACAACAACTTCAATGCGGCGAAATCAAATTTCCCTAACTATTTGTTTAGAACCTTAAATGCTGGTGGTACATTGCAATCTACTGGATCTAGTTATACAGAATTCAAAACTTTAGGATACTTTGCTAGAGCTGAATATACATTTGATGACAAATATATCATCAACGGTACTATTCGTTACGATGGTAACTCAAGGTTCGGTGCTGAGAACAAATTCGGTATATTTGGTTCAGGATCATTAACTTGGAGGGTATCGAAAGAAAACTTCTTAAAAGATGTAAACTGGTTAACAGACTGGAAATTAAGAGCTAGTTATGGTAAAGTAGGTAACTCTGGTCTTGGTAACTTTGCATCCTTATCTCTTTATGGATCAAACACTGGTTACAATGGTATTTCAGGTATCAGTCCAGGTGGTTTAGCTAACGTAAACTTAACATGGGAAGATAGTTATACTTTGAACTTGGGTACAGATGTATCGATGTTCAAAAATAGATTAAGTTTTACTGCTGAGGTTTATAACAGATTGAGTAAAAACTTATTATTAGCACGTACATTACCTCAAACAAGTGGATACGGTAGTGTAAGTGATAATGCTGGTGAATTAAGAAACCGTGGGGTAGAATTCCAGATCAATTCTGAAAATTTAGTAGGCAAGTTAAAATGGAGTACTTCATTTAACATCACTTATAACAAAAATAAAGTTATCAAGTTGATCACTGATGATTTGGATCCTCGTTTCCAATTAACTGGTAATTCTTATACACGTATCTTGTCATATAAATATGCTGGTGTAAATCCTGCTGATGGTAGACCAATGTGGTATGACCAAAAAATGAACCTAACATATAACATAGCAGCAGCTGATAGATATATTGTTGGTGATACTCAACAAAAAATATTTGGTGGTTTTACAAATAATTTCTCTTATAAAGGCATTGGCTTAGATTTCTTCTTCCAATACGCACAAGGTTTCTTATTGTTTGACCAGAATAAAAACTTTACTGATTCTTATGGCTATGCCTCAAATATGAGTCAGGATATGTTGAGAAGATGGACTGCTCCAGGACAGATTACAGATATCCCTGTTGCTTTTGCAGGTGGTGCTTATCCTGCAGGTGGTTTAGCTTCAACAGCTTATAGTAATGCTTCAACCCAATGGTACAAGCCAGGTGATTATATCCGCTTAAAAGAAGTAAAAGTTTATTATAATTTGCCAGCCTCATTTGTTGCAAAAGCTAAATTGTCATCTGTAAGAATTTATGCTACAGGTACTAACTTGGCTACTTGGACTAAGTATACAGGTATCGATCCAGAAACTGTACTTAGTGACAATGGTGGTGTTCCTCAGGCGAAGACTTTCACGATGGGTTTCCAAGTAGGATTTTAATATAAATTAGAAAAGAAATGAAAAAATTAAAATATATAATTGCTTTAGGATTGGGATTATCCGTGACATCGTGTACGAAAACACTTGATGTTCATCCTCAAGATTCAATTGATGCAAAAGATGCATTGAATACAATTACAGGTGTAAATAGTTTATTAGCTACTGTATATTCAAATTTAAGGGGTACTGGTTACTATGGAAACTCATATAAGATCGTTCCTGAATTGATGTCAGATAACCTTTATCCAATACCTGGTCTAAACTCTAACAGATTAATTAACGAGTCTGTGAATGCACCTGGTGCACACATGGGGAACTGGGGTCTTTATACTTCAGGTCTTAACCAGGTGAATTTGGTGATTGATGCAGTAAACAATGTTACAGGTACTGCAACAGAAAAGAGCAAAATATTAGGGCAGGCTTATGGCTTAAGAGCACTATTCTATTTTGATATGGTTAAACTTTACGGTTATAATCCTGTTCACCCAGTTGGCAGCTTTAATCTAGGTGTGCCTGTTGTTACTGTTCCAACCAAGACTTTAGGAGAGGTTACTTTCCCTAAAAGAAATACTGTTGAAGAAGTATATACTCAAATAGAGAAAGATCTTTTAGCTGCTGAAGCAATACTAGATGCCTCTGTTACTGCTCCTTACTATATGTCTAAACCAGCTGTACAAGCAATTCTGGCTAAGGTTTATTTGTATTGGGGTAAAAATGACAAGGCTGCAATCTATGCAGATAAGGTTATTCAGGCAAGAGGTAACACATTTGTAGCTGGTGCTGATTATGCAGGAATGTATTATAAAGATTCAAATCCAGAAGCAGTGTTTGAATTGGCAATGTTACTTCCACAAATGGCAGGAAACAATGGTTTGCAATCTTTTTATGCTCAGTTCCCAGCAGATTATGGTAAACGTCAAGATCAAACTGCTTTTGACAATAATGCAGAACCTAAAGTTGGATACGGTGATTTTACGCCAACACCAGAGATTTTAGCTTTGTATGAGCCAGGAGATGTAAGAAGAGGTACAATTACAACAGGTAAAAAAAGTAATACAGTTGTGAATTATGTAAGGAAATATACACCTACACAAGGAAATAACTTTTTACAGAATATCGTAATCTTCCGTATTTCTGAAATGTATCTGATAAGAGCAGAGGGTAACTTTAGAGCGGGTACCAACACAGGTGCAACGCCTCAAGCAGATTTGGATAAAATCAGAATAAGAGCTGGTTTGACTTCTGTTCCAGTTACGCTTGATGCTATCTTAAAAGAAAGAAGGGTTGAACTGGCATTTGAAGGCGATAGATGGTTCGACTTGGTTCGTTTAGGTATGGATGTGCCTAAGAGTTCAGCTTTGGGAGCAATTGCCCCAGTTGCCTATAATACAGATTTTAGAATTTTAGCTCCAATTCCTGTATCAGAATTAAGTGTAAACCCTAACTTGGTTAAAAACCCTGGTTATTAATTTAAAAGATTAACATGAAAAAAATAACATATTTCATCTTACTTTTTACGGCTATTCTATTTGGTAGTTGTAAAAAATATAAAGTCGTATATGACGCAGATTCACAAGTTGAGTTTAAACCAATTACTGTAACTTTAGCAAAAGGAACAGTTGCTACCCCAGGTACAACAACTGTTTTGGTACAATTAATTGGCCCACAACAGTCTTCGGATATTACTGTACCTTATACTATCGATGCAACTAGTACTGCTATTGCTGGTACACACTTTACCACAAATACAAGTGGTACAGTAACTATACCAGCTAACAAAAGTACTGGCTCAATTGTAATTACTGCTATACCAGCTAATGTTACTTCAGCTAAAAAGTTAATTCTTGTATTATCTGATGGAGCATCTCTTCCAGTAAGCCAGAATTATAGAAAAAGTACAATTACTATTCAGTAATCAATAGTTAAATGTTTAGAAGGGAGAGTATAACAACTCTCCCTTTTTTTCGTTATATTTATTTTAAAAATTTGGATTATGAAATCAAGAGGAAAAATTGCTAGCGCTATATTTGGAATAATAGCACTAGTAGGTTATGCAGATCTTTCTCATGGCCAATCACGTTTGCCAGAAGGATATATAGCAAATAACTCGTTAAATACGATGGATATTACAGGTAAGGTTTGGAGACAAGTTGGTTATTCCGAACTTTCAGGTAGCCCTTATCTTTCAAGTGAATGGGGAAAAGGAATAGTTAAACTAGCTAACAATAAAGTAACCAATGGTATCGACTTGAAGTATGATCAGATTGCAGACGTACTCTTATACAAAAACTCAAAGGACGAGGTGATGGAAATTGCAGAACCAGTTGCAGAGTTTAAAATTGCCGTTAAAACTAAAAAGGGAGAGGAGCAGCATCTGTTTAGAACTGGATTTAAGCCGGTTGGGAACAATAAAGAATCTAGCTTTTATGAAGTTTTATCAGATGGTAATGTTAAGTTTTTAAAGAAAACCATCAAATTTATCACTGAAGAGAAAGAATATAATTCTTCTACAGTTGTTAAAAAAATCAATGATAAGATTGCTTATTATATCGTAAAGCCTGATGAAGCGCCAATTTTGGTAAGTAAATCAGAAAAAGATATATTAGGAGCAATTAATGATAAAAAATCAGAATTGACCAATTACATCGGAGAGAATAAATTGAACCTAAAAAAAGATGAAGATATTCTAAAGTTATTGGAGTATTACTTCACGATTACCAAAAAAGCTTAAGATTCGGCTTATAGAATAAGTAATAAAGCTAACTTTAAACAAAAGGCCCCATTGATCAATGGGGCCTTTTGTTGTTAATAAGTGGTTAATGTTCAAATTCCCTTATATAGATGTATATATAAAACCAAAGAATGCTATCAAATTCAAATTGATTAAAAATCGGTGTAAAATTATTGCAGGGTATGATAATTGCCTGTTATATAGTTTCTTGAATTATCTACAATAAAATCTCCTAAGATTTTACATGTTCAACTGAAACTTTTCTTTAACTAAACGTAATTTTAAACTAAATTTTAAGTTAAAAAAATACACTAAAAGTTGAATGTTACAACCAGAAGTGTTAAAATATGTTAAAATTTAATTCACTGCTAATCAATAAGATGTGGTGTTTTTGCTGTAAAAAACTAGCAATATCATTTGATTGTAATATACTTTTAACCATATTTAGGTATTAAATAACTATTAACTAATCTAAAATTTATTAATTCATGAAAAAACTTGTACTAAGTTTATTCATTTGGTGTGCAGTTACTGTTGCCGCACTTGCGCAAGAGCGTACAGTAACAGGAACAGTAACATCAAGTGAAGACGGATTGCCAATTCCAGGCGCATCTGTAAAAGTAAAAGAAGCTCCATCAGCAGTGGTGGCAACCGGTCCAGACGGAAAATTTTCATTAAGAGTTCCAGCTAATGGAAAAACATTAGTCATTACTTATCTAGGTTTTCTTTCTAAAGAAGTGGCGATTTCAGCTAATGGCGCTATTAATGTGAGCCTAGTTCCAAACACGCAGACTTTGGGCGAAGTAGTAGTTACTTCTGCTTTAGGTGTTTCTAGGACAGAAAGATCTGTGGGTACTGCACAACAAAGCTTAAAAGCAGAAGAAATAACCCAGGCCAGACAACCGGATTTAAATACTGCATTAGCAGGTAAAATTGCAGGTGTTCAGGTTTTGGGAGGTTCTGGAGCTCGTTTTGGTACTTCATCTATCCGTATCAGAGGTATCAATAGTATTGCAGGTGGTGCAGATCCTCTATTTGTTGTAGATGGTGTTGTAGTTCCTTCTACCAGTGTGAACATGGATGATGTAGAAGACCTAACCGTATTAAAAGGTCCAGCAGCAACCTCTCTTTATGGTCAACGTGGTGACCAGGGTGTGGTAGTAATCAAATCAAAAGCGCCAAGTAAAAAAGGATTTGGAATTGATGTAAACCACAGTACTACATTTGAAAATGTAGCTGTTTTACCAAAGTTCCAAAATGAATATGGTGGTGGTGCAAGCCAAACCTGGAGTACTTTTGTTTACAATCCGGCAACAGATCCAGCTGCTTTATCAGCAATGAATGGTGCAAGATATTACAACTATTCATATGATGAGAGTTGGGGGCCAAAATTTGATGGTAAACCTTATGCTCCATTTTATGCTTGGAACAAATTTGATCCAGACTATGCCAAACAAGTACCTTATGTGGCATTTAAGAATAACATCAGAGATTTCTACGAAACTGGTATAGAAAACAATACAAACGTAGCTTTTTCACAAGCAACAGATAAATTCAGTACTAGGGTTTCTTATACCAATTTAAATCGTACTGGTGTTTCTCCAAATACCAACATGGATGCAAATCGTTTGAGTTTCAATAGTGTTTTTACACCTCTTTCTAAGTTGAAATTTGCTGCAAATGTGAATTACAATGTAATTAACTATTTTAATAGACCAGCTGAAGGTTATGGTACACAGACCGCTGGTTCATTTAACCAATGGTTCCATAGGGATGTAGATATCGAAAAATTAAAGAACTATAAAAACCCAGATGGTACTTTTACAAGTTGGAACATTACCAGTCCAAGAAACGTAGCGCCTAAATATTGGGATAACCCATATACAGAGGCCTATGAAAATACAGCTACAAGTAATAGTTCAAGAATCTTTGGATTTTTACAGGCATCATATAATTTTATTCCTGAGTTGACATTAGATTTTACAGCTAAAGGTAACTATTCAAGTGGTAGAGGTGAAGGTAGAACTGCATCAGGTACACTTAATTTAGAATCATACAACACTAACCAATCACGTTCTAGAGAGAACAACTATGTTGTGGATTTATTGTTCAAAAAAGATGTAGGTGATTTCTCATTCAATGCTGGTGCATATGGAGAGTTGCGTATCAATTATGATGAAGCAATCTCAGTAAGTACTGCTGGTGGATTTACAGTACCAAACTACTACAATATTTCTGCTTCTAAAGACAGACCAAATACTTCTAGCTCTTATTCTAATAAAAAAGTAAGAAGTCTCTATGCTTTTGGATCTGCGGGTTTCAAAAACTTCTTGTTCTTAGATTTGAATATTCGTAACGATTGGTCTTCTTCATTACCTAATGCTAACAACTCTTACCTATATGGTGGCGGTTCATTGGCATTTGTATTTACCGATCTATTGCCAAAAAGTGATATCTTCTCTTTTGGTAAAGCAAGTTTTGCTTTCGGTCGTACAGGTTCTGATATTGGTCCATACAATATTTATCAAGTATACAGTTCGGCAGGTTTCTATGGTACAAATCCATCGTTAACTGTACCAAACCAAATTCCTAACGAAAATTTAAAACCAGCCTTATCTGACGCGTTAGAAGCAGGTATGGAATTAAAATTCTTAAAAAATCGCTTGAGATTGAATGCTAATTATTTTGATCGTACTTCAAGAGACCAAATCCTTTCTGTTACACTTCCTTCAACCACTGGATTTTCTAGTGCATTGATCAATGCTGGAGAGGTTTCTTCAAAAGGATGGGAATTTAGTGTTGGAGGTACGCCAATCAAAACCAGTTCACTTACATGGGATTTGAATGCTAACTTCTCAACCAATAAAAATAAAATTGTTGAGTTGTATCCAGGTGTAGATAACTTCCAATTTGGTTCATTCGGCTATCAAGGTACACCATTGATCAGGGTTGAACGTAGAGTAGACCATGCTTGGGGAGAGATTGTTGCTGGTGGTTTCAAAAGAGACGATAAAGGAAATACCCTTATTGATGATGATGGTATGCCAATAATTGAAGAAGGACATAACTTGGGAACTTTCGTTCCAAAAATGACAGGTGGTTTTACTTCTTCAGTAACGTATAAAAACTTTACTGCTGGTTTCTCACTAGACTTCCAAATTGGTGGTAAATTATTCTCGGTAACCAATGGTAACCTAGAAGGCTCAGGTTTGGCAGAAGTAACTGCTGGACTAAACGACAAAGGAAACCCTAAAAGAGATCCAGTTGCCAATGGTGGTGGTATCTTAGTTCCGGGTATTCGTGAGTCTGACGGTAAACCAAATACAACTTATGTGGATCCACAAGACTATTATGAAGGTCATATTCCTTATGCATGGCAAGAAAGAACTTACGATGCAACTTATGTGAAATTAAGAGAAGTAACCTTAGGTTATAATCTTCCTTCAAAACTCGTTTCTAGATTTAAAGCTCAAAGAGCATCTATTTCACTTATCGCTCGTAATCCTTGGTTGGTATACAGCAAGATCAAAGGGATTGACCCTTCTGAATCGGCCGGTAACTGGAATGAAGGTGGTCAATTACCTGGAACAAGAACAATCGGTCTTAATTTGAGAATTACATTCTAAACTTAGAAAAATGAAAAGAAAATTTTTAAACTATATCAGCATTTTAGCATTAATATTGATTGCTAGCTGTAAACCCGGAGATTTTGGAAATATCAACGTCAGCCCCAACTCTCCTTCAACTGCCCAGACTTATTTATTACTGACCAATGCAGAGCGTCAAGTTGGTGGTTTGGTAAGTTCAGTAACGGGTAGGTTATTTACCCAACAGAACTCGGAAACTTTATATACTTCTGAATCTCGTTACCAATTAAAAGTATATGATTATTCAGCAGCATATAATAACATGTTGGAAGATTTGGTTTTAATCATCAAGTTAAATACTGATGCTGAGACTAAAGCGCTACCTAGTGTAATTTCTGGAGGTTCTAATGCCAATCAGATCGCTGCTGCCCGTATCTTGAAAGCGTTTGTTTTTCAAGCGATGACAGATCGTTGGGGTGATATCCCTTATAGTGAGGCTTTGCAAGGCTTGGCAAAACCTCTGCCTAAATTTGATACACAACAAAGTATCTACACCGCTTTATTTAAGGAATTGAAAGAAGCAGGAGCTCAGTTTGATAATGGAGCCGCTTTAAAAGGTGACTTTATCATGGGTAACTCTAATGCTAAATGGAAAAAATTTGCTGCACAGATCAGAATGAACATGGCACTTCGCCTTTCTAAAGTTGATGCCGCAACTGGTAAAGCTGAATTTAATGCAGCTTTGGCTGATGGTGTGTTGGCATCAAATTCGGATAATATTTTTTATCCTTATTTGTTAGAGTCTGCTAATGAGAACAACATGTACAACAACTATAACGTAGCTAAACGTTACGATTATACAATTGGTAAACCATTGTTAGATTATTTACAAACCAATGCTGACCCTCGTTTAGCTGTATATGCAGAGAAAAACAATGCAGGTCTATATGTAGGTATGCCTTATGGCATTACTCAAGGTCAGGCAGGTGCTTATACCATTGGTGCATTTAATACTGCTGGTGCATTTGTTCCTGGATCTGTTTCTGCATTCGGTTCTAAATTCAGGTTGCAAAACTCACCTGTATCTATCTATACTTACGCAGAAACTTCATTTGCTATTGCTGAGGCTTATAAATTAGGTTGGATTACAGGAACGCCTGATGACGTAAATGCTGCTGCAAAATATACTGCTGGTATTACTGCATCATTGGCACAACATGGTATTACTGACGCTACAGCTGTAGCAACATATTTAGCGCAACCTAATATCGTTTACTCGCCAACAGATGCGATCAAGCAAATCCTAACTCAAAAATGGGTAGCAAACTACCAAGGTTATGGATTTGAGGCATGGGCAGATTGGAGAAGAACTGGTTTCCCTGTTTTATCACCATCGCCAGCACCACTAAATCTTGGAGGTCAAATTCCTAGAAGATTAGGCTATACAACGAATGAGGCAAGTTTAAATGCTAAAAATTATGCTGAGGTAATTGCTAGACAAGGACCGGATGAACTAAATACACGTATTTGGTGGGATAGACCATAATCAATAAAATTTGCTTATATTAGATAAGGGGGAGGTTTTGCTTCCCCCTTTTTACTTAAATTTAATCATGATGAAAAAGAAACTGTTTTTTTTACTCTTGTCAATCAGCATATTGATAGGAGTTGGTGATAGATTATACGCTCAAGTTGTTTCAATCAATAATGTGCCTGGAACCAAAATAAGAAATACGGATGGTTATGAAGGCATTGAAGGTTCTCCTTATTTCAATAAAGATTGGTTAAGCGGACAGGTGGTTCTGGTATCTGGAAAAGAAGCAAAGATGGATTACCTGCGCTATGACATGCTGGAAGATAAACTTCTTTTTTCTGATGATAAAAAACAAGCTGAATTTGCATTTGCAGAACCTGTTAGGGCTTTTACGATCAGAGGTGCAGTATTCCAAAATAACTTCCCTAGCATCGGTGATTTCACTACTGCCAGTTATTATCAGGTAATTGGCAAAGGAAAATTTAGTTTGCTTAAAAAAGAGGCAAACACCATTGGAGAAAGGACAGCTTATGGAACACCAGCCATCCGATATTTTAAAAAGAATACCAAATACTATATCTATGATGGTAAAAAAATGGCAATTGTAAAAACAGATTCGAAATCTCTTGCTGAAGCCTTAGGGGTAAAAAAGGAAGACATTGAAAAGTATGCAAAGGAAAATAAGCTAGACTTAAAAAACGATGCAGAATTGAAGACTGTTTTCGAGAACTTCTCCAAGTAGGAGAGATTAGTATAACAAAAAGGGGCGATTTTAAATCGCCCCTTTTTTATAGAGTTATGTTTTTTCGATTAGTCCATTGCATGGAGCCTTACTTTAAGACCTTCCATTGCTGGGCTCAATTGAAGTTGACAAGCCAACCTAGAATTGGGCAATAAGTCCGGCAAGGTATCTAACATGGCATATTCATCATCCGTCATCTCTGTCAGTTTATCCTCACCTTCCATCACATCTACGCAACAGGTAGCACAAAGAGCCATGCCACCACAAGTAGCGAGGATATCATATTCACTGGCCTTTAAAAATTCCATTAAGCTAAGCCCCATGTCGGTAGGTGCAATCAGCGTACTGATGTTGCCTTCTCTGTCTTCAACCTGTATAGAAATGTCGTTTGCTTCCATTTTTAAAATTCAGTTACACCATTTACGGTAGTATATTTCATTGTATATTTAATACCAGGGTTCATGTACTGGTATGCACTGTGGCTCATCAAAGCGGCCTCATGAAATCCACATAAGATCAACTTTAACTTGTTGGTGTAGGTGTTAATGTCGCCAATTGCGTAAATACCCGGAATATTCGTGCTGTAGTCGTCTGTGTTTACCTCAATGGCACTTTTACTTATGTTTAAATTCCATTGCTCTATAGGGCCTAATTTAGGGCTTAAACCAAAAAGAGGGATCAAATGATCTGCTTCATAAGTTGTGGCTTCCATAGTTCGGTTATGAATCACTTCTACGGCTTCTAGTTTTCCGTTACCTGAAACAGAATTTAAATTGCTGTTCAATACCAGGTTAATTTTTCCACTTTCGGCCAATTCCATTACTTTGTTTACAGAGTCTGGGGCGCCACGGAAACTTTCACTTCTATGTACCAGCGTCAATTCAGAAACAATGTCTGCCAAAAAAATGGTCCAATCCAGCGCTGAGTCTCCACCGCCTGCAATCACCATTTTTTGCCCACGATACTTCTCTGGATCTAAGATCATATAGTTTACACCTCTTCCATTTTCGAATTGCTCTAAGCCGGCAACAGCAGGTTTACGTGGTTCGAAACAACCTAAGCCTCCTGCAATAACTACAACTTTAGCTTCTATAATGGTACCCATATTGGTAGTGAGTACGAAATCTGCTTCACCACGTTTTTCCAAGCCTTCAATTCGCTCACCTAAGGTATAACCAGGATGAAAAGGTTTGGCTTGCTCTACCAGGTTGTCTATCAGTTCTTGTGCTAAAACAGTAGGGTAGCCTGGGATATCATATATAGGTTTTTTTGGGTAAATTTCTGAAAGTTGACCCCCAACTTGTGGTAGGTAGTCAATTAAATGACAACGCATTTTTAATAGGCCAGCTTCAAAAATGGCAAATAAACCTACGGGTCCGGCGCCAATAATGGCTATATCTGTAGAAATCATGTGTTAAATTTTGTGCAAATTTACAAAATAAACTCGTAAACCATATTGCTTATTTAGATGTGTTCTAGATAAACTTTCTTAAAAAGAAGTTCTGCGAATGTGTTTGGTTAAATATTACTAAAAAATGATAAGTTTAAATTAAATTTCACTCAATTTATAGCAAATGAAGCATAAGATCTTGATTTTTATTCTGCTGCTAATAAACGCTGTTGTTGTACAAGCGCAGTACAATAGCAAATTGGCATTGAAAATAGGTGTCAGTTATATTTTTACGGGTAAAAATACAGAAATTAAATCTGGTCTGGATTTTAAGACTGCCCTTACCTATCGTGCATCCGATTATATTTACGTAGGCCCACAACTCAATTTAAGCAAATTTTTTGGTGCTGATAAGGTGAAATATAAAAATCCGACCTATTTCGAAATAGCGCCATTATTAGCATTAGATCTAACAAGGTTGATCAATAAACCAGTTGACCTTGAACCTCAAAATACAAACATCCTACTTGATTTTTCGGCCGGATTTAACATTGATAAAAATACAAGCAATAGAAAAAGATTTAAGCTAAGTAGGGTCAATATAGGGGCCGATTTCTTTTCGAGTAAAGTTGTAAATGGAAAAATGTTCTTAAATACTGGTTTTGATTTCTTTTTGAACAGAGAGCAGATCAGAAATTCGATCAACCTGGGTTTGGGTGGAGCAATTGCATTAAAGAAGTAGCGGTAACTAAGTTCTGCTGATTTTTTAGCTACCTTTGGAACTCGTAAAACATGGATAAAAAAATTTATTTCGCTTCCGATTTCCATTTAGGCGCACCTAATTACGACGAAAGTCGTAAAAGGGAAGCACTGATCGTGTCTTGGTTAAATTTTATCGAACCAAGCTGTAGTGAACTTTTTTTGATGGGCGACGTATTTGATTTTTGGTTCGAGTACGGAAAGGTTATTCCAAAGGGATTTATCAGGCTGCAGGGAAAATTAGCCCAAATGGCGGATTCGGGTATCAAAATCTATTTCTTTAAAGGCAATCACGACATGTGGGTGAACGATTATTTCACAAAAGAAATAGGCATAACGATCATTAGCGATGAATTGGTTATCGAAAGAAACCATAAAAAGTTCTATCTGCACCATGGAGATGGACTAGGGCCTGGGGATACAAAATATAAGTTTTTACGTAAGGTATTCAGGAATCGTTTCTGCCAATGGCTATTTGCGGTGCTGCCACCACGTATCGGATTGTTTATTGCCAATGGCTGGTCTGGCAGCAGTAGGGTAGCGAACGATAAAAAAGAGGTTTTTTTAGGAGAAGAGAACGAATGGCTCGCCATTTTTGCCAAAGAGGAACTCCAGAAAGAACATTATGACTATTTCATCTTCGGACATAGGCATTTACCATTGGATATCAAATTGACCAACAACAGCCGCTATGTAAATATAGGCGAATGGATCAACTACAACTCTTATGGTGTTTTTGATGGAGAAGAACTAACATTGGCCTATTTTACCCCAAACACTTAAACGCTGATATTGCACTTTCAGCTTTAGCCATTAATTCGTATTTTTGCAGGCTTGTTGCACAGGTTGTTGTGCAATAAACCTGATTGAAGCGAAAAGGTACATTTCTAATGGACCTTGGTGCGTAAAGCAGGGCTTGCTTTGTGCTGTGTAGCGAAGCAGATTTTCAAATGAAATTAGATTATGTTAGAAAAATTAGAAGCTATAAAGCTGCGTTGGGAAGATGTAGAGGAGCAATTGAGTAACCCTGATACCATGCAGGACATGAAACGTTTTGCAGCTTTAAATAAGGAATATAAAGACTTGGGCAAAATTGTGGATGAATATAAGATCTACAAAAATGTGATGAGCAATATAGACGCCAATAAAGAGATCCTGAGTACAGAGAAAGACCAGGAGATGAGAGAGATGGCCAAAGAAGAGTTGGACTTATTGTTGGTGCAGCAGGAAAAAATGGAAGAAGACATTCGATTGATGTTGATTCCGAAGGACCCTGAAGATGCCAAAAATGCTGTTTTTGAAATCAGAGGTGGTACTGGTGGGGATGAAGCTGCTTTATTTGCAGGGGATCTATACCGGATGTACAGCCGCTATTTTGAAACAAAAGGTTGGAAAGTGGAAACGGTTGATGTAACCGAAGGCACCGCAGGTGGTTATAAAGAGGTGATTTTAAAGGTGAGTGGCGAGGACGTTTACGGCCAGTTGAAATACGAGTCAGGTGTGCATCGTGTACAACGTGTGCCAGATACAGAAACACAAGGCCGTGTGCATACTTCTGCGGCTTCGGTAGCGGTTTTGCCAGAGGCTGAAGAAATTGATCTATATATTAACCCTGCAGATATTGACCTACAGACATCAAGATCTGGTGGTGCAGGTGGACAGAATGTAAATAAGGTTGAAACCAAAGTGCAACTGACCCACAGACCTTCGGGCATTGTAGTGGTTTGTCAGCAGGAGCGTTCGCAATTGGGTAACCGTGTAATTGCGATGGAGATGTTGCGTAGCAAGCTGTACGATATCGAATTACAGAAGAAAAATGGTGATATCGCTGCCAGACGTAAAACGATGGTATCGACAGGAGATCGTTCGGCAAAGATCAGAACCTACAATTATCCGCAAGGAAGAGTGACCGATCACCGCATTGGTTTAACACTTTATAACCTAAATGGGGTAATGAATGGAGAGGTACAAGAGCTGATCGATGCTTTACAGTTTGCAGAGAACGCAGAGAAGATGAAAGAAGGCGCTGTAATTTAAGGGATTACAATTATTTTCAAATTTTTGTTGTAAAATAAATTAAAGACACTATATTTGCAATCCCAATCCGAAAGTGATTTTGTTTTGGAGAACGGTTCGGTAGTTCAGCTGGTTAGAATGCCGCCCTGTCACGGCGGAGGTCGCGGGTTCGAGTCCCGTCCGGACCGCAAAAAGCATCATCTTCAACAGATGGTGCTTTTTCGGTTTAATAGGGATTTTGTTTACTTGAGCCGCTTCGGTAAAAAACTCAATACCGCCCCTTTAAAATTAGACAGGATATCCCAAAACCTTCTGTTGCTGTCAATTTCACTTTCTCCACACTCGATCGTATCACTTCTGTTGATAATGAAATTGGCGAAATCTGCTATCAATTGGAGTTGGATAAGATTTTTGATGGCCTTGGCCAAATGACTGGCATAAACGTGCCCCCAGATTTCAATCACCATCGAATCAACAGTAATGTCCAGTTCTGAACCCATAAGGTCCAAGTAATCTTGTTTGATCAGGCGAGCTAAAACTAAAGATCGTGCATCGATATCTTTTGATAAGTATCGTTTTAAAGCTTTTGGTTCTTTGATAATGATCAACTTTGCTGTAAACTCCACCAACAACCTACAATTATTTAACTCATATACTTTTTCCATTTGCATAGGCTTGTTGCATGTAATCCAATACTTCTTCATTGATGTCTTCTGGATGATAAAGCCTCAAATGGTGGTTGTAATCTGTACTTCCCGGCACAAGGACAATCTTTCTAAAACACAGGTTATCGGTAAAAGGTTTTTTAAATGGGAGTACGATGTCGATGAAGTCTTTCCCAATGTTGATGACATAAGCAAAGCGTCTGTCACCGACAAGGGCAATCATCGATTTGGTAGCTTGTAATCTAATCTCCCCAATGGTTTGATAACTATGGATAAAATGGTTGAAGAGATGGATGGTCTCTTCTTTTTTGCCGATCAAAAAATCACCCACAGTTTGGTCCCCGCAATAATGTGGTTGGTTGTTATGTTTAAAACTTTGGTTACAAGAAATACAGGTCCACATGGTTAGGTGCTAAATTATCAAACGTTTGCGTTGCCAAAACAAGGTGTTTCGCATAAATGGGAAGGCTAAATTTTTTACCTTACATTTAAATTTTATACACCTCAACCAAAAATACAAAATGGAAAGAAGAGATTTTATTAAAAATGGCGCTTTGGCTGCCGCGGGTATAAGCATTTTACCTACAGGTACATTATTTGCAAAAGACAATGGCAAAGTAAGACTAGGTTATATTGGTGTTGGCGCAAGAGGCATGAGCCATATTAGTGAAGGTATCTTAAGAGATGATGTAGAAGTGGTGGCTATTTGTGATACACAAGAAAGTTCCCTAAAGATCTGCAGGGAATTTATCGCCAAAAAAGGAAAGCCAGCCGCAAAAGAATATACTGGTGGAACGGATGCCTATAAAGCTTTGTTAGATCGAAAGGACATTGATGCGGTAATCATTGCAACACCTTGGCAGTTTCACCATGCGCAGGCTATTTATGCCATGAATGCCGGTAAATATGTAGGCTGTGAAGTAATTGCAGGTTTAACGGTTAGCGAGCATTGGGATATCGTAAATACCTCAGAGAAAACAGGGATGCCTTATATGACTTTGGAGAATGTTTGTTATCGACGTGATGTAATGGCAGCATTGAACATGGTTAGACAAGGTCTATTTGGCGAACTGATCCATTTAGAGGGTGGTTACCAACACGATTTGCGTGAGGTATTGTTCAACAACGGCAAGCAATATTATGGCGGTGGGGTAGAATACGGACCAAAAGCATTGAGTGAGGCACAATGGAGAACACAGTTCAACATAGACCAAGATGGGGATCTTTATCCAACGCACGGCGCTGGACCAGTAATGCAATATGCAAATATCAATAGAGGAAACAGGTTTACCAATTTGGTTTCTTTCAGTTCGAAGGCACGTGGTTTGGCCGATTATGTAGAAAGTAAATCGCCAGGGCATCCCAATGCGAAGATCAATTATAAAAATGGTGATGTAACTACTACATTGATCAATTGTGCAAATGGCGAAACGGTAATGCTGTCGCACGATGTGCATTTGCCACGTCCATATTCTTTGGGCTTTAGGGTACAAGGTACCAATGGACTTTGGATGGATGTGAACCGATCAATCCATATCGAAGGAACCTCGAAACCACATGCTTGGGATCCTGCAAAAGAATGGTTCGATAAATATGACCACCCACTTTGGAAAAAATATGAAAAGGAAGCCGTTGGAGCTGGACATGGTGGCATGGACTGGTTTGTATTCAATGCATTTATATCTGCAGTGAAGGCCAAAAAACAGACGCCTATTGATGTATATGATTCGGTAACGATGAGTGTGATTACTCCACTTTCAACAAAATCACTGAAAGAAGGAAACAAAACACAAGAATTTCCAGACTTTACCAAAGGAAAATGGAAGGCCAGAAAGAATACCTTCGCATTAGACGATAGCGGATTTTAAATCCTGATAAAAAAGGCCAGTATTTACTGGCCTTTTTTGTTAATCTTTAGAACTTTCGATCAGTTGGGATTCGATCATGATCTTATAGTAGGCTTGGGGTTCTTCCTTCGTTTCTGTATTTAAAATATCCAATAAGGTGTCAATTGCCTTTTGACCCTGTACGGCCGGAAATTGCTCAACAGAGGCTACTGGCGGATGTTCCATGAAACCAATAACGGGAGAGTTGGCATAACTTACAAACTCTATGGTGTTGTTGAGGTTTAATTGCGATTTAAAAGCGTATTTAATGGCAAATGCTGATACATAATCATTAAAGGTGACAATGGCGGTTGGTTTGCGTTTATGGTTCAATAAAACGTCTAATGCCGTTTTGGTGCTTTCTTCGGTTAGATCACAATTGACGATCAAGGTTGGGTCAAACTTGAGTCTGTTTTTTTGTAAGGCTTTTATGTATCCTTCCTTTCTTTGTCCACTGGCGATAAGTGTAGTAGGGCCATTGATCAATCCAATACTGCGATGCCCTCTTTTTAACAAATAGTTAACAGCCTCTATGCTTCCGGTTTCTATATTGCATGCCACATAATGGATGTTCTTTAAAGGTGGGATCCGGTCAAAAAAGACAACAGGGATATCGTATTTCTTTAATTGTTCAAAATGCTCAAAGTTTGAAGTTGTTTTGGCCACAGACACCAATAATCCATCAATGCGATGGTTCTTCATTTTTTCAACCAATTGTTTTTCCCGATGTTCATCATCATGAGACTGTGCCAATAACACGGTATAGTTTCTTTTATAGGCAATGTCTTCAATGGCACTAATGGCCGAAGAGAAAAAAGCTTCTGCCAGTTCTGGTAAGATAACGCCGATGGTAAATGTTTTGCCTTTCTGAAAAAAGATGGCAGTTTGGTTGGGTTCGTAATCCATCTCTTCTGCCATTTGTTTAACCTTTTGTTGCGTGCTTAGGCTAATGCTTGGATGAGCATGTAACGCCCTAGAAACAGTTGATATGGATAGATCAAGTTTCTTTGCAATTTCTTTAATGGTTATCGGTTTCTTCATCATCGGCCTGTATGCCCTAGGGACTTCCCGAAGATAAATATTTTTTAGCTGTTTTTTAAATATCAAACGTTTGCGTTAAATTTAATTTAAAAGAAAAAGGCCTCATCTAAATGAGGCCTTTTTCTTTTAGCGTTTTTAACAAAAAAGCTCTTGTTCATCTCGGTCTGCTACCGGAAGTTTTTTTAAAAAATCGTCAAATGCAGGTCCGGCATTGTCAGTATAAATTCCATAAGCATCCAAGATGTAACCAATGTTCTTGTCTTTATCTTCAACAAGATAAAGTACCGAGCTATCGGCAGGATCAGACATGCCCTCAAAACGATAGGTTTTTACGATGGTCAGATCTTCTGGTTTATATATTTTGTTAAGGTTGGCCGATTGCATCTTGCCATGATCAGACATCCTGATTTCATTGTCTTTTCCTTTAAGTCTTAGTTTTTCTAATATCTGACTTAATGTATTCATTTCTACTGGCTGTTCCATGATTTCTACTATTTATATATCGTAAAACAAAGGCAATCGGAATTGGTTTTTTATTTCATTAGAATATTTGAAGGCTATTGAAAAAACCAAATCCTTAAAGTATTGTTAGTGAAGTAACTAAATAATAATGGATATGAAAAAGTACTTGATCTTAGCGGGAGTTTGCATTTGTCTTGCATTCAATTCTTGCGCACCAACCACCAAAGAAATTGCAAAAGCAACACTTAATTCAACTTCAACCAATAAGGCTATTGGTACAGCAAAATTTTATAGTCTGGCAGATGGACAAATAAAAATGGACCTGGAAATTAACTTTCCAGAAAGAGCAGATAGTACAGTAGCCGTACACTTTCATGAGCATGGCGACTGTGGCAATATGGGTGAAAACACACATGGCCATTGGAATCCTACAAATGAAATGCATGGTAAATGGGGTTCTGCCGCTTACCACTCTGGCGATATTGGCAATATTAAATTAGACCATAAAGGCCATGGTACGGTATCGGTAAGCACCAATAGATGGAGTGTAATTGCGAACGACCCTAATAATATCATCAATAAGGCAATTATCGTACATGGGGGAACGGATGATTATACAACACAGCCAACTGGTAATTCTGGGCCAAGGGTAGGGTGCGGTGTAATAGAAGAAGTGAAATAATTTTGTCTAATGGCGACAGATTTTTTATTTGTCGCCTTTTTATGTAATCTCTTGTCAAAACACATCTTGTTTAAAAACTGAACAAGATGGCAACATTAAACATTCCCCAAAATGGCAAGGCTATAAAAGGGAGAACCAAAAAACCGCTTCCAAGTGTGGATCTAACTGCAATGGTGGATCTAGCATTTTTATTGATCACTTTCTTTATGCTCACTACCTCATTGGCCAAAATGAGGGCCATGGATGTTGTAAAGCCCGTACCTGTAGAAAATATACAAGACTGGGCAGATTATCCAGCATCGAGGACAATGACCGTGCTGCTGGGCAAGAATAATACAGCTGTTTATTACATGGGAGAACCTGCTAAAGCAGAGATGAAAACGATCAGTATAACCAACATCAAAACGCAGATTGCCAAAAACAAGCAATGGGTTGCACAATTTCATCAAAATAATGTGTCAAAATATATGATTGTGATCATTAAGCCAACACCTGGGGCCAACTATAGAAATTTTGTAGACATCATTGATGAAATGTTGATCAATAAAGTAGAATCTTATGCCATAGACGATAAGAACATTACACCTCAGGAAAAGGCTTTTATGCAGCAAAAAGGCATTTAAAGTTTAAGATAGATTGAAAAGACATAAGGCTCGGCATCAATTTTCGACTGCCGAGCCTTATTTATGGTTTAGCTATCACCATTAGCTGCGGCGCAGGCAATTTCAGCATTTCTGCTACACTCTTCTTCAGTTTCGCAAGAAATGCATACGATAGCCCCATTGCTGCACATGATCATTACAAATTCTTCTCCTGTACCACCAACAATCGATTTTAATTCTGCTCTGTTTAGGGTTTTGCCCAAATTCATGTTCTTTTTCATCATTTATTTTGGTTAAATTAAAATGGCCTAGGTTGATGCAGGTACTAGGCACTTTTACCTGTTGGGTTACAATATTGAGCGAGAGTTGGGGTTGGTATAAAATGTTAACCTTCAATAAGGTATGATTAAAGATAGGTTTTCCAATCTACATAAACAATCCAAAAAAGATTACCGTTTTGCTAAAGGGGAAAACCAAATCTTAAAAAACTGCAGCACAAAAAAAGAGGATATCTTTTTAGATACCCTCTTTTATAGATTTAAAATGAATTGCTTATAAAGCAAATGCGGCTTTAACCTGGTCAACGAAATCAAGTTTCTCCCAAGTAAATAACTCAACAGTTACAGTTTTTTCTTCACCATTAGGTGTTCTGAAAGTTTTGGTAACCGTTTCTGGTTTGCGGCCCATATGTCCATAAGCAGCAGTTTCACTATAGATTGGGTTTCTCAATTTTAGACGTTGCTCAATAAAGTAAGGACGCATGTCAAATATGCCTTCAACAATCTTAGCAATTTCACCATCGGTCTTGTTCACTTTGCTAGTACCATAGGTATTGATATAGATCCCCATTGGTTGGGCAACACCTATTGCATAAGATACTTGTACCAAAATCTCTTCGGCTACACCTGCAGCCACAAGGTTTTTGGCAATGTGGCGTGTTGCATAAGCAGCACTTCTATCCACTTTGCTTGGATCTTTTCCAGAAAATGCGCCACCACCGTGTGCACCTTTGCCTCCGTAAGTATCAACGATAATTTTTCTGCCAGTTAAACCAGTATCGCCATGTGGCCCACCAATTACAAATTTACCAGTAGGGTTGATGTGGTATTGGATCTTGTCGTTAAACAAGTGTGCATATTGTGGATTGTTTTTGATGATCCTTGGAATAAGGATGTTAACCAAATCTTGTTTGATTTTTGCCAACATCTTGGCTTCCTCATCAAAATCATCATGTTGGGTAGAAATTACAATAGCATCGATGCGAACAGGTTTGTTGTTGTCATCATATTCTAAAGTAACTTGAGATTTGGCATCAGGACGTAAATAGGTGATTTCCTTATTTTCACGTCTTAGCACTGCCAGCTCCTGTAATAATTTATGAGAAAGATCTAATGCCAAAGGCATAAAATCTTCGGTTTCATTGGTAGCATAGCCAAACATCATCCCTTGGTCACCCGCACCTTGTTCTTCTTTGTTGCTTCTGTCAACACCTTGGTTAATGTCTTGAGATTGCTCATGGATAGCAGATAAAATTCCACAAGAATTGGCTTCAAACATATATTCGCTTTTGGTGTAGCCAATTTTCTTGATTACATCTCTGGCAATTTGTTGTACATCTAAATAAGTTTTAGATTTTACCTCACCTGCTAAAATAACCTGACCAGTTGTTACTAAAGTTTCACATGCAACTTTAGATTCGGTATCGAATGCTAGGAAGTTATCAATTAATGCGTCCGAAATTTGATCTGCAATTTTATCAGGATGGCCCTCAGATACAGATTCTGATGTAAATAAATACGACATTTTAAAATAATTATTTTTATAATAAACTTATTATTAAAATGGATTTTGATCCTGTAAACAGGCAGTAAAATGAAGTGTAGTAATGGTTAGCACTTTTTTTTACGTGGTTGCAATCCAGCTATATTCAATAGCATCGCAAATCAGTCCACCTTTAACAGCGCAAAATTACTATATATATTATTAATAGTCAAAAAATATCAATTATTTTGTGCTACCTAAAAATCGACAAGTTGTTAAAAGCAAATATCTTATTTATCATAAATCCCATTTCTGGCGGTAAAAAGAAGTCTAAGATCCCCGGATTGATAGATACTTATTTGGACAAGACCAAATTTAGCCCGAACTACAGTTATACCGAATATATTGGCCATGCCGCCGAGCTGGCAGAAGAGGCTGCAGCCAAAAATTTTGATGTCATTGTAGCGGTTGGTGGCGATGGCACCATTAACGAAATTGCGGCAAAGGTGATGCAATATAAAAAAGTACTCGGGATTATACCTTTTGGCTCTGGAAATGGCCTGGCCAGATTTTTGAAAATACCATTGTCCACAAAAAAAGCAATTGAGGTGATCAATGGGTTTAAACTCCAGTTGGTGGATACGGCAACCTTGAACGAGAAATTCTTTTTTAACATGGCGGGTATGGGTTTTGATGCGCACATCAGTTCGGTATTTGCAGGTAATAAAAGTAGAGGCCTAAAAGGATACATAGAGATGGGATTGAAAGAGATCACCTCTTACCAGCCACAAAGTTATACGATTGAGGTTGATGGTGTAAGTTATACCAGGGCTGCTTTTGTGGTGAGTATTGCCAATTCATCCCAATATGGAAATAATGTGTATATCTCCCCCAAATCTTCACTTACCGATGGTTTATTAGATGTCTGTATCATCAAACCCTTCCCATTGTATAAGATTCCGGTTTTGGCCTACCATATGATACGAGCTACAACCGATCGATCAGATATGGTAGAGATCATCAGAGGCAAAAAAATCAAGATCATCAGGACAAAAGAAGATTCTATCCATATTGATGGCGAACCATTTTTTATGGGGAAGGAAATAGAAATAACAGTTGTTCCGTTATCATTAAACATCATTACCAATTAACCATTGAATATCAGACTATGGCCAATCCCAAGAAAAAGATCCTAAATGATTTTGGTGGAATTATGTATTCTACCGACCCCTCTTTTGTTTATGAGGATGAAACTGCTGCAACAGAAGAAAACCTGAGCAATGCCCAACAAGATCTGAGGGTAATGTTGGACCGTAAAAATAGAGGTGGCAAAGCGGTAACCCTAATTACAGGTTTTAAAGGGAGTGACGCACAATTGACAGATCTGGCTAAAATGCTGAAAACCAAATGTGGGGTGGGAGGCGCAGCCAAAGATGGTGAGATTTTGATACAGGGCGATTTCAGGGAAAAGGTATTTTTGTTGCTCCAGAAGGAAGGTTTCAAGGTTAAAAAATCTGGAGGTTAAATCATTGTTAAATTTTACATTAACATTTTGATTTATAGCTTATTACATGTTAGTGTATTTGCCACAATAAGTAAAATTTTTCCTCAAAATTCGTATTTTTTGCATTAATATCTCCTTAGCTTTGCGGCATACAAATCAAAAAGTATGAGCAAGATTAATGTAAAGCAGCCAGATTTAAGCTACCTAAATCTAAATGCCAAAACAATCAAATATCAGCTAAGTGTGGCTGAACTAGTAGAAGAAGCCTTAAAAAATGGCGAGGGAACACTAGCAGATACTGGCGCACTAGCCGTAGACACCGGAAAATTTACAGGTCGTTCTCCAAAAGACCGTTTTATCGTTAGCGACGAAATAACCGAAAATGCAGTATGGTGGGGTGATGTGAACATTAAAATCAGTCAGGAGCATTTCAATGGCCTGTTTGAAAAAGTAACCAAACACCTGAGCGAAAAACAGATCTACGTTAGAGATGCTTATGCTTGTGCTGATGAGCATTATAAAACTACCATCCGTGTAGTTACTGAACATGCTTTCCAAAATCTATTTGCCAATAACCTCTTTTTAAGATTTGAACAAGACCAATTGCCAGAAAAGACAGAATGGACCATTATAGCCGCACCATCATTTTTGGCCGATCCAGCTGTTGATGGCACGCGACAAGCCAACTTCTCTATTCTAAACTTTTCTAAAAAGATCATTTTGATTGGAGGTACAGCTTACACAGGTGAAATTAAAAAGGGGATCTTCTCTGTCTTGAACTTTATTCTACCAGAGCAGAAACAGACCTTATCTATGCATTGCTCAGCTAACGTAGGTGCAGACGGAGATACAGCTATTTTCTTTGGACTATCGGGTACTGGTAAAACAACTTTGTCTGCAGACCCAAATAGGGGCTTAATCGGAGATGATGAACACGGGTGGAGCGAAGATTCGGTATTTAATTTCGAAGGTGGGTGTTATGCCAAATGTGTAGACCTAACTGCTGAGAAAGAACCGCAGATCTTTAATGCGATCAAATTCGGGTCATTGTTAGAGAATATCAATTATGAAGCAGGTACGCGCCATGTTGATTTTGCGAATATCGAGAAAACAGAAAACACAAGGGTAGCTTATCCTATCCATTATATAGACAATGCGGTTCTCCCTTCGGTGGCTAAAGGACCAAAAAATATATTTTTCTTAACTGCAGATGCATTTGGGGTACTGCCACCGATCTCAAAACTGACACCAGGACAGGCCATGTTCCACTTTATATCTGGCTATACCGCTAAGGTTGCAGGTACTGAGGCAGGTGTTACCGAACCACAATTGACCTTCTCTGCTTGTTTTGGTAAAGCATTTTTGCCATTGCACCCAGCTAAATATGCCAAATTGTTGGGAGCGAAGATGGAAAAACACCAAGTAAATGTATGGTTGGTAAATACCGGATGGAGCGGCGGCCCCTATGGAGTTGGTAACAGGATGAAATTGAGCTATACGAGAGCAATGATCTCTGCAGCATTAAATGGAAGTCTGGCCCAAGAAGAATTTGTAGAACATCCAGTTTTTGGTTTATTGATGCCAAAGAACTGCCCAGGTGTTCCATCAGAAATTCTGAACCCAAAAAATACATGGAGCAGTGCACAAAATTACGACCATAAAGCGAATGAACTGGCCGCAGCATTTTTAAATAATTTTAAACAATTTGAAGAGTTTGCCAGTCAAGAAATTAAAAATGCACTTCCAAAAGTTGTTGAAAACGTGTTTTAGTTCATTTTTTTCACTTAAAATTTGCTTTTAATTAAATTTTTAGTTTTAATTGCGAAAGATTGTCTCGACAAAGGCAATCTTTTTTAGTTATGCACCTTTTCGCTCGATTGAAAAAAAGAGCTTAACGTAACGAATTAATTGTGTAACGATTATTTAATTTGTAATTTAAATCAAAGTTATAAATTTGTTATCGCAACAATCGGTTTCATTAAACGTTGTGTGTATTACTATAATAATTTAAATATTTTATCTAAATTTAAAAACAAGTACTAAAACTAAAAAATTAAAAAAAAATGGCAAACGCACCAAAACCAACAACAGTTAAAAAAGAGAGTTCTTCAACTGCATCTAATTTATTTGCAACTCTTGTAATTCCAATTTGTATCCTTATCGGGGTATCACTATTTATTTTTGTATTGGGTAAACCATCAAACTTCATCATTGATGATGCAGTTGCAAAAGCAAACAGTACCGTATCATTAGCTTTTTACAATGATGATACAACTCACATCTTACCTCACGTTGGTAACTATGGTGGTATGGCTTACAAAGGTGGATTTATCGTTCCAATTCTAATGGGTATGCTTTTAATGGTATTCGTATTCTCAATTGAGCGTTTAATTGTAATTGGTAAAGCAACAGGTAAAGGAAGTTTAGATTCTTTCGTTAAAAAAATTCAATCGTTATTGAGCGCTGGTAACATTGCAGCAGCTTCAGCAGAATGCGATAAACAAGAAGGTTCAGTAGCAAACGTAATCAAATCTGGTTTGAAAAAATACAGTGAGATGGAAACTGAGCAGAACATGGATACAGATCAGAAATGTTTAGCGATCCAAAAAGATATCGAAGAGGCTACTTCATTAGAAATGCCAATGTTAGAGCAAAACTTAACGATCATCGCTACTTTGGTATCGGTAGGTACGTTAATGGGTCTATTGGGTACAGTAACAGGTATGATCAAGGCATTTGGTGGTTTGGCTAACTCTGGAGCACCAGATCAAGCAGCACTAGCAACTGGTATCTCTGAGGCTTTGATCAATACAGCAACAGGTATTGGTACTTCAACCCTTGCGATCATCATGTATAACATCTTGACTTCTAAAATCGATAAATTGACTTACGCTATTGATGAGGCTGGTTTTAGCATCATCCAAACTTACGCTAGTACACATAAATAAAAATTATTTTAATTTTTTTTTACCGGCTTTATGGAAAACCGGAAGAATTAACATCATTAATTAAAATATTATAATTTTTATATTATGCCTAGAGTAAAAGTTCCAAGAAAAAGTACGGCAGTAGACATGACCGCGATGTGCGATGTGGCTTTCTTGTTGTTAACTTTCTTTATTTTAACGGCAACTTCACGTCAACCAGATCCATTAGACGTTAAACTTCCATCTTCTACGGTTACATTTAAAGTACCGGATAAAGATTTAGCAATATTAACTGTTGGTAAAGGGAAAGTATTCATGGAAATCATTGGTCAAGATGTGAAAAAGCTGACCTTACAAAAAATGGCCCAGATCTATGGTCAGACCTTTACTGAAGACGAGGCTAAAAGATTTGGTGTAGTAACCTCTTTTGGAGTGCCATTTCAAGATTTGAAAACGTATATCAACATGAATAGTGATCAACGTTCAAAATTTGAAAAACAGTTTAATGGTATCCCTACAGATTCAACTAGAACTGGCCAATTGTTTCAATGGGTTGAGCAATCTCGTAGAGCTGTCGCAGAATTGCACAATGAAAAAATGCGTATCAGTATCAAGGGAGATGCAGACGAAGAATATGAAACTGTTAGAAAGATAATAGACGTACTTCAGAGACAAAAAATTAATCAATTTAGTTTAATCACATCAGCCGAAGCTGCTGCTAAATAACATAACGACATGGCAGAATTAGATACCTCCAGCGGGGGTGGTAAAGGTGGTAAAGTAAGAAGTAAAAAACAGTCTACACGTGTAGATTTGACCGCAATGGTTGATTTGGCGTTCTTGTTGATTACCTTCTTTATGTTGACCACATCTTTATCTAAACCATTAGCAATGGACATTGCTAAACCCGATAAGGATGAAAAGAATAAAGATAACAAGCTTGAACTGAAAGCTTCACAAACAATGACTATCCTTTTGGGAAAAAGCAATAAGGTAGCATGGTATATGGGCGAAGCAGGAAAGTCTGCACCTACAGTTGAAGGCTTTGCAGATGTGGAAAAATCTTTATTGAAGAACAAAGAATTAGTAAAAACTACTTTTGGTGGTAAAGACATTATCGTAATTATCAAACCTGTTAAAGGTTCTACGTATAAAAACTTCGTTGATATTATGGATTTGTTGAACATTACCAAAACAAATATCAGCGCTCCGGCAATTGACGACGATCCTACTCATTTAATGGATAGTGAGATACAGGCGATGAAACAGGGTGGGATTTATTAACGAGTATTAACAATTAAAATATTAAGCAATGTTTGGATCTAAGATAGATTTATTTAAAAGAGAATGGCTTGATGTTGTATTTGCTAAAAAGAACAAGAACTACGGTGCTTATGAGCTTCGTCAAACAAGTGCTTCAAATACAACCAAATCATTATTTATTGCATCAACAATATTTATACTGCTTTTCTTAGCGCCTAAGATTTACGCTTTGATAGCTGGTATATTACCAGAGCCACCTCCAGAGAAGATGACCGAGGTAGTGATGCAAGAACCACCTCCAATTAACCCAGAGGTGAAAACACCGCCACCAGTGGATCCACCGCCACCAAAAGAGGATCAGATTAAATTCCCTCCTCCAGTGGTAAAACCGGATAACGAGGTGCGTGATGAAGAACCACCTAAGTTGGAAGAACTTAAAGTGGCTTCTCCGGGGCAAAAAACAGTTGAAGGTGACCCAAATGCGGACATCGTACAGATTGGCCCAGTTGGTGAAGGACCGAAACAAGCAGTTGTTGTAGAGGATAACGCGGTATATACCTTCCAGGCAATGGAAAACCCGCCAACGTATCCAGGTGGAGTTGAGCAGTTTTATAAGACCGTGTTTAATGCGGTTGTGTTCCCTCCAATGGCTTCTGATAACAATATCTCAGGTACAGTTGTAGTATCATTCACTATCGAAAAAGATGGTACAATGGCCAACTTTAATGTAGATAAGAAGTTAGGATACGGTACAGACGAGGCAGCAATTAAGGCGTTGAAAGCTGCTAAACGTTGGAATCCAGGGATGCAAAACGGTAAACCGGTAAAAGTTAAATTCAATATTCCTATTAAATTTAGCTTGCAACAATAATAAAAGATGTTTAATCTGAATTATTTCAAACAGAAATCGCCTCAACAGCGATTTCTGTTTATTTTAGGCCTAACCATGATGCTGATCTATCTTGGAATAGGTATTGTAATCATTTTCTTTAACAGCTTACTTCCTATTGATCCAGAGAAGTTTCCAAAGCAATATCAGGTTGCATTTGGAGTTGTATTGATTGTATATGCCGCATTAAGGTTTGGTCGTTTAATTAACCAAAAGGATACTGAGTAAATGAGAAATTTAAGTTTTGTTTTTATATGTTTAGCATTTGTAGCTTGTAATAGAGGTGCAAAAAAAGATAAGGTAATAGAAACAAGAACTTCAGGTACAACTGAACTTTTGGTTGACGAATCATTTGCACGTATTCTGGATGACCAGATTATGGTGTTTAAAAGTGATTATCCAGATGCAACGGTTAAGACAGTTTTAGGAAATGAAAACAAGATTTTGCCCGATTTTTTAAACGGCAAAATCAAGATGGTTATCTTGTCAAGGATGTTAAAGCCTGATGAAGAACGATACTATAAACAAAAGCAAGTACCCATCTATACAGATAGGTTTGCAATTGATGGCATTGCCTTGATTACAAATGCAGCCAATATAGATACGAATATTACGGTTAATGAAGTATTCGATATGATGAAGGGAACTTCAAAAGGCGATAGAAAACTGGTATTTGACAATGCGTATTCAAGTACCGTAAGATATTTTACAGATTCGGCCAAAGTAAAGGAGTTGCCAAAATCTGGAATTTATACCTTGAAGACCAACAATGATGTGATTAAATATGTTGCAGAACATAAAGATTATATTGGTGTGGTGGGTGTAAATTGGTTATTAGAGAATAATGCAGATATTTTGCCTTATCTACCAAAGGTAAAAATGATGGGCGTAAAGAACGTAGAAGGTAAAAAAGGTGGTGATGCTTTTTATAAGCCAACACAAAATAACTTAATAAATGGAATTTATCCTTTTTTAAGAAATATTTATATTATAAATTGCGAGGGCAGAGATGGTTTAGGCACAGGATTTGCAAATTGGTTAACTAGTCCCCGTGGACAGTTAATTGTACTCAAATCTGGACTAGGTCCACATAAGATGCTATCAAGGGAATTTAACATAAGAAGAACGAATTAAATTTTATATTAAACTAAGGAAAAAAACGTTGCTGTAGCAGAACCAGATAATAGGCTCAACAATAGTTATTTCGATTAAAACAAATGATGACAATGAAAATGATTAAGAAAGCAATAACCTTAACTTTAGGTTTGGTAATGATAGGTGCTGCCTCATTTGCTCAAAGTTTAGCCGACGCGAAGAAAGCTATAGATGCAGAACAGTACCAGAAAGCTACATCAATGCTTAAGACATTGATCAATTCGAATGCGAAAGAGGGAGAGAATTATTTTAATCTTGGTAATGTTTATTTATTAACAGATGATATCGACTCTGCAAGAGCAGTTTTTACGAATGGTGTGACTGCCAGTCCAAAATATGCATTGAATTATGTTGGTTTAGGACATGCAGACCTAAAATCTAAAAACCCTACTTCAGCAAAAACAAATTTTGATAAAGCGATAGAATTAGGTGCTAAAAACTATCAGACTTATTTAGCTATAGGTAAATCTTATTTAGAGCAAGAAGTTCCTGATTATACTGCAGCACTTCCTAATTTGCAGAAGGCAGATGAGCTAGATGCTAAAGACAAAGATCCAGAAACTTTCTTGGCTTTGGGTGATTTTTATGCCATGCAAATAGGTAAAAACTCTGAGGCTTATCCATGGTATTTGAGAGCTTTGGATGTGAATCCTAACCTTACACGTGCAATTGTGCAGATTGGAAGAATGTACAGACAAGCGTATTCTTTCCCAGATGCTGCGGATCAAATTCAAAAAGCAATTGCCATTGATGCCAATTATGGTCCTGCTTATCGTGAACTTGCAGAAAATGATCAACAATGGTCTCGTGCTGCAGATGTGAAAGACAGAGAAGCAAAAAGAGCTGCGTCTTTAGCTAACATGAGAAAATACTTAGATTTAACTGATAAATCTGTTGATTCTCGTATCCGTTATGCACAGTTTTTAGTATATGCTAATGATTACGCAACGCTAGAAAAAGAAGTAGCTACTTTAAATGTAGAGGCTAGCAATCCTAAAAGCTTTTTGGTAACCCGTTTGCGTGGTTATTCAGCAGTTGAGAACAAAAACTTCGCTGCAGGTGTAAAATACATGAACGAATTGTTTGCCAGAAAACAAGATGCTGCTCGTATTTTAGGTGAAGATTACCTGATGTTAGGTAGAGCATTACAAGGAACTGGTAATGATAGTTTGGCTGTAATGAATATCGCTAAAGCTGTTGCAATGGATTCTACTAAAGCTGAAGAATTAGCAGGACTTGGCAAAAAACTATATGAAGCCAAGAACTATAAATTATCAGCTGAGGCTTATAAAATAAGTATTAAGGCTAATTCCAAAAACCCTAACATCGCAAATAATTATTATTATTTAGGTTTAGCTGATTATTTTGCCTATTCATATCCTGCACCAGGTACGACACCTGATAAAAATGTACTAGTGGAAGCAGATTCAGCTTTTGCTAAAGTAAATCAACTGGCACCAGGGCACGATATTGATGCTGCTTATTTATTCCAAGCTCGTATTGGTAAAATCCTTGATGATAAGGAAGCTCCAAAAGGATTAGCTGTTCCTCATTATTTAAAATATATTGAAGTTTTGACGGTTACAAGACCTGAAAAAGCAACTACTCCTGCTAATATTAAGAATCTAATTGATGCTTATAACTGGTTGGGTTCATATTACTCAGCTAATGATAAAGATAAAGCTATTGAATATTTAAATAAGACTTTAGCTCTTGATCCGCAGAATGCCTATGCGATACAATCTTTAAAGATTTTAAACACACCAGCAGCTGCACCGGCTAAAAAAGCTCCAATTAAGTAATTATAACTAATTGATAAATGAAAAGGCAAGATTTTTTAATCTTGCCTTTTTTTGTGGTGTTATTTTATAACTAATCAAACTTAAGATGCTGCTTAAGCTCATCTATTTTGTTGTCTTTTCTAAGCACCTTGGCTTCTAATTCCTTTATTCGGTCTTCTTGCTGCGGTTAATTTCAAATGTAGATAATGAAACAATCACTTTGGTTTATAAAGCCAATTGGTTAAATTGTATTTAACTAAGCTAGCGTGTTTTAGGTAGGGTTGATTAATGCATGCCATTGATGAAAATAAGCTAACCAAAATTAAAACATATGAAAAAGACCAATTTATTAAGCAGAGCAGAGCTCAGAAAGGTGATAGGTGGGCAAGAGATGATAGATGACATTGACACAAAGTGTTGGGATGAGTGTTTGGAAGGACCTGGAGATATCGAAGGGATGTGTACGGGTGGCCTTTCTTGCATCAAAGTGCCAACAGAAGGTTGTTTTGAACCGTATGTGCCAAGAAAATGCAGGCATTTGGTTTAGCCCCGACATTGTATAAAATCGTATTTGGCTAGGGTTAAAAATTTACCAATGCTTTTTGAGTTCTAAGGTGAATAGGTTAAATTGGATTAACCTAACCAAAATTAAAGCATATGAAAAAGACCAATTTACTCAGTAAGGCTGAAATGAAAAAAGTATTAGGAGGTAATGGAGGTTGCTCCGTGTATTGTCCAATGGGCGATGCCTGTTGTGATGCTCACCAAAGTGGCGGACCTATTTGTGGATGTACTTCTACGATGTTGGAGATCCCTGCATCTTGCTCGCCTCCACTTGGTAATAGTTACTCGTGCAGTGTATAAGGATATAAACAGTAATTTACCCAAATATAAAAAGGCAGGATTTGTAATCCTGCCTTTTTATATTAATTTTGCCTAAAATAATTGATATGGAAACGCAAAGTTCGGCACAAGATTTTTTACCTATTATATTTCAAGTTATTGTTGCCTTAGGGTTTGTAGTGGTTACTTTGTTCGCTACACACTTTTTAGGTCCAAAACGTAAAACCAACGATAAGCTGTCTACTTTCGAGGCAGGTGTTAAGGTTGTAGGTAATGCGCGTCAGCCATTTTCTATCAAGTATTTTTTAGTGGCCATCCTATTTGTGCTGTTTGACGTAGAGGTGATCTTTATGTATCCTTGGGCAGTAAATTTTAGAGACCTAGGTTGGCCAGGCATAATTGAGATGTTCATCTTTATGGGAACACTTTTATTAGGTTTTATCTATATTTTAAAGAAAAAAGCATTAGACTGGAACTAATCAGTTGTCAGTTTTTAGTTAACAGTTATTACCGGTAACTGAGAATTGGAAACCGAAAACCACTTTATTTAGATTGGTTCTAAATGCCAATCGTATCATTCATTTGCTTTTAAAATATTGTAGATTTGTTGCTTATTCTCTATTAGGAATAAGCATTTTTTGTTTAATAACATGAGTGAAATCAACATAGTAGATGCGCCACCAGGTATAGAAGGCTCAGGCTTTTTTGCTACTTCCCTAGATAAGGTTATTGGTTTGGCACGTTCACATTCATTATGGCCGTTGCCGTTTGCTACTTCATGCTGCGGTATCGAGTTTATGGCAACAATGGGTTCGCATTACGATTTTGGTCGTTTTGGTGCAGAAAGATTAAGTTTTTCTCCTCGCCAAGCGGATCTTTTAATGGTAATGGGCACCATTGCCAAAAAAATGGCGCCAGTTTTAAAACAGGTTTATTTGCAGATGGCAGAACCACGTTGGGTAATTGCTGTTGGTGCTTGTGCATCAAGTGGAGGTATTTTCGATACTTATTCTGTATTACAAGGAATAGATGAGATTATCCCTGTTGATGTTTACGTTCCAGGCTGTCCTCCACGTCCAGAGGCTATTTTAGATGGCTTTGGAAAAATCCAGGAATTGGTAAAGAACGAATCGGGCAGAAGAAGATATTCTGATCAGTATAAACAAATGTTGGCTTCTTACGGAATAGAATAATGGCTAAAGCAACAAATACAGAAATTATTGATCTGCTTGGCGAGAAATTTGGCGAGCAGCTTTTTGATGTAACAGAACCTTATGGCTTGCTTACCTTTTCGACAACAAAAGACAAAGTCATCAATGTTTTGTCTTTCTTGAAAGAAAATGGAAAGATCAATTTCAATTTCCTGACGGATTTAACGGCAGTTCATTATCCTGAAAAGAACCAATTGGCTGTAGTTTATCATCTGCACAGTATGGTAAGTGGCATCAGACTGAGATTAAAGGTTTTTATCCACGAAAATGAACCGACCATTCCAACTGCATCTGCATTATGGAATTCGGCCAACTGGATGGAAAGAGAAACTTATGACTTTTTTGGGGTGAAATTTGAAGGACATCCTGACCTAAGAAGAATTTTAAATATGGATGATTTAGGTGTACACCCTATGCTTAAACAATATCCATTGGAAGACCCGAACAGAGTTGATAAAAAAGACGAATACTTTGGTAGATAAGAACTAATGAAGCACAATCAACCAGTATATACAGATAACGATCCGCAGAGCGAATTGGTCACCTTAAACTTAGGTCCAACGCACCCTGCAACACATGGTGTTTTTCAAAACGTGCTACAGTTAGATGGAGAGCGTATTGTAAGTGGGGTATCTACCATTGGATATATCCATAGGGCATTTGAAAAAATTGCAGAACACCGTCCCTTTTATCAGATTACCCCTTTAACAGACCGTTTAAACTATTGCTCATCTCCGATCAACAACATGGGATGGCACATGACGGTTGAAAAGCTGTTGAATATCCAAATTCCTAAACGTGTAGATTACCTTCGTGTGATCATCATGGAATTGGCCAGGATTTCAGACCATATCATCTGCAATACCATTATTGCGCAAGATACTGGTGCCACTACAACTTTCCTTTATTTGTTCCAGTTTAGAGAGCATATCTACGAAATCTATGAAGAAATCTGTGGAGCTCGTTTAACGACAAACATTGGTCGTATTGGTGGTTTAGAAAGAGATTTTAACGACATCGCTTTTGCGAAGATCAATAAGTTCTTAAAAGAATTCCCAGTTGCTTTAAGAGAGTTTGAAAGTTTGTTGAACCGTAACCGTATTTTTATTGATCGTACTGCTGGCGTTGCTGAAGTAACTCAAGAAAATGCTTTAAGTTTCGGTTGGACAGGCCCATTATTGCGTGCAACGGGTGTAGATTATGATGTTCGTGTAAGCGAACCTTACTCATCTTATCAAGATTTTGATTTCGAAATTCCGGTGGGTACCAGTGGCGATATCTATGATCGTTATTTGGTGCGTAACGAAGAAATGTGGCAAAGTGTAAGGATCATCGAACAGGCACTAGAGAAATTAAAATCAGAGCCTAAAGGTATCTTCCATGCAGATGTGCCAGAGTTTTATTTGCCAGGAAAAGAAGAAGTTTACAATAATATGGAAGCATTGATCTATCACTTTAAAATTGTGATGGGCGAAATCGATGCGCCAAAAGCAGAAGTTTACCACGCTGTAGAGGGTGGAAATGGTGAGCTAGGTTTCTATTTGATCAACGATGGAGGTAGAACACCTTATCGTTTGCACTTTAGAAGACCAAGTTTTATTAATTACTCGATGTTTGCCAAAATGAGTGAGGGCATGCTGTTGTCAGATGCCATCATCAACATGAGTAGCATGAACATTATTGCAGGAGAATTAGATGCTTAAAGTAGAAGAACAACAACCTGTAGAATTTTCGTCGGATTTGCTTGACAAATTTGATGAAATTGTAAAACGTTATCCTGTTGGAAAACAAAAATCGGCTTTATTGCCAATTTTACACTTGGTACAAGCAGAGTTTGGTTGGACAAGTGCTCCGGCAATGGATAAAGTTGCAGAATATTTAACGATAGAGCCTATTGAAGTGTATGAAGTTGCTTCTTTTTATAGCATGTACTTCTTACAGCCAAAAGGTAAATACGTATTGGAAGTTTGCCGTACCGGACCTTGCTGTTTGGTAGGTGCAGAGAAAATAATGGACCACATTGAAAGTAGACTTGGCGTTAAAGAAGGCGAAGTGACGGAAGATGGCCTGTTTAGCTGGAGAGGTGTAGAATGTTTAGCCGCTTGTGGCTTTGCTCCAGTATTACAAATAGGTCCAGAATACACTTTCTACGAAAATTTAACTGAGCAATCAGTTGATCAATTGATAGACGATTTACGCAATAAATAATGGGACGTAAACTATTACTCGAACATATCAACGTACCTGGCATTAATACGCTAGCCGTTTATCGCGAAAAAGGCGGCTATCGTGCCGTAGAAAAAGCGCTTAAAACCTTAACTCCTGATGAAGTAGTAGAAGAAGTTAAGAAATCAGGCCTGCGCGGTAGAGGTGGTGCAGGTTTCCCTACAGGGATGAAATGGAGCTTTTTGGCCAAGCCGGAAGGTGTTGCGCGTTACCTGGTTTGTAATGCCGATGAATCTGAGCCTGGAACTTTCAAAGACAGGTATCTAATGACCTATATCCCACATGCCTTGATTGAAGGCATGATTGTTTCAAGTTTCGCATTGGGTGCAAACACCTCATACATTTACGTTCGTGGCGAAATGATGCCTCAAATCCGTATCCTAGAAAAAGCAATTGCTGAAGCTAAGGCTGCTGGATTTTTAGGAAAAAATATATTAGGTTCTGGATATGATCTAGAGCTTTATGTACAACCAGGTGGTGGTGCTTATATCTGCGGAGAAGAAACCGCTTTATTAGAATCACTAGAAGGTAAAAGAGGAAATCCTCGTATCAAACCTCCTTTCCCAGCTATTGCGGGTTTATATGGCTGCCCTACGGTAGTAAATAACGTAGAATCAATTGCGGCTGTTGTACCAATCATCAATGATGGTGGCGACGAATATGCTAAAATCGGAATCGGTAGAAGTACAGGAACCAAACTGATTTCGGCCTCTGGAAACCTAGTAAAACCAGGTGTTTACGAGATTGAATTAGGTTTGCCGGTTGAAGAATTTATCTATTCTGACGAATATTGTGGTGGCATTGCCAATGGTAAAAGACTAAAAGCTACGGTAGCTGGAGGTTCTTCGGTGCCAATCTTGCCTGCCAACCTAACCTTAAAATATGCCAATGGCGAACCGCGTTTGATGAGTTACGAATCACTTTCTGAAGGTGGTTTTGCAACAGGAACGATGTTGGGTTCTGGTGGTTTCATCGCTTTTGATGAGGACCAGTGTATTGTAAGAAATACCTGGAATTTTGCCCGTTTCTATCACCATGAAAGTTGCGGACAATGTTCGCCATGTAGAGAAGGAACAGGTTGGTTAGAAAAAGTACTCCATAGATTGGAATACGGACATGGAAAAATGAGCGATATCGACTTATTGGTAGACGTGTCTAAGAAAATAGAAGGAAATACAATCTGTCCGTTGGGCGATGCAGCGGCTTGGCCGGTTGCAAGTGCGATCAGACATTTTAGAGACGAGTTTGAGTGGCACGTAAAAGAGCCAATCAAAAGTCAGGATAGCAATTACGGTATCGCAAACTATGCCGTGCCGATTGAGAAAAAAGTTGAAGAAGTTAAACAGGATAATATTTAATCATGGCTGACTTAATGAAGGTAACCATAGACGGAATCACGGTAGAAGTAGCACCGGGTACAAGTATTCTCAATGCCGCAAGGCAAATTGGGGGTGATATTGTACCACCTGCCATGTGCTATTACTCTAAATTAGAGGGAAGCGGTGGTAAGTGCCGTACGTGTATTGTTAAAGTAACCAAAGGTTCTGAAAAGGACCCACGCCCTATGCCTAAATTGGTCGCATCTTGCCGTACAACGGTAATGGATGGGATGGAAGTGCAGAACATTACTTCGCCAGAGGTTTTAGAGGCCAGAAGTGGTGTGGTAGAGATGCTGTTGATCAACCATCCATTGGATTGCCCAGTTTGCGATCAAGCCGGAGAGTGCGATCTACAAAACTTAGGTTATGAGCATGGTCTACAAAAAACAAGATATGAGTTTGAACGTCGTACTTTCGAAAGAATAGATATTGGCGATAAGATTCAATTGCATATGAACAGGTGTATCTTGTGCTATCGTTGTGTATTTACAGCAGATCAGATTACCAATAAACGGGTACATGGGATTTTAAACCGTGGCGACCATTCAGAAATTTCAACTTATATCCAAGCAGCTGTTGATAACGATTTCTCAGGAAACGTAATTGATGTTTGTCCTGTAGGTGCTTTAACCGATAAAACTTTTAGGTTTAAAAACAGGGTTTGGTTTACTAAACCTGTTGATGCGCACAGAAATTGTGACCACGAAAAGTGTAATGGTAAGGTAACGCTTTGGTATAAAGGAGCAGACGTTTTGCGTGTTACGGCCCGTAAAGACCAATTTGGAGAAGTAGAGGAATTTATTTGTAATACTTGTCGTTTTGATAAAAAAGCCACTTCAGACTGGACGATCGAACATCCTACACATATTCCAGATACATCGGTAATTTCGTCAAATCATTACGAAACGTTTAAACCATTACCGGTAATTAAAGAAAATCTTGCCCTGCAAGAAGCAAATAAAGTTGAACTAGAAAAAAGCATTAAATTCTAATGGATATAGATTTTGTTATAGAGAAATTTTTGCTGGTAACCATTTTATTTGCCATCAGTTTGGTTATTGCCATGTACTCTACTTATGCAGAGCGTAAAGTTGCAGCCTTTCTGCAAGATAGGCTTGGACCAGATAGAGCAGGCCCTTTCGGTATTCTACAACCATTGGCCGATGGTTTAAAGATGTTCATGAAAGAAGAGATCATCCCATCAAATGCCAATAAATGGTTGTTTATGGTTGGTCCGGGTTTAGCCATGCTTTGTGCCTGTATCGGTACAGCAGTTATTCCTTGGGGGCAAGACCTTAAGATTGGCGAAAGAATTATCCCATTACAGGTTACCGATATCAACGTTGGGGTATTGTATATTTTTGGTGTGGTATCTTTAGGTGTATATGGGGTGATGATTGGTGGCTGGGCATCTAACAACAAATATTCTTTATTAAGTGCCATTAGAGCGGCTTCTCAGAACATCAGTTACGAGGTTGCCATGGGGCTATCTATCATTGCCCTACTTTTGGTAACCAATACATTAAGTTTAAAAGAAATTGTTGCACAGCAACATGAATGGCGTTGGAATGTTTTATACCAACCACTAGGATTTTTGATCTTTATGGTTTGTTCTTTTGCGGAGACCAACCGTGCACCATTTGATTTACCAGAGTGTGAAACTGAATTGATCGGTGGATACCATACAGAGTATTCGTCAATGAAACTAGGTTTCTATTTATTTGCTGAATACATCAATATGTTTGTTTCATCGGCAGTAATGGCTACTTTATACTTTGGTGGTTATAACTATCCTGGTATGGAATGGGTGGCTACACAAGTAGGTCCAATTGCAGCACCATTGATCGGAACAGCCGTATTATTTTTGAAAATATTTATGTTCATCTTTTTCTTCATGTGGGTACGTTGGACTATCCCTCGTTTCCGTTATGACCAATTGATGAACTTAGGCTGGAAAGGATTAATTCCACTAGCTATTGCAAACATCATCATTACAGGGATCGTAATCGCTGTTGTAAACGGGTTTTAAGAAGAAGATATGGAATCATTAAGCAATAAGAAAAAAGTACTGGAGCAAAAGCCACTCAATCTTGCAGAGCGTATGTACCTGCCTGCCATTGTGAAAGGCCTAGGTACTACAATGAGCCACTTTTTTAAGAAAAGTTCAACCATTAAATATCCAGAGCAGGAAAGAGAATTTTCTATCAATTGGAGGGGGATGCACTCTTTAAAAAGAGATGAAGAGGGAAGAGAACGTTGTACTGCTTGTGGATTATGTGCCTTGTCTTGCCCTGCAGAAGCGATCACCATGATTGCAGCCGAGCGCAAACCAGAAGAGAAGAACCTATATCGTGAAGAGAAATATGCAGCAGTTTATGAAATCAACATGTTACGTTGCATTTTCTGCGGCTTATGCGAAGAAGCCTGTCCTAAAGAAGCGATTTATTTGGATGGTCCGATTGTGCCATCTGATTATTTACGTAAGGATTTTATCTACGGTAAAGATAAATTGGTTGAAGCTCCATTGGAGGTAAAATAAAAAAAGAGTACGTCATGCTGAATTTATTTCAGCATCTGATGATAAAGATTCTGAAACGAGTTCAGAATGACGATGAACAAATAAACTAAACAAGAAAAATTAATGGGTACATCAGTATTCTATTTTGTAGCAACATTAAGCATCATTTTCTCGCTGTTGGTGATCTTCTCAAAGAACCCGATCCATAGTGTGTTATATCTGATCCTTACCTTTTTTACTTTTACAGTGCATTATGTGTTGTTGAACGCACAATTTTTAGCAGTGGTAAACTTTATTGTATACATGGGAGCAATCATGGTTTTATTCCTTTTTGTGCTCATGTTGTTAAACCTGAATAAAGAAAACGAACCCAATAAATCAAGTTTGGTTAAGATCGTTGGTGTAATTGCTGGTGGCTGCTTAGTGGTAACTTTGATAGGTTCGTTAAAGGCCGTTGCAATCAATAGCCCATTGGTATTGAAAAACCCAAACTTAGGATTGGTTAAAAACCTAGGTAAAGAATTATTTGGGCCATTTATGTTGCCATTTGAGTTGTCTTCAATCTTATTGTTAACAGCAATGGTTGGCGCAGTATTATTAACCAAAAAAGAAGAAAAAGCAAATGGATAATCTAACCCAAACCATGCAAACAGTGCCACTTAACCACTATATCTGGTTATGTGCGATTATTTTTACGATTGGAGTGGTTGGCGTATTGACGCGTAGAAATGCCATTGTGATTTTTATGTCGGTAGAGTTGATGTTAAACTCTGTAAACCTATTGCTAACAGCCTTTTCTGTACACCATAATGACCCGTCAGGACAGGTGTTTGTATTTTTTATTATGGCTTTGGCAGCAGCTGAAGTAGCCGTAGGACTGGCAATTATTGTAATGGTTTACAGAAATACGCAGTCGATAGATATTAATGTGTTAAATCGCCTTAAGTGGTAATTAGATAGAAGATGATAAATAGTTTACTTTGGTTGATTCCTTTGCTTCCGCTTTTAGGCTTTGTAATTAATGGCCTAGGCAGAAATACCTTTAGCAAAACCCTGATTGGTGTAATTGGTAGCGGTGTAATATTAGCTTCTTTTGTATTAAGTATCGCCTTGTTTTTTGAACTGGGTGCTGGTACACAAAAACAATTTACCATTGATCTTTTCGATTGGATCAGTGCGGGTAATTTACATATCCCACTTTCATTCTTGTATGATCCTTTAAGTGCAATTATGTTGTTGATCATTACGGGAGTTGGCTTTTTGATCCATATCTATTCTACAGGTTACATGCACGATGATGCTGGCTTTGGTAAGTTTTTTAGCTACCTAAACCTATTTATCTTCTTTATGTTGATCTTGGTGTTGGGTTCAAACTACATTGTGATGTTTATCGGTTGGGAAGGTGTAGGTTTATGCTCTTACCTGTTGATCGGCTTTTGGTATACCAATAGCAATTATGCGAGTGCAGCTAAAAAAGCCTTTGTAATGAACAGAATTGGAGATTTAGGTTTCCTTTTAGGTGTGTTTTTGATCTTCAATACTTTTGGAAGTGTAGAATTTGCAAAAGTATTCCCACAGGCCGCCAATATGATGCCTGGCTCTGGAACCCTTACTTTGATCACGATATTGTTATTTATTGGCGCCTGTGGAAAATCTGCACAGTTGCCTTTATTTACTTGGTTGCCAGATGCGATGGCTGGACCAACACCGGTTTCTGCATTGATCCACGCGGCAACAATGGTAACAGCAGGTATCTATATGATTGCCCGCTCAAGCGTGTTGTTTGATCTGGCACCAACAACACAAGATTTGATTGCTATTATTGGAACCGCCACTGCTTTGATTGCGGCCATTATCGCTTTGACACAAACAGATATTAAAAAAGTATTAGCTTATTCAACCGTATCTCAATTGGGCTATATGTTCTTAGGCTTAGGGGTAGGTGCTTATACAGGTTCATTCTTCCATGTATTAACCCATGCTTTCTTTAAGGCATTGTTATTCTTGGGTGCGGGCTCTGTGATCCATGCCATGCACCATGAACAAGATATGCGCCACATGGGTGGATTGAAATCTAAATTGAAGATCACTTTTGCCACCATGATGATTGGTACCATTGCCATTGCAGGCTTACCTCCATTCTCTGGCTTCTTCTCTAAAGATGAGATATTGGCACATGCTTACGAACACAATAAGGTATTATGGGCCATTGGATTGTTTACAGCATTCTTAACTGCATTTTATATGTTCAGGATGATGTTCTTAACTTTCTTTGGAAAATACCGTGGTACACACCATGCAGAAGAACATATCCATGAGTCTCCAAAATCAATGACCTTTCCATTGGTGGTGTTGGCAATTTTAGCGGCAATTGGTGGATTGATCAATATTCCAGCAGCATTTGGTGGTAACGAATGGCTTGCACATTGGTTAACTGGAGCAGGTATTGCCCACCATGAACTTGGTTTAGACCATACAACAGAATTTACCTTAATGGGTGTTTCGGTATTGGCAGCATTAGCAGCTACGATTTACGCTTATACCAAATATGTTAAAAATGCGCATGTGCCTGTTGCAGCCGAAGGTAAACGCTCATTATTGGCAAAGATCTCTTACAACAAATTCTATTTAGATGAGATCTACGACGCAATTATCCGAAAACCGTTAGATGCCTTCTCTAAATTTTTCTATCGCATTATCGATAAAAAGGTAATTGATGGTCTGGTAAATGGTTTGGGCTGGACAGCTAGCGAAGGAAGTAAAGGATTACGCCTTTTACAATCAGGAAACGTAGGTTTTTATATTTTTATGATGGTATTCGGTATCGTCGCTTTGTTATTGTATACTTATTTAACTATCTCTTAAAATTCGGTTCAACAGCTATAAATGGAACTTTTAATACTCATATTTCTACCCTTAGTTGGCGCTATCATCACCGCGATGATGGCCAAGCAAAATGCTGCTAAGTTGGGTGCTTTTGCATTTTCACTCTTTACACTAGGCACAACTATCGGTTTATTGTTAAAGTTTACACCAGATGCAAGCACACAGTTTGCCGTAAACTATCCTTGGATCCAACAATTGGGCATCAATTTCCATGTTGGTGTTGATGGCATTAGCATGGTTACGGTAATCCTGACCAATATTTTGATGCCGTTGATCATCTTGACCAGCTTTAAACATGAATATAAAAATGCCAATGCTTTTTATGCACTGATCTTATTTATGCAAAGCGGATTGCTATTGGTATTTACCTCATTGGATGGGTTTTTGTTCTATATCGGTTGGGAAGCAGCATTAATTCCAGTGTATTTCATCTGTGCCATGTGGGGCGGAAAAGACCGTATCAAGGTAAACATGAAATTTTTTGTATATACCATTGCAGGTTCACTTTTCATGTTGTTGGGTATTATCTATCTATACCTACAAAATCCGGCAAATAACTTCGATATCAATGCATTTTACGCACTGAACCTAGATTCATATCAACAAGGTTGGGTATTTTGGGCCTTCTTTATCGCATTTGCAATCAAAATGCCAATCTTCCCTTTCCATACTTGGCAGCCAGATACCTATACTGAGGCTCCAGCAGCTGGAACGATGTTGTTGTCAGGTATCATGTTAAAAATGGGTATTTATGGGGTAATCAGATGGCTATTGCCAATTGTACCGCAAGGCGTTCACGATTGGACAATGCTTGCCATGATCCTTTCTATAATCGGTATTGTATATGCATCGCTGATTGCATTTACCCAAAGGAATGCCAAACGTTTGGTAGCTTATTCTTCTATAGCCCACGTAGGTTTGATTGCAGCAGGTATCTTTACCTTAAGTACGCAAGGCCTACAAGGCGTAATGGTACAGATGTTAAGTCACGGTATCAACGTTGTAGGTTTATTCTTCGTTTTGGATATTATCTTCTCTCGTCTTCAAACCAATAAAATTGAAGAATTGGGTGGTTTGGCCAAAGTTGCACCACAACTGGCAATTACATTTTTGATCATTGTTTTAGGAACAGTAGCCTTGCCAGGAACAAATGGCTTTATTGGCGAGTTCTTATTGCTATTTAGCGTATATAGTTACAATGCTTGGTTGGGCCTTATTGCGGGCTTAACCATCATATTCGGGGCAGTTTATATGCTAAGGATGTATCAAAAGGTAATGTTGGGTACAACTAACGAACTAACTATCGGTTTTACCGATATCAAAGGAACAGAAAAAGTGGTATTGTATACAATATGTGTATTGATTGTGGTAATGGGTGTTTATCCTACACCAATCCTACACTTATCAGAAGCAGCAGTACAACATTTATTAGAACAGGTAAATCAAAAATTAACAGGGTTAAACTAAACAGATGAACATTATTATAACCATTGCCGTTACGGCTTTAGTAGTACTTTATGCAGGTTTGTTTAAGGCAAAAAAAGCCTTACTACCCCTAACGTTGATTGGATTGCTTGTCGCATTAGGTTTTACGATCTGTGCTTGGAATAATCCTACTACCTATTTCGGAATGATGAGGATGGACAATTTCGCATTGGCATTTTCAGCAATCTCAATTATCGGTACATTTTTTATCTTTTTGCTTACCCAACGTTATTTTGCAGAGGGAAGTGATAACATTGCAGAGTACTTTACACTGATTCTTTTTGCCTTGTGCGGCATTACCATCATGGTTTCTTATCAGAATATGTCGATGTTGTTTATCGGCGTAGAGATCATGTCTGTTGCATTGTATATCCTTGCAGGTATCAGAAAGCTAAATTTCGCATCAAACGAAGCTTCGTTAAAGTATTTCTTGATGGGCGCATTTTCTACCGGATTTTTATTGTTTGGTATCACTTTGATCTATGGCGCAACAGGTTCATTTGATATTGCGGTTATCCAACAATATTTGGTAGACAATGTAAAATCAGTTTCACCTTTATTTTATCCAGGTGTGATCTTGATGATGATCGGTCTATGTTTCAAAGTAGGTGCAGCACCTTTCCATTTCTGGACACCAGATGTGTATGAAGGTTCTCCTTCACTGATTACGGCGTTTATGTCGACCGTTGTTAAAACGGCAGGTTTTGCAGCTTTCTTAAGATTGTTTGCAGGTGCATTTGAGCCGTTGCACGATTTCTGGATGCCAGCATTGATGGTAGTTGTGATCCTTACTTTATGTATTGGTAACATCACAGCTTTATATCAGAAGAACTTCAAAAGAATGCTTGCCTATTCAAGTATCTCGCATGCAGGATATCTATTGTTCTCTTTGGTTGTTTTAACAGCTAATTCTGCAAGTAATGTTTTGGTGTATGCCGCTGCTTATACCTTTGCAAGTATCATTGCCTTTGCAGTGTTGATCTTAGTGAAGCAAAAAACAGGTAGCGATAGCATTGATAGCTTTAACGGCTTGGGCAAAAGAAATCCTTTGGCTGCATTTACTTTAACCGTGGCTATGCTTTCATTGGCAGGTATACCATTAACTGCAGGTTTTATTGGTAAGTATGTCATGTTTTTGAATGTAATGGAAAATTATCAGGTAGGATTAGTAGTGATTGCTATTCTAAATGCCCTGGTTGGATTTTATTATTATTTCAAGGTGATCATTGCCATTTGGTTCAAAGAAGGAGCAGAGGTAGAGTTAGATGCCCCATTGCAATATAAGATTGTATTGGTATTGTCTGTAATAGTAACCTTGTTATTAGGTGTTTATCCATCACTTATTTTAAATCTGATATAACCTGTTGATGTAGAATATTATTTGTAGTTTTACGAATAATTGAACTATGCAAGAATTCTGGAATTCATTACAGCATTTTATTGACCCTGAAAAACTACTGAAAGAGGGTGGCTTTTATGTTGTTTTGTTTGTGATTTTTGCCGAAACCGGTCTGTTCTTCGGTTTCTTTTTGCCAGGTGATTATTTATTGTTTTTGGCAGGTATGTTTGTGGCTACCGGAAAACTGGATGTGAACATTTATGTGTTGATCCTTGGCCTATGCATTTCGGCCATTTCAGGCAATTTTACAGGTTATTGGTTTGGTCGGAAGACAGGGCCGGTACTCTACAAAAGAAAAGATACCTTTTTCTTTAAAAAAAGATACCTGATTGCAGCAGAACAATATTATAGAAAACAAGGTGCTTTTGCCCTGATCATGGGTAGGTTTGTACCAATAGTAAGAACATTTGCCCCGATTTTTGCCGGAGTTGTTAAATTGGATCTTAAAAAATTTGCACTTTATAACGTTGCGGGTGCAATATTATGGATAGCTTCCTTAACTTTGTTGGGATATTTTCTCGGTAAACGTTTTGCCGAACAAATAGAAGAATATTTGGTTTATATTATAATAGGTTTCATTGTCATCACTACCATACCACTTGTGATCACCTTTGTGAAAAAGAAGGTAACTAAAGGTGGTGCTGAAAATGAAATAGAGATTGAAGAAGAAAATGAGTAAAGACGATCATCATCCATGGCATAGCGTTTCTCCTGGCGAAAACCTGCCTGAAACAGTAAATGCAATTATAGAAATCCCTAAAGGATCAAAAGCGAAGTACGAAATTGACAAAGAATCTAATTTGATCAAATTAGATAGAGTATTGTTCTCATCTGTAATGTACCCTGCAAATTATGGTTTTATTCCACAAACTTATTGTGACGATAATGACCCATTGGACATTTTGGTATTGTGTTCTGTAGATGTTTATCCGATGACCATTATTGAAGCCAAGGTGATTGGTGTAATGCATATGGTAGATAATGGAGAACAAGACGATAAGATCATTGCGGTAGCCAAAAACGATATGTCGGTAAATTACATCAATGATTTACCAGAGTTGCCACCACACACCATGAAAGAGATTGTAAAGTTCTTTCAGGATTATAAAGCATTAGAAGAAAAGAAAGTAACCATAGAGCACTTGTTGGGCGTGCGTTATGCGCATAAAGTAATACAAGAAAGCATAGAGCTCTACAATAAGAAATTTAGAAATAATTCTTAATGGGATTTCAGATATTTTTAACCTTTTTCCTAGTAGCCCTGAACGGATTTTTCGTTGCAGCAGAATTTGCTATCGTAAAAGTTAGGGCATCTCAGATAGAGATCAAAGCAAAAACAGGAAATCGTGTTGCAAATATCGCCAAACACATTACCCAGCATTTAGATGGCTATTTGGCCGCTACGCAATTGGGTATTACCTTGGCCTCTCTGGGCTTAGGTTGGGTTGGTGAGGGCGTAATGCATCATCTGATTGAGAATTTGATGTACAAATTGAATTACAGTCAGGATGTAGTTGTATCTTTTTCTAAAACAGCATCACCAATCATTGCCTTTTCTTTTATTACGGTAATGCACATTGTTTTTGGAGAACTTGCACCTAAATCTGTTGCCATCCAAAAGCCTGTTGCCACCACTTTATTTGTGGCTTTACCTTTACAGGGGTTTTATTGGGTATTTAGGCCCTTTATCTGGTTGTTAAATGGTTTTGCCACTTTGATCTTAAAGTTGTTTGGCATTTCTAACGTCGGTGGACACGAGTCTGTACACAGTACAGAAGAACTTTATTACTTGCTTGATCAAGGCAAAGAGAGTGGGGCATTGGATACGAATGAGCATGAGTTGATCAGGAATGTATTTGATTTCAATGAACGTGTAGTGAAAAATATCATGGTGCCACGTACCAAGATATCAGGCATCGAATTGAATACGCCGAAAGAGGAAGTGGTACAGACGATTATCGGAGAAGGTTACTCACGTATGCCTGTTTACGATGATATTATTGATAAGATCATTGGTATTGTTCACGCTAAGGATGTTTTGCCTTTATTGGCAGGCAACAAAGAGTGGGCATTGAGTGATATCATCAGAAAGCCTTATTTCGTTCCAGAGACCAAAAAGATCAATGATCTATTAAGTGAACTTCAGCAAAAACGTATCCAGATTGCCATCGTGATCGATGAATTTGGAGGTACTGCTGGGATGGTTACTTTAGAAGATATCGTAGAAGAGATTGTTGGAGAGATCCAAGATGAATACGATGAAGAGAAACCAACGGTAGAAAAGATTTCGGATACAGAATTTGTAATCAATGCCTATGCTACGGTTTATGATGTGAATGAACATTTACCTCATGATCTACCGGAGGATGAAGATTTTGATACGGTAGGTGGTCTGGTTTCGCATGCATTTGGAAAAATCCCAGAAGTAGGGGATAGTGAAGAATGTTATGGTTACCTATTCACCATCTTAAAGAAAACAGAACAGAATATCGAAACCATTAAACTTGAGCTGGTGATCAGTAAAAGCGACATGGTAGATACGCATTAAAACCAAAGCTAATGCATGTTTTTTATACCCCTGATATTACCTCAGATCTTTATACCCTAAACGAAGAGGAAAGTAAACATTGCAGTAAGGTGCTCCGCCTAAACCTTGGAGATACCATTCATCTGATAGATGGCAAAGGTGGTTTATATGAGGCCGAGATCAATGGCATGAGCAAGAAAAATGTTCAGCTAAAAGTAATCAGCAAACAATTGGAGTTTGGCAAACGGAACCATCATCTGCATATTGCCATTGCACCTACCAAAAATATAGACCGATTGGAGTGGTTTTTAGAAAAGGCCACCGAAATTGGGATAGACGAAATTACACCATTGATCTGCGACCGTTCTGAACGCAAGATCGTAAAGGAAGAACGATTGGAGAAAGTGATCACTTCAGCGGTTAAACAATCGCTAACGGCTTATCACCCTCAATTGAATCCAACTATTTCTTTTGCCGAATTGATGAAACAAAAAATGGATGCGGTAAAAATGATCGCACACTGTATGGAAGGAGAAAAACCATTCGTAAAGCAGGTGATTGTGCCACATCAATCGTATTTGATTTTAATTGGTCCTGAGGGAGATTTTACACCAGCAGAACTCGATGCGGCTTTGCAAAATGGTTATAAACCTGTAACTTTAGGTACAACACGCCTTAGGACAGAAACGGCTGCATTGGCAGCATGTTTTGAAGTTAACTATATCAATAGATGAATAGATCAGTTATTCGTTTCCCATTGTCAATTTTGAAGTTAAAGCACTTAGCTTTATGCTTTGGGTTTTTGACTTTGGTTCTTTTAACGAGCTTCAAGGCACCGACCTATAAAATGGGTAAACTGAAATATAGCGGAGGTGGCGATTGGTATGGAAACAGAACGGCACTGCCTAATCTAATCGATTTTTGCAATAAGAATATCGCTACCAATTTTATGCCTGATGAGGGCATAGTAGAAGTAGGAAGTGCAGAACTGTATAACTATCCTTTTGTTTACATGACAGGCCATGGCAATGTGATATTTACAGAGCAGGAAGCCAACAACCTGAGAAAATATCTGATTGGTGGTGGGTTTTTGCATATCGATGATAATTATGGTCTGGATAAGTTTATCCGCCCGCAGATGAAAAAAGTATTTCCCGAACTGAGCTTTGTAGAATTGCCATCAGATCATAAAATATACAACCAGAAATTTAAATTCCCTTTGGGTTTACCTAAAATACATGAACACGAGGGGAAAAGACCGCAAGGTTTTGCCTTGGTATGGAAAGGTAGGATAGTTTGTTATTATACTTATGAATGTGATCTGGGCAATGGTTGGGAAGACTTTGGTACTTATCCTACCGACACACAAGAAAGTAGAAATAAAGCGCTTAAAATGGGCGCTAACTTGATCCAATATGCATTAACTCAATAATATGTATCAGCTAAACGTAAATAACAAGTACAATTTCAATATAACAACGGTAAACAAACAACTTCACGTAAATGATGAGGCGGTTGTATTAGACCGTACTGAATTAGGAGTAAACAAAACCCATGTGTTATATCAAAACAATTCTTATAACATAGAAGTTGTTGAATTGAATAAAGAAGAGAAAACAGCTACTGTAAAGGTGAATGGTAATGTTTATAGCTTAACCATCAAAGACCAATTTGACCAATTGTTACAACAATTGGGAATGGACAATCTGGCTGTGAACAAAATACAACAGATCAAGGCACCTATGCCAGGTCTGGTATTGAATGTTTTGGCAACAGAAGGTGCAGAAGTGAAAAAGGGCGATAATCTTTTGGTACTTGAAGCCATGAAAATGGAGAACATGATCAAATCGCCAACAGATGGGGTCATCAAAAAAATAGAAGTAAAACAGGGTGATAAAGTAGAAAAGAACGAAATATTAGTGAGTTTTAATTAAACAGAAAAGGCCAGCAAATGCTGGCCTTTTCTGTTATATGAATAATATTTATTTTCCGGATTTGAATGTTTTGGTAGGTTTGATCTGAGAAGAACCAAGCATGGTCATCGCACAACGGAAACCAATATCTGCACTAGAATCATCTTCTTGTAGATGTCTTCTGGCAGCAGGATTTAACCACTGGGCCTGATCGTTCCATGAACCACCTTTGTACACCCTCGACTTGTCGTTGATCAAAGTACTTATGCCATATAATGGACTTTGTTCATCACGGTACCCACGTTGATCTGCATTATAAGCATCAGTGCCTGCAGTTTTATTGGCCTGCAATTCCTCCCAAGTCTGTTTTTTACCAGAGTTGGCTTTTACCATTTGTGGTTTGCCATACTTATCTGCCTTTAAAGCCCCAGTATTAGGATCCCTGTCTTTGTTGGTAAACTGGTTACCTCTAAACGGATTTAAAGCATCAGCTTGCTCATAAGTAGCCGCACGATAAACATCTGCTACCCATTCGTTAACATTTCCGGCCATGTTGTACAAGCCAAAATCATTTGGCAGGTAACTCTTCACATCCTCAGTAAATGCTGCCTTATCATTTAAAGCACCGCCTACACCCATGTAATCGCCTCTGCTTCTTTTAAAGTTGGCCAAAATCTGTCCTCTTGTTCTTTTTTTAGCCGAAGTAATGCCAAGTCCATTCCAAGGATAGATCTTTTTCTCTTCAATATTTTGGTTTTTGGTATTTCCGATCAATGCTAAAGCTGCATATTCCCACTCAGCTTCGGTAGGTAAACGATAAGGCTGTAAAATTACCCCATCTTCAAGCCTAACATTTCTTGTCGCAATAGGCGCACCTTTCTTACCGGTTGCGGCTCCTGCTGTTGGCGTTGCTGCAGGGTTTAGATCTGCTTTGGCATTAGGGCCTTTATCTTCATTTTGACCATTTAAATAAAGTTCGGTATTAAAAGGAGTATCTTTTTTAGGGATAGGTGTAGTAGGTGCATTTTTCCCAGTAGCAGTACCATTGATCACCGCAAATGAGTTCATGTAACCTTTGTCCCTTAATAATTTCTCATTTACCATGTCTGTTCTCCACACACAATAACGTTCTGCCTGTTTTGCACTTACGCCAACAACAGGATAATCCTTATAGGCAGGGTGTCTCAAGTAGTTGTTTACAAAGGGCTCGTTAAAAGAAAGTGGGCTACGCCAAACCAAAGTATCAGGTAGCTCTTCATAATAATATTGTTCGTCTTTAGGAAAATTCCTTCTGATCCAATTTAAATATTCCAACCAGTTGGTATTCGAAACCTCGGTCTCATCCATATAGAAAGAACTGATGGTAACTTCTCTTTTATAAGAGTAGTTGCTCAGGTCTTGTCCGGGGATATCAACGGCGCTACCGCCCATGATAAACTCTCCCCCTTCAATTTCGATTAGCCCTTCTCCGATTCCGCGTTTAAATTTGCTGGCAACTTCAAAACCGCCATTCGCTCTTTCGTTGTAAGCATAACCTGTTTTACTCGATACACCTGCATTATTCTTTTTTCCACTACAAGACGAAAGGATGGTAATACTGATGAAGAAAGTAGCTAGGTATAAAAATATTTTTCTCATAAATGGTGTCTTTATCACACTTAACTGATAAAATTACATAAAAAAAGAGCGATCTGCCAAAAAAACTTTTGAAATGCTTGAAGTAAAATTATTCCTGAATGGAAATAAAGTTAACTATAAGGAAAACAATAAGGATGTGATGTCCAACTCTGTTAGATTTTAGGTCGCTTTTAGCACAGCGCTGAAAATACTTAAAGTGTATTTTTAAGGATATGGCAAGTGGTGATGGTGATTAATCAATAATCTTTTATACATTTATAGGTAAAAGTTACATTTATCAAATGTTTACGGTAAGATATTCAAAATAGGCTATTTTAAAGCTTTGAAATTAGTAAACACTATGTTAACTTGCATACTAGTTATATACCTATCATCCAACAAATGAATTCAAAGTACTTTAGCACAGCTGCCATTGGTATACTTTCTTTAGTGATATTTTGTGGAAAATTGAGAGCCCAAGTTGTGCAACCAGGTACACAAACTAATGGTAGTCAGTCTAATAACGTGTCTTCGGCGGTGCCTTTTTTGCTGATTACACCTGATGCAAGGGCGGGTAGTATGGGCGAAGCGGGTGTAGCGGTACAACCAGATGCAAATTCAATGAGCATTAATCCGGCTAAGTTGGCATTTTTAGAGAAACCCTATGGATTTTCTGCTTCTTATAGCCCATGGTTAAAAAGCTTGGTGCCAGACATTAATCTAGCTTACATCAGTGGGTTTTATAAACTGAATGACCAAAGTACGCTAGGTGGTTCAATGCGTTATTTCTCTTTGGGCCAAATTCAATTGACGGATGCTGGTCAACAAGACCTAGGCATTTATAGCCCCAACGAATTTGCAATCGATGCAACCTATGCCAAAAGATTTGGGAATGAGTTTTCTCTAGGTACAACGGCAAGATTTATCTATTCTAATTTAACTTCTGGTCAGTTTTCTGCCGGACAGCAAACAAAAGCAGGCAAGGCATTTGCTTTAGACGTTTCTGCATTTTATAAAAAACCTACCATATTGTTCGGTAAAGATGCCATTCTTTCGGCAGGTTTAAATATCTCTAACATTGGTACTAAAATGAGTTATGTAGAGGGAGGAGATGATTATTTCCTGCCAACCAACCTCAAACTGGGCGGGGCTTCTACATTGATCATAGACGATTATAACCAATTTACTTTTGCCTTAGATTTTAACAAATTGATGGTGCCTACACAGCCGATCAGAGATTCGAATGGGACGATCATCTCAGGTAAAGATCCAAACCGTTCAGCGCTGTCTGGGATGTTCGGTTCATTTAGTGATGCTCCAGGAGGGTTTAGCGAAGAAATGAAAGAAATAAGTATTGCCGCAGGAGCAGAATATTGGTATAACCAACAGTTTGCATTAAGAGCGGGCTATTTTTATGAAACCCCAGAAAAAGGAGATCGACGCTATTTTACATTGGGCGCAGGTTTAAAATACAATGTTTTCAATATCGATTTTGCCTATCTGATCGCAAATCCGCAAAAAAGCCCATTAGCTAATACACTTAGATTTAGCTTGCTTTTCAACTTCGGGAATAACAAATAAGAACTACATCTTAAAAAAGAATAACAGGTAGGCTTCATTTCATTTAACCGAGCTTGCAAGAGCTCATGATATAATTATAATCCAATGAAAATTAAGGTAGGTTTTGGTTTCGATGTCCATCAATTAAAAGACGGCCATCCTTTTGTAGTTGGCGGTGTTACGCTAGAGCATCATCAGGGTGCATTTGGACATTCGGATGCCGATGTATTGTTACACGCCATCTGCGATGCACTTTTAGGTGCGGCAAATCTAAGAGATATTGGCTTTCATTTCAAGAATACCGACCCACGCTGGAAGGGGATAAGCAGTGTAATCCTGTTGCAGGAAACTGTAAAACTATTAACTGAAAAAGGCTATCAGATTGGTAATATTGATGCAATGTTATGTTTGGAAGCCCCTAAGATCAATCCATATATTCCGCAGATGCAAGCGCATATTGCCGCAGCAGCAGGCATTGCAGTTGATGATATCTCTGTGAAGGCAACTACAAATGAGCAGATGGGTTTTATTGGGAGAGAAGAAGGTGTGGTGGCCTATGCGGTTTGCCTGATCGAGAAGATATAAGCCAAAAAAAATCGGCAATTTGACGTGAAACGCAATTTGCCGATTTTCAGAAAAAAAGAAACGAATATTACTCTTCTAAATAGCCGAATCTACCTTCGTTATAATCGGCTATAGCTTGTTGTATCTCTTCGGGTTTATTCATTAAAAATGGACCATAAGCTGCAATCGGCTCATTGATCGGTTCGCCACTTAAAACAAGTACCACACTATTGGCCAAGGCTTCTACTTCAATGTGTGTTCCTTCGTTTTTAAAATGGACCATCTGGTCTGTTTGGGCAATTTCTTCACCATTGACCTTTATCTTGCCCTCAATGATCACAAATGCGGTGTTGTAGGTTGCAGGGAGATCAAAATCAACCTTAGCCCCTTGGTTTAATCGAGCATTATACATTTCTATCGGACTAAAAGTAGATACACTACCTTTTTTATCCTTGTATTCACCTGCAATCACTTCAATCGCCCCGGTATTTTCTGGTAAAATATATTGCTGTATTTCACTTCGTTTCACACCTTGGTATTTTGGGGTACTCATTTTATCCTTTGCTGGAAGGTTTACCCAAAGTTGCACCATTTGAAAAGGACCACCTTTTTTGCTGAACTGTTCTTCGTGGTATTCTTTATGTAGGATACCACTGGCCGCAGTCATCCATTGGATATCACCAGGATAGATAATCCCACTGTTTCCAGCACTGTCGTGATGTGCAACAGCCCCATGATAGGCTATGGTAACGGTTTCAAATCCACGATGTGGGTGCACACCCACACCACGAGGTTCATTACGGGCAGAGAATTCGATCTTTGCATTGTAATCGAGCATAAAGAATGGGCTCATTTTTAATTTATATCCACTAGGGAAAAAATTGTGTACCCTAAAGCCATCGCCAACCATATGTGGTGCAGGTGGATTTAAAATTGCGGCTATTTGTTTTGTATTCGCTTTCATGATTGAAAAGACTAAGTTTGCGCTGGGTATTGAATGGTGGTGCTTAACGCTTAACACCACCCATTTGTATTTAGGCTTGTTTTACGAATTGCAACTCGCCTAAAATCCTTACTTCTTCGCTTACCATTACACCACCAGTTTCTAAAGCTGCATTCCAGGTTAAACCAAAATCAGAACGGTTGATTTTTCCATTTAAGGTAAAACCAGCTTTGGTGTTTCCCCATGGATCTGTAGCGATACCGCCAAACTCAGCAGTTAACTTTACTGGCTTGGTTTCGCCTTTAATGGTCAAGTTACCTTTAACCGTATAATCATCACCGTCTTTTTCTACCGAAGAAGATTTAAATTCGATGTGTGCAAATTTCTCTGCATCAAAGAAATCGCCACTTTTTAAATGGTTATCGCGGTCGTTGTTTCCAGTGTCTATCGAGTCGATGTCACCTTTAAAAGAAATGTCGGCATTGGTAAAATCATCACCTTCTGAAGCTAACTCTGCTGAAAAAGATTTCAGGTTGCCAGTAACGGTAGTGATCATCAAGTGTTTTACTTTAAACTGTAGTTCGCTGTGGGTTGGATCTAATGTCCATTTTGTAGTTGCCATATAATTTGCTTTATGTTTTGTTTAAATTAATAACACAAAGTTAAGGCGAGTAGTTTGGCTACACATTGATGTATGATAAGAAACAACGAACACTGAGTTGTTTGTCAATCATGTATTATATTACACTACCTAAAGTGCTTGTTAGCAAGGTCTTTGCGTACGCGACTCAAAGATTCTGGTGTAATGCCCAAATAAGAGGCAATCATCCATTGTGGTACGCGCAGGGTAAGGTTGGGATAGAGTTTGATGAAGTTCAGGTACCTTTCTTCGGCAGTTGCACTGAGCAGCATGTTTATTCTTTTTTGCATAAAACGGATAGAATTATGCAACATGAGAATGTTGAGCTCCAAAATTTCTGGAACGATATTCTTGATCGCAGGGAAAAAATCTTTTTTCACTACCACAACTTCGGTATCCTCAATGGCATCGATGTAAAAAGCAGAGGGCTCGTTAAAAACAGTGGTATCCCTGTCAGACAACATCCAATTTTCTGGTGCAAATTGGATGATGTGTTCTTTGCCTTTCTCATCGATAGAGAAATACCGCAATAGCCCACTATTGATAAAATAAGCATCAGATTTAAGGTCGCCCGCATTTAAAAGAATTTGACCCTTTTTAATGCTTTTAGTCTTTAGGCAACTTACTGCTTGTTCCGCTTGTTCGTCGGTAATGTTTAGTCTTTCCCTTAGATAAATTGCGAATTTGTCCAGCATCGAAAAATTATTTCTTAGGTGCAGGAATGTTATCGAAGTTTGCTGCGCATTTGCCACAGCCAGAAGCACAGCCAGTTGATTTTGGAGATATGGCACGATAGATCATTCGGCCTACATAAAATAATGCGCCCGCAAAAATGATAATCATTAAGATAAACTGGATATCCATACTGCAAAATTACGATTATTTAATAAATGTGGTTCAGAGAACTGTCAAAATAATTAATGATTGAATGAGAGAATTAGTGAATGGAGCAGTTCTCGAACCCTTGGTTAGTGGATTTACGAACCAAGGGTTTCCATCAAACCAACGGTACCGCCCACCCAATCAAAATCTTTATTGTAACGTACACCAATCATTTTGCCACGACTTAAACGTCCCAAATTGATGCATAGTTGTGGCTCTTCACCCTCCGGCCATAGGTACATCATTCTTATTTCTGCCTTTACCCCAGCATCAGGTGCTTCAATTACAGGTTCGTAAGTTACTTTTCGCTGCAAGATCCAATTTTCTGGATCATTGATCTGTTGGATATCTGCTTCAGTTACATCGATGATTACACCCATACCTGCAAAAGAGAACAACGGTTTTAGGACATAATTCTCTAAATCTGTTGGAATATCTTTTACCGTATTTATGAAACGGGTTTCAGGTACAAACTTGCTATTTAAAAAGGGCATGGTGTACTTACTGATCCGGTAAAACCAATTGGGATGCGTGATCCATTCAATGTCTAATGCTGCTCTCGGGTCGAAACTGTTTTTGAAGATATTTTCATCATCGGCAACCTCATCAAAGATCAAACGGTTATAGAGGCGTTTCAACCTTATTTTTTGACCGTCCTCTTCATAAAAAAGTTGATCGCCTTCTTTTATGATTTCAGATAATGCCAAGATTTTAATGCCCAAATGTTTGGCAGTCACAAAAAAATCGATGGCTGTTTTCTGGTTAGGTGCATCCACATCCATCAAAGCAACTTCATGTGGGGCATGGTTACCGATAATTACTTTTTTGAGCAACTCGAAATACGAAAGCTCATCTAAACCCTCAAAATAAGGACTAAGATTTTGATCTAGGTCAAAAGACTTTTTATAGTTAGCGGCCAAATGCGACTGAAATCCATATAAAGATGGAAAGCCCTGCATCTCGATCAACATCGGGGTCACTTCACCATGTTCGTCTTTGCACAAGCCGTAGTCAAAAGTCAAAAAATGGGGGTGCGAAGTTTCATTGGGTACATTCCATTGCGTAGGAATAGCATTTTGAGTGAGGGCCTTGAAATTGGCCTGTTTGATCAGTGCAATGATTTCCTCACCCGCCGCAATTAATTTTTCTTTTAAGGCCGATGGAATAAAAATAGGCGTTTCGGCTACACGAAAAGGAATGGCAGGAAATCCTTTCCCCAATTCGGAAAGGAACCTGTCATATTTCTCAGCAGTAAAACTGGTATTAAAAGCTTCACGATATTTTTTAATCATGGTAGATGGATTAAATTAACCTTTCTTTAGTTCAGCACGATGGTCGCTTAAACTTCTTGCAGGGCATGGATAGCTTGGTTCAAAAAGTTGGGTAGAATGATACTTTGTGTCAGTGTAATCCGACCAGGATCATCCAGGCTATTGAGCATGTCAAAGTATTTGTCTTCCCCATGGTTTTCAATAATGGCCGTTTTTTTCTCTTCTTTCAAAAGGTACATCTTCATCCCGATAGGGTCTGCTTCTGGATGAAATTGTGTGCCAATGATCTGCTCTGAAAAACGGATAGCCATTAAACAGCGTTCTAGCGGTACATGTGGACGTTCTTTTTCGATGGCCAAAATCTTAGCTCCCTTTTTCTCAAAATCTTCTTCGTTAGGTTGTACCACTTGCCAATCTCTACTGTCAACAGAATAAAAAGGATCTGGTAAACCATCAAATACAGTTTCGGCTTCTCCGTCGGTGGTTAGGTTGATGGGGAAAATGCCAAATGCATTAGATTTTCTTCTGGTCACCGTTCCCAAACCATATTTTCTGCAGGCCAGCTGAAAAGAGTGGCAGATCAGGAAAACATGTTTTTTATGTTCGTTTTTGGTATTGAAATGCTCAATCTCATCTAACAAAAAGAAGAAATCATGCTCCCATTTTTCACCTTCTCCGTCAAACGGACTTCCCGGTCCGCCACTAGAGATGTAGATGTCGTAAGTCAGGTCGGGTATTTCTCCTTTTTGTCTCAGGTCGAAAAGATCATAGACCATATCTAGTTGTGATTGCTCACGGTAGCTTTGTAGCAATTCCTGAATCCCCCTCATTCCTTGGTTGGGGAAACCATTGTTCATGTCTATAACTGCAACCTTAATTTTTTTCTCACTCATTTATCCTGCGCCTATTAATGTTTGGGTGGTAATGTAATCTACCACCGATTCAAAGCTACCCGTTTGCTCGTAAACAGCTAACTGTCTATCGGCTCCGGTACCATTTGCTAAAATTTTATGTACATAATTGATATCATTTCTACTGCCCAATTCGTCAACTACATCATCAACAAAATCAAGAAGCTCTAAGATCAGGTTTCTGCAGTTGACTTCCATCTCTTTTCCGAAATCGATCAGGTTGCCATCAATGCCATAGCGTGCCGCTCTCCATTTGTTTTCGTTGATCAATGCCCTAGAATAACTGATGAACTCCATGTTCTGTAAACGCAGTTTGTACAACTTGGCGCATAATGCCTGGAACAATGCGGTAAAAGCCATCGTTTCATCAATCAACATCGGGCAGTCGCAGATGCGGAACTCTACCGTGTCAAAAAATGGATGTACACGTATATCCCACCATATTTTCTTTGCATTGTCCATGCAATTGGTTTTGATCAACAGCTTTACATAGTTGTCATAATCTTCTATGCTATTGAAAATATCCGGAATACCAGTACGGGGAAACTTGTCAAAAATCTTTGTCCTGAAAGATTTATAACCGGTATTTCTACTTTCCCAAAAAGGAGAGTTGGTAGACAGTGCAAATACATGGGGTAAAAAATACCTTACCTGATTGGCAATATGGATGGCCAATTCTCTAGATTGAAAGCCAACATGTACATGCAGCCCAAAAATCAGGTTTGAACGGGCAGCCTCTTGTAGTTCGTTTACAATTTCACTGTAACGAGGATGTTCGGTGATCAATTGTTTCTCCCAATGGGAAAATGGATGTGTACCTGCGGCACCTATCCGCAAACCTTGTTCTCCAGCCAACTGGGAGACGGTATAACGTAACTGTGAGATTTCTTTTCTGGCCTGTTCCGTATTATGGCATATTCCAGTGCCCACTTCTACTACGGCCTGGTGCATTTCTGCTTTTACTTGGTCTTTATGAATCTTCTGTGCAGATTCAACTATTTTCTGGTCATGTGAGGTTAACTCTCTGGTAACGGGATCAATTACCATGTATTCTTCCTCAATTCCGAGCGTAAATTCATTCATCATCTTTATTCCCTATTTATGTTAGCTCATTTATTTCTTGGTTGTTGCCGCTTTTTTAACGGTCTTAGCAGGTGCTTTTGTGGCTTTAGGTTTTGCCGTAGCACTTGCTTTAGCAGCGGGAGCAGCCTTGGTTTTTGGTGCTGCACTTTTGCCGGTTAAGGGTGTGCCAGTTGCAGATGTTTTTACATATTCGCCCCAGGTTAGATTGTCCTGACCAAATTTTTGAGCCTTAGCTTTTTCTATGGCATAAGTTGCTGCGGTTTCTACCACCCATTCAAAGTTTTCTGCACCCACGCTTTCTTCACCTGCATCTGGTGCCGGATTACAGAAATCGATGGCAATAGGCACTCCATTGCGAACAGCGAATTCAACAGTGTTAAAATCGTAGCCTAAATATTTGTTCAATTTTAAGGTATACTCTTCAATCGTTTTTAGCAGTTTTTCACTTGGTTTTGGTCCATCGATTACATAACGCAAGTGATGTGGGTTGCGTGGCTCATATTGCATAATGCGTACATATTTGCCGCCAATACAATAACACCTAAAATATTCTTCGAACATGATCTCTTCTTGCAGCATCATTACCGTTTGTTTGGTCTGGCTGTGCTTATCAAAGAAATCCTCTTTGTCATGTAGTTTATAAACTTCCTTCCATCCACCACCGTCAAAAGGTTTCATGTAAGCAGGGAAACCTGTGTATTCAAATATGGCATCCCAATCCATTGGCATGGCTAGGTTGCTGAACGATTTTTCCGTTGTGTCGTCAGGGTGTTCTCTTGATGGGATCAAAGCAGTTTTTGGAACGGGAACGCCAATGTTTACCGCCAACGCATTGTTAAAGAACTTCTCGTCTGCACTCCACCAAAATGGATTGTTGATCACTGCCGTGCCGCCCATGGCTGCATTTTTTAGGTAAGCCCGATAGAAAGGCACATCTTGCGAAATGCGATCGATGATGACCGCATATTCTGGTTGCTCGGCTTGAAAAACCTTACTGATGTTTACAAATTCGGCCGTAATGCCATCTACTGCTTTCTGATTTACACGATCAACAAAAGCCTGTGGAAATGATCTTTCTTGCCCAAATAAAATTCCTATTTTTTTCATAAGTATTGATGTTTTTTATAGTTAAGTTAAGCGTTTTAGTTTTTATAACTGCGCCAGGTATTCTGGAAACATCTGTCTCCAGGTAGGCCAGTCGTGGTCGGCATTTTGCCTGATATCCAACCAATGGTTGATCCCTTTTTGATGGAGGATGCCCGATAACCTTTCATTGTCTGCTTTGCACATGTCCCTGTCTGAGGTGCCCAATACGATTTTAAGGTGCCATAGTTCAGGATTGATGTCATTGGGCAGAAAATCTACCGGATTGTTAAAATAAGCATCATCATTATAAAACCCATCCAACTGCCCAGAAATGTCAAATGCACTACTCATGCTAAACAAATGGCTCACTACCCAAGGATGCCTGAAAGCAAAATTGGCCGCATGGTAACCTCCAAAGCTACAGCCTGCTGTAATTACTTTATGGTGGCCGGTTTCATGTTTGGCCAATGGCACCAATTCTTCCAACAGGAACTTGTCATACCAGATATGGTTTTTAACCCGATCTGCAGGATGGATGCCTTTGTTGTACCAACTCAGCTTATCAATCCCGTCAGGACAATAGATTTTTATTTTACCATCATCTACAAAACCTTGAACGGCATCAATGAGTTTAAAATCTTTGTTTTCAAAATAGCTTCCCATGCTGGTAGGGAAGAGTAGGATGGGATATCCACCATGCCCGAAGACTAGTGTTTTGATATCTTTATTGAGGTTCGGACTGTACCACTCTTTTAATTCTTCTTTCACGGCCTTTCATTTAGATGCTTTAAGGTATAAAAATCTAGCTCAAACACAAAAAAATAAATTCATTTATTCCTATAAATCTGTCCTTTATGTAAAAAAAATATCTCGCTAACTTATTTTTTATCAAGATTTGTACCTTTGCGCCAGATTAGTGAGAAAGCCTTATGTACACCACATTAACATTACCTACTGTTATCAAAACTACCCGTCAGTTTAAGTCTGCTTATTTAAAAAGAGAAGTTGAGTTGGAAATCTTCAGTCCTGAAAATCTATTTGGGAATGAACGTGTAAACCTATTGTTGCTAAACGATGGGCAAGACCTGGCCCAAATGGACATGGAAAACATGTTGAACGAGCTTTATGAAAAGTGGAAGATTGAGCCAACGGTTGTAATTGGTATCAAGGCAGGTAATGATCGTGTTTTGGAGTACGGAGTGGCTGGCAAACCTGATTTCAAAAAAAGAGGCTCAAAAGCACAAGCCTATACAGACTTTGTGATCAAAGAACTGTTGCCATATGTACAAAGTGAAGTTGATGTAACGATCAACGGACGTAGGGCCTTTGCAGGTTTCTCATTAGGCGGTTTAACTGCCTTTGATATCGCCTGGAACAACGACAATTATTTTGATGCAGTTGGGGTTTTCTCTGGTTCTTTCTGGTGGAGGAAAAAAGACCTCAGTGCGGGTTATACAGATGATGACCGTATTTTACATCAGATGATCCGTGATACAAAGACGAATCCTGCAGTGAAGTTCTGGTTGATGACAGGTACAAACGATGAATTGGCCGACCGTAACCATAATTTTATCATCGATTCTATTGACGATACCATCGATGTGGTCAAAGAACTGATGAAAAAAGGCTACAAAAGACCTCACGACATCTTCTATTACGAAATGGTTGGAGGTAAGCACGAGGTAGCTACCTGGGCCAAGGCCATGCCCGCCTTTTTAACTTGGGCTTTTGCTAAATAGCATAAGTTTAGTTTTGGAACTATCTTAAGCCTAAGTACCATCTCAACGTTCCAGTAAAAGCGGCCTTGGCCTGTTCGGAATGTAGCAATAAGCCTACGTACTTTCTTTAATAGAACAGAACGCAGCCGTGGATTTTTTTGCATACTTTTTTTATCTATAGAAAAAAAGTTTGTCCGCGAAGCGACAGGGCCGTCAAATAGTAGCAAGAAATAATTGATTTCACCATCAACCTTTGAGCATGACACTAATCCTTATCCAGAACTCTCGTAATAAATAGTCTCTCAAAATGCCTTATCGTTGATTGATCATCAATTTTATTGATATGACAATCGATAGAAGTGATTTTTTGTGGCCTTTGGTATTGCTTAGTTTTACCAAATGATACAAGGATTATTTGAGACCCACATTTTTGTGGAGAATTTAGAAAGATCGATCGATTTTTATAAAAACGTTTTGGGCTTAACCGAATGTGGTTACAATGACGAACGCAGGATTGCCTTCTTCTGGGTTGGCGAACCAAAAGGTGCCATGTTAGGCCTGTGGGAAAAACCCAAAGCAGAAATAGATATCAGACATTTTGCTTTTAGGTGCGATGTGGATGATGTGCACCATAAAGCAGTAGGCTTTTTAAAGGAAAGAAACCTGAAGCCTTATAATTTTTTAAAAGATGGAAGTGAACAGCCCATGGTGTTTGCTTGGATGCCCGCACTTGCCATTTATTTTAAGGATCCAGATGGACACGACCTCGAATTTATTGCGATACTAGAAGGTGAAGGCCGACCAGATCTAGGAATTGTTTCTTATGAGGATTGGCTCAGCTTAACCACATAGAAACATAGGATCAAAGCTTAAACATTAGCAAATTGATATCAACGATGTACTTACATGATTCGTTTTGATTGGAATTTCTCCCAAACGATTGACAATCAAAATTTAACAAAAATATAATCTCATTTTTAGTAGCCGAAACCCATAAAAATTCAATAAAAAACCTTATCTTTGCGCCAAATTTATAGGCGCATTTTATGCAAAAGATTAGAAATATAGCTATTATAGCACACGTTGACCACGGTAAAACTACATTGGTTGATAAGATTTTACACTCTTGTTCTATTTTTCGTGACAACGAACAAACAGGAGATTTGATATTGGACAACAACGACTTGGAGCGTGAACGAGGAATCACGATCGTATCTAAGAACGTTTCGGTACAGTACAAAGACGTAAAAATTAACATCATTGATACCCCTGGTCACGCGGATTTTGGCGGTGAGGTTGAGCGTGTATTGAAAATGGCCGATGGTGTATTGTTATTATGTGATGCTTTTGAAGGTGCAATGCCTCAAACGCGTTTCGTAACACAAAAAGCTTTGGCTTTAGGTTTAAAACCAATTGTGGTTGTAAACAAAGTGGATAAAGAAAACTGTAGACCAGAAGAGGTTTATGAGCAGATTTTTGAGCTTTTCTTTAACTTGGAAGCTACTGAAGACCAATTGGATTTCCCTGTAATCTATGGTTCGTCTAAACAAGGTTGGATGAGTACAGATTGGCAAAAACCAACTACAGATATTTTTGCCTTGTTAGATACGGTAGTATCAACTATTCCACCTGCACCATCTAACGAAGGTACTTTACAGATGCAGATCACTTCATTAGATTATTCGTCTTTTGTAGGCCGTATCGCTGTTGGACGTGTACACCGTGGAGCAATCAAAGAAAATCAACCAGTTACCTTGATCAAACGTGATGGTAAAATGGTTAAATCTAGGGTAAAAGAATTATATACATTTGAAGGATTAGGTAAGATCAGAACTACCGAAGTTAGATCTGGAGATATTTGTGCCGTTGTAGGTATTGAAGGTTTTGATATTGGCGACACTATCGCTGATTTTGAAGCACCAGAACAATTGCCGGTAATCAAGATCGATGAGCCTACCATGAACATGTTGTTTACCATTAACAACTCTCCGTTTTTTGGTAAAGAAGGTAAATTGGTAACTTCTCAACGTATCAAAGACCGTTTGATGAAAGAGATGGAGAAAAACTTGGCCCTTAAAGTGGTTGAGACAGAATCTCCTGATTCTTGGTTGGTATATGGTCGTGGTATTCTCCATTTATCAGTATTGATCGAGACCATGCGTCGCGAAGGTTACGAAATTCAAGTAGGTCAGCCACAGGTTATTGTTAAAGAGATTGATGGTAAGAAACACGAACCTATCGAAACTTTGATCGTTGATGTGCCGGGTGATGTTGCTGGTAAGGTAATTGAGTTGGTAACTCAACGTAAAGGCGAGTTGTTGATCATGGAACCAAAAGGTGATCTACAACACTTAGAATTTGAAATCCCTGCACGTGGTATTATTGGTCTGCGTAACAACGTATTGACTGCTACTGCTGGCGAGGCAATCATGGCACACCGTTTCAAAGCTTACGAGCCTTGGAAAGGTACAATCCCTGGTCGTTTAAATGGGGTATTGGTTTCGATGGATAAAGGAATGACTACTGCTTATTCAATTGATAAATTGCAAGATAGAGGTCGTTTCTTTGTTGATCCAGGAGCTGATGTTTACGAAGGACAGATCATGGGTGAGCACATCCGTGACAATGACTTGGTAGTGAACGTGGTAAAAGGAAAAGCATTGACCAATATGCGTGCTTCTGGTACAGATGATAACACCCGTATTGCGCCAGCGATTAAATTCTCTTTAGAAGAAGCAATGGAATACATCCAAGCTGATGAGTATATCGAAATCACACCTGTGAGCATGCGTTTACGTAAGATCTATTTAACAGAGAACGAGCGTAAAGTAAAAGGCAAACAATTCCAATCGTAAGTAACGAAAGGACTAAGTATATAAATCCCGAAGACCTTAGGTTTTCGGGATTTTTTATTTAAGCGCAATTGTTTAAAAGTGTACCATTCCATCAACAGTATGATTTGATTACCTTGCAACATAAAACCTGAAAATTGAAAGATTACCTATTATCCTTTGATCTTGTCACGGTAGCAGCAATTGAACTACTGATGGCCAAAGCTAAACCTCGCACCTTAAAAAAGGGAGATTTCTTTATGGTTGAAGGTAAAGTCTGTAGTGAAGTAGCTTTTATCCAAAGCGGTATCCTACGTTCGTATTATACCTCTGCCACTGCAGAAGAGTTTACCTATTGTATTACTTTTCCCCATCAGTTTATGACGGCTTATTCGTCGTTGATTACAGGTTTGCCCACTCAAGAGAATATCCAAGCCATGAGCGCCGTAGAATTGTTGGTGTTAAAAAAGAGTGAACTGGACATTTGGGCAGAGGAAAGTATAAATGGGATAAAATTACTGAAGACAATTGCAGAACAACAATATATCCATTTGGAAAAAAGAGTGTTCATGTACCAGAAAGATACAGCTAAAGAGCGCTATCTAGCTCTTTTTGAAAGCCATCCTGAATATGTTAAACAAATTCCGATGCATTATCTGGCTTCTTTTTTAGCGATCACCCCACGACATTTGAGCCGTTTAAGAAGAGAGGCCCATTTATAGACATTTGTCTGCCCTAAAATAAAGATGCTAGACCTAATTTTGTGTTAAATAGCAAAACACATGAAAAATATCCTCATCATCAATGGTCACCCCAATAAAGAAAGCCTAAATTTTGCTTTGGCAACAGCTTATCAAAAAGGAGCATTGGAATCTGGCGCAACTGTTTCCATCATCCATATTGGTGATTTAAACTTTGACCCCAATTTGGCCTACGGCTACCAAAAACGAATGGAATTGGAACCAGATCTGGTAGACAGTTTAACCAAGATCAGACAGGCCGAGCACTTGGTTTGGGTACATCCAGTATGGTGGGGTGGTATGCCGGCTTTGATGAAAGGTTTTATCGACCGCTTGTTCCTGCCAGGAATTGCATTTAAATATAGGGAAAACAGTGTTTGGTGGGATAAATTACTTACAGGTAAAACCGCTAGGATCATCACTACCCTGGATCAGCCCTCTTGGTATTATCGGTTTATGTTTGGGCGCCCTAGCGTAAACCAGTTGCGACGAAGTGTACTTGAATTTTGTGGGGTAAAACCTGTGAAGGTTACTTATGTGGGCATCATAAAAAAATCTACCGTCGAACAAAGGGAAAAATGGCTGTATCAAGCTTATCAACTAGGCTTAAAACATGGTTAAGTTGTTGTATATCAATAATGTTGCGTTTAAAAAATGGTCTTTTGTCATGATAATCTCAGAAATGGACGATTTGAATAATAATCTAGCAATTTAATGTCGTTTTTTTGCGTTGCATAGCTAATTTTGTAGTTCAAACCAAACAACATGATCCAAAAAGGTCTTTCCTACCTTGGTGTATTTTTTTTAACGACATTATCTCTATTGCCACTAAGTGTTTTATACCTCTTGGCTGATGGGTTTTATGTATTGGTGTATTATGTTTTTGGCTATCGTAAAAAAGTAGTGCGAGAGAACTTGCTCAATTCTTTCCCAGAAAAAAAACTAGAGGAAATAATAAGTATTGAAAAGACATTTTTTAAATACTTGGCTTCATTGATCTTCGAGGTGATCAAGATGAAGAGCATTTCTGCAAAAGAGCTCAATAAGCGTGTAAAATTTATAAATGTTGACTTGGTTGAGGCCTACCTTAAAAATAAGGAGAGCGTACTTTTTTGTTCGGCACATTATGGAAATTACGAATGGGTATGTATGGGCATTGGCATGGCCTTTTCTGGAGAGCATTACCCGATCTACAAGCCCTTAAGCAACGAGGCTTTTGACAATTGGTTTTTAAAAATGAGGAGTAGATATGGCAATCATATGATCGCCATGCGCCAGACATTAAGAGCCATCCAATCGAATAAAAACCAAGCTACCATGTTTACGTTTGGCAGCGATCAGGCGCCTTCTAAAGAAGAGTCGAACTATTGGACAACCTTTTTACATCAGGAGGCATCTATCCAGCTGGGATTGGAGAAAATTGCCAGAAAAACCAACCGACCAGTTTTCTATTTAAAGATAAGCTATAAAAAACGTGGCTATTACGAAGTTGATTGTGTGCCGATCTGTTTAGAACCAGCAAAAACTACTGAATTTGAGATTACAGAGATGCATACCCATTTTCTGGAAGACATGATCAAAGAAGCGCCCGCTTATTGGTTATGGAGCCATCGCAGGTGGAAATACAAACCAGAAAAAGAAGTCCCAAAAACTTCATCAAAAGATTTTAGTGTGCCAGAATTACATAATAGTTAAAATATTTTAACTATTCGACATCTTTTTAATCTATAGTTTTCTTGTTTTCTTGATGGGTGCCAAAAGGTAAAATCTAACATTTTAGTGGCAAAAGAATATCACAAAGCCTTTAATTTTGTGGTATATCTATCTTTAATATGATAAAAAAGGGCTTCTCCTACCTGGGAATATTTTTTTTAGCTGTATTATCATTGTTGCCATTATGGATTCTATACATTTTTGGCAATGTGGCATATGTGCTGCTCTACTACGTTTTTGGCTATAGGAGAAAAGTGGTTCGCGAGAACCTATCCAATGCTTTCCCCGAAAGAGGAACCGCAGAAATCATAGCGATCGAGAAGCGGTATTACAAATATTTAGCTGACCTCATTTTCGAAATCATTAAGATGAATGCCATTTCGGAAAAGGAAATCAGGAAACGTTTTGTTTTTAAACATACCGAACAGATTGAAGCTTATCTCAAAAGCGGACAAAGTGTGCTGATCTGCGCTGCGCATTATGGAAACTGGGAATGGGGAACCTTAGGTATTGGACTTAATTTCCCCGCCAATCATTATCCCATCTATAAGCCATTGAGCAACCCGATATTCGATAGTTGGTTCAAAAAAGTAAGGAGCAAGTTTGGTAACAAGTTAATTCCGATGCGGCAAACCTTAAGGGCACTGCAAGCAAGTAAAGGAAGTCCGAGTCTTTTCAGTTTTGGAAATGACCAATCGCCATCAAAAGATGAACTGCATTACTGGACTACCTTCTTAAATCAACCTACATCCATTCAGTTGGGGATTGAGAAAATTGCAAAGATGACCAACCAGCCCATCTTTTATTTAAGGATCAATTATGTAAAGCGGGGTTATTACACGGTAGATTGTATACCACTTTGTTTAGTGCCAGCAGCTACAGCCAAGTATGAGATTACGGAGCTCCATACACGTTTCTTAGAAAAGATGATCAAAGAAGAACCCGCCTATTGGTTGTGGAGCCATCGCCGTTGGAAACACCAACCAAAAATTGACATCAAGTAAACCCTCGCTTTTGCTGTTTTTGGTACTTTAGCAGCTCAATACAGAATTATGGAATCAATACAAGGAAAGAATGCGCTGATCACGGGTGCTGGTAAAGGTTTAGGAAGAGCAATAGCTATGGCATTGGCCGCAGAAGGTGTAAATGTTGCTTTGGTAGGCAGAACAGAAAAAGATTTGGTCAATGTAGCGGAAGAGTTAAAAGCCTATCCAATAAAAACGACTATCGCAACAGCAGATGTGGCTGATATAGAAGCTGTAAATGCTGCGGTAGCTAGTGTCAAATCGGCATTAGGTCCAATTGATATATTGGTGAACAATGCAGGCATCGCCTCTTTTGGAAAATTTATGGAGTTGGAGCCACAAAGGTGGAAAGAGATCATCGATGTAAACATTATGGGTGTGTATTACACTACCAGAGCTGTATTGCCAGAAATGATCGAAAGACAAACTGGCGATATCATCAATATATCCTCTACCGCAGGTAAAAATGGTTCGGCTTTAACCAGTGCATACAGTGCATCGAAGTTTGGTTTGATCGGTTTGTCAGAGTCGTTGATGCAGGAAGTACGCAAACATAACATCAGGGTAAGCACCATGTTGCCAAGTACGGTAGCAACAGATATGGCTATTGATTTAAAACTAACGGATGGTAATCCAGATAAAGTAATGCAGGCAGAAGATTTTGCAGAACTACTGATTGCACAACTGAAATTAAATAGAAGAGTATTTATTAAAGAGAGTGGAATTTGGTCAACTAATCCTTAACTTTAGGATAATCTTAACTTAAACCACTATGAAAATTAAAAATTTATTACTCGTATTGATGACCGTTTTAACAGTCAATACGGCATTTGCGCAAACTACGCCACCATCTGCTGATGAAATTTTAAATGGGGCGATCAAAGAGGCAAAGGCACAAAAGAAAAAAGTCTTCATCATGTTCCACGCTTCTTGGTGTGGTTGGTGCCATAAAATGGATGACAGCATGAATGAACCAGACATGAAGCCGCTTTTCGACAAGAGTTTCGTGATCAAACATATCACGGTAATGGAAAATGATCCAAAGAAAAAACTAAATGAAAATCCTGGTGGAATGGACATGATCAAAAAATACAATAGCGACGGTTTTGGTATTCCACTTTGGTTTATTTTTGATACCGATGGTAAATTACTGGTCGATTCTCATATGCGACCTGAAGGAACTGGTTTTGAAACCAAAGGAAAACAGATTGTGGGTTGTCCGGCAGCTAAAGAAGAAGTTGACGAATTTGTGAGGGCTTTGAAATTGACCACCAAACTGAATAAAGATGAATTGGAAAAAATCTACACTCGTTTCAGAAAGAATGATCCAAGTTATAAAGGATAACGAGTTGATCTTAACAAAAAAGCCAGCATTACGCTGGCTTTTTTGTTAACCTATTAAATGGGGTACAAATCTACTTTTGTTATCCGTAATCAAACGGTTGGCCTCCCTTAAACCAATCCCTGCGGGTTGTTGCCCAATGATCCAACTGCCGATCAAAGGATAGTTTTCCTCAAAATTGGGCAGCTCAAAAAGCTCCTGATAAATATAACCTTCAGTTCCATACTCGCCCTTGGTCTGCTCTAACGATATACCTGCTTTATGCAGTTCGATATTTGCCCCTTCTCTAGAGAGGATAGGCTTTTTGGCATAATCCTGTAGGTCGCCTTGGTCAAAATAAGCTTTGAGCAGATAAGGATGATAAGGATACAACTGCCAAAGTATCGGAAGGATGGCTTTATTGGATAAGATCATCTTCCAAAATGGCTCGATCCATAAAGTATTGTTTCTGTCTTCGATGATGTTTTTGCCAAAGTTTTCGTTCAACAACCATTCATACGGGTAAAGTTTAAAGATGTTCTTGATTTCCTCATCCTCAAGGTCAACAAAAACCTGTTTGTTGCTGTCCCAACCCAAATCGTCAATAAAGACCAGTTGCGTATCTAGTTTGGCCTGAATGGCACAATCTCTTAGATATTCGGTAGTGGTTAGGTCTTCTAAACTTTGTTTAACACAGGTAAAATGCAGTTTGCCTGGATGCATATAGTTTTTCAATACGCCCCAATAAGCAATCAATTTCTCGTGGATAGAATTGAACTGGTCTTTGCTTTTATCAAAATCCTGCAACCAGAACCATTGCACAATCCCTGCTTCATATAAAGAGGTAGGTGTATCTGCATTGAACTCCAATAGTTTCAATTGACCATCTTTATAGGCCAGATCAAATCGTCCGTAAATTGCCGGATAATCATCGTTCCACGATTTTTCCAAATGGGGGATGATCCATTCGGGGATATGGAATTTGGCATATAGTTTTTGGTCGATCACATATTGTACAGCAGCAAGGCACATGTCCCAAAGTTCAGCTGTAGCCCTTTCTATCTGGTCGATCTCATGGATCGAAAACTTATAGTATACACTTTCGTCCCAATAGGGGATGTTGGTAGAGTGAAAACCAAAACCTAATTTTTCAACTTCCTTTTGCCAATTGTTTCTTGGCGTAGTTTTTATTCTTTCCATTAAGAAGATACTGAAACACCATGACCAAAACCACCGCGGATGATTCCATATTTACCTGTATTAGATCCAATATTAGAACGTTCGCCAATACCGCCACTGTAATAGCCGGCCCTATTGTAAACGCCATTGTTATATCGGCCATAAGGTCTAAAGGCATAGTACCAAAGTAGGGCACCTGCAATATGGTGGTGAGAACGACTATAGCTGGCGGTAGAATCAGAACGCATGTAAACCTTAGGCTCATCTTGGTCCCATCCCTTCTCTTTTTTATCACAAGAAGCCAAAGCGGCCGTAATCAGTACTAAACTGATGTATTTGCTCTTTTTCATGTTACTTAACCGTGATGTAAAATTCGTAATCCTTCGGAACTACAGCTTTTTGGGTATTGCCGTTTTCATCTTCGCCCTCGGCCAAGGTTGTTCCCAAAGAAGTTAAGGTATCTACCTTCGTTAATATTTTGTCAAGCTTGTTCTTTACCCAAACTTTATGGGTTGTGGTTAAGATATCAAAACCTTTCTCGTGTTTTACACTAACTACAGTTTCAATCGAACCCTCTTTATTCGGTTCTTTTACAATATCTTCATTCCTGTTCTCCTTGCAGCCCATAAAGGCCAATGAGATCAGAAGTAGCGGTAAAATTATTTTCATTCTATTATTTATTTGTCAGTTTATCATTGTTTTTATGTCGGTCAGCATCCCTGATGGTTTTTTTCTGTAGGTTTTTAACCAATGCCGCGTTCAGGTCAATGCCGGTTTGGTTGGCTAAGCAGATCAGCACAAACAGTACGTCGGCCATTTCATCGCCCAAGTCAACCGCTTCGTCACTTTTTTTGAAAGACTGTTCTCCATATTTACGCGACATGATACGGGCCACTTCGCCCACCTCTTCCATCAGGATCGCTGTATTGGTCAACTCGTTAAAATAACGGATCCCTGTGGTTTTGATCCAGTTGTCAACAGTGTGTTGGGCTTCTTCTATGGTCATGTTTAGGGTTGGTTTATTAGTTCAATTGTTCATTAGTTCATTGGTTCATTGTCTTCGATACTACGGTAAACTCAGCTCAGCCTGACAAAAACATTAGTTCATTAGTTCAGTTGTTCATTCGTTCATTTTTGGCTTTTAACTTTTAACCTTCAACTCAATGATTGTCTTTATCTTTCGTGTCAATAATTATCGTTACCGGTCCATCGTTCAATAAACTGATCTTCATGTCGGCCCCAAAAATGCCACATTGCACCTCCTTATTGATCAGACTACTCAATTGTTTGATCATTTCCTCATATAAAGGAATGGCCTTATCCGGACGGGCCGCCCTTGTAAAACCAGGTCTATTGCCTTTTTTTGTTGCCGCAAATAAGGTAAACTGGCTGATCAATAAAATATTGCCATCAATATCAGAAAGCGATTTGTTCATCAGGTCATTTTCATCACCAAACACGCGCATATTGGCTATTTTTTGTGCCAGCCAATCCAGATCTTCCTTCGTATCTGCGTCTTCAATGCCCAATAGCACTAAAAAACCATTGCCAATTGTCCCTGTTACTTGATCATCTACGGTACAACTTGCTTGCGTTACCCGTTGAATAACTGCTCTCATATTTAATGTGTATAGATAATTTAGATATCAACTGCCCTGTATTTGTTACGCCCTGGTATCATTACCATGAAAAATACTCAGGTAGCTTTCGTAGCGGCTTACTTCAATTTCTCCCTCTTCTACGGCTTTGATCACTGCACAGCCGGGTTCATTTACATGCCTGCAATTGTTAAAGCGACATTGGTTCAAACGATCACGCATCTCTACAAAATAATGGCTCAACTCTTCCGGTTTGATGTCAAAAATGCCCAACTCCCTAATTCCAGGGGTATCGATCAAATAACCGCCAAAAGGTAAAGTATGCATTTCAGCAAATGTGGTGGTATGTTGCCCCTTGTCGCTCCACTCAGAAACTTCTCCGGTTTTGATTTCGTACCCAGGTAATAAGGCATTGATCAAACTCGATTTTCCAACCCCAGAGTGGCCAGAGAACAAGGTCGTTTGATTCTTTAATAAGGCCTCGATCTGGTCGATATTTGTCCCTTTTAGTGCCGAAACTTCATAACATGGATAGCCGATCTTTTCATAGATTGCCTTATATTCTGCTAAGATTTCCAACCCTTGTTGGCTAAACAGGTCCAGTTTGTTAAAAATCAATGAAGTAGGGATGCTATAGGCTTCAGAAGTAACCAAAAAACGGTCTATAAAACCTAACGAAGTGCGGGGAGAAGCCAAAGTAACAATTAAAAAAGCTTGATCTAAGTTGGCCGCAATGATCTGCGCCTGTTTAGAAAGGTTGATGGATTTGCGGATGATGTAGTTTTTCCTGTCCTGCAGTTTATCAATCACACCAGTCTCCGCATTGGGCTCTAACTCAAAGCCAACCTTATCGCCAACCGCAATCGGGTTGGTCGTCTGTATGCCCTGTATCCTAAATTTTCCTTTAATCCGGCAATCGTAGGTCTTGCCATTTTCGGCATACACCTGGTACCAACTCCCTGTAGATTTTATAACTAATCCTTGCATATAATAAGGTAAAGGTAGTAATATCATTACATCGATAAAAATGATTAATGGATTGCCCTTCAATTGAAAAGCAATAGAGGTGTTTCAATTAGCGGTAGTCCTGCCATTCGTTGCCATCTTTTTGTAGTTTTTGATGGAAGATGATCTTTTTAACAAAAAGTATTTGCACTGCTGTCAGGTTTAAAATAGCAAAAGGCGTGCAAAACAACAAATGAAATCTCTGCTAAAATAAGGTTGTAATGCGTTTAAAGTCAGATTTTTGAATGGATAAAAATAAATTTCACAAAGCGCTTGACATTACGAAAAATATTCTTCTACTTTACGGTGTAGAAAATACACTAACAACGAAATGATTTTTAACAACACGATTATTACCATTATTACATCAACAACCGGCCAACACCGGATGGGGAAATGCTAGTGGTATAATCTAAAAAATAAGATACAGCAAGCGCCCCGCAAAACGGGGCGCTTTTTTTTTGACCCATTTGATCATGAACATTTTAAAATTTGGCGGTACATCCGTAGGTTCAATAGCCAGCATCCGTGCTTTATTGCACATCTTAGAAAGAGAACAACAGCAAGCAGAAAAGCCGGTAGTGGTACTATCTGCAATGAGCGGTGTAACCAATCTGTTGACGGCAATGGCCGAAAAAGCCGCATTGGCACAAGATTATAGCGAAGAACTCAAAACAATTGAACAACGTCATTTTGAAGTGGTTAGGGCTTTGTTGCCTGCTGCAGCACAAAATCCGGTGCTCACCAAGCTTAAACTTTATTTTAACGAGTTGGAAGAGCTTTTGCAAGCCATTTACAACTTGCAGGAATTAAGCTTGCAGGCCAAAGACCTGGTGTTGAGTTATGGTGAGCGCTGTGCTACCTTTATGGTCTGCCATATCGCTAAACAACAGTTTCCAGAGTCTGTTTTTGCAGACGCTGCCCAGTTCATCAAAACAGATAGCAATTTTGGCCAAGCAAAGGTAAATACACAGCTTACCGACTTTTTGGTTAAGGATTTTTACCAGGGCAATGCGGGCAAGATGCTTTTTGTAACTGGTTTTATTGCCAGTAACGATGCCAACCGTGTCACTACATTGGGTAGAGGTGGTAGCGATTATACTGCGGCGATTTTGGGGTCGGCCTTAAATGCGGCCGAAATCCAGATATGGACCGACGTAAACGGAATGATGACCGCTGATCCAAGAATGGTCAAAAAAGCATTTTCTTTGCCAGAATTAAGCTATATCGAAGCAATGGAGCTATCTTATTTTGGAGCAAAGGTGATCTATCCACCAACAATGACTCCTGCCTTTTTGAAGAGGATCCCAATCGTGATCAAAAATACCTTCGATGCTGATTTTGAGGGTACCTATATCCGTCATGGTGCAAAACCATCTGCACTGGCCATTAAGGGGATCTCTTCAATTGACGACATCAGCATCATCAATTTGGCGGGTAGTGGCATGGTGGGTAAAGCGGGTTTCAGTGGACGTTTGTTTTCACTGTTATCACGCGAGCAGATCAACGTGGTTTTGATTACTCAATCTTCATCAGAACACAGCATCACTTTTGCAGTAAAACCTGCAGATGCTGTCAAAGCGGTAAACCTGATTGCCAAAGAATTCGACTTGGAACTTCAGGCTCAAAAACTACAGGCACCAGAGGTAGAAAACGGCTTGGCGGTGCTGGCCATCGTTGGCGAGAACATGAAACGTACACCAGGTATTTCGGGTAAACTGTTTCATGCGCTTGGTAGAAACGGGGTAAACGTACATGCCATTGCACAAGGTTCGTCAGAGTATAACATCTCGGTGATCATTGCTAAAGAAGATTTGTCTAAAGCAGTAAATGCAGTCCACGATGCATTTTATACTGAACTGAACAAGACCCTCCATATTTTCTGCTTGGGAACGGGTAACATTGGCAAAACATTGTTTAAACAATTATTGGTACAAATGCCTTTCTTAGCGCAGAATAACGACCTACAGGTAAAGGTAATGGGCATTAGCAATACCCGAAAAATGTTGCTCTCGCCAAGCGGAATTGCGCTAGAGCATTGGGAGGATACCTTGGATGCACAAGGACAAACGGCAAGTCTGGAAGATTTTGTGGCCCAGATGAAAGCCATGAACCTGCCCAACTGTGTATTTGTAGACAATACGGCAAGTCCGAAACCTGTACCTTTTTATCAAGGTGTTTTTGAAGCCAGTATTTCGATCGTTACCTGTAACAAGATTGGAAACTCTGCCAGCTTTGCACAGTACGAAACCTTTAAAAATACAGCCCGTAAATTTGGTGTCGATTTTTATTACGAAACCAATGTGGGGGCAGGCCTGCCGATCATTCGTACCTTAAAAGACCTGATGATGAGCGGAGATAAGATCGCCCGTATCGAAGCGATCCTTTCTGGAACGATTTCATATATTTTCAATCATTTTAAAGGAGATGCTGCTTTTCACGAAATTGTAAAAGAGGCACAAGAAAAAGGATATACAGAACCCGATCCGCGCGATGACCTGAATGGTAAGGATTTTATGCGAAAGATGTTGATTCTAGCCCGCGATGCTGGTTATGCTTTTGAAGAATCGGATGTGAGTATCCAAAATATGCTGCCCGATGCTTGTTTGCAGGCCCCAACTGTAGAAGAGTTTTACAAGCAGTTGGAGCTCAATGCCGCTTATTTTAACCAGCTTAAAGCAGAAGCTACACAAACTAAAAAAGTGCTGAGGTATATTGGTAAGCTCGAAGACGGAAAAGCATCCATCACTTTACAGATGGTAGATGAGCAGCATCCATTTTATATGCTCTCTGGCAGTGACAACATTATTTCCTTCACTACCGACAGGTACAAAGAAAGACCATTGGTGGTTAAAGGCCCAGGTGCTGGAGCCGAAGTTACTGCGGCAGGTGTTTTTGCAGATATTATTAATGTAGGAGCCTTAAATGCATAACAATGAGTTTAGTAGGTGAAGCAAAAAATGAAGTACTGATGCTGGTACATCAAGCACTGCTCGATTTCAGCAAGATCAGTAAGGAAAGTTGGGATGAAAAACCAAATCCAATTAAATGGTCCAGAAAAGAGCTTTTGGGACACTTGATAGATAGTGCTTCGAACAACCTGAGGAGATTGATTGTGGGGCAATACGAACAGGGAACCAAGATTGTTTACCATCAAGACGAATGGGTGGCCTATCAGAACTATCAGGAGATGGATATTGAAGATGTGAAAACACTTTGGAAACTAATGAACGAGCAAATTGCTCGCGTAATCGGTCGCATACCACAAAGTAAATTGGACAATACCTGCGATACAGGTAAAGGAAAGGTAGAAGTCCATACCCTTGTCTATTTTATCGAAGATTATATTGTCCACTTGAAGTACCATTTAAAACAAATAAACGATCCAAATTTTAACGTCCACAAATAAAAAATGAAAGAGATTAAAGTTTTTGCCCCTGCCACCGTTGCCAATGTAGTTTGTGGATTTGATGTGTTGGGTTTCGCCGTTAATGAACCAGGAGATGAAGTAATGATGCGCTTGGTTGATGAACCAGGAGTCCGCTTGTTGAAAATTACTGGCGATGACGGCCGACTTCCCTTGGATTCTACAAAAAATACTGTAAGTGCTAGTGTACAACATTATTTAAAACACCTGAACAGACCAGATATCGGGGTGGAGATCGAACTCCATAAAAAGATGCCCATTGGCAGTGGATTGGGTTCGAGTTCTGCCAGTACGGTAGCAGGCTTGTACGCCATTAACCAATTGATGGGTAATTTATTAACAACCAAAGAATTGGTACCATTTGCCATGAAGGGAGAAGAATTAGCCTGTGGTTATGGTCATGCCGATAACGTTGCACCAGCTTTGATGGGTGGTTTTGTATTGGTTCGAAGTTATGAGCCTTTAGATCTGATTGCTTTGCCTACACCCTCAAACCTATTTGCAGCCATCGTTTACCCAGAGGTAGATGTGCCAACCAAAGATGCACGACAGATGATCAAAGCCAAGGTCTTGTTAAAAGATGCCGTGGTGCAATGGGGTAATGTAGCGGGTTTAGTAAGTGGTCTTTTCTTAAATGATATGGATCTGATTGGACGAAGCATGAAAGATGTATTGATTGAGCCTACCCGTTCCATTTTAATCCCAGGATTCGAGATGTTAAGGGAACTGGCCATGCAGAATGGAGCTGTAGGTTTCGGTATTTCTGGTTCTGGCCCATCTGTATTTGCCTTGGCCAAAGATGAAGAAACTGCTAGGAAGATCACAGACCTGCAACAAAAACATTTAGCCGAATTAAATATCCACAGTAATGCTTATGTGTCGTCGGTAAATGCCGAAGGCCCTAAAATTATATAGACAGGTAAAATGTGTTAGTTAAACATTTTCCATTTTACGTTTTCCATTTTCCATCGATCAAATGAAGTTATATTCAACCAACAACCCGTCCTTGCGTGTTTCCTTTCAAGAAGCAGTTTTTAACAGTATGCCCCAAGATAAAGGCCTATATATGCCAACAGTAATCCCTCAATTAGCACAAGGATTTATTGATAAAATTGAGCATTATACTTTGCCAGAAATCGCTTATCAAATTGCTTCAATACTGTTAAAGGATGAAATCCCTGAAGCCGATCTTAAAGCCCTCATTGCAGATGCCGTCAACTTTGAAGCACCAGTAGTAAAGCTCAATGAAGAAACATTTGTATTGGAACTATTCCATGGACCTTCTTTGGCCTTTAAAGATTTTGGTGCCAGGTTTATGAGTAGGGTGATGGCTTATTTCCTTAAAGATGGAGAACAATTGTTAGATGTGCTGGTCGCTACTTCTGGAGATACAGGTGGGGCAGTAGCCTTAGGCTTTTTAGGAGTGCCCAATACGCGGGTAACCATCTTGTTCCCCAAAGGAAAAGTAAGCGAAGTACAACGTTTACAATTGACTACCAATGGAAAAAATATAAGAGCAATTGCCATTGATGGTACATTTGACGATTGTCAGGCATTGGTTAAACAAGCCTTTGCCGATGAGGAATTGAATGCAAAATTCAGGTTAACCTCAGCCAATTCCATCAATATTGCAAGATTGATACCGCAGACTTTCTATTATTTTAATGCCTATGCCCAATTGAAAAGGCAAGGTTTAGGTAAGGTAGTTTTTGCTGTGCCTAGTGGTAATTTTGGAAACATAGGTGCTGGTTTATTGGCTTATAAGATGGGTCTTCCAGTACATCGGTTTATTGCTGCTACCAATGCCAACGATACCGTGCCACGCTTTTTGGAGACTGGGGTTTATGAAACCAAACCATCAGTACAGACTTATGCCAATGCCATGGATGTGGGTGCGCCAAGCAATTGGGTAAGGATTATGGACCTATTTGGTCAGGATAGAGAAGCAATTAATGAGCTGGTAAAAGCTTATCGTTTTACCGACGAAGAAACCCTGGTGGCCATCAAAGAAATATTTGAACGGTTTGCCTATGTTGCTTGCCCGCATACAGCCATTGCTTGGTTGGCTACACAGGCCTATGCCAATGAAAACCCTACTGATAACAGTACAAAGGTTTTCCTGTCGACAGCGCATGCCTGTAAATTTCCCGAGGTTTTTCCGGTTGAGATACAAGAAAAAATTGAACTACCCGTACAGGTAAAATCGCTAAAGGACAATCCAGAAAGGTATGATGAGCTGGGGACTGATTTTGAAGGCTTTAAAAATTATTTAAAGGCCAGCGTTTAACGCGGATTACAAATCCGAAATGAATACGGTCGAGATTACAAATCTCGACCAGCGTATGTTAGTCGGGATTTGTAATCCCGACTATGATCTATGAGGATTTGCAATCCTCATTCAATCAACTTCAAAATTTTCGAACAGTGAAAATATATTTCGCTAAGAATAAATAACTTGCTTTGTAGTAGTTTTTTAAGTTCCAATTCTTACCCTATTAGGTGAAGTGCTAAATTTAGTTATGGCATTTAAATATCAGGTTACTGATCAAGATGGGATTTATTTTATAACAACTACGGTTATAGCATGGATTGATGTATTTACCAGAAAAGAGCTTGCTGAAGTGGTAATAGATAGCCTTGCCTATTGTCAGAAAGAGAAAGGTCTGAATATTTATGCGTGGTGTTTAATGCCAAGTCATTTACATATGATTGTTAGTGCAACTGAAGAGAAAAACCTATCAGATATTATACGGGATTTCAAGAAGTTTACAGCAAAAAGGATCATTGCTACGCTTAAAGAAATTAATGAGAGTAGGACCTGGATGTTAAACAAATTCCAATTTGCGGCAATGATACATCCTAAAAACAAAGATCATAAATTTTGGCAAGATGGCTTTCATCCCATTATTCTTTACAGTAACCATTTTATGGAGCAAAAACTAGATTATATTCATCAAAATCCTGTTGAAGCAAATATGGTATCTGAACCAGCATGTTATGTGTATAGCTCGGCTGTAGACTATTGTGGTGGAAAAGGGTTGTTGGAGATAGTGTTTTTGGAGTAGTTTTCTCGAATTGTAAAGCATTGTCATGCTGAGCCTGTCGAAGCATTTTATGCATTGGTCTTCGACAAGCTCAGACTGACATTTTATAATTTTAATACGGTTAGTCGGGATTTACAATACTCATTTAACCAAATCCTTTACAATTTTCTCCATCTCCTCAGTTGCGATAACAATATCATCAGCAGTGGTTCTCCAATTTACAAATGCAGCTCTAATGCCCTTTTTGCCATTGTAGAAGGTAGGAGTCATGAATACTTTTCCTGTTGAATTGAGCCTATCTAGAAAATCACTGACTAAGTTTTCATCAATTAGTGTAAAACAAACGGTGTTTAAACGCACTGGTGCAAGTAGTTCGAAATTAGGATTGGTGGTAATGAAATCGGCGAATAACAAGGCTGTCTCCACATTTTTTTCTATCAACTCTTGATAGCCCATTTTGCCGTAACTTGTTAAGGTAAACCAAGCGGGTAAGGCTTTTAATCGCCTTGAGTTTTCTGGAAGAAAATTGAGGTAACTAAAATTGGCCAAAGGATTACCTAAATACGCAGCATTCGCATTTTGAAAAGTTTCCATCTGTAAAAGTTGATGTTGCTCTTTCACAAAGAATACAGCACTTTCATAAGGCACATTTAACCATTTATGACAGTCTACTGTAATGCTATCGGCATTTTCCCAACCCTTAACCAAATGTTTGTATGTTGGAGAACACGCTGCAAAGCCTCCAAAGGCCGCGTCGATATGCCACCAGAAATTATATTTTGCCTTTAATTGATCAATGGCTTCAAAATCATCGAAATCTACTGTGTTTACAGTGCCAGCACTAGAAATCAAGATAAAAGGTTCCCCATTTAAGTCGGCAATTTTAAGTTTAAGGTCTTCTAGGTCTATAGCTTCTCTATTTCCAGTTAATACATTGACCGGAATGATATTGGCACTACCCATGCCCAACATGCCCAATGATTTTACAGCCGATGAATGTGGAGTAGCAGTTAAAACTTTGATCGAACCGCTAATGCCATCTTTGGCAAAATCCTTTCCCGATTGTTTGCCGATCCATTGTCTGGCTACAGCCAAGCAAGTGAAATTTGATAAAGTTGCCCCAGTAACAAAACCACCAAAAAAATCTTTGGGAAGGTTAAAGAGCGACAATAACAATTGGATGGTTTCCAGTTCGATCAAGGCAGAAACATCGCCATTACCTTTGGCCGATTGTGTGTTCTGATCGTAGATGGCAGCAAGCCAGTCGCCTGCGATCGCCGCAGGAGTGGTTCCACCGGTTACAAAGCCCCAATATCTTGGGCCAGAAGAGGCAACAATAACAGGTTCAAACCGCTCGTTAAACTGTTTCAAGGTAGCCATTGCGCCCAGACCATTTTCATCCAGATCAGAAAGAAGAGCTACTTCTTTTTTGCTGGAAGTTGGCCTTTCATTAAGGTGAGTTAAATAAGCAATTCCCTGTTCTTTGATCAGTTGAAGGATTTCATCCCATACTTGTTGGTCTTTGTTTAAATAACTCATGTTTACAGCTTAAAATATCGCTTTTGCTATTCTCTTGGTGGGTTCGGGATTACTCATGGTATAAAAATGCAATACAGGCGCGCCAATCTTCATCAACTCTTTGCATTGCGCAATCATAAATTCTATGCCTACTTCTTTTACTTCCGTCTCATTTTTACAATTGTGGATGGCTTCACTAAGGTCTTCCGGTAAATCGATGTGGAATATTTTTGGCAGGCTGATCAACTGTTTAGAAGAGGTGATCGGTTTTAAACCCGGAATGATCGGAACATGGATACCGTTCTCCCGACATTTTTTAACAAACTCAACATATTTGTTGTTGTCAAAAAACATTTGGGTAACGATAAATTCTGCACCCATATCTACTTTTTTCTTCAGGTATTTGAAATCGGTTTTTAAGTTTGGTGCTTCAAAATGTTTCTCAGGATAGCCAGCAACGCCAATACAGAAATCTGTTTTATAAGCATCGTGGTCTTCATGTAAATAACGACCATTGTTCATGTTGGTTACCTGCTCCAATAGATCGGTAGCATAAGCATGGCCACCAGGTGTCGGGATAAAATTGGTATCCGCATGTCGGGCATCACCACGTAATACCAATACATTGTCGATCCCTAAAAACTGGAGGTCGATCAAGGCATTTTCAGTCTCCTCTTTTGTAAAGCCACCACAGATCAGATGGGGCACTGCATCAACTTTATATTTATTGATGATGGCCGCACAAATGGCTACCGTTCCAGGTCGTTTACGGTACGATATTTTTTCCAAAAGACCCGTCTCATGCTGTTTGTAGATATAATCTTCACGATGGTAAGTTACGTCAATAAACGGCGGATTAAATTCCATCAATGGATCTATGGCATTATAGATGGCCTGAATGCTTTTCCCCTTAACAGGAGGCAGCAATTCAAATGAGAATAAGGTTTTACCCTTTGCGTTTTTGATATGTTCGGTAATTTTCATTTTTGTTGGTTCGTTGTTAGTTTTTTGTTGGTTTGTGGCCCATTAGTTGATAGAGTTATAATATCTGATAAAACCATTGATTAATTTTCCTAAATTCTCAATATCCTCAAGGCTTTCCTTTAATTGTTCATCAGTAATAAAAGATAAATCTTTAGAAATATAGATTTGCGTTTCTATTTCAAAAAGAGAGCCTCTAGCAATTGAAAGAAATTGTATGGTTTCTTTCTTATGTTGTCTGCCACAACCCTCTGCAATATTGGATGGAATAGATATGGCACATCTTCTTATTTGGGCTGTAATTCCAAATTGTTCTTCTTTAGGAAAAGTTCTGGTTAATTGATAGATGGTGGTTGCAAATGTTCTTGCCTTTTTCCAAACCTCTAACTCTGTATATCTCTGATAGCCCATATAAAAACTACTAACTAACCAACTACTAACTAACCAACTAATAACTCAAATTCGGACTAAGCCATCTTTCTATTTCTTCTAAAGGCATGTTTTTTCTGATCGCATAATCTTCAACCTGGTCTTTGGTGATCTTTCCTAATCCAAAATAACGAGATTGCGGATGGGCAAAATAAAATCCACTAACGGCAGCTGCGGGATACATGGCATAACTTTCGGTTAAGCGGAGGCCAATCTTGTTTTCGGCATCTAAAAGATTAAACAAAGTTTCTTTTTCCGTGTGATCTGGACAGGCAGGATAGCCTGGCGCAGGACGTATACCCGCATATTCTTCTTTGATCAACTCCTGATTGCTCAGGTTCTCATCTGCTGCATAACCCCAATATTCTTTACGTACCAATTCGTGCATGCGCTCTGCAAAAGCCTCAGCTAAGCGATCGGCCAGTGCTTTCGCCATAATGCTGTTGTAGTCGTCGTGGTTTTTCTCAAATTCTGCTACCAGCTCATCACAACCTAAACCTGTGGTTACTGCAAAGCCACCAAAATAATCTTTGAGTCCAGTTTCTTTTGGTGCCACAAAATCAGATAGGGCATAATAAGGTTCGCCAGCCATTTTTTCTGCCTGTTGACGAAGGGTATGAATAGTTACCACTTCACAGTTTTCAGTTTTCAGTTGCGAATTGTCTAACTGCGAATTGTTAACCGTTAACTGGATATCATCACCCACCGCATTTGCTGGCCAAAAACCGATCACACCTTTAGCTGTCAATAGTTTTTCTGCTACGATACGTTTCAACAACACCTGTGCATCATCATAAAGTTTCTGTGCTTCATCACCCACCACTTTATCGCTGAATATTTTTGGATAACTGCCACGTAATTCCCAAGTATGGAAAAATGGGGTCCAATCTATATAAGGAACAAGCTCTTCTAGCGGATAATCTTCAAAAACCTTGGTCCCCGTAAATTTGGGTTCGGTGATCACTTTATCCAGTTCGATCTGGAATTTATCAGCCCTTGCTTCTTCAATTGTTTTATAACGTTTATCAGAACGCTTATTGAGATGGGCTTCACGTGCTTTATCATATTCTGCCCTGATACCAGCAACATATTCGTCTTTGGTTTCTGGATTCATTAAGGTACTGCAAACCGTTACACTTCTCGACGCATCTAAAACATGGATCGCCGGACCAGAATAATTGGGTGCAACTTTAACTGCGGCATGGATACGAGAAGTAGTAGCGCCACCAATGATCAACGGAATGGTAAAACCTTCGCGTTCCATTTCTTTGGCAAAATGTACCATTTCATCTAACGATGGGGTAATCAGGCCACTTAATCCAATAATATCTGCATTGATCTCTTTGGCTTTTTTAATGATATCCTGTGCAGGAACCATTACACCCATATCTACGATTTCGAAATTATTACAGGCCAAAACAACACCTACAATATTTTTTCCAATATCATGTACATCACCTTTTACGGTGGCCATCAACACTTTTCCGGCCGAAGAATTCTGGTCTTGGTCAGGGTTGTCCAATTTCTCTTGTTCAATGAAAGGCAACAGATAAGCCACGGCTTTTTTCATTACCCTGGCCGACTTTACCACTTGGGGTAAGAACATCTTTCCGGCACCAAATAGATCCCCAACAATGTTCATCCCATCCATTAGCGGACCTTCGATCACTTGGATTGGTCTTGCATATTTCTGACGGGCTTCTTCCACATCATCATCCAAATATTCGACAATACCTTTTACCAAAGCGTGCGACAAGCGTTCTTCTACAGTTCCTTTGCGCCATTCTTCATCCCTAACTACTTCTTTGCCTTTGCTTTTGATGGTATCGGCATATTCTACCAATCGCTCTGTAGCATCCTCTCTTCTGTTTAAAAGGACATCCTCTACACGTTCTAATAATTCTGGTGGAATTTCTTGGTAAACTTCCAACATTCCTGCATTTACAATCCCCATGTCCAGACCGGCTTGGATCGCATGGTACAAAAATGCAGAGTGCATGGCCTCACGAACGGTATTGTTCCCTCTAAAAGAGAAGGAAATGTTAGAGACACCACCACTTACTTTGGCGTAAGGTAGGTTTTGCTTGATCCAACGTGTAGCATTGATAAAATCTACCGCATAATTGTTGTGTTCTTCTAAACCTGTGGCTACGGTTAAGATGTTTGGATCGAAAATGATATCCTGAGGAGGGAAACCTACCTCATCTACTAAGATGTCATAACTTCTTTTGCAGATCTCGATCCTGCGCTGGTAATTATCTGCCTGTCCCTGTTCGTCAAAAGCCATTACCACAATGGCAGCACCATATTGCATGATCTTGCGGGCGCTGTCCTTAAACTTTTCTTCGCCTTCTTTTAAGGAAATCGAGTTAACGATACCTTTGCCCTGTAAACATTTTAGTCCATTTTCAATGACCGACCATTTAGACGAATCGACCATGATGGGCAGTTTGGCTATATCAGGTTCTGAAGCAATCAGGTTTAAGAATTTGGTCATAGCGGCTTCCGAATCCAACATCCCCTCATCCATGTTCACATCGATTACCTGCGCACCACCTTCTACCTGTTGTAAGGCCACGACCAATGCCGCTTCGTAATCGCCACCCAAGATCAGTTTAGAGAACTTTGGTGAGCCAGTGATATTGGTTCTTTCACCAACATTTACAAAAATACTTTCAGGAGTAATGGTTACTGGCTCTAATCCGCTCAAACGCATGTATGGCTCAATGATTGGAATTTTTCGAGGTTCGGCCTTTTTCGCTTTCTCGGCAATACAGCCAATATGTTCAGGTGTAGTGCCACAACATCCCCCAACAATGTTTACAAATCCCGAACTGATGAAATCATCTACCAGATGTGCTGTTTCGTGTGGCATCTCGTCATAAGCACCAAACTCATTTGGTAAGCCCGCATTGGGATAAGCCGAAACATAACATCCTGCTTTTGCGGCCAGTTCTTCAATATGTGGACGCATCTCTTTGGCACCCAAAGCACAGTTGAAACCAATGCTCAATGGGTTGGCATGCATCACCGAATTTAAAAAGGCTTCGGCGGTTTGGCCAGATAAAGTTCTTCCAGAAGCATCTGTAATGGTACCAGAAATCATGATCTCTAGCTTTCGTCCAATTACTTCTTCATATTTTTTAATGGCTACGATAGCCACTTTTGCATTTAAGGTATCAAAGATGGTTTCGATCAACAATACGTCAGAACCACCATCTACCAAACCGCGAACCTGCTCGTAATAAGCAGCCTCCAATTCGTCAAAATAAACAGCCCTATAACCGGGGTCATTTACATTGGGTGACATAGAAAGTGTACGGTTGGTTGGGCCAATGGCACCCGCTACAAAACATTTGCGGTCGGGATTGGCAGCCATAAACTCGGTAACGGCTTCTTTGGCCACTCTGGCACCTTCAAAACTCAGTTCGTAAGAAAGGTCTTCCATTTGGTAATCGGCCATAGAAATCCTTTGCGTGCTAAAGGTATTGGTCTCGATGATATCTGCCCCAGCCTTTAGGTATTCCAGATGGATGGCTTTGATGATGTCTGGACGCGTGATGTTCAATAGGTCGTTATTGCCCTTTACATCACATGGATGGTTGGCAAAACGCTCACCCCTGAAATCTTCTTCAGACAGGATATAGCGCTGGATCATGGTACCCATTGCACCATCTATAATTAAAATACGTTTTTTTAGTTCTTCTCTAATGCTCATTCTTTGTTGATAGGAGATGGGAGCTTTAAGATGCGGGAAAGAGAAACTCAAGTCATCTCAGGTCTCCAATCAAATTGCTCAAATCTATGGTGCTTAAAAAAAAATGGAATAGGTTTTTCCCTTAAACTTATCTTTTCCCGATGTGCTGGGATAGAATGTAGCACCTTGTTAGCACAGGTTGCTAAGACATCGTTGGGTCTAATCCCTCCGCCTTTCTTTATAAGCACTACAAAAATGCAACAATGCAACATCAATTCCAAAAATATAGCAGGGATAACCAAATAAAATTACAAAGGCCATGCAAATCTGCACGGCCTTCGGTATAATATTTTGAGAAATTGTTGTTTTTACTTTCTGCTTCCGAAGATACGTAACAAGTAAAGGAAGATATTGATAAAGTCTAAATACAATGATAAAGCAGCCATGATTGCTAATTTTTTAGTGTCTGCTACTGCCATTTGTTCACCACTTTCTTCAATGCCTAAACCAATTCTTTTGATTTTTTGCACATCATAAGCTGTAAGCGCTGTAAAGATAGCAACACCAAAAAAGCTCATGATATAATCAAATTGTGAACTTCCAATGAACATATTCACCACACTTGCGATCACCAAGCCAACTACACCTACCATTAATATGGGACCGAATTTACTTAAATCAACCTCTGTGGTATAACCCAAAAAGGCCATGATGCCAAAAATCCCTGCTGCAGCAACAAAACAACCAACTACAGAACCTAACTTGTAAAAAATTAGGATAGAACTTAAGCTAACACCAAGAAGTAATGAGAATAAAATGAAAACACTAAGTAAAGCAGTATATGATAACCTGTTAAAGCCAGCACCCATTAATAACACCAACCCTAATGGTGCAAATGTTGCAACATAATTTAAAATAGTTGATTTGCCTGTTAAGGGTTCTCTTAAATAAGAGATAGCATTTGGAATGGCATTCATGAATATGGCTGCACCAGTTGATACTGCCAATGCAATAAACATCCACAAGAAAACATTGGCAAAGAATTTTTTAGAAACAGTACTTTCCTGTACAAATACAGTATTGTGCTGGTATTGATAATTTTGTTGTTCCATTATAAAATAATATTGGTTATGGTTAAAAATACGGTTTTAGTTTAATCTTTTTGTCAGTAGTTCTTCAACTTTTTTGTAAAACTGACGGGGTTTCAACTTTCTCCAGTGCAGGTCGTCCAGCTCGCCCCCAAAATTGATGTAATAATCGATGCTATGGTCGCGAAACTCGCGGATCACATGTTCGTTGAAATTAATGCCAGCAATCCAGCCATCCTCCACATCCTGGAACCACTCTTCATAATAACTATCATCAGAAGCATGGAAGTTCAATACATTTTCGCCGATCAGGATAAACTTATTGATCCCCTCATCGATCATCAGTTCAATGATCTCCCTTTTTAGGGTCATGATGTCGTTGTTGATCGTATCGTTCCACTCACCCATCAGTTCGATGATGGCATATTGCTTATCATAATCTACAAACAATACCTTGATGTAAAGTGTATTGGACCCAAAGGCATCCCACTGGGGGTGGATCAGAAAATTATAGAGTTGTTTATCGTAATAAAATTCAGAATATTCGGTGTTAAAGAATGGCGAACGGTCATCCTCTGCAGCAATATAATCATCTCTCCATAAATAAAAAGGCTCAATTTCGTGCATGTATGAGTTGTTTGGTTGTTAGGAGTTCGATTTTTAGTTATCGGTTGTCTACCAGCTAAAAAACAAACAAACCAACACCTATTCTTTGCTTGCGTCTACAGCTTTACGTACACTTCCATATTTATTAAGTAGGTCTGCAGCTTGGTCGTGGTCAATGTTCAGTTCGTCCATTACCATTTGCGTGCCGCGATCTACCAATTTATGGTTAGTTAACTGCATATCTACCATTTTATTGCCCTTTACGCGGCCTAAACGAATCATTACAGTGGTACTCAGCATGTTTAAAACCAGCTTTTGTGCAGTTCCAGATTTCATACGGGTAGAACCAGTTAAAAACTCAGGCCCAACTACAACCTCTACCGGATAATCAGATTCGGCAACAATTGGTCCACCTTCATTACAAACGATGCAACCCGTTAAAATCCCATGTTTACGGGCAGTATTTAAACCCCCAATTACATACGGAGTAGTACCAGAAGCAGCTAAACCGATCAATGAATCCTTCTCGTTGATCTGATATTCCTGAAGATCGATCCAGGCTTGGGCATCGTCATCTTCAGCAAATTCAACTGCTCTACGGATGGCGGTATCGCCACCGGCAATGATGCCTACAACCCTGTCAAAAGGAACGCCAAAAGTGGGCGGGCATTCAGAAGCATCAACCACACCTAAACGGCCACTGGTACCAGCGCCAATATAAAATAACCGACCACCATTAAGCATTCTTTCGGCAACGGCAGCGGCTAGTTTTTCTATTTGAGGTAAAGCCTTTTCAACGGCTTGAGGTACGATCTTGTCTTCGGTATTGATGCCTGTCAAAATCTCTAAAACAGACATTTTATCAATGTCGTGGTATTTAGATTCTTGCTCTGTTATTCTTTTCATGGATGTTATTTGTGCTAAAGTTCGTTAATTTCTCCATTAACAGGAAATATTAAGGATAAATACATGCAATTTTATAGAGAAGATTACGCCATTGCAAATATTTGTAATAAAATATTCAAAAAAACTAAAATCTAGGCCGCTTTGTTCTTTAATTAACTCGCTAATTTTCATAACTTTGTAGAGCCGCTACACCATGAAAAAAAGTACTCGTTTCAATATCCTTATCGCGATCACCTATTCTGTAACCTTAATAGGCGGTATGTACTTGGGCTATAAGTTTTTAAAAGACCAAGGCTTTAAGGTAGAACGACCCGTACATTACGCAGACAACAACACCAAAAAAGTAGAAGACATCATCCATATCATCAACAAGAACTACGTTGATGAAGTAAATGCCGACAGTTTGCAGCATCTACCGATCGATAGTCTACTGCATCAGTTAGATCCACATAGTATTTATTTGCCGCCTACCAAGGCATTTGAACTGGCCGAAACCTTAGAAGGCAACTTTGAGGGCATTGGGGTAGAATATTACATTCTTAACGACACTTTATTGGTGACCAATGTGGTGAAAGATGGGCCTGCATTTTTAGCGGGGATGAAACAGGGCGACAAGATATTAAAGATCGACAGCACCATGGTGAGTGGAAGAACATTGCCACGCTCCGAAATGGTAGGTAAGATCAGAGGTAAAAAAGGTACACCTGTGCAACTTTTGTTGTTGCATCAAGGCATGTCTACTCCATCAACTTTAACGATAAAAAGAGGTAGGGTAGATGTAAGCAGTATCGATGCCGCTTATATGTTAAATACAGATGCGGGCTATGTCCGTATCAGTAAGTTTGGAGCTAATACCGACCGTGATTTTGTGGATGCCGTACGCTCACTTAAAGCCAAAGGGATGAAAAAGTTGGTGCTCGACCTGCGCGATAATGGCGGAGGGTATGTAACTGCGGCAACAGGCCTGGCCAATCAGTTTTTGGCAGAGAACAAATTGATTGTATATACCGAAGGCAAACACGAGCCACGTACAGATTATTTTACTACAGGTGGAGGCGAGTTTGAGCAAGGTAAGCTAGCGGTGTTGATCAACGAAAACTCAGCTTCGGCCAGCGAGATTTTTGCTGGAGCCATACAAGATCTGGATCGTGGTGTGATCGTAGGTAGACGTTCTTTTGGCAAGGGTCTGGTACAAGAACAGTTTGCCTTTGATGATGGTTCTGCCCTGAACCTTACCATTGCAAGGTATTACACCCCATTGGGAAGAAGTATCCAAAAATCGTACAAAAAAGGATATGCAGCCTATCAAAAAGAATTGGAAGATAGATTTAACGATGGAGAACTAACTGCTAAAACTGCAAGAGTGAGAGACAGTTTACAAAAAGTTAATTCCTATACTACGCACAGTGGCAAAAAGGTTTTTGGAGGTGGTGGCATCCAGCCAGATGTGTATGTGAAACTAGATACCATTGGTTACAATAAATTCTATGCTACTCTGGCCAATAAAAAAATACTGATCGATTTCGTGTTCGATGTATTGGCGGATCGTTATACCCCAGCATACCTGAACCAGAACCTGAGTACATTTGCCATCAGCGATGCAGATTTTAAAGACTTGTTGAAATATATCCAGGCAAAGAACGTTGTAATAGACAATAAACAGTTGATGATCTCGAAACCATTGATCTATAACGACCTGAAAGTGATGCTCTGTAAATACCATTTGGGCGATATTGGATATTACAAAGCCAATAATTTGACCGATAATATGGTAAAACAGGCGCTCAACAGCTTACAATAAGCTATTGGAAATCTCTTTTTCAAGAGTACAATACCAAGAACAGCAAAAAATGCTGTTATTTAATTTTCCCAACTCCTCTTAAATCATACTAAATCGAAATATTGTATTGATATTATTTAATAATTCAATATTATATTCTTAATTAATGAGTATAATTGGAATTTAGTTTTATCAAGGTTAGCTTTGTAACACATCAATAAACGTGTTATGCCATTCAGTACCCTAGCCCCAGCAGATCAAGAAACCTTAGCCGAGTTATTGGCCCAAGTTCAGCTCAATACCACCAATTTTATGGGTTATCCCGTATCAAAAGATTTTGATTTTACAGAGTTGATGCCCTTTTTGCACTACCCGATGAACAATTTGGGGGATCCTTTTGTAGCCTGTACCTATGCGGTAGGTTCAAGAGAAATGGAGAAAGAAGTGATTGCATTTTTTGCTTCGCTATTTAGGGCTGAAGCCGACGATTGGTGGGGTTATGTAACCAATGGCGGTTCAGAAGGTAACCTTTATGGATTATACTTGGCCAGAGAGCTACACCCAAAGGGGATGGTTTACTATTCAGAAGCCACGCACTACAGTGTGCAGAAGAACATCCATCTGCTGAACATGCCCAATATTGTGATCAGTACCCAAGAGAACGGAGAGATCAATTACGAAGATCTGGAAGATACCATCCGGATGAACAGGCACATGCCGGTGATCATCATGGCCAATATCGGTACCACCATGACCGAAGCCCGCGATGATATTGGTAAAATTAAGGCCATCCTAAAAAAACTGGCCATTAAAAACCATTACATCCATGCAGACGGTGCTTTATCTGGTAGTTACAGTGCCTTTATAGATCCCCGCCCCGCTTTCGATTTTGCTGATGGTGCAGATAGCATTGCCATTAGTGGACATAAATTTTTTGGTTCGCCTATGCCTTGCGGGGTGGTGGTAGCCAAAAAATCGAACAGGGATCGCATAGCCAGGTCTGTAGCCTATATCGGTAGTGTAGATACCACCATTACAGGTTCTAGAAATGGACATAGCCCTTTGTTTTTATGGTACACCCTTAAAAAATACGGGATAGAAGGATTGAGGAAAAGAGCTTTACATAGCCTCGCCATAGCCGCTTATGCCGAAGAAAAGCTAAAAGAGATTGGTGTGGCTGCCTGGAGAAATCCCAATACCATTACGGTCAACTTTCCTTCGCCGAGTTTAACCATTAGGCAGAAATGGCAATTGGCTTCTGAAAACGGAGGCTCGCACATCATCTGTATGCCCAATGTACAAAAAGAGCAAATCGATCAACTGATTGTAGAAATGGCGGCAGAGTTGGTAATTGTATAAAGGTTAGACCTTGATCTCGAAAAGGTTGAGGCTTATGCCTTCGTAATGTTTGGGTAGGCCACTGTTGGCTGCAATTTTAATGCTGCCTACGTGGTCAAAACCACAACCTGTATAATAGGCCAATAGTTTTTCGTTATCGGCCCAGGTATCCATACGGATGTACGCGATGGCATTGCGCTTGGCATAACCCTTTGCCCAATCAATGATCTTGTTTACAAAGCCATAGCCCCTAAAATCGGGATGTGTTGCAATGCGATGGATATAGATAGAAGGCTGTTCGTCTTTTTCTCCCCAGATCTGCGGGTCGTTAAAAGTCACTGCAAAAATTGCCGCCACTTTATCGTCAACTAAAATCTTGTACTGTCTATTTTCTTCAACTTCTTGTGTAACCAAGGCCAAGCTAAAGCCTTGCCAGTGTTTGTTGAATACCTTTTTCTGATGCGCAACAGCCATATCGTAAAACTCAAATATGGTATTGATATCTGTAGCGCTACTGTTTACAACTTGCATAAGATGCTGGTTAAAGTCTGAAAGTTAATTAGTCCGTAAAGTCCGGAAGTTTTTAAGTTGGAAAGTCGGTAAAGTTTTTAGTCTGGAAGTCGGAAAGTAGCTTAGTCTGTAAAGTCCGGAAGTGTTAAGTAAAAATAACTTTCCGTCTTTCGGACTTCCTGACTCTATACTCTAGACTTCCGACTCCGGACTTCCAACTCTAGCCTACTTCTGTCTAAAATAAATCTGTATCGGTACGCCAGAAAAATCGAAATTCTCACGTAGCTTGTTCTCTATAAAACGCTTGTACGGTTCTTTAATGTACTGTGGCAGGTTACAGAAGAAAGCAAACATTGGCGAAGATGCGTTGATCTGCGTAATGTATTTGATCTTGATGTATTTGCCTTTTAAAGCAGGTGGCGGATAGTTCTCAATGATCGGTAGCATTACATCGTTCAGTTTAGATGTAGGTACTTTTTTGCTACGGTTTTTGTGAACTTCTAAAGCCGTTTCTATCGTTTTAAAAATACGCTGTTTATTCAACACCGAGATAAATACGATCGGCACATCGGTAAACGGCTGTAGTTTGGTACGAATCTGGTCTTCAAATTCTTTAATGGTCTTGTTGTTCTTCTCAATCAAGTCCCATTTGTTCACCAAGATCACAATCCCCTTTTTATTTTTTTCTGCCAAGTGGAAAATATTAACATCCTGTGCTTCTAATCCATCTTCGGCATCGATCATCAACATCACTACATCAGCCTCTTCTAAAGCTTTAATGGTACGCATTACCGAATAAAACTCAATGTTCTCTTTTACCTTGGTCTTTTTACGCAGACCTGCAGTATCAATAAACATAAATTCGTGGCCAAACTGGTTATAATGGATATGGATCGAATCGCGGGTAGTACCAGCAATTGGTGTTACAATGTTACGCTCTTTACCAATCAATGCATTGATCAAAGAAGACTTGCCCACATTCGGGCGACCAACGATGGTGATCTTAGGTAAAGCATTTTCCTCTTCAGGGATATCCTCAAAATGGGTAATCACTTCGTCCAGCAATTCACCAGTTCCAGAACCCGTCATTGAAGAAATGGTATAGATCTCGCCTAGACCAAAACCATAAAATACAGTAGCTTCAGTTTCTAAGGCAGTATTGTCAACCTTGTTTACTACAATAAAGACAGGTTTTTTGCTGCGGCGTAAAAGTTGTGCAATCTCATCGTCCAAGTCTGTAATGCCAGTGGTTACATCCACCATAAACAAAAGCACGGTAGCTTCTTCAATCGCGATCACCACCTGCTCGCGGATGGCCGCTTCAAAAACATCTTCAGAATTGGCCACATAACCGCCTGTATCAATTACAGTAAACTGTTTGTCGGTCCATTCGGCAGCGCCATAATGCCTGTCGCGGGTTACACCGCTAAAATCATCAACAATCGCTTTGCGACTTTCTGTTAAGCGGTTAAAGAGGGTAGATTTGCCTACATTTGGTCTTCCTACAATTGCGATAATGTTACTCATAATTTTTTTGTTGAAACGTTTTAAAATTGAAACGTTATAATGTTGCCTAAATATCTCGTAATTGAGCGCGCAAACATTTACTAAACATTTTGACTATCAACTACTAACCTTTTTTGAAAGGGAGTGCAAAGGTAAGCTAAATTATTGGAAGAATAAACTCTTATTCCTTTTGAATTGTTTAACAGCAGGTTGATGACCTTATTTAGCTACGCAATTTACCAATGAACCAATGCCCATTGAACCTCTTAGTTTTCATACCCAAAATTTTTCAGGTAGTTCTTTTTGCTTCTCCAATCAGGGATAACCTTAACAAAGGTTTCTAGAAATACTTTGCTGTCTAAAAACTTTTCGATGTCTTTACGGGCTTCCATGCCTACTTTTTTAAGCATAGCGCCACCCGTACCGATCAATATGTTTTTTTGCGAATCTCTTTCTACAATAACCTCTGCGGTAATGCGCACCATTGGTCCGCCTTTGCTTTGTTCCTCTTTAAAAGAAGTAACCACGACCTCGGTACTGTAAGGGATTTCTTTTTTATAGTTGTTAAAGATTTTCTCACGGATGATCTCAGACACGAAGAAACGTTGGCTACGGTCGGTCAGTTCCTCTTTGTCGTAATAGGCCGGATGCTCTGGGATATTGTCCAAGATCAAAGGTAAGATGCCATCCAGGTTATATTGGTGCAGTGCAGAGATGGCAAAGATGTGCATTGGGTTTAATTTCTCTTTCCAATAGGCAAACTTCTCATCAACCTGCTCTTGCGTAGCATTGTCTATTTTGTTCAGTAGTACCACTAATGGGATGGTGGTATTGGTGATTTTTTCCAATACATCATTTTCGTCGTGTTTCTCGTTAATGTCGGTTACAAAAAGGATCAGATCCGCATCACTTAGTGCACCATTTACGGCGGTCATCATCGAATCTTGCAGTCCGTACAGCGGTTTGATGATCCCCGGCGTGTCAGAAAATACGATTTGGAAGTCATCTTCGTTCACAATTCCTAAAATCCGGTGACGGGTTGTTTGGGCCTTCGGTGTAATAATAGAAAGCTTTTCGCCCACTAGGGCATTCATGAGGGTAGATTTGCCAACGTTTGGCTTACCGATGATACTTACAAAACCTGCTTTGTGCGACATAAAAAATATTTTTTAAAATAAATTTGCACCACAAAGAAACGAATTATATCTTTGCATTCCAATTCGGGAGAAGAGTTAAGGATTTAACGAAAGCTTTGAATTGTATAGCGTGCGGGGTGGAGCAGTTGGTAGCTCGTCGGGCTCATAACCCGAAGGTCATCAGTTCGAGTCTGGTCCCCGCTACCAAAGAAGTTGAAACGACACTTCTTATTTTTAATGGCCCGTTCGTCTAGGGGTGAGGACGCCAGATTTTCATTCTGGAAACAGGGGTTCGATTCCCCTACGGGCTACAGAAGGAGACTTGATATTTTCAAGTCTCCTTTTTTTTTGAGTTAACTCGCTGTTTCCCTGTGTTATAAACTCGATAGTTTGGTTGATTTTTGGTGTTCGATTTGTCTTATAAAAAAATGGCACTTTTTCTGGAAATATCGAACACACGATTTTGGCTTTTATTTGGGGATGTGCAGCTTGATAGTATTTTGATATGTCTGAGATGAGGTATAATGCATAGTCCATATATCTTTTAAAATCTGAAGTCACTGTTCCTAGAGTTGTTATTTTCCTTTGATTAGTATTGATGTCATCTTCAAAACGCTCCTTCATGCTCCTATATCCTTCATATTCTAATTTCCCATCTGCATATTGGTCCTCAATATAATTAACCCTTATTTTTGATTTTTCAATAAGCTCATGGTATCCATCTACTTTCCTTTTAATTTGTATATCATCATCTTTTAATATTTCCTTCATAATTTTAAAGTATAAGTTTAAAACCTCTTTAGGCAATTCAATCGACGCTAGAAGTTCTATTATTTGATGTTCAGCGGAAACACTACTAACTCTTGTACAGCCTTTTTGACAATGATAATAAGTATAGGGCTTCTTGATTTTATTTAGAGATGTACTGCTTGTGAGATTATCCTTGCACTCATCGCAATATAAAAGCCCTCTTAATGGAGTCGAATCGCTAATCTTTGAATATTTTTTCGATTTCCTACCCCTGCATATTAATATTTCTTGAACCTTTTGGAAGAGGTCTTCTGAAATTAAGGGTTGATGTATGCCTTTAACTGTAATTTCTTGCTCATTTTTGTATCGCTTAATAAAGACTAATCCACAATATAATTTGTTTCTAAGTATTTTGTGGAAATTGTTTCTTTCACAGCCCTTAAAGCCTTCGCGAAGTAACTTCTTACGAATAACTTCAGGTGCTTCCAAGCCTTTTGACACTTCTTTAAAAGCACTGATAACAAAATTCGCATTTTCGTCGGGTGTTATAATCCCATCAATTGTTTTATAGCCGAATGGCGCTCTATTAACATACTTTCCTTCTTTCATAGCCTGTCTCATTCCACTTGTAACTGTGAGGCTTTTTTGCATGTTTTCTACTTGTGGAATTGCATAACCGATTGCTTCTAACAAAATAGAGTTTGGGTCTTCTGGATTCACTCCCCCCTCCAAATACTTTAAAAGTATATCGTTTTTTTCTAGCCAAGCCTTTTGAGTTAAGGACTCTTGAAGATTCCTCGAGAACCTGTCGGGTTTGAGGCAAAATAAGATATCACATTGTAATTTTTTAGTTTTAATGTCTTTAACAAATTTTTGCCATTCGGGTCTATTGGTAAAAGATTTTGCTGAAAAATCTTCTGTTATTACTAAAACTACTTCATAACCCCTCTTTGCACATTCTGCTTGAAGCCTTGCCTCTTGGTCTCGGATGCTAAAACCTTTTTCTTTTTGTTCAGTGGTCGACACTCTTAGATATAATACTGCTCTCTTCTTCATTTAAAGTCTTTTGAAAATTTTCTTTATCTATTTCTGCAAGCTTGTAAAGTAATTCCCTGATTGCTGCGGTTTCTTCATCTGAGAATTTTCTATTTCCATTGTTTAATGTTTTTTTGCATTCTGCCAACGATAACATATCTTATCAGTTGAGTATTTCTCCGAGGTTTTCGGTCAAAATATTTGTTTGCAATTGTTTGGAGGTTTTCCATAACTATAATTTTTTCTTTTTAAATATTGTTTTTGCAACTACCTTCCCATTTACAATTTGGGAAGTTATTTTTCCATATTCAACCCCTTTAGTTGCGACTCCATTTAGAGTTTTTGGGTCGTATTTTTTTTCGGATTCAATTGTAACTAAATTTCCTTGTTCATCTCTATTCACAGTTACTTTGCTGTTCTGTTCATCTATAATTTCATTATGTATTTCTAGATATTTCCCACTAATAACCTTAAAATCTTCTTTATCAATCTTATTCAACTTTAATTGAGTTTCAGTTATGTTCCTAAACATAACTGAAACATCAATCGTTAAAAAATCTTCAAAAACATCTGTCACTTCAAGTTGAATTTTGAACTCTCTCTTCAGGGCAAGCTGACAGACGCCATTATCCAATACTAAGAGATAAAATGGGGAATAGTGTTCAGTAATACTCTTAGCTTGATATAACACTAATAAAGGATATAAAGAATTATATTCGACACTTAAATGATTTAGATAACTCCTAACCTTTAAAATCGCCTGAGATTTCATGCCAAAAGCTCTAAGGCTAATTACAATACCTAACCAAACTTGGTCTAGAATTGAATAATTTCTCCAGTTACCTTCCTTATCTCTATCCTCAGGTATAATTCCCTCTTGTTCCCAATAATTCAATGTGCGATAGGAAAAACCATCTTTGAATTTGCCTTTTGATTTCTTGTTTAAGGTTTTTATAAATGATTGTCCTTCAATTGTGTCTAAAAGTTGTTGAAAATCATTACCTAATTCATCTAGCTGGATGTGAGGAAATATTGTTTGTGTCTCTGTTAAAAATTTTAGAAATTTTTCTTTCATATAATAAACCTTACAGTGTTGTAAGGTATTTCAAATATACAAAAGTTTACAATGTTGTAAGGTTTTATTTTTTAGTAATAAAATTTAGTTATAAGTTATTTTTAATTTATAACTAGTTGTTTTTCATGTTTTTTGGTAATTTTTATTGACCTCTAATTAAAATATGCTAGAGTTTTGAACAAGTATATTTCCTAATGTTTTTGATGAACAAACTCCTATAAGTTGGACTTTTTCACCTTTCCTGAAATTCTTAACGTTGCTTTTTTCCTCGAAATAACACTGGATGACACCATAATCTCCAGTTCTTAGAGTGATGTATGGCTTATCTAAAAAATCTAAACCAATATCTTTAATAGTTCCTGATATTAAAAGATTTTTACCTTGATATTTATCATCCGCAGCGACTTCATTTTCATCATAAGCTTGGTATAGAGATGAGGCACTTATAGCAATATCATAATGAATATAGTATTTACTGGTTGGGTAATTTGTTTTTAAGTAATCATTGAACGAATACTTATCAGTCAAATATTTATAAGTGTAGTTATTATTTGCACTATTAATCCAGCTTATTAAATCTAGCTGGATTGATTTATAGTACGCATCAAGTACGCTTTCATTTTTGTTGTCAATAATTGCCAAGCATTGAGCAATAGAGAAACTTTCATTCAGCTTAAAATGTTCTTTGCCACCTGAGTTATAAGTTATATCTCCTTTAGTTCCATAGATTTTAAACTCTTTCCAATATCTTTCATAAACATCCAAAATCTCGGAGGGTAATCCGCCAAAAAGCCCTAGTCGAATTGTATGAATTACGAACTCATGTCCATCAGGTATTTTTTTACATCCCTTATCAGCAGTTTCAGTAATTTCAAATATCCCTTCATTATTTGAATTAACTAATCCCTCACCAATAGTTTGGAGAAGAACCAAATACTTTTGGTCAATAACTTTATTGGTTGTTAAATTATGATAAATAGAATTCTTATTTAGTTTGTCTTGTGCATCTTGGCGGATGTCTCTAAATTTTGGGCTCAGATTTTGAATTGATGTTGTAGAGTTCTTCCTGTATTCGGAGAAGGCAACTTCTTCAGTTTTAAGTGTCTTTTCATCAATCTGCTTAGAGCTATTAGTGCAACCCACTGCTATTGAATAAATAAAGATTAGGAAGAAAAATCTTGAATTTTTTTTGGGGGTAAGAGTTTTTGGATGGTTTTTCATTTTTAAAAAAATAGGGTGTAAACTTTACAACACCCCCATCTCAGGTTACTGGTATAACCGACTCGGAAAATGAAGAAAGATACACCCATAAGGGAGCATCTAACAGTCATTTTTCCGAGTTTAATATTACCAGTATTTGAGATGGAAAACGTGCTGCAAATGCAATGTCTATATGTCTTTGATAAATTCTATATCATATTATTAAAGTTACTTTAATTGTAAAAACCAAATCTAACACTTTTAAGCGAATCGCTCGTAAAGTCTTTTAACTTGGATTGGATGAAACTGTGAGCCTCGTCGAGTATTATATTTTAATCTATTCAATTCTTCCGCAATTTGACCGAAACTTTGCCCTTGTTTTTTTAGGGAGATAATGAATGCACCTGCTTTGGAGTTGTCTTCATTTTCGTTCGCATTTAATTGCCTTTTTTCTAGACCTTTTTTTATTGCAGTTGCGGTTAAGTTTTCAGGCTTGCCAAGCTTAACTCCTTTATTCTTTAATTCTTGTAATGCTTGCTTCGTTCTAATACTAATCATTTCTGCTTCTTGTTCTGCAAGAGCTGCAAAAATATGAATAGAGAACTTATTTGCTGTTGGCATATCACAGGCAATAAACTCAATTCCGCTTTCCATTAGAGTAGTTATAAAACTCACGTTCCTAGAAAGTCTGTCAAGTTTTGCAATAACCAATGTGGCTTTAGATTTTTTTGCCTCAATTATAGCCTGTTTAAGCCCTTCTCGATTGTTCCCCTTCTTAGTTCCGCTCTCTATATCTGTAAATTCGGCCAGCGGCTTATAATCCTTTAAATAGGTATCAACTATAGTCCTTTGGGCATCTAGTCCGAGCCCTGAGTTCCCTTGCTTTTGGGTTGAGACTCTATAATACACCACATATCTTTTTTCTTCCATAACATTTTACAAAAGGACGTTTAAAAGATGTCATTAGAAATCTTACTCGCTCTTTAACTTAAAAATACAAAATATTAAGCCAATTGGAAAATAAAAAACTCAATAATTGTTTGATATGCAATGTGATATATAGATTACTTATTATACATATTTTTTGCCAACTCAGTTAACTCATAAGAGTAAGGATTAACATTTTTATCTCTTTTTATTAATCCTTTCTTTAAATCAAGCATTTTATTTTTTTGACCAATGGAGCGTGAGGAAATGTCGATTTCTTCCGAAATCTCTCTGGCAGTTAATGGTTGACCTTGACTATATAATTCCATTATAATACTAATTTCACTTGCAGGTAATAAGTCTTTACTATCTATTTGTTTTAACTCACTTTGGATGTCATCGGATAATGTTTCTGTTACAACGTTGCTACCGCATTTATTACATTTGTAGCCTGTGAATTCCAAAAACGGCACTTGGTCTTGTGTAAAGGCTTGATTGCATTCTGGATTTGAACAATGAATTGTCTTTGCCGAAGCTAGAAACTCCTTGATTAGTGGTGTGAAGCTGAAGGGTCTTTGAATGAAATATTTTCTGAATTTGGAGCCTTTAGGTTTGCCCCAGAATAGGTTATTTTTAACAGCTAACCCATAATTGATGCAATAAATAGATACTAGTTTACCATCTTTATCACTCATCTCGGTATATTTGCTAATAAAATAGTTTAGTTCAAGAGTTGTTATAAACTTTTCTAATTCTGGAATTATATGATAATGGCTTGCATAAGGAATTGACAGAATATATGACTCTCCAGAGTGTTCACCACTAGAAATTTTTCTTTTTATTTCTGTTAATTTTTCAACAATCTTATTTAAAAGGCCTCTTAACTGAAGAATATCAATTTTTTCATTCATTGACATTAAGGAAAATGTCGTTTTCTGAAAGAATGGTTCTATTTTATCATCATAGTATTTTTGAGCAGCAGCCTCAATATCTAATTTGGTGATTTTTTTATCATAAATTATCCTGCTTTGATAACAATATGAAAGTATATAGCCAATAATTCTAGGTACATTCATTGAAGTTTGAAATATTAGCTCATAATATTCTTCAATAGGGTTTCTTGAAATATCAAAAAAATAGCTAGAAGCTTTACCTGTGAAATAATTAACTCGCTTCTCAATTATTCTTTTAGTAAAATCTATAGCACCTTCTTCCATTTTGTTCCTGTCAAATTCAGAGTAAAGATTATAGAAATCTAGATTAATAACATCTACTTTTCCGGGGTCAATTTTTCCATAATGTATTCGGTTTGGGTAAGCAGCAATTTTAAATTTAATGAACTCCTCGGACCAGTTGTTTAATGGCGCTAGTAAGACCTCTACAAATGTTTCTATTGCCTTGTCTTCAATTTCAGAAAAGTCATCTAGTAAAACGACAATATGCTTTATCCTCAAATCCTTTAAAATATCTTTTACTTCTTCAATAAAACTCTTGATTTGAAAAACCTGCATAAAGATGGAAGAAAAATTAATTTCCGTTTCCGCCTTATTTTTCACCTCATTTTTATTAGTTTCACTATCGTTGAGAGATATAGAACCGTTAATGCCTTCAGGTGATATTCCTGCTTTAAGTTCAGTCGGACCAGTATGAGATGTTTCTTCATTGGTCCTTTCAGAGCTTATTTTTTTATTGTTTGAAATATTTTTAATGATAGGTATTTCAATTTCTTTAAGCATTTCATTGTCTTCAATCTTTGCTCTTATATCTAGTATTTTTGTTTTAACCTTTTGGGCCTTTGTTTCGCCAAAAGCTTCAAAAATTTTCTGACTAACAGTATCATACCTTAGATTGACTTCTTCTAAAACCCTTGTTAGAATGCTCTGTAAGAAACTTCTTTCAATTAAATATTTTTGTAAAGCTTTTTGTCCTAGATACTCACTTAGATAATCCGAATTCAAATACTCAGTTTGTGCAGACTCGTATACGGTTTTAACATCCAAATAACAAGGAAGGTAAAAATCATTCTTTCTTAATTCTTGTTCTATGCGCAAAAAGATAGTTGATTTCCCAGTTCCTTTTCGTCCGACTAGATACGTTGTGTTATCTTTCAGGCTTTTTTTTAGAATATGGTCATTAGGTAATAAATCTGTATATAGTTTTTCAAGTAAATTTTTACCCTTTTCATCTACTAAGTCGGCCCTTCGATACTTTTTGAGAGATTCTACTGCACTAAAAAAATTTTCCTTATCCTCATTACTAAATAATGCCATGTCTTCGTAGTTTAAATATAAAAAGTTGTTTGTCAGAGTTTTATTTAAGAAAAATTGGCTAAAAATTCAACTGTAACTGTGATTTGTTAATTTCATCGTTAGCTGCATTTTCTGACATATATTTCCAGATGCTGTAGTCCATAGTTGATCTTGAAATTTGTAAAAAATCGGCAGCATATTCTACAACTTTCTTAGTGAAAGCATAGTTTTTTGTTCTGATTTCAGCTTTTTCAACGAATGAATAAATGTGTCTATCCACAGCAACTGTGTCGAAATTTAATAATTTAAGAGTGTAATCTACAGTTTTTGGACCCACGCCATTTAATTTTAGGAATTCCTCACGATTCTTGTTATCCATTAAAAAAATTTTAAAATCTACGCAAGTGTTTATATTATTTTCAAGTGCGAATGTTACCAGTCTTTTTAAGCGGTTAATTTTAATATGATTTTTCCATCGTATGATGTTCTCCAATCCATGATTTTCTATCAACTCATGAAATCTCAGAGATGTATCAGCTTCAGGATAATTGAGTAATACTCTTTGAACTCTAGGCTTTACGACTGAATTATAATTCAGCCCTGCTTGTAAAGTAATGTCTACAAATAAAGCTCCAATATGATAGTAGCAAAATTCTTGATGAACATAAATTGTTTTAAATGAGTCAAGATTATCAATGAAATCGGCCAATTTCCTTGCTTCAAATACTATTTCCATAAATGTTATTCTAACTCTATTTTTTTAATTGCTTCCAATCTATCTACACAATTTGGGCACGCCCCACACGGAATAATCGGTGATGCCTGACATGAGAATGTTAAACCAATCGGTGCGCCAAGGTCAATTCCAATTTTAGCAACTTCATACTTAGATAAATACCTAAATGGCATATTGATTTTTACCGAACCATAATCCGTTAACATATTTTCCATTTTATCAAAAAACTCGTTTGAACAATCAATTTCTTTTGCATGATTACTATTAATAAATGCAGAATATACGTTGGCTAACCCCATAGTTTGTGCAAATGTAGCACCAATTGTTAATAATAATACATTTCTGTAAGGAATATACAAATCATCGGCAACTATTTGTTCTTCCCATAGGTTCGCAGCCTTAATAAAACGTGACTTTGATTTTGAATATATTGCCTTAATATCAATGTATTCAATTTTACTTAAATGCGTACTGGGTAACACCTTTTTTAATGTCTCAAATTCAGTTTCCGCACAATGTTGTCCATAGTTTAAAAATAAGGGTACAAAATCTATTCCTTTATTTAATAGCCAAAAAGCCATGGTCGTCGAATCTAGGCCTCCAGAGGCCAATAAGATGCCATCTTTACTTTTCATGTGTTTTCATTTTTGAACTTTCTATAAATACTTCAGAGATAATAGTATCCAAATCATCGGAAACTAAAGTAGGAAGTTCTGTTAACATACAGTTTGAAGCTTGATTAAAAGGGTCATAGACAATGGTTGGCATCCCTCTTTCTGACGCCATTCCGATTTCTATGAGGGTGCCCGGGTCATTATATAATAAAATTGCTATTAGAATTGAGCATTCGTTTAAAAGTATAATATCTTTATTAAATAATTCTTGCTTACGTACTTTTGGGGCATTTATTTCCATCAGGCCATTTTCCTTTATGGGTCGTCTTGGCCTAAAATTATGATACTTTAGGCTATTTTCCACCGAATCAATGATGTCAGTATTAACATTTTCAAAGTCTGGAGCAGCCAAGTAAATACTTATTTTTGACCTATCTTCCCAAGGAAGTGATACTCCCGCAAGGTCAACTAGTTCCTTAATATTTGATTTAATAATTCTTGATATTCCTTTTTTAAAATCGTCAGGATATGTTGTTGAAGCATACTCCGCAGCAGTCCATGAAGATAAAATTAATGCTTCATTGTCATTATATTCCTGTTGTTGAGAAACAAAGCATGCGTCAAATACATCGCCAACCCCAATCGAATGTATTACTGGACTTGTTTGAGCTGATGCAGAAAATATTTGGTTGGTTTCAAAATTAAAACCTCTACTTCCCCCACGGTTTTCTTTAAGAATTATTTTTGCTGAGAACTTTCTAAATAACTCAACAAATTCTAAGAAATTTCCTTTATAAAATTTTTGAAATATAGTTGAAGAGGTTGAAATGAATAATGTGTTTAATTTTCGTTCTACAAATTTAAAATAATCGAGGTCGTAAACATTATTTGCGACATCTATATGCGCTCTTCCACTTATCTTATTTATTATTTCATTTTGGTCATAATTGCCAGAAATTAAAATTACATCTTCATATTTAGCTTCAGAAATTTGGTCGATACCATCTTTGATATAATTGACTTTAATAGCATCTCTTAATAAAAACTCATACCCTTGGTTTCCTATTTCCTTCGCATCTTGTACTAAAAAAACATATGGAGCACCACTTATATCGCCCAATTTAATGACTTCTTTACATCCATGTGCACTTAAATAATCCTGAACTTGAGTATCTAAAAAACTCGGAGAAAAATATCCTATTGAATAAGGAATGTTTAATGCCCAAAGCCCTCTTGCCGCATGCACAATCCCCCCCAACCTAAGCTTAATTTCATCATGCTTTGTTTTTAAAGTAACATCCAATACAATATCACCGATTAGTAGAATTTTTGATTTGGACATTATATAGGTACTATGTCAACGAATACACTTGGAGTCGGCGTGTTCTTTGAACTCGATATAGCGCCTTTATATGAATAGCCGTCGTTTAAGCAAAGTCTCAAGTAGTTGTATTTGGTTGGTAAGTATCCTATTTCCTCTCCCGTTGTTGTTTCTACTGTTAACCTTGTGTCTTTAAATGTAACTTTGACGCCAGTTCCGCTAGTTGGGACGGTCTTATAAGTAGTAAAGTAGAAACATCTACTGACTTCTTCTAGACTAGCGGAAAAGCCAACACTACATTTATCTATGCCACTAGTCCCCCCATTGTTAGCTGCTGGAGTTGATGGTTTACTATTAGAGTAATCAGTTAGATTACCTGAGCCTGAACTTCCCATAGTTTTTCGAGTTTGTTAATATTATTTGGTTAGAATTTATAGATATCACAATATAAGTAGATTTAATTATAAATCAACAGGTTACGCTAATAAAGTTAAATGAGCAAAATTAAGTAGAGCGGTTTCTCTTTGGTTAACAACTAACCTAAATTTTTAAGGAAAGCTTTATATGATACAATATAGTTTTTCACATCTTTTTGAAGCCCTTCTAGAAACAGATGTGTCATTTTTTTTGGAAAAGTAAGAGGGCTAATCATGCCTAAGTACATCAATTGCTTCTTTTCTTTAAGGGATTTAATTTTTTTGGTTTTTTTGTGGGGACACTTCCCTACAACCCCATCCATCATTTTCAGCTAAAAAATACCATTTTCTACATAACTTACCAGTAGTTGGGCAAGCAAAATATAAAATGCTTTCCTTTCCTAAATTACTTATTCTCTCAACTAATGATACCCGAAATATTTCATATTTTAAGTTTTCTTTAAGTATTTGGAAAGTATAATAGGGTTCATTACATTGATAGTTGGAAAAAATTTTACCACACCGTATCCATCCTTTCTATGTATGTAAAGGTCAACATAGCAATTTTTCCCTTCTTTAATATAACCAGTTCTAACTAGCTCTGATAAATTATTGCATGCTATATTGCTTAACAACAATGCAATTTTATCTCTCTTATTCATATTTTTTGGCTGAGACTTTATTTAAGAGCTCTCTAGGGTCAATCTCAACAATTTCTAAACCTTCATTTGCATAATTACAGAATGAAAATTTTAAATCGTAGTCATGTTCTTTGCAAAGTTCTTGAATATGTACTGCATCCTCAAGAAGTGTTCCTGGTCCAAAAATTACTCCAATTAGATCCGTCTTAGCAAAAGGGATTTTTTCTTCATCACCTAATATTCGCCACTCTCCTTCATACTTCCAAACCTTCCGTTTTTTAAATAGAGCTTTAAACCTATCTATTTTATCTTTTACTAGTATTGTCCTATTAGTATAAACTACTGGAATAATTTTTCTCTTAAACTCACTTTTTTTATCGAACGAAAATTTTAGGCAAACACCTTTTGCCGAATCAGCATAATGTGCCCACATTAATTCTGAAATTGGATTTGTTGTAAAACAGCAAACTCTAATGCTTGAACGATAAGAGTTTTGCCATTCTCTTAGTAATTTTTCGTCAAATGCAGACAAAAGTATTTCCTTTGCAATTTCAAGCTGCTCGGGAGTAATATTCTGATTTATTAGCTGGTCAGCCTTAATTTCATCAAGGTATACTTTTTGAATAAATTCTTTTGTTAAATCAAAACTCGAATCATAATGGTCATTTAGAAGTGATGCTCTACTTGCCCAAAATGACCTTTTCTCAATTAGTTCAGTCAGATATGGGTTTATAGAGTGATATTTATATAGCACTTTGGGCTTTGGTTTAACAACTCTCCAAATCGTTTTTAAGTAAAGTAGGTTTTTCCATGCTATCATGCTCGAGTATTAACGTCAATAAATAAATTTAAAATAAGCTAAAAATGATGCCTTACATTGTCAATCCTCACTCGTTAGATGCGGTTGTGTTTTCGAGTTCGTAGTCCTTGTCATTTTTCTCGTTTAGATGTTTCACTATTATTTTCAATATAAATGAAGCGCTCTTTGATATAATCGTTATAAGGACAAAAAATGTCAATAAAGTTAAGTAAGCGTAAGTTTGAACCATAAAATCATCTTGTATGAGAAATGTAAGGGCCATTATTAAAGCAGTAAGTATCCAGACTGCTGAGCCTAATACTCCTGTTACTAATAGCGTGTCAATTTCAATTTCTTTAATAATTAAGCGTATTTTTTTTTCATCAATCCCATATTTATCCCACATCTTCATTTCTAAAAAAGCTCTAATCAAACTGTTAACTTCAGGACTGATATATCCCTATATAAAATAAGTGTAAATTATAAATGGCGCGCCAACAGAAGTACAAATTAAAATCAATTTTATAGTATCAATTTTTAAAAAGAGGTCTATCGCAAAAAAGAAAATAAATACCATAGAAGGACTAATAGCACTTATAATAATCAAACTAAGTATAATAGCTTTGCTAGGCTTTAAACCCAATAAAAAATCTCGTAACGTTACACTCATGTTGTATCTTTTCTACAATTATAGCATCATAAAGATATTGTATCACAAGGAATTAATTATTAATATTTTACTAACAAATTTTGATATTAAAAGTGTTTTAAAATACTTAATTAAGCTTATCATTGCATTCGGCTTTGATTGCTTTGAAATCGTCTGCATCAATTTTTTCCATGCGCTGGGTAGCATTGATTCCTATAGCTCGATATTTACTGCTTTCTAAAGCTTCTAAAGGATATTATTTCTCTTGTTTTCGTTAGATAAAATCTATATGATTAGTACCATATAACGTATTAAATATGGAAATTTTTATAAAAAATTGATAATTTAATGCAGCCATCGAAGATTTAAAGTCGCGTTACAGAACATGTCATACCAATTTCTAAGGATAGGGATTTTAAATGTAAATTAGCGAACTGATTACGCATGATTTATCAAATTATGCATAGTTGGCAATTTTATAGCTTATACTCTTTATGCAACACACTGAAATTGGAACTTTTATCCTAAAAACATCACTATATAAAAAGCACTTATTATCTAAATTAGGGCCAAATATACTTGATATTCTATTCTACAATGATGCTATGGACTGCTTTTGCACGCAATGTAATAACATGTCTATTTTTTTAGGTGAAAATGAAGATTCCTATCGCGCCCAAATCAGGAGTAATTTAGGGCTTAGCATTATGGTCCGTCCGGGAGCCGCTCCGAAGGAAGCGGTCTATAATGGAACTTATCTACTTGATTTCTATTGTACCAGGAACAAAACCCATAAACTGAATATCATTCTGAAGATCGATGATCAAAAACTTTTTAAGATTGGCCAATCTCCATCCGCGTTAGACCTATTCCAAGGGGATCTTACGCATTATGAAAATGTTCTTGGTATTTATCTTAAAGACCTCAGTAGTGCAGTCTTACTATATAGTAGTAATTTCGGTGTTGCCGCATTTACCCATTTGAGACGGATTGTCGAGAATTTTTTTATGGCACAAGCCATCAAAGCATGGACTGAAACCAATCTTTCCGAGCCAATTCCGAATTGGAGTCAATTAAGGTTCAAGGATAAAATGAAACTTGTACATGATTACCTGCCAAAATCATTCACCGAAAATCCAAGCCTATATACTATTGTGAGTACGGGTATCCATAGCTTATCAGAAGAGGAGTGCTTACAATACTTTAGCCCATTGAAAGATTGCATTATCCTAAGCCTTGATGAAATGATTAATGACGAAAGAAAGAAAATTTTAAGAGATAAGGTAACAAAGTCCTTAAATGAGATTTCTTCAACGGTAAAAAAAGGCTGATTCAAACCTCAATCTAAAATTGGCTTGGACAAGTGAGGTATCATACAAATGATACTCACTTTTTTGAGACAAAAAATTAACCTAAATTATTAAGGAAATCCTCTACTTGTGCCTCAAGCTCTTTTGGAAGTAACTTCCTCAATGCTTTTGGAAATGCATAAGGGCTATGCATAAAAACGCTCTGAATCATCTTCTTTCGCTCTAAAAACTGCTTCCTGCAATGTCTTTTTGTGATCCTACCTTTATATTTTTCCCTTGTCTCGCCGATCTGTCTCAGTTGTCCCATTATCTTATAATATGAGACACGATATCTATCGATTTTGGGACAAATTTGAACATCATAGTATAGTCTCTTTTCAAAAGCAGTTCTACATCCCCAACCAAGACTTTCGCATGGCTTATAGAGCTTCCTGCAATTTGTTCCAGTAATTGGACAAACGAAGTAAATTATATTTCCTCTCCTCAAATTACTTTCGTTTATTGATACTTCAATTCTGTAAATAGTGGAAACGCAAGAAGAACTTGCTTCTATAATCTGTAGGTTGATGAATGGCTTGCTAGTTGTGAAGTCGCAAATAATGTTCAATGTGTATTTTAACTTATCTGAAACCAACTCAATATTTGTATTGTACCATTCACCAAAGTGTATGTGCCTATTCCTCACTAACTCTGACAAGTCAATGGTCAAAACACTTCCTATCTTCAAGGCTTTTTTTATTGTGGGTTTCATAATCCTGCAATTAAAGTTACTTTAATCCATTTCGAGTGTTCTATTACATTATGGTATGCCTAATAGCATTAACTGCATTTGCTGCGGTTTGCCTTTTTAAATTATGCTTATCGCAAATAGGGATAAATGCACTCAGTTTGTATAATTCGGCTAATTCTTCAAGAAAAGTGTTCGAGAATAGGGTGCTACAGTCTACGAAAAAGCATCAATCTGACAAAGATTGGTGCTTTTTTTATGTCAATAAAAAATGTATTACCCAAACCGTTACTAGCTGCTCAGGTAACATACAAGAGGTAGTGCAAAAATCTTTAGACTTTCTGCAAAGCTCATGAAGAAAGTTTTTTGAAGAATCGTTATCGTCTTTTTTGCAACATTGGATTTTTCCTTTGAGCGACCATTTTCAGCCTAGCGATTTTTTTTCAATGTAATAAAATACTGCTGCTCTTTTATCAATAACAATCGAATCTGGTAATTTGAAATTGGTTAAGGAATCAATTTATGGGTATTCCAAAAAGTGGTATTCGATATAATTTTTCTATATATTAGCGTGATAACTGGATCAACTTAAACTATTTAACATGAAAAAACAATTACTTTTGATTTGCTTGCTAGTGGGTTTTGGACTCACAACGAATGCACAAACAGAAGGGGCAGTAAAAAAAATGAGTATTGGTGTTGAAGTGGGTTCCCCAACCGCAAAAGGAACCAAAAATGTGCTGTTTGCTGGGGGCTCCGTACAACTTGAACTGCCTGCTACTGTTGAATCATTTAATTTTACATTATCTGCTGGTTACACAAGTTTCTTTTCTACCTTAAGGGATTATTCTAAAGGTGTTGGGTTTATTCCTGTTAAAGCAGGAACCAAATACTATTTTGGCGGAAATTTTTATGCAGCCGGAGAAGTAGGTGCAACTTTCGCGACCGAACAAGGTATGGGCACTTCATTTGTTTTTGCACCTGGACTTGGTGCCTCATTTTCAGTGGCAGATAAATCAAGTTTTGATATGGGCCTACGTTTCGAAACCTGGGTTAATGAGGGTGCCAATTGGTTAATAGGGCTAAGAGCTGCTTATGCTTTTAGTTTGTAACAATACACCTTCTCATTTAAAAAATAACAATATTTCTAAATGATAAGGTAAGAATTGAGCAATAAGTTACGGTTTTGATCAAAACCTTCTTAGCTTCCACTATTGCCTGCAGATCATCCAAAAGGTGTCACATTTTGTGTCATCTACAAAAAAAGCATCAATCTGATAAAGGTTGATGCTTTTTTGATGTTGTTTAATCTAATTATCTGGTACTTTTTCCTTCGTTGTAGTAGGCGAATTGTACTGCGCATCCGTAACTGCTGCTAACCATACCGTAGGTCCATTTTGCGTATTGGTAACTGCAATCTGAACAAATTCCGTATCGGCACTTGCCCCATGCTAATGGGCAATGTTGGGCATATCCTATCTAAGTATGGTTTAAGTTTTCTGGCTTCTTTTTTTCTTGTGATGGAAGTTTTGAAAACAAGGATCACTTTTTAGTTAATGAAGCCAATAATTCATCCAGGTAATTTAGTGTCATTGTAAATCCACCTTGGAAACCCATTTCAATCATTTTTTCCATGCGCTCTAGCGAATCGTTTTTAATGGTAATGCTCACTTTTGTTATCCCATTTTCTTCGCTGAAGCTAAGGTCCCAATCCGAACCAGGCAATTCAGGGTTTTCATCTTTGTCTGCAAAAGAATTCAGGTATTTAAAATTAGTTTTTGGAGTAACGGAAGTATATTGCTGAAGTGACCAATGCTCATCTCCCTCAGGACTTACCATTGCATAAAACCTTCGTCCACCGGGTTCAAAATCCATCACCTTTGTTTTTGACGACCAAGGTTTAGGCGCCCACCATTGATCAAGAATTTCTTGTTTGGTAAAAGCATCCCATACCAGCGAAAGGTCGGCATCAAATTCTTTGTTCACAAATACCGTCTTTTTTTCCTTGTCAACGGTAAAATCAAATAGTAAATTGTTCATTTTTTCTGGTTTTTAAGAGTTAATAATACATTGTCTAATTGGCTAAATCGGCTCTCCCAAATTTTTCGATATTGGTCTAGCCATTTATCTATTTCTTTCATTTTTTCAATTTCAAGGGTGTAGTAAATCTCTCTACCTTGATATTCTTGTTTTACAAGGTCGCACTCTGTGAGAATGCGTAGGTGTTTTGATACGGCTTGTCGCGTGGTGTTGAAGTTTTCAGCAATGGCATTAGGTGTCATTGCCTGTAATGCGATCAATGCAATAATTGCCCGTCTGGTGGGGTCTGCAATTGCTTGGAAAATATCTCGCCTCATTTTTTTAAATATTAATTATGAAACTATTCGGTTGCAAATATATATGCAACTATTCGGTTTCGCAAATTTATTTTAAAAAATATTTTTTAAATGCTTAATGGCAATTGATTGGGCGATATACCATATTTCTTCTTAAAGCTAAAAGAGAAATGGGACAGGTCTTCAAAACCTACTTCAAGATAGACATCTGTTGGTTTTTTCCTTTTTTGAGACAATTGGTAATAAGCCAGTTCCAGTCTTTTATCCGTTAGCCATTTTTGTGGCGTGGTATTGAAGAGTTTCCTGAAATCTCTATTGAATGTCGATAGACTGCGACCAGTCAAATAGCCCAACTTCTCTAAAGACATGTTGAACATAAAATTACGCTGCATAAAACTCACCAGGTCAATCTTTCCCGGAATATCAAAATTAGCCAGTACACTATCAACCCCCGGATTAATCATCCGTAAGATGCTGATGGCCTCTGTGATCTTTAACGAGGCTAGGTCTTCTGGAAATTCACCTTCTACATCGAAATAGGGGATCAGTGAAGTAAGACAGCTTTCCAGTAATGGGTGATTGCTGAAACTATATATTTTTTGTTCGCGATGTGAAACGTTGCCGATGTCAAGCTTTTCATAGAACTTCTTTAACCTTTCAATAGACAGATGCATAACCACTGTTTTATGTGGCAGGCCATTTTTGGGATAGTTGATGATCGTGGCCAACTGGTTTCTCGGAATCAGGAAGATATCACCTGTCTTAAAATTAAAGGTTGTATCCCACTGGATGATCTTTGTTTCGCCCGAGATAAACCAGACCAGCATATGGTCATCAAACATCAGGTCTGACTTGAACAGCTTGTCTTCATAAGAAGAGAGCTTGATGTCTTTGGTTAGGTGTCTGGATATATGTTCCATTTTTATAAAGTTATCGGTTTTGTATGGATTTCTGTAAAAACCAGCTGTTAAAAATAGGGATGGGTTAATCTATTGGATGGTTTATAATGCCATAAGTTCAAAAAGAGTGGCCTCTGGTACAACTCAATACGCTCTGGATTTTATGCTTTAGATACACTGGCCACCGTCTACCAGATATTCAGAACCTGTAATAAACGATGCCTCCTCACTAGACAAGAAGGCGATCAGTTTGGCCACCTCGTCTGGTCTTCCAAATCTGGCCAGTGGAATGGTACTGATCATATGCGCTTCCAAGCTCTGGTCTAATCCGATCTTTTGCATGATCTCGGTCGCTACAGGGCCAGGACTTACTGCATTGACCCTGATGTTGCTAGGCGCCAGTTCTACTGCAGCAATTTTCATTACAGCATTTAGGGCAGCCTTACTGGCGGCATATACCGATGCTTGTGGGGGAGAGATATGCGCAGATGTAGATGACAACAAAATAACCGAAGCATGCTCATTCAGGATCGGGATGAACCTGCTCAGCGTAAAGTAGGCCCCTTTGAAATTTACATCCATTACCTCGTCAAACAGCGACTCTGGCATCTGCGCTATGGTAGAGAATTTGCTAACACCTGCATTTACAAGGAGGATATCTATTTTGCCGAATCTTCTGGCAACCTCATTGGCAAGGGCGCCGATATCGCTTAGGCTCGATTGGTCGGCGATCAAACCAATTACCCCCAATTCTAGAGCGGCTTTTTCTACTGCTTCTTTTCTTCTGCCAGTGATCACCACTTGGGCACCTCTCTTTTTTAGTTCAATTGCTGTGGCATACCCAATGCCACTATTGCCGCCGGTAATTACAGCGGTCTTTCCACTTAATGGTAACATCTATTTTTACTTTGGGGTTGAATGAAAATTCAACCCATGTTAATTATTTGATCAGATTTTTATGGTTTTATTTTTAAGGTACTTGAAGCGTAACTGGGTTATTTCACATCAAAGGAGATACCTGTGAGCTCTTCCGTCAATAACCATAGCCGTTTTGCATTGTCCCTGTCTAACGAATATTGTTGCACACCACTTTGATGCAGTTTGGCACCAGTTTCTATGGCTGGGTCATCAGAAAGGAGTTCGGCAATATCACCATCTTCGCAGTAAACGCCACCAATGTTGTTAAGCAGAGGGCTGGTTGCGGCCCAAACAGAAGTTGCAGCACCCTGTGGTATGGTTTTAAGGTTGGCCAGAACTTCAGGCTTCATGTCGCCGTTTTCATCAACAAATCCCATCCGTTTCCAGAGGTCTATGGAGGCGCTTCTTCCAAGTTCTGTACCGGCAATAGAGCCAGGATGTAATGAATAGGCCCTTACATTAAATGCCTTTGCACGGTTGTCTAGCTCAAGGGCAAACAGGTTACTGGCCGTTTTAGATTGTCCATAACCCAAAAGTGTCTCATATGGCCTATGCTCAAAGTTGGGGTCGTTGAAGTTAAAGGGAGCCATATGGTGCCCCAGCGAAGAAACATTTACCACACGTGCCCCATTGGCTGCCTTAAGTGCTGGCCATAACCTTGCCACAAGCTGGTACTGGCCCAGGTAATTGGTAGCCAATTGCGATTCGATCCCACGGCTGTCTCTTTGTAGCGGTACCCACATGATCCCTGCATTGTTGATCAGCAGGTGCAGTGCCCTGCCCGAAGCAAGAAACCGCTCTGCAAATGCATCAATAGTGTCTGGGTGGCTCAGGTCCATGGCTGCTATCTCTACGTTTGCAATACCTAGCAGGTTTTTCTTTGCCTTTTCTATATCTCTAGCTGGCACGATCACCGTTGCGCCCGCTGCTGCAAGCACCTTGGTTGTTTCTAGGCCTATGCCTGCGTTGCCACCTGTTACAATTGCGGTCTTTCCGCTCAGGTCGATACCTTTGATAACTTCACTTGCTGTTGAGGTAGCGTTAAATCCCGAACCTATTGGTTGTTGTAGCGCACCTTGATCATTGTTCTTTTCCATTTTTGTTTTTGATTAAATGTACAGTACAAATCTAGGCAGATATGAAGGAGCGGGTTTTGTTCAGAATGTCAATTAATTTTGTTGAGCGTGTCAATACATTGGTTGGGCATTGGGCTTTTGGTACTGTTCGGCAACAAAAAAGCACCAACCTGATAGGGTTGGTGCTTTTTATAGGGTTTAACAATATCGTTCTATTTTTTTGGCGCAGCAGTGGCAGCTGTTGTAATACCTAGTTTGTCTTTTACGGCACTCGCAATGTCAACTCCACCATCCCAGGTTATTAGGTTATTGTTGGGGTCTTTTGCCGTATCAAAAACGTAGGCCAAGCCTTTTTCTTTGGCTACAGCTTTAATGGCGTTGATAAATTTGGTCCTTACCGGAGCAATCAGTTCTGCCTCTTTTGCAGCCATATCTTCTTGGGCTTTTTGATAAGCTGCATCCAAGCGTTTTTTTAGGTTTTCTAGTTCATCGTTCAAAACCTGCAGTTCTTTTAGCACAACATCTTTATTGGCTTCGCTTAAGGTTTTGTTTTTGGCTACGCCTTGATTGTACTTTGTCTGGATCTCGGTTTTCATCTTTTCCAGCTCGGCCATCTTGGTTTTGTTGATGGCTTCCAAACTTGTTTGGGCCGTTTTAAACTCTGGCATCGCGCTAAAAATTGTTTCCGAGTCTAGATGCCCAATTTTTTGTTGTGCCGAAACACTTTGCAAACCGAACACCAACAAAAGGCTTAAGCTTGCTATTATTGATTGTTTAAGTCTTCTTAAATTTAGTTTTTTCATTCTGGTTTTTGAATTTGGTTACGTCTGTAGGTATCATAAAATTAATGATATTAGTTTCCGTAGGTCTAGAATTAACTTTTTTTAACATATAAATGTTAAATTAATGGGTTTGATTTCCGGTCTTAATTTTTGAATGCTTTTATATCATAAGCGAAATGTTTGAGCCAATGGACGCAAATTAATTAAGGTAACCTGATGAAGCCAGTACCATTCGACCTTTCAATACGCCTGCGTTTGGGATTTTTGAGGATCTTCCATAGCATTGTTGATTTTACGATCTAGGTATGGCTAATAGGATCTAACCGGCAGCCTTCATTAACCTCTGTTAGCAGAAAAACTTATTGGGGGCAGAATCAGACATCGTAACCAATTTGCCCTTCCTGTATCAAAATCCAATATGTTTTGTACGGCATAACTGCTATTAAGTGCTGTATTGTTGAGCTTGACATATTCTCTTGCCCTTCTTTCGGGGGTAATGTTCACATCAATGCCTCCAGTACCTTCTTTACACCCCAAGCCATAATACAGTACAACGGGTAAGATATAAGTAGTTGTTGTCAGCCTTTTTTCAGACTTGTCAATTTTCCAATGACCATTTGTACTTTCAATGGCTTTCTTAAGGGCGTTGGTAATAAAGGCTGGCGTTCCAATGGTAAATCCAAGATTGGAAATCTTGCCTTTTTCGGATACATTAAACTTTACAAAAACACTTGTAAACAGGCAAAGGGTATCCATGATCTTCTCATCAATGCTGAAATGGTCAGAAACATAAGCTCCAACCTGATCGATATTAGAAAATGTCAGATTTGGTCGTTTATCCTGTGCATAGCTGCCTGCGGCAAGTAGCAGTAGGAAAACAAAAATAGTTGCTATCTTTTTCATAAGGTTTAATTAAGGTTAATGCTATGGTTGTTTTGGTGGGCATTTTGTACCAGGGGCATTTTGTGCACTACTTTTATACGCTACCTGGGTATTGTATATCTCTTGGGTAGTTAAATTATATTTTGTCAATAAAGCGTTCCAACCTGTTAAATTATTTTCAAACATATCATTAAAACCATTCATTGTCAATGCATAGGCATCTTTGGCTGGCATATTCGGAAATATATCGGTCACCGCAGACTTCATGCTTTCTATATATTCTTCTGCCATGGTCTGGTGCTGTTTGAACTGGTTGTTGTAATAAGTTTTATTGGCATTAAAATAACAGTGCATAATTTCATGGACAATTGTAGCAGCTGCAAATTCTTGTGAATAACCTGGCATCGTTGTTTTATTGATGGTCACCTTTACATCAAAAATACGTTCGCCCTGACTAGTCACCCTATCCCTCAGTACCTGAGATTGAGCAGGCGCACCGCCTGAAACATCACCATCAAAGATCTTGAAGTTTATAGAATGGTTCTGTCCAAATGTTGAATTCAAGAGATTGATGATCTTGCCTTTTGTATTAGATTTAAGTGCATTCCAAAGATTTCTTAAGCATTCATTCGATATTTTATCCGATATGTCTGCAAAGCATTCAGCACTTTCAAAGTTCAAAGGGTCGTTACAATCTACTCGGGGTGTAGGACCACCACCTCCCGGACAGTTTGGTATAGCCTGTACGTTATAGACCTCTGGTGGATCACAAGCATATGGAGTTTGTGAGTCGCCATAATAATAACACCATTGTTCCCAATTGTATTTAATTGTCCATTCGCCACAGGTGGCTACTTCATACCTCATTATTTTTCCCTGCCCTCCTGATCTGTTCCTGCTGCTAATTTTAACTGCATCAGCTGGCGACATTGCCCCTGATACATCGATTTTTCGGATAGGCATTCCATTCTCAATTCTAAGTATCCACAGTACATTTCCTTCCCAGTCCTTATATTGGAGGTAACCAAAAAAGTCTTTGTCGATGTTGTCGATGTTGTTTTTGCTAATGTCGCCCTTAGCTTTATCCAAATAGCTTCTGTCAGGCACATAGGTAATTAATCGTTGGTTCGTATTTCCTGCCGGATCCTTATAGATGATAAGTCTGTTCAGGGATGCATTCATTACCTCAAGATCTAGTACAGGTTTTGCAGTAGGGTCTTTGGTAACCAAAAAGGTTGGCATCATTTTTCCCTCCATGTTTATAGGTACTTCAACAAAATCGTATAGAGATGTTTGGGCAGAATATCCCTTATTCCATTGAATGCTGATTTTGTTTGTTCTGGATGTGCTACCTGATTTACCTGATGACATCGTTTTGGAGGATATCAGTAACTTTTTCTCATTGGGTTGAAGATTGGTGTCATAGTAGTTTTTGGCCCATTTTACCTGTTGAGGAATTGGTTGATTAGATCCTCCGGTAATATCCTTACGGCACGATTTTACCGAAAATGCTAATATCACCAGTAGGGCCATCCATAAAGGCTTGTTAAGTGATGTAAGTTTTTTCTTCATGATAGGAGTTTGTTAATAGTAGTCAATTTTGTTGTGTAAGGTTTTGGCATCAAGGTCATTTAGTTAATTCAAGTGTTATACACCACTGGGTTTTACACATCTATTTTTAAAGTCTTACTGTACTTTAAACATATCAAAATGTACATAGGTCTGCAAGTTTATTGTACCAAATATGCCTCAACGGATACGAAAGCCAATCATGAGTATATATTTTCTCTTAAATAGCAGTTTCATTTGTTGATGTTCCATTCCTGACTGATGTCCGTATCCCGATGCCAATAAAAGGATGTTAAAGTGTGTTTTTAATATCACAAGCAAGACGCTTGCGCTAGAGGGGGAATATTAAATTAATGGGATTGATCTCTTGCCGAAGAAGAAGAGTTTTTAATTAAGCCTTTGGCCACCCCAAACCGATCATCCCTATTCCAATCTGGTATCTCGAACAGCTCCCACCAATGCTTGAGAAGCCTCCACCATTGTTCTGAATCCTCCTACCATTGCTTGAGAAGCTTCCACCAGTGCTCTGAATCCTCCCGCCATAGTTTGAGAAGCCTCCACTATCGCTTGAACTGTCTCCACCACTGCTTGAACAGCTCCCACCAATGCTTGAGAAGCCTCCACCATTGCTCGGAATCCTCCCACCAATGCTTGAGAAGTCTCCACCATTGTTCTGAATCCTCCCACCAATGCTTGAGAAGCTTCCACCAGTGCTCTGAATCCTCCCACCAATGCTTGAGAAGCCTCCACCATCATTCGGAATCCTTCCACCAGTGCTAGAGTTAGCATACCACACCCAATTAACCATTGGCGAATGAACCAATGAACTAATGAAACTAATGAACCAACAAACAATCAGAATGAAAAAACCGTAATTTTATATCGCAGTTTTCAAGATCAAGGTACTCATAGGATCAATTTTATGGCACACAAAAACACTCAAGACCTCCTTAAGCTTTTAGGCGTCCAAATTCCGATCATCCAAGCGCCTATGGCTGGTGCCGATAGCGTAGAATTGGTCATCAATGTTGCTCGTGCGGGTGGTTTAGGTTCGTTGGCCTGCGCAATGCTTACCACCGATCAGGTAATAGCGCAATATCATTCTATTAAAGCTAAGACCAACCAACCCATTAACCTCAATTTTTTCTGCCATCAGCAGGTAGAAAAATCATCAATCCAACAACAAAAATGGCTTAACCGTCTTTTGCCTTATTATACAGCGTATCATTTAGATCCGGCCACCGTAGCACCAGCAGTGGCACGCCTACCATTTAATGAAGAATATTGTAGGGTAGTAGAACAGATTAGACCAGCCATCGTTAGTTTCCATTTCGGCTTACCTGATCAACAGTTATTGCAAAGGGTAAAGGCAACAGGTGCAATCGTCCTCTCCTCAGCCACCACGGTTGAAGAAGGGATCTGGTTAGAAAAAGCAGGTTGCGATGTCGTAATTGCACAAGGACAGGAGGCAGGCGGTCATCGTGCCCTATTTTTAACCGATGAGCTGTCTACCCAATTGCCAACAGCCCAATTGGTACAACTTTTAGCTAAAGAACTTACCGTGCCTATTGTGGCTGCGGGCGGCATAGCCGATGCACAAGCGATCAAAGAAGCATTTACATGGGGCGCAGCAGCCGTTCAATTGGGTACGGCCTATTTGTTTTGTGCCGAGGCACGTGTAGCACCGCTCCATCGTCAGGTATTGGCTACCGATAGCGCAACAGCGATTACCAACATCTTTTCTGGTCGTCCGGCAAGGGGGATCACCAACCGTTTGATTCAAGAAATTGGCCCGATCTGTAGTGACGCACCTGATTTTCCTTACGCCACTGATGCTGTTATGCCTTTGCGTAAAGCCTCAGAAGCTTTGGGTAGTATCGACTGCATGCAACTATGGTCGGGCCAAGTGCGCAAACCACATGCCATGGATGCCTACGATTTTACACTTTACCTAAATAGTCAGCTCTAATTAAGTCTTTTCTCTTTTGGTCGTTGCATTTTAGACATCGATTTAATGTTCTTGCCGAACATTGATGCAATCTGCAATGAAGCTCAAACTAAGGGAAGAAAATACAAACGGAGAACTGTTGCTCTTTAATGAAGAAGCAGTTTTCATTACACCGATAATCCATGCTTCATGTAGAGAGCTAAACCAGCTGCTGCCTTAGTGGCCATAGAAGACAAAGTCAAACTTTTGCATTTTTATGCTGGTCAAAAATATTGCTTTCTGAACTGTAATCACAATTAATGATAAATATTTATCTATAATTGATTTATATTTATTGTTTTTCAATAAATATTTATTACGTTTGTATCGTTAATTTAAAATTTAATTGAAATGGAAATTAAAATAACTACCCAACAGATTCTTAAAGTATTGGCCATATTGGCTTGGATCATATTTGTTGGCCTATGCATAGATGCTGGAGGAATCATCTCCAATGCTTTTTATACTTTGGTTTTCAATCCCGAGTGGGCACATCGTTTTTGGCTGCAGATTGACCTGTCTAGCCTTTACCAATATGATGCAGGATATTTCCTTGTCGAAACCTTATTGATGAGCATTCCTGCAGTAATGAAAGCTTTGATGTTTTACCTGATCATTAAAATACTGAGCAACAAAAAGCTCGATATGTCGCAACCCTTTGTGCAAGAGATGGGCCGTTTTGTTTTCAACTTATCCTATTTGTCTTTAGGTATAGGAGGCTTCTCCAAGTGGTGCGTCGGAAATACCGAATGGTTGGTTAAACAGGGCGTAACCATGCCAGATGCAGCACAGTTAAACGTAGATGGTGCCGATGTATGGCTGTTTATGAGTGTGGTTCTCTTTGTTGTTGCACAGATTTTTAAAAGAGGGATTGAAATCCAATCAGAACACGAATTAACGGTATAATTATGGCAATTATTGTAAACCTCGATGTAATGATGGCCCGAAGAAAAATGTCGTTGAATGAGCTTTCAGAAAAAGTAGACATTACTTTGGCCAACCTGTCTAACCTTAAAACAGGGAAGGCAAAGGCCATAAGGTTCACCACGCTCAATTCCATTTGTAAGGCTTTAGACTGCCAACCTGCAGACATCTTAGAATATACGGACCAATAAACAGGCATCGGTTTGATGCTTATTTGGGCCATGGTAAACATAGGCCCTTGGGCTTGCCATGCCCTTTAATTCAAAAAAATAGATAACAATGTGATTTTTAATGCACTTCTACGAATAATAGACAAAAATTAACTCAGTATACATTCATTTAAAAAACAAATCATGAAAACATTACACTTTAAATGGTCTAAGAGACCACAGCAACTGGCCTTTCTATTTTTGGTATGCGTAGGCCTTTCCATTCCTGCAATCAGCTTTGCGCAAAAAAATGTAAAACCTCCAAAAGAAGACCTGCATACCATAGTAATGGCAGGAAACATGGCAGCCTTAAAACAGCACATTGCGGCTGGCAGCGACCTTAATGTAAAAGAGCAAATGGGTGGCTCTAGTCCTTTGATCATGGCTGCACTATTGGGCAAGACCGAGATGGCCAAAGCCTTGATTGATGCGGGTGCAAACCTGAACCTTAAAAACAACGATGGTTCAACCGCACTTCACATTGCCGCCTTTTTTTGCAGGCCCGAGATTGTAAAGATGCTATTGGCCAAACGTGCCGATAAAACCATTAAAAACAACTATAACAGTACGGCCTATCAATCGGTTGTGGGTCCATTTAAAGAAGTAAAAAACGTGTACGATATGATGGGGAAAATGCTGGCACCCATGGGCTTAAAATTAGATTATGCTTATATAGAAGCGACAAGGCCTAAAATTGCCGCCATGTTGAAATAATAGAAAAGATCATGGCAGCAAATTATAGAAGATACGATATCGATTGGTTAAGGGTTATCGCTATTGGTTTACTCCTCGTTTACCACCTGTCAATTGGTTTCCAACCCTGGGGCATCATGATCGGCTTTATCGTAAACGACAAAACCTGGGAATCTTTATGGTTACCGATGACCATGCTCAACATATGGAGAATCCCACTCCTGTTTTTTGTATCGGGCATGGGCGTATATTTCGCCATACAAAACAGAAATTGGAAACAACTGCTCCTAGAGCGTGGAAAAAGGATCCTGATCCCTTTTGTATTTGGTTTTTTTTGTATCGTTCCCTTGCACATCTACCTTTGGCAATATGCCAACCAATGGGAGCTGAGCTACAATCCAAACCCTGGCCACTTGTGGTTTTTGGGCAACATCTTTAGCTACGTAGTGATCTTGCTACCCGTTTTTATGTTTTTGAAGAAAAAGGAGAATGGTCAAATGGGCATGTGGATAAAAAAATGGTTTGCTACCCCATTGAGCTTACTTGTTGTTGTTGCGGCTTTTGTAGCCGAGGCGGTGTGGATCAATCCAATGCCTTATGAACTCTATGCAATGACATGGCATGGCTTTTTTCTGGGGATTTTAGCCTTTTTCTTTGGCTTTTGTTTTATGCTGGCTGGCAACGATTTTTGGAATATGCTCTTAAAATGGAAATGGCTTTTTTTATTGGTCGCAATTGCACTTTATGCTTGGCGCATCATGCAGCCTCAATTGCGGGTACCTATCTATCAATTGCCCATTGAGTCTATTTTTTGGTTGTTGTCTGTTTTTGCCTTTGGTTTTAGGCATTTGAACCACCCCAGTACTGTACTTCGTTACCTCAGCCAAGCGGCATATCCAATCTACATCCTGCACATGTTATTTTTATTTCTGGGGTCGATACTCATCTTCCCCTTGGCTATTGATGTAAGGTTGAAATTTGTAATGGTGCTCTTATTTACAGGTTTGGCTTGCCTGGCTCTTTATGAGTTTGTGATCAGAAGAATAGGTTTTCTTAGGTTATTATTTGGTTTAAAGAATCTGGGCTAACAACCCAGATTCTTTTATTTCTCATACTCAACTTATCTGATCAAAGAGCAATATCGTTGGTATAGTATTAAATTTTATGCTCAAATAAGTATATCTTCAAACTTTGGTGTCATTGTAAATGACACCAAAGAATTAGGTTACCTAAGTTGAGGATGAATGCCAACACAAAAAAGTAAGATCGAAGGACTATTTAAAGAAATCCAATATGGAAATAAGGCCGCGTTCGACGAACTTTTTGTGCTTTACCATGATCAACTGCTTGCTTTTGCCAAACAATATGTAAAACAACAAGAAAGTGCCGAAGAGCTTACTTCCGAACTTTTTGTGAAGATATGGCTCAGGCGAGAGACGTTGGCCACAGTACTTAATCCAGAAGTCTATCTCTTCATTGCTATTAAAAATGCCTGCCTTAACCTGATCAGGGCCAATAAAAAACGGCAGCAGGTTTTTACAGAACCACCCATCGATCAACCCATGGTACAAATACCCCACGCCTACACAATAGGTATGGAAGATAAAGAATTGGTCAGCTTACTCGATGCTGCGGTTGCAGCCTTGCCAGCACAACGCCAAATGGTGTTTAGATTAGTTAAAGAACAAGGGCTGAAATGTAGCGAAGTGGCCCAGATCTTAGATCTTTCTAAAAGAACCGTCGAAAACCAATTGTACAAAGCCGTAAAAACATTAGCCGAATCGATCAGTGGCTATTTGGGCTATCACCCACAAGCAAAGATCACCAAGATCCAAGCACTTTCTGACCTGCCCCTGTTCTTTTTTTAAGCACAGGATGAGTAATGTTTTAAATCCAGGTGTCCTTAGCATATAAGCCTTTAACAATGGACAAAGAAAAATTCATAGCACTGCTATCCAGCAAACTCTCTGGCGAGATTTCTGATGCCGATAACGAAGCCTTAGCCAAGGCAACCGAAAGCAATGAAGAATACCAACTGTTGGCCACCCAATTGAGCCAGTACTTTCAGCAGCACCAAAGCCTTGCACCAAAGATGGACCAACTGAACCAGACATGGAACAAAATAGCGCTCGCAGAAACCCAAGGTTTTGAAGAACGATTCAACTATTCGTCAGTAAAAAAAGCGAGTCCTTATGCTGCTTTGCTCAAGGTGGCGGCCATATTGGTAATACTGGTTGGTACGGGCATATTTGGTTACCATTTGTTAAACCGCAATGTCAATCCATCTTTCGACACCATGGCTGCTACAAAAGAAACAACTTTCAGGTTGCTGGACGATGGCACCAAAGTATGGCTCAACAAAAAATCCACGCTTACCTACAACAAGTCCTTTGGCAAGCAGCAACGCGAAATATTTCTAGAAGGCGAAGCTTATTTTGATGTGGCCAAAAACAAGGAGATCCCCTTGTTTATCCATGCCGGAAATATAGATATCGAAGTAAAAGGCACCGCTTTTAATGTCAATGCATACAAAGACAGACCTGATATCCAAGTAGCATTGGTAAGAGGATTGATCCAGGTTAGTAACAGGTTAGACCAAAGCCGTACCATACTGCTCAGGCCAAACGAGAAGCTCATCTTTGCCAAACTCAATTCAAAAGACAATCATTTTGCCGTACAAGCAATAGCTTCGAACATACTCTTAAAGGAAACAAGGTGGACTTCGGATACCTTGACCTTCCAAAAAGAAAAACTCAAAGACTTGGCCTTGCGCATGGAGAAAAAATACGACTTGAAGATAGAAGTGAAAAGCGAGCAGTTAAAAGAAAAACGCTTCAGCGGAACTTTTACCAACGAAACCATCCAACAGGCGCTAGAGGCACTTAAACTTTCCTATCCGTTAACCTATACGATCAACAATAAGTTGGTGGTGATCAAAGATTAAGGATGAAGAGAGCTGTACTACTATTGTTATTGGTGTTCGCTTATGGTCTACTTTATGGGCAAGACCAAAAATTAACCCTTAAATTGAACAGAAGCCCCATCACCCAGTTGTTTAAGCAGATCCAGACTCAATGTGGCTATACCTTTGTTTATAGCGACGAGGTTATTACCGATACCATGCTCGTTTCTGTCAATGTTTCGCATAGCCCAGTTGCTAAAGTGTTGGATAGTGTGCTATCGAGCAAACAACTTTTTTATCAGGTACTGTCTAAAGAGATGATTGTGATCGGGAGCAAAAAGCTTTTGAAAAAAGAAGAAGAAGGAATTACAAAAACACTTTTATCGGGCAGCATTGTCAACCCAGAAGGCATTGCTGTACCCTTTGCTACCATTGCATTGTTGGCAGACGAAGTACAGGTAAACGGAGCTATTGCCAATGAACAGGGCAGTTTTCAGTTTTCCCATTCCATGCAGGGCAACAAAGCTTATGCCTTAAAGCTATCATCTATCGGTTACGATGTTTTGATACTTAAACTTGCTCCGCTAGAAAAAGGCCTTCAACATAAAGAATTTGGTAAACTACGGTTAATGCCCAAAGCTAAGCTTTTAAAAGAGGTAAATGTTACGGGCAACCAGAAGGTGATAGAAATGGAAGGTGGCAATATTGTGTTCAATGTGTCTAAAAGCATCAATGCGCAAGGTTCAAATGCACTCGAATTGTTAGGTAGGGCACCTGGCGTAACGGTGGGCACAGACAATAACATTTCATTGAATGGCAAGGCTGGTGCTGCGGTATTGATCGATGGTAAGCAAACCTATCTCTCGAGTAGGGAGATTGCCGAGCTGCTCAAATCGATGTCCTCATCAGACATCAAATCGATAGAGATCATCAACAGCCCAAGTGCCAAATACGATGCTTCGGGTACAGCGGGGATCATCAATGTCAGGACATTGAAATCGATGATCCAAGGTTTCAGTGCTGGTTTTACTACAGGACTCAGTTATGGGGTATACCTTAGAAACAATCAGGACCTTTCCTTTAGCTATAGGAAGAACAGATTGAACTTGTATGGTAACTATAGCCATTTTTTGGGCTACTATTCTTATCTCTATGGTGGTGATCGGATCCAAGAAGGGAAGTTCTATAACAGTTTTACCGACGATATAGACAAACGGAAAAAAATGGGCTCACGCTTGGGCGCCGATTTTGCGATAGACAAAAACCAAACGGTAGGTATTTTGCTCAATGGTAATTTTATTTTTGGGGGAGGGATCACCGACACAAAGACCGATATTGGTTTGGCCCAAACCACAACCATTGACCAAACGCTTACTGCCATCAACGATTATTATTACCAGCAGACCCAAAGGTATAATGTTAACCTCAATTATAAATATGAAGATACGCTAGGCAGGATCATCAACATTGATGCAGATTATGGCGATTTTACCAAGCGTGCCGGCAACCTACAATCTAATAAATACACGGCAGCAGATCAGAGCGTGATCAGCGATAACCTTTACCGATCGCTCAATGCCATCGATATTGGCCTAAAAGCCATCAAGGTAGATTATACCGCCAACCTTTGGAAGGGGAAACTAGAAACTGGCGCCAAATATTCGTCTGTATTAGCAGACAATGATTCAAAGTTTTTGGAGATCCAACAGAACGGAGAATTCATAGACCCTTTAAGAACAAACCGTTTTGCTTATAAAGAAGACGTGACCAGTGCCTATTTCAATTACAAAAAAGATTTGGGCAAATGGCAGCTTCAGGGGGGGCTAAGGGTAGAAAATGCTGCTTCAGAAGGGAAGCTGAACGAGATTTCGCCGATAGCTGGCAATGCAAAGGCTACCACTAGAAATTACACCAATTTATTCCCGTTCTTTTCGGCTACGGTTAAACCCTCAACCTCGAATAGCTTTTCACTCAGTTATTCGAGAAGGATAGACCGTCCAGCTTACCAGAACCTCAATCCATTTATCTATCTTTTGGATGAGCTTTCTTATTGGCAGGGTAATCCCTTCTTAGAGCCTCAACTCAGCCATCGGGTGCTGTTACAGTATGTCTATAAAAGTTCAACCATTGTAGGGCTGAGCTATACTTATACGGATAACTTTAGTGTAGAAGTAACCGATACCGTTGATCAGAGCAAAGTGGTAATGGTGCCTCGTAATTTGGGTGTGCAACAACATTTGGCCCTAACGCTTACCCAAACCCTAACACCCGCTACTTGGTGGAACATGACCTTTAATGGTACCTTTTTTGGTCTTTACAATGACATCGACTTTGGTGCAGACAGAAAGCTTAACCTAAAGCAGACAGCAGCAAGGCTGAACCTGCAACAGACTTTTAAATTGCCCCGTGGCTTCAGTGCAGAAATAGTAGGAGTGTACAACTCCAAGCGTTTGGTAGGTGCCAACCAATTTGCCAAAGCCACCAGTCAGGTAGACCTTGGGTTACAGCGCAATTTTATGAATAATAAAGCAACAATCAGACTTGCATTTAGTGATATCTACAAAGGAAGCAAGGCCAGTTCCGTACAAAGTGTTGGAGGTCTTTATATCCGCAACTACAGTTATTTTGAAACCCGTCAGGTTAAACTCAATTTTAGCTACAGGTTTTCAACAGGAAATTCTAAAGGACCAAGAAATAGGAGTTCGGCACTTGAAAACGAAAATGGAAGGATCAAATAGTGAAAGCACATCCAGTTGTTTAACGAATAAATCAATAGAAGAAGTTTATTCCTTGTAACTATCAAGGGCCATAATCTGCGCTTTATATGCTGGAGGTAGGATTGCATTTTTAAGCATGGGTTTTAACCCGATTAACCTACTCAGCTTATACAGGTTTAACATGATTGCTGCCATCGGGTTTTTTCCTAAGCCTAAAAGTTGGTTTACTTTAGTAGGCAAGAGTAGGATCTGTGCTTGCTTTAACACCCTATGCCTGATCCAACCCAAATGCTTGCGGTATTGTTTGTACAAGTCAATGGTGAAATTGCCTTTAACAAGGTTTTCTTCCAGTGCGGTGGCACGTTTAAGTTGCCATTGTTCAAATGAAGTAGGCAGGTCTTTGATCATCATGCGGGATCCCATCCTGTAGAATACATCAAATACCTCTTCCTTTTCTTCTGCACTTAGTTTCCGTTCCAATAGCTCAAAAGAACGGATAGAATAATCGATCAACATGTACAGCACATCCCGATAGGCCCAATCAGGAATATGCCTGCCACGTTGGTCTTCAACCCCTTTATGTATGGTATTGATCTGGTCAATAGCATGCATTGCAGCATCATGGTCAGCAAATACGATCTGCCTTGCATAGGCAACCGTCGAGAATAAACGTTTTAATGGATCAGCAGGGAGACGACCAGTAAAGTATAGCCAATCTACCGCCTTGTTCAGTGCAAACTCAGCAGCAGCGCCTGCAAAAATAAACAAGATCGTATCTCCATTTCCCCAGATCTGGCGAACAATCGAATTTTTAGCAACAAAATAATTCATCATTTTTTCCTCCTCTACCTATCTTAACAGCAACCTGCAGGCTACATTTCTCCAAATAATTTTAGGATTGCACTTGCAAATCTAAAACTAATATTTAACTTTGAAAAAAAAAGTACTTTCAAATGAAAGAAGAAAAGGATTATATCGGGGATATTACAGCGATACGCGCTATGATGGAACGTACCTCTAAATTCCTCTCCCTATCGGGTTGGGCAGGTATTATGGCGGGGGTATATGGCCTTGCCGGAGCTTGGATAGCCCATAAGGTATTTTACTTTGATCCGAAGGAGATTGTTTATCCAATGGGAACGACCGGAGCTTGGTCGGCCAATTTGATGCAGCTGATCGGATTGGCAGTAACAATCCTGATCCTCACCCTGGGTACAGCCATCTTTCTCTCTTATAGAAAGGCGAACAAGCGCAAGGAAAAGATCTGGAACAGTACTTCTAAGCAGATGTTGGTACATATGGCTGTTCCATTGGTAACAGGAGGACTATTTATCCTTATTTTGATTGCCCATGGCCTGATCGGATTGGTGGCCCCACTTACCCTTATATTTTATGGATTGGCCATGTATAATGCAAGCAAGTTTACGTATGCAGAGATCAAAGTATTAGGATTGATGGAGATTGCCTTAGGGCTAATCGGCTCTTGTTTTATTGGATACGGTCTTTTATGCTGGGCCATAGGCTTTGGTGCGTTGCATATTATAATTGGTGTTTATCTCCATTACAAATACGAAAGGTGAAGTTAGCGATAGAAGGATTTCATAAAGCGTTTGAGAGTAGGATAAGATTGGGTATCATGTCGGCCCTGGCGGTGAACGAGAAACTCAGTTTTAACGAACTGAAAGAATACCTCGACCTTACCGATGGTAATTTGGCAAGCCACATCAAGGCCCTCGAAAAGGATGGTTTTATTGACGTGAACAAAACGTTCGTTGGTAAAAAGCCACATACAAGTTACTTTATTAGCAAAGCTGGTATAAGTGCGTTCAATGACCATTTAAAAGCTTTAGAGAATTTAATCAAGTCGCAAAAATAGGAGAAGTGCAATTTTTTTTGAATACATACTTTGAAAAGCAAAGTTCTTTTTATGAAATATAAACCAATTAAAAAATAAACAACCATGACAACACAAGAAAACTTAACCGCAACAATCCATCGCGGTTCATTAAACAAAAGAATGGTACAAGGTGCAATCATCGGCCTGATTCTGATTTCAGCTTTTTTGATCAGCGCAGGTAAAGGTAGACCCGAGTGGGGAAACTGGTGGATGATCAAGCCGTTGATTATTGTTCCATTTGCTGGCGCAGTGGGCGGTGCTATTTATTATTACATGGACCAGGTCCGTTCAAAAGGTGGGTGGCACAGGATTGTTGCCGACCTGATCAGTATCATCATCTTCTTGATTGGTATGTGGATGGGTTCTGTTTTAGGACTAAGTGGTACCTATTGGAACTAAACAAGCAAAATTCTATTAATTTTACTTAAAGTGATCATCACATGAAATCGCAAATTTTAACCAATATAGACCAACCTGCACAGCTTGAGCGCTTGTACAGAAAAGATAAAAGCGGATTTAAAAAGGCTTTTAATGAGCTCTATCCCGAAATCAAGGACAATACCTTAGTTGGATACTGGAACGAACGATTGAATTTTACAAGCGACGAGATCTTGTGGGGCACCCGCAACGACCTTATTTTTGTAATCATCGCCTCACTTATAGCTGGCACCATTGCAAAACTGCCCGCATTGTTTGCGATCAATGAAGATTTTTTCTATCCAAGGAACATTGGATTTATTGTTTTCCCCACACTTATGGTGTATTTCGCCTTGAAAAACAAGCTACCTACACCTAAGGTTGTTTTTCTGGCTGGGGTAACGCTAGTTGGTGTAATTTTTATCAACCTTTTGCCTAACGTTAAACACAGTGATACCCTGATCTTGTCTTGTGCCCATCTGGCGCTGTTCTTATGGGCTGCCCTGGGTATTGCTTTTGTAGGTGGTGTACAAAATGACAGCGAAAAACGATTGGGCTTCCTGAAATACAATGGAGACCTAGTTGTAATGACCACTTTGATTTTGATTGCAGGTGGGCTGATGAGTGCTCTTACCATTGGTCTTTTCTCTTTGATAGGCTACAACATCGCCGAAACTTACATGCAAAATGTAGGTGTCTTTGGTGCTGCTGCTGCACCTATTGTAGGTACCTACCTCACGCAGACCAATCCACAATTGGTAGGTAAGGTATCACCGGTAATTGCCAAGATATTTAGCCCATTGGTATTGATAATGCTTATTGTTTATAGCATTGCCATTATGTATTCGGGTAAAAATCCTTACAATAACCGCGAGTTTCTACTGATCTTTAATGCATTGTTGGTAGGGGTAATGGCACTGATCTTTTTCTCCATTGCAGGTACATCTACCAAGAGCCGTACGGAAATGGGGATATTACTGGCATTGTCTATAGTTACCATCATGGTCAATGGCATTGCACTTTCTGCTATTGTATTCCGGATTTCTGAATGGGGAATGACACCCAACCGTGCTGCGGTATTGGGAGGAAACATATTGATCCTGATCCATCTGGTTTTGGTGGCAGGCAAAATGTTAAGGTACATGTTAAAGAAAGCAGAATTTAGCACAGTAGGTAAAACTATTGCCTGGTACTTACCTGTATACTGCATATGGACCATTATTGTCACTTTTATTTTCCCTTTTCTTTTCGGATTTAAATAAGAGATATAAATGTTCTTTACCACAAATACACTAAGTTTTTTTCCTTTGTATTCTGGTGTTTTTGTGGTTTTAAAATTAATATAATATCAGTCTGAACTTGTCGAAGACCAATACAAAAAATGCTTCGACAAGCTCAACATGACAATGCGCTAAATCATCTTCCTTTGCAGGTTTAACTAAAAAACAACACCATACATCATTGAGGTCGCAGCACTTCATCTGGCCTTGATGATGCTTTTTGTTTATGGAATACAAGCTTTAATTGATTGCTTAATAGTCTATTATGTAGTTCTGTTTTTTAACAACACCATAAGTTTATATCAATTTAATATGTAGTTTTAAGAGTAAAATTTAAACTACATGAAATACAATAGACGAGATTTTATTGGAGGGAGCTTGGCGGCTACAGCTGCTTTTGCACTACCATCAATAGATGTATTTGGTACTCCGAGTTTACCAACTATTCCAGTAGCCGATGGCTATTCGTTAAAGATCATGGCGCCTTACTGGGGCTTTAACGGGTCGGTAAGCGATTTCTGTAAAAAGGCCAAACAAGATGGTTATGATGGGGTAGAAATCCTATGGTCTGCCGAAATAGCCAAAGAACTGTTTAGCGCTTTAAAGACACATCAACTGACCGTAGGTTTCCTTTGCCGTGGTGATGAACCTATACCTGCACCTCATTTTTCAACCTTTCAAAAAGTATTAAGAGAAGCGATAGACAATCCTTACCAAAAACCACTCTACATCAACGTCCATTCGGGGAAAGATTTTTTTACCTACGAGGAGAACAAAAGGTTTATTGATTTTACGGTACAATACGCAAAAGAAAAAGGGGTGCCTATTTACCATGAAACACATCGGTCGCGGATGCTTTATTCGGCCCCAGCTTCCCTACGTTATCTACAGGAGAATCCTGCCTTGCGGTTAACCTTAGATATTTCTCATTGGTGTAACGTGAGCGAAAGTCTGCTCGAAGACCAACAGGCTACAGTTGAGCTGGCCATTTCTCGTACAGACCATGTGCATTCAAGAGTTGGCCATGCAGAAGGACCACAGGTAAGTGATCCTCGCGCACCAGAATGGAAATCGGCTGTAGAGGCCCATTTTGCCTGGTGGGACAAAATAGTGGCCCTCAAAAAACAGCAGGGTAAACCGCTAACGATGTTGACCGAATTTGGTCCGCCAAGTTATATGCCAACGCTTCCTTTTACCAACCTGCCTGTTGCTGATCAATGGGACATTAATGTATACATGATGCAGACTTGGAAAAAAAGATATCTATAAAAAAATTAAACAGTTGATAACCAAAAGATTTTTTTTCGTAATTTTTTAAAAAATTAACCAAATGACAGATATTCTACAGACCTTGTACGACGAAGTGATCGGTTTTTTAAGCATTGGTGGGCTGATCAAAATGGTGCAGACCGGAGATTACGGATCTTTAGCAACTTTAAATGGAATACAGACTTTATTGTGGCCCATCATCCCTTTTTTATTGTTGTTCGAAATCATTAGGGCTTTCTTTTATAAACGCTTTAAGGTAGAAGACTACCGAATTCCTTTTTTGGTATTTGTAATAAATCGATTTATCTCTAGGTTAATCTCTATTGCTGCGGTTGGTTTTTGTATCGGGTTGCTCGAAAAATGGGCTATTTTTACCACTACTTTTACTTGGTATTGGTTGATCTATGGTTATATCGTGTGGGAACTTTCACACTTTGTGTACCATTATTTCGGGCATAAAGTAAGGATACTATGGTGTCTGCATTCTACCCATCATGCACCTCAGCAGATGAACCTATCCGTTAATTTTGCCCATTTCTTTTTAGAGGCACCTTATGCCGATGTGGTCCGTACTTCTATCTGTATCTTATTGGGTGTTAATCCGGCATTATTGTTTTTCATTATGTTCATTGATGGTTTTTGGGGCTCGTTTATCCATATCGGAGAAGACACAATGAAAGATGCAAGACTTGGCTTTTTTAACCTTATTCTGCTTACCCCTTCACACCATCGGGTACACCATGCCAAAAACCCATTGTATATGGATACCAATTTCTGCAACCTGTTGAATATCTGGGACCATGTTTTCAAGACTTATCAGACCGAAAGAAGAGATATGAAAATAGAATATGGCATTACGAGAGAAATGAACCCCAATAGTTTATGGGATGTTTATTTTGGCGAATTTATCTGTTTGGGTAAAGATATTGCTGCTGCACCTACACTCAAAGCTAAATTATTATATATCGTTATGCCACCGGGATGGAGTCATACAGGCGACCATAAAACGGCTAGGATTGTAAGAGAATCATTTATGGCAGAAGAAAACGAAGGGAAAGAAATGACTTTTGACGAGCCTGTTAAAGTAAATATTTAAGCGCATTATTAATCAGAAATGAATAGCTTAATTGCCCAGATTTGATTAAAATCAAGTAAATGTGAAAAAAATAAAAATATAAAGTAGTCTATTTCAGTCACCTAACTTTTTAGTAACTTGTGTGGCAATTGTTCAGCAATATGAAGAAACGACTACTTTCCTTTGGCCTCGCATCCACGATATTCTTAAGCCTATCGGCCTTTACCATCGGTGACGACCCATTTGCTGAGCTTCTGAAAAAGCTGGAGGAGTTTGCCAAGCGGTATCCACAGGAAAAGGTACACCTGCACCTGGACAAACCCTATTATGCCATAGGCGACGACATCTGGTTCAAGGCCTATGTGGTAGACAGCCGTACCAATGCACCCAGTGGAATCAGCAACGTGCTGTACGTGGAGCTGATCAACGAGCAGAACCAGTTGGTGCAGCAGGCGATGCTGCCGATGAAGGAGGGCATCTCCTGGGGCGACTTCAGGCTGGGCGAAGGCCTGACAGAGGGCAACTACCGTATCAGGGCCTATACCCAATGGATGCGCAATGCCGGACCAGACTTTTTTTTTGACAAGACGATCAAGATCGCCAACAGTGCACCCGACCGTGTGGTGACCAAGACCACCTATGGAACAGGTCAGCAGCCAAAAAGTACCATACGTTTTACCGACCAGTCGGGCAAGCCC